>JAESGK010000008.1_pt1 | contig 828655 bp, 709 predicted proteins | sample 9269681 | NCBI WGS metagenome assembly JAESGK01 (sample SAMN14515347, study PRJNA621673) | algae metagenome | isolation source: Timaviella obliquedivisa GSE-PSE-MK23-08B and co-occurring heterotrophs from... | place: USA: Grand Staircase Escalante National Monument, Utah | collected 2006-08-15
GCGAGATCCGGCGTGCGGCCCCTGCTGAGTTACGGTGCTGCTGACACCAAGGCGTTATCGGGCGCGCACGCCGGGCTCTCGACAACTACAGTAAGTCAATCGAAAGACATAAGGCGTTAGGCCGCTAGAGACGGTATGACCACAGTTGAGTTGGAAGTAACGTTCCTCGCACCTGAGCAGGGTGGTCGCAGCCTCGGCCCGTGTCTCAACAATCAACGGTATCGGCCACACCTGCGGGTCTTGCCCGATCCGTCAATGCTCGGTGTCGAGTTCGTCGCCGGCCCTGAAGGTCGAACTTCTCTCGGGGTTTTGGTACCGGCTACGGCCCGACTCGTCTACGAGCCAGATGTTTCATACTCAGCGCTACAAACAGGCTGTAAATTTGAGATTCTTGAGGGCGCACGCATTGTCGGGCATGGATTGGTAGTTCACCGTGATCGCATCGCGGCCTAATAATTCGTTCAAGCCGACCCCGCATCGTGGCGTCGGCCACGTGCCTACGCTACGCTAGCACGCGTCCGCCGCCCCGCTGCCGGGCGGCTTAATTCAGGCGTTAGACCTCATGACCAACCAGCCGCTCGAACCCGAAGACCTTAGCAAGCTCCGGCACCGCTTCGGTCGCTGTATTGAGGCCGCGATTGCTTACAACACATTTCTTAGAAAAGAGATTCACGTTGGACCTGAGTACACCTGCACATCTGCCCAGGTAGTCCAGCAGACTACCCATACTCTATTTATAGGCTACTACTCGTACATCTACAGCCTCTTTGACCCGAGCGGCACGGATTTCAGAAAGACATTCACAATCCATCGGCCGTACCTTCCTCAGGATGCAATTGAAGCCGGTGTTATTGCCCTTCAAACATGGGCAAAGATTGAAAAGCCGATGGCGTCAATTCGAAGCAATATCGGCTTTCATCATGGCGCATTAGAAAAGCGATCAGATCACGGTTATGCAAGCTACGCGAATATTAATCCGTACGCTGCGGAGCTGATTATTCAGTCATTACGCGTATTCTTCCGCAGCAGTTCGGATGTCTTCACCTGCAAAGATAAATACGGATCTCCACCGAGCCAGCATTCGACAGGCGAGCTCTTATCGCATGTTAAGACGTTACACGGTGCGTTGCTGGCCACCGGCTCCTTTGACAAACTTCCTGTCTTGCATCTACTCGCATGAGGCCTACCAAATCGTTCAAATAAACGCCACATTGCGGCGCGGCTTAACTCAGGTGCTAAGCGGCAAAAAAAGCATGCGGCAGTTGCATTGTCAGGACTGCAACATCTCGGCTTCGGTCTGCATCGCACTTCGGACGGTTCTTGAGCACGTTGCTTCTTCGGTCAAGTCTGCCGTGCGCGCTCACACTTTGCATGCGTTGCGTTGGCCGGCTTCAGAATCTGTGTCTTTTATCGTTCGGTTTGTCGGTTCCAGATGCGGTCACTTTGGAGACGCCCGGCTTAAGATTCTCGGGGCGCGTTCAGGCTTCCGGGCTTCGGTCTTTCGACAAGTGCGCCAAGGTCTCAGTAGCACCGGCTTCCTTCCCCCCTAACAAGTCGTTCAAGCCGACCCCGAATCGTGGCGTCAACAGTGTGCTTTACGCTACGCTGCACGCTGTTGCCACCCCGCCGTGGGGCGGCTTAACTCCGGCGTTAGCCCGCAGGAACACATATGATCGATACCGTCTCCCCAAAACATGTAGCAAGCGGGCTGACCGAGCTGTGGTCGCCTCGTGTGATCGCTGAGGTCGATGACGCGTACATTAAGGTCGCTAAAGTCCTGGGCTCATTGGCTTGGCACAGCCACGAGAACGAGGACGAGTTATTTCTCATTCTCAAGGGTCGTCTTCGCATTGAGCTAGAGGATCGCGCTGTCCACCTCAGCGAGGGCGAGATGTTTGTCGTCCCAAAAGGGGTGCGACACAACCCGGTGGCCGATGAGGAGTGCCACATCATGCTCATAGAGCGTAAGTCCACACTTCACACTGGCGACCTCATCACAGATAAAACACGCTCGCTCGCGGATCAGTTGCGGCCAGTCGGGCCAGCGGGCTAACAGTTCAGTCAAGCCGAAACCGCTTCGCGGTTCTGCTTAATTGAGGCGTCAGGCGGCAAAAAGCATTCGGCAGCTGCGTTGTCGGCACTGCGACTTGTTGGCTTCGGTCAGCATTGCTCTTCGGGTTGTTCGTCGGCACGTCTTTTCTTCGGTCAAGTTCATCTCACGCGCTCACACATCGCATGCGTTGCGTTGGCCGGCTTCGTAAACGACGGTCTCCATCTGCGGGTTTTTTAGCGTCTGACCCACGGCTTCGGACACGACCGGCTGAAGGTTCGCCAGGCGCGCTCAAGCGGCCAGACTTCGGCTTTCAGGGCGCTCGTCCGCACTTCAGCGTCGCGGAGTTCCGTCCTGAGGTATCCCCACATTTTCTCATTGCAGATCCATGAGATGGTGTGGATTGGGTGATGGGTGCGTGCACGGTGCAGTTATTCTCTGGTTGTCTACGCCCGAGAGCCGCACCATGCACGCACAACAGATTCTGCTTCGCTCGTTGAATCAGCAGTTGTTCGAATTGATCGAACAGGTCCAGGACTCGGCAACCCGCTGGCTGTGGACATACAACCATGAGCGCCCGAACATGGCGCTCGGCGGCATCACGCCGATGCAAAAACTGGCGCTAGCCGCATAGCCCACTTTTGACGACCGCTAAAAGCTGGGGGGATTACCATGATGCGATGTCAGCCACATGCTTACGCTATGCTGGCACGCGCCCCGTATCCGCCACGGGGCTGCTTACTTCAGGTATCAAAGCGATGAAAGTGCATCTCTGCTTCGCGTTATTGCTGCTGATCGCCAACACAGCATGGGCGGGGGAAACTTCACTGGTCGAGAACCGGGAGCTTTCGCTCGGCGGAGTTGCAATCGGCGACACGGAAGCTTCTGTCTTGCGCAGGCTTGGACCACGGGTGCGCCGCATCGACGCCGGAGATGCTCCCGGCATACAGCTGGACTACGCCGGACTGACTGTCTGGATAGGAGACGAGCGCCGGGTTGTCGAGCTACTCAGTGTTTCCAAGCGGCACTGCACGCCTTCTGGCGTTTGCCCGGGAATGTCTTTGGCCCAGGTGAAGAAGAAGTACGGACAACCGCTTGCCGTCTTCCGTGAAGATGGGGCTTTCATGGAATACCCCAGCTCCGGGTCGTCCTGCTGGCTCCAATTCGCAGTCGATGAAGACAGAATCATGTCAGTGCGCATGGAGTGTCAACCGTGATGTCGTATAGCCATTGATTCAAAGAAACTCGACCTGCGCCAGGTACGTCCGATTTGACAATACGACAGTTCAAGAAAACGATGCCGGCACTTCAGCCGATGTTCGATCCCTCACGTTCACCCGGCATCGAGGCTTCAATTCGCTTGGACGCCTCGTCTCCGCAATCAAGGTGCCGAGAAAACGGACCCTTGGAACAGAGCTCTCGGGCGATGTCGAGGCGGCGGGGAAGGATTCGACCTCATTCCATGTCGATCGCGGCCGCAAAAAAGCGCGTGGTCATCGCGTTTCGAGCGGACCGAGAATGAGGGATTCGTTGCGATCTGTCGGATTCACCCCTGTTCGCGGATGATCTCCAGGACATCCGCGCCATAGCGCTCGAGCTTGGCGCCGCCGATACCGCCGACCTGGCCGAGTTCGCCCATCGAGTCGGGCCGTTTCTCGGCGATGTTGCGCAGGGTGCTGTCGTGGAAAATCACGTACGCCGGAACGTTCTGCTCGCGCGCGAGACGCGCGCGCAGGTCGCGCAGCGCGCGGAACAGATGCAGATCCTGCGATTGCACCGGCACGCCTGTGCGCGGTCCGCCGTCGCGTTCGCGTTTTTTGCTGGGCAATTCCTTGCGCAGAGTGACTGTCTGTACACCTGTCAACACCGCGCGGCTGGCATCGGTCAGACGCAGGCCGCCGAAGCCTTCTGAATCGACTTCCAATAGTCCGGCCGCCACCAGTTGGCGGAACACGCCGCGCCATGCCTTGACGTCCAGGTCGGTGCCGATGCCGTAGGTGCTGAGCTTGTCGTGGCCGAACTGGCGGATGCGCTCGCTCTCGCCTCCGCGCAGCACTTCGATGAGATGGACCACGCCGAACCGCTGGCCTGTGCGATAGACGCAGCTGAGCGCCTTGCGCGCGGCCTGGGTCGCATCCCAACTGTCGGCCGGTTGCAGGCAGTTGTCGCAATTGCCGCAGGCATGCGGGTAGGTTTCGCCGAAGCCCGCCAGCAGTACCTGGCGGCGGCACTGCATCGATTCGCAATAGCCCAGCAGTTGATCGAGCTTGCGTCGCTCCAACTGTTTGCGTTCTTCGCCGGCCTCGGACTGTTCGATCATCTGTTTGAGCAGCACCATGTCGCCCAGGCCATAGCAGAGCCAAGCTTCGGCCGGCTCGCCGTCGCGACCGGCGCGGCCGGTTTCCTGGTAATAACCTTCCAGCGATTTCGGCAGATCCATGTGCGCGACGAAGCGCACGTCGGGCTTGTCGATGCCCATGCCGAAGGCGATGGTGGCGACCATCACAATGCCGTCCTCACGAAGGAAGCGACGCTGATTGATCGCGCGGACTTCGGCATCCAATCCTGCGTGATACGGCAATGCCTTGAAACCGAGGCCGGCCAGCGTTTCCGCGGTCTGGTCGACCTTGCGCCGCGACAGGCAGTAGACGATGCCGGCTTCGTCGCGATGCGTGCGCAGGAAATCCAGCAACTGGCGCTTGCCGTTGTCTTTCTGCACGACGTTGTAGCGGATGTTGGGGCGGTCGAAGGAACTGACGAACCAGCGCGCCTCGTCCAACTGCAGGCGTTCGGCGATCTCGCGCTGGGTCGGCGGATCGGCGGTCGCGGTCAGCGCGATGCGCGGCACATCGGGCCAACGTTCGTGAAGCACGGTGAGTTCGCGGTATTCGCGGCGGAAATCGTGGCCCCACTGCGAAACGCAATGCGCTTCGTCGATGGCGAACAGCGCGATGCGGGCCCGATCGAGCAGCGACAGGAAGCGCGAAGTCAGCAAGCGTTCCGGAGCCACGTACAGCAGGTCCAGCTCGCCGGCCAGCATCGCCCGCTCGATGCGCGAAGCGGTTTCGGCGTCGAGCGTGGAATTGAGGAATTCGGCGCGTACGCCGACCTGGCGCAAGGCTTCCACCTGGTCCTGCATCAGCGCGATCAGCGGCGAAACCACCACGCCGACGCCCTCGCGCAGCAGCGCGGGCACCTGATAGCACAGCGACTTGCCGCCGCCGGTGGGCATGAGCACCAGCGCGTCGCCGCCGTCGGAGATATGTTCGATGATGGCCTGCTGCGGGCCGCGGAAATCGGCATGGCCGAAGACGCGGTGCAGCAGGTTCTGTGGAGATTCCTGCATGGCGATAGGGTATCAGCTGCCGCCAGCGGGTTCGTAGGGATATGCCGCATGCGCGTGTAGGACAACGGCGCGAGTGGCTCGAAAGGTACCGGGCGGATCACCCTCCGCGGCCAACAGAACCTACCCGCATGGAAGCGAGGACTGAGGGCCAGATGAACGTATCGCGCCGCAGAGGACCGGAACCGGAAGGATTCAGCCGCGCGTTACCTACCCGGCCCTAGCGTGCCCCTCGCCATCCCGGCGCCCGGAGTCCACCATGCATCGCATCGCCGCCTCGATCCTCGCCGCCGGCCTGATCGCCGCCACCGGCGCCGCTTCCGCGCAGAACACAGACTACCCCTCGCCCACCGACGGTCGCTACGCGGAAGCGGACGCCCCCTACTACGACTATGCCCGCGTGCTGCGCGTGGATCCGGTGCTGCCATCGGGCTACCGCCCGACGCGCGCGTCCTCGAACGAGTGTTATAGCGAAGACGGTTATTACACCGACAACGGCAACGATGGTCGCTACGACGACCGTTACAGCGATCGCAATTACGAAAGCGGCAGCCGTTTCGAAAGCCGCGATGGCGACGATCGTCGCAACGGCCGTTACGGCAACGAGTACGGCACCCAGACCGGACGCAATGTCGCGACGGTGATCGGCGGCATCGTCGGCGCGGCGCTGGGCAGCAAGGTCGGCGGCGGCTCCGCGCGTTACGCCACCGCAGCGGTGGGCTCGATGGTCGGCGGCATGGCCGGACGCGAGGTATACGAGACCACCCAGCGCAACCGCCAGCCGAAACATGCGCGGGTCACCGTCTGCGACCCGGTCAGCGAAGGCGACTACGCCCGTTACCCGGCCGTGACCAACGAAGTCACCGCTTACGACGTGACCTACGAATACGCAGATCGCGAATACGTGACCCGCACCAGCTATCACCCCGGCGACCGCATCCGCGTCCGCGTGGATGTCCGCCCGGAGTAACTCCCGGCGCGGTGCCGCCAAAGAAAACGGGGCCTGCAGGCCCCGTTTTTCTGTTCATGCGAAACCTCAGCCCAACGCAGTGCCTGCGGTCGGGTATTCGCTCGGATAGGGCGACAACAACCGCAGTTCCTGCTTCGCCAGCTCCGCGCGCAGATCGTTGGCGACCTCGGCGACGCGCCCGGCAATCAAGCCGTCCGGCAAGGATGCGATCACGGTCGGAAACGCACCGTCGTAGACCAGCAGATTGATGGCTTCCACCGGATCGACGCGCAGGTTGTACAGCTCCCACTGGTCGGGCGCCGGCCGTTCGCTCCACGGGTCGCAGTAACGCACCAGCTTCCATTCGCCCGAACGCAGCGCCCGTACGTGCGCGGGCTGCACCACCGCCCCAGGCGCCAGCTCGGGCACATAGGGATGCGACGAATCCGCAGTCGGCGGCGTACGCAGCATCTCCACCGTCGCCGCGAACACCGCGTACTGCTGCCACGACGACTGGTTATGCGGGTCGTCGTCGCGCGGCAGGGGCTCGGTGATCATGTCGTCGGTCGCGAACAGCACGCCGGTGCGCTCTACGCCATCCGGACCGATCACCGGCCCACCGCCGGCCGCGATCACCGGCACCAGGTCCGCACCCGGCAGCGGCGCGGCCAGATGCGTCTTCGACAGCGAACGCCGCGCGCGCTCGATCTGCTCCGGCTTGGCGCCGGCCAGCGACAGCAGGGTCGGCAGGATGTCGATATGGCTGGTCTGCGAATCGATCGCGACCGGCGCGTCGGCGGCGGTGTTGTAGGTGGGCGAACTGATCAGGAACGGCACGTGCACCACTTCCTGATACGCGCCATGCCATTTCTCGATCTGCATGCCGTGCGCCGCGCCGAATTCGCCGTGGTCCGATGCGAACACCACGACGGTGGTGTCGCGCAGCCCCGCATCCTCCAGCGAGGTCAGCACGCTGAGAATGTGGCGGTCCACCATCGAAATCATGTAGGCGTAGTACTGCAGGAAGCCGACCGACGCCGCATCGGCGTCCTGCTGCAACTGGAACGGGATGGTCGCGGCCATCGTCGCCTTCACTGCATTGGCCAGCACCGTCTGCGGATCGCCACCGATCGCCTGCGCCGCGCCGAGGCCGGTCTTCGCGGCCAAGCCCAGCGCGACCTTGTACGACGCGTCGAACTGCGCGCGCGGCTTGTTGTCGAGCAGACTCTCGTTCTGGGTCGGCGACGCGGTGGCGCAGGCCTGCGGCAGGCCAGTCGGATTCAGCGGGACTTGATACGTGCCGTCCTGCGGTACGGCGCTCACCGTGCCCTGCGCAGGAATCGGCACCGAACCGCCGGGGCCGATCAGCGCTTGCGGCGTCACCGACGCGCCGGGCGCGGCCGGCATCAGCGCGCGCGGCAAGGCCGGATAGGTGGCGATATCGTGCGGATTGGTGAACGAGCACACCGCGAAGAACGGCGGCGGTGTGGGCACGAAGCTGTTGTTCGGATGACGGTCGCCCGCGGTGCTGCTGGCGCGCGAATACGGCACGCCCAGCCCGCGGCGGCGCAGGAACGCGCAGGCCAGATCGGCGAACTGGTAGTCGCGATACACGCCCATGTTGTTGCTCAGCGCGCCGTGCGGCTCCGGCCACGACAGCTCCCAGTCGCCGAAGCCATACGCCTGCAGCGTGTGCTCCGGCGGATCGCTGACGTGCCACTTACCGAAGTAATGCGTGGAATAGCTGAGTTCGCGGAAATAATCGCCGGCGGTCGGCGCACCGTCCGCGCGCAGCCATGGGAAATTCGACGAGTCGCCGTTCTTGAACAGCCCGTCGGTCTGGGTCACGCCGCTGCGCGGCCCGTACTGCCCGGTCATGATGCTGGCGCGGCTGGGAATGCACGCCGACTCGGCGATGGTGTGGTCGGTGAACACCGTCGCGTACTCGCGCAGCTTGCAGAAGCCGGGGTAGTGCTTGGCGTATTCGTTGCCTTCGAGGCTGCCGACGAACGAGAGGATCTTCTTGATGTCGTTGGCGAAGCCGGCGTTGCCATAACCCGCGCTGGGGTAGTACAGCTGATCGACCATGATCATCAGGATGTTGGGGCGGGCGTCGCGTTGCGCGGCGATGGCTTGGAGTGTTTCGAGTGGTGTGGTGTCCGTGTCGGTGTCCTGCCCCGTGATCTGTGCCGTCATGGCTATTGCCTTTTGGTTGAGTCGTGTCTTGCCAGCGTTGTGCTGGATTGAGCCGGCATGATGCCGGGATCACATGGCTGAAACCGTATCACGCGGCCTGTCAGGTCTGACAGCCCCGACCCGCGATGGGATGGGTTGGGCTAGAGTCGTCTTGGGGATCAATGGATGCGGGCAAAGGGGAACACGAATATGAAACCGCCGAAGAAGCGAACACCGAAGGCCAACAAAAAGGTCGAGCAACCACAGCGAGTGGATGTCACACGGGCAGATCTGCAGCCGATACGGGCATTGGGACGGTCGTTGTCGGATTTCGAACCGTTGTTGATTGCGGAACGGACGTTGCTGCAAGCCTGCCGGATCGGCAAGATCGCGGTAATTTCGGAACAACGACCAGAGCAGGCCACTAAAGAAAATACCGTACGTGCTGGGTTTCTGCGTTTTCTGCTGCTGGGCGGCGACCACAGCACGCCTGTCCATGAACAAGGCGTGCGGTTGAAGGGGGCCTGGGTCGAAGGCGAACTCAACCTAGAAAACACTGCTATCGTCTCGCCGATCAACTGCGGTCGTTGCGCGTTCACCAAGCCACTCATCCTGCGACGCAGCACCATGCCGGGCGGGTTGTTCCTGCATGGATCGAAAGTACCTGGCATTCGTGGTGATGGACTGGTTACCGCAAGCGACGTATTTTTTACAAATGGGTTTCTGGCTACTGCCGAAGTGCGACTGCTTGGCGCACAGATCGGTGGCGACCTGGCCTGCAGCAAGGGGCAGTTCGATGGACAGGGGGCCAATGCGCTTTCCGTTGACGGCGCCGTAATTGACGGCAACGTGTTTCTGAGCGATGGGTTTCAGGCTACTGGCGAAGTGCGGCTGCTTAGCGCGCAGATCGGCGGCAATCTGTCCTGCGACAAGGGGAAGTTCGATGGCAAGGAGCAAAATGCGCTTTGCGCTGACCGCGTCATGGTCAAAGGCAGCGTTTTTCTGAGCGATGGATTTCAGGCTACAGGCGAAGTGCGGCTGCTTGGCGCGCAGATCGGCGGCAATCTGTCCTGCGACAAGGGGAAGTTCGATGGCAAGGAGCAAAATGCGCTTTGCGCTGACCGCGTCGTGGTCAAAGGCAGCGTTTTTCTGAGCGATGGATTTCAGGCTACAGGCGAAGTGCGGCTGCTTGGCGCGCAAATCGGCAGCAATCTTGACTGCAGCGGGGGACAGTTCGATGGCAAAGGCTTCAATGCGCTCTCCGCTGACGGCGTTGCAATCGAAGGCAGCGTGTTTCTGAGCGATGGATTTCAGGCTACAGGCGAAGTGCGGCTGCTTAGCGCGCGGATCGGCAGCAATCTTGACTGCAGCGGGGGGCAGTTCGATGGCAAAGGTGCCGATGCACTCTCCGCTGACGCCGCCGCAATCGAAGGCAGCGTGTTTCTGAGGGATGGATTTCAGGCTACGGGCAAAGTGCGGTTGCTTGGCGCACAGATCAGCAGCAATCTTGACTGCAGCGGGGGACAGTTCAATGGTAAGGGAGGCCATGCGCTCTCCGCTGACCAAATGCGCGTGGCAGGCGGATTTGTCTTCAGAGACATTGCAAACCCGGTGGATGGGGTGTCATTGGCCGCCGCATCGGTCGGGGTTCTAGTTGATGATACCCAAACTTGGGGCAGCAATCTGGTGCTGGATGGTTTCACCTACGGCAGCATCGGCGGCGGTGCGCCGACGAGCGCGACGGCGCGCTTGGTGTGGCTGGATAAACAACTACCTGCCATGAGCGGCCAATCGGGCGCAGGGGCAGACTTCCGCCCGCAGCCTTGGAAGCAGTTGCAGAAGGTGCTGCGCGAGATGGGGCACGCGGAAGATGCGCGGCAGGTGGCGGTGGCCTTGGAGCATCGTCTGCGCAAGGCCGGATTGATCGGGCAATCGCCAGAAACGCTGCGCTATTGGCCGGCGTGGACCAATCGACCGCGACGCTGGATGTATCGCAAGCTCGCTTGCGGCTTTCACTGGGGGTTCTGGGCGCTCACTGGCTACGGCTACCGGCCGATGCGACTGATGTTGTGGATGCTTGCTGTGTGGCTGGGCTGCGCGGCGCTGTATTGGTGTGCCGCCTTGCCGCCGAACAATGTCTTTGCCCCCAGCAATCCGTTGGTATTCCAAGAAGCAGCTTATGCGGCATGCGTGCCGGGCAGCGATGCCGCGAAATTGGAACTGACCAAATCGGCCGATGCCATGCCACCGCCGGTCAAGGGTGCCGGCAATTGGTATCTCTGCGAGAAGTTGCGCGCGGAGTACACCGGCTTCAGCCCGCTGGCGTATTCGTTGGACGTTATCCTTCCGCTGGTCGATCTGCAGCAGCAGAAAGACTGGTCGCCGATGATTCCAACGCCGAAAGCAGTGTGGTGGGATGAACTCCGCGGCAGCGGCTGGAAGCACATCACGCGGATGGTGCTGTGGGCGGAGACTTTGTTCGGTTGGTTGGCCAGTCTGTTGCTGGTCGCCATCGTCTCTGGCCTGACCAAGCGGCGCGAGGATTGAGCGCGGCAACGTCGCAGGAGGGACTTCGGTCGCACATCTTAGTAGAGCTCGGGCCTGAAGGCCCTCCTACGAATGCGCGATCAGCCATCACAAGCAGATCCCTCACCCGGCATTCGCCGGGGTTCGGGATGACAGTGGGGATCGCGGCGGCTGCCCCGTCTATTCAAAGCAGAAGTAGGTCCCTCGCCTGCGGCTCGGGATGACATTGCTGTGATTGCGTTCCCTATCGCCTTGACTGCGCTTCCTGAGGTGAAGCTCGGGCCTGAAGGCCCTCCTACCAAGAGCGCCCCTCACCCGGCCTTCGGCCACCCTCTCCTCGCGCGATGCGCGGGGAGAGGGAAAGCGGTCGGGGGTGCCGGGCTTCGCCCAAGCCTGCGATAATTCCGGTCTTGGCCCCGTAGCTCAGCTGGATAGAGCGGTCCCCTCCTAAGGGACAGGTCGCACGTTCGAATCGTGTCGGGGCCGCCAGTTTTCAGTCTTTTATCCCCACTCGAACGATGCCGGCGCCCGCTTTCCGGGCGGTCCGGCCAGCCCCAGGAGTTCCCGATGACCCATCCCGTCCTCACCGCCCTCGGCCTCGGCGCCAGCGAATCCGGCACCTATCTCGGCCATGGCGAGTGGTCCACCACCGCCGACGCCGGGGTGATCGAGCCGGTCAATCCGACCACGGGCGAGGTGCTGGGCCGGGTGCAGGCCTCGTCGCAGGCCGATTACGACCTGATCGTCGAGCGCGCCCAGGCGGCGTTCAAGATCTGGCGCACCACCCCGGCGCCGCGCCGTGGCGAGGCGATCCGCCTGTGCGCGGACGCGCTGCGGACGCACAAGGACGCGCTGGGTTCGCTGGTCGCGCTGGAGATGGGCAAGTCCAAGCCGGAAGGCGACGGCGAAGTGCAGGAGATGATCGACATCGGCGAATTCTCGGTCGGTCTGTCGCGCCAGCTCTACGGCCTGACCATGCACAGCGAGCGTCCGGGCCACCGCATGTACGAGCAGTGGCATCCGATCGGCATCGTCGGCGTGATTTCGGCGTTCAACTTCCCGGTGGCGGTGTGGGCGTGGAATGCGTTCGTGGCCGCGATCTGCGGCGACGTCACCATCTGGAAGCCGTCGCCGAAGACCCCGCTCTCGGCCATCGCGTCGATGAAGATCTGCAACGAGGCGCTGAAGAAGGCCGGCTTCCCGGACATCTTCTTCCTGTTCAACGATGCCGGCAGCGACATCGCCCAGCAGTTCGTCGACGACAAGCGCATCCCGCTGATCAGCTTCACCGGCTCCACCAAGATCGGCCGCATGGTCGGCGAGCGCGTCGCGCGCCGCATGGGCCGCTCGCTGCTGGAACTGGGCGGCAACAACGCGATCATCGTCGACGCCAGCGCCGACCTGAAACTGGCGATCCCGGCGATCGTGTTCGGCGCGGTGGGCACCGCCGGCCAGCGCTGCACCACCACCCGCCGCCTGCTGGTGGAAGAATCGATCTACGACGACGTGCTGGCCAAGCTGATCACCGCTTACAAGCAGGTGGAAAGCAAGATCGGCGACCCGACCGACCCGAAGAACCTGATGGGTCCGCTCAACAGCCGCGATGCGGTCGACGCGTATCTGGATTCCATCGCCAAGGCCAAGGCCAGCGGCGGCAAGGTCGAAACCGGCGGCGCGGCGATCGAAGGCAAGGGCAACTTCGTGCTGCCGGCCATCGTCACCGGCCTGACCAACGACGCCGAGATCGTCCAGCACGAAACCTTCGCGCCGATCCTGTACGTGATGAAGTTCAAGACCCTCGACGAAGCCATCGACATGCAGAACGCGGTGCCGCAGGGCCTGTCGTCGTCGATCTTCACCGCCAACCTGAAGGCCGCGGAAGCCTTCCTCGCGGCGTCCGGCAGCGACTGCGGCATCGCCAACGTCAACATCGGCACCAGCGGCGCGGAAATCGGCGGCGCGTTCGGCGGCGAGAAGGAAACCGGCGGCGGTCGCGAGTCGGGTTCGGACGCGTGGAAGGTTTATATGCGCCGCCAGACCAACACCATCAACTATTCGGATTCGCTGCCGCTGGCGCAGGGCATCAAGTTCGATCTCTGACGTTCCGCCGCGCCGCCCGGCACAGGTCAGCGCCTGCCGGGCGGCACCGTCCGCGTTCCATCCGCAGGAGATGCCATCCGTGAACGACCCCTACATGAACGGCTCGCTTTCCAACAGTCGCAAGACCAGCACCCTCGCCATCGTCAGCCTCGTCGCCGGCCTCCTCGGCTGGACGCTGCTGCCGTGGCTGGGCAGCTTCGGCGCGATCATCACCGGACACATGGCGCGCGCCGAGATCCGCCGCTCGGCGGGCGCGATCGACGGCGACGGCCTTGCCATCGCCGGCCTGGTGCTGGGCTGGGGCTCGATCATCGTCACCATCGTGGGCATTTTGATCGCGGTGATGTTCTTCGGCGGCATCGCCGCCCTGCTCGCCTGGTTGGGTTTTTCCGGCCAGTTGGGCTGAGGCGCGGCGGCGCATGTACGGACTCGCCCGCCCCTTCCTGTTCCATCTCGATGCCGAGCGCGCGCACGGCCTCGGGCTGTCGATGATGGAAGCCGCGTACCGCACCGGGCTGAATCCGCTGCTGACCCGGGGCACGCCGTCGTTCCCGGTGAAAGTGCTGGGCCTGACGTTCCCCAACCCGGTCGGCCTTGCCGCCGGGCTGGACAAGAACGGCGCGCACATCGATGCGCTGTTCGCGCTGGGGTTCGGCTTCGTCGAAGTGGGCACGGTCACGCCGAAACCTCAGGAAGGCAATCCGAAGCCGCGGATGTTCCGGCTGCCGGAAAACCGGGCGGTCATCAATCGCCTTGGTTTCAACAACGACGGCGTGGATGCGCTGGTGCGCAACGTCGAGAAGGCGCGACACAAGGGCGACGGCATCCTTGGCATCAATATCGGCAAAAACAAAGACACGCCGAACGAATCGGCGGCGCTGGATTATCTCCGCTGCCTGGAGAAGGTCTATCCGCTGGCCGATTACGTCACCATCAACATCTCCTCGCCCAATACCGCCGGCCTGCGCGAACTGCAGGAAGAACAGGCGCTGCGGCGGCTGCTCGGCGAGTTGAAGGAAGCGCAGGAACGGTTGTGGACGCGTCACGGCCGGCGCGTGCCGATGCTGGTGAAAGTGGCGCCGGACCTGGCCGACGAGGACATCGACGTCACCGCGCGCGTGCTCGGCGAGCTGCAGGTCGACGGCGTGGTCGCCACCAACACCACGGTGTCGCGGATCGCGGTCCATCAGCATCCGCTGGCGAAGGAAGCCGGCGGCCTGTCCGGCGAACCCTTGATGGCGAAGTCCACCGCGGTGCTGCGGATGCTGCGCACGCGGTTGCCGGAACAGATTCCGATCGTCGGCGTCGGCGGCATCCTCACCGGCGCCGACGCGGTGAAGAAAATGGCCGCGGGCGCCAGTCTGGTGCAGTGCTACACCGGCCTGATCTATCGCGGCCCGGCGCTGATTCAAGAATGCGTCGACGCGATCCGTCGCCGCAAGGAAGCGCCCAGCCGCGGGCATCTGCCCAACAACACATGAGCGTGCGCCGGATCGAACGCGCGCCGCTGCGCACGCGCAATACTTTCGGCGTCGAAGCCAGCGCCGGGCTGCTGATCGAGACCGACGACGCCGACGATCTGCCCGCACTCTTCGCGGATGAACTGCACGCCGCATCGCCGTTGATCATCGGCGGCGGCAGCAACCTGCTGATCGTCGAAGGCCCAGCGCTGGCGCTGAATCTCGACACGCAGGCGATCCGCACGCTCGACATCCACGACGACCGCGCCATCGTCCGCGCCGATGCCGGCGTGGCATGGCATCGCCTGGTGATGTGGACGCTCGAACAGGGCTACGCCGGGCTGGAAAATCTGGCGCTGATCCCGGGCACCGTCGGCGCCGCGCCGATCCAGAACATCGGCGCCTACGGCGTGGAAGTGGGCGAACGCATCCGCGCGGTCGAGGTGTTCGAGCGCGCCACCGGCGCATTCCATCGTTTCGACGCCGCCGCCTGCGCGTTCGCGTACCGCGACAGCGCGTTCAAGCGCGAACTCGACCGCTGGCTGATCGTGGCGGTGGAATTCGAGCTGCCGCTGGCGCGCTCACTCGATGCCGGCAGCCTGAAGATCGACTACGCCGGCATCCGCGAGGAAATGGGCCTCGCCGCCGACGCGCGCAGCGGCTTTGGCGCGCACGATGTCGCCGAGGCGGTGATCCGCCTGCGGCGACGCAAGCTGCCGGATCCGGCGGTGATCGGCAACGCCGGCAGCTTCTTCAAGAATCCGATTCTCCCGGCGGCGCAGGCCGATGCGCTGCTGGCGGACTACCCGCAGCTTCCGGCCTTCCGCGGCGACAGCGACGCCACCCGCAAACTGTCGGCGGCGTGGTTGATCGATGCCTGCGGCTGGAAAGGCCGGCGCGCGGCCACAGGCAGCGGCGATGCCGGCGTCGCCGTACAGCACGCTCTGGTGCTGGTGAATCACGGCCGCGCCACCGGCGCCGAACTGCTGGCGCTGGCGCGCGACATCGCCTCGGATGTGCAGGCACGCTTCGGCGTGGCCATCGAACCCGAGCCGCGGATCGTCGGCGCGCGGTGGTGACCGCCGCGCCCGCGACGGATCGCTTCATCGCCGTCGTCAGGCGTCCCGCGTCGGCGTTGGCCGACCACTGCGAACTGACCTTCCTCGAACGCACGGCGATGTCGTTCGCGCGGCTGGAGCGCCAGCACGCGGCCTACCGCGACGCACTGACAGCGGCAGGTGCCGAAGTCGTGGTGCTCGAGGCCATCGACACCATGCCCGATAGCGTCTTCGTGGAGGACGCCGCGGTGGTGCTGGATAAACTCGCGGTGCTGACCCGGCCCGGCGCCGTGTCGCGGCAGCCGGAAATCGATCGCATCGAAGCGGCTGTCGCGCAGCATCGCGCGATCGTCGAACGCATCCGTGCGCCGGGTACGCTCGAAGGCGGGGATGTGCTGCGCATCGGTCGCCGGCTGTTCGTCGGCCTGACCACCCGTACCAATCGCGAGGGCGTCGCGCAGCTCGCCGCCATCGTCCAGCCGCACGGCTATTCGGTGATGCCCGTGCCTGTCACCGGCAGCCTGCATCTGAAAACCGCCTGCGCCGCGCTGGATGCGCACACGCTGCTGCTCAATCCGGCGTGGCTGGATGGTTCAGCGTTCGCCGGCTTCGACACCATCGCGGTGCAACCCGACGAACCGTTCGCGGCCAACGTGCTGCCGGTCGGCCCTTGCCTGATCGCGAACGCGGCCTTCCCGCGCATGCTCGAACGCATGTCCACGCACGCACAGCGCGCCGGGTTGCACGTCGTGCCGGTGGATATCTCCGAATTCGGCAAGGCCGAGGCCGGGCTGACCTGCATGAGTCTCGTCTTCGCCGGCCGGCACCCAGGATGCGCATGAACGCGCCGCGTTCCCAACACATGCGCGCGGCGCTGCTGATGCTGGGCAGCACGGTGTTCTTCGGGCTGATGGCGGTGACGATCAAACTCGCTTCGGAAACCCTGCACACTTTCGAGATCGCGTTCTTCCGCAACTTCTTCGGACTGGTGGCGGCGCTGCCGCTGCTGCTGCGCCACGGCCCGGGGCTGTTGAAGACCACGCAGCTACCGCGCTACGTGTTCCGCTGCCTGATCGGCGTGGTGTCGATGATGGCGGGCTTCTGGGCCATCGGCCACCTGCCCTTGGCGCAGGCGGTGGCGCTGTCGTATTCCACGCCGATCTTCGTGACCATCGCCGCAGTGATCTTCCTGCACGAGCAGGTGCGCGCGCGACGCTGGACGGCGGTGGCGCTGGGTTTCGTCGGCGTGATCATCATCGTTCGCCCGGGCACCGACAGTTTCACGATGGGCACCCTGGTCGCGCTGGCGGCGGCGGTGCTCAGCGGCATCGTCTCGATCCAGATCAAGCTGTTGTCGAAGGTGGAGCCGGCCGACCGCATCGTGCTCATCACCACCCTGCTTTGGGTGCCGATGTCGCTGCTGCCGGCGCTGATGGTGTGGGAATGGCCGCACGGCATCGTCTGGCTGTGGGTGATCGCCGCAGGCTTCCTCGGCACCGGCGGGCACATGCTGTGGACGCGGGCGCTGAAGCTGGGCGATGTCTCGGCGCTGACGCCGATCAGCTTCATGCAGTTGCCGATCGTGGCGGTCGCCGGCTGGCTGCTCTTCCAGGAGCCGCTGGACCGCTGGACCGCGGTCGGTGCCGGGGTGATCTTCGCCGCCAACGCCTACATGGCGCATCGCGAGGCGCAGCTCGCGCGCCGTGCGGCGACCAGCGCGCCGATCGAGGCGGCAAAGCCGGGCGAATAGCGCAGCCCTCCGCCGCAGGTCCCGGGCGATGAATCCGCTTCGATCGCAGCATCGTCGATCCGCTGTACCTGGGCATCGGTCAGCTGTTCTAATCGACTCCGAACCTTGTCGATCCGCGTTTCGGATCGGCCCGACATTTCCCCACCAGGCCCACGGAACCCCATGTCGCGATGAAAATGAGATTGGTCTCGATCGGACTGGTCGTCTCCGCCTTCCTGATGCTGGCGATGTGGATCGCCGCGCAGCAGCGACAGGACTCGGTCGCGAGGATGATCGCCCAGCCCGATCCGCCGGCCCCCGCGGCGGCGGGTCCGGCGGCTGCGGACGCGACGGCGGCCGCCACGCCCGAAGCCCGGGCAAGTCAGGGACGGCTCGCGTTCGAGCGCCAGGCGCGCGCCTTCGTGCGCGACGCCCCTGGACTGGACGACGCGACGCGCATGGCCCGCGCGCGCGCGCTGAGTCAGGACATCGACCGCCGCGAGCAGAACCGCGAGCTGTCCGGGGACGAGGCGATGATGATGCGCGTCGGCCTGATCCAGGTGGCGGTGAAAGATCCCCGGGAGCGCGTCGTGCAGATCAGGGAAGTGATCGACCGCCACAACCAGCAGACCGCCGCGCGGCAACGGGCGCTGCTCGCCCAGCAGCAGACCGCCGCCAAACTCAAGAATTACAAGGCACAGGAAGCCAGGATCGTTTCCGAGGTGCTGGCGATGCAGAGTTATCCCAATGGAATGAGTCGGGACGACTATCTGCGCCAACGCCTCCAGGATGCGCGCGACACCATCAACCGGACTTCGGCGCCCGCGCCCGTTTCGACGCCCTGACCGTTCCCCGGCCCCTACCTTCGGCACATGCCGGATCGGCAGTGTGGGCTAGTCTGCCGGTCTGCCCGTCATTCCGGATCGTTCAATGAACAAGACCCTCCTCGCCCTGGGCCTCGCGCTCGTATTCGCCGCGCCTGCGGCTTTCGCCAGCGATACCACCAGCGCCACCGCCAAGCCGCAGCTCGGCAGTTTCGGCATCGACCTGGGCAATCGCGACCTGTCGGTGAAGCCCGGCGACGATTTCGACCGCTACGCCAACGGCCGCTGGTTCGACAATTATCAGATGCGCGACTACGACACCCGCTTCGGTTCCTTCAACGCGCTGAGCGACCAAGCGGAGGAACAGGTGCATGCGATCGTCGAGGAACTGCAGGCGCGCAAGGATCTGAAGCCCGGCAGCGACGAACAGAAAGTCCGCGATCTCTACGCCAGCTACATGGACACCGCGGCGCGCGATGCCACCGGTATCGCGCCGCTGAAACCGACCCTGGCGCGGATCGCCGGCATCGACTCCGTCGCCGCGCTGACCGCCGCCTTCGGCCGCGCCGGCATCGACGGCACCAGCAGCCCGGTGGGCGGCGGCGTGACGCTCGACCGCAAGAATCCCGACCGCTATCTGGTGAGCATCGGCGTCGGCGGCCTGGGCATGCCCGACAAGGATTACTACCTCAAGGCCGAACCGCGCTTCGTGCAGATACGCGCCGCTTATCTCGAACATGTCGCCACGATGCTCGGCTTCGCAGGCGTCGCCGACGCCAGGCCGCGCGCCGAGGCGGTCATCGCGCTGGAAACCGAACTGGCGAAGCGGCTGTGGGATCGCGCCCAGTTGCGCGACCGCGACAAGACCTACAACCTGCGCACTTTCGCCCAACTGCGCGAGGAATTCCCCGGCTACGACTGGGCCGCGCATTTCGCCGCGCAGGGCCTGAAGACACCCGCCGAGGTGAATGTGTCCACGCCCAGCGCGGTCCGCCCGATCCTGGATGAGGTGGTCGCGAAGACCCCGCTGAACGTATGGCGCGACTATCTGACCTATCACGCCGTGCGCAATCACGCGCCGATGCTCAGCAGCGAGATCGACCAGGCCGCGTTCGCGTTCACCGGCACCGTGCTGCAGGGCCAGAAGACCCAGCGCGAACTGTGGAAGCGCGGCATCGCCACCGTCGGCGGCAGCGGCGGACTGGGCGACGCGGTCGGCCGGATGTACGTGGCCCGGCACTTCAAGCCCGAAGCCAAGGCGGCGATGGACGATCTGGTCGAAAACCTGCGCACCGCGCTGCGCCAGAACATCGAAACCCTCGACTGGATGGGCGATGCGACCAAGGCCGAGGCCTACAAGAAACTGGGCACCTTCCTGCCCAAGATCGGTTACACGCAGAAATGGCGCGACTACGGCAGCGTAAAGATCGTGCCCGGCGACCTGATCGCGAACGTGCAGTCGCTGCGCCGCTATTTCGTCGACGACCAGAATCGTCGCCTCGGCACCAGACCCGACCGCGCGGAATGGTTCATGACCCCGCATACGGTCAACGCCTACTACAACGCGTCGTTCAACGAGATCGTATTCCCGGCCGGCATCCTGCAGCCGCCGTTCTTCGACGTGAATGCCGACCCGGCGGTGAACTACGGCGGAATCGGCGGCGTGATCGGCCACGAAATGGGCCACGGCTTCGACGACCAGGGCTCGAAGTCGGATTCCGCCGGCATCCAGCGCAACTGGTGGACCGACGAGGACCGCGCGCGCTTCGATACCCGCACCAAGGCGCTGGGCGCGCAGTACGCCACGTATTGCCCGCTGGAAGGCCAGTGCGTGAACGGCCAGCTGACGATGGGCGAGAACATCGGCGACCTCGGCGGCCTGTCGATGGCCTACACCGCCTACAAGCTGAGCCTCAAGGGCAAGGAAGCGCCGGTGATCGACGGCCTGACCGGCGACCAGCGCTTCTTCCTGGCGTGGGCGCAGGTGTGGAAGTCGAAGGCGCGCGAGGAAACCATCCTCAACCGGCTCAAGACCGATTCGCATTCGCCGCCGCAGTACCGGATCAACGGCCCGCTGCGCAATCTCAACGAATGGTACAAAGCCTTCGACGTGAAGCCGGGCGACAAACTCTATCTGCCGCCGGAGCAGCGCGTGCGGATCTGGTAAGGGCTTCGCTGAAGCCATCGACAGGCAAATCGACGGGAAGATCAACAAACGGCCACCGCGAGGTGGCCGTTTGCATTTGCGCCATCGTTTCCGGAGCGACGTCCGGCATCAATCCGGCGACAGGCTGTTCGCGAAGATAGCCGCTTCCTGCGACTTCACCATCTCGCGCAACTGCTGGTGCGCCAGCGCCTTGTTGGTCCACAGCGCGCGATAGGTCTCGCGGAGCGCGACGATATGGCGGGAGATCTGGAACGACATCAGCGCGCTGTCGTAATTGACGAGCGCGCCGCGCGCATTGCCTTCCCTCAGGCAGTCGTTGCCGCGATCGAGGCGTTCGCGCAGGAACGCGAGGGCGTCGGCATGGGTTGCGGAAGGGTCTTGCTCGGACATCGGTGCACTCTGCGATGGACATTGCGACGCCCGGCGGCGCCGTACGTATCCGCAGTGAACGCCAATGCGGGCGACAACCGGCCATCTAACATGACGACTATCACGGTTCCGCCGTCGCCATACCGCCCGGCGGTCGAGGCGCATGCTTCGGGAGGAAGACCGAAATCGCCGTCGCCGCGGCCACCATGCCCGCCGACACCGCGAGACACATGGCGATGCCGTGGCGCTGGAATACCCATCCCGACAGCACCGTGCCCAGCAGCCGGCCCATCGCGTTGGCCATGTAGTAGAAGCCGACATCCAGCGATACGCCGTCTTCGGCGGCGTAGCTCACGATCAGATAACTGTGCAGCGACGAGTTGATCGCGAACAGCACGCCGAACAGCATCAATCCGGCCACCAGCACGGTCTGCGGCGGATACCCTGACCACAGCAGCGCCGCCATTCCGGCGGGCACCACCGTCAATCCAAACGCCCATGCGAAAGCCGCGCGGCCATCCGGCGTCTGGCCACTGCGCTTGCCGGTCACGTACGGCGCGACCGACTGCACCCCTCCGTAGCCGATCACCCACGCTGCGAGAAAACCGCCGACCTGCCAGAAATCCCAGCCCAGTGTCTGCGTGAGGAATACCGGCAGCGCGACCACGAACCACACGTCGCGCGCGCCGAACAGGAACATCCGCGCCGCAGACAGCAGATTGATCGCGCGGCTTTTCGAGAAGATGTCGCGGAATTTCGGCTTCGCGCTGGCCTTGCCCAGATCGCGCCGGAGCATCCACAGACTCAGCGCCCAGACCAGCGCCAACCCGACCGCCATCGCCGCCACCGCGGGCGCAAAACCCAGCCACGTCAACAGCGCACCGCCGAGAAAGAAACCGACGCCCTTCAAGGCGTTCTTCGAACCGGTCAACGCCGCGACCCAGCGATACAACGCACCTTGATACTCAACGCCCTGCCGATCGCCGGGCAGCAGCAGCTTGATGCTGCTCTTGGCGCTCATCTTGTTGAGATCCTTGGCGATGCCCGACAGCGCCTGCGCGGCCATCACCCACGGCACCGTCAGCAGCGCGGCCGGCACCAGCAGCATCGACAGTGCCGCGACCTGCAATCCAAGACCGATGTTCATGGTGCGGTTGAGCCCGATCCGCGCGCCCAGCCAGCCGCCAACCAGATTGGTGATCACGCCGAACAGTTCGTAGAACAGGAACAGCATCGCCACCTGCAGCGGGCTGTAGCCCAGGCGATGGAAATGCAGCACCACCAGCATCCGCAGCGCGCCGTCGGTGAGGGTGAAAGCCCAGTAATTGCCGGTGATCGCGAGGTATTGACGGATTTCGGGCGTCAGCCGCGTCGGCATGATCGATCCAGGCATGATCGCTCTACCGGTCCGCGCCGCCGACCAGCCGCACCAGTTCGGCGGTGCGATTCACGTAACCCCATTCGTTGTCGTACCAGGCGTAGATCTTCACCTGGGTGCCGTTGGTGACCATGGTCGACAGCGCATCGACGATGCCGGAGCGCGGGTCGTGCAGGAAATCGATCGAAACCAGCGGCCGCGTTTCGTAGCCGAGAATACCGGCGAGCTCGCCCTCGGCCGCGATGCGCAGCAAATCGTTGACCTCTTCCACCGTCGTCGCGCGCTCGACCTCGAACACGCAGTCGGTCAGCGACGCATTGGTCAGCGGCACGCGCACGGCATGGCCGTTGAGGCGTCCTTTCAGTTCCGGAAAGATTTCGGCGATGGCGGTGGCCGAGCCGGTGGAGGTCGGGATCAGACTGCTGCCGCATGCGCGCGCGCGGCGCAGATCCTTGTGCGGCGCATCGACGATGACCTGGGTGTTGGTGAGGCTGTGGATGGTGGTCAGGCTGCCGTGGCGGATGCCCAGCCCCTCGTGGATCGCCTTCACCACCGGCGCCAGACAATTGGTGGTGCACGACGCAGCCGAGACGATGCGGTGCGTCGCAGGGTCGAAGCGGTGATGGTTCACGCCCATCACCACATCCAGCGCGCCCGCGGATTTCACCGGCGCGGTCACGACCACCCGCTTCACGCACTGATCGAGATACGGCTGCAATACATCGGGTTTGCGGAACTTGCCGGACGCTTCGATCGCGACATCGCAGTCCGACCAGTCGGTCGCGGCGATGTCGCGGTTGCGGGTCAGCGGAATGCGCACGCCGTCGATCGCGATGGCGTCGCCGTCGGCCACCGCTTCGTGTGCCCAGCGGCCGTGGACCGAATCGAAATTCAGCAGGTGCGCGAATGTCGTCGCGTCGCCGCCGGGATCGTTGATGCGGACGAACGCGATATCGGGATCGCCCCAGGCGGCGCGCAGCGTGAGACGTCCCATGCGGCCGAAGCCGTTGATGCCGGTGCGGATGGTCATGCGGAGTGTTCCGGAAGTTCGACGGGGATGACGATGGGCGCGCAGACGGTAGCGCCGGTTGCGGCGGCCGGCGCGCAGGCGGCCGGGTTGCCGCCGCAGCAGTGATCGGTCAGGAAAGCCACCAGCGCGTTCATGGCATCGAAATCCGCGCGGTAGCAAATGGAGCGGCCGCGCGGTTCGGCATGGATCAGACCGGCGGCGACCAGCTCCTTGAGATGGAAGGACAGCGTTGCGCCGGGCAGCGACAGGTGCTCGGCGAGTTCGCCGGGGCTGCTGCCGTCGTGGCCGGCTTCCACGAGTCGCCGATAGATCGACAGGCGCGTGGTCTGGCCGAGCGCTGCCAGCGCAAGCGTGGCTTCTTTGATTTCCATATTTCCAGAATACTCGAAGTATTGTGGCAAACGAATGACAGCTGCCGAGTCATGACGACCCGGTGTCTGCCTGCTCTGTGCCCGCTCGATGGTTCCGGAAAAGAGAAAGGCCCGGGTTTCCCCGGGCCTTTCCTGATTCGCTGTCCCTGTCTCGCGACAGGCGCTATCGCTTTACGGCGTGACGGTCAGATCGACCGGCAGCGCGACCGAAGGCCGGGCCGGGTCGTTGCTGTTCACGCAGACGTAGGCGCGGTAGCTGGCCGCAGCCAACGCGCTGCTGTTGAGCGTCAGCGATGTCGACTGCGCGCCCGCGGGAGCGACCGAACCGGAGGCCGGCGTCAGCGTGCCGAGCCACGGCGCACCGCAGGGCACGGAGCCGCGGATCACCATGTTCAGGCCGGCGAACGCGTTGTTGCTGGCCCAGGCGCCGGTATTGGTGGTGCTGACGTTGATGCTCATGAACGTGCCGTTGCCGGTCGCGGAGCCGAACTGCGCCCAACGATTGGCGAACGTGCCGGCGGTGTTGACCACCAGCCAGTACTTGCCCGCAGGCAACACCACGTTCTGGCCGGCAGCGGCCAGGTTCAGGCTGATGAAACCGCCTGCGGTGGAGACGCCAACGGCGGTCGGCGATGCGCTGTAAGTCCATACGGCCGCACCCGGCGCCGACTGCGGATTGCCCGCCGGAACGCCTGCCGCATCCGGATAGATGCTCCAGGTCAGGCTGGTCGCAGCGCCCGGGAAGGCAAGACCGCTGACCACGAAGCCTTCGGCCGAGATCGAGGTGAGCTGCGTCGCCCCGGTCAGGTCGAAATCGTCGGCCGAGAACTGCGCGTTGTTGCCGGCGGTCGCCGGATCGCTGTAGACCGTATTGCGGAAGCCGGAGTTGATGGCCCCACGCAGCGCGTTGTACAGGTCGACGTTGCCGTTGCCGCTGGTGCTGGCGGTGTAGTTCAGGATCGAACCGCCGGTATTGCCGATGTTGAAGCTGGTGCTGCCGTTGTTGCCGGCGACCACGCTGGCGCTGACCGAGGCCGGCAACGCGATGATCGGCGGCTGCACGGCCACGGCGATCGGCAGGCGCAGGGTAGCGACCTCGTTGCTGCCGGCACCGCTCTGAACGAGCTCCAGCACCGCTTCGCCGAAGTTGAAGCTGTTGTTGGCAGGCAGGGTCGTGCTGTTGACGGTAAAGGTGATCGCGCGGGTCGCACCCGGCAGGATCCACGCCAGCGCCGGATTGGCCGTGCCCGGCAGGCCATTCACGCTGACGCGCCACAGACCGCCGCTCGTACCCGGATTGCGGAAGGTACGGGTGAAGCTGCAGCTCGGCGGAGCGCAGCGGCCGTTGGCCATGCTGGCCAGGTTCAAGGTCGCGGGATTGCCGCCGGTCGCCGGATTGGCGGCGTTGTAGTTGGCGGTAGTCTCGTTCAGGACCAGACCGGCCCGGATCGCACGTTCGATGCGCAGACGGCCGGAGCCGCGGGCAAAGGGGTTCGCCAGGGTGACCTGATTTTCGGTGTAGACCTGCGTCGTCGCGGTCATCATCAGTGCCGACTTGATTTCCGCAACGGTCCAGGTCGGACGTGCCTGACGGATCAGCGCAGCAGCGCCGGCCTGATGCGGCGACGCCATCGAAGTGCCGCTGATCGTGCCGATCAGCTGCTCGAAGCCGGTGATCGAGGTCCCGGCCAGGGTCGCCAAGATGTCCACGCCCGGCGCGGTCACGTCCGGCTTGACCAGATCGAAATTACCGGCAGGGCCACGCGAACTGAAGGACGCCAGCGCATCGGCGACGTTCGGCAGGCCGACGCCCGGGAACGAAATCTGCGCGGTGGTGGTGGTCGGATTGGCGGAACCGAAGGCGGCGAGCGCGTTGCCGTCGGTCTGGCTCACGCTGAATACCGGGATGGTGGTGCCCGGTACGGACGGCAGGATGGTGCCGACCTGATTGTTGGCGATGATGACCGCGATGGCGCCCGCAGACGAGGCATTGTTGGTCTTCTCGCTGAACGAACAGGTGCCGCGACGGATCACGACGATCGCGCCGGTCAACGAACCCGCGGGGTACGGCGTGGCAATGCAGCCATCGGCAGTACCGGCGATGCCGGCACTGATGATCAGCGGCGTGGTGCCGGGGATCGTCGCCGAGAACGCAACGCCACCGGTGCCGTTGTTCAACACCACGGGCTGCAGGTTTGCCGGCACCGGCAACGGGCCGGTCACCTGCATCAGCGTGCCGAAACCGCCACGGCCGTGCTGGGAAGCCGCCGTCGCGGAAGTCCACGGCTCAAGATGGCTGAGGGTGTTGGCGGCCGGGCCGCTGTTGCCCGCCGAGGTGGCGACGAAGATGCCGGCATCGGTCGCGCTGAGGAACGCCAGCGAGGTCGCTTCGGTCCACGGCGAGACGCCGCCGCCGATCGAGTAGTTGATGACATCGACGCCGTCGGCGATCGCCTGGTTGATCGACGCCACGGTCGACACGTTCGGGCACAGGCCCTGGCCGGTCGTGGTGTTGGTGTAGCAGGCGTCGTAGGCAATGATGTTGGCGCGCGGAGCGACGCCGGAAATGCGCAGCGACGCGCCGTTGAACACCACGTCGCGGCGGTTGCCGACGGTGGTGGAAGCCGTGTGGCTGCCGTGACCGTTGGTATCGCCGAAACCGGGCTCTTCAGCCACGCCGGCGACGCCGCACTGGTTGCCCGGCGCCGCGCAGACGAAGTCGTAACCGCCGATCAGCTTTTCGTTGCAGCGGCCGGCATCGACGCCACCCGTTGCGCAGGTGCCGAGATAGACGCCGGCACCGAGCGGATTGGCGTGGACGTAGCCGTCGACCGGATCGGTCCCGGCGAACGACGGGCTGCCGAAATTGATGCCCGAGTCGATCAGGCCGGCGATGATGCCCTCGCCCTGCACGGCAGGCGCGCCGCCAGGAAGAGTGGCGCTACCGGCCCACGCAATGGGGGCGCCGATGAGGGTCGGACCGACGTCGGTCTCGAGGACGTACTCGCGATATTCCTCGACCAGACGGACGCCGCCCATGCGCGAGACGCGCGCGGCTTCGGCGGCGCTCATGTCGGTGACGATGCCGTTGACCGCGTGCTGCATGCGGCGACGCACCTGCAGCGGACGCTGGATCATGCCGGACATCTGGCGTTCCATCTGCCGCTGCTTGCCCTGCAGGTAGGAGACGTAGTTCAGTGCTTCGGGGCTGCGGCTGTCCAGACGCATGGCGCCGTATGCACCCGATTTCCGCTGCGGAGCGGAAATGCCGGCAGTGCCGCCTTTATAGGTTGCGAGCGAGTCTTCGCTGAAGAGGACGATATAGGTGGCGCGACCGGTACGGCCTGCGGCCTTGGACGACACCGCGGGGGTGCGGACACCGGTACCCGCGTTGAACGTCTCCATGACCTGATTGCGTTCCGCGCGGGACACCAGCGACAGGCGCGGCGTTTCACGCACGGCACTGGTCTGCTGCGCGACGCGATGATCGCGTTCGAACCGTGCGGACAAGTATTGATAAGACGCGGCACTGGCGGCCACGGCGATCGCGCATAACGCGACGACGCTGCCCCACTTTTTCGGATTTGACATTTGGAGTTCCCCAGAGACTGATCGGCAAGCGAGTGTAGTAGCGCATCGCTTCGTGCGATGGTAAGGGCTTCCATGAATGGCCCACAACCGGTGACACCGTACTTCTAAGCCTCCCGAGTGTACTGCTTTGCGCAGCGCAACATCGAGACAATCTCGATACCGGCGCATGGGGCATGCACGATGCTCGATCATCGGCGGGTCGCTATCGGACGACGTTCCGATGTCCCTCCGCCCAAGGCCGGGCGCCGAAACGGAATACCAGCAGATACGCCGAGACCGCCCATGCCGACGCCGCCGCCCAGCCGGCGAGAATGTCGGAGGGATAATGCACGCCCAGATAGACCCGCGAGAACGCCACCGACACCCCGAACGCCGTCACGAAGACCGCCATCGGCCAGCGCCAGCGCGTATGCCAGGCCAACAGCAGCAGCACCCAGGCGAGCGTGGCCGAACCCATCGCATGGCCGCTGGGGAAGCTGAATGTGGTTTCCGGTGAGATCGACGCCCACAGGCTGGGCCGGTCGCGCGCGAAGATCTGTTTGGTCGCCAGATTCAGCAAGGCGGAACCGATGATCGCGATCCCGGCGAACAGACCTTCACGCAGGCGCGCGCGCCACGCCAGCGCCGCGATCAAGAAGATGTCGAACGGCACCACGCCGTAGGCGTAACCCGCCTCTGAAATCAGCACGAACGCGCGATCGAGGACGTCGCCGTGCAGCGACTCGGCGAAACGCAGGATCGGTTCGTCGAACGCGAAGGGTTCGTGTTCGCGCACCTCATCGGCGAGTTCGGCGAATCCCCACAGCGGCAGCAGCAGGCCCACGAACAGCAGGACCAGCCGCAGCAGGCGACTGCGCAGGAAGTCGACGACGAAGGACAGCTCGCTGCGCAGCATCGCGACGATCTCAGCCGGCGTGCGCGTCACGCCCGAACTTGCGATCGACGTAACCGTCGATGATGCCGATGAACTCCCCGGCGATGTTGTCGCCGCGCAAGGTCACGCTCTTTTCGCCATCGACGAACACCGGCGCGGCCGGCGTTTCGCCGGTGCCCGGCAGCGAGATGCCGATGTTGGCGTGGCGCGACTCGCCGGGGCCATTGACGATACAGCCCATCACCGCCAGCGTGAGGTTCTCGGCGCCCGGATGGGTGATCTTCCACTCCGGCATCTTCTCGCGGACGTGTTCCTGCACCACCTTCGCCAGCTCCTGGAAGAACTCCGACGTGGTGCGGCCGCAGCCCGGGCAGGCGGTCACCATCGGCGTGAACGCGCGCAGCCCCATGGTCTGCAGCAGTTCCTGGGCGACGATCACTTCCTGGGTGCGCGACGCGCCCGGATCGGGCGTCAGCGAAATGCGGATGGTGTCGCCGATGCCTTCCTGCATCAACACCGCCAGCGCGGCGGCGGAAGCGACGATGCCCTTGCTGCCGATCCCGGCCTCGGTGAGCCCAAGGTGCAGCGCGAAATCCGAGCGCTGGGCGAGATCGCGATAAACCGCGATCAATTCCTGCACGCCGCTGACCTTCGCGCTGAGAAGAATGCGTTCGCGCGCGAGACCGATCTCCACCGCGCGCTCGGCGGAATCCAGCGCCGAGCGGATCAAGGCCTCGCGCAGCACGCGTCCTGCATCCCAGGGCGTGGCGCGCTGCGCGTTCTCGTCCATCAGCTGCGTCGCCAGCGACTGGTCCAGCGAGCCCCAGTTGGCGCCGATGCGCACCGGCTTGTCGTAGCGGATCGCGAATTCGATCAGCTGCGCGAACTGGGTGTCGCGCTTCCGGCCGAACCCGACATTGCCCGGGTTGATGCGGTACTTCGCCAGCGCCTCGGCGCAGGCCGGTTCGGCGGCGAGCAGTTGATGCCCGTTGTAGTGGAAGTCGCCGATGATCGGCACCGCGATGCCCATCATCGCCAGCTTCTCGACGATGCGCGGTACCGCAGCGGCGGATTCGGCGTTGTTCACCGTCACCCTCACCAGCTCCGAACCCGCACGCCACAGTTCGGCGACCTGTTTCGTGGTGCCGGCGACATCGGCGGTGTCGGTATTGGTCATCGACTGCACCACCACCGGCGCATCGCCGCCGACGGCGATGCCGCCGATGCGGACCTGACGGGTGACGCGGCGCGGCGCGGGGCCGAAGATCGGCGTGGCGGCTTCGGATTGGCAGGGCAGAGGTTGTGCGGACATGGCCGACATTCTACCCGCGCGCCATGTAGAGCGGAGCGCAGCTCCGCTGCGTCGACTCCAGGGCTCGACAGCGTCTATTCCGGGCACGTCGGTGTGCGTAGAGCGTAGCGGAGCTGCGCTCCGCTCTACGGAAACGGTGGTGTCACGTATCCTGTATGGATGTCCGCACTTCCCCCCAACGACGACCGCAAGGCGCTCACGCCCAGCCAGCTGAACGCCCTCGCCCGCAATCTGCTTGAAGACGCCTTCCCGCTGATCTGGGTGGAAGGCGAGCTGGGCAATCTGTCGCGGCCCTCGTCGGGCCATCTGTATTTCACGCTGAAGGACGACCGCGCCCAGGTCCGCTGCGCGCTGTTCAAACCCAAGAGCCAATGGTTGAAATTCGCGCCGCGCGAAGGGCTACGGGTGCTCGCGCGCGGCCGTCTGACCCTGTACGAAGCGCGCGGCGACTATCAACTGATCCTCGACACCATGGAGGAAGCCGGCGAAGGCGCGCTGCGGCGGGCGTTCGAGCAGCTCAAGGCGAAACTCCAGGCCGAGGGTCTGTTCGACCAGAGCCGCAAACGGCCGCTGCCGACCCATGTCCGTCGGCTCGGCGTGTTGACCTCGCCCAGCGGCGCTGCGGTGCGCGACGTACTGAGCGTGCTGCGCCGGCGTTTCCCGCTGGTCGAAGTCGACATCCTGCCGGTACCTGTGCAGGGCGACACCGCTGCGGCGCAGATCGTGCGCATGCTGCAGGCAGCCGGGCGCAGCGGCCGCTACGACGCGCTGCTGATCACCCGCGGCGGCGGTTCGCTGGAAGATCTGTGGGCGTTCAACGATGAAGCCCTGGCGCGCGCGATCGCCGCCTCGCCGGTGCCGGTAGTGTCGGCGGTCGGTCACGAAGTGGATGTCAGCCTCGCGGATTTCGCCGCGGACCTGCGCGCGCCGACGCCCTCGGTCGCCGCGGAGCTGCTGGTGCCGGACCGCGCCGATCTGGCCGCGCATCTGCGCGCGCAGGCACGGCGCCTGCATGCCATCCACGAACGCCTGCTGCGCCACGCCGCACAGCGCACCGACCGCGCGGCGCTGCGGCTGCAGGCGCTGCAGCCGCAGGCGCGTCTCGACGCCCTGCGTCGGCGTCAGGCGGACGCGCTGCGGCGGCTGCATGCCGCGTGGGCGCAGGCGGATCAGCGTCGACGCGCGCAGCTGCGACATGCGGCCGCAGTACTGCACGCGGCGCGCCCGCAGCGCCGGCTGTCGCTGCTGCGCGATCGCCTGCAGTCGCTGGCACCGCGCCCCCAGTCGGCGACGGTGCGCGGATTGCAGCGGCGCGCGCTGCAATTGCAGGGTCTGGCGCGCTCGCTGGAAACGGTCAGTCCGCTGGCGACGGTCGCGCGCGGCTATTCGATCCTGCAGCACGACGACGGCCGCATCGTGCGCAGCACGAACGATGCGCAAGCGGGCGAAGCGCTGAATGCGCGGCTGCGGGACGGGGTGCTGCGGGTGCGCGTCGAAAGAGAAGCAGCGGACTGAAGTCCGCTCTATGGTCCGTTCGACCGTCGGGTGTACTCCACTTCCACCGCCTTGGCCTCTTCGGCGTCGGGCGAGATGTTGGTCATCGTGATCAACAGGCGATCGTCGTCCGGCTGTTCGATCTCGGTCCGCCAGCCCCAGCGCGGGCCCGGCGGCGTCTGGCCGTCGCCATAGCTGCCCAGTACCGCGAAGTGAGCGGGCTCGGTCTGGCCGGCGCTGTGCGAAAACATGATCGAACTGCCGCTGTGGAAGCTGTCGACCCAAGCGCATTCCCAGCGCCGCTCGTCGATGTGATAGCCGTACAGCGCTACGCCCGCATAACTGCGGCCATCGAACTCCCAGCTGTATTCGTGCAGCAGGAAGCGCCCGCCCAGCACCTCACGGATGCTACCGCGCTGGCCGGACTCCGCCGCCAGCATGTCGCGCTCGAACCACAGCCGGTAGACGCCCTCCCACTCCCCGGCCATCCGCGCCAGCCGACGATGCGGCACGTCCTGGGGCGGCAGGGGACCGGGCGATACACCGCCGGGCGATGGACTGGAATCATGGGTACTCATGGTCACGACGTCGCTGGTACTCATCGTTGTAGCCCTCCCCCTGTGGATAAGGCCAGCCTACTCCAGCACTGTCGCGGCCGGTAGCGCCATGACCGGCGCCAACTGTGGCGGGCGTCTCGGGCCGGGGGCAGGCCAGAATGCTAAAAAAATGTTATGAATGCCGTCCTGCCGCCAGGCCATCGCCGGCTGGTGGGGCGCTTAGGGGAGCGTCGAACGACCATTCCGCATTTCCACACTTCTAAAGGATCAGGATGTCCCTATGTCCATGTCTTACACGACGATCAACCGACGCCAACGCCGCGTCACCCCCGCCCTCACCGCACTCGCCCTCGCAGTGGCTGTCGCCATGCCCGCCATGGCCCAGGACGCACCCGCCGAGCCGGAATCCGGAACGCTGGACACGGTGTCGGTGCTGGGCTCGCGCGCGAAGCCCCGTTCCGAAGCCAGTTCCGCGGTGGCGATCGACATCTTCGGCGGTGAAGAATTCCACAACCAGCCGTCTGTAGACCTGCTGGACAAGATGCGCACGCTGGTGCCCTCGTTCAACGTCAGCACCATCCCGATCGACGACGCCGCCACCCTGGTGCGTCCGGCCAACCTGCGCGGCCTGCCGCCGGACAACACCCTGGTGCTGGTCAACGGCAAACGCCGCCACCGCGCCGCGGTCATCACCTTCCTCGGCCACGGCCTGTCCGACGGCGCGCAGGGCCCGGACATCTCGGTGTTCCCGTCGATGGCGCTTGAGCAGGTGGAAGTCCTGCGCGACGGCGCGGCCGCGCAGTACGGCTCCGACGCCATCGCCGGCGTGATCAACTTCGGCCTGAAGAGATCGGACCGCGGCGGCGCCGTGGAAGTGTTCGCCGGCGAATATTACGAAGGCGACGGCTTCACCCAGCAGTACGGCGCCCAGGTCGGCCTGCCGCTGACGCCGAACGGCTTCGCGACCCTGACCGCCGAATGGCGCAGCGCCGACCCGACCTCGCGCAGCGTGCAGCGCGACGATGCCGCAGCCGTCGCGGCCGCCGGCTATCCGGGCGTGCGCAATCCGGCGCAGATCTGGGGTTCGCCCGAGGTCCATGAGGACATGAAGTTCATCGCCAATTTCGGCATCGACGGCGAGAACGTCAGCTTCTACGGCTTCGGCAACTATGCCAAGCGCGACGTCGAAGGCGGCTTCTACTACCGCAATCCGACCACGCGCAGCGGTGTGTTCTCGAACGACGGCGGCAACACCCTGTTGATCGGCGATCTGAATACCGCCAACGCAGTGACCTGCCCGACCATCGCCCTGCGCGATGGCAGCGGCAACCTGCTGCCGTATGCGGGCGTTGCCGCCGCGGTCAACGCGCTGCCGGCGGAGTGCTTCACCTTCCTGAGGCAGTTCCCCGGCGGCTTCACCCCGCAGTTCGGCGGCAGGATGGAAGACCAGTCGCTGGTGCTTGGCTTGAAGGGCGTGTGGGGTGAGGGCTGGCACTGGGACCTGAGCGGCAGCCACGGCAAGAACGAAATCAACTTCTACATGCTCAACACGGTCAACGCCTCACTTGGGCCCAACCAGCCGGGCGACAACGAGTTCGCTCCCGGCGGCAACACCCAGACCGAGACCACGTTCAACTTCGACATCGGTCATGACTTCGAGACCGGCTTCACCAGCGGGCCGGTGAGCCTGGCGATGGGAGCGGAATGGCGCAAGGAAGAGTTCGAGATCCGTGCCGGCGATCCATCCTCGTTCGCGATCGGGCCGCTGGTTCCGCAGGGCTTCTCCCTCGGCTCCAACGGCTTCAACGGCTTCAATCCGCGCACGGCCGGCAGCAACAGCCGCGACAACTGGGCGGTGTACGCCGACGTCGAAGCCCGCTTCACCGACCAGTTCCTGCTGGCCGCAGCGGTGCGTCACGAAGACTTCAGCGACTTCGGCGGCACCACCAACTGGAAGCTGACCGGTCGTTACGACTTCACCGACACGTTCGCCATGCGTGGCGCGGTCAGCACCGGCTTCCGCGCGCCCACCCCGGGCCAGGCCAACGCCGAGCAGGTGACCACGTCCTTCATCGCCGGCCAGCTGCGCGACACCGCGGTACTCTCGCCGAACAACGCGATCGCCCAGTTCTATGGTGCCGAGCCGCTGACGCCCGAAGAATCGACGAACGCCTCGCTGGGCCTGGTCTGGAATAGCGGCGGCTGGCTGGCCACGGTCGACTGGTACCAGATCAAGACCGAAGACCGCATCGCCCTCAGCACCTTCTTCACGGTGACCCCCGCGGATCGCGCGGCATTGGTCGCGGCCGGGTATCCGGAAGCGGCATCGATCAGCGAGGTGCAGTTCTTCGTCAACGACTTCGATACCACCACCACCGGTATCGACGTGGTGACCAGCTACGACAGCGATCACTTCGGCGGCAAGACCACCTACTCGCTGGCGGCCAACTGGAACAAGACCGAGGTGGACGATTTCACTCCGGGCATCATCACCCCGATCCGGATCAAGAAGCTGGAGGAATCGTTGCCCAGCACCAAGGGCTACTTCAGCATCAACCACCAGCGCCAGGTGTTCCACGCCAATCTGCGCGTGAACTACTACGGCTCGTTCTTCGAGGACCACCTCGACGACGGCGGCCTGCCGATCGATGGCGACAGCGCGGTGACGATGGATGCGGAGATCGGCTGGAAATTCGCCTCCGGTCTGTTCGTCAATGTCGGCGCGCAGAACCTGTTCGACAAGGTGCCGGACGATAATCCATGGGGCAGAGCGGTGGCCGGTGCCGCTTATCCGGTCCATACGCCGTACGGCTTCAATGGCGGCTTCGGATACGTGCGCGTGGGCTGGAAGTTCTGAGCCTGGCGACAATGACTCGGCTTCGGAGCCGGCGTCGAAACCCGCTTGAGCGTTCGTAGCCCCACGATGCCCTCGGATTTCCGAGGGCATCGTCGTTGATGGGACACGTCATGGGCGATGGCCATGAGCGGAGGGATGCGGTCAACGCCTTCCCGCTCCCGCAGTTGGGCTTCGTCTACGGCTGGGAAACCCTGCCCTTCGGCATCAACGGCTCGTACTTCTACGCAAAGGTGGATTACCGCTTCTGACCGCTTCCGTGTTTCGAAGCGGCGACACGGACGGACGGCGAAAGCCGTCCGTTCTTTTTTTGCGCTGAGGCTGGCGATATCCCGGAAATGCGTCAACGTTGCCGATGACGTCATAGGTGCGCTTGAGCGCACCGTTCAGCCCGAAGCTTCGGAAGGCGCGGTGCGCTCAAGCGCACGTTATGAGAAGGGGTACGCCGCATTCGATGGCATAAGACCGAAAAAAACATCAACCCCACACCGGGAGATGGCGCGTTTGCAGGTCTGCCCACTCACGGAGACCCGCCATGCACCGCACCGCCGCCCGCCCGCTGTCCCGCCCGTTCCAGGGCACCTTCACGAAGCACACCCTCACCGCCGCGGTGCTCTGCGCGCTCACGCTGGCCGGCTGCCAGCGCACGACCACGCTGGACGAATCCAAGGCCGGCACCCGCGTCGATGCGCCGCGCGGCAAACCGCAGGTCGCCGATGCCCGCACCGTTGAGACCGAAGCCCTCGCCGAAGCCGCGCCGGTCGCCGCTGCCGCCAGCGCGGAACTCGACTCGGTTGTCCCCACCGGGTCGCGCCTCGCGCGATCGCAGCAGGAAGTCGCCAAACGCGTCGTCGGCAATGTCTCGAGCGGCCACGCATTCGCGCCGGCCGCACCGCCGCCGCCACCACCACCGCCCCCGGCGCCGATGATGATCGCGCCGTCGGAACCGATGCCGATGGACGGGCTCGCCAACACCGAGAAATACGAAGCGCGCGACGAAAATCCTGTCCGCCGCGCCAGCGAAGAACCTGTGTCCACGTTCTCGATCGACGTCGACACCGGCAGCTACGCCAACGTCCGCAGCCTGCTGCGCAACGGCCAGCGCCCGCCTGCCGATGCGGTGCGCGCGGAGGAAATGATCAATTACTTCGATTACGGCCATCCCGCGCCGACATCGCTGAACACGCCGTTCCGGGTCACCACCGAACTGGCGCAGGCGCCGTGGAACGGCAAACGCCAGTTGCTGATGATCGGCATCAAGGGTTACGACGTGCCGAAGGCCGAGCTGCCGCCGGCGAATCTGGTGTTCCTGATCGACACTTCCGGATCGATGAGCGACGAGAACAAACTGCCTCTGCTGAAGAAATCCTTCGCGCAACTGGTCGAACAACTGCGGCCGCAGGACCGCGTGTCGATGGTGGTCTACGCCGGCTCGGCCGGTCTGGTGCTGGAACCCACGCCCGGCGACCAGCGCGACAAGATCCTCGCCGCGCTGGACAACCTGGGCGCCGGCGGCAGCACCAACGGCGGCGCAGGCATCCAGTTGGCCTATGCGATGGCGAAACAGGCCTACGTCAAGAACGGCGTGAACCGCGTGATCCTCGCCACCGACGGCGATTTCAACGTCGGCACCACCAGCCAGAAAACCCTGGAAACGCTGGTCGGCGATCAGCGCAAGCACGGCATCGCGCTGACCACGCTCGGTTTCGGCCGCGGCAACTACAACGATGCGATGGCCGAGCGACTCGCCGATGTCGGAGACGGCAACCACGCCTACATCGACACCCTGCAGGAAGCGCGCAAGGTGCTGGTGCAGGAAATGCAGTCGACGCTGCTGACCATCGCCAAGGACGTGAAGATCCAGATCGAATTCAATCCGGCGAAGGTCGCGGAATATCGTCTGATCGGTTACGAAAACCGCATGCTGCGCCGCGAGGACTTCGCCAACGACAAGGTCGACGCCGGCGACATCGGCGCGGGCCACGAAGTGACGGCTCTCTACGAAATCACACTGGTCGGCTCAGTCGCGGAACGCCTGCCCGAACTGCGCTACGGCGAAGACACGCCCAGAGTCACGGCCGGCAGCAGGGTTGCCGAACTTGCGCATCTGCGCCTGCGCTACAAGCGTCCCGGCGAAGACACCAGCCGGCTGATCGAACGACCGATCCTGCCGGTGCATGAGCCGCGCCGCTATGCGCCCAGCGCGTCGATGCGCTTCGCGTCCGCGGTCGCGGCGTATGCCGACGCGCTGCGCGGCGGCAAGCATCTGGAGCAGTGGACGTGGGAAGACATCGCCCGCGCCGCGCGCCAGGCCACCGGCAGCGATCCGTGGCGGCAGCGCGCCGAGTTCATCGAACTGGTGGACAGCGCGCGTCGCCTCACCGCCGGCGATGCCCCGCAGATCGGGATGATCGCCGACTGATTCCGCGCGCGACGGCGGCCTTGCGGCCGTCGTCGCCCGGAGCGGTCCCGCCGCCATGACTCTCGCGCTTCGCCAATCGATGCCCTGCCCCACCGGAAAAAACGCTGCCAGGCCGCGCGTGTCCAGGCTGCAAAACGCGACAGGCTTCACGCAGCGCGCCGCAAGCCTTAACCTGATGCATATGAATGATGTGGCAGAGGTCAGCGACGAAAGCCTCATGCTCGCCTATGCGGCGGGCGATGTGGCTGCGTTCGAGCGCCTCTACCAGCGCCATCGCGGCAAGCTCTACCGCTTCCTGGCCCGGCAACTGCACGGCAACGGCGCGCTGGCCGACGAATTCTTCCAGGACGTGTGGCAGCGGGTGATCACCGCCCGCCACAACTGGAAACCCGACGCGGCGTTCTCCACCTGGCTGTACCGGATCGCGCACAACCGCCTCACCGATCATTGGCGCTCGCTGCAGCACCGCCCGCCGGCGCCCGCAGACGCCGACGAACGCACCGAACGCATGCCCGACCACGACACGCCGGAACGGCAGTTGTCCGAATTCGAGGAACGCCGCCGGCTGCAGATGGCGCTGGACGAATTGCCGGACGAACAGCGCGAAGTGGTCCTGCTGCGGCTGGAGCAGGAACTGAGCCTGGAGGAAATCGGCGAAATGACCGGCGTCGGCCGGGAAACGGTGAAATCCCGTCTGCGTTACGCGATGGATAAACTCCGCCAGAGACTGAATCAATGAGCCGCCCGAGCGAACCCTTCAACGCGGAAGAACGCGACCTTGCCCAGCGCCTCGCGCGCTTGGGCGGTCCGCGCGAACCCGCGGCTGCGCTCGATGCGACGATCCTGGCCGCGGCGCGCGCGGCGGTGTCCGAAAACGCCGCACCCGTCGCGGCAACCGCCGAATTACCCGTCGATCCGCCCGCCGAGCCGAAAGTCTCGCCGCTGCGTCCGCGCAAGCCCGCGCCGCGCTGGCCGGTCGGCTTTGGTCTGGCCGCCTCGGTCGTGCTGGCCGCCGGCATCGGCTGGCGCCTGCAGATCGACGGCGACACGCATTCGGAAGCCGCCACCGCGCCCGCTGCTGACTTCCATGAAGAGGCGACCGAAGCGGTGATCCTGGAAGCTCCGATGCAGCGGACGCCGCCGCCTCCGCCACCGCCGTTGGAAGCAACGGACTCATTCGCGCGCCGCGCCGATATGGCTCAAGCGCCCGCAGCGAAAGCCGCCTCCGCGCCGCGCGAACCCGAGTTCGCGGCCGATGCCGCCGCGCCGCAAAGCGTGATGACTGAGGCGCCATCGCCGCCACCGCCGCCGGCACCTGTTGCCGCAGCCATCGGCGGCAGTCTGGCCGCAGAAGACAGCCTGGACGAGGTCACCGTCACCGGATCGCGCATCCAGCGCGAACGCACGGCCGGCGCCGCCGAATACACCCGCACACCGCTCAACGAGCGCCGCGAGCAGGCCGCGCAGGCGGCCAAGTCTTCGCCGCCTGCCGCTGCCAGCCCCAGCCGCGCGGCAAGCGCACCGCCGCCCGCATCGAGCGAACGCACGCGCGACGCCGTCGGCAACGTCGAAGGCGATGCCGAAGAACGCAAGGCCCGCGACAAGGCGCGCGACAGCGGCTACGACGACCGGCCGCCGGTGTCGGCGGATTCGCCCGAATTCCGTCAGGCCTGGCTGCAGCGCATCCGCGTCCAGATCGCCAAGGGCGACATCGAAACCGCACGCAATGGGCTGCAGGAGTTCCGTCGCCGCTATCCCGATCTCGAACTGCCGGAAGACCTGCGCAAGCTGGCAGCGACGCTGCCGCCGCCCGCGCCCTGACCGCGTCGCCCTCCCCATGGCGGCGACGCTGCACACGCTGACCTCGCCCGCGGCGCACGTCGTCGAAGTCAAACACAGCCGCTTCCTCGCCCAGGCGCTGCCCGTCGATTCCGCCGACGAGGCACAGGCCGCGTTGGCAGCGCGCAGCGACCCCGCCGCGACCCACAACTGCTGGGCATGGCGGTTCGGCAACCAGTACCGCTCCAGCGACGACGGCGAACCCGCAGGCACTGCCGGCCGGCCGATCCTCGCCGCCATCGACGGCCAGGGTTGCGATCAGGTGCTGGTGGTGGTCACCCGCTGGTACGGCGGCATCAAACTCGGCGCCGGCGGTCTGGTTCGCGCGTACGGCGGCGCCGCGGCCGAATGCCTGCGCCGCGCCGACAGGCGTCCGCTGATCGCCTATGCCGAACTCGAATTCGCCTGCCCGTTCGCGCACCTCGGCGATGCCCACGCGGCCCTCAACGCAGCGGGCGCGAGCAAATCCGCCGAATCGTTCGATGCCGACGGCGTCCATCTGCGCGTGCACCTGCCCGCGGATCGCGTCGACGACTTGAAAACCCGCCTGCGCGACGCCACCCGTGACCGGGTGCGGTTCGCAGCGCTTGGCTGAACGTAACGTCCTCCCGGGCGTTGCCAGCGAGGTGTGATGGTCCGATCACCCCCCGTCCCTACCGGCCGCAGCATGAGCTCCCCAGATCCGAACCCGCCCAAAGCCCCCATCGGCAACCTGCGCACACTCTGGCCATTCCTCCGCACGCATCGGCCGTTGCTGATCGCCTGGCTGCTGGCGCTGGCGATCTCGTCGGCCGCATCGCTCACCCTGCCGCTCGCGATCAAGATCATGATCGACGAAGGTTTCCGCAGCAGCAGCGGCAGCGACATCGATCGCGCGTTCCTGCTGATGTTCGCCGTCGCGCTGGTGCTGGCGCTGGGCACCGCCGCGCGGTTCTTTTTCGTCTCGCTGCTGGGCGAACGCGTGGTCGCCGACCTGCGCGAAAAACTCTACGCCCACCTGATCGGACTCGACCTCGGCTTCCATGATCGCAACCGAAGCGGCGAACTGGTCTCGCGGCTTACCGCCGACGTCGAGCTTGTGCGCAATGTCGTCGGCAGCAGCATGTCGGTGGCGCTGCGCAACACGATCACGCTGATCGGTGCGCTGGCGATGTTGTTCGCGACCAGCCCGCGGCTCGCGGCCTGGGCGCTGGTCGGCATTCCGCTGGCGGTGCTGCCGGTGATGGTCGGCGCGCGCTATCTGCAGAAGATCTCGCGCAACAGCCAGGACCGTATCGCGGACGCCAACACCCTCGCCACCGAGACGCTCGGCGCGGTGCGCACCGTGCAGGCGCATGCGCGCGAATCCTACGAACGCGGACGTTTCGACAGCGCGGTGCAGGTGGCGGTGCGCACCGCGCTGAAGCGGATCGGCGCGCAGTCGATGATGACCGCGATCGTCATCGTGCTGTTCTTCGGCGCGATCACCCTGGTGCTGTGGTCGGGCGCGCACGATGTGCTCGCCGGCCGGATGACCGCCGGCACCCTAATCCAGTTCGTGCTGTATGCGGTCTTCGCCGGCGGTTCGGTCGCCGCGCTCACCGAAACCTGGAACGAACTGCAGCGCGCGGCCGGCGGCATGAGCCGAATCGGCGAACTGATGCGGGAAACCCCGGGGATCGTCGCGCCCGCGCACCCGACGCGCCTGCCGCAGCCTCTGCGTGGCGAGATCGCGCTCGACGCGGTGAGCTTCCACTACCCGATGCGCCCGGATCTGCCGGCGCTGAAGGATTTCCAGTTGCGCGTGAAGCCGGGCGAAACCGTGGCCCTGGTCGGGCCATCCGGCGCCGGCAAGAGCACCGTGTTTTCGCTCCTGCTGCGCTTCCACGACCCGCAGGACGGAACAATCGCGATCGACGGCGTCGATCTGCGCGAATGCGATCCGGTCGAACTGCGCGAACGCATCGCGCTGGTGCCGCAACATCCGACGCTCTTCGCGACGAGCGCGCGCGAGAACATCCGCTACGGCCGGCTGGAAGCGACCGACGCCGAAGTCGAAGCCGCGGCGGGCTCGGCCGAAGCGCACGAATTCCTGAGCGAACTGCCGAAAGGCTACGACGAGGAACTCGGCGAACGCGGCGTGCGTCTTTCCGGCGGCCAGCAGCAGCGCATCGCCATCGCCCGTGCGCTGCTCAAGGACGCACCGATCCTGCTGCTGGACGAAGCCACCTCGGCGCTCGACGCGCAGAGCGAGCGCGCAGTGCAACACGCGCTGGAAAACCTGATGCGCGGACGTACGACGCTGGTCATTGCGCATCGTCTCGCCACCATTCTCAAGGCCGACCGCATCGTGGTGATGGACCGCGGCCGGATCGTGGCCGAAGGCACGCATGAGGCGCTGCTGGCGGAAGGCGGGCTGTATGCGGAGCTGGCGAGGCTTCAGTTCCTCGACTGACTCGTGGCACGGGCGCAGGCATTCTGTTTCTGTCCGTCAGGACTGCGCACCGGACCGGGACATCAGTCGCTCGACGATCGCGATGTCGCGACGATTGCGATTCGCCCGTACGGAAAGCACACGGCACATCACGCAGACAATAAAAAACCGGCAACAAGTGCCGGTTTTTTAGGTATATGGTGCGCCCGGAGAGATTCGAACTCCCGACCCCCAAGTTCGTAGCCTGGTGCTCTATCCAACTGAGCTACGGGCGCGCTGTTGCATGACATCTTGTGCAGCTGTGTTGCAGGAGCGGAATTGTGCCAATCCTGATCGACTTGGTCAATCCTTGCGCTGAATTCGATGCATCGAATCCGTCGCTTTCGACGTTACGCCATGCTGCGGATCACTCTGTCGCGCGGTCGAATCGTGCGCGATTGAATCATGGGCAGCAAATGGCGGAGAGTGAGGGATTCGAACCCTCGATGGAGCTTTTGACCCCATACTCCCTTAGCAGGGGAGCCCCTTCGGCCTCTCGGGCAACTCTCCGTCGACGCGTTGTGCGCGTGATGAAAGGATACCGGCTCAGTCGTCCTGCGGCAAACCCGAATTCGGGCCGCGACCGGTTTCACCGCGCTGGATGCGCTGATAAATCTCTTCGCGATGCACGGCCACGTCTTTCGGGGCCGTAATGCCGATACGCACCTGGTTGCCTTTCACTCCGAGCACAGTGACGGTGACCTCGTCGCCGATCATCAGAGTTTCGCCAACCCGGCGAGTCAAAATAAGCATTGCATGTCTCCATTGGCCGATGTCCCCTCATCGGCACCCTGTCGTTGGCTTCGCGACTGAATCAAGCGGGGATGGAACGTGGTCGCGAACGCAAGTGAGTAAGAATAACCGGATCGGCGCAAATACGGAAAGCGCCTGAAGTCATGCTTCAGGTCGCAGTCGTACTTCCACCCAATCCCGAACGCCGTCCAAAGCCATGCCTAGTTGAGGGACGTCGTCTCCGCCCCCTTGCGCCATGTCGGGGCGGCCACCGCCTTTGCCCCCGATCTGACCGGCCACGTGCCCCAGCAGTTCTCCGGCCTTGATTCGCCCGAGAGCTGCGCCGCTCACGCCCGCAATGAGCGCGACTTTACCACCCGCCGCCCCGGCAAGCACTACCACAGCATCGCGAAGTTGCTGTTTCAGGCCATCGACAGCGTCGCGGAGGGCCTTGACATCAAGCCCTTCAACCCGGGCGGTCAGCACCCGGATCCCGCCGACGTCGACAGCGGAGGCCGCCAGATCCGCCACCGCGGCGTTGGCGGCCTTGGCTTTCAGGCCTTCCAGCTCGCGTTCCAGCTTCTTCTGGCGGTCCAGCAGCGCCCGCAATTTATCGCCGATCTCGGCCGGATTTCCGCCCAGCAGCTCGGCGGCCTCGTCCAGACGTCGTTCTTCAGCGGCGATGTAGTCCAGCGCGCCCTGCCCGGTCACGGCCTCGATCCGGCGCACGCCGGCCTGGATACCGCCCTCGGAGACGATCTTGAACACGCCGATGTCGCCGGTGCGGCCGACGTGGGTGCCGCCACACAGTTCGGTGGACGTGTCGCCCATGCGCAATACGCGGACGTTTTCGCCGTATTTCTCGCCGAACAGCGCCATCGCGCCGAAATCCAGCGCTTCCTGCATGCCCATGTTGCGGATTTCGGCTTCATGGTTGGCGCGGATCTCGGCGTTGACCAGACGCTCGATCTCGGCCAGCTCGGCCGCGGTCAGCGCCTGAAAATGCGCGAAATCAAAGCGCAGGCGATCCGGAGCGACCAGCGATCCCTTCTGGGTCACATGGGTGCCGAGGACGCCGCGCAGGGCCGCATGCAGCAGGTGGGTGGCGCTGTGATTGAGGACGACCGCGCGGCGGCGGTCCTGATCCACCTGCCCCATCACATGGTCGCCGCGCTTCAGGGTGCCAGCCGTCAGCTTGCCGACGTGGCCGAAGAACTGGCCGGCCAGTTTCTGGGTGTCGGATACCTCGAACAGCACGCCCTTCTCCGCCAACTGGCCGGTATCTCCGACCTGACCGCCGGATTCGGCGTAAAACGGGGTGCGATCCAGAAGCACGATGGCGCTCTCACCTGCAATGATCGCGTCGACCGGCTTGCCGTCCCTGAGGATCGCGACGACTTCCAAGCCGCCGGCCATGAGACCGTCGTAGCCGAGGAATTCGGTCGGCGACAGCTGTGCGATCAATTCGGCCGGCAGCGCGACGCCACCGCCGAATTTGCCAGCAGAGCGCGCACGAGTGCGCTGTTCTTCCATCGAACGGTCGTATTCGACCATTACATCGGGAACCAAACGCCAACCTTTGTCGGAGTTCTCACGAATGAGATCTTCGATGAGGTCCGGTGGACAACCATACGTATCGTGCATCTGAAACAGCTGATCGCCGTCGATGGCCCCCTCATTCTGCGCAAGGTAGCTCTGCAGACGCATCATTCCAGCGTCGAGCGTCTGTGAGAATGCGGCTTCTTCGGCCTTCAAAGCACGTTCGATCAGTTCGCGCTTCTCGACGAGTTCCGGATAGGCATCGGCCATCGTGTCGATCAGCGGCTGCACCATGCGCCAAAAATTGCCTTCGGCACTGAGAGTGCCCAATTTCCAGAAGTGCCGAATAGCTCGCCGGATGATCCGCCGCAGCACGTAACCGCGGCCTTCGTTGCTCGGCAGCACGCCGTCGACGATCAGGAAGCTGCAGGCGCGGGTGTGATCGGCGATCACGCGCAGCGATTTGTGCTCAAGATCGGTCGTATTCGTGATCGAGGCAGCGGCCTTGATCAGATGCTGGAACAGATCGATCTCGTAGTTGCTGTGCACGTGCTGCAGCACCGCGGCGATGCGCTCCAGGCCCATGCCGGTATCCACGCACGGCGCCGGCAGCGGCAACAGACTGCCGTCGGGCTGGCGGTCGAACTGCATGAACACATTGTTCCAGATTTCGATGTAACGATCGCCGTCCTCATCGGGCGAACCGGGCGGCCCGCCGGCGATATGCGCGCCATGGTCGTAGAAGATCTCGGTGCAGGGGCCGCAGGGGCCGGTGTCGGCCATCTGCCAGAAGTTGTCCGACGCGTAGGGCGCGCCCTTGTTGTCGCCGATGCGGATGATGCGCTCGGCCGGCAGCCCGATCGTCTTGTGCCAGATCTCGAAGGCTTCGTCGTCGGTGTGATAGATCGTGACCAGCAGCTTGTCTTTCGGCAGCCCCCACACGCCGGTCAGCAACTCCCAGGCATAAGCGATGGCGTCGCGCTTGAAGTAGTCGCCGAAGCTGAAATTGCCCAGCATTTCGAAGAACGTGTGGTGCCGCGCGGTGTAGCCGACCTGGTCGAGATCGTTGTGCTTGCCGCCAGCGCGCACGCAGCGCTGGCTGGACACGGCGCGGGTGTAGCTGCGCTTCTCGGCGCCCAGGAACAGATCCTTGAACTGGACCATGCCGGCGTTGGTGAACAGCAGGGTCGGGTCGTTGCCCGGTACCAGCGGGCTCGACGGCACCACGGTGTGGCCCTTCGAGCGGAAGAATTCGAGGAAGTCCTGGCGGATCTTCGATGTGGAGAGCGTGGCTGTGGTCGTCATGGCGTCGGCAGTGTGACGGGCGCAGTTCGCGCACCGCAGGCGCGGCACTCTGCCGGCGCGGGATCGAGCGAACAACCCGGGACTGGCTAGATTAACAGGCGATGGGGCGCACGATGCGGCTTCAAGGCGTGATTCGCCGATGTAGGAGCGGCGGAAGCCGCGATTGGCCCCGGAAAGATTTGACCAGCCATACGGCTGTTGAAAGCCCGCAGCCAATCGCGGCTCCCGCCGCTCCCACAGAGCGATCAGAATTCGTCGTCGTCGAGCCGCACTGCCGCGCGGACCTGATCGCCGCTGAAGCCGCGGCGCAGCAGGAAATCGGCGGCCTTGCGCTGGATCGCCCAGTCGTCCAGGCGGCCGGGAAAGCGGCGGCGGGCCAGATCGCGGGCGTTTTCGGTCCAGTCGCCGTCGTAGGCCTCCATCGCGGCAACGACGGTATCGCGGTCCAAGCCATGCATGCCCAGCTCGGCGCGGATCCGCAGCGGGCCGTAACCGTTGTTGGCCCGGCTGCGGACCAGCAGTTCGGCGAAGCGGGCGTCGTCCTGCCAGCCTTCTGCGGTCATCCGCTCGACCGCGGCCTGCGCGTCTTCGGCTTCCACGCCGCGCGCGGTCAGTTTGCGGGTCAGTTCCTTGCGCGAATGTTCGCGACGGACCAGCAGCCCCAGCGCACGCTGGGCCGGGGTCAGCTCCGGACGGCGGCGTTTGCCCGGCGCGACTGGCGCGGCGGGCATGTCGTCGTCCGGTGGAGGTTCGATTTCGTGCATGCGGCGATTTTATCGATTCGGCCCGTAAACCGTTCGCAAGGCCCACGCAGCGGGTTCAGAACGGCTGCCACTGCCCTTCGCGCAGCACGAACAGCCGCTCGGTCAGCGCGTAGCTCGCTTCGGCGCGCATCTTCGCGGCCAGTTGCCTCAACTGGGCGATGGCGTCGGCATTGGCGGAATCGGCGAACAGCAGCAGGTCTCGCGCGGGCACGGCTGCGACCGCTTCGCCGCGCAGTCTGTCGCGCTCGCGTTCCCACAGATCGGCGAACAGCAGTAGCGAGGCTTCGTAATTGCCATCGGCGGTGACCATGTTCACCAGCTCGCCGCGATGCACCTCGATGCCCGGCAACAGGCCGCGCAGGTTGCGCACCGCGAGCGCGCGCAACTCTTCGCGCTGCACGCCCAGGCCTTCGAGCTCGTCCGGATTGAGGTAGGCGATATTGCTGGGCGTGTCGATGGCATAGACCACCACCAGATCGTCGTTGAGATCTTCGTACAGGTTGTCCTGCACTTTCTCGTTGCCCATCCGCCGCATCGATTCGCGGATCTCCTGCAGCCAGCCGCGATCCTTGACGATCGGAATGATCGCATCGCGGCTGCGTTCCAGCCCCTTCGTCGCTTCGGCGAACGAGCGCACGAAACGGTCGATCAGGTCGTCGCGCTCGCGCTCGGATGCGCCGAGATACATCTGATAGGCGTTGTCGAGAAACGCCCGGTTGCCGCTGTCGGCGGTGGCGTTGATGCCGAGTTCCAGTTCGCCCGCGACCTGGACATCAACCTCCGGGGCCGCGATCCGGACGCGCCGCGCGACTTCTTCGCTGAATTCGGCGGGTGTCATGCCGGGCTGGGCGGAACGCCCACCGAACAGTGAACGGACAGCAGCGAACAGGCCTTTCATCGACGATGCTCCATGAAGTAAGGATCACAGCAGGACAACACTGAAAGCGGAGTTCCGCTTCCCGGACAGGATCACTCGGCGGCGGCTTCCAGCGCATCGGCGAGCCGCTCGACCGCGATCACCTCCATGCCTTTGTAGGCGCCGGCCTTGGGCGCATTGGCCTTGGGCACGATGGCGCGCTTGAAACCGTGGGTCGCGGCTTCCTTCAGCCGTTCTTCGCCGTTGGGCACCGGGCGGATCTCCCCGGACAGCCCGACTTCGCCGAACGCGATGGTCTTCTCGGCCAAGGGCCGGTCGCGCAGCGACGACAGCACCGCCAGCAGCACCGGCAGATCGGCGGCGGTTTCCTGCACGCGGATGCCGCCGACCACGTTCACGAACACGTCCTGATCGCCGACCACGATCCCGCCGTGGCGATGCAGCACCGCCAGCAGCATCGCAAGCCGATTCTGTTCCAGACCTACCGCAACGCGGCGCGGATTCGACAGCGGCGACGAATCCACCAGCGCCTGCACTTCCACCAGCAGCGGGCGCGTGCCTTCTCGAGTAACCATCACACAGCTGCCCGGCTGCGGCGTGCTGCCGCCGGACAGAAAAATCGCCGAGGGATTCGGCACTTCGCGCAGGCCCTTGTCGCTCATCGCGAACACGCCCAGTTCGTTGACCGCGCCGAAACGGTTCTTGAACGCGCGCAGCACCCGGAAGCGGCTGCCGCTGTCGCCCTCGAAATACAGCACCGCGTCGACCATGTGCTCGAGCACGCGCGGGCCGGCGATGCCGCCCTCCTTGGTGACGTGGCCGACCAGGAAAATCGCGGTGCCGGTTTCCTTCGCATAGCGCACCAGCCGCGCGGCGCTTTCGCGCACTTGGCTGACTGAGCCCGGCGCCGCGGTCAGCGATTCGGTCCACAGCGTCTGCACCGAATCTGCGACCAGGAGTTTCGGCCGCATCTGCGACGCCTGTTCGAGGATGCGCTCGACGCCGGTTTCAGCCAGCGCGCTCAGGCCATCCAGGGGCAGCCCGAGCCGCGACGCGCGGCCGGCCACCTGCGCCAGCGATTCCTCGCCGGTGACGTACAGCGCCGGCAACCGCCCGGCCATGCTTGCCAGCGCCTGCAGCAGCAGCGTGGATTTGCCGATGCCCGGATCGCCGCCGATCAGGATCACCGCGCCTTCGACCAGACCGCCGCCGAGCACGCGGTCGAACTCGCTGATGCCGGTGCTGGTGCGCGCGTCCTCGTGATGCAACACATCCTTCAGCGGCGTGACCTTGGGCGGATCGACCTTGCCGGCCCAACTGCTGCGCCGCGCAGCCGGCGATGCCGCCGACGCCGCGGATTCCAGCACGATCTGGGTGAGCGAATTCCACGCACCGCATTCGCCGCACTGCCCCTGCCATTTGTTGGACTCGGCGCCGCATTCGCCGCAGACGAAGGCGGTGCGGGCTTTGGTGGAGGCTTTGCTCATCGGGATGCTCATGCGGTGCGAGCGCGTACTGTAGCCGCCCGCGGTCGCAGGCGGCGAGACGCCCGCGCGTTCAATGCGCCGCACGCGCCTGCAGCGTCGCCGTACCCCACCACGCCCAGATCGCCGCCGGCAGGCTGATCAGGCCGATCGCCATGAAGACTTCGCGCAGATTCATCGCGAACCAGTCGTGCCCGGGCCAGCGCGCGGTCAGCATCGGCCAGGCCGCAAGCCACAGCAGCCGCGGCACTTCGATCGCCAATGCCCATGCGCGCCCTTCCAGCAGGAAACCCAGCGACATCAGCCCGGACATCAGGAAGCCGGCGTACATCGCCGTCGCCTCGACATTCAACGTCGGCGCGGACGCGAGGAAATCCACGCCCAGCGCCAAGAGCAGCAGAAAGTGCAGCAGACAGTAGATCCGCATCGGCGACGACAGCGGCGGGTCGTATTCGACGCGGGCGATGTCGAACGCCGGTTTCGGAAAACGTTCTGCCACATCCGCGGGCCGCCAGCCGGGCCGCGCGATCCACACCCACAGCTTGTCGCGCCAGCGACGCGCATGCCGGGCGTCGTTGGCCAGCGCCCAGTACACCTCCACGTTCGCCCACAGCGGATTCCAGCTGCGCAGCGGCGCGCGGGTGCCGAAGACCGGCGGCTCCGCCGGGTCTTCATCGATGAAGGTGCCGAACATGCGATCCCACAGCATCAACAGTCCGCCGTAGTTCTTGTCGAGGTAACGGTCGTTGACCGCGTGATGCACGCGATGGTTGGACGGCGAGGCGAACACGCGATCGAACCATCCCAGCTTCGGCACCAGTTCGGTATGGATCCAGTACTGGTAGATCAGGTCGATGACCGCCACCACCGCGAACACTTCCACCGGATACCCCAGCATCGCCATCGGCAGATAGAACACCCAGCCGAGCAGCGCGCCGCTGCTGGTCTGGCGCAGCGCGGTGGCGAGGTTGTAGCGCTCGCTCTGGTGATGCACCGCATGCGCGGCCCACAGCACGCCGACTTCGTGCCCGCAGCGATGCAGCCAGTAGTAGCAGAAGTCGTACAGCAGCAGACCGCTGATCCACACCCAGACGCTGTCGGTGGGCAGCGCGAACAGCGCCGCGTGCTCGACAGCCCAGGCGTACACGCCGATGGTCAGCAGCTTGGTGAACACACCGACGATCTGCGAGAACGTGCCCAGGCCGATGCTGTTGATCGCGTCGTTGAGCCGATACACCCTGCGGCGCATCAGTCGCGCCGCCACCAGTTCCACCGCCATCAGCGCGAAGAACGCGGGGATGGCGACCATCATGATCTGTTCCGCGCTGGGCATGGCTCAACCGCTCCGCACCGACCGCGCGATGCACCACTGCGCGGCGTAATACGTTCCCAGCACCAGCAGTGCCGGCGCCGGCACGCCGCCAGCGAAACGATCCCACGCAAGCAGACTATCGCTGACCATGAACAGCACCGCGCCGATCGCCGCCAGCCGCGCGCTGCGCGTCAATGCCTGCGCGATCGCTGGCGTCCACGTGCCCGCCAGCGCAAACGCCGCCATCGTCGCCAGCACCACGACGTAGGCCAGCACCGGAATCTTCAGCGCCTCATCGACACGCGGCAGCAGCCCGGCGAGGTTCCCGCCCGCAATAACCGCCACCACCACGAATCCCATTGCCCTCGCCTTCCCGTTCGACCCGGGCGCGAACGCGGCGATGTAGCAGACATGCGCCAGCAGGAATGCGACCAGCCCCGGCACGAAGTGGTCACCGGGCAGCATGAGGAAGACATCTCCGATCAGCGACAGCACGAGGCCGGCCAGCACCGCGCGTCGATAGCGCGCGTCTACCGCCATCTGCGCGGACAGCGCAAGCCACAGGATCAGCAGCGTGGTCAGCGGCTTGCCGATGTAGTGCAGCCAGTGCCATGGGCCGTCGAGCGTGGCGCCGGTGATGGCGGCGAGTGCGGAGAGGAAAATGAGCACGTCCATGGCTCGCAGGGGCATCGGGAAACTTCATCGGAATCTGGGTGCTTACCTTAGCGTATGTCGATGACGCTGTGCCAAGAAGCAGAGCCGCACGGCTCACGATTGGTCTGACACGACAACATGCAGGTGATTGTTGCAAACTGTTTCATCGGGCATGCTTGGCTCAAAGTCATTAGCAAGGAAGCTCCCATGACCAAAGGCCTGACGCCCCCAGACTCGACATCCGGACCATCGATGTCGAAGGATGAAGTGATATGACAGGCTAGGAGGCTCGCGAACCGAACCGACGTATGTATCAATCTCGAAACCGCAGAGGGCGAGCGCATGAGCAGTAGATCGGTGTCTATTTCTTGTACACGGGGGTTTTTAGCCCTGATGGGGGTTCTTGTTTCCGGTTGCACGGACAGAACGACGGCGGTTCGTGAGGAACAGCAATCACAAGCAGCGTTCAAGTCTGAGCATCCGACTACAGTTCCCGATCCACTTGGGGGGGGGGGGCTGGTATGTTGATGATGCAGAAGGTCGAGCCTCATGCCGGAATTATTGGACCACGGATGCAGCTACGATCGAGCGAACGGGACAAGACCCATTGACCGGCGCGATGGTCATTTCTCGACAAATCGTTCATCGCTATTCGGAATACGGCGAAGGAGATTTTTTGTCGTCAGCAAAGCCTCCAAGGAAACAGAAGGCACCTGGACTCTGAGTGGACATGTATTTGTGGATTCCCTCCCTGGAGAGGGCGAGCGTGGAGCCGAAGTCTCCGAGCGATTCGAGCTTTCGGTGAACGGGACAGCCTTGTCTTCGTCAGAAACAGCAGGTCAAACATATTTCCGCTGCGGCAAGGTGCGGACTGATTTGCATGGCGCCAAAGAAATTATGTTTTTTGAAAAGATTAAGGATTGATTATGCTTGAAACGCCAAATAACCGTACCCGAACGCAGTTAAAAACATCTGTACTGGATAGTAGCGTCGAGCATGAAAACGCCGAGGTATTGCACATGAGAAAAAGATCGCCGCCTATTGCCCCTATCGGTATTTTTTTGCCATTGATCGGACTCCTTGTTTCTAGTTGCGCAGAAAAAACTGCAATAGTTCGCATGGAACAGCAATCTCAGGCAGCACATATGCCCGGACACTCGGCGAGCATACCGAATCGTCTTTGGGGTATTTGGGCGATGGGGGAAACGCCGTGCAGCTTACCGATCAATACCGATGCCGATGGCATGCTTGTCGTATCCGAAAAAAAGATGCAGGGATACGAATATTACGTGACTCCAGAAAAAATTGTGATTTTATCTGAGAACCCGCTGCGGATAACTTTGGAAGGAATAGAGGTCTATGTCGGGTCACAGATTGTAGACGTAACCCAAACCATCGCGGTTGAAGAAGGCAAGTTGCGACTGACGGACGGCCAGACGACTGAAACCTATGTCAAATGCAAATAACATCGCAATGGAGATTGTGTAATGCCTGAGACGCCTCGCACCTACATCGTTCGCCAGTATGTATTCGATGCCCGTGGCGAACGCAATGAAGACGTAGAATCTTTCGACGCCCTCGTCACACATCATCCCAGAGCAAACAGAAATGCTAGCCTGGTCGATGGAGAATTGCAGAATGTAGAACGCCCATTGCGAAGATCACATGGATTTATCGATGGCGAATTTCAGGAAATCGAAGCAGCAAGAACAGATGAATACCGCTCACTGAACGAAACGCAGTCCCTACTTGTGAAGGACTTCATCCTTGAAGATCGGCCACGAGAGCATGCAGCAGTAACGCGCCTTATTGATGTGCCAAGCCCCGTTACCGGGTATGTGGGCCGTCGTGACGACAGAAATGGACTCGTTGAAATTTACGATACTGAGGGAGGAAGTGTCGTCGCGAGGATGAGGCATCTGTCGGGGATTGCGGTCGATGTTGGCGATACGGTCGTTTATGGCCAATCGTTAGGGACACAGGGGAATGTTGGTCTCGACTTACCACAAGGTGAAGGGATTCATGCCCATCTCGAAATGGATACCCGATATTTCCAGCAATACGAAAACTACATTCAAGACCTGACCAGCGGCCGCCTTCCTGTGCAGGCTACGCTTCGAGACGGTGTCGAGCCCTTGCCTGTACTTGACGACAACGTAGCCAGACTCGGGGAAACAAGCGACCGGGTTCGCGACGTGCAAACAGCCCTCGCGGCGGATGGTTATCGTGCTGCTGGTGGCGGTCCGATTGAGCCCAACGGCATTTATCGCCCCGAAATCCAAGGCGCGGTCATCGCGTTCCAGCAGGATCACGGCTTGCTGCAAACCGGCGATATCGACCTGGCGACATGGCAGCAGGCCACGCACATCAATCAGCGCGTACAGATCGGCGGGGCGGGGATCCCGCAGCCCGAGCCAGGGTTTCTCGGGAATCGAATCGTTGAGGGATTGCAGGCTGGGCCTGCCGAAGCGCTTGCTCCCGGAGACCCGCGATTCGGCCTGCGTCCGCCTTCCGACCCTGCGCGTACTGGCCGAGAACCGCAATGGGACGGGCATGCCGACCACACGCAGATTCGAGAACGTGGTCGCGAAGATCTCCGCGAGCCAGCACTGCGTCGTGATCCCATCGAAGGCGGTGCGCCGCAATTGCGTCCCGTTCCTCCGCGCGTACCCGGCCCTGTTGAGCGTCCCGGCGCCCCAGAGCGAGACGGACCGGATCATCCGCACGACCCGAATCGCCCGCATCAACGACACGGCGCCACGCTCCTCGACAACCCATCGCACGAAAATTACGCGATGTTCGCGACCTTGCTCCGCACAGTGAACGAGCGCGATGCGCAACTCGGCCGCGAACCGGATGAGGTCAGTCGACAGCTCGCGGGCGGGCTGACCGAGCAGGCGCGCGCGCGAGGTCTGGGCATGATCGGCAACGCCAGTTTCACGCCCGACGGCACCAAAGTCGGCATGACCGACACGAAAGATCTGGAAGCGCCGTGGGCGAAGACTGCCGTGGGGGACGTTGGTCAGTTGGCTGGACAGAGTCTGGTGCGCAGCAGCGAGAACGTCACGGCGATCAACCAGCAACAAACGCTTGAGCAGAGTCTGAAGCCGACGACTCAAACGCAGTCGATGTCGGGGCCGGAAGATCAGGCACCGAAGGGGCCTCGGATGGCGTAACGCTTGCAAATCACCAAACAAAAAGCCCCGGAGTCCGGGGCTTTTGTATATGCATTGCGTCGAAAAGCGAAAAGCCCGCGCTTCAAGGCTTCCCCTCGTGACGACTCGTTGATCGTCGTCGATACCGCAGTGCTGCTTGGCGTGGTGCCGGAAATAGGAATCGAACCTACGACCTACGCATTACGAATGTGAATTACTTAACGTTTTTATCGATAGATTTGCTTGTGAGGGAAAATACGGGGAAAATTTTTGCATCCCTCTCCCAGATGACACTCATGGCCCGACCCCGCAAGGACTTGAGCGCTCAAGGCGTTTACGACCGCGGCAGCTCTTGGCAAGTCAAAATCAAGCGCCAGGACGCCGCCGGTCACACCCACCGGATCCACCGAACCTTCCCCTACGCCGCGGACCTGCCTTCGGCGGCCCCCATGAGCCGGGCTGCAGTCTTCAAGCAAGCGGCCGCGTTCGCCGCCGCCGAGCGAGCTGCCTTGCACGTCGAAAAGCGCCCCGCCGCCGACCTGCTCGGCGCCCAGACGCTCGGCGGCTGGCTGGAACGCTATGAAGCGGACATCTGCCCGCGGAAGAAGGGCGGCGCCGGGGACGCGCGGACCTGCCGGCTTCTCCGCGAGCGCTTTCCCCAGCTCTGCTCTCGGCCAGTGGAAACGCTCACGCCGCAGGACTTTGGGCTTACCTCGGGTCACGGCATGGGGCGGGTGCTGGAACGGGACTACCTGTTGGCGCCCGCCACCATCGTCCGGAACCTTGCCATCGTCTCTCACGTCTTCACGGTGGCGGCCAAGGAATGGCACTACCCGATCGCCAATCCGGTCCAATCTGCCAAACGACCCCGGGTGGACAACGAGCGCGAGCGCGTGGTGTCGGCGGCTGAGTGGGACTCCATATATATAGGATTGGAAGGAACCCACTCTGCTACCCGGGCCGCCATCGCGTTCCTGCGCTGGACCGCGTGCCGTCGGGGAGAGGCGGTCAAGTTGTGCTGGGAGCACGTGCGCTTGGGCGACAGCCCGGTCGCGACGTTCAAGGACACCAAGACTCCCAAGGCTGGGCAGCAAGTCAACCGCACAATCCCCCTGCCCCCTGAGGCCGTGGCGGCTCTCCGCAGCTTGCTGGTCTCGGAGTGGCCGCCGGACAGCGGCCCAGTGTTCTCATCGGATGGGAAGAAATCCATCCAGGCCGACAGCCTCACCCAGGCCTGGGAGCGTGCGTGCGTTAAAGCCAACGTGACCGGCGCGACCCTTCATGACTTGCGCCACACACGCACCACAGAACTTGCCAACTTGCTGCCGCTGCAGAAAGTGATGCGCCTCACCGGCCATAAAACCCCGAAGATGCTGATGCGCTACTACAACCCGACAGCAGAAGATTTGGGAAGGGACCTCACGGCGGCAACCGCTCAAGCCAATTTCTCTGTCGGGCAAGTCGCTAAGGATGCGAGACCGGCCCCCGAGCTTTTTTAGCCAACTGTTATTTGAACAAAAAAGGATCGGCGACTTCGATTGCATACTGCATCGAGCATCGCCTCAATTTTGGCACTTACGAAAATCGCAAGATCTGTTTGACTGCGATCATTCCTCTCCCACTATTTGGTGTTTCGCGATGGATCGCATGCGAATCCGCATTTCCGCTTACCTTCTTGGCAAGATGATCTCCCCCGACAACGCTCGCGGCCTTGCGGAGCCGGATGTCGCCATCCGACGCGCAGTGACTTGGTGCGACAAGCTTCTGTTAGCCATCGATCCGCCTCCCGCATTGCCCCCTCTCCAGCACGATCTTAAACCCGTTCAATCGGTGAGGTTGGATTTCGATGAAATCTCGGCGGCAGTGGCGCTCGAGGCGCGCCGAGAACGCCAAGCGAGAAAAGCAGCGCGCGATCAGGATACGGAAACTTCATTCGACGCCGATACTCAGCAGCAACCGCCTAAACGTGGATACAGGCGCTGACAACTCCGCTTCCAAAGCCTATGACGCCCCGCTAGTGCGGGGCGTCGCCTTGTTAGAAACCGGATAGTAGGCAGGCGACGGAATAGTGCCGCCTCGGTGTGTTGAAACCCTCGCCACTCTTAGCGTGAAGTCTCATGGACGCGAGCCAGCGGGGACACGCTTAGATGGCTCGAGGCCGATGCAGCAAGCCCAATGTTCGAACGCCGCGCAGACGTGGCGCAAAGGCGCGAAACTCTACGGCCTGCTTATCGCGACTAGCCAGACCGTCCGCCTCCACAAGCGATCGTCAGAACATGGGCCTCGGCCTAGGAGTGGGATTCGCATTTCGGTTCACCAAGCTGATAGCTGCATCGACGCTCGAGTCAGCATCCACCCGCGGCGCGTTCGGCTGTTCCCCGTTGATAGGCCCGTCGCGGAGCATGCTACTGCAGATGTCGGTCACCTCCTCAGCGGCCTCCCGCGCCAAGATGCGGTCTTCACATAGTTTGTCCGGGTGGTTCACGCCGCGCATCGCTTGCTCGACTTCGGCGTTGCGTTGATCGATCAGCTGCGTGCGGAGGTTGCGCCGACGGTGCCAGCTTTCTGGCAACCACGGACCAGGGAATGGATGCTCCCGCTCAAAACGTTGCAATTCCTCCTGAGCGCACTGCAATCGACGATAGGCAGCGTCGTACTCTTCCTGGCGGCGCTGGTGTCGACCCATGACCAGCAGCAACTTCCGGAACCCATCAAGTAGCTCCCGTGCCTTTAGGTTGAACCATTTGTGGGTTTCATAGGCTGCCACCCGCGCCGCCCAGCGTTGAAGGAGCGCCATGGTTCTTTCCCAATCCGCGCGAACCTTGGTGGCGAAACCGGCGTTCCAGACAACGAACGCATGTGCCATTGCCGCCGCACCAGCGCGCCGTTGCTCGTCGGCGGTCTCGAACGGCATCTTCAAGATAGCAGCGGTCGTCTGGTCCATTGCCACGCCCGATCCGTCGAACAGAGCGAGCCGCCCGAAATCGATGGATTCAGGCCTGTAGCCGGATTGGCGGAACAAGGCGGTGTGATCGAGCTCTGGTGCCATGGGCTGACCACAACTGTCGTCGCGGGCGCGTGTGATGTGCTCGTCGTGTTCGTCCGCCATAGCTTGAACCTCGCTCTGTCCAATTGCTTCTTGGCCGCCAAGACCGGCCTCAGTGTCTTCCTGCCCGAGCCGAGAGGCCTGAAGGGCGGCTTTGGCCGCCCGGCGGTGGGCCAGCGCTTCGGCGCCATTCAACTTCGGCGGCACTTCGCGCGGCGTGTCCGTCTCGTGGAGATCGCTCGCCTGAAAAACCCCTGACCTGACGGCGTCGTTGTAGGCGCCCAGCCTTGTGCGAATGCCTTTGCGCTCGAGCGCCGTTGCGGCTTTCCCAAGGTGAACGGTTGGCAAGCGGTCCAAGGCCTTCGCTTTATCCAGGTCGCCTTGCTCCAACGCACTCATCCGTTGCGCTTTGAGCGTGCGATGGTCGGTGCGCTCGGACAGGCCAGCCATCGCCAACGCCTTGTTGATGCAATCGCAGATCAACATGCGCACTTCGCTGACGACTTCCTGCCCTGGACGGAAGGAATCAAGTTCGCGCGTCTTCGTCGTGAGGCCATTGGCTTCCATCTGCCGCGAGGTTGCCTGGATGTGAACATGATGGTTGAGACCGTCCGCCGGCGCGTGGATGTTCCACTGCGCCGCGAAGCCGAAACGATTGACCAATCGAGTAGTCAATGTTTCAGCTAGGGTTGCGCGCTGCGCATCAGTGAGTTCGCAGGGCAAAGCGACGACAAATTCGCGGGCCACCACAGAATTCTTGCGATTTTCCGCCTGTTCTGCGGCTGACCACAACACACGCGGATCGAGCGCCCACGATGGGGAGCCAGGCGGCGCGATGCAACCGCTGGCGCGGACGCGGCGGCGCCCCGAACGGTAGTCGTGGTAGCGCCCAGTTCGGCGATCCAGCAGCAAAGCTCCAGCACGGTAAGCGGCTGCCTCGACCGATGACTGGCCGCGTGCACGGGTGATGGTTTTGACTTCAGCGTGGTAGATGGCCATGGCGATTCCGAAGTGGGACACATTCGGTTATGGCCAATATTCATCGCTTGGCAAGTGGGTGATTGTGCCTTGATTCACGGCGAAGCGACATGCGACGCTAGGTTCCAAGGGCGCAGCCCTTGGCGCACGCAACATCCGAAGGAAGTTGCATAAGTGCGCTCTTAGTTCTTATTTTTGATCTTACTTTTAGCGCCTTTTCTGAATTTTTCCTGTCTTGACGGCAAGCCAAATATTGCTTCAATCGACTCAGTTTCAAACCTCGGAAAAATCACCATGCGATCCACCAGCCACCTGCACGAAGAAATCGATCGCGCCACATCGCGCCTTGCGCAACTCAAGGCGCGAGAACTGTTGGCAGCTCAGCGCAAACTCGATCGCGAGCGCGTTGTCACGCGCCGGCTCGTGGCACGCCGCCGCAAGCGATTGGCGGACTTGGTCATCCTCGCAAATGCAGACCAGTGGCCGGACGCGCTGCTTGTGGGCGTGCTGTGCCGCTACACCAGCAAGTCGCTCCCTGCAGACCTTCAAGAAAGCTTGCAGCGCAGCGGCGAGGAGCGATTGTGCTCACGCACGCTTAAGCCCACTTTTCAATGAGCGTTGGCTAAGCGGCCATCCGATGCTCGTAATACGGCCGTTCGCGATCGTCGAGGATGCGGTAGAGATCCGCGCGCTGCTTCGGGTGGGGATTGAGCCACGCGTCGAGGTGTTCGGTTTTGATCGGCACGATGCAGCGATCATGGCCCGCCGCAGCGACTTCCGCCGGCGGCTCGTCGGTGATTGCGGCGAACGACCACAGATCCTCGCCCGGCCCTTTCCAATGCGACACCAGACAAGCCACCAACATGTTCTGACGCGGTTCGGGCCGGAACTCCAGCACGACGCTTTCCTCTTCTTCGCCCGGCGCGAGCTCCCGGCCCTCGGCGCGGTGCCGGCTGACGTTCTCGTAGAACGCATTCGTGACCATGACACCGTGCGTGTATCCGAAGAGGCCGCCCCAGAAGCCCTCGAGGTTGTCCCGGCGCGCGTTGTAGGTGCCGGGGAACTTGGCGTCGATGTTCGCCGGCTTGCCGGCGGGCCTGCACTGGTAGCGCATCGGCCGCACCACGCGTCGGCCGCCTTCCATGACCATCACCGGTGCGTATACGCCGGGAAAAATGCGCGTGTCTCGGTCTTCACCGGCGGTGCGCCGTAGGTCGGCCAGCTTCGCCTTGGCCCACCTGATCTTGTTGCCGGCGATGCGCTCGTCGGCCAGCGCCTTCTTGGTGGACCGCGTCGCCAACCTGCGTTGCGCGGCCACCAGGCGCGTGCGCTGCTGGAACAGTAGTTGCTCCAGCTCGGTCGCCTGCTGCGCATTCCATGCGCGGATGCTCTCAGCGATGGCCCCCAGTTCCGGGGAAATGCCCCCAGCCCGCAGGAATGCGTCGTCCATCGCCTTGGTCGTCTTGATCTTGGCCCCGTTCTCCCGCGCCCCGTAAAGGGCAGCAAAATCGCGGATGTTCAAGATCGCACCGAACTGCCGCACGTATTCCTGGTAGGCCTGCCACACCTGCGCCGAGTAGCACATGTCTCATTCCTGCCCGAGATCGTTAGTAAGTGCGCCCGCTGCGCATGAACTTCAAGCGGCAAGCCCCGGCGAGTGCTAGAGTTTTAGTAATACTACTAAATAGGGGTAGCATTTTGGGCCTGCGTCTCACCGGGTGATACGCCCCGCTCCAAGACTCCCGCCATGCCCAATCGCTCCTCTGCACCACCTACCCACGCTCACGGAGGAGCGCACTGATGGGGGCCATCCTTTCTCTGGATGCCATGCTGGAAGACCGCCGCGTCTGGCGCGGTCAGCCTGGCGCTGCGCCCGACAAGGCGCGCCAAGCCACCGGCCACGCCGCCTTGGATGCGGCCCTGCCGCAGGGCGGCTGGCCAGACCCGGGGTTGTCGGAGGTCTTGGCGCCTTTGGACGGGATGGGCGAGCTGGCCTTGGTGTGGCCCACCTTGGCGCGCCTGACGGCCGCGGGCGAGCGAGTGGCGCTGGTTGCCCCGCCCTACCGCCCGAACGCGCCGGCCTGGTTCTCGGCGGGCCTGGACCTGCGCCGGCTTCACATCATCGACGCCGCCCCGCGGAATGCGCTCTGGGCAGCCGAGCAGTGCCTGCGCTCCGGCGCCTGCAAGGCGGTGCTGTGCTGGCCCCAGCGGGCCGATGATCGAGCCCTGCGGCGCCTGGCCGTGGCCGCCGAGACGGGGCAAGCCTTGGGCATCGCGTTTCGACCGCTGCGCGAGGCCGCCAACCCCTCCCCGGCAGCGCTGCGACTGCAGTTGGAAGGGCGGGCCACGCTGCGCGTGCTCAAGTGCCGCGGCAGCCATCCCCCGCGGCAGGCGTTCGCGCTCGCCGATCACCGGCACTGAGGCTTTCTCATGCTGTGGGCCTGCCTGCTCTTGCCGCACTTGGCGATCGACGCCGCGTTGCGCGCCCATCCCGATCCCGCGGCGCCCTTGGTCCTGGTGGAGGGGCCGGCGCAGCGGAGAGCCTTGCATGCGGTGAGTCCCGCGGCCGCCGCGCTGGGCCTGAGGCGCGGGATGCTGGTGTCGGCCGCCAACGCGTTGACCAGCGGCTACGTGGCGCAGGACTTCGACCCGGCCGCCGCCGACGCTACGCGCGCGATGTTGGCCAGTTGGGCCTACGGGTTCACCTCGCAAGTTTCCCTTCATTTCGACCACGCCCTGGTGCTGGAGATCGGCCGCAGCCGCGCCCTGTTCGGGGACTGGCCGGCGCTGTCCCGACGCCTGCGGTTCGAGTTGCGGGAGATGGGGTTTCGGCACCGCCTAGTGGCCGCGCCCAATCCCTACGCGGCCCGGGTGCTGGCGAATGTGCACGATGAGATAGGCGTGGGCGAGCACCGATTGCCGCAGGCGCTGGACGCGCTTCCGGTGGCGCGCAGCGGGTTACCCCAAGAAGTCGTGGCCTCTCTGACCGGCACGGGCATGCACCGGCTGGGCCAGGTCTTCCGCTTGCCGCGGGAAAGCATCGCGCGGCGCTTCCACAAATCGGTGCTGCCGCACTTGGACGCGCTGCGCGGCCATGCTGCGCCGCCCCTCGTTTGCTACGAACCCCCGGACCGTTTCGACGCCAAGATCGAATTCGACCACGAGGTGGAGTCAAGCTTGGCGCTGCTGTTTCCTCTGCGCCGGCTGACCTCGGATTTGGCGCTATTCCTGTCGGGCCGTGACGGCGGCGTGGAGCGCTTCACCTTGTTCTTCGCCCACGAGGACCACGCGCCCACCTCGCTGGTGGTGGGCTTGCTCACGGCCGAGCGCGATGCGGGCGTGCTGTTCGATATCGCCAAAGGGCGGCTTGAGCGCGTGGAGTTGCCCGCCGCCACGCGCGGCTTGCGGCTGGTGGCAGAGGACTTGCCCGCGTTCGTGCCGGCGTCGCGCGACCTGTTCGACACGCGACCGCAGCAGGCCATGCCTTGGGAGCAGTTGCAGGAACGGTTGCGCGCGCGCCTGGGCGACCACGCGGTGCGCGGCTTCGGATTGCATGCCGACCACCGGCCCGAGTTTGCCTCGGGCACGGAGATGCCAAAAGATTTACCCGCGCGCCTACCGCTGCGGCCCGCCTGGTTGCTGGACCGACCTATCCCGTGGCGCGAGCGACGGTTCGAGGTGCTGTCGGGGCCGGAGCGTGTGGAAACAGGCTGGTGGGACGACGGCGACGCGCGACGGGATTACTACGTCGTCCAGAACGGGGAAGGTCAACGCGCGTGGGTGTATGCCGCGGCCGGCGATCAGGACGGCCCTTTCATGCTCCACGGCTTCTTTGCATGAAGGCCCCTGCCCCCGCGCTGCCGGCTTACGCCGAGCTGCATTGCCTGTCGGCCTTCAGCTTTCAACGCGGCGCCTCGCGCGCGAAAGAACTCTTCGAACGCGCCCAGGCCGCCGGCTACCACGCGCTGGCCATCACCGACGAATGCACGATGGCCGGCATCGTCCGCGCCCTTGAAGCGTCACGCGAGTTTGGCGTGCCGCTCATCGTGGGCAGCGAGATCCAGTTGGACGACGGGCCGAAGGTGGTGTTCCTGGCTGCGGACCTGGCGGGCTACACGACCCTGTGTCGGTGGATCACCCTCGCGCGCCGCCGCGCGCCGAAGGGGCGCTACGAGCTGCGGCGTGAGGACGTCGTGGATCCGCCGCTGGGGCTGCTGGCGCTGTGGGTGCCCAGCTACCCGCCCGACGAGGCCGAGGGCGCGTGGTTGCGCGGCCTGTTTCCCGATCGGCTGTGGATCGCCGTGGAGTTGCACCGCGAGGCTACCGATGCCTTGCGCCTGGAAGAGTTGCGCGGCGTGGGCGCTCGCCTGGGTGTGCCGCTTGTCGCTGCGGGCGACGTGCACATGCATGTGCGGCGCCGGCGCGCGCTGCAGGACGTGCTCACAGCGGTGCGCTACCGCACGACGGTAGCCCAAGCCGGCTGGCGGCTATTCCAAAACGGCGAACGGCACCTGCGCTCCCGGCAGGCGCTGTCGGCGATCTACCCCGCCGATCTGCTAGTCGAAACGGTGCGCATTGCTGAGCGCTGCACCTTTTCGCTTGAAGAGTTGCGCTACACCTACCCGCACGAGTTGGTGCCTGCAGGCCACACCGCCGCCAGTTGGCTACGGCATCTGGTCGAGGACGGTATCCGCTGGCGGTGGCCGGAGGGGTTGGACGGGCGCACCCGGGACCTCATCGAACACGAGCTCGCGTTGATCGAAGAGCTGAACTACCCCTCCTACTTCCTCACCGTGGCCGACATCGTTCGCTTCGCCCGCAGTAAGGGCATTTTGTGCCAGGGGCGCGGGTCGGCGGCGAACTCTGCGGTGTGCTTCGCGCTGGGCATCACCTCGATCGATCCGTCCCGCATGCAACTGTTGTTCGAGCGGTTCTTGTCGCGCGAGCGCAACGAGCCGCCGGACATCGACATCGATTTCGAACACCAGCGGCGCGAGGAAGTCATCCAATACGTTTTCGAGCGCTACGGGCGCGACCGCGCCGCGCTCACGGCCGTGGCCAGCAGCTACCGCGGCCGCGGCGCGGTCCGCGACGTGGCCAAGGCCCTGGGACTGCCCCCGGATCAGGTCAACCTGTTGGCGCAGACCATGGAGCGGTGGTCGAGCAAGGCGCCGATTGCCGCCTTCCTGCGCGACCAAGGCTTCGACCCGGACAGCGCGGTGATGCGCAAGGTCACGTCGCTCACCGCCGAACTTATGGACTTCCCGCGCCACCTCTCCCAGCACCCGGGCGGATTCGTCATCTCCGAACACCCGCTGCACACCTTGGTGCCAGTGGAAAACGCGGCGATGGACGATCGCACGGTCGTCCAATGGGACAAGGACGATCTGGATGTCATCGGCCTCATGAAAGTGGATTGCTTGGCGCTGGGCATGCTCACCGCCGTGCAGAAGACATTGGACTTGTTGCGGGCCACGGGTCGGCGCGACTTGAACATGGCCACCATCCCAGCCGACTGCGCGAAGACGTATTCGATGGTTTCGGAGGCCGACACCATCGGCGTTTTTCAGATCGAGAGCCGCGCGCAGATGGCGATGCTGCCCCGCCTGCAGCCGCGGTGCTTCTATGACCTGGTCATCCAAGTGGCGATCGTGCGGCCGGGGCCGATCCAAGGCGACATGGTGCATCCCTACCTGCGCCGGCGCCGGGGCGAAGACCCCATCGACTACCCGCCTGGCCTCAAGCACGTGTTCGAACGCACCTTGGGTGTGCCGCTCTTCCAGGAACAGGTCATGCAGCTGGCGGTCGACGCCGCCGGCTTCACCCCGGGCGAAGCCGACCAGTTGAGGCGCGGCATGGCGGCGTGGAAGCGCCGCGGCGGATTGGAGCCGCATCGGGAGCGACTGTTCCAGGGGATGATCGACCGCGGCTACGACGCCATCTACGCTCAAGAGCTGTTCGACCGCATCAAGGGATTCGGCAGCTACGGCTTTCCGGAGAGCCACGCGGCCAGTTTCGCCTTGGTGGTCTACGCGACCTGCTGGCTGAAGTGCCACGAGCCGGTCGCCTACGCGGCGAGCGTCATCAACAGCCAGCCCATGGGCTTCTATACCCCCGACCAGATCTTGCAGGACGTCCGACGCAAAGGCACCAAAGTGCTGCCCGTGGACGTGCGCTACAGCGATTGGGATTGCACCTTGGAGTTCGGCGACGGGGACACCTTGGGCGTGCCGGCCATTCGGTTGGGGCTGCGCTTGGTGATCGGATTCTCGGAGGCGGTTGCCCAGCGCATCAGCGCGGCTAGGGCGCGCAGCGCGTTCACGGGCGTCGACGATCTTTGCTTCCGCGCCCAGTTGGACCGCAAACACCAGGACCGCTTGGCCGAGGCCGGAGCCCTGAAAGGGTTGGCCGGCCACCGCCACCGCGCGCGGTGGGCCGTAAGCGGCGTGGAAGCCCCCCTGCCACTGTTCGCCGGAATCCCGCAGACGGTGGAGCCGGACGTGCCGGTCCCCTTGCCCAATGCAGCGGAAGACATGCTGGCCGATTACGTCTCGCTGGGCATGACGTTGGGGAGGCACCCGCTGGCCTTTATCCGCAAGAAACTGGCGGCCAAGCGCTGCAAGTCGTCGGTCGAGCTCGCCGAGGTGCCGCACGGCCGGCGGGTGCGATTCGCCGGCATCGTGCGGCTGCGTCAACGCCCGGAGACGGCCAGCGGCATCACCTTCTTAACGCTCGAAGACGAACACGGGATGGTCAATGCGTTGGTCTGGAAACGGGTAGCCGAAGAACAACGACGGCCCTTCCTGGAATCACGCCTCATGGCCATCGACGGGCGCTTGGAGCGCAGCGAAGGTGTCCAGCACCTCATCGTTCACCGCATGGAAAACTACGGGGAGATGCTGGAGGGGCTGGCGATGGGGAGTCGGGATTTCCGATAAGGCGAGAATGCCTTAATGGCTTGACCGCCTGCGGTTCGTCGGAATCCAGTAGGACTCAATGGTCGCTCCAATCGTTGGCAAGATGCCTGACGCCGGCAGCAGACGCACAGGCTAGGCCGGCACTTCCGCATTGCAGCCGACGCCGAACGGATCGGGCACAATCTCGCTCATGATCGCGCGCACGCTTCAATGCAACCCAGGGCAGTCCGATGCCAGGGTCCTGACCCAGTCTGACCTGATGGACCAGGCCGGCCCCGTGATTGTCTTGGGCGAGGCCGGGATGGGGAAGTCGGAGTTGCTGAGATGGTTGGGCGAGAGCCCGCGCCACGCGTTTTGCACCGCGCGGCAACTCATCAATCGGCATGCGCCTCGGACGTTGCTGGGCGATGCGGAGGTTCTGGTAATTGATGCGCTGGACGAGGTGGCCGCGCAGCGCGACGGGGACGCCTTGGATAGCGTGCTCCGGCGACTCGGCGAGGCCGGCTACCCGCCGTTCGTGCTGTCGTGCCGCGTGTCCGACTGGCGCAGCGCGACGGGGCGCCAGGCTATCCGCGAGCAATACGACGCGGCACCGCTCGAACTGCATCTGGAGCCATTCACCGATCGCGACGCCGCCGTGCATCTGGCCGATCATCTCGGAAGCGCACGCGCGGCCGAGGTGATCGACCACTACAAGGACCGCGGCCTTCGGGAACTACTCGCAAACCCGCAGACGCTGGATATGATTGCGAAAGTGGCGCGCGACGAGGATTTGCCGAACACGAAGGCACGGCTGTTCGAGCGATCCATCGCGATCCTGGGCAGCGAACACAACGACCGGAAGGCGGCGGGACAACTCGATGCCCGGCAGGTCGCCAACGCGACCGGGGCGGCATTCGCGGGCCTAATCCTGACGGGCCGTGGCGCTATCAGCCGGAGGGCGCAGGCCAACGTGGACGACGACGCGCTGCCGTTGGCAACCGTAGCGACGCTGCCCGATGCGGACCGGCTGGACGACGCGCTCGGGACACGGCTGTTCATGGCGCGAGCCACGGAACGATTTACCTACTGCCACAGGCGTATCGCCGAGTTTCAAGCCGCGCGATGGCTTGCGCGGCATGCCGGCACACCGCGCAAGCGCCGGCGGTTGCTTTCACTGTTCCATCGGCACGGGATGGTGCCCGCCAGTCTGCGCGGCCTGCACGCGTGGCTGGCGCAGGATGCCCACTTGGCTGAGGCGGTGATCCGTGCCGATCCCATGGGCGTCATCGAATACGGCGATGCCGACACGCTGGACGGCCCCGCGGCGCGCGCGTTGCTCGACGCTCTGGTCCACCTATCGGCGGAACGACCGCATTTCCTCGGCATGGGTCCCTACGCACTGCGCGGTCTGGCCCGCGCGCAGCTGCGCGCCGAGCTGAGGGCGCATATCGTCTCGCGAGATTCACCGAACGGGCTGCGGTTGATCCTGTTGGAGGCAATCAAGGGCGCCGCCATCGCCACCAGCTTGTTGCCGGAACTGTCAGCGTTGCTGCACGACTCCACCGTGGGCTACGCGATCCGCAACCAGACTGCGGCCGCGTTGGTCGCGTCCCGCGCCGTGCGGGACTGGCCCGCGGAGGTGCATGCACTTGTCGCACAGGACGACGAATCATCGGCGCGCCTGGCGCTGAACCTGCTGCACGACCTGGGCGATGCGACATTCGACGATCGCACCATTGCCGAAACGGCGATGGCGCACTTGCGCAGACCGCGTCGCACGATGAGCCTTCTGTGGCACTTCGAGAAACGCTTCCCGGCTCAGCGGGCCGAAGGTGTGCTCGAAGAGTTGCTGAATCTGGCGCGCGCTTCGGGACGCTCATGGTCCAGTGACCGGGAGATGACGCGCTTGGCCTATCGCCTTGTCGCGTCGTGTCTGGAGCTAGGCAACGTCGATCCCGAGAGGCTGTGGTCGTGGCTATCGCCGTTCCGCCATCAACTTGTCGCCGGCGAGGATGCGGCCGGCGCGATTCTGCATCATTTGAAGACACACCCAAACGTGCGACGTGCCATCCAGCGCCACGTACTGCTGGCGGCCACGGACGAAAACACGATGTGGGAACAGTTTTGGGGGCTGGGCGACGCCTCGCCCGGCGTCTATCCGTCCAGCGAAGACGTCGTCCACCTGCTAGCGGTGATGCATCCCCCGAACCCAGCAGACGCGCGCTGGCGCGTCCTGATGCGCGCCGTTGATCTTCGGGGCGAAGGCGGCACCGCCGTGCGGGAAGCGGCGCGCCCGTTCGTGACAGGTAATCCCGAGGCGCAGGCCTGGCTGGACACGTTGGCCGATCCTCCCGTGCCCCAGTGGCAGATCGAAAGCGAAGCACGGGCATCGCGCGAGGCAGCGGAGCGCTCAGCGGAATGGGACGAACACAGGCGCCATTTCTTGCCGCAGCTCGCATCGATGCGCGAGGGGGCTTTCGAGCCGCTGTTCGATCCGGCACAGGCCTACCTCTGCATGATTCTCGACATGGGTGACGACGTCCCGGCGCATGAACGCATCGCGCAATGGTTGGGGTCCGACATCGCCGATGCGGCGCACGCGGGGTTCGAGGCGTTCTTAGTGACCGAGACGGGGACACCACCCGCCTGCGCCCTTCCCGAGGCGCATGCCGATGGGAAGCGTCTGAACGCGGGATGCCTGTTGATCGCCGCGGCCGCCGAACGGTTCCGGCACGGTCGCAGCTATGACGATCTGTCAGACGACCGCCTGCTCGCATGCCTGTTCGCGGCGCGGCTGCAACTGGTCGAGGATCACGCAGGTCTGGACGGCCTCACAGCAAGCATCGAGCATGCCGTGCGGGCGCGCGGCATGTGGCCGGCCGCGATTCGGACTCTCTACGCGCCGCTGCTAGCGTCCGGCCGCACCCACCTCGATGGTCTGCACGAACTGATGGCAAGCGAACAGGATGCGGCGCTGGCCTCGGAACTGGCCGGCGAATGGCTAGAGACCTACGCCATGCTGCCCGAGCCGGTCGAAGCGTTGTTGACCGACCATCTGCTGCATGACGCCGGCGGACGATCCATCCTACAGACGCGCACCCGCGAACGGGCGACCAGCGACGACTCCGCGCGCGAGCAGCGGTGGGACGCGCTGGACCTTCTTGTCGATTTCGAGCGGGCGCGCGCACGGCTGGATGCCGGCGGTATTGGACCGGAAGTGTTCTGGGCATTGCGCGACCGCACGTATTCTTCTTTCCGGGATGAGAAGAAGGCCGGACTCGACGCGGCGCAATGCGCTTGGGTGATTGCCGCCTTCCGTGGCGCATGGCCGAATGCCGGCTATCCGGTCGGAGGCTTCGTGGGCGATCGGGAACCCTGGAACGCTTCGGAATATCTCAGGGCCCTGATCCAGGGGTTGGGTAACGACATTGACCCGGCGGCCGCCAACGCATTGCAGGCATTGCGCGATGCGCCCGCGGATAGCTATTCCGCGCTGATCAGCGAAGTCGCGACGGAGCAGGCCCGGAAGCGGATGGAGGCCGCGTATGCACCGCCGACGCTGGAGGCGGTCGCGGCCGTGGTGCAGGACATGCCACCGGCCTGCGCGGCCGATCTACAGGCCTGCGTGCTCGAGGCGATCGATACCGCCGCCGGGATGATCCACAGCGACGACGTCGATTCTCAACGCTGGTTCTTTGAGGACGATGCGCCAAAAAACGAAGACGACTGCAGGAATGTTTTTGTCGGCTTGCTGCGCCAGCAGACGACAGGCATCGCGTTCATCCCCGAGTTGCACGTCGCGGACAACAAGGAGATCGACATCGGCTGCACATTGGGCAACCTGCTCGTGCCGATTGAAGTCAAAGGACAGTGGAACGATGCGCTGTGGACAGCAGCTGACGGCCAGCTCGACCGTCTCTACACCGCCGACTGGCGCGCGGACGACGTCGGCATCTATCTTGTCTTCTGGTTCGGCCGCGACGTTCCGCCGAACAAGCGCTTGAGGAGTACGGGTCGAGGACAACGCGCGCCGGACACGCCCGCCGCGCTGCGCGACGAGTTGATTGCCCGCAGCCAGGCCGCGCGGAGCGGACGGGTTTCGGTAGTAGTGATGGACCTTACACGCGGCGCGCGATAAGCGGATCGAGGCCACTGCCCCCTGCTCGACGGCGTGCGGCAGACAGTACAAGTGAGGCCGGCCATTGCTGGCCGGCCCCAATGAGGTATCAGCTACATCAATAAGTCATCTCATCACTTAATTGCGTTTCACCAGAACCAGAACATTCTGGGCACAAATCTAAGGTGACTGTGCCTTCGCCATAACACTCGTGACATTGTGCGAAAGGACTGTCTTCATTTGGGTCATATCCGGTGCCTGCACAACCTGAACAGGTGACGTCAACATCGCTACCTCGCCCATGGCATGAGGGACAACCGGAGTTTAAGCAGGCTGCATTTAAGTTCATCGCCGACTCCTAGTCATGCAAACCACATGCGATGAAAGTCCGGGCTCCTGTCGAACAGGTACTGCGATGTTACAATTCCCTCCCCCTTTAGTGGCCCTTCATGAAGGACGATAAGGGTCCCCTCGTCATTGACATCAACATAGAAGGACTTTCGCTCCTCAGTCACTCGGCAAGCCATGAAGCGTTCGATCACAAATGCCGACTGGTGCTTTAACAAATCATGCTTTGCTTGGAGTTCATCCAATGCTGGATGAGCACTCAACTGATTCGCATAAACTTTGGACATATGATCCATGCAGCGGGTGGCCACGCAGATCGTGGCGTACGAGGCGAACCCTATGTTTATCGCTTCATCATCCAAGCTGCGCACGAATGCCTTGAGCGTCTCCACGTTGGGGAACCCAAGGTGTCGAGCAAAGTGGTTAAGCTGCCCCGACTGCCCAAGCGAGAAGAATTCGCGATCGGCTTCAAATTCCAGCGCTGCTTTAGCGATAGAGGTTCCGTCCAACCCAACACGCCAAAACTGCTCCGCGGTAAAGGGGGCGCGGTCATCAATAACAATCGTTATCACGCCGCCAGACATCCATCCCTTCCGTCGCTGTTGGTCATTGAAGTCCGAAACCATCTCGGAAAAGCACTTCATGCGTGCAGAGAGCGACTTAGGGTATGGCCCACCCACTTTTACACGATCTTTGATTGTGCGTTCATCGAACGGGTAGATGATGTGCCCATGCAGCGCGGCTAGGCAAACGTGCCGCGGATCCTTAGCGGAAAAAATGGAGGGAGCAACCAGGACGGCTTTGGATAAGCCCATCAACGCTTTATTGTACGGAACGCCAAGGTAGGCGCTATAAAACTCGTCGTAACCGAAACAAATGCTATCTTGAGATACAGACATGTTTTTCTCCAGGCAAAAACACCACTCCAACTAGGAGCGGAACGTTTGAGCTGGAGCAAGTGTCCTTGGCAACCTCACGCAGATAGAGGTTGAGATGGCGCGCCTATAAGCACCGTCACAAATCCTAGCAGGATATCTCGGACGTTGTAAAGCAGGCGTAGGCTCACCTACAAAACGACTGCAATGGGTCGGAATTCCCCCCTACCCCCCACGCGGCCTTGGCACGAGAAGTAGTCAGCGCGCTTGAAGGCCACTGATAGGAGCCAAACGCGGCCTAGAAGGATGCGACAGCTGCTTTCGTATCCATTGTCGATATTAGTTTGGAAGCTGCCCTAGCCCCGATAACGATTTCAAATCGGAAGCCCGCTACACCTGATAAATCTTCCTAATCTTCCACCATGCCGTTTTACGGTATCAGCCACGAGTCGCCCCGTTGAGAGTGTTAACTCTTCTGGTGGCTAGCTGTTGCCGCCGACCGAAATTTGACGAGCTATGCAGCTGAGCTCGAGACTGGAGGTGTTGAAGGAAAAGTCGGCGACGATGTCGCCAGATAGTCTCGCAACTGAAATGCCAACGACGAACCGGAGTCTACAAGCCTGTCCAGTACATCTAGAGTAGCCTGTCTAAGGGTTACGTCTCTGACAAGTGCCTGACGATGCTCGTGCACTGCAGCTTGGCAGACAGTCTCGGCATTCCAATGGCTGCTTCCGTTGTTAAACAGGTCAGCCGGAGCCTTTGCTATCGCATCCCTTAGCTCCCCTAAGGCGGAGGGCACCGCAGTTGCCCTTCCGACACCCGCCATTAGCGCAAGAAGATGTTCGAGCGCGAGCAAGCTGTCACCTGCCGCGACAAGGCAGTTGGCGATGAAGCGAGGGCGGTTTCGCAGCAGCGGAAAGTCGTGAAAGGTCTTGCGCCATCCAATGGACTGAAACAGCAGCACGGAGAGCGGCTTCTCGTACTTGCTTGACAGACGCCGCGAGCGCGTACGCAACGACTCGTCTGGAAGGATCTTCGCCGCGGCCCGATCCCATACCCGCCAGAAGGCATCCGCGTTAACGTACTCTTGCTCTATGCACCCGCTAAGGGTTGACTCCAACACCCTTTCGCTTAGCTCTGGGCCGTACTCGATGCAGTAGTCAAGGGTTTCAAAGATGGGAGTCTTGTCGGTGCTCTGAACTAGCAGTTCAGACGCCAAAAGGTCTCCCACCTCCCAGCGCGCTTCGAAATCGACATAGTCTGGGTCGTACCGGCCAACTCGTGACTTACCTTCCTGATCGGCCATCAGGCGGGCAAGCGTTGTAAGCGCATGGACTCTCCAAGTCTCTGGCGTCTCGTTGCGGGCGGCATCGAGTGCTATCGTCCACTCTTTGACAGCAGCGAGGCTTCTAGGACTAGGTCTAGGTGCTAGCTTCCCGCCTGTGAGGGCTGTCACCAACCCCTTGCTGGTTGCGTTCCGTGCTTCTTCGACGAAGTCGCGTCCGCGTCTTCGCGCAGCGCCGATTGTAGTGTCGAGTGCTGCGGCGTATTGCGCCAGCGCCGTGGTCAGGATCTCGGCGAGCAGAGGCTGCTTTGTTCGCAGAACCTCTGAGATGGCAAGGGCTCCTGCCCGGCGAACGGTCCAGACTGGCTCTGTAATGATGTTGGCGAGGGACTCAGGCAGTTTTGGATGGCTTGGGTCGATGCTTGCCAGCAGGACGAGCGTCTTGGCTCTCAACTCGCCCGTCGCGGGGCTACGACGGACCCAAGCGTCGCTGTCCAGGCGTTTAGAGGTGACGTCGAGGAGATAGTCCTTGGCCCATTTGAGCGCTTCCGATGTGTCGGTCGGCCAGCGCTGAATCAGCGCGCAAGGAAGCTCGTCATCAATCCCCAACAGCAAGGCCTCTTCCTGCCCCTCAACCTCTTCAAGAAGTTGCTGGAACTCTTCGTACACCTCAGACGCGGAGGAAAAGCGGTCCGCGGCCCTTGGGGATGAGGTGAACGTTGGCTGCGTCACGGCTATCGCCCAAAGCCGGACAGCCGCCAACCTGTTTATGAGTTGACTTCTTGACTCCGCTTGCTCGCTCACTTCCTTCAGCTCGGGTTCGAGGTTCGCGATTTCCAGAGGTACGAACTTCTCATCACCAACTGGGTCGCCGAGCTTCATCCCACGAGCGTCCATGCGTTTAAGCCCCAAGCGCCAGCCGTCAGGCACGTCTTCAGCGTGCTTCAGATCTTCGATGTGCTTATTGAGGATCGCAAAGATGCCCTCCCGGAGGTCGGGGCGGATAATCTGCAACTGAAGCACGAGCGTCTCCAAGTGCTGCTTCCTGTGCGGTAGCCGGTTGCTGGCGATGCGCTCCTTTTGCCTCTCCTCGTCCAGGCCGTCTTGACCGCCGCGGATGGCCAAAGCAGTCGTCTCTCCTACGTAACGCGCGATATCGTCGGCGAAGAACTGGGGGCTGTTGAAGAGCGGCAGCAGCTTCTCAGTGACGAGGGTCGGATGCGCTATCAGCACGCCTGCCACCAAGCCCGTAGTGAAGCTCGACTCGCCGCTCTCCAAGATGAATTCTAGAACCTCCGAAATGATCTCCGGCTGCACCTTCGCTTCAATCAGCAGCCTTTCCTCCAGCGCCATGAGTGCGCAGTTCAACACATAGCTGGAAACGGAGTGACCGCGATAGGCCGCCCAAAGTCGCCAGTCGTGGATGTGGGACCGCCCATTTGGACTTTGCTCAGACGGAAGTACCGTTACTTCCCCTGGATGCGATTTGGCAAATGACACAGCTGCGTGATTGCAGAGCTCGACTACAAAGCGCACGCTCTTGGCAAAGGAGTAGAGCAGGAGCCCGCGGAAAGGTCCTTGCAGCACGGATGGAGGGAAGAACGCACGGCTCGCCCTCTGACTGAGGCCCATTGCTGCCTCCCAGCCTCCCATGCCGAAGTGACGTTCGGTTCGAGGCGCAGGTTCGGTGTAGAGCGCCAAGAACGCAGTGCGAACTAACTCTGCGTTGAAGTAAATCGGCTCTCTGCAGTGCTTAATGTTGGTAAGGAATTCCAAGCGCTCTTCCGCGTAGACATCACGGTCGTCTCTGTCCTCGGAGACCCGCTTCACAAGTGAGTCGATGAACACCTTGAACTTGGCGGGGTCAGCACCAGAGCAGCGACACAAAAGCTCGTAGAACCGCTTGCCTACAGACTTCTCTCGGTACCAAGTGTCGTCGTCTCGCCAGCAATAACTCCCAGCCATGCTGAAGACGTCGGCCACGCGTGGGCTGGGTTTGTGCCAAGCGTCATCGTGCGCAACCGCATCCTCGGCGAGTTGGACAACCCATGAGTGAGCTTCCGGAGGCAGAGATGGGAATGCCCTTGCGACCAGCCCAATCATCACGTCCCAAGCCTTGCCTACCGGTGCAGCCATCCCGACCCGAGCAAGAAGTTCTTTGTTTGCAGGGTCGGCCGCCAGATGCGAGTAGTCGATGGAATTCGGCCCCTTGCAAGCTACTCTCAGCAGGTGGCCCAGACGCTGAAGCAGGGCCGCGCTGCTGAAGGTGCCATTGCTTCCGAGCTTTGCGATCAGTTCCTCGACTCGCTCAGAGCGCAGAAGCCCGATCGCTATCTCGTCGCGCCACAGTTGCGCAATCGTCGATTCGGTCCAGAGAGCTGCCTCCAATAGTGCGTAGGCGTCATCGTCACCTTCAGCCGACTTCTGAGCCGTCCATGAGCGCAGGGCTCGTCGCATGCCCGCATGTGAGCCGAGCTTTGTGAACAAAGCTGACCAGTCCCGCTCCGCGGAGCGCACCTCACGTTCTACTCTAAAGAACAGTGACCAATCTTCCAAGACGTCGTGCGCCGGGGCTACTCGGTCGGCCTCGTCCTTCGCGAGCACTGCATCGTGGAGGAGCGACGTGACAGAGTCAGCGTCCGGGGGGGACTCTACGAACTGCGCAAAGCGTTCGGTACGCAGGTAGCAGACTTGGTCGAAGGTCGCTAGACGCCTTGTGCGCATCGCGGCTGAAATGCCTTTGCTTGGCGCAATTCGCTCTGTCCAAAGTGCCCGCCTAAGGTCGTTGCCCGAAGCGCTTGGTAGTGCTGTTCCCGCAGCGGCGTAGTTGAAAGCAAGCTGCAGGTAGTAGGGCGTGCGTAGGACTTCTTTTACCCCTAAATCTTTGGCGACGACATCTTCGAGCGGGCTTTCGACTACTGCGGCGGCAATCTCCGCGTCCGTGAGCAGAGGAACGTCTACGACTTGGCTGGAAAAGCTATAGAGGAAGTTTGTGTACAGGCCGTTGAGAGCATAGGAGCGCGTCGTGATGCAGAGCCTCGAAGACTTGTTCTTGCGAACAAGTGCGAGCAGCTCTTCGAGCGCACCTGGGTTCTGTGCCTCGAGAGCCTTTTCCAGGGAGTCGATGATGACAGTGGGTGCCGCTGTGCGCAGCAGTGTGTCGATGCCCAGCACCGGGTCATGAAGTCCTTTCAGGGACTGAACTGCTGCCAAAGTCGGCACATCCAGCTCATCAGCCCGGAAGAAGAACAATGGGCCGGACTCACGCAGCAGAGGAGCGAGTTCAGAGACGACCGCTGACTTTCCTGCGCCCGGGCCGCCAGTGATGATGACAAGCTGGCGGTCATCGAGCGCTGACAACACACGGCCTACGCACTCGCCTCGAGGGATGTGCGCGCCATTGGGTAGGCTTGTCGAGATGAGAGAGAGTTGAAGTAGGGCTCGCTCAGTCAAGCGCTCAGCAACACCGCCCAGTCCGCGCGAGGAATTCAGCTGGCTCAATGCCACTTGAAGTCCTTCTTTAGCGGTCTGAGACCACGTAGTCCGAGTGACAGTCCCTACGGTAATGCCTTGCTCTTGCACATAGGAGACAAGGCCATCCCATACCAGCTCTCCTGAGTCGCTTGGCTGCGCTGACGTCAAGAGTGCTTGGACGAGGCTGATCTCCTGTGACGATTCGGAACCCAGGTCATGAACGTCAACACGAAGGCGCTGGAGCAGCTGGAAGACAATCTCCTCGGTGTACTTGTCGGTCAATGCATCCTTCGAGATCGTCTTGAACGCTTCCCAGGTTTCCTTGTGCTTCTTGTCGAAGAGCTTGGAGTTCAACTTTTCAAGGTAGTCAGCGAGGTCTGCTGATGCACGGGCTAGTTCGCATAGACGCTTCGCTGCCTGGTTAGCTGCCGTCGCCGGGGCGATCGTCGCAAGAACCAAGACGTCACAGGTTCGGTCAAAAGGGCTCTTATCGATGCCGAGGAAGTCGCGCCAAGCGCCCTGGAGTCCGTCTATGAAGTCTGTGTTGCCAGCTGTGGCGTTGAGGCCTCGCTTGCATTGAACGAGTTGTAGCCAGCTTTCCTTGGTGTCACTGAGCCGGCAGTAGACGTCGTCGGTGTGAGCGCCTGTATAGCGAGCTTCAAAGCGTAGTTCTTCGATCCGGGCGCCGTGCAAGCAGAAGGCTGTAGGCAAGCCCGTAAGCATGTTGGCCAAGTACAAGGCGCCCACACGGGCCTGAAAGACGCCGCCGCCCCCGCCAGTGGCGATAGTGCTCATTACCTGGGTACCCTGCAGAGGGTCGCGTGGGGTGACTTCCTTCTTGCTCATCTGCTATAGCTCCCGCCGCTACGCGGCGCCTCCTGCAGACAATCATAAAGGGTTAGCGGCCTACTTCGCGGAACCTGGAGCAGACCTATCCAGACCAGGCAGCGAGGAACGGCACGACAACTGTCCAGCCTAATTGGTGAAGGAGTCCAACAGCGCAGGAGTCAGCACACTCTTCAAGCAAACTAGTGGTCGACTGCAACGCTGAGTAGACGGTGCAAGTTCAACGTCAAGTGAGCGCCCGAAGTTACGTTTGACTGATCGCAATCGGGCATCAAGTTGGCAAGTAAGGCGTCTCTGGGGTCTTTGACCAGCGAGGGATGAGCCCCCACCGCACGCGCTCGGCCTGCAGGGTGCCGGCAACGACCGCACGACCCTAGCCTCGTCGCCCTTGCCTAGGTTGTAGTGGTCTGGAAAAGCAGCGATGGCCTCGCGCGCTTCTGCTGGCCAGTTTTCCGGCAAGGCACTTGATGAAGCAAAGGCTTGGACTAAACGGCGCATACCACCTGGACCTGAGCTTCACCAGTCAAGGGCCAACGTGTCGCAAAGCGAGAACCGATACCGTGAGAGAGAGGCCCAAACACGAAGGCCTCGGGGAGGGGCATTCGGGTCTTTTAGCGAATGGTGAGGACATGCCTCGGCTCCCTTCACGGCACCGCGGGGCCAGAGGCAGGCGGTATGGTTCCGATCTCGGGTGCGGTCGCGTAATCGACCGGCGCAGATTGCCACTGCCGTAAGCATCCGAGCATCGGGAAACTCCGCGCCTCCGGGTAGGAAAAACTCTTACATGGACATACTTCTTGCAGGCCCAGTTGCAGGCGGGACTCGGCAAGCTACGCGCTAGCCTGCCGGTTGACTGCAGCACCCTCAGCGAACTTAAATTCTCTCTGCGAGGTATTTGTCGGTTGCTGCGACCAGATCACGGATAAACCGGATGTGCTTCTTCAGATCCTCGCGAGTCACCGCGTGAGCTGTTGAGTCGCCTACCCGAGGGCGGCTCGAACGGTGCACGACGAGTCCTCGTTTGTAGTTGATCTCGTCCAACTTCACTTTCGCACGTTCTGAAGTGTAGTTCGGCCAATTCCATCCGTCGGTCACATCGATGTCCAGAAACGTCTTGAACAACTTGCGAATTCGTTCGACGGTCGGCGCATGAAATTGCTTGAGATTTTGCTCGAGCGACTTTCGATAGTAGTTGGCTAGCCGGCCGGCGTCCTTGTCCACGCCGACGATTCGTCCTGCGGCCTCCAACACTCGATCCTCAATGTATGTCTCAAGTGCCGTAAGAGCCATGACTAAACTCGTGCGTTTCAACACTTCCGCGACCGGTGGCGGGCTCGATTCGACGTTGAGCTTGTCGTAGTGATCCAAGAGATCCTGAGCGTCTTTAATGCCATGTTCAAAGTCGCGAAACGCCTGCGAGCTGGGCAGTTCATTCATTGCAAACGTCCATGTGGGTGCACGGTGGTGTTAGGGAAACCGCGTTTATAGCAGCAGCCCGGTTTGTTCGGCAAAGCATTCTCGTCCGCTTAGCCCCAGAGGACGTCTGACGTCCATTGCGGCTGATGGTATCTCCGGCCGCTCCAATTGCCTAAATAGGCCGAAGGGGTGGTCTACACCCACCCTCGCGCCGCCATGCTGGTGTGGGTAAGGCCACCGATCACCAGGTGGTCCAGGATCCTGATGTCCAGCAGTGCGAGCGCCTGCTTTAACCGAACAGTGATCGTCCGGTCGGCTGCACTTGGCTCAGGATTGCCGGACGGGTGGTTGTGGAAGAGCACCAAGGAGGCCGCGTTGTGATGCAGCGCGCGCTGGGCGACGACCCTGGGGTGGACTTCACAGCCGTCGACGGTGCCAGTGAAGAGGTGCTCGGTAGCAATGATCCGGTGCTGCGTGTCGAGGAAGACGACGCCGAAGACTTCGTGCGATAGCGCGGCGCAGCGTGCTTTGAGGTAGGTAGCGGCCGCGTTGGGGTCAGTCAGTGCGCCTTCCCGTAAAAGTCGGCGCTCCAGGACGTTCGCTGCCGCCAGCAGGATGCCCTCTTCGTCCATGTTCAACTGGTATTGAGCCCGGGTGTCCGTCGTGCGCTTCATCTCTTGGCTTCCACCGGCGCGGGATGCGCCTCGTGGGGCCCGGCAGGCGGAGCGGTCAGGCAGGGATGCACCCAGGAGTGAGCACCGCGTCAGCGGCGCGCAATGTGGGCCGGAACACCGAGGAGGAGGCGTAGCCTTGCGGCCGTGCCGAGCGAAGCGAAGGTCCCCCTTAAGAGGCGTTAGAGGCGGTGGATGCGGTGAAGTGCAGACACGGGAGCACGGGACTGGCAGACATGGGCTCAGGCTTATCTGGAGACCGGGGCTGAGAGGCGCACGCGCGAAGGACGCTGACCCACTGAGTCAGAGGCTGCCGCGAAACTTTTGCTTCGCTGCGGCACTAAGGAGTTAACCAATCGGACATGGACGCGCAGCAGCGGATAACCGCTGCCGGAGCAACGCATCGAATGAAGGCCGCTGGCCTTTGCAGAGCAGGCGTCCTGCCCTGCTGCAAGCACCGCAACTGGATCGGCGGCGGAAATCGCCGCGCGGGCTGCCTGCAAGGCACTTACCGCCTGCGCGCATGGTGACTTGCGCCATTGAGCTGCCGCTGAGCATCGGTTCCTGCGTGTCGCGCGCGCGGGCATGCGATTCCACAACTCGGCACAGGTCTGCTCCGCGCCGCTCCGATTGCAGTTTCGCTTATGCCTGCATTGGTCGCATCGGAACACGGCGACGCAGCATCGATCCGAAAGCCTGGCGCCGTGACGCGCTGCTTCAACCCGAATCGCGCGCCGCCTTCGAGTGCTCTGGGAGTTGGAGACGATTGCCGAGGCAAGCCCGAAAAATGCGGTTAGTTACAACGAGAAGGTCGGATAGTTGATCCGACCTTCTCGATGAAAGATGGACGAGCGTCGCCACGACAACACCTTGGTCTCTGGATAAAGACCGACCGCGAGGTGTCGCGGCGGGTGAAGCCTGTAGACGTCAGACCATCCGCGGCCCCTTTGGTCCAGGATCATCCTGCGTCGGATTGTTCTGCGCTTGAGCCAGCATCTGCGTTTGCTGCTGGGACAATACGTCGACCTTTTGCAGGGATTGCTCGACCGGGCGATCAATCGCCTGTGCCACATCAGTCATGGAGCGCCGCGCAGCCGGGTCGGACGGGTCTTGTCCTTGCACGACGAATAGCAGCGTTCCGGTGGCGACCTGCGACCCGTCCTGCTGGCGCTTGCCGGTCTCATTGATCGCGACATGGTCAGCAGAGGTAATACCGGCCGCTTTGGCATCGTAAAAAGTGCCCATCGCCAGACGCTCGCTGGTCACATCGAAGGCGCGTCCGCGTTCCGCATCAATACCGGTCACGCCACGCTCGATCTGTTGGTAGAGACGATGATCGGGGTGGTTCGGGTCGCGTGGGTCGAGAAGTCGGTCTGGCAGTGCGAGCGTTAAAGCCGCAACCGCCTCGAAGCGATCGTTCGACTGTGGAGCCTGCGGCTTGTCGTCGGGCCGCATCTCAAGTTCAAGAGCGCCATCGCCACGGCGACCCGCGCCGGCCATACGCATACTGGCGGCCACCGCTTGGGCGCTGCCGTCCTGTGAGAGACCTTGCAGGTTCGCCTCACGTTGCACCTGCGCGCGGGCGTCGTGGCCTTGTTCCGATGGGCGCTCGATCGTATGCGGCGAGGCGTTCATCTCAGTCCGCGCTCGCTCAATCTCCTCGGTGGTGGTAACGCTCTTGGTTTCCATGCGCCGATCATCATGGCCGACCAACGTCGCGATGGAACCATCGGGACGCACGTCCAGCGTGTAGGGTGATCGACCGAGGCCATCGCGTAGGTGATCCTGCCCGACCGCCGTCGTCGCAGCGTCGATATCCGCATCGCTGCGCACGACGCCAGCCCGAGCGTAGGCATCGGCCACCGCGTCGCGCGGGCCGAATTCCGTCGGTGTCGGGTTGGCTCGGGCGATCGCGCCGTACTCGGCCAGTTCTTGCAGTCCTGACTGTTGAGACTGCCACGTGCGGTTCAATTCCTCGCGGAGGTTGCCCGATGCCTGATTGGTGCCGTAGAGCATTCCGGGCCTGGTCCACTCCCCGTCGGCACTGCGGGTGTAGGTATTCCCATCGGACGCAGGTAGGGTCTCGGTCTGCGAGGCCGAATTGCGGATGACTGGCGGAACCGGTTCTTTCGATGCGAATTCCCCCCAGGCGAACTGGTCGTGGGCGATCTGATACCGCGCAGCGACCACCGCAGGTGTGTTGGCCGCATTGTTGGCGATGATCAGCGCCGACTGGCGCTCCAGTTCCGTCGCACGCGCATCACTGACCGGTTCGTGCCGGGTGAGCGGTATACGGCCGTCGAGGTTCTCTCTGATCTCGATCTGCCATTTCCCGGATTGCGCATCACGCACATAGTCTCGACCGGTCTCGAACGGTGCTCGGGGCGCGTCGGCCCCAACTTCTGCGGGTAGCCGAAACGGAGCTTTCGGCTCCGGAGGATTCGCAAGGCCGAGCGAATAGGAATCGTTGGCGGACCTGTAATTCAGTTCGTCGGTCAGACGACCGGCGGCGACGAGGCGTGTTTCATCGAAACCACCTGTCGCATTCGGCGCGCGCGCAGTACGCGACCACACGCCTTGAGGATCCGCAGCGTCTCGCGTCCACGCATTCCCACTGACGTCGGTCTGGGTATAGATCTGCTCGAGTTGCTTCTGATCCGCCCATTTGTCGCCCAGATAAGCCCCAACACCGCCGCCGATCACCCCGAACCCCAGCGCGCCGAGGCCGGTCCAGGAACCGGTAGCGGCGCCGTATGCGAAGCCCGCTCCGAAGCCGGCCACCAGGCCGCCCGCATTGCGACCCACGAAGCGCGTCCCGGCGGCTTCAGCCGCAGCGTCGTTACCTTGCGCCCGCAGTTCAAGGACACGATGGCCGGTGCTGGCGAAATCGTAGGCCATAAAGGCCACGCCCGCCGCACCGACGACACGCAGCGCCCTGCCCGAACCCGGCGCTCCGCTGCGAGGCGAGTCCACGTCCGGGGTGGTATTCCCTTCCATCAATGGTCCACGGGCCTCCGGCACGGTGGGCGCGCGGACCAGCGTTGGTGGCATCTCTTGAGGGAAGGTGGCGCGCAGCCTGACTTCCACCGATTCCGACAGCGGCAATCGCCCCGCCTCGTTCGCCTGCGCGACAGCAGTGCCGAGCGATCGTCGGCCCGCGACCGGATCGCCAGCCACCGGCTTCACGCCCGGTTGTTCGATGGCGTCGAGTGTTGCCGCGACGTTGCCTTCCGACCGCGTCACGCCAGCCCAGCGCGCCTCCTGTCCAGGCATCCTGCCGATCTCCGCGATCTGCGTCGCGTGTGTTTGTCGATACCCATCGATGTCACCGAAGAATTCACGAATGCGCGCATTTGCCTGTTCGCGCGACATGCCTTGTGGCGTGTTCGAATGCAGATCCCCGTTGACCAATCCGGTTTTCAGCGTATCGGTCAGCTCGTCTACTCGTGTAGCTACGCGCTCCGAAGCGGCACGGTCGCCTCGAAGTGCAGCTCGACCGTCTGCAGTCTGTTCCAGCTCTGCCAGTTGCTCTCGGACACCCCTTGAGTACTCGCCAAGCGGTCCACCTGGATGTGGAGAAAGATCAAGCTGTGCTGCCAGCGCACGATCGACAGGCAGATTGAGCAGGTTGCGGGGAGCATGCAGATCAAACAAATCTTGCTTTGACAATTCCCGAAGCAGTCGACTTTGTTTATATGCATCCTGCTCGATGACATGATGCCCCTGAAAAACCGGCGTCTCGGCCATCCGTCAAATTCCTTGTCGAAAGACTGTGGGAAGCGCAGCGAGGCTTAGCACGAGGCGACGTCGAGGAATTCCACGCCAGTCAAATTCGCAGCGGTCACTGCGTCGTATAGGGATCGATCGCAGAACACGGTGTCTGAGAATGGCGTTCTAAACACATGCGCCGGACCGATGATCTCTTTCTTGAACACCAAGCTCGCGCCACCGGCGAGGCTGTAATACTTGCCGTTGACGTAGTCGCCGACTTTGATCTTCAGTCTGGAGGCAGTTTCGTCGAGAGCGTCCAGCGTGCGCCTGGCATTGCAGAAGTAATGCGCTGGACCGGAAGTTCCGTCGGAGAGCGTGAAGTCGCAAGCCACAAAGACGAATCCATCAGGGTCGATCGACTCGAACACGCGCTTCAACGCATCGGAGACGATCCAGATGCCGTACAGATTCTCAAAATCGCGCGGCAGTCCGCCCTGTTCGGGCATGTGAACCAGATGCGGACGCGCCGGGTACTGATTCGGATCACCGTTGGGTGGCTCCACCGTGTGAGCCCCAGGAAGCGCCAGTCTGTCTTCATTGGCGATCTCCAAGCCCGGGATACCACCGCCGCCCCGGAGGCTCGGCTCGATGATGAAGAACAACCCTTTCTCGAACGCATTTCCTGTCGAGACGGGGATCGGAGTTTCGCTGGCCATGACCGCTTCCTTCGTGAGTGCGACGGGACTTCATAATGCAGCCCCAGTTGCCTCGATCCTATCGTCCGTCGGCAGAGGGAGGCAAGCGCTTGCAATGTATCTAACGGCAGAAACTTCATTAGAATCAATCGCGTGTCGGTTGGAAAATAAAAGTCCCTTGTCGAACCCGGTAAGCCGACGGATCGGCGGATCCCCGCAGGGGATGGCTGACATCGCGCCTCCCATCATCGGTACGGATCAGCTCATGTCCGAACGCCGACGCGGGCTGTCCCTGTGCCTCGATGTGGGGTGAAGAGCGTGCTGATCGGCAATCAGGCGTCGGCAAGACTCGCAGTCGTGCACCCCCCCTGGAGAAGGGCGCCCTAGTGGTCGATGACTGGGCCGGCGACAGCCTCCGCCCGCGCGCCTGCTCCAGCGGCCCACGCATGCCGTTGGGCAGGTGTTCGGCGTAGCGGGACAGCCCATAGATGCGGTTGAGCAGCGTGCGCTCGATCGCGACGCGATCGTCCTGCTGGATTTGCACCGACGCGGGGAAAGTCTGGCTATCCCGAAGCCCAGCGTCGGTTCCACGACCGAGGGTTGGGCCCGGCCCTCAATGGCGACGCTTGCGCTGTAATTCACCGGCAGACCTGGCGGCACGGTGATGCCGGCCTGCACGCCAAAGCGTGTTTCCGAACCGGCGTTGACGGCGCCGGGCACTGGTCTGTCCGGCACGCCCTCGAAGAGGCGGTTCAGGCTCTGGAAGACTGCCTGAGGCGGAACGTCCGGCGGCACCTCCACACCCGCCCGGCCGAGCAATTGGCGGGCTTGGTCGATTGGTGAGGGTTTGGGAAGTGTCCATTGAGAGTCGCCAGCATGCGATGGAGGCAATCATCTCTACCAACGTCCGGGATAGAAATGCACGCTGACGGGACGGCACTAATTGCCCTGTCAATCTTCTTGACCCACCCACGGATATTCCGCAGATAACCGGATCACCCGCGCACCTCATGCCAGACCGCCGGGGCAACGCGGCACGACGCCGTCGGGCACTCCTGTCGGCCTGACGGGCGTCGGCTGCCGCGATTACCGGCTGCGGATCAATGTCGAACAGCTAGATGCGCAACCGCGGCCCTTGCACCGAATTTGCAGAGGGAAGCGCTGCTTCCAACGCGCTGTTTCGCGCATGCGTATCCCAAGCGCGCAGCAAGTCCTGCCCGACACTTGATTCAGCCAACAAGTACCGCAAGGCGATCGACCGATCGAAATTCAACGGCAGGTTGGTCCGTTGCAGCGACCATTCAATGCCCAGTGCAACCAAACGCAAGGTTTCGTGCTCCAGCGATTCGCACAGCCGCTGCGCTGCGTCCGGCCCCTCGACCAAGCAGAGCCACCCCGACGCATGAGCGTCTATGTCATCCGGACATTCACATTTGAGCAGCAGGCCCCATCCTTCTTCGTTGGCGGCAGAGCCGATCACGGTGCAATGCTCTACAAAGTCCGCATGCCAATTCGCGCAGTAGAGCCTGACTTCGCCATTGACGCCGAAATCACTGCGCAATGTCGCAAGGAGGCAGGTCGGGTCACTGCCCAATGCATCATTCATTTTGTAGACATCGCAATGGATCTGCTGAATATCACGCGTGATGACTGTCGGCGTGGGCGCACCTAACATCCTAGACAGGCTATCGTCTTCAATTGCTTGAACCAATCGTTTGTAGCTTGATACGGGCGTTTGGTTCATGGGTGAAAAAAACTAAAGTGCTTGCCAACTCTGGTTCAAACCGCGCGCGACGTGCGAGCCGCGACGGCGCTGGAAACTGAGGCATGGCAAGCGCGCACGGCATCCGGAGCCAATAGGTTCCAACCTTTTATACGCCAAGCGTCCGCCGCTGGTTGAGCCTGCCTGCGCAAAGCATCGCTGATGGAAGCGGACGCCTTTTGCCGGAAGCGATCGTTTCCAGATTGAAGCGGACTGCCTATAGCGGTGAGCAGCGTAGTTGTTGAATTTTTCTTCCAAGATCTGCCTCCATCTGTCAGATGGACCATTCATACTTCAGCTTGGAACGCCGTCAAGGCGAGACTTCTTTAAATTTTTGACGACACCGTTTGCATTATGCATTCCAACAAAATTCCGCAAGTCGCGCGAGAGCATAGCGAACATACGCGAATTATTTCCTCCATAAAAAACGCCGCCCAGACCAGCAGCGGCGTTATGTCCGTCGATCTACAAGCGGCGCGGGATCAGAAGGTCAAACTCCAACTATCGAGATAGCCGGTGTCGGCGCTGGCGTTGTCGTTCACCCGCAACTTCCACGTGCCGTTGATCGTTTCGGTCGACAGGTTGACCGCGTAGGTCCGGAAGATGTTGTCCACACCGCCGCCGCTGCGGTTGTGCAGCACGTAGACGCTGCCGTCCGGAGCAATCAAATCCACTTTCAGATCGCCCGTGAAGGTGTGGACGATCCTCACTTCAACCGGTGTTGCACTCGGAGCATTGCCGGCGCGGCCTGACACCAAGATCGAACTGGTGACGGTGGCGTTGTCCACAATGCTGACGTCGCTCGTATTGCTATACGTCTGGGCCGTATTGCTGCCCACGTTGACCGATTGCGTTTTCGCATTCGTCAGCCCGGTGTCATCGGTCGCGGTCAGGACAACCGAGTAAGCGCCAGCAGTCGCGTAGGTGTGGCTTGGGTTAGTGGCGGTGGAACTGGTCCCGTCCCCAAAATTCCAGGCGCGCGATGCGATCGTGCCATCCGCGTCGAAAGATGCATCGGTAAAGTTCGCAGTCAGGCCCGACACGCTCGCGCTGAAATTGGCCACGGGCGCAACATTGTTGACGCTGAAATCGACCTCGGGCGAAGTGGCGTTGTTACCAGCGGCATCGAACGCCCGTGCAGCCAGGGTGTGGAAGCCGTTGCCCAATGGTATGGAGTTGTAGGCCATGGAATACGGCACGTTGTTGTCGCTTCCGCGGAGCACACCGTCCACGTAGAACTCTACGTTGGTGACGCCCACATCATCGGTCGCCGTGGCTGAGAGCGTGAGCGTGCCGCTGGTGCCGGACACGCTGGCAGACACGGCCGGCGGCGTGGTGTCCGGGCCACCCGCCGTCTGGTCCACCCAGATCGGCGCCGACCACAGGCGCAATCCGTTGGTCTGGGTGATCAGCGCGTAGTAGAAATGCGACCCGGCGCTGGGCGTGAACGCGTAGGTGCCGTTGCCTTCCGAGAGCTGCGTCACCGTGCCGTTGCGGCCGGGCACGCCCTCGTAGAACTGCACCCGCTGCACGGTCTGGCCGCTGGTGCTGGCGTAATTCGCGGAAAGCGTGAGCACGCCGCTGTTGGCGAAGGTTTCGCCCATCACCCGGCCGTTGGCGGTGAGCACCAGCTGGCCAGTCTTGTCTTCGGTGGCGAACGTGCGCCGCGCGCGCAACGCGGACACGAAGTTCGCCTGGTTCAGCGTGGTGCCGGTGGGCAGCAACACACCCGTGCGGTTGGTGAAGCTCAGGCCCCAGTTCGCGCAGTGGTTGTCCTGGTTGCTGGCTGGCGCGACCTTGTAGCCGCGCTCCAACAACCGGTTCCAAGCGCCGGGGTAGCTGCTCCTGCTGGTCTCGGTCTGGGTCGTATTGACCGAGAACGCGGAACTATTGAGGATCTCCGTCAGTACCATCACTTCGGCACCATCAGCGTTGTAGGCCATGCCGGTGCCGCCGATCGCAAACTGCGAGGTCGACGGATGGTTGAACTGGCCGATCCAGCCGCGCTGTCGCATCGCCGCATACAGCGCCGCGTAGTCGCTCTTGGGAACGTTGACGGTGCCCAGCAGCTGTCCGCTGCTGTTGACTTCCCAGCTCGCCAGCGCATCCGGATTGACGATGTTGAGGTGGCCGCCATTGCTGATGACGCCCCACTCCATCCCGTAAAGCGCCAGGAAGGTCGGGTTGGCCGCGTTGTAATTGCTGGCCGCGGCGATGCCACTGTTGAACAGACCGTTGGCAGCGGCCGGGGTCGCGGACGCGTTGGTGCCCGTCGACCCGTCATACATGTGGTTGTGCTCGGAGGCGAGCAGGAAATCGCCGCCCGCCTGGGTCCGCATCATCGAGTAGGCCTCGGCTGGGCCGAAGTCTCCCGCCTGCGGCGACTCAGATCCGTTGCAACTGGCCAGCGCTGTGCCGCCGTCGCTGTGGTTCGTCTGGCTGTGCATGTTGCCGTAGTAGATCGTATAGGGCAGCCCGCCCGTGGCCGGGACGGACTTGCCGCCGGTTGCGCGGCGAGCAGCCTTGTCCTGGGCGACGCCCACCGGCAGCGGCTCGATCTTCGACACCTTGGCTGGGGCAACACGGCCCACCATGACATCGACGCTCTGCTCGTGGACTTCGTCGGTGAACGCGGAGAAGGCCTGGGCGATGCGCCGGGCGATCGGCGCGCGTGCATCCGCGCCCATCTGCACCGTAGGCGCCGCGCGCAGGCGCAGCGTGTAGTAGCCGGCCTGCAGCGCCCGCCCCTGCTGGTCTCGCCCATCCCAGCTCATGCGCAGCGAGGCGCGGTGCTGGGGCAGCGTTTGGATGCCCTGCCAGCGGCGAACCACACGGCCATTCGGGGCGACCGCTTCAAGGGTCCATGCGGCAGCAGTGGCCGTTCCCGAGGCCGGGTAGTCGAAGAACAGCGTGATCGGGTAGCGCCCAGCGGCTGGGGTCAGCGGCGCATTCAGTGTCGCATCGAACTCGTAGTGGTCTGGGTGGGCAATGTCGGCTGCCGGCGCCGAGCTGGCGAACACGAAAGAGAGCGCGAACGCCATCGCTGAGACGCGGAACTGGTAAGACGTCATGCTGGTGGATCCCCCAAGAGAAATGCGATGCCGTAGGCAATCGTAGTCTCTCAGACTCGCAGATACAGGCTTCAAGAATAAGTCGCATCGCGAGCTGGCCTGGGCGCCATCCCCATTCCAGTCGATTCAATGAGTTAACGCTCGATTGGGATCAGCTCACTTTCGCCTTTCCTAGCCGTAGGGAAATCACCCCGCTACACCAGCCCCCGCTACAACAGGGATTGCTGAATAACGTAGTGGCGATGCCTCAGAGGGACATCGCCAACCTTGCCGTAGGGAGTAGAGACCTCAGACAGAACTACCCGGGAAACTTCGGATACTTTTCGTCCGGGTGTTTTGCCTTCCACTCCTTGTGCGATGCAGAGCCTTCCCAGATCTTAAAGGACCGCGGCGGACGCCCCCGGCCGCTCCATGTTTCCTGCGTGTGCGGCAGCCAATACTTCGGCGGCAACTCCTCTTTCGCACCCTTTTTCTTCTTCGGTGCGCGCGGCTCAGAAACGACTTGGGCAGCGATGTCAGCTTTCTGCTTGGCATTGAAATGTTGAGCAAAGGAATTCAACAGAGCGATCACTTTCGCGAATGCATCGCTGGTCTGATCCTTTCGAAGCGCATCTTCTTGTTGCTCCAACTTGCGTAATTCCTCCGTGAGCTGCGCCTTCTTTGTTGCAATTGAGTCGAGTGCGGAGTTAGTCATTAATGCTTCCAGGGTTGTTGTGTAATTCAGGACGCTGCGAAACTCGTGCAAAAGTGCCCGCCGCCGGTATTCATGCACGGACGCGGCCCGATGGCCGCAACGATTGATGCGTCTGAAAAGAGGCCGACGAAATATTACATCACCGCGCGCCCGATGTGCGTCGAGCGTAAGCCTGCGCCCAAGTTCTCGGAGTCAAACTCCCATTCCCTACTGAACCAGCCTTAGAAGCTATTAACGACCATCGTTGCCCCCGCCGATCTTGTCGGGTTTCGCGTACGGTTCGGCTGCGTCAGCGTCTGCTCCTCGGTGGGTCAGAGCTAATCATATGCTGCGGAACTTCACTATTCGCAAATGGAAAAGGCTGATCCAATTGCTCGCGACTAATCGATCGTCGCTAGATGATCCAACGCTCTTCGAGTGTGAATAACGATCGCGCCGAGCTTTATCACAATGGCCAAGTCGCCGGCCTCGGCCAAACGAATGGGCAGCAGATGAAGCTCATCATGCGCGAAAAGCATGAAGTCATAATGCGGCGGCCAGCAAATGAGAATTGCCCTTGTAACTTCTGCCTGCTCGCGAAAGAGAGGTCTAAGATCTTCGCGGGAGACAAGACTATTGGCTTGGTCGAAGTTCAATCCTAAGTCAATCAACTGTTTGGCTAACCGCATGAGACAGAGATCCGTAAATCCGAAGCGCTTCCAAGTAGATCGGATACTGGTTAGGTCTGGAGCAGGTGAAATTCCACTTACTAGCGGAGGCAGAACGCCGCTGCTACCAAGCAGCCCTCGCTTCAAATAGCTACGCAAACCCTCGTAGCCGATACCAATAATCTCTGCCGCCTTCGCGGTTGTAACGGTAGTTGACATAACTAGTTCCAAAAAACGGTCTCTACAGAACCGATTTTGGCACCAGCTAAAACTGGTGTCAATAGGACCACTTTTCGGCATCGCTGCCCCCAGGTGTGTCAAGGCCAACTTACGATCGCCGTTACTGCGAAGCCATAGCTCCCCGCCCGCTCTCGCCCCTAGATGCTGCGGAAGGCCCGCATGCGTCTCCCGTCCATCGCGCTGTCCGAGGCGTCGCATTCAATGAGACACGAATGGCTAAATCTACCTAAAGCACTTGAAAACGTGACGCGAAACCCAAAATTATCTTCTGAGTGGGTGGTCGGGGAGGACTGGCTGAGAGGTTCAAGCGCATCCAAGGGGGGTCTAATGGCTCGAAAGCACAGCAGCGCGGCAAATAACGCCGCGCAGAAGAAAACTATCGGAAAGAGGGCTAATAAGTCCGCTCTCTCTCTAGCTTCCAAGTCCACCCGGAAGGAGGAAGCGGTGAAACTCGCCTCGCCCCGAGGAAGCTCGAACCGCCGGGATGCTAAACGACGGGTGATCGACGCGGTCTGGATCCGAGCAGCGGGGCACTGTGAGCTGTGCAGCCGCGACCTAACTTACGACCGCTTGGGTTTGACCCTTGCCAAGCTAGGTGAGGTTGCGCATATCCTGCCCGCTAGTCCCAATGGGCCCCGAGACAAGGACGGTCAGCAAAAAGACTCCCAGGATGATCTTTACGACTGCAACGACCCAGGCAACCTGATGCTGTTGTGCCCGTCGTGCCACACCGACATCGACAAGACGCCGGACAATTACCCCGCCAATGACCTGACCGCCCACCATGAAGCCTTCCTTGCTTCTGTGAGCTTCGCGGCCGCCCGAGCGAAATACAACGAGGCACAAGGGCTGTTGATCCATAGCCAACATCTGCCCAGCGTTACCCGCATCGATCCCAGCCAGTTGCAATCCGCGATGTGGCGTGATCGCCTCCGTCCGTTGGGCCGCCCCCTCGTCCTGACCTTGCCACATTTGGACGGCGGCGCCCGCGACGACGCGTATTACGTCACCGTCAGAAAACGAGTTCAACGCTTTCTGAAGGACGACCTGCCGCTGACTCAGAGCGAAGGCGGCGACGGACCGCAACTTGGCGTGGCTGGGATTGCAGACATGCCCAGCCTAATGATTGTCGGCGAGGCAGTCGGCGATCGGCGCAGACGCAGGTTGTATTCCTACGATCGCGAGACGGGACTTATGTGGCCGGACGCCAACGCTGAGCCAAAGGACTTTGACTTCACGTTCAACCCCAAAGCGCCCGGCCCGCTTGTGTTAGCCCTTCATATTTCGGCGTTGCTTCCCCTCCCGGAAATCCTTGACTCGGCGCCGCCCGACGCGAACATTGCGCACTTCATCGCGAGCGAGCCAAGCTACGGCTACGTCAAGAACGAGCGTTTCATCGGCCATTTCCGCGATGAGTTGCAGAAGAAGCTATCGATTCTTGAAGCGCACACACCCAAGCCGATCCACCTATTTATGGCAGTCCCCGCCGCCTTGGCCTTCGAGCTCGGCGCATTGCGATCAACTAACCATCGTCATCGGTATGTCGTTTACGACCGTGACGACCTCACGAAGAAGTTCCGCCCCCATGTCATCCTCGATTGACCATCGGCCAAGGAGCCGTCATCCATGAACTTGCTTGTCGAAAGGGAAAATCCGCGCAGCCGCGGCTGGGAACACACCCTGTTCCAAGCCGCTGACAAGATCTCGCTATCGCCTGCGCTCTACGACACGATCAACAAACGCTACAACACGCTGCAAGAGATCTTGCGCGCGTCGGACGACCCGATCCTCAGGAACGTCCATGTTTTTCACCAAGGGTCTATCCGGCTTCGCACCGCAATCAAGCCCCATGGGCGGTCAGGCGAACTGGGGACTGTGGATGCCGACGCAGTGGTCTGGCTGGAAAATGCCGGAAACGCATCTGCCGAAGACGTGCTGAGCGCGATCGAGCGCCGGTTTAAGGATGGCGTCCGCGTGGAAGCCCCGGTCCAGCCTCTGCGCCGCGGCATCCGTATCGTATACGCCGACGAGAACCCGGGTTTCCACATCGACGTGACGCCCGCGCAGAACACGGCGTTCAATCCGAGCGCCTTGGGCCATGGTCGGTTGCTCGTCCCCGATCGCCACCTGCAGGCTTGGAAAGCCAGCTCCCCTATCGACTACTGCACTTGGCTCGAGAAAGTTGCGGCGATGTCGCTTCCGATCTCGGAAAGAATGGTGCTGTCCGAGGAAGCCCTAGCATACGACGATGTGTCGCAGGAGGAAATGCCATCCTACGCAGCCTACTCCGATGGCAACGTCCTTCGCGCTGCGATCAAGCTACTCAAGCGAAATCGCGACACGTGGGCCGACGAGAACCCCGATCAATGCGACTACCGGCCCATCTCGGCACTCATCACGACTCTGGCCGGCCTTTCCTACGAGCACATTGCTCAAGATCGGTCTTTTCACTTCCGTCGCCCACTCGACGCGTTGCTTGCGGTCGTACGGAAGATGCCTGACTTCATCGATGGCTCGCCTGGCCGATGGGAGGTCCGCAACCCTACAGATCAAGAAGAAAACTTCGCCGAAAAATGGAACCGCCCGGATGGTCGGAAATACCGTGACGCGTTCTTGGGCTGGCATGAGCATGCACTGAATTCGTTCCAGATCGGCCTTCACGAGCAAGTATCCATGGAGCACTACCAAGAAGAAGTCAGCCGAGCATTCGGCGTGGAGAAGAGCTTCCTGGATGACGTGACGGGAGGGATGCCAAGCAACTGGGAATTGCCTGGCCGGGCTGATGGCTTCACCCGGTCGTCCATCGCGTTGTCGGCGTTGAGCGGCCCATCGGTAGCGGGTCGTGGCACACAGTACGACCTCGATCCCGTGGACCGCTTGGGCTGAGCGCGTTGGACGAGGCGATCCAACGGGGCATGGCCGAGCTCAAGCGTTGCTTGGGTGAGGCCGCCTGCCTTCTACGGCCCAAGCCGATCAAACCGGGTGAGATCGTCGCACATGAGTTCGACCTCCCGTTGGACTACATGGGTAAGCGGCGTCGCCTGCGTATCGCGTTCACGTCGTCGTTCCCGCTCGAGCCAGCAGTTTTCACCGTGGTGCCATCCCCCTCGCTCGACTGGCCGCACACGATGAGCAACGGGCTTTGCCTCTACACCGAAGAAGCACGCCCGGTCACCGACACCCCGGAGGCCTCAATTCGTTACTCGTATGACCAGGTCGCCGCGCTTATTCGCTTAAGCTTGGCCGGTTCCGATCCGGTGAAACGCGATGCAGAATTCGCCGGCGAGATCCGCTCCTATTGGGAGTCGCAACTCGCCTTCGCCAGCCATCGGCTTACCTTGGTGGCGTTGCCTGACAAAAGCCATCCGCTTGAGGTCGTCAGCGACCATTCGGATTTGCAGCAGAGGAACCAGCGATACCTCATTGCCCCGACCCACAACCAGATCGCTGCGTTCGAAAAACGCCTGGGGCGGCTAGGAGTGAAGCCGCGGGCTGTCGCACAGGCGGGCTTCTTTTTGAAGTTGATTGGCACGCCACCACCTCGGCTGCCGCTGGGAAAGGGTGACTTCTTGAATTGGGTTGCGCCCTGCGTCGATCCTGAAGATCTGCCAGGGTTCCAATGCTGGCTCGATCACACCAGCGGCATGGGATCGCGCTGGGTCGTGCTCGCCTTGCCGTCAGGGCCGACCGCGCTTCAGGCGTTTTACATGACCGCACTGGGCTTGGATCCAAAACGCCGCCGGGTGTTTGGCAGGCGCACTCAGCGGAGGCAAGCTTGGCGCACGGATAAACCCCACGCCTTGAGCTTGGCCCCGATCGATGTGCTCGACCCGAGGGTGATCCACCAGCGTGCTGGAGAGGCGGCGCTCGCTCTCGCCCAGAAGAAGGTAGTCCTAATCGGAGCTGGATCGCTGGGAGGCGAACTAGCCAAGTCGTTGGCTCGCGCTGGTGTCGGCCGGTTGGTGATCGTCGACCCGGAGCAATTGGAAGACGCAAACATTGGACGGCACACACTAGGCGCACTTGACCTGGGGCGGTCTAAAGCCCAAGCCTTGGCCGACCACATCAATCGGGACATTCCCACCGCCGAGGTCGTTGCGATCGAGGCCACGGTCCAGTCGACGAGCATCCGGCTCGCACCGCACCTTGCGGACGCCGAAGTGGTCGTCGTTACCACCGCGAACTGGCGCTCAGAGGCTTACTTGTGGGCGCAGAAGGCTGCTGGCGTCAACTGGTCGCTGATCCAAGCCTGGAGCGAACCCCACGCATTAGTCGGCCACGTCCTTATCGCTCCCCCCGGCGCGTTTGACGCTCGCTCGCTTTTCGACCGAGGCGTGTTCCGTCACCGCTTGACAAAGTGGCCACGCAACGGCGTGATCCCTTTGCCGGCTTGCGGGCAAAGCTACATCCCCGGCGGCGGTGTCGCGCTCGGTCGCATCGGGGGCATGATCGCCAACTGCGCGTTACGCGCCTTAGAAGCGCCACCGAACCGCCCTCGTTGGCACACCACTGTCGGGGATCTTGACCGGTTGGCCTCGCTCGAGGGGCGCTACGATGGTCCTGCGATGCCCGATGGTCTCACCTTCTTCGAACGCGCCCTAGATTGGCCGGCCACCAGCGATGCTTAAGCAGTGGACGTGGCGCTGGCCCAAACTAGGCGTAGACCTCATCGTTCCGCCGCTTACCGTGTCGGTCTTCGACCGGCATCGCCAGCGTTTTCTTCAGAAAGAACGTGGGGGTCTGCTGTTCGTTGACCCCCAATCCCCAGACGGTTTGACTCTGATCTGGGCGACGCCTCCCCATAAGGCTGATCGTGCCGGCCCTTTTGAGTTGTCGATCGATCCGCGACGCGGCCGCAATGAAATAACCAGCGCTAACCGGCAGGGGTGGCGCTTAGTGGGGTATTGGCACACCCATCCCCAGCAAGTGCCGACGCTTTCCACGACCGATCTCGCGAGCTTCCACAGGTTGGCTTCGCGCAATGCGGAGCACTTGCCCCTTCCTGTGGCAATCATTGTAGGAAGGTCATCTCGTCCGGATGGCATTCGCGCCTGGTCGATCCGGCCAGAAGGCGTGCTTCAGGCCGACCTCGTCGAGCATTTATCTCATCAATCTCTGGTGTAATCAGAGCGCGCAAGCGTCCTCGCGTCTGGCGCTCAGGCAGTAGGAATGGTGCCGACCGCCCTCTGGGTGAATTGCCCGGGCTATTTGGTGGATAGTGGTCGGCTGATTATTCCACAACGCCTTTCAAATTTTATCGGGAACAGCGCTGCATCTGTTGATTAAATGCAAACACAATGCACATTTCCGTAATCTCGGACAGCGATCGGCCAAACTCTTTGGCAATGAAATTGGCACGGTTGTAGAAGTCCTTATCAATCCGAACCATCTTCTGAGCCTTTCTTGCTCCCACAAAGCTGTCCAGCAAGGCACTCATCTCCGCAAAAAACCTTGCTAGATGACTCTGTTTCTAAGCGCGCATCCAATTGCTGAACGCCGTGCTTCATCAGGTCGCTATAAATTTGCACTGGCTTCACACTCTTCGCCGTCGCGCGCTCTTCCAGTGCTGATCACAGACCCGTCCCAGCCCGCAGCGCGCAGGTGAGAGTCGATGGTATCCGCCATTGCGTCTACAATCTCATCGCGCAGCTGTGTGGCAAATTTTTGCCATTAATGGCAATCTCTTGAGTGACCGGACAGCAGGTGACTCCCACTGCAAGGTCGGACAACTTCCCTGCTCTAATGGACCAGGCGCCTCGGCTCGCACGCAAAGGCGCATGGATCTCTGACTCGATTCTTCAGTGCAGAATCTTCTTCATCGCAACGTCTTCCCTTGGAACCATCGCTGCTTCGTCCGGAGTGGCGTCACTGACATCACCGGCAAAACTGGCAGCACCGGCAACTTGCAGGTGAAGGTCGATGGTGCGTGAGGCCATGGTTTCCAACCATTGGATCTCCTCAAAAGCCGAATAGGCCCATTCAAATTCGCCGAGGAGCGTGGCGCTACCGAAGCGATCAGAGCCCATCACATCCGCCGACACGATGAGGTGAATCGACCCGGTGCCCTGATCCGTCCGCACCGCACACTCCATCGAAAATCCGTATCGATCGACCAACTGGCGGCTGATGGCGCCCGCCACGGCCATGAGTCTCATGTCGGACAATGCCGGGGGCAACTCGAACTCGAAGAGTCGGCGCGCCCCTTCTTTCGCTAACGCCTTCGTTTCCTCCAGCCATTCGTTGAGTTCCTGGTCGCTTTCGAGGCCTACGTAGTGCACAGGCCGCCGCCGCTGAGGCGCGACGATCGGACTTGAACCGTCGGAAGAAGACGGCTTCATCGGGACATCCTGTGAAGTTTTGGCGTCGGCACTGCGGTCCGGTGAAACACGATCGAAACGAAGTAGATTGAACATGGAAATTTCTCAGTAGAAGACTTACCACGTATGACGCAAATTTTACGGTTGGCAAGCGGGTATATTGCCGCGTCGGCGGACGGCCGCAGATTGCATATGCATTGCAGCATTTGATCACTTAATCGCGGCCGGCAGGGCAGAAATTCACATAGGGCCAGCAGGGCGGACACTGTATTTGGAATTAGATGGGTCGGGAAAAACCTGCTCGATCCCAGCGCGTGCATCGGGCAGTGTCGAGCGTCGCAGGGTATTTTCAGTCGGGCGGAACCTCAAGCAACCCCGCGGTACGCAATTGGTAGACAAAAAGTGAGTTAATTTCGCTGCCAGTTGCGCTTTCAAAAAAATGCCGCGTCAGAACCTCTGCGCGAGTGCCTAACCGACCTTGTCACTGGGCAGCGCGTCACCGTCCTCCAGATAGAACTTCGTCAAGCTGACATGGCCGCGGAGAGGCTCTGGCCGATATGGTTTCTTCTGGTCACAATGCAGCACCGCATGAAGGGCGAGCCGTTGAGCAACACTCTCGTCCAAAGTCGCCTCGGACTTCAGAACACGGGCCTTGACCTTCCAGCGAGCAAACCCTGGCACCCAGCGCTGACCTTGTGCAAATACCTCGCAGTGTTGAGGGCCCGTCGGGTCCGGGTGAAGCTTCAGCTTCTCTCTGTCCCACAAAATTGGATGCGGTCCGTTGGTAGCTTCTTTCAACATCCAAGCCAAGGCGATGTCCGACAGGCGCGACTCCTCTTCTGGGTAGCTGCCGCCGATGTCGGAATGGTTGCCGGGAAACCAGCGCTGCACAAATGGAGGACGCTCCACACCGGGCGGGTGTTTGTTCTTTTTCGGATCACCCCATGTAACGCGGCTAAATGGCTCGCGAGTTTCGTCGATTGCTAGCGCGTGGCGTGCAATGGGAATGCGCGGATCCAAATAGCTGTCGTAATGATCCGAAACCCAGATTGCCCAATGGCACGACGGCCCGCCCACCTTCGCCCGAATCTCTTTCGGCGCACAACGTCGCGCCTTTTTGACGTATACGAGCGCAACGGCTGCAGTGGCCAAACCGACTACTGTTCCGCCGACACCCCACCAAGGCCACCCCAGCCACGTTTGTGCGATAGCGCCAATCAACGCTCCTGCCAAGGCCAACACGATGAGTAGTAGACTGGCGATGATGACGCGAAGCTTCTTGGGAAAGCCGAGTGCCGCCACCGCATCGAACACCCCTATGAATTCCGGAAAAACATCGCCACGATCCGGGTGATCCCCCGACTTATACTTTCGACGGAACTCCCGTGCGATGGCTTCACGTTGCGGCTCGAATTTTTCGCGCGGATGGCCGGCTCCGTGCTCATACACCTTCACCACAGCTTCGCGCGCAATCGCCTTGAGACGCTTCCCTGCGCGCGGCAGCGGTCCGCCATTCCCGTCGGTAGTAGGCACCCCGCACAAGTTCAGCACGTTCGCGACAGCGCGAACCGTGTAGCCGCCGCGGCTGAATCCAAACAGGTAAATCCTGTCGCCGGGTTCATATCGCTTCAATATGGCCTCGTAGCAATCGATGACGTTGTCGCTGAAACCAAATCCCATCGCCAATCCGCCGAAAGAAGCGATGCGTTCCCAGAACTTAAGGCGCACAGCACCCGACGCTGTGGCAGTGCCTAACCCCGGATCGTAATACGCCACCTGTAGGCCGGGATCGATTTCGCTGTCTGGTCCGCCGCGCGTTGCACGAAAGAGCTTGTAGATGTTGCTCAGCTGCTGATCGGGACGCACGCCGCCCGCCTGCCCAGTGCCATCCGCAAATATTAAAATGTTCTTGGCCATCCTCTCTCGCCCCCTTTTTTCGAAGTATTGGAAATCCTTTGCCGATAGGAGTATAGGTGTGACGTACGTCCTTATTACCAATTGATCTAGCCTATCGAGACGTGCTGTTTGATCGAAACAGGGGGATACATGGAGCGATCTTTCGCAGGGAGCGGCGCGTGCGCAGTGTGCGGCGGCGCATCGGAGGTGGGCGATGTCAAGTCGCCGCTCACGCGCGCCTCTGACACATCCTTGGCGCGTTCGGCCCTAACCTGGGTCGCGTTCACAGCGACATTGCTCGTCATAGGGTTCACACCTGCAGTGTTAGCCCAAAACGTTTGCGTCACCCCATCCGCCGAGGTGGAAACGGTCCTTATCGTTCGGCGAAGCGCTTCCGTCGAATCCCCTGCCCTCGGCCGTCTCCTGCCGAGCGCTCAGGCCAAGATTCTGGGCGAAGTGCCGCATTGGTATCTAGTGGCCACGGCTGACGGCAAGACCGGCTACACCTCAAAGAATTGGGCACGCTTGACCACGTGCGCGACCGCGGGGCTTGCTGGTGGGGCCTACGAAATGCACGCGATCGATGTTGGCACCGGCCTGTCGCTGTTTGTTCGCGGCGACGATTTCACGTTGCTTTATGACGCCGGCAGCAACGACGACACGGCCGGTGGGGCAAAGAACCGGGTCGTGGCTTACTTGGCGGAGACCTTTCCAGGCCTCCGCCGAATCGATCACCTGATCCTGAGCCACCCGCATCGGGACCATCTCGAGCTGATGGCCGACGTGTTCACGAATTACGAAGTCGGCGAAGTTTGGGATTCCGGGGCGACGTACGACTCGTGCATCTACCGCGACTTCATCCGAGCCGTCTCGCAAGAGCCGGGCGTGCGCTATCACACGGCGCTGCGGCACATGGGCATCTCCACCGCACAGTACGAGGCCAAGTGCCGAGCAGAGGCAGAGTCACTAGCCCTGCGGCACGGGGCACGAATAGATACCAACCCAGTGCCGCTGGGCGACGGCGCGTCGATGCAATTCGTCTACGTCGACGGGTCCAAGCGCAGCGACGTGAACGACAACAGCTTGGTGCTGCGCATGGATCTCGGCGGACGCTCGGCCCTGCTCGCCGGCGACGCTGGCGGCGGCCCCCGCAAGGTACCGTCAGTCCCGCCCTCCTTGAAGTCGATCGAGGCCACCCTCGTGGCCTGCTGCCAGAAGGAGCTCAAGGCGGACGTGCTGGTCGTCGGGCACCACGGCAGCATGACCTCGTCACGCGCAGCGTTCCTGGACGCCGTGGGCGCCTACCACTTCATCGTCTCCTCGGGGCCCTACAAATACTCCGGCACCTCTCTCCCGGACAAGGAAGTCATCGCCGAGCTCGACCGCCGTGGAGACGTTTGGCGGACGGATCTGGACGACGACGCCTGTGCCAAAGCGAGCAGCAAGGTTGGGCTAGACAACGATGAAAAGCCCGGGGGCTGCCACAACGTGGTGATGCGGTTCACCGGGGCCGGGGTGAGCGCCAGTTATGTGCCTGCCCTATTGAACGTGAGCTCCGGCGCCAGCGACTGAGTTCCCTTGCTTCGCATTTGCCTCATCCGACACACCGTTTCCTTCACCGCCTTCAGGAGCTCTCCCATGGCCCGATCCACATTCTTACCGCTGGCCCTACTCGCAGCCCTCAGTGCCGCAGGTTGCACCAACCTCAGTGCGGTACGTGACTTCGCTGCCACATCGGCCGAGCTGACCGATTACAAGGTCGTGACCAACCGCTACGTCACTAGCGCGGAACGGCAATTGGCCGAAGTCCCTCCGTCGGACGCCTTCAAGGGCACCAGGCAAGCTTTGGAGGCTTTTAAGGCAACGGCCAACAACGACAAAGCTTCATTGATGAAACTGCACGCCGCCACTACTGGCTACATGGCCGCGTTGGCGGGCTTGGCGGCGAAGGACGCATACACGCTATCACCAGAAATCGACCAAGTGACGGGTGCAATCGCAGAATCCGAACGCCTCAACATCAACGCGGATCATGTCAAGGCGTACGGAAACATTGCGAAACGCGTAGCGAGCTGGGCTACCGCTGCGAAGCAAGCCCGTGATGTCCGACGTATGGTAGAGACCTATGGCTCGGACATGGACAAACTGCTGGAGGCCATGCAGATTGCGACAGCTGCCTACGGGGTCGCATTCCGGGACGAGACCAATAACACGGCGGGATTTGACCGAGCCCGCGCCGCGGCTTGGCAGTTCAAGCTTCCTGGCGACTCTGAAGTGACGCCGGAGCGGCGGGAAGTGGTCGCAACGCTGTTGCGTCGCTCAACGACCGCAGAACGCGCAGCCCAAGCCGATGCGACGAAGCGCCAGGAAATGGCCGCTGCCGGCTTGGCCAAAGTGCGCGAAAAGCACGCCCAGTTGATGGAGAACGTGGATCGCCTGAAGGCGAAAGAAGTCCAAGTGCTCCTGCGCCAAGCTGCCGCCGACCTCAAAGCCGTGCGCAAAAACCTCGCTCAACTGTGACATAAGGAGAAGACCATGGCTGACAAGTTCACCCCCCAACAGCGTTCCGCGTTTGAGATTTCGAATCTCCTGCACCTGACCGCAAATGCGATCAAGGAACGTAACGATGCAGCCTACGCGGCCGGGAAGCTCACACTTGACGAATACATCGCCAACATTGGGAGAGAAACCGAGTTGCGCGCCCGATCCACTTTGATAGTCGCACGGGACGTATCCGACGTGTTGCGGCAGGTTGACGAAGCCGGGGACAACATACAAGAAGCCATCGACGAAGCGAAATCTCGGATTGAGCAGGTCCAAGCCCTAAAGAAAGGAATTGAAATCTTCGCCGCCGTGTTGGCATTGGCCATTGCAATCTCCGAGGGAAATGTCCCAGGAACTGTCGCCGCCGTCAAAGCTGTGCGAAGCGCAACAAAAGCCCGTAAACCCAAGTGAGGATATGCAAGGACAAGGACGCCTATGCGGCCTTCGATCTATCAAGTCATCCCCACCGCTGCTGACCTACTGATCGCTATGAAGCCGATCCGATCTCTGGACAAGTTCGGTCGCCCTGAACCGTGGATTGTCATCAGGATTGGAAAGTCCACCCTCGTCAATTTGCGAGCCGGCCGTTGTTATGGCTTGATTGGATTGGAAAGTCATGGACGCGTCTCCTAGCGCTTGTCCTTGTGGCGTTGATTTCGTGGTGGACGATCAGTCAACTGGTCGAATCAGCACTTATGTAGAAAGCCAGACTCAAGCAACTCGCCACTCCATCGACGTCAAGGCCGCCAGCGGAGGCGAATGGCTAGACCGTTTGGCACAACACTGCCGCCTTGAATTTGCCTGTCGGTGCCAGCGTATGGATGGGTACTCACCATGAGCCCGAAAGCGTATCTTGGCCGATGGAATTGATGGCCGGCTGGGTGGTATAGGTGCTTGACAACGACTTATCCATAGCCCGAAATAATTCACTAATTGGAGACCTAGTTCATGCCACACCCGTCGCGACGAATACCACACTTCTGCCGCCCCTTCGGTATGGCTCTGGGCTGTCTACTGCTCTACATGGCGCCATGTGCGCACGCCTTTTCCGCGCAAAACCCGCAAGCATCATCCACGTCACGCGCCTGCCATTATCCGGCCGTCACGGTCGAAGTAGGGTTAACACGAGACATTGCGAAAACCGCTTATAAAGCTTATGAGGCGCACGTGGATTACATACCCGAGGGCCCTGCGTGCGCACACGCGTTTCGCGTATTCCTTAGCAATGTAGCGTATTCGCAGCAGGCTGCTGGAAACTACAACGCCGCCAGCCGAATGACATTCCTGCAGAAGGAATTGACGGTCCGGCTGAAGCTTTTCGAGGACCTGAATGTCGCGCCCCTTTCGGGCGCAGCTATCGCCATTTACAAGAACAACATTCAGCGCCTGCTCGATATATACGAAAAGCCTGATCATCGAGCTAAGCCTTTTTTGGACGACATTATTTCTTCCGATGTGAATTTTTCGGCCGTCGGCTCGCGACTGGTACGGCTCAGGGATGGCGTTCGTCGCGCAATCTATTCGTGCGGCAAATGGGACTTCAGCCATGCGAAGAATGTTGCGAATATGCGCCCACAGTGGATCGAACAGGAGTGCGAGACCGATTTCGGCCTTATGTATAGTTCAATTGATCGCTTTGCAGAAGTCGCCCCGGCAGCCGCCGCTTACTTGCGAACTAAACAAAAGCCATCCGCGACAACTTCAATAGACGAGTCACTACCCAAAGAGCAAGTAAAATGAAGCTCGTGCCAATTGCGCTGGCTGGAATCCTCACGGTTGTTTTTTCTATTCAGGTTGACGCCAATGCTTACAGGCTGATGTCTAATGATGAAACGGTCGCCGACTCGGAGGAAGCCAACGCGGAACTGCCAGGCGCGAACAGCGATGCACCGGCGCCGGCCGATACCGACGCGCTGAGTGCGGTTCTGCTTTCGCCGCTGGATGTCCCGGTGTACTACTTGGTCGGCGATACGTTGCTCTTACAATTGACCGCTAAGGCGGATGTATCTTTACGTGCTATCCGCTTGGCGCCGATTGGGCTGCCGAACGCCGTTTTCAATCCTGCGGCTGCATGTGAGGTGTCCGGCGAATTACGCGACAACAAGCGCGACGACTTGGTTTTGGCTGCGGGCCGTTCAGTGCTAGTGAGCTGCCCCCTAGAACCGCGAAAGACATGGATGGGACTTGCATTCGGAATTATCTCTAAGGGTGCTAAGGCTAACGCCATTGTTCAAGTAGAAAAAGCCGAAGGTGAGGGCTTCACTTGGGAGGTAGAGCGTGTTGCCTTCGATATCCAGCCAATTTTTCTCTCTCCCTTGCTAGGCGCGATCTTAGGGGCCACCTTGCTTGCCTTCTTTAGCCAGTTGGGGCCCAAGTCCAAACGCATGGGTTTGGTTCGCGCCGTGGCCACGGGTGGCTTAGTCGCAATGATTTTGATGTTCGGACTCTCAGCTTTTTCCGGCGATGGCACCGGAAACCTGCCAATCAATGTATCGATTGTGGATTTTCGGGGTGGGGTGCTCGTCGGCATATTTGCGCATGTCCTTCGTGCGCAGATCGCCGAGAAGCTGCATCTGCTGCCGCCGCCCAAGCCCAATGCTGGGGAGCCCCTGAAATAGCAATTACACTCGGGTTGCATGCAATCAGAGAAGGCGTAGGGAAACGGCAGATTGACAAAGGCCCCACAAATTTCGGCTCTGCAGAGCTGGAATATAAATGCGCTCCATCTGAGTAGCGAGCCCGCGCTCACCTGGGACCGCTCAACTGCTTCTCCGAAATTGCGTCCATCAGGCTTTAGCCAACCCTGACAGAAGTATGACCACTTTCACGTTTTTTCATTTTAGTCAGAATGCAAATCCGCACCAATTTTGTGCGAACCAACCCCTCCCGTGTAAATAACAGTACGGTAATGCCAGTACAATGTTAACCTCCAACCTCGCGAAAGATTCTTAAAATAAGGCAATTATTGAGAGAATGCTTTCGTAAACCCGGTCACCGATTTCCGAGATTGCATACTGCGTTGTGAAGTGAATGTCTACCAACTCACACCATTGACGAGGTCCGCGGCTCGTCTATCGATGGAACTCCCCCGGCAGGAGTTATCCATGAATATTGAACAGATGGTCGACGACTACATCGAGTTGCCTATCGGCCAGCTTTCGATCACCGGCTTCCAGTGTGGGCGCTTCAAGATGGCGAAGGTGATCGTCGACGGGCGCGAGGCGGGCATTACGTTCCGGGAGTCGGTGCTGGATTTCTTCAAACGGCCGGGCCGCAACCAAGCGATCAAGAACGGCACCCGATATCCCGATTATTTGCCCGTGTGCACCCCGGCGAGGTCTCTCTCCATCGAGATCGCGGACTACCTGGCCGACATGCATCGACGGGGCATGCAGCCGAAGACTATCGATGCGACACGCCGGACGCTGGGCTTCCTGCGTTTCACGTGCGGCGACATCAATGCGGCGAGCGTGGATGCCCCGCACATCCACAGGCTCTGGGAGTTGTTGCGCTGGGCGCCGAGAAACCTCATGTCCGACCCGGCCCTTCGGCGGCTGCCCTTCGATAAAGTCATCGCCAAAGGCAAACGGCTTGAGGTGACGCCGCTGGCGCCGGCGACGGCCGAACGTCACCGCCGGTTCCTGGTCGCATTCTTCAACGCTTTAGTGCGGTCCAAGGCCATCATGGGCTCGCCGATGGATGCCTTCAAGCCCGTGAAGGAAGATTTCGCTATCGATCCCAACCGTACGATTCGGCTGTTCGAAGACGCCGAACTGCAGAAGATTTTCAGCCCAGCCGACTTCTTGCCCTGGGCCACCCTGCCCCATCGGTGGTGGCCTCCCATGATTGCGCTCTACACCGGCGCGAGGATCAACGAGATCTGTCAGCTGAAGATCAACGACATTTATGAAGAACGCGGCACTTGGCTCTTCGATTTTCGCAAGACCATCGACTATGACTTAGCGTCCAACCCCAAGCTGACGCGCAACAGCCGTCAGAGCATGAAGGGCAAGGGTTGCCAACGGGCAGTTCCCATTGCTCCGGCGCTCATCGAAGCGGGTTTCCTGGACTTCTTGAGCGACATCAAGGCTACGAACCACGGCAGGCTGTTTCCGCACCTCTCCGCCGGCGTGAACCGAAAGACAAAGGAAACGAACGCCCGATACAGTCAGATACCCGTGGTCGAGTTCGGGCGCTATCTCAAGACGCTGGGATTCGCCAAAGGCATCGGCTACCACGCCTTTCGCCACACCTTGGCGACGGAGCTTCACGTGAAGGATGTATCCGAGCGCGACATCGGGCTCATCACGGGTCACGCCGGCGATTCGCGAGACCGCATCGCGGTGTTGCGGAAGCACTACCTGCACAAGCGCCCCATCACGACGCGGGCCAAGCAGACCGAAGCTCTTAAGCACTTCACGCCGAATGTGGTACTTCCGGTGTATGTGGCGGGGCAGTTCGCAGCGGCGCTGGCGGACGAGGCAAAATTTCATCCGTGAGAGCAACGAGGCAGGACGCGGCACCCGGAACGAAATAGTGGCCGGGTGTTCGCGTGATCTGGATGTGGGGACATGGCATGCAGGGGTCATCTCATGTGCCGAGACATGGCCCGGTGCCGCGATGAGCACTAGCTTAGCGGCTGACAGCCCTCTATCTTGTGCATGCAATGCACATTCGAATTGCACAGCTTTCGGAGATTTCAACATGGCACACGAGCCACCAGACGACGCGGAGCCATCAGACGTTTTGCCTGAGGCTTACAAGCTTGGTTATGCAGTAGACCGATCATTTTTCGCGGAAGTCGCGCGAGACGAAAAGTTGACTAGCGCTGCAAAGCAGATGCGCGCAATTGCCTCGCTTTCTGCGTTTGATCCAGCCTTCAAATTTCCTATGACCTCAGCCGCGGATCAACTGCAAAGCGTGGTGCGGAATTCGATCGGCGAGCAAATGCGCCAAATTGAGCAGGCTATCCAGCCACTGCGATCCGTCCAGCTATCCATCGGGCTCCTGGCGCAAAGTGCGGCGGAAAGCCCTCTTCGTCAATTTCTTGAAGAGCAAGCTGAAAGGCACCGCCGGATGCAGGACTTGATCAGCCCTGCCTGGGCCCAAACGCTTATTGGCACCGCACTACTCGGCACGTCGCGTGCGGCACTACCCGCCTTAGCGTTTGACCACGAGCAATTGGTGCGAATGCAGGATGCAATCCGTGGACCAACGGCGGCCATACAGCAGATTGGGGCCGCCATTTCGAACCTCTTTCCTCAACTACCTGACGTAAATCGGTTCTTTACGGAATATCCGGCTCGGGTGAAGGAAAATGTTGTGGCTTTGGCCGAAGCTGAATGGTATCTCGATCCGGACATGGCCGTGGCTGACATTGTCAACTTCAAGGAAGACTTGGAAAATGAAAACGCTGAAACGGTCATCGCAGACCTCGCAGAGTATTTCAGCTCGGCGCTAGATCGGATTGAAGCGGCACTTTGCTTGAATCACCCCACTCGAGCGCACCTGCTCAAAGATGCATTTTTTGCGCATAGGCAAGGCATGTACAGCCTGTCCATCCCAGTGTTATTTGCCCAAGCGGACGGCATTTGCTTCGACTTAACTGGGTATTACATTTTCTCAAGAAAAGGTCTCGGACGCATAGCCAAGCGCTTGGATCCATCCACGCTGGAGAGAGCCTACCTTGAGCCCCTGTTGCGCGACATTCCAGTCAATGACAGCTCCAATCACCGCCGTGTCGAATCCCGTAAGCTAAATCGACACGCCGTCATGCACGGCGAATGCACTGACTTTCCATCTGAAGTAAACAGCCTCAAAGCGATCTCCTTTATAAACTTTGTCTCGCATGTTGCAGCGATGGCGATGGCGCGAATTAAAGAAGATTCGGCTCGAGTTGAGAGTGACGAAACCCATCGCCTACAATGACAATAAACGAGTTTTCCCGCGTCTATTAGAGCATTTGTATCAACTGTTGCATCGGCAAAATGCTGGCGACCCGGCCGCTCACCGGACCATCGAGCGTCCTGATTTCTTCTGCTTCGCCCGTGCTCCAAACCAAAACGTGCAAGTCCGGGATATTGGTCAATTCCAACTGATCCGGCACACGCCATTCGCGCTCGTGTGTCCAGTTCACTCTCCAATCGTCTGCCTCGGCTTCAAAACGCACCTGGCGCCATTTTTCGTTGTCCGGGATCCAACCGCCTTCATCATCCGGCACGTAGATCACCGGCCGCCCCCCGGCCGCGAACACCGCCCGCTTGCTTACGGCGATTCCGTAGTAGCGATATTTCCGGAGTTCGGCTCCGGGTTCGGACGCGATGTGGTGCACCGCTGATAGCGGCACTTCCGTGAAACATGCCGCCGGACGCTGCCCTTTGATGTATCCGGTACGGCCGCTGCCTCGAACGACACCCGAAGCCAGTATCTCTTTCAGGACGTCGAACGCTTCCACTACGCGAGGTGTTTGGTCGGGGCTCGTCTTGGGTGCCTCCTCTCTACGCTCCTTGGTGAGATGGATCAGCGATTGGTTGAAGTCTGGCCGACGAACTTGCGGCGGCGCCCGCCTCACTTGAGCAACCATGGTGTCCTCCCTGGACTCGTCGCTTTGTCCTTTTAGCATTTTCAGCGCGCTGCGCGCGCTGGAGCAGCCGCGTCGCCCTACCGCTTCCCTTCCCCGACCCATTCCCTCAACCGCTCCAACGCTTCTTTCTGGCGCGCCACGGGCAGCTTAGCCACCACCAGGATGACCTCGGCGAGCACATCCGAAGTGGTGTGCAGGTAGGGCACCGGAACGCCCAAGGCTTTGGCCAGCGCTTCCGCAGTGGCGGGGTCCGGATCGTGTTCGCCCGTCTCATACCGGCTCACGCGCGTGGCGCCCGAGACGGCATCCACCATCCCGATGCGTCGAGCGAGCTCGGCTTGCGTCCAGCCGGCCGCCAAGCGCGTCTCGCGGACGCGCTTGCCAAAAGTGGTGGCCGGGGGTTTGGGACGCATCGCTGCAGATACACCATGGCTGAATTCCTTCGCAGTTTGATCTGTTCAACCCGGGCGGGCATCTGCGATTATCGTAAGTGCCGCGACACCCGTGGCTCAAGGAGAACTTTCATGACAAAACAACGAAACTCGGAATCGCTCCCCATCCTCTTTGCCCGAATCCACGCTGTGTTGGCTGCCAGCGCGCTGTGCGCAGGTGTCGCACTCGCGCAATCTCCCGCCCGGCCGGCGCCCGAGACTGCCCCGGCAGCGTCCACGCCCGGCTTCTTCCGGCAGCTGGGCGACAGCCTCAAGGACGCCGGGCAGCGCGCTGTGGGCGTGAAGCCGCAGCGGAGCGGCGATCGGGGTTCCCGCGGCGGTGCAGGCGCCGACCGCACCGTCTACACACCCCTCACAGGCTCCGGCCGCCTCAAGGGTCTTTATGCGGCCCAGGATCATCGCCAGGCGCAGTTGGGCCGTTTGGATTGGCCTCGGGTCGCGCTGACCTTCACCGAATGGGGTGCGTCCCTGCCCTGCTGGACGGTCGAAGCGCGGATCTGGACCAGCGCAGCCGCGTCGACCGTCGAGACCTTCAAGGCCTGCGCTGATGCCCCCCTCACGGTTGCCGATGACTTGGGCGACCAAGTGGAACTCACGGACAACGCACGTGCGGCCGCGACTACGGACCTCATGGTCGGCCTCCGCGTGAAGGCAGGAAAGCCGAGCACGGGTGAGCAGCGCACTGCAGGGCCGAACCCGCCGACGGAGCCGTTCAACGTGCGGGCCGGCCGTGACGGCGTGGCCTGGCAGGCGCGCAAGGTCGCCTTGAGCGCGGCGTGGGCCGCCGGGTTCTTCCAGGCCGAGGATCTGCGGCCCGGTCCCAGCGGAATTCTGACCCCGTTCCGCGACTCGCGGATGTGGATCGCAGGCTTCAAGCCCGAAGGCAACCGCGACGGGCGATGAGCGCCAACGCTCCACATGCGGCCACGCCCGGCACCCGCAGCGCCCTGTTCGCCGGTTTGCACGACGTTCCACCGCGCCGTTTCCAAATCGGTACCGGGCCGCGCCTGCCTCTGCAATCGGACCACCTCAACCACCCAAAAGGATCGCCATGAGCCCGACCCACCGCCCCATGTTCCTGCTTCCGATGAGTCTGCTGCTGGCCGCATGCGGCGGCGGCGCCCCGTCGACCGCCGATGCCGACGCCGCCCTCCGCGTCGAGTTTGAACGCGCGCTGGGCGGCGCCGCGCGCGTCGACGACGTCCGCAGCCTTCAGCTCTCCGGATGCCGTAAGGCAGAGCGCGCCGACGGGTACGCGTGCGATGTCTCGGGCGAGGTGGTCCTCGACATCGCCGGCACCAAGCAGGCGCGCCCGCTGAAGGGCAACTACCGGTTCAACGAAGTCAACGGCCAGTGGGCCGTCCACGAGAATTGAGAGAGAAACCATGAGCAACGATTCATATGCGCACCTCGGCTGCGCGAGCGTCATCTTCGGCGGCTTCGGGATGGTGCTGTGCGGCGTCGGCCTGGACGGCCTGCGCCTGGGCAACAGCTTGATCTGGTACCTACCGGCCGGGATCGCCGTTTGGGGGTTTCTGGCGTTCCTATGGTGGGTCAACGTCCGCGCCAACAACCGCCGCGCTTGGCTGCGCCGGCAGCCCTACGCGCATCTCGCGGAGCCGCATCTGCCGAAGGGCGGATTCCTGAAAGGCGCAGTCCTGACGTGGCTGGTCGTTGTCGCGGTGCATGTCGCCTCGTTCTTCCTGCTCTTCGGGACCGAAGGAGACGGAACGGCGCGGGTGCTGGCCCAAAGGCTCTACTTCGACGTCCTGCCGCTGGCGCATCTGGTGGTGCCGATCGCGGGTGGGTTCCTGCATAGCTTGGTGGTGTCGACGTCGACGCCGAAATAGGGGATAGGCGAGGCGCTCACAGGGCAGGTGTCCTCACCAGCCGCCAGCAGGTCCGCGCCCTCCCGGGGCTTCTTGACGTTCCGACGCCTCATCAACGCCCGCACGAACTGGCGCCGAGCGTGGATTGCCCACCTGCCCTACCCCGCAGCTAGCCGAAAAGAGCTCGAAGCGCGGCGGGATCTGGAGGGGGCCGCCGTGGGGTGGGTGCTGATTCTCGTGGCCCACGTAGCCGCAGAGCTCGCGCTGTATCAGCAATCGTTGTGCGCGGACCTGCAGTCTCCCTGATGTCCTGCGCCTATGGTGTCCTGCCGCTGCGCCATTTGATGCCATTGCCGCAGTTCTTTTTTGACAGTGCGAGTGACATCGTCGACGCAAAAGCTCTGACAATCACGACGTAGCGAGGCGGCTGTCTCATCTCCTGCGACAGGCCTCAATTACGGTTGAAAGACTTTGACCAGGGGCGACGCAATGAACACCGACGCGATAGAAGCCAGCTATTTGACACGGCGCGACCATTTGCAGAAGTGGTGGTTGTTGCTCGACAACGCGAAGCAGCTCTATGTGGCTGGGATGGCCATGGCTGTGCTGTTCGTCGTCGTCGTAGTGGTGACTGGCAAGGGGCTGCCGGCCGAGATCCTGTTCCTGACTGCCGTGACAAGCTTTGCCATCGCGTTCCTGATCGAAGGCTACCGATGGCTGATCGCGACGCTCGAAGCCCCGGCGGCGAAATGGCTGACCGCTGTTGGCGGGGTGATGGCGGCTGCCCTGGCGACGGGTGCTGCGTCGTCCACGCTCGCCGCAGCAACCGGTCAAGATCCGAACGCGTTCAAGACGGCAACCGCGTTCCTCGCACCCGTGTCGTTCGTGCCCATCCTAGCCATGTTGGTCGTGATCGGAGGAGTGCTGGGGCTGCCCTTCTTTGCCATCGGCATGTTCGCCAAACATGGGCTAACGCGCGGCAAACCTAAAGACTTCGACATGCTTCTGTCGTTTGGGCGGTTGATGGGCTTCGCTACCCTCGTAGTGACCGCCGCTCAACTTGTGTCGCCACCTGCGCGCCTTGAAAAAGGTTTGGAAAAAGCAGCCGGCTATAGCGCCTACTTCCTCGACATGGCTCCCAATCGCACCTGTGCGCCAACTGAAGGCGACCGCGTGGCTCGCATCAACGACAGCCTGGTTATCATCGGTCGGGTGACCGATGAAGGGTTGCAATTCGTTAGGCAAAATTGTGCCGTTGCAGCTGAAGCCACGACTCTTCGGCAGCCCGCGCCGCTTCTCGGACAAGAAAGTGCCGGCAATTGAGTTTATAAAACGGGCTGCATAGACCAACGTCAGTCCCACCGGGCGCTGACGATGTCGACAACTCGCCGCTCACGGACCGCCCGCGAGGGCCACTACCTGATGGACGATGTCTAAAAACGGCTGACGTTTGGCGATGCGTTGTCCGAAATGCGCAGGCGATCGCGTTTTCTGAAATGCCCCCGGCAGTTGCGCTGAACGCACTGCGCATTAGAGGAATGTCTCGCCATGGAACCGCTTTTTCGCTTCGTGCTCGCTCGCCCCGCTGTTGCACAGGATCCCGCCAACCCCAGTGTTCGACTCACGCAAGACAGCTCCTACCAAGCAGCCCTGCGCCGCCTGGACGGCAGCGGCAATCGTGAGGGTCTGCTTAAACTGGCCACCGCATTCATTGCCAGTGATCAGTTCATCGGTGATCCCAAGGACACGCCCGGCCAGCAGCAAATCGCGCATCTGACGCAGCATCTGGATGCACTGGAAGCAGGCGAAACGGTGGCTGCAACGCATGTTCACGAAGCAATCAAGTCCGCCTTCGACGCGGGCCCTGTGGATGCGTTGCGGTCTGAGAGCGTGCAGTCTGCTCTTTCGCGACTGCGCGACAGCATTACCGCGATCAAGCAGGTGCCTACTGCGCACAAGCGCCCGATTGAAGCGCTGACGAACCAGTTGAGAACGTTGGAAGTAATTGGAAAGGCAGCATCCGAGGCCGATTTTCCGGCATCCCTGAATGCGCTACGCCGCTATCGGCGACGCTCCATCGAACTGCCCTCCCAGGATCGGCTTCCCTCCGCCTTGCGCACAACTAAGGAATCGGCGGAGAAGGTCCGTAAGGAGCGAGAGAAACAGGAAGTCGCCCACAGGAAGACGGTTGCGGACTTGATCTCTCGTGAGCGGGCATTGACTGAGGCGGTCGAAGAACTCACGCGCTTAGATGCCGGCTCATTTGATATCTCCACACCCGAGCCCTCAGACATGCGGCCTCCGGTGGACGGGCTGCAACTAGAAGCACTGTTGCGCCGATCGGCCAATACGGATGAGCGTTTTACCGACATTGAACTCAAGCACGCTGAGCGAATCCTCGAAAGCCAGCACCGGGATTCAGCGTCCACCCAGGCGGCTGGGATCTCATCACCACGGCGCACGGCACCTGCGCTACGCACCTTGGCTTCTGCTGGCTCACCCGCCATTACGGCGGCTCAATTCCGCAGTGAAGGTCTGCACTTACGGCGCGAGGGGATTGCCCAACTCTCCGCTACGACCAAGAAAGCCTTGCAAGGCGCCAAGCTCAACCCCGAAAGTGCTGGCGTCGAGCGCATGGTTGAGACGCTCATCAAGCAGCGTGACCAGGTCAGGCGCGACCTGCAAGACACTGCCGGCCCGATTATTGAGCGTAGCTTTCGCAAGGTTGGCGGCACGGTCGTAGCCACCAAGGTCACTCGCAGCGCCTACATGACCGAACTCATGGACTTCCAGTCGGGGCTGGGCGGCTTCATTCCTTGGGGTGGACCCAGCATTCCCAAATCCATTGGCGATGTAAAGCCAGCGGGCATTGCTGATCTTCTGATGGTGCGCCAGCATCTGATCGGATACGAGCGCGCCGATGTTGCGCACATCGAGAATGTGCTGCGGGGCGAGAAGAAAGAGCGCGAGCACACCACGCGGCGTGAAACCGAGGAATTGACCTTCCGCGAAACGGAAATCTCAACCTCGGAAGAGCGCGAGCTTGAAACGACCGATCGGTTCGAAATGACGCGTGAGAGCAACGAGACGATCAAGGAAGACGCTTCTTTGAAGGCGGGTCTGACCGTGTCTGGAAAATATGGCCCCACGGTGGAGTTCACCGCGAGCGCTGAGGGCTCGATGTCTCGCTCCAAAGAGGAAGCCACCAAGTCGGCCTCGAGCTTTTCCCAGGATGTAACGCAGCGCAGCGCCAACAAGATCACCGAGCGGGTGCTGGAGCGCACCTCGCTTCGGATCACCAATGAGGTGACCGAGAAGAACGTGCATAGCCTGGACAATGTGGACGGAACTGGGCACATCTCTGGCGTTTACCAGTGGGTGAACAAGGTTTACCGCGCGCAGATGTTTAACTACGGACTGCGCACGCTGTTTGATTTCATGGTCCCCGAGCCGGCGGCGTTTCTCATCAAAGCGATGCAACGGTCGCACGACAGTGTGCTGGAGCTTGAAAAGCCTGAAACATTTAACGCGACGCCCGCGCAGATCGACGAAAGCAACTATGGCTACTGGGTCAACGCGTATGGCGCGACGGATGTTTTGCCGCCGCCAGAGATGTATCGCACCAAATCGGCGGACTTCAAAGCGAACGATGAAGACCCGCCCACGATGCTCAATCACTCGGGTCAGATCGCGATCGATGAGGGCTACGAGGCACGATGGGCCTATGTCGGCACGCTCGTCTTCTATTGGTCCGAAGACTTCGCGCTGTTCTTCGTCGTGGGCGACAACTTCCGCCAGGTGACCTTGAGCCCCGCAAAGTCCTACCCCACGGTGCATACGCTGAACATGGCGAACGAGAAGAGCAGCGTTGCCTTCGCCCTGATCACAAACCGCGTGGCCAATGTCGGCTTCACCATCGAGATCAAGTGTCAACGCACGGACGCGGCGTTGAACAAATGGCGGGCCGAAACCCACGCCAAGCTTACCAACGCCTATCGTGCGCGACTGAGTGAGTACGAGGAAAAGCTTGCCGCGATTGAAATGCAGGCCGGGGTCGCCATCCGTGGCGCCAATCCGGCGCTGAACCTGGAGCGAATGAAGGATGAGCTGAAGAAGGATTGCATCAGCATACTCACCGACCAGCACTTCGATTTGTTCAATGCAATCGGCAAGGCCCCCAGCAGCGGATTACCCCAGATCAATGTCTCGGAGGCCGCCATCGAGGGCAGCTATGTGCGCTTCTTCGAGCAGGCGTTCGAGTGGGAGCATCTGACGTGGGTCACCTACCCTTACTTCTGGGGACGCAAGAGCGAATGGGAGGACCGCATTGCGTTTGACGATCCTGATCCTTTGTTCACGCAGTTCCTGAAAGCGGGCTATTGCCGCGTTACGGTGCCCGCCCGCCCCGGCTTCGAAGGCGCGATCGACCATTTCATGAACTACGGGCAGCTGTGGGAGGGCGGCCCGCTGCCACCAATCAGCAGCCCATTGTATCTGCCGATCGCCGATGAATTGGCTGAGCGTTTGGACCGCCCCGGCGCAGAGATTCCGCAGGGCGAGCCTTGGACTGTGCGCATTCCCACGTCGCTTGTGCACCTGCGTCCTGACGATAAGCTGCCCAAGTGGGAGCAAAGCCCCGAAGGTGAGTGGGTCGAAATCTGACCGACGGATCAGCTCATGGCCGGAAGCATCAAACCTTATGAGTCGGTATTGGCCGTCGCGACTGCTCACGTGCCTGCGTTGCTGCGCAGCACCAAAGAAAGCGCCTCGGAAATCGCCGTAGCGCGGCGAACAGTGCAGATCATGGCCGCGGAGATCAAAAACCCGGCCACCGTGCTGATCTACGACCGCCTGCCCGCAGACGCGGCGGGCAGGCGCGGTGCAGATCGGTGGCACTTTGAGTGCGGCAAGAAGGCGAGCGACGATGTTCATCCGGAGCATCTCGATCCATCGGGCAGAGCGGCAAAGGTGTCCGAGTATCTAGACCTCGCCCAGAAGATCGAGCGCGACGCCAAGGTGCGTGCCTACGGCTTCGTCGATAAGCAAAACGGCAAAAGCTATCTGGTCTACGGTGAGAAGCCGGATGTGCTGCCCACCATGCGAATGATTGGCAGCGAACTGATGGACTGGTTTCGCGCGCAGCCTAACTCAAAAGCGATGGCTCAAATGAGCGCGATGGCCGGGCTCGCCACGATGCTGAGCGAGCGGCCGGATTTGGTGGTGATGATTCGCATGTGCCAAAGCTCCCCACTCGATGGCGAGACGCGAGCCGTGCCCGTAGATCGCCCCGCGGCCGTGGAGGCGGCCGAGCTGGCTATCAGCCTCATTCCGTATGTGGGCAATGCGGTGGCAGCGTATGAAGCCTATGCAGGGCGAGACATCTTTGGCTATGCCCTGACCGACCTTGAGCGCGGAATCCTCGGTGCCACGGTACTCCTGCCGATCGCCGGCAAGTTTGTCAAGGGTGGACGTCTGCTCTATACAGAGGCCCGCTTGGTCGCCCTGTACGGTCGCGACGCGAAGGCATGGTCCAAGGTCATGCAGGCCAGCGCGCGTGCTGAGTCCGCCGCCGGTGGCCGGGCACTGGTGGAAGTCGAGAAAGCGGGCGCCGAACTTCGTGCGCAAGGGCGCCTCGCCGGACAGATCGCTAAAGATGCCGCTCCCGCTATCCCCACGCTTGTGCGCGGCGCGGCGGGCGCTACACCGGTCGCTGACGCCAAGGTCCTGGCGCTGCTAGGCGAGTTGCACGCAGCGAACACGGAGATGAAAGCGCTCGATGCGCCGTCTCTTCTTCGCATACTCGAGAAGGGCCCCAATGTCGACCATCTGAAAGGCCAGCTCCTGGAAGAACTGGTTGAAAATCGCGTCGTGCCCTGGCTGAAAACGCGAACAGGCGAGCTCGCCCTGGGTGTGAACGTGCCTGCTGGCAAGAAGCTTGAGTTCATTCCTGGGCACCTCATCCGCGATGCCAACGGCCGACAGATCACCGACGGCGTGATGGCGTATCGTAGCGGCGGCGAACTCTTCATCACCGCGATCTTCGAAGCCAAGGCGGGAAAAAGCGCCGCACGCGAACTGAGCGTTGCCAAAGGATCTTGGTCGAGTTTGTCCGCAGAGGCCAAGGGCGAGCTTTTGGCTAACGCCAAAGACGTCTGGCGCTCACGAGCTGCCAAGGCCAAGCGCCATGGTCAGCCATTCACCCAGACGATCGAGCAGATCATGGACGAATACAAGCTGGCAGAGCTAGGCGGGCAAGTCAGGCGCGACATCGAACGGCTCGCCGCCGCGGGTGGCAAGAACACCCTTCAAGTGGGGTCTGAAACGCTGGTTGTGAACATGTCCCCGAACAACACCAAGTTCTTCGGTGTGGTTCCCAAAAATATTGGCACTGCAACGATCGAAGCGCAGCTCAAGGCCGAGAAGGTGAGCTACGAGCTGATCGCAGTTGACATCAAAGACACACAGCTCAAATCGTTGGCCGAAAAAATGAAAGCGCTTGCCTTGGAGATCTCGTCGGCCGCGCCTTGAAAAGCGTCACGGGACCTTGTTCATGGACAACATTCCAGGCTCCAACACTTATTTACCCCATCCCTCCAGTCAAAAGCCAGATGCTCGCCGAGCAACTGCCACGGCGTGTTATGGCCTCAGCGCGGTGCTGTCGTCGCAGCTACTTGCATGTATAGCGCCTTGTGTTGTGACCGTTCAAACGACGATTTTTCGTAGTTGTTGAGGTCATCCCAGCAGCCGCAAACCGCGCTGCGGACCGGTCTTCGAGGCTATATGTCCCGGCATCCCGTTTGTTGGTTGTTTCTTCTCACCCTGCTTTCTGTGCCTGCCTGCAAGCGCGATGCGTCCAGCGTTGCGGCCCCGGCTGCTGCCAAGCCAGTTGCAAGAACCACCGTTGCCGCCCCGCCGCTCGCCCCCACCGAACTGCCCGCCTCCTGGCCCACCGGCGACGCAATCACCCTCGCCCTCACGCCCGCAGCCGGCGCCACCGCGCTGACCAAGGCACTCTACGAGAGCGGCGACATCGTTCTTGAGCAAACCTGGCCAGACGGCACGCGGGAGCGCTGGTGGCACGCCACCGACGGCTCTACGCGGTATGTAGGCAGAGACGGCACCGAACACTCGGAGGCGTCCCCGTGAGGCGCATCGCCGCTGCGCTGCTCATCGCCGCCTCGTCGTTTCCAGCCGCCGCGCAGGTGGACTGCGGCGCGCCGCTCACCGGCAGCGATGCGACCTACGCTGCCGACTACGCCCGCAACGTGACAGTGCCCCTGATCGACCACAACGCCGGCGGCCTCGGCCCTGTGCTGTGGGCCTACATTGCGGGTCAGGCGCGAGCCGAAAGCTTGGCGAACATGAAGGACGCCGACGGCAGATTCGTCTCCAAGCCGAACAACAACCTGTGGAACGTGCAGACCAATGCGACGAAGGAGTGCTCCCACCGGACCATCGTGGGATGCCTGAAGCACAACCGGCATCCGCCCTATGCCTCCAACAAGGACACCGCGCAGGTCAGCCAGTGCTGGGATGAGAACAATCCCATGCAGTGGGTCAAAGTGTGCTTCCCCACCTACCCCACGCTGGAAAAGGCTGCGGATGACTACCTCACGCGGCGACCGAATTACACCAAGACGCTCAAACAACTGGGGAAGGGAAACCCGAGCCGCGAAGACTTCTTCAACGCGCTGAAGGGAGCCTTCTGGTCTGACCAGGCCGCGAAGGCGGCATACAAGACCGATACGCTGGACGCGATCGATCAGGTCCTCCGCGGCTTGGCCACCCTGCGTCAGGCTGACACCGCGGCCCTGGCGGCCACTTCAAGCGAGATTGGCGCCTGGTGCGCCCAACGGGGCGTCGGTGACCCAGCAGAGCGCGCGGCACTGAGCGCTAAACAGGCCGCCCTCCTGAAGTCGCTCGGGAGCGTCGGGAAGGTCTGCAGCATGCCGGCGGGCTCCGCGGCCCCGGCGCCGAACTCAGCCATCGACACGTGCCGCATGGAGCCGGATCCTCCGCCTTCACCTCCACCTGCAGGACCAGCGGGGGACCAGAAGCCCACTGGGCAAGCGACCGGCACCGGCGAGCCGCATTACCGCTTGCCAAGCGGTTATACGCTCAGCACCCAGCGCGCCGGAGAGTTTTGGCTGTTAGACGCCCCTGACGGCACGCGCATCCAGGTGCGCCAGGTGCCGTGGCGTGGAAGCCGGCAGGTTGCGGCCATCGGCGCGATCGCCGCCCAGGTTGGGCCTCACCGTGTCGGCGTCTACGCGGACGGCCGGGTGTTGGTCGACGGCAAGACGTTGGCGTGGACCGGTCGTTTCCACCAGCAGGCGCTGGGACAGGACGCGGTGGTGGGCGTTTGGGGACCGCGGGAGCGGCCGTCGCAGGTCGCGGTCATGTGGCGCAACGGACGAACACTGCGGATACATCTGAGGAGCAGTTGGCTGGACGTCGAGACAACCTGGGCGCGTGGAACCACCGCGGCGAGCGATCGGGGCCTCATCGGCCAAGCCTCCAGCACGTCGGGTGGTGCGCTCATTGGCCGCGATGGTCGGCGCGGACAGCTGGCGAGTCCAGAGCAGGCGGATGCGTTCGTCGCCAGCTGGCGTATCCAGGTCAAGGAGAGCCTCTTCGACTACGGGCCGGGCGAGTCGTCGGCGACGTTCGACTTGCGCGGGTTCCCGGAAAAGCCGGCCAAGCCGACCCGCGAAGCGCTGGAGACCGCGCGTGCTGCATGCACCGCCGCTGGGGTTCCCGCCGACCGCATGGAGGCATGCGCGTTCGATCTCGCTGTGACCGGATCCAAGGAGTTCCTGGTGTCGCACCTGCACATCCCATCGTTCTCCCCGAAGCCGTCTCCAGAGCCCAAGGCGGCATGGGTGGGCGCATACCCTGCCCTGTTCACGCCCGACATTGCCAACCCGCTGCAGACCTTGCCGAACGGGAAGCGATTCGACTTGAGTATCGGCGCCGGCGAGCAGCACACCTACCGCATCGATGCGAACCGCGGCGACCCGCCCGTGTTCTTGAACGTCATCTCCAACAACCTATCGTGCGTCGCGGAAGAGGTCGACGGTTCGAAGCCCGCTTACCAGTTGTTAGATGCTGAGGGGCGAGCTATCTCCAAGGCCAAGCCAATGTGCGCGGACCTGTTCACAGCGGATGTCGAGGAAGGCGACTACTACTTGATCATCAAGGGGGCGAACGGAGGCGGGCAAGTAGAAGTGAGCTTGGAAGCATGGGCAAATTAACTGCGACATAGCCCTTGCGTATCATGCCTTAACACTGCTCACGTCGAAGTCGATGCATCCGTGTATTGGCGCTGGAAAAAAACGGGCCATATTTGGCCCGTTTTCTGCACTCTTAAAATTTCTTACTGGACTAATCTTTTTTGGCGAGAAACGGATCGAGCAACGTTTTCAACGACCTCTTTTTCTTAGTTGGATTCTCAGAACGGACCAACAAAACCTTCTTAGTGAAGGGCGCATAGTTCCACTCGTTGACCGTCTTGACTAAAGACCGTTCACTCGCAGACTGCGGTCTCATCTTGACGGCCACAATTTTCTTGGGCTTTGCCGCTGAAACAGTCACAGAGGCATCAATGAGTGGAATAGATTTTATTTCCATAGCTGCGCACCTTGAACGCGTTCAATCAAATTTGAATCTCCATCAGCAGCACTTACAATTGCGCTAATGGACTGAATTGCTGACCTAAAGGCATTCCTCAAATTGTCCTCCTCGTAGATATCACAAATTTGATCCAATGTCAATGTCGAAGACTCAACGAGCAAAATTGGAGGGTCAGCAAAGGAAGTGTCGTGTAACGGTATCAATGGCATCGCTATGCACCACAGGCTCGAGTTGACCGCCCAAGCTGACCCGTCAATAAACAGATCATCACTTACGTCAGCGCCTAGTCGAGGTGTCTCACGAACATATACTTTGCAGTATTTTTGGGCACCTTGAGATATGGGGCGTCGACGTTCGACCGCCTCTTCAAAGTCATAACCAGCTTCAAACCTTGGCCAGAGCCTCCGCCTATCATCTCCGCGTCGGGTAGCAATTGCTAATTTGAGTGTAAAACTCCGAGATTCGATCGGTTGGCTCAACGCATCACCAAAAGTATCTTCAAGGGAACCTGCGATCCGCTGCAGGACCAATTCGATCATAGGAGCGGCGACAGCCTTAACTAACTCAGCCGATGCCTCATTGACGACTTTGCCTGCCTCCTCCACATACTCCTGATAGGATTTGTCAAAATCCAATAGGTGCAATTTTGTTTTGGCTGGAACAATGACTAGTCCAGGGATGTTCCGGGCATGAATTTCTGGAGGGCCGGATACTATTGCATCGATGATCGCTCCCAACCAGTGCCCGGGCGAACCACCCGCGACATCTGCTGATCGCAAAGATATGCCAATAGTCCAACAATCTGGTTGAAAAATCCGTTCATCATCAAATGCCCACAGAGGCAAGTTGGATAAAACACCCCCGTCAGCAAATCTATCGACGTCACCGTCTGGCATTTTCACCTCATATGGCTTGAAAATAAAAGGCAAGCAGATCGAAGCACATATAGCATCCGCAATTGGCACATGAGGAGTAACATCCACCGAAAATAGTTGCAGCTTTTTTTTACTCAAATTGGTAGCAACAATTCGAAGCGGCTTACCCCCAGCCTTCTCCAAGTGCTCGAAGGTGATATCTCTTTTAACAGGCAAATGCTCGCCTAGTGGCGAATTTGCCAATACTTCGTCAATTACCTCGCGCACCTTATTCAGCGGAGCAAGTCCTTCGGAAAAAACATTGCGCACCTTTAAAATAACGATTATCTCGAAAATGATGGTGACAGCAATAAAGCTCAAAAGCAGCCAGAAGCCAATCGCCTTAAATTCCATATAAAAAAGCATGACTGCAACAGGAGGAACTAGTGCCATAGAAAACAAAACACACATAGCCAACCATCTAAGCGAGCGATACTTTTTAGTCGCCCATTTAATCCTACTGATCCTCGCCCACCCTTCACTGGTAAACAATCCAGTCAGTGAGCCTGATGAAAAGCTTTGTAAGCCTTGTAAAATATGGCGGCCAGTTCCGCCATTGATATCGAGAATCTGGTCAGCTACGTAACCAGCAGAAACTAATGATGCGATTATAGAGCCCGCCGAGGTTCCAGCCACGCCAACGATTTGAGGCTCTATCGCTGGCTTCGATGCATCTTCTGGCGGAAATTTCGCTAATTCCAATGCTTTCAATGCACCGGCATGAACTGCGCCACGCGCCCCTCCACCTTGGAAGACGACGTAAATTTTTCTCGAATTGGCCTCTATCGCATCCGTGCTCACAACCATCCTCCTGGCCGCTAAGGTATATTTTGTTCACTATTTTTAACACTGCATGGCATTTGATTCCTTGCTTTGTAAGGCTCAGGGACGCCCACGCCCAATCCAGGCTGCATATATCAATCCCGGACAGGCTGATACAAGCGGTCCAAAGTCGGTTCCAGCCGCTTTCTAGGTAGCCACCAGCTCAGTAAAGCAGTTATAACTGCAGGACACAAAGCAGGTCACACGCTTCGTTTGCGTGTTGCAAGAGAATCAAGGGCTTAAGATTGAAGTCGATCCGATCCCCCTCTCTTCGCCTACCTCGGAATAGTCTGCGCTACCGTTTTTATACTTAGAACCGGTCTAGCTCACGCTTGTGAGCACTAGCGCCTAACCACGCTTCATCCAATCGCCCGGCATCGAACCGAGCCAACACCGCCGGCCAGAAGGCCAACGCACGGGCCTGCTGAGCTTTGAGCCGATCCGGAACGCGGCCCCGACGAGGTCGGTCAACGACGGGATTAGCACTGACGACGGTGTGCCGTGTCGGCAACGACTTGGGAATCGCGCGCCCCAAGGTATCCAGATCCACCAAGCTGTCGAGGGCATCCGCCAAGGCGGCGATCGGCACCAGCCACTGGCCACCCATCTTCTTCAAGCCCGGCACAATGACGCCGTTCGCAAGCTGCTCGCGCGTCTGCTCATAGCCTCCTGCCCCAGTGCGCCCCAGCACGCGCGCAACATCGTCCACGGTCAGCATCAGCTTGCCGGGGAACATTTCGCGCAACAGGGGCAACATGCCGCTCACGTGAGCGGGAAAACCTTGGGAAAAGCCATCCTTGGAAACCCCTGTTTTTAGTTGCTCTGAACGGCAAAGGGTTGGAGCGGCTTCCCGTCCAACCCTTTGTTTTGACTAAAAAACTGTGGTGCCGGAAATAGGAATCGAACCTACGACCTACGCATTACGAATGCGCCGCTCTACCAACTGAGCTATTCCGGCGTTTGGAGCTTCCGTCCGGGCCATCGGTCCGGGCGGGAGGTGAATTCTAGGTTTCGCGGGGGTGGCGGTCAATCGATCCGTCAATCGACCAGGTGCAGGCGCAGTTCCTTGGGCAGCGCGAAGATCATGTCCTCGGGCTTGCCGTCCAGTTCGCGCAGCTCGCCGGCGCCCAGTTCGCGCAGACGGGCGATCACGCCGCGCACCAGCACGTCGGGGGCCGAGGCACCGGCGGTGACGCCGATGTGGCGGCGGCCTTCGACCCAGCGCGGGTCGATCTCGTCGGCGCCGTCGATCAGGTAGGCCTCCACCCCTTCGCGCTCGGCCAGTTCGCGCAGGCGGTTGGAGTTGGAGCTGTTCGGCGACCCCACCACCAGCAGCAGGTCGCACTGCTCGGACAGCTCGCGCACGGCGTCCTGGCGGTTCTGGGTGGCGTAGCAGATGTCGTCGTTGCGCGGGCCCTGCATTTCCGGGTAGCGCTCGCGCAGGGCCTGGATGATGCCGCGGGTGTCGTCCACCGACAGCGTGGTCTGGGTGGTGTAGGCCAGATTGGCGGGCTGGGCGACCTCCAGCCGCGACACGTCGTCGATGTCCTCGACCAGATAGATGCGGCCGGTGCCGGCTTCGGAGAGCCACTGGCCCATGGTGCCTTCCACCTCGGGATGCCCGGCGTGGCCGATCAGCACCACGTCGCGGCCGGCGCGGCAGTGGCGGGCCACTTCCAGATGGACCTTGGTCACCAGCGGACAGGTGGCGTCGAAGACCTTCAGGCCGCGGCGGGTGGCCTCGGTACGCACCGCCTGCGAGACGCCGTGGGCGCTGAAGATAACGGTGGCGTTGTCCGGCACTTCGTCCAGTTCTTCCACGAACACCGCGCCGCGCTGGCGCAGGTCTTCGACCACGAAACGGTTGTGGACCACCTCGTGACGGACGTAGATGGGGGCGCCGAGGGTCTCGATGGCGCGCTTGACGATCTCGATGGCGCGGTCGACGCCGGCGCAGAATCCGCGGGGGTTGGCGAGGATGATTTCCATGCCGGGATTATCCCCCTTCCGCCGGCTTCTTGCCGCGTGCGCCGAACACCCCGAACACCACCAGCGCGATGGCGCCGCCGACGATGGCCGAATCGGCGATGTTGAACGACGGGTAGTAGTAGACCTCTTTCCAGTGCCACTGGATGAAATCGATCACGTGGCCATGCAGCAGCCGGTCGATCAGGTTGCCCAGCGCCCCGCCGATGATCAGCGAGAACGGCAGCGCCTCGCGCCAGTGCCCACGCGCGGTGCGCGAAAGCCAGTAGGCCAGCAGGCCGCTGATGCCGAGTGCCAGCACGGCGAAGAAATATTTCTGCCAGCCGCCGGCATCGGCGAGGAAGCTGAACGCGGCGCCGGGGTTGTAGGTGCGGTACCAGTTCCAGTAGCCCTCGATCACGGGCACCGGCTGAAACTCGGGCAGGCTGGTCAGCACCCACTGCTTGGACCATTGGTCGAGGCCGATCACCACCGCGGACAGCAGCAGCCAGATGAGGGCGTTGGGTTTGGGGCTTTGGGTCATCGTTCGCTGAGCCTTGCTATTCCCTTCTCCCGCCGGGAGAAGGTGGCGCGAAGCGCCGGATGAGGGAGTTCGCAGCACGGACGGACAGGACGCGGGCACGCCGTACCCTCATCCGCCCTTCGGGCACCTTCTCCCGGGGGGAGAAGGAAGAATCGCGCACGGCGCATAACGTTGCCGTCCTTCTCCCGCCGGGAGAAGGTGGCGCGAAGCGCCGGATGAGGGAGTTCGCAGCACGGACGGACAGGACGCGGGCACGCCGTACCCTCATCCGCCCTTCGGGCACCTTCTCCCGGGGGGAGAAGGAAGAATCGCGCACGGCGCATAACGTTGCCGTCCTTCTCCCGCCGGGAGAAGGTGGCGCGAAGCGCCGGATGAGGGAGTTCGCAGCACGGACGGACAGGACGCGGGCACGCCGTACCCTCATCCGCCCTTCGGGCACCTTCTCCCGGGGGGAGAAGGAACATCAGAACCACTTCCGCTCTTCGCCGGGGCCTTCGACGTTGCTCACGCAACGGCCGCAGATCTCGGGATGTTCGGCATGCGCGCCGACATCGGCGCGGTGGTGCCAGCAGCGGATGCATTTCGGCTTGGCGCTGACAACCGCGGACACCGCATCGCCGCCCTGCACCACCGTCACGTCGCCGCTGATGAAGTAGAACCGCAGCTCATCGGCAAGCGGCGACAGCCACGCGAACTCTTCCGCACCGCATTGAAGGGTGATTTCGGCATCGAGCGCGGCGCCGATCTCGCCGCTGGCGCGCATCGGCTCCAGCGTCTTCGCGACCTGCTCGCGCAGCGCGAGCAGGCGGTCGAAACGTTCGCGGTCGAGTGCGACATGTTTTGATGCCGCATCGTTCGACGCAGCGTCCTTCGACGCCGCATCGTCCAACAGCGCATTCGTGGTCAACGGCGCCAACCCGTCATACCACGTCGCGAACAGCACATTCTCCTCGTGCGCGCCCGGCAGGTGCTGCCACATCTCGTCGGCGGTGAAGCTGAGGATCGGCGCGATCCAGCGCACGAAGGCTTCGCTGATGCGGTACATCGCGCTCTGCGCGCTGCGGCGGCCGCGCGAGTCCTCGCGCATCGTGTACAGGCGATCCTTGGTCACGTCGAGGTACAGCGAGCCCAGATCGACGCTGCAGAAATTGATCAGCGCCTGCACGATCTCGGCGAAGTTGTAGCGCGTGTAGGCGTTGGCGATCTGGTGCTGCAGCGCGTCGGCGCGGTGCACGATCCAGCGGTCGAGCGCCAGCATGTCCTCGTGCGCGAGCAGATGCACGGCCGGGTCGAAGCCGTGCAGATTGCCGAGCAGGAAGCGCGCGGTGTTGCGCAGGCGGCGATAGGCGTCGGCGTTGCGCTTGAGGATCTCCTGCGACAGCGACATCTCGTTGGTGTAGTCCGCGGACGCGATCCACAGGCGCAGGATGTCGGCGCCGAGCGTCTTCATGATGTCCTGCGGCTCGATGCCGTTGCCCAGCGACTTCGACATCTTGCGGCCGTGTTCGTCGACCGTGAATCCGTGGGTGAGGCACTGCCGGTACGGCGCGGCCTTGTCGATCGCCACACCCGTCAGCAGTGCGCTCTGGAACCAGCCGCGGTGCTGGTCGGAACCCTCCAGATACAGATCGGCCGGCTTGCGCAGACCGTCTTCCGGCCGCTGCGCGAGCACGCAGTCGTGGGTGACGCCGGAATCGAACCACACGTCGAGAATGTCGGTGACCTTGTCGTAATCCGCAGCGAGTTCGCCGAGCAGCTCGGCGGCATCCAGCGCGTACCAGGCATCGACGCCTTCGCGTTCGACGCGCTCGGCGACCTGGCGCATCAGCGACGGCGAATTGGGATGCGGCTCGCCGGTTTCGCGATGCACGAACAGCGCGATCGGCACGCCCCAGGTGCGCTGGCGCGAGATCGTCCAGTCCGGGCGGCCTTCGATCATGCCGGCGATGCGCGCTTCGCCCCAGCCGGGGAACCATTCGACCTGCTTGATCGCGTCCAGGGCGTCGGCGCACAGATTCGCCTGGGTCATCGAGATGAACCACTGCGGCGTGGCGCGGAACGCCACGGGCTTGTGGTGGCGCCAGCAGTGCGGATAGCTGTGATTGATGTCGTGATGCGCGAGCAGCGCGCCGATGCCGCGCAGCGCTTCGACGATGACCTCGTTGGCCTTCCAGATGTGCAGCCCGGCCAGCACGATGTCGCCGAGCGGCGGCGTCGACGGCAGATACACGCCGCGACCGTCGACCGGGTTCAACTGCGCCGCAGTGTATTGCTCGATCAACCCGTATTTCAGGCCGACCGCGAAGTCTTCCTGGCCGTGGCCGGGCGCGGTGTGGACGGCGCCGGTACCGTCTTCGGCGGACACGTGGTCGCCGAGGATCAGCGGGATGTCGCGTTCGGCGTAGAAGGGATGCGCGAGGACGATGCCTTCCAGCTCGGCGCCCCGTGCGCGGCCGAGCAGCGTCGCTTCTTCGATGCCGTAGCGCTTCGTCGCTTTCTCCACCAGCGCTTCAGCCAGCACCAGCAGTTGACGCTTGCCGTTGCGCGCCGGGCCTTCGACCAGCGCGTATTCCAGATCCGGGCCCAGCGACACCGCCAGCGAGGCCGGCAACGTCCACGGCGTGGTGGTCCAGATCGGCACCGCGACCTCGGTGTCGTCTTCGATGCCGACGCCGAACTTCGCCGCCAGCGCATGCGCGTTGCGCGCGGCGTAGGCCACGTCGACCGCAGGCGACTGTTTGTTCTCGTATTCGATCTCGGCCTCGGCCAGCGCCGAGCCGCAGTCGAAGCACCAGTACACCGGCTTCACGCCGCGCAGCAGGTGACCGTTCTCGATCACCTTCGCCAGCGCGCGCATCTCGTTGGCTTCGAAGCTGAAATCGAGCGTGCGGTACGGATTTTCCCAGTCTCCGAGCACGCCCAGGCGCTTGAAATCGCGACGCTGGATGTCGATCTGCTCGTTGGCGAATTCGCGGCACTTGGCGCGGAACTGCGCGGCGTCGAGCTTCACCCCGACCTTGCCGTGCTTCTTCTCGACCGCCAGTTCGATCGGCAGGCCGTGGCAGTCCCAGCCCGGGACGTACGGCGCGTCGAAGCCGGCCATCGTCTTCGACTTGACGATGATGTCCTTGAGGATCTTGTTGACCGCGTGGCCGAGGTGGATCGAGCCGTTGGCGTACGGCGGGCCGTCGTGCAGCACGAACGTCGGCCGTCCCTTGGCCTTCGCGCGGATGCGCGCGTACAGGCCATCGGCTTCCCAGCGCGCCAGGGTGTCCGGCTCGCGCTTGGGCAGGTCGCCGCGCATCGGGAAGTCCGTCGCGGGCAGGTGGATGGTGGATTTGTAGCGCTGGTTATCCAGCTTGTTGTCCGGCTTGCCGTCTTGCTTGTTGTCTTGGTCGCTCACGCGGGGGCTCGTTCTGTCGTCTGTATCGATTGCGGCGACCCCAACAGGCGTCGGGCCTGTTCGGCATCGCGGTCCATCTGCACGACCAGGGTCGGCAGGTCGGGGAATTTTTCCTCGTCGCGCAGGCGGGCGACGAATTCGACTTCGATATGGCGGCCGTAGAGATCGCCGTCGAAGTCGAACAGATGCGCTTCCAGCAGCGGTTCCTTGCCGTCCACGGTGGGACGGGTGCCGAAGCTGGATACCGACGGCCACGGCGTATCGGCGACGCCGTGCACGCGGGTGGCGTAGATGCCGCGCAGCGCCGGGGTCTTGCCGCCGAAGCGCAGATTGGCGGTGGGATAACCGAGGGTGCGGCCCAGTTGCTTGCCGCGCACCACCCGTCCGGCGATGGAATAGGGCTGTCCCAGCAGACGCGTGGCGCCGGCGAAATCGCCGCTCTGCAGTGCGGCGCGGATGCGGGTGCTGGAAACAGGAATACCGCCCAGCTCGACCGGCGCGATGGTTTTCGCATCGAAACCCAGCTCGGCGCCCATCTGTTGCAGCAGCGCGAGATTGCCCGCACGGGCGCGGCCGAAGCGGAAGTCCGGGCCGACCCAGACTTCGCGCGCCTGCAAACGGGCAACCAGCAGACGCTGGACGAAGTCTTCCGGCGAGAGACTGGCGAGTGCGGCGTTGAAGCGCAGCAGGCCGACGCGATCCACGCCCAGCGCCGCGAAGCCGCGCAGTTTCATCCGCGGCAGTTGCAGACGCGGCGGCGGCGAACCGCCGGCGAAGAATTCACGCGGCAGCGGCTCGAAACTCAACGCGACCGCAGGCACGCCGAGCGCGCGCGCGCGCGCCACCGCGCTGCCCACCAGCGCCCGATGGCCGATGTGCAGGCCGTCGAAAGCGCCGATGCAGACCACGCTGCCGTCCGGGCACAGCGGCCCGCCGTCGAGGTCGCGGAACAATTCAGTCATTCGGGTCCGGGCCGTCCGGCCATGGCGCCCGGACAAGCTAAAGTTCAATTAATTCCGGAGTATAGCGAGCGCGGCCGATTCTGGCCGCAATGTCGGATGCATCAGTGACGCAGGTCGCGCGGCCGCAATCCCAGCGCGATCAAGGCCACGCCGTACGCCCCTGCCCCGGCCGCCACCACCGCCAGCAGCCAGCCGACGCGATGCCACGGGTTGACGATGGCGGTCCAGTCGCCCACCCACTGCGAAATCACCAGCACCACGGCGGTCATCGCCGCGCAGCCCAGCGCGATCCGCAGCAGATGCTTGCCCCAGCCCGGCTGCGGCCGCAGCAGGCCATCGCGACGCAGGTAACGCCACAGCAGCCAGGCGTTGAAGATGCCGGCCAGCCCCGTCGCCAGCGCGATGCCGCCGTGGGCGCCGTCGATATCGTTCAGCCACAGCGGCAGGGTGAACGCGATGGTCATCAGTACATTCGCGATGACCGTGTAGATGGCCGCGCGCATCGGAGTTTTGGTGTCCTGCCGCGCGTAGAACGCAGGCGACAGCACCTTGCTGAGCATGAAGGCGGGGATGCCGATGCTCATCGCGCTCAGGCTGATCGCCGCCATCCGGGTGTCGTGCGGCGTGAACTTGCCGCCCTGGTAGACCACCGAAGTCAGCGGTTCGGCCAGCAACAGCAGCCCCAGCGCCGCCGGCACCCCGGCCAGCAGTGCCAGCCGCAGGCCCCAGTCCAGCGCCGTCGAATAGCCGTCGGCATCGGCCGCGGCATGGCGGCGCGACAGATGCGGCAGGATCACCGTGCCGATCGCCACGCCGAACAGCCCCAGCGGGAATTCGACCAGCCGGTCGGACAGATACAGCCAGGTCTGGCTGCCGGTGACCAGCACCGACGCGAACATCGTGCCCACCAGCAGGTTGAGCTGGGCTACCGACGATGAAAACAGCGTCGGCACCATCAACTTGGCGACCCGGCGCACATCGGGGTGGCCGAAACCGGGCTTGAAGGTCGGCCGGATGCCCAGCCGCCCCAGCGCCGGCCACAGCACCAGCAACTGCAGGATGCCCGCGGCCAGCACGCCCCAGGCCAGCGCCTTGGCGGGCTCGTCGAAGCGCGGCGCCAACCACAACATCGCCGCGATCATCACCAGGTTGTGCAGCACCGGCGTGACCGCCGGCAGCGCGAACTTGCCGAAGCTGTTCAGCACCGACGCGACCAGCGCCATCATCGAAATGAACAGCAGATACGGGAACGTGATCCGCAGCATTTCAACGATCAGGCTGAATTTCTCCGGTTCGTCGACCGACCCGGGCGCGAACAGCCCGGCGATGAGCGGCGCGGCCAGCATGCCGATGCCCGAAACCACGAACACCACCGAGAACAGCGCGCCGGCCATGCGGTCGACGAATTCCTTCAGCGCCGCGTCGTCGCCGCGCTCGCGGATCTCGTTCAGCACCGGCACGAAGGCCATCTGCATCGAACCCTCGGCGAAGATTCGCCGCAGGTAGTTGGGGATGCGGTAGGCGATGACGAAGGCGTCCATCGCCGCCGAACTGCCGAAGATCCGCGACTGCAGGGCATCGCGGGCGAAGCCGGCGATCCGCGACAGCAGGGTCATGGCGCTGAAGATCGAGGTGGAGCGCAGCAGCCCGCCGCGCCGCGCTGGTTTCGGGTCGGAACCGCTCATGCCGCCGTCCTTGGTGCTGCCCGGTTGACCCAACCCTCTGAATCCCCCATAATTTTCTGTCTAGCTGTCCGCATAGCGGCGGCCTGCCCTCTCAATCCATACGATCGGGCAATCAAGGAACCTCCGGGTTCCAAACCTCCCGACCCAACCGATAATCCCAGGATTCCACAGTGGCCAACATCAAGTCCGCCAAGAAGCGCGCCAAGCAGACCGTCGTGCGCAATGCGCGCAACACCGCTCAGCGCTCCATGCTCCGCACCGCCGTCAAGAAAGTGTTGAAGGCGCTCGAAGCCAACGACGCCGCTGGCGCCGAAGCCGCTTTCGCCGTCGCTCAGCCGATTCTCGACCGCTTCAGCGCGCGCGGCCTGATCCACAAGAACAAGGCTGCCCGTCACAAGAGCCGTCTCACTGCTCGCATCAAGGCCATCAAAGCGGCCGCCTGATCGCGTCGATGTGGCTGCAGCCAAAAACCCGGCCTTGGCCGGGTTTTTTGTTGTCGGCAAGTCGTCGCTGCTCAAAACCCAAACCGTAGAGCGGCCTTCAGGCCGCTGGACGATGATACAGCGGCCTGAAGGCCGCTCTACGTGTATCGGCTCAGCCCGCATCGGTCGCATTGCCGGCCGCAGCGGCTTCGGCATCGGCTTCCAACTGGTCTTCGCGCAGGCGATCGAAGAAGTGCTGGATTTCCAGCATGATCGGCCAAGTGCCTTCGCGCGACAGCGCCGACACCAGGAACCACGGCTGGGTCCAGCCCAGCTCGGCCACGATCTCTTCGGCCAGCGCGCGCGCCTCGTCCTCGAACATCAGGTCGGCCTTGTTCAAGACCAGCCAGCGCGGCTTTTCCAGCATCGCCGGGTCGTACTTCCGCAGCTCGTGTTCGATCGCGCGGACCTGCTCGGCGGGCGTCGCTTCCACCCCGCCTTCCATCGGCACCATGTCGACCAGATGCAGCAGCAAGCGGGTGCGCTGCACGTGGCGCAGGAACAGGCTGCCAAGCCCGGCACCGTCGGCGGCGCCTTCGATCAGGCCCGGGATATCGGCGATCACGAAACTGCGGTGCGGCTCGACGCTGACCACGCCCAGATTCGGATACAGCGTGGTGAACGGATAATCCGCGACTTTCGGCGTCGCCGCCGAGACCGCGCGGATGAAGGTGCTCTTGCCTGCGTTCGGGAAGCCGAGCAGGCCGACATCGGCCAGCAGCTTCAGCTCGAACTTCAGCGTGCGCTCTTCGCCGGGCAGGCCCGGCAGCGCTTTGCGGGGCGAGCGGTTCACCGAACTCTTGAAATGCATGTTGCCCAGACCGCCCTTGCCCCCGCGCGCCACCAGCAGGCGTTCGCCGTGGCGGGTCAGGTCGCCGATGGTCTCGTCGGTCTGGACATTGATGATGACCGTGCCGACCGGCACGGTGATGGTGAGATCTTCGCCGCCCTTTCCGTAGCGCTGGGCGCCCATGCCGTTCTCGCCGCGCTGGGCGCGGAACGAGCGCTGGTGGCGGAAATCGACCAGGGTGTTGAGATTTTCGTCGGCTTCGACCCAGACGCTGCCGCCGTCGCCGCCGTCGCCGCCGTCCGGACCGCCCAGCGGGATGAATTTTTCGCGTCGGAAACCGACGCAGCCGTTGCCGCCGTTACCGGCAGTGACGTTGATTTCGGCTTCGTCGACGAGCTTCATGGGATAAACGACTTCTGTAGGAGCGGCTTATGCCGCGAACGAATTCTGCGACGGGCAGAATAGACCACTCTGGTTTTTGCCGCTGATTGCCGATCACTCACGCCATAAACGAAAAGCCCCGCCGAAGCGGGGCCTCTCGCGAACCAGGCTTCCTGGAAGCAGGCGCAGCGAATCAGACGACGCTGACCGTACGACGCTTCTTCAAGCCCTTGACCGAGAACTCGACCTTGCCGTCGACCAGCGCGAACAAGGTGTGGTCACGGCCGAGGCCGACGCCCGGACCCGGATGGAACTCGGTGCCGCGCTGACGGACGATGATGTTGCCGGCGTCGACGGCTTGACCGCCGAACAACTTGACGCCGAGATATTTCGGGTTGGAGTCGCGGCCGTTGCGCGAGGAACCTACGCCCTTTTTATGTGCCATGGCGGCTTCTCCTTACTTGTTGCCACCGGCGATGCCGGTGATCTGGATTTCGGTGTAGTGCTGACGATGGCCCATCTGCTTGCGATGGTGCTTACGGCGGCGGAATTTGACGATGCGGATCTTGTCGGCGCGGCCGTGACCGATGACCGTCGCGGTCACGCTGGCGCCTTTGAGCGCGTCGCCGAGGGTCACGCCCTCGCCGTCGCCCAGCATCAGGACATTGTCGAATTTGATCTCGCTGCCGGCTTCGGCTTCGAGCAGCTCGACGCGGAGCGTCTCGCCTTGCATCACGCGGTATTGCTTACCGCCGGTGACCAGAACTGCGTACATGAATGGGATTCCTCTGTAGTTATTTGATGGAGCTTGTGGCGCTTGCACTCCCGTCCAAGCGGACGGAAAGAGGCGGGATTTTAATGACTTACGGCGCCCATCGCAAGCGGCGACCCAGCGGCGTCGGGCCTGCCGCCGGTATGCCACTCCCGATCACCCCTCCGCGATGAGGGGGTCAAGGCTGGGACACGCCTTGTGCTGCGTGCCGAAATGCATTGCCAGCCCGTGGCATGTTCAGACTCCCCACAGCGAATCAATCGCTTACGCGCCAATTCCGCTGTCGCAGCCATGTTCGGCTGCGGCAGCAGGCTGTTCCAAGAGCCTGTCGAATGACGGACAAGTAGGCCGAATCCCTCCCATCTTTTTCGATCAACGAAGGCACTTGCCACATCCGAACCCCGAAGCTAGCCTCGATTCAGATTGCAGAAATCATGCGAGGCGGCTCAGGGGGAGCCGCCGCGGTCAACGTCGGTCGACGCCTGTAGGCGACATCGAACGTCCAGGTCACTCGCGAAGGAAGGAGCTGTCAATAGATGTCCCAGTGTCGTTCGGAGGCCCACGCGGCTCTCACTCGAAAAATCCGCTGGCGGACGCCCGCCACGCGGGCGACAGGCGGTCCGCAGGCCCTGCGGCACCTCATAGCGGACATGCGCACAGCCTGCGCACCGCCCCCGATCTGAATCGAACGCTTCGTCGGCTTCCGCCGACGAGGTAAAGCTCTGTCCCACGGTTGGCCGTTGCGTCCGCCGGGAGACGGCGTCCCCCACCGTCAGCACATCGTCGGTGTAATCCAGAAGGTCAGTTTCAACATCAGTCCACGCATCAAACGCGGACAAACACGCATGAAGGAGCTATGCACCATGATTCGACCCAAGAAAAACAACGTCCTCAAACTGAGCGCGCTCGCGCTCGCGGCCGCCGCCATCGTCGCGCCGGCGGCCTGGTCGGGAGGCCGCGTTCCGCTCGTCGACCGCAGCCAGATCGACACCGCGCGCTCAGCTGCGCAGGAAGAACTGCACGACCGCTTCATCATCACCTACCGCGACAGCAGCCGTTCCGCCAAGCTGGCGACGCTGGGCAAGCTGCCGGACGCCTCAGGCCGGCTCAGCATGGGCATCAACCCCATGCGCACCCTGTCGACCGGCGCCGACGTGATACGCACCGACCGCAAGCTCGACGCAGCCGAAAGCAAGCAGCTGATGGTCGAATTGATGAAAGACCCGAACGTGTTGGCGGTCGAAGCCGATATTCGGCTCAAGCCGCTGTTCGTTCCTAACGATCCGCTGTATGCCCAGCAATGGCATTACAGGAATGGCGCCGGCGGCATCAATCTCGAACCGGCATGGGACATCACCCGCGGCGCCGGTGTGGTGGTCGGCGTCATCGATACCGGCATCACCCCGCACAGCGAGTTCGCGGGCCAGCTGGTGCCGGGCTACGATTTCATCGGCGACATCGACACCGCCGTGGACGGCGACGGCCGCGATGCCGATCCGAACGATCCGGGCGACTGGTCGGCCGCCGGCGAATGCGGCTTCTTCGCGGAAGACAGCAGCTGGCATGGCACCCACGTCGCCGGCACCATCGCGGCGCTGACCGACAACGGCGCGGGCGTGGCCGGCGTCGCGCCGGGCGCCAAGATCCTGCCGCTGCGCGCGCTGGGCAAGTGCGGCGGCTTCCTGTCCGACATCGCCGACGCGATCACCTGGGGCTCCGGCGGCACCGTCACCGGCTTGCCGGCCAACGCCAATCCGGCCGAAGTGCTGAATTTGAGCCTCGGCGGCAGCGGCGCGTGCAGCGTCGCGTTCCAGACCGCGATCGATGCGGCCGTCGCGCGCGGCACGACCATCGTCGTAGCTGCCGGCAATTCGGGCGGCGATGCCGCCAGCCAGCAGCCGGCGAGCTGCAACAACGTGATCGCGGTTTCCGCGGTCGGTCCGACCGGCACACTCGCCAGCTATTCCAGCTTCGGCCCGGTGGTCGACGTGGCCGCGCCGGGCGGCACCGGCGCCAGCCCGGCGGCGGACAATGTGCTGTCGGCGCTCAACCTCGGTCTGACCAGCCAGGGCACGGAAGGTTATGCCTGGTACGCCGGCACCTCGATGGCGTCCCCGCACGTCGCCGGCGTGGCCGCGCTGATCCAGTCGGCGTCGGCCACCCCGAAAACGCCGGCGCAGGTGAAGAAGATCATCGAGAACACCGCCTACGCCAACGGCGGCTTCCCGGGCGGCTGCGGCTATGCCAAGCCCTGCGGCACCGGCATCGTCGATGCCACGGCTGCGGTCCGCGTCGCGAACGGCACCGATCCGCTGCCGTCCGATCCGCCGCCGCCGCCGCCGCCGCCGCCGGCCACCGAACTGACCAATGGCGTCACCGTCACCGGCATCACGGTCGGCGCCAGCGGTGAGATCAAGTATCAGCTCACGGTGCCGAACGGTGCGACCAACCTGCTGTTCGCGTTGTACGGCGGTACCGGCGATGCCGATATCTACGTCAAGCGCGGCACGCCGCCCACCAGCACCTCGTACGACTGCCGTCCGTTCTCGTTCGGCAACAACGAGACCTGCTTCTTCCCGGCCCCGGCTTCGGGCGTGTGGTACGTGACCGTCAGGGGCTTCTCTGCGGCGACCGGCGTGTCGCTGTACCCGAGCTTCGTCGACGCCAACTATCCGTACAAGGAAAAGGCGACCGTCGAACAGCTGACCAACCATCGCACCCGCGTCGTGCTGACCTGGGAACACGGCAAGAATCAGGTGGACATCTACCGCAACGGGCTGATTTACAACAGCCGCCGCAACACCTATACGTTCACCGACAACTTCCGCATCGTCGGCAGCGGCACCATGACCTACAAGATCTGCAACCAGGGCACCACCGAGTGCTCGAACGACGTGACGGTCAACTATGCGTCGGCCAAGACGGCCGTCGCGGCGACCAGGACGGCCGCAACGGCCATTTCGTCCAAGCGGTAATCGCTGCAAGGCAAGCGCTCCACCCTCCCCCTGCGCAATGCAGGGGGAGGTTCTTTGCGAAACGAACGTCCACGAGTGCCACACATGTCCGACACCCCCTTTTCCCGCAGCGGCCGCGCGCTCGCGCTGTCGCTGGTCGTCGCTGCCGCCGCCGTTTCCGGCGCCTGCCAGCGCACGCCTTCGCCCGGCGCCGCTACCGACGCCACCGATACCGCGCCGATCGCCGTACGCGCGCCATTCGACGCCATGCTCAGTGTGGTCAACAACAGCGGCGCGATCCGCTTCGACGGCACCATCGGCGACGACGCCACCAAAGCGCGGATCGAACAGAGCCTGTTGTCCGCGTATGGCCCGGGCCGCGCCACCGGCGACATTGTCGTCGACAAGGCTGCACGCCCGCCGAAATGGATCGAAAGCCTCGCCGGATTCCTGAAAATACTCGAACCCTCCGTCGGCGCCGCGGTGCGTTTCGAGGGCGACAGCATCGTGCTCAGCGGCCAGGTGGATCTCGACCGGCGCCGCGCGCTGCGCACAGCCGCCGAAAGCGCCTTTCCCGGCGCGCGTCTGCAGGGATTGTTCGAACTCCCCGCCGAAACGCCCGCCGCCGGCACCATCGCGCCCGAGGCGCTGGCGAAAAACCTGAACCAGATGCCGGTGAAATTCGACAACGGCGGCGGCAACGTCAGCGTCGACAGTCTTGATCTGGTCGCGCAGGCCGCGGACTCGATCCGCGCCGCGCCGCCGGGCACCAAACTGTTGATCGTCGGCCCGGTGGTCGCCACCGCGGATGCCGGCAACGACATGTTCCTGTCGAAACAGCGCGCCGAGGCGCTGAAGGTGCAGCTGATCCTGAACGGCGTCAGCCCGGCATCGATCGAAACCCGCGGCTGGGGCCAGAAGCCCGACGGAACCCAAATCGAAGGCGCTGCGCCTCCGCCCGAAGGCGCAGCGATGCGCTTCGAACTGGTGAGATAAGCGACGCGCGGGTGTCGTTGAAGCGGTCGTTCATCCGAGCGGTCCGCAAACCGCTGCAAACGGGCGCACAACTGCGTTCTACCGCCGGATTTGCTCTCCGCAGGGGGGCTCGGTAGGCTTGCGGGTTGCTTCTCGTCATGCCCGACACCATCTCCGGGCGTGCGACGGCTTCCCCCCTCAAGCCCGGACCCCCCATTCGATGGCCATGGACACCATCCGCATCCGCGGAGCGCGTACCCACAACCTCAAGAACATCGATCTCGATCTGCCTCGCGACAAGCTGATCGTGATCACCGGCCTGTCCGGATCGGGCAAGTCGTCGCTGGCGTTCGACACCATCTACGCCGAAGGTCAGCGCCGTTACGTCGAATCGCTGTCGGCCTACGCGCGCCAGTTCCTGAGCGTGATGGAGAAGCCCGATGTCGATCACATCGAGGGTTTGAGTCCGGCGATCTCGATCGAACAGAAATCGACCTCGCACAACCCGCGCTCCACGGTCGGCACCATCACCGAAATCTACGATTACCTGCGCCTGCTCTACGCGCGCGTCGGTTCGCCGCGCTGCCCGGACCATCACTTTCCGCTGGAAGCGCAGACCGTCAGCCAGATGGTCGACCAGGTGCTGGCGCTGGAGCAGGATCCGAAGACCGCAGAGCAGCGCTACATGCTGCTGGCGCCGGTGATCCGCGAACGCAAGGGCGAGCACGCGCAGGTGTTCGAGCAACTGCGCGCGCAGGGCTACGTGCGCGTACGCGTGGACGGCGTGCTGTACGAGATCGACGCGGTGCCGGCGCTGACCCTGCGTCAGAAGCACACCATCGAAGCGGTGATCGACCGCTTCAAGTCGCGCGCGGACATCAAGCAGCGGCTCGCCGAATCCTTCGAGACCGCGCTGAAACTCGGCGACGGCATGGCGCTGGTGCAATCGATCGACGACGCCAACGCAGCGCCGCTGCTGTTCTCGTCGAAATACAGCTGCCCGGTCTGCGACTACTCGCTGCCGGAGCTGGAACCGCGGCTGTTCTCGTTCAACTCGCCGGTGGGCGCCTGCCCGAGTTGCGATGGCCTGGGCGTGAGCCAGTTCTTCGACCCGGTGCGGGTGGTCGTGCATCCCGAGCTGTCGATGGCGGCCGGCGCGGTGCGCGGCTGGGACCGCCGCAACGTCTATTATTTCCAGTTGATCCAGTCGCTGGCCAAGCATTACGGCTTCAGCGTGGACACGCACTGGAACGAGCTGGATCCGGCCACCCAGCACGCCGTGCTGCACGGCAGCGGCGGCGAATTGATCGCCTTCACCTATCTCACCGACACCGGCGGCCGCAGCCAGCGCAAGCACAAGTTCGAGGGCATCATCCCGAATCTGGAGCGACGCTACCGCGAAACCGAATCGGCCGCGGTGCGCGAAGAACTGGCGAAATACATCAGCGAACGGCCCTGCCCCGACTGCGGCGGCGCGCGACTGAACCGCGCGGCGCGCAATGTGTTCGTGGCCGACCGCGCGCTGCCGTCGATCGTGGTGCTGCCGATCGACGAAGCCCTGGATTTCTTCGGCAATCTCGCCCTGAGCGGCTGGCGCGGCGAGATCGCGACCAAGATCGTCAAGGAGATCCGCGAACGCCTGAACTTCCTGGTCGATGTCGGCCTCGATTACCTCACCCTCGAACGCAAGGCCGATACGCTGTCCGGCGGCGAAGCGCAGCGCATCCGCCTGGCGTCTCAGATCGGCGCTGGTCTGGTCGGGGTGATGTACGTGCTGGACGAGCCGTCCATCGGCCTGCATCAGCGCGACAACGAGCGTCTGCTCGGCACGCTCACCCGCCTGCGCGATCTGGGCAACACCGTGATCGTGGTCGAACACGACGAGGACGCGATCCGCCTGGCCGACCACGTGGTCGACATCGGCCCGGGCGCGGGCGTCCATGGCGGCGAAGTCGTGGCCCAGGGCAGTTTCGACGATCTGCTCAAAGCGCCGCGCTCGCTGACCGGCCAATATCTCAGCGGCAAGCGCCGGATCGAGATTCCGGCGCATCGCCACAAACCCAATCCGAAGATGAAGCTCACGCTGCGCGGCGCGTCGGGCAACAATCTGAAGAATGTCGATCTGACCCTGCATGCGGGCCTGTTCACCGCGGTGACCGGCGTCTCCGGTTCCGGCAAATCGACGCTCATCAACGACACCCTGTACGCGCTGGCCGCCAACGAAATCAACGGCGCTTCGCACAAGCCGGCACCCTATAAAGAAGTGAAGGGACTGGATCTGTTCGACAAGGTCGTCGACATCGACCAGTCGCCGATCGGGCGCACGCCGCGCAGCAACCCGGCGACCTACACCGGTCTGTTCACGCCGCTGCGCGAGCTGTACGCGCAGGTGCCGGAATCGCGCGCGCGCGGCTATTCGCCGGGACGTTTCAGCTTCAACGTACGCGGCGGCCGGTGCGAGGCTTGTCAGGGCGACGGCCTGATCAAGGTCGAGATGCACTTCCTGCCCGACGTGTACGTGCCCTGCGATGTCTGCCACGGCAAACGCTATAACCGCGAGACGCTGGAAATCCTCTACAAGGGCTACAGCATCCACGACGTGCTGGACATGACCGTCGAGGACGCGCTGAAACTGTTCGAGCCGGTACCGTCGATCGCGCGCAAGCTCGAAACGCTGATCGATGTCGGCCTGAGCTATATCCGTCTGGGCCAGCCGGCGACCACGCTGTCGGGCGGCGAAGCGCAGCGCGTCAAACTGTCGAAGGAGTTGTCCAGAAGGGATACCGGGCGCACGCTGTACATCCTCGACGAACCCACCACCGGCCTGCATTTCCACGACATCGAGCATCTGCTCGCGGTGCTGCACAAGCTGCGCGACGAAGGCAATACGATCGTGGTGATCGAACACAACCTCGACGTGATCAAGACCGCCGACTGGGTGATCGATCTCGGCCCCGAGGGCGGCCATCGCGGCGGCGGCATCATCGCCGAGGGCACGCCCGAGGAACTGGTCGCGGTCGCGGAGTCGCACACCGGCCGCTTCCTCGCGCACGTGCTGGACCCGTCGCTCGCCGCGCGAAAATCGACATCGTCGAAAGCATCGATGACGTCGAAAGGCGAACGCGCGCTGCCGCCGAAGTCGAACAAGGCCACCCGGGCAGCCGCCAAAAAGGCGGCTGCCAAACCTGTCGGCAAGCCCCCGGCCAAAACCGCCATCAAGACCAGACCCCGGAAGACCCCGGCATGACCGACCACTCCGCCGATCCGAACCAGGACACGCCCGCGATGCTGTTCCGCATGCCCATCGACCTGCGCTGGCGCGATCTGGACGCGTTCAACCACGTCAACAACGCCAACTTCATGACCTATGTGGAAGAGGCGCGGATCCGCTGGTTCGAGAGCGCGGGCAACGACTGGCTGTCGAACGGGCGCATCCCGCTGCTGGCCGCGGTGCAGATGAATTACAGGCTGCCGATTCCCTACCCGGCCCGCGTGTTCGTCGAATTGCTGACCGAACGCGTCGGCAACAGCAGCCTGACCCTGGGTCACCGCATCGTCGGCGAGGACGATCGCCTGTATGCCGACGGCCACTCGGTGCTGGTCTGGATCGAAATGGCCAGCGGCCGCCCGGTGCCGCTGCCGGATGCGGTGCGCGCGGCGGCAGAGATGATTCCTGGCGACTCGCTGTAGAGCGTGCTTCAGCGCGCTGCTCCGAATCCGCCAGGCGACATCGTTCAACACAAGCCACATATGATGCCGGGATCTGCGAATCGAACGGCGCCAACAAATAAAGCAGCGTGCTGAAGCACGCTCTGCGCGGCAACAGGACCGCGTTGTCAAAGCTCCGGCTTGCGTACCTCGAACTCGCCCACCAGCGTGCCGCCGCCCGCGAGCTCGAACTCGATCACGATTTTGCTGCCCGTCTGGATCATGGCCGCGCTGGGCCGCATCAACATTAGATGCATGCCACCGGGCTTGAGCACCGCGGCGCCATGGGGCGCAAGGCGCAGCTGCGGCACCGGACGCATCCTGCTCACGCCGTCGACGACGCGGGTCTCGTGCAGTTCGACGCTGCCGAACGACGGGCTGCTCGCGGAGACGATGGTCGCTGGCGTCGGGCAACGATTCACGATGCGACCGAAGCCGGCCATCATCGGCATCCTGTTCGGCGGCATCCGCACCCAACCCTCCAGCACCTGCGGGCGGCACTCGCGCGCCGCGACCGGCGCGGACAGGACGAAAACGAAGGCAAGGGCGGCGGCGAGGCGGCAGGCAATGGCGTACATGCGAATATGATAGCTCCTCACCCCAAGGAAGCATCGACGCGATGACCGCACCTCTCGAAACGCCTCCGATCCGCTCCCGGGATTTCGGCGTGATCCGTTGTCTTGAACTGGCGCGCCCGCCGGTGAATGCCCTCGACCCCGACCTGTGCCGCGCATTGATCTTCGCGCTGGAAAACGCCTACAGCGACGGCGTGCTGGGCGTGGTGCTCGCCGGCAGCCCGAAAATCTTCTCCGCCGGTCTGGACGTGCCCTATCTGCTCTCGCTCGGCGACGACCATCGCGGCGTGCTGGAATGCTGGCAGGCCTTTTTCGGCGTCGCCCGCCTGCTCGCGGAATCGCGGGTGCCGGTGGTCGCGGCGATGACCGGTCACGCGCCGGCCGGCGGCTGCGTGCTGGCGCTATGCTGCGACTACCGGGTGATGGCGCGCAGCGTCGACGGCGAACGGCCGTTCGCGATCGGGCTGAACGAAACCCAGGTCGGCCTGGTGGTACCCGAAGGCATCCAGCGCCTGCTGCGCCGGGTGGTCGGTGAATACCGCGCCGAACGACTGATGGTCGCCGGCGAGATGGTGACCGCCGAACGCGCGCTGGAGCTCGGCCTGGTCGACGAACTGGCCGATGTCGACCATGTCGTGCCGCGCGCCGTGGCATGGCTGGAAGCCCTGTTGAAGCTGCCGCACCAGCCGATGCTGCGAACCCGCGCCCTCGCCCGTCGGGCCGTGGTCGAAGCCCTGTCGCCGGATGTCATCCATCTGGAAGCCTTCGTCGAACAATGGTGGGAACCGGAAACGCAGGCGGCGTTGAATACGCTGGTAGCCAAGTTGAAGAAATAAGCCGGGTGCGCCCGCCCTGCAGGAGGGCCTTCAGGCCGGCCCAGACGGCACGTGACGGGCGAAGCCAATGAGGCCGTGCCAACGGCTGAAGGAGTTCGACATCCCTGAAAGCCCTCCTCCAGAATCAGGGCGTCATATACAGCAGCAGCTCAAGCACGCGCTCCGGCGGCCGGCACAGGCGCGTGCCCATCGGCGCGATCACGAACGGCCGGTTGATCAGCATCGGGTGGGCGAACATCGCGTCGAGCAGCGCCTCATCGGAGACGCCGGGTTCCGCAAGGCCCAACTCGACGAACAGCGCATCCTTTTCGCGGATCGCTTCGCGCACACTCAAACCCGCAGCGGCGACGACTTCGGCGATGCGCGCTTTCGACAACGAAGCGGTGGCGTATTCCACGATCAGCGGCTCGATGCCGGCATCGCGGATCAGCGCAAGCGCATTGCGCGACTGACTGCAGCGCGGGTTGTGCCAGATTTCGACCGGCATCGTTTCGGCGGACATGCGGAGCGCTTGCGAACGATCAGACGGTCGCGACCGGACGCGTCGGATCTTCGATCCAGCCGCTCCACGAACCGGTGAACAGGCGCGCGCCGGACAGGCCGGCATGGGTCATCGCCAAAAGATGGTGGCAGGCGGTCACGCCGGAGCCGCACATGGCGATGACCTGCTGCGGCGAACGATCGCCGAGCAGCGCGGCGAATTCCTCCGCAAGTTGCTTGGCGGGCTTGAATCGGCCCGCATCGAGATTCATCGCATACGGACGATTGATCGCGCCGGGAACATGTCCGGCGACGCGATCGATGGGTTCGATTTCGCCGCGATAGCGCTCGCCTGCGCGCGCATCGACCAGCGCATCGCCGACCTCCAGCCGCGCGGCGATTTCGCCTGCATCGAACAGCAGGCTGCGATCGAACTCGCCGGAATTCGTCGTGGCCTGGATCGCCGGCACCTCGGCATCGGTCGGCAGTCCAAGCGCAGTCCAGCGCGCCCAACCGCCGTCGAGCACCGCGACGCGGCGATGCCCGAACGCGCGCAGCAGGAACCACAGACGCGCGGCATAGGCGCCGTCGCCGCCGTCGTAGGCGACCACCTGCGTTTCGGGCGTCACCCCGCAGCGGCCGAGCCATGCGCCGAAGGCTTCGGCCCCGGGCCAGGGATGGCGTCCCGCGCCGTGGCGATGCGGGCCGGACAGGTCGCGATCCAGATGCGCGTACTGCGCGCCCGGCAGATGCGCCTCGCGCCAGGCGGCTTCACCGGCGGCAGCGTCGTTCAGCGCGAAGCGGCAATCGAACAGACGCACCGCGGCACCGAGCCGGGCGGCCAGCGCCTCCGCATCGACCAACGTCGTCCAATCACTGAAGCCGGTGACGATCGTCATGGCAGCTCCGCTCGCGCGAGACGTTCGCGCAGATTGAACAGAATGGAGGCGGTCACACCCCAGATGCGCTGCTGTGGCGCCTGCGGCGGACTGCGGAACTGCAGCACGTGGCGGGAGCGCCCGCGATAGTCGATGGCGACGTGTTCCAGATTGTCCGGATGCATCAGGAAATCGAGGCCGACCTCGAACACTTCGGCGACTTCACCGGGATCGGGCACCGCGACGAATCGGGGATCGATCCGCGCCACCACCGGCAGTACGCGGAAACCGGTGATCGTGATCAGCGGGTCGAGGAAGCCCAGCGGCGTGGCGAGATCCAGACCGAGTCCGATTTCCTCCTGCGCCTCACGCAGCGCCGCAGAAACGACATCGAGGTCATCCGCTTCGATCCGGCCGCCGGGGAAACTCACCTGCCCGGCATGATGGCGCAGGCTGTCGGTGCGCCGCGTGAGCAACACCTGCAGGCCGCTGTCGCGCGGCACCAGACCGACCAGCACCGCGGCGTCCACCGCCGGCGCATCGCCGAGCAGATCGGCCAGTTCGTCGTAGTTCCACGGCGCGCCCGACGGCATCGCCGCGAGCGGATGCAGGGCATCGTGCAGCGCGGGCAACGCAGGGATCATGCGCGGGTATCTTGGATGGAGGGGGCCTGGGTCAGCCGAGCTTCCCGTGCAGGCAGCACCACATCCATCATGTACAGCCGCTGCGCGTCGCTCATCGACATCCAGCCGGCGATCTCATTGCCGGTGCGCAGGCATCCGTCGCAATACCCGACAGGGTCGAGCGTGCAGACGCCGATGCAGGGCGTGAGGACGGGGCGGACAGTGGTCATGAGTCGAAGTCTGAAAACATCACGCCGGCAAGCGCCGGCGTGAGGGTGGATCATGCGGAGTGAACCGGTCGGTGCGAAGAACGCACGGAATGGATCAGTTGCGCGGCGGCTGTTGCGGCTGCTGCTGCGGTGCGGCAACCACCGGGCCGACGTTGGCCAGCTTGATGTTGAAGATCACCACCTGATTGGCCATTTCGCCTGCGCGATCGACCGTGGTGCCATGGGCGGCACTGCCAGGCAGGGCCACTTCCCAGCGCGCGCCGGTCGGCATCAACTGCAGCGCTTCGCGCAGGCCCGGCAGTGGAATCTCGCTCAGACGCACCGTGACCGGACCGGCCGGCTGGCCTTCGCTCGGCACGCTGGTGTCAGCGATTACAGTGCCGTCGGGCAGGGTGCTCTTGAATTCGACCGAGATCTGGTTGGCCTGGGTCGGCTTGGCGCCGTTGCCGGACTCGATCACGCGGTACTGCACGCCGCTGGGCAGCACTTTCACGCCGGACTTGCCCTTGTTCTGGGCCAGGAACGCGTCGCCCTTGGTCTTGTTCTCGGCAGCGCGCTTCTCGAGCTCGGCCTTGGCCTTGGCGACCATGCGACCCTGCAGCGCCTGCATCGCAGGGCCCAGCAATTCAGGCGATACCGCCGGATCCTTGCGGCCGGTGGCATCCTGGAAGGCCTTCATCACGGTGGCCATGTCCAGTTGTTCGCCGCTGCCGATGACGCGGGCGATATCCAGACCGGCGCGATAGCCGAGGGCATAGCTGACTTTGCCCTTCTCGGACGTGGTGTCCTGGGCCGAGGCCGCACCCGCGGTCAGAGCCAGGGCCGCGAAGGTGGCGGCGGCGAGCAGACGCAACTTCATTCAGTAACTCTCCAAGAGTGGAATTGCCGGGGCTTCCGGCATGGAACGGGGCGGTCAGGCCGCCCCGGTATGGACTGTTCAAACGACAGGCTAGGATACTGTCCGCAGCACTTAACCGCTACTGAGGACAACAGTCCGACCCGGCCCGTCGGGCGCAAGTTCCCGTGCGATGCGCGCCCGGCCATGCGCCGCGGCCCTTTTTTTCAACCGATTTTCTCGACAGATCCCGACATGACCCAAGACTCCGCCCCTCCCGCGCCCGCTTCCGTGCTGCTCATCGAAGACCACCCGGTCGAGGGCCACGGCACGATCCGCCGCATCGCCATCGACCGTCCCGAGCGCCTGAATGCGCTGAACGCGGCCACTCTCGATGCCCTGCACGCGGCCTTCGACGCCGCCGCCGCCGATCCCGCAGTGCGGGTGATCGTGTTGACCGGCAGTGGCCCCAAGGCCTTCGTGGCCGGCGCCGATATCGCCGAAATGAGCGGACTGAGCCCGGTCGAAGGCCGCGATTTCTCGCTGCGCGGTACCCGGATGATGCGGCGGATGGAAACCATGCCCAAGCCGGTGATCGCGATGATCAACGGATTCGCCCTGGGCGGCGGCCTGGAACTGGCGATGGCCTGCCACCTGCGCATCGCCGCCGATACCGCCAAGGTCGGCCAGCCCGAGATCAATCTGGGCCTGATCCCGGGTTTCGGCGGCACGCAACGCCTGCTGCGCCTCGCCGGTCGCGCCGCGACCCTGGAGCTGTGTCTGCTCGGCGCGCCGATCGATGCCGCCCGCGCGCATGCGCTGGGCATCGTCAACCGCGTGGTGCCGTCCGCCGATCTCGAAGCCGAAACCATGAAGATCGCCGAACAGTTGGCCGCCTCGGCTCCGCTGGCGCTGCGCGGCATGCTGGACTGCGTGAACGTCGGCGGCGAGTGCGGCATCGAGGAAGGCCTCGAATACGAGAGCGCGCAGTTCGGGCTGATCTTTTCGACCGAAGACATGCGCGAAGGCACGCAGGCGTTCCTGGAACGGCGCAAGCCGGTGTTCAGCGGCCGATGAGCGCAGCGACCTGCCCCGCTTGCGGGGACGCCACACTGCGCGCGATCGCCGATGCGCTGGCGGTGGACGATCTGGACCGGGCGATGACGCTCGGCCTGCTCGACGCGCACCCGGACAATATCGCCGGGTGCTGCGACACATGCATCCCATGCGCAGACATCGTGATCGCCGCACGCGACGAACGCCTGCGTGCGCTCGCGGCGCGAGAACGCCATCGCGCGCGGAAGGACAGGCTCGCGGAACGCGCAGCGGCGCGCTCGCGCAAACGCGAAGCCGCTGCGCCACGAACTTCCATCGCCGCGCCCTCGCTGCCGGCGGCGGCCGCTGCTGCGCTGGCGCGCGCGAAGGCACGCGTCGCCGCGAAACGACTACCGGAATAGATCGATTGGCGACGAAGAAGAAAGCCGCGCGCGCGCCCCGCGGCGGCATGGCGCCCGCCGACATCCGGACAATGTTCGAGCGTTTGCGTGAACTCAACCCGCAACCGACCACCGAACTCGAATACTCGACGCCTTTCGAACTGCTGGTGGCGGTGATCCTGTCGGCGCAGGCCACCGATGTCGGCGTGAACAAGGCCATGCGCCGGCTGTTTCCGGTCGCGAATACGCCGCAGGCGATCGCAGCACTCGGCGTGGATGGACTGAAGCCGTACATCGCCACGATCGGACTGTTCAATACGAAAGCCGCCAACGTGGTCGCGATGTCTCGGCAACTGCTCGAACGGCACGATGGGGAAGTGCCGCGCGACCGGGCCTCGCTGGAAGCCCTGCCCGGCGTCGGCCGCAAGACCGCGAACGTGGTGATGAATACCGCCTTCGGCGAAGCGACGATGGCGGTCGACACGCATATCTTCCGCGTCTCCAACCGCACCGGGCTAGCGCCGGGCAAGACCGTGCTGGCGGTGGAACAGGCGCTGCTGAAGCGCGTACCGGAGGAATTTCTGAAGGATGCGCACCACTGGCTGATCCTGCACGGCCGCTATACCTGCAAGGCGCGGAGGCCCGAGTGCTGGCGTTGTCCGATCCGCGATGTGTGTCGCTTCAAGGACAAGACCACCGATGGCGAGCGGTAACGCTGATCGGCATTACAGCCTGTAGAGCGACCTTCAGGTCGCTGCTTTTCCGTGAAGGTGCAGCGCGCTGAAGCACGCTCTACAAGACACAAAAAAAGCCCCGGCGAACCGGGGCTAAAGGTGCATCGACTGGGAGAGAGTCGTATTTCGATCGAACTGTGTCGAGCCGGAACGGTTGGATCAGAACGCGAACTGCGTGCGCAGCGCGTACTGGCCGGTCTCGTCGCCGTTGACTTCGTTTTCGCCCTTCGTGTAATTGAACATGAAGCGCAGGTTCGGGTTGACGTAATAATTGACGCCGAACAGGGTGCTGTTGACCTCGCGATTGGCGATGTCCTTGTTCTCGATGGTGTCGTAGCGCGCGGTGAGTTCCCAGATGCCCTTGTCGCCGACTTTGGGCGAACCGAACACGCCGGTGGCCGACTTGTACGCCTTGTGGCCGCCGTTGAGGATCCAGCTGCCCTGCAGGTACCACGTGGTCAGGTCTTGATCGCCACCAAGCGGGCGTTCGAAGGTCGAATTCACGTATTCGCCCTGGAAGAACGCCGGGCCGAACGAACCGGCGACTTCCAGGCCATAGGCGGTGATGCTGTCGCCGCTGGCGCCGGTGACGGTGCCGATGGTCTGCGACGGGCCGCGACGGCCCGCGTAGTTGGCGACCGCAGTGACATCGGCCGAACCCTTGTTCAGATCTTCGACGCTGACCCAGCCGCCGATGTGCAGCGTGTTCTGCTCGTTGTTGATCGGCGCATAGGTGACGCGGGCCGATGCACCGACGCCTTCGGCGCGGGCAGTGGCAGCGTTGCGCAGGTTGAATGCGCTCACGCCGACGGTGTAGTTGGTACCGGCGCGCTGGTAGCCAACGCCCTGCTGGAACTGGCGGGCGTTGAACAGGCCGGTGGCCGAGGCGTACGGGCGCTCCATCATCAGGATTTCGTTGGAGCTGGTCAGCTCTTCCATCGAGCGATACGGCTTGAACTGGCCGATCGTGACCTTGCCGCCCCACACGTTCTTGGCGATGTACAGGTCGCGCAGGCCGTCGAGGTTGGTGCCGGCGGCGAAGTCCTGCTCCATCTTGTATTCCCAGCCCAGCGCCTTGCCCGACAGGGTCAGACGCGCGCGGCGGAATTCGCTGGTGCCGGTGGTGCTGGCGATATCGCGATCGAAGGCGTAAGCGTCGAAATGGACGCGACCGCCGAGGGTGGCTTCGAACTTGCCATCGGCCGACGTCACCTTGATGCCGCCCTTGGTGTCGACCTTGACCGATTTATTGGTGATGTTGTCGAGCTGGGTCGCGGTGTCGACGTTGACGTCCGACTGCGCGTCGGTCCGTTCTTCGAGCGACTCGACCTTCTGCATCAGCTCGGCGATCTGGTCCTTGAGCGCCTGGATCTCACTGTCTCTGGACTGCGCGGAGGCGGAGGCGCTGGTGCCCGCGAGGGCGGCGCCGATGGCGATGGCGAGAATGGCATGACGCATGGTGGTGTCCCCGGTAGTGGATTCTGCAATGGTGTGGTTGAAACCGGTTTCCCGCATCGGCGCGCCCGGCGGCGCGCAGCAACAGAAGCCGTTAAGACGATGTAAACGGTCGCTAGAGTGCGACCCGAATCTGACACCGGGATGTTCCAATGGTGACGATATTGTGACAATCGCCCCGGCACGACTGCAGTCCGATTGTCTTATTCCGAGGCTGGACTTCATACCGAGATGCTCAAAAACCCGGATTATGAACGGCTCTCCGATGATAAGATTCGCCTAGAATTACCGATGGAATCGCAGATCCGTCGCACCTATCGCCAACGGATACGGAACTGTCATATTTCCGTCATCTGACACACATGCCGCTGTCATCCGCCTCCGCTCCAATGTGACGCATTCGGGACACCCCGAACCGCAACCCCAATGAGGAGCACCTCCGTGTTCAAGTCGATCAAATCGCAAGCCGCCGTACTCGTCATCGCCGGCAGCGCCATCTTCAACGCCCAAGCCGCAGACATCACCGGCGCCGGCGCCACCTTCATCTACCCGCTGCTGTCGAAGTGGTCCGCCGACTACTCGCAGGCCACCGGCAACAAGATCAACTACCAGTCGATCGGTTCGGGTGGCGGCATCGCCCAGATCAAGGCCAAGACGGTCGATTTCGGCTCCTCCGACAAACCCCTGCCGCCGGAAGAACTCAAGGCTTCGGGCCTGGTCCAGTTCCCGTCGGCGATCGGCGGCGTGGTGCCGGTGGTCAACATCGTCGGCGTGAAGGCCGGCGCGATGAAGTTCGACGGTCCGCTGCTGGCCGACATCTTCCTCGGGAAGATCACCATGTGGAACGATCCGCGCATCGTCGCCCTGAATGGCGGAGTCACCCTGCCGTCGCAGAAGATCACCGTCGTGCATCGCTCGGACGGTTCCGGCACCACCTTCAACTGGGCCAATTACCTGTCCAAGGTCAGCCCGGAATGGAAGTCGAAGGTCGGTGAAGGCACCTCGGTCAAGTGGCCGACCGGCGTGGGCGGCAAGGGCAACGAAGGCGTCGCCGCGTACGTGAAGCAGATCAAGGGCGGCATCGGCTACGTCGAACTGTCCTACGCGCTGCAGAACAAGATGGCTTTCACCCGCGTGAAGAATGCGGCCGGAAACTTCGTGCTGCCCAGCGACGAAACCTTCCAGGCTGCGGCCGCCAGCGCCGACTGGGCGAAGTCGAAGGACTTCTTCCTGATCATGACCGACGCGCCGGGCCAGAACTCCTGGCCGATCGCCGCCACCAACTTCATCCTGATGCAGCGCAAGCCGAAGGATGCCGGCCGCTCGAAGGAAGCGCTCGCCTTCTTCCGCTGGGCCTACGCCAATGGCGACGCTCAGGCCAAGTCGCTCGATTACGTCCCGTTGCCGGATGCGCTGGTCCAGCAGGTCCAGGCCTACTGGGCCAAGGAACTGAAGTTCTGACCACCCAGATGCCGGCCGACGGCGGATCGCACGCCGAGGCCTGGCTGGCTCCCGAAAGACCACGCGCTTCCGGCGCGTGGTCTTCTTCGCGACAGGCACCTGCTCCATCCGCCTCCGCAAAGCAGGCCATCGCAAGTTCGGCCTTCCCGACATCGACAGAACGAAACCAGCTTCCGACATGAGCACAACCGTTTCCACTCCGCTTCCAAAAACGAGTCGCGACGTTCTCGACTCGCGCGCCGACCGGGGCTTCCGCTGGCTGGTGACCGGCGCCGGCATCGTGGTGCTGATTTCGCTCGCCGCCGCCGCGTTCTCGATGCTGTGGGGCGGTATCGCCGCCTTCGAAAAATTCGGCCTCGCCTTCCTGTGGCGCGATGCATGGGATCCGGTGATGCAGGATTTCGGTGCGCGCGTACCGATCTTCGGCACCCTCGTCACTGCATTCATCGCCCTGTTGATCGCCGTGCCGATCAGCTTCGGCATCGCGATGTTCCTCACCGAAATCTCGCCGCGCTGGCTGCGTACGCCGGTCGGCACCGCGATCGAACTGCTCGCGGGCATTCCCTCGATCATCTACGGCATGTGGGGCCTGTTCGTGCTGGTGCCGTTCCTGTCGCTGAACATCTATCCCTGGGTCGACGAAAACCTCGGCCAACTGCCGTTCGTCGGTACGCTGTTCTCCGGTCCGCCGCTCGGCCTGGGCATGGGTACCGCCGGCCTGGTGCTGGCGATCATGGTGATTCCGTTCATCAGTTCCATCATGCGCGAAGTGTTCCTGACCGTGCCCGGCCGCCTGAAGGAATCCGCCTATGCGCTGGGTTCCACGCGCTGGGAAGTGCTCTGGGACATCGTGCTGCCCTACACCCGCTCCGCGGTGATCGGCGGCATCTTCCTGGGTCTGGGCCGCGCGCTCGGCGAGACCATGGCCGTGACCTTCGTGCTGGGCAATGCGCACCGCCTGAGCTTCTCGCTGCTGGAACCCGGCAACTCCATCGCCGCCAGCATCGCCAACGAATTCGCCGAAGCCGATTCGCCGATGTATCTGTCGTCGCTGATCGCGCTGGGCTTCGTGCTGTTCCTCGTCACCTTCGTGGTGCTGACCATCGCGCGGCTGATGCTGCGCCAACTCAAAAAGCGCGAGGGCAACTGATGTCCGCTGCTCCTAACACGCCTGCCGCAACGGCCCGCAAGATTTCCAGAGCGCAGAATTCGCTGTATCTGCAGCGCAGGATCAAAAATGTCGTGGCCCAGGCGCTCGCGATCATGGCCACCCTGTTCGGCCTGTTCTGGCTGGGCTGGATCATGTGGACGACGCTGAGCAAAGGCATCAGCTCGCTCAATATGGCCCTGTTCACCGAAATGACGCCGCCGCCGGGCGACAGCGGCGGCATGGCCAATGCGTTCATGGGCAGCGTCATCATGAGTTTGCTCGGCATCGTCATCGGTGCGCCCATCGGCGTACTGGCGGGCACCTTCCTCGCCGAATATTCGCGCAGCACGTGGGCGTCGCGGCTGGGCGAAACCGTCCGCTTCGTCAACGACATCCTGCTGTCGGCGCCGTCGATCGTGCTCGGCCTGTTCGTCTACACATTGGTCGTCGCGCAGATGGGCCACTTCTCCGCGCTGGCCGGCGCGATCGCGCTCGCGTTCATCGTGCTGCCGGTCGTGGTGCGCACCACCGACGAAATGTTGCGTCTGGTGCCGTCGCAGATGCGCGAAGCCGCGCTGTCGCTGGGCGTGCCGCAGTGGAAGGTCACGGTGCAGGTGCTCTATCGCAGCGCCTCGGCCGGCATCGTCACCGGCATCCTGCTCGCCCTGGCGCGCATCTCCGGCGAGACCGCGCCGCTGCTGTTCACGGCGCTCAACAACCAGTACTGGAGCACCGATCTGATGTCGCCGATGGCCAACGTGCCGGTGGTGATCTTCCAGTTCGCGATGAGCCCGTTCGAGAACTGGCACACGCTGGCATGGGCGGGCGCATTCATCCTGACCATCTTCGTGCTCGCGATCAGCCTCACCGCGCGCGCCATCCTGCTCCGCAACAAGATTTCCCATGACTGACTTCACCCGGGACACGCCCATGACCACCGCTACCAACGCCGACGGCACCCACGCGGACAGCGTCCATCTGGACAGCCGCACCTCAGTCGCCCAGCACAACAGTGCGCCGCGCATCGCAGTCGCGCATCGCGACGCCGCGCCCGATGCGCCGGTGAAAATCTGCGCACGCGGCCTGGATTTCTACTACGACAAATTCCTGGCGCTGAAGAAGATCGATCTGGAGATTCCGGAAAAGCGCGTCACCGCGCTGATCGGTCCGTCCGGCTGCGGAAAATCCACGCTGCTGCGCATCTTCAATCGCATTTACGCGCTGTATCCGAAGATGACCGCCGTCGGTGAAGTACTGCTGGACGGCGAGAACATTCTCGACCCGAAGTACCCGATGAACCGGCTGCGCAGCAAGGTCGGCATGGTGTTCCAGAAGCCGGTGCCGTTCCCGATGACCATCTTCGAGAACGTCGCCTACGGCATCCGTCATCACGAACGTCTGTCGAAGGCCGACATGGCCGTGCGCGTCGAAGAAGCGCTGCGCCAGGCGGCACTGTGGGAAGAAGTGAAGGACAAGCTCGGCCAGAGCGCGCTGGGCCTGTCGGGCGGCCAGCAGCAGCGGCTGTGCATCGCGCGCGCGGTCGCGCTACGCCCGGACGTACTGTTGCTGGACGAGCCGACCTCGGCGCTGGACCCGATTTCCACCAGCCGCATCGAGCAGCTGATCGAAGAGCTGAAGCAGAACTACACCATCGCGATCGTCACCCACAACATGCAGCAGGCGGCGCGCGTCTCCGACTACACCGCTTTCATGTATCTCGGCGATCTGATCGAGCACGACGTCACCGGAAAGATCTTCTCCAAGCCCTCGAAGCAACAGACCGAGGACTACATCACCGGCCGGTTCGGCTGAGCATCCAAACCATGTAGAGCGGCCTTCAGGCCGCTGAACCATCTATCGAAACGCATCAGCGGCCTGAAGGCCGCTCTACATGCCGGTTTACCAGTCGATCTGCCAGAACAAACCCACCGCAACGCACCCACCTACTTTCCAGAGTCGAGCCATGAACACCCAACCGCACAACCACATCGTCAAGAGCCACGACGAAGAACGCCGGATCCTGCTGGACGAGATCCTGCGGATGGGCGAAATGGCGGCCGCGCAGCTGGAAGCCGCGCTGGACGTGATCGACCGCCGCGACGGCAAGGCCGCCGAGCGCATCGTCGCCAACGACGAAGCCATCGACGCGCTGGAACTGCAGGTCAGCCACGACGCGATGAAGCTCGCGCTGCGCGGCCCGCTCGCGCGCGACCTCCGCGAGATCCTGGCGGCGCTGCGGATCGCGTCGGACATCGAACGCATCGGCGACTACGCTTCCAACATCGCCAAACGTTCGATGGCGCTGAACCTCTCTCCGCCGCTGCCGCACACCCGCGGCCTGGGCAGTCTCGGTCGTCTGGTGGTGAGCCAGGTCCGCAAGGTGCTGGCCGCCTACCGCGACGGCGATATGGACGCCGCCCAGCAGGTCCGCGCCGAGGATGCCGAGATCGACACCCAGTACACCGGCCTGTTCCGGGAACTGCTGACCTACATGATGGAAGACCCGCGGGTGATCACCCCCTGCACCCATCTGCTGTTCATGGCCAAGAATCTGGAGCGCGTGGGCGACCACGCCACCAACATCGCCGAAAACATCTGGTTCCAGGAATACGGCGAGGGTCCGTTGGCGCCGCGCGAGAAGCGCGACGAAACCAGTTCGACCGGCTGAGCGCACGCTGCATCGCCCCATAGGCGCTTTCTCCTGTCCCGGGTGCCTCACCCTTCGGCCAACACCCGCCCGCGGGCACTGGCCGTGGACTTTTCCCTAAACGGAACCTGAATCCAAACACCGCTCAGCCGAATCCGCGCACCGTTCCCCCCACGTCGTAACTCTTTGTGCACAAACGCAAACGCGATGCCGCGTAGATTGCGACCACCAAGGAGAGTGCGGTGCAGGATTCAATATTCCAGACGTTGCTGATCGACGCCCGCCGGGGAGATCTCCCCGCCCTGGAACGCGTATTGACGCGTTCCCGTCAGGATCTGCGTCGTTACGCCGAATACCACTGCGCGGTGAACGATGTCGAAGATGCCGTGCAGGAAAGCCTGATCCTGGTGTCGCGAAAACTCTCGACCCTGCGCGAACTCGATGCCTATGCCTCATGGCTGTTCCGCATCGTCAAGCGCGAATGCACGCGCATGAAGCGCGCTGCCCGCCATCTGCTGATGCAGCCTTCGGACCTCGAAGAACTCGACGGTCCGCATTACCCCGCGCCCACCGGGCTGATCCGCGATGTCGCCAACGCGCTCGCTGCGCTGCCGCTGCACTATCGCGACATCATCCTGATGCGCGATCTCGAAGGCCGGTCCATCGCCGAAATCGCGAGTGGTCTCGGCCTGCATCCGGAAGCCGTCAAAGCCCGCCTGCATCGTGCCCGCAGTCTGGCCCGACAATACCTTTCGCCGGAACCCGTCTCCCCGCTCGCGCTGGCGACCAGGGGTTAACATTCGCCCACCTCCGATCCTCATCCGATCGCTCACCCAACCCACCCCTCAGGAGAGAACCCTCATGTCCAACACCAAGAAACCCGTCGCGATCGCCATCTCCGCTGCCCTGGCCGGCGGCTTGCTGCTCTCCGGTTCGGCCTTTGCGTCGACCCATCTCGCCCAGGGCTACCTGCTCGGCGCCGATGCCGCCACCGGCGAAAAAGCCGCTGAAGGCAAATGCGGCGAAGGCAAGTGCGGTATGACCAAGATGGATACCGACAAGGACGGCAAGCTGTCGCGCGCCGAGTTCGCTGCCGCCCACGACGGCAAGGACGACAAGTTCGCCGCCCACGACGGCAACAAGGACGGCTTCATCAGCGCAGCCGAAATGAAGGCCCACGAGGGCAAATGCGGCGAAGGCAAATGCGGTGGCGACAAGGCCACCGAAGCCAAGTGCGGCGCCGACAAGAAAGCCACTGAAGGCAAGTGCGGTGAAGGCAAGTGCGGCGGCGACGCCAAGCCTGCCGCCGCTCCGGCCGAAAAGAAGGCCGCCGAAGGCAAGTGCGGCGAGGGCAAGTGCGGCGGCGCGATGTAATGCGGCCCCGTGCCGACGTTCCCTCAGGAGCGTCGGCATCCTCCTCCGGGCGGTCGCAGTGCGGCCGCCCGGTTCGTTTTGGCGATGCCCACCGCGATCCGACGCCAGACCCACGCCCATGACCCCGCTTTCCACACTCCCGCCGAACGCAGCCGGTCTCGGTCTACGCCGTCCGCTGATGACAGAGATGCGCAACGCGGCCACCGGCAGCTTCGATTTCCTCGAAACCGCGCCGGAGAACTGGATCGGCGTCGGCGGCGCGCTGGGCGACGGCTTCGCCGATCTTGCGTCGCGTTACCCGGTGGTCTGCCACGGCCTGTCGCTGTCGGTCGGCGGCCCCGCGCCGCTGGACGAGACTTTTCTGTTCAAGGTGCGCAAGTTCATGGAGACGCACCGCTGCCCTTTGTACAGCGAACACCTCAGCGCCTGCGGCGACAGCCGCGGCCAGCTCTACGACCTGTTGCCGCTGCCGTTCAGCGAGGAATCGGCGCATCACGTCGCCGCGCGCATCCGCCGCACCCAGGACATCCTGGGCCAGCGGATCGCGATCGAGAACATTTCCTACTACGCCGCACCGTTCCAACGAATGTCCGAAATCGACTTCATCAACGCGGTGCTCGCCGAAGCGGACTGCCTGATGCTGCTCGACGTGAACAACATCATCGTCAACGCTACCAACCACCGCTACGATCCGTCGGCATTCCTCGCCGCCCTGCCCGGCGAGCGCGTGGCCTACATACACGTCGCCGGCCATTACGACGAAGCCGAAGACCTCAAGATCGACACCCACGGCAGCGCGGTCAACGCGCCGGTGTGGGCGCTGCTGGAAGAAGCTTACCGGCGGTTCGGCCCGCGCCCGACCCTGCTGGAGCGCGACTTCAACCTGCCGCCGTTCGCGGATTTGCTGGACGAACTGGGCCAGGTCCGCCGCCGCATCGCCGGAGCACCCGCGCATGACCAGCGCCGCGCCGCCTGACATGGGCGACACGCTCGCCGCACAGCAGGATGCGCTGGCCGCGCACATCCGCGACCCGGAGCACGTACCGCCGCCGCCCGGCATCGAAGCGCGCCGGCTGAAGATCTATCGCGAGCTGTTCTTCAACAATGTCGAGAGCATGCTCGCCGGCAATTTCCCGGTGCTGCGCCGCATCTATGGCGACGACGGCTGGCCTACGCTGATCCGCGCCTTCTACCGGGATCACGACTGCCAGACACCGCTGTTCACCGAACTGGCGCGCGAATTCCTGCGTTATCTGCAAGCGCGCGGCGACGCCGGACACGACGATCCGCCATGGCTGCAGGAGCTGGCGCATTACGAATGGGTCGAGCTGGCGCTGCAGATCAGCGAAGCACGCAACAATGAACTCGCGCACGACCCCGACGGCGATCTGCTCCTCGGCCGCCCGCTGGTGTCGCCGCTTGCGTGGCCGCTGGCCTATGTCTGGCCGGTGCATCGGATCGGTCCGGACTACCGGCCGGACACGCCGCCCGCGGCGCCGACGCTGCTGATGCTGCGCCGCGAAGCCGACGGCAAGGTGAGCTTCCACGCGCTGACGCCGCTGTCGTTCCGCCTGCTGCAGCGCCTGGATGCCGAACCGGGCCTCAGCGGCCTCGAACAACTGCACGCGCTGGCTACGGAAGCCGGCGCCGCCGACCTTGAAGCCTTCGCCCGCGAGGGCGCGGCCATGCTCGCGCACATGCGCGGGGAAGGCACCATTCTCGGCATCCGGCAAGACTGATGCATCGCGGCGGGACTCGCATGGGCCATCTGTTACGCTTTCCCGCATGAGCGATGTCACTGCAGCCCCCGTGCACTACAAGAAAATGTCGGAGCGTTTCCGCGGCTACCTGCCGGTCGTGGTGGACGTCGAGACCGGCGGTTTCGACTGGAACCGTCACGCCCTGCTCGAAATCGCCGTACAGCCGGTCGATCTCGACGAGAACGGCCTGCTGGTGCCCGGCGTCACCGCCAGCGCGCACCTGATCCCGGCTCCGGGCACCGAAATCGATCCGAAATCGCTGCAGATCACCGGCATCGTCCTCGACCATCCGTTCCGCCTCGCCAAGGAAGAGCGCGACGCGCTGGAGCATGTCTTCGTCGCCGTCCGCGCCGCCGTGCGCAAGCACGACTGCCAGCGCGCGATCCTGGTCGGCCACAACGCGCATTTCGACCTGAACTTCCTCAATGCGGCGGTCGCGCGGACCCAGAACAAACGGAATCCGTTCCACCCGTTCAGCGTGTTCGACACCGTGAGCCTCGCCGGCGTGGCCTACGGCCAGACCGTGCTCGCCCGCGCGGTGCATGCCGCCGGGCTGTCGTGGAACGGCGAGGAAGCGCATTCGGCGGTGTACGACACCGAGCGCACCGCGGAGCTGTTCTGCAAGATCGTGAATGCCTGGCCGCGGATGGGCTGAGCGCTTACGCTCGGATCGGCATCAGAAAGCAACGAAAGGAACGGGGTCGCGATCCAACCCACGCAATACAGGGCGCGCTAGCTCGGATTCATCGTGCCGGTACGCGGGCCGCGGCTTTGCGCAGCCAACGCAAGCGCGTGCGAACAGACGAGCCCTCGTTTCCGTCGGGGCCGATGCCATCCACCGCGGAGCGCGAGAAGCGCACGGTATCGCCCGCCACCGGCGTGCGACCGCGCGGAAAGACCACCACCGCATCGAGCGGGGGCATGCCGAGGTGTTCGCTGCAATCGGTATAGGCCTCGTTGCGCATGGCCTGGGTCACTTCGGCCGCATTGACCAGAACACCGATCCTGTATGCACCCACGCCGCTGGCGCGGTCGCGCTCGGCCCTCGCGATTTCGCCTTCAAGCTCGCAGTATTCGAACCACGACGCCTGCGCGGCCATCGGCGCCAAAAGGCAGAACAGCCCGATGAACAGGCGCACGCGTATCAGCCCACGCGCTGCCGCACCGCTTCGAACAACACCACGCCGCTGGCGACCGAGACGTTGAGGCTTTCCACGCCCGGCGACGTCGATGCGATGCCCGGCATCGGAATATTGACCAACTGGTCGCAGTGCTCGCGGGTGAGCCGGCGCAGGCCGTCGGCTTCGCCGCCGAGCGCCAGCGCGACGTTGCCACGCAGGTCGAGTTTGTACAGGGACGCCGTGGCTTCGCCGGCCAGTCCGTAGATCCAGACCCCGAGCTGCTGGATCTCGCGCATCGTCCGCGCCAGGTTGGTCACGCGCACCACCGGAATGCTGTCGGCGGCGCCGGCCGAGGTCTTGCGCACGGTGGCGTTGACCTGCACCGCCTTGTCCTTCGGGATCACCACCGCGGTCACGCCCGCCGCCGCCGCGCTGCGCAGGCAGGCGCCGAGATTGTGCGGATCCTGCACGCCGTCGAGGATCAGCAGCAGCGCCTTGCCGGCGGCGGCTTCGATCAATTCGGGCAGATCGTCTTCGTTGTAGGTCTTGGCTGCGGCGTAGCGCGCGACCACGCCCTGGTGGCGCAGGCCACCGGCGACGCCATCCAGCGCATTGGTGGCCACGCGGCGCACATCGATGTCCTTGCGGCGCGCGTTTTCTTCGATTTCGGTGAGGCGCGGGTTCTTGGCGCCGGCTTCGATCAGCACTTCGCGGACATGCTCGGCGTCGTGTTCGACCGCGGAGGCCACCGCATTGATGCCGACGATCCAGGGGGATGATTGGTTGCTCATGGCGCTATTGTGCCGGGAACAGCAGGCTTTTGCCTCAATCGATGCGCCTGCGCCGCGCTATCATCCGCCGCCCTGCCCGCGGCGCACACCCGGTCCTCATCGATGTCGCAAGCCCTCCCCTCCACCACGCAGATCGCCATCATCGGCGGCGGCCCCGCCGGGCTGATGGCCGCCGAGGTCGCGAACGCGGCCGGGCTGGTAGTGGATCTGTTCGAGGCGAAGGGCTCGGTCGGGCGCAAATTCCTGATCGCCGGCAAGGGCGGGCTGAATCTCACTCACGGCGAGCCGCGACCCGGTTTCGATGCGCGCTATCGCGAGCGCACGCGCGAAGTCGCGCGCTGGCTCGACGCCTTCGACGGCGAAGCGCTGCGCGCTTGGGCGCGGGAATACGGCGTCGAAACCTATGTCGGCAGCTCCGGCCGGGTGTTCCCGATGGATCGCAAGGCCGCACCGCTGCTGCGCGGCTGGGTGCGGCGGCTGCGCGAACGCGGCGTGCGTTTCCACGTGCAGCATCGCTGGCTGGGCTGGGATGACGACAACCGGCTGCGCTTCGATACGCCCGACGGCGAACGCTGTATCCGCGCGCAGGCAAGCGTGCTCGCGCTCGGCGGCGCGAGCTGGCCGCAGTTGGGCTCGGACGGCGCCTGGGCGCCCGCGCTGGCCGAACGCGGCATCGATATCGCGCCACTGCGATCGTCGAACTGCGGCTTCGACATCGACTGGAGCGCGCACCTCGCCGACAGACACGCGGGGGCGCCGCTGAAACCGGTGATCGCGCACTGGCAGGATCCCGACGGCGCGATGCACGTATTACAGGGCGAATGCGTACTGACCGCGACCGGCATCGAAGGCAGCGTGATCTATGCGATCTCGGCCGATCTGCGCGAATGCATCCTCCGCGACGGCGGAACGACACTGTGGCTGGATCTGGCGCCTGGTCGCGATGCGGAACGCCTGCGCGGCGATCTGGAGAAACCGCGCGGCAAACGCAGCCTCGGCGAACATATGCGCCGGCAGACCGGGCTGGACGCGGTGAAAGTCGCGCTGTTGCACGAAGTGCTGCCGCGCGAAGCGATGACCGACGCCGTGCGCGTCGCGGACACCATCAAACGCCTGCCGCTGACGTTGCGCAGCGCGCGGCCGGTGGCCGAAGCTATAAGCACCGCTGGCGGCGTGCGTCTGGAAGCGCTGGACGACACCCTGCAATCGAAAACCCTGCCCGGCGTCTTCTTCGCCGGCGAAATGCTGGACTGGGAAGCGCCGACCGGCGGCTATCTGCTCACCGCCTGCTTCGCCAGCGGCCTGATTGCCGCGCGCGGGGCGATACGCTTCGTCACCCCGTAGAGCGGAGCAAAGCTCCGCTGCACCGTGCACCGTAGAGCGGAGCAAAGCTCCGCTGCACCGTGCACCGTAGAGCGGAGCAAAGCTCCGCTGCACCGTGCACCGTAGAGCGGAGCAAAGCTCCGCTACGCCATCCCCATAACCAGACGCCTCCTCCAATCACCACAGTTCGTTCCTACGCCGAACCCAAGCGCACCACCAATATGGATATTCCTCGATACTCGACACGATGCCTGCACGCAGCGGATTCTCGATCATGTAGCGCGCTTGGCGCTGAAGCGATTCCTCGCTGTCCACTCTCCGATCATAGAACCCCGCCTGCCACACGATTCCGTGACGATTGAGCGCTCGATTGATCGAATTGGCGCTCCTGCATTTCATTTTCTGTACGACGGCACTCAGACCGCTGGAGCGCAGGCAGAACAGCCAATGTAAATGATCGGGCATCAGCACCCAGGCCAGCGATTCGATATCGCCGCATTCCTGGGAACGATGGATTTCCGCAATGACGGCATTCGCGGACGATGGATCGCGGAATACCGCCTTTCGGCCTTGTGCATTCGTAGTGACCGCATAGTAATCCCCGACCTGGGACCGGCGGCCTTTGAGAAGACGGGGACTGGACATGCTTCAGCATCGAACAGCCGCAATGATGGGGCAATCGGAGAATCGCGCTGTCCGATGTAGGGAAACGCCGCGTTTGGCGCGGCGTCGGCTCCGGAAAGGTAGCAGCGGAGCTTTGCTCCGCTCTACGGGGATGCCTGGCTGCGGACAGATGGTAGCGAAGCTTTGCTCCGCTCTACGACGGGTTCGTCAATACTTCCGCTTCGGGCGCTTCGCCGGCTGCCCGCGCGGCGGTAGCGGCGCCACGCCGCGTTCTTCCGCAAGGCGGAAATCGATCTTGCGCTCTTCCAGGCTCGCCTTGAGGACGATGATGGTCACCCTATCGCCCAGCCGGAACACGCGGCCGGCGCGTTCGCCGCTGAGCGTCTTGCGGATCGGGTCGAAGTGATAGAAATCGTTCGGCAGCTGGGTGACGTGGATCAGGCCGTTGACCTTGGAGTCGTCCAGTTCCACGAACAGGCCGAAGCTGGTGACGCCGCTGATGATGCCGTCGAACTTGCCGCCGATGTGCTTTTCCATCCACGCCGCACGATAACGCTCGTCGACTTCGCGCTCGGCCTCGTCGGCGCGACGCTCGCGTTCCGAACACTGCAGCGCCAGCGCCGCCATGCCGCTCTGCGAATACGTGAACGCCGCCGGTTTCGCATCGGTCAGCGCATGCTTGATCGCGCGATGCACGAGCAGATCCGGGTAACGCCGGATCGGCGAAGTGAAATGCGCATACGACTCCAGCGCAAGACCGAAGTGACCGATGTTTCCGGGCGCATACACCGCCAGCGATTGGCTGCGCAGCAATACCGACTCCAGCAGCGCCGCGTCGGGACGCTCGCGGATCTTGGTCAGCAGCGCGGTGAAATCGCGCGGCTCCACGGTGGCCCATGGCGGCATCCGCAGCTTGAATTCCTTGAGGAATTCGAGCAGATCGGTGTACTTCGATTCCGGCGGCTTGTCGTGGATGCGGTACGGCGCCGGCACCTGCTTCTTCAACAGGAAGCGCGCGGCCTCGACGTTCGCGGCGATCATGCATTCTTCGATGAGCTTGTGCGCATCGTTGCGCTGGAGCATGCCCGCCTGCACCACTTCGCCCTGCGGACCCAGCACGAAACGCACTTCGGAGGATTCGAATTCGATCGCGCCGCGCGCCTTGCGCGCCTTCGCCAACACTTGATACAGCTGATGCAGACGCTGCACCTGCGGCAACAGGGAACCGATCTTCGCGATGGCGTCCGCGTCGTTCTCGCCAACCGCCTGCCAGACCTGGGTGTAAGTGAGGCGGGCGTGCGAATGCATCACCGCTTCGTAGAACTTCGACTTGCCGACTTCACCGTCGAAACCGACCTGCATATCGCAGACGAAGCACAGGCGGTCGAGCTTCGGGTTAAGCGAGCAGATGCCGTTGGACAGGGTTTCCGGCAGCATCGGCACGACGAAGCCCGGGAAATATACCGAGGTCGCGCGTTTCTGCGCTTCGTCGTCGAGCGGCGCACCCGGACGCACGTAATGCGAAACATCGGCGATCGCGACGATCAGCCGGAAACCGGTCTTGTTCGGTTCGCACCACACCGCGTCGTCGAAATCCTTGGCGTCCTCGCCGTCGATGGTGACCAGCGGCAGCTGGCGCAGATCGACGCGGCCGGCGATATCGCGCTCGGTCACCTGCAGCGGCACCGCGGTGGCTTCGGCGATCACCTCCGGCGGGAATTCATGCGGCAGATCGTGGCCGTGGATCGCGGCTTCGACCACCAGCGAGGGCGTGAGTTTGTCGCCGAGCACCGCGAGCACGCGGCCGATCGGCGGGCGGTAGGCGTCGGGCGCATGCACGATCTCGCACACCACCAACTGGCCGTTCTGCGCATCCAGGCGCGCATCGGCGGGGATCTGCACGTTGCGCTGGATGCGCGCGTCGTCGGGTTGCACGAAGCTGATGCCGGCTTCCAGCGTGAATCGGCCGATCAGCCGGCTCAGGCGGCGCTCCAGCACTTCGACGATGACGCCCTCGCGGCGGCCGCGACGGTCGATGCCGGTGACGCTGGCCATCACCCGGTCGCCGTGCAGCACCTTGCGCATTTCCAGCGGCGGCAGGAACAGGTCGTCGCTCTTGCCGGTGCCGCTTTCGGGGCGCAGGAAACCGAACCCGTCGGGATTGGCGATCACGGTCCCGGCGATCAGGTCCATGCGCGCCGCAGGCAGATAACCGCCGCGGCGGTTCTGCAGCAGTTGACCATCGCGCAGCATCGCGCCGAGGCGCTTGCCCAGCGCGTCGCGGCGCTCGGGCGTGTCCAGGCCGAGGCGTTCGGCCACGTTCTCGGCCATCATCGGGCCGTCGGCTTCGCCGAGCAGCTTCAGGATCGCTTCGCGGCTGGGAATGGGATCGGCGTAACGCGAGGCTTCGCGGGCGGCATGCGGGTCGCTGATGGCGGAGGAGAAGCCTGCGTCGGCTTGTCGTCGGGCCTGCGGCCTGGGACTGCCCTGTGTCGCAAAGGTATCGGGCAACCACGGCGCGGCTTTGGCGGGCTTGCCGGAAGACTTGCCTGCATTGCGGGGATGACCGGATTTCGGAGGACCACCGGATTTCGGTGGTTTGGCTGAAGGCTGCGGCGCCTTCGCTCTGGGAGCTTTGCCCGGTGTGCCCGACGCGACATTGCGCGGTTCGGTACGGGAAGCGGATTTGGGGGAAGCGCCATCGGGGGCGCGCGTGGCGCGAGGGCCAGTAGCTTTCTTGGTGGTTTTTGACATTGGCCGCAAGTATACGCCCGCATCCGCAGTCGGGGAGATCCCCCCTGAAACCCGATGGATGCCCAGACGGCGCCTTGGCCCAACCATTCCTTCCCGTTGGAGGAACGAAAATTTCGGCTGGCAGACCGTTGACATCGTGCGCGTCGCAACGCACCATACGCGCCCACCTGCCCAGGTGGCGGAATTGGTAGACGCACTAGTTTCAGGTACTAGCGGGTAAAACCGTGGAGGTTCGAGTCCTCTCCTGGGCACCAGATCAGTAACAAAAAACCCCGCAGCGATGCGGGGTTTTTTGTTGCCCGCGTTGCGGAACGGCACATCCAGCCGAGCGCCTCTTGGGCGCTTCAGATACCCCAATGGCCATCGAATGGGACATTCCGATTCCGGAAATCCGGCCGCATCGAGTCGGTAAGAACGATGGCCGAGGATGCGACGGCATGACCCGGCAATTCCTGTCTCGTGAGTTTCCGACATCGCTGATCGCCGTCCGAATCGCCTCATCGGTCGACTTCAGTGGATGGCCGCACGCGCGAGCGGCTGCATCGTGGTGGTGGTCCAGAACGCCGCGGCGGTACCACGTGCAGGCATAGCCGCCTACGGCGCGTCCAAGGTCGCCGGCCGCTATCGATTGCAATGCCGGGTACTGGACATTGCCGACGCCGTGGCCTTGCTCCTGTCGACATTTCACCCACGACCTGCGCGTGGAGGGCGGCGCGACCCCTGATGCCTGAAGACGCGGTTCCGGCAGCACTGCCGCCTTGTCGAGAGATCTCATGTTGCGAGGCAATTGTATTTGCGAACAATTCTCATTAACATGCACTTCATGGACGCCACCACGACGGCGCATCGCACGAATCAATCGCATATGAATTATCGTCTTCCTGCCCACGCCCCGCTGGCTGCCGCTCTAGCCGCCGTTCTGACCTCGCTCATCGCAACTCCCGCGTTCGCCGGGACAGATATGGCTACTGCCGAGAAAGAAGCGGTGGATCTCGACACCATCCGCGTCCGCGGCGGGCGCCTGACGGGATATGCCGCCGAGCGCAGCACCAGTGCCACGAAAACCGATACTGCGCTGCAGGATGTGCCGCAAGCGATCACCGTGATCACCGAGCAGCAGATGCGCGACCGGGCCGTGCAGGGCATGGCCGACGCCGTTCACTATGTACCTGGCATCGGCATCACCCAGGGCGAAGGTAATCGCGACGGGCTGGTGTTCCGCGGAAACAGCTCAACCGCAGATTTCTTCGTCGATGGCATGCGCGACGACGTGCAGTATTACCGCGACACCTACAACATAGAGCATATCGAGGCCTTCAAAGGCCCGAATGCGATGATTTTCGGCCGCGGCAGCCCCGGTGGTCTTTTGAACCGCGTGACCAAGACCGCCAACTGGCAGGAGGCGCTGCATGTCGGCCTGCATGTCGGCTCATGGCAGAAGCGCCGGGCGACCGCCGACTATGCGCATCCGTTCAGCGACGCCGTCGCGTTTCGCGTCACCGGGGTGTACGAGGATTCGGAAGGCTTCCGTGACGGCTACGCTCTGAAACGACAGGGCGTGAATCCGACCACGGCGATTCAAGTCGGCGAAAACACCCTCATCACGCTGGGCTATGAGTATTTCCACGATCGACGCACCGCCGACCGCGGCATTCCATCGTATGCGAATGCGTTCAACGGGACGCGCTTTCCGGTCGAGACCGATCGCGAGACGTTCTTCGGCGACCCGGAAGCGAGCCGCGGCGATGTCGAAGTGAATGCGTTCAACGCACTGGTCCAACACGATTTCGGCGACGGCACCGTGCTGCGCAACCGCACTCGCGTTGCGAATTACGACAAGTACTACGGCAACGTATTCCCGGGCAACGTCAACGCCGCGGCCACGACGGTCGCACTGTCGGCCTACCGCCAGGATACCGATCGCAAGAATCTGTTCAACCAGACCGATCTGATCTTCTCGGCAGTCACTGGCAAGGTGGAACACAAATTCATGACCGGCGTCGAATTCGGCCGTCAGGAAACCGACAACCTCCGCCGCAGCGGCAGGTTCGCGCTCGGCGCGGGATCGCCTTGCCTCACCGGCTCCACCGCCAGCAATTGCGTCGTACCGCTGAGCGATCCTAATGTGTCGCCAGCGGTGGTCTACGCCAACAACAGCACCGGCGGCGGCGGCGATGCGCGCAACACCGGCGTGGCGAAAGTCGCGGCGATCTATGCACAGGATCAGATCGAATTCTCGCCGAAGTGGTCGGCCATCGTCGGCCTGCGTTACGACCAGTTCGATGTCGACTTCACCGATCTGCGCACGGGCGTATCGTCGCAAAACCGTCGGCTGTCGTCTTCGGACAGGCTGTGGTCCCCGCGCGTCGGCGTCGTGTTCAAGCCCGTCGAAAATCTCTCGCTGTATGCGAGCTACGGCGTCACGTATCTGCCGCGCTCGGGCGAACAGCTCGGCTCGCTGGCGTTCAACAGCCAGTCGCTGGATGCGGAAGAGTTCGAGAACACCGAAATCGGTGCCAAATGGGAACTGCGCCCGGGCCTCACCGCCGAAGCCGCAGTGTTCCGCCTGAATCGCAGCAACGCCGCGATCGCCGACCCCACCGATCCGACGCGCCTGATCCTGCTCACGGGCGACAGCCAGCGCGTCGACGGCGTCGAGTTGTCGCTCGCGGGAAAGCTGACGGACAAATGGCAGGTGATCGGCAGCTATGCCTGGCTGGATGCGCGCACCGTGAGCGCCGTGCCCGGCACGCCTGCCGGCCGGGTGCTGCCGCAAACGCCGGAGACCTCGCTCGGCCTGTGGAATCGCTACGATCTCACCGATCACTGGGGCGTCGCCATCGGCGCAAGCTACCGCAGCGAATCCTTCGCCTCGATCAGCAACGCGGTCACGCTCAAGAGCTACGCGCGCTACGACGGCGCGGTCTATTACAAGTTGAATGAGCGTTTCTCGGCGCAACTCAACGTCGAAAACCTGTTCGACAAGACGTATTTCCCGTCGGCGCACAGCGACAACAACATCACCCCGGGCGCACCGCGTTCGGCGTATGTGACGCTGAATTTCAAATTCTGAGTTCGAGGCGAAGCAGTCGACCGATGCGGCGATGGACAATACCTGCTGCGGCAATGGGCCGAGGCCTGATCCTGACATGATCGATTCGGTCGCGATCGATCCGGCCATGATCCATGTCACGCAGTGTTCCCCGCCCCTTCGATGAGGTCGCCCGTTTTGTCGCGCAGCACCACCGACACCGACATCGCCCACGGCCAGCAACGGCGCGGCTTCTGGCTGCGCACGCTGCACAACTGGCACTGGATCAGTTCGGCGGTATCGCTGATCGGCATGCTGCTGTTCGCGCTGAGCGGGATCACCCTCAACCACGCCGCGCGGATCGAAGCCGAACCGCAGACGGTGCAGCGCACCGCAACCCTGCCCGCGCCGCTGCTGAAGGCACTCGGCACCCGCGCCGACGGCGAAGCGCCTCTGCCTGCGGCAACCGCCGATTGGCTCGATGCACGTCTCGGCATCGCGCTGCGCGGACGCAAGGCCGAATGGTCCGAGGAAGAGCTCTATCTGTCGCTGCCCTCGCCCGGCGCCGATGCGTGGCTCAGCATCGATCGCGGCACCGGCGCGGTGGAGTACGAGCGCACCGACCGCGGCTGGATCGCCTATTTCAACGATCTGCACAAAGGCCGCAACTCGGGCCCGGCGTGGAGCTGGTTCATCGACATCTTCGCGGTCGCCTGCGTGGTGTTCTGCGTCACAGGCCTGTTCCTGCTGCAGATGCATGCCCGCCAGCGACGCATGACCTGGCCTTACGTCGGCCTGGGACTGGTCGTGCCGGTGCTGATCGCGCTGCTGTTCATCCACTAGATTCCATTTCCGAGCACTAGATTCCATTCCCGAGTTCATCCAACGCCACATCCTCCGCTTACCGACCCGACGCCATCACGCCATGAACAAGACCCGACTTCCCGTCACCGTCACCCTCGTCGTCGGCGCGCTGTTCGCGCAGCCGGCTTACACCGCCGAGCTGCAGATCAGCGTCGAAATCCCGCAGTTGAAGGTGGCCGAATACCATCGCCCCTACGTCGCGGTGTGGATCGAAGGCGCGGACCAGAAGGTCGCGGCGAATCTTTCGGTCTGGTATCAGCAACGCAGCAACAGCGAAGGCCACGGCACCAAATGGCTGCCGGATCTCCGCCAGTGGTGGCGCAAGAGCGGTCGTTCGCTGAAAGTGCCGGTGGATGGCGTGACGGGGCCGACCAAACCAGCCGGCAAACATCTGCTCGCGTTCAACGATCGCCACCCGCAGCTCACCGGCCTCGCTGCGGGCGAATACACACTGGTGGTGGAAGCCGCGCGCGAAGTGGGCGGCCGCGAACTGTTGAAGATTCCCTTCCGCTGGGCCGCCAGGCCCACCGCACAGAAAGGCAGCGCGCAGGGCAGCAGCGAACTCGGCGCGGTCGCGTTGACCGTCAAACCCTGACCCACCCATCGCGACGCCACCTCTTTCCATTGCCGCAGGAATTCCCGATGAAATCCAGACTCATGCTTGCGCTGGCGCTCGCCGCCGCCCTCCCGTTCACCGCGTCCGCCCACAAAGCATGGCTGCTGCCTTCGCAGACCGTCGTCGCCGGCGACAATGCCTGGGTGACGGTGGACGCAGCGGTCTCCAACGATCTGTTCTATTTCAATCATGTGCCGATCGCGCTGGATCGCCTGGCGATCACCGCGCCGGACGGCACTCGCGCCGAAAGCGCCAACGGCGCCACCGGCAAATTCCGCAGTGTGTTCGATGTCGAACTGAAGCAGGCGGGCACCTATCGCATCGCGATGCTCAACAGCGGCCTGTCCGCCAGTTGGGAAGACGCGGACGGCAAGCCCAAGCGCTGGCGCGGCACCGCCGCCAAGTTCGCGACCGAAGTGCCGCAGGACGCGAAGAATCTGCAGGTCATGCAATCGCTCGGCCGGATCGAAACCTTCGTCACCCGCGGCGCGCCCAACGACATTGCGCTGAAGCCGTCCGGCGAAGGTCTGGAGCTGGTGGCGATCACCCATCCGAACGATCTGTTCGCCGGCGAAGCAGCCTCCTTCACCCTGCAGATCGACGGCAAGCCCGCGGCGGGGCTCGATATCGAGATCGTGCGCGGCGGCACCCGCTATCGCAACGCCCAGAACGAAATCAAGGTCACGACCGGCGCCGACGGCAAGTTCGACGTCACCTGGCCCGAAGCCGGCATGTACTGGCTGGAAGTCGCCACCGAAGACGACAAGACCAGCCTGCCGCAGGCCAAGAAGCGCCGCCTGAGCTATGTCGCCACCTTCGAGGTGCTGCCGCAGTAAGCGGCACAGCTTTTCATGCTCGACATCAGCATCTTCGACATCAGCATGATCGACTCGAGCACGATGCAAGCGGATTTTCGATGCCGCCAGCACTGAGCGTCGCCACCCTCGGCGGGGCGACGATGGGCACGACATGGTCGGTGAAAGCGGCGTGCGCGCCGCGCGCTAACCTGCACGCACTGCACGGCGTCGTGCAGTCGGCGCTGGACACCGTGGTCGCGCAGATGAGCCACTGGCGCGACGACAGCGACATCAGCCGCTACAACCGCAGCGCGGCCGGCAGCGTTCATCCGTTGCCGGCCGAATTCCACATGGTGATGCGCTGTGCGCTGGAGATCGCCGAAGCCAGCGACAGCGCTTACGACCCGACCCTCGGCGCGGTGGTCGATGCCTGGGGATTCGGGCCCGCGCAGGGACCGCGGCAAGTGCCGGACGCGGCGATGATAGATACCGTTCGTGCGGTTTCAGGTTGGCGCAGGCTCGTACTCGAACATGAGCCGCCGCAGCTGTTGCAACCGGGCGGCGCCGTACTGGACCTGTCCGCAATCGCGAAAGGCTACGGCGCCGACTTCGTCGCCGCGCATCTGCGCGCACATGGCATCGCCAGCGCCCTGGTCGAAGTGGGGGGCGAACTCTACGGCTACGGCCGCAAGCCCGACGGCGAACCCTGGCGGGTGCTGGTGGAAGCCGCGGCGGAAGACGGCGACGCCGCGACCGCCGCCGATGGCGAAGATGGCGCGCGCGTACACGTGGTCGCGCTCGAAGGACTCGCCGTGGCCACGTCCGGCGACCGCTGGCATGCGTTCGAGCAGGACGACGAACGACATTCGCACACGTTCGATCCGCGTACCGGCCGCCCGGTGCGCCACCCGCCCGCCGGCGTGACCGTGATCGCCGACAGCGCGATGCGCGCGGATGCCTGGGCGACGGCATTGACCGTGATGGGCGCGGATGCGGGCCATGCGTTCGCGACGGAACATGGACTCCCCGCGCGCTTCCTGCTGCGTGGCGACGATGGTCTGCGCGAGCGGCTCACGCCACGGTTCGTGGAGCTGAGCACGGTGGCCGACCCATGACGATCCGCATGCCATCGGAACACCGGCAGCGTCTGGGCAATGCGCTGGTGTTGCTGACGCTGGCCGCGTCGGCCTGGCTGCTGTTCGGCCTGCACGACAGCGGCTGGCCGGCGGGCGCACCGCCCCGCAACCGCAGTCTGTCGGCGCTGGCGGTCGCTTTCGTCTACATCGGCGCCTGCGCAGCGCTGCTGTGGCGCCCGCGTTCGCGCGACGACGCAGCGTCCGCGGATGACGAAAACGCATCGGCCGTGCTGGTGGTGCATGCCAGCCAGACCGGGTTCGCCCAGCGCTTGGCCGAAATGAGCGCCGACAGCCTGCGCGCCAGCGGGGTCGCTGTGCGACTGTGCGCGATCGAGCGTCTCGACGCCGCGACGCTGGCCCGCACGCAGCGCGCGCTCTTCGTCGCCAGCACCACCGGCGAAGGCGACCCGCCCGATCCCGCGCTGCGCTTCGTTCGCGATGTCATGAACTCGCCTCCGACGCGGCTCGACCACCTGCAGTACGCGGTGCTGGCCTTGGGCGATCGCGAATACGCGCACTTCTGCGCTTTCGGCCACGCGCTGGACGAATGGCTGCGCGGTCGCGGCGCGCAGCCGATCTTCGATCTGGTCGAAGTGGACAACGCCGACGACAGCGCGCTGCGCCACTGGCAGCACGGCCTCGGGCAACTCGCCGGCGTCACCGACCTGCCCGACTGGACGCCGCCGCACTACGACGCCTGGCGCCTCGACGAACGCGCGCTGCTCAATCCCGGCAGCCTCGGTGGGCCGGCGTTCCATCTCGCCCTGCAGCCCATCGATACCGCGCTGCCGGACTGGAAGGCCGGCGATATCGCCGAGGTCGGACCGTGTCATTCCGCGTCGGCGGTGGAGGCTTGGCTGCGCGAACACGGTCTGGATGGCGAGATCGCGCTCGGCAACGACTCTGACGACTCGCGACCTCGGACTTTCGCTGCACGACTGGCGCGCTCGCAGTGGCCCGCGCCTGAAGAGATCGCAGGATCGACGGCAACCGACATCGCCGCGCGTCTGAAGCCCCTGCCCCACCGGGAATATTCCATCGCCTCGATTCCCGCCGATGGCCGCCTGCAGCTGCTGGTCCGGCGGATGGCGCGCGCCGACGGCACGCCAGGGCTGGGCAGCGGCTGGCTATGCGAATCCGCCGCTCCCGGCGAACGCATCCGACTGCGCATCCGCAGCAATCCCGGCTTTCATCCGCCCGCCGCCGAGCGCCCGCTGATCCTGATCGGCAACGGCACCGGCATCGCCGGGCTGCGCGCGCATCTGCGCGCACGCGTCGAAGCCGGCGCGCGCCGCAACTGGCTGCTGTTCGGCGAGCGTCAGCAGGCGAAGGACTTCTTCTACGAAGACGACATCCGCGGATGGCAGCGCGATGGCTGGCTGGCGAAGCTGGATCTCGCTTTCTCTCGCGACCCTTCGAAACCGCAGTACGTCCAGGATCTCCTGCACGATGCCGCGGACAGCGTCCGCACCTGGACAGACGAAGGCGCATGCGTGCTGGTCTGCGGCAGTCTCGCCGGGATGGCGCCGGGCGTGGACGCCACGCTGCGCGATGTCCTCGGCGATGCCCAGGTCGAACGGATGCGCATCGAAGGACGTTATCGCCGGGACATCTACTGAGCAGGCGTGTCGACTGCCTGTTCAAAAAATATCCACGCGCTTGCGATGGCAGCGACAAAACGCACTCCATCCCCGTAGAGCGGCCTTCAGGCCGGCCCAGGACGAACCCGACCGACGACGACGTCAGGGCCGTGCCCACGGCCGGCGAAAACGAAACGCTTACGTAGGGAAGCAGCGGCCTGAAGGCCGCTCTACAGGTTTCATGTTGGATTCAACCGATCCACGCAGTCGAACAACCGAAGGATTCAAATCTGCGGCGTCGCCGCGAGCCGTTTCAGCCCCAACAGTCCGGCCAACAGCAGCGCCGCGGGCACCAGCGTCAGATAGAACGCATGCTGGCCGCCGAGATGGGCGAACAACTGCCCGGTCACGAACGATCCGGTCGCGCCGCCCAGCGCGGAGAACACCACGATCAACCCCGTCATCGACGCGTGTCGCGACTTCGGCAGCGCGCTCAGCACCACCGAATTGATCGTCGGGTACACCGGCGCCAGAAAAAACCCGATCAGCGGCAGCAGAAACGCCGGCAGCGGCGCGTGCCGCCAACCGTCGGCCACCGGCGGCACCGGCTGCGCCGACAGCGGCAACACCAGCAGGATCACGACGGCGGTCGCCAGCAGGCAGCCGACCAGCAGGCGATCCCACGACACCCATCGCAGCACCTGGCCGGCGACCAGACGCCCCAGCGCGGTGAACGCCGCGAACAGACTGGCCATCTGTACGCTGGTGGCGGTGGACAGCTGCAGCACATCGGCGTTGAAGGTCGGCAACCAGGTGTTGATGCTTTGTTCGATCAGCACGTAGAGAAATGCGGAGACCACGAACACCGCGACCAGCGGTCGGGCGACCAGCCGCAGCATGTCCGCGAACGCACCGCCCGCATCCTGTCCGTCGCGCGCGCGCGATTCGTCGAGACGCGCGGTGGCCAACAGCGCGATCGCGACGATGCAGGCCGCGGCCAGCCACGCATAGATATCGAGCCAGACCGGATCGTCCGGAGTTTGCTGCCGGTGGATGAAGATCCCGAACAGCCATGGCCCCGACAGCACGCCGATCATGAACCAGCCTTCGATGGTGCTGGTGAGGCTGGCATGGCCGCGACTGTCTTCGGTGAGCAGACCGATCGTCGCGTACACCGACACTTTCACCAGCGCGAACGCCACGCCGGTCGCGGCCAGCAACAGCTTGACCATCCAGAACGCATCGACCCCCCGCATCGCGATGCAGGCGACGGCGACCAGCAGCAATCCGGCCATCATCGCCCTGCGATAGCCGAAACGCGGCAACCATGAGGCCACAAGGAAGGACACCACGGCGATCGGCAGATCCTTGTAGCCGTCGAGCACGCTGACGGCGGCCTTGCTTGCGCCAAGACTGACCTGACTCTGCAGAATCAGCGTACCGACGCTGTTGAGAAGGATGGCGAAGATCCCGTAAGTGAAGATCATCGCGACGATCATGCGGGCTCTGGTCATAGACGCTCGGGTCATGCGGGCTCCGGGACGACGGCATCGGTGCGGAACGGAGCGGGCGCGACTTCACGCCGCGCCAGCGCTGCCGCGGCGGCTCCGGTCGGAGACGCCGCGGGCGGATCGACTTCTCGAAAGATCACCAGCGATAGATCACCAGCGATAGATCACCGACATCTGGTACGAGGCGCCCTCGATCGGCCGGCCCATGAACACGCCGCCGCTGGTGGCATTGCCGATCACGCGGGCATTGCCTTCGGTCAGGGCGATCTCATCGGTGACGTTGCGGCCGTTGAACGTGAACTCCCAGTGCTCGCCGATGCGGGCGCTGGCGCCGATGTCCCAGGTGTCGTAGGCGGGCAGCACCTGGCCGTTCGCCGGATCGGAGTAGCGGTCGCCCACATTCGTCCAGGTGGCGAAGATCTTCGCATCGCCCCACGGCATCGACCAGTAGTAGCTGGGCGTCAGGCGCGCGCGGAATTTCGGTTGGCGAACCACCTGGTTGCCGCTGAAGTTGCCGAAAGTGCCGTAATCGGCCTTGAGCCAGGTCGCGGTCCAGGCCAGATCGAAACCGCCGAACGGCCCGATCGCACCTTCGAATTCCACGCCCTTCGCCTTGGAATCGCCGATCACCACGATATTGTTGCCGTTCTGGTCGAACGCCTGGAACGGCAGGCCGACGAAATCGTTGTAGAACACGGTGAGATACAGCTCGTACTTGCTGTCCGCCGCCTTCAGACCGACTTCGTACTGATCGATCTCCTGCGTCTGCGTCGCGCCGTCGCGCAGGTTGTCGAACGACGGGAACTTGAAGCCCGAATTCACCCGGCCGAACGCGCTCATCGTGTCGCTGACCGTGTAGTTCGCGCCGACCGTCCACGATGTGGCGCTGTCGTCCTGATCGATGCTGCGCAGATTGCGGGCGACCGATGTGTTGTTGTCGTAGAGCGTGTTCGGATTGCCGTCGAGATCCACCGACACCGGGTCGCGCACCGTGCCGTCCACGCGCTGACGCTCATGGCGGACGCCGGCATCCAGACGCAGACGATCAGTGGCCTTCCATTCGTCGGTGACGAAGAACGCGGTGTTGCGGCCGTCGTAGTCGCCGAAGATGTTGTAGAACGACGTGCCGACGAAACCTTCGCGGGTGGCGATGCGGCCATCGGCCAGGGTCAGATCGACGCGGCGGGCCTGGTTTTCCGCGGTGAGCAGCATGTTATTGCCCAGCCACCAGCGGTCTTCGGACGAATAGCGCGCGTGATAGACGCCAAGCGTCAGCGCGTTGCGCTCGTTGAAGTCGATGCTGAAACGCAGGTCGTTGGTGAACGAACTCAACTCCTTGTCCACCACCCACCATCCGGCGGTCAGCACCTGCTGGTTCGGATCGACGACAGCGCCGCCGTTGACGAAGCGCCCGCTGCCGGTGGTGGCGTAGGTGTCGGTGATGTAATCGGCCAGCCGCACCGGATTGGCGCCGGTGAACAGGCCATTGGTGGGCGCGTCGCCGGTGAGAAAGTTGAAGCGGTCGCTGATCGTCCAACGGCCGACGTTCCAGTCCAGCGCGCCGCCGAACACGGTGATGTCCACGCCGCGGCCGTCCGCGAGATCGCGGGTCATCGATTGTCCGGCGATGCCGGTGGGCAGCGTCACTCGACGGAAATCCGGGCCGATCAGCGTGCCGCTGGTGGGATCGATGCCCGGGAACCCGGAAATATCGTCGCCGTCGTTGCGCGAGAGCAGCGGGATCGCGGTGTAGAACACATTGCGGTCGTTGGTGTGGCGGCCATAGACGGTGAATTCGCCGTCGTCCCAGCGCCGGGTCAGCGTGCCGCCGATCTGGCCGCCGGTCTCCGATGCGAATCCGGGATCGCGGACGCCGTCGGTTTCGCGCCAGAAACCGCCCACGCTGTAATACCAGCCGCTGCCTTCGCGCAGCGGACCGCTGTCGAAGAGGTCCACGCGACGCAGCGCATCGCTGCCGAGCGTCACCCGCGCGCTGCCTTCGTGCGTATCGCCGCCTTTCTTCTGGATGAAATTCACCGTGACGCCGGGCTGGCCGTTGGAATACAGCGGACTGGGGCCGCCGCGCAGCGCTTCGACGCGTTCGATGGTGTCGTCGATGCGGAACAGCGTGGTGTTTTCGAGGAACGACAGCGTCGGCGGCGGATAGATCGGCGAACCATCGAGCTGCAGGGTGAAGAACGGCGCGTCGCCTTCCGACGGCATGCCGCGCACGAACACATTGGCGCCGGTGCCGCCGCCGCTGGATTCGGCCCACACGCCGGGCACGATCTTCAGCAGATCGGCGGTACTGCTGGGCGCGGCTTCCTGGATCTGCTCGGGCGAGGCGGTGGTGATCGAAAAGCTCGCGTCGCGCTTGCTCAGGCCGCGGAATTTCGCGGTGCCGCTGACGATGATGGCATCGAGTTCGGCCGGCTCCTCTTCTGGCGGCGTGGCCGCCGCGTCCTGTGCCATCGCCGCGGTCGGCGACAGCGCGGCCGCAATGGCCAACGACAGCGCGTAACGCATCGGAATCGTGTATCGCATGATGTTCCCTCCTAAGAAAATCGGTGTGATGTGGGGCGGTGGGTCGGATGGCCGCGGTCTCTGCGTCCGCGTACCTCAGGGCATGACGAAATCGTCGAGGTGAAGCTGCGAGATGTGCGCGATCGCCGCATCCGCGCGCGACAGCGTGCCGGCATCGCCGACGCCGATCGCGGACATGCCCGCCGCGTGGATCGCGGCGATGCCTGCGAGCGAATCCTCGATACCGATGCATGCGCTGGGAGACACGCCCAGTGCGGATGCGGCGGCGAGGAAGATTTCCGGATCGGGTTTCGCGCGCGAGAGGCGCGCCGCATCGACCACGTGATCGAAAGCGTCGGCGATGCCGAGTCTGCGCAGCAACAGCGCCGCATTGCGGCTGGCCGACGCCACGCCGAGTTTCAACCCGCGCGCGCGGGCCTCGGCGAGCAGCGGGCGCACGCCGTCGAACAGCGATTCCGGCGTCATCTCCCGGATCTCGTCGACGTAGTAATCGTTCTTGCGCGCGGCCAGCGCGGCGCGTTCTTCGCTGGAATACGCCCGCGTCGCGCGTTCGAGAATCAGATCGAGCGACGTCATCCGGTCGACGCCTTTCAAGCGCTCGTTATCGACGGGATCGAAGGGCACGCCGATCTCGTCGGCCATGCGCTTCCACGCGCGGTAGTGGGTGTTCGCCGTATCGGTGAGCACACCGTCCAGATCGAAGATCAGCGCCTCGCAGCGGCGCGGAAACGCAGCGCGCGCAGCGATGGCGGGCTGTGCGAGTGGCCGGATCGTATCCACTTCCGCGTGCAGCGTCGCCGCCGCGCCGTCGTGCCGGATGCGCAGCGGCGCGCCGCTTTCCAGCCGGTAGACCACGCCCTGCGGCGTCGCTTCCACCCGCAGCCGACGGCCGCGCCAGCGCAGATGGAAGCCGTAGCCCGGCCACTGCGGCGGGACGGTCGGCGCGAAGCACAGCTCGCCGTCGCGCACGCGCAGACCGGCGAAGCCCTGCACCAGCGCCAGCCAACTGCCGGCCATCGCCGCCATGTGCACGCCGTGCGCGGTGTTGCCGTGCAGATCGTCGAGATCCACGCGCAGGCTGTCGAGAAAATACGCCAGTGCCTTGTCGGCGTGGCCGACTTCCGCCGCCAGGATCGAATGGATCGGCGCGGACAGCGTCGAATCGTGCGTTGTCACCGCTTCGTAGTAATCGAAGCAGCGCTTCTTGCATGCCGCATCGGTGTCTTCGCCCGCCAGCACCAGCGCCATCACCACGTCGGCCTGTTTGCAGATCTGATGGCGATAGAGCGCGAGCGGGTGGTAGTCCAGCAGCAGCGGGCGATGGTCCGCGGGTTTCGGCGGAAACGGCCAGCGTGGCTTGCCGAGGAAGCCGTCGTCCTGGGCGAACACGCCTGCATCCGCGTCGTAACCCTGATGCATCGCCGCGGCGATCCGCGCCCACAGCGCGACCTCGTCGTCGCCCAGATCGATCCGAGCCGCGAGCGTCGCCAGCGCCTGCGGCACATCGGCGTGCAGCCGCTCCCACACCGCGACCGCGCGCTGCAGATGGCGCTGCGCCATGCGGTTCGTGTAGTGGTTGTTGTCGACCAGCGCGGTGTATTCGTCGGGGCCGGTCACGCCATGGATGCAGAACGCACCGCCGCGACGCGGATCGAAATGACCAGCTTGTGGCCATATCCTCGCGGTCTCGAACAGCATCTCGGCGCCGGCTTCGACGATGAAGGCCAGATCGTCGGTCGCATCCAGATACAGACCGATGGCGTAGGCCACCGCAGCGTTGATGTGATACGCGGCCGAGCCGCTGGGATAATGTGCGGAGCATTCGCCGCCGCCGATCGTGCGCCACGGATACAGCGCACCGCGCGGGTGATTCAGTTCGCGCGCATGCGCCCGCGCGGCGTCGAGCGTGCGGTAGCGGAACGCCAGCATCGCCCGCGCCACTTCGGGCGCAACGAAGGCCATCACCGGCAGCACGAACGCCTCGGTATCCCAGAAGCAATGGCCTTCGTAGCCCTCACCGGTCAATCCTTTCGCGGCGGTGCCATCGACGCCGTTGCGGCCGGCGGACAGGAACAGATGGAACAGATTGAAGCGCAGCGCCTGTTCGATGCGCGGATCGCCGGGCACCGACAGATCCGCATCGCGCCAGAACGCCGACATCGCATCGGCCTGCAGCGCGGCAAGCCGGTCGAAGCCATGATGGTAAGCCGCCATCAGCGCAGCATCCGCACGCGCCTGCAGGCCTTCGACCGCCGGGCCGCTGACATAGGCGACGAATTTTTCGATCGTCGCCATCGTGCCCGGCACGCAGTCGATCGCGAAACGCTGGGCGACGCGGCCGTCGTCGCGTTCCAGCCCGTCGTTCCGCAACCCCGACCCCGCGAGGTGACGCTGCGCCGCAAACACGTGCAGGCCGCCGTCGCGGCCGGATTCGTGCAGCCGGGCGATGTCGTCGTCGACCTGCGTCGCTTCGCAATGCAGGCGCCCGCCGCTGCCGGCACCGATGCGCGGGTCGTCGCCCTGCGCCTGCGCGGTCCCGGCGCTGCTCAGCGCCGACACCAGCGTCAGCGGACCGGCATAATCGATCGATCGCACCGTGAAGCGGATCGCCAGGATGTCCGCCGCCATGCCCAGCGGCACCACGCGATCGGCCTCGATCTCCAGTGTCGCCCCGCGCGCGGTTCGCAGGCGCAGTCGGCGGTGCAGGCTGCCCGCGCGCAGATCGAGCGTGCGGGTCAACGCCAGCCATTCGGCATCGAAGATGTCCAGACGCTCCTCGCCGAGATGGATCGCGATCTCCCTGCCCTCCGCCACCGGCACGCGGGTGTCGGTGCTGCGGGCGAAGCCGGCCAGACGCTCGTGATAGTGGATCGGCGACTGCGCGTACGCCGCCGCCAGGAAGCAGCCATCGCCGGGACATTCCTCGAAGCCGCCGCGCACGCCCAGCGAGCCATTGGCCAGCGCGAACAGACTCTCGTCGAGCACGCTCTCGTCGAGCACGCTCTCGTCGAACACGCTCTCGTCGAACATGCGCGCGTCGAACATGCGCTCGTCGAATGGCGCCCGCGCCGGGTCGAACGTGCGGCACAGCCGCCATGCATCGACCGGGGCCATGGCATCGGCGGTTTCCGTCATCGATCTCGATTGCGACTCGTTCACGCCCGGCCTGCGTCCATCTGCGTCCACCCTCATGGGCGGCGCCACCTTATGAACGCATTGTTATCGATGTCAAGACATCGATAACAATGCGGCCCAAAGTGCTCAAGGCAAGGTCGTCAGCTTTGCCACCGCATGCAGCAAGCCATTGATTCAGAATGGGATGTGTCGAAATTCAGCGATCTGCGACATCCGTCCGGATGACGGAGATTTTGTTGCGTCGCAGCAGCCACGGGCGCAGAAACCCATGGCAGGGTTCATGTCCCCCGCAGCACCAGCCGCGTAGGCAACATTTCGGATTCTGCGCTGTCGCCGTCGATCAGGGCCTGCACCTTGCGCGCGAGCAGCACGCCGGCTTCGACGAAATCCTGATGCACCGAACTCAACGGCGGTGCATAGGTGGCCCCCAGCAGGGTGTCGTCGAAACCGACGACCGACACCGCATCCGGCACGCTGCGGCCCAGCGCGTGCAGCGTGCGCATCGCGCCGATGGCCAGCAGATCGCTGGCCGCGAAGACCGCATCGATTTCCGGATCGTCGTTGAACAGCGCCTGCATCGTCTCCGCGCCGGCGCTGATCGTGAATGCGGGCACGGTCCTGATCGTCCCCGTCGCCGCCTGCACGCCCGCCGCCGCCAGCTCGGCGACGTACCCCTCGAAGCGTTCGGCGAACTCGCCGTGCGCGGGATCGCCGAGGAACACCGGCCGGCGGCGACCCAACGCCAGAAAGCGCCGCGCCACCATCGCACCGCCACCGCGGTTGTCGCTGCCGACGACGACCTGCGATGCATGCCGGCTCACCGCGCCCCACACCACCAGCGGCCGACCCCAGGCCTGCACCTGGTGCATGGCCTCCTCATGCGCGCCCTGCCCAAGCAGGATCACGCCGTCGGCGGCCAGCACCGCCGGGGGCACGGCGGTCTGCAGCGACGTCAGCAGCACGCTGTAACCGCGCGACGTCAATTCCTGGGTGATCCCACCCAGCAGATCCAGGGGATAGGCGCCGGACATCTGTCGCTCGGGGCTGGGCGTCATCTCCACCACCACCGCAACGGTCATGCTGCGGCGCAGGCGCAGATTGCGCGCACTGACATTGAAGGCATACCCATGGCGGCTGGCGATCTCGCGGATGCGCGCGCGGGTTTCGGCGTTCACCAGCGGGCTGTCGCTCAGCGCCCGGGATACGGTGATCGCGGATACCCCGGCGATCGCCGCAAGATCGGCCATCGTGGGGCTGCCGCCGCCGCCGGCGATGCCGCGCCGCTGCTTCGCTTTGCCATCGGGCGGATCAGCCATCGCAGCCCGCCTTCTCATCGATGCGCGCTGCGCATGAGACAAGGCAAGCGGCCTGCAGCGCCGCTCGGCGGGAGAATGTCGTGATCGGGAAAACCATGCGCTGAAATTACCGCACCCGCGCGCTCGATGCGAGTTGCGCGAGCGGATCGGCACATCGCCAACTGCTAAGATTCCGCTATCCGTCACACCGGCCCGATCATGCCCGACACCGCACGCCCCGCTTTCCACGGTTTCGAACAGATTCCGCTGCGCGAATACGCCGAACGCGCGTATCTCGACTACTCGATGTACGTGGTCCTGGACCGCGCCCTGCCCTTTCTGGGAGACGGCCTGAAGCCGGTGCAGCGCAGGATCATCTTCGCGATGAGCGAGCTGGGCCTGAACGCCGGCGCCAAACCGAAGAAATCCGCGCGCACCGTCGGCGACGTCATCGGCAAATACCATCCGCACGGCGACAGCGCCTGCTACGAAGCGCTGGTGCTGATGGCGCAGCCGTTCTCGTACCGCTATCCGCTGATCGACGGCCAGGGCAACTTCGGCTCCAGCGACGACCCGAAATCGTTCGCGGCGATGCGCTACACCGAATCCAAACTCACGCCCATCGCCGAAGTGCTGCTCGGCGAGATCGGCCACGGCACCGTGGACTGGGATCCGAACTTCGACGGCACCCTGGAAGAACCCACCTGGCTGCCGGCGCGGCTGCCGCATCTGCTGCTCAACGGCACCACCGGCATCGCGGTGGGCATGGCCACCGATGTGCCGCCGCACAATCTCAACGAAGTCGTCAGCGCCTGCGTGCGCCTGCTCGACGACCCCGACGCCACCGTGCGCGACCTTTGCGAACACGTGCGCGGTCCTGATTACCCGACCACCGCCGAAATCATCACCCCCATCGCCGATCTGCAGGCGATGTACGAAACCGGCCACGGCAGCGTCCGCGCCCGCGCGACCTATCTCCGCGAGCAGAACAACATCGTCATTACCGCGCTGCCCTATCAGGTCAGCCCGAGCAAAGTCATCGAGCAGATCGCGCAGCAGATGCGCGCCAAGAAACTGCCCTGGCTGGAAGACCTGCGCGACGAATCCGATCACGAAAATCCGACCCGGATCGTGATGATTCCGCGCAGCAATCGCGTCGATGTCGAACAGCTGATGGGTCATCTTTTCGTCACCACCGATCTGGAAAAGAGCTATCGCGTCAACATGAACGTGATCGGCCTGGACGGCCGTCCGCAGGTCAAGAACCTGAAGATGCTGCTCAGCGAGTGGCTGGTGTTCCGCACCGATACCGTGACCCGACGCCTGAAGCACCGGCTGGAGAAAGTCGAACGCAGGCTGCACCTGTTGGAAGGCCTGCTGGTCGCGTTCCTAAATCTCGACGAAGTCATCCGCATCATCCGCACCGAGGACGAGCCGAAAGCCGCCTTGATCGCCCGCTTCGGGCTGAGCGAGGACCAGGCCGACTACATCCTCGACACCAGGCTTAAACAGCTGGCCCGCCTGGAAGAGATGAAGATCCGCGGCGAACAGGACGAACTCGCCGCCGAACGCGACAAACTGATGTCGATCCTCGACAGCAAGTCGAAGCTGAAGAAGCTGGTGAAGGACGAACTGCTGGCCGACGCGAAGAAATTCGGCGACGCGCGCATGTCGCCGCTGGTGTCGCGCGTCGCCGCGCAGGCCATCGACGAGACCGAACTGGTGCCCAGCGAACCGATGACGGTCGTGCTGAGCGAAAAAGGCTGGATCCGCGCGGCCAAGGGCCACGACATCGACGCGGCCGGGTTGAGCTATCGCGACGGCGACGGCCTGCTGTGCGCGGTGCGCGGCCGCAGCACCCAGCAGGTCGCGTTCCTCGACAGCACCGGCCGCAGCTATTCGTCGCTGGCGCATACGCTGCCCTCGGCGCGCGGCAACGGCGAACCGCTGAGCGGCCGCTTCTCGCTGCCGGCGGGCGCCGCGTTCCAGACGATGGCCAGCGGCGCCGACGACGCGCGCTTCGTGCTGTCGTCGTCGCACGGCTACGGCTTCGTGACGAAGTTCGAGAATCTCACCGGCCGCAACAAGGCCGGCAAGGCGATGCTGTCGCTCACCCCGGGGTCGACGGTGCTGCAGCCGACGGCCGTGGGCAATGTCGAGACCGACCGGATCGTCGCAGTGACCAGCGCCGGCCATCTGCTGGCGTTCCCGATCGCCGAACTGCCGGAACTCGACAAGGGCAAAGGCAACAAGATCATCGAGATCCCGAAAGCCAAGCGCAGCACCGAGCGCGTGATCGCGATCGCGGTGGTGCCGCCCGGGGGCACGCTGTCGGTGAAAGCCGGCGCGCGCACGATGTCGCTGTCGTTCAAGGAACTCGAATCCTACATCGGCGCCCGCGGCAGCCGCGGCGGCCTGCTGTCGCGCGGCTGGCAGAAAGTCGATGCGTTGACGGTGGAATGATGGACGCGGATTTCTGGCACCAGCGCTGGCAGGACAACCGGATCGGCTTCCATCAGGACCAGCCGACGCCGCTGCTGCAGAAATACTGGCCGGCGATCGGCGCAGCGCCCGGCTGCCGGGTGTTCGTGCCGCTGGCCGGCAAATCGCGCGACATGCTGTGGCTCGCGGCGCAGGGCCATCGCGTGCTGGGTGTGGAGCTGTCGCAGCTGGCGGTCGAACAGTTCTTCGCCGAACACGATCTGCAGCCCGACATCCACGAAACCCGCTACGGCCGGCACTACTGCGCGGGCGACATCGAACTGATCTGCGGCGACGCCTTCGCGCTGGACGCAGACGCACTCGCCGACTGCGCCGCGGTGTTCGACCGCGCCGCGCTGATCGCGCTTCCGTTGGCGCTGCGCCTGCGTTACGTCGAAGAACTCTATGCGGGCCTTCCCGGCGAATGCCGTGGGCTGCTGATCACCCTGGAATATCCGCAGGATGAGAAAGAAGGCCCACCATTTTCGGTGAGCGAATCCGAAGTCCGCCAGCGTTTCGACTCGCGCTGGAACGTGGAGCTGCTGGAACGTCGCGATATCCTGGAAACACAGCAGAATTTCATCGACGAAGGCGTGACCGCGCTGGATACCTGCGTCTATCGGCTGCAACGGCGTTTGTAGGAGGGCCTTCAGGCCCGAGCTGTTCCACGCAGACCGGTTAAGATCGCCCGACCACGACAGAAGCAGGACGCCATGAGACCGGTTGCACCGCTTCCCCCCGTGGATCTTTCGCCGCCGCCCGCTTGCGGCCTCTGCTGCAGCGCGCACCCGCCGCTGGTTGGCCGCAAGGAATTCTCGCGCTCCGGGAACGATCATTTCGCCGGCGAACGCCAGTTCGCGGACACCGGCATCCACATTCCCTACCACCGCTGCCGCGACTGCGGCGTGGTCTTCACTGCCGCATTCGACAGCTGGTCGCCGCAGGATTTCGCGCGCCACATCTACAACGACGACTATATTTTTTCCGATCCACCGTTCGACAGCGAACGTCCGGCGCGCAATGCCGCGATCGTCGCCGGCATCTGGCACTACGAACAGGACAGCCGCAGCGTGCTGGACTATGGCGGCGGCAACGGCCGGTTGGCCGCGGAACTCCGCGAACGCGGCTTCGACGCGGTGAGCCACGACGCTTTCTACGACCCGCAGCCGCTGCCCGACCGCAGTTTCGGCCTGGTCTGCAGTTTCGAAGTCATCGAACACGTGCCGCATCGCGACCAGGCCCGATGGGTGGCCGGCTTCGCGGCGAGGATGGCGCCGTCGGCGGTCGGCCTGTTGGGCACCGAGCTGGTGACCGAACCCGTGGACCTCGAACACTGGTATTTTTCCCCACGCAACGGCCACATCACCGTGCATACGGCGAACAGCCTGCAACGACTGCTCGCTCCGCACCGATTGGAAGCCGTGACCGTCGCCAACGGCCTGCATCTTGTGCGCCGGACCGGCTGACGGCCATCCAATCCAGCTGACAACCCAGGACGCCTCATGTTGAAGTGGCTCAAACGCATCTCGATCCTCGTTCTGATACTGGTCGTCGCCGGTGCGGGTACCGGCTGGTGGCTGATGCGCGGCAGCGTGCCGACATTGGACGGCGAACTCGCACTCGATGGATTGTCGGCGCCGGTGACGGTGCAGCGCGATGCCCTGGGCGTGGCGACCATCGATGCGGCGAACGAGGTCGATGCGCTGCGCACGCTCGGATACGTGCATGCGCAGGAGCGCTATTTCGAGATGGATCTGATGCGCCGCGTATCCGCAGGCGAACTGTCGGAGCTGTTCGGATCGATCGCGATCGAGAAGGACAAGGCGCAGCGTGTGCATCGCATCCGTGCGCGGGTCGAGGCCGATCTCGCTGCCATGGCCGCCGACAAGCGCCCGCAGCTCGAAGCGTATACCGCAGGCGTCAATGCGGGCCTCGCCGCGCTGCGCGTGCGGCCATGGCCTTACCTGCTGCTGCGGCAGGAGCCGAAGCCCTGGAAACTCGGCGACGCCGCGCTCACCGGTTTCGCGATGTATTTCGATCTGCAGGACGCCGGCAATCATCGCGAACTGGCGATGTGGAAGATCAAGCCTCACCTTCCGCCCGCGCTCTATGACCTGCTCGATCACGACGGCAGCCGCTGGGACGCACCGCTCTACGGTGCCGCACGCGGCGACGCGCCGTTGCCGACCGCCGATCAGGTGGACCTGCGCAGACTTTCGGCGCCGCCGGGCGAGCGGCACGACGTCGCGGCCGACGACATCGTGCCGGGCAGCAACAATTTCGCGGTCGCGGGTGCGTTGACGGAAGACGGCCGCGCCATCGTCGCCGATGACATGCATCTGGGCCTGCGCGCGCCCAGCCTCTGGTTCCGCGCGCGCCTGCGCTACGCCGACGCGCGCGCGCCGGGCGGCAAGGTGGATATCACCGGCTTCACCCTGCCCGGCCTGCCCACCGTGGTGGTGGGCAGCAATACCCACGTCGCCTGGGCGTTCACCAACAGCTACGTCGACACCGCCGACTGGAAGATCGAAACCGCCTGCGGCAGCGGTAAAACCGCCACAAACGGCTGCATCAAGCCGACAACGCATCGCGAAACCATCCGCGTCGCCGGCGGCGCGCCGGTCGATTACGAGGTGCAGGAAACCGCATGGGGTCCGGTCTTGCATCGCGACAGCGACAGACTTTACGCGTTGCGCTGGAACGCGCATCTCAAAGGCGCGCTGGGATTCGGTCTGACCGACTTCGCGATCGCACGCGATCTCGATCACGCGATGGCGATCACCGACCGCAGCGCGATGCCGACCCAGAACCTGCTGATCGGAGACTCGAAAGGCCGCATCGCCTGGCGCCTGATCGGACCGCTCGCAGTGCGCGGCGCAGGCTGCGAGGGCGCGCTGCCGCTCGTCTCGACGCCTGCACCGAACGACTGTCCGGGGTGGCAGATCGCCACCGAGCGTTCGCCGACCATGATCGACCCCACCTACCACCGGCTATGGACCGCCAACCACCGCACGACCGACGGCGCGGTGCTGGCGCAGCTCGGCGATGGCGGCTATGCGTTCGGCGCGCGCGCGCGGCAAATCCGCAACGCTCTCTTCGCACGGGAAACATTCACAGAACGCGATCTGCTCGCGATCCAGCTCGACGATCGCGCGGTGTTCCAGACTTCATGGCATGCGCTGTTGCGCGACACCGCCGCGCGCGCGAAGACGCCGGCGCTGACCGAACTGGCCGAAGCGTCGAAACGCTGGGAAGGTCGCGCCAGCGTGGATTCGGTGAGTTACCGGATCGTGCGCGCATGGCGGATGGCGGTGCACGCGCGCGTGGCCGAAGGCCTGACCGCGCCGGCGCATGCGAAGCTCGGCGAGGACTTCAAGATGCCCGCGTTCCAGCAACTGGAAGGCGTGGTGTGGCCGCTGCTCGCGCAGCGCCCGCCGCATCTGCTGTCGCGCAAGTTCGCCAGCTGGGACGCGCTGCTGGAAGACGCCGCGAAGGAAGTGCGCGACGAGCTCAAGACGCAGGGACCGCTCGCCGAGCGCACTTGGGGCGAACGCAACACCGCCGCGATCTGCCATCCGCTGGCGAAAGCGATTCCACTGATCGGCAAACGCCTGCTGTGCATGCCTGCGGACCAGCTGTCCGGCGACGGCGGCCTGCCGCGCGTGGTCGGCCCCGACTTCGGCGCATCGGAACGCATGGTGGTGTCGCCGGGCCGCGAGGCCGAAGGCATCACCCATATGCCCGGCGGCCAGAGCGGCCACCCGCTGTCGCCGTTCTGGGGCGCCGGTCACGACGACTGGGTGCATGGCCGACCGACGCCGTTTCTGCCGGGCAAGACCGAATACACGCTGAAACTCGAGCCGGAATCTTGATCCGGACTCGAGCCCGCTGTTGAAGCTTCGCGTAATGCCTGCTTGCAATAATTCCCATCGAAAAAAACGACGGGCTTGAACTCGTCCTGCATCGACTCATTCATCAACCGCGCAAGAACTCCAACAGCGCCGCATTGAAAGCATCCGCATGACTGGTGTTGCAGCCGTGCGGCGCGTTCTTCAAGACATGCAATTGACTGTGATCGATAGCGGCATGGGTCAATGCGCCGGAACCTTCAAAGGGCACGATTGCGTCGGCATCTCCATGCAGAACCAACGCAGGAACACTGATGCGCTTCAGATCTTCGCGGAAATCCGTATTGCTGAACGCGCGCATGCAGCTGAGCGCAGCCACCTGATTAGACTGCAGGCACAGTGAGATCGCTTCCTGACGCTGGACCTCATCGACTTTCAGCTCACCGTTGGCCGAAAAGAAATTGCGGGTGAAATCGTCGAAATACACACTGCGGTCAGCTTTCAGTGCGGCCTCTTTTTCTTTCGCTTTTTCGGGCGTCAACGGACCGTCGGGGTTGTCCCCAGTCTTCATCAGACAAGGAGGCACGGCGGCCGCAAACACGACCCCGCGCAATCGATCTTGTCCGTACAGACTGACATAACGCGCCACTTCGCCTCCACCCATCGAGAACCCTACCAGCACCACATCATGCAGATTCAAATCGACGAGCAATCCCGCCAAGTCGTCTGTCAGCGTGTCGTAGTCGTACCCATCCTCCGGCTTCTCGGAACGACCGAAGCCGCGGCGGTCGTAGGCGATGACACGAAAACCCGCATCGCGAAGCGCTGGAATCTGCGCTGCCCAAGACTCGCCGGACAAGGGCCAACCGTGAATCAGAACGACGGGGCGTCCATCGCCGCCGGTATCCTCCACATGGAGTCGAGCCCGCCGGGTACGCTGTACGCTTGGAGTATCCATCGTTGATTCCTCGCTCACTGCTGTCGCGTGCATGAGCCCCGGAGTCTACGCGCGGAAGAAACCTGCCGATTGAATGCTCCCCTACTCGGCAGACTGCACTGCCGTCGCGCAATCCGCACGGCTCATGCACCGACTTTCGGTGAATGGTGAACGCCGGCGATCGCACGTCCGGATGGATCCGCCGCATTCGCAAAAGAAGCATCCCACGCGATCGCGGCCGGCGACGAGCACGCGATCGACTTGCCGCCCGGCACGGTGTTCGCGCAGCCATCGCCCGGAAACGCTTCGTCGAAAATCCGTCGATAAAAGAACGCTTCCTTGGTCTGCGGCGGGTTGATCGGGAAACGCTGTTCCGCCTGCGCGAAATCGGCGTCGCTGACCTGCGCCTCGGCGTGCGCCTTCAGACCGTCGATCCAGCCGTAGCCCACGCCGTCGCTGAACTGTTCTTTCTGTCGCCACAGGATTTCGTCGGGCAGATAGCCTTCGAAGGCTTCGCGCAGCACCGCTTTTTCCATGCGCCGCGTTGCCGACGATTTGTCGATCATCTTGGCCTGCGCGTCCATCCGCATCGCCACGTCCAGGAATTCGGTATCGAGGAACGGCACCCGCGCTTCCACGCCCCAGGCCATCATCGATTTGTTCGCGCGCAGGCAGTCGTAGTTGTACAGCGCATCGAGCTTGCGAATGGTTTCGGCATGGAATTCGCGCGCGTTCGGCGCCTTGTGAAAATACAGATAACCGCCGAACACCTCATCGCTGCCCTCGCCCGACAGCACCATCTTCACGCCCATCGCCTTGATGCGGCGCGCAAGCAGGAACATCGGCGTGGACGCGCGGATCGTGGTCACGTCGTAGGTTTCGACGTGCTTGATGACTTCCGGCAGTGCATCCAGACCTTCCTCGAAACTGTAGGTGAAGCCGTGATGCACGGTGCCCAGCGCCTTGGCCGCGACTTCGGCCGCAGCGAGATCAGGCGAGCCTTTCAGACCGATGGCGAAAGAATGCAGTCGCGGCCACCATGCCTCGCTCTCGTCGCCGTCCTCGATGCGGCGGCGGGCGAAGCGCGCGGCGCAGGCCGCGACCAGCGAGGAATCGAGCCCACCCGACAGCAGCACGCCGTAAGGCACGTCGCTCATCAGCTGGCGATGCACCGCGGCTTCGAAGGCTTCGCGCAGTTCGCGCGCCTGGACCTGTACGCCAGCGGTGGCGTCGTAGTCGCGCCAGGCGCGTTCGTAGTAGCGATGCAACTGGCCGTCGGCGCTGTCGAAATAATGTCCCGGCGGGAACTGGGCCACGTCGTCGCAGACCCGCACCAGCGCCTTCATTTCCGACGCCACCCACACGCGGCCGTCGGCATCGTGGCCCCAGTACAGCGGACACACGCCGATGGGATCGCGGGCGATGATGAAACGAGCCGCGGCGCGATCCCACAGCACGAAGGCGAAGATACCGTTGAGGCGATCGAGCCACGTGCCGATGTCGCTGCCCTCGCGGGTCTTGCTTTCCGCATACAGCGCATTGATGACTTCGCAATCCGAACCCGATTGGAATGCATACGGCTTGCGCAATGCGCCTTCGAGCGCGCGGTGGTTGTAGATCTCGCCGTTCACCGCGAGGGTGAGATCGCCGTCCTCGGAATGCAGCGGCTGCGCGCCGCCGGAGGGGTCGACGATCGCGAGGCGCTCGTGCACCAGCAGCGCCTGCGGTTCCACATGCACGCCGGACCAGTCCGGGCCACGATGTCGCTGCCGCGCGGAAAGCGACAGCGCGAGCGGTCGCAGCGGGCCGAGATCGGCGCCGGGACGAAGATCGAAAACGCCGAGAATCGAACACATCGGTATATCTCCTGGAGGATTGTCTGGCGCCGAAAGCAAAAAACCCGCGCTTCCGGCGCGGGTTTCTGGGAACTGGGCTTGTCTCGATCCGCTATGCCTGTTCGCCGACCCGCATCGTGCATGCACGATTATTCGCAATATTATTGTTGCGATTGAGGGTACGGCCGGTGGCGGAACGCGAGGTCATGGATCAACCCTAACCCGGATCCGGCGACGTTTGCAAGCGCGGAATAAAAGCGTCACGTAGAGCGGCCTTCTGGCCGCTGAAAAAAAGTAGATCCGTCATCCGCGTTCGGAAAGACCAATACAGCGGCCTGGTATTCAACAGCCGAATGGCTGGTCAGGCCGCTCTACACAGATCACGGAGCGATCAACATCTTTTCGATCAGCGCGAAATACAGATCCGGCAAACGCTCGAGATCCGCCACCGACACATGTTCATCGACCTTGTGGATGCTCGCGTTGACCGGCCCGATCTCGACGCAGTGCGCGCCCAGCAGCGCGATGAAGCGAGCGTCGGACGTACCGCCGGCGGTGTTTTCTTCAGGCGCCGAGCCCGAAAACGCGGTCAACACCTCGCGTGCGGCCGCACGCAGCGGACCTTCCGGGGTGTAGAACGGCTCCCCGCCGCGGTGCCAGCGGATTGCATACTCGAGTCCGTGCGCCGCGAGCGTCGACTCGCATTCGCGCTCCAGCTGTTCGGCGCGCCAGGTCGGGTTGTACCGCAGGTTGAACAGCACCTGCAATTCGCCCGGAATCACGTTGTTGGCGCCGGTGCCGGCATGCACATTGCTGATCTGGAAACTGGTCGGCGGGAAATTCTCGTAACCTTCGTCCCAGCGACGTGCAGCCAGTTCGAGCAACGCCGGCATCGCCTGATGGATCGGATTGCGCGCCTTTTCGGGATAGGCGACATGACCCTGAATGCCGTTGATCGTCAGCGTCGCCGACAAGGTGCCGCGACGACCGACGCGCAGCAGATCGCCGAGCGCCGTTTTAGACGACGGCTCGCCGGTGATGCACCAGTCGATGCGCTGCCCACGTTCGCGAAACAGCTGCGCGACCTTCGGCACGCCGTCGATGGCGTCGCCTTCTTCGTCCGATGTCAGCAGCATGCCCACTGTGCCCGGATGCTCCGGATGCGCGGCGACGAAACGCTCCAGCGCGATCGCGAACGCGGCCACACTGGCCTTCATGTCGGCGGCGCCGCGGCCGTACAGCAGGCCGTCGCGGATCTCCGGCTCGAATGGATCGCTGGTCCACGCCTCGCGCGGACCCGGCGGCACGACATCGGTGTGACCGAGCAGGATCAACACCGGACCACCGTCGCCGTGGGTCGCCCACAGATTGTCGGTCTGGCCGTAGCGCAGATGTTCGCAGCGGAAACCGGCGCGCTCCAGGCGCCCGGCGAGCATCGCCTGGCAGCCCGCGTCTTCGGTGGTGATCGAGCGGCGCGCGATCAGGTCGCAGGTGAGATCGAAGACATCGCTCACGCGCCGACTCCGAAGCGCTTCTTGAAACCGTTGTCGCTAAACGTCTGGGTCACGACGCCATCATCGGTGACCACCACCGGACGGCGGATCAGCTGCGGATATTCCTTCAGCAGCAGCTTCCATTCGGCGTCGGAAGCGGGCGCTTTGCGGTTGTCCGGCAACGTGCGCCATGTGGTCGAGGATTTGTTGATCATCGCCTCCCAGCCGCCAAGCGCGTCCTTCCAAGCGATCAGCGTTTCAGGCGTCTGCCGGTCGTCGCGATAGTCGACGAAATCGTGTGCGATGTCGAAGCGCTTCAGCCAGTTACGCGCTTTCCTGCAGGTGTCGCAGTTGTTCAAGCCGTAGAGCGTGGTCATCTCGAAACACCTTCATGTAGAGCGGAGCAAAGCTCCGCTGTTACCTATCCGCGAGCGGGATAGTCCGTAGCGGAGCTTCGCTCCGCTCTACAACAATCGATCAATCGGCCAAGCCGCGCAGCAATTCGTTGATCGAGGTTTTGCTGCGGGTCTTCTCGTCCACCTGCTTCACGATCACCGCGCAGTACAGCGAATGCGTCCCGTCGGCGGCCGGCAATTGCCCGGAAACGACCACGCTGCCGGGCGGCACCGAGCCGTAGGACACCTCTCCGGTGGCGCGGTTGTAGACGCGGGTGCTCTGGCCGAGGAACACGCCCATGCCGATCACGCTGTGATGGCCGACGACGAAGCCTTCCACCACTTCGGAACGCGCACCGATGAAGCAATGATCTTCGATGATGGTCGGCGAGGCCTGCAGCGGTTCGAGCACGCCGCCGATGCCAGCGCCGCCGGACAGATGGCAGTGCTTGCCGATCTGCGCGCAGCTGCCGACCGTGGCCCAGGTGTCGACCATCGTGCCTTCGCCGACGTAGGCGCCGATGTTGACGAAGCTCGGCATCAGCACGACGTCCTTGGCGATGTGCGCGCCGCGACGCGCGATGGCGCCCGGCACCACGCGCACGCCCAGCGCGCGGAACCGCGCTTCGTCGAAGCCTTCGAACCGCGACGGCACCTTGTCCCAGAACGGCGCCGGCTGCGCGTCGATCAGCGCCATGTCCTGGGTGCGGAAGAACAGCAGCACCGCTTTTTTCAGCCATTCGTTGACGGTCCAGCCGCCCTCGCCGTCCGGCGCGGCGACGCGGAAATCGCCGGCTTCCAGGCCTGCGATCACGCGATCGACGGCGGGACGCACGCTGGCGGCGATCTCGTCGGCGCCGAGTTCGGCGCGACGATCCCAGGCGTTGTCGATGAGGGACTGCAGTTCGGTGGCGGAAGCGATATTCATGCGGTGGGGGAATCTTCGTCGTCGGAGGAGAATGAGTTAGCGGCAACCGGAATCGGATCGATCCGGGCCGAGGGGATGGATCACACAGGCACTGCGCTGTCGAGCGCGGCGCGCAGCGCAATGCGCAGATCTTCGCATTGCGTTTCGTCCAACGGGCGATCGTCCGCATCGGCGATGAGGAACAGATCCTCGGCGCGCTCGCCGAAGGTGGCGATGCGCGCATCGTGCACGCGGACGCGCTGCTGGCGCAGCACATGGGTCACGTCGGCAAGCAGCCCCGGGCGGTCGGTACAGATCAGGCTCATCCGCGTGCGCACGCCGTCGAACGAAGGTTCCAGACCGATGCGCGGCGCGATCCGGAAATGCTTGAGGTGTCGCGGCTGGGTGCGGCGCGACGGCAGCAGACGGTCGAGATCGCCGGCCAGCGCGCGCTGCAGCGCCGCTTCGACGTATTCCACCGACAGCGCGTGCTGCGGGTCGCTCGGCAACACGTGGAACGTGTCGAAAATGCTGCTGTGAGGGCCATCCAGCGCGCGCGCCTGCTGGATCGCGAAACCCAGGCGGTCGAGGGTGATCACGATCGCCGCGAACAGGCCGTCTCGATCATGGGTCTGCACGAAGACTTCGTAGCCGCCGGTTTCGCCGCGCAGCAATCGCGCCCGCACCACGGTCGCGCCGGCCGTCGCACCCTGCAGCGCGGCAGCCTGCCATGCGATCTGGTCCGGGCGGCTGCGCAGGAAGTTCTCGCGCGGCATCCGTGCGAACAGCGCTTCGATCGCCACCGCATCGAAACCGCCATCGACCAGGAGCGCGCGCGCAGCGGCCTGGTTTTCGACGATGCGCTCTTCGGCGGCGACTGGATGTTCCAGACCGCGACGCAGCGCGAACCGGGTGGCGGTGTGCAGATCGGCCAGCAATCGGTCCTTCCACGCATTCCACAGTTTCGGCGAGGTGCCCGCGATATCGGCGCAGGTCAGCAGATAGAGATGATCCAGACGCTGGCGGTCGGCGACTTCGCCGGCGAAACGATGGATCACGTCGGGATCGGTGATGTCCTGTTTCTGAGCGGTCACCGACATCAGCAGATGTTTGCGCACCAGCCATTCGATCAGCGCGGTGTCGGCTTCAGATAAGCCATGCGCAAGGCAGAATTCGCGCGCATCGACCGCGCCGAGTTCGGAATGATCGCCGCCGCGGCCCTTGCCGATGTCGTGGAACAGGCCCGCGAGCAGCAGCAGTTCGGGTTTGCGCAGCGATGGCCAGACGGTGTGCGCGGTGGAGAAACGTTCGTCGGTCGTGCCGCTGGCGAAGATCGCGAGATTGCGCAGCACCGCCAGCGTGTGCTGATCCACGGTGTAGACGTGGAACAGATCGAACTGCATGCGCCCGGAGACCTGCGCGAACGCGGGAATCCAGCGCCCCAGCACGCCCAGCCGCGCCATGCGTTCCAGCACTTTCACCGGCTGCGGCCCGCGCAGCAGCTGCAGGAAGCGTTCGCGCAGTTCCGGCGGCGCGTCCTGATACGCGGGAATCTTCACCAGCGTTTCGGCCAACGCCCACGCGGTCATCGAATGCAGGCCGCGGCTTTCGGGATGCGCGGCCCACGTGGCGAACAGCTCGAACGCCTGCGCCGCGCCCTGCTGCAGCCAGGCGCGGTCGCGCGCGGCGAGATAGCCGCGGCGCAGTTCGAAATGTTCGTCCAGCGCGGCGACTTCGCCCTCGCCTTCCAACTGTTCCTCGAAGCGCTGCAGCAGGCGATCGTTGATACGCAGCACCCGGCCGGCACTGCGGTAGAAGCCCTGCATCATCTGTTCGACCGCGAGATTGTCGGCCTCGTCGGTGTGGCCAAGCCGCGCGGCCAGCAGTTTCTGGTAATCGAAGCGCAGTCGTTCCTCGCGCCGCTTCGCGACCAGATGCAGGCCGAAGCGCAGACGGGTCAGCGCCTTGCGCTCGCGTTCGAGCGTATCGAACTCGACCGCGCCAATCTGGCCGAACGCCAGCATCGATTCGAGATTGCCGCTGCCCAGCAGCCGCTGCGCCATCCAGCGCAGGGTCTGGATGTCGCGCAGGCCGCCGGGGCCGTCCTTCAGATTCGGTTCGAGATTGTCGGCGGTGTCGCCGAACCGCGCGTGCCGCTGCGCCTGTTCCGCGCGTTTGGCCGGGAAATACTCGCGCGCCGGCCAGACCTTTTCGGGTGCGACTGCGGCGCGCAGCGCGTCGGAAGCGGCCGCGTCGGACACCAGCGCGCGCGATTCGATCATCGCCGTCAGCACGGTCTGATCGGCCGCGGCTTCGGTGCATTGCGCGGACGAACGGACCGCCTGGCTCGCATGCAGGCCGGCGTCCCACAGCAGCGCCAGGAATCGCGCCAGCGCGTCGCGATGCGCCTGCTGTTGCGCGTCGTCGGCCAGCACCAGCACATCGATATCGGACTGCGGGAACAACTCGCCGCGGCCGTAGCCGCCGACCGCGAACAGCGCGAGCCCTGCGTCGGCCGGCAGGCAGCGCATCCACGCGGCGCGAATCAGGCCATCGACCGCCGAGGCGCGGGCGGCGACCAGCGCATCCACATCGTCGCCGCGGTCGAAACGCACCGCCAGTTCGGCGTCGGTCTGCGCCAGCGCGGACCGCGTCGCGGCCGTCCACGCGGCATCGCCACCCGGGCCATCGGGCATCGAAGAAGCGGAACCGCCGGCCGGGCTCGTGGGGGCGGCGACAGACATGGGCTCAGAGGTCGTTGTCGTCGCCGGGCAGGCGGGTGAGGATTTCGACGCCGGTCTCGGTCACGGTCACGGTGTGTTCCCACTGCGCCGAGAGCTTGCGGTCCTTGGTCACCACCGTCCAGCCGTCGGGCATCAGCCGGGTGTGGCGGGCGCCCTCGTTGATCATCGGTTCGATGGTGAAGGTCATGCCCGGCTTCAACACCAGCCCCTCGCCCGGACGGCCGTAATGCAGCACCTGCGGGTCTTCGTGATAGATCCGTCCGATGCCGTGGCCGCAATATTCGCGCACCACAGAGAAGCGTTCGCCTTCGGCGTAGGTCTGGATGGCGTGGCCGATATCGCCCAGGGTCGCGCCCGGTTTGACCACGCGTATGCCGCGGAACATGGCCTCACGGGTCGCTTCGACCAGCCGTTTCGCCATGACCGACGGCGTGCCGACGTAATACATGCGGCTGGTGTCGCCGTGCCAGCCGTCCTTGATCACGGTGACGTCGATATTGATGATGTCGCCGTCTTTCAGCACCTTGGTCGGCCCGGGAATGCCGTGGCAGATCACGTTGTTGACCGAGGTGCAGATGGTGGCCGGGAAGCCGCGATAGCCGACGTTGGCGGGAATCGCCTGCTGCACGCCGACGATGTGGTCGTGGCAGATGCGGTCCAGTTCGGCCGTGGTCACGCCGGGCTGCACGTGGGGGGCGACGATTTGCAGCACCTCGGCGGCCAGACGGCCGGCGACGCGCATGCGCTCGATGTCTTCGGGGGTTTTGATGGTCATGGCCATGGCGGCATTATTGCCCATCCGGCCCGGCTTTGCCTCAATGGCCTGCCTCGGCGACTTGCCTGCAAGTGCCTGTTCCGGCTAGAATCTCGCGGCTCGACACTGGGTTCATCCGCTGAAGACCGCCCACGACGGGCGCAGCATCCGGCCGGAATCATCCGTTCGCGACGCAGTCGAATCCACACCCGCCGCAATCCCCCGTCCCGGGGTGTCCCCGAAAGCCGCTCGCGGCTGCCTTTACCGGCACGAGGATCTGGAGACGGCGCAGCGGGGAGGCCCAACCCCGGAACCACGCAACCCGCCCGATGGCGGGCGGCACCGTCATCACCCGATCCGACAGGATCACGGCGGCCGGTTCCACTACTCGGAGTTTCGCAATGCCCCAGATCACCATGCGCCAGATGCTGGAAGCCGGCGTCCATTTCGGCCACCAGACCCGTTACTGGAACCCGAAGATGGGTCCGTACATCTTCGGCGCCCGCGGCAAGATCCACATCATCAATCTCGAGAAGACGGTTCCGCTGTTCAACGACGCGATGAACTTCATCTCGGGTATCGCCCAGAAGCGCGGCGTCATCCTGTTCCTCGGCACCAAGCGCAGCGCGCGCGATTCGGTGAAGGAAGAAGCCGAACGCTGCGGCATGCCGTACATGACCCAGCGCTGGCTGGGCGGCACGCTCACCAACTTCCGCACCGTGAAGCAGTCGGTCGCCCGCCTGAAGGAACTGGAAGCCGCCGAAACCGACGGCACGTTCCAGAAGATCGTCAAGCACGAAGTGCTGAGCCTGCGTCGCGAACGCGAAAAGCTGTTCGCCTCGCTGGGCGGCATCAAGGAAATGAACCGTCTGCCCGACGCGCTGTTCGTGATCGATATCGGCCACGAAGACATCGCGATCAAGGAAGCCAAGAAGCTCGGCATCCCGGTCATCGCCGTCGTCGATACCAACTACGATCCCAACCTCGTCGACTACGCCATCCCGGGCAACGACGACGCCATCCGCGCGGTGCAGCTGTATGCCCGTGCCGCCGCCGACGCGGTGCTGGAAGGCAAGGCCGCCGCGCCGCAGGCCGCGACCGTGCGCGAGGAAGAGTTCGCCGAAGGCGACAACGACGGCAAGCGTGGTCCGCGCGGTCCGCGTGGCGCGGGCAAGAAGCCGGAAGGCAGGAAGCCCGAAGCCGCCGCTCCGGTCGAGGCTGCCGCGGCGACCGAAGCCGCAGCGGGCGAAGCGCCGGCCGCCGAGTAATCGGCCCCGCGTCATCGGCAAGTCATGCGGTCGCGCGACACTGCGCGGCCGCAGTTCTCATCCCGCCGCGCCCGGCGTGCTCCGCACGTCCGGGCGACCGGCATCTCTTACGGTGGGTCCAGACCCGCCCTACATTGATTCATATCGAGGTTTGCAATGGCTGAAATCACCGCCACCCTGGTCAAGGAACTGCGCGAGCGCACCGGCGCCGGCATGATGGAGTGCAAGAAAGCGCTCACCGAAAACAACGGCGATCTTGAAGTCTCCGCCGAATGGCTGCGCAAGCAGGGCATCATCAAGGTGGGCAAAAAGGCGGACCGCGTCACGGCCGAAGGCCGCATCGCGGTCGCCCAGGACGGCGGCAAGGCCGTGCTGGTCGAGATCAACTCCGAAACCGATTTCGTGGCCAAGGACGAGAATTTCCTGGCCTTCATCGACGCTGTCGCCAAGGCCGCACTGGCTTCCGGGGCCGCCGATATCGAAGCGCTGAAGTCGGCGAAGGTCGCTTCGGGCGAAACCGTCGAAGAAGCCCGCGCCGCCATCGTCGCCAAGGTCGGCGAGAACGTGCAGGTCCGCCGCATGGCCCGCGTCGACAGCGCCGAGAACGTCGCCGCCTATGTCCACAGCGGCAAGATCGGCGTGCTGGTCGAGCTGAAGGGCGGCAATGCCGAACTCGCGCGCGGCATCGCCATGCACGTGGCCGCGATGAACCCGCCGCACAACAAGGCCAGCGACGTCCCGGCCGAATTCATCGCCAAGGAAAAGGAAATCGAACTGGCGAAGATGACCGACAAGGACAAGAACAAGCCGGCCGACATCCTCGAGAAGATCATCGGCGGCAAGATCGCCAAGATCGTCAACGAGAACACCCTGTACGGCCAGGCCTACGTGCTGAACACCGAACAGACGGTCGAAGCCGCGGTCAAGGCTGCCGGCGCCGACGTCGTCGGTTTCCAGCGCCTCGCGGTCGGCGAAGGCATCGAGAAGGTGGTGGAAGACTACGCCGCCGAAGTGATGAAGCAGGCCGGTCTGGCGTAAGCTGCCTGACTGTCCGGTATCGGGGAAACCCGCAGGCGACTGCGGGTTTTTTTTTGCGCCGTAGTTAGCGCCACACTTCCGCCCGCTTCAATCGGCGGCCCCACAGCTGTATTTTTAGACACATGAGCGATGGAATGCGCATTCCGGATCCGATCCGCACTATCCACCCGCAGGACGTGATGTGGCAGGCCGGCGAGGACTGGTATTTTCCGGTGGGGCGCAGTGCGCTTAGGCTGGTGGACCTCGCCGCGCGCGCGTCCTGGTTGCCGGGCATCGGCAGCATGCTCGATCTGCCGTGCGGCCACGGGCGGGTCGGGCGCTATCTGCGCGCGGCCTATCCGGATGCCGAACTGTTTTTCTGCGACATCGACAAGGATGGGGCGGACTTCTGCGCCGAAACGTTCGCGGGCACGGCGATCCATTCGCAGCCCGAGCTGACCGGCGTGGCATTGCCGAAAGTCGATCTGATCTGGGTCGGCTCGCTGTTCACCCACGTCGATGAAATGCGCATGCAGCGCTGGCTGCGTTACCTGTGCGGACACCTCAATCCGGACGGCATGCTGCTAGCGACGTTCCATGGCGAGTGGAGCGTGCGCATGCAGGAAATCTACCGGATGATCGACGATGCCAACTGGGCGCGGATCGTTGCGGACTATCGACGCGATGGTTACGGTTATGCGGCATACCCGAATTCTGCAGGGGATGCCGGCGATCGCACCGGAATCCAGGACTACGGCATTTCGCTCTGCCATCCGGAGCGGGTATTGCAAACCGTGCGCGGAATTCCCGGGGTGCGCCTCGCCGGCTACATGGAACGCGGGTGGGCGGACAACCACGACGTGGCGATGATCGCCAAGGACGATCGCGATCGGCTTTGGACGCCTGTGTTTCGGGATATGAAGTCGACGGCAGCGGATTGATCTTTTGCAGGTCCAGATTGCGATCCCGTACAGGCGATCGCCAGGACATCGCCGCCAACCTGGTCAGGAAGCCCGCGCAACACCGCGGGTTTCCAGCCTCCACATGCGGAACCCACGCCGCTTATTGCTGCTGCTGGAACACCACTTCCTCGTAAGGCTGCACCACTACCCAGCCTTCGCCCGCGAAGCGAAGCTGGACGCTTTCGCCCGAGCCGCGGCCCATCAGCGTGCGCAGGTTGATATCGGTGACGATGTCCGGCGACAGGCCCCCCGACCATGCGACGGTGGCGTTCGGATCGGTGAACACCGGGCCGGTCGACGCGTTGACCGGCAGCGTGAGCGGCTCGTAATGTGCGGTGATGGCGATCAGGCCATGGCCGGCCAGCTTCACGTTGAACAGCCCGCCGGCCATCATCCCGACCACCTTGCGCATCATCGTGATGTCGTAGGAGATCGTCAACGAGAACACCCTGTACGGCGAGGCCTACGTGCTGAACACCGAACAGACGGTCAAAGCCGCGGTCAAGGCCGCCGGCGCCGACGTCGTCGGTTTCCAGCGCCTCGCGGTCGGCGAAGGCATCGAGAAGGTGGTGGAAGACTACGCCGCCGAAGTGATGAAGCAGGCCGGTCTGGCGTAAGCCGCCGCGCCGCAGCAGAACGCAGGAAACCTGCGGGAAACCGCGGGTTTTTTGTTGCCTGCGTATCGCCGAATCACCCTGGGATCACGTTTCGGCGGGGGCTTCCGCATCGCTGCCCCGGATGCTATTCATAAGCCTTGAGCATGCCGTCCATGGATCGGAGGGAAGGATCGCGGACGGCACGAACCGGAATCAGGCCACACAACACCAGGGGGAAAGCGATGACGCACCATGCGCGAACAGGAATCCGTGCCGTTGTTTCGATGGCGATGTTGATGGCGATGCTGCCCGGCTGCGCGGCGCTGAAATCCACGCGCCACAGCGACGATTCTCTCGCGCCGGGGCTGGGTTACTACCTGCCGAACGGCGACCTGAAGATCACCCTGACCGTCTCGAACGACGGCGGCGGCCCGATGCGGGTCTTCAAGGTCGAAACCCTGTACTACCCGGATGTCACCGAACGTTTCAGCGTGACCGTGCCGAAGAACATCCTCGGCGCGACCGAAGCCAACATCCAGGTCTCCGAAGCGGGACTGCTGGAATCGGTCACCTATACCTACGAGCCCAAGATCCTCCAGGCGATCGATGCGATTCCGCCGGTGGCGCCCGCACAGGCGCTCACCGCTTCGGACGCAGAAGGACCCTGCAGCCTGCCGGGCGATTACGTCGCCATCGTCGCGCCCGCCGACGGCAAGGGGGAACTGTGCGGCTACAGCATCAGGATCACCTCGCTGGGCACCACCGCCCGCACCACCGCGGCGATCGCCCAGCCGGATGCCTCCTACGGGCGCACCGTCGCCAGCGCGCGCATGCCGAACAATGGCCTGTATTTCCGCATGAATCTGCCCTACCGCGTCGACATCTTCGGCAACGGCGGCGACGCACTGCTGTATTCCGACATCGCGCTCAGTCCCACCGGCGCATCGACGCTGTTCGTGCAGACCCATCGCAGCCTGTTCGCGACCATCAGCGGTTCGATCACCTTCGACAACGGCGTGCTCACCGCATTCGCACCGAAGAGCAGTAGCGAAATCGAAACCGCATTCAAACTGCCGGCGACGATCATCAAAGCGTATTTCAATTCGGTCAACGCACTGTTCGTGCTGCGCAAAGGCGCCGCCGACAGCGAAACCGAATATCTGGGCGCAGTGGAAAACATGCGCAAGGCGAAAGCGGACCTCGAAGCCTGCCAGGCGGCCTACGCTTCGGGAAACCAGGCCAGCATCGACAGCGCCTGCGCTACGCAGCCATGACCAACAAGCACGATGGCCATCTGCGTCGGGAAGAAGGTGGCTGAAGAGTCTGCCCCGTACTCGATACGGGGCTGGATAAAGGCGCTTCCGGAGCAGCCGTCGCGCAGTAGATGGACGAAGGCGCCACAACTTGCGCTCAACAAGGGCGGGCAGGCCTGCAGAGTTCGAGCACCAGCGCCGCGTGCGCGGGCACCGGCATCGTTTTGTCGAGCGCGACGTATGCCCCGGTCAGCGCGTTGCGGGCGGCGGTGGCGCCCTTCAGGCCTTCGGCGAAGCGATCGAGCTGCAGTTCGACCGGTGCGTTGTTGCGGCTGAGCACGATCATCAGTCGCTGTGCGCCATCGTCGCGGAAGTAGACGTAGACACCGTCGCGCGGGAGATAGTGCAGGAAGCGGCCCTGGTGGACGGCGGTGGCGGTCTTGCGCCAGTTGAGGAGGCTGCGCAGCCAGGTCTGCGCTTCGGTCTGCAGCGGTGTCAGCCCCGCACCCGTGAAGGCGTTGATGCGGTCGCCGGGCCAGCCGCCGGGAAAGTCGCGGCGCGAGGCTGCGTCGTCGCGGGTGGTCGGGCTGGTCATCAGTATTTCGGTGCCGTAATACAGCTGCGGGATGCGCGGCATGGTGGCCAGATACGTCAGCGCGATCTTATAGCTGTGCAGATTCTCCCCGAGCACGCTGTAGAGCCGCGGCATGTCGTGGTTGCCTTCGAAAGCTACCAGCGCGGTGGGCGCGGTATAGAAGCGGTCATTGACCATCGCTTCGTACAGGCGGCGCAGTCCGCCGGCGTAGTCGTTCTCGGGTTCGGCCAGCGCGGTGCGCAGGGTTTCGCTGAGCGGAAAATCCATCATGTTGGGCATGCCGGGTTTGCCTTCGACCCAGCCGTTCTGCCAGCGGGCGACGACCGATGCGTTCGCGCTCCATTCTTCGCCGACCATCGAAAAATTCGGATATTCGGCGCGGATGCGCCGGGTCCATTCGGCGAGGAAGGCATTGTCCGAATAACCGAACGTGTCGACGCGCAGCCCGGACAGGCCGGCATATTCGATCCACCAGATCGTGTTCTGGGTGAGGTACGTGGCGAGCAGCGGCTGCTGCTGGTTCAGATCGGGCATGGTCGGTGCGAACCAGCCCTGGGTAAAGTCGTCGCGGTCGCTCCGCGCGGCGTACGGATCAACGACGGCGGTGCGACCGTGACGCGTCGGATCGTAGCGACCGCCGTAGGTCAGCCAATCGACGGTCGGCGGGTCTTTCACCCACGGATGACCGTCGCCGATGTGATTCGGCACCACGTCCTGGATCACGCCGATACCTTTGCCGTTTGCAGCGACGACGAACTCGCGATAGTCGGCGTTGCTGCCGTAGCGCGGGTCGATGCGGTACAGATCGGTGGCGGCATACCCGTGATACGAGTATTCGGTCTGCGCGTTCTCGATCAGGGGCGTCGGCCAGACCATGGTGTAGCCCATGCCGGCGATGTAGTCGAGATGATCGCGCATGCCGCGCAGGTCGCCGCCGTGACGGCCGCCGGGATTGTTGCGATCAGCGGCTTCCACGTAGCCGGCGACGCGGTCGTTGCGTGGGTCGCCGTTGGCGAAACGGTCGGGCATCAGATTGAGGATGACATCGCGATTGTCGAAGCCGCGTCGCTGCGCGGAGCCAGGGGCGCGCGCCAGCAGCGGATAGCGCAGTGATGACGTGCCGCCGTCCTTGCGCGCGAAACGGAACACCAAGTCGCCGGGCTTAGCGTTGGCGGCGACCTCAAGATCGATGAACAGATAATTCGAGCTGTCGCTGCGGGTGATCTTGACGATCTTCGCGCGCGGCGTGTCGTCGAGTATCGGCTGGGTCGTACCGATGCCGGGGCCCTGCAACATGAGTTGCATCCGGGTGTCGTGCATGCCGATCCACCAGTTCGGCGGATACGCTTCCGGCGCGGATGACGCGCTGTCGGCAGCGGAGACCGCAAAGGTCGCCGTGCACAGGATGATCGCCAAAAAAAACGCAGCCGGCATTCGCGAAATGGCGTTGTGCTTCATCGTCGATCTCCGTCGTTCAAGTCCGCGCCGATAGTGCCATGCGCCGCAAGCGAATTGGGCTGACATCATTTACAGCGGTCCGACGCGCAAGGTACCGCCTGCAGCCAGCGTCGCATGCGGCACTGCGGTACGCGGCAGGTTGCGGCCATCGAGCGTCGCGCCGGACTGGCCACCGCGTCGGATGCGCAGTCGTTTTTCGCCGATCCGCAGCGTCGCCCTGTCGATCAGCGGCACCCCAAGCACGTACTCGCCGCGCGCCGGCTGCGCCGGATACAAGCCGAGCGTGGCGAACACCAGCCATGCGCTCATCTGTCCGGCGTCGTCGTTGCCGACGATGCCGTCGGGCGTATCGCGATAGAAGCGCCGCGCAATCTCCTGGACGCGCGCATGACCCTTCTGCGGCGCATGGGTGAAGGCGTAGAGCCAGGCGATGTGATGGCTGGGTTCGTTGCCGTGCGCGTACTGACCGATCAGCGCCTCTTGGCCGAGATGCTTGTCTGGATCGGGCACGGCGCGGGTGAAGAAATCATCGAGCCAGGTTTCCAGTCCTTTCGCGCCGCCGAGCGCATCGCGAAATCCTTCGGCATCGTGAAGCGCAGGCGTTGCGGTGTACTGGTAGGCGTTGGCTTCGGTGTAGTCGCCGGGGTTGTTCATTGGCGAGGTGGCGATGGTGGGATCGAACGGCGTGCGCCAGCGTCCGGCGCTGTCCTTGCCGCGCAGCGTGCGCGTGGCGGGATCGAACAACTGCTTCCACGCGGCGGCACGTTGCGAGAAACGCACTGCAAGATCGTCGCGTCCGAGTTGTTTGGCAACCTGCGCCAGAGCGGCATCGCCATAGCCCAGTTCGGCGGTCATCGACACCGATTCGCCGGTCTGCACATCGAACGGCAGATAGCCGTAGCGGTCGAGCGTGCCCCAATCGCGCTGCGCCCACGCAGGCGCATCGGGGCGCGGCCGGGTACTGGTCGCCAGCATCGCCTGCAGCGCGGCGTCGGCATCGATGCCGTGCATGCGCTTTGCAAGCGCATCGGCGATCACCGGCATCGCCGGGTTGCCGATCATGGTGTGGGTTTCGCGGCCCCATGCGGTCCATAACGGCAGGTAACCGATCTGCTGCTGGTGCGCGATCATCGTGTTGACGAAACCTGGCACGCGTTCGGGCACGATCAGCGTGTACAGCGGGTGCGAAGCGCGGAACGTGTCCCACAGACTCAATGTCGAGTAATACACGCCGCCCGGCGCTTGCATCACCTCGCCTTTCGGTCCGCGCACGCGGCCATCGACATCGGCGATCTGGCTGGGGTGCAGCAGCGTGCGATACAGCGCCGAATAGAAGATCCGCTTCGTGCGCGGATCGGCTTCAATACGGATACGGCCGAGCAGTGCGTTCCACGCGGCATCGGCATCGCGACGCACCTGCGCGAAATCGCGACCATCGGCGGTAGCGAGATTTTTCAAGGCACCGTCTTCGTCAACGGTCGACATCGCAATCCGCGCTTCCAGCACTCTGCCCTTGCACAGATCGAAACCGAGCACATAGCGCGGCGCTTTGTCGCCGTCGCGCGGCGGCAGCACGATACGCTCGGCGATCGGCGCGCTGAAGCGCAGCGCGAAGGAGGCCTGACGCTCGACCCAGTTTTTCGAGAACACCGTGCCTTGAAGCGTCTGCGAGCCGACCACCACATCCGCTTGGTCGACATCTGCACGCGTCACGCGTGGCCCGTCGCCAAACAGAATGCCGTGCTGCAGATCCACCAGCACCTGCACGCGGCCGGGACGATCGAAGGTGTAACGCTGCAAGGCGACACGGTCGCTGGCGGTGAGTTCCACCCGCACGCCGCGATCGCGCAGGGTCACGGCGTAGTAGCCCGGGCGCGCGGTTTCGCTGCGCTTGTCGTAGCCGCTGGCAAAATCGACGGTCTGCGCATTCCACGCATTGCCCTGCGAGGGCTGAAGCAATACGTCGCCCAATTCGCCGATACCAGCACCGCTGATGTGGGTATTCGAAAAACCGAGAATCTTGGGCGCACGATACTGATAGCCGCTGCTGTAGCTCCAACCGCGATCGGCGTTGTCCGGACTGGGCTGGACCATGCCGAACGGCATCGACGCGCCGGGGAAGACGTGGCCGGTGCCGTCGGTACCGATGAAGGGATCGACATGAGCGGTCAACGGCTGTGCGGATACCTGCGGCGACAGCAGACACAAGGCCAGTGCAAGACCGGTCGGAAACAGATTCATGCGCGCCTCCAGATTTCCGGGTTCTTGCGCGTATCGATCGCCTGCCCCGGCTGCGCACCCGGGCACCACTGGTCGCGGTCGTTGGCCTGAATCGGGTTCAGCGCCTCCGCCAGTTGCATGTCCGCATCCATGTAGATGATCGTCATCACCGAACGCGGGCGGTCGCTCAGATTCGCGCCGGCTTTGTGAAAGGTCCAACCGAGATGGAAGCTGACGTCGCCCAGATCGAAGCCGTCGCTCTCGAACGCGAAACCGTGTGCGGCCATGTTCGCAGTGATCTTCTCTTCGCTTTCATCCGAGATGCCAAGGTCGCGGCCGAACGCGACCGACTGGCTGCGCGCATAGAATCCCAATGGCCCCATTTCCGACGGCACCGCCTGCAGCGGGATCCAGGCGGTGACGGTGCGGTCGCTGGCGAGCGGCCAGTAGTATTGATCGGCATGCGCCGGGGTGATGCCGCCACCGGGTTCTTTGTACAGCGACTGATCGTGGTACAGGCGCACGCCCTGCACCTGCAGCAGTTCGGCGGCGATCCGTGCCAATCGTTTCCCCATCACGAAACGTCCAACCAGCGGACTCTGCTCCCAGAGATTCATCACCTGCAGAAAGGCGCGATCGTAAGTGCTGCGTTCTTCCAGCGGCCGGCGCTCGGTGTTGAGATCGATGGTAAGCCGGGTGATCTCGCGGCCATGGTGCGCCAGCGTGTCGGCATCGAAGACATCCTTGAGTTTGATGAAACCGTCGCGGTGGAATCTCGCGATCTGTTCGGCGCTGAGGGCATAGGCGTTGTCGAGCATGTTCATGTCTGACTCGAATGATCAACGGCGATCCACACGGCGCCGCCCGGCAGATGTAGATGCAGGCCGTCAAACAGCGCGCTGCCGTATTGCCAGACGGAAGTTTCAGGAAGATCTTCGGAAATGGGTATCGCCTGACTATCCGCCGACAGATTGAAAGCCGCCCACAGCGTTTGCGCTGGACAGCGTCGGCGCACCAGCAGCGTGGCGCCGCCGGCTTGCAGGATGTCCAGATCGCCATCGCGCAGTGCGGGATGCTGGCGACGCAGCGCGATCAAACGACGCGTGGTGTGCAGCATCGATCGCGTCTCCGCCTGCTGCCGATCCACGGCCAGCGGCACGTGGGCATCATCCATCGGTAGCCACGGCGTGCCGATGCTGAAACCTGCGTTGGGCGCCCCGGCCTGCCACGGCATCGGCGTGCGACAACCATCGCGGCCCGGGCTGAGCGGCCAGTTCGCGATGCCGAATGGATCCTGCATCTGCTCGAACGGAATCTCGCTTTGCGGAAGACCCAATTCTTCGCCCTGATACAGGAAGATCGTGCCGCGCATGCACAGCAGCAGCGCCATCCAGGTATCGGGCGGCAGCGCATCGTTCGCATCGTCCACAGCGCTCGCCTGCGCGCCGAAATCGAATCCGTGCGCGGCACCTGCGCCCCAACGCGAGGCCACGCGCGGTGCATCGTGGTTCGAGAACGCCCAACTGGGCCAACCGTCGCTGCCCTGCCACGGCAGCAGTTGTGCCGCCACTGCCGCCGCATCCGGCCGTGCGCCGAGAAAACCGAACGAATACGCTGTATGCAACCGTCGATCAGCAGCGGTGTAGTCCTGCATCGTGCGCAGTCCATCGACACCGCCGATCTCGCCTACCGCCATGCGCTCGCCGTGGCCGTAGGCGTCCATCTCTGCGCGCAGGCGTTCGAGAAACGCCAGCGTCTCTGGCTGATCGGCGTTATGCAGATGACACTGCATCAACACCGGCGATTCGCCTGCGCGTTCCGACGGCAGCGGCGGGTTGTCGCGCAGCAGACGGTCATGGAAATAGAGATTCGCGGTGTCGAGGCGGAAACCATCGACGCCGCGATCAAGCCAGAAGCGCGCGATCTCGAGGATCGCTTCCTGCACCGCCAGACTGTGGAAATTGAGATCCGGCATCTGCGGCAGGAAGTTGTGCAGATGGTATTGCCGGCGCCGCGGTTCCCAGCGCCAGGCCGGGCCACCCATCCAACTCTGCCAGTTGTTCGGCACGCTACCGTCGGGTTTGGCGTCCGCCCAGACGTACCAGTCGGCCTTGGGATTGTCGCGACTGCTGCGGCTTTCGATAAACCACGGATGTTCGGCGGCGGTATGGCTCCAGACCTGATCGATCAACACCTTCAGCCCGAGCGCATGCGCGCGCGCCAGCAGGGCATCGAAATCCGCCAGGGTGCCGAATCGAGGATCGACGCCGCAATGATCGCTGACGTCGTAACCGAAATCGCGCATCGGACTGGGGAAGAACGGGCTGATCCAGAGCCCGTCGACACCGAGATCGGCGATGTAGTCCAAGCGCTCGGTGAGTCCACGCAGGTCGCCGATGCCATCGCCGTCGCTGTCGACAAAGCTGCGCGGGTAGACCTGATACAGCACGGCGCCTCGCCACCATGGCGATGACGAATCAGGGGCTTCTGCGGACGAAGAATAGGCGATCGACATGGGCGTCAGTGTGCCCGCTCCCGGCGTCATGTCAGAGGCGCCTCACAACCGATATCAATACTATTTCGACCGCTGCAGAAGAAACATTGACGGATGCAAGTCGCCTGGGAGTCCATCCACGATGACTCCGACTCATTTCGAACATGACTCATCGCACGCCTCGCGCCTCATTGCCGCTCACGGATGCCCGCTCCGACACCGCACACCAGAACGCGAACGACACCGCCAGACTGATGGCGAAGAGTAGGAACATCCAGCGGTGTTGATCGAGTGCATCCGACAGCTTAAGCAATCCGGGCACCGCCAACGCCGGCAGCACGAGGCTCGAATTGAACACGCCCATGCTCACGCCCATCGCGCTGGCGTCCACCGATTCGGAAAAAATCGCGAATACGATGGAGATCAGCGACGACCAGCCGATGCCGCACAGCAGCATGCCCAGATAGTAGAAGACTTCGTTTTGCGCGCCGAGAGCGGTGAACAGATAGGCGGCCGCCATCACACCCATTGCGCCGCGATGCACGGCCACCTTGCCCCACCTCGAGCAGAGCGGCTTCAGCACCAGGACCGGCAGGGCCGCGCCCACCACGTTCATCAGCAGGAAACCCATCGACAGAATGCGACCGGCCGTGTCCGCAGCCGTCGGCGCGATGCTGTTGGTCAGGCTGTACACGGCATCTGCCAGTACCGATCCGGCGGCGTTGGGGACGATGAAGTCGCGGACGTAGAAGAACGTCATCACGAACATGCTCTGTACGCCGAGCCAGGCGAAACCGTGACCCAGCAGAATGGTGCGCAGCCGGTTCTGGTCGGACGGCCGCGCGCGTCCCTGCCAGACGGTATGGGCGCCCCAGGCGAGGGTCGCGGCCACGGTGGCAAGAAACAGGGGCACCGCCAGACCCGCGAGCGCGTTATCCAGAACAAGCTTGTCGACCGCGATGTACACGCCGTAGAACGCGAAGCCGCTCATCGGCAGCAGCGCCCGGAACGCAGCGATGTCTTTCCAACCAGTACGGTCTGTACGTCGCCCATCCTCTGGCCGTTCGGCCGGCGCACGCTCTTCGATGAAGAACATCGGCACGACCGTGAGGAAAAAAGTCACGGCCACGGTGGTCAACACCAGGACGTGATTACCGAGAAAGATCGAGATCAGGTAAGCGCTGATGCCAAGCACGCCGGACACGACTTGCATCCACGCGTAGCCGCGGACGCGGTCCGGTCCTTCAGGAGTCAGGTCGGCGACCAGCGATCGCGCCGGATTGAAGGTGACGTTCGTGCTCAGGTCGCTGACCAGTACGACGAACACGGCCACCACCATCAGATTCAGGCCGGTGCTGGCGGCGATCGTGTCCAGTTCCAGCATGGCGAAGGTGGAGAGTGCGCCGGCCACACCACCGGCGATCAGGTAGGGCCGGCGGCGACCGTTCATCCACCACGTGCGGTCGCTGAGCGCGCCGACGATGGGTTGCACCAGCAATCCCATCAGTGGGCCCATCAGCCAGATCAGCGCAATGTTTTCGAGATGCAGACCATAGCGGGTGCTCAACAGCCAGGTCGTCGTAGCGACAGCAGACGACAGGCAGAAGCCGATCGCAGCGGTGGGCAGGCTCAGCAGGATGAGAAATCCGGTCGACAGGTTTTTTGCGCGTTGAGCATCAAGGCGACCTTTCAGAAAATGCCCACGGCCGGCGCCGTGCTGGCTGGGCGGATGTGCTTGAAGCTCATGCGCTTGTCTCCGGGCGCGTACCGATGGCGTCTGCGACGAAGGCGAGGCTGTCGGCGAGATGCGTCTGCCAGTAGGGCCAGTCGTGCCCACCGGGGTACTCCCGCCAGGCATGGACGACGCCACGGTCGCGCAAAGCCGTGTGCAGGGCGCGGTTGGCAGGCAGCAGCGGATCGTCCAGCCCGCAGTCCAGATACAGCGGCGGCAGCGCCGCGCCGGTATCCAGAGCAGCGTCCATCGCGCCAAGCACCGAGGTGGTTTCGGACGCCGAAGACCAGCCCGCTCTTGGTTCCTCGATCAAGGCATCGAGCTGGGCGGTCTCGGTGATCGACGAATGTCCGGCCGCTGCGCACCAACGCTGCGGGTACCGCGCCGCCAGCCGCAGGGCGGCGAACCCGCCCATGCTCAGGCCGATCAGCGCCAGCGGCGAGGTGTCGTCCAGCTCGGGTCGCTGCTGTCGGGCTGCAGCCGGCACTTCGTCGACGATCCAGCGCTCGAAATCCGCGTCGGCGTGCGGCACGTAGCCCGACCCATCCCCCCAAAGCCCATCACTAGGCATGGCCAGCAGCATCGGTGGAACAGCGCCGCAATCCACCAGCGCCTGCAAGGTGCGATGTGCGCCGCCGTGGAAGGCCCAGGCCCAGTGCGAGCCGTACACGCCGTGCAACAGCAGCACCAATGGCAGACCGCGCTTGCCCTGCGCTTGGCGTGGCGCGAACAGCGTCAGGTCCGCGCGACGGCCGAGTACGGGGCTCTTCACGGTGACCAAGTCGAAGCCATCGGGCGTGAGCGCGGGGTCGCTGGCTTCCAGCGTGCGGAAGCGGGTCATGCTTGCCCCTCCAACAGATCGTCTCGCTCGTCGAACAGGATCACGCCTTTGGCGCTGCGCCCGGCAAGCATGTCGTCCAGCGCCTGCCCCAAGCCGCTCAGGCGGTAGGTGTGCGTGACCATGTGCTCCAAGGCCAGTTCGCCCCGCAACGCCCAATCGCACAAACGCGGAAAGTCCCGCGGCGGCAGGCAGCCACCGTACAACGGCACGAGGTAGCGCTTGTCCCACCAGAACTGCGGCATCTCCACCGTCACCGGGCCCTGTGCACCGCTCAGTTGCACCGCGTTGCCGCCATTGCGGCACAGCTTCAGCGGCAGGAACGCCAGCATGGCGACACCGGTCGCTTCGAAGGCGTGGTCGGCGCCGCGACCGCCGGTCAGCGCGCGCACTTCGGCGACAAGCTTGTCGTGCTGCGGGTCGTCGGCGGGCGGCGCGATAGTGTGTGTGGCGCCGAAATCCAAGCCGCGCTGCAAGGCCGAGGCTCGGCGGTCGATGGCGATGATGCGGTCGGCACCGGCCAGGCGCGCGCCCTGAATCACGCTCAACCCCACCCCGCCGCAGCCCACCACCGCAACCGCGTCGCCCGGCTGCACTTGCGCAATGTTCACCGCAGCGCCGACGCCCGTCATGACGCAGCAGCCGAGAATGCACGCGTGCTGCAGAGGCAAGCGCTCGGGCAGGATCGTCAAGGCATCGGCGCGAACGACCGCATGCTCAGCAAAGGTACCGAGCTTGAAGGATCGCTCGATCGCCCGCCCGCGCCATCGCGTGTGGCCCGGCGATGGCGCACTGCTGCCCAAGCAAGCGTCGACGCCATGCGTGCGCTCGCACAGCGAACCACGGCCGCGCTCGCACTGCGGGCAGCGTCCGCAGGGAATGGCCCAATTCAGCAGCACCGGCTGACCGGGCCGCAGCTGCGGGTGTGTCGATGCCACGTCTTCGCCCACGCTCTCGACCACGCCGGCGCCTTCGTGCCCCAACACCAGCGGACCAGGCCATTGCAGCGAGGCGTGGTCGGTGTGACAAATCCTGGCGGCGCGCATGGCCACGCGCACCTCCCCCGCCAAGGGCGCGCGGACGATGGTCTCGCCGATGACGAAGCCTCCGCAACCGTCGCCGATGGCAGCCGCGCTGCGCAGATCCTGCGATGGGAAACCACCTGATGTCATTCGCGTACCTCGCCCGGAGATTGATGGCATGCGGGACGGCGCGATCGCAGCTGCTGCGCCGTTTCCGCCGCCTGACCCCCACTCTCGATATCGACCGTGGGCCAGCAGATTTCCGGCCTTGCGCCGCAGTGTGCACGCCACCTGCCTTGCGCAAGACGCGCCACACAACCAATATCGATACTATTTCGACCGCAACAACGGAGAAAACTGCCGATGAAAGTCGCTTGGGAGTCCATCCAGGCAGGAACCCAGTCTGCACGACTGATGCGGCTGCGGCTGGCGTCCTTCGCGGGCGCGCTACACGCCCATGAAGCGCTGGAGCTGACCTGGATCCAGCGCGGCGAAGGCGTGCGCATCGTCGGCAGCCGGGTAGAGCCTTTCATGGCCGGCGATCTGGTGCTGATCGGCCCCGGGCTGCCGCATGTCTGGCTGAGTCACGGCGTGCCGCCGGAGGGCGCTTGGGCGACGGTGCTGCAGCTCATGCCGTCCGCATCGCTGACGGCCCTGCCGGAGTGGCGCGGCATCGGCGCCCTGCTCCAGCGCGCGCAGAGCGGGCTGAGCGTGGAGGGCGCGCTGCGGATCCGCATCGTCCAGACGCTGGAGTGCATGCCTGACACCCCGGGACTGGGGTTGTTGGGCGAGGCGCTGTCGATGCTCGCCGTGCTGGCCGAGGCCGATGAGGCGTTACGCCCGCTGGATCCGCTGCCTCTGCCAGTGCTGCAGCGCGATCCCGGCCAGCAGCGTCGGCTGGACGCGCTGCTGGTCTGGATCCGCGAGCATCTGCACGGCACGCCGAGCGTCGATGAAGCCGCCGCGATCCTGCATGTCAGCCCCGGCGCCTTCAGCCGCAGTTTCCATCGTCTCGCCGGCAAACCCTTTACCGATTACGTGAACGACCTGCGCATCGCCGAGGCCTGCATGCTCCTGCGACAGAACGATCGCAGCATCGCCGAGATCGCGGACCGATGCGGCTTCACAACGATGTCGCATTTCAACCGCCAGTTCCGGCGACGGATCAATCGGACGCCGCGGGAATATCGACAACAGCGGTGACGCCGTGCGCATGCGAACGGCGGCGCCGTACGTGTTGACCTCACCCCATCTGCTGCTGGAACACCACTTCCTCGTAAGGCTGCACCACTACCCAGCCTTCGCCCGCGAAGCGCAGCTGGACGCTTTCGCCCGAGCCGCGGCCCATCAGCGTGCGCAGGTTGATATCGGTGACGATGTCCGGCGACAGCCCGCCCGACCATGCGACAGTGGCGTTCGGATCGGTGAACACCGGGCCGGTCGACGCGTTGACCGGCAGCGTGAGCGGCTCGTAATGTGCGGTGATGGCGATCAGGCCATGGCCGGCCAGCTTCACGTTGAACAGCCCGCCGGCCATCATCCCGGCCACCTTGCGCATCATCGTGATGTCGTAGGAGATCGTCGACTCGAGCGCGAGCACGTCGTTGCCGTTGACGAAGATCGATTCGCCGCCCAGGCGCAGCAGCATGATCTTCTTGCCGATGTCGGCCAGATAGACCCGGCCCTGGCCCTCGATCTTCATCAGCGACATGCCTTCGCCGGTGAGCGTCTTCTTGAGCAGTCCGCCCAGGCCCTGGTCCAGCAGGCCCTGGCGGGTGAATTTGATATTGCCCTTGCGCGCGATCATCGAGCCGGCTTTGGCCCAGATCATGCCGTCGACGCGGGCTTCGAGCATGTGCGAGCTTTCCAGCTCGAACGCGTCGCCGGAAAGGTCTTTTTCCTTCGACGCGGACAGGAATTCCTGCAGGGTCTTCACGGCCATGGCGATGTTCTCCGAGGGGGTTGCGAATGGTGGCGCCATTGTCGGCGCCGGACGGCTCCGGCACCATCCCCGGACGTCACGAACCCATCGCCCCTGCGCCTCACGCCTGCCATCCGAATCCGGAGCCGTCATGCCGTCCATCGTCGCCATCCCCCACTCCACCGCCGGCGCATCGCGCACCCCGGTGGCCGCCGACCGATTGATCTCCGGCCAGCCCATGCAGGCGGTCGCCAACGCCTATTCCGACCCCAGCGAAGCCTTCCACTGCGGTGTCTGGGAAGGCGAGGTCGGCGCATGGCGCGTGCGATACACCGAACACGAGTTCTGCCACATGCTCGCTGGGCGCGTGCGCATCATCGATGACGAAGGCGGCGAACGGGTCGTCGCGGCCGGCGACAGCTTCGTGATTCCGGCAGGATTTTCCGGCATCTGGGAGGTATTGGAGCCGGCGCGCAAGCTTTACGCGGTGTACGAATCCGTGCGCTGAGTCCGAACTCCTGCCCGGGCGCGTTAGAATTCACAGGTTTGTCACATCTCCGGAGTCCGCCATGTCCCAACTTGCCTATCGCCGCGTCCTGCTCAAACTTTCCGGCGAGGCCCTCATGGGCGACGAGGACTACGGCATCGACCCCAAGGTCATCGGTCGTTTGGCCCGCGAGGTGATCGAAGTCCGCGACGCCGGTGCCGAAATCGCACTGGTCATCGGCGGCGGCAACATCTTCCGCGGCGCGGGTCTGGCCGCCGGGGGCATGGACCGGGTGACCGGCGACCAGATGGGCATGCTAGCCACCGTCATCAATGCCCTGGCGATGCAGGATTCGCTGGAAAAACTCGGCGCCAAATGCCGGGTGATGAGCGCGCTGAAGATCAACGACGTGTGCGAGGACTACATCCGCCGCCGCGCGGTGCGCCATCTGGAGAAAGGCCGCATCACCATCTTCGCCGCCGGCACCGGCAACCCCTTCTTCACCACCGACTCCGGCGCCGCGCTGCGCGCGATCGAGATCGGCGCCGATCTGCTGCTCAAAGCGACCAAGGTCGACGGCGTCTACGACAAGGATCCGAAGAAGCACGCCGACGCCGTGCGTTACGACACTCTGAGCTACGACGAAGTGATTTCCCGCGATCTGCAGGTCATGGACACCGCTGCGTTCGCCCTGTGCCGCGACAGCCGCCTGCCGCTACGCATCTTCGACATGAGCCAGCCCGGCGTGCTGCTGCGCATCCTGCGCGGCGAGAGCATCGGCACGCTGGTGACGCCGGGGCGTTGATCGGCATCGATTCAAGACATCGATGCATGGACAAGAAAAAAACCGACGCCTCGCAGCGTCGGTTTTTGTTTGCGCCAGCGGCTCGCGGAATCCTTATTTCGCCGGCGCGGCCACGACCACCGGCGCGCGTCCGCCGATGTTCTTGTGCAGGAACGTCAGCAGCTTGGCGTAGAACTCGCGTTTGTGCTCCAACTTGTAGATGCCGTGGCCTTCGGTCTTGAAGTACAGGGTCTCGACCGGGACACCGGCTTTCCTGAGCGCCGCTTCCATCATCTCGGTGTGTTCGACCGGCGCAGTTTCGTCCTCGTGGCCTGCGGACAGAAAGACCGGCACTTTGATCCGCTGGGCGATGCGATTGGGCGAAACATCGGCACCGTCGTTGTAGTTCAATATCTTGTTGAGAAACCGGCGGACGCCCTCGCCCCTTCCGGAATCGTCGGACCATATGCGGCCCAGATCGTAGACGCCGACCTGTCCGACCGCGCATTTGTAAAGGTCGGCTTCCTTGGCCACACCCATCAGTGACGCATAACCGCCATAGCTCGCACCGAAGATGCAGATGCGGTTCCTGTCGGCGATACCTTCGCCGATCACCCAACGAGTCGCATCGGTCAGGTCGTCCTGCATCTTCAAGCCCCACTGCAGATAACCGGCTTCCATGTGGTCGCGCCCGTAGCCGGAAGACCCACGGAAATTGACCTGCAGCACCGCATAGCCATGGCTGGCCAGCATCTGTACGGTCGAGTCGAAACCCCAACTGTCCTTCACCCCGATCGGACCGCCGTGGGGATGGATGATCAACGGCAGATTCTTGCCATCGGTGCCCACCGGAACCGTCAGCAAGGCGGTGATCGTGCGGCCATCGCGCGCTTTGAAAGTGACATCGCGCATCGGCGACAGACGTTGCGGATCGAACCAGTCCGCCGAAAACATCATGGGCGAGACCTTGCGCGTCTCCAGATTCATCACATAGTAGCCGCCCGGCTCGCGATCGCTGTCGACATAGATCAGCACATCGTTCTTGGCCGTGGTGTAGGCCGCAGGAGAAACGATCTGGCCGGGAAACGCCGTCTGCAACGCGCGATGGGCCTTGGCATCGGCAGAATCCGGCGCGAAGTACTCGTATCGCGGCGTCGACCCTGCATACAACACGCCGATGATTTCGCGTTTTCCGATGGCATTGATCAGTTGCGTGGCATCGGCCAGCGCGTCGCGGCTGATCGTCTTCGAGGTTGCTGTGGCGACATCGAAGGCGAGAATCGAATCGGGGCCGGTCTCCTCTTCGGACTGCAGATACGCGACCGAACCATCCGCAGAATAGCCGGCCGGATAGATGCTCTTGCCGCTGGATGCTTCATCGTTGATCAACGTCCAGCTGTCTTTCCCGGGCGCCTGGAAATAGAGCTTCGTGAAGTCCTGCTCATCGCGCCCGCCAGCGAAACGCGGCTGCCCGCGCGAGTCGGCAGAAAACCAGCCGTAGCGGATCGGCGCCCGCGCGATCTGTTTGCTCATGCCGCCGTAAACGTTGATCCGCTCGAGCGTCGTGAAGCCATTGCCGCCGTTGTAAATGGTGGCGAGCACGTAATCGTCCTCGTTTTCGAGCGTGTCGATGACAGCGATGCCCGGCATCCCCATGCCGCCCAACTGCCTGCGCTTGCCGCCGTCGGCATCGATCGTCCACATTTCGCCTGTTGCGGAGGGACGTTCGTCCAATTGATCCTTGACCGCGACCGAATAGATCAGACGGTGATCGCTTACCCAACTGACGCCATAGATATGGCTTTTCTTCGCGCTGACGTCCACCCGGGTGAGCGGCTTGGTATCGCCGGCCTTGAGGATGTACATGACCGTCTTGTCGCCTTCGAGCCGGGTCATGGCGACATACGTCCCCTTCTGCGACACCGTCACGCTCTCGAACTTGTCCTCGCGGATGAAATCCTCGAGGTCGTGCGGCTTGGCGGCTTGCGACGACACAATGCCGGGAAACGCCAGCAAAGCGGTCGAAAGAACAGTGGCGAACAATCTCATGGAATTCCCCTCTCTGGAATAGCTGAACAAAGTTATTAACTCTCAAACGAAAAAAACGACTATCGAGGATCACCCGTCGATCTGCATCGGCTGACGGAAAGATACCGAATCCTGCCAGCAGCCTGGGTTCCGCGCCAGAGGACCGCCCCGCCCCCGGCGCTCCCGGATTGGCAGTGCCGTTTGCGGACTATTTCGCAGGAACCGCTGCGACCACCGGTGCGCGACCGCCAAGATGCTTCTGGAAGAACGTCAGCAACTTGGCGTAGAACTCGCGCTCGTTCTCCAGCTTGTAGAAGCCGTGGCCCTCGGTCGGGTAATACACGGCTTCCACCGGAACCCCGGCATTGCGCAATGCTTTTTCCATCATTTCCGTATGCTGGATGGGGGCGCGATCATCCTCGCCGCCCGCAGCGAGGAAAACCGGCACTTTGATACGGCTCGCGAGACGCGAAGGCGAAACGGAGGCGACATCCTCTTTCGGTCCGAGCCATTCACTGAGATAAGTCCTACCGGAAGCCTTGTCGCGAATATCGCCATCGGTGTGCATGGTCGGCAGATCGTAGACACCGACATACCCGGCAGCGCAGCGATACAAGTCGGCCTCCTTCGCGACGCCCATCAGCGAGGCATAGCCGCCATAGCTCGCGCCGTAGAGGCAGATGCGCTTCGGATCGGCGATGCCTTGCTGGATGGCCCAGCGGGTCGCATCGGTGATGTCGTCCTGCATCTTGCCGCCCCATTGGCGTTTGCCGGCCAGATGGAAGGCGCGGCCATGATTGCCGGAGCCGCGGAAATTCACCTGCAGTACGGCATAGCCGTGCGCCGCGAGGATCTGCGCGTCCTGATCGAAGCCCCAGGTGTCGTATACGCCGTAAGGACCACCGTGGATATACACGATCAACGGCGCATTCTTGGCTTCGCCACCGACGGGAACGGTCAGATATCCCTGGATATCGAGTCCGTCGCGCGCTTTGAAATTCACCGGCTTGACTTCAGCCACCTGCTGCGGATCGAGCCATTCCTTGCGGCCGAGCAGCCGGTCGGCCTTGTTGTTGGTCGAATCGAAGATGAAGAAATCGCCGGGATTGCGGTCGCCACGCACCAGCACCAGGGCGGTTTTACCGTCGGCAGTCATCGACGTGATGTCCACGCGCTGTCCGGCGAAGGCTTTCTCCAATTTGCGATAGAGCTTGGCGACTGCGGACTGCGGGTCGAAGAAATGCGTGCGCGGCAAGCCATCCATGAGACGGACGCCGTAAAGTTTGCCTTCGACGTAGATAGGCGTCGGGTCGGTATTGTCGTCGCGGAACACCTCGGTCTTCTTGTCGGCAGCGATGTCCCAGGCGACGATCGCGTCCGGACCCTGCTCCTGTTCCACCTGCAGATACACGATCTTGTCGTCGGGAGAAAACCCCAGCGGGTACTGCGCGATTCCGCTCTGGCGCGTATCGCTGACGAGCTTCCACTCGTTGCCGTCCGCTTCGCGATAATAGAGCCGTCTCGACAGATCGATATCCTCGCCAGACGCAAACCGTACCTTGCCGGCATTGTCGGTGACGAAATCGGCGTTGCGGACAGGCGCCTGCGTGATCGGGAGGCGCCGCCCGGTGTAGACATCCATTTTTTCGATGCGGGTGAACGGATCCGCAGTGAACGGCGAGACGGAGATGATCACGTCCTTGTCGTTGCCCGGCAGATCGTCGACCAGGAATGCAGCGACCTGTTCCACTTTCCGCGGCTGGATACGCGTGCCCGGGCCTTCGCCCTGAACGCGCTGACCGACCAGAATCCCCCCCTTACTGCCATCGACATTCACCGCATACAGCTCGCCCGTCAACTCCGGCGCTTCCTGGGCACCGAATTTCTCCGAAGGACGAATGAGCACGCGATCCGCATTGACCCACCAGAAGTCATCGACGTGCGTACGGTCGCCGGGAATCGACATCGACGCCATCACTTTATTGTCGCTGCGGCGAAGGATCGCCAGAGCCGTCTTGCGCTCGACGCGCACGCTGGCCGCGTAGTACTCGCCCGTCGGCGAGATCTTGATGTCTTCGAACTTCTGTTTGCGGATGAAATCTTCGATGTCGTACGGCTTGGCGACTTGCGCCGAGGCAATGACCGGCGGAATCGACAGCAACAAGACCAGAGCGCTTGCGATGAATTTCATGAGTCCCCCCTGTTTCTATACGTTATGTAATGGTTTCAGGCTGCGGATGTCGATTCTGGTTCGTCGAGCGTTCTGGCGACTCCTTGCGACCAATCCGGCAGATCGACTCCGAAATCCGATCGCAATCCGCTGGTATCCAGTACCGAATATCCCGGCCGCTTCGCCGGTGTCGGATAGTCGGCGGTCGCGATCGGCACGACGCGCGGCACGCGTGCGATCAATCCGCGGGCATGCGCGGAATCGAAGATGGCTTGGGCGAAGCCGTGCCACGTGGTCTCGCCGCCAGCCGTGAGATGCCACACACCGCTCTGGACGAAAGGACGCGAGAGCGCCGATGCGGTCGTGTCTGCGATCAGTGCAGCGGACGTCGGCGTGCCGACCTGATCGGCGACCACGCGCAGTTCGTCGCGTTCCGCGGCCAGGCGCAGCATCGTGCGCATGAAGTTCTTGCCGTGCGCCGCATAGACCCAGGCCGTGCGGAAGATCAGATGCCGCGCGCCGCTGGCCTGGACCGCCTGTTCGCCCGCGAGTTTGCTTTCGCCGTAGACGCCGAGCGGCGCAGTGGCATCGTCCGGTCGATACGGTCGCGTGCCGGTGCCGTCGAACACATAATCCGTGGAGTAATGCACCAGCAACGCATCGCGTGCGGCACAGGCTTCGGCGATACGCTGCGGCGCTTCGGCGTTGGCGCGGAAGGCAGCGTCGCGATCGGTTTCTGCACGATCGACAGCGGTGTAGGCCGCCGCGTTGACGACCGCATCGGGTGCGATCCGTTCGATGAGAGCAGGCAGCGACTGCGGCATGTCGAAATCGGCGATTTCGCACGGCGTACCGTCTTCCAGCATGCCGCTGCGCGTGGTCGCGACGACTTCGCCCAGCGATGCGAGGCTGCGGCGCAGTTCATGCCCGACCTGGCCGTTCGCGCCAAGCAACAGAATCTTCATGCGTCAGCGCTCGTCGAACGCATCGTCATGCGGCGAACACCGGCAGCCGTTCGGGCGCCACATCGGCGAGGAACGGCGCCTTCGCGTCCTTGTCGGACAGCGACGGCTCCGACACCGGCCAGTCGATCGCGAGGGCCGCGTCGTTCCAGCGGATGCCCGCATCGGCGTCGCGGTCGTAGGTTTCGGTGCAGAGATAGCTGAAGATCGCGCGTTCGCTGAGGGTCACGAATCCGTGGGCGAAGCCCGCCGGTATCCAGAAATGGCGCTTGTTCTCGGCGCTGAGCACGACTGCGGCCCAGCGACCGAATGTCGGCGAGCCGCGGCGGATATCGACGGCGACGTCCCACACTTCGCCTTCGATCACCGACACGTATTTGCCCTGCGGCTTCGGCCACTGGTAGTGCAGGCCGCGCAGCACGCCGCGCGACGACGACGAGACGTTACCCTGCACGAAATCGGGCACGGTCAGCCCGTGCGCGACGAGTTTGTCGCGGTTGAACGATTCGTAGAAAAACCCGCGGCTGTCGCCGAACACCTGCGGTTCGATGACGATGCAGCCGGGAAGATCGGTTTCGATGACTTTCATGCGTTGGCCGCGTTGATTGACGGGGTGCTCATTGACGGCCTGCTCATTGACGGCCTGCTCATGGAACGAACCCGCGCTCGGCCAGGCCCAGCAGGTATTGGCCATAGCCGTTCTTGGCCAGCGGCCTGGCCAGCGTCTCCAGCTGCGCAGCGTCGATCCAGCCGTTGTTCCAGGCAATTTCTTCGGGGCAGCACACGCGCAGGCCCTGACGCGCTTCGATGGTCTCGATATAGTTCGAGGCTTCGAGCAGCGACTGATGCGTGCCCGTATCCAGCCAGGCGTAACCACGGCCGAGCTGCTGCAGATGCAGCGAACCTTCTTCGAGATAGCGGCGGTTGAGATCGGTGATCTCCAGTTCGCCGCGCGGAGACGGCTTGAGATCCGCGGCGAAATCGCTGGCACGGCCGTCGTAGAAGTACAGGCCGGTGACGGCGTAATTCGATTTCGGCCTGACGGGCTTTTCTTCGAGCCCGACGACTTTGCCGCCGGCATCGAATTCGGCCACGCCGTAACGCTCCGGGTCGCTCACCCAGTAGCCGAACACGGTCGCGCCGTGCTGCAGTTTGTCGGCTTCCTTCAGCATGTTGGTCAGGCCCGGGCCGTGGAAGATGTTGTCGCCCAGCACCAGGCAGCTCGGCTGCCCATCCACGAACTCGCGGCCGATCAGATACGCCTGGGCCAGCCCATCCGGGCTCGGCTGCGCCGCATATTCGATGCGCATGCCCCACTGCGAGCCGTCGCCCAGCAGCGTCTTGAACAGCGCCTGCTCATGCGGCGTGTTGATCACCAGCACTTCGCGGATGCCCGCCAGCATGAGCACGCTGAGCGGGTAATAGATCATCGGCTTGTCGTAGACAGGCAGCAGCTGCTTGCTGATCGCCTGAGTGATCGGATACAGCCGCGTGCCGGAACCGCCGGCCAGGATGATGCCCTTGCGCGCGGTCATGCTGCGCTCCCGATACGTTCGAGGCGATAGCTGCCGTCGAGCACGCGCTGCACCCACGGCTGCTGGTCGAGATACCAGTCGACGGTGCGGGCGATGCCCTGCTCGAAGGTCATCGACGGCGCCCAGCCGAGTTCGCCGTGGAGTTTGGATGCATCGATGGCGTAGCGGCGGTCGTGGCCGGGGCGATCCTTGACGTAGGTGATGAGCGATTCGCGCGCGCGGCCGTCGGCGAGCGGACGGCGCTTGTCGAGCAACGCGCAGATCGTCTTCACCACGGTGATGTTCTCGCGCTCGGCTTCGCCGCCGACGTTGTAGGTTTCGCCCGGACGGCCCCGTTCCAGGACGGTGCGGATCGCGCTGCAGTGGTCGCCCACGTAGAGCCAGTCGCGCACGTTGCGGCCGTCGCCGTACACCGGCAGCGGCTCGCCGGCGAGGGCCTTGGCGATGATCAGCGGAATGAGTTTCTCGGGAAACTGGTACGGGCCGTAGTTGTTGGAGCAGTTGGTGGTGAGCACCGGCAGCCCGTAGGTGTGGTGGAAGGCGCGGACCAGGTGGTCCGATGCGGCCTTCGACGCGGAATACGGCGAGTTCGGCGCGTAGGGCGTGGTCTCGGTGAATTTGCCGGTGTCGCCGAGCGAACCGTAGACCTCGTCGGTGGACACATGCAGGAAACGGAAGCCGTCCCGGCTCGCGCCTTCGAGGCCCTTCCAGTAGTCGCGCACGCATTCCAGCAGGCCGAGGGTGCCGACGACGTTGGTCTGCACGAAGGCGGCCGGGCCATCGATGGAGCGGTCGACGTGGCTCTCGGCCGCGAAATTCACCACCGCGTCGGGCCGGTGCTCGGCGAGCAGCGCAGCGACCAGTGTGCGGTCGCCGATGTCGCCTTTCGCGAAGAGGTGGCCCGGATTGCCTTCGAGCGAGGCCAGCGTGTCGAGATTGCCGGCGTAGGTCAGCGCATCCAGATTGATGATCCGGATACCGCTGGCGACGGCGTCCAGAACGAAGTTACCACCGATGAAACCGGCGCCGCCGGTCACAAGCCATGTCTGCACGCGAATGCTCCCGATAAGCGAAATAACCGGCGGATTGTACAGTCACCCCGACAGCGCACCCGCCCTGCGAATGCGCCGCGCGCCCGCGATGGCGAGCCGGAACTGAACGGATTTTCAGATTCGGCCCATCTATCTCAACCCAACTCCCACACGCAGCGCCCGGCCTTCTTGCGGATCGCATCGAGGCGGGCGGCATGGGCCGCCAGTTCATCCGGGGTCGCACGTACCCGCGGGCGCAGCGCGGCATCCACCGGCGTCGCGGTGAATGCCGCGGCAGCGACCTCGGCGGCGCTCTCGCTGCCCGCCAGGTTGCCGAAGCCGATCTCGCTCTGTCCCGAGGTCAGGGCCAGGTACACCTCGGCCAGCAGTTGCGAGTCGAGCAGCGCGCCGTGCAGCTGACGGTGGGCGTTGTTCACGTCGAGGCGCTTGCACAGTGCATCCAGCGAGTTGCGTTGGCCGGGATAGCGTTTGCGCGCCATGTCCAGCGAGTCCTCGATGCCGCTGACGCGGTCGCGCAGGCGGCCGTACTGCGGGCCGAGCAGCGACAGCTCGTTGTCGAGAAAACCAACGTCGAAGGCTGCGTTGTGGATGATCAACTCGGCGCCGTCGATGAATTCGAGGAAGGCGTCGGCGATTTCCGCGAAACGCGGTTTGTCGGCGAGGAATTCGAGGGTCAGGCCGGTGACTTCCTGAGCCCCGGGCTCGAATTCGCGATCCGGATGGATGTACTGCTGGTAGGTGCGGCCGGTAGGCCGGCGTTCCACCAGTTCCACGCAGCCGATTTCGACCACGCGATTGCCCTTCTTCCATTCCAGACCGGTGGTTTCGGTATCGAGGACGATCTGTCTCATGCGCGGGTGGTGTCCTGTTGCTTGTAGATGATCGCCTGATCGCGGGCCAGGACATCGACACGCTCGTTGTCAGGATCGCCGGAGTGGCCCTTCACCCAGCGCCAATCGATGCGATGGCGCTGGGCAGCGGCATGCAGGCGTTCCCAGAGGTCGCGGTTCTTCACCGGGTCGCCGCCGGCGGTCTTCCACTTGCGGCGCACCCAGTTCGGCATCCATTCGGTGATGCCCTGGCGCACGTACTGCGAATCGGTGAACAGGGTGACCACGCAGGCTTCGGTCAGCGTTTCCAACCCCATGATCGCCGCCATCAGCTCCATCCGGTTGTTGGTGGTCAGCACCTCGCCGCCGGCGATCTCGCGTTCGCGCACCTTGTAGCGCAGCAGCGCAGCCCAGCCGCCGGGACCCGGATTACCGAGGCAGGCGCCGTCGGTATGGATTTCGATGTGTTTGACGTCGGTAGACGCTGTTTCGTCGTGCTTCAAGGCAGATTGCTCAAGTCGAAAGGCCGGGTAGGAATGTCCGATCGCGATACTTCACGCGGCGGAGACGCCGTCCGACAGCGCCAGCGGTTTGCGCAGGCGCAACGGGGTCATCGGGAAGGCGCGTTTCTCGGCGCGCAGCAGATAGGCCGCACGCAAGCCGAGGCCGGACTGCAGGCTGGGCGACGCGGTCGGCGACCACTGCGGCCCTATCCCCTGCGCGGCCGTGTCCGGCGCAAGGCCCGCGTCGGTCAGCAGACGACGCCAAGTGGATGGATCGTGCCCGGTCAGGCCGGCGCGATGCCAGCGCAGGCGATAGGGCGACAGCGGATTCATGCCCAGCAGCGACAACCGCCCACCGGGGACCAGCAGCCGGGCGCATTCCTCGATCAGGGCCGCGGCATCGACCGGCCCATTGATCGGCGCATCGCCGACATGCTGCAACACCACAGCGCCCAGGGATTCGCTGGCCAACGGCAGGGGCAGACGGCAGCGGATCGGACCCCGCCAGCCGTCGCCCGCCGGGCTGAGACGCAGCCCCCGGCCTGCGGGCGGTTCGGCGGCGGCGACCGGCGCCAGCCACAGCCACGGCAGCCCCACCACCGGATGCGCTGCCAGCGCATCGGCAACGATGGTGTGTTCGCTGTCGAGAACCGCCTGCCCGGCCGGCAGCAGGAACCACTGCATCGCGGACTCGGACTGTGCGGGAGAGGACAAAGCAGGCATCGTGTCATTGTAAGCCGCTGTCCCGCCTCCCCGCCCCCTCGATGCCCATGCGCCTGCACCCCCTTCCCGCATTCGACGACAACTACATCTGGACCCTGGCCGGAGACGACGGCCGTGCGCTGGTGGTCGATCCCGGCGATGCAGGCCCCGTGCTGGCCGCGGCCGCCGACGGGCTTCGGCCGATCGCGGTGCTGGTCACTCACCATCATCCCGACCACATCGGCGGCCTGGCTGCCCTGAAAGCGCGCTGGCCGGAGATCGAAATCCACGCGCCGCACGACCCGCGCATCGACATCGCGACCCATCGCGTGGGCCAGGGCGACAGCGTGGCCGTCGCGGATTGGCGCTTCGATATCCTCGAAGTGCCCGGCCACACCCGGAGCCACATCGCGTTCCACGGCGAAGCCATCGGCCCCGGCCTGCTGTTCTGCGGCGACACCCTCTTCAGCCTCGGCTGCGGCCGGCTGTTCGAGGGCACGCCGGCGCAGATGCTGGCATCGCTGGATGCGCTCGCCGCGCTGCCCGGCGACACCCTCGTCTGCTGCACGCACGAATACACCCTGAGCAACGCCGCGTTCGCGCTGACCGTCGACCCGCACAATCCGGCGCTGCAGGCGCGCGCGGAGGCTGTGCGCATGCTGCGCGCGGCCTCGCAACCGACATTGCCCAGCACGATCGCGCAGGAAATCGCGACCAATCCGTTCCTGCGCTGCGATACGCCGGGCGTGCGCGACGCCATCGCCGCGCGCCTCGGCCGCGCACCCGCGGACCGCCTGGAAACCTTCGCCGAACTGCGCCGCTGGAAAGACGTATTCCGAGCCTGAAAACGAGCGTCCACGACGCACGCCGGGACCATACGGCAGCCCACGGTCGCCCGCCCATGGCACACTGAACGCCCCGACGGAAACATGAGACGACCATGGGTTTTCTGCAAGGCAAACGCGCCCTCATCACCGGCATCGCCAGCGAGCGTTCGATCGCATCCGGTATCGCCGAAGCCATGCACCGCGAGGGTGCGGAACTGGCGTTCACTTACCAGAACGAGAAACTGAAATCGCGCGTCGAAAGCGCGGCCGCCGAGTACGGTTCCAGCATCGTGCTGCCGCTCGACGTCTCCGACGATGCCCAGATCGCCGCCTGTTTCGACGAACTCGGCAAGCACTGGGACGGTTTCGACATCCTGATCCACGCCATCGCCTTCGCCCCGCGCGAAGCGATCGCCGGCCAGTTCCTCGACGGCCTGACCCGCGAGAACTTCGCCATCGCCCACGACATCTCGGCGTACTCGCTGGCGGCGATGGCCAAGGCCGCGCGGCCGATGATGGCGGGCCGCAACGGCGCGGTGCTGACGCTGTCGTATCTCGGCGCCGAACGCGCGCTGGCGGGCTACAACCTGATGGGCGTGGCCAAAGCCAGCCTGGAATCGACCGTGCGCTATCTGGCCTACAACCTCGGCCCGGAAGGCACCCGCGTCAACGCGATCTCGGCAGGTCCGATTAAGACCCTGGCTGCGGCCGGTATCGCCGGATTCCGCAAGATCCTCGGCCATGTCGAACAGAACGCGCCGCTGCGCCGCACCGTCACCATCGAGGACGTCGGCAATGTCGCCGCATTCATGTGCTCGGACATGGCCTCGGGCATGACCGGCGAAATCACCTATGTCGATGCCGGATACAACATCGTCGGCATGACCGGAATCGGCAACGAGTAACGCGGCTCTTCAATACCGGCAAAAAATAAGCCCGGCGATGCCGGGCTTATTTCGTTAGGTCGATTCCGAAGCCGTTACAGGCGGTCTTCGGCAATCTCGACCTTCATCCGCTTGCGTTCGGCCTTGCCCACGGCCAGCGCGTCCTGTTCGCCGATCCGGGGCGCCAGTTCGCGCAGGAAACCCGCACGCATTTCCGGAGTCACCTCATCGGCGCTGCCCTTGCCGACCTTGGTCACCTCGAAGACGATCATCTGGCCGTTCTGGCCGCGCACTTTGCCGGGCGATGTCTTGCCAGCCGCCGGCGCCTGCACCAGGAAGTAGGCCTCCGACGCAACGGCGTCGGGCACCGGCGCATTACGCGGCACCGCCGGGACACTAGCGACAACCCATTGTTTCGCCGCAGCGATCGTGGCCAGCGACTCGCCTTTCCTGATGCGCGCGAGCGCAGCTTCGGCCTCGGCTTCGGCCGCCTTGCCCGCACGATCCGCACGCACTGCGGCCACGACCTGCGGCCCGACCTTGTCCAGCGGCTGCACGCGTTCCGGCGTATGTTCGATCACCCGGATCAGCACGCTGTGGTTGGGCGCGATCTCGATCGCATCGCTGACCATGCGGCTTTCGATCAGCGCCTCGGAGAAGGCAGCGCGCAGCACCGCCGGATTGGCGGCGATGCCGGTACCCTGACCACGCGCGAACGGGCCGAGCTTCTGCACTTGCAGGTTCGCGCTTCGGGCCGCTGGCGCCAGCGACGCCGGACTCTTCAGCACTTCGTCGACCAGCTTGCCGCTCAATTCGTTGTAGGCACGCTCGCGGGCGCTCTCGGCCAGCATGCGCTCCAGTTCCGGACGGGCCTGGTCGAATGGCATTTCGCGCCCGGCCTTGATCTCGCGCACCTGGATGATGTGCCAGCCGAATTCGCTCTTGGTCGGCCCGGAAATGGTGCCCGTCGGGGTAGCGAACACGGCGTCCTCGAAGGCTTTGACCATCTGTCCGTTCTTGGCGATCCAGCCCAGATCGCCACCGGCATCCTTCGAGCCGCCGTCTTCGGAGTTCTGGCGCGCGAGCGCGGCGAAATCCGCGCCCGCTGCCTTCGCCTGCACCGCCAGCGCGTTGGCCTTCGCCTCGGCCGCTTTCTGCGCTGCGGCATCGGCGCCGGCTTCGACCTTCACCAGGATGTGCGAAGTGAGGCGCTGCTCGGGTTCGATGAAACGCGCCTTGTCCTGCTCGTACTGCGCCCTCAGCGCATTCTCGTCGGCAACCACTGGCGATGCCATGGTCGCAGCGTCGATATCGACATACTCGATCGTCACCATCTCCGGCGAGCGGAAATCGTCCGGATGCGCCTTGTACCAGCTCGCGATCTCGGCCGCCGTCACCGGTGCGGTATCGACCGATACCGGCAGCATCGCATAGGACACATCGCGCGTTTCGCTGAGCAGCGAGATCAGACGCTGACCTTCGGCGTTGGTGACGAATGCGGAGTTGCGCAGCCGCGACGCGAGCAGTTGCTGCTTGAGCGTATCGCGCACTTGCTGGTCGAATTCGGCGGGCGTTCTCGGCGGAACGCCGGAGGCCAGAGACCTGCGATAGCGCTGCAGGTCGAATTTACCGTCGATCTGGAATTCGGGAATCGATTCGATGGTGTCGCGCACCTGCGCATCGCCGATCGCGATGCCCTCGCGTTCGGTGGCCAGACGCATCACGCTCTCGTCGATCAGGCTTTCGAGGATCCTGCGCTTGTTGTCGCGGCTTTCGAACTCGCGCACATCGAAGTTCTCGCCCGCGGCCTGACGCTGCTGCTGGCGCACATCCTCGAACTTGGCGCGGAATTGATCGGCGCTGATCTCTTCCTTCTGCCAGAGCGCCTTGCGCACCAGCCACCAGTCCGGCGCGGACGACCACCAGGCCGGCGGGGCCTCGATCTTGGCCACGAACGTATCGTTGCGCTGGAACAGATACTGTTCCATGCCGAAAAAGGCGAACGGGATCATCAGCATCCCGAGAATGATGGTGGCGATCCAACCGGAGGATTTTTCGCGTAAGGCTTGCAGCATTGGCGAGGCGTGCCGAATGAGGAGCCGCTAAGTGTAGCCGGAGCGACGTGCCGCAACATGCCCGCGCGGCACGAAATCCGCCGAAAAACGCCTCGGATGCGGGGTTCCGGTGCTTGTTCTAGAGCCCGGAAACGACAAAGGCACCGTTTCCGGTGCCTTTGGAGCCCTGCCCGAAGGCAAGAACTGAATCTGAAGGAATTGGCGGAGTGGACGGGACTCGAACCCGCGACCTCCGGCGTGACAGGCCAGCATTCTAACCGACTGAACTACCACTCCGCATTTTGCCCTGCAACACTGCGGATTTTACCGCAGTTCGATGATCGAACGGAATACTTTTCGACCTCTTGTTCGACTTTCTATACGCCTCTGGTGGGTGCTGAGGGTTTCGAACCCCCGACCCTCTCCGTGTAAAGGAGACGCTCTACCGCTGAGCTAAGCACCCCAACGAGAAGAGCTGATTAGTTTACGGCATCCTTCAGCGCTTTGCCAGCCTTGAAGACCGGATTCTTGGAAGCCGCGATCTGCAGTTCTTCGCCCGTCTTCGGGTTGCGGCCGGTACGCGCGGCGCGCTCGCGGACGACGAAAGAACCGAAGCCGATCACGGTCACGGTGTCGCCCTTCTGCAGCGCTTTGGTGATGGCGGCAACGGTCGCGTCGAGCGCGCGGCCGGCATCGGCCTTTGACAATTCTGCGGCACCGGCGATCGCGTCGATGAGCTCGGCTTTGTTCATGTTGAGACTCCCATATCGGTTGAGAAGAAGAGGTTGTCGACAGATGGCGACAGGAACGCGGCTCCGCACGTTCGACCCAGGAAACGACGCAGACGGTGCCGCGGCGACAGGCGACCGTTATACCAGCGGGGTTTGCCCCACGCAACAAAAAACCCTCTAAAAGGCGTGAAAATACGCTGAAAACGCGAAACATGCCGTCATCAGGACAGTATCTTCCGATCAGTGCAGGTTCAGTGTTTTCTCTCTTCGCGGCGATTCGACGCAGCGGGCTTCGCGCGTTTGCGCGCAGCCGGGCGCGCATCCTTCTTCGCATCCTTGTCGGCCGCGGCCGGCGCGATCGGATGTTCGAGCGCAAGATCCAGCACTTCGTCGATCCAACGCACCGGCACGATCCTGATCTGATCGGTGACGGTCTTCGGGATGTCGGCGAGATCTTTGCGGTTCTCTTCCGGAATCAGGACGGTGCGGATGCCACCGCGCAGCGCGGCCAACAATTTCTCCTTCAACCCACCGATCGCAGTGACCTTGCCGCGCAGCGTGATCTCGCCGGTCATCGCGATGTCCGAACGCACCGGCACCTTGGTCAGCGCCGATACCAGCGCCGTGGTCATCGCTGCGCCGGCGCTGGGGCCGTCCTTCGGCGTCGCGCCGTCCGGCACGTGCAGATGGACATCGATCTTCTGCAGGAAATCGACGTCGATCCCGAGCCGTTCCGCGCGCGAACGCACGACCGACAGCGCCGCAGATGCGGATTCCTTCATCACGTCGCCGAGCTGGCCGGTGAGGATCAACTGGCCCTTGCCCGGCATCAGCGTGGATTCGATCTGCAGCAGATCGCCGCCGACTTCAGTCCAGGCCAGGCCCGTGACCATGCCGATTTCGTTGTCGCTTTCGGCGCGGCCGAAATCGAAACGTCGAACGCCCAGATACTTGTCGAGGTTCTTCGACGAAACGGAAACCGTCTTCACGCCCTTGCCCGACTTCTGCGCACCGGCCAGCGCGATCTCCTTGACCACCTTGCGGCAGATCTTCGAGATTTCGCGCTCGAGGTTGCGCACGCCGGACTCGCGCGTGTAGTAGCGAACGATGTCGCGGATCGCATCCTGGGCGATCTTCAACTCACCGGCTTTCAGACCGTTCGCTTTCAACTGTTTCGGCAACAGATAGCGTTCGGCGATATTGAGCTTTTCTTCCTCGGTGTAACCCGGGATGCGGATCACTTCCATGCGATCGAGCAGCGGGCCGGGGATGTTCAGCGAATTCGAAGTCGCGACGAACATCACTTCGGACAGATCGAAATCGACTTCCAGATAGTGGTCGTTGAACGCGTTGTTCTGCTCGGGATCCAGCACTTCCAGCAAGGCGGACGACGGGTCGCCGCGGAAATCCATCGACATCTTGTCGATCTCGTCCAGCACGAACAGCGGATTCTTGGTGCCGGCCTTGGTGAGGTTCTGGACGATGCGACCCGGCATCGAACCGACATAGGTCCGGCGATGGCCGCGGATCTCGGCCTCATCGCGCACCCCGCCCAGCGACATGCGCACGAACTTGCGATTGGTCGCCTTGGCGATGCTCTGCCCAAGCGACGTCTTGCCCACACCCGGCGGGCCGACCAAGCACAGGATCGCGCCCTTCATGTGTTTCACGCGGGTCTGCACTGCGAGATATTCGAGGATGCGCTCTTTGACTTTTTCGAGTCCGTAATGATCGGCGTCCAGGGTTTCCTGCGCGACCTTCAGATCCTTGCGGATCTTGGTGCGTTTCTTCCACGGCACGCCCAGCAGCCAATCCAGATAATTGCGCACCACCGCGGCTTCCGCGGACATCGGCGACATCTGCTTGAGCTTGTTGAGCTCGGCCTTGGCCTTGGTTTCCACAGGCTTGGGCATGCCGGCTTCGGCGATCTTGCGGGTGATGTCCTCGATGTCGTTGGGCGCGTCGTCGAGGTCGCCCAGTTCTTTCTGGATCGCCTTCATCTGTTCGTTGAGGTAGTACTCGCGCTGGCTCTTCTCCATCTGCGACTTCACCCGGCCGCGGATGCGCTTTTCCAACTGCTGCACATCGATTTCGCCGTCGACCAGACCGACCAGCAGTTCCAGGCGCTGGGCGACATCGACCGCTTCGAGCAGGCGCTGCTTTTCGGCCAGACGCACGCTCAGATGCGCGGAAATGGTGTCGGCCAGCCGGTTAGGCTCATCGATACCCGACAACGTCTGCATCAGTTCCGGCGGCAGCTTGCGATTGGTCTTGATGTACTGCTCGAACAGCCCCATCAGCGAACGCACGATCGCCTCGACCTCACGCGGGTCGCGCTGTTCCGCGGTGTCCAGCAGATCCGCCTTGCCGGCGAGCGCGCCGTCGAACTCGCGTACCTGTTTCACGCGCACGCGCGAGACACCTTCCACCAGCACCTTGATGGTGCCGTCGGGCAGTTTCAGCAATTGCAATACTTGGGCGAGCGTACCGACTTCGTAGAGATCGGCCGCGCCCGGATCGTCGGTCTCGGGCGATTTCTGCGCGACCAGCAGGATGCGCTTGTCGAGATCCATCGCGATATCGAGCGCCTTGATCGATTTCTCGCGACCGACGAACAGCGGGATGACCATACTGGGAAACACCACGACATCGCGCAGCGGCAGCACAGGCAATTCGGGGAGGACGCTGACGGCAAGATCGGTGGTCATGGGGGCTCCGGTCGATATTCGCGGCCCCCGCCATGGTGGGCGAACGACCTTCGGCACCGTTATGGGGTCATGCGCCGCTGGATGCAAGCGCACGCCGCCAAGCGGACAAGGAAGCCCGGATTCGACATTCTTTAGAGGAATATGTGCGACGGACCGCCCAAAGCGAACGGGCACTCCAACGATGTTGGAATGCCCGTCTGCGCAACGCGATGGACGCTGGTGTGAAGCCGCCGGTCTATTCGGCGGACGCGACCTTGTTCGGTGGCGTCTCGTAGATCAGGTAAGGCTCGGACTTGTGTTCGATCACAGATTCGTCGACCACCACCTTGCTGACACTTTCCAGCGACGGCAGCTCGTACATGGTGTCGAGCAGCACCGATTCGACGATGGTGCGCAGGCCGCGGGCACCGGTCTTGCGCTTGAGCGCCTTGCGCGCGATCGCGGCGAGCGCGTCCGGGCGAAACTCCAATTCCACGCCTTCCATCTCGAACAGCTTCTTGAACTGTTTGCTGATCGCGTTCTTCGGCTCGGTGAGGATCTTGACCAGCGCGGGCTCGTCCAGTTCTTCCAGGGTCGCGACCACCGGCAGGCGGCCAACGAACTCCGGGATCAGGCCGAACTTGATCAGATCCTCAGGCTCGACATCGAACAACACCTTGCTGACGTCGGCCTTGCGTTCGGAGCTCTTGAGCTTGGCGCCGAAACCGATGCCGCCGGCTTCGGTGCTGCGCTGCTGGATGATCTTGTCGAGGCCGGCGAACGCGCCACCGACGATGAACAGGATATTGCGGGTGTCGACCTGCAGGAATTCCTGCTGCGGATGCTTGCGCCCGCCCTGCGGCGGCACGCTGGCGACGGTGCCTTCGATCAGCTTGAGCAATGCCTGCTGCACGCCTTCGCCCGACACGTCGCGAGTGATCGACGGGTTCTCGCTTTTGCGCGAGATCTTGTCGATTTCGTCGATGTAGACGATGCCCTGCTGCGCCTTCTCGACATCGTAGTCGCACTTCTGCAGAAGCTTCTGGATGATGTTCTCGACGTCCTCGCCGACGTAACCCGCTTCGGTGAGCGTGGTCGCGTCGGCGATGGTGAACGGCACATTGAGCAGGCGGGCCAGAGTTTCGGCCAACAGCGTCTTGCCCGAACCGGTCGGACCGATCAGCAGGATGTTGGACTTGGCCAACTCGATGTCGTCGTTCTTCTGCCGACTCTCGATCCGCTTGTAGTGGTTGTAGACCGCCACCGCCAATGTCTTCTTGGCGCGGGGCTGGCCGATCACGTACTGGTCGAGGACCTCGAGAATCTCGCGCGGTTTGGGCAGATGACTGCGCGTTGCCTGCGCCTTCTCTTCCAATTCCTCGCGGATGATGTCGTTGCACAACTCGACGCATTCGTCGCAGATGAACACGCTCGGGCCCGCAATCAGTTTGCGGACTTCGTGTTGGCTTTTCCCGCAGAACGAGCAATACAGGATCTTGTTGCTGTCGCCGCTGCGGCCTTGCCGGTCTTCGCTCATGCTGCTGTCGGTATCTGCGCTGGATGTTGGGAGGATAGCATCCAAGCCCCCTGCCGCAAGCGCGTCGCGACGGGAACCTGGATTCTCATGAAAATCAGTTGCTTATGCCGGCTGAATCGAATCTTCCGGGCGGCGTTCGAGGACGTGATCCACCAGACCGTAGTCTCGGGAGGCCTCGGCGCTCTTGAAATTATCGCGTTCGGTGTCTTTTGCGATGGTGTCGAGCGACTGACCTGTGTGGTGGGACAGGATCTCGTTCAGGCGCTGCTTCATGCCAAGGATCTCGCGGGCGTGGATGTCGATGTCCGTCGCCTGGCCTTGGAAGCCGCCCAGAGGCTGGTGGATCATGACCCGTGAATTCGGCAGGGCGTAACGCTTGCCCTTGGCGCCCGCGGTGAGCAGCAGCGCGCCCATGCTGGCCGCCTGACCGACGCAGATCGTGCTCACGTCCGGCTTGATGAACTGCATGGTGTCGTAGATCGCCATGCCCGATGTGACGATGCCGCCCGGCGAATTGATGTAGAGGCTGATGTCCTTCTCGGGGTTTTCCGCTTCGAGGAACAGCAACTGGGCGACGATCACGTTCGCCATGTAGTCGTCGATGCCGCCGACGAGGAAGATCACCCGCTCCTTCAACAGCCGGGAGTAGATGTCGTAGGCGCGCTCGCCGCGACTGGTCTGTTCGACCACCATCGGTACGAGATTCAAGGCTCTGGTCTCAAGGCTGTTCATGCGTCACGGCACCTGTGGTCGGGAGGCCGCGCATTTCTGCACGACCCATTGCAAGGGGGGAACTCGGATCGTCGCGCAGATTACTGCGGGGCGATCGCTTCCTGGAAGCTGAGCGGTTTGTCGGTATGCACGGCGCGCTCGGCGATCCAGTCGATGACCTGTTCTTCCATCACGCGATTCTGCAGGCCAGACATGAGCTGGCGGTCGTTGCGGTACAAATCAATGACCTGCTGCGGTTCTTCGTAGGTCGAAGCGATGAGACGTAGTGTTTCGTTCAGACGCTTCGGGTCGAGGGTGAGTTCGTTGCGACGGGCGATTTCGCCGACCAGCAGGGCCACCGTGACGCGTTTGCGCGCGGAATCGATGAATTCGAGGTAAGCCTCGGCCGGCGCTTCGACCTGGCGACCCTGACGGCGGGACTGCTCGACGGCCTGGGCCAGCATCGCGCGGGCTTCGCTTTCCACGACCCGCGCCGGCATCTCGACATGCGCGTAGGTGGCGATGAGCTGCTCACCCACTTCGCGGCGTAGGCGGCTCATCAGCGCGCCCTTCAGCTCCCGCTCGAGGTTGTTGCGGATTTCGGTGCGGAACTGGGCCATTTCGCCCGACTTCACGCCGAAGCTCTTGATGAATTCTGGATCGACGTCCGGCAGTACGGGCTCGGAGATCTGTTCGACTTTCACGTTGACCACGACCTGCTTGCCGGCCAACTGCGGCACGCGCCAGCTTTCCGGGAAATCGACGGTCAGGGTCTTGTCTTCGCCGGCGCTCATGCCGATCAGCGCATTTTCGATGTCGGCGAACATGGCGCCCGAACCGATCATGGTCACACCGCGCTCGGCGCCTTCGGCGGGCAGGCGCTCGCCGTCGACCATCGACCAGGTTTCCACGTCGGCGGCATCGCCGGCCTGGGCCGGACGGTTCACCAGGGTCCAGCTACGGCGCTGCAGGCGCAGATTCTCGATCATGCGATCGATGTCGTCTTCACCAATCTCGGCGGTGTGGCGCACTACTTGCAGCGCGCTTACGTCGATATCGCCGAAGTCCGGCACGACCTCGAAGGTCGCGACATAGGCCAGCTCGCCCTCGCCCGCTTCGGACGGCTCGATGCGCGGCGCACCGGCCAGACGCAGCGCGTTCTCGCGGATGGCCTGATCGAAGCCCTGTTGCAGGAGGTCGTCGACGACTTCGCCGCGCACCTGGGCGCCGTAGCGCTGCTCGATGACCTTGGCCGGCACCTTGCCCGGGCGGAAACCCTTGATCTTGGCGGTCCGCGCGATTTCGCGCAGACGGCCGCCGATCTGGCTCTCGACGCTGTCGGTCGGCACGCGCAGGGTCATCCGGCGCTCGAGGTTACCCACGGATTCGACTGAAACTTGCATTGCTGACGACTCCTGCTGCCGCGCGCACGCCCGCGGCCCGTGTTGTTGTTGATGTGGTGGAAAGCTGGATGGCCGGATCGGACCGTCGCGACGCTCGTGACGGACCCAGCCGGCGGAACGGAGTAGTTTGGCCGATTACGTCGTTTCCCGCCAGTTTCGTGGAATCGCGTCGTGCCCTGCGACACGGAGAGGTGCGCGCCTGGATGTCGGCCGAATGGCCGGCGCTTCGAAAACCTGACGGAAAGCCGGTGCGAAGCGGGCCTCCTTGCCGCTGTTCGTTCATCTACGTGCAGCGGATTTTCCACTGCGCCTTGTGCGAGAGGGGGGACTCGAACCCCCACACCTTTCGGCGACAGAACCTAAATCTGTTGCGTCTACCAATTTCGCCACCCTCGCATGGGCTGCATTCTAAGGCAGATGGTCGGCGCGCTGGGCGACCCCAAAGAAAAACGCCCGGCGCGAGCCGGGCGTTTCCTGGAACTGGTGGGCTGTGAAGGATTCGAACCTTCGACCTATTGATTAAGAGTCAACTGCTCTACCAACTGAGCTAACAGCCCTGAAATCGTTTGAATATTGTAACAACTTGCGGCAGCGTCAGGAACCCACTGCATGTTTTAGATATGGGGTGGAAGACGGGATTTGAACCCGCGACCCCCGGAATCACAATCCGGTGCTCTAACCAACTGAGCTACATCCACCAATGAATACATCCGCCGCTGAAACCTGAAAATTCGTGGGATCGCCTCCGAGGCTCCCGCCGCCCGACCATCCTGTCGAGCCGTTGTCGCACTGTCGCATTGGCGCGCCCGGCAGGACTCGAACCTGCAACCGCCGGCTTAGAAGGCCGGTGCTCTATCCGGTTGAGCTACGGGCGCATGTGCGCATGATAGCCGGACGGATGGAGTGGAGCATGCCTGCGGGGAACTTCGGAATGGTCGGGGTAGAGGGATTCGAACCCCCGACATCCTGCTCCCAAAGCAGGCGCGCTACCAGACTGCGCTATACCCCGCCGAAGAGCGGCGACCGGGGTGAAGTGCGGCCCGGTCCCCGGCAGGTCGGGTATTGTCCAAACCCCGGGCCTCGCTGTCAACGCGTACGATACGCCGTCTGTAGAGGTATGCTTTGTCCCTAGACACGATTCCATACGCCAACCGTCCTCGAAGGAGACACCATGCGCAGCGGCAACCCGGTCCTCAAGGACTCCACTTTCCTCGATCTCAGCAGCGGCGTCGCGTATCCCGGCAAAGCCGGCACGATGACCCTCAACGGCACGGTCAACAAAACCGGCATGCTGCTGTTGATGACGGTCCTCACTGCAGCCTTCGCCTGGTCGCAGACGATGACGCCGACCGGCGAAGTCGCCCCCGGCGCGATGATCTATCTGTGGGGCGGCGCCATCGGCGGCTTGGTGCTGGCGCTGGTGACGACGTTCAAGAAAGAATGGTCGCCGGTCACCGCACCGCTGTACGCACTGGTCGAAGGTTTCTTCCTCGGCTCGATCTCGGCGATCTACAACGCCCAGTTCCAGGGCATCGTGCTGCAGGCGGTGATGCTGACCTTCGGCATCATGTTCGCATTGCTCTTCGCCTACCGCTCCGGCCTGATCAAGGCGACCGAGAACTTCAAGCTCGGCGTGGCCGCTGCGACCGGCGGCATCATGTTGATCTATCTGGCCACCATCGTGCTCGGCCTGTTCGGCATCAAGATCCCGTTCATCCACGAATCCGGCCTCATCGGCATCGGTTTCAGCCTGTTCGTGGTGGTGATCGCGTCGCTGAACCTGGTGCTCGACTTCGATTTCATCGAAAGCGGCGTCGAAGCCGGCGCACCGAAATACATGGAGTGGTTCGGCGCTTTCGGCCTGATGGTCACCCTGGTGTGGTTGTACCTCGAACTGCTGCGCTTGCTGTCGAAACTGCAGTCGCGCGACTGATCCCGGACCAGCGAACAAAAAACCAAAAAAAAACGGGGCGCTTCAGGCGCCCCGTTTTTTTTTGCGTCTCAAACCGCACGAACGTCCCCGGCCGAAGCTTCAAAGCCGGCTGGCGATCGCCTTGGCGAAGGACATGGTATTGCCGGTGCCGCCGAGATCCGGAGTGAGCGAATCCTTGGCTTCCAGGGTAGCGACGATGGCGTGACGCAGACGGCTAGCGTTGTCCGGCTGCCCGACGTGGTCGAGCATCTGGCCGATCGCCAGCAGCAGCGCGCAGGGATTGGCGACGCCCTTGCCGGCGATGTCCGGCGCCGAGCCGTGGACGGCCTCGAAAATCGCCGCCTCGGTGCCGATGTTCGCGCCCGGCGCCAGACCCAGGCCGCCGACGAGGCCGGCGCAGAGGTCGGAAATGATGTCGCCGAACAGGTTGGTCGTCACGATGATGTCGAACTGCTCCGGGCGCATCACCAGTTGCATGCAGGTGTTGTCCACGATCATCTCGTTGCAGAGGATGTCGGGATATTCGGCGGCGACGATGCGCGCGGTGCGCAGGAACAGACCCGATGTCGACTTCAGGATGTTGGCCTTGTGGACCACGGTGACTTTCTTGCGGCCGGTCCTGCGCGCCAGATCGAAGGCGTAGCGAACGATGCGCTCGGAGCCGCGGCGGGTGATCTTCTGGGTCAACATGGCGGTTTCGCCGTCTTCCGACAGCGTCTGGCCTTCGCCGATGTACGCGCCCTCGGTGTTCTCGCGGACGGTGATCAGATCCACGCCGGTGGGGAAACGCGACTTGGTGTTCGGGAACGACTTCGCCGGGCGCACGTTGGCGTAGAGGTCGAAGCGCTTGCGCAGTTCGACGTTGATCGAACTGAAGCCCTCGCCGACCGGCGTGGTCAGCGGGCTCTTGAGGGCGATGCGGTTGCGGCGGATCGAGTCGAGGGTCGACTGCGGCAGCAGTTCGCCGTGTTTCTCCAGCGCGACCATGCCGGCATCGGCTTCCTCGTACTGCAGTCCGGTGCCCATGGTGTCCAGCACGGACAGCGCGGCCTCCATGATTTCGGGGCCGATGCCATCGCCACGGATGACGGTAATCGTTTGGGTCATGATCTGGTTCCAGACAGGCCAGGCGCAGCGCGCAAGGCCGGGATTCGGGATGGTGGCTTGTGAGCGTGATCGGGCAGCGTTCTGCACGCACAACCGTCGAATTATGCCGTAACGGCGCTCATCCTGCTCGAAAACCGCATTCAGACCATGGTCGAATACGGCCCAGCGGCCCGCTGGAGGGCTCAGCCGTGGTCGTGCGCCGGCGCGACGGCGGTGGCGTCGCCTTGTTCGAGTTTGTCGAGGAAATCGACCGCACGGCGCAGGTGCGGGATGACGATGGAGCCGCCGACCACAAGCCCGACCGAGAAGGTTTCGAACATCTCGTCGCGGCTCACGCCGGCTTCCCTGCACTGGGCGACGTGGTAGCTGATGCAATCGTCGCAGCGCAGCACCATCGACGCCACCAGGCCAAGCAATTCCTTGGTCTTCACGTCGAGCGCGCCGGCCTGATAGGTCTGGGTGTCGAGCGCGAAGAAACGACGGACAACCTGATTGGGTTCGGCCAGAATGCGTTCGTTCATGCGCTTGCGGAAGTCGGTGAACGTGCCGACAGGGTCGCTGTCGCTCCGGGCGATCCGGTCGTTTTCGCTGGCGCCGCTCATGCGCCCTCTCCGTTCAGCAGCGGCTCGAATTTGCCGGCGCGGTGCAGCGCCATCATGTCGTCGAAGCCACCGACGTGGACGTCGCCGACGAAGATCTGCGGCACGCTGGTACGCCTGGTCCGCGCCATCATCCGCTCGCGCTCGGCCGGGTCGGTATCGATCCGGATCTCGGACCAACTCAGGCCTTTGCTTTTCAGGAAGTTCTTGGCGGAAACGCAATACGGGCACATCGCGCTGGTGTAGATCACGATCGGTGTCTGGGGGGCGGCATCGCTCAAGGCGGTCTCCTCGTCGCGCGGCTGCGCGGGTTGTCCGGGAAAAGTGAGGCAATCGATCTCTGGGCGGACATGATGAGGGTCGTCCCCGGGCTTTTCCAGCTGTCGCACGCAACGCTGCGATCCCCGGAACCGAGCCGGCGGCATGCGGTCGAAGCCTCCGCGGGGTCTGTCTTAACAACGCATTCACGCCCATCCGGCCCGGAAGCGGCATGCTGTCCCATCGATCTGTACCCGAGAATCCTGCCCATGCGTTTGCCGGCCGCCGTCGCTGCCCTTACTTTCACGCTCGCGGCGTTCATGGCCCCGGCACAGGACAACCGGCTGCCCGACATCGGTTCTTCGGCCAACGAACTGCTCAATCCCGCGAAGCAGGCGGAATACGGCAGCATGCTGCTCAGCCAGTTGCGGCATTACGGCTATGTGCTGGACGACCCGCTGATCGACGGCTGGCTGCAATCGGTGGGGCATCGTCTGGCATCGGCCAGCGACAAACCGCAGCAGCCGTTCACGTTCTTCATGCTGAAGGACCGGCAGTTCAACGCGTTCGCCACGCTCGGCGGCTATATCGGCACCAATGCCGGTCTGGTGCTGGCGGCGGAAAGCGAGGACGAAGTGGCGGGCGTGCTGTCGCATGAAGTCGCCCACGTTACCCAGACCCATGTGCTGCGCAGCGTCGAACGCGCGCAGAAGGACAGCGTGCCGATCCTGCTGGCGATGCTGGGCGCGATCGCGATCGCCCAGTCCGCGGGCGGCAACTCCTCTGACGACGCGTCGATGGCGGCGCTGGCTTCGGCGCAGGCGCTGATGATCCAGAGGCAGATCGACTACACCCGCTCCAACGAATCCGAGGCCGACCGGCTCGGCATCCAGACTCTCGCCCGCGGCGGTTACGACCCGAATGCGATGGCGAACATGTTCACCCGCATGCAGACGATCTCGCGGGTGAATCAGGGCGGCGAGCGCGAGCGCACGCCCGACTACCTCCGCTCCCACCCGGTCAATACCACCCGGATCAGCGAAGCCAAGCAGCGCGCCGCAGACCTGGCGACGAAGGCCCCGGCGTTCGACCCGGGCAGCACCATCACCAGCGAGAATCCGCTGTTTCCCTCCAGCCTGCGCGTGGCCGGCCCGGTACGCACCAACGACAACGTGCAGTTCGGCTGGGCCCGGGAACGCATCCGCGTCTTCAGCGCCAACACAACGACCGACGCGATCCGCGAATACGAACAGCAAGGTCGGTCCAAGCCGTTGACCGATGCCCAGCGTTACGGCCTGTCGGTCGCGCGCTATCGCAACGGCGACTATGCCCTCGCCGCAAAGGAGCTGACGTCTTTGCTTGCGAAGCATCCCGCGGACCCGTGGATCGTCATCGCCATGGCCGAAACCGAGGCCCGCAGCGGCAATCTGGCCGGGGCCGATACGCGCCTGGAGGCCTTCCTTCAGCGAAGTCCCAATCACCGCGCTGCGGTCCTGAGTTACGCCCAGCTGCTGGCTGAACGCAACGATGTCGGCGCCGGCAAACGCGCCCAGGCGGTATTGCGGCCCCTGTTGGTCACTGCAAAGGAAGATCCGGTCTTCCAGGAGACGTTCGCACGCGCCAGCGAGGTCGCCGGCGACCCCGACCGGGCCGGCGAGGCTTACGCCGAGGCGGAATACCTGAACGGGCGACCGGAACGTGCACTGATCCAGCTCAACACACTGCTCAAGCGGCCCCAGCTCGACTACTACGCCCGGGCGAGGATCGAAGCCCGCATCGCCGCCATCACCCCGACCGTACTGGAACTGCGCCGGCAGGGCGTACGCGACGAGGTGCTCGACCGCCGCTGACGCTGAAGTCGGTCGAAGCAGGCATCACATCGCCCGATTGACATCCCTGCATCATGGCATCACGATGCATGGATGCGAACCACCATCGACCTCCCCGAAGATCTGCACCGCATCGCGACCAGCCTTGCACATCACACCGGACGCAGCCTTGGCCAGACCGTGGCCGAACTGATGCGCCGCGGCTTGGCGGCCGATGCCGGTCGGGTCGCCGATACGCCTGCAAGCTATGTCGTCCATCCCCAGACCGGGCTACCGGTCGTGGCGTCGCTGCAGCCGATCACCAGCGACGACGTCAAAGCGCTGGACGACGAAACATGACTCATCTGCTGGACGGCAACGTACTGATCGCGCTGATCGACCGCTCTCACGTGCATCACCCGGCGGCGGTGCGCTGGTTCGAATCGCGCGTCGACGCATTCGCGACCTGCCCCATTACGCAGGGCACATTGATGCGCATGCTGCTGCGGTTCGGCGCCGTGGCCGACGCGCCATCCGCAGTCGCGGTCCTGGTCCGGCTGACCAGCCACACCCGGCACACGTTCTGGCCCGACGATCTCGGTTACACCAGGATTTCGTGGGCCGGCGTGCTGGGCCATCGCCAGGTCACCGACAGCTACCTCGCTGCGCTTGCACGCCATCGCAATGGGCGTCTGGCGACGTTCGACCGCGGACTGGCCGCCTTGCATGCCGACGTGGCCGATCTGATCGATCCCTGACGCGCGCGCGGCTGCGATCTCAGCCGCATACCGCACGATCCCGCGGTTGCGCACAAGATACGACACACATGTCCGTCGTCATGGTCCGGTCATAAAAATGTCGTCTACTGTCTCCGCTCCCCGGAATGGCCGCAGCCGGCCCGCCGAGCCGCCCGCTCCGGGCACCATGCAGAGCCACGACATGCAGAAGCGCATCCTGATCGTCGACGACGAACCCGCGATCCGCGATATGGTCGCCTTCGCCCTGCGCAAGGGCGAATACGAACCGATCCACGCCGGCGACGCCCGCGAAGCCCAGGCGGCCATCGCCGAGCGCGTCCCCGATCTGATCCTGCTGGACTGGATGCTGCCCGGCACCAGCGGTCTGGAACTGGCCCGGCGCTGGCGCCGAGATGCCCTCACCCGCGACATTCCGATCATCATGCTCACCGCGCGCGGCGAAGAGAACGACCGCGTCGGCGGCCTCGAAGCCGGCGTCGACGACTACGTCGTGAAACCCTTTTCCGCCCGCGAACTGCTCGCCCGCATCCGCGCGGTGCTGCGCCGCTCGCGCGAGGACGACGAGGATGGCAGCGTCCAGGTCGGCGGCCTGCGCATCGACGGCGCCTCGCACCGGGTGTATGCCGGCGACGCGCAGATCCAGATCGGCCCGACCGAATACCGGCTGCTGCATTTCTTCATGACGCATGCCGAACGCGTCTATACCCGCAATCAACTGCTGGACCACGTCTGGGGCGGCAACACCTACGTCGAGGAGCGCACCGTGGACGTGCATATCCGCCGGCTGCGTCGCGCGCTGGAACCCGTGGTGCTCGACGGCATGGTCCAGACCGTGCGCGGCGCCGGCTATCGCTTCTCGGCCACGCTCTGAGCGTCATACTCTGAGCGACATGCTGCCCGCGCAGACCTCGCGGCCGCAGATCATCGATCTGCGGCCCGGCCATTCTTGACCCACCATCTTTGACCCACCGACTCCCATAGACTCAGCGGATGCCGAACGACGCTCGATCCGCATGGTTCAAGACACTCGGCCAGCTCGCGCTGGCGCTTGTCGCCGCGCTTGCGCTCGGCTTGGCCGTCGGCCACGTCTGGCCGGTCATCACCATCGCCGCGCTCGGCGTGGTCGCCTGGCATTACTGGAAACTGCGCAAGCTGCTGCTGCGGCTCACCGCGCGACAGCGGCTCACGCCGTCCGCCGGCCCCGGGGTCTGGAATGAGCTGGATCGCCTGCTCTATCGCGGCCAGAACGAGATGCGCGCGCGCAAGCGCCGGCTGATCGACATGCTGCGCGCCTACCGCGCCGCCACCGCCGCGCTGCCCGACGCCATCGTCGTGGTCGAGCGCAACAGCCAGCGCATCCAGTGGTTCAACGAAGCCGCCACCCGGCTGCTGGGCCTGCACTATCCCAGCGACCTCGGCGCGGCGCTCAGCGACCGCCTGCAGCCGCTGCCAATCGCGCACTGGCTGACCGGCGGGCGCCACGCCGAACCGCTGCTGGATGCAGCGTCGCCGGTGCAGCCCGACCTGCGCCTTAGCCTGCGCCTGATTCCGTACTCCGACGAACTCTGGCTGCTCATCGCGCGCGACGTCAGCAAGCTCATGCATCTGGAACAGATGCGCCGCGATTTCGTCGCCAACGTGTCGCACGAATTGCGCACCCCGCTGACCGTGGTCCACGGCTATCTGGACATGCTCGATCCCGTCGAACATCCGGAATGGGCGCCGATGCTCAACGAGATGCAGCGCCAGTCGCAGCGCATGACCCAGCTGGTCGAGGATCTGCTGATGCTGTCGCGGCTGGAAGCCCAGGAAGAATTGCCCGAGGAAATCGTCTCGATGGCGCCGATGCTGACGACGCTGAAGCGCGAAGCCGATGCGCTGAGCCAGCGCCGGCACACGATCACCGCCGAAGACCTCGCCGGCGTCGATCTTTGGGGCTCGACCAAGGAACTGCACAGCGCATTCTCGAATCTGGTCGGCAACGCGATCCGCTACACGCCGGCCGGCGGCAGCATCCATATCCGCTTCGCATCGGAACGCGACGGCGGCGTGACCCTGTCGGTGGAAGACACCGGCTACGGCATCCCCGCCGCGCATCTGCCGCGCATCACCGAACGCTTCTACCGCGTGTCCACCAGCCGCTCCCGCGAAAGCGGCGGCACCGGTCTCGGCCTGTCGATCGTCAAGCACGTGCTGAATCTGCACCAGGCGCGGCTGGAGATCGAAAGCGAAGTGGGCCGCGGCAGCCGGTTCGCCTGCCGTTTCGGACGCGAGCGCATCCGCGCGCGCGACCTCGACTCTTATCCAGAAGATCACGAATGAGCACACGCCCGCCCGTACGTTCTGCGAAACGCTCTCCAGCCGCCGGCAAGTCGGCGCGCGCCTCCGGACGCGTGCCGACACAGCCCCAACCGCAGCCCGATGCGTCCCAGGACGCCGATCCGCAGCGCGACCCCGCGCTGTATCTCAATCGCGAACTGTCGCAGCTCGACTTCAACTTCCGGGTATTGGCGCATGCGCAGGACCCTGGGGTGCCGCTGCTCGAACGGCTGAAATATCTGTGCATTTCCTGCACGAATCTTGACGAATTCTTCGAAATCCGCGCCGCCACCGTTCGCCAGGCGCAGGATTTCGGCATGCCGCTGGCCCCCGACGGCATTCCCCACGCGACCCTGCTCAAACGCATCCACGACCGTGCCGCCGAACTGGTGGACGGGCAGTACCGCTGCTGGAACGAAGTGCTGCGCCCGGCGCTGAACGAAGCCGGCGTGCGCGTGCTGCACAGGCAGGACTGGAACGCACGGCAGACGCGCTGGCTGCGCGCCTATTTCCGCGACGAAATCATGCCGGTGCTGTCGCCGCTGGGCCTGGATCCCGCGCATCCTTTCCCGAAGATCCTCAACAAGTCGCTGAACATCGTGGTGGTGCTGAAAGGCAAGGATGCGTTCGGCCGCGCCGGCCATCTCGCCATCGTGCGCGCGCCGCGATCGCTGCCGCGCATCATCCAGTTGCCAGAGCGCGCATCGGGCGGCGAACACGACTTCGTGTTCCTGTCCGCGGTGTTGTCCGCCTTCGTCGATGAACTGTTTCCGGGCATGGAGGTCAAGGGCGCCTACCAGTTCCGCGTCACCCGCAATTCGGAACTGATCGTCGACGAAGAAGAAGTCGAGAACCTCGCGCTTGCGCTGCGCGACGAACTGGTCGGCCGCGGCTATCTGCGCGCGATGCGCCTGGAAATCGCCGCCGATTGTCCGAATCCGATCGTGCGCACGCTGCTCGAGAACTTCGAACTGCCGGAAAATGCGGTCTATCGCATCCAAGGGCCGGTGAATCTCAATCGCGCCGCGCAGATCTACGACCTCGTGCAGCGCCCTGACCTGAAATTCGTGCCGTATCAGCAGCGCAAGCTGAAGGATATGGAAACGATCTTCGAGCGCGCGTCCGCTGGCGACGTGCTGCTGCATCATCCTTTCGACGCCTTCGCGCCGGTGCTCGAGCTGATCAAGCAGGCGGCGGAAGATCCGAACGTGCTGGCGATCAAGCAGACCCTGTACCGCGCCGGCAAGGATTCGCCGATCGTGGAGCATCTGATCCAGGCCGCGCGCAACGGCAAGGACGTGACCGTGGTGATCGAACTGCGCGCGCGTTTCGACGAGGAGGCGAATCTGCGCCTCGCCGACCGCCTGCAGGACGCCGGCGTGCAGGTGGTCTACGGCGTGGTCGGTTACAAGACCCACGCCAAGATGCTGCTGATCGTGCGCCGCGAGGGCCGCAAACTCCTCCGCTACACCCACCTGGGCACCGGCAACTATCACGCCGGCACATCCCGCGCCTACACCGATTTCGGCCTGATCACCGCCGATCCCGAGATCGGCAGCGACGTGCACCAGATCTTCCAGCAAATCTCGGGCCTCGCTCCGGCGATCAAGCTCAAGAGACTGCTGCAATCGCCGTTCACCCTGCACGCAGGCGTGCTCAAGCGGATCGAACGCGAAGCCAGGCACGCGAGCGCGGGCAAGGAGGGACGGATCGTCGCCAAGATGAATGCGCTGAACGAACCGCAGGTGATCCGCGCGCTGTACGAAGCCTCGCAGGCCGGCGCGAAGATCGATCTGCTGGTACGCGGCGCCTGCACGCTGCGCCCGGGCATTCCCGGCGTGTCCGAGAACATCCGCGTGCGCTCCATCGTCGGCCGCTTCCTCGAACACAGCCGGATCTGGTGGTTCGGCAACGACGACGACCCGGAGCTGTTCTGTTCCAGCGCCGACTGGCTGGAGCGCAATCTCCTGCGCCGCGTCGAAATCGGCTTCCCGATCCTCGATCCGGAGCTTGCCGCACGGGTGAAGGAAGAATCGCTGGACAACTATCTGCTCGACAATCTCAACGCATGGGAATTGCAGGCCGACGGCAGCTACCATCGGCTCGCGCCCGAAGGCGATGCGATGCCGCATTCGGCACAGGCGACGCTGCTGGCCAAGCTCTGCGGGTAATCCTACGCATGTAGAGCGGCCTTGAGGCCGGCCCAGGCAGAATCCGCCCGGCGACGACATCAGGGCCGTGCCCACGGCCGACGAAAACGAAATGGTGACGTATGGAAGCAGCGGCCTGAAGGCCGCTCTACAGGTGGATTGCACGAAGGCTTCCAATTCCCGCCACAACCGTTCCGTTTGCGGGTCCATGTTGTTAGGCTGCGCGGGCATTCGCCGCCGCATCGCCCGACCCGCGACAGGAACATCGCTTGAACCGATCCGTTTCCCTGCACCACTTGCCCGCCGCTCCCCTGCAGGATGGCGACTCGCTGGCCGCCATCGACCTCGGTTCCAACAGCTTCCACATGGTCGTGGCGCGCAATGTGCTGGGCCAGTTGCGGGTCATCGACCGCCTGCGCGAAACCGTGCGTCTCGCCGATGGCCTGGACGGCAAGGGCGGCCTGAACGACGACGCGCGCGAACGTGCGCTGGATTGTCTGTCGCGTTTCGGCCAGCGCATCCGCGACCTGCCGCCGCATCGCGTGCGCGCCATCGCCACCAATACCGTCCGCGCGCTGCGCGATCCGCAATCCTTTCTCTCGTCCGCCGAATCCGCGCTGGGCCACGGCATCGAAGTGGTGTCCGGACGCGAGGAAGCGCGACTGATCTATCTCGGCGTGGCGCACGCGCAGCCGCCCAAACCGCAGCAGCGCCGGCTGGTGATCGATATCGGCGGCGGCTCCACCGAATGCATCATCGGCTCCGGCTTCGACACCATCGAACGCGAAAGCCTGCAGATCGGCTGCGTCGCCAGCACCCGGCGCTTCTTTCCCAACGGCAAACTCTCGAAAAAACGCTGGAAGGAAGCATTGACCGAGATCGAAGCCGAATTCCAGCAGTTCGCCGGCCTGTATCGCGGGCTCGGCTGGCAGGAAGCGATCGGTTCTTCCGGCACCAACAAGGCGATCGGCGATATCTGCGCCGCGATGAAACTGACCAAGGGCGCGATCACCGCCGAAGCTTTGCCGATGGTACGCGACCGCCTGCTCGCCGCCGATCGCATCGACGCCATCGATCTGCCCGGATTGCCCGACGACCGCAAACCGATCATCGCCGGCGGCATCCTCATCCTGGAAGCCGCGTTCGAAACCCTCGGTCTGAAACGCTTGATGGTCAGCAAGGCCGCGCTGCGCGAAGGCGTGCTGTACGACATGCTCGGCCGCGGCGGCGTGGACGATCCACGCGATATTTCCATCGATGCGCTGATGCAGCGTTATGGCGTCGACCGCGCGCAGGCGAAGCGCGTCGAAGACACCGTGCTGCGGCTGTTCGGCCAGATCGCCGCGCGATGGAACCTCGGCGACGACGAACGGCGGATGCTGATGTGGGCCGCGCGCGTGCACGAACTCGGTCTGGCCATCGCGCACAGCCAGTATCACGTGCACGGCGCCTACATTCTCGAACATTCCGATATCGCCGGTTTCTCGCGCCAGGAGCAGTCGTTCCTGGCCGCACTGGTGCGCAATCACCGCCGCAACATCTCGAACAAATCGCTCGATGCCCTGCCCGACCGCCTGCATGCGGCGGTCAGGCGTAGCGCTGCGCTGCTGCGTCTGGCGGTGCTGCTGCACCGTTCGCATGAGGCCGAGACGATTCCGAAACTGGAACTGCGGCTGGCCGGCAACACCATCGCCGTTTCGATGTCGAAAAGCTGGCTCGACCGGCGCCCGCTGCTGCGTTCGGACCTGGAGCACGAGCCGGAAGGTTTCGCGGGGCTCGGCATCGAGCTGCATCTCGCGCTGTGACGCCAGTCAGCGCATCCGCCATCCGGAACCGCTGTCGTTCCTGACGCGTCATCGCGCTGTCACCGCCGCGCCACCGTGGTTTCATCTGTCGTCGTCATGCTTCTTCAAACCGAAGAGCGATGCCGATGCGCTACGCGATCGTCACAGAGACCTATCCGCCGGAAATCAACGGCGTCGCGCTCACCGTGCAGAGTCTCGAACAGGGTCTGCGCGAACGCGGCCACGCCGTTGGCCTGATCCGGCCGAGGCAGTCGCGGGACAGCGCATCGGCGGCGCACGAACATCTCGTCGCAAGCCTGCCGCTACCGCGCTATCCCGGTCTGCGTTTCGGTCTGCCGGCGACGCGAAAACTGATCTCCCTGTGGAACCTGCACCGCCCGGATGCGATTTATGTGGCCACGGAAGGCCCATTGGGGTGGTCGGCGCTGCGTGCGGCGCGTGCGCTGTGCATCCCCGCCGCGACCGGATTCCACACCCGTTTCGATCTGTACATGCGCGATTACGGCATGCCGTTCCTGCAGTCGGCGGCGTTGCATTGGATGCGCCGCTTCCACAACGGCGCGCAGGCGACGCTGGTGCCGACCGAAGCCCTGCGCGAAGAGCTGCAGGGCATGGGGTTCGGGCATGCGACGCGGCTGCCGCGGGCAGTGGACAACGCACTCTTTCATCCGGTACGCCGCGACGATGCGCTGCGTGCCTCCTGGGGGCTACGCGCCGAAAACATCGCCGTCATCCATCTGGGCAGGATCGCGCCGGAAAAGAATCTCGGCCTGGCGGTGCGCGCATTCCGCAACATCCAGCAGCGCTGTCCGGACGCGCGCTTCGTCTGGGTCGGCGACGGCCCGGCGCGAGAACAACTGGCGAAAGACAATCCGGATTTCGTGTTCTGCGGGATCCAGCGCGGCGAAGCGCTCGCGCGGCATTTCGCGAGCAGCGACCTGTTCCTGTTCCCCAGTCGCAGCGAAACCTACGGCAACGTGACGCTCGAAGCGATGGCCAGCGGCGTACCGACCGTCGCCTTCGATTACGGCGCGGCGCACGAATGCCTGCGCGACGGCGAACACGGCGCGGCGATAGCCGACGGCACCGCCGACAGCGACGACGCCTTCGTGCGCGCCGCGGTGCGCATCGCCGCGGATGCGCATCTGCGCGCGCACATGCGCATCGCGGCGCGCGATGCGGTGTCCGAGCTGCGCCCGCAGCAGGTCGCCGCCGACTTCGACGCCATCCTCCAACGCCTTGCCTTCGCGGGGAAACGCCATGAACAGCCGATTGCTGCGTCGCCGGTTACGCACGAATGAATCGGCGTGGTGCCTGCGCGCGAACGCGCTATGCGGGCGGATCGCGACGCGGCGCTTCTTCGCGCTGATCAGCCGGCTCGGCGATGGCGTGTTCTGGTACGGATTGATGGCTGCGCTGGTGGTGTTCGGCGGCCGCAATGGCGCCGCCGCCGCGCTGCATCTCGCGGCGATCGGCCTCGTATCGCTGATCCTCTACAAAACCCTCAAACGCTGGACGCGGCGCCCGCGCCCCTGCGCCGCGGATCTGCGCATCCGCGCCTGGGTGGCGCCGCTGGACGAATTCAGTTTCCCGTCGGGCCACACGCTGCATGCGGTGGGCTTCACCATCGTGACGCTGTCGTATGTGCCGTCGCTGGCTTGGCTGTTGATTCCCTTCGCCGCCAGCGTCGCGGTATCGCGGGTCGTGCTGGGCCTGCATTATCCCAGCGATGTGCTGGCGGCGACCGGGATCGGCAGCGCGTTGGCGTTGGGTTCGATCTGGCTGCGCGACAACGCCGCGAGCATGTTGCCCCTGTAGAGCGGCCTTCAGGCCGCTGGGAGATCGCGGCGAACGATCCAGCGGCCTGAAGGCCGCTCTACAATGATTGGGTCAATCTGCCCTACGCGCAGATTTCGACCTTCGCCTGCTGCAGCGCCGGCGCCCACTGCCCCGACCAGTCGCGATCGTTCGCCACCTGCGCGTGCGCACGACTGTCGCGCAGACGCTGAATATCGAAGTCGGCATATGCCCAGCCCGAGGCTGCGGAAGTGGCAGTCACGATGCCGTCGGCCGGCAGCCCGACATCCATCGGCGCGTACACCGTCGCATCGCCGGTATTGATATCGAGCATGGGGCTCCACGGCGCTTCGCCGGCGGTCACCGCCTTCGCGACGAAACAGCGGTTCTCCAGCGCCCGCGCGAGGCAGCCCACGCGCACGCGGGTGGCGCCGGCCGCAGTGTCGGTGCAGCTCGGCACCAGCAGCAACTGCGCGCCCGCCTCGCACTGCGCGCGCACCGGCAGCGGAAATTCGATGTCGTAACAGATCGCGACGCCGACACGCACGCCGTCGAACTCGAACACCTTCAGCGCATCGCCGGCTTCGATGACAGCGGTTTTCTTCTCGAATCCGGTGAGCTGCAGCTTGTCCTGCCAGACATGGCCGCCGTCGGGCGAAAACAGATCCGCTCGATTGCGGTACAAGCCTTTGCCGACATCCAGCAGGAAGGTGCCGGCGACGATGCGCAGGCCGTGATCGCGCGCCAATCCGGCGTACAGATCGAGCCAGGCCTTGCGATACGGTTGGATCGCAGCCAGCGATGCATGCAGATCGCCGCGGATCGCCACCGCGAAGGTCGCGCCCAATTCCAGCGACAGGTATTCCGGCAGCACCGCGATATCGGCGCCGGCCGACGATGCCTCGTGCAGCCAGCGCGACTGCTTGTCGGCGAAATCGTCGAACCGCAGCGGCGCATCGATCGGATACTTCGCGACCGCGATTTTCATGCGCCAGCCTCCGTCGCCAAAGCGCGCGTCCAGAAGGTCAATGCGTGCTCGATTTCGGCATGACCCGCCTCGCTATCGCCGATCTCGTTCCAGCGGAGTGTCATCGTCATGTCGGGTTGGCGTGCGTAACCGCGCTTTTCCCAGAAGGCCTCATGGCCGCGATGTTGCGCGGGACGGCGCGGATCGTCGGCATCGCGATCCACCGCGCAAAAGGCGGTGGTATCGAAGCGGCCGAGCGAACGCGCATGCGCTTCGCGATGATCGAAGAAGGCGTGGCCGATGCCATGGCCGCGATACTGCGGCAGCAGCACGGATTCGCCCAGATAGAAAATTCTGCCGGCATCGAGACCGCGGGCTTCGAACGGCGCGCGGAATTCGGCGGAGTCGTCGGCCAGCGGCAAGCCGGTGGATGCGCCGATCACCGCATCGCCCTCGAAAGCGAGCACGAACACGCTGTCGTTCGAGCCCACATAGGCTTCCAGATATTCGCGCTCGTAGGCGATGCTGCCTTCGTAGAGATAGGGCCAATCGCGGAATACGTCGATGCGCAGCGCGGCGACCGCATCGAGGTGTCGACGGATCTCATCGGCGCCGGTACAGCGGCGGATCTGGATGCGGGGAAAGGCGGCGGCGCGTGCGGTCATCGGTCGAGTCTAAAGCAAAGAAAACGCCGCAGGCACAAGGCCTGCGGCGTTCCGCGCCTACCGGAACCGTCAACCCTTCGGCAGCGGCGGCGGCGCGGCGGCGCCGACGCTGTACCAGTCGATCCTGCGGGTGACGATCATGATCGCAGCCAGAATCAGGAACAGCAGGCCGGCGCCGAGCACCATCGCATTGTCTTCCGAGATCAACAGGCCATAGAGCGCGCCGTAGAGCGTCGACAGCATCGCCGCGAAACCGATACCGCGCAGCCACGACCGCAGCACATGGCTGACGTAATAACCCAGCAGACCGATACACGCGACGCTGGCGGCGAGATAGGCCAGGCCGAATTCGATGTGTTCGGACAGTGCGACCAGCAGCAGGAAGAAGATCGCCAGCGCCAGGCCGACCAGGCCGTACTGGATCGGGTGGATCCGCAGTTGCTTGATCAGTTCGAACATGAAGAAGCCGACGAAGGTCAGCAGCACGAACAGGATGCCGTACTTGCTGGCGCGATCGGCCTGGGTGTAGATGTTGACCGGTTCGACCAGCGATACCCCGATGGCGTCGAGCCCCGTCACCGTCTGGTCCATGTGCTCCGCATCGATCGAGCCGGCCGGCGCCATGCCCGGCACGCGCGCGCCGCCGAGGTACTGCGCCTGCGCATTGCTGGCCAGCGACGAAATTTCCCACTCGGCGCGGAAGCCCTTGTCGTCGATGCTGCGTTTGCGCGGCAGAAAGTCGCCATTGAACAGCGGGTGCGGCCACGGCGAGGCGATCCTGATGACGTTGCGCTTCGCCAGCGGCGCGATCGCGAGCGATTCGGTGCCTTCGAGCGTGAACTTCAGACTCGTGTCGAGGACGATCGTGGCGCCGGCCGCGGTCGTGGGCAGGCGCGCATGCAGGCCGCCGCCATCGCCGCTGCCCGGGCCCTGCAGCAGTTCGGGCTTCTGGCCGTTGACCGTCAACGTCTGCAGACCCACCACGCCGCGGACATCGGCGATAGCGTAACTCAGGTAGGGCTGACCGATCTTGCGCGGTGCGATGGCGTTGGCGTCGCCCGGCACGTTGACGCGGAATTGCGCGTCCAACGTCGTATCGAACTCGTACTTGCGCACTTGATGCAGGCCGATCTTGCGCACGACCGGTTTCATGGTGCCGTCGGCCTCCAGGGTTTCGGGAAAGAACATCCACAGCCCGGCTTCCTCGCGCTGCACCTTGCGGGTGAACCCGGCATTGTCCTTTTCTTCCACTTCGACCAGTTCGGTGTAGGGCACCATCAACACCGGGCCGGAGAACGCCTGTGCCCCGGCAGAACTGCGCGCGACGGTCTGCACCGCTTCGCGGCGATACATCTGCCGCTCCTGGATGGTGCCGCGGATCATCATCAGGGGAACGAGGATGGCGATGGTCAAGGCGACCATCATCATGATTTTCAAGAGCAGGCGCATGTCGGACTCCGGCGTTGTGGATGGCGCCAGTGTCGACAGGGCTTGCGGGGCGGCGATGGCGGCTATGTGAAGCCGGGGTGAAGCGGCAGCGCTGCCTGTCATCCCGAACGCAGACGAAGTCTGCGGAGGGATCAGTTTTTACCGCGCGACAATGAAGCAGATCCCTCACCCTGAAAAGCGGGTTCGGGATGAGAATCCGAAAACACGATCAAATGACTGGCAACACCATGCTCGCCACCGCGCCGCCATCTTCGCGATTGCCCAGCGCAACGCGACCGCCGTGCAGTTCGACGGCTTCGGCGACGAAGCACAGGCCCAGGCCGCTGCTGCGGCTGCCCCCGTCCGGGCGCGGCAACGAGTAGAAACGTTCGAAGGTGCGATCCAATGCGTAGTCCGGCACGCCCGGGCCGCGATCCCGCACTTCGATGACGACGTTGCCTGCGTCGCGACGCAGCCGCAGTTCCACTTCACTGTCCGCCGGCGCGAAATCCGCGGCGTTGTCGAGCAGGTTGAGCAGTGACTGGCGCAGCAGGAAGGGATCGCCCGACACGCGCAGATCGCAGGCATCGGCCTCTTCGACGATGCGCAATCGCAAACCCGTCTGCGCATATTTCGGCGCGATCCGTTCGGCCGCCTCGTCGGCGATGATGCGCAGATCGACCGGCTGCGGCTGTTCGATGCGCTGCCGGTGTTCCACCGCCGCCAGCGCCAGCAGTTTGTCGATCATCTCCGCCATCCGCTCGCTCTGGGCATGGATGGTCGCGACGAAACGCGCACGATCGGTCTCGGGCATCGGCGAGGCGCCGTTCGCGGACTGCAGCAGCTCCGCGCTGCCGCGGATCGCGGCCAACGGGCTTTTCAGCTCATGGGTCAGCGCATGCACGTATTGTTCGACGTACTGTTTGCCTTCCAGCTTCGCGCGCATGGTTTCCAGCGCACGGCCCAGGTCGCCGAACTCGCCGGCGCTGTCGGGCGGACTGACGCGTTCGCCGGCGGCGACGGCATCGGCATAGCGGCGCAGCGCGCCGAGCTGGCGCGACAGCCACCACGCCGCGAGTAGCCCGATCAACAGCGCCGCGCCCAGCAGCACGAATCCCCAGCGCAGGATCACACTCTGGCTGCGGTCGATGAACGGTGCGATGGCCTGATTGGGTTTGGCGACGGTGAGCACGCCGATGATGCGCGACGTGTCGCCATCGCGCACGGTGATCGGCGCGGCCACGTGCATCACCGAGCTGGCTTCGTCGTTGGGGTCACTGCGCGACGAGCGCGCGCCGTAGCGGCCTTGCAGCGTGAGATAGACATCGTTCCAACGCGAATAATCCTTGCCGAGATCGTCGCCGCTGGAATCGAACACCACGATGCCGCGGGCATCGGTCACGTAGATGCGGGTGCTGACCTTGCGCTTGGTGAAGCCCCAGATTTCGGCGCCGAGATCGCGGTCGGTCAGCGCGCGCACGTTGGCGGCGAAGCGGCCATCGTCGATGCGCCCGGCCAGCAGATCGTCCTTGGCCTGTTCCGCCAGCAGATTGGCGGTATCGACAAGAGTGTCCTCCATTGCCTGGCGCACGCCCGGTTTCACTTCCTGCAGGAACACCCGGCCCAGCAGCAGCGCGGCCAGCGCGACGATGAGGAAGTAGCCGAGCAGAATGCGCAGGCCGATTTTCATGCGCGAGCTCTCATCCGCGACTCAGCCGAGACCCACTTCGAGCGAGTAACCCAGCCCGCGATGGGTGCGGATCGGATCGTCGTCGCGTTCGTCCATCACGCGCAGCTTCGCGCGCAGGGTCTTGATGTGGGTGTCGACGGTGCGGTCGCTGCTGTCCAGCGCATCGGCCCAGACCCGATCCATCAACTGCGTGCGAGACAGCACCGCGCCCGGACGCTGCATCAGCACCTCCAGCAGCCCATATTCGTAGCGGGTGAGATCGAGGGCACGGCCACGATAACGGATGCGCTTGCCGTCGCGGTCGATCTCGAACGCACCGTACGCCTGCCAGCTCGCGGCCTCGGCCTGGGTGCGCCTGCGCAGGCGCGCACGCACCCGCGCCACCAGTTCGCGCGGCGAGAATGGCTTTACCACATAATCGTCGGCACCCAATTCCAGCCCGACCACGCGGTCGATCTCGCTGTCGCGCGCGGTCAGGAAAATCACCGGCACTTCGCTGAAAGCGCGCAGCGCGCGGCAAACCTCGAAGCCGGTGATGTCCGGCAATCCGACATCCAGCACCACCAGATCCACACCACCAGCGCGCACCCGTTGCACCACGTCGCCGCCCAGCAGCACGTGTTCGGCCGTGAAGCCCTCGCTGCGCAGCGCGTACAGCACGGTTTCGGCGATCGCGGTTTCGTCTTCGGCGATGAGAATCGCGGGCATGGCGGCCATGGCGGGCGTCGGAAAGGCGGCGTCGGGCATTGTAGGCGGTCCGCGACCGGGGATTCGCATACCATGACGGTCCCGCGCCCGCGACGCCGCACGGCATCCACTGCATGACCTACGCTGCATGAATTACCGCCACGCCTTCCATGCCGGCAATCACGCCGACGTCCTCAAGCATGTCGCCCTGCTGGCGCTGTGCGATGCGCTGACCGCGAAGCCGGCACCGATCTATGCGCTCGATACCCATGCCGGCGCAGGCGTGTACCTGCTGGATGGCGAGGAAGCGCTGAAGACCGACGAAGCCGCGGGCGGCATCGGCCGGCTGCTGGCAAGACCGCCGCAGGATCCCGCGATCGCGCGCTATCTCGCCGCGGTCGCCAGGTGTCGCGCGGAGACCGGCCAGCTCCTCGCCTACCCCGGCTCGCCCTGGCTGCTGGCGAACGCGCTGCGCGATCAGGACCGCATCGCCTGCTGCGAACTGCGCGAGCAAGAAGCCGTGCTGCTGAAGCACAATCTCGGCCGCGACATGCGCATTTCGGTGCAGTCCCGCGACGGCTACGCCGCGATGCACGCGCTGTTGCCGCCGAAGATCGGCGACACGAAATTCGCGCGCGGGCTGGTCCTGATCGATCCACCTTACGAGGCCCAGCTCGAAGAATTCGACACCGCGCTGTCGGCATTGCGCGACGCCATGACCCGATGGCCGCAGGCGGTCTACGTGCTGTGGTACCCGATCAAGCGCCGCACCGCGCTGATGCCGTTCTACCGCAAGCTCAATCATCTGCAGGCGAAATCCAGCCTGGTCTGCGAGCTGCTGGTGCGTCCCGACGACTCGCCGCTGCGCATGAACGGCAGCGGCCTGCTGGTGCTGAATGCGCCGTGGCAGTTCGATCTGCGGCTGCAGGCCAGCCTCACGGCGCTGCGCAAGGCGCTGGGCGAACCCGGCGCCTCTTCGCGGCTGGAATGGCTGCAGAAACCCGCCTGACCCTGCGCGGCAGCGTGCGTCGGCCGCCCGGCCGGCAGGGAAGCACCGGCGACGCGGCATCCATGCGAAAATCCGCATCCCCATTGCCCCGAACGCTCCCATGGCCGGTTCCAACCTGCTTGCCCTGATCGACGATATCGCCACGCTGCTCGACGACGTGGCGGTGATGACCAAGGTCGCCACCAAGAAAACCGCCGGTGTGCTCGGCGACGATCTGGCGCTGAATGCGCAGCAGGTCACAGGGGTCAAGCCCGACCGCGAACTGCCGGTGGTCTGGGCGGTCGCGAAGGGATCCGTGATCAACAAGGCGATCCTGGTGCCTGCGGCGCTGGCGATCAGCTGGTTCGAGAGCTGGCTGCGCGGCCGCGGCATCGATCTGCCGATCGTCGTGGTGCTGATGATGATCGGCGGCGCCTTCCTCTGCTTCGAGGGCGTCGAGAAGCTGGCGCACAAGTTCCTGCACAGCTCGAAGGAGGATCAGGAACATCACAAGGAACTCGTCGAGGCGGTCGCCAACGAAAACGTGGATCTGGTCGCCTTCGAGAAGGAGAAAATCAAGGGCGCGATCCGCACCGATTTCATCCTGTCCGCCGAAATCATCGTGCTCTCGCTCGGCGCCGCCGCCGGCAAGCCTTTCTCGGTGCAGATCGGCACGCTGATCGCGATCGCAGTCATCATGACCGTAGGCGTCTACGGCCTGGTCGCGGGCATCGTCAAGCTGGACGACGCCGGCCTGCACCTCAGCAAACGCGCGAACGGCGGCGCCCGCGCGCTGGGTCGCGGCATCCTGCTCGCAGCGCCATGGCTGATGAAGTTCCTGTCGATCGCCGGCACCGCGGCCATGTTCCTGGTCGGCGGCAGCATCCTCGTCCACGGCATCGGGCCGCTGCATCATTTCATCGAACCCTTCAAGGCCGGCGATTTCGGCTGGCTGGTGTCGATGCTGTTCGACGCAGCAGTGGGCGTCGTCGCAGGCGCGATCATCGTCGCGGTGGTCACCTTGGTGTCCAGGTTGCGCAAGCCGAAGGCGGTCAAGGCTGGCTGACATCGGCGAACCGAACTTCGGCCGCACGGCGACTCGTGCGCAGCAGGGCATCGCGCTAGTCGTCGCAACACGCATCCGCCATCTTCAAAACGCACGACCCAGGCATGGAGCGGGCAAACTGCCCGACCAGCGTGCACAGTGCTTCGAGGATCATGGCCCGAGCATACCTTCTACTTGCCTGTGCGAAGATGCGCCGGTGAGACGCGAACGACTACCGCCCTGGCACGAATACAAACGACTGCTTGATGGCCGTGAGGTGCTGATCCGTCCGATCCGGCCGGAAGATGCCGAGCCGCTGCGGGCCGGCTTCAGCCTGCTGCGCCCCGAAGAGATCCGTCAGCGGTTCCTGTATGCCATCAAGGAACTCACCCCGGAAGCCGCAGCACGGCTGACCCGCCCCGATCCCGAGCAGGAATTCGCATTGGTGGTCGCCGAACCGCAGCCGCCGGGCGAAGCCCTCATCGGCGCAGTCGCGCGGATCGCGATCACGCCCGGCACCCGCGAGGCCGAATTCGCGATCCTGGTCAGCCATTTCATCAGCGGCATGGGCCTGGGCCGGCTGCTGATGCTGCGTCTGGTGCGCTGGGCGCGTCGCAAACAGCTCACGAAACTCTACGGCGACGTGCTGGAACACAACGCCGCGATGCTGGGCCTCGCGCATTCGCTGGGCTTCCATCGCGAAACATCGGATAGCGCGGGGCTGGCACGGATCACGCTGGACCTGGCGTCGGCACCGCACATCGAATGAGCGGCACTGCCGCCGACATGCCTTGGGCATGCGCCGGTATCGCCGCCCTTGCAGGATCAGACTTGCAGGATCAGAACGGCATTTCGATTTCATCGAGCTGATCGCAGCTGTACATTCGCTGGATCGTACTCGCCCCAGTCTGGCCGATCAGCGGAAAGCCACAGGCACCGACGGCTTCGACACCGACAAGTGAGCCGTTGCCATCGTAATGACTGGTGACGGATATCGATTCCCAAGGCCAATATGCCCAAGCGGAAAGCGACACGACCATACCGGCCACCAACCCTGCGAACGGCCGCCAGATGTCTCGCCCAGATGTCGATTCATGCTTCATGGCGCATTTTCTCCTTGATGAAGGTGTGGGATGTGGGCTGCATGCCCACCGGCCGAGTATCGACGCGCGCCCAACGGCTGGCAATCGTCCCGCGAACGTCCGCCATCCGGTGCGGGCCGGTAAAATGACCGCATGACTTTCCCAACCGCTTTCGATCTCCTGCCCAAGCGCGGGCAGCTACGCGCCTGGTGGCGCTCCCCCGCGAGCGCGAGCGCATTGGCCTGGGCGATCTCGCGCCTTGCGCGCGCGCACGACGGTCCCTTGCTTGCGGTGGTGCGCGACAACCAGTCAGCGCATCAGCTGGAGCACGATCTCCGCACCCTGATCGGCACCGATCCCGCGCTGCCGGTCGTGCCGTTTCCCGACTGGGAAACCCTGTCCTACGATCGCTTCAGCCCGCATCCGGACATCGTCTCGCAGCGGCTGGCCGCCCTGCACCGCCTGCCTTCGCTGCGTCGCGGCGTGGTGGTGGTGCCGGTGCAGACGCTGATGCAGCGACTGGCGCCGCTGTCGCACATCGTCGGCGGTAGTTTCGACGTGAGCGTCGGCCAGCGGCTGGACATGGATGATGAAAAGCGCCGCCTCGAAAGCGCGGGTTATCGCAACGTGCCGCAGGTGTTCGACCCCGGCGACTTCGCGGTGCGCGGCGGTCTGCTGGATATCTATCCCATGGGTTCGGACGAGCCCTATCGCATCGAACTGCTCGACGACGAAATCGATACCATCCGCGCGTTCGATCCGGAGTCGCAGCGGTCGCTGGAAAAATATCAGTCGGTGCAACTGCTGCCCGGTCGCGAAGTGCCGCTGGAGGGCGAATCGCTGCAACGCGCCCTGGATACGCTGCGCGACCGCTTCGACATCGATACCCGACGCAGCGGCCTGTTCCAGGATCTGAAGGCCGGTCACGCGCCGGCCGGCATCGAGTATTACCTGCCGCTGTTCTTCGATAAAACGGCGACGCTGTTCGACTACCTCGGCACCGACAGCCTGCCGATCCTCGGCGAGGGCGTGCAGGAGGCCGCCGATCATTTCTGGCGCACCACCGGCGAGCGCTACGAACAGCGGCGGCACGATATCGAACGGCCGCTGCTGCCGCCGGACGAACTGTATCTGCCGCCGGACGCACTGCGCACGCAGTTGAATCTCGGCCAGCGCATCGAGATCTGCGGCGAAGGGCATCCGCGTCGCGAAGAAGCCTTGTCGATCGGCACGCAGCCCGCGCCCGATCTGCCGCTGATGGCGAAAGACGCGGAACCCGCAGCGGCGGCGAAAGCCTTCCTGACTTCGTATCCGGGCCGGCTGCTGATCGCCGCCGACTCCGCCGGGCGCCGCGAGGCGCTGCTGGAAGTGCTGCATGCCGCCGGGATCCATCCGCGCGTGGTCGCCTCCTTCCCCGAATTTCTCGAGGCGGCGAACGACGATGCGCCCGACCGCGTGTTCGTCGCAGTGGCGCCGCTCGACAACGGGTTCGGCATCGACGATGCGACACCGTGGGTCATCGTCACCGAACGCCAGCTGTTTCCCGAACGCGCTGCGCAGCCGCGTCGCCGCAAACGCGCGGGCCGCGAACCCGAAGCGATCATCCGCGACCTCGGCGAGCTCAGCGAAGGCGCGCCGGTGGTGCACGAAGACCACGGCGTGGGCCGCTACCGCGGGCTGGTGACGCTGGAAGCCGGCGGCCAGGCCGGCGAGTATCTCGACATCGAGTACGCCAAGGGCGACCGGCTGTACGTGCCGGTCACCCAACTGCATCTGGTCAGCCGCTATTCCGGCGCATCGCCGGACACCGCGCCGCTGCATTCGCTGGGCGGCGAAGCCTGGGGCAAGGCCAAGCGCAAAGCCGCCGAGAAGGTCCGCGACGTGGCAGCGGAACTGCTGGAAATCCAGGCAAAACGTCACGCCCGCGCCGGACTCGCGTTGGATATCGACCGCGCGCTGTACGAACCCTTCGCCGCGACCTTCCCGTTCGAGGAAACGCCCGACCAGCTCGCGTCGATCGAAGCGGTGCTGCGCGACCTGGCGTCGTCGCGACCGATGGACCGCGTGGTCTGCGGCGATGTGGGTTTCGGCAAGACCGAGGTCGCGGTGCGCGCGGCGTTCGGCGCCGCCATCGCCGGCAAGCAGGTCGCAGTGCTGGTGCCCACCACCCTGCTCGCCGAACAGCACTACCGCAATTTCCGCGACCGCTTCGCCGATTGGCCGCTCAAGGTCGAAGTGCTGTCTCGCTTCAAATCGACCAAGGAAATCAAGGCCGAGCTGGAAAAACTCACCGAAGGCAAGATCGACGTGATCGTCGGCACCCATCGTCTGCTGCAGGGCGATGTGAAGTTCAAGGATCTGGGACTGGTCATCGTCGATGAAGAACAGCGTTTCGGCGTGCGCCAGAAGGAAGCGCTGAAGGCGCTGCGCGCCGACGTGCATCTGCTGACGCTCACCGCCACACCGATTCCGCGCACGCTGAACATGGCGATGACCGGGCTGCGCGACCTGTCGATCATCGCCACGCCGCCAGCGCATCGCCTCGCAGTGCAGACCTTCGTGGTGCCCTGGGACGACGCGCAGCTGTGCGAAGCCTTCCAGCGCGAGCTGTCGCGCGGCGGTCAGGTGTATTTCCTGCACAACGATGTCGAAAGCATCGGCCGCATGCAGCGCGAACTCGAAGCGCTGGTGCCGGAAGCGCGGATCGGCATCGCGCATGGCCAGATGCCGGAGCGCGAACTCGAACGGGTGATGCTGGACTTCCACAAGCAGCGCTTCAACGTGCTGCTGTGTTCGACCATCATCGAATCGGGCATCGATATCCCCAACGCCAACACCATCGTCATCAACCGCGCCGACAAATTCGGCCTCGCGCAGTTGCATCAGCTGCGCGGTCGCGTCGGCCGCTCGCATCACCGCGCCTACGCCTATCTGGTGATTCCGGACAACCGCAGCATCACGTCGGACGCGCGCAAGCGGCTGGAAGCGATCGCATCGATGGACGAGCTCGGCGCCGGCTTCACGCTATCGACGCACGACCTGGAAATCCGCGGGGCCGGCGAATTGCTGGGCGAAGACCAGAGCGGACAGATGGCCGAGGTCGGATTCTCGCTGTACACCGAGCTATTGGATCGTGCGGTGCGCAGCATCAAACAGGGCAAGCTGCCGGGCGTGGATGCGCTCGGCCTCGATCTGCACGACCATCGCGGCGCAGAGGTCGATCTGCACATCCCCGTGCTGATTCCCGAGCATTATCTGCCCGACGTGCATACGCGCCTGACCCTGTACAAGCGCGTGAGCAGCGCACGCAATGTCGACGACCTGCGCGAACTGCAGGTGGAGATGATCGACCGCTTCGGGCTGCTGCCGGAGCCGGCGAAACATCTGTTCGCCACCGCCGAACTCAAGCTCGACGCAACGGCGCTCGGCATCCACAAACTCGATCTCGGTGCAGGCGGCGGGCGCATCCAGTTCACGGCGAAGCCCGATGTGGATCCGATGTCGGTGATCCGCCTGATCCAGGGACAGCCCAGGCATTACCAGATGGACGGGCCGGATAAACTGCGGATCAAGCTCGAACTTCCCGACGCCACTGCGCGACTGCAGACGGCGCGCGGCCTGCTGGCGACGCTGAGATTGACGACATGACGAAGCATTTCCTGCGCTGCCTGCTGATGGTCGCTGCGCTTTCCACGCTCGGCGCCGGCTGTGCGACACGGGATGTGGACATGGGTCGATCCGCTTCCACGACGACGACGTTCGTGATCGTCCGCCATGCCGAGAAGGCCGCGGACGACCCGAAGGATCCGTCGCTGAGCGAGGCCGGTCAGGCGCGCGCGCAGCGCGCGAGCGAACGTCTTGCAGACCAGCGCGTGACGGCTGCCTACGCCACCCGTTATCGCCGCACACGGACGACTGCGGCGAAGACCGCGCAGGCGCATGGCATCGAAGTCTCGACCTACGACGCTGCGCAGCCTGCCGCCGATTTCGCGGCGCAACTGCGGCGTGCGCACCCTGCGGGCGTGGTGCTGGTCGTGGGCCACAGCAATACGGTCGCCGACATCGCCGGCGCCCTGTGCGGGTGCACAGTGTCGCCGGTGCGCGAAGACGAATACGATCGGTGGATCGAAGTGCGGATCGGCCGCAACGGCGTGGCCGAATACGAAGAAATCCGTTACTGAAGACGCATCGAGCGAGCGAGCGCGCAATGCGCTCGCATCAAAGACCGAGCATGCGCTTCGGGTCGTAGTCGATACCGGTGATGTAGCGGCGCCCGGCGTGCGCCTTGATGTGCACGACGATATCGATGGTCAGCATCAACAGCCGTTTGATCACCGCGAATTCCAGGCCGGAACCTTCGTTCGACGCCTTGACCATCAGCGCGAGCTGATCCCAGGTCTGCGAGGTGCTGCCGGCGTGACAGCTGGTGATCGAGCCCGGATGGCCGGACGCGCAGTTGCGGATGAAGTAGAACGCCTCGTCGCCGCGAAGCTCGGCGAGGATGATCCGGTCCGGCTTCATGCGCAGACAGGCTTCCATGCATGTCTTGGCGGTGACGTTGCTTGCGCTCTGGCCGCCTTTCGAATACAGCAGGTGCACGATGTTCGGCTGCTCGATGAACAGCTCGCGGGCGTCCTCGATGGTGACCAGCCGCTCTTCATGCGGAATATGGCCGACCAACGACTTCATGAATGTGGTTTTACCGCTGCCGGTCGCGCCGGCGACCACTACGTTCTTCTTGTACATGACCGATTTCTTGAAGAACTCGGCGTAATTGCGCTCGGCACGCAATTCGAGCAACTCTTTGTCGTGATCGCTGACTTCCGGATCGCCCTCGAGAATCTGCTTGAAGAAACCGCTTTCCTCGTAACTCTGGAGCGTGAAATTGCGCTTCGCCGGCAGACGGATGGTGATCGAGGTCTTGCCGGCATCGCAGGCCGGGGGAATCACGAACTGGGCGCGCTGCCCGGTCGGAAAGGTCAGCGACACCACCGGATCGACGTCGGTGATGCGCTGGCCTGTGTTGCTCTCGTTGACCACCGCGGTGCAGAACTGCCGCGCCCGCTCGAAAGTGAGCGACGGCACTTCGATATGCTGCCAACCCTTGCTGGTCTCCAGGTACAGCTCACCGGGCCGGTTGATGCAGATTTCCGTGACTTCGGGAGAGCTCATGTACTCGAGAATGCCGAGCACGCTGTACTGATACTCAAGGAAATCGTTGGAAACGTTGGCGATCGGTGAGTTGTCGATATCCATGGAGACGAGTGTCGGAGATGGGTCGGTTCGGTAGTCGGAGTCAGGCGGCCGGGATCAGTCGCTCAAGATCAGCGACGCGTGACCGAAATGACACCGGAGAAGTCGACGTCCTGGGCCACGTAGATATTCAGCACCGTGCCCTGGTTGATGGTGACCGTCGCCGGTCGACCCAACGACTTGCTCAGCGCCTGGTTCGCGACGCGCTCCATCGTCCTCGCGGTATTGCTCTCGAAGGGCTGGGCCGTGACCAGGCCGCCGGTGGTGACCGATGCCGTCTCCGGGCCGTTCTTGGCGGCGGCGTATTTGAACGCATCGCTGACCAGACTGATCAACAGCGCCGCGCTCATCTTGCTGGCCCAGTGGGCGTTGTAGTCGCCCGGATGGCCCGCACCGCCCAGATTGTCGATGCCGGGACCTTCGAGCATGACGTCCAGACCTGTCGGCGTGGTGATGCGGTCCCAGATCACTGCGACGCGTGGGCCCTGGGGCTCGCCCTGGTATCTGCCCAGCGCTTTCGAACCCTTGGGCAGCAGCAGTTTGCGGCCGTTGATGGAGTACACCGGTTCGGTGACGATGCACGAGGTGTAACCCGGTACGTCGGTGATGATGCGGGTTTCCAGCACACAGCGGATGTAGGTGCCGCGCACAAGCAGCGCATCGGGCGTACGCAGGTATTGCGCGATACTGGCCTTGCCGCCGGCATCGCGCGCCGTACCACCCGTCTGCGCAGGACCACCAGCGGCCTGCTGCTGCGCGGTCTGCAGGTTGCCCAGCATGGCATTGAGCACGGGATCGTTACTCTGACCGCCGCCGGCGCCAGCGCCGCCGCCCTGGCTGCCATCGACCATTCCCATGCGACGCTGGGCGAGGGTCGGACCCTGGGGTTCCTGCGGGCCGCTGTCGCGGTAGTCTTCGCGCTGCTGCGATTGACGGTTGTCGCCACCGCCGCGCGTGGGCTCTTCCGGCGGCAACGGCGGCAATTCCTGCACCGGAACCGGCTGGGGATCCTGCGGCAACTCCGCGAAATCGGGTCCGCCGGGCTGGCCGGCGCCCTTCGGCAGATCGGGAATGACGACCTTCTCTTCTTTCGGCTTCTTGACCTCGTCTTCTTTGTCGGAAGACGCGTTCTTGATGACGATGAAGGTCATCAGAACCAGCATCGCCAGAATGCCGGCAATGAACATCAGCGCCTTGCGATTCATGCGCTGCGAGTCCGACGACTTCAGCTGCGGCGCGCCGGCATCCAGGTCGGGCTGCTGCGACGGCGGCTGCTGGGCGGCGTAATAGGGATTGTTCCCCTGGCCCTGGTTGTCGTCATAGGGATAGTCACCGGACTGGCCGGGCGGATTCGGCGGTAGATTCTGGTTCACTTTTGCTTGTTCCTACGCAGGCCGACGACGTTCTTCCCGTGACGGATGACCAGGAAGGGATATGTACCATGGACGACGAGGGTGTTGTCCTCGACGGTGGTATTGACCAGGAAATCTTCTCCGCCTTCCCGTTGACGCGCATACACGGACGGAAAATCGCCGGAGGGGAAACGATTGACGTTGTTGAGCCGGATGTACGTGAACTGCCCGTCGTCGTAGGTGTTGACCGGAATCAGCCACTTGTTCTTGGTGCGGGTCGAGTACGAATAGTCGAAGTAGTAGGCCCGGGTCTTGTCGAGTTCGGTATCGATCTCGCTGTTCCTCGGCTTCGGCACGCCCTTGGCATCGGCCGCGGCCGACGGCGAGAACACCGCATTGTTCGGGTAACTGAACGTGATCTTGTAGTGCACGCCTGCCCGTTTGGCCTGCTCCAGCGCCGTCCAGTCCGTGGCGACCACCTTCAGTTCGAAGAGATAGGAATGCGTCGCCGTGCGCACCATCATATTGGTGTCCACGTCGACGTTCTTCGGCTTGAGGTAGAAGACGTTGTCGCGGCGGTTGAGTTCCCAGCCCGAGTTGAAGCCGGTGCTGTAGTCGAGGATATCCTCGCTCGCGCTCAACTCGATCTGGGTGGTGATGCCCAGACCGGTGCGGACTTCGTAGATTCTGTCAGGCTCGTATTCGTACTCGACGATGACCTGCGCGAATGCCGGCATCGCCAGCGTCATCGACGCCAGGACGCACAGCAGGACTGCATAGCAAGAGCGATGCAAGCGGCTCATCTGTTGCCTACTCCATTGACTTGATTGGGGGCCGCCTGGACGGGAGCCTGGGGCTGAGCGGCCGGCTGCGTGCCGGCGGGGACTGCTTGTTGCGGGTACGGCGGCTGACCTGCGGGCGGCTGACCTGCGGGCGCCTGGCCTGCAGGCGTACCGAAATCGGGGGCGACCGGATAAGGCTGACCCGGAACGACCGGCTGGCCCGGCACCGGCTGGCCCGGAATGGCCTGGCCGGGATAAGGCTGCGCGCCTGGCTGTGCGGGGTAACCCGCAGGCGCCTGCTGCTGCACCTGTACCGGAATTTCAACGGGCGGCGACTCCGCGTAATCGTTGTCGACCGTATATTCCGTCACCTGGAAACCCAACGGATTGTTGTAACGCTGTTTTTCGTCCATCTCGAGATTCGCCTTGTAGGTGAATTCGAGTCGGGCGATCTTGCTGTCGATGGGCTTTGTTTCGCCGGTCTTCTTGTCGTACAACACGCGCTGGAAACGAATGGTAGCGCTGCTGCGCGAACCTTCGCCCTTGCCGATTTTGGGCTGAAGGCTGAGGATCTTCACCCGCACGGCGCGGTCTTTGCCGTACTGCTTGTAAGGGCTCTCGGGATTATTGGCCGCATGGATGGCGCCATAGCCGGCGCGCACGTTCGGCCCCGACATGACGTTCACCAGATCCCAGTCACGCAGATTCATCTGCGCAACGTCGAACGACTCGCGCGCGATGATGTACTGGGCGATGTTGCTTCGAGCCAGCGCCTCGCTCTGCGTGATGCTGTTCTTGCTGTTGAAATCGCCTTTCAGCGTCGCGACGGTCGCTTGGCCGGTAAAGGCGTCGGCCATGATCAGGAACGGCACTTCCTTCTTCAAGGGAAGGATGTAGACGAAACCGCCGAGCATGACGAAGACCATGAAAATGGATGTCCAGGCGATCATCCATGCTCGCTTCTCGCTGCGCCGTGCGATGTCCGCGATGCTGACCTCGAAATTGATGCCTTTCGCGGAAGCGTTGTCGATTTGTGGAGAGTCTTTCTTCTTGCCTAACATGCTGGAGCCTGTATTCCGGAAGTTGGGGAAGGGGCGAAACCTGGCGCGTGAGGCCCGGATCCTGCGTCCGGCAGCGATGCCTGGGCTACAGGGCCGAAAGCGTCAGCGGCCGGAGCCCCCGCCGGCATCGCCGGAAGAAATGCGCACGACGATCTCGTTGCCGCTCACGGCGACAGAGACCTGCTGAGCCGAATACGCCGCATTCAGCTGCGACAGCGCTTCCTGCAGACTCGGCGTGCGGATTTCGGCCACCGCGGTATGCAGGGTGTAGTCCATCGGATGACGATAGGTCAGGACCATGTTGGAGTCGTCCGCCCAGCGTTCGAGCATGTTCTTGAGCGTGCGGTCCATCGGTGAAGCGTAGAACAGGTACGCATCCTGCAACGGAAGGGCCTGGGTCTCTTCCGCGAAACGGTTGACGGACTTCCAGCGGCCGCCGAAATCAGGGGCCGGTCGCGTGGCGCAGCTGGACAGCACCATCGCAAGAGCAGCGCCGAGCAGGAACTTGGACAAAATCGAGATTGGATATTTCACACGCCACCCGGAGAAAGATTCGGAGAAATTGAGTGAAACGGACGCCGCCCCGCGGCTGGAGCCGGTCGGAGCGAGCGCATGCTGGATAGGGATGCGGACGGGTACTCGCCCGGCGCCGCCGGAAAAGTCTGCCTCGAAAAATCGCACCGGTTACGGCGTGGCCGAGTTAGGCCTGTGGAAATCCTTGTTGTCACGACAGATCAGGCCCCCTCCTCGCACCGATCGTCGTCGTCAGCCATTCGTAGATGATTCGAACCGCTGCGACGTCCTTTGATTGAACCCGGTGAATTTCCCCGACACCCGCGACCGACATTCGGATCGGCTCGCGGCGCCTGCAGCCCGGAACATGTCCCAAGGCTGCGTTAGGTGAACATAGCCTGATCACCTGCGGCTGGTCAAGAAAACCGGAACGATTCTTGCGGGTCAGCGCCAAAAATCCGTTCAGGCCGGCCGGTTCATCCGCACGCGCGACATGTAGCGCGGATTGCAACTGTCATCGATTGCCCGGAACACGCTTTCCAAGAGCGTACGACGCAGCTCATTCGTGAGGACGCAGGCGCCCTTCGTGCAGCTCCAGAACCCGGTCGAGCCGCCCCGCCAGATCGCGGTCGTGGGTCACCACGACAAGACTGGTCCGGTGTTCGCGGTTCAGTTCCAGCATCAGCTCGAATACGGTCGCAGCGGTCTTTTCGTCCAGATTTCCTGTGGGTTCGTCGCCGAGCACGCAGGCCGGACGGTTGACCAGCGCACGCGCGACGGCGGCGCGCTGACGCTCGCCTCCGGAGAGTTCGCCCGGCTTGTGTTCGAGCCGATGCCCAAGCCCGACCGACTCCAGCAGGGCCCGGGCACGGGTCGTGGCTTCCGTCACAGACGCCCCGTACAGCAAGACCGGCAGCATCACGTTTTCCAGCGCGGTGAATTCGGGCAACAGGTGATGGAACTGGTAGACGAACCCGAGCGCGCGATTGCGAAGCCGTCCGCGCTCGGCATCGGAGAGCGCGCTCATCCTGTGGCCGGCGACATACACCTCACCGTCGGTCGGCATGTCCAGGCCGCCGAGGAGGTGCAACAAGGTGCTTTTGCCGGCACCGGAAGCGCCGACGATGGCGACGGTCTCGCCCGCCATGACCTGCAGATTCAGGCCAGCGAACACGGGAGTGTGCAACTTGCCCTCGGCATAGGTCATCGCCAGGCCTTCGGCGCGCAGCACGACCTCATCGGCCCCGTCCTGTCCAACGATGTCGTGCCCAGGCGCGCGGAAATCATTCATAGCGCAGGGCCTCCGCAGGTGCGGTCCGCGCCGCGCGCCATGCCGGATACAGCGTGGCCACGAACGCCATCGCGAGGGCGACAAGTGCGATCACCGTCACATCGAAAGCCCTCAGCTCGGTCGGCAGACCAGTGATGTAATAAACGTCGGCCGGCATCAGCACCACGTCGAAGATGCGTTCGATCAACTTCAGGATGCGCTCGAGATTCAGAGTCAGCAGAATGCCGCTGGCCACGCCGGTCAGCGTACCGATGATGCCGATCAGCGAGCCCTGCACCATGAACACCTGCATCACCCCGCGCGGCGTCAGGCCGAGGGTGCGCAGGATCGCGATATCGGCCTGTTTGTCGGTGACCAGCATCACCTGCGAATTCACCAGCGTGAACGCGCCCATCAGGATGATGAGCGACAGCAGGATCGCGATCATGGTCTTTTCCAGTTTCAGCGCCCGGAACATGTTGGCGTTGTCGCCGGTCCAGTCGCTGACCCGGAAATTCTCGCGCATGCGCTCGGCCAGGCGTTTGCCGAGATCGTGCGAGACCTGCCAGGCCAGATCCATATCGTGCAATTTCAGGCGCACGCCGGTGACGCCCTCGCCCATCCGCAGCAGGCGCTGTGCGTCCTGAAGATGGATCACCGCAAGGTTGCGATCGAATTCCTGATGACCGACTTCGAACAGGCCGGTGACAGTGAACCGCTTCATCTGCGGCACGGCGCCCAGCGGCGTGCTCTGGAATTCCGGGGTGTAGACGATCACCGTATCGCCGACAGAAACGCCCAGCCACAGCGCGAGTTCGCGGCCGAGGACGATGTTGAACTTGCCGGGCACCAGCGATTTCAGCGAAGCGCTGTCGACCATCTTCTCGGCGAGCACCGACACCTCGCCCTCGCGAACGGGGTCGATGCCGCGCAGCAGCGCCCCCTCCTCGCGCGGCCCCTGCAGCATGACCGGGCGCTCGACGTACGGCGCAGCGCCGGCGACGCGGGGATCCTTGCGCGCTTCATCGATGGCATGCGCCCAGTTCTGCAGCGGCTCGCCGTCGGCGCTGACCGTGGCGTGGGCCGCCATCTGCAGCATGCGGTCGCGAATTTCGCGCTGGAATCCGCTCATCACCGCCAGGGTGGTGATCAGCGCGGCCACGCCCAGCGCGATGCCCAGCATCGACGCCAGCGAAATGAAGGAGATGAAACCATTACGGCGTTTGGCGCGGAGATAGCGCAGGCCGATGGCGACAGGGATGGGTTTGAACATGACGGCCCAGGCGACGAATGCCGGCTATGGTGACATCGAGTCGGTGCCGCGGACAGCGCCGGATGCCGGCACGGCCAGCCGCAGTTCACGGCGCAGGGCCGGGCTGAGGGTATCGGGCCACAGGCTGCGGCGATGGATGCGACCGGCGGCATCGCGCCAGGACACGAATCCCAGCGTGCCGCGCCAATCGATCCGCAGCGCTTCGACGGCCTGACCATCGATGGTGGCGGCGCCCGATGCATCGATTACCACCGCCTGCGCGGTCCGACGCACTTCGCGCACTGCGAGGCCCACCGCGAAACAGACCGCCAGAACAGCTACGATCCCGCCGACCCGGGTCGGCAGATCCGAAGACAGCGCCGCCCACGGCACCAGCACCGCCAGCATCAGCATCACGCCGGCCAGCGCGCGCGAGGGGCGCAATTCAAACCGGCAGGGCGCGGATGCGTTCGACGAGCGCATGCAGTTCGGCGTCTTCAGGGGTTTCGTAACCGAGGAACCAGCGCCACAGCCGGTCGTCCTCGCAGCCGAGCAGGCGCTCGAACACCAGGCGCTGTTCCGCGGATGCGGTGGCCCAACTGCGGTCCAGGTAGCGTCCGAACAACTGGTCGAGCTCGCGCATCCCGCGCCTGCAGCGCCAACGCAGCCGCTGCAGTTCGGCGGCTTCCGAGCCCGACTCGGTCATCCCGCGATCAATCCGTAGCCCAGCACCGCCCACAGCACCAGCAGCACGAGCATGCTGAGCGCGAACGCGCGGAAGCGATGCATGACCTTGTTGTAGCTGCAGTGGATCGCGCTGTGCACGACGCGCGCAGCGACATAGGTCCAGGCCAGCCCCAGCACCAGCGCCGTGACCTGCGCGGTCAGCGCCGCGACCACCAGCGCCAGATAGAACAGCACCGGCGTCTCGAACAGATTGCGGAAATTGTCGGCGGGCGCGACGTCGGTATACAAGGCTGAAGCCTGGGTTGACGTCGACACCTTCTGCGGATGGATGCGATCGCGCTTCATCTGCGCGACACGGCGACTGAACATCACGCCGAGCACCACGAAGGTCAGCGCCACCATGGCGAGCGCTGGCAGGAAAATCGTTGTGTTGGTCATTGTGTTTCCCTTGCATTCGCACTCGACCGGCACGCCGGGTTCATGCGATCGATGAGAGGCGAACCATCAGTCGATGGCTTTGAATTTTCGCTCAATTCCTTCGCAGGCATCATGCATTCGATGACCGGCTTCAGCTGAAGCCGAAGTGCTGCTCGTGTTGTTATCCATGCATCCACCGTTGCCGAATCGAGATCGACATTGCGTTGCGTGGCGCGCGGTCCTCAGACCTGCCGCGCCAGCATGAGTTTCTTGATTTCGCCGATGGCCTGTGCCGGATTGAGGCCTTTGGGGCACGTCCGCGCGCAGTTCATGATGGTATGGCAGCGATAGAGTTTGAACGGATCTTCCAGATCGTCCAGACGCGCGCCGGTGTCCTCGTCGCGGCTGTCGATGATCCAGCGATACGCCTGCAACAATACCGCCGGACCAAGATAACGATCGCCATTCCACCAGTAACTCGGGCAACTGGTACTGCAGCAGGCGCAGAGAATGCATTCGTACAGGCCGTCGAGCTTGGCGCGATCTTCCTTCGACTGCAGCCGTTCCTTGTCCGGCGGCGGCGCGCTCTGGGTCCGGATCCACGGCTTGATAGAGGCGTACTGCGCGTAGAAATGGGTCAGGTCGGGAACCAGATCCTTGATCACCGGCATGTGCGGCAGCGGATAGATCGGCACTTCTTTCTTGTTGCTGCATTCGGATATCGCCTTGGTGCAGGCCAACGTATTGGTGCCGTCGATGTTCATCGCGCAGCTGCCGCAGATGCCTTCGCGGCAACTGCGCCTGAAGGTCAGCGTCGGGTCGATCTCGTTCTTGATCTTGATCAGCGCATCCAGAACCATCGGTCCGCAGCTGTCGAGATCGACCTCGTACGTATCGGTATGCGGGTTTTCGTCGTCGTCCGGGCTCCAGCGATAGACCTTGAACTCGCGCGTGCGCTTGGCGCCGGCCGGCGCGGAGAAGCGCTTGCCCTTGTGGATCTTGGAATTCTTGGGGAGCGAAAACTCAGCCATCGTTACAGTCCGTCAGTGGCGATCGATTGATACATATCGAATGGATACGCACTTGGTGCACACGCGTTCGTCTGGATACAGGATTGATCAGTACACGCGGGGCTTCGCGGGAACGACCGCGACGTCATCGCTCAGCGTGTACATGTGCACCGGGCGGTAGTCGATGCGGGTGTTGCCGGCATCGTCCACCCAGCACAGCGTGTGTTTCTGCCAGTTCGCATCGTCGCGGTCCGGAAAATCCTCGCGGGCGTGCGCGCCGCGCGATTCCTTGCGGTTCTCGGCCGACACGATCGTGGTCAGCGCCTGGCCCAGCAGATTCTGCAACTCGAAGGTCTCGACCAGATCCGAATTCCAGATCATCGAGCGGTCGCTGACCTTCACATCGGCGAACGATTCGTGGATCTCGCGGATCTTGCGCACGCCGTCGGCCAGCGTTTCGCCGGTGCGGAACACCGCAGCGTCGTTCTGCATGGTGCGCTGCATCTTGTCGCGAATCACCGCGGTCGGCGTGCCGCCGTTGGCGTTGCGCAGTTTATCGAGATTGGCGAGCGCCTTGTCGCAGGCGTCGCCCGCCAGGGTCTTGTGCGGCGCGCCGACCTTGATCGTCTCGGCGCAGCGGTTGGCGACCGCGCGACCGAACACCACCAGATCGAGCAGCGAGTTCGAGCCCAGACGGTTCGCGCCGTGCACCGACACGCAGGCGGCTTCGCCGATGGCGTACAGGCCGGGGACCACCGCGTCCGGGTTGCCGTCCTTCAATTGCACGACTTCGCCGTGATAGTTGGTGGGAATGCCGCCCATGTTGTAGTGGACGGTCGGCAGCACCGGAATCGGCTGTTTCTCGACGTCGACGCCGGCGAAGATCCGCGCGCTCTCGGCGATGCCGGGCAGCTTTTCGTGGATGTCCTTCGGATCGAGATGGGTCAGATCGAGATGGATGTGATCGGCATGTTCGCCGACGCCGCGACCTTCACGGATTTCGATGGTCATCGAGCGCGAAACGACGTCGCGCGACGCCAGATCCTTCGCGTTCGGCGCGTAGCGTTCCATGAAACGCTCGCCCTTGCTGTTGCGCAGGATGCCGCCTTCGCCGCGCACGCCTTCGGTGATGAGACAACCGGCACCATAAATGCCGGTCGGGTGGAACTGCACGAACTCCATGTCCTGCAGGCCGATGCCCGCGCGCAACGCCATGCCGCCGCCGTCGCCGGTGCAGGTGTGCGCCGAGGTGGCCGAGAAATACGTGCGGCCGTAGCCGCCCGACGCCAGCACCACGCCCTGGGCGCGGAACAGGTGCAGCGTACCTTCGGCCATGTCCAGCGCCAGCACGCCGCGGCAGGCGCCCTCCTCGTCCATGATCAGGTCGAGCGCGAAGTATTCGATGAAGAAGCGCGCGTTGTGCGCGAGCGACTGCTGGTACAGCGTGTGCAGGATGGCGTGGCCGGTGCGGTCGGCGGCGGCGCAGGTGCGCTGCGCGGCCGGGCCTTCTCCGTAATGGGTGGTCATGCCGCCGAACGGGCGCTGGTAGATCTTGCCCTCTTCAGTGCGCGAGAACGGCACGCCCTGATGTTCCAGTTCGATGATCGCCGGGATGGCTTCGCGGCACATGTACTCGATCGCATCCTGGTCGCCCAGCCAGTCCGAGCCCTTGATGGTGTCGTAGAAATGGAAGCGCCAGTCGTCTTCGCTCATGTTGCCGAGCGCGGCGGAAATACCGCCCTGCGCCGCGACCGTATGCGAACGCGTCGGGAAGACCTTGGTGATGCACGCGGTCTGCAGGCCTTTGTGGGCCAGACCGAACGTCGCGCGCAGGCCGGCGCCGCCGGCGCCGACCACGACCATGTCGTATTTGTGTTCAGTGATTTTATAAGTAGCGGGCTTGTATGCGGAAGTCATGGCGGCTCTTGGAAGAATTGCGTCAGGCCAGCAGGGCGATCCGGCCGATCGCGTAGAGAGAAGCCAGAGCGCCCAGCGCGCAGGCGAAGGTGATCAGCAACTGCAGGAAGATTTCGGTCGGGCGATGGTGGATGTAGTCCTCGACCACCACCTGCAGCCCGAGCCGCGAATGCCAGAACAGGCTGATCGCGAACAGCGCCAGCGCGATCGCATTCGCCGGTTTCGCCAGCGCGGCCTGCACCTGGGCGTGATCGGCGCCGGCCAGCGCGACCAGCATGCCGAGAATCCATGGCGAGAGCACCAGCAGGAAAACGGCGGTGACCCGCTGCCACCAGAAGTGGCCGGTGCCGGACTTCGCCGAGCCCAGACCGTAGGCGCGGCCGACGGGCGTGCGGTAATCGGTCACTGAAGACTTGCTCATGCGCCACCCCGCATCGCGAAGAACCAGATCGCCGCCGTGAAGACAAAGGTCAAGGCGACCACCGTATAACCGGAGCGATAGACCTGCGGCAGCGAAAAACCCCAGCCGATATCCCACAGCAGATGACGGATGCCGTTGAGCAGGTGATACATCAGCGCGAGCGAGAACCCGAACAGCGCCAGCTTGCCGAACGGCGACGCGAGGCATTCCGCGGCGGTGGCGTAGGCATCGCCGCCCTGCGCGACCGCCAGCAGCCACCAGGCCAGAACGAAAGCACCGAACGAAAGGATGATGCCGGTGATGCGATGCAGGATCGACATCACGCTGGTGATCTGCGGGCGATAGACCTGCAGATGCGGCGACAGGGGACGTGCGCGGTTGTTCATGGTCTTGTTGCGCCCAGATCGAAAAGGAGTGACATCAGAAATCGATACAGCGGCCGTTCTTTTCCCAATCGCCGTAACGGGTCGGGTCGGGACCTTCACGGCCACCGATTTCCTTCGCGTCGCTGCGCGGCTCCGATGCCGACGCCCCGTTAGCCGCAGCCTCGGGAGAAAGCCCGGGAAGATCGGGCTCGGGAATGAGAACGGTTTCGCTTATCATGACTGGAATCCTGAACTCGGTAGTTTAAGTCCCACCCCCATGCCGGACAACCCGCAAACACCGATGGCGCCTTGGTTTCCGCTCTCCGACCATCGTCTGATAGCGCTGAGCGGTCGCGATGCCGTGGCGTTCGCGCAGGCCCAGACGATGAACGATGTCGCCGCACTGGCCGACGGAGAATGGCACTGGAATGGCTGGTTGACGCCGAAAGGCCGCGTGATCGCGCTGTTCGCCCTGCTGCGTCTCGACACCGATACGGTATGGCTGGTGCTCCCGGATGCAGATGCGGACGCATTCGTCGCGCAGCTGCGCCGATTCGTCTTCCGCAGCAAGGTAACGATCGCTATTCGAGACGATCTGCGCGTGACCGGCAGGCTGCAGGCCTCCGATCTGGCCTCCGGCAATCACTTCGTCCGCGACTTTTCGACGGGAAATGCAGTCGAAACCGGCTCGGAAACCATCGAGTTGGACATGAGCGGCGAACTCGGTGCCGATCACCCCGGGCGCAGCATCCGGATCGGGCCTGCGCTCGAAATGCCGCCGAACGGCATCGATATGGAACACTCCGATCTGAAAAAATCCGGCCCCGAACAGTGGCGCCGCGCCGATCTCCAGCACGGCTGGCCGCGCCTCGATGCGTCCCAGGCCGAACAATGGACCCCGCAGCAACTGTCATTGGAGCGTCTGCGCGCCTACAGCGTCAAGAAAGGCTGCTATCCGGGGCAGGAGATCGTCGCCCGCACCCACTTCCTCGGCCAGGCCAAGCGCGGACTCGCGCGGGTGCGTTCGGCCGCACCGCTGGCGCCCGGCGCGGAGCTGGTTGCAGGCGATGCGAAGCTCGGTACTGTTGTCAGCACCGCCGGCGACATCGCGCTGGCAGTGGCATCGCTCGATCTGCTGGATGCCGCCCTGCAGACGAACGAAAGCCCCGCTGGAGGCGGGGCTTCGTGGAATACGCCTGCGTGGAGCATCCAGCCACTATGCACCGGACTGGCGCGCTGAACGGCCTGCGTCAGAGAGAACGCGACCCCATGCTCGGCTGATCCTGGTCCTGCGCTTGCTGCCGGGCCTGGACCTGCTGCTGGGCCTGCAGGTGTTGCTGGGTCTGACCGAGCTGCTGGCCATTGATGCGGTTCACTTCCTCGAAGTTCCGCTCGGCCGGCTGGGTCAGTTCATGGGTCGACACCGCAAGCGTACGCACGGTCGGGCTGTTCGGGTCGCCCTGATACATGATCGCGTAGCGGCCGCCGACATCGTCGAAACGATCGTTGTTACGGCTGAGCACCACGCCGTCGATGCGTTCCTTCGGATCCAGCGATGCGTTGTCGCGGACCGCTTCGGTCTTATAGGCGCGGAGGATCGCTGCGGATGCACGGTGACTCATGTCGGCGCTGCTCATGTCGATGCCACCGCCGATGCCGTTCTCGCTGTGCATCTTATCGACCATGCCTTTCATGGTCATGTACTGATCGTAATCGGGGTGCCCGGGTTCGGACGCGTATTTCGGCTCGTACTTCATCACTGCACTCCTCTGGATACAGGCGGGTCTCCGGGCCCGGCGAACCGGGATCGGGCCTGTCGGCCTGATCGATACTACACCCGGCCGGCCTGAGCGGTCACCGGCCGGCGGGTCGCAGGGACTGTTTGGCCCGATCAGTCAGCCAATGCATCGGCCGCCGCGACGATATCGTCGTCGCCCGGGATCACCAGGAAGGCGGCGCCGGCCAGCGGGGTGAAGGTGTCGGCACCCACCACCCTGCGCAGCGGCTTGTCGCCATGGCCGCCTTCGACCAGCGCGGTGATGACGCCCTCGCCCACGCCAGCGCTGCGGCGGCCTTCGTCGACCACAATCACGCGCTTCGCCTTGGCGGCCTGCGCCTGAATGAAAGCATCGTTGAGCGGCACCAGCCAGCGCAGGTCGATCACCCGGGTCTTCCAGCCGTGCTTCTGCTCGATCCGGCGCGCGGCGCGCAGGCTCATGGGCACGCCATTGCCGAAGCTGAAGATGACCAGATCGTCGTCGTCCTCCCCGCCTTGTTCGGAGGGATACACCCGGCCTTCGCCAAGCGTCATCGCCTGTTCCGGCGACGGATACTCGGTCAGCCACAGGCCGTCGCCGGCCTCGTACAGATCCTTGGCCATGTACAGGGCGATCGGTTCGAGAAAGGCGCAAACGCGTCCGTCCACTTTCGCCAGCGCCATCAGCGTGCGCAGCATGGTCGCGGCGTCGTCGCCGCGCGACGGACAGCCGACCACCAGCCCCGGGATGTCGCGCAGTGCGGTGATCGAGTTGTCGTTGTGGAAATGACCGCCGAAGCCGCGCTGGTATCCCAGCGACGCGATGCGCATCACCATCGGGTTGCGGTACTGGCCGTTGCTGAAGAACTGCAGGCTCGCCGCCTCGCCGCGGATCTGGTCGCAGGCGTTGTGGAAATACGCGAGGTACTGGATTTCCGGCATCGGCAGCATGCCGACGTTGGCGTAACCCTGGGCCAGACCGAGGATGATGGTTTCGTCCAGCAGCGTATTGAACACCCGTTTGTTGCCGAAGGCTTTGTGCAGACCTTTGGTAACCGTGTAGACGCCGCCCTTCTGCGCCACGTCCTCGCCGAACAGCAGGGTTTCCGGGTATTTGCAGAACAGGTCGTGCAGCGCCTGATTGATCTGGACCGCCAGATGTTTCGCCGGCTGCTTCTCGGGCAGTTTCGCTTCACCACCGAATGCGGCGATGCGCTTGTCGGCGTAATCGAAGCGCGCGGCCTCGGCCTGGACTTTGTCGGGCGTGTACGGCGCCAGCGGCCGCATCACGTCTTCCAGCGAAGTCAGGCGCGGGCGGCTGTCGGCATCTTCGGCGGCTGCAAAGCACTTGGCGCGGGTTTCTTCGTACAGCGCGAGGATTCCGTCCTTCGACATCAACCCCGATTCCAGCGCGATGGCGGCGCTGCGCAGCAGCGGATCGCCGGCCTCGACCGCGCACAGCTCGTCGATGTTGCGCCATTCGATCTCGAAGTCGGTGCCGGCGTGGCCCATGATCCGCATCGTGCGCAGATGCAGGAAGGTCGGGCGACGGGTGCGGCGGCAGTGCTCCACCGCTGCCTGCACCGGGCCGTAGCCGGCGGCGAGATCGAGACCATCGGCGTAGAAATAATCGAGATCGGGGCGGCTGCCGAAATTGCGCGCGATCCAGCCTTCCGGCGTCTTCACCGAAATACCGATGCCGTTGTCTTCGCACACGTACAGCACCGGCGCCGGCAGCTTCTGGTACGCCGTCCACGCCGCACCGTTGAACGCGGTCTGTGCGGTGGCGTGATTGCTGGACGCGTCGCCGAACGAACAGATCGCGATGCTGTCGTCGGGGATCGGCAGCGCGTGGCCGATGCGGCGGGCGTGATCGATCGCGATCGCGGTGCCCAGCGCTTTGGGCAGATGCGAGGCGATGGTGGACGTCTGCGGCAGCACCCACAGCGGCTTGCTGCCCCAGACCTTGTGGCGACCGCCGCTGGCCGGATCCTCTGCGCTGGCCGCGAACGACAGCGCCGAATCCATGATCGGGTCCATCCCCGGAATCTTGCGGAAACGTTCGGCCATGAACGCGCCGGAACGGTAGTGCAGGAATGCCGGGTCGGTATGACGGGTCAGCCGCGCGACCATGGCATTGCCTTCGTGGCCGCTGCTGCCGATGGTGTAGAAGACCTTGTTCTGCACGCGCAGCACGCGCGCCATCAGGTCGAGATGGCGGCTGATCAACTGCGACGCGAACAATTCGCGGAAGCCCTGCGCATCCAATGCGCTGCCTTCGAGAACGCCTCCGGTCGGCGCAGGTGTGGACCGCGGAATGCCATTCCAGTCGCGCACGAACGCCTGGAAGTTGACGTCGCAGATCTCGGCGCGGTTCAGGCCCTTCATGCGGGCGGGAATCGGATTGGGTACGGCGGCGAACATTGCGGGCGGTCTCCCCTGCCCTCGCACGCGAGAGCCGGTTGGATGAGTGGAAGGTCGGGATCGGTCGATCGAGCGTGGGTCGACCGGAATCAATCGGGCATTGGATCGGGCGCCGGATCGCGCATCGGCACGAAACCCGGCTGCATCCGCACGCGCTTGATCCAGCGCTCGACCTGCGGATACGCGCCGAGGTCGAAACCGCCGTCTTCGGCGATGTGCGTATAAGCGAACAGCGCGATATCGGCGATGGTGTAGCGCTCGCCGCCGAACCACGGCAGCCGGTGCAGATGCCGCTCCATCGCCGCCAGGGCTTCGTCGCCGGAGGGTTTCAGCGCCGCCAGCGATGCGCGGCGCGGGTGATCGGCGGGCAGAAACTTGTGGATGAAACGCGAGACCGCGATGTAGGGCTCGTGGCTGTACTGCTCGAAGAACATCCACTGCAGCGTCTTGGCGCGCTCCCAGGCGTCGTCCGGCAGCAGCGGGGTGCCCTGCGCGAGATAATTCAGGATCGCGTTCGATTCCGACATCGTGCGGCCATCGTCGAGCTTCATCACCGGCACCTTGCCGCGGTCGTTCATCGCCAGAAATTCCGGCGACAGGTTCTCGCCGCGGGTCACGTCGATCTCTTCCCAGTCGTATCCGCGACCGAGCTGTGCCATCAACAGCTGCAGCTTGTAGCAATTGCCGGAAGAGGACATCCCGTACAGCGTGATCATGGCGACGGCTCCGCGCGCCGCGCGCGCCATTCCTCGCGGGTCTGGCCCCAGATGTCGATGGCGTGCACGTCCAGGGGCGGCGGCAACGCGCCCGGGCGGAGATTGCGCGAGCCCAGACGTCTGGCGACATTCTGCGACGCGGTGTTCGCGGGCGAAATGCAGTGGATCACTTCGGTCCAGCCGAGCGTGTCGAAGGCCCAATCGATGGCCGCGACGCAGGCTTCGGTGCAGTAGCCTTTGCGGTGCGCATCCTGATGAAAGGCATAGCCGACTTCGGTGCCCGGCCAACCATCAGGTTGCCATGGGCCCGCTTGTCCCACCCACTGGCCGCTGCTTTTTTCGATCACCGAGAACATCGCGAATCCCTGCAACGCCCACGCGCCCGGCATCTGGAGGAAGCGTCGCCACGCGTCGCCGCGCGGATGCGGGCCGCCGATGCTCCGCGAAGACTCGTGGGCGAGGAATTCGGCATAACGCTCGAAATCCTGGATCTGTGGAATGCGCAGGATGAGGCGTTCGGTTTCGAGTTGCAGATCGGGAGTGTTCACACTGGATGTCCTGGGCCCCTCTCCCGTCGGGAGAGGGGTTGAAGAGAGGGTCCGGTCTGACAACGCGGTTTCAACGACGCGATTCCATCATCCGGAGTTGTATCGCCCTGCAATGATTCACTGCCGTCGCTCCGCCGCACCCTCATCCGCCCTTCGGGCACCTTCTCCCGAGGGGAGAAGGAGAACGATCAAAATGCGTTGATGCCGGTCAACTCGCGACCGACCACCAGTTGATGCACCGTCTCGGTACCTTCGTAAGTGATGACCGACTCGAGATTCAGCGCGTGACGGATCGGACAATGCTCGGTGGTGATGCCGGCGCCGCCCAGGATGTCGCGCGCTTCGCGGGCGATGTCGATCGCCATGCGCACGTTGTTCCACTTCGCGAGGCTGACCTGGGTCGGCTGCATGTTGCCGGCGTCCTTCAGACGACCGAGCTGCAGCGACAGCAGCTGCGCCATGGTGATGCGGCGGGCCATGTCGGCGAGTTTGAGCTGCACGGCCTGATTGGCGGTGAGCGGGCGGTCGAAGAGGATCCGGTCCTTGCCGTAACGCAGCGCCTCGTCGAGGCAGGCGATGGCCGCGCCGATCGGGCCCCAGGTGATGCCGTAACGGGCCTGGGTGAGGCAGCCGAGCGGGCCCTTCAGGCCCTTCACGTTCGGGAGGCGGTTGCTGTCGGGCACGCGCACGTTGTCGAAGAACAGCGCGCTGGTGACCGAAGCGCGCAGACTCATCTTGTGCTTGATTTCCTGGGCGGTGAAGCCCGGCATGTCCTTTTCGATCAGGAAGCCCTGGATCCCCTCGTCGGTCATCGCCCAGACGATCGCGACATCCGCGAGGTTGCCGTTGGTGATCCACATCTTCGAACCGTTGATGACCCAGTCGCCGCCGTCGCGCTTGGCGTGGGTCTTCATGTTCGCCGGGTCCGAGCCGCCGTGCGGTTCGGTCAGGCCGAAACAGCCGATTTTCTTGCCTGCGGCCATGTCCGGCAGCCAGCGTTGGCGCTGTTCTTCCGATCCGTAGGCGTAGATCGGATACATGCACAGCGACGACTGCACGCTGACGAAGCTGCGGATGCCCGAGTCGCCACGCTCCAGCTCCTGGCAGATCAGGCCGTAGCTGACGGCGTTGAGGCCGGCGCAACCGTACTGTTCCGGCAGCGAAGAACCCAGCAGGCCCAGTTCGGCGATTTCGGGCACCAGTTCGTGCGGGAAACGACCATCGTCGAAGGCCTTGCCGATGATCGGCAGCACCCGTTCGTCGGTGAAGCGGGCAACGGTGTCCTGCACCGCGCGCTCTTCTTCGCTCAGCATGGAACGGATGTCGTACAGATCGTAGGGGTGCAGCGCCATGGTTTCGGGACCGATTTGGGCAATGCGCCATTGTAAAGGGGCATCCTGCCTAGACGGTACCTGCGAACTGCGCAGCCCGGCCCGGCGAAACGACGATTTCCCGCCGGAAGCACGCGATTTCGCCCAACCCACAAAAAGACGGGGCCGGATCGCTCCGGCCCCGCCATGAATCTTCGCCAGCCGAGGGGCCGGCCGAGACGCGCTGTCGAACGTCAACCCCGATCGGCAGCGCCCGCAGCCGCGACCTGGGTCACCACCTGACCGTCGATCACCGGCAGTCGCGCGCCCGGCTTCTCGTCCATCCGCAGTTGCTGTTCCTGACCCTTGTAGCGGTAGGTCACGTCGTAGCCGATCACGGTCTTTTCGGTGCCCAACGGAATGCGGCTGCCCGGCTTGCGGTCGGTACGCATGGTGTCGGTGCTGCCGTCCGGATTGCGGTAGGTCACGTTCCACGCCACCGTACGGCTGCTGCTGGTGGCTTCGGAAACCGTGCGGCACTGACGCTCGGTGCGGGTCGTCACTTTTCCACCCACGTGATTGCGGTCGACGCGATTGCCGATATAGCCGCCAGCCGCAGCGCCGGCCACGGTCGCGGCCTTGCGGCCGTTGCCGTCGCCGACCTGATTGCCCACCAGGCCGCCGATCAGCGCGCCGGCCACGGTGCCGCCGACGTTGCCATCGCGCTCCGGCAGACGATCCTGCACGGCGACGTCTTCGCAGACCTCGCGCGGAGCGGTGCCGTTGACGGTCTCGCGCACCGGGTCGGTGCCGATCACCGTGGCGTAGAGCTGTTCGCTCTTCGTCACCGGCTTCGCGGCGAGCACTTCGGCATATTCAAGCCTGCCGGCCGCGGGAATGACCGAATCGTCGATGCGCCGGTCGTCCTCGATCATGTCGGAAGACGCAGGTTTGGCGAGATCGGCGTCGGCAAACGAATAAGCGGATGCGGGCGTACGGTTGTTGAAATAGGCTGCGGTGGCGACACCGCCCACCAGCAGCGAAGCGAGTGCGATGGCCAATGTGTTGTTGTTCATGGTGAAACCTCCGTTGGACGAATCCAGCTTTCGGCACGGATTGCAGCACCGGCAAGCTGAACAAGGCCCGAGCCCGGCCAACGGGCATGATGAAAGCCTGAACCACACCCCGCAGAACGCGCAGTGCGTGCTAGCGTTCGCACATTCTTCAATGCCGGAACCGCTGTCATGGCCAACCCGCTCGTCGCACCGATCATCGGATTCCTGAGCCGCCTGAGCTTTCCGCGCCTGTTTATTCTGGCGGCTTCGCTTTGGGCGCTGGACATGGTGATCCCCGATTTCATCCCCTTCATCGATGAACTGCTGCTGGGCATCGGAACGCTACTGTTGGCGAGCTTCCGCAAGCGCAAGGATCCTGCGGTGAATGCGCAGGATCCGCTGCGCAAACCGCCGATCGAAGGCGAACGCGTGCGGTAAGCGCCCGTTTCCATCGTCCTCATGCTTTTCGACAGCCACTCGCATTTCGACGCACCCGAATTCGACGCCGATCGCGATGCGGTGCTGGCGCGTGCCCATGCCGCGGGCGTGATGCGGCAGATCGTGCCCGCGGTCAGCGCTGCCGCCTGGCCGAAACTGCGTGACGTCTGCGCCGCGGATGCCGGTCTATACGCGGCTTACGGGCTGCATCCGATGTATCTGGCCGAACATCGCCCGGAACATCTGATCGCACTGCGCGACTGGATCGAACGCGAGCGCCCGGTGGCCGTTGGCGAATGCGGGCTGGATTTCTTCCTCGAGGATCTCGATGTCGAACAACAATCGCGCTATTTCGACGGCCAACTGCGCCTCGCCCGCGATTTCGGCCTGCCTGTGATCGTGCATGCGCGGCGCGCGGTGGATCAGGTGATGGCGGCGGTCCGCCGCTTCGCTCCGCTGCGCGGCGTGGTGCACAGTTTTTCGGGCAGCGCCGATCAGGCGAAGCGATTGTTCGACCTCGGTTTCCTGATCGGCCTGGGCGGCCCGGTCACCTATGAACGCGCCAACCGCCTGCGCACGCTCGCTGCGCAGCTTCCGATCGATCATCTGCTGCTGGAAACCGACGCGCCCGATCAGCCCGACAGCGGCCATCGTGGACAGCGCAACGAGCCTGCGCGATTGACGACGGTTTGCGACACCATCGCCGCGCTGCGCGGCGTCGAGCCGGAGGCCGTGGCCCGGGCGACTTCGGCGAATGCGGAGCGGTTGTTCAGGTTGATGCCGCAATCTCCGTAGTGCGGGCTGACCAGAAGCGGCCTACCGCTTCAACAACATGTCCAAGGCCTTCCCCGCCGCCACGAACGCGAACGTGCCGGTGATGTGGGTCGCGGCGCCCAAGCCTGCGCCGCAGTCGAGTTTCAGCGCCGCGTCCGCGCCGAGCTTCGGACGCAGCCCGCACACGCTGCCGTCGGCCTGCGGGTACTGCACGTTCTCAAGCGAATAGATCGCGGGCACGCCGAAGTAACGCTGGCGATTCTTCGGGAAATTGAACTCGCCGCGCAGCTTCCTGCGGATCAGCGCCAGCATCGCGTCGTGCTCGGTGCGCGAAAGATCGCGCACGCGCACAAGCGTGGGATCGAGCCGGCCCCCGGCGGCGCCGACGGTGATCATCGGAATCTTGCGGCGCCGGCACCAGGCGATGGCTTCGACCTTGGTGCGGAAACTGTCGCAGGCGTCGATGACGAGGTCGTAACCGCGGCCGAGCATGTCTTCCAGATTCGACGGGGTGAGAAAGTCCAGGACCGGATCGACCGTCATTGCAGGATTGATGGCAAGGCAGCGCTCGGCCACGGCCACGGCCTTGTTGCGGCCGTATTGCCCTTCGAGCGCCGGCAGTTGGCGATTGGTATTGGAGACGCACAGATCATCGGCGTCGATCAGGGTCAGCCGGCCCACACCGCTGCGCGCCAGCGCCTCGACCAGCCAGGAACCCACCCCGCCCAGACCGACCACCGCGACGTGGCAGCCGGCAAAGCGCGCCAGCGCACCCGCGCCGTAAAGCCGGTCGATGCCGCCGAATCGTTCGGTCCAGCGTTCGTCGAGCACACGTTGTTCGATCAGGCTTTCGTTCATCCGTGCAGTTTAACGGAGCGCCCCACCGGGACGTGCAGACAGGACGCATCGCCCGGCGTGGTATGTTTTCGCCCACCCGCCAGGAGCCGCAGCATGTCGACCACGCCCGAGCAAACCCGCCCCAAGTCTTCCGCTTTCGGGCGCTACTTCTTCGTCTTCATTCTGGGACTGGTGTTGGGCGCGATCGCCGTGGTGATGCTGATGCGCACCCTCGACGAGCGCAGCGACCATTTCCCCGACAGCGTGATGCATGTGCAGGCATGGCATCTGAAACAGTTGGGAGCGAAGGCCGCCGAAAACCGCTGCAACGCCACCGACGTCATCCCGCATCTCAAGGGCCTGCGGACCATGGCCGACGATCTGGAGCGCGCATTCCCGGACCTCAGCGACGACGAACGCTTCGTCAAGCAGGCCAGCGGCATGCGCGCCGCGCTCGACGCCGCGCTGTCGGCGCCGCCGCTCAACTGCGAAGGCGTGAATGCGGTCGCAACCAAGATCGGCGAGAGCTGCAAGGGCTGTCACCAGGACTTCCGCTGAGGGACGGGACGCTGTCCGGGCACGTCCGGACAGCGTCCCCATCGGTCGTAGCCGCCGTTGCTGCACGGCAGCTTGCGGCGGCATACCGCGCCGCCTATGCTCGGAGTCGCCCGCATCCGCGGGCTTTTCTATCGACTACTGGGGCAAAGGAATGAATCGGAATATCTTGATCACCATCGGTACCGCGACGGTTCTCGCCGCCGGCATCGCCAGCGTGTTCGCCGCGGCCGAAGCCGCGGCGCGAGTGGAAAGGGCTAACCCGCTGCGCGTCAGCATGCTGTCGCTGGGCGACGGTGTCGTCGAAGTCGTGGTGACCAACACCAGCCACAAGACCGCGCGGATCCCGAAATGGCAGCTGCCGTCGACGGTCGCCGAATCCAACCTGTTCGCGATCAGCCGCGACGGCGAAGAAGTCCGTTACGAAGGCCGCATGATCAAGCGCGCCATGCCGACCGCGGCGGATTTCGCGATCCTGCGCCCCGGCCAGAGCCACAAGGCGACCGTCGATCTCGGCGAAGCCTACGATCTGTCGCAGAAAGGCGCCTACAACATCGCCTTCGGCGCCCCCCTGCAGTTCGCGTCGATGTCGGGCGGCGCGATGCTGAAGCATGCCAACGGCCTGCCGATGGTGGCCCAGAGCGCACCGCTGCAGATCTGGGTGGAAGGCGGGGAACCCACGCCGACGCAGCGTCTGCGGATCTCCGCCGCCGCCAAACCGGTCGGAACGACGGCTGTCGTAAACGGCGTGAACTATGTCGGCTGCACCAGCGCGCGCACGACGACGGCCGGCAGCGCCGTGAACTCGGCGCGCAGCTACTCCGAGAACGCCAAGGGCTACCTCAACGCCAACAGGACCGGCCCGCGCTACACGAGCTGGTTCGGCGCCTACACCTCCAGCCGTTACGCCACCGCAAAGCAGCATTTCGCGGCGATCGACAGCGCCATGGACCAGAGCGGCGGCCAGATCACCATCAACTGCGGCTGCAACCAGAATTACTACGCGTATGTCTATCCGACCCAGCCGTATCAGATCTACGTGTGCAACGCGTTCTGGAATGCGCCGAACACCGGCACCGATTCCAAGGCCGGCACCCTGATCCACGAGATGAGCCACTTCAACGTGGTGGCGGGCACCGACGACTGGGCCTACGGCCAGAGCGCCGCCAGGAGTCTGGCGACCAGCAACCCCACCCGCGCGCTGGACAACGCCGACAACCATGAGTATTTCGCCGAGAACACCCCGGCGCAGAACTGATCCATCGACATAGCGCGTCGATCGCGTGTCGATCGCGCGTCACCGGACGGCCCGCTTCGGCGGGCCGTTCTTCTTTCCGCGAGCCGTCCCGGCGGGCAGCCACTTTCCTGAACGCGCCCCTGGATTTCCGGGCAGATGCCACGACCGGCCGACCCCGATATGATGCGGGTCGGTCACTGCGGACCGTGTCCGCACAGGGGGAATCATCATGTCGCTCAAACCTACCCGGCTTGCGGGCAGCGTCCTCGCCTTCAGTGCGCTCGCCACCGGCATTTTCGCCGTCGCCATGGCCACCCCGACGCTCAGACAAAAACCGCAGGCGAATCCGCTGCGGGTCAGCGTGATCTCGCTCGGTGCGGACAAGGTCGAAGTCACGGTCACCAATACCAGCAGCAGGACGCTGCGCATCCCGAAATGGCAATTGCCCATCGATGTGCAGCGCTCGAACCTGTTCCGGATCACCCGCGACGGCATGGAAGTCGGTTTCGAAGGCGCGATGATCAAACGCGGCGTGCCCACCGCAGAGGATTTCGCGATCCTGCGCGCGGGCCGCAGTTACCGCAGCGTCGTCGAGCTGGGCGCCGCCTACGATCTGTCGAAAGCGGGCCATTACACCGTGACCTACGCGGCGCCGCTGCAGTACGCCTCGCTGTCCGGCGGCATCCGCCTGCAGCAGCGCAACGGGCTGCCGATGATCGCGCAGGGCGCGCCGATCCGGATCGTACTGGATCGGAACATGCTGGATCGGAGCATGCTGGATCGGAGCATGCTCGATCAGCGCGCCACCTTCCCCAGCGGCCGCCGCATCAGCCCGGTACTGCCGGCCAACCCGGAACTGTCCGATGTCCTCGGCATCAGCACCGTCGCCTGCAGCGCCTCGCAGATCGCCACCATCGGCAATGCCGTACTGTCGGCGCGCACGTATTCCGAACGCGCCAAGGGCTATCTCAACGCCGGCACCACCGGCGCGCGCTACACCACTTGGTTCGGCGCCTATACCAGCAGCCGCTACGCCACTGCGCAGCAGCATTTCGTGGCCATCGACAACGCGATGGATCAGACCGGCGGCCAGGTCACCATCAACTGCGGCTGCAACGACAACTATTACGCTTACGTCATCAAGAACCAGCCCTATCAGATCTTCGTCTGCAACGCGTTCTGGTCCGCGCCGCTGATCGGCACCGACTCGAAGGCCGGCACCCTGATCCATGAGATCAGCCACTTCACGGTGGTGGCCGACACCGACGATCACGCTTATGGTCAGGGTCTGGCGCAGAGTCTGGCGATCAGCAATCCCACTCTCGCCCTCGACAACGCCGACAGCCACGAATACTTCGCCGAGAACACACCGGCGCAGAACTGACCGCTGCGGTTCTCCCGGAGACGGCCGACCGGATGCACCCTCGACGAGCCGCTTCGGCGGGCCGTCCTCGTTCAGGCCCCCGGATGCAGCCGCCCGCATCGGCATGCCATCATGCCGCGCACGCGCCCTTACCCTCCGCGCCTGGATTCCCCATGGATTACACCGTTCTTCTTTATGTTCTCGCCGCCATCCTGATCGTGATCGGCGTGGCCGGCGTGATCCTGCCCGCATTGCCGGGCCTGCCGCTGGTGTTCGGCGGCATGTTGCTGGCCGCCTGGGTCGATGGTTTCGAGCGGATCAGCGTGCTGACGCTGGTGATCCTGGGCGTGCTGACCGTGCTCTCGCTGGGGATCGATTTCGCGGCCACCGCGATGGGCGCCAAACGCGTCGGCGCCAGCCGCTACGCTGTCGTTGGCGCCATGATCGGCACGGTCGCAGGACTGTTCTTCGGCCTGATCGGCGTGTTCGTGGCGCCTTTCATCGGTGCGGTCATCGGCGAATTGATGTACCGGCGCAAGCTCGACCGCACCGAAGTCGGCCAGGCCGCGAAAATAGGCTTGGGCACCTGGCTCGGCATCCTCTTCGGCGTGGTGTCGAAGCTCGCGCTGGCATTCGCCATGATCGGCCTGTTCTTCTTCGCCTGGTATTTTTGAACGCATGACAGCATCCGCTTCCCTGCTCCGCTGTTTCGCGACGTGTTGCCTGCTCGCACTGCTGGCGCTTTGTACCGCCAGCGCCATCGCAGCGCCGGCCCCGGTCATCGCCGATACCAAGCCAGCTGCGGCGAATGCAGCGCCCGCGGCCCCGGCCGCACTGGCGCCGAGCCTCTGCAGCATCCGCAACCTCGGCGACTGCTTCGACTCGATGCTCGACACCGCCAACGATTCGCTTGTGCGTCTGCTCGAACGCATCCCGCTGCTGATCCTCGCGCTGCTGGTGCTGTTGATCGCGAACTGGACCTCGCGATTCATCGGCAATCGCCTGCATCTGGTCAAGCTGCGTTCGCAGAATCCGTACATGAGCGGACTGCTGCGGATGATCGTGCGCACCGTGATCATCCTGATCGGCGTGCTGATCGCGCTGGATCTGATCGGCCTGACCTCGGTGGTCGGCGCGGTACTGGGCTCCGCCGGCGTCGTGGGCCTGGTGCTGGGTTTCGCGTTCCGCGATATCGCCGAGAACTACATCGCCGGCATCCTGCTGAGCGTGCGGCGGCCGTTCGAGCCGGGCGAGCACGTGGTGATCGACAATCGCGAAGGCAAGGTGATTTCGGTCAACTCGCGCGCGACCGTACTCATGACCCTCGACGGCAACCACCTGCAGTTGCCGAACAGTCTGGTGTTCAAATCGGTGGTGCTGAACTACAGCAAGAATCCGAAACGCCGCTTCGATTTCAGCATGCTGATCGACGGCAGCCAGTCGATCCGCGAGGCCCAGACCATGGCGATGGCCGCGATCGCGAAAGTCGAAGGCGTGCTCGACGAACCCGACCCCGCGTGGACGGTCGTCGAATTCGGCGCGGCCGGCATCCAACTGCGTTTCTACGGCTGGGTGAACCAGCACGAAAGCGATCTGGGTAAAGTCCGCAGCGAAGCGATCCGCCAGGTCAAGGCCACGTTCGCGAATGCCGGTATCGAAGCCCCGCGCACGACCTACCACGTCGTGACCTCGCGCGAACGCGACGCGCCCGAACTGGAAACGACGAGCGAAACGCTGCACAACGGCGTGGACACCTCGGTCAATCGCGAAATCGATGTCCAGGTCGCCGAAGCCCGGGCGGACGCCGCCGGGGCGAATCTGCTGCAGCCGGGCGTCCGCACGCCTTGATCGCAGACCCGGCGTAGCGCTGCCGCGCGGCGCGGCATTTAATCTTCGAACATCAACAGGATCGCTCGACATGCGTCATGCAAACAGATTCGCGCTCGGCCTGTTCCTCGCCGGCATGTCCCTCGCCGGCCTGTCCTCACTGTCATTCGCCTCGACTCCGAGCAACGGCCTGGATGCCGCCGCGCGGGCCAGACTGGTGGGCGATCACGCACTCACTCTGCAATGGCTGGGTTGGGGCGATCTGAGCCGCGCCGGCAAGGTCGTCGTCGAAGACCATGGCGACACCCTGTCGTTGAGCGGCGAACAGAACGGCGAAGGCGAGAATGCCGGCGACTATGTGCGTCTTTCGGGAAAGATCGTTTCCGCGAGCCGCGATGGCTTCGTCTTCGTCGGCGACATCACGACCCGCGTCAACCACATCGCCGACGGCGCCGAATGCAAACGCAGCGGCACCTTCACCTTCAAGACCAGGGGCGCGCGCAAATACTGGCGGATGCAGGAGATGACCAATCCCTGCGACCCGGTCACCGATTATGTGGACGTGTATTTCCGCGGCATATGAAAAGCGGCGGGCATCTTGAACGAAACCGCCGTGCATCTCACACGGTTCCGGGGTGTTCATCCGACGCGGCATAGGGTTCGGCCACGGAGCGAACGGCTCCCGCCCAATCATGTTCCGGAGGTCGATATGAAAACCCAGATCTTTGTCGCTGCGCTCGCTGTCTCCGCGCTCTCGCTTGCTGGCTGCGCCACCAGCCCGTCCAGCGGTTATTCCAGCGGCAGCGGCTCCGCATACGGCAATTCGCAGACGTCATGCTACGACTGCGGCACCGTGACCCGCATCGAACAGGGCGCAGGCAGCCGCACGCCCAACGCCACCGGCGCGGTCGTCGGCGCGGTGATCGGCGGCTTGGCCGCGCGTGAGCTGGCGAAGAACCGCACCGACAGCGACGGCAAGCAGAACACCGCCACCGTCGGCGGCGCGGTGGCGGGCGGCGTGATCGGCAACACGATCCAGAATCGCGCGGGCACCGGCTACAACATCTTCGTGCGCATGCGCGACGGTCGCGAGGTCGTGGTGTCGCAGGACGATCTCAACGGCATCCGTGAAGGTTCCAACGTGCGCATCGCCAACAACCGCGCGAAGCTGTACTGATCGTTTCCGCATCACCCAGATGAAAAAGAGCCCGCATCCAGTGCGGGCTCTTCTTTTCGGCGATATCTTCTTCCCGACCGGGTTTATTCCACCACCACCGGAATCCTGCCGATCCTCGCCTGCCATTCGCGCGGGCCGGTCTTGTGGACCGATTCGCCGGTGGAATCGACGGCGACGGTCACCGGCATATCCTCGACGGTGAATTCGTAGATCGCTTCCATGCCCAGGTCGGCGAAACCGACGACGCGCGAGGCCTTGATCGCCTTCGATACCAGATACGCGGCACCGCCGACGGCCATCAGATACACCGACTTGTGCTTCTTGATCGCATCGATGCCGGCCGGGCCGCGTTCGGCCTTGCCGACCATGCCCAGCAAGCCGGTCTGCGCCAGCACCTGTTCGGTGAACTTGTCCATGCGCGTGGCGGTGGTGGGGCCGGCGGGACCGACCACTTCGTCGCGCACCGGGTCGACCGGGCCGACGTAATAGATGAAGCGGCCCCTGAAGTCGACCGGCAGTGCTTCGCCCTTGTTGAGCATGTCGACCATGCGCTTGTGTGCGGCGTCGCGGCCAGTGAGCAGCTTGCCGTTGAGCAACAGCACGTCGCCCGGTTTCCAACTGGCGACATCTTCGGGCGTGACCGTATCCAGATTCACCCGACGGCCCTTGCTGGCGTCGTACGTCAGTTCGGGCCAGTCGGCCAGCGACGGCGGGTCCAGCATCACCGGGCCGCTGCCGTCGAGGGTGAAATGCGCGTGGCGCGTGGCCGCGCAGTTCGGAATCAGCGCGATGGGCAAGTTGGCGGCGTGGGTCGGGTAATCCTTGACCTTGATATCGAGCACCGTGGTCAAACCGCCCAGGCCCTGCGCGCCGATGCCCAGCGCGTTGACCTTGTCGTACAGCTCCAGCCGCAGCTCCTCGGCGCGGTTGGACGCGCCGCGGGCCTGCAGATCGACGATATCGATCGGCTCCATCAGCGCTTCCTTCGCCAGCAGCATCGCCTTTTCGGCGGTGCCGCCGATGCCGATGCCGAGCATGCCCGGCGGGCACCAGCCGGCGCCCATGGTCGGCACGGTCTTCAGCACCCAGTCCACGATCGAGTCGGAAGGGTTGAGCATCGCGAACTTCGACTTCGCTTCCGAGCCGCCGCCCTTCGCGGCGACGATCACGTCGACGGTATTGCCGGGCACGATCTTCACGTTGACCACGCCGGGGGTGTTGTCCTTCGTGTTGGTGCGTTTGCCCGCCGGGTCGGCCAGCACGCTTGCCCGCAGCTTGTTGTCCGGATGGTTGTAGGCGCGGCGCACGCCCTCATGGACCATGTCCTCCACGCCCATCGTGGCGTCATCCCAGCGCACGTCCATGCCGATTTCGAGGAACACGGTGACGATGCCGGTGTCCTGGCAGATCGGGCGGTGGCCTTCGGCGCACATCCGCGAGTTGATCAGGATCTGCGCGATGGCGTCCTTGGCCGCGGCGCTTTCCTCGCGATCGTAGGCGGCGGCGAGGTTCTTGATGTAGTCGACCGGGTGGTAATAGCTGATGTACTGCAGGCCGTCGGCGATGGACTGGATCAGATCTTCCTGGCGGATCGACACCGGGCGGCGCTCGGCGGGCATGGCGGAGGCATCTGCGGAGGACGTGCTGGCTGCGGACACGGAGGAACCCGTCGTGGCGTATGGAACCGCGATTTTACCGCGCGCCGGGCGGCCGGCGCTTGCGGACGCCTCAAATCGGCAGACAATGCCCGGGCATCCACGCCAGGGAAAAAGCCGTGCTCAAGAAGATCCTCATCGTCATTCTGATCGCGATCGCGGGCGTGCTGGGCTATGCCGCGACCAAACCCGACACCTTCCAGGTGCAGCGCAAGGCGGTGATCGCCGCGCCGCCGGAAAAGATCTTCGCGATGATCGAAGACTTCCACCGTTGGAACGAATGGTCGCCATGGGAAAAACTCGACCCGGCCATGACCCGCACCTTCGGCGGCCCCGCCGCCGGCGTCGGCGCGACCTACGCCTGGACCGGCAACAGCGACGTCGGCGAGGGGCGCATGGAAATCGTCGAATCCACGCCGCCGTCGAAAATCCGGATCAGGCTGAATTTCATCAAGCCCTTCGAATCGAACAACGTCAGCGAATTCGTGCTGGTGCCCAAGGATGGCGGCACTGAAGTGACGTGGACGATGCAGGGGTCCCACCTCTACGTCTCCAAGCTGGTGGACACCTTCGTGAGCATGGACGCGATGATCGGCAAGGACTTCGAGAAGGGGCTGGCCGAGATGGGAGCCGCCGCTGCGCGCTGAGCCCGCGCCGATGCCTCCATCCATGCCTGGCTCCGCCGTCGCCCGCCCCTCGCCCAGCCTGCGCCAGCGCATGGGCGCGCTGCGCAACCTGCCGCCGTTCCTGCGCGAGATCTGGGCGACCAGCCGCGCGCTGACCTGCGTCAGCCTGGGGCTGCGCCTGATCCGCGCGCTGCTGCCGGTGATCACGCTGTACGTGGGCAAGCTGATCATCGATGAGGCGATCCGGATCGCCGGCACCGATCTGCCCGCGGGACTGGTCGCCGCGTGGCGCGACGGTCACCTCGACCCCATCCTGTGGCTGCTGCTGCTGGAACTGGGCCTGGCGGTGCTGTCGGACGTGCTGGGCCGGGTCATCGCCTATGCCGACGCGCTGCTGTCGGAGCGCTACACCAACGCCACCAGCATCCGGTTGATGGAGCACGCGGCGAAGCTCGATCTGGAGGATTTCGAGGATCCGGATCTGCAGGACAAGCTGGACCGTGCGCGACGGCAGACGATGGGACGGATGAACCTGCTCAGCATGCTGTTCGGGCAGGCGCAGGACATGGTCACGGTGATCAGTTTCGCGATCGGACTGATGGTGTACGCGCCCTGGCTGATCCTGCTGCTGGCGGTGGCGCTGATCCCGGCGTTCGTCGGCGAGTCGCACTTCAACGCGCTCAACTACTCGCTGAATTTCCAGTGGACCTCCGAGCGCCGCCAGCTCGAATACATCCGCCAGATGGGCGCGAGTCTGGAGACGGCGAAAGAGGTGAAGATCTTCAACCTCAACCGCTTCTTCATCGAGCGCTTCCGCACGATGTCGACGAAGTTCTACCAGGCCAACCGCGCGCTGGCGCGACGACGCGCGTTCTGGGGCAGCCTGCTGGCGGCGCTGGGCACGCTGGGCTACTACGTCGCCTACGGCTACATCGCGTGGCGCACGGTGAGCGGCGACTTCACCATCGGCGACCTGACCTTCCTGGCCGGCAGTTTCCGGCGCCTGCGGCAGATGCTGGAAAGCCTGCTGTCCGGGTTGTCGCAGGTCGCCGGGCAGGCGCTGTATCTGGACGATCTGTACTCCTTCTTCGAGATCGAACCGGAAATCGCCTCGAAAGCGGATGCCATCGCGGTGCCCAAGCCCATCGCGCAGGGCTTCGCGTTCGAGGACGTGGGGTTCCGCTACCCCGATGCCGAGAACTGGGCGCTGCGCGGGCTCTCGTTCGAGCTGCGCGCCGGCGAAGTGCTGGCGCTGGTCGGAGAAAACGGCGCCGGCAAGACCACGCTGGTGAAACTGCTGGCGCGGCTGTACGAACCGGACGAGGGCCGGATCCTGCTCGACGGCCGCGACCTGCGCGATTACGACCTGGACGACCTGCGCGCGAACATCGGCGTGATCTTTCAGGATTTCGTGCGCTATCACCTCAGTGCCGGCGAGAACATCGGCGTGGGCGATATCGACGATCTCGGCAATCGCGAACGCATCGAGCGGGCGGCGCGGCGGGCGATGGCCGACGAACTGATCGAGTCGCTGCCGCTGGGTTACGAACAGATGATCGGCCGGCGCTTCAAGACCGGGGTGGATCTGTCCGGCGGCCAATGGCAGAAGATCGCGATCGCCCGCGCCTACATGCGCGATGCGCAGGTGATGATCCTCGACGAACCGACCGCCGCGCTGGATGCGCGCAGCGAGTTCGAGGTGTTCCAGCGTTTCAAGGATCTGTCCGACGACCGCACCGCGGTGCTGATCTCGCACCGCTTCAGCAGCGTGCGCATGGCCGACCGCATCCTGGTGCTGGCCGGCGGGCGCGTGGAGGCCAGCGGCACCCACGAAGAACTGATGGCGCAGGACGGGCGCTATGCCGAGCTGTTCGAACTGCAGGCCGCCGGCTATCGGTGAGGCGGCGCGGGACCGGCGGACGGGCGATCCGCCGACATCCGCGCAATCTGATCAGGATCAGTATCGACCGGGCGCCGCGGCACGACACTGGACGCATCCTCCACGGAATGCCGCCATGATCGCCGCGAATGCCGAACCGCAGACCCCGTTCCTGCCCTACTCCACGGCCGTCCTCACCGACGGCCGCGAAGTGCTGATCCGCCCGATGCATCCGGGCGACGCCGAAGCCGAGCGCGCCTTCATCGTCGGGCTATCGCCGCAGACGCGCCGCTATCGTTTCCAGGAACAGTTCTCCGCGCCCAGCGACGCGCTGGTCGCGCAGATGGTCGATGTCGATCACGCCAACGACGAGGCTTTCGCCGCACTGGCCACCGTCGACGGCTGCGAACGGATCGTCGGCGTGTCCCGCTATGCCGTCGGCAGCGTTCCCGAGGAATGCGAGATCGCGGTGACGGTACTCGATGCATGGCAGGGCCAGGGGCTGGGCACCGCGCTGATGCGCACGCTCATCGACGCCGCCCGCGAACGCGGCATCAAACGCATGGTGTCGCTGGATTTCGCGGAGAACCGCGAGATGGCCCACCTCGCGCATCACCTCGGATTCACGACCACGCCGGATCCGGACGACCGCACCCAGGTCTTGCACCGCCTGACGCTCTGAGCGCCCATCCCCAGGATCGCGCCGGCCCGCGGCCCACCCCGGGCCGTCCAGCACGGCCTGCCGGTACAATATCCGCCCACTGCATCACCCCCCACACCGAATTCCCATGGCCTCTCCCTACGGCACCGAAACCGTGCTGGACGTCCGTCACTGGACGGACGCTTATTTCAGTTTCACCACCACCCGCGACGACGGCTTCCGTTTCGACAACGGCCAGTTCGTGATGATCGGGCTGGACGTGCCGCAGGACGACGGCAGCACGAAGCCGCTGATGCGCGCGTACTCCATCGCCAGCGCGAACTGGGAAGAACAGCTCGAATTCTTCAGCATCAAGGTCCAGAACGGACCGCTGACCTCGCGCCTGCAGCACATCAAACCCGGCGACACCATCCTGATCGGGCGCAAGCCCACCGGCACCCTGTTGATCTCCGACGTACACCCCGGCCGCAACCTCTATCTGCTGTCCACCGGCACCGGCCTGGCGCCGTGGATGGCGGTGGTGAAGGATCCCGCCACGTACGAGCGCTTCGAGCGCGTGATCATCGTCCATGGCGTGCGCGGCGAACCGGACCTGGCGTATCGCGACTACATCGTCCACGAACTGCCGCGGCACGAGTTCCTGGGCGACGAGATCCGCCGGAAGCTGCTGTATTACCCGGCGGTGAGCCGCGAGGATTTCTACTGGCACGGGCGCCTGCAGCGCGGCCGCGTGACCGATCTGCTGGAAAGCGGGCGCATGGCCGAAGGCCTCGGCATCGAACCGCTGGACGCGAAGCACGACCGCGCGATGATCTGCGGCAGCCCGCAGATGCTGGCCGATTTCCGGCGGATCCTCGACGGCCGCGGCTTCGTCGCGTCGCCGCGGATCGGCACCGCCGGCGAATATGTGTTCGAGCGCGCCTTCGTCGAAAAGTGATCGCGGCTGCAAACGTGCACAGTTAAAAACGAGCGCATCTGCAAATGAACGCGCGCCCGGCATAGACTGGTCGGCCGCACATCGAACCGCCGCCGGACCCGGACATGCCGATCCACATCCGTACCGTTACCCGCGTCGAAAAGCCCCGCCCCGCCCGCTTCCGGGCCATGACCGCACTGCTGTCGGTCGCGATGCTGGCGACCGCCGCCGAACCCCGGAAACAGCCCGCCGTCGGCGAACTGCCACCCGACGCGCTGGGCAAGGACCGCGACGGCACCGAGCAGACGGTCGGCATGCATCGCGGCAAGGTGGTGATCGTGACGTTCTGGGCGTCCTGGTGCGCTCCGTGCCGCCGCGAGCTGCCGGTGCTGGGCAAATTCCAGAGCGTGGTCGGCAAGGATCACCTGGAAGTCATCGCGGTCAACGTCAAAGAGCCCAAGAGCGACTACAACGCGGTGGTGCGCGCCAACAAGGATATCGCCCTGACCTGGGTCCACGATGTCAGCGGCGCGACCAGCGCACGCTACGGCGTGGAAGCGCTGCCGAACATGTTCATCATCGATCGGGAGGGCCGCGTCGCCCACGTGCATCGCGGTTACAGCGAAGAACAGATCAAGGTCTTCGTCAGGGAAATCGCGGACCTGCTGCCGCCGGAAGTCCTGCAGCGACCGGCCGGCGGTTGAGGCCGCGGCGACACTGCATCCGCAGGCCCGGCGCCCGCGTAGACCGATAGCCCGGTCCGGAGAACGTCATGTCCAGCAATGTCCTGCGTCGCAGTCTCACGCCCCATCGCCTCGCGCGCCTCGCCTTCGTCGTCGCTACGCTCCTCGTCCTCGGCGGCTGTCTACCCACCCGCGATGCGGGCGAACCCATCGCCACCCAGCTCATCGAGGCGCAGCAGCCCGGACAACGCCTGGTCGTGGTGCTGCCGGGACGCGCCGACGATCTCGACGCCCTGCGCCGCAGCGGCATGGCCGAAGCGATCCAGGGCGCGTGGCCCGATGCCGATGTGCTGCTGGCCGAAATCACGCTCGGCGATTACATGCGCGGCGACGCGCCCGAACGGCTGCATGCAGAAGTGATCGTCCCGGCGCGCGAACGCGGCCGCTATCGCGAAATCTGGCTGGCCGGCGCATCGATGGGCGGCATGGGCACGCTGATGTACGACCGGCTGTATCCGGGCGAGATGGACGGTCTGGTGCTGCTGGCGCCGTATCTGGGCGACGCCGAACTTGTGAAGGAGATCGCGGACGCGGGCGGCGTCGCGCAGTGGGAAGCCGGGCCACCGCAGGCGGCCGATACCGATGGCTGGCAGCGCGAACTCTGGCGTCACATCCAGCGCGTGTCGCGCGACCCCGAACAGGCCGGCCGGATCTGGCTGGCTTATGGCGATCGCGATCGCCTGCGCAAGGCGTTCCCGCAGCTGATCCCGGCGCTGCCCCAGGATCAGGTGCTGGTGCGCAACGGCGGGCATACGTGGACGGTGTGGTCGCCGGCGATGGGCGAGGTGTTGCGGAAGGTGGATGCGAAGCGTGGGGGTTCGGCCGCCCGGTGAGTGGGGTAGCGGACTGGCGTCCGCTCTACGGTCGCGGTTATTCGCCGTAATGCAGCCAGATGCGGGCGCGGGATTCGTTGTCGAAGACGCGGCATTCGTAGCCGTGTTCGCGGCCGATGATCTCGCCCACCTCCATCCGACTGATCGCGGTGCCGCGGGCGTCAACGTACGCCACCCGGACATCCGCGAAGCCCTGCCCGCCCACCGAATCGACCAGTCGCTTCAACTGGTCCTCGGACGGCACCACGCCGAAGCTGTGATCGATCACCAGCACCTGGCGCAGGCCGGTGCGGCGCAGCTCCGCGGCGATCCGCATGAACATCGCGATCAAGGCTTCGATGCCGTCGATCCTGCCGGTGACGTTCGCCACCAGACCGCTGCTTTCGAGATCCAGACTCAGTTCGAAACCGGGATTCGCCGGATCGAAACGCGGGGAACCGGCTTCGACATCCATGTCGGCGCCCCGCTCAGCCCAGCGCCGCTTCGATATCCTTGGTCAGCGACTCCGGCTTGTCGGTCGGCGCATAGCGCTTGATGACCTTGCCGTCGCGGCCGACCAGGAATTTGCTGAAGTTCCACTTGATCGCGCCGATGCCCAGCAGGCCGCTCTTCTCGTCTTTCAGCCACTTCCACAGTGGATGCGCATTGCCGCCGTTGACGTCGACCTTCGAGAACATCGGAAAGTCGACGTCGTAGGTCAGCGAACAGAAATTCTTGATTTCCGATTCGTCGCCCGGTTCCTGGTGACCGAACTGATCGCTCGGAAAGCCCAGCACCACCAGGCCGCGGTCGCGATAGGTTTCCCACAGCGACTGCAGCCCGGTGTACTGCGGCGTGAAGCCGCACTTGGACGCGACGTTGACCACCAACAGCACCTTGCCGCTGTAGTCGGTGAGCGATTTGTCGTGGCCGTCGATATCGATGGCGGAAAAATCGTAGGCGGTGGTCATATAGGCGTCTCCGTGCGGATGCGTGGGCGAATGCGTGGGCGGATGCGATCAGGGCTGCGTCGGCGACGCGGCAACGGCCGGCGCAGCGCCAGCCGCAGCGACCTTGACCGGCGCGGCGAACGGCTTGATGCCGAACGCTTCGTAGATGTCGCTGGGATAGTAGGCGGTGCCATTCTTGATCACCAGCGCGACGTTGCGGATGTCGGCGATGTTCTTCGTGGGATCGCCGTCGACCAGGATCAGGTCGGCGCGCTTGCCCACGTCGATCGAACCGCGATCCGGCAGCGTGCGCGAATACTTCGCACCGTTGAAGGTTGCGACCTGCAGCGCCTGCGCAGGGGTCATGCCGGCCTGCACGTACAGTTCGAGTTCGCGCTGCAGCGTGAAGCCCGGCATGCCGTCGGTGCCGGCGAGGATCGGCACCCCGGCGCGATACATCCGCCCCACGAAGTCCACCATCTTGTCGTAGGACTTGTCGTAGCGCGCGGCGGTGGCGTCGTCGGGAATATCGAATTCGGCGACCGTCAGCCCGCGCTGCACGTCCGGCGGCAGATGCGTGGCGATCGCGGCGAAGGCCTTCGACATCTGGCCCGGACGCTGGCGGATGAAATCGAAGGTCGCCAGCGTGGGATCCACCGCGATCTGTTCCTTGGCCAGCCGGGCGATGAAATCCTGCACCGGTTTGGCGTCGAAGTTCATGTCCGCGACGCGTTTGGCCGGCAGGTAGAAGCGTTCCAGTGTGCGGGTATCCGTGGTGTCTTCGACCAGGAAGTTCAGCAGCACCTGATTGATGTGCTGGATCTCGTCGTAGCCCGCGTCCAGCGCGTCCTGCGCGCGCAGGAACACCGGGATGTGGCCGCTCACGCGCAGATCGCGGCTGTGCGCGTAGGCCACGGTGTCGCGCAGGATCTCTTTCGGGAACGAGTTGTAGATCTTGATCTGCGGATAACCGTTCGCCGCGTACCAGTCCACCGCTTTTTTCGCGGCGGCCAGATCGGCCACCACGAACCCGTTGCGCGCGGACATCGGGCTTTCGCCTTCCAGGAAGCCCGCAGCGACGATACCCGGCGACAGCGCGCGACCGGCGCGCTCATCGGCCATCAATTCCTGCAGGCTCGCGTTGTCGTTGCCCATGTCGCGGACCGTGGTCACGCCCGCGGCCAGATGCAGACCGCCCTGCCAATCGTTGATGTGGCCGTGCATGTCGAACAGGCCGGGCAGCAGCATGCGCCCGCCGGCATCGACGACCTGATCGACGGACGCGCGCTCCTGGCCCGCGCCGGAGATCGACACGATGCGGCCGTTCTCGATCAGCAGATCGGAGGCCGCACCGACGGTCGCACTTTCGCTGTCGAACACGCGCGCGTTGCGGATGAGAGTCGTGCCGCGCAGCGGATGCGACAGGCGGCGCTGCAGGTCGGCCAAGGCCTCGCCCTCGGCCTCTTTCTGCCGGGCCTCCAGCGCGTCGGCGTTGCCCTGCCAACCCTTTTCGATCAGTTGCAGATAACCGGGGAAGATGAAAGCGAAGAACCGCGGCTGGGCGTCGGCCGTGGTCCAGACGAACGTCGGCGTGAAGCCGACCCCGGTCACCACCATCAGCTGGACCTTGCGCTTCTCGGCACCGTTGATCACGTCCATCTGCGCGACGGAGCGCATGCTCAGCGTGCCGCTGGGGATCAGCGGCAGCTTGCCGTCCTCACGACGGGCCAGCGCCGCCAGGGCAGCGGACATGCTCTGCGGGGTACCGCCCAGCGACCAGTAGGCGGCGCCCGGCGCCGCGGGCTGCTCGCCGGCGTCGGAGGTCGATTTCCACCGGGCGATGCCATTCTCGATCCGGAAGCTCTCGTCCACCGGCGCGCCGAACGTCGACTGGCCCTTCACCGAGTAGGTCGCGAAGGTGCCGTCGGCGGCGAGGGCGTATTCCTCCTTCAACTCGGGCCCGCGGCCGTTGTCCTTGAACAGGTAGTCGACCCGGGTCACGCCGTCGTCGCCGTGGACGACGATCTGGTGACCGGCCTGCTTGCCGCCATCGACCAGCGCGACGTATTCGATCGTTTCCGCCGCATGCGCCGCGCCGGGCGGCAACGCCAGCGCCAACAGAAGGCCAAGGAAACCACTGCGGTTCATATCCATCTCCCGTACTTTGAAGTGTTGCCCCTGTTGATCCTGCCCAGGTCGTGCGCGATGCACGGCCCCGGCCAAGGCCGAAGTCTAGCCCGTTTGCCAGCATCCGGTGGCCGTCTACGATGGCGGACGACAGAATCGCTTGACACTGACGTTGCGTCAGGCCCGGGGATGCCCCCGCATCGCCACGCACACCATTGACTGCGGACGAATGCGCCATCGGCCATGCCTGTGTAAGCACTGCCGGATCATTACAGGGTGCCACAGCGGATGAGCGATTCAGGGAATCAAGCCGGACTGTGCCGCTGGGTCGCGGGCGACAACCAATAAGCCCGGACATTGCGCGGGCTTATTCGTTCCGACATCGCAGTCATCCACAGAAGGTGCGTCAGGGCGCACCCCAGTGAAATTTCAATCGGTTCAGGGCGTGCACCAGCACGCCATTTGTAGGGGTTACAGGGCCTAGATTTTTGCGGCTACTGCAAGGGCTCAGAGCAGCCTTGCGGACAGCGGAAACAGAACTCAATGCGCCTGATAGCTTTTGGGTGTTTCAAGTGGCACCAACTGCAGCCTGACTGGGGCGCCAAGCATATTTGCAAGCTTTTCGACTGGCCCGATCATGGTAGGAAGACACATTTGAACCGCAAACCTACTTCCATGGGCATCGATTACTGTGTACAGATCGACGTCTGGTGCCTCGATTTCGGAGAGCAGGATACCCTCCGAAGCATACGTACCGATAAGCTCTTCGCCTTCGAGTAGCTTGAATGGTGGTTGTGCATGAGTCATGTGCTAAACCCATCCCAAAAATAACTGCCAGCTAGCTACTATTTTCATGGCATATGTCGGACTTGCAGTAACCAAGAAGGCTCTGGCTTGACTATTTAGGATGGGGAGCCGGCCGGTGGCTGCGGATACGCTTTTCGGTCTTAGTCAAGTCAACCTTTTACACCTTTCTTGAGCCCAAATCACATAAGAAAAGAAATCCCCTCCTCTATGGAAATTGCTTTCATTTGATGAAAACAGCTCATTTAACCAAGGCCTGAAATATCGGCAATCATAGACAACAACCCCATTGAATTCTAAATAAAATCGTCTGAAAAAAAGACCATTTTTCCACTTTGCGACCGTCCCGACCTCTTTTAAATCATAGACCGTTTGATGCACTTTCAAAAAACAACTTTTTGAAAATTCAGGTACAAATAGATCATCACATTTTTTACTATCAGCCGAATAAATTGCAATGAATTTTGGCCGCAAGATCGCGAACCCTGAAAATCCGTCATCGTTCCACGGGTGATTTATTTCGCCTGCATTTTTAAACCCAGCAGCATCATTCGCAATTAGATATGCTTGTTTGTTTTTAAAAAAATCACAGACCAGAAAAATTTCTTTACGAGAAGATGTCGACGGCTCGTTTTTCACAGTCATTAGTCACATCCGCAGGTTTGGGCTGCATCGTTGGCTTTTTTCAATACCCACGTCGCAGCTAATGAGTTGAAATAACCGTTTGTCGATGCTGCTTTTCTAGCGATTAGCGCAGCATCATCGCCATATTTTGCAATTTTAGCCGCCAAAGCAACCGAATCGACTGGGTCTCGGAACAACCAGCCTAGAAGATTTGCGAATTTTCCGCCAAACAAATTACCACCACGAAATTGAAACTTGATGGCATTTCTCGCCATACTAATCGCTCTGGCACTGTTCAAACTGCCATCAAATCCTTTTAACAGCGACTTGACTCTCCCAGCATAGGCAAACCGGCCGATAGGCGACAGCAATCCTCCAGCAAAGTCTCCTCCTCTATATAAGCCTGAGCATTTGTTGACACTGCCATTGGTACCATTACTTTCCCTGATCCGGTTTGTGAGTCCAAAACTTGCGCCATCGCCCATTCCTGCCCAGAAATTGACAGTCGACTGATCAGGACTCCATCCACCTGTAATGCTGTAAACGGCAGCAAATGCGGGATCAGTATTTCCATCCCAGCCAGTAGCATCATAAAGTCCTCCCCAGACACGATCCATAAAATCTAGTCCTTGTGGATCGATCATGCTCAGCGGATTACCGCCTACATAGGCATATGTATTGAGACCGCCGAGAAGGCCAATCGGATCACTCTGCGTATACCTGCCCGTCGTCGGGTCGTATTCCCTGAAGTAGTTGTAATGCAACCCACTGGCTTGGTCGTAGCGCTGTCCCGGGAACCTCAGGTCAAACACAAGATTTTCGCTATCGCCATCCGGATCGACCTCCGGCGCATGATCGCCAAACCCTTCCTTCATTTCGTCCCAGCGCCAGATCGCGACCTGCCGTGTCGGGTCGATGATCGCCCTCGGCGTGCCCAGCTGATCCGACTCCACATACTTCAACCGCGCATTCGGCGTTGACGCCTGCGTGGGCGAAACCAGCATACCCACCGATTGTCCGCCCAGCCACAGATACTGCTGGATCGCGGTACCGCTGATGTCATATTGACCAAGCAGTTGGCCTGCCTCGTCGTAGACGAAGCGCGTGGTCACGCCGGCAGCATGGCGCTGCACCTGTTCGCCGAACCCGTTGTAAACGTAGGTGCCGGCGGTCACGCCGCCTGCGCCCTTGGCCTCGCTCATGCGGTTGGCGTCGTTGTAGACGTATTCCTTCGCGGTGCCACCGATGGTGCGCAGGTTGCCTGCCGCATCATAGGTGCGCGCCGTGCCGCCGACCTGCGTCAGCTGGTGGCTGGTGGACGGGTAACCGTAGGTCGTCGTCGTGCCGTTCGCCGTCGCACTCGTCCGGTTGCCGGTCTTGTCGTACAGATACTCCTCTTGCACCACGTCCGCCGCGTTCTTGCGCTTCGCCAGTCGCCCAAGCGCGTCGTAATCGAACTTCGCCCGGATCGTCGACGTGCTTTGGGTGGTGATCTGCTTGAGATAACTCGCGCTGTCGTAGACATAACCGATGTCGAGGCCGCCCACGCCCGGATCGCTCACGCCCATAACGCGATAGTCCAGGTCATAGGTGCGCGTAAGCGTTCGGCCATTGCCGTACTGCCAGCTGGCCACTGGGCCGCCGGGTTGGTATGTCGCATTGTTCAGCAGCACCTGCCGTGTGCCGCCGGTCACCGTTACGCCGATCTCCTGCACCCGTGCCTGCGTGTCGCGGGTGTAATCCACCGACGTGCCGTCAGGGTAGATCATGGTCGCCAGCTGGTTGCTCTTATTGTAGGTGTAGCGCACGACAAACACCTGGCCGCCCGTGGTCTGCACCTTGCGGGTGGTATTGCCGAAGCGGTCGTAGCAATACTCGGTGGTGCCGCTCTGATCGGTCATCCTGCTCAAACGGCCCAGCGCGAAGGTCTCACCCGCCAGACACACCGTGTTGGCGGTGTCGTACAGATAACTCACGTTTTCCGCCGCGGTCGGATAGATCACCGAGATCGGGCGATTGAGCACGTCATAGTGCGTGGTCGAAGTGATGCCCCGCGCATCGGTCATCGTCTTGCGGTTGCCGGCATCGTCGTGGGTGTAGCCGGTCGTGCCGCTGTCCGGGCTGTCCTGCTGGGTGAGTCTGCCGAGCGCATCATAGACATAACTGGTCGTCAGGTTCTTCGGATCGACCACGGTGCGCACGTTGCCGATGGCGTCATAAGTCATCAGCGTGGTGGCCTGGATGCCGCCCGCCGCGCTGTCGGCCACTGTGCTGACCAGACGATCCAGATCGTCATAGACCTGTATGGTCTGGATGTTGTTCGGATCGGTGACTTTGGTCTGTCGCCCGGCCGCGTCGTAAACGAGGCTGGTCAGCTGGTCGACAGTCGAACCCTTGGCCTCCACCACCCGATCCAGCAGATCGATCGCGTAACTCGCGGTGCGCCGCAGGTTCGCTGTATCCACTACGCCCGCGTAGCTTTTTTCGGTTTGGCGGTTGCCCGCGGAGTCGTAGGTGTAGATCTGCCGATGGCCGTTCTGGTCGCGACTCTCGGTCATCCGGTTGCGGTTGTCGTAGAACATCTGCGCGACATTCCCGTCCGGAGTCGTCAGTTGGGTGAGGTTGCCGCGCGCATCGGCCAGATACTGGGTGATCTGATCGTCCGTGATGACCGCAGGGTCCGGGTCGTCGCCACGCACTGCCTGTTGCGTCAACCAGCCGCGCGGGTGATACGCCATCTCCACGATCACGCCGTTCACGTCGCGGATTCTGGTTGGGCGACCCGCCGCGTCGTAACGCAGGAACGCGACATTCTGACCCAGCGCATTGGTGATCTGTTTCCGGTCGCCGAAATGGTGACAGTTGCCGGTCGTCAGTGCGCAGCCTGTGATGTCGGTGCTGCCGTAGTAGCTGATCGTCACCACGTCGGTCACATCGGTACGCGGCCCATCGACCTGTTTCACCAGACGCCGGTCCGGGCACGTCGTATTGGCGGCGGCAACATCGATGGCGCTGCAATAGGCGTAGTTGGTGGTAAGGAAGCTGCCGTCGTCCTTGCGTTGGCGGACCTGATTCACCGCCACCGGCTGGCCGGCACTGAGCAGGAAGCCGAACTCGGTGCGGAACACCTGCGGGCTCGCGGTCGAGGTCGTCTGCTGGCTCGACACCCAGCCGCTGTCGTAGGTCCACGCGGTGGTCACCACTTCGCCGCTGTCCAGCGTCACTCGCTCAGTGAGTTTCTGTGACTGGCCGTTGTAGGTCATCTCCACGGCCTTGAGCTTGGTCAGCGACCCATCGGGCTGCTTTTCCCACAGTTCGGTGCGGATGCGGTCCTGACTGTCATCGTAGAAGTGCCTGGTCTCGTTGCCCTGTGCGTCGATCTCCTTGCTCAGGAACCCACCCGGATCGAACACGCGTGAACTGGTGCGCGTGTGCAGTAACGTGCCGTTCGAGTTCTCGACTCTCTCGGTCACCGTGGTGGTGCCGATGGAAGGATACGTCAGCGTCCAGATCGTGTACCCGTCGGTCTGCCTGGTGACCCGATCCGTATCGTCGTAGGTGTTGACGACCGGCGCTGCGCCTGTGCCGTTGACGAGGGTGGTGATGTTGTGGCTATCGTCTGCATCCGCGTAGCTGAAGGTCTGGGTGTAGTTGCTCAGCCCCGTCACCGAGACCAGATTGCCCCGCGTCGCGCCCGAGAACACATCGTGTGTATAGGTCAGCTGCCGGCCGTCATTGGCGATGGCACCGATCAGACGCCCGGTCGTGTCGTTGTAGGTGAAGTCGACGGCGTAGCCGGTCTGCACGCCGGTGCGGGTGCGCTCCTCGATGCGCGCCAGGCGCGGCAGATAGGCGACCAGCATCGGCTTGTTCGGGTCGACCGCACGCGGCGAAGTGCCGATCAGCGGCAGTTGCTCGCCCGCAGCGTAGATGAACTCGTGCTGCCAGCCATTGGGGGCGATCACCGTCGCCAGCTGACCCAGGGGGCTATAGATATCGCGCGCACCGCTGACGTATCTGAATTCGTAACTGCCGTTGCTATCGGAAACCAGCTGCCCGGCGATCTCCCCGGACACCGAGACATACGCGCCGCCGGTCAGCACGAAACGCGCGCGATGACCACAACCCGTGCGGATGACGATCGAGCCGTCCGGGTACTCGAACAATCGCTTGTCGTGCGCGAACGACCAACCGTAGCCGACGGCGCTGTCGTACTCCGAACGGCTGTCGTACTTGCGGACGACGCGGATCGGAAAATTCACCCCGACCTCAAGATCCGTGTAGCTTAGATGCAGACTGCCATCGTAGGTCCATATCGGGTCGGCCACGCTGCCTTCGCAATGCGTGTTCGACTTCGCACACGCCTCGCCCACGCAGGACGTGTCCGCAACGGTTGGTTTCGCATCGGGCTCAACCGCGATGCCGAACCCGTGCGCCTGCACCGGACGGTGTGGGACGAACAAGGTCGCGGCGACCGTCAGCAGAAAAGCTGCGAATCCAATGGAGCGGCTGCGCATCGTGGACGTCCTTTCCTGCGCATGCAGAAGCGTGCGTGTGGTGGTGTTGGTCGTGTCGTGTACGGCGGTGAGCATGTTCATCGGGTGCCTGCCTTCGCCGCATCGGGCGTGGACGCGGAGCGATCGGCCACGATCACTTTAACCGTGGCGGCACCGAAGTTGCCTTCGTAACCGCGCACATTGAGGGTGATGAAGTGTTCGCCCGGGTGCATGCGCGTGGTATCCCAGACCCATGTCAACGGCAGATACCCCAGCTCGTTCTCGTGGACATAGGTGCCGTCGATGTAGAACACCGATTCGAATCGGCGTTCCAGGACGCGCTGACGTTCGGCATCGCTCACGTTGACCACCAGCGGCACTTGTCCGGAGACGATCCAGCGCCCTTGCGGATCTTTGCGGTAATCGCCGGCCAATGTCAGCGATGCCGTGATATCGCCACGGGTATCCAATGGTTGCCGGGCGCGATCGAAGATGCGCTTGCGGGGCGTCGGTGTCGTGCGTTCGCGCTGCGGCGGCGAACCCGTCTGCGCCACGAACCGCACCCGATCCGGCAAAGGCCCGACGAACAACGTGTTCGCAGGCAAGGCAGTGACGTTGACCACCAGGGTCAACGACGGATGCGCCTGCAGTTGCAGCACACCGGAGGCATCCGCGCCGTCCCACACTTCGGCATGGCGCCCGGCCGTGCGCGGCACCCAGTCGACCAGCGTGCGCAGATAAGGGCCGTCCTTCAGGCCGAGCCGCAGGTTCACGCGCGCCGGCTTGTCGAGGTAATAGGTGACCGCCTTGGCCTGCGCATCCCAGCGAACCTCTTTCGCCGTGATCGATTCACCGGCGGTCGCATCGGTGAGGTCGTAGATCACCTCGCCGCCCGCGTTGTGGGCGCGCAGCGTATAGCTGTAGGCTTCCGGCGGCACGGCCACGCCGCGCTGATCGGTCCCCGGCCACGCGATGCTGTGCTCGCCGGGCTTCAGATTGTCGGCAGCCTTGGCGAACACCTGCCGGTCGCGGCCGTCGAAGATCGACAGCGTGACCTCAGCGGTTTCGTTCAAGTGGAAACGCACCGTTGCCGCTTCGCCTTTCTCAGGCACGATCAAGGCGCGATCGACCCGCACCTGGGAGAGAACCAGCGTCGCTTTTTCGGCTGCTGCCGTGCGCGGCTTGTCGCCACCGCAACCGGACACTGCCAACAATGCGGCAGCGAGCAAAGACAGACACGTGCGTGTGGTCATCGCGATCATTGCGCACCGCCTGTCGGTGCCCAGACCGGCATGCGCGCACCGCCCGGGATTGCCGTCAGGCTGCGTGCGGCATGCGCCGGCATCTCCAGCAACCACAGCTGGCTCACGCCGTCATTGATCGATTCGTATACCAGTCGTTCGCCGTCCGCAGACCAGGACGGCCGCGCGTCGAGCGCCGCATTCTCAGTCAGGCGCTCGGGCGCTCCACTTTTGCGCTGCCACCACAGGTCGTAATCGCCGCCGCGATTGCCCGAAAACGCGATCGCGCCGTCGCCCCGCACCGCAATGTCGAAGTGGTACAGCGCGTTGACCGTGACCTGCTGCGGGCCGCCTGCGGCCAGATCGATCTTCCAGATATCGTGAGTCTCGCTGCCACCAAGACCCGACAGGAAATACAGCGTCTTGCCATCCGTACTCCAGGCAGGCTCGTGCTGCAGCCCCGGCATCGCAGCGACTTTGCGCAACTGCCCAGAGGCGCTATCGACCACCCAGATGTCGTTCTGATCGACGCTGTCGGCCAGTGCTGCCGAGAACGCGACACTGCGTCCATCCGGGCCGATCACTGCATCGAGCACGTTCGGCATGGGGATACGGATCGTTTCGCTGCGCCCGCTCTTGGCATCGACCTTGAGCAGTTGTCCATTCTGCAGATTCACAAGCAGCGCGTCGGCGCTCGGGTACCACGAGATGCGGGCCACGTCCTGCTTCAGGTGCGTCAGCGGCACCGGGTCCGCCTCCAGGCGCGGTTTGATCCACACCTGCCACGTGCCACCGGTCTGCGCCAGGAAGGCGATTGGCGTGTCGACCGGCGCGGGACGACACGCGGTGAGCAAGAGCGTCAGCGCAGCAGCGAGGCCGCATCGCTGCAGTGCGGTGTGCATGGCATCGAATGGAATCGCGCGCGACATCGGATCACCTGAAGAGATTGAGCACACCGCGATACACGGTGGTGTAACTCGTATTGGGGAGCGTCGCGACGATGGCGTAGGTGTAGTCACCCTCAGTGCTGACGGTAATGGCGTTGGGATCGCTCGTGGCATAACCCTTCCACTCGACCACATGGTCGATGGGCGTACCGCCGCCATCGCGCGCGAGTTGCAGCTGGGTCGCGGTCAGCGTGATGCCTGCAGGGCTGTCCGGGTCGACGATCCCCGGCGGCAGCAACACGACCTTGACGTTGGCGTCGCTGCTGAGGCGATAGACGAAGCGGGACACCTGTCCGTAGCTGTGCGTGACCAGATACGGATCGGAACGCACCTCGATGTCGGGGGCAGCACCGGGCCCGGTGATCGCTACGCCAGGCACGATGACAATCACCCCATTCGGTCTGACTGCGGTGCCATCGAACACAAACAGATCGGACGGCACCTGGATGATCTGGCCGTTCAGTCCACGGCCATCCCAATACAGCCAGTGCGTGCCGGCAGGATAAAACACGTCCTTCCACGGCAAGAACTCGGTACCCCCCTGCGGAATGATCCGCAGCGATGCCAGCGTCGGAGTGTCGAAGACGGCGCGGTATCGATAGTGCTTGTTGCGATAGGGCGCCAGTTGGTTGAAAGATACGCCCGAGAGGAATGGTGTAGTCGGCCAATCCGCATCGAACACGAAGCCATCGAGACCATCGTTCGCGGACAGCACGATCCGATAGGCGCCCGGCACGACAACGTTCGATTGATCGTCGCGGCCATCCCAGGTGATGCTGTATTGGCCCGGCACGGCATAGGCCTGCGTCCATTCGCGCACGACCGCGTTGTCGCTCTCGCGCCGCACCTGTAGCAGGACGGTGATGGCGCGGTTGATCGTGAACGTGCCTGCCGCGGATTGGGTCGACACCAGCGGTTTGATCGCCTGTTGTGTCATCGTCACATCGGAAATCAGGATCGCCAGTGGCGCGGGTGGCGCGGACAAATAGCCGGACCAGTCGACGAGCGGCGCGGTGGACCCGGCCGCATCGATCGTGGCCGCGATCGCGACGGGGTCGGTCGTGCCCCACCAGTTGCCGGTGGCGGTCAGGGTCGGCTTGGGAGAAGCGAACGTCCTGGCGTAGTAGTTCTTGGTCGTATTCGCGTAGAGGCTGTTGCCGGTGACGGCAGGCAGCGGATTGTCGGCCAGCGTACCGTTGCCAAGGACATGAATGCCGTAGGTGTTGCGCGTGATCTCATTGGCATTGTCGACCACCGGGCTGCTTTTGGCGGCGACACGAATGCCGTATTTGCAAAACCGGATCAGTGAGTGCGTGAGGCTGCCGCCACCACCATTGAAGTAGACGCCACTGGTCGCATGCTCGATCCGCGCCCAATCGAGATTGGCCGTGCCACCGGCTTCGACCTCGATGCCCGCCCAGTCTTCAGCCTCCGGATAGGTGCGGCTGGAGATCAGCTGCGCCCGCTGGCTACTGCTGCCGTTGACCTGCAGAGTGCCGGTGTTCGACACCAGGATTTTTCGATCCTTCGCGGCGCGAATCACCACGCCCGGCGAGAGTGTCCAGGTGATGCCCGGGTTGATCACGATATCGCCAAGCATCAGGTAATTGCCTACCGGCACGGTCGTGTTCTGAGTGACCGCACCGTACAGCGGCATCTCGGTCGAGGCGGGTGATCCGCCAGCCGCGTCGAGGAATCCGCTGAAGTCGACGTAAGGGGCGTCGGCGTCATCCTTGCGATCGCGAATGGAGGTGGAGATGGCCAAGGCATCTGTCGTACCCCACCAGTTGCCCTGCGCCTGAATCACTTTGGTGTTACCGGCCCCGAAAGCATCGGCGAACAGATTCTTGGACGTATTGCCGAGCAAGCGGTTGCCGTGAATCTCCGGCACCGGCAGCTGCGCGGCATTGGCGATGGTATTGGTACCGATGACATGGATCCCGGTGGTGTTGCCGGTGATGAGGTTGTTGCCGGTGATTTGCGGATTGCTGTTGAGGCCGATGTAGATCCCCTCGGCCGACCCGGTGATTTCGTTGTCGCCGGCAATCAACGGCGCGATCAGGCCGGCCACGCTTGCGGCCAGCGTGCGGATACCACGGTCGTTGTTGACGAAGCGCGAATACCTCAACGAGCCCGTGCCGCCGTTGAAAAAGATGCCATGGGTCGCGCAGTACACGTCCGCATATTCGGTCGATGCACGGCCTGTCGCACCGGTGACTTCGATTCCGGCCCAGTCGGTGCGCCGCGGCGTCGCAGGGGTACAGGCTGCGGTCGATGGTCGCAGCAGCACCCGTGACGTGGACGTGCCCCGGATCGCCAGCTCGCCGCTGCTGGCCAGCAGCTTGTAGTTGCCGGACACATTGACCGTCACGCCCGGCTGGATCCACAGCGCGCCGGTGCTGTTGATGGTGATCGTGCCGTTGAGCGTATAGGTGGGGGCATTGCCTGCGGTCCAGACAGTGGGTGCCGAGATCGTGGTCGTTCCATAGGTACGCGCAATCGAATTCGTATAAGTAGTCTGGACCGTGTTGGACGCCGGGCTACTCTCGGTCGTCGTAGTCGCAACGACATAGATACTGTTGAGGCCATCGTCGAGGGGAACCCACATCGAAAACGTGCCGCCTGCCGTGACCGGAACTTTGCGCGTGTAGCGGCCGTTGACATAGACATTGACATCGCTGTCCACGGGCGCTGTGCCGCTGAGCGTGATCGGGTTGGTCGTCGTGGTGGCCGCCGGCGTTTCGAGCGTCGGTACGGCGAGCGCCTTTGTCGTGAAGGCGGCACCGCCGGCCGTCTTGGTAGCAGGCCTTGCCGTGGTGCGATCGAACTTGAGCGGCGGATCGTGACGCACGCGATAGCGGCTGGAGCGCGCTGGGTACAGGGCGCCATCCTCGACGGCCTGGACGATATTCTCGCCCCGTTGAGGAATGAATGCGACAGCAAAATCGCCGCTCTCGTTTGCGATCGTTCTGGCGACCATGGCCTCGTTGGCCTCGATCCGCACGACCTGCCCGGGCTCGGCGACGCCGGAGACGCGCAGTACCCGGCCAAAATTCGACGCGGCCAACGGGTAGAGCTCGAGACCATCATCCGCGCCCTGCGTGACCGGCACGATCGCCACTGTTGCGAGCAATGACAACGAAACAACGATGGCCGCTGCTCTTTTCCATACACTGGATTTCAGGTGCTGCGCCTTGCGATCCGATGCGTTCATCAACTCAGTCATACCTGAACCTCCATGGATGGATCACGCGCTTATCGAGCGACACCCGATGCGGGGTGCGAAACCGTTGATTCGCTACTACCTGTCCTGCCTGTGCCCCGCCATCGCACCACTGCGGAGACCGCAAGGCTGACGGCAAGGCTGACGGCAATGAATATCACCAGATACCGCATTGCGCCGTAGCGGGACTCGGTGCCGATGGCGAATGCATGTAAAAACGCCAGGCCGAACACGACGGGCCACAGCAGGTGAACCACCTTCCAGCGTCGCTGTCCTTGCGCGACGCGCCATCCGGCAAAGACCGTCAGGCACACGATCCAGAAGGCAATGGCGCCCAATCCGATGTTCAATCTGTAGTAGCCGTGGGTAAAGTTCGGCACCAACAGATCCCACGCCGCATGGCCGGTGCGCAAGGACGCCGCTACGATGAAGAGCGCGACATGCGCCAGGATCAGCAGTGCGGTTGCGGCCCCAAGGCGCCTGTGCAGCCGGAAGTCGCTTGCGGGGAAATTCGGGAGCAGCGGCGCATAACGGGCCAATGCGAGCATGCACTGCAGCCAGAACACAAAGAATGCGAACAGGCCAGAAAGCTTCGCGACCAGATAAAGCTGTTGCCCGGGTGGAAGTCCATTCAGTCGAAAATACGACATCGGATCATTCACCGATGCCATCCACGCGATCAAAGGCGCGCAACAGATCAGGATCAGCCCGATCCAGGTCGCTCGCGTCTTCATTGCAGTCGTCATTTGCCGGACCCTTCGAGCGCCTTCGGCCTGGCCTGCTCGGCCGTGTCCTTGCATCCCTGTGGCGAGGCGATGCACTCGGCCAATCGTTTCTTCGCGGCAGCGTCGGTCATGGCTTGTGCGCCTACGGTCGGAAGGCCGTCCCCGATCCACGCTTTGATGCCGTATGGGTTCAGGATGACCGCGTTGCCGACACCGGCATCCCGCAGCGAACGCGCCATCTCGAAGCCGCGAAAATCCTTGATGCAGTAACTGACGACGTAATCCGCACCCTGTACGGCTGCAATGTCGTCGGCATCCAAAGCCCGAAGTTGGACATTCATCGCACCCGGGATATGCGCTTCGGCGAACTCGTCGGGCTCGCGCACATCCACGAACACCACCGACTTGCCCGCCTTCATCTCCGCAAGCAGCGTGTCGATCGGTAATTCGGGTACCAGCGCGCCTTGTGCTTCACGACTGGCCAGCGCGTGGCAGTCGACATTCAGATCTTCAAGGCCGATCTGCTCGCCGTCCATGCGTTGCGCGCGTACCGCATCGAATACACGGTCGAAGAATTCGAGATAACACGCCGGGGCGACGGCGTAGCGACCGTGCCGCTGCTGCAGCTCGCGATAGGCGAGTTCGATTACAGGAGACTCAGGAGCATGCTCGGCACCCCAGTAGTTCACTTCGATGTCGTGGACGATCTGCGCCACCCGTGCGACATCGGGATCCTGGAGTTTGTAATGGTCGACAACCGACTGAAATGCCGCGCGGTCGCGCTCGCGGCGCAGTGGTGAGGTCGGGACATCGAAAGCGATGCCCGCCGACGGTGGCTTGCCTTGCGCCACTACGACCAACTCAGCGCCAGGTACCGCATGTCGGGCCATCAACCAGGCCGTTGCCCATTTATCTGGCCCAAGACCGTAATCGGTGACGACGACTGCCCGTGGCTGTGCGGGTGAAGCGCATGCGCTCAGGAGGATCACAGCCAACGCCGTACCTGCCCGTACGCACAACCCGAGACAATCCCCGATCTGCATCACATCCCATTCCCTTGTTCAAGTGAACCTTTACCGATGACTGACGCATCGCTTGAGACTGATGAAATCTTGTTTTTGCAACGGGCGGCACCTTATCACGAGTGACCTGCAGCTCGCGCAATTTACTGCAACGCTACCGCTGCGTTTGATAGGAAGCATCAATTCAACAGGGGTTGCCCCGATGGCAGCACAACAGCGGCTACCGTACCGGGCCAGTTGTTTTGGGAGGGATGTGCTCAGGCAACAGCCCCGCAAAGAATGCTTCATCGCGAGTTGAGTCGCTCCCGCTGAGGAAGCACAAAAGTGTGTTTTTAGAGGAACGCAAGGACGCGACAAGCCTCACGGCAGGGGTAGCCTCACTATGGGTAAGTCACCTGATATCGAGGACCGGGAAGCGCACGCCACGGATACCCGGTCCATCGATGAACGGGCAGCACGATCGATTCGCACTCTGCATCATGCTGGGCGATGCCGCTCGTCGCAAGTGATTGATTCATATGACATCCGTAACTGGCACGGTTGGTGCATGGCTTACAGGTGCGTAATCCGCGCATCCCCCACAAGGAAATATCCATGAACCAGACCACCAATCAGACCAACAAGAAAGACATGCCGAATCAGCCGTCCAAGGATCCGAGCGCCACGCCGACGCAGCCGGCTCCGAAGCCGGGCGAGAAGCACGACGACGCGAAGACCGGCAACGACAAGCGCTGAGTCCGTGCGCACCGTGATTCGCGCTGCTTTCCCCAAGAAATAGCGCGCACGGATCGCATGACATGAAAAACCCGGCCTGCATCGCTGCAGGCCGGGTTTTATGTTGCCCGCATCGGTTGCGGAGGAACGCCGAGTCGAGATCAGAATCTCGCCTTGAACTCCACGCCCCAGGTGCGCGGCTCGTTGAGGAAGCCGGTGAGGTTGTTGAAGTCGATGGCGCCGACGATGGCTTCTTCATCGGTGATGTTGCGGCCGAACACGGCCATTTCGTAATTGCCGTCGTTCCAGTTGTAGCCGGCGCGCAGGCCGCCTTCCAGCATCGCATCGCCCGTGAATTCGGTCGATTCGTACAGGAAGAAATTCACTTTGCTGCGATACGCCCAGTCGGTGTACGCGAAGAATTCGCCGTGGCTGGTGGGGATGCCGTAGCGCGCGGTGACGTTGTAGACGTGCTTGGGCGCCTGCGGCAGCGCGTTGCCGTCGATCAGGAACGTGCCGGCGACAGCACCGGCGGGATCGCGCATGGTGCAGCCGCCGCCGCAGCCGAACACCGCCAGGCTGGTGTCCTGGATCTCGGTGTCGTTGTAGCTGGCGCCCAGGGTGACGTACAGACGGTCGGTCACCCACGCCTGCAGATCGAGTTCCGCGCCTTGGCCGACCGTGCGATCGGCGTTGACCAGACGCGCGACGTTGGCGTTGCCGCCCACGGCGGTGAGCTGCTGATCGTCCACGGTGTAGCGGTACAGCGCGAAGCCCAGGCGCAGGCGGTTGTCCAACAGGGTTGCCTTCACGCCGGCTTCGTACGACAGCACGGTTTCGGTGTCGGCCACGGTCACCAGCTCATCGGCCGGCAGCGTGGCGTCGGCGAACATCAAACGGCCCTGCACGCTCGGCGCGCGGAAGCCGCGGGCGACGCGGCCATAGACATTGACGTTGTCGTTGATCGCATAGACGGCGCTGAGATCCCAGCTGACGTCGGTGTCGCTGGGGCTGACCTTGATCGGCGCGATCGGCGGGCCGAACGGGCCGACCACGCGCTGCGCGGAGAATTCCTTGCTGTCGTCGGTGTAACGCACGCCGCCGCGCAGTTTGAGCTTGTCGGTCACGTCGAAATCGCCGGAGGCGAACACCGCCCACGCGGTGTTTTCCTGACGCTGGGTCGCGTAGCCGTTGCGCGGGTTGCCCGGTGCGAGCGTGTTGTAGCTCACGCTGTCGATGTCGATGGTTTCGTCGAACCAGAACAGGCCGGCCTGCCAGTCGAAGCGGCCCCACTCGTTGGATTCGATGCGCAATTCCTGGCTGTACTGGCGGTGGTTGGGCAGACCGTCCGCGGATTCGGCCGGGAACAGCGCTTCGCCCGGCGCATCCGGCGGGAAGACATAGCTGGAGCCGCCGTCGATGTCGCCACGGCTGAAGGCGTCGACGCTTTCGTAGCCGGTGATCGAGTACAGGCTGACGCGACCCAGATCCCAGCGCATGCGCAGATTGGCGCCGAGCTGGTCGAGCTTCTGTTCGTTGACGCCGTCGATCGACACTTCGTCGCGATCGAAGCCGTCGACCAGTTCGTTGGTGCCGGGCCGGATGATGCTGGAGCGGAACAGGCGCGCGGTGCCTTCCAGCTGGCGCGCATGCACGTTGAACAGCATCTCGAAGTTGTCGCTGGGCTGGAACAGCAGTTGCACGCGGGCCGCGGTTTCCTCGTAGCCTTCGAGGTCGTCGCCGCTGCCGTTGAAGGTGTTGTCGACGTAATCGTCGCGCTGCTGGTGCAGCACCGAGACGCGCGCGGAGACGGTGTCGCTGAGCGCGCCGGTGAGCGCGCCTTCGGCGTTGACCGTGTTGTAAGAACCGTAGCCGATACGGCCATAGCCGCCGAAATCTTCTTCCGGACGCGCCGATTCGAACTTGATCACGCCGGCCGGCGAATTGCGGCCGAACAGCGTGCCCTGCGGACCGCGGGCCATTTCGATCTGGTCCAGATCGAACAGCGGGAAGCCCTTGAGGATCGGGTTTTCCTGGACCACGCCGTCGTACACCAGCGAGACCGGCTGCGAGGCGTTGACGTCGAAGTCGGTATTGCCGAGGCCGCGGATATAGAAGCGCGGGAACGCGCGGCCGAACGAGGATTCGATGTTCAGGCTGGGCAGGCGGCCGGAGAGCAGGCGGATGTCGTCGCCGCTGGCGGTCAGCACTTCGAGTTTCTCGCGGTCGATGGTGGTGATGGCCATCGGCACGTCCTGGATGTTCTCCACCCGGCGCTGCGCGGTGACGGTGATGGCGTCGAGCTCGGGGGCGTCAGGTGCGGCAGTCGCCTCCTGGGCCTGTGCCATGGTCGGCAGTGCGAGCAGGACAGCGACGGCAAGGGCGCCGACGCGCGGAGTACGGCGACCGGGACGGTGGGAATGGGACATGACAGTGTTCCTGGCAGTGGGGGAAAGGGGGGTGAAGGCGACGACCGGCGTGCATCCTGCGGGCCGAGGGGGCGACCGCTCCGTACTGCACCGGATCTCGGCCGAATTGTAAACAATTTGTGATCCGCCCGGCCCGGTCTGTCGAAACGGCAGGAACCGCACACCCGGATCGGCCGATGCATGGCCGGAGCATGCCTTTCGTCATGGGCCGTGGCCGCCCCCCATCCGCTACCCTGATGCCCGCCTGACATCCGCGACACAACAATCAGTAGCACGACACCCGCTCCGTCCCTGCCGAGGAACACTTCATGAATCGCCCCCTCGCCTGCGCCCTGGCGCTGGCCATCTCCGCGACCGCGCTTGTCGGCTGCGACAAGAATGCCGCCCCCGCACCGACCACTTCCGACAAGGCCGCCATGCCCGCTGACGCCGCCCAGGACAACCCCCTCTTCGTCGAAAGCCCGCTGCAGCTGAAATTCCCGCAGTTCGACAAGATCAAGGACAGCCATTTCGGCCCCGCGTTCGACCGCGGCATGGCCGAGCAGGTCAAGGATATGGAGGCGATCGCCAACAGCGCCGAGCCGGCGACGTTCGAGAACACCATCCTCGCGATGGAGCGCACCGGCCAGCTGCTGTCGCGCGCCATCGCGGTGTTCGGCAATCTCACCAGCGCCAATACCAACGATGCCCTTGACAAGCTGGACGAGGAATATTCGCCGAAGTTCGCCGCGCATGGCGACAGCATCTATCTGAATCCCAAGCTGTTCGAACGGATCAAGGCGCTGTACGAGAAGCGCGACACGCTGGGTCTGGATGCCGAAGGCGTGCGTCTGATCGAGCGCTACTACACGGACTTCGTCCGTGCCGGTTCCAACCTCACCGAAGAGCAGAAGACCCGGGTCAAGGCCATCAACAGCGAGATGGCGACGCTGGCCACCAAGTTCGGCCAGAACACGCTGGACGAGGTCAACGATTCGGCGGTGGTGGTCGATTCGCGCGATGAGCTGAAAGGTCTGGACGACGAACAGATCGCGGCGCTGGCCGAAGCCGCGAAGGCGAACAAGCAGGACGGCAAATTCCGCATCGCCCTGCTCAACACCACCGGCCAGCCGCTGGTGGCGCAGCTGGAAAACCGCGCGCTGCGCGAGCGCATCTACAAGGCATCGATGGCGCGCGGCAGCCGCGGCAACCAGTGGGACACCACCGACATCGTGTCCCGTGTGACCAAGCTTCGCGCCGAGCGCGCCAAGATCATGGGCTACCCGAACTACGCGGCGTTCAGTCTGGCCGAGGAAACCGCGAAGTCGCCGGAAGCCGTGAACAAATTGCTGACGCAGCTGGCGCCGCCCGCCGTCGCCAACGCCAAGCGCGAGGCCGCCGAGCTGCAGGCGATGATCGACCAGGAACAGAAGGCCAAGGGCGAACCCACCTTCGCGCTGGAAGCCTGGGACTGGTCGTACTACACCGAGAAAGTGCGTCAGGCGAAATACGATTTCGACGAAGCCCAGCTCAAGCCCTACCTCGAAATGGACAACGTCCTCGAGAACGGCATGTTCTTCGCCGCGGAGAAACTGTACGGCCTGAAGTTCAAGCGCCGCACCGACCTGCCGACGTATCACGAAGACGTGCGCGTCTATGAGATCTCCAACGAGGACGGCTCGCTGCTGTCGCTGATCCTGGTCGATCCGTACGCGCGTCCGTCGAAGCGCGGCGGCGCCTGGATGAGTTCCTACGTCAATCAGTCCGAACTGATGGGCAACAAGCCGGTCGTCGCGCTGCACCTCAACGTCACCAAGCCGGCCGCGGGCAAGCCGGCGCTGATGACCTGGGACGACGTGAACACCACGTTCCACGAATACGGCCACGTGCTGCACGGCATGTTCTCGAACGTGAAGTATCCATACTTCAGCGGCACCAATGTGCCGCGCGATTTCGTCGAATATCCGTCGCAGGTCAATGAAATGTGGTCGACCTGGCCGGAAGTGCTGGCGAACTACGCCAAGCATCACCAGACCGGCGAGCCGATGCCGAAGGCGCTGCTGGACAAGGTGCTGGCCGCCGACAAATTCAACCAGGGCTTCGCCACCACCGAATACCTGGGCTCGGCGATGCTGGATCAGCGCTGGCACCAGGTATCCGCAGACCAGTTGCCCGACGCCAAGGGCGTGATGGCGTACGAAGCCAAGGCGCTGAAGGACATCGGCGTGGATTACGCCCCGGTGCCGCCGCGCTATCGCACGCCTTACTTCAGCCACATCATGGGCGGCTATGCGGCCGGTTATTACGCTTACATCTGGTCGGAAGTGCTGGATGCGGAAAGCGTGAAATGGTTCGAGGAAAACGGCGGACTGACCCGCAAGAACGGCGACTGGTTCCGCGACAAGCTGCTCAGCCGCGGCGGCTCGAAGGACGCGATGGAACTGTTCCGCGATTTCCGCGGCCGCGATCCGCAGATCCAGCCGCTGCTGGAACGTCGCGGTCTGACCGCGAAGTAAGTTCTTAGCATCGTGTTGCACCGACACCGCCCGGCCTGCCCGGGCGGTGTCGTATCCGGATGACGATGCAACATCGCCTTGCGATCGCATAAGCTGTATCGATGCCGCAATCGCATCCATCCGAAGACAACGCCGCGACCGCGCGCAGCCTGCGCGCCTGGATCGATCGTTTCGAGCGCGTCTTCATCCTCACCGGCGCGGGCATCAGCACCGGCTCGGGCATTCCCGATTATCGCGATACCGCCGGCGCGTGGAAACGTCCGCCGCCGGTGACGTATCAGGCCTTCGTCGGCGACGCTGCCACGTATCGCCGCTACTGGGCGCGCAGCTTCGTCGGCTGGCCCATGTTTTCGACCGCGCTGCCCAATGCCGGGCATCGCGCGCTCGCTGCGTTCGAGCAGCAGCGACGCATCACCTCGTTGATCACCCAGAACGTGGACACCCTCCACCAGCGCGCCGGCAGCCGCGATGTGATCGATCTGCACGGTCGACTGGACGGCACGGTCTGCCTCGGCTGCGGCGATGCGCGCCCGCGCGATGAATTGCAGACGCGGATGGCCGCGAACAACATCGGCTGGCGGCCGCGCGACGCGGCGGCCGCCCCGGATGGCGATGCCGATATCGATCCCGCGGCAGTAGCGGCGTTCGAGCCGCCGCACTGCATGCTCTGCGGCGGCATGCTCAAACCGGACGTGGTGTTCTTCGGCGAAAACGTGCCTGCTGCGCGTTACGCGCAGGCGCTCGCGGCGCTGCACGCGGCCGATGCGGTGCTGGTCGTGGGTTCGTCGCTGATGGTGTATTCGGGATTCCGCTTCGCGCGCATGGGGCATGAGCGCGGCATGCCGGTGGCGATCCTCAATCGCGGCCAGACCCGCGCGGACGCGCTGGTCGACCTGAAACTCGAAGGCGACTGCGGCGAAGTGCTTGCGGCTGCCTTCCCCGCCGCCTGAGATTATTGCGTCGGCTGCACCGCAGGCGCGACGGTTTCGTCGAGCGGCGGCGCCGGCGCCGGCTTGGCCACCACGAACATCGCGCGGTAGGCCGGGGCGAGATTCGGCATCAGCACCGCGGTCGGCACTTCGACCGTGCGCACGCCATCGACGTAGGGCCCGACCTGATACGGCGGGAACACGAAACGCAGGCCCATGAGTTTGTCGCTGTCGGGGGCCAGCACCGGTTCGAACGCCGCGAACGACGTCGGCACTGGTTCGGTGCCCTCGTCGATCATGCGGCCGACGGAACGCATGACTTCGGCGCGCTCGCCCGCGGGCAGCTCGTCCGCATCGACCCGCTGCGACAGCGATGCATGCAACTGCTCGCGCGCGTAATCGGAAATCGTGTTCCAGCCTTTCGGGTCGGGCAACAGATCGTTCGCGGTCAGCAGCTTGTTCTGCTGCGGCAACCAGACGAAGCGCGCGACCAGCGGCGCGCCGTGGGCGCCGCCGGTGAACGCGGCGCCGTCGGCCGCCACCGCCACCAGATCGGTCGTTTCCGCGAGCAGCGTGAAATTGAGGGTCAGATCGTACGGACCAGGCTGCTTGGCCGCATCGCTGCCCTGCACCGCTTTGAGCAATTCGGCGCGCGCGCCCTCGGCGTAGCGGCGGAGTTCTTCCGCAAGACCGGGATACTTGTTCGCCTCACGCGGGTAACTGATGCCGATGATGTAACGGGCATCCTGTTCGATGACGTCCTTCAGCTCGACAGATGCGGGCTGTGCCGGCGCGACAGCGGTGGGCGCAGCGGATGGCGGCGGCAACGCATCCTTGTCCTTCTTGCAGGCGGCCGGCATCAATGCGGCGGCCAATATCGCCAGGAGCATGAAAGAAGGACGCGTGCGGAGTGACTTCGAATGCTTGGACATGAGTGGACGCATGGCGGGCCTCCTTACCCGACCCGGATCGGGCGTGCGATCAGGATAACGGACATCGGCGGCGAAACGTTGGACGGACATGCGCGGCAAACGACGCGCAATAAAAACCCCGGGCGCGAACGCCCGGGGTCTTGTCTCGAAAGCGCTGGATCAGAGCGCCTGGACTTCGTCGGCCTGCAGACCCTTCTGGCCCTGCACAACCTTGAAGGTGACCTGCTGGCCTTCCTTCAGCGACTTGAAGCCGTTGCCCTGGATCGAACGGAAATGGACGAAGAGGTCCTGACCGCTTTCCGGGGTGATGAAGCCGAAGCCCTTGGCATCATTGAACCACTTGACGGTACCGCTCTGACGATCTGACATTTGAATTACTCCTGGAAAATTGTTGGATGGATCCGCGGCCCGCTAAGGGTGAATGCAGGATCCGGTGGAACAGGAAACTAACCAATAGCTAAGGCCCCGGCGCTTGCGCCCAGGGCCCCGTCATGATGGATGTTACTGCGGCTGCACTTCATCGGCTTGCAGGCCCTTCTGGCCCTGCACGACCTTGAAGGAGACCGCTTGGCCTTCCTGCAAGGACTTGAAACCGGTGCCTTGGATCGAACGGAAATGGACAAACAGGTCCTGGCCGCTTTCCGGGGTGATGAAGCCGAAGCCCTTTGCATCGTTGAACCACTTCACGACGCCGTTTTGACGATCGGACATGGGGTGTTACTCCTCAAATAAACAGTTGGGTGGATACACGGGGCCTTTCGGCACCGCGACTGTCTAGCCAGGGGTAACGCGAACGATGAGCGGATCGTCTGGGCTTGACCGAGTGTAACCCCGCCTGCAAAGCCTCCGGAGAGGATATTGCAGGGCAGGCCGCTGCCGGCTTGCAACCTTGGATCTACCGCATCGGGCCACGATGTACCGTGATCCCGCTTGGAACAGTACGCGCACCATACACCACAACGTCACCGTTTTGGGAAGTAGGGGACGGAACTTTTTTGAGCCTCGAGGGTCCGGCGGCCGGATCCCGTCCCACACCACGGCATGGCGAATCGCGAACCCGCATGAATACAGTGGTTTTACCTGAACCGGGGGCCGAGGACACGGCACGCGGGAAGTCCCGTCGAAAGGTGCGACCCAGCGGGTCAGCAGCGGCCGGCGACCGGTCGGGAGTGACGCATTGCGGCAGATCCGCTCTGCCTGCAGACCGCCCAAAACACTGGCACGCTTCATGCTTTAGCACTCCTCAAACACCCGTGCAGCGTGTTCCCAAGCCCCACCTTCGTTCCATCCAAGAGGAGTTGCCAATGCAGTTCGATGCGCCTGCCAACAATGTCAGCGACGATGTCGTCGTCGCCCGGATCTATGACCTGTCCCGGGAGGGCGACACCACGAACCGCGAGTACCAGTTGCTGGATTACGTGATCCAGAAACGCCTGCAGCAGGCCTACGGGGGAGAGATCACCCGGGGCGCCTACGCCGAATAGGCGGTCGGCCGTCTGGTCAGCCGAAGTCGGGGTTGACCAGACGCTGCAGGAAATGCGGCCCCAATGCAGGCTGCTGGAGCAAGGTGAATATCACGCCGTAGAGCGCGCCCCAAAGGTGGGCGCTGTGATTGATGTTGTCGCCGCCGCGCTTGTCCATCCAGATGCTGTACCAGATATACAAGCCGGCAAAGACGAACGCCGGCACCGGAATGGGGATGAAGAACAGATAGATCCCCGACCACGGGTCGAGCAGGATCGAAGCGAACAGGACGGCCGATACCGCACCCGATGCCCCGAGACTGCGATAGCGAGCGTCATGGCGGTGGCGCATGAACGTCGGCAGGATCGCCATCACCACCGCAGACAGATAGAACAGCAGGAAGCCGACAGGCCCGATCCTCGCGCCGAAATAGCCTTCCATCAGTCCGCCGAACGAATACAGCGTGACCATGTTGAAGATGAGGTGCATACCGTCGGCATGGATGAAGCCATGCGTCAGCAGACGGTCGTACTGCTGCTGCCGATCGATCGCCGGCGGCCACAGGATCAGGCGATCCATCAGCTTCGGGCGTTCCCAGGCCTGCCAGGACACCAGCACGGTGATCGCGACCAGCGCCAAGGTGATGTAGCTGTTCATGCGCATCTCTGCGGTGCACGAGCGCGACGATCAGCCGGCACGGTAGTAATCCTGCAGCGGATAGCGTCTGGCATACCAGGCGAAGATCAACGCCGCGAGAAATGCGAAGCCGGCGAAGAAAAACATCAGGAACGCGTTCTCGCTCAATCCGGTACTCGCGATCTGCGCCATCGCCGTTTCGTTCCGCACCGCGGCATTGGTCAGCAGCACCCAGACGTTGCCGAAGGTCACCGACAGCATCCAGAAACTCATGATCACGCCTTTCATCGGCGGTGGCGACTGGCTGTAGGCGAATTCCAGGCCGGTGGCGGACACCAGCACCTCGCCGAAGGTCAGCAGCGCATAGGGCACGATCTGCCACGCCAGCGACACCGGGTCGCCGCCGTCGATCGACAGCTGGATCATGCCTGCGACCACCCAGGCCAAGCCCGAGAATCCGATGCCGAACCCCATCCGGCGCAGCGCAGTGACCTTGAAGCCGAGCTTCGTCAACAGCGGATACAGCACGATGTTGTTGAACGGGATCAGCGCCATCACCATCAGCGGGTTCAGCGCCTGCATTTGCCCGGCTTCCTTGACCAGCCAGCTCGGCCACCACCACATGTCGTGCGGCACCATCATGGTCTTGCCCTGCAGCACCCAGGTGGACGCCTTCTGGTCGAACAGCGACCAGAACGGGCTGACGATCGCGAAGATGATCAGGATGCGCAGCACCGCACGCACGCCGTCGACCGCGGCATCCGGATGCGCGCCCCGCGCGCGGTCCAACTGCATCGCAGTGCCCACGCCACCCAACAGCAGCACCGCGCCCAGCGCGAGGCAGAACGAAATCACGAAGCCGAAGCCCTTGGGCCACCAGGCGGGCGACAGCGCCCAGCCCACCAACAGCGCCACCGCGATCGCCACACCGGTCATCGCGACCAGACTGCCCGCGCCTCTGCCGTCGTTGCCGCCCCGCAGCGCGGTCTTGACCACATTCATGAACGAATGCGGATCGGCCGGCGCGGGCGGCATGTTCACGTATTTGGCGCGGCCCATCCAGAAAATGACGGTGGCGATGAACATCAGCACGCCGGGAATGCCGAACGCGATCGCCGGGCCGTATTCGCGCAGGAAGATCGGCATCAGCAGCGACGCGAAGAACGAACCGAAGTTGATCGTCCAATAGAACGCGTCGTAGACGATCTTCGCCAGATGCTTGTTGGCCTGGGTGAACTGGTCGCCGACGAACGACGACACCAGCGGCTTGATGCCGCCAGATCCCAATGCGATCAGCAGCAGGCCGGCGTAGAAGCCGTTTCGATTCGTTTCGAACAAGGCCAGGCACGCATGGCCGACGCAGTACACCAGCGAAAGCCAGAGGATGGTGTTGTACTTGCCGAAAAAGCGATCCGACAGCCAGCCGCCGAGCAGCGGGAAGAAATACACGCCGATGACGAAACTGTGGAAGACCTCTTTGGCCATGCCCTCGCGCTCGGCGGCGGGCAGGTAAGCCAGGATCACGCTGCTGATCAGGAACTGCACCAGGATGTTGCGCATCCCGTAGAAACTGAAGCGTTCGCAGGCCTCGTTGCCGATGATGTAGGGAATCTGGCGGGGCAGCTTCGCCGGATCTCCGGCGTACTTCGCTTCAGCGGCTGCAGTCATGGACGGGTCTCGTTATGGATGAACGGGGCCGCCGCGGGCGCGACGGGCTCGGATTCGCGTTGCGATCCGGGAGTGTAGTGCGGAACACGCCGCAGGCGCATGGCCCTTGGCGTTCCATCGGCGGAAGCGCCGCTCAGCGCGCGCCGCCCGAAGCTGGATGATCGGGCTGGGGTGGTGAGACACGACGGGTCAGGCCCACTCGGTCAGCCCCTCGCGCTCATACAGCGTCGAGAACGAAGGCCGGGCCTTCAGGCGCGATGCCAGCGCCGACAGATGCGGCCATTCGTCAGCCGGCTTCGGCATGTTCCGCGACCAGCGCATCAGCATCACCAGATAAAAATCGGCGGCGCTCAGGCGCTCGCCCAGCAGATGCGGGCCGTGTTCGGCCAGGTGGCGGTCGATCCGCTGCCATTCCGCCTCGATCCGCCGTTGCACGTGCTCGCGCACCGCCCCGGCATTGCCCTCGCCGGCCGGCTCATGCGGATACCACCACTGCCGGAACAGCGGCTGCACCATGTTGGCGAGATTGAACATCCACTGGGTGTAGTGCATCCGCTGCGGTTCAGACAGCGCCGGAGCCAGCGCCGCCGCTGGAAAGGCATCGGCCAGATGCATCGACAGCGCCGCGGCTTCGTAATGCGGCGCGCCGTCGATCACCAGCGTCGGCACCACACCGTTCGGATTGAGCGCCAGATATTCCGGGCGTTTCTGCGCGCCCGCAGCGGTATCGACCAGCGCCAGCGCATGCGAGGCATCCACTTCGAGCAGCAGCCAATGCACGACCAGACTGGCGGCGCCCGGGGCGTAGTACAGCGTGTATTCCGTACAGGACATGACGGCTCCGGCATTCAAAACGCCAATCTTCGCATGCTGCTCAAGGCCCTGCGCGTGACCATCGACCTACTCGCCACAGCATCATTGCCGGCACAATGCGAGGTCGCCCCGGAACCCATACGCATGCGCCCTGCCCTGCTTTCTTGTTCGCTGATGTTGGCCCTTGTCGCCGCCGCGTGCGTGCACCCCGCACACGCCGCGACCGACCTCTCGACCACCGCCGAACGCAGCGGCTACGCCCGCACCGGCCGCTACGACGAAGTGATCGCACTGTGCGATGCGTTCGCACGACGCTACCCGGATGCGGTGCGCTGCATCGAATTCGGCACCACGCCGGAAGGCCGGTCGATGAAGGCGCTGGTGGTCACCCGCAGCGGCGCGCACACGCCTGAGCAGGCGCGCAGCGCCGGGCTGCCGGTGGTGCTGATCCAGGGCGGCATCCACGCCGGCGAGATCGACGGCAAGGACGCCGGCTTCCTCGCCCTTCGCGAAGTGCTGGACGGCAAGGCCGCACAGGGCGCGCTCGACAAACTGGTGTTGATCTTCGTGCCGGTGTTCAACATCGACGGCCACGAACGCTTCGGCGCGTGGAACCGTCCGAACCAGAACGGGCCGGCCGAAATGGGCTGGCGCGTCACCGCGCAGAACTACAATCTCAATCGCGATTACGCCAAGGCCGATACGCCGGAAATGCAGGCCATGCTGGCGCTGGAGAACGCGTGGGATCCGATCGCGACCATCGACCTTCATGTCACCAACGGCGCCAAGTTCGAGCACGACATTTCGATCCAGGTCGAACCGCTGCACGCCGGCGACGACTCGATGCGCGCCGCCGGCCTGGCGCTGCGCGACGGCACCATCGAACGACTGCGCGCGCAGGGTTCGCTGCCGGTGCCCTTCTACCCGTCGTTCCTCGAACACGACAATCCGGCCTCGGGTTTCTACGACAACGTGTCGCCGCCCCGCTTTTCCACGGGTTACTTCCTGATGCGCAATCGTCTGGCGATGCTGGTCGAAACCCATGCGTGGAAGGATTACCCGACCCGGGTACGGATCACCCGCAACACCGTGATCGCCGTATTGGAACTTGCCGCCAGTCATGGCGCGGACTGGCGTCGCATCGCGCAGGCCGCCGATCTGCGTGCGCAAAAACTCGGCGGGCAGCCCGTAACGCTGACCTGGAAAGCGAGCGACAAGATGCGCACCATCGATTTCCGCGGGTACGCCTACACCCGTACGCCTTCGGACGTGTCGGGCGCGCTGATGACGCGCTACGACGATACGAAACCGCAGATCTGGTCAGTGCCGATGCGCGATGAGATGGTGCCCGGCTTGACCGTTGCCGCACCGAAAGGCGGGTATTTCGTATCGCCCGCCTACGCCGCATCGGTCGGCGCGAAACTGCGGCAACACGGCATCGCCTTCGATCGGATCGCGCGGGCGATGCCGGGAACGCCGGTCGAAGCGTTCCGCGACGAAACGCCGACGTTCGCCGCGGCATCCTCCGAAGGTCGTCAGCGGCTCACGGTCGATGGCGAATGGAAGCGCGAGACGCAGGACATCGGCCCTGGCGCACTGTTCGTGCCGATCGCGCAGCCGAAGGCGCGGCTGGTGATGACGTTGCTCGAACCGCTGGCGCCCGACTCGCTGCTGGCGTGGGGGCACTTCAACAACGCCTTCGAGCACAAGGAATATATGGAGGATTACGTTGCCGAGGACGTCGCCCGCGACATGCTGGCGCGCGACCCCGCATTGCGCGAGCGTTTCGAGCGCAAGCTGAAGGACGATCCGGCTTTCGCGGCAAACCCGCAGGCGCGACTGGATTTCTTCTATCGCCTGCATACCGCCTGGGACGAACGTTACGGGCTGTACCCGGTGCTGCGCACGGATGCCTCGCGACCTTCGACGCGCTGAAGCACGTTCGGCTTCAGCGGTTCCGGTTCGAAAACTCTGTTAGTTTCAAGTCGCATATCTGCCCGCGCAACGCACGCGAGGCGAATGTCGATCCGGGACTCGCAGAGTGGAACCAGGCGTTTTCGAACTCCAAACTCCAGCCGCAGCGACGGTCTGGGCACTCAGAGCATCGGCGCGAAAAACCAGTACGCGCCGCCCAGCACCGCGGCCCACAGAATCAGCTTGAATACGAACTTCACGACTTTGATGGCGAAATAGGCCGCAACGACAGCCATCACCAGACCGATCCAACCCATCTCCACCACCGCCAACCCCTTCGTCATGTAAGCGCCGCAGGCGCGGCGCGCGAAATCGATCCGCCCAGGTAAACGCCGTGCTCAGCGCGGAACCGGAACGATAGCGGATTCTGCCGCTTCCGCAGGCCGAATGGCAGCCGCAATGGGCGCGAGCGCGGGATCCAGGGCGATGCGATCATCGAAGACGAAGCAATTCCCGGCATACCCCGACCCGCCGACCGCCTCGAAGTAACCGAGGATGCCGCCATCGAGCTGCAGCACGTTGTCCATGCCCTGCTCGCGCATCCACAACGCCGCTTTCTCGCAGCGGATGCCGCCGGTACAGAAGCTCACCACCGTCGCGTCCGCGAGCGATTCGCGGCGATCGAGCACGGCCTCCGGCAGCTCGGTGAAATTGTCGATCGGCAACACCATCGCATCGACGAAAGTGCCGTAGGCGACCTCTTCGCGATTGCGGGTGTCCAGCAGCATCAGGCGACGCCCCTGGTCGTCGGTGCCGTGTTCGATCCAGCGCGCGAGATCCTGCGGCGAGACCGCCGGCGCGCGCCCGGATTCCAGCGAGGACTGCGGCTGGCGGAAACTGATGATCTCCGGTTTGACCTTCACTTTCAGTCGCGAAAACGGCACCGCGCCGGATGCGCTGACTTTCGCAGTCAGGTCCGCGAATCTCGCGTCCTGGCGCAGTTGCGTGAGGAAATCGTCGATGGCCGGCGCTTCACCGGCGAGGAAGAGATTGATCCCCTCGTCAGCGACCAGCACGGTGCCGCGGAGTTTGCCCGCCTCTGCTCGCGATTGCAGCTGAGCGGCCAGCGAGACGGGATCGGCCACAGGCACGAAATGATAGGCGGCGATGTTCTTGATCGGAGCATGCCTGGCCTGGGCATGTTTGATCGGAATGTGTGCAGTCATACCGCGATTTTAACCGGCCAGCGCAGCCTGGAGATTATCCCGCGCCCGCGCCTCGAAACGGTCGCGGAAGAAATCGCTGAGATAGATCCGTTCCGAAGCGAGCAGTTTCCTGAAGAAACGACGGCGTTTGATCCGGTACAACCAGCGCGGCACTGCGCGATACTCCTCGGCGATGGCGCGGTCGTATTCCGCGAAGGCCTGCGGCCCGGCGCCGAGGATCGCCATGTCGCAATCGAGAAAACGCCGGGTGTCTTCGGCAGCCTCGTCGTCGCCGAAATCCACCGCATTCAGGCCGCCGTGGCGAGCCGTCAGCAGAATCAGGTCGGAGACGCGAGCACTGTCGATCCCGGCCTGCGGCCACCAGCGGGCGATATGTTCGATCGCAAGACGCGCCGACTCGGCTTCGTTGTCGGCGCGCCCGGGCACATAGATCGCATCGTGGTAGAGGATCGCGAGTCCGACTTCGCGCGGCTGACACCAGCCCGGCCCTTCGGCGACGGTGCGGAAATGCGCCAGTACGTCTTCGACATGGCCGAAGTGGTGATAGGCGCGGGGTGGAGACGCATAGGCTTGCCGCAACGCGATCAGCTGATCGCCCGGTAGCGACGAAAGCGCCGGGGTGTCGTTACCTGCGATCAAACCGGGATCCTGCAGAAGTAGCGCCGACCGTCGAGGCGAACTGTTGTGATGCCGGTGCCGTCGTAGAGCGGGCTTCAGCCCGCTGCCGATCTACGGAAACACCGCGGCGGGCTGAAGCCCGCTGTACAGAACGCCACCCCATGCATCAATTGTTGATTACCGTCAGCGTCGGAGAGCGCTTCGGCGATTTGTGGTCGACAGCAGCCTCCGCCGTGTAGGCGCAGACGCGGTTTCGGCCTTCGTTCTTGGCGCGATACAGCATCTGGTCGGCGTGCGAGAGCAGACGCGACAGATCGTAACCCGACTGCGCCGTCGAACTCACGCCGAAGCTGGCGGTCACCACGAACGAATACCCGCACTCGCGCGTATCGATCTGGGCCAACTGCGACCGGCAGTCCTCGGCAAGACGCGCGGCGGCGTCGAGATCGAAACCGCGGAGCAGGATGGCGAATTCCTCGCCACCGATGCGGCCGATGTAGTCGACCTTCCTGCAGTGCGCACTGCAGGTCTTGCCGACCTGTTTCAGCACCCAGTCGCCGGCGCCGTGGCCGTAGGTGTCGTTGATTGCCTTGAAGTGATCGAGGTCGAACATGACCAGCGCGGCGGAATCGCCCGCACGCGCGGCCTCGACCAGCGTGCGCTCGGAATTCAGTGTGAAGTGATGACGGTTGCCTAGCGCCGTCAGCGTGTCGGTCTGCGCCAGACGCTGCAGTTGCCCCTGATGACGCTTGATATTGATCATCCAGAAAACGATGGCGCCCAACATCACCAGCAGAAATCCGGCAACGAGTCGCGCCTTCTGGGTGCTGGCGCGCTCCAGCGCGAGCTGCTGCGCCTGCTGTTTGGTCTGGTGGCGGAAGATTTCGTAGGCCAGCTCTTTCGCCTTCACATCGTTGTGATGCGCCATTTCGGATTCGGCGTAACGCTTGTAGAGCTCCAGCGCCACCGATGGCTTCTCGCGCGTGGCCGCGATCTGATACAGCGTGTTGTAGGCGCTGACCAGGGTCGAGGACGACCTGATCTGCTCGCCCAGGGCAATCGTCATGCGCGCATGCGCTTCGGCTGCCGGTACGTCGCCCAGTTTCAGTTTCAGATCGGCAAGCAGAGCGTGAAGCCCCGCGATCAGCCGCGGATAGCGGGTCGCCTGGACTTCGGGGAGCGTCGCTTCGAGCAGTTCGATCGCTTTTTCGGGTTTGCCGTCGCGTGCGAGCTTGCGGGCGAGGATGCCGCGCGCCACGTTCGCCGGTATGTATTCCTTCAACTGCGAGCAACGGGCGATGACCGCTTCGATCGGCGCGTTGTCTTTTGGCAGCAGACCCAGTTCGAACTGGGAAACCACTTTGAAATTACCAGCGAAACAATCGATGCGCGGCGCGGGATCTCCATCGAGCATCTGCTGCGCGTAGCGCAACGCGATGCGATGCTGGCCGATCTCGCTGTAGAGCAGCGCACCGGCGGCCAGGCCTTCGTCATGGATCGCCTTGTCCGTGACGTCCTTGCGGATGGCCTGGGCTTTCTGCAGATACCGCAATCCGGTGGTGAAATCGCGGGTAAGCGCCGAAAAACTCGCGACCAGACCGCCAGCCCGATACTTCAGATTGGGGTCTTTGGTTTCGCCGAAGAGTTGTTGAGCCAGTTTCGAACCCTGGCTCAACTGGTCGCGATAGATCGCCGCTTCGTAGGCCTGAAAATATTTCAGGCGCTGTTTCTGCAGCAGCGTCGTCTTCTGCTTCTCGTTGCGGAGCTGCTCGAGCAGTTCAGTGAATCGCTTGGGGTCGGAGCTCCTGGCCGCATCGGCTTCCTTCAGCAAGGAATCGTAAGCGTTCTGCGCACGGGCATCCTGGATATTCGCCGCGCAAAAGAACACGACGAGAAGTGTGATGAGCTTCCACTGCATAAGACCCTTACCCCTTAGATTGACGACTTGGCCCTCATTCGGCCTGCTTTTTCTCGTCTTCCCCATCCCCTTCGCTCGGGCTCTCTTCAGCAGGCCTTTCTTCGGGGGCAGCGACGGCGAACATCATTTTCCGGCGACCATTCAACAGGTCGTTCAACTTCGAATGGTCGCGGAGTTTGAGTGCCTTGCGGGACTCGTCATCCGCATCCAACATCGCAATTGCGGCTTCGTAATCGGCGGTTGTCATCCGCGCCATCACGGCATTGCCGCCCATCGATTCGAGAAACTGGATCACATTCGACATTGATTCCCCCATTGTGCTTGATGATTCAACGTGGCTTCAGCCGTTCGTCGGCCAATACCGCCGCGATTTATTGCAGGTACAAGTGGCGCAAAGCATTGAAAGCGAACGCGTTTCCCCGAAGCAACAAGCCCTGCACCCCTGCCCGCAGTCGCAGGCTATGCGAAAAATCCATCCATATCAATCACTTCTGCCGATGATGGGGACGGCGGAGCCGCTGACTTGCGAGATCTCACCCAAGTAAGAGACGAGTCGTTCAGCATCCTACGCCTGCGGCTTCCGCAAACGATCCTCGTCGGGACATCCGGCAGGCCGATCCGCACAGCCTCCGGCCACGCGGCCGACTGCCCGCCGACCGGCAGGTTCGGGTCTACGCGTCACTCAAGGCCGCATCGATTTCAGCGATGCGCTTGAGCATCGCCTCGTTGCGCTGCATCGGTCGCGCAGGCGGGAGCACCAGTGTGCTCTGCACGGACAGCGTGGCATCGACCAGTGCGCTCAACGGCATCCGCTCCATCCGCGGCGTCGAGATCGGCAGGGTCGCGGCTTCGTAGACGATGACTTCATGTTCCGGCGGGTAACCCTCTTCGGCCAGCAGCTCCAGCAGCAGCCGGCGATACGGCGCGCCGGTGCCGTAGCGCGCCAGGGTGCGGTCGCCCGCCAGACCGATCTGCCAGAGGATCAGATAGGCGGAGGGATCGATCCGGCGCCGGAAAAACATCATCTGGCTGGTTTCGTGATGCTGGCAGCCATAGGTGCCGGGGTCGATGCCGAGATCGGCATACAGACAGTCTTCGGCCGAGATGCCCGGATGCATCTGGGCGTCGAAGCCCTCGGCGCGGGCCTGGGCAATGGCGTGGTGCGGCACCTGCGCGAACACGCCCGGGTGACCGTAGAACACCCCGCAGACGCGCTTGCCGGCGCGGACTTCGCCGAGCATCGCGTCGATCATCTCGCGGTAGCTCTCGGTGCGACGCTTGCCTTCGGCGTAGTACGGCTGGAGGCTGCGCATGTCCGGCCGCATGTCCTGCAGCCACAGTTCGACGATGGCATCCGACACCAGGCAGAACACGACATCCGCCTGTCGGATCTCGCTGCGCGCGCGCGGGCTGATATGCGCCCCCAACATCATGCCCGGCCCCACACACACGAAACTGCCGCTTTGCTGCATCGCCGGACACTCTGTGATTGCGTGCGCGCAATGTATCAGTTCGCCTGCGCGCCCAGCGCCGGCATCAGCGCGCCGTACCGCGGAGGGCCCGCCATTCCTGCCTGCTCAGGCGCCATTCCTCTGGCGGCGAAGCGGGCCGCTCGACCGGCGGTTGGGCAGGCCGGTCCACGTGGCCGAAACCTAGCGTCGCGCCGAGACGGGCGACCCGCGCGTTCGTCTCGGCATGACGGGCAAAAACGGTTTCGATATCCAGCCCCCAGTGGTTGCCCAGCAGCAGATCGACGAATCGCTGCGAGGCTTCGATCCCCAGCCCTTGGCCTTGACTCTGCGGCAGCAGCATCATTCCCAGTTCCAGGCTCGCCGGATCCGCCAGGGGACGGATGAACGACTGTATTCCGATCGCGTCATCGGTGCTCCGGTCCGACAATCGCCAGTATCGCGCCCGGACCGGCGTTTCCGCGTTGTAGCCCAGCACTTTGTCGAAGACGACGTCCGCTTCTGCCTCGCACATCACCGCGCCGATGTGCGCCATCACCGAACCATCCGTGTACAGGCTGCGGTAGAGATCGCGATCGCGGCCGTCGATCAGACGCGCCTGCAATCTGGGCGTCTCGAAGCGCCAGTCGATAGCGGTAGCGGCATGCGTGTCCATCGTGCTCACAGGAACGTCGCGTAGGCATCCAACGGCAGGCGCTGGATGTCCGGGACGCGGCAGTCTGGCGCGGGGTGGCCCACCACCAGCAGCAGATAGGCCATTTCGTTCTTCGGCCGCCCCAGGATCCCGTTGAGGAAACCCATGGGGCTTGGGGTGTGGGTCAGCGTAGCGAGACCGGCGCGATGCAGTGCGGCGATCAGCAGGCCGCTGGCGATGCCGACGGATTCGTGAGGGTAGTAGCGCTTCACCTTCTCGCCGTCGGCGTCGAAGGCGAAGCGTTCGTAGAAGATGCCGATCAGCCACGGTGCGGTGTCGAGGAAGGGCTTGTCGGCGTCGGTGCCCAGCGGCGCCAGCGCTTCGAGCCATTCTTCCGGCGCGCGATGGCGATAGAACTCGCGTTCCTCGGCCTCGGCGGCTTCGCGGATGCGGTGTTTGATCTCGGCGTCCTGCACCGCGACGAAGCGCCACGGCTGCTGGTTCGCGCCGCTGGGCGCAGTGCCGGCGGCGCGCAGGCAGTGTTCGATCACCGCGCGCGGCACCGGCGTGGCGGCATAGTCGCGGACGGTGCGGCGGCGGGCGAGTTCGTCGGCGCAATCGCGGGCCGCAGCGATGCGCGCCTCGTCGGACAGCGGCGGCATCGGCGGCAAGGGAATGGTCTGGTGATGCTGCATCGCTCGGATCCTGTTCCGTGAACCGGAAGAGCGTAGCGCGCCCGGGCGGGCGAACCATAGCAGGCCACTGGCGGGTCCGCGCGGCCGGTTGAGGGCGTCGCGGCGGCTGACTACACTCGTCGGCTGCGCCCAGGCGCCGCAACCCGCCAAGGGGCCGTCATGCATCCATTGCTCATACTCTCGTTGGCGCTGCAGATCGGCTGCGCCGTGCATGCGGTGCGCACCGGCCGTCCCGGCTACTGGCTGTTCGTCCTGCTGGCGGGCTCCTACATCGGCGTCGCCGTCTACGTGATCGCAGAAGTGCTGCCCGATCTGCGTCACAGCCGCGGTGCGCGGCAGGCGCTGCGCAGCGCGCACGACCGCATCGACCCGGAGCGCCGCAAGCGCGAGGCCACGCGCCAGCTGGATGTCGCCGACACGCTCGACAACCGCCGTCGTCTGGCCAGGGAGAGCTTCGACAGCGGCGACTATCAGCAGGCGGCGGAGCTGTACCGTTCCGGCCTGCGCGGCCTGTACGCGACCGATCCGGAGCTGATGCTGGGCCTCGCCCGCTCGCAGTTCGCGCTGAATCTGCACGCCGAAGCGCGGCAGACCCTGGATGCGCTGATCGCGGCCAACCCGACGTTCCGATCGAGCGAAGGCCACCTGTTGTACGCGCGCTGCCTGGAGGCATCCGGCGACAGCGCCGCCGCCATCCACGAATACGAGGCGCTGGTGGAGGGTTTCCTGGGCGAAGAGGCGCGGGTGCGTTTCGGGCTGCTGCTCAAGCGCGAGGGCCGCGTCGCGCAGGCGACGGACGTGTTCAACACGGTGCTCAAGCGCTCGCGTGTCGCACCCGGGTATTACCAGCGCGAGCAGCGCGAATGGATCGAGATCGCGAACCGCGAAACCGCAACGGGCGCAGGCTGAGCATAGGCGCGCGCAGTCGCGGCCGTGTCCGGCTCCAACCGTTAGCATGGACGGTATGTCTGCGGCCCCCATCATTCGCCTGATTCCTCCCGGGGCCGATCCGTCCGGTGCGCAGCCTTCGGAGACAGTCACACAAGCGCCTTCCCCGGTGCTGGTCGCTTTCAGCGGCGGACTGGACTCCACCACCCTGCTCCACCTGCTCGCCCACGATCCGGCGATCCGCGACCGCGGACTGCGGGCGATCCATGTCCATCACGGTCTGCACGCCCGTGCCGACGCCTGGGCCGAACACTGCGCCGAACGCTGTCTGGCCTGGGGCATCGCACTCGATGTCGCGAAGGTCGCGGTGCGCCGCGACAGCGGGCTGGGCCCCGAAGCCTCGGCGCGACAGGCGCGGCGGCAGGCGTTCGCGGAGGCACTGCGCAGCGGCGAGACGCTCGCGCTGGCGCAGCATCGCGACGACCAGGCGGAAACCTTCCTGCTGCGCGCGCTGCGCGCGTCGGGGCCAGACGGTCTGGCCTCGATGCGTCCCTGGCGACGCTTCGCGAGCGGCTGGATGTGGCGCCCGCTGCTAGACACGCCGCGCGACGCACTCGCGACCTACGCCGCGCACCACGGTCTGGACTGGATCGAGGATCCAAGCAACGCCGACACCGCGCTGGACCGCAATTTCCTGCGCCATCGGGTGTTGCCGCTGCTGCGCGAACGCTGGCCGCATGCCGACGACGCGTTCGCCCGCGCCGCAGCGCTGGCCGCGGAAGCCAGTGAGCTTCTCACCGCGCACGACGAAACACTGCTGGCATCGGTGCGCGAAGCGAGCAGCAACGCGATTTCGGTGCCGGCCCTGCTCACCTTGCCGGCCGCGCAGCGCGCTCGCGCGCTGCGCCACTGGGTCGCCACTCTCGGATGGCCGCCGCTGCCGGCGGAAGGCGTCGTCCGGATCGAAGCCGACCTGCTGGGCTCGCGTTCCGCCACCGCCAGCGACGGACGCACGCCCCGTTTCGCCTGGCGCAGCGTGGAGATCCGCCGCTGGCGCGATGCATTGCATGCGATCGACGCCGACCGCGCGCTTCCACCGGCGTGGTCATGTCCGTGGGATGGCCGTCAGCCGCTGATCCTGCCCAACGGCGACACCTGGACGCTTGCGGGCGCCGGCGAATTTCCCTCGCCGCTGCTCGCCCACGCGCGACGCGGCGGCGAACGCATCTTGTTGCCCGGACGCGCCCACCATCACACCCTCAAACATGCGCTGCAGGAACTGGGTATCGCCCCTTGGGAGCGCGCGCGCATGCCGCTGCTCAGCGCCGCGGATGGCACGCTGCTCGCCGCAGGCGACCGCATCCGGTCTGCCGACCTCGAGGAATGGCTGCAATCGCAGGGCGCGACGCTGGTGTGGAGCGGCGAAGACCGACCCATCACCACAATCCATACCGCAGCCCCTGTCGGCTGAAACTTCGAAGGCTTACACTCCCGCCATGGCCCGAAAGACCGCTTCCGACACTCCAGACACCGCCCCGGTCGCATCGCCCGTGGCCGACTTCGAACAATCGCTCGACGCGCTCGAGCATCTGGTCGAGAAGATGGAACTGGGGCAGATGAGCCTGGAGGATTCGCTTGCCGCCTACGAACGCGGCGTCGGTCTCTATCGCCGCTGCCAGCAGGCGCTGGAACAGGCCGAACTGCGCGTACGCCTGCTCAGCGATCCCGAGCAACCGGACAGCGCCGAACCCTTCGGCGATACCGCCAGCGGCAATGGTTGATCCGCTGTCGGCGGATCGCATCGCGACCCACGCCACAACCCACCCGGACACGTTTGCGAATTGGCGTCGGCGCGTCGACGAAGCGCTCGAACATGCCCTGAGCCACCGCACTCTGCCCGGTTCGCGCCTGCAGGCATCGATGCGCCATGCCGCGCTGCTGGGCGGCAAGCGCATGCGTCCGCTGCTGGTCTACGCCACCGGCGCGCTGCTCGCCGCCGACATCGCCGCACTGGACGCGCCAGCCAGCGCGATCGAACTCATCCATGCCTACTCGCTGGTCCACGACGATCTGCCGGCGATGGACGACGACGCCCTGCGTCGCGGTCAGCCGACGGTGCACGTGGCCTTCGACGAAGCCACCGCGATCCTCGCCGGCGACGCGCTGCAGTCGCTGGCGTTCCAGCAGTTGGCCGAAGCGCCGCTGCCGGCCGACGCGCGCATCTCGATGGTGCGCGAGCTGGCCATCGCCAGCGGCGCCGCCGGCATGTGCGGCGGCCAGGCCTTCGATATCGACGCCACGGGCCGCGGCGGCGATATTTCGCTGGGCGAACTCGAACGATTGCACGCGCTGAAGACCGGGGCGCTGCTGCGCTGCGCGGTGCGCCTGGGCGCGATCGCCGGCAACGCCGATCGCGACGCGCACGCTGCGCTCGACCGCTACGCCGAAGCGCTGGGGCTGGCGTTCCAGATCCGCGACGATCTGCTGGATATCGAAGGCGACAGCGCGACGCTGGGCAAGACCGCCGGCAAGGATCTGGCGCAGAACAAGGCCACATTTCCGGCGCTGCTGGGCGTGGAGGCATCGCGCGCGAAACTCGTCGAACTCGCCGACACGATGCGCGCGTCGCTGGCGCCGTTCGGCGACCGCGCCGACCTGCTCGCCGCGCTGGCGAGACAGGTCGTCGAACGCGACCGTTGAATCAAAAACGTAGGAGGGCCTTCAGGCCCGAGCTCTACGCTTTTGATTCGATTCGATCGCGTCAAGCAAGATCTCGGGCCTGAAGGCCCTCCTACGCGCGGTCCGGATTCAGAACAACCGGATCGTCAGCGGATAGCGATATTCCTCGCCGTCGTAGGCCTTGACCGTGGCGACGATGGTCAGCACCACCCAGGCGATAGCCAGCGCGATCCACAGCGGCACCGCGACCAGCAGCCCCAGGCCCAGCGTGAAGATCACCAGCGCGATGCTGGCGACGGCGTACAGGAACATGCTGACGTTGAAGTTGATGGCTTCCTTCGCATGCGCGGCGGCGAAAGCGGAGCGGTCGCGGATCAACAGCCAGACCACCAGTGCGGCGATGGCCCCGGCGATGCCCGCGAACCACGAGGTCGCGAAGGCGGCGACCAGCGCGGCAAGATGCGCGCCCGCAGCCCAGGTGCGGGCGCTGGAATCGCTCGAAGCGGTGTCGATGGTCGGAAGCGTGTCGTTCATAGCCATGTCCTCGCGGGGGAAACTCCCGCCTTGCGCGTCCGGAAACGTCCGGCGCCCCTACAAGATGAGGCCTGCGGCGGCGCGCGCAAGCCAACGAAAGACATATCCCGGCACGCATCGGCGCGTGGCGTCATCCACCGCGCAGCAGCCCTTCCAGCGGCCGCACCGCGCGGCTGTCGGGGAAGATCCGCGTCTCCAGCGCCGATTCCGGCACCGCCAGATGCGCGGCCAGCAGGCCTTTGAACACCGCGCGCAGATCGGTGGTGGGGCGCAGGTCGCGGCCGTCCAGCAGCGCGCCGGGGGCCAAGCCGGGCCAATCGCCGCCGATCCGCCCGCCGCGGACCGCGCCGCCCGCGAGCAGGGCCACGCCACCGACGCCGTGATCGGTGCCGGCGCTGCCGTTGGCGGCGACGGTGCGTCCGAACTCGGTCACCACCACCACCGCGGTCCGCGCCCATTCGTCCGCCAAGCCTTCGCGGATCGCACGCAGGCCGGCGTCGAGCTCGGCGAATTTCCGGTCGAGCGCCAGTTGCTGGCCGCGATGGGTATCCCAGCCGCTGTCTTCGACGAAGGCGATCCGCGCCGCGTTCGGGCCACGCATGCGCCGGGCCGCAGCAGACATGGCATCTGGCAGCCGGAAGGCGCCGCGCTGTGAACCCATGTCGGTGACCGACGTTTCCATGGCATCCGCAAACACCGGCGCCAGCCGCGCATCGGCGGCGTACAGCGGCTGCAACTGCTGCATCAGCGCATCGGGCAAATCGCGAGGCAGCGGCGGCGACCAGATCTCAGCGCGTCCGGAGCCGCGCATCGCCAGCGGCATCACCTGGGCGATGGCGACGCCCTTGGACGCGGCCATTGCCTCGATGCAGCGACCGATCCAGCCGTCGCGCGCGCCGCCGGGCGCAGCGGTGCCGTTCTCCAGACAATCCTGCGCATCGAAATGCGAGCGTTGCCGGTACGGCGGCGCCACCGCGACCAGCGGCAGCAACTGTTTGTCGGCATACAACGTGTGCGCGAACGTCATCTTCGGATGCAAGCCGAAGCTGCCGTCCAATGCCAGCGCGTCGCGCACGGCGAGTTGTCCGCGCGCGCGCAGATAATCGTTGTCGCCCTGCGGCGGCAGCAGATGCAGGCCGTCCATCGCGCCGCGCAGCAGCACGACCACCAGCCGCGTCTGTCCGTTCGAGGCGGCCGGCGACAGCCCGGGCCACAGCGTGAGCATCGCGGTGCCGCCGAGCGCGGCGAGAAAACGACGTCGGGTGAGATCGGTATCGCGACGGGTCATCACACTCTCCACTGGAATGCGGGGCTGGAGAACAGCAGCGCGAAGCCTTCCTGCGACGAACCTGCGCGACGCAGCAGGTCCGCGAACGGCCCCTGCACCGCTTCCGCGCCCAGCACATCGGCCGCGAGTTCGACCGGCTTGCGCGCGACGGACACCTGCCCGGCCAGCGCAGCCGCCGCCTGCAGACGTTTGCGCAGCGCATCGCCGCTGGCCCAGTCGGCGGCGGTGTCGGGAAAACCCGCAGGCGAGCGCGGTGTGAACGTCGGTTGGCCCAAGCCCTGCAGCAAGCGCGTCAATCCGCGCGGCTGGCGATCGAGGCGGATCGCGCCCGCGCGCATCGCCGAGACCACGAAATCGTCCGGCGTCTTGAATTTGCGCGCATCGGCGGACCACGCGGCATCGTCGTCGATCATAGCCCCGTACAGCGCCGGCAGCGATCCGCCGCTGCGCAGGAACGCCGCGGACATGCGTTCCACCAGTGCCAGCGGCGGCGTGTCGGAAACGAAATGCCGGGCGAGTTTCAGGCTGAGATGGCGCGCGGTGGCGGGATGCACGGCCAGGTCGCGCAGGATCGCGCGGCCCTGCGCTTCGCCGCCTTCGGCGTAACGTTTGCCCAGCACGCTGCGCGCGCCGGGTTCGTGCGCGCCGGGCCGGAACACGAAGGCCGAAGTCGCGCCGTTCTGCGCGTCGCGACGCAGCGGCGTGCCCCACCCTGTGATCGCGCGCGCCAGTTCGACGACATCCTGCTGCGCGTAGCCGCCGTCGACGCCGAGCGTGTGCAGTTCGAGGATTTCGCGCGCCAGGTTTTCGTTGAGGCCGAGCCTGCGCTGCGCATCGCGACGTTCGACGCGGCGCGCGAGCATCGAGTCGTCGCCCACCGATGCGGCATTGTCCAGATACAGCAGCATCCCGGGATGGGTTTCCACCGCGAGCAGCAGATCGGCGAAATGGCCGGTGACGTGCGGACGGATCGCCTCGCGCTCCATCGGCGCGGCGAGCAGGCGCGCGCTGTTCTTGTCGATGGAGATCGCGAAATGGTTCGACCAGAACCGGACCAGGCGTTCGACGAACGGCGCCGATGTCGTCGCGGCGAGGCGATAGCGCGCGCCGATATCGGCCATGGCGTCGCGACGGATCGCCTGTTGCAGCGGCGTACGCTCGATGTCGTCGACCATCGGGGCGGTCGCGGGTTCGGCCGACGCATCGGCGGCGCGCGCGCGACGACGCTGCTGGCGGTATTCGGCTTCGCGCTGGAGGATATCGAGGCTGTCGGGCAGACCGGCGAACGGCGCGAGATCCGGTTTGGACTGCAGTTGCGCGTGCAGCCACCGGCGCGGATCGTCAGCCTGCGCGAGTTCGCCAGGCATGGCGCCCAGACCGAAACGATTGACCGCTGCGGTTGCGGTGGTGCCGCTCATGTCGCGCTCCAGCGTCGGAAGACTCCTGTGTCAACGTCTGCGGCGATGGCGGGTTGACGTGCAGCCGCAAAAAAACCCCGGCGCCTGAGCGCCGGGGTTTCGGATTTTTGAACGTTGAAGCCGTGAACCGCGTCGGCTTATTTGATCAAGCGGATTGCGAAAGGGTAGCGATAGGCCACACCTTCATTCGCCTTGATAGCCGCGATGACAATGAAGACCAACGCTGTGATTCCAACGATGATCATCAGCGGAATGGTGATGAAAAACAGTAGCCCCAGAGAAATCAACGTCAGCAGCAGAAGAACCAACATGATCGCAGCGAGGGTGATGTTGAAGTTAAGCGCTTCCTTGGCCTGCTGGCTCACGAATGGCATGGTCTCTTTTTTCATCTGCCAGATGATCAACGGCCCCAGGAAGCAACCGATACTGCCGGCCCAACCAGTAGTGAGCAAACCACCAAGGAGTGCGGACAGATGCGCGAACATCGCCCATTGACGCTCCTCAGCGCTTGGAATGCCGGATGTCGTTTCCGGCGCCGTGCTGTAATCGGTGTTTGGTTCAGACATTGCGTCGACTCCCAATATGGTTGGTTCGTGGATCAGGCCCTCAGTGCAAGACTGAGGCACGCGGACATAGATCAAATCTGTAGAACGTCAATCGCCGCCGGCAACGGTCATCCGCCCGACCAGGATCGAACCGACCCGCAGATGCGAGCGCAGGTCGACATCGCTGCCGATCGCCTCGATCCCGCGCAGCATCTCGCGGAGGTTGCCGGCGATGGTGATCCCGTCCACCGGGTAGGCGATTTCGCCGTTTTCGACGTAGAACCCGGCGGCCCCGCGCGAATAGTCGCCGGTGATCGCATTCACGCCCTGCCCCATCAGTTCGGTGACCAGCAGCCCGGTCCCCATGTCGCGGACCAGGGCGTCCAGACCCTCGGCGTTCGCCGCGACCTCCAGGTTGAACACGCCGCCGGCGTTGCCGGTGCTCTGCAGGCCGAGCTTGCGCGCGGAATAGCTGCCCAGCACATAGCGTTGGAGGATGCCGTCGCTGACCAGATCGGACTCGCGGGTGGCGACGCCCTCGGCGTCGAACGCGCTGGAGCGCATGCCGCGCATCAGGAACGGACGCTCGCGGACCACGCACCAGTCGGGCAGCACCCGGGTTCCCACGCTGTCGAGCAGGAAACTGGCGCCGCGGTACAGCGCGCTGCCGGAGACCGCGCCGAGCAGATGGCCGAACAGCGAGCGCGCGACCTCGGCGTGGAAGAGGATCGGCAGCGTGCCTGTGGGCAGCGTGCGCGGCCGCATCCGCGCGAGCGTGCGTTCGGCGGCGCGGCGGCCGATCGCGGCGGGCGTTTCCAGATCCTCGCGGGCCAGCGCGAGGCTGTACCAGCCATCGCGCTGCATGTCCTCGCCTTCGCCGGCGATCAGTGCGCAGGAAATGCTGTGGTGGGTGTCGCGCTCGCGGCCCAGGAAACCGTGGGAATTGGCGTAGACGCCGATGGATTCGCCGGTGGACGCCGAAGCGCCGTCGGAATTGGCGATGCGCGGGTCGGCGTCGCGTCCGGCGGCTTCGCAGGCCAGGGCCAGATCCACCGCTTCGTCGGCCTCCAGCCGCCACGGGTGCCAACTGTCGAATTCGCGCGCATCGGTGGCCATGCGCCCGGCGTCGGCGAGGCCGGAGGCCGGATCGTCCTCGGTGTGGCGCGCGATGGCGCAGGCCTGGGCCACGGTGGCTTCGAGGCTCTCCGGACGCAGGTCGGCGGTGCTGGCGCTGCCCTTGCGCTGGCCGAAGTAAACGGTGATGCCGATGGAGCGGTCGCGGGTGGATTCGACGCTTTCCACCGCGCCCATGCGCACGTTGACGTTGAGGCCGCGATCTTCGTCGCAGCTCACCTCGGCTTGCGAGGCGCCCTGGGCGCGGGCGCGGGCCAGCAGGTCGCGGGCGAGATCGGACAAACGGTCCAGCCGGGCCTGGCTGTCGTCGCCGACATTCGCGCCGACATTAGCGGACGGGGAGGAAGCGATCGCGTTCAATGCATTATCCTGTGGTCATGAGAGGCAAAGACACCGAAACCGGCGATTTTCTGTCCCCGAGCCGCAGTCAGCAGCGGCGCGAGGCCCTTGAAGTACTCGAACTGGCCCGCCAGCTCTCGGCGTTGACGCCGCAGCAGGTGGCGCGACTGCCGGTGCCCGAGGGACTGATATCGCATATCGACGACACCCGGCGCATCACGTCGCACGGCGCCCACAAGCGGCAATTGCAGTATCTGGCGAAACAGATGCGGCGGGAAGACGACGACACCCTGCACGCGATCCGCGACGCGCTGGACAGCAGCGGCGAACCCGCGCGGCTGGAGGCGGCGATGCTGCATCGCGCCGAAGCCTGGCGCGAGCGGCTGATCGCCGACGGCGACGCGGCCCTGACCGAACTGCTGACCGATTTCCCGCACGCGGACCGCCAGCACCTGCGGCAGCTCGCGCGCAACGCGCACGAAGAGAAGTTGCGCAACAGACCGCCGCATGCGTTCCGCGAACTGTTCCGCGAGCTGCGGGATTTGCTTGCGGGAAGCGGCGATGAAGACGAGAGCCCTGAAGCACCCGTCGACGACAGCCAATCCTGAAACAGCCGGGCTTCGCGTTGCTCCCCTCTCCCACCGGGAGAGGGGCTGGGGGAGAGGGTTCGTCTGCTGACGATCCTCGATTGCCGCCGTACCCTCACCCGCCGCGCCTTGCGCGGCGACCTCTCCCGAGGGGAGACGTGAAAAGCCCCGTTGCGTCACGCCTTCGTCCCGCCCACCGTGATCTGTTCGATCAACAGCGACGGCTGACCCACGCCTACCGGCACGCTCTGGCCATCCTTGCCGCAGGTACCGACACCTTCGTCCAGAGCCAGATCGTGGCCGATCATCTTCACCCGCTGCATGGTTTCCGGGCCATTGCCGATCAGCGTCGCGCCCTTCACCGGCGCGGTGACGCGGCCGTCTTCGATCAGATAGGCCTCGGTCGCGGAGAACACGTATTTGCCGCTGGTGATGTCGACCTGACCGCCGCCGAAATTCACCGCGTACAGGCCGCGCTTGACCGAGCGGATCATGTCCTCGGGCGAATCCTGGCCGGCGAGCATGTAGGTATTGGTCATCCGCGGCATCACCTGATGCGCGAACGATTCGCGGCGGCCGTTGCCGGTGACGGACATGCCCATCAGCCGCGCGTTGTGGGTGTCCTGCATGTAGCCGGTGAGCACGCCGTCCTCGATCAGCGTCGTGCAGCGGGTGGGCGTGCCTTCGTCGTCGACGTTGAGCGAACCGCGGCGGCCCGGCAGGGTGCCGTCGTCGACGATGGTCACGCCCGGCGACGCCACGCGCTGGCCCATGCGGCCAGCGTAGGTCGAGGTGCCCTTGCGGTTGAAATCGCCTTCCAGACCGTGGCCGACCGCTTCGTGCAGCAGCACGCCCGGCCAGCCGTTGCCCAGCACCACCGGCATCGCACCGGCGGGCGCGTCGACCGCGTCCAGATTCACCAGCGCTTGGCGCAGGGCTTCCTGGCCGCAGCGCTCGGGGCGGTCGCCGCCCAGCAGTTCGGCGTAATCGTAGCGGCCGCCGTAGCCGGAACTGGCCGATTCGCGGCGGCCGTTCTGCTCCACGATCACCTGGGCGTTGAAGCGCACCAGCGGCCGGATGTCGCCGGCGACCACGCCGTCGCTGCGGGCGACGAACATGGTGTCGACCGCGGCGCTGAGCGACACCGTGACCTGGCGCACGCGCGGGTCGGCGGCGCGCAGCAGCCGGTCGACCCGGCGCATCGCCTCGAGTTTGTCGGCGTTGCCGTAGGCGTCGATCGGATCGGTCGCGATATACAGCGGCTCGGTGGCGGCCATGCCGGTGCGCATCAGCGTCGCCGGGGTGCGGCTGTCGCCGTCGCGGGCGATGGCTTTCGCGGTGCGCGCAGCCGCCAGCAACGCGTCGGCGTTGATCTCGTCGGAATACGCGAAACCGGTCTTTTCCCCGGAAATCGCCCGCACGCCGACGCCCTGGTCGATCGCGTGCGAGCCGTCCTTGATGATGCCGTCCTCCATCGTCCAGCCTTCGCGGCGCGTGTGCTGGAAGTAGAAATCGCCGAAATCGATGCCCGGCCCCAGCAGCAGGCCGAATCCGCGTTCGAGGGCGGCATCGTCCAGCCCGGCGGGCGCCAGCAGTCGCGATTCGGAGAGTTGCAGCATCGGGGGCATGGGGGTTCCGGTGAATGTATCGACAGGACAGGAGTGGTGACGGGCAGCGACGGTATCAACCCGCGCCCGGCGCGGAACGCGCGGACGCACCGCTGCGTTCGATCACTTCCACTTTCGGGTCTTTCCAGGGCCCGGTGACGCGGTAATTCTTGGCCGAGGCCTGGCCGAGCGGCTTCTGCAGCACCGCATTGGCGACCGCACCGACCGCGGCGCCGACCGGACCGCCGGCGATCGCGCCGACCGCCGTCAGCAGATTGCCGGTCTTGGGCAGCACTTCGATGGTCTGGTCGAAGGTCTGCGTGCGCATGTTCGCGGCGCCGCGGATATTGATCGACGCCGCCGGGCCGTTGATCGCGAAATCCTCGCTGCGCGCGCTGCCGCCGCTGAACCTCACGGTGCCGCCGAGCTTGTTGAACGCGAAGCCCTTGGAAAAGAAGTCGCGGAAATCCAGGCTGAGGCGGCGCGGCAGCTGGGCGATGCTGAGCAGGCCCAGCACGCGGCCGGTGCCGCCCGGCTCGATCTCCACCAGGCGGCCGTCCTTGACGTTGACCGTGAGCGTGCCGTCCAGCGCGGCGAGCTGGAGCGCCATCGGGCTGCCGGCCCAGGACGCATCGAAACGCGCATCGCCCTTGCCGCCGTCGAGCCGCCCGCCGAGGCCGAAATCGTTGAGCAGCGCACCGAAATCGTCGCTGGCGACGGTGGCGTTCAGGCGCGTGCGGGTCGCCGCGCCGCGACCGCTCCAGTCGCCGGCGACATCGATCCGCCGGGTCGGCGCGCGCGTCTGCAACTGCACGATGTCCATGCCGGTCGAGGTGGGACGCGAACGGAACTGGGTGTCGCCGAGCGCCGCGCCGGCGATGCGCAGATCGTCCACGCGCAGATTCATCGCGGGCACTTTCGAGGGATCGATATCGCCGGAGCCCGAGGCCGCGATCGCTGTGGATGTCGCCGTGGACGTCGCCGCGGATGCCGCCGCGCCTGAACCGGCGCTGCGCCAATGCAGGCGTTGCAGCCGCCCGGCGATGGTGCCGCCGTCGGTATCCGGCACCAGCAGCGCGCCGGCCAGGGCTGCGCCTTCGAGCTGTACGCCCAGCCCACCGCTGGCGGGCACGATCTGCAGCCGAGTGTCGGGGAATGCCGCGCCGAGCAGCAGCAGGCGGTCGGCGGCGACGTCGGCGCGTCGCAGCGGCAGGCGGCTGCCGCCGTTGCCGCGGGTCAATGCGACCCAGCCGATGGCGTCCAGCGACGCCGCGCGGCCGCCGATCACCAGACCGCTGGCCGGCGGCGCCTCGGCGATGCGATCGGTGCCGAACGCGGCGCGGATGCCGAGCTGCCCCTGGGTGTCCTTCGCACGCAGCGCAAAACGCTGTCCGAAGGCGAGCGCGATCTCGCCCTTGCCGATCGGCAATTGCAGGTCGAGCGTGGTTGGCAGCGCCGTACCGGCGGCCTTGTCCATCGGTGCCGGCAGATCCAGCGCCATGCCGACCAGATCGGAGCGAAGCAGCAGTTTCGTGATCTGCGCGACGGGCGCTTTCGTCGATTTCGACGCGGCGGCGCCCGCGGGCGCTGCCCCTGCAGGAATTGCGATGCCAGCGGTCCAGCGCGAACGTCCGCGCACGAACGGCTTGAGCCAGGCCAGGTCGCTGGCGCGGTCGAGCAGATCGTCGCTGGTCAACGAGGCTTCGAGTTCGGCCTCGAAGCCCTGACGTTTATCGTGCACGTGGCCCGGGCCGGCGCGCAGCGACAGCCGCCCGTCCTGGCGGTCGTACTGCGCACGCAGATCGTTCGCACTGAAGCCGTTTTCGTCGTAGCGCGCGCGCCCGTTCACGCCGGCGAACGCGAGTTTCCACTCGGATTCGGACAGGCGCACGCCGCGCAGTTCGATCTCGCCGTCGATCTTCGGCTTCTGCGACGGCGGACCGTGCAGCGGCAGCGCCAGCGTGAAGCCGACCGACGCCGGCCCGCTGGCGCCCAGGCTCGACAGGATGCCAGCGTGATCCTTGCGCAGCGGACTCTGCCGCACCAACCCGAGCAGTTTCGCGGCATCGGCGTCCGCGTGCGCATCGATGCCGAGCGCGCCGTCGCCGTAGTCGGGAATGCCCGCCTGGAATTCGTGGATGCCGACCTCGGCCAGCACCGCTTTGCCGGCGACCGAAAACCCGTTGCCGATGAAGGCGATATCGGCGTCCATGTCGGAGGTCGCCGGCCAATCGGCGTTGAATTTCACGCGCATGTCCTGCAGCGTGGCGCGGGCATCGAACACGCCCGTCGGCACCGCGCCGGCCGGCGACATGAACGGCCAGTTCTCCAGTTCGCCGGCGATCACCGCGCGGCCGCCGCGCACATGTCCGGAGACCAGCGCGGTATCGAGCCACTGGACCAGCGATGGCGACATCACGTGCTTGGGCCAGAAGCGCTTGGCGGTGGGCGCCAGCGCATCGTCGAGATCGGCGGCGATATCGATCCGCGGCGCGGTGCCGTCGCCCTGGAACCACAGCCCACCGCGCACGTCGGCGCCATAACCGTCGCCGTCGATGCGCAGCGCCGGCGTCTCGACCCGCCAGCCGCCGTCCTCGCGCCAGCCGACCGCCTCGCCGCGCAGCCCGACGACATGCGCCACGCCGAAACCGCGCGGCCAGTCGAAGCGCAACTTCGCTTTTGGATCGAACGCGAACGCCATCGCTTCGGCATCGCCGCGCAGATCGCCGCTCAGGCCCTGAATACCGGGCGAGTCGCCGACCGCGGCGAACTGCAGGTCGCGCACGGTGGCTTCGATGCGGAGATCGCCCCCATCCGCGCCGCCAAGCAGGCCGCCCACATTCACCTGTTCGAGCACCGCACCGGGTTTCGCCGCCGCCAGCCAGCGACGCATCTTCGGATCGAGCCTGTCGCTGAGCGCGAGCACTGCGAACAGCGGGCCGGCATCGATGCGTTCGGCGCGCAGGCCGTAGCGCTTGCCGCCCGCGAGGACGAGACCATCGAGCATCTGCGGTTTGCTGTCGGCCTCGGCATGGACCTGCATGCTGGTCGCATCCAGGCGCCAGCCGTCGGGCTCAACGCGCCAGTGCGCGACCGCCTGCAGACGCGCGAACGTGGCGACCGGCGCGGGGTTCGTGTTCGCAGCGGCGGTCTGCACGGCGGTCATTCGGGCAGCAGCCGCAGCCGCGAATGGCGCGCCGCGCAGGCGCACGCCTTCCAGATCGCCGTCGAAGCTGATCGAAGCGATGCGATGACGGCGCAGAGTCGCCCAGACTTCGGCGCGACCGCGGCCTTCGGCGATGGTCACGCCGTTCACGTGCAGCAGCGAAGACCACGAGGACAGATCGGCGTTCTTCGCCGACGCATAGAGCCGGCCATTGCCGCTGGCGCGGTCGAAATCCAGCACGAAATCGACCGGCGAACCGTCGCGCCAGCTGCGCGCGCGCAGCCCGCTGCGCACCCGCTCGCCGTCGACCTGCAGGCGCAGATCGACATCGGGGATCACGGTTTCGATCTTCAGCGACGGCGCGGAAATGCCCAGCCGCGCGTCGATCACCTGCAGCTCGCCCAGACCTTCCAGCGCGCCGAGCGGATCGCCGCCCTGGGCCTGTCCCGGCAGACCGCGCACCTGCCAGCGACCGTCGTCGGCGCGTTCGAGCGTCAGCGCGAGATTGCGCACGCGCAGCTCGGTGAACGAACGTCCCGGCAGCAGGCCGGCGTACTGCGACACCAGGATCTCGGCGGCGCCGATGGCCACCGCATCCTTGCCCGCGCCCACGCGCAGACCATCGAGGCGCAGCAGCGGCCCGCGCCGGGTCCACGCGGTTTGAACGGTATCGAATTGCACCGGCCGGCCGGCGCGCGCGCTCAGCCATTCGGCGATGCGGTCCGGGTGTCGCTCGGCCAGCGGCAGCAGTTGACTGACGATGCCCGCGCACAGCGCCACCAGCACCAGCGACAGTGCGGTGACGTACCACAGCCCGCGCCGCGCCAGACGCAGGCGACGACGCAGCGACGTCGGCATCAGCGCCGGGCTCCGTTCGACACCGCGCGGGGCGTCGCGTCAGAGCAGGACGACATCGAACTGCTCCTGCGTGTACTGCTCGTCCGCCTGGAAGCGGATCGATTTGCCGAGGAATTCCTCCAGCTCGGCCACCGCCGGCGATTCCTCGTCGGTGATGCGCGCGACCACCTTCGGCGACGCGATCACCAACAATCGCGCAGCCTCGAACTGGCGTACGGCGCGGGTGATCTCGCGGAAGATTTCGTAGGTCACGGTCTCGGCGGTCTTCAGCGTGCCGCGGCCGCTGCACTCGTGGCAGGGCTCGCTGAGCTGGCGCTGCAGGCTCTCGACCGTGCGCTTGCGGGTCATCTCGACCAGGCCCAGCGGCGAGAAATCGTAGACGGTGGTCTTGGCGTGATCGCGCGCCAGCGATTTCTCCAGCGTGCGCAGCACTTGGCGGCGGTGCTCGGGATCGATCATGTCGATGAAGTCGATGATGATGATGCCGCCGAGGTTGCGCAGCCGCAGTTGCCGCGCCACCGACTGCGCCGCTTCCAGATTGGTGCGGTAGACGGTTTCCTCGAGATTGCGCTGCCCGAGAAACGAGCCGGTATTCACGTCGATGGTGGTCATCGCCTCAGTCTGGTCGATGACCAGATAGCCGCCCGATTTCAACGGCACTTCCTTTTCGAGCGCGCGCTGGATTTCGTCTTCCACGCCGTACAGGTCGAACACCGGGCGCGCGCCGACGTAGTGCTCGATCTTCTCGGCCAACCCCGGCATGTACTGCGCGGCGAACGTTCGCAGGCGGTCGCAGGTTTCGCGCGAATCGACCTTGACCTTTTCCACGTCGCGGCGGATCAGATCGCGCACCGCGCGCATCGGCAGGCTGAGATCCTCGTAGATGCACTCGCCGACCTTCGACGTGCGGACGTTGCTTTCGATCAGCGACCACGCACGTCCGAGATAGGCGATGTCTTCGGCCAGCGCTTCGGCCGGCTGGCTTTCGGCATTGGTGCGGACGATATAGCCGTGCGGCTGACCGCCGGCGGAGACCAGCGCCTTCAGACGCTGACGCTCGGCTTCGTCCTCGATCCGCGAGGACACGCCGATCACCTTCGACTGCGGCAGCAACACGAGGTAGCGCGAAGGAATGCTGACCTGGGTGGTGAGCCGCGCGCCCTTGCCGCCGATGGGATCCTTCACCACCTGGACCACGATCTCCTGACCGTCGCGCAGCAGTTCGGTGATCGACGGCACGACCTGCGCGGCCGTGGCGGGCGCCTGCACCGGCGCGGCGACCGCGATGTCGCCTTCCAGCGCACCGTCCAGCGCGTTCTCCAGCGCGGTGCCGATGGCCGGGACGACATTGGCGCGGAAGATATCGTTGGCGTGCAGGAATGCTGCGCGATCCAGACCGATGTCGACGAACGCCGCCTGCATGCCGGGCATCACCCGCTGCACCTTGCCTTTGTAGATGTTGCCGACCACGCCGCGCCGCCAGCCGCGTTCGATGTGCAGTTCCTGCAGCATGCCGTTTTCGACCACCGCGACACGCGTTTCCCGCGGGGTGACGTTGACCAGGATTTCCTCGGTCATCGCGTCGACTCCATCGCGACTTGCACCTGAGACAGTGATATCGAGGGCTGCGCGACGGGGGGCTGTACCACGGGAAACAATCCGAACTGCTTCAACAGCATCGAGGTTTCGTGCAGCGGCAAACCCATCACCCCGGAATGACTGCCGGACAGGTGCGAGATGAAGCTTTGCGCCATGCCCTGGATCGCATACGCGCCGGCCTTGCCGTCCCACTCGCCGGTGTCCAGATAGCTATGGATATCGTCCTCGTTCAGCGTCGCGAAGGTGACTTGCGATACCGAGACCGCATGCAGTTCGCGCGCCGCGGACACCATCGAGACCGCCGAAATCACCGCGTGGCTGCGCCCGGAAAGGCTGCGCAGCATCGTTGCGGCATCCTCAGCATCGACCGGTTTGCCGAAGATGCGGCCGTCCAGCACCACTTCGGTGTCGGCGCCCAGCACCACCGCCGTGGGCTGGCCGGACAGGCGCAGCAGTCCGGCACCGGCTTTTTCGCGCGCGACCCGACGGACGTAATCCTCCGGCGGCTCCGACGGCGCGGGCACTTCAGGGAGGTCGAGGTCGAGGATGCCGAAGTCGAGACCGAGCATCCTTAACAGTTCACGACGGCGGGGGGATTTCGAGGCGAGATGCAACATGAAGCTAGGATACCCTGCGGACCGCCGCAGCCCGTGCATGGCGCATCGCGGACCCTGAATGGCTCACCATGCGTTCACTCGCTGGTACCGATGCTTGCCTCGGATCTCATCACGCCGGCCCCACTCATGGAGACTCATATGATCCCCCGCGCCCTGCCCCGCTTCCTTTCCCTCGCTCTCGCCACCGTTCTCGCCTCGAGCCTCGCCATGACCGCATCCGCTCAGACCCCCACCGCCTCCAACGACGGCACCCTGCTGTCGGTCAGCGCCGAAGCCCAGGCGACCCGTATCCCCGATATCGCCACCATTTCCAGCGGCGTGGTCACCCAGGCCGCCGACGCCAACAGCGCCCTCCGCGCCAACGCTGAACAGATGAGCAAGGTGATGGCCGCGGTGAAGGCCGCCGGCATCGCCGAGCGCGATGTCCAGACCACCGGGATCGGCGTGTACCCGCAATACCGATATGCCGAGAACCAGCCGCCGGCGATCACCGGCTACCAGGCCACCAATACCGTCAGCCTGAAGATCCGCGACCTGACGAAGCTGGGCAAAGTGCTGGATGCCCTCGTCGCCAGCGGCTCGAACCAGATCAACGGCCCGAGCTTCGAGATCGACGAACCGGAAGCCGCCTACGACGAAGCCCGTCGCAACGCCCTGAAGAAAGCCGAGACCCGCGCCGAGATGTACGCCAAGACGCTCGGCCTGCGCGTGCGCCGGATCGCCAGCATCAGCGAAGGCGGCGGCTTCAACCAGCCTGGCCCGATGCCGATGATGATGAAGGCCGGCGCGATGGAAGCCCGCGACACGCAGATCTCGCCCGGCGAAACCTCGCTGTCGGTCAACCTCAACGTGGTGTTCGAACTGGGTCGCTGAGGGCAGCGACGTTCTCGACAGCATCGACTCCGACCACACCCGCCCCGAGGCGGGTGTGGTCGTTTTGGCCGCTGGAAATTTTTTCGCCCGGCTTAACCCCGCCCGAATCCGCGCCGCGTTCACATCATCGTCCCCAACCGACGGAGGTGTGCCATGGTCCTGATCCAACGTCATCCGCACGCGCAGGCTACGGCCCTGCACCAGGCGATCGCGCGCATCCAGCCCAGCCGGATCTTCGGCATCGCCGGCGCGATCACGCTCAACGCCGCCGCACTGATGCTGTTGCTGGTGCCGGTGTCGGCGCCGATGCCGACGACGCAGCCTGAAGATCCACCGCCGATCTACATCGAAAACCGCGTCGAGCCGCCACCGATTCCGATCCCCGTGCCCGTGGTCCAGCCGCAACAACCGATACGCAATACCACGCCTGTGCCGATCAACCCGCCCACGCAACAGCCCGTAATGGATCAGGACGTGATCGTCCCCGAGGGCAGCGAGTACGTGCCCCCCAACAATACCGAAGCGACGCCCGACATCGGCCCGACGCAGCCGACCAATCCCGGCCCGCTGCCGAGCACAAGGCTGGAGTACGCATCGGCACCGGCACCGACCTATCCGCGCGAGGCGATGCTGGACGGCATCGAAGGCACGGTGCTGTTGAAAGTGCTGGTGGACGTGGACGGCAAACCGCTGTCGGTGGAGATCGAACGCAGCAGCGGCAATCGCCGGCTGGACGATGCAGCGCGCCGGCAAGTGTTGCGCAAGTGGATGTTCCGCCCGGCGATCCGCGATGGCCAGGCGATCCAGGTGTTCGGCATGGTGCCGGTGAGTTTCAGTCTGCAATAGCGGCGCCGCCGCAGAACATTTGCCGCGGATCCCACACAACTTGATCGAAGGCATGCCGCCGGTCGTCTATACGACCGGCGGCTCTCTTTTGCGCTTGCTGTTCTCAAGGCGGTGCGCGTGCGCCGCATCGTTCTGCGGGTGTATGCAATCACGCATGGCTATCGCCACGCCCGCTTGCGACACTCTCGCGCCTCCCACACGAGCGCTCCCTATGAAGCATCTGTTCGCACCGCTCCAGGCCGGCGATCTGGCGTTGCCCAACCGTATCCTGATGGCGCCGCTCACCCGCTGCCGCGCGGAAGACGATCACGTCCCCGGGCCATTGATCGCCGAATACTACGCGCAGCGCGCCAGCGCCGGGTTGATCATCGCCGAAGCGACGATGGCGATGGCCGGCAACTCCGCGTTCTGGCGCGAACCCGGCATCCACAGCGAAGCGCAGGTCGCCGGCTGGAAGCGCGTCACCGATGCGGTTCACGCCGCGGGCGGCCGCATCGCGCTGCAGATCTGGCACGGTGGACGCGCCTGCCATCCCGACCTCAACGACGGCGCGCAGCCGGTCGCGCCGAGCGCCATCGCGATCACCAACGATCAGGTGTACACGCCGAAAGGCAAGGTCGATTACGTCGTGCCGCGCGCGCTGGCCGACGATGACCTGCCGGGCATCGTCGCCGGCTTCGCGCAGGCGGCGCGCAATGCGAAAGCCGCCGGCTTCGACGGCGTGGAAGTGCACGGCGCGAACGGTTATCTGCTGGACGAATTCCTGCGCGACGGCGCCAACCAGCGCAACGGCCCGTACGGCGGCCCGGTCGAGCATCGCGCGCGATTGATGCTGGAAGTGCTGGACGCGGTCTGCGGTGTCTGGGGTAGCGGTCGCGTCGGTCTGCGCGTGTCGCCGCTCAACAGCTTCAACAGCATGCGCGACAGCGATCCGGTCGGTCTGGTGCGCTGGCTCGGCAAGCGGCTCAACGACTACGGGCTGGCGTACTGGCACGTGATGCGCGCGGATTTTCTCGGCCAGCAGCACGGCGATGTGATGACGCCGGCACGCGAGAGCTACGACGGCACGCTGATCGGCAACATGGGCTACAGCGCGGAAGAAGCCGAAGCCGCGATCGCCGACGGCAAGCTCGACGCGGTGGCCTTCGGCGTGCCGTTCATCGCCAACCCCGATCTGCCCGAACGCCTGCGGGCCGGCGCGCCGCTGGCCGAAGCGGATCGCAGCACGTTCTATACCTGGGACGCGAAGGGCTATACCGATTACCCGCGTTACGCGGGCTGAGCGGCGCCGGCTCGATGCAGAACCGGCGCCGCCCGTGCGGCGTCAGTTCTGTACCCAGCGCACGTCCGACAGACACCACGAAAGGCTGCCGCTGGACTTGTAGGTCCAGTTGTAGCGACGCGGCGGACTGATGCGGTACGCGGTCAAGCCGCTGGCCGGCGCCGTGGGCCGGGTCCACTCGTTGGTTTCGTAGTCGTAGGTGCGGTACAGCTCGTTCGCGGCCGCAGCCAGGGTGTCGTCCCGCTGGCCGGTGATGTTGCTGAAGTAGTACGCCCAGGCCATCGCGCCCGCGACCGACAGCACATGCTCGGGGCCGACGCCGTCGGCGGCGTAGGTGGAACCGTCGATCAGGGTGACGTAATCGACCAGGCGCAGGTTTTCGGGCACGTTCGTGTACACGGTGCGCTGCGCCGGCGTGTACGACTTGGCGCCGTACTTCAGTGCGTTGCCGGTGCGGCGGATGAAGTTCGCGATGTCGGCGCTGTCGGTCAGCGCATAGGCGCGCACCATCGGATCGATCACGAACGGCGTTTGCCAGAAACTGACCAGCAGTTGGGTCGCCGGACCGTTGCCTTCCTGGCTGCCGTATTTCCACAGGCCGCCATCGACGCGATTCGCCGGGAGCGCGCCGCCGGCGCCGTTCTGGTGCCACACCAGATTGTTGGTGAGCGTGACCAGGCGCTCGCGGTAGGTCAGCGCCGAACCCGCCTTGTACGGCACGTCGCCGAACAATTCGTAGCCGATGATCATCCCCGACAACTTGATGCCCATGTGACGTTCGGTGTAGCTGCTGGTCGGCGACCAGCGGTCGGGCTCGTCGTTGGCATCCTGCTGCGCTTTCGCGGCCAGCTTCGCGCCGTCCTTCGACAGATCGTCGCCGGTCGTCCAGTGGGTGTAGGCCAGGCCTTCGGGGTAGCTGTACATCGCGCCGTTGGCGCCGATGTAGCCGCTGGGGTTCGGATTCTTGAGCCTGAAGGCACCGACCGCACTGTCCGGCGTGGTGCCCTGCGGATACAGATTCACCCGGTAATACTCGGACGCGCGCACCGACTCGCGCAGCGCCTTGAAGAAACCGCTGCGGAAATACAGGCCGTAAAACGCCGACACGCGGTCGTAGAGCCACGGCTCGCCTTCGGCCGCCTTGTACGGAATCTGATTGGCGGTGGTGACGCGCGGGTCGTCTTCGTTGATGTGCGTGTAGAAGAAATTCTTCGCGCCGTACATCTGTTCGGTGTATTCGGCGTAATGCTCGGTCGCGTCCATCGTCGCCGGGTCGTCGCGGGTGGCCAGGATCTGCGGCGCGAACGGCCGCATCGGGCCGAGTTTGAGCAAGCCTTTGCTCAAGGTCGACGACGGCAGCACCGCATAGACCCTCGGTTCCGACACGCCGTCGCCGGCGACGAAACTACCCGATGTGACCGGCTGCCAGCCGTTGCGCGGGTTCTCCAGCGTGGCGACCGACTGGACGCGGTCGCGATAGCCCCACTCGACGCGGATGGCTTCCGAATTCGGATAGCCCGCGGCGAAGGTGTAGCGGATCTGCACGCGGGCGACGCGCACGGAGGTGTTGTCGAACGCGGCGTTGGTCGCGTGCCGCCACGGGGTGAGCTGTTCGACGAACGCCGGGATCTCGATGCCTTTGGTGTCGAGCACGCGCAGTTTCGACAGACCCGCCTGGGTGATCGAACCACGCTGCAGCGGCACACCGAAGGTCACCAGTTGCGCCACACCCGCAGGCACGCCTTCCACCGGATGCAGGCGCACATCGACCACGCCGAAGGTCTCGGCAGCGGCCATCAGCGGCTTGAAGACCCGCGGGCTGACGAGGCCGCCGACCGCATTGGCCACCGGAGGTGCTGCCTGCGGCGCTGGCGGCGCCACGATGGATCCGGGACGCACGCGCACCGGCGTCGCGCCGCGCGGTTCGGCCTGCGATGGACGCTTGCCGGTGGGATCGGCGATGCGGGCCTGGGCATTGCCGGTGTCGCAGGCGTTGAGCGCGAACGCCAGCCCGACGATCGCGGCCATTCTTGCGAAGGCATGGAGACGGGGAGGTGCGATTCCGTAAGCGGACAGGGCATCGCCACGCGACGAGGACAACGACAGTTGCAGTTTTTGCATGCGACTCACCTGGAGCGCGGAGCATGCGGGGGCACGATCCGACGAGGATGCCGAGGGGGAATGCGTACAGCCGTCGGCAGCGGCCTGCAGCGCCCGGCGACGCGATGCACGCGGCGACAGGGGGCGATGCAACTTAGGCGCGGTACCAGCGAATAAACTGTGACCGCTGTCGTCAATATGCGCTTAGTGATTGTTTTGCATGATTTTCCTGCACGGATTCACATCCTCGCGGTGATCTGTGCATGCTCCGCACAAGCCGGGAGGCCATGAAATTCGTGACGGCACGCACATTCAGCGCAGCTTGCCTGCTGACCTCACGGATTCAGAACGACAGTTCAAGCCCGGTGATAAGGGTGATTCGCCAGCAGCGCCGCGGCGCGGTAGAGCTGCTCGGCCGCCACCAGCCGCACCAGCATGTGCGGCAATGTCAGCGGGCCCAGCGACCACCGCTCATCGGCCTTGGCCAGCACGTCGGGGGCATGCCCTTCCGGGCCGCCGATCAGGAACGCGAGGTCGCGACCACCGCCGCGCCAATGTTCCAGCCGCTGCGCCAGGGCTTCGGAGCTGTGCATCGTGCCCCGGCCATCGAGTGCGATGAGGTGCACGGACTTGGGGAGCGCGGCGACCACGCGCGCGCCCTCGTCTGCGGTCGCGCGCGCCGCGTCGCGGCCCTTGCCGCGCAGGCCGGGTTCGATTTCGATCAGCTCCAGCGGCAACCAGTAGGACAGGCGCTTCTGGTATTCGGCGAAGCCCTGCGCCACCCAGGTGGGCGCGCGTTCGCCGACGGCGATGAGGCGGGCCTTCACGCGGCGGTGCTCAGACGGGCGGCGCTCAGGCCGCCGGTTCGCTCACGCGCACCGCGGTGCCGTAACACAGCACCTCGGTGATGCCGGCCATGACCTCGGTGGCGTCGTAACGCACCCCGATGATCGCGTTCGCACCCAGCCGATCGGCTTCGCGGCACATCTGGTCGAAGGCATCGCGCCGCGCCTGCTCGCACAGTTCGCGGTACAGACTGATATCGCCGCCGAAGAGCGCCTGGATGCCGGCGAGGAAATTGCCGACCACCGAGCGCGAACGCACCGTGAGGCCGCGCACCACGCCGAGGTTCTTCAATACAGGCTGGCCGGGCAACTCGAACGCGGTGGTGATCTGGACGCGCTGCATCGCGGAACTCAGTAGCCGGCGGCCGGCGGCTCGTCGCCCACTGTCCACAGTCGCTCCAGCGCGTAGTACTCGCGGACCCGCGGCAGCATCACGTGGACGACGACATCGCCCAGGTCGACCAGCACCCATTCGGCTTCGCGCTCGCCTTCGACGCCCAGCGGCATCACGCCGAGATCCTTGACCTTGCGCACCGCTTCATCGGCGATCGATTTGACGTGACGGGTCGAGGTGCCGGAGGCGATGACCATGTAATCGCAGACGCTGGTCTTGCCGCGGACGTCGATTTCGATCACGTCCTTGGCCTTCAGATCTTCCATCGCCAGATGGACCTGGCGGAGCAGCGCTTCTGCCGACGGCGCCGGGGTGGGCAGCACGGTCTTGATGACGTGCGCATTGTTGGTGTTGGACAAGAGCGATCCTCGCTTGGAATGCCGGGATTATACGCCCCGCGCCGCCGCGGGCCGGGGACCGGGGGCGAACGGACCGGCGCCGTACAGACCATGCTCGACGATGTAGCGCGACACGGGAAGCGGCAACAGGTGGTGCCAAGTCTCGCCGGCGGCGATCCGGCGGCGGATCTGGGTGGCGGAAGCCTCGTGCAGCGGCTGGCGCAGGCGCAGCACCTTGCCGCCGGGACTGCTGCGGAGGGCCGCGGCGTCCAGGGTCCAGCGACCGCCCACCAGCCGGGCCGCCTCGGGCGGCAGGTGTTCGTCCAGCGCGCTGCCGGGACGCTCGGCCACCACCCAGTGCGCACCAGCAATGAGGGCCTCGGGCTCTTTCCAGGTGGCCAGCCCGTGCAGGCTGTCGGCCCCGATCAGGAACGCCAGCGGCGCCTGATCGCCGTGTTTCGCGCGCAGCTCGCGCAGGGTGTCGATGGTGTAGCTGGGCGTGTCCCGGCTTGTGGAGGCGCGCGCCAGTTCGCGCCGGTCCACGCGCAGCCCGGCGTGGCCCTGGATGGCGAGATCCAGCATCGCGGCGCGGTCTTCGGCACCGGCGCCGGGCGCGGCGCGGTGCGGCGGGTCGGCCGCCGGCATCATCCAGATCGTGGTGCCCAGCGCATCCCGCGCGGCCAGCGCGATGGCGATGTGACCGTTGTGGACCGGGTCGAAAGTGCCGCCGTAAAAGGCGCGCAGAGGCAAAGCAAAAGACATCAGACCACCGCCCGACGGGTCAGCAGCGTGGCGCCGCGCGATTCGGCGATGGCCAGCAGCAGGCGTTCCAGCGCCAGCCAGGCATCCGCCGGTTCCTCGCCGATCCGCGGCCGGCCCTTGGCGATGCGATCGACGCGACCGGCCTCCACCACGAAACGTTCCCAGCGCACGGCGTCATGCCGCTGCAGCGCACGGCGGTAGACCGCCTGCTTGGCGTCCCACACCCGCTGCGCCTTGAATTCGGCGGCCAGATTGCCGCCCTTGGCCTGCACCCGCGCCAGCGCGGCCGCGCGCTGCAGTTCCATCACCAGCATGCCCATCAGCGCGGGCACTGCCTCGCCTTCCGCGCGCAGTCCGTGCAGCATGCGCAGCGCCTGCGCGGGCTGGCCGTTGAGGGTGGCGTCGAGCAGCCGGAACACGTCGAAACGCGCGGCGTCGGCGACATAGGACTCCATCCGCGCAAGATCGATCGATTCGCCGTCCGAGAGCAGCGCGAGCTTGTCGATTTCCTGCGCCGCGGCCAGCAGATTGCCTTCGACCCGTTCGACCAGCCGCTCCACCGCGTCGCGGTCGGCGCGCAGGCCGCGCGCGCGCAGGCGGCGTTCGATCCAGTCGGGCATTTCGTGCGGTTTCAGCGCCCAGGCGATGGCGTGGTGGCCGACGCGGGCAATGGTCTCGCTCCATTTGCCGCCGTGCTGGCGGCTCCAGTCCTCGCCGGTGATCAGCAGCACCACATCGTGCGGCGGATCGGCGCAGAACTCGGCGATGAACGCGCTGCCGTCCTTGCCGGGCTTGGCCGACGGCAAGCGGACTTCCAGCAGCCGCCGCGAGGCGAACAGACTCGGCGCGTTCACGCTCTGCGCGAGCTGGTTCCAGTCGAAATCGCGGCCGTCGGCGTCGAAGATCTCGCGTTCGCCGATGCCTTCTGCGCGCGCCTGGACGCGCACCGCGTCGGCGGCTTCCAGCACCCGCAGCGTTTCCGGGCCGGCGATCAGATACGCCGGGCGCAGAGGTTCGGAGGCGAGCTGCGCAGTGAGGCGTTCCGGGGTGAGTTCCATGCGGGCGGTCGCAACGCTGGCCGCGCGTCAGGGCGCCTTCGCGGGCACCGGGGCGCGCATGGCGGCGTCGATGCGGCGGAGGATCGCGGCGCTCATGTCGCGGCGCATTTCGCTCACCAGCAGCTCGCGCTCGCTGTTGCGGCCGATGGCGTCGTTGGCCGGCGCGATGTAGTCGCGAGCCAGCTCCACCGCCTGCTGCGGCACGATGATGCGGTCGTCCTCGGCGGTCGCGCCCGGCTGGCGCAGCCGGAACACCACCGCATAGCGCAGGCTGTATTCCTGGGCGCGGCCGAAGCCATCGAGCGAGATCGGCAGATCCGCCCATTTCTCGGACAGGATTTCGAGCCGGGTCGACGTCTCAATCGCATCGGCCGCCGCCGGCGTTGCGCCCGCGCGTTCCAGCGAACGCGCCAGCGAATCGGCGAGCGCGCTGTAGGGGTCTCGCGCGGTCACCGCGACCGGGCCAAGGTCGGGAGGCAGCACCAGGGCGCTGCGCAGGTGGAAGCCGCAGCCGGTGAGGGCCAGCAGCAGCGACAGGGCAAGGACGGGTCGAAGTTTTTTCATGGGCGCAGTCTGGCGGAGGCGGGGGCGGCAGGCAAGGCGCGGGCGGTCGGGGCCGAGGCGTCGTTTATTTGCGTCATCCGTCGAAAAAAGCAGCGACATCCCCGCATTCGCGGGGATGTCGAGCCAAGGTTCAGCCGGCGACGATATTGACGATCTTGCCGGGCACCACGATCACCTTCTTCACGGACATGCCATCCATGAACCTGACGACGTTGGGCTCGGCGAGGGCCGCGGCTTCGATGTCCTCGCGCGGGGTCTGCACGCCGACCTCGATCGTGCCGCGCAATTTGCCGTTGACCTGCACCGCCAGCGTCATCGCGTCGCGGGCGAGCGCGGCCGGATCGGCCTGCGGGAACGGCACGTCTTCAAGCAGCGTCCCGGCGTTGCCCAACACCTGCCACAGGTGATGGCTGATATGCGGGGTGACCGGATTCAGCAACAGCACCATGGTCTGCAGCGCTTCGTGGCGCACCGCCCGGCCCTGTTCGCTCATGTCGTCGAACTTGGAGACATGGTTGAGCAGTTCCATCAGCGCCGCGATCGCAGTGTTGAAGCTGTAGCGACGGCCGTAGTCGTCGCCGACCTTCTGGATCGTCTCGTGCAACTGCCGGCGCAGGGTCTTCTGCGCAGCGTTGAGCTGAGACGCATCCACCTGCGGATGATCGGGCTGCGACGCGTGCGTGGTCACTTCTCGCCAGAACCGCCGCAGGAAGCGCGACATGCCTTCGACGCCGGCCTCGTTCCACTCCAGCGACTGTTCCGGCGGCGCGGCGAACATCGAGAACAGGCGCACGGTGTCGGCGCCGTATTTGTCGACCATCGCCTGCGGATCGACGCCGTTGTTCTTCGACTTCGCCATTTTCTCGACCGCGCCGATCTGCACCGGCTGGCCGTCGCTGCGCAGGGTCGCGCCGACGACGCGGCCCTTCTCGTCGCGTACCACATCGACATCGGCCGGGTTGAACCATTCCTTCGAACCGTTGGCGTTGTCGCGGCAATAAGTTTCGGCGATCACCATGCCCTGACACAGCAGATTGATCGCCGGCTCATCGCTGTTCACCAGCCCTTCGTCGCGCAGCAGCTTGTGATAGAAGCGGAAGTACAGCAGATGCAGGATCGCGTGCTCGATGCCACCGATGTACTGGTCGACCGGCGTCCAGTATTTCGCGCGTTCGTCGACCATATCGGTCGCGGGCGGCGAGCCCGCTCCCAACGACGTGTAACGCGCGTAGTACCAGCTCGACTCCATGAAGGTGTCGAAAGTGTCGGTCTCGCGCTCGGCCGGGCCGCCGCATTGCGGGCACGTGGTCTTGCGCCACTCGGGATCGGCCTTGATCGGCGACAACACGACGCCGGCTGCGAAGGCGTCTTCGACGTTCTCCGGCAATATCACCGGCAGTTGGTCTTCCGGCACCGGCACCGCGTCGCAGGTCGGGCAATAGATGACCGGGATCGGGCAGCCCCAGTAGCGCTGGCGGCTGACGCCCCAGTCGCGGATGCGGAAATTCACCTTGCGGCTGCCCGTGCCGACAGCTTCGAAACGCGCGGCCAGCGCATCGAATGCGGCGTCGAAATCCATGCCGTCGTACTCGCCGGAATTGATCAACAGGCCGCGCTCGGTCTGCGCCCCGCGCTGTTCGATGTTTTCGAAATAATCGCGGACGACCGATACCGCCGCATCGATTTCGACCACATCCACCGGCGCATGCGCGCCCAGCGCGACGGCCATCGGATCGTCGTGACCGGCGACATGCGAAGCGATTTCCGACAGCGCATCGCGCACCGACGGCGGCACGATCACCGGCCTCACCGGCAGGCCATAAGTGTTGGCGAACTCCCAGTCGCGCTGGTCGTGCGCCGGCACCGCCATTACTGCGCCGGTGCCGTAGCCCATCAGCACGAAATTGGCGACATAGATCGGCACGTCTTCGCCGGTCACCGGATGGATCGCCCATTGGCCGGTGGCCATGCCGCGCTTTTCCTGGGTTTCCAGTTCGGCTTCCGACACGCCGCCCTGGCGCAGCTCCGCCAGGAACGCCGCCAGTTCGGGATTCGATGCTGCAGCTTTCAGCGCCAGCGGATGCTCGCCCGCAACGCTGATGAAGGTCACGCCCATCAGGGTGTCGGGCCGCGTGGTGTAGACGGTGAGCGGTTCGTCTTCGCCGTCCACGCGGAACTGGATTTCAAGGCCTTCGCTGCGGCCGATCCAGTTGCGCTGCATGGTCTTGACCGACTCCGGCCAGCCCGGCAGCGTGTCCAGACCGTCCAGCAGTTCCTGCGCGTAGGCGGTGATCTTCAGGAACCACTGCGGGATCTCGCGCTTCTCGACCACCGCGCCGGAGCGCCAGCCGCGGCCGTCGATCACCTGCTCGTTCGCCAGCACGGTCTGATCGATCGGATCCCAGTTCACCACCGAATTCTTCCGGTAGACCAGTCCTTTCTTCATCAGCCGGGTGAACATGCGCTGTTCGTGGACGTAGTAATCCGGGCGGCAGGTGGCGAACTCGCGCGACCAGTCGATGGCATAGCCCAGCGCCTGCAGCTGGCTGCGCATGTGCTCGATGTTGGCGTAGGTCCACTTGGCCGGCGCGGTCTTGTTCTTGATCGCAGCGTTCTCGGCCGGCAGGCCGAAGGCGTCCCAGCCCATCGGCTGCAGCACGTTGTGGCCGGTCATCCGCCGGAAGCGGCTGATCACGTCGCCGATGGTGTAGTTGCGCACGTGGCCCATGTGCAGCGCGCCCGACGGGTACGGCAACATCGACAGGCAGAAATACTTGGGCTTGTCCGAACGTTCGTCGACCTCGAATGCGCGGGACTCGCCCCAGAAGCGCTGTGCGGCGGCCTCGACGGATCGGGGGGAATACTGGGTAGGATCGATCTGGGCGGGCTCGGCGGACACGGCGGGATCATCGGTTCTGACAGAACCGCCAAGCCTACCGCAGTGCACCATCCGCCGCCAGAAAGGCGCCTCTTGGTCGAGCCTAGCTCGCCTGATCGGCCGGAACGCTGGACTTGAAGACGGTTCTCCGCACGCCCAACGCCCGGTCAGCCGCTCCAGGCCCGATCAAGCGCGATCTCGATACCGACGTCCGCATTCAGCGTGCCGAACACCATGCCGCGGCCGCCCCCGAGCCGGCTGCGGCAGAACGCGTCGGCCAGCGGGCTGTCGGCGCGCAGCAGGGTCGCCGCCTGCAGCGCCAGCGCGAGCCTTTCGACCAGCGCTCGGGCACCGGCCTGCGCCGCGTCGGGAGCCATCATGAGCATCGCCGCAGTGTCGGCCGCGACCGCCATCGCCCAGGCGTCGTAGGCCGGATGCCGCCCGGTCGCGGACAGCAGCGCGGTTCTCAGCGCATCCGCCGCCCCCGGCTCGCGCTGCAATGCGCGCAGAACATCGAGGCACTGGATATTCCCGCTGCCTTCCCAGATCGAATTCAGCGGCGCCTGCCTGTACAGCCGGGGCAGCATCGACTCTTCGACGTAGCCGGCGCCGCCGAGGCACTCCTGCGCCTCGTTGACGAACGCAGGCGCGCGTTTGCAGATCCAGAACTTGCCGATGGCCGTGGCGATGCGCGCGAACCCGGCTTCCAGCGCATCGTGCGGCGCGCGATCCACCGCGCCGGCGAGACGCAGCGCGAACGCGGTAGCGGCCTCGGATTCGATCGCCAGATCGGCCAGCACGTTGCGCATCAGCGGCTGGTCGATCAGTTTTTTCCCGAAGGCGTTGCGATGCCGGCAGTGATGCAGCGCCTGGATCAGCGCCATGCGCATCTCCGCGGCGGAACCGAGCATGCAGTCCAGCCGCGTCAGCATCACCATGTCCAGGATGACCGCGATGCCGCGGCCTTCCTCGCCGATGCGATGCGCGCGGGCGCCGGCGAATTCGACTTCGGACGACGCGTTCGACCAGTCGCCGAGCTTGTCCTTGAGACGCATGATCCGGAATGCGTTTTTCGCGCCGTCGGGGAGACGTCGCGGCATCAGGAAACAGCTGAGGCCGCCTGGCGCCTGCGCCAGCACCAGGAAGCCGTCGGACATCGGCGCGGAGAAAAACCACTTGTGCCCGGTCAGCGCGTAATCCTCTCCGCCCGACAGCGGTGTCGCCACGGTCTCGTTGCTGCGCACATCGCTGCCGCCCTGCTTCTCGGTCATGCCCATGCCGAGAGTGACGCCGGTCTTGTCCGTCATCGGCACATCGCGACGGTCGTAATGCGCCGCAGCGGCCTTGTCCGCCCACGCGCGCAGCGATGGTTCGCGGCGCAACGCAGGCATCGCGGCGTGGGTCATGGTCAACGGACAACTGCTGCCGGGTTCGACCTGATGGTGCAGGAAACTCAGCGCCGCGCGCGCGACGTGCGCGCCGGTGGCCGGCAGCGCCCAGTGTTGCGGCGCCCACGACAGCCCCGCGACGCCCTGCGTAATCGCCGCGCCCATGATCTCGTGATAAGCGGGATGGAATTCGACCGTGTCGATGCGATGGCCGAAACGATCGTGACTGCGCAGCCGCGGGCGGTCGCGATGCGCATCCCAGCTCAGGCGATACAGCGCATCGCCCGCGAGACGCCCGTAGTCGGAGAGATGTGCGGCGAAGGCTTCGCCGCCTTCGCGGGCCACCGCCTCGCGCAGCGCGGGATCGGTGGCCCACAGATCGCAGGGCGCGAACTCCGGCGGTTGATTGCGCACGGCATGCGTGTCGAACGCGTGCGTGTCGACCGCGTGGGTGCTGTTGGCGACGCCGATGGCGTCATCGTGATTCGACATCGCGGGCTCCGCACGGATGGCAGTGGGACTGCGACTCTATCCCAATGCTCCGATCGCGACAGCCGGCGTCTACGCGATGCGGGCCATGAGCGCTTCGAGAAACCCTTTCTGCAACGGCCAGGTTCCCAGCCAGCCGCGACGGGTGCCGGTGAGCACGCGCAGCATCTGTCCGCGGCCGCCGGGGATGCGCGACATGGGATGAAACACCGCATCGCGCATCATCGCGATACTGTCGTGCTCCGACTGGAACATCGGTGTCAGCCAGCGGCTCCAGAAATGATAGGCGCTCAGATGCGCGCGGCGCGCGCGTTGATACGCATCGAGCGCCATCGGGACGTTGTCGGCATCGCGCAGGGCATCGCGCAGCGCCAGCGCATCGACCAGCGCCATGTTCGCGCCCTGCCCCAACTGCGGACTCATCGCATGCGCCGAATCGCCGACCAGCACCGCGCGGCCACGATGCCAGCGACGCAGCACGGTATCGCGATAACGCGCCTGCGCCAGCCCGTCCGGAACCACCGTATCGCGCAGGGAATCCAGCGCTTCGGGCCAGACCTCGGCCAGTGCCTCGCGCCAACGCGCGGCATCGCGCCCCGCTTCGGCGAGCTGCGACGCAGGCAGGCTCCAGAAGAAACTCAGCCGCGGCACCGGATCGTCCGGCCGCGTGCCCACCGGCAGCATGCCGGCCATGCGCCGCGCGCGGCGATAGCGCTGACGCAGTTCGTCGCGCCACGGCCAATCGCCCGCCGCCACCAGACACCACTGCGCGCCCCAGGGATACGGTCGATCGAACGCGATCTGGCCGATCTCCGCGCGCAGCTTCGACGCGGCGCCATCGGCCACCGCGATCAGATCGTAGGGGCCGTGCTCGTCGCCGTGCGTATCGCGCAGCACGCCGCGTTCGTGATCGACCTGCGCGATCTCGCAACCGCAGTACAGGCGTCGGTCCTGCGTCCATGCGGCATCGAGCAACCGGAAAATCGCGCCGCGCTGCATGCCCAGTCCGAACAGCGCCGGATGCAGTTCGCGGTAACGCATGTCCATCACCGGACGCGCGGCCACGGTTTCGCCGAACAGACGCGTCACCACCGCGCCGTGCCGCAGCGCGGCATCGAGCAGACCGAGTTCCCACAGCGCGCTCAGACCGGTGGGCTGCAGCAGAAATCCGGCGCCGACCGGGCCGGGCTCGGGCACGCGCTCGAAGACTTCGACGCGGTGACCGTCGCGACTCAGGGCCACTGCCAACGTCTGTCCAGCGGTCCCGTATCCGACGATGGCGATGCGCATGGCGGTATTCATGGCGGCGACGACTCGAACATGTGTGGAAACAAAGAAAAAGGCCCCGCCGAAGCGGGGCCCGATCACGAAAGATGCGACACAGCGCCGACGACGTCAGGCAGCGTCTACCGGCCTCACGCCGGCGGCCTGGGCGCCTTTCGGGCCCGTCGTCACTTCATAGCCAACACGCTGACCTTCCTGCAGGCTGCGAAAGCCTTTGGAGTCGATTGCCGAAAAGTGGACGAACACATCGTCGCTACCATCCTCGGGGGCAATAAAGCCAAATCCCTTGGCATCGTTGAACCACTTCACTGTTCCGTATGGCATAAATTCCTGTTGACCTCGATTGGGATGCGATGGCGTGCGTCGTCGTATTGCGGCGGTCGCACAGGCGCGAGTATGCCTGAGCGGAATCGCGACGCAAGGGTATCGACCGCAATTTTGAGACTTGCGGCCGCGTGTCGCGCGCACGCTATTCTCGGCCGTTCGCGAGCATCGCGCGCAGCAGCGATCCCAGGCCGGCGCTCGCCGCTTCGACGTTGCCTAGTACTTCTTGCAGGGTGATCTGTTCGTCCGGATCGGGACCGGCGCCGGCCGCCCAATTCGCGACGACGGCGAGGCACGCATAGTCCAGGCCGAGCTCGCGCGCCAGCCCGGCTTCGGGCATGCCGGTCATGCCGACCAGATCGCAGCCGTCGCGCCGCATGCGCGCGATTTCCGCCTTCGTTTCCAGTCTCGGCCCCTGGGTCGCGCCGTAGCAACCGCCATCGACGATGGCGACGCCCGCGCGTGCCGCAGCGGCCAGTATTTCGCCGCGCAGCGCAGTCGTGTAGGGGTCGCCGAAATCGACGTGCAGCACGTCGGTACCTGTCTCTTCGCACAGGGTGGAAATACGGCCCCAGGTGTAATCGATCAATTGATCGGGACAGCCGAGTACGCGCGGACCGAAACGTTCGGTGATGCCGCCGACGGTATTGAGCGCGAGTACGCGCTGTGCGCCGATCGCTTTCAGCGCCGCAAGATTGGCGCGGTAATTGATCCGGTGCGGCGGCACCGAATGACCTTCGCCATGGCGGGCGAGGAACGCCACGCGTCTGCCGCCGAGCGTGCCGACCCGGATCGGGCCGGACGGCGCACCGTAGCGCGTGACCGGCTGATGCGTGTCCACATTTTCCAGCGCCGCGAGCCCGTACAGGCCGGTGCCGCCGATGATGGCGAGAGCGAGATCCGGAACGAGCGTCATCGGTTCAATCCTTCAGCGCGTAGATCGCGGGCAGATTGCGTCCCTGCTCGCGGTAGTCCATGCCGTAGCCGAACACATAGCGGTCAGGCACCTCGACGCCGATGTAGTGGGCCTCGACACCTTCGACGCGGCGGTCGTGCACCTTCACCGCCAACACCGCGACGCGCACGTCGGCGGCGCCCTGATCCTCGCACCAGCGTTTCACCGCCAGCAGCGTATGACCTTCATCGAGGATGTCGTCGGCGAGCAGCACGCGGCGCCCGCGCATCGGCGTGGCCGGACGATGCAGCCACGCCAGTCCCGAGCCCGAGGTATTGCCGCGGTAGCGCGTGGCATGGAGGTAATCGAATTCGAGATCGAGCCCGCGCTCGCCCAGCGCGAACGCCAGTTGCACCGCGAACGGCATGCCGCCGTGCATGATCGTGATGTACAGCGGCGGCGCCGGGTCCGCGGCGTAGGTGTCGCGGATGTCGTCGGCGATGCGCAGGATCGCGGCTTCCAGCGTCGCGCGGTCGTGGATCAGGTCCGCGGCCGGCAACACGTCGGCGAGGCTCGGCACGGGTGTCATGCGAATGCGCCCGGTTCGCCGGCCAGACGCGCCTGCGCCTCGCCGTAGCGCGCTTCGGCAAGCAGGCTGTCCCAGCCCATCGCGCCGCGCCCCATCAGGCTCGCGCACACCGTCGTGTCGAGCGTACGCCCCTGCACCGCAGCCAACGATTCCTCGACCAGTTGCGGATGACAAACCAGAACGACATCGCAACCCGCATCGAGATGCGCATCGATGCGCTGCTTGATGCCGCCCGCCGAGAACGCCGCGGCCATGCCGATATCGTCGGAAAAAACGACGCCGCGAAAACCCATCTCCTCGCGCAGGATGGTGTTGATCCAGTACGGCGAATAGCCCGCGGGCTCGGGCGCGATCTCGGGATAGGTCACGTGCGCCAGCATCACCGCCTCGGCCTTCGCTTCGATACCGGCGACGAACGGCATCAGATCGGTCGCGCGCATCGCGTCTAGCGAACGGTGATCTACCGCCACGTCGAAATGAGTGTCTTCGCGCACCGTGCCGTGGCCCGGGAAGTGCTTGATCGTCGCTGCCATGCCGGCACTGTGCATGCCGCGCACGTACGCGCGGGCGAACTCGGCCACGATATCGGGCTCGGTCGAAAACGCGCGATCGCCGATCGCCAGATTGCCGCGCCCCAGATCGACCACCGGCGCGAAGCTCAGGTCGACGCCGGTGGCGCGGATTTCGCTGGCCATCAGCCAGGCGTGTTCTTCGGCCAATGCCAGCGCGCGCACCGGGTCGGCGGCGTAGATCCGGCCGAAACCCTCGAGCGCCGGCAGCGCGCTGTAGCCGTCCTGGAAGCGCTGCACGCGGCCGCCTTCCTGGTCGACGCAGAGCAGTTGCGGGCGCGGCGCCGCCTCGCGGATCGCGGCGGACAGCTCCGCGACCTGTGTTTTCGAGGCGAAATTGCGTTTGAAGAGGATCACGCCGGCGCAGGCATCGTGCTGCAGCCAGTCGCGCTCCTGCGCGGTCAATTGTGTACCGGCAACGCCGATTACGAGCATGTAGCGGACTCCAGGTCGGTGCCGGCTTTCTCCGTTCCGCTCCATTGCGAATACGGGCGCGATGCCAGCGCGAGATTGTAGTAACGGCTGGCTTCGGTGACTTCCATGCCGAGCCACGACGGGCGCTCGAACCATTCGTCGCCCGAATCGAGTTCGATCTCGGCGACGACCAACCCGGCATTATCGCCGAGGAATTCATCGACTTCCCATAGATGGCCCGCATGCTCGACCAGATGCCGGCGTTTGTCGATCAGTCCGCCGACCGCCAGCGCGAGCAGCGCGCGAGCATCGGCGACCGGGATGAGGTAATCGAATTCCTGCCGGGTATGGCCCAGTTCTCGGGATTTCATGTTCAGCCGGGCCTCGTCGCCCTCCAGCCGTACCCGCACCGACACCCGCTGCGCGCCCGAGTCCATGGAGGCCTGATCGTTCAGATACCCCTGCGCCATCGGAATCACCTGCCTGGCCTGCGTGCGCCACGCATCGTCGACGACGAGGAATTTCCGTTCGATTTCGAGGGCCACGTTGGGCTCGTTCCTGGCACGAAGCGTGCCCGCAAGTCGGGGCGATATTGTAGGCGGTCGGAGCCACCAAGAAACGCCGGCATCCATACGTTGTTTGGACTTTGCCGACGCATGCTAGGATTAACGCGGTTGCTCGGCTTTTAGCGAATTATTAACAATTCTCGGCCTGCCGCGCGAAACTGACGAACGCCGAACGTCCACTACAGATCAGGATTCTCGCCATGCGCAGCGACATTCCAAAGAACGGGCTTCCGTTCTCGACAGAAGACGCCAGAAAGCAGCAGGAAGAACTCGACCAGGAAGCCAGGAACATGCGCGCTTCCCTGGGGCTCGATTTCCTCGGCGATTCCGACGACACGCCCGATGCCGATTCCTCGACCGACGGGTCGATCGGTCTCGACGACCCTGGCGACTTCGACGAGACAGCCGCTTCCCTGCTGATGCCGCATGAGCGGAAGCTGCCGATAGCGATGCAGCGGCAACTCGTGTCGTCGCGCAGAAGAGCCGGCGATGGCATCGACGATGACGATGCCGACCGCTCCGGTCAGACATCGCGCAAACATGCCGCGCAGCGCGCGTATTCCGATGATCGCAGCCACACAGCGCCGACCTTGCACGCGGCCGACATCGTATCGCGGGCGAACGGCGGCGACATCGATACCGATGCGAGCGGCGCCTCGGGCTCCGGCGGCGCACGGATCGCCGCACGCGCCGACATCAACGCCGAGGGCGATTCCGACAGCACCGGGGGAGGCAGTCGCATCGGAAAAGTCGCGGCGCCGTCGACGGACGCCATCGCAACCGTCGTGAAGGCCGCAGACATCCAGGGCAAGAGCAGCGATGTCGGGACAGCCAGCGCCGGCGGCGGCGCACGCATCGAAAAAAGCGCCGCACCCCCGAACGAAGCCGCTGCGGCAATCGCGAAAATCGTCGGTGTCGAGAACAAGAACAGCGATACCAGCGCCAGCGGCAACGCCGGCACCGGCGGCGGCGTTCGCTTCGAGAAAACCGGCGTTCCCGTTAGCGAGGCCGCTGCCGTCCTGGTCAAGGCCGCGGGAAGCGACAACAGCACCGGCGATGGCGGCGGCACCAGTGGCGGCACCGGTGGCGGTACCCGAATCGAAAGAGCCGCCACACCCCCAAACGATGCTGTTGCGACGGCCGGCAAAACCGCGAATGTCGACAACAAGAACGGCGACGCCAGCGGCAACGCCGGCACCGGCGGAGGCACCCGCATCGAAAAAGCAGCGACAGCTGCCAACGAAGCCGGCACCGCAGGCGCGAAAACGGACAGGGCCGCCGTCGGCGATGGCGCACCCGGCGGATCCAGGATCGAAAAGGTCGCGACCACGACCACCGGCGCAGAACCAACCCCCAGGTCGGAACGGTCCGCAGCCAACCCGGTCGGCACGCAGGCGACTTCTGCAACCGAATTGAAAACCGACAAACCTGCAGCCGCCGCGGCGAGCGCAATCGCCGTCGACACGAAAATCGAGAAATCCGCAGGCACCGCGGCGAGTCCTGGCGTCGCTGACCCGAAAGCCGACAAACCTGCACCCGCCGCGGCGAGCCCCGGCGCCTCCGAGGCGAAAACCGAGAAACCCGCAGCCGCTACAGCGACCCCCGGCGTCGCAGACCCGAAAGCGGATAGGCCTGCAGCCACCGCGGCGAGCCCCGGCACTTCCGAGCCGAAAACCGAGAAACCTGCAGCCGCTACAGCGCCCCCCGGCGCCGCAGACCCGAAAGCGGATAGGCCTGCAGCCACTGCGGCGAATCCTGGCGTCGCTGACCCGAAAGCCGACAGACCTGCACCCGCTGCGGCGAGCGCCAATAACCTGACGGCTGCCGCACCCGGCACCACTCCGCCCCCAACCGCCGCCCCGGCCGCTTCGGCATCGCCCTCCACCGCTGCAACGGCGGTCGCACCCGCTGCGGCAGCGACGCCGCCCGCCGCGCCGGCATCGACTCCGGCCAACACGGCGACACCGCCAGCAGCACCGGCATCGGCGGCTCCGGCCAACACGGCGACACCTCCCACTGCGCCGGCATCAACTCCAACCAACACGGCGACCGCACCCACTGCGCCGGCATCGGCTCCGGCCAATACGGCGACACCGCTCACCGCGCCGGTATCGGCTCCGGCCAACACGGCGACACCGCCAGCAGCACCGGCATCGGCGGCTCCGGCCAACACGGCGACACCTCCCACTGCGCCGGCATCAACTCCGGCCAACACGGCGACACCGCCAGCAGCACCGGCATCGGCGGCTCCGGCCAACACGGCGACACCTCCCACTGCGCCGGCATCGACTCCAACCAACACGGCGACCGCGCCCACTGCGCCGGTATCGGCTCCGGCCAATACGGCGACACCGCCCACCGCGCCCGCATCGACTCCGGCCAACACGGCGACACCGCCCACCGCGCCGGTATCGGCTCCGGCCAATACGGCGACACCGCCCACTGCGCCGGTATCGGCTCCGGCCAACACGGCGACACCGCCCACCGCGCCGGTATCGACTCCGACCAACACGGCGACCGCGCCCACTGCGCCGGTATCGGCTCCGGCCAATACGGCGACACCGCCCACTGCGCCGGTATCGGCTCCGGCCAACACGGCGACACCGCCCACCGCGCCGGTATCGACTCCGACCAACACGGCGACCGCACCCACTGCGCCGGTATCGGCTCCGGCCAATACGGCGACACCGCCCACCGCGCCGGTATCGACTCCGACCAACACGGCGACCGCGCCCACTGCGCCGGTATCGGCTCCGGCCAATACGGCGACACCGCCCACTGCGCCGGTATCGACTCCGACCAACACGGCGACCGCGCCCACTGCCCCGGTATCGACTCCGACCAACACGGCAACCGCGCCCACTGCGCCGGTATCGGCTCCGGCCAATACGGCGACCGCGCCCACTGCGCCGGTATCGACTCCGGCCAACACGGCGACCGCGACGGCGGCGACGAACGCAAGCACGCCCACGCCGAGCCCCGCTACGACGAATGCAAGTCCAACCAATGCCGTTTCATCGGCGCCGGGGCAGACGAGTGCTCCCTTGTTGAACGACCCCCGAAGTCAGAACAACAGCCTGTTCGCCAGCACATTGCAGGGCGTCTCCGCACTCGATCCATCGAAGGTGTCGTTGAACAGCAACGAAAGAGTCAATGTCGCCGGCGCATTGACGGCGAATATCATCAACACCCCGGGTTTCGACCGCTCGAATTCCAATCCATCGGCGGTGTCGATCGCCGCGAGTCAGAACGGGGATCGCGTGTTCGCGATCAATAATCAGAATCCGAGCGCGCCCAACGCGGTCCACACCAGCGTGGACCTCAATCAGGCGCGCATGCAGCCGATCGAAGTCAGTTCCGCGCAGGTATTGCCGACACCGCCGCCCGTACAGCAGCAGACCACGACAGCGCCCCAGATCGAAAGCAGCCCGACACCTCGAGCGATCAACTGACGCACGGCGCCCGTATCGCGGGGCGCCGGCCGCCTCACTTCGGCTCGAACACCGCGATCGACTCGACATGGGCGGTATGCGGAAACATGTCCATCACGCCCGCGGACTTCAGCACCCAGCCGCGGTCGTTGACCAGATAGCCGGCATCGCGCGCCAGCGAGCCCGGGTGGCAGCTGACGTAGACGATCCGCTTCAGGCCTTTCAACGAGAGTTGTTTCAACACGCCGTCCGCACCCAAGCGCGGCGGATCGAGCAGCAGCTTGTCGAAGCCCGCACGCATCCACGGCAACCCGGACAGATCCTGAGCCAAATCGGCGGCATGGAACTGCACATTGGTCAGCGCGTTGTGCGCCGCATTGTCCTTCGCACGCGCGACCAGCCCGGCCTCGCCTTCCACGCCCACCACTTCGCGCGCGACGCGCGCCAGCGGCAGCGTGAAATTGCCCAGGCCGCAGAACAGATCCAGCACCCGATCCTCCGGCTGCACATCCAGAAGTTCGAGGGTTTTCGCGATCATCTTCTGGTTCAGAGCGGCGTTGACCTGGATGAAATCCAGCGGCCGGAAGTTCAATTCGATATTCCACTGCGGCAGTGCGAACGCCAGACGCGGCGCTTCGGGCCACAGCGCATGCACCGAATCGATTCCGCCCGGCTGCAGGAAGATCGCGAACCCGTTCTTCTGCGCGAAATCGATCATGGCGACCTGATCGGGCGCGCCCAGCGGCTTGAGATGACGGAACACCAGCGCGACGCCGCTGTATTCGGGCGTGGCGTCGCCAGCGATGAATTCGATCTGCGGGATATCGCTGCGCGCTTCGAGCCCGTCGACCAGCGCCGACAGCGCCCCGATTTTTTCGCCGATCTGCGGAATCACCGTGCGGCAGACCGACAGATCGGCGACGAAACGCGGATCGGCTTCGCGGAAGCCGACCAGAGTCTTGTCCTTCTTCTCGACCCGGCGCACCGAGAACCGGCCCTTGCGGCGATACCCCCAGGCCGCGTCGGTGAGCGGCGGCAAGCGCGTGCCCGCCTCCACGTGGCCGATCCGCTGCAGATTGTCGAACAGCACCTGCTGTTTCGACAGGATCTGCTGGTCTTCCGCCAAGTGCTGCAATACGCAGCCGCCACAAACGCCGAAATGCGGGCAGTGCGGCTCGACCCGGTGCGGCGATGCGCTCAGCACCTCGACCGTCGTCGCCTCATCGAAATGGCGCGAGCGCGCCGTCTGTTTCGCCATCACCCGCTCGCCCGGCAGCGCGCCCGCGACGAAGATGGTCTTCCCGGCGTGCGCATCGCCTTCGGGTCTGCGCGCCACCCCCCGGCCGTCGTGGCCGAGGGAAACGATGTCGAGTGCGAACGGGGTCTGGTCGATGCGGTTGCGGGCCACTGCGCGACTGGTGCCATCTGAAGGAGCGAAATTATCGCATCCGCGAACACCGACTGTCTTCCAGCGCAGACGTTCGACTATGCTCGAGTCGTGTTACTGAGCCCGCCGAATGCATCAAAGGCACGCAGGACGGAACAGAGCAATCATTCGCGCCATGCAATCAGCGTCAGGCAAGGCTGGGGCCTGCCCGATACACCTCTTGGGGCTCCGCACCTTGGCTGCGAGCCGCCAGCGAAGTATTGACCTGATCGAGCTTTGCGTTGCTGGCTTCGACCGGAGTAGCGACCGCGGCCGCTACGTCGATGGTCGAACGTTTGGCCCACAACACCGAAGGATCTTCAGTATTGGTAATGAAAGCGCGCGTGGCATCAGCATTCATGACCACACTGCCGATGGAATCCAGCCCGTCGACCTTGCTCTGCACTGTCGCCACCGCTGCCAGTCGTTCGCTCGCGGCATCGGGGGCGCGCCCACGCGACTCTTCGATAGAGGCAATCTCCGCATAGGCCTTCAGGAAACGCGGATTGTCGGGACTCAGCGAGTCGCGCATGTCCGTGCTCGCATACACCTGCGCATCGCGCGATGGCATCAAAGAAAGCGGTGCTTCGAGAGAACCCGTTTGACCTACCGTCGGCGGAAGATCGAGACCCGATATCAGCAGCGGATCAGGACACTCCTCACCACGCTCGATGGCATCCGCGACATAGTCCGCCATGTTGGCGTAACTTTCTGCAGCAGAAGTGTGACGGGTGACTTCGCGAAACTCGTCACGCTCTTCAGGATCAGCGTCGGAGGACCCGGGCTTCTGCTCGTCGAGTGACGATGACGGATCCCAGTCTGGCCAGGTAGCATCGGAAGCTTCGTCCCTCAAAACTTCCGCGGCATCCGCCGCCGCCGCAGATTGATTAGCGGCATCACGAGCTGCCTCCGGATCATCACAAGCAGCCCGAGCTCCGTACAACCCAAGCTCCGCTTCTTTCGCCAGTCTTTCGGCTTCCCTTTGGGCTTCCGTGTAATTGAAGCCGGTCGACGACCCGATGAAATCCCCTTCAATCTGCGCGAGATAGACTTTCGGGTCGCTGCCCGGCGCAAGCGTGGTATCCGTCTCTGAATTTGAAGTCGTGGTCAAAGCAGGGCTCCATTCGCTAAAGACAGGCTGCAGGACGACAACGCACAGCGTTGTAGAATTCAGGGAACATCACGAAGCACACGCTTCGATGTCGGCACGAAGCCCTCTCGTCGATGCACCACGTTAAGCGCAGTATTTTTTATTTCTGCTTCCACGCCCCGCCGCGCTGATACCACCAGCCGCCGCGGGCGCTGTCGACCCACTGCTTGGCGAACACGCTGCGAATCTGGCCTTCCCATTCCGGATGGCCATTGGCCACGGCGATTTCGCGATAGACGGCCTTGCGGTCGCGGTTCTCGTCGGCAACGGCGGTGTTGACCGGCACGCGGTCCTTCAGCGCCAGCGCGGCGGCATCGCGCACCACCACCAGACCGTCCTCGGTGAAGCCGAGCGCGCCGGAATCGAAATGCGGGCGCAGGGCGCTGTCGAAGCGCTGCTCCATCCGCGACTGGATCGCGGTGATCGCCGGGGTCTGGATATTGAAGTCGGGCTGGCTCTGGGCGTAGGCCGGAGCGATGCCGATGAGCATCAGCGGGTCGAAGCGCGGCAGATCGAGGTGCGGCGCTTCGAGCGCCATGCCACCGCCGCCGCCTTCGGGCTTGGGCGCCGCGGCGGCATCGTTGATGACCTTCTCGACGAAGACCTTGGCGGCCTCCTTGGCTTCGGCCGCCGGGAAATACACGTTGATGGTGACGCAGGCGGTGAGGACCACCGTGGCGACCATGGAAAGCCCCAACAAACGACGCATGCTCGTATCTCCAGGAAAGTGTGCAACGGTTGAAAGTGTGCGGATGCTACTCGATGACGACGGCAATCGATGGAAAGCTTACTCGACCACAGGCTTCAGATCGCCGCTGCCGACCGCTTGCAGGCGTTCCACAAGCGTCGGCCAGTCCACCTGACGGTTGAAGCCCACCACGTTCAAGCGCGGAATCCCCGACCCCTGGACGATAGTAAATCCACCGCTGTCTGAACCTGAGCCCGCCGCGGTCGCGTCGTCGCTGCCCGCGCCTAGGCTTTCGAGGCCGCCCATCGCGCAGACCTGATTATGCAACCGGCAGGAAATGCCGATCCGGCGATATCCGAAATCGTCGAACAGACCGATCAACTGGCCCTGCAGGCTGGTCACAAACGACGCGTCGCCGACGCTGGAAATGTTCTGCACCGCGCGCTGGCTGATCCGCTGTTTCACGCCGCGGCGTCGCTGGGTCTGGAATTGGGCATCGAACGCGGTGGCGGTCCAGTCCACCAGGCGCAGTTCGCGGATGCTGCCGTCGAGACGACCGCTGATGCTGCCGAAATCGAAGACCTCGGTGACCGACAGCAGATCGAGATCGTCCAGCGCGAGGTCGGCCGACAGCGTCGGCGCGACGCCGAACGGTCGCTCCATCGCGAGCGACGACACCTTGACGCTGCCGTCGAACACGCGCATCTCCAGGCCGCCCTCGAAGACAAGTTTGTCGTCGACGTAACGCGCGTCCGGAATGCTGCCGCTGAGCGTGCCGCGGAACGCCGGCCAGTCCATGCTCTGCGCGAGTTTTCCGATGTCGAACTTGTCGAGGGTGATGCCGAAATTCGCCTGCAGGCCCTTGTCGCCGCTCGGGGGCTGCAGTCGGAAATGATCGAATCGCAGTGTGCCGCCGATCGCATCGACCGCCGTCGGCGCGCGCAGAGAAATCGCGGCCCCGGCACTGCGCAGCGGCAGTTCGGCGGCGCCGAAATCAAGACCATAGAGTTGCCCGCTGCGCCAGCGCAGCGCGCTGTCCACGGGCGTATCGGCGGAATAGCGCAGGTCGCCGTGCAGGCCATCGAAACGGAACATGCCGCCCGGCTCGATCACATCGACCTGATCGAAGCGCGCATCGAAGCCGCGCATGCCGGCGGCGTCGAGCCGCAGACGGCTGTGCAGCCGTCCTTTCAAACCGAGTTCGGCCAAACCGAAACCGCCGAGCCAGCCCGACAGGTAGCGAGCGGTCACCGGCGCGAGATCGTCGCTGTCGATCCCGATATCGAGTGCGCTCAACGCACCGTCGGGCGCGAGCGCGGCGCTGCCGCGTGCAGCGAGCGTGCCGCCGTCGCCCCAGTGCAATGTCGGCAGACGCCAAGCGCCGGTGGCGTCACCAATGGCGTCGATGCGCAGCGCCACCGGCGTCGGCGGCAGCGCAACATAGGCGCTGCCGAACAACAGCTCGCCGCCGCGCAGCTCGCCGCTGAGATCGATGCGCTGTTCATCCTCGCTGCTGCGGTAATCCAATGCGAGATTCGCGCCGAGACCTTCGGCGGCGATACTGCCGTCGGGCGTTTCCAGCGCCGCGGCGGCCAGCGTCAACGGCCCCGCCACGCGCAGTGGCCGGTCCGAGGGCGCGCTGACGACGAGGCGACCGTCGAGTTGCCCGCTTTTCCAACGCCCGTCGGCCCAGGCGCGACTGAGCAATGCCTGCGACCAGATCAGCGGCACCTTTACCAGATCGATGCGGGTGTCGTCCGGCGCCGCGGCCTGACGATGCACTTCCAGCCGTGCGTCGCCCTGGCGCAGCACGACATCGGTGAACGCGGTCGCCAGATCGATGCCCAAGCGCATCGGCTGCGCATCGCCGCTGCGCAGTTCGCCGTCGCAGCGCCAGCCGCCCTCGCCGTCGCGCTGCAGCGGGCACTGCCAGGCCAGATCGCGGAACACATAACCCAGGCCCGGGGCGTCGAGCTTGCCGACGCGCAGCCGCAGGGTGCCGCGGTCGGCGGTTTTCGACCAGTCGAGACGGACGTTGACCTGCTCCAAGATCGCCAGACCGGTGCGGATGCGCGCGATATCGGCCGTCGCCGTCCGCGCCTGCGCTGTCTGCGGCCAAAAAAGCGCGCACAGCACGAGCGAGAAGAGAATGCGTAAGATCGGGGCCGACATGGCCGTCAGCATAAATGACCCGCAATGAACGCATCCGCTTCCGTCGCCCTGCCCCGCCTCCTGCTGCTGGAAGACGATCCGGTGAGCGCCGCGTTCCTCTCTGCCGCCATCGAGGGATTGCCGGCACAGGTGGATGCCGCCGGCACGCTGGCCGAGGCGCGCGCGTTGGCGTCTGCTCGCACGCACGATCTCTGGCTGTTCGACGCCAATCTGCCCGACGGCCGCGGCGCAGATCTGCTCGCCGAGCTTCGCGAACGCGGGATCCTCGTCACCGCGCTGGCGCACACCGCGGATGCGCGTCGCGACGAACTCGACGCGCTGATCGACGCGGGTTTCGAGGAAGTGCTTCTGAAGCCGCTGTCGGTGGCGCAGTTGCAGGGCGCGATCCGGAGATTCTGCGAAGATGGCTCGCCTACCGAGAGGGACCGCGCACAGTGGGATGCGACGGCGCGCGGCGGCAAGCTGCCGGTCTGGGACGACGAGGCGGCGCTGCGCGCGCTCAACGGCCACCGCGCGCATGTCGACGCGATGCGCGGCCTGTTCGCGCAGGAACTGCCGCTGGTGTCGCTGCGCGTGTCGGTCGCGCTCGCGAGCCGCGATACGACGACGCTGCGCGATGAATTGCACAAGCTGCAGGCGAGCTGCGGTTTCGTCGGCGCCGCTCGCCTGGGAGGCGCGGTCGTGAACCTGCGCGATGCGCCTGCGTCCGCGGACGCGGCGATGCAGTTTGACGGCGCGCTTCAGGACACGCTGTCGTCGTTGCCCGCTTGAATCCCGACCGTCGGCTCGGCCGACGCGCGCGGCAGCGCCGCGATCAGTTCCCACGATTTCAGGCCGCGACCGCCGAGATGATGCAGCAACAGCATGCGGATCACCCGGCGCAGGCCGGGCATGTCCTCGGCGCAGGGCTCGCGATCGGCGGCGAGATCCAGCAGCGCGCGGCCGGTGGCGGTATGGCTGCGATCGTTGCGTCCGCTGTCGCCCAGCACGCGCCGCGGCCCATGCTCGGGATCCAGCCGATAACGCGCGGCCGGGTCGATGGCGGTGCCGTCGCCGTCGCAATCCCAGGCAAAACCGACCCCCAAGGCTTCGAAGAGATCGCGCTCGAACCGCCGCAGCGTCCACGCCAGCGGCAGTTCCAGGCCCAGGCGCGCGCGGGTTTCGCCATAGATCGCGTAGAGGATGCCGGCGCCGTCGTGGCGCGGCGCCAGCCGCAGCATCAATTCGTTGAGATAGAAACCGGCCAGCATCACATCGCCGTGCAGACGCGGCGCTTCGTCGATGGCTTCCGCCGATGCCAGCTGCGCCAACTCGCCGCGCTGCACGCCGTCGAAGCGGATGTGCTGCAGCGGCTGCAGCGCCGCGCGCAGTTGTTGTTTCTTCGGCCCATGCACGCCGCGCGCAACCAGACCCACGCGCCCGTGTTCGTGGGTGAGCACTTCCACCAGCAGGCTGGTCTCGCGCCAGGCGCGGGCGTGGAGGACGAAAGCGGGTTGGGCGGTGTAGCGCATCGCGCTGGGAAGCGCCCTATTCGGTGTAGCCGAACGACTTCAGCGCGGCCTCGTCGTCCGACCAGCCTTCGCGCACGCGGACCCAGGTTTCGAGGAAGACCTTGCTGTCGAACATCCGCTCCATCTGGATCCGCGATTTCATGCCGATCTCGCGCAGGCGGGTGCCGCCCTTGCCGATGACGATGGCCTTCTGGCTCTCGCGCTCGACGAAGATCACCGCGCCGATGCGCAGCATGGCGCCGTCGACGACAAAGCTTTCGATCTCCACCGTGGTGGCGTACGGCAGCTCGGCGCCAAGTTGGCGCATCAACTGTTCGCGCACCAGTTCGCCGGCGAGGAAGCGCTGGCTCTTGTCGGTGATTTCATCCTCGGCATACAGCGCAGGCTGTTCCGGCAGATGCGTCAGCACCGCTTTCACCAGCGCTTCCAGGCCCTTGCGCTTGAGCGCGGAGACCGGATGCACGCTGGCGAACTCGCGGCCTTCATTGGCCGTCTGCAGGTACGGCAGCAGCACCGATTTATCGGGATAACGGTCGACCTGATTCACCACCAGCACCACCGGGATGCCGGCATCCTTCATCGCGTCGTAGGCAAAGGTGTCTTCTTCGCTCCACTGCCCGGCGCGCACCACCAGCAACGCGACATCCACACCTTCCACCGCACCACGGGCGGCGCGGTTCATCATCTTGTGCATGGCCGACGCGGTGGACTTGCCCTGATCGCGATGCAGGCCGGGGGTGTCGACCAGCAGCAACTGGCCTTCCGGAAAGGTGGCGATGCCCAGCAGGCGATGACGGGTGGTCTGCGGCCGCGGCGAGACGATGCTGACCTTGCTGCCGACGAGCGCATTGATCAGGGTGGATTTGCCGACGTTCGGGCGGCCGAGGACGGCAACGTGGCCTGCGCGGTAGGGAGAGGTATTCATGCCGGCATTGTAACCGCCGGGGTTATCGGGACGACGAAAGCCGAAAGCCGAATGGCAGGATCAAGCCCCTGCCGCAAGCACCTGGAGTACGGATTCGGCCGCCGACTGCTCGGCGGCGCGGCGCGAACCGCCCTCGCCTTCGCGGGTCATCGCCGGGTCGGTCAGGGTGCAACTGACCCGGAACGATTTGGCGTGATCCTCGCCGCTTTCGGCCAGAAGTGCATAGACCGGCAGTGGGTACTGACGCCCCTGCAGCCATTCCTGCAGACGGGTTTTGGCGTCCTTGCCCAGCTTGTGCAGCGGCGGCAGGGCGTCGATGGATTCGGCGAACCACGGCAACACCGCGGCCCGGCAGGCGTCGAAACCGGCGTCGAGATAGATCGCTGCGACCACCGCTTCCAGGGCGTCGGCCAGGATCGAGTCGCGGCGATGACCTCCGGATTTCATCTCGCCCGGACCCAGCAGGATCCGCTGGCCCAGCTCGAGTTTTCTCGCCAGCGCGGCGAGGGAGGATTCGCGCACCAGTTCGGCGCGGGCGCGGGTGAGATCGCCTTCGGGCGCCTTGGGCCAACGCAGATAGAGCGCCTCGGCGACGAACGCCCCGACCAGGGCGTCGCCGAGGAATTCCAGACGCTCGTTGTGAGCGGCGGCGGCGCTGCGATGGGTCAGCGCCCGTTCCAGCAAATTCGAATCGCGGAAGACATGCCCACCGAGGCGATGACTTCCGGGACTTCCGCTTGCATGGGCAACATTCACCGCGGCTTCGACTTCAATACGATGCGGTGCCGCCGAGCGGCTGATCGATGACGAACCTGCCGACCGCATCGAGATTGCCGAACAGAGTGACGCGCACCTCGTAATTGATGTGCATGACCTTGCTGCCGCTGGCGGTGTCGATCTTCACGTGTTCGGGCTTGACCGAATTCACGTAGCCGATGTTGAACCGCTTGAAGAGCTTGTCCTTGATCTGTGCCGGCTGCTCGTTGGCGATGCCCACTTCGCCGGCCAGACTTTTCGCCGCCGACTTCACGCCGTAGTACTCCTGGTACATCGGAAAGAGCTTCATGGCGATGAACAGGAAAGACCCGACCACTGCCGCAACGATGACGAAACTGATCAAAGTCATACCACTCTGATTGCGACGCATATCCAATCCCCCGGAACGATGATGTGGTTGATGACGGTGCGCGTAACCGCGCGGGTGTTGCCGAAGCCCGGCTTACGGAATGCCGTTGCCGATCCGGGAGGGTTCGAAACTGTCCGTGCAGAACCAGCCGCTGCAGTTCAACCACACCAGGAAGGCCTTGCCGCGAAGCCGGTTCTCGGGCAAGTAGCCCCAGAATCTACCATCATCGCTGCGGTCGCGGTTGTCGCCCATCACAAGATAATGACCGGCCGGAACCACCCACTGCCCTTCGCCGCGCGGGTCGGCGAACTGGTCGGGCATCTCCAGCACTTCATGCTCATGGTCCGGAGACTTTTCGGTCAGTCGCGCAGCGCCGTTCATTTCGGCATTGCGGCCGTTGCCGCTGAACGCGCCGTTCTCGACGTATTCCAGGGTCTGGCCGTTGACCTTCAGCGTGCTGCCGGCGTACTCGATGGTGTCGCCGGGCAGCCCGATCACGCGCTTGATGTAGTCCGCGCCGGTATTGGGGTCGTCCGGTCCCTTGCCGGGATAACGGAATACCGCCACATCGCCGCGAGCGGGTTTACCCACTTCGATCACCTTCCCGTTGGTGACCGGCAGACGCAGGCCGTAGGCGAACTTGTTGACCAGGATGAAATCGCCGATCAGCAGCGTCGGCATCATCGAACTCGACGGGATGCGGAATGGTTCGGCGACGAAGCTGCGCAGCATCAGCACCAGCGCCAGCACCGGGAAGAAGGCCCGGGCGTAATCGACGATCACCGGCTCTCTGGTTTCGTCCAGCAGGCCGTCGGCCCTGGCCCGGCGCTTGGCGAAGAACAGCCTGTCCAACAACCAGATCAGACCGGTCAGCAGGGTCAGCGTGACGAGGACGATTTCGAACCAGACCATACATTCTCCATGTGTAAGCCCCATGCCCAGCGGGACAGGGGTTGAAGCGAGAGTACGACAACGTCGCAGCGATTCATCGTGTGCGCCGCTTCGCACCCGCATCGGGCCCCGGGTCGAAGCCGGGACAGGCTCTTCGGGCGTCCCCTCCCGGCGGGAGAGGACGGAAACATCACTTGCTGTCCATCTGCAGTACGGCGAGGAAGGCTTCCTGCGGGATTTCCACCCGCCCGACCTGCTTCATCCGCTTCTTGCCTTCCTTCTGTTTTTCCAGCAATTTCTTCTTGCGGCTGATGTCGCCGCCGTAGCACTTGGCCAGCACATTCTTGCGCAGCGCCTTGACCGTACTGCGGGAGATGATCTGCGAACCGACCGCCGCCTGGATCGCGACGTCAAACATCTGCCGCGGAATCAGATCCTTCATCTTCTCGCACAGTTCGCGGCCGCGACGGTCGGCGTAGTTGCGATGGACGATGATCGACAGCGCATCGACCTTGTCGCCATTGATCAGCGTGTCCACGCGCACGAACGGACCGGCGTCGAAGCGCAGGAAGTGATAGTCCAGCGACGCATACCCGCGCGATACCGATTTCAGCTTGTCGAAGAAATCCAGCACCACTTCCGCCATCGGCAGTTCGTAGCTGATCTGCACCTGGCCGCCGAGATAGTTGATGCCGATCTGCGAGCCGCGCTTTTCTTCGCACAGGGTGATGCAGTTGCCGACGTAGTCCGGCGGCGTGAGGATGTTCGCGCGGATGATCGGTTCGCGGACTTCCTGGATGTGATTGGTCGGCGGCAGTTTGGCCGGGTTGTCCAGCGGCATCACCGTGCCGTCGGTCTTCAGCACTTCGTACACCACGGTGGGCGCCGTGCTGATCAGATTGAGGTTGTATTCGCGCTCCAGGCGCTCCTGCACGATTTCCATGTGCAGCATGCCCAGGAAGCCGCAGCGGAAGCCGAAGCCCATCGCTTCGGAGCTTTCCGGCTCGAAGCGCAGCGCGGCGTCGTTGAGCTGCAGTTTGTCCAGCGCTTCGCGCAGGTCCGGATAGTCCTCGGCATCGACCGGAAACAGACCGGCGAACACGCGCGGCTGCATTTCCTGGAAACCCGGCAACGGTTTGTCGGCGGGATCGCTGGCCAGCGTCAGGGTGTCGCCGACCGGCGCGCCGTGCACATCCTTGATGCTGGCGTTGATCCAGCCCACTTCGCCCGCGCCGAGCTTTTTCAACTCTTTGCGCTTGGGGGTGAACACGCCGACCTTGTCGACCAGATGGGTGCGGCCGGTGGTCATCACCAGGATCTTGGTGCCGGGCACGATCTCGCCCTGCATCACCCGCACCAGCGAGACCACGCCGAGGTAGTTGTCGAACCACGAGTCGATGATCAGCGCCTGCAGCTTGTCGGTATCGCGCGGCTTCGGCGGCGGGATGCGATGGACGATGGCTTCGAGCACATCGATCACGTTCAGGCCGGTCTTGGCGCTGATCGCCACCGCATCGGTGGCGTCGATGCCGATGACGGCTTCGATTTCGGCCTTCGCGCGCTCGATGTCGGCGGTGGGCAGATCGATCTTGTTGAGCACCGGCACCACTTCCAGGCCCTGTTCCACCGCGGTGTAGCAGTTGGCGACCGACTGCGCTTCCACGCCCTGGGCGGCGTCCACCACCAGCAGCGCGCCTTCGCAGGCCGCCAGCGAACGGCTGACTTCGTAGCTGAAGTCGACGTGGCCGGGGGTGTCGATGAAGTTGAGCTGGTAGGTCTGGCCGTCCTTCGCCTTGTAGGGCAAGGACACGGACTGGGCCTTGATGGTGATGCCGCGCTCGCGCTCGATCGGATTCGAGTCGAGCACCTGCGCCTCCATCTCGCGCGCCTCCAGCCCGCCGCATAGTTGAATGATGCGGTCGGCGAGCGTGGACTTGCCGTGATCGACGTGGGCGATGATGGAAAAGTTGCGGATGTTCCGCATTGCGTCAGACATGGGGAGCGGCGCGTGCCGTCATGGCCTTGAGGTCAAACGTTGGATTATCGCACAGCGCGAGGTCCGACCCGCCGGGAATGACGCCCGACAGGCCGGACCAGGGTTTCGTGGCGCCGCTCGGGACGCGGCCGAGCGTTTTCAGCTGTGTAACCCTAGCCCTCGTCGGGCGTCACCGCCAGGAACTGGGTCGCTGCGCCGCGACGCACCAGCAGCATCGCGGTCTGGTCTTCGCGGACCTTGCCCAGTTCGCGCTCCAGGGCGGACACACTGCCCACCGGGGTGGTGCCCACCCGCAGGACGATATCGCCCGGCCGCAGGCCCGCCTTGCGTCCCGCCTTGCCCTCGATCCGGGCCAGAGCCACACCTTCGCCGGCCTTGAGACCAAGTTCACGGCGCTGATCGGCGTCCAGATCCTCGCCGACCAGGCCCAGCCGGTTCTCGGCCTTGGCGGCAGCGGGCTCGCGTGGGGCGACACGGCGCTGGTTGCCGGCGACATCGGTTTCATCGAGCCGGGTCAGGGTGACATTGCGCTGGATCGGCTTGCCGTTGCGGAGAATGTCGAGCTTGGCGGTGGCGCCCGGCGCCATCGCGCCGATCACGGGCGGCAGGTCGCTGGAATCGTCGATCGCGACACCGTCGACCGAGCGGATCACGTCCCCAGGTTCGAGGCCGGCCTTTTCCGCGGGACTGCCGGCCAGCACATCGTTGACCAGCGCGCCACGGGTATCCGGAAGATCGAAGCCCTTGACCATGTCCGAGCTGACGGCGCCGACCGACACGCCGATCTGTCCGCGGCTGACCTTGCCGGTGGTCTTGAGCTGCTGGGCGACATTCATCGCCACGTCCATCGGAATGGCGAAGCTCACGCCCATGTAGCCGCCGGAATTGCTGAAGATCTGCGAATTGATGCCGACCACTTCGCCGCGGGTGTTGAGCAACGGGCCGCCGGAGTTGCCGCGGTTGATCGCCACGTCGGTCTGGATGAAAGGCACGTAGCGCTGCTGGTTGTTGGCGGCGCGGCCGACCGCGCTGACGATGCCGGCGGTGACCGAGTGATCGAGACCGAACGGCGAACCGATCGCCACCACCCATTGGCCGGGCTTGAGCGACCTGGACTCGCCGGTGCGCAGGTACGGCAGACCGGTTGCCGGGATTTTCAGTACGGCGACGTCCGACTGCGGATCGCTGCCGACGACCTTGGCCTTGAACTCGCGACGGTCGGAGAGTTTGACCTTGACCTCGTCGGCGCCGTCGACCACGTGATGGTTGGTCAGCAGGTACCCGTCGTCCGAGATCATGAATCCGGTGCCGATGGACTGACTCTGCGGCCCCTCGTTCCCGTCCGGGGACTGCGGACCACCCGGCAGCGGCGGACCGCCCGGTCCGAAGAACCGCCGGAAGAATTCGGGCACCTCTTCATCGTCGGGCATCTCACCGCCGCGCATGGCCGCGCCGCGCGCACTGCCGGTAGCTTCGATGCTGACCACCGCCGGGCCGACACGTTCGACCAGTTGGGTGAAATCGGGCAGGCCCGTGACCATGGGCGCGTCGATGGCCTGGGCGGCCGTGGCGACAGTCGCGGACGATGCCGCCATCGGCAAGGCCGCAGGCACGGAATGCCCGGCGCCGATCGGAAGCACGACGGTCGCCGCTGCGGTGGCTGCAGCGGTGGCGGTCACAAGAGCGAGAGTACGAAGTGTCGGTTTCATCGGGGAAACGTCCTCGATAAAGGGTGGGATAGAAACGGATGTCGACCGGGCCGGCGACGGGCGACGTCGCCGGCTGCGATCAATGCGATGGCGCTGCGGCTTCGGCCGACGATGCGGCGTTCGGCGGCAGCCATTCGGACCGGGGCGGCTGGAACGGTTGGAACGCCGGCGAGCCCTCCAGACCTGCGGTCACTTCGCCGCCGGCGGATGCGCCAGGTACCAGCGCCCGCGGCCAGGGCTTCGATGTGATGTGGGCGCCCGGCGCGAGATCGCGACCGTAGGTGGCGCTTGCGACCTGGACCGCCTGCGACGACATCGCCTTCCGCGACTTGGCAGCCGCAAGATCTGCAGCAGCGGAGCGACCGACGGGGACCGCCTGGGCGCTGGCGACGAGATGCGGCCGCACAGCACGATTGTCCTTCGTGGCGGCAGCGGCGATCGCAGCGGCGCCTGCTTCGGCTACGCCTGCGGGCAACACAGGTTCCGGAACCCGCACCGACGCTACGGGGACCGCGACAGGCGCGGACGGCGCGGTTGCGACCTGCTGCGGCGCGTGATCGGGAGCGGATAGCGTGCGCGAACCGATCAGGGCAGCCAGCGCGACCGATGCCGCCAGCGCGGCGCCTCCGCCCCAACGCAGCAGTGGCCGGCGCGTGCCCGGAGTGGCGGCCACCGCAAGCGTCTGCGCTTCAATGGCATCGGCCAGAGCGACGTCGTCAGCAATCGCGCGGCCGACGCGGCGCGAGAAGTCAGCGGGCAATGCGCGGCCGGCAATGCCGCGCATGGCGTCGCCAGCGAACTGCCAGCGTTCCCAGCAGTCGGCGAGTTCGTCGTCGTGTTCCATTCGACGCAGCAGGAATCGGGCTTCATCCGCCGAGAGCGCGCCGTCCATCATCGCGGAGAGCTGTTCGCGGTGGAATTCCCGGGAATTGGCGTCGCGTGAAGCAGAGGTTTCGTGCAATCCGGTCATGGGGCTCGATATCGGGATTGTGGGGGGCTTGTCGCTGGGGTCATCTTGAAGCGGGCATCGTTTCGGAACCGGGTCATGCAATGCGGATGGGTGGAACTCAACGCGTCGCGCGTTCGCGCGAGTCGGGCGCATCCATCAACGGTCGCAACTGCGCGTCGATGGCATCGCGGGCCCGGAAGATGCGCGAGCGGACCGTACCGATGGGGCACTGCATCTGCTGCGCGATCTCCTCGTAGCTCAAACCATCCACCTCGCGGAGCGTGATCGCCGTCCGGAGTTCCTCGGGCAAGGCTTCGACCGCGCGCATCACCGTTTGTTCCATCTCATGACGCATCAATTCGCGCTCCGGAGTGTCGTTGTCGCGCAGGCGCAGGCCCGATTCGAACTGCTCGGCGTCGTCGATATCCACGTCGTCGCCCGGCGGGCGGCGCTTGTGGGCCACCAGATGGTTCTTGGCGGTGTTCACGGCGATGCGGTGCAGCCACGTTGAGAACTGCGCGTCGCCGCGGAAGTTCCCCATCGCGCGATAGGCGCGGATGAACGTGTCCTGGGCGACGTCCTGGGCCTCGCTCCAGTCGTGGACATAGCGTCCGATCAGCGCCACGACCCGGTGCTGGTGCTTGCGCACCAACAGGTCGAAGGCCGCGCTGTCGCCGCGCTGCACCCGCCGGACCAGTTCGAGGTCCACATCCTGCAATGTCGTTGCTTCGGCCATCCGGCCGGCTCTCCTCAGTGTGGATCGGGCCGGTACGGTAGCCGGGCCATCGGACAATACACGCCGGCGAAAAGTTCCCGGCCCTCGGCAACCCATGCAGGGCCGCCTGTGCAACATGCATTCATCTGGGGGCGTCGCGCGACTGCCACAAGCCATGCGCCATGGGACCGTGTCGGTGTCGATCCGACGACACCGATTTGACGCCGTCCCTCGATGGTCCGGATCATAGGGACATTCTCCAGCGTATGGATTCCCGCTCATGACCTCCACCTCACCCAGCTTCGACGGCCTGCGTCTGCGCCACTGGAAGACCGAATTGCGGCCGGACGGCGTGCTGGTGCTGTCATTCGACCGCGAAGGCGAGTCGGTGAATACCTTCGGCCAAGGGGTACTGATCGAGCTGAACAGCCTGCTCGAACGCATCGCGCTGGAGCCGCCGAAGGCCCTTGTGCTGCGCTCGGCCAAGGAAAAGGGCTTCATCGCCGGCGCCGACATCCGCGAATTCCAGGAGTTCGACGCAAAAGGCACCATCGGCGACTCGATCCGCCGCGGTCAGAACCTGTTCCAGCGCATCGCGGACCTGCCCTTCCCCACCGTCGCCGCGATCCACGGCTTCTGCATGGGCGGCGGGACCGAGATCTCGCTGGCTTGCCGCTATCGCGTGGCCTCGAACGATCCGTCGACGAAGATCGGCCTGCCCGAAGTGATGCTGGGCATCTTCCCGGGCTGGGGCGGCAGCGCCCGTCTGCCGCAACTGGTCGGCGCTCCGGCCGCCATGGACATGATGCTCACCGGCCGCAGCCTCTCGGCGTCTGCAGCGCGCGCGATCGGTCTGGTCGACAAGGTCGTGGACCCTTCGGGCCTGATCGACGCCGCTGCCGCGCTCGCGCTCAAGGGCGTCGAACGCCCGTTCAAACAGCGTTTCATGGCCTGGGCGACCAACACGTGGCCCGCCCGTCAACTCATCGCGCCGAAAATGATCAAGATGACCGCACGCAAGGCGCGCAAGGAACATTACCCCGCGCCATACGCGCTGATCGAGACCTGGCGCCGCAGCGCGGGCAGCGGCATTCGGGCACGTCTGGACGCCGAGCGCAAAGCCGTGGTCAAGCTCGCCGACACGCCGACCGCGCGCAATCTCACCCGCGTGTATTTCCTGCAGGAACGATTGAAAGCACTCGGCGGCAAGGATCACGGCATCGCCCACGTCCACGTGGTCGGCGCCGGCGTGATGGGCGGCGACATCGCTGCCTGGGCGGCTTACAAGGGCTTCCAGGTCACGCTGCAGGATCGCGAGCAGCGTTTCATCGACACCGCCATGACGCGCGCGCAGGAATTGTTCGCCAAGCGCGTGAAGGATGCGGGCAAACGTCCCGAGGTAGCGGCGCGACTGGTCTCTGACCTGGAAGGCGCCGGCGTCGCCAGTGCCGACCTGCTCATCGAAGCCATCATCGAAAGGCCCGACGCCAAGCGCGATCTCTATACCGCGGTCGAGCCGAAGATGAAAGCCGACGCGCTGCTGACCACCAACACATCGTCGATTCCGCTGACCGAACTGCGCGAACACATCGCGCGTCCGGCGCAGTTCGCCGGCCTGCATTACTTCAATCCGGTGGCGATGATGCCGCTGGTGGAAATCATCCAGCACGACGGTATGACGCCGGAGACCGCGAAACGCCTCGCCGCATTCTGCAAAGCCATCGACAAACTGCCGGTGCCGGTCGCCGGCACGCCCGGCTTCCTGGTCAATCGCCTGCTGTTCCCGTACATGCTGGAAGCCGTCACCGCCTATTCCGAAGGCATTCCCGGCCCGGTCCTCGACAAGGCCGCGGTGAAGTTCGGCATGCCGATGGGGCCGATCGAACTCATCGACACCGTGGGCCTGGATGTCGCTGCCGGCGTGGGCGCAGAACTCGCGCCTTTCCTCGGCCTGCCCATCCCGGCCGCGCTCGCGGCACCGCCGGAAGCCGGAAAGCGCGGCAAAAAGGACGGCCAAGGCCTCTATCGCTGGGAAAACGGCAAGGCGCAAAAGCCTGAGATTCCGGCCGATTACAAAGCGCCGGACGATCTCGAAGACCGCCTGATCCTGCCTTTCCTCAACGAAGCCGTGGCCGCCCTGCACGAAGGCGTGGTCGCCGATGCCGAACTGCTGGACGCCGGCGTGATCTTCGGCACCGGTTTCGCCCCCTTCCGCGGCGGCCCGATCCAGTACATCCGCGACAGCGGCGCCGAAGTGTTGCTGGCCAAGCTCAAGGTGTTGCAGGCCAAGTACGGCGACCGCTTCGCGCCGCGCCCGGGCTGGGACAACCCGGCGCTGCTCAAACAGTAATCACGGCTGTCGCCACGACGATCCCGAAACCCCGCCCCGGCGGGGTTTCGGCGTTGAGGGCTTGCAATCAGCACCATACCGTCGGTATAACGTACGTTACTACTACCTTCCATGTGATAGACATGAAACTGAAAATTACGACCGTAGGCAATTCCGCAGGGGTGATCCTGCCCAAGGAATTGCTGACCCGGATGCGTCTGGAAAAAGGCGACGAGCTGTATGCGTTGGAAACGCCGGGCGGCATCGTCTTGACCACCTACGACCCGGAACTCGCCGCGCAGATGGAAGTGGCCGAAGAAGTGATGCGCGAGCGCCGCACTCTGCTGCATAAGCTCTCGCAGTAGGTGACCCATGGTGATCTGGATCAGTAAACGCCTGGCCCTCGCCATCCACGACAGACAGCTCGCCGAACATGGCGGCAGCATCGGCGTGCGCGACGAGACTCTGCTCGACTCTGCAATCGCGCGTCCGCAGCAGTTGTTCGCCTACGGCGATCCACCGCCGGATCTGGCGGCACTGTCTGCCAGCCTGGCCTATGGGTTGGCGCGCAACCATCCATTCATCGACGGAAACAAACGCACCGCCGCCGTGGCCTGCGAAACCTTCATCCGTCTCAACAGCGCCAGACTGCAGGCGGACGACCTCGAACTCTACCCGGTCTATCTTGCGCTCGCCGAAGGCAGCCTCTCCGAATCCGGATTCGCAGAATGGCTGCGCGAACATCTGGTGCTGAATGCGAAAGGCAACGTCAACGAACCGCAGGCGGCATACCAGCGCTGATATACGCGACGGCCCGCTCTTGTGTGCCGCCCGTATCGGCTGAGATCGCTCGGCCGGCATCCACCCACAGCATCGCGAGCCGCCAGCATGGCGGCCGCCACCACAATCATTCAAGCCCTCATGCACGACGACACCCCGTTCGATTTTTTCGGCTCTGCCCCACCTCCGCCTCCGGCTTCGGGAAAGAAATCGCTCGCGGCCAGCGCCGTGGCTGCGAAGCGTTCGCCGCTGCAACGCGAGTTCGATCGCCTGACCGGGCAGATCGAAGAGCGTCAGGCATTGCTCGCCGCATGGCAGCAACAGCCGGCCGTGATCCTGCAGAAGTACCACGCGGAATTGGAACCCGTGCTTCGGCAGCTCACGGATGTGCAGAAAAGCCTGGTCGTACAGCTCGACGCGCTGCTGACCTCGCCGCCGAAAGGTCTGCGCATGACGGCGCGGCGCCGCGGCGCATTGACCGACTGCCTGCTCGATCTGATCGACAACGTCATGGCGCACGGCGCCGATGACACCCTGATCGATATCCACGACCGTCACAGCGACACGCCCATGGTCGAAATCGAGAAGGAGGATGAGGCCGAGCGGGAGGCGGAGATCATCGAATTGTTCCGGCAGATCGGCGAAGCCGGCATCGAACGGCGTGCGGACGAATCGCACGAAGCCTTCGTGGAACGCGCCCAGGCGCGGCTCTTCGACGCACTGGACGCCGAAGAGCGCAGGGAAGAAGCACAACGACAGAAACGCGCCGACAAGCGCTCCGCGAAAAAGAACGCCAAGCACGCGAAGACGCCGCCGCCATCAGGTAACGACGACGATGCCGCATCGCCCAGGCCCGCCCTGCTGCGCGCGCTGTATCGCAAGCTCGCCAGCAGCATGCATCCCGATCGCGAATTCGACGCCGACGAAAAGCTGCGCAAGACCGAAGCGATGCAGGGGCTCAATACTGCCTACCAGAACAGGGATCTGCTCTCGCTGCTGAAACTGCACAATCGCACGCTGCAGAGCGACCCGGTCGCCGACACGCTGGCCGAAGACACCCTGCGCGAGTACAACGCGCTGCTCAAAACGCAGCTCAAATCGCTGGAATCCACGATCGCGCGCGCCATCGAAGACGCCACGCCGCCCGCCATCGCGATGCTCCATGGCCGCATCAAGCGCCCGGAACAACTCGAACAGCTGGTGGACGCGGACATCCGGAAGATGGCGCGCACTGTCGAAACCGTGCGCATCACCGTGCGCGATCTGGATAATCCGAAACTGCGGGCCAATGTGATCAACGAGCTGGTGGAGATGGCCGAGGAACGCCGCATGCTGGATGCGTTCGACGAGATCGCGGGAGATTATTTCCGCTGACGAGTGCGACGCACATCGTCCTGCGCACGCCCTGAGCAGCAGGCGCTTACCCGCACCTGCGCAGCTCTACCGTTTCCTGCACGTACCCTGCGGCCTCCAGCCATGCGTGACTCTGCAACGCCGCCACCATCACGTCGCTGCCCAGCGCCAACTCGGTGTCCTCGGCGCGCTCGGCCAGACGACGCAGGCGCACGAGACGCGGATGCAGCGCATCCGCGGCAGCCAGGTCGGCCTGCGCTGCGGCGAGATCCAGGTCAGGCACCATGGCCTGCGGTTGCGCAGCCATCGCCGTCAACGTCCGCCGACAGAACGCCTCGGACTTCTCGCCCATTCTGGCCAATCCCGGCTGGATATCGGGCCGCAGCGAAATCAGCATGAACAGCCGCGATTCCAGCGCATCCAGCGCCGCGTCCACCGCCTGCAGATCCTCGACGGCGAACGTCATCGACAACCGAGTCTCCGACAAACATTCCACGCTCATCCCACACCTCCCGTCGTTCACGGGCGAATTCCCGCGGTGCAGACAGCATCGCGAAACGATGGACGACCCGATATCGGAAGACCGCACAACATCGTGTAGGAATTATCCGATTCGCCGCAGCAACCGTGCCGGCGAATACCACGACAAACATCACTCCAGCGACGCCAGCAAACCCTGCACCCTGTTGCCCTGCCTGTAGGAGCGACGGAAGTCGCGATGAACCACCGACCATCCCACAGCAAGCCCACAATCCATCTTCGGCCACAGCAGAAGCATCGGAACGCGCAAAAGCCCACCACCGTCACATCCGCACCCCTGTGGGAGCGACGCAAGTCGCGACACCCTCTCCGTTTGAACCGCCTAGACCAACACGGTAACGCGACAGCCTGCGTTTCCAGCGCACCGCTGCGACCATCTCGAAACAATCGATGATGCCTTCAGGCCGAACGGCTGCGGGCTCTATCCGCTGTGGCGATGCGACTGCCGAGCCATGCGGCTGCCGCGTCGTTCGCCCCTCATCATCCGTCGCTACGCGCCACCTTCTCCCCGCTGTGCGGGGAGAAGGCATGAGGCACCGCAACGGCCCAGAATGAATCGCAGCGTCGGTACAGAAGCAATCAATCGCCGATCCCACCGCGTTCCTTCTCCCCGTACAACGGGGAGAAGGTGGCGCGAAGCGCCGGATGAGGGGCCGGGCGACGACGTCCAGCTGAAGTGCACTCCACTCAACCTTCGACCACCCGCTCCCCGCGCGATGACGGGCTGCGCCGAAATCATCTGGTGGATGTTGGGCTTGCCCGGCCATGAAAAGCGAAGGCCCCGCGGTGCGGGGCCTTCGTTGGAGGCGCGGATCTGGATGCTTGCAGCAGATCCCTCGCCTGCGGCTCGCGATGACAGCACTGGTTCCGATCTTTCGAGCATTCCGATCGTCAGATCGTTCAGATCATGCAAACGGATCCCGCAGGACGATGTTGGCGTCGCGGTCCGGGCCGGTGGAGACGATGGCGAGCGGGCAGCCGGCGAGTTCTTCCAGCGAGCGCAGATATGCGCGGGCGGCGGCTGGGAGTTTGTCCCATTCGGTGATGCCGGCGGTGGATTCGCTCCAGCCCGGGAATTCGAGGTACACGGGCGTGCACTCGTCCCAGCCGTCGGCGTCCAGTGGCGCGTACTCGGTGCGCTTACCGCGGTATTCGTAGGCGACGCACATCTTCAGCTTGTCCATGCCGTCGAGGATGTCGAGCTTGGTGATGCACAGGCCGCTGATGCCGTTGATGGCGACGGCGCGCTTGAGGGCGACGATGTCCATCCAGCCGCAGCGGCGCGGGCGGCCGGTGGTGGCGCCGTATTCCTGGCCGCGGTCGCGGATGCCCTGGCCGATCTCGTCGTCCAGTTCGGTCGGGAACGGGCCGCCGCCGACGCGCGTGGCGTAGGCCTTGGCGATGCCCAGGACGTAATCGATGGCATCCGCGCCCACGCCGGTGCCGGCCAACGCGCCACCGACGGTGGTGTTGCTGGAGGTGACGTACGGATAGGTGCCGTGGTCGATGTCGAGCAGCGAGCCCTGCGCGCCTTCGAACAGCACGCGTTTGCCCTGCTTGCGCAGCTCATGGAGGATGCCGGCCACGTCGAACTTCATCGGTTCGACGTATTCGCCGAACGCGAGCGCTTCGTCGAGCGTTTTCTGGAAATCGATTTCGTCGACCTTCAGATAATTCTTCAGTACGAAGTTGTGGTAATCGAGGGTGGTGCGCAGTTTTTCCGCGAGTTCCTTCGGATAGCTGAGATCGGCGACGCGGATGCCGCGACGCGCGACCTTGTCTTCGTAGGCCGGGCCGATGCCGCGGCCGGTGGTGCCGATGGCGCTCTTGCCGGCGGCTTTTTCGCGGGCCTGATCCAGCGCGATGTGATACGGCATGATGATCGGCGTGGCCGGACTGATCTTCAGGCGGCTGCGCACTTCGACGCCGTTGGCTTCGAGTTCGGCGATTTCCTTCTGCAGCGCGCCGGGGTGCAGCACCACGCCGTTGCCGATCAGGCACAGCGCATCGGGGCGGAGGACGCCGGAGGGGATCAGATGGAGGACGGTCTTCTTGCCGCCGATCACCAGCGTGTGGCCGGCATTGTGGCCGCCCTGGAAGCGGACGACGGCGCCGATGTCCTGCGTCAGCAGGTCGACGATCTTGCCCTTGCCTTCATCGCCCCACTGGGCGCCCAACACCACGACTGACTGACCCATTTCGTACTCCGGAAATCTGGATGTAGGTGCGACGGAGGCCGCGACCCGATGCGTCCGACGGGATCCAGCGTGGGATCGCGGCTACCGCCGCTCCTACAAAAGAGATCGTCCGACACGGAAAAAGCCGGCGGGGCAGATGCCCCTTCCGGCTTTTGTGCATTCTCCGGGTTTCGGGGCGCCGGGGCCACCCTTTCGACGGATTTATTGCAGCGCGTTAAGACAAAACGGATCGGTATGGCGGCAGCCAGTGCACCCGATATGCGGATCGTGCTCGCCTCAGTGGCGAATGAAGTACAGGGCCACCAGCCCGGCGATCAGCACCAGACCGCCGATCAGCCGCAGCTGCTGCGGAGGCATGGCCAGCAGTTGCTCGGCCGCCCGCCTCCACATGTTGGGGAAGGCGAACAGCGCCAGCCCTTCAAGCACCGCAACGAGGGCGAGTGCGGCCCAGAGGTCGGTCATGCGCGATGCAACGCGATGCGATCAGCGATCGCTGCGCATGTACTGCAGGAACGGGTCGTCCTTGTCGAGCACGATCACCGCGTCGCCGTCGGAGAACGAGCCGCGATACGCTTCGAGGCTGCGCTGGAAGGCGTAGAAGCCGGGATCGGCGTTCGCAGCGCTGCCGTAGATGCGCGCGGCCTCACCGTCGCCCTCGCCTCGCATCACCTGCGCGTCGCGCTCGGCTTCGGCCAGGATCACGTTGCTGTCGCGGTCGGCCTTGGCGCGGATCTCGTTGGCCTGCTCTTCGCCTTCGGCGCGGAGCTTGCTGGCGACCTGCTGGCGCTGCGCGCTCATGCGGCGGTAGACGTCGCGGATGACCTGGCTGTCGGTGGGCAGATCGATCTGCTTGATGCGCAGGTCGATGATGCGCACGCCCAGCGTGGCGGCGGCCTTGTTGATGGCGGCGAGCTGCGTGCCGGCGATCTTGCTGCGCTCGCCCGACACCACTTCGGACAGCGTGCGCGCGTTGATCTCGTTGCGCAGCGAGTCCTTGATGATCGGTTCGAGGCGCGCGATGGCGACGCTTTCGTCGCCGGCGGTCGCGCGATAGAACGCCTGGGTGTTGCGGATCTGGCCGACGGCGAAGAAATCCACGCTCACGTCCTTGCGCTCGGAGGTGAGGTAGCGCTCGGGCTGGGCCGGCAGCACCTGGAAGCGGCCGTCGAAGATGCGCGCGCTTTCGACCAGCGGCACCTTGAAGTGCAGACCGGGGCCGAGGTCGCTGCGGACGACCCTGCCGAGATTCAGCACGATGGCGGTATGGCCTTCGCGCACGATGAAGACCGAGCCGAGCAGCGTGAACAGCACGGCGACGACCAGTGGAACCAGGACTGACATTTTCATCGGCTGCCTCCTCCGTTGCGACCCGCGCTGCGGGCTTTACGGGCGGTCGTGGGTTCTTCGGGCGTTGCGGTGACGGTGGGTGCGATCAGCTCCGGCGGCGGCGCTTCGGCCCCGGTCGGCGCCGCGCCGCGACCCGGCGCGACCGGCAGGTACAGCAGCTGACGGCTGTCGCCGCCGATGATCTTGCGGTTGTCGGCCAGCACCTTCTGTACGGTTTCCAGCCACAGACGCTTGCGGGTGACTTCCGGCGCGCCGCGATACTGCTGCAGCAGCGAGGTGAAGCGCGAGGCGTCACCAGTGGCGCGGGCGATGGAGGCGGTCTTGTAGCCTTCAGCCACGGTGCGGGTGCGCGCGGCTTCGCCTCGGGCTTCCGGCACGATCTTGGCGGCGTAGGCGCGGGCCTCGCTGATCAGGCGGTCCTTGTCCTGCTGGGCGCTGTTCACGTCGTCGAAGGCGGGCTTCACTTCTTCCGGCGGACGCGCATTGGGCAGATTGAGTTCGGTGACGGCCAGGCCGGTGTTGTAGTTCTGCAGCGATTTCTGCAGACGGACACGCGCAGCGACGGCCAGCGCATCGCGCGCGCCCAGCACGGTATCGAGCGTGGAGCGGCCGACCTGTTCGCGCACCGAACTCAGCGCGGCCTGCTTCAGCATTTCCTCGGCGTCGCGGGTGCCGAACAGCGAGAGGCGCGCATCGCTAATCCGATACTGCACGTTGATCTCGACCTGGACGATGTTCTCGTCGCTGGTCAACACCGGCACGCTGTCGCTGTAGTTCTTGATCTCGGTGGCGTTGACCTTGTAGACGCTTTCGATCGGCCACGGCAGCTTGAAGCCGGGGCCGGGGCTCATCGTCCGCGAATACTTGCCGAACTGGAGCACGACGCCGCGCTGTTGTTCGGTGACCAGCACGAAGCAGCTGAAGACCAGCCAGAGCGCGACCACGCCGCCGATCCAGCGCAACGGGCTGCCGCCGCCGGCACCGTCGAAGAAACCGCGCAGGCGGGCGACGATATCGTCCATGCCTCCGCCACCGCCACGGCCGGTCTGGCGGGGTTTCCACGGGGAGCGATTACCGCCGCCCGAAGAAGAGTCGTTGTTGTTACCGGGAGTATTCCAGGCCATGCCCGCTCCAAAGCGAAGGTGTCAAAGCGAATGCGCTCCGCAGGAATGCGGGCGGGGGGTGCATATTACAAGGGAAGTTCGTCGTCGCCCGGCGGCAGCAGCGCCTCGAAGGCGTCCCCACCGGGGCCAGCGGCCAGTTTTTCGGCATCGCTGAGGGCCAGATCGACGTCGATGGTCCAGCCGCCGTCGTCGTCGTGCGTTTCCGCGCGCACCGCTTCCAGTTCGTAGAGACGCGCGCGCAGGCGCCCGGCGCGTGCGGGCAAGCGGATTGAGCCGGCGACCCGGCGCAGGCCCAGCCGCGCGACCAGCGCCGCACGCAGCAGGTCAAGACCCACGCCGTCGCGCGCCGAGAGCCAGACCCGTTCGCGTGCGATCTCGTCCAGGCCATGGTCGGCGACGGGCTCGCCTTCTTCGATCGGCAGCACGGCCGGATCGTGACGCGGCACCGCGCCTTCGACCCGGTCGATCTTGTTGTAGACCAGCAGTTGCGGGATGTCGCCCGCGCCGATTTCGGCCAGCACCGCGTCGACCTGGGCGATGCGCTCGTCGCGCAGCGGGTCGGCGGCGTCGATCACATGCAGCAGCAGATCGGCCTCGCGCGCTTCGGACAGCGTCGAGCGGAACGCCGCCACCAGATCGTGCGGCAGGTCGCGGACGAAGCCGACGGTGTCGGCCAGCATCGCCGCGCCGCCGGGCAGCGTGATCCGGCGCACGGTCGGGTCGAGGGTCGCGAACAGGCGGTCGTCGGCATAGGCGTCCGCGCCGGTGATCGCATTGAACAGCGTGGACTTGCCGGCATTGGTGTAGCCCACCAGCGCTACCCGCGGCAGCTCGCTGCGGACGCGCGCGCGGCGCATCTGGGTGTGCTGCACCTCCACTTTCTCCAGGCGCTTCTGCAACTGCTCCACCCGCTTTTGCAACAGGCGGCGGTCGGTTTCGAGCTGGGTTTCGCCGGGGCCGCGCAGGCCGATGGCGCCGCCGCGCTGGCGTTCCAGATGGCTCCAGCCGCGCACCAGGCGCGTGGCCATGTGCCGGAGCTGGGCCAGTTCGACCTGCAGCTTGCCTTCGTGACTGCGCGCGCGCTGGGCGAAGATATCGAGGATCAGGCCGGTGCGGTCGACCACGCGGCGGCCCAGCGCCTTTTCGAGGTTGCGCTCCTGCACCGGGCTGAGCCTGTGGTTGACCAGCACCAGATCGGCGCCGGTGGCATCGGCCGCGGCCTTCACTTCTTCCAGCTTGCCGCTGCCGATGAGGATGGCGGCGTTGGGACGGTCGATGCGGGCATGCAGCAGCGCCGCGACCGTGGCGCCGGCGGAACGGGCGAGATCGGCGAATTCTTCCAGCACATCGGGTTCCGGCGGGCCGCCGGCGTGGGTCTGGATCAGCAGCGCGATTTCGCCCTTGCGGGATCGTTCGAACAAATCGGGGATATCCGTGGGGGAAAACAGACGCCCAGTATGCCGCGCGCGGGATCGCCGCGCGCGTTCGCATGACGAATGGCGGGAGATGGGCCTCGCCCGCCGACGGCGGAATCACTTCATGGCGTGGCCGACAGCGTCGGAACGCTGCCGGCCGCACGACCGTACTCCAGACGACCGTACTCCAGACGATCATCCTGCAGCGGAATCATCCTGCAACAGGATCAGTCGGCGGTGGCCGCGAGTACGCCGCTGGTGTCGTCGTCGCTCTCGGCCGAATGCACATAGCCGCCGCCCGGGCCCACGCGCACGTTGCGCGCCGGCACCACGGTGGAAATCGCGTGTTTGTAGACCATCTGACTGACGGTGTTGCGCAACAGGACGACGAATTGATCGAACGATTCGATCGTGCCCTGCAATTTGATGCCGTTGACGAGATAGATCGAAACCGGAACGCGCTCACGGCGCAAAGCGTTCAGGAAAGGATCCTGCAAAGACTGCCCCTTCGACATGGTGTTCCCCATTTTGGGTGTTGTTATTGGATGCAACATGATCGTGACGATCGCATGATGGATTGCATGATGGGTCGTTCGCCGGCGGCCCGGTCGCATCGCGACCCGCATCCCCTGCCGGACACCCGGATGGTTACACAACTGCGCGTGAACCGGAAGCCGGCCGAAGGTCGAACGTGCCCACAGCGCGACGGTCGTCGCAGCGACAGACCGTTCAGCTTTTCAGGAACCCTCGCAGCGCCTCGTCCAATCGCGACGCATCCATCGCCGGATCGAACCAGCGCAGATCGAGCGCGCCGCGCAGCCAGGTGAACTGGCGTTTGGCGAGCTGGCGTGTGGCGAAGATCGCGCGGTCGCGGAATTCGTTCCTGGACAGCGCGCCGTCGATATGCTCCCAGGCCTGGCGATAGCCGACCGCGCGCAAGGCGGGAAGATCCAGCGGCGCCGGATGCATGCGCAATTCCGGCGACGCGCGCAGCGCACGCGCTTCGTCGAGGAAACCGGCATCGAGCATCGCGTCGAAACGACGCTCGATGCGCGCGTGCAAGATCGCGCGATCCCGCGGCGCCACCGCGATTTTCAGCACGCGGCACGGAAATGTCTGCGATGCCGCGGCGGACTCGCGCTGCCAGTCGCTGATCGCCCGGCCACTGAGCCGATACACCTCCAGCGCACGCTGGATCCGCTGCGGATCGGTGGCGTGGATGCGCGCGGCGGCGATGGGATCGACCTGCACGAGCTCGCCGTGCATCGCCGCCCAGCCGCGTTCGCCGGCTTCCGCTGCGAGCTGCGCGCGCATCGCGGGATCCGCCTCGGGCATCGGCGACAGCCCCTGCAACAAGGCGCGGAAATACAGGCCGGTGCCGCCGGCGAGGATCGGCAGGCGACCGCGCGCGAGGATGTCTTCGACTGCGGCGCGCGCATCGTTGGCGAAATCCGCGGCAGAGTAGCGCTGCCATGGATCGCGCACATCGATCAGGTGATGCGGCACCGCTGCGAGCTCATCGGCGGTGGGTTTCGCCGCACCGATATCGAGCCCGCGATACACCAACGCCGAATCGACGCTGACGATTTCGCCATCGCAACGCTGCGCCCAATCCAGCGCGAGCGCAGTCTTGCCCGAAGCGGTCGGACCCATCAGGGCGATGGCGAGCGGGCGGGTGTCTGTGGTCATGAATCCGAAACTCCCGTAGGAGGGGCTTCAGCCCCGAGCACTTTGGCTGCGATCACCATGACCCCAATTACTGGACCCCAATTACTGTGGCCTCGATCACTGCGGCAACGATCATCGAAGCGGTAGAGATCGGGGCTGAAGCCCCTCCTACAAAACTCAATAGCCATGCACCTTCAGCGTCTCCATCACGCCCTTGTGCCGGAACTGCACTTCGTCGGACGGCGCCTTGCCGATGCGGCTAACCAGCAGGATCGCGATGCATGCGGCGATGACGCCCGGCACCATTTCGTAGAGTTGGCTGCCGTGCTGGGCGACCGCGATTTCCTTCCAGAGAATCACGGTGACCGCGCCGGCCACCATCCCGGCGAACGCGCCGTTGCGGGTCATGCGCCCCCAGAACAGCGAGAACAGCACCACCGGGCCGAATGCGGCGCCGAAGCCGGCCCACGCGTACGAGACCAGCCCCAGCACTTTGCTGTCAGGATCGCGCGCGATCCAGATCGCCAGCAGCGCCACCATCAACACCATCGAGCGACCGAACCACACCAGTTCGCGCTGGCTCGCGTTGGGGCGCACGAAGCCCTTGTAGAAATCCTCGGTAAGCGCGCTTGAACACACCAACAGCTGGCACGACAGCGTGCTCATGATCGCGGCCAGGATCGCCGACAGCAGCACCCCCGCGACCCAAGGATTGAACAGCACGGTCGCAAGCTGGATGAAGATGCGCTCGGAATTTTCGGCGACCGGGCCGACCTGGTCCGGATGCGTCGCGAAATAGGCATTGCCGAAGAAGCCCACCGCCATCGCGCCGAACAGGCACAACACCATCCAGGTCATGCCGATCCAGCGCGCCTTGGGAATGGTGGTCAGCGAATCGGCGGCCATGAAGCGCGCCAGGATGTGCGGCTGCCCGAAATACCCCAGCCCCCAGGCCAGCAGCGAGACGATGCCGACGAAACCCAGCGTGCCGCCCTTGAACCAGTCGAGCTTGGTCGGGTCGGTCTGTTCGATCAGGGCGAGACTGGCGTCGACGCCGCCGCTGCCCAGCACCACCATGATCGGCGTCAGCACCAGCGCGAAAATCATCAACGACGCCTGCACGGTATCGGTCCAGCTCACCGCAAGAAAGCCGCCGATGAGCGTGTAGAGAATGGTCGCCGCCGCGCCCCACCACAGCGCCTGCGCATACGGCACGCCGAACACGCTCTCGAACAGCCGCGCGCCCGCGACGATGCCGCTGGCGCAGTACACCGCGAAGAACACCAGGATCACGACCGCCGAGAACACCCGCAGCACTTTGCTGCGATCCTCGAAGCGATGAGTGAAATAGTCGGGCAGCGTCAGCGCATTGCGGGTGCGTTCCGTGTAGATGCGCAATGGCCCGGCCACGAATTTCCAGTTGCACCACGCGCCGACGATCAGGCCGATCGCGATCCACGCTTCCGACACGCCGCCGAGATAGAGCGCTCCGGGCAGACCCATCAGCAGCCAGCCGCTCATGTCCGAAGCGCCCGCCGACAGCGCGGTGACCAAGCTTCCCAGCGAACGTCCGCCGAGGATGTAGTCGTCGAAACTCCGGGTCGAACGCCAGGCCCACAGGCCGATCAGGATCATCGCGATCAGATAGATGCCGAAGGTGATGAGGAGCGGCTGGCCAGCGGTCATGTCAGGTCCGGGATCGTTGCGGATGGCGCGCAGCATACCCCGACGGGCGCCGGCGACGCCGCTGCCGGGCCCGGCTTGCAACCGCAGCGGGTTTGCGTACGCTTGGCCCATGCCTCTGTGGAAACGCCTCGGTTTTCTGTTCGTCTTCGTGGTGCCGGCGTTGATGCCCGCGGCCGCATGGCTCGGCGCGCGCAGCGGCCACCCCGACCTGATGGCCTGGTTCCCGCTCTTCTTCCTGTTCGTGCTGCTGCCGCTGGCCGACTACGGTCTTGGCCACGATCCGCGCAATCCCGATGCGGCGCAGGCGAAAGCGCTCGAGGCCGACGCCTGGTTCCGGATCATGACGCTCGCGGCGCTGCCCGCGCAGCTCGGCGTGCTGGCATGGTCGGCCCGGCATTTCGCGCACGCCGATTTCGGCGCCGCGGGCAGCGCCGGCTGGCTGCTGTCGCAGGGCATCGTCGGCGGCGTGCTGGCGATCAACGTCGCCCACGAACTGATCCACAAGGACACCGCGCTGGAACGCGGCGCCGGCGGCCTGCTGCTGACCAGCGTGGGTTACCACGGTTTCAAGATCGAACATGTCCGCGGACACCACGTGCATGTGTCCACCCCCGAAGATGCGTCGAGCGCGCGCTTCGGGCAATCGCTCTGGCACTTCCTGCCGCGCGCCCTCGTCCGCAACACCGCGAATGCATGGGCGCTGGAAGCGCGCCGCCTGCATGCGCAGGGCAAGCGATGGTGGAGCATCGACAACGAACTGATGCGCTGGACGGCGCTGTGGCTGACGCTGGCGGCACTGTCCTTCATCTGGCTGGGCGCAGCCGGACTCGCTTTCTTCGTCGCCCAGGGCTTCTTCGCCGCGTGCTCGCTGGAGATCATCAACTACATCGAGCATTACGGTCTGGAACGCCAGCGCCTGGGCGACGGACGCTACGAGCGCACCACGCATCTGCATTCGTGGAATTCCGATTATCTGATCAGCAACCTGCTGCTGTTCCACTTGCAGCGTCACTCGGACCACCACGAAACGCCGCGTCGCCGCTATCAGGCACTGCTGCACCACGCCGACAGCCCGCAGTTGCCGGGCGGCTACGCCGCGATGTTCCTGCTCGCGCTGTGCCCGCCGCTGTGGTTCCGGATCGTGGACCCGCGCGTGCGGGCGTTCCGTTCCGGCGTCGGATCGCGCTGAGCCCTGCTTTACTGCGGGCGCTGCGCCCACGTACAGTCGCGGCCAGTCCCGCCATCCCTGGTCGCCCATGCGCCGCGCACATTTCATTGCCGCAACCGCTCTCGCCGGTCTGATCGCGTCCGGCCATGCGCTGGCAGGCGTCCTCGCGACCCAGACATTGCCGACGCCACTGGCGCCGGACATGCCGAGCAGTCTGTCGATTCCGATGCCGCCCAACGTCGATCCCAACGCACCGATCTGGGTGTCGTACCGCACGCTGGCGCTATCGGCCGAGGCATCGCCGACCGGCGAGATCGTGCTCGACGGCAGTTTCGAAGGCGTCGCGACGCCGATCAACGCATCCATCGTGGCATTCACGCCCGACTCGATGACCGTCTCGACTTCGGCCGGAACGATCAAGCAACAGTTCGAAGCCATGTACGGCCAACGCAGTCCGCAGGAGATGCAGACCCTGCTGGGTGCGGAACTCCATGCCGCGTATCAGGCGGCGAACGCAGGCACCGGACGCATCCTCGACGGCACGGTCGTGAAGACGCTTCCGGCGCTGGGGAAGACCGAGGGCGTGCTGCTGGTTTCGGTGGAGCGCACCAGCGGCCTGCAGCCGGTCGGCATCATCGTTACCGTGGGCCAAGGCGATCCGCCGGCCGCAACCACGCCTGCCGACGGCAATCCAGAATCGTCCATCGCCTATTGGATGGGACGCCTCTTCGGCGCGTTCCTGCTGCTGGGGCTGTTGTACTGGTTCTTCGTCGCGCGGCATAAACGCTGAAAACGCGTCGCGAGTTGCATTGCGGCATCGACAGGTGTTGTTCGCCAGGACGATAGCGCACATCGGACCGCGGGCATATTCATACCCAACGGAGCGCAACTGGCCATGTATCGCTTCACATCGATTTCAGCACTGATTGTCATCGTCCTGACAACGCTTCCGGGATGCCAACGCACCTTCGAAACAAAGATGAGGACGACCAGCTTCCGGCACGATTATCCTTCACCGCCGAACCTGGACGAAGCGGTCGCGTTTTATCGGAAAGCGAACAATATTCTTCTGGAACGATCACTCGACGGATCCACCGCACGGGTCGAATTGGAATACGCGGATGGGACGCGCGATACCGGGATGGATCTTTATTTTTCTTCCGAGCCCAGACTTCTGCACGAAACACGGCGGACTTACGACGCCCTGTTGTCCGGCGACTCGGGGTGCATGATGCGCATCAACGAAAAGCCGGAATGTGGATCCTTCGAGTTCACCTTGGGCTTGCGCGACATCGATCCGAACGCGATCTTCGAGATCGTCGACGATACTGTTCCATGTGGAGAAACCAATTGCCGGCGGCTGACGCTGGTACAAGCAACCTACGTGGCTCTTGCGGTCGATGGCGTGGTATTCATACGAGCTGACGGCACACGCATCCCGGCACGGATTTCGCCGGCCGAAAACCAATACCGATTGACCCTGCTCGCCAAGCCCAACGGCGAACCGGTCGCTTTCACCGAAATACATCTCGAAGACGGCATATTGGAAGGGCCGAAAGCGACATTCTGGTTCGATCTGGATGCAACGGTGAAACGCCCCGTATTGAAGGGAACGGACTAATCATCGTCCGGCCAACGGATCGCCGGGGTCGAAGACGTGCCGCCGCGCGGGACCGGCACCGCGTTCACCGCATTCCAGATCTTCAAGGCATCCACGGTCGCGGCCACGTCGTGCACGCGCAGCAGCTTCGCGCCGCGCTGCGCGGCGATCAGGTGCGCGGCGACCGAGCCGTGGATGCGATCGTGCGGATCGGTGCGGCCGGTGATCTCGCCGATGGTCCGCTTGCGCGACAGTCCGGCCAGCACAGGCACGCCGAGGTCGGCGAAACGATCCAGCCGCGCGAGCAGCGCGAGATTGTGCGCGGTGCTTTTGCCGAAGCCGAAGCCGGGATCGACAACGATCTTCTTCTTGGCGATGCCGGCCATTTCCGCCGAGAAGATGCACTCTGCGAGGAAACGATGCACGTCGGCGACCACATCGTCGTAGTCCGGCGCGGCCTGCATCGATCGCGGCTCTCCCTGCATGTGCATCAGCACCACCGGCACGCCGAGCGCGGCGGCGGCATCGAGTGCGCCCGCGCGGCGCAGCGCATACACGTCGTTGATCATGCCGGCGCCAGCGGCGACCGCCGCGCGCATCACCTCGGGCTTCGAAGTGTCGATGCTGATCGGCAGCGGGGTTTCCCTGGCGAGGCGTTCGATCACGGGAATCACCCGGCGCAGCTCTTCCTCCAGCGACACCTCGTCCGCGCCGGGACGGGTGGATTCGCCGCCGATATCGAGGATATCCGCGCCCTCCTCAGCCAAGCGCAGCGCGTGCGCCACCGCGGCGTCGACGCTGTCGTGCTCGCCGCCGTCCGAGAACGAATCCGGCGTGACATTGACGATGCCCATCACCCGCGGGCGATCGAGGATCAGCGCGCGACCGGCGCAGTCGAGTTGCGGCGAAACATCGAACATCGGGGCATCCCGTATGACATGTGCGGACAGGAAAAAGGCCAGAGAAACTCTGGCCTTTTCCGGTGCGCGAGGCAAGCGCCGCGCGGAGCGATCGACTTGCGGGAAAACTGTCCCGGGGTCAGGTCTGCGCCGCGGGCCCGCCGATCATCGGCGCCGCCGGCGGACGCGCATCGTCCTTGGGATTGTTGCGGCCCCAGCCCATCGGCGGCGGCGGATCGCGACCTTCCATCACCGCATCGATCTGCGGGACATCGATGGTTTCGTACTCCAGCAGCAGCTTCGCCATCGTGTGCAGCTTGTCGATGTTGTCGGTCAGGATCTGCGTGGTACGGCCATACGCCTTGTCGAGGATGCTGCGCACCACTTCGTCGATCTTGCGCGCGGTGTCGTCGGACACGCTCTTGGTCTGCGACACGCTGCGGCCGAGGAACACCTCGCCTTCGTCTTCGGCGTAGGCGATCGGACCCAGCTCATCGGACAGGCCCCACTTGGTCGCCATGTTGCGCGCCATCTTGGTCGCGCGCTCGATGTCGTTGGACGCGCCGGTGGTGACCTTGTCGTTGCCGAAGATCAGTTCCTCGGCGACGCGGCCGCCGTAGAGCGAGCACAGCATCGATTCGATCGCGGTGCGGTTGTAGCTGTACTTGTCGCCTTCCGGCAGGTACATGGTCACGCCCAGCGCACGACCGCGCGGGATGATGGTGACTTTGTAGACCGGATCGTGTTCGGGGACCAGACGGCCGACGATGGCGTGGCCGGCTTCGTGATACGCGGTGAGCGTCTTCTCGGAATCGCTCATCGCCATCGAACGGTTCTCGGTGCCCATCATGATCTTGTCGCGGGCCCTGTCGAAGTGATCCATGCGCACTTCCTTGCCATTCTCGCGCGCGGCGAACAGCGCCGCCTCGTTGACGAGATTGGCCAGATCGGCGCCCGAGAACCCGGGCGTGCCGCGCGCGATCACCATCGGCACCACGTCGTCGGCCAGCGGCACCTTGCGCATGTGCACGCGCAGGATCTGCTCGCGACCGCGCACGTCGGGCAGGCCCACCACGACCTGGCGGTCGAAGCGGCCCGGGCGCAGCAGCGCCGGATCCAGCACGTCGGGACGATTGGTCGCAGCGACCACGATCACGCCCTCGCCGCCCTCGAAACCGTCCATCTCGACCAGCAACTGGTTGAGGGTCTGCTCGCGTTCGTCGTGACCGCCGCCCAGACCAGCGCCGCGATGACGGCCGACCGCGTCGATTTCATCGATGAAGATGATGCAGGGCGCGTGCTTCTTGGCCTGATCGAACATGTCGCGGACGCGGCTGGCGCCGACGCCGACGAACATTTCGACGAAGTCGGAGCCCGAGATGCTGAAGAACGGCACCCGCGCTTCGCCGGCGATCGCCTTGGCGAGCAGGGTCTTGCCGGTGCCGGGCGGGCCGACCATCAGCACGCCGCGCGGAATCTTGCCGCCGAGTTTCTGGAATTTGCCGGGGTCGCGCAGGAATTCGACCAGTTCGGCCACTTCTTCCTTCGCTTCATCGCAGCCGGCGACGTCGGCGAAGGTGGCCTTGGTCTGGTCTTCGTTGAGCAATTTGGCGCGCGAGCGGCCGAAGGACATCGCGCCCTTGCTGCCGCCCTGCTGCATCTGACGCATGAAATACAGCCAGACGCCGATAAGCAATGCGATCGGCAGCAGGTTGAACAGCAGGCTGAGGAAGATGTTGCGACCGGACGACGGCGGCGTCTGCACGATCTCGACCTTGTGGTCGATCAGATCGTTGACCATGTCGCGATCGCCGGGGCTGAGCGTGTAGAACGCGGTGCCGTCCTTGCGCTCACCGCGGATGGTCATGCCGTCCTCGTCGATCACGACTTTCTTGACCCGGTCGGTCTGCACCTGGTTCACGAACTGGTCGTAGGTCAGGGCCTTGTCGGCCGTGCCCATCCCCGGTGGGGTGAAGCTCTGGAACACCACCATCAACACGATGGCGACGATCACCCACAGCATGAGATTCTTGGCCAAGTTCTTCATCCTTCGCTATCGCCCCTGAGGGCGCTGGTTGTGAACACGTTACCCGCAACGCCACTGGTCACCCGGCCGGGGCCGGGAGCCTGCCCTGGGCAAGGGCATACACTTCCGTCGATCGCTTGCGCGAGGCCGCCGGCTTGCGGATCACGACACGGGTATAACGCTTGCGCAAGGCCCGGACGTAATCGTCGAATCCCACGCCCTGGAACAGCTTGATCAGGAAGGCACCACCGGGCCGTAGGTGACGGTCGGCGAATTCCATCGCCAGCTCCGCCAGATGCATGGCCCGGGGCAGGTCCACGGCATCGACTCCGCTCATATTGGGGGCCATGTCGGAGAGCACAAGGTCCACGGCCTGCCCGTTCAGCATGGCCTCGAGCTGGGCAAGCACCTCGTCTTCGCGGAAATCGCCGTAGATGAAGTCCACTCCGGCCAGCGACGGCATCTCGAGAATGTCCAGGGCCACCACCCGGCCGCTGTCGCCCATCGACTGGCGGACCCACTGCGACCAGCCGCCCGGGGCGGCGCCCAGATCCACCACCACCATGCCCGGCTTGAGCAGCCGGTCGCGTTCGACCAGTTCTTCCAGCTTGTAGGCCGCCCGCGACCGCAGCCCTTCCGCCTGCGCCTTTTTGACGTAGGGGTCGGAGAAGTGTTCTTTGAGCCAGCGTTGGCTGCTCTTGCTGCGGGTGGCCATGGGGAGGATTACGGAAGCGGACGGCGGAAGGAGGCAGAACCGGAAGGAAACAAGCCCGTTGAATCGGGCCGGTTGCGGGCCATGATACCCTGCGCGCCAGTTCCCGCCCGCTTTCCAAGACCCTGCCCCGCATGTCGATCACGCTCAGCAACGCCCAGAATCGCTTCCTCCGCGGCCAGGCCCACGGCCTGAAGGCGATGCTGCAGATCGGCGCCAAAGGCCTCACCGATGCGGTCGTCGCCGAGATCGAGAACGCTCTGGAACACCACGAGCTGATCAAAGTGAAGGTCTCCGCCGAGGACCGCGACGCCCGCGACGCGATGGTGTCCGGTCTGGCGGAACGCTGCGGCGCGGCCCTGGTGCAGCGGATCGGCAACGTCGCCATCCTCTACCGCCCCAGTCAGGATCATCGCCAGATCGTGCTGCCGCGGGGTTGAGCCCCGCGATCCAGCGTCGACGGCGCCGCTGCTCTCCTCCGAAGATCGACGACAGCGTCCATGCAACTCCATCTCGATCGTCCCGATCACGAATTCCTCCTCCGCGGCGCCGATGGCGCCATGGCGCTGGTCAACGACCGCCGGCTCACAGCGAGTTTCGTGCTTGCGCCGAACACGCTGGTCGAAGGCTGGGCGGTCCGCGACGTGACCGCGATGACGCTCGCCGACCTGGAGCCGCTGCTCGCGCTGCAGCCGGAAGTGATCCTGCTGGGCTGCGGCGCCACCCAGACCTTCCCCCCGGCCGCCACGCTGGCCGCCTGCCTGTCGCGCGGCATCGGTCTGGAAACCATGACCAACGCCGCCGCCGCGCGCACGTTCAACGTGCTGGCCAGCGAAAGCCGGCGCGTGGTCGCGGGTTTCGTACTGAACGGCTGAGGGTTTCCCCGGCGTGTCGCGCATGCCGAAAGCCGCTGTGATCGCATTGCTGGTGCTGCTGACGGCGTGCAATGCGGAATCGCCCAAGTCACTGTCGTCGCGATCGCCCGAAGCGCGATACGAGGCCTGGCTCGCCGCCGGCCATCGCGCCGAAGTACAGGCTTATGCGAACGAATTGCGCACAGAAAGCGTAGGCGACGTGATGCCGATGGCCGCGTTGTCGCGCACGTCGCGACGCTGGCGACTTTGCCGGCACGACGAATTCGCGACGCCGCCCGAAGATCTCCGGAAAAACATGCCGCCGACCCTGCGCGTGGTGGCGCGGCTGCGCGACGCCAGCATCCTCGACCCGGCGCTGGCGCGGTCGGTCTATCGCGATGAGGCCGTCAACCGCTGCGCCGGCGGCAGCGCGCGCAGCAAACATCGCGACAACCGCGCGATCGATTTCGATCTGGCGTCGAATCCGGAGAATGTCGAGCGGCTCTGCGCGTTCTGGCGCGAACACGGACCGGCGCTGGATCTGGGACTCGGTTTCTACACGCAGACCGCGATCCACCTCGACACCGCCGGCTTCCGCACCTGGGGCAGCGATCATCGTCGAGGGACGTCGCTGTGCGTGCGGAAAAATGGATAATTCGGCGACGCACTCTCTGCGGAAAAACGCATGAAAATTTTCTCTTACGTCGTCGATCACGACGAAGGCTATGCTCCGAATCCGACGCCGCCACTGTGCACGCTTGTGCACTGCAAGTTCGCAAAAGGCGTGCGTCGCAACATCATCGAGTTAGCCGATGAGGGGGATTGGATCATCGGTACCGGCGGAGAGAGCGGCTACTCGTCCGGAAACGGCACCCTCCTTTATGTCATGCAAGTAACCGCCAAGATGGCGTTCGTGGATTATCTTCGCGACCCGGCATTCCGCAGGCGCGTTGACCGTCATGCACCGCGCGATGATTTCCCTCGTCGCTTCGCACTCGTTTCGACACGCTTTTGCTATTTCGGAAATCGCGCCCCCAAATTGAAGAGTCTGGGCTTGGAACCTGCAGCTATCGAGAAGAAAGGCCCGGGTTTCCGCTATCTGGAAGCATCCGTGCTTTCGCAGTTGCTTGAGATCGTCGCGTTGGAAGGCAAAATCGGTGATCCATGCATGACCAAGCGTTGCGGAAATCTCACCGCTTCGGCAGCGCCAACAGCGGGTCCTGCGGCTTGCCGTTGTAGCGGATCTCGAAATGCAGCATGTCGCGCGAGGCGCCGCTGCGGCCCATCTCGGCGATCTGGTCGCCGCCTTTCACGCGCTGGCCTTCGTTGACCAGGCGCGCGCGATTGTGGCCGTAGGCCGACAACCACTGCTCGTCGTGTTTGACGATGATGAGTTCGCCGTAGCCGACCAGACCGGCGCCGGAATACACCACCACGCCGTCGGCGGCGGCGCGTACCGGAGCGCCGCTCTTGCCGGCGATATCGATGCCCTGGCGCGTGGGGTCGCCCGCGGCGAAGCGGGCGACGATGGCGCCGTCGGCCGGCCAGCGCCAGGCGAAGGCGGCATTCGCCGTCGGTGGCGGCTGTGCGGGCGGCTTGGGCGTTGTCGCGACGGGTGGCGTCGTCGCGGGCGGCGTGCCTGCCGGCGGGCGCGTCGCGGGCGGCTTCGCCGGAGTACCGGCGACCGGCGGCGGATCGTTCCGTCGAGGCGGCTCATTCCATCGAGGATCGGCACGGCGCGCATCGGGCGCGGTCAGGCGCAACCGTCGGCCGGGATAGATCATGTAAGGCGGCGGGATGCGGTTCCACATGGCCAGATCCAGCGGGCTGACCCCGTGCGTGGTCGCGATGCGGTACAGCGTGTCGCCCTTGCGGACCAGCGCGGTGGCGCCGGGTTTCGGCGGCGGCACCTGACGCGTCGCCGGGGGCTTGCCGCGGGTGGGCGCGCGCACGACGGTCGTGCTGGCGCAGGCGGCCAACAGCATCGACACCAGCAGGCAAACGAAGATCCGCAAAACCGTGAGCGCCGGGCGGCGGACATCGTCGGATCGAAGGATGCATCGCGTCGTCATCGCTGGCGCCTCAACCGCCGAACCGCTGGAACAGCTCACGCACCGCCAGACCGCCGCCGCCGATCAGTACGCTGAAATAGACGATGGTGCCGATGTTCGCCACATGCCCCAGCAGCACCGCCACGCCATCGCGCTGGATGAAACCGATCGCGTACAGCAGCAGCGCCAGGGCCGGCAGGGTGTTGCTGAAGGGGACGAAGCCGAACGGCGCCATCAACAGGAGCGCCGCGAGGATGAACGCGAGATTGTTGAGCATTTCCACGAAACGGCCCTGCACCAGCGCGCGCACGCGATGCGGACGGCTGATCTTCTCCAGCCGGCGCACCCACAGCAACCCGGAGCTCAGCCCCGGGCGCAATTTGTCGGCGGGCAGCGCCTTGCTGCGCAGCCGAGCCGGCAGCCACAGTGGCCGGCCGATCAGCCGGCTGATGCCCACCAGCAGGATCGCCGCACCGAACACCGTGCTGACACCGGGGATCGACACCGGGATCAGGAAGATCAGGGTCAACAGGATCGTCAGCAGCAGCAGGCCTTCGTCGCTGAACACATCCAGCAGTTCCTGCAGGCTCATGGCGTCGGCCGGCAGGCTGTCGATGATGCAGGCGAGCTGTTCGCCGAGCGAGCCGCTCTGATCCGTCGCGCTGGCGGGAGGCGTCGGCACCATGCCCTCAGTCCACCATGCCGGAGAGCAGCGGCACGAACACCACCGGCGCCAGATCGGTACGTTCGATATTGCCGTCCGCATCCTTGCGCAGCTTGATCAGCGACTGCCCGCCGCTGCCGCCGACCGGCGCGATGAGCGTGCCGCCGACCGCGAGCTGTTCGGTCAGCGCGTCGACGAGGGCGGGCGCCGCGGCGGTGACGATGATGGCGTCGAACGGGCCGTTTTCCGGCCAGCCGATGCGACCGTCGTCGTGTTTGCTGCGGATATTCAGGCCGAGCGTGCGGAAACGCTTGCGCGCGGTGCGCAGCAGGTCGCCGATGCGTTCGACGGTATGCACGTCCAGCCCCAGTGCCGCCAGGATCGCGGCCTGATAGCCCGAGCCGGTGCCGATCTCCAGCACTTTCTTCGGCGCGACGCCGTCCTCGAACAGCGCCTCGGTCATCCGCGCGACCACCCACGGCTGCGAGATGGTCTGGCCGTGGCCGATGGGCAGCGCGTTGTCTTCGTAGGCGCGTGCGGCCAGGGCTTCGTCGACGAACAGATGCCGCGGCACCGTACGGACGGCGTTGAGCACGTTCTCGTTCTGGATGGCGCGGCTGCTGGGCGTGCCTTCGCGCAGGCGCTCGATCAGGCGGTCGCGCACGCGCTGCGAGGTCATGCCCATGCCGATGGCCTCGGGCTGCAGACGCATGCGCGCGGTCATGCCGCGTCTCCGCCGGTGGACGCATTGCCGCCGAGCGCGGCGGCGAGTCCACCGACCCAGCTCGCGACGTGGTCGAGCGCCTGGTAGCGGGTCAGGTCGACATGGATCGGGGTGATCGAGATGCAGCCGCGACGCACCGCATCGAAATCGGTGCCCGGGCCGGCGTCCTGCTCGGCGCCGGCGGCGCCGATCCACCACCACTGGCGTCCGCGCGGATCTTCCTGCGGGGTGCAGGCTTCGGCGCGGTGGCGGTTGCCGAGGCGGGTGACCTCGAAACCGGCGATCGCGTGCCACGGCAGATCGGGCACGTTGACGTTGAGGATGGTGTCGGCCGGCAGCGGATCGGCGCGCAGGCGGGCGACGATCTCGACCGCAGCGCGCGCGGCGGTTTCGTAATGAAGGCCTTTGTGATCCGCAGTGACCAGCGACACCGCGACCGCAGGTAGACCGAGGAAACGGCCCTCCATTGCGGCGGCGACGGTGCCGGAATAGATGACGTCGTCGCCGAGGTTCGCGGTGTTGTTGATGCCGGAAACCACAATGTCCGGCTCCTGCTCCAACATGCCGGTGATGGCGACGTGGACGCAGTCGGTAGGCGTGCCGTGGACGCGCCAGGTCGTGTCGTCCTGACGCACCACGCGGATCGGCATGTCGAGGGTCAGCGAATTGCTGGCCCCGGAACGGTCGCGGTCGGGGGCGACCACCAGCACCTCGTGCCCGGCTTCGCGCAGACCCGCGGCGAGGACGCGGATGCCGGGCGCGTCGACGCCGTCGTCGTTGCTGACCAGGATGCGCATGGGTTCGGGGATTCGCCTTGTCGCGGAAGAAGTGCCCGCCATGATACCGGAACCGTTTGTCCGATCCGCGGCAACGCGCTCCGTCGCAAGTCCCTGCTAACCTCGACCGCGATGAGCGCCCGCAAAGACCCGCCCGAGGACATCGAGGACGACGCCGACGATGCGGCGCTGTTCCGCGCGGCCATCGGTCCGGTGCGCGAACTGCCGGCGGCGCCGATCGCGCCGCAGAAACCGCGACCCAGGCCGCAGGCGCGCATGCGCGACCTCGACGAGGCCGACGCGCGCAGCGAGTTCCAGCGCGCACTGGACGCAGCGCCGCTGCTGGCCGGCGATGTCTCCAGCTATCGCCGCGACAACGTGCCCAAGGGCGTGCTGCAGCGGCTGGCGCGCGGCGAATACGCGGCCCAGGACGAACTGGACCTGCACCACGTCACCGCCCCCACCGCCGAGGCGATGCTGCGCCGGTTCATGAAGGAATCGTTCGACAACGGCATGGGCTGCGTGCGGGTGATCCACGGCAAGGGCCTGAACTCGCCCGATGGCGTGCCGACGATCAAGAACTTGGTTGATCGCGTGCTGCGCCAGCGCAGCGACGTACTGGCCTTCCACTCGGCGCCGCCCGCGCAGGGCGGCACCGGCGCGGTGCTGGTGCTGGTGGGAAAACCGAGGCCCGCGCACAGCTGACGAGATCCTGCGTCATCTGCACCATGCAGGCGCCATGCAGAAGCGCCGACCCGCGATCACTGCCGATCGACGTGACGCTTCACCGGCTTGTTGACCCAGCGCACGGTCACGCCGCGGCGGCGGGCGACGCTTTGTACGTAGGCCACGTATTCGGCGTTTTCCTCGATGCGCGGTTCATAGGTGGAGCCGGGCGCCGCCTGTGTGGCGGTCGGGACGTAGCGGGCGGAACTGTCCGTGGTCCGACAGCCCGGTAGCGACACGGCGGCGGCGAGGACGAGCAGCGAACACAGCTTGACGTTCATGGAAAACCTCCGGGACGACGACTGCGACGCGCCCGGCGGCCGTGGGAGCGAATCCTGCCGGGCGTTCAATCGGCTTATACGCCTGCGCCGGGAGGACGGCTTTACGCGACATGCTTTTCCGATGAACGGTCGGTTCAGTGCCCTGCCGCCGTGCCTACGACCGTCCCGAGTTCGGCCAGCACAGTGGTGGCGTAACAGCCGGCGGGCAGCGAGAACCGCAGGCGCAGCACGCCCGGTTCGGGCCAGTCGAAGTCCAGCTCCGCGGGCCGCAGCCGCAGCGCCCGCCGCTCCTGATCCATGCCGGCGCGCTCCAGTCCATCGCGAAGCGCACGAAGATGTTCGTCATCGAGCGTCGCAAGCTCCAGCGCCCGCGCATCCGCCTGCGTACGCAACTCGCCGCGACCCCACAGCGCGCCGCTGGGGTGGATGTCGAACCTCGCCAGTCGCTCCGCCAGCACATCGCTCCACGGCTCCGGCCCGAACACGCTGCGGCTGCCGTCGAGCACCCAGACTTCACCGTCCAGGCCGGTGTCCCAACAGGACGCCGCGACCCGCGCCGCAAGCACGCGATTGAACAGTTCGGAGCGCGCGGCCGACAGCAGGTGGCCGCGCTCCTCGCGCGCCACGCGACGGCCGGCGAACATCGACAGCGCTTTCGACACGTTGTCGCCGCCGCGCCCGAAACGCTGTTCGCCGAAATAGTTCGGCACGCCGCGTTCGGCGATCGCCTGCAAGCGTGCTTCGATCGCCGCCGCATCGCCTTCCACCTCGCGCAGCGTCAGCGCGAAACGGTTTCCCGCGAGCGCGCCGCGCGGCAACTTGCGCGAATGCCAAGTGTGTTCGAGGACGCGAAAATCCTCCGACTGCAGCGCATCGATATCGGGCGCGATCTTCTTCGGAATCCAGACGCTGAAGCGCTGCCGCGTCAGCGCGTGGCGATCCTTGAGGCCTGCATAACCGATCGCCGATTCGGCGACGCCCGCCCAGGCCGCGATGCGCTTGGCCGCGAACGCGGTGTTCATGCCGCGCTTCTCGACGGTCAGCAGCAGGTGTTCGCCCGCACCGCTGGCCGCGAACGCATCGATCTCGTTGACCGCGAAATCCTCGGGCACGCTGCGGATGCGCGCCGTCAACGCCGCTTCGCCGTGCGCGCGCGCCGGTACCGCTTCGCTCATGACCGGACCACGTTCATATCCTGACCAGAAGACAGACCGCCTGCGCGGCGATGCCTTCGCCGCGCCCGGTAAATCCGAGTGTTTCGGTGGTGGTGGCCTTGACGCTGACCGCATCGAATTCGATGCCGAGGTCCAGCGCGATGACCCGGCGCATCGCCTCCGCATGCGGCCCGACCTTGGGGCGTTCGCAGATCGCGGTGATGTCGACATTGCCGGCCATCCAGCCGCGATGGCGGATCAGATGATCGCAATGGCGCAGGAACGCGCGACTGTCGGCGTCCTTCCACCGCGGATCGGACGGCGGAAAATGCCGGCCGATATCGCCCAGCGCCAGCGCGCCGAGCAGCGCGTCGCAGAGCGCATGCAGCACCACATCGCCATCGCTGTGGGCGACGATGCCGCGATCGTGCGCAACGCGCACGCCGCCCAGCATGACGTGGTCGCCATCGCCGAAGGCGTGGACGTCGAAACCCTGGCCGATGCGGAATGGGGTCATCGCTCTCTTCACCTGTTGATCGAAACACAAAATGCGGCCGGGACTTGTTTACCGCTGTCATCCCGAGCGCAGCGAGGGACCTGCTGATGTACACACGGTCGGAAACGCAAAAAAGCAGGTCCCTCGCTACGCTGGGGATGACATCTCGCGCACGGGTTCATCACCGCGCCAGAATGAACTCGAACCGCGCCAGATCCGCCGGCGTGGTGATCTTGAAGTTGTCTTCGCTGCACTCGACCAGCAGCGGACGCAGACCCTGACGCTCCATCGCCATCGATTCGTCGGTGATCGCGATACCCGCTGCGCGTGCGGCGGCGAGCGCGCGGCTCAACTGCATGCGCCGGAACAGCTGCGGCGTGAAGGCGCGCCACAGGCGCTCGCGCGGTTCGGTGCGGTCGATGCCGCCATCGTCGCCGGCCCGCTTGAGCGTGTCGCGCACCGGCGCGGCCAGGATCGCGCCCACCGGATCGCCCATGCCCACTTCCAGCAGCCGGTCCAGATCGCCGTGCGACAGATTGGGACGCGCGGCATCGTGGACCAGCACGAATTCGTCGGCGCGCACCGATTCGGGCAGCGCGTCGAGGCCCGCCAGCACCGAGTCCGCGCGTTCGGCGCCGCCGGTGCAGGTCATCAGCGGCTTGCCCTCGATCGAGACCGCGGCGTGCGCGAAGAAATCGGCCCAGCGATCGTCGTCCCCGGCCAGCACCACCATCACCCCGGCAATCGAAGGATGCGCCAGCAGCGCGTCGAGGGTGTGGGCGATCAGCGGCCGGCCTGCGACATCGAGATACTGCTTCGGCATGTCGGCGCCGAAGCGCGTACCGCGGCCAGCGGCCGGCACCACCGCCCAGAGCCTGCCCCGGAGTTGATCCGGAATCATGGCGCGTCGCCTTCGTCCAGTGGCGCATCGATCGGTGTGGAGGGTTCGACCACGCGATAGAAGGTCTCGCCGGGTTTGATCATCCCCAGTTCGCTGCGCGCGCGTTCCTCGGCGGCGGCCTCGCCCGATTTCAGGTTCTCCACTTCCGCCGCCAACTGTTCGTTGCGCTGGCGCAACCCGCGGTTTTCAACGACCTGACGATCCACCTTGTCCTGCAGCCCACCGGCGGCTGCGGCACCGCCTTCGCCGAACCACAGTCTGTACTGCAGCCACAGCAGCAGCGCCAACAGCAGCAATGCCAGCAATCGCAGCGTCCGCGTCGCGTCGGTCATCGAGGCCGTCATTGAGGCCGTATCAATCCCGGCCGATCGACACGAACGCGGCGCGGCCGGCGTACTTCGCCGCGGCGCCGAGCTGCTGTTCGATGCGCAGCAGCTGGTTGTACTTGGCGACGCGGTCGCTGCGGCACAGCGAGCCGGTCTTGATCTGGGTGGCGGTGGTCGCGACCGCGATGTCGGCGATGGTGGTGTCTTCGGTTTCGCCCGAGCGATGCGAGACGATCGACGCATAGTTGGCGGCATGCGCCATCGCGATGGCTTCCAGCGTCTCGGTCAGCGTGCCGATCTGGTTGACCTTGATCAGGATCGCGTTGGCCACGCCCTTGTCGATACCTTCGCGGAAGATCTTCGGGTTGGTAACGAACAGATCGTCGCCGACCAGTTGCACCTTGCCGGCGAGACGATCGGTGAGCAGCTTCCAGCCGGCCCAGTCGTGCTCGGCCATGCCGTCCTCGATGGTGACGATCGGATATTCGCGCGCCCAGTCGGCGAGGAAATCGACGAACTGCTCGCTGGTCAGGCGCTTGCCCTCACCGGTGAGGTTGTATTTGCCGTTCTCGAAGAATTCGCTGGAGGCCACGTCGAGGCCGAGCAACACGTCTTCGCCGGCCTTGTAACCGGCCTTGCCGATGGCTTCGATGATCGTGTCCAGCGCTTCGGAATTGCTGCGCAGGTCCGGCGCGAAGCCGCCCTCGTCGCCGACCGACGTGCTCAGGCCGCGGCCCTTCAGCACCGATTTCAGCGCGTGGAAGATTTCGGTGCCGCAGCGCAGCGCTTCGCTGAAAGAATCGAAGCCGACCGGCAGCACCATGAATTCCTGCAGATCGACGTTGTTGTCGGCGTGCGCGCCGCCGTTGATGATGTTCATCATCGGCACAGGCAGGGTCAAGTCGCGACCATCGGCGAGGTATTGCCACAGCGCCTGCTTGCGCGACGCGGCGACCGCGTGCGCGGCGGCCATCGACACGCCCAGCAGCGCATTCGCGCCGAGACGACCCTTGTTTTCGGTGCCGTCCAGATCGATCAACCGCTTGTCGAGGCCGGCCTGATCGGCGGCATCAAAGCCCGTGAGCGTCTGCGCGATCGTGCCGTTGACGTTGCCCACGGCCTTTTGCACGCCTTTGCCCATGTAGCGGGTCTTGTCGCCGTCGCGCAGTTCGACGGCTTCCTTGGTGCCGGTGGAGGCGCCAGACGGCACCATGGCGCGGCCGAAACTGCCGTCGGCGAGGGTGATTTCAGCTTCCAGCGTCGGATTGCCGCGGCTGTCGAGGATTTCGCGGGCGTGGATCTTCGTGATCGTGGTCATGTCTGTATGGGCTTCGATGTCAAAGGGAGGATTCGAGAAAACCGTTGCGCTTGGTCACTTCGTCCAGCGCCTGCAGCGTTTCCAGCAGCGCACGCATCTTGCCGAGCGGCCATGCGTTCGGGCCGTCGGACAGCGCCTTGCTGGGATCGGGATGGGTTTCCATGAACAGGCCGGCGATGCCGACGGCCACCGCCGCGCGCGCCAGTACCGGCACGAATTCGCGCTGGCCGCCGCTGCTGTTGCCCTGCCCGCCCGGCAACTGCACCGAGTGGGTGGCGTCGAACACCACCGGGCAGCCGGTGTCGCGCATCACCGAGAGACTGCGCATGTCGCTGACCAGATTGTTGTAGCCGAAGCTGGCGCCGCGCTCGCAGACCATGATGTCGTGGTTGCCGGTGGATTTCGCCTTCTCCACCACCGGTTTCATGTCCCACGGCGACAGGAACTGGCCTTTCTTGATGTTGACCGGCTTGCCGGCGGCGCAGACCTTTTTGATGAAATCGGTCTGGCGCACGAGGAACGCAGGCGTCTGCAGCACGTCGACCACGCTGGCCACTTCGTCCATCGGCGTGTATTCGTGAACGTCGGTAAGCACCGGCACGCCGATCTGGCGTTTCACTTCGGCCAGCACGCGCAGGCCTTCTTCCATGCCGGGGCCGCGGAAGCTGGTGCCCGACGTGCGGTTGGCCTTGTCGAAGCTCGACTTGAAGATGAAGGGAATGCCCAGCGCCGAGGTGATTTCCTTCAGCTGCCCAGCGACATCGAGCTGCAGTTGCTCCGATTCGATGACGCAGGGGCCGGCAATCAGGAAGAACGGTTGGTCGAGGCCGACATCGAAGCCACAGAGTTTCATCGCACGACTCCCGTAGGAGGGGCTTCAGCCCCGATCCCTGCTGAGGAAAGCATCGGGGCTGAAGCCCCTCCTGCAAGATTGGCCTTGTTCTCGCGCGCAGCGCGGATGAAGCCGATGAACAGCGGATGGCCGTGACGCGGCGTCGACAGGAATTCCGGATGCGCCTGGCAGGCCAGAAACCACGGATGCATGGTCTGCGGCAGTTCGACCATCTCGACCAGCAGATCGTCCATCGACTTCGCGGCGACCACCATACCGGCGTCTTCCAACTGAGTGCGATAGCGGTTGTTGAATTCGTACCGATGACGATGACGCTCGCCGACCACGTCCTTGCCGTACATGCGGTGCGCCAGCGTGCCCGGCTTCACGCGCTGCTCCTGCAGGCCCAGGCGCATGGTGCCGCCAAGATCGCTCTTCTCGCTGCGGCGCTCCACTTCGCCGGTGGCGGTGCGCCATTCGGTGATCAGACCGATCACCGGATGCTGGCTCTGGCGGTCGTTCTCGGTGCTGTTGGCGTCGCTCAGGCCCAGGACGTTGCGCGCGAAATCCACCACCGCGGCCTGCATGCCGTAGCAGATGCCGAAATACGGCACGCCGTGCTCGCGCGCGTACTGCGCGGTCAGCACCTTGCCTTCGAAACCGCGGTCGCCGAATCCGCCCGGCACCAGGATGCCGTCGACGCCGGCCAGCGTCGCCGCAGCGCCGTCGCGCTCGATGTCCTCGGATTCCATCCACTTCAGCGCGACCTTGCTCCGCTGGCGCAGGCCGCCGTGTTTCAGCGCTTCGGCCACGGACTTGTAGGCGTCCTGGTGATCGACGTATTTGCCGACGACGGCAATGGTGACGGTATCGATCGGATGCTCGGTGGCATCCACCACCGCCAGCCATTCGGACAGATCCGCGCCGGCCGAAGCCTTGTGCTGCAGATGCAGGTGTTCGACCACGATCTGGTCCAGTTCCTGCGTGTGCAGCCACATCGGGATCTTGTAGATGTTGTCGAGATCGACCGCGGAAATCACCGAGCGTTCCGGCACATTGGTGAACAGCGCGATCTTGCGGCGCTCGCCGTCGGGCAGCGGCTGTTCGCTGCGGCACAGCAGCACGTCCGGCTGGATGCCGATGGAACGCAGTTCCTTCACCGAATGCTGGGTCGGCTTGGTCTTCAGCTCGCCGGCGGCAGCGATATACGGCACCAGGGTCAGATGCATGAACATCGCCTTGTCGGCGCCGCGTTCGGTGCGGATCTGGCGGATGGCTTCGAGGAACGGCAGCGATTCGATGTCGCCGACGGTGCCGCCGATCTCCACCAGCGCCACGTCGAAACCTTCGGTCGCGGCATCGATGCAGCGCTTGATTTCGTCGGTGATGTGCGGGATCACCTGCACGGTGGCGCCGAGATAATCGCCGCGGCGTTCCTTGCGGATCACCGCCTCGTAGATCTTGCCGGTGGTGATGGAATTCTTGCCCGACAGGCGGGTGTTGACGTAGCGCTCGTAGTGGCCGAGGTCGAGGTCGGTCTCGGCGCCGTCGTCGGTGACGTAGACCTCGCCGTGCTGGAACGGGCTCATGGTGCCCGGATCGACGTTGATGTAGGGGTCGAGCTTCATCATCGTCACCCGCAGGCCGCGGGCTTCGAGGATGGCGGCGAGGGAGGCAGCGGCAATGCCTTTGCCGAGCGACGACACCACGCCGCCGGTAACGAAGACGAGGGGAGTCGCGGAGCTGGGGGGGTTCATATCGGCAGCGCGTCGCTGGAAAGCGATAGTCTACCGGGATGCGGACGCTGCGGCGACACGCCGCACGCAAGAATTTGATTTCTCTAGAAAAAACGACGCCCCGGCATGACCGGGGCGTTGATGGCTGCGAAACCGGGGAAGCGACGGTTGACGCTCAGATGTCTTCCTCTTCCTCAAGCTCGCGATCGGAGCCCTTGTCGTCCTTCGACTTGTCGCGCTTGGCCTTGCGGGCCTCGGCCGCTTCGGCCTGACGACGCTTCTCGGCTTCGGCCTTGGCCTTTTCTGCCTTGGCCTTCTCGGCGTCCTGCGCGGACTGCTGGGTCGTGTCCTGCTGCGCGGCGGTCGAGTTCTGCGCGAACACCCCGCTTGCCGCGAGCGCGAGGCCGGCGACGGCGAACACGCCGAGCAGGGAACGGGGGCGGAACATACTGGTGGTATTGGTCTTGCGGATCATGATGTCTGCTGCCCGCGGCGCCACCGGGAGGGGTGGGCTTCGGTACGGACGGCGGCACCTTAGCGCCCGGGCACACACTGCGCCATGAACACCCGCTTCCACCGCGGCCAGCGCCTGAACGGCTTGACCCTGTCACGCCGGACCGCCAAGCTCGCCGGCCTCGGCGTCGCCACCCCGGCGCGCCCGTCCGGACCCACGCCCAACGCCCATGAGCAGTCGCTACAACGCCGCAGATATCGAAGTCCTCTCCGGCCTGGATCCGGTCAAACGCCGGCCGGGCATGTACACCGACACCACCCGCCCGAACCACCTGGCGCAGGAAGTGATCGACAACGCGGTCGACGAAGCCCTCGCCGGCCACGCCCGCAGCATCGACGTGGTGCTGCATACCGACGGCAGCTGCGAAGTGTCCGACGACGGCCGCGGCATGCCGGTGGACATCCATCCGGAAGAAAAGATCCCCGGCGTCGAACTGATCCTCACCCGCCTGCACGCGGGCGGCAAGTTCAGCAACAAGAACTACACCTTCAGCGGCGGCCTGCACGGCGTCGGCGTCAGCGTGGTCAACGCGCTCTCGAAGCAGGTCGAACTGTTCATCAAGCGCGACGGCAACGAATACCGGATGGCGTTCCGCGACGGCGACCGCGCGTCGGACCTCGATATCGTCGGCAGCGTCGGCAAGAAGAACACCGGGACGCGGCTGCGGTTCTGGCCGGACCCGAAATATTTCGACACGCCCAAATTCAATCTGCGCCATCTGCGCCACGTGCTGCGCGCCAAGGCCGTGCTCTGCCCCGGCCTGACGGTGAGCCTGTTGGACGCCGCGACCGGCGAAAAAGACCAGTGGCATTACGAAGATGGGCTTCGGGACTATCTGAAAAGCGAACTCGGCGCGAGCGAATGCCTGCCGCAGGACCTGTTCGTCGGCCAGCTCAAGAAGGATTCCGAAATCGTCGACTGGGCGGCCGCCTGGGTGCCCGACGGCGATCTGGTGCAGGAAAGCTACGTCAATCTGATTCCCACCGCGCAGCACGGTACCCATGTCAACGGCCTGCGCACCGGCTTCACCGACGCGCTGCGGGAATTCTGCGACTTCCGCAATCTGCTGCCGCGAGGCGTGAAACTGGCGCCGGAAGACGTGTGGGACCGCGTCGCCTTCGTGCTGAGCGTGAAGATGACCGACCCGCAGTTCAGCGGCCAGACGAAGGAACGGCTGTCGTCGCGGCAGGCCGCCGCATTCGTCGAGGGCGCCGCGCACGACGCCTTCTCGCTCTGGCTCAACCAGCACACCGAACTGGGCGAGCGGATCGCGCAGCTCGCGATCGAGCGCGCAGCCGCGCGCCTGAAGACCGAAAAACAGATCGTCCGCAAGAAAGTCACGCAAGGACCGGCATTGCCGGGCAAGCTCGCCGACTGCATCAGTCAGGATCTTTCGCGCACAGAACTATTTCTGGTCGAAGGCGACTCGGCCGGAGGCTCGGCCAGGCAGGCGCGCGACAAGGATTTCCAGGCGATCCTTCCGCTGCGCGGCAAGATCCTGAATACGTGGGAAGTCGCGTCCGGCAGCGTGCTCGCGTCGCAGGAAGTCCACGACCTCGCGGTCGCGATCGGCTGCGATCCGGGCAAGGACGATATCAGCGGCCTGCGCTACGGCAAGGTGGTGATCCTCGCCGACGCCGATTCCGACGGTCTGCACATCGCGACCTTGCTGTCAGCATTGTTCCTGAAACATTTCCCCGCACTCGTCACCGCCGGCAACATCTTCGTGGCGATGCCGCCGCTGTTCCGCGTCGACGTGGGCAAGCAGGTGTTCTACGCGTTGGACGAGGAAGAAAAACGGCTGCTGCTGGAGAAGATCGAACGCGAGAAGGCCGCGAATACCAAGGGCTTCGGCGGCGCGATCAACGTCACCCGCTTCAAGGGTCTGGGCGAGATGAATCCGCAGCAGCTGCGCGAATCGGCGATCCATCCCGACACCCGCCGGCTGGTGCAGCTCACCGTCGACGGCGGCACCGAAACGCATGCGCTGATGGACATGCTGCTGGCGAAGAAGCGGGCGGGCGATCGCAAGACATGGTTGGAAACAAAAGGCGATCTGGCGACACTGGAAGTCTGACATGGCGATTCACGACTGCCAGCCGTTGCGACGGCACGAACGCCGCTTCATCGGAACCCTCTGCACGGCGCGGTTGAAAACGAAGCGCGATCGAGCGATACCGGAAGTGTAAATGGCCGTACAGATCGCACTGTTCCGCGGCATCAACGTCGGCAAGGCCAAGCGCATCGCCATGGCCGATCTGCGCACGATGTTCGAGTCGCTCGGCTTCGGCAACGTACGCACGCTGCTCAACAGCGGCAACGTGGTGTTCGAGGCCGGCCGCAGTTCGGCCGCGTCCAATACGAAAAAGATCGGCGATGCACTGGTCGAAGCCACAGGCGTCTCCGCCAGCACACTCGTATTCACGGCAGCGGAACTCGACGCCGCTGCAGCCGGCAATCCGTTCCTGGCGCGCATGGACGATCCGTCGCGGATGCTGGTCGGATTCATCAGCGCCGGTGCCGACCGCACGCCGCTGCAAGCGCTGGTCGATACCGCCCCTGCGGACGAACACATCGCACTGGGCGCGGATGCGTTTTATCTCTGGTGCCCGAACGGTATTCTGGATAGCGCATCCGCCGCGAAACTCGTCGGCCCGAAGTTCCGCGACCTGATCACCACCCGCAACTGGTCCACCGTGCGCAAATTGCAGGCGCTCGCCGCCGCATGACGAACGATCGCGACACGCCGCCCACCGCTGCCGATGGGCATGCCGAAACCGCTTTGCATTACGCGGCCTGGTCTGGAGACCTCGCCGAAGTGCAACAGCTGATCGAAGCGGGTACCGACCCGAACCTGCTGGATTCCACCGGCGAAACCGCACTGTTCGGGGCGGTGGCGGGCGCAAGAATCGACGTTGTCGCCTGTCTGCTCTCTTTCGGCGCCCGGCACGATCTGCACGAAAGCGCGGCCGGGCTGACGCCGTTGCACTGGGCCGCCAGCCATGGCGGCGTCGAAACGATGCGCTTGCTGATCGAAGCCGGCGCGGATCCCACCGCAGAAGACCGTCACGGCCGGCTGCCTGTCGATCTGGCGCACCGCTCCGGCAAGGGCGAGCATGTCGCCTATCTGAAGACCGTCGGTCCACCGATCTCGTCGAAGCGCCCCGATTCGAAGCGCGAACTACGCTGAGCGCGGCCGCCGAAGGGCGTTATGATCAAGCCTGTCCTGTAGAGCGGCCTTCAGGCCGCTGCGTCCGGATACGCAACCGTTTCGTGTTCGTCGGCCGTGGCTACGGCCCCGATGTCGTCGCAGATCGGGTTTGCATGGGCCATGCCTGAAGGCCGTTCCACAACTTCAATCGGCGGATTCGAACGGGCCTCAGCGCATCCCGTCGCAGTCGTCGTAGATCCGCAGCAGATCGGGCAGCGTCTTTCCGGGCTCGTCGCGGAAGCGTTCCGCCAGCGTCTCGACCGTGCGGATGCGGTCGACGCGGAAATTGCGGAAGTCCTGACGCGACTCGCACCACGCGGCCAGCGTCCACGCATGGCCCCAGTAGAAACAGCCCAGCGGCCGCACCACACGCAGGCTGGCCTCGTCCTTCAGATCGAGATAATCCAGCCGCAGTCTGTTCTTGCCCTCGGTGGCGTGGCGCAACTGCTGAAGACGGTCGCGGGTTTCGGAATCCGGTCCCACCGACGGCGCGTACACCGCCAGACTTTCGGCGGCGGCGCGCTCGGCGCTGGGCAATACCGTCAGGATCTTCGCCAGCGCATCCTCCGCGCGTCGCGCCAGCCCGGTGTCGATGCGCGCCTGGGCGATGCGCACGCAGGCCACCAACGCCTGCGCTTCCGCGGTATCGAACATCAGCGGCGGCAGATCGAAACCGCGGCGCATCCGATACCCCACGCCGGCCTCGCCTTCGATCGGCACGCCCTGCGCCTGCAGCGCGGCGATGTCGCGATAGACCGAACGCTGCGAGATTTCCAGGCGTTCGGCGAGGTGCGCGGCCGTCGTCAGGCGACGGCCGCGGATGAACTGCACGATCTGGAACAGGCGGTCGGCGCGGCGCATCGAGGTGACAGGAATGATCCGTCGCAGGCGTTCGAGCGCGAGCGCCCGCAACGCATGCGATATCGATCATTCGCCCATGTAGCAACAGTTCAACTTGTTGCCGTCGAGATCGCGGAAATACGCCGCGTACAAGCCGGGATAACGCTGGCCCGGCGCGCCCTCGTCGGTACCGCCGAGTTCGATCGCCTTGGCATGCACACGATCGACCTGCTCGCGGCTGGTCGCGCCCAGCGCCACCATGGTGCCGTTGCCGACGCTCGCGGGTTCCTTGTTGAACGGATTGGTGATGCCCAGACCGGCGCCGTGCTCCGAGTTGCCCCAGGCGATGTAGTAATCGGGTTCTTCCATGAAGCGCTTCGCGCCGAGTTCGGCGAGCACCGCATCGTAGAAATCCGCGGCGCGGGCGAGGTCGTGGGTACCCAGGGTGGTGTAGGCGATCATGAGCGTGTCCTGTATTCGGGCGCGTGGTCGGCGCGTGGTCGGGAGCGCACAGCATCGCCGTCCCCTGCTGACAGCATTGTGTCAGCAGCCAGGTCGCGGCGGAACGATCCCTGCGACGCCTGCTCTACCGGACATGTCCGACGAAGGCGCCGACGGATCGTTATGCTACGCCCGACCGCGCCATCGGCGTCACCGAATTCCTGCCCATGCCCCAGATCCGCTTCGAACTCGACCGCGACCATATCGAACTGAACCAACTGCTGAAGTTGACCGGCGTCTGCGACAGCGGCGGCGCCGGCAAGCATCTGGTCGCCAGCGGCGCGGTGCGCGTCGACGGCGCGGTCGAACGGCGCAAGACCTGCAAGATCCGCAGCGGCCAGCGCGTCGAAACCGGCGATGCGACGATCGACGTGATCGCGGGCTGATCCGGCGCCCGCCTACGCAATCGCCAGGTCGCGCTGCGCCTGACACAGCAGGTCGTGGAGTTCGCGCACCGCATCGGCATCGGCATCCACCGGCCCATCGCCGAGCGTCTCGATGTAGCGACAGGACGCGTAGTCCTGCGCCTCGCGCTGGTAATCGTCGATCCACGCCAGGCGCGCGGGCAGATGTGCGTGCTCCGGCCGCCAGGCCGCGGAATATGGCGGATGCATGCGTGGCATTCCAATCCGCCACGGTTTCGGACTCACCCGCGCGCGGAAGCAGTGCTGGTTGTGGCACATGCGCGCGTAGACCGGATCGACGCCGAGCGCGTCGAAACACGCCTGCACCGCGGGTTCGCGCGGATCGAACAACCGATGCAGCGCCAGCAGACGCAAGCCCGCCGGGGTGCGATACGCGCGCACGCGCCAGCCGGGATGCGCGGACAGGAAACGGCGCACGCGGCGAATGGCGACCCGCTCATGCCCGCCCTGCAGCGTCACGTACGCCCGGCGCAATGCGCCCGGCAACGGAACGCCCAGCAGCAGCGATGCGAAGAACGCCACGATCAGCGACGCGCCGACCCGAATCTCCAGACCCGCGATCAGGACCGCAGCGACCATCGCGAAAACGAGGATCATCGACACCAATATCTGGCGCGGCCGGCTGCGTTCGGCGAAATCGATATCCGCGAACAACACGTCCGGCGTGTTCAGACACAGTGCGCCATAGCCGTTGCGGGTGATCACGCTGTCCCCGTGGCGGTCAACGATCTCCTCGCGGATCGGCACGCCGTCGGCGCCGTTGTAGGCGACCCGCCGTTCGCGTCTGGGCAGCGCCTCGCCGGCGAGCACGCGTTCCAGCGCCTCGCGTACGCGCGCATCGGCGTGCGCCCGGGCCTCGGCTTCGCCGATGTCCGACCACCCGAAACGCCGCACCGTCACCTGACGCTTGCGGTCGCGATGCTGGAGGCGGGCTTCGGCCCAGTAGCGCGGAATGATCATGGCTGCACGCGACCGACGACGCGGCTGCGGCTCATCGCACGATGACTCATCCCTGAAACCCGCCGGCTCAGGCCCGGACGCGTTTCGGGAAACCCACCAGTTGCTGCAGATCCTCGTCCCACAGCTTCAGCCTCGCGCAGCGCAGGCTGGACCAGATCGTCAGACGCGGCGCCTGCTGCAGTACGGGGCTGGACTCGAAGGCTTCGCGCAGACGGTAGTTGGGAATGCGGCTGGCGAGGTGATGGATGTGGTGATAGGCGATGTTGCCGGTGAACCAGTGCATGACCCGCGGCAGGTCGTAGAACGAACTGCCGGACACCGCGGCTTCATGCGAGTTCCAATCCTCGCCGCGCGTCCAGTAAGCGCCCTCGAAGGTGTGCTGCACGTAGAACAGCCACACGCCGCCGGCGCCGGCGATCAGCACCACCGGCAGATGCACCAGCAGGGCGATGTGCCAGCCGACCGTCCACCACATCACGACGAACACGATGGCAAGCGTGAGGTTGTTGAGCAGCACGCTCAGCCATTCCTTTTTCCACGTGAACGGCATGTCGAACGGGAAACGGTGCTTGATCACGAACTGGTACATCGGGCCGATGCCCAGCAGCACCGGGGTGCTGCGGTAGAAGCGGTAGCAGAAGCGGCCGAACCAGGAACGCTGGCGGTATTCGGCGACCGTGAGGGTTTCTATGTCGCCCACTTCGCGGCGATCGAGATTGCCGGACGTACCGTGATGGATCGCGTGGGTCTTCTTCCAGTAGCCGTAAGGGAACAGGGTGACCACGCCGAGGCAGCGGCCCACCATGTCGTTCGCGCGCTGGCTGGCGAAGAAGGAGCCGTGGCCGCAGTCGTGCTGGATGATGAAGGTGCGCACGTACAGACCGGCGGTCGGCAGCGCCAGCAGCAGCGTCCAGAGATAGTTCCACTGATCGATCACGCTCCAGGCCATCAGCCCCCACAGCGCAGCGAATGGGACCAGGGTATTGATCAGTTGCCATACGGCGCGGCCGGCCACGGGACGGGCGAACTCGGCGCAGCGTTGGCGCAACTGGGAGGCGGTGGAGGGAGCAGAGGGTGCTGCGGCGGGTGTTGCGGTCGCTGATTCGGTCACGCTGAGGACTCCGGGGAGATGCCCGATTGTGGGCGGCCGGAAGTCACACCGCAATGCGTGCGCATGCGTACGGTGTGAAGCCGCTCACGATCCGTGCGATCTGCAATGGCGCATGTGCCCACTTTTGGCCAACGGCACTTGTGGCCGACCCCGCGCGGATCGTTTCCGCGCAGGCCCTTCGGTCACGCCTTTGGCGGTCCCTTGCGATGCGGTTTCGCCGGAGGCTTGCCGCCGGGCTTGAAGCCCGACTTCGAGCCGCCCGGCTTGAAACCCTCCGGCTTGAACGCGCTGCGCGGCTTGAAGCCTTCCGATTTGAAGCCGTCCGGCTTGAAACCTTCCGACTTGAAGCCGCCGGACCCGGCGCCGCCGCTGCCGTCGTATTCGTCCAGTTTCTGCAGGCGCAACGCCTGCCCGGCTACGCGCACCTTTTTCAGGTGCATCAGCAGCGGCTTGGGCATGCCGTCGGGCAGATCGAGGATCGAATGGTCGTCGTGGATATCGATGCGGCCGATGTACTTGCTGTCGAGTTCGGCTTCGTTGGCGATCGCGCCGACGATGTTGCCCGGCTTCACGCCGTGCATGTGGCCGACTTCGATGCGATACGTTTCCATGCCCGGCTCGGGCGCGGAACGCGGCGCGAAATCCTTCTTCGGCGCGAATTCGCGACGCTCCTGCCCCGGACGCGGCTCGCGCTGCGGGCGGTCGGTGCGTTCCGCGCGTTCGCCACCCGCACGCTCACCACCCGCACGATCAGGACCGCGATCGGCGCGCTGCGCGCGTTCGGCGTACTCGCGATTCTGCGCGAACGGCTGCGGCTTGCGGTCCGGCGCCAGCAGCAGCGGCGTATCGCCCTGCAGCAGTTTCGCCAGCGCGGCGGCCACTTCGATCGCCGGCACGTTCTGTTCGCGTTCGTAGCGTTCGACCAGCTCGCGGTACAGACCGATGTCGCCGCCGTCGCCCGCGCCCTGCGCCAGGGTGTCGGTGATGCGGGTCAGGAACCGGGTGACGCGGGCGTCGTTGACGCTCTCCACGGTCGGCAGCTGCATTTCCTCGATCGGCTGGCGGGTGGCGCGTTCGATCGCGCGCAGCATGTTCTTCTCGCGCGGGCTGACGAACAGGATCGCCTCGCCGCTGCGCCCGGCGCGGCCGGTGCGGCCGATGCGGTGGACGTAACTTTCGGTGTCGTAGGGAATGTCGTAGTTCAGCACGTGACTGATGCGTTCCACGTCGAGACCGCGGGCGGCGACGTCGGTGGCGACCAGGATGTCGATCTTGCCGTCCTTGAGGTTCTGGATGGTCTTCTCGCGCTGCGCCTGCTGCACGTCGCCGTTGATCGCGGCGGCGGCCAGGCCGCGCGCCTGCAGCTTCTCGGCAAGCTCATCGGTGGCCAGCTTGGTGCGCGCGAACACCAGCATCGCGTCGTAGGGTTCGGCTTCGAGGATGCGGGTCAGCGCATCGAGTTTGTGCATGCCGCTGACGAACCAGAACCGCTGGCGGATGTTGGTGGCGGTGGTGGTCTTCGCGGCGATGGTGACTTCCGCGGGGTCGCGCAGATAGGTCTGGGCGATGCGCCGGATCTGGCTGGGCATGGTCGCCGAGAACAGTGCGACCTGGCGGGTTTCCGGCACTTTCTTCAGCACGGTCTCGACATCGTCGATGAAGCCCATGCGCAGCATTTCGTCGGCTTCGTCCAGCACCAGCGCCTTGAGTTCCGACAGGTCCAGGGTGCCGCGATCGAGATGGTCGATGACCCGGCCCGGAGTGCCTACCACGACATGCACGCCGCGCTTCAGCGCCTGCAGCTGCGGGTAATAGCTCTGGCCGCCGTAGATCGGCAGCACGTGGAAGCCGGGGATCTTGTTGGCGTAACGCTGGAAGGCTTCGGCGACCTGGATCGCGAGTTCGCGGGTAGGCGCCAGCACCAGCACCTGCGGCTTGGCCTGCTTCAGGTCCAGCCGCGACAGCAGCGGCAGCGCGAAGGCCGCGGTCTTGCCGGTGCCGGTCTGCGCCTGTCCCAGTACGTCGCGACCGGCCAGCAGCGCGGGGATGGTCGCGGCCTGGATGGGCGACGGGGTTTCGTATCCGACTTCGGCGACCGCCGCCATCACGGTCTCGGCCAGGCCGAGATCGGCAAAACGCACGGAGGGGGTTTCGATCGACATACGCAATATCCGGAAACTTCGGCAAGACCGCATATTGTGCGCCCAAGCGTTGGGGCATTGGCTCCAGAGTTCCGCACGGATTCGCAAGAGTTGTTGCGTCGCAACAAAAACATCCGTGAAATCATTGATTTACATCATTCCGTACGTATCGGTATTGTCGCTGCGCCGGATAGACAGGGACAGGGGCGCCGTCCCGCATTCCAGCGTCGACGCGCGAAACGACGACGACATTCCACCCGGTCGATACCGACCCGCATCAAATCCGTTCGGATTCCACCACACGCACGCCGGGCTCCGCCGCGAATGCGGCATCCAGCAGGCACTGCGCGATCCGTTCCGCGCGCACCACGCGGTACCGTCGCGGCACCAGCGGTTCGACCGCCAGCATCAGCCGCGCGGTGACGTGTTCCATCGGCCGCCGTCGTTCGCGTTCGCCGCCGATCATCGACGGCCGCACCAGGGTCAGCGACGGATAGCCGAGCGTGCGCAACGCATCCTCGGCTTCGCCCTTGGTACGCAGATAGAAATTGCCGGAGCGCGCATTGGCGCCCAACGCGGAGGTCAGCGCGAAACTGCGCGCACCGGCTTCGCGGGCGTGCGTCGCCGCAGCCAGCACATAATCGAAATCCACCCGCCGGAACGCGGGCCGCGAACCCGCATCGCGGATCGTGGTGCCCAGTCCGCAGACCACCGCGTCGACCCGCCACCACGCTGCCGACGCCGGCAGCGCATCGAAGTCGACGACCGGGTTTTCCAGCTTCGCGTGCCGCAGCGGCAGCGGGCGGCGCGTGGGCACGATCACCTGCGCGAAACGCGCATCCGCCAGCGCCCGGGTCAAGGCCAGCCCGCCCACGAGGCCGGTACTGCCGACGATCAACAAACGGCTCATGTCGCTGTGGGCTCCGGTACGACGGTGTCGATGTCGATCTCCTTGATTCCGTTCTGTTCCGCGGCTGCGGATTCCACCGGAACCGGTTCCGATCCGACGGCGATACCCGGAGCATACCGGGACAGCACCACGCGCAGCGCGTCGAGCTTTACCGGCTTGGTCAGATAGTCGTCCATGCCGGCATCGAGACAGCGTTTACGGTCGTCTGCCATGGCGTGGGCCGTCAACGCGAGGATCGGCAGTCGCGGACGCCGTTCGACGAGTTCCATGCGCCGCCAGTAACGCGTGGCCGCATAGCCGTCCATTTCCGGCATCTGGCAGTCCATCAGCACCACGTCCCAGTCGTAGGCACGCAGCATGTCCAAGGCCTGCACGCCGCTGGCGGCATCGCTCACCAGGCAACCCTCGCGCTCCAGCAGCAGCCGGATCAGCGACGCATTCACCACGTTGTCCTCGACCACCAGCACCCGCAGACCCGAAATCGACGCGATCGCCGGGGCCGGCATTCTCCGGGCGGATTCGGCGGCCACGTCTTCGGCGAGCTCGGCAGACAGGATCGATTCCGGCACCGTCACCACGAAGGTGCTGCCCGCGCCCGGCACGCTGCGCACTTCGATGCGGCCGCCCATCATCGCGATCAGTTCGCTGGAAATCTTCAGGCCCAGGCCGGTGCCGGGATACGCGCGCGTCGGGGACTCGTCGCCCTGCTGGAACGCGCTGAAAATCCGCGCATGCTCGCTTTCGGCGATGCCGGGGCCGGTGTCCGCCACCTCGATCCGCAGCATCGACGGCGCGTCCTCCACGACCTCATCCGCGGCTCCGGCTGCGGCCGCGTCGAAGGACACTTCGATGCGCACGCTGCCCGCCGCGGTGAACTTGATCGCATTGCCGACCAGATTCAGCACGACCTGCCGCAGCCGCGCCTCGTCGCCGACGAATCGCTCGGGCATCGATGCCGCGTACACCGCATCCACGCGCAGCGATTTGACTTCGGCTTCCAGCGCGAACATCTCGATCACATCGTCGACCAGCCGTCGCGGTGCGAACGGCGCAGGCCGCAACGAGATGCGACCCGCCTCGATCTGCGACAGATCCAGCACGTCGTCGATCAGCGCCAGCAACGATTGCCCGGCGCGGCGGATCTCATGCGGCAGCGCACGATGTTCCGGCGCGTCGGGAGATTCGACCAGCAATTCGCTCATGCCCAGGATCACGTTCAACGGCGTGCGCAGTTCGTGGCGCATATTCGCCAGGAATGCCGATTTGGCGCGATTGGCGGCATCGGCGCGATCCAGCGCATCGCCGAGGGTTTTCGTCATTGCCATCAGCGCGATGCGCTGGGCGATGTTGCGGCTGATGGTGCGGCCGATGACATGGCCCTCGCGCAGCAGGAACGCGCCGAACAGGCATGCGGCCAGACCCGCGATCAAGAATTCGCTGTGGCCCGTCGCCAGGAAGTACACCGCGAACGGACCGACGCTGGCCAGCACGTACGCGGCGTAGGCCGGCCACCACGCGCCGAAACTGCTGATCGCGCCCGCGGGCATGCCTATCAGCAGGAATGCGGTGACGAAATAGAGTTCGCTGTGGCCCAGCGGGAACAGCATCGTCGCCGCGGCGCCCCAGACGCCGCCGGACAGTACGCCGACGATGATGCAGATCAGCGGCGTGTTGGGCTGGACATCGCCGGGTTCGGGCGTCGAGCGCTTCGCCCATCCCGCCAGCGCGACGCGCAGCATCGAGATGACCGCGACCGCGATCGCCCAACCGATCAGTTGCTGCCGCGGATGCACGTCGCGCAGCGCCAGCAGGAACAGCGTGGCCACGCCGATGGTCGCGGCCGCGCCGGCCCTGCCCTGGCTGAGCACCAGCTGCCGGCATTCGCGCGCGATGAGCTGTGGAGTCGCGATGGACTCTGCAGTGGTCATGGTGTTCCCCCGTTTAGTTCCGCGTGTCGTCCCGGATGTACTTCGGGATGTATTTTCTGTGTTGTCCCGGATGTACTCCCGGATGCACGTCCGGAGATCCCGCCCCCTCGGATGCGGCGCTCCGGGCGCCGTCCGGATGCCGCGCTCGATGGCGGCATCGGCCTACGATACCGGTCCTGCGACCGCATCGCGAGCCGCGGCCAACCCTACGCGGCCCGCCGATCTGCGCGCAGCGCCCGGCGACGAGCGGAGCGCGGGCGCGGCGGAATTTCGAAACGCGACCCCTGTCGCAGATCAATTTCCTGCGGCCATCGCAGCGACGCCCCGATGTCTCGCAATTCGCTGCTGCAGAGCAACAAATCCGATTCCCGCCCGGATCTTCGACAGGAACGGCGGGCCACCGGGCATACTCGGCCGCACGTCGCGGTTTTCGTCGTGGTTTTCGTTGTGTTCTGCCTGGATATCCGCACGCCCCCGCAGGACGCGTACGGGCGGACGACATGCATGCCGGCAAGCGAGCGATCTCTACACGTGCGTGCCGAGTTGCAAAGCCCGCGAATACCGGGCAAACACCCTGCTCCCCCGACCCTTGGCGCCGCGTACGGCCTTCCGGTCGAGACGACACGATCTGCCGCCAAACGGAATTCCACTACACGGAGATGCCATGACTGCCCGCCTGCTGTTGCCGACTGCCCTGTTGCCCGCTGCCTTGTTGCTCTGCCTCGCCAGCCCGTCCATCGCCGCCCCGCCGGGCGCCACCGCTGTGCCGTCGACAAGCGACGCCGATCGCCTCTCGTTCGTCATCGTCCGCTATCGCGAACGCGCCCAGTTGCAGACGCTGGGCGGGATGTTCCAGCACATGATCGTCGACGACAACGCGAAGACCGCGCGCCTCGAAGCCACCGCTGCGGACATCGACGAGATCCGCCGCATGGGCCTGAAGGTCACGGTCGATCAGGCATCGACCGACCGCATCCGCAGCGTCGAAAACGCGATGGCGAACCGCCAGTTCGGCACCCGCAGCATCTCCGGCTATGCCTGCTACCGCACGGTCGAGGAAACCTACACCACCATCGATCAGCTCGTCGCCAGCAAACCCGCGCTCGCCAGCGTCTCCAACATCGGCCCGACCTGGCTGAAATCGCGCAACACCGGCGGCTACGACATGAAAGTGCTGCGCCTGACCAATTCGGCGACCAACGCCAGCCGGCCGAACAAGGCGCCGATGGTGGTGTTCGCGTCGATCCACGCGCGCGAGTACACGCCCGCCGAACTGACCACGCGCTTCGCGGAATGGCTGGTCAACGGCTACGGCACCGATCCCGAAGCCACGTGGCTGATGGACAACTACGTTTTTCACCTGATCCTGCAGGCCAACCCCGACGGCCGCAAGAAAGCCGAAACCGGCCTGTCTTGGCGCAAGAACGTCAACAACACCAACGGCAGCTGCAGTGCGAACAGCGTCGGCACCGACCTCAACCGCAATTTCCCGTTCCACTGGAACACCGTCGCCGGTGGTTCCAGCCCCAACGCCTGCGCCGAGACCTATCACGGCCCGGTCGCGCAATCCGAACCCGAAACCCAGAATCTGGTGCGCTTCGTCGCCGGCACGCCCGGCGCCAGCGGCGTCTACAGCGGCGGCGTGTTTCCCGACCGCCGCGGCGATGCTTCCAGCAGCATCGCGCCCGACGATTACCAGGGCATTTTCTTCGACATCCACAGCTATTCGCAGCTGGTCCTGTGGCCCTGGGGCGACACCACCAATCTCGCGCCCAACAGCGCGGCACTGGCCACGCTGGGCAGGCGGCTCGCGTTCTTCAACAGCTACAAACCCCAGCAGTCGGTCGGCCTGTACGCCACCGACGGCACCACCGACGACACCATGTACGGCCTGCTCGGCGTGCCCAGCTACACGATCGAACTCGGCGTCGCCTTCTTCGAATCGTGCACCACGTTCCAGTCGACGACGCTGCCGAGGAATCTCGAGGCGCTGAAGTATTCCGCGCGCAATCTGACCGCGCCCTACCGCTACCCGTCCGGCCCGAACACCGTCAGCGTATCCACGTCCAGCGCCTCGGTGCCCGCCGGCACGCCGGTCACGATCTCCGCGATCCTGGACGACAGCCAGTTCAACCAGAGCAACGGCACCGAAGCCACCCACGCCATCGCCTCCGCCAGACTCTACGTCGACATTCCGCCATGGGAAGCGGGCGCGAGCGGCATCGCAATGACCGCCAGCGACGGCAGCTTCAACAGCACCCGCGAAACGGCGACCGCGAGCCTCGGCACCACCGGCCTCAGCGCCGGCCGGCACATCGTCTACGTACAGGGCACCGACGCATCGGGCAAACCGGGCACGCCGAACGCGGTATTGCTGACCATCGGCGGCAGCGCCCCGAGCGCGCCGACCGCGAACTTCAGCGTCGCCACCTCGGCGCTGACCGCCACCTTCACCGACAGCTCGACCGATACCGACGGCAGCATCGTCTCGCGCAGCTGGAATTTCGGCGACAGCACCTCGTCCACCGCCACCAGCCCCAGCCATACCTACGCGGCCGCCGGCACCTACACGGTGACATTGACCGTCACCGACAACAGCGGATTGACCAACACCAAATCGCAGTCGGTCACCGTGAGCAGCGGCGGCGCCGTGACTTACACCAACGACACTGACGTAACCATTCCGGACAACACCACCGTGCAGAGTTCGATCGTGGTCAGCGGCCGCACCGGCAACGCTTCCAGCACGACCCCGGTGGCGGTGAACATCGTCCACACCTACAAGGGCGACCTGAAAGTGGACCTCATCGCACCGGACGGCACCGTCTACGTGCTGCACAACCGCAGCGGCGGCAGCGCCGACAACATCATCCAGACCTTCACGGTGAATCTGTCGAGCGAAGCGTTGAACGGCACCTGGAGACTGCGCGCCAACGACAACGCCACTGCGGACACCGGCTACATCAACAGCTGGGGCATCACGTTCTGATTGCTGCGATCACTTGCATTTCGCGATCGCAAGACACCGCAAAAGTCCGGGCTTCGGCCCCAATGCCAGTCAGTCAACGCTGACTGGCATTGTTGTATTCGCGGGATTCTGTTTTTGTAGAGCGGCCTTCAGGCCGCTGCTTCCGATACGAAACCGTTTCGTTTTCGTCGGCGGTGGGCACGGCCCTGATGTCGTCGCCGACCTGGTTCTGCCTGGGCCGGCCTGAAGGCCGCTCTACGGACGGCAGATATGGCTTGAATCACCGGCATTGGGCTTCGGCCCGGGTTTTTGCGTTCCGGGGAGAATCGACCACGCGCGAACCCGGACCCCGACGGCATTGCGCTGCGGCCGCTTCATGCATACTGCAACGCAACACGGCCACGAGACACCCTCCCCATGATCGACAGGAATCTCCTGCGCCTGTCCGACCTCCACGGCTTCGCGCGCCTGGGCGTAAGCGCGACGTCCAGCGTCGCCGATCTCGTCGAAGCCATGCATGCCGCGATCGCCAGTCCCCATCTGGGCGTCCGCGGTGCGGCGCCGGAGCGCACCGCCGGCATCACCGGGCTGGTGTACCGCAGCATCCGCGGCGTGACCGGGCTCACCGGCAGCGCGCTCGATACCCTGCTCGCGCAGCGCGCGGACGCACGCCCTGACGCGCGCAGATCGCCGCAGCGCGAAGCGGTGATCGCCGTACTCAACGGCGTGCTCGGCGATCACCTCGCCGCGACCGGCAATTCCCTGAACCTGCCGATGCGCCTGCATCATGCGGGCGAACCTTTGTCGCTACGAACTGAGACACTGGTCGAAACGATTCCGAACCACGGCTCGAAGTTGCTGATCCTGGTCCACGGCCTGTGCATGAACGATCTGCAGTGGACGCGCGACGGCCACGATCACGGCGCGATGCTCGCCGATGCGCTGGGCTACACGCCGCTGTATCTGCACTACAACTCCGGGCTGTCGATCGCCGACAACGGCCGCCAGTTCGCCGAACAGCTCGACACTCTGCAACAGCAGTGGCCGGTGCCGATCGACGAGATCGCGATCATCGGCCACAGCATGGGCGGGCTGGTCTCGCGCAGCGCCTGCCGGCAGGCCGAAAGGCTGGATCACGTCTGGCTGAAGTCTTTGCGCCATCTGGTCTGCATGGGCACGCCGCATCACGGGGCACCGCTGGAGCGCGGCGGCAACTGGATCGACATGATCCTCGGCGCCACGCCATTCGCGGCCCCGCTGGCTCGGGTGGGTAAGATCCGCAGCGCCGGCATCACCGACCTGCGTCACGGCCATCCGCTCGACGCGCATCCGCACGGCAGCGCCCATCGCGGCGCAGCGCCGCTGCCGAAGGGCGTGCGCTGCTACGCCATCGCCGCGACCGCCGGTCAGCGGCGCGGCGATCTGCAGGATCGTTGGCTCGGCGACGGGCTGGTGCCCGTCGCCAGCGCGCTGGGTCATCACCCGGACCCGGAACGTGCACTGCTCTTCCCCAAATCGCGGCAGTGGATCGCCTACGAGACGAGTCATCTCGAGCTGCTGAGCGATCCAGAGGTCGCAGATCGTTTGCTGCGGTGGTTGAAGCAGAAGCCGCGGCAAAAGCCGGCATCGCGTTCGTAGGAGGGCCTTCAGGCCCGAGCTCCTACCAGGTTCCAATGCCATCGCAGTCGCAGGAGGCCTTCCGACCGATCGCATTCGATGACTTCGGTGGGAAAAGATCGGGCCTGAAGGCCCTCCTACGCGAGCGGGTCTGCGATCATGGCGGGATGACCACGACCACCGATTTCGCCGCGCTACCGCTTTCTCCCGCCCTGCTGCAGGGCATCGACGCCCTCGGCTACTCCGCGATGACGCCGATCCAGGCGCAGGCGCTGCCGGCGATCCTGGACGGCCGCGACGTGATCGCACAGGCGCCCACCGGCAGCGGCAAGACCGCGGCGTTCGGGCTGGGGCTGCTGCATCGGCTCGATCCGCTCACCATCCGGACCCAGGCGCTGGTGCTGTGCCCCACCCGCGAACTCGCTGACCAGGTCGGCAAACAACTGCGCAAACTCGCCACCGGCATTCCCAACCTCAAGATCTCGATCCTCTGCGGCGGCATTCCGCTGGGCCCGCAGCTCGCGTCGCTCACCCACGAGCCGCACGTCGTCGTCGGCACGCCCGGCCGCATCCAGGAACTGATGCAGAAGAAAGCGCTGCAACTGGGCGGCGTGGGCACGCTGGTGCTGGACGAAGCCGACCGCATGCTCGACATGGGCTTCGAGGACGCGATCCGCGACATCGTCAAGCGCACGCCGAAGCATCGCCAGACGCTTTTGTTCTCGGCGACATTTCCCGACGCCATCCGCACGCTGGGCAACGCCATGCTGGGCGATGCGCTGGAAGTCAGCATCGACGGCGGCGCCGAACCCGACACCATCGAACAACTGTTCTTCGAAGTGGACCCGGATCGCAAGGCGCCGCTGCTCGCCGCGCTGCTGCTGCGCTACAAGCCGGAATCGTGCGTGGTGTTCTGCAACATGCGCAAGGACACCGAGGAAGTGGTCGGCTCGCTGGCTCATTATGGTTTCACAGCGCTGGCGCTGCACGGCGACATGGAACAACGCGACCGCGACGAAGTGCTGGTGCGGTTCGCCAACCGCAGCTGCAGCGTACTGGTGGCCAGCGACGTCGCCGCGCGCGGACTGGATGTCGAAGATCTCGGCGCAGTCGTGAACTACGATCTGCCGACCGATGCAGACACTTATCTGCACCGCATCGGCCGCACCGGGCGCGCAGGACGCGACGGGCTCGCGCTGAGCCTGTGCATGCCGCACGAACTGCCGCGCAAGACCGCGATCAGCGAACGTCTGGGCAAACAGCTACGGTGGGAACGCATGGAGCCGCTGGCCGGACGGCCGCACAACGTGCAGCCCGCGGCGATGGTCACCCTGCGCATCGATGCCGGTCGCAGCGACAAACTGCGGCCGGGCGACATCGTCGGCGCGCTCACCGGCGACGCCGGACTGAAGGTCGAGGCCATCGGCAAGATCGATATTTACGCCACCCGCGCCTACGTCGCCATCGCGCGCGCACAGGCGGACACCGCACTGTCCCGGCTGCGCGCCGGCAAGATCAAGGGCCGCAAGTTCCGCGTCAACCGGCTGTAGCCGCGAGTAGGCCAGGCGGAAAGCAGGCTGGGCCGACAAGCCCAGCCTGAACTCGAACTACGTCGATGCTGGGCTTGTCGGCCCAACCTACCTGCGTTGAAACCGAGACCGCGCTTTCGCAACTGCGCGCGCAGACAAAATCACAAGCCGCACGCTCCGCGCCGACCGACTTAAGGCTGGGCTGGGCTTGTCAGCCCGGCCCACTTTTCCGCGCAACGAATCGCGGATGGTTCTGCCTGGTGCCATCGCGACTTCCGTCGCTCCCACAGAAGCGGATCCAACGATTCAACCGAAGTGGTTGAAACCTATTTTCGCCTGATTTTCATGCATTTTTTCGCCGTCGCAACCCTTGCGATCCGGATCAGGACAATAGTCCTCACGCAGACGAAACATCTCATCCACGACCGCCCGATCGCGTGCCGGGCGGACCACTCGTCGATCACCGGGAAAACGACAGGACGTCGTTTTCCGCAGGGACGCGCTTGCCTTCGACGCGGAACGCCACGGATGGCGTTCCGGTCGCGGCGGACGGTGCTGCACGCGGGCGGCGGAAGCCGAAAAGCCGCAACAGAGTAGGCAAACCACAACAAGGAGCAAGACCCATGCCCAATCTCGTACAGGAACTCAACAGCCTCGATTTCAGCGTTTATATCGGCGGCCCGCTGCAGGCCGCAGTGGATGCGCAGCATGCCGCGTCGATGTCGCAGGTCAATTTCATCAAGGAAGTCGGTTTCATAACGACTGCCGCCAACGCTGCCGCTACCCCTCCTGTCTTGGCCTCGACCGACCTGCGTTACGTCGATTTCAAATACAAGAAGCGCGTGCCGAACCCCAATTTCGGCAAACTTCCCGCGGAAGCAGTTCCGGCTGGCGCCAATGTCACCAACGAGTTCCTCGACCAGGAAATCACGATCAAAGTGCCGTTCCTGACGATGCTGACCATCCCGGCGCTGCGGATCGAAGAAATCAACATCGATTTCAATGCGAAGTTGACGTCGGTCGAGACCACTGCGGCCTCGAGCGAGTTCGCCGGGAGCGCGGAACTCAGCGCCAAGTTCTGGAAGGTCAAATTCAAGGCCTCCGCCTCGTACAAGCGTTCGACCAGCAGCACGACGAATGTCGAGAAGACGTACAACCTCGGCGTCCGCGTCCGCGCGGTCAACGACGAGTTGCCCGCAGGCCTGGACCGCATCCTGACCATGCTGGAAGACAGCATTCGCGTGTCCTGATATCGCAACACCCGGGGCCGGCGCGATGCCGGCCCCGCTTCCTCTTACCCAAGGACACGGACCATGCCCACCCTCAACGAATATCTCGGCGGCATCTTCAGCAGCATCACCGATGCGCGCGTGATGGCGGACGTACAGACCGTACAAGTCGCCGAACAATATGCAAAGCACGATCTGCTCAAACATTTCTCGGTACCGCGCATGCGCATCAGCGATATCGAACTGACCATTCCAGTCGCGATCGAAGGTCTGACCGAACGCACCGGCTATCAGCTCGACCCGATCGGCAACGCCGAATTCAAGCGCATCAACGCCCGCGAATTGGCGCGTTTCGTCGGCTACAGCGAACTTCCGCCGATTGCCGGGCAGAAGCTGCTGACGGCGCTGGATTCGCGCATCGGCATCCTCATCGAGAACATCAAGGCCGAAGGCGACGTCAAGAATCCGATCTGGATATTCGCCGACGGTATCGTCGCCGACCTGTTCGGGATCGGCATCGAAGCCCGACTGCACGAAGGCAAATTCCCCGACGGTTATCGTCAGGATGAAATCACGAAGATCGCCTGCGAACTGGGTCTGGGCCTGGTCACAGGCATCGTCGACAAACCCGTGCTCGATCAGCTTGCGGTCATCGCCGAATCCCATCGCCTGCGCGAACAGCGCCCCGAGGACGTGATCCGTATCCGCATGAAGGTCAGCGAAGACGGCATGGAATGGCAGACCCTCCAGCGCGACGACGGCACCCTCGAACGCAAACTGCTGCCGGAGTAAGCGACCATGCTCAGATCGACACTCCAGCTTACGCGGCAACTGTCCGACGCGCTGCTCGAAATGCCGGGCATCGTGCGCCGCTTCGAGCGAAAATCGCCGCAAATGATGGGCGATCTGATGGACTGGATCGGCCGCAGCGAAGACCTGCTGTCGACACATCGCCTGGTCGAAGCGGCGGAAGTCGCCGGCCTGAAGGCGCGCATTCTGGCGCCGGCGTTCGACGACGATAAACGCGGAACGCTGCGCAAGCGTCAGCAGACCGTCGCGATCGGTCTTCTGCACGAGCTGCAGCAGAGCCTGCAGCATGCATTGCAGCCGCGCGCCCTCAAAGTGGAACAGGCGCGCGACATGATGCGCCAGTTGCTGCAGATCGTCGCGCAGAGCGGTGCGATCCAATACGACCCTGCCGTGACCCTGGAGGACATGGTCGAGCGGATCTGGCTGCTGTGCACGCATCACGAGCAGCTCAAGCCGATAACCGCACAGCTGCGCGCGCTGCTGTCGAACGACGACATCCGCCTGCTCATGGCCGAGGAAATCGACCCGCTCGACTTCCTCGCGGCATGACCATCCGCGCCCCGGATGCGTTCGCGCATCCGGGCGTCCGGAGCGTCCGATGCGGCTGCGATTCCAGATCGATTCCCTGCTGCGCCGGGTTAAAGACCGGGTGCCTGGAATACCGGGCTATCGTTTGAATGGTGTCGAGAGCGACGGCCTATGGAAGCTACGCGAACTGCCCGGACAACGACTACCAGACAACGACGGTCGACGCATGCGCATGTCGCGGTCCCGGCCGATGCGTCGATTCCGCATCGGGTCGCCACTCGTCGGATCGTCCGCTCGATACCGGCGCAGGACTGTCCGCCATCCAGCCGATTCGGCGTTGGCTCTGGCAGACCGCAGCGACCGCCCGCGCTCAGCGCGACCGCCGTCGTCATCGAATGGCATCAGGGACGTCTCGCACACCGGCAACGAGCCGCCCCGCCTGTCTCGGCAGATACGCCGGAACACCAAGGGAGGGGACCATGTTGATCACCAAACGCGCCATCCGTCCGTGCGGATGCGACAAACCACGCTGCCAGGTTCCGCCGTCGCCCGAACTGATGGCGAAGCTGCTGGAACGCTACAAGGAACTGCTGGCCGAGGGACGGGTGCCGCGAAGTCTGACGTTCAAGCAGTTTTTCGACGTCTGGGCATCGAGGCGGCGCGGCCCGGATTTCGATGGCCTGGACGACGATAAAACCGTGCATGGCGCCAGGAAATCCGGCGCTCTGAAAATTTCCCGACCCAAAGCGCGCCTGTCCGGGCAGATCCGCACACTCGTGCTGCTGGTCGACTTTCCCGACCGCATCCACGACCCCTTGAACAGCAAGGCGCACTACGAACGCATGCTGTTCGGCCTGGACGGCACCTTCCCCACCGGATCGATGCGCGAGTACTACCGCAAGATCAGCAATTTCTCGGCGACCGCGGGTATCGACGTGATCGGCGAAGTCCACGGCTGGTTCCGCATGCCGCAGCCGCTGACCTTCTACGCCAACGACGATTCCGGGATGAGCAACACCGCACCGCGCAACGCCCGCGGCATGGCCGAGGACGCGGTGCGCGCGGCGGTGGCGGCAGGCGTCGATTTCGAGGGCTACGATGTGTTCGGCGAGAAGATGGTGACGGCGCTGTTCATCGTCCACGCCGGCGGCGGCGCCGAGGAAACCGGCAGCACCGACGACATCTGGAGCCACAAGTGGCTGTTGCCCAAACCGATGAAGGTGGGCAAGACGATCAAGGCCTCGACCTATCTGACCGTACCGGAGACCTGCAAGGTCGGCGTCTGCGCCCACGAATGGGGCCATCTTGCGGCGCGCTGGGCCGATTACTACGACACCGGCGAGGACCACAATGCCCGCTCCAACGGCCTGGGCAGCTATTGCCTGATGGCCGCCGGCTCATGGGCCAACCGCGGAGCCACGCCGGCGTTGCCCAACGGCATGCTGCGCATGTTCCACCAGTGGATCAAGCCGCGGGTGATCCAGAAAACCCAGGCCGGCCTGAGCCTGAAACCTGCGGCGGAAGGCGGCGACTGCCTCATCATCCAGAACAAGAAGACGATGAAAACCTCCCAGTACATCCTGGTCGAATACCGTCGGCGACGCGAGCAGGACACATTCCTGCCCGACGACGGCATCGCGGTGTACGTGGTCGACGAGAAAATCGAAAACGTCAACGACGAGGACGCGCTGGCCATCGAGTTGATCCAGGCCGACGGCAAGCGCGATCTCGCGATGATCTTCAACAGCGGTAACAGCGGCGATGCCGGCGACCTGTATCCGCACGATGGCAATGCCGAAATCGGCAAGGACACCGATCCACCGTCGAACATGCCCAACGGCAAATGGAGCGGCGTGACCATCAAGGTCAAGGGCGTGCCGGGTGCGGACACGATGTCGCTGGACGTGGAGTTCGCGAAGTAAGCACAACCATCGAACGAAAATGACGCACCCTCGGAGCCTGTCTGGAATCTCCGCGCTGTTGCGATGGCAACCACGGAAGTACATGTCATTCCGCGTAGAGCGGCCTTCAGGCCGGCCCAGGACGAGCCCGACCGACGACGACGTCAGGGCCGTGCCCACGGCCGACGAAAACGAAACGGTTACGTAGGGAACCAGCGGCCTGAAGGCCGCTCTGCAGGTTTGACCGGGAGATTTCGAACAGGCTCTTCGCGGGTTACGGCACCGATGGCGGCAATGCGAAGAGCGCGCCCTCGAAGCAGCAACAAGAGAGTTCGACCGAGTCCGGCAGCTACGGTTTTGACGTCTTGTGGTGCGACGCGTCCGAACCATCGGCTGAACGCGTTGCCCAATCGATCAGCGCAGTGTTGCACGGGGCCACGACTGGTCGCGTGCGCACACGACCGCTTCCCGCCGCGCCAAATCAGGCCGCAAACGCGACCGAAAGCCTGCTCGAGGCTAAAGCCCGTACTGCGCAAGCACAGCGACGAATTCAAACATATTCGTACCGGATCAATAGCGCCTCAGGACGTAATCACCTGGCTCAGATCGCCCCACGTCGGCGGCGGCGGCCACTGCGCGTTCTGGTTGCCGGCGAGCGTGCGCCGCAGGTCGTGGCGGTCGAGCTGCGGCGCCAGCGCCACCAGCAGTTCCACCGTGTAGTCGCGCAGCACGCGTTCGCGCGGCAGCACCGCCCAGGCGATGCATTCGGGAATCGCGTCCGGTGCGGGCAGCGCGACCAGATCGCCGTCCTGGATCGCGCTCACCGCCATCTCCGCCAGCAGGCCGACGCCGATACCGGCGCGGACATAGGTCTTGATCAGATCCGCGTCGCGGGCGGTCATCGCCAGCTGCGGCTCCAGACCGCGCGTGGCGAAGGCCCGGCGCAGCGAAGAATCGGGACGGATCGAGGATTCGTAACTCACCAGCGGATATGCCGCCAGATCGGCCAGGGTCGGCGGCGTACCGATTTGCGCCAGCGGATGCGCGCGCGGCAGCAGCACCACCCGACGCCAGCGGAACAGCGGAATCGCGATGCCGTCGGCGGGCACGTCGCCGGCGGTGCTGATCAACGCCAGATCGGCTTCGCCGCGCGCCAGCTGGGTCAGCACGTCGCCGTCGGCGCTGGGCTGCAGATGAATGCTGAGCTGCGGATAGGCCTGATGCACCTGCGAGATCACCGGCGGCAGCACGAACCGGGCCTGGGTGTGGGTGGTGGCGATCAGCAACTGGCCGTGGCCGTCGCGGCGCTGGTTGGCCGCGAACGCGCGGATGTTCGCCGCTTCGGACAGCAGCTTGCGCGAATGCGCGAGGACATGCGTGCCCGCCGGGGTCAGGCCTTCCAGACTGCGGCCCTTGCGCACGAACAGCAGGAAACCCAGCTCGTCCTCCAGTTGCTTGAGCTGTTTCGACAACCCCGGCTGGGTCGCGTGCACATGCTCCGCCGCCGAGGTGATATTGAAGCCCGCATCGGCGATCGCGACGAAATAGCGCAGCTGAACCAGAGTCATGTCGATGTTTCCGGCAACGGATCAATTGAGGAGGCCCGGTCGGGCAGTCCCGGGAGACGGACGAAATCCCCATCTCTCCATTCGGATCAAGCGATAGAAATAACATATAACGAATTGGAATGACTACTGGCGCCGCATTCCCAAACGGCATATACCCAAGCCCTGCAGTCATTTCCCGCACCCGCGTCGCGGAACTAGGTTGAATCGCCTCATTTCACCAGCAGAAACCGGTCATGTCTCCAGTGCAGCATCGTATGGATCAGCCATCCCCGGCGACACCTGCCCGGGACTCGGCCGACTGCGCAGTGGACAACGGGGCGACCGACATTCCAACGCTGTTCCCGGCCTTCCTGGATCTGCGCGGCCGGCCGGTGCTGGTGGTCGGCGGCGGCGCCGTCGCCCGCCGAAAGATCGCGGCCCTGCTGCCTACCGGCGCCGAGGTACGGGTCGGCGCACCGGCGCTGGATCACGAAGTCGCCGCGCTGGTCGAAGCCGGCCGCGTCGTCCACCTCGACGGTCGCTTCCAGACCGATTGGCTGGACGGCATCTGGCTGGTCATCGCCGCCACCGATGATGCCGACACCAACCGCACCGTCGCCGAGGCCGCGCACGCGCGCCGGATCTGGGCGAACGTGGTCGACGACGCGCCGCTGTGCAGCTTCCAGGTGCCGGCGCGGATCGAACGCGGTCCACTGCAGATCGCGATTTCCAGCGGCGGTGGCGCACCGATGCTGGCGCGCCATCTGCGCGAGCGGCTGGAAACCGATCTCGACGAATCGCTGGGCGCGCTCGGCACGCTGCTGGTGCGCCACCGCCGACGCATCCGCGCGGAGATTCCCGACACCGGCGCGCGGCGCCGATTCTTCGACGCGGTGATGCGCAGCGATGTGCAGACGCTGCTGCGCCGCGGCGACAACGACGGCGCCGAGCGCAGGCTGCTGTCGATGATCTCCGCATCGAGCACCGCCTCGAGCACCGCATCGGACAGCACCGCATCGGACAGCGGCGCATCGAACAGCGCCGCCTCCAACCCCACCGGCGAAGGCCGCGTCGCGCTGGTCGGCGCCGGTCCGGGCGATCCCGGCCTGCTGACGCTGCGCGGCCTGCGCCTGCTCAACGAAGCCGACGTGATCCTGCACGACCGTCTGGTCAGCGCCGAGGTGCTGGACCTCGCCCGCCGCGACGCCGAACGCATCGAAGTGGGCAAGGAGTCGGGCCACCATCACGTACCGCAGGAAAAGATCCATGCGCTCATGCTCGAACACGCGCGCGCCGGCAAGCGCGTCGTTCGGCTGAAGGGCGGCGACGCCTTCATTTTCGGCCGCGGCGGCGAGGAGCTCGAATTCCTGCGCGCGCACGGGATCGGCTACGAAGTCGTGCCCGGCGTCACCGCGGCACTGGCCTGCGCCGCGTACGCCGGCATTCCGCTGACCCATCGCGACCACGCGCAATCGGTACGCTTCGTCACCGCGCATGCGAAACACGAAGACGACGGCCTGGACTGGGCCGGTTTCGCCCGCGAAAAACAGACGCTGGCGTTCTACATGGGCGTGTCCGGGCTGGAGCGCGTACGCACGCGCCTGCTCGCGCACGGCCGCGCCGCCTCGACGCCCTGCGCGCTGGTCGAAAACGGCTCGCGTCCGGAACAGCGCGTGATCGTCGGCACGCTCGACGATCTGCCCGCACTCGCCCGTCGTCATGACGTGCGTTCGCCCGCGCTGCTGTTCGTCGGCGAAGTCGCTGCGCTCGCCGCACAGTTGCACTGGTACGGCGCCGCACCGATCGGCGGCACCACCAATACAGCAACCGACATCGAAGCGGATGTCTCGCCGGAGCTGCCCACCCCCGCACTGGCGGAGGCGGCCTGAAACAGCGCAGGCTCGCGTTCATCCGATCGCCCTGATCCAGAATCTGATCCAGAATCGACGACCGATACCGTCATCGAAACGCCTCAAGATCCTCACACCCGATTCCACCCAGGATTCCACCATGGCTCTTTACGACAGCATTCTCGACACCATCGGCCGTACGCCGATCGTCAAACTCCACCGCGTCGCGCCGAAGCACGTCACGCTTTACGCGAAGGTGGAATCGTTCAATCCCGGCGGCTCGGTCAAGGACCGTCTCGCGCTGGCCATCGTGCTCGACGCCGAGCGCCGCGGCACCCTGAAGCCGGGGCAGACGATCGTCGAGGCGACCTCCGGCAACACCGGCGTGGCGCTGGCGATGGTCGCCGCCGCACGCGGTTACCCGTTCGTGGCGGTGATGACGGAAACGTTCTCGATCGAACGCCGCAAACTGATGCGCGGGTACGGCGCCAAGGTCATCCTGACCCCCGCCGCCGAGCGCGGCAGCGGCATGGTCCGCAAGGCCAAGGAACTGTCCGAAAAACACGGCTGGTTCCTCGCCAGCCAGTTCGAGAACGAAGCGAATCCGGCGTATCACCGCAGCACCACCGGCCCGGAAATCCTCAGCGATTTCGCCGGCAAGCGCCTCGACTATTTCGTCAGCGGCTGGGGCACCGGCGGCACCATCACCGGCGCCGGCGAAGTGCTGAAATTCGCGCGTCCCGACATCAGGATCATCAGCACCGAACCCGCCGGCGCGGCGCTGCTCTCCGGCGAAGAATGGAAGCCGCACAAGATCCAGGGCTGGACCCCCGACTTCCTGCCGGGGGTGCTCAGCCGCACCATCGCCGATGAGATCATCCTCATCGACGACGTGGTCGCGCGCGACACATCGCGCCGCCTCGCCGCCGAGGAAGGCATCTTCGTCGGTATTTCCGCCGGCGCCACCGCCGCCGCCGCGATCAAGGCCGCCGAATCTGCCCCCGAAGGCTCGGTATTGCTGACCATGCTGCCCGACACCGGCGAACGCTATCTCTCGACCTTCCTGTTCGAAGGCGTGAGCGAGGGCTCCGACGACGAGTGGCTGGCGTCGCTGGGCTGAGCCCACCGCGCAGCCTTCTTTGCGCGGGATCGCCTTGCGATCCATGCGGCAGCATGACCGCAAAACCGCAAAACCTGTAGGGCGGGCCTTGGCCCGCCATTACGGCGTTGCCGATTGCGCCGCAAAATGATCGGAGTGTCTCGGCTCCGTACTTTAGACCACCGCGATCCACGACGGAATTGTAGGGACGGCGGGCCAGGGCCCGCCCTACGCTCGGGATTGGAGGGGGACGGATTGGCGCACCACGGGATTCGCATGCGGTGCGAATGATGCAGCGCGCGCACCCCATGGGAGAACGCGGCCATCAATCCAGCCGCTTGCGGAACCGCGAGATCGCCAGCGTCATCATCACCACGGTGAATGCCATCAGCGCCAGCACGTCGGGCCACAGTTCATGGAGATCCGCGCCGCGCAGCATCACCCCGCGGATCAGACGCACGAAATGGGTCAGCGGCAATACTTCGGCGATCCACTGCGCGGCCACCGGCATGCCGTCGAACGGGAACATGAAGCCGGACAGCAGGATCGACGGCAGGAACAGGAAGAACGCCATCTGCATCGCCTGGAACTGGGTCTGCGCTTTTGTCGACACCAGCAGCCCAAGCGTCAGATTGGCGACGATCAACAGCATCGCCGCCCCGTACACATCCAGCAGGCTGCCGCGCACCGGCACGCTGAAGACGGTCATGCCCAGCGCCAGCACCACCGTGGTCTGCACCAGCCCCACGCCGATGTAGGGCAACACTTTGCCGATCATCAACTCGGCGCTGGACACAGGCGTGGTGATCAACAGTTCGAGATTGCCGCGCTCGCGCTCGCGGACGATGGCCATCGCGGTGAACATCACCATCGTCATGGTCAGGATCACCCCGATCAGGCTGGGCACGATATTCACCGCCGCGCGCCGCTCCGGGTTGTACAGCGGCAGCACGCTGATCGAAGTCGCGCGCAGTCCGCTGCCGCCGTCCAGCGGCATCGCCGCGAGTTGCCGCGCGGTGGCCTGCACCGATGTGTCGCTGCCGTCGACGATCACCTGCACCGCTTCGCGACCGTCGAGTTTGCGGCGCTCGAAATCCTGCGGGATCACGATGCCGATCTTGATCTTTCCGCGATTGAGCAATGTCTGCAGATCCTGCGGCGTGCGCGCGGGTGCGACCTGACGCACGATCCCGGTCGCCAGCATGTCCTGCGCCAACGCGCGCGAACCGGCGGTATCGGCCATGTCCGCGATGGCGGTGGGCAGATTGCGCACGTCGGGATTGATCGCGAAGCCGAACAGCATCAACTGCAGGGTCGGAATGCCGACCATCATGCCCAGGGTCATGCGGTCGCGGCGCATCTGCCGCAGCTCCTTCAGCATCACCGTGAAGATCTGCGCGAATTTCATGCCGCCCTCGCCGTATCGTCGTGATGCGTGGCGGACACGAAGACGTCTTCGAGATTCGGCTCGATCGCCGACACCTCCGCATCGATGCCGGCCTTTCGCAGCTCGGCCTGCAACTGCGCCGCATCGCCGCCGGCGACCGTCAACACCCGCAGTTCGTTGCCGATCTGCGCCACACTGAGCACGCCGGGCGTCGCATGCAGCGCCGCCTGCGCCCTGCGCGGCTCCGGCGCGCGCACGCCCAGCGTGCGGCCCGCGAGCGCGCGGGTGAGATCGGCAGGCGTGCCGTCGGCGACCAGCCGGCCGCTGTCGAGGATCGCGATGCGGTGACAGCGTTCGGCTTCGTCCATGTAATGCGTGGACACCAGAATGGTGGTGCCGGCATCGGCGAGATCGAAGAGTTTTTCCCAGAAATCGCGGCGCGATTCCGGATCGACCGCGCTGGTCGGTTCGTCCAGGAACAACAGCTCCGGCTTGTGGACGATGGCGCCGGCCAGCGCCAGCCGCTGCTTCTGCCCGCCGCTCATGGTGCCGGCGAGCTGTTTCTGGCGATCCGTGAAGTTGTAGGCCTGCAACAGTTCGTCGATGCGCGCCTTGCGCGGCGCGCGCGACAAACCCTGCACAGAAGCCAGGAATTCGAGGTTCTCGCGCACGGTCAGGTCTTCGTACAGCGCGAACTTCTGGGTCATGTAGCCGATCCGGCGGCGCAGCGCTTCGGCCTGCTGCGGAATGTCGAAGCCGAGCACTTCGATCTCGCCTGCGCTCGGCGTGAGCAGCCCGCACAGCATGCGGATGGTGGTGGACTTGCCAGACCCGTTCGGGCCGAGAAAGCCGTAAACGTTCGCGCGCGGCACGCTCAGATCGACGCCGTCCACGGCTTTCAACGCGCCGAAATGCTTGCTCAGGCCGCGTGCGCGGATGGCGAGATCGGTGCTCATCCTGCGATCACTTCGCCGTGAACTCGACCCGCACCGGCAATCCGGCGGGTAACTCATTGCCGCCATCGATGACGATCTCGGCGAGATAGCTCAGCCGCGCCGCGTCCTTGCCGCTCAGCGCGTAGTAGGGCGTAAAGCTGGGCTCGCTACGGATCGCCCGCACGCGGCCGGACAGCGCCGCGTCGCGGCCGTCGACATGCACCGTCGCGCGGTCGCCGATCTTCACGTTCGCGCGCATCGGCTCGGGCACGTAGACGCGCGCATACGGCGCGTCGCCGACCAGCAGAATCGCCAGCGAGGCGCCGACCGGCGCCTGATCGCCGAGCTTGTAAGGCAGGCTGTCGATGCGACCGTCGCGCGGCGCCACGATCTTCAATTTGTCGAGCGCGACGGATTGCGCCGCGACCTGCGCATCGGCCGCGCGCACCGCGGCCGACGCCTGCGCGATGCGCTCTTTGCGGGTGCCGTGCTGCAGTTCGTCCAGCAGCGCCTGCGCGGCGCGCACCTGGGCATCGGCGCTGTCTGCGGCGGCCCGGGCGCGATCCACGTCCGCGGCGGCGATGAGCTTGCGCTGACCCAGCGGCTGCACGCGGGCGAAGTAGGCGCGCGCGTCGCGGGCCTGCGCCTGCGCGCCGACGAGCTGCGCCCGCGCCTGCGCGATCTGCTCGTCGCGGCTGCCGGCTTCGAGTTCCGCCAGCGATTCGCGCTGCTGCTGCGCCTGCGCCTGCGCGACATCGGTCTGGGCGGCAATGCGCGTGCGTTCCAGCGTGAGCAGGGTCGCGCCGGCTTTCACCCGGTCGCCCTCGCGTACGTCGACCGAGACGATGCGTTCGGCCGACGGCGCCGGCAGGCTGATGCGGTCGTATTCCAGCGTGCCCAGCACCTGCGGAGCGTCTTCGGCGCAGCCCGCGAGCGCGGCGAGCGCGAGCAACGTCGAAATTCTGATCGAGGAAATTTTGACGGACCTAGACATCGCGCAACTCCAGACCATGTTCGAGCAGGGCCAGCACGTGGTTGCAGAGCGCATCGGCATCCACATCGCCGGCATCGAAGACGCCGCGCCAGATCGGCGCGCTGGCGGCCATGAACATCGTCTGCCCGATCAGCGAGACCACCAGCAGCCGCGGATCGAGCCGTGGATTCAACCGCCCCTGCGCCTGCATCGCGGCGAAGCGTGCGGCGAGCGCTTGAGGCAGCATCGGACCGATGCGCTGCTGCATCAATTGGCGCAGGCCGCCGCCTTCGTGCAGCACTTCCCGCACCCACAGCTGCGGCAACCATGGATGCGCGAGCGCGGTGGCCAGGACCGCCCGCACGAAACCGTGGATCAGCGCGCGGGGATCGTCGCCGGCCTGCAGCAGCGGGCCGCGCAGACCCTGCATCACCGGCATGAGTCGCTCCTCGATCACCGCCTCCAGCAGCGCCTCCTTGCCGCCGAAGTAGTAATGCAGCAGCGCCGGGGTGACGCCGGCCTCGGTGGCGATTTGGCGCAGCGAACTGCCTGCGATGCCGTGGCGGGCAAAACACCCGACCGTCGCATTGAGCAGGCGCTCGCGCAGGTCGGCTCCGTCCGCGGCCGGACGGCCAGGCGTACGCCCAGGCCGTTTGGCAGCAGGCCTCGGGGCCCGATGGACGGGCGTGCTCGAAGGTGGTCTTGGCGACATCCACGTAATTTAATTGATCGATTAATTAATGTCCATGAACAGAGCCGGTGGCCCGACCCGGCATCGCGGGTTACCCTTCGTACCTATGCAGAAACAAGCCCTACACCCGTACAGCCGGGATTTCGCGCTGGACCCCGCCGACCCCGAACGCCTGGCCAACCTCGCCGGCCCCTTCGACGCCCACCTGCGCCAGATCGAACTGCGGCGCGGCGTCGAGATCGCCAACCGCGGCAACGTCTTCCGGGTCAGCGGCGGCGACGAGGCCACGGTCGCCGACACCGAGAAGCTCCTGCGCGACCTCTACCTCGAAGCCGGCGAGATCGTCTTCGATGCCCAGGCGATCCATCTGCGCCTCGGCAACGACAATGCGCCGCCCGCCCCCGTCGCCACTGGGTATCAGGCGCAGGAAGTCGCGGTGAAGGTCAAACGCGGCACCGTCCGCGGCCGCGGCGCGAACCAGCAGAAATACCTGCACCTCATCGCCACCCACGACATCAACTTCGGCATCGGCCCGGCCGGCACCGGCAAGACCTTCCTGGCCGTGGCCATGGCCGTCGAGGCGCTGAACACCGCGCGCATCCAGCGCATCATCCTGGTGCGGCCGGCGGTGGAAGCCGGCGAGAAACTTGGATTTCTTCCGGGCGACCTCTCGCAGAAAGTCGACCCGTACCTGCGGCCGCTGTACGACGCACTGTACGAAATGCTCGGCGTCGAGAAAGTCGCGAAACTGCTGGAAAAGAACGTCATCGAGATCGCGCCGCTGGCCTACATGCGCGGCCGCACGCTCAACGACGCCTTCGTGATTCTGGACGAAGCGCAGAACACCACCATCGAACAGATGAAAATGTTCCTCACCCGACTGGGTTACGGCAGCACCGCGGTGGTCACCGGCGACCTCACCCAGATCGATCTGCCGAAACACGTCAAATCCGGCCTGCGCGACGCGATCGACGTGCTGCGCGAAGTGGAAGGCGTCAGCTTCACCTTCTTCGAAGCCCGCGACGTGGTGCGCCATCCGCTGGTGGCGAAGATCGTAAGGGCGTACGAAAAGCAAAGCATCGAGCAGGCTGCAGCCACACGGAGCGAACCATGACCCAGGGCCCCGTTCGCCTCGATGTCGCCGTCGGCTACGCCGCGCCGCGCACCGGCGTGCCCGCGGCCACCAGCTTCCGGCGCTGGGTCGCGACCGCGCTGGAAGGCCGCATCCGCGAGGCCGATCTGGCGATCCGCATCGTCGGCGAGGACGAGGGCCGCGCGCTCAACCGCCACTATCGCGGCAAGGATTACGCCACCAACGTGCTGAGTTTTCCGGCCGATATCGCCGAAGGCGTGATCATGCCCAAGGATGTAGTGCTGCCGCTGATGGGCGACATCGTGCTGTGCGCGCCGGTGGTCGCCCGCGAGGCCGCGGAACAGGGCAAACCGACGACGCATCACTACGCGCATCTCACCGTCCACGGCGTGCTGCATCTGCTGGGCATGGATCACGAGGACGAGCGCGAGGCCGAGTGCATGGAACAGTTGGAACGCGAGATCCTCGCCGAACTCGGGATCGAGGATCCGTACCGCATCCGCGAGTGACGCGGGTTCGCCGCCGCAAACCCTGTAGGACGGCATGCGTAGGAGGGCCTTCAGGCCCGAGCTTTTTCGCGATCGTGATGTCCGGCGTGCTATCGACGTGGAGCTCGGGCCTGAAGGCCCTCCTACAAAGCAGGTCCGCGCTTATTCCACCTGCGCGCGCACCGCTTCGCCGCAGCCGAGTTCGCGCACGCCGGCTTCGATCTTATTCAGTTCGACATCGGGGACCGCCAGCGCCGCGGTGCAGACGGGCGCCATGCAGGACGGCAGACACGACAATGGGAGCAGCGGCAGTGCTAGCGATCCGGCGGACCGAAAGGGCCGGGCGGCGGCCGCCCGCGTGGAAGTCGCCGGACACTAGCACCCGCTCCCGGCCGGGCAACAGGGAATGTCAGGGGCCGGGCATGGCAGGCGGCCTGCACGACAGCATGCGCACCCTGCCCTGCTCCGTTAAACTGGCCGTCCGGCCCCGTGGGGCGAAGCAATGACCGCAATGTCCGAGGACGACAGTAGTACCCGCGCAGTGGACGCCACCGACAAGGCGCCTGCCGAAAAGAAGGCCGAGAAGCGCCGATCCTGGCTCTCGCGCCTCAGCGCGGCGATCTCCGGCGAACCGGACAATCAGGAAGATCTGGTCGAGCTGCTGCGCGACGTGCAGGCCGACGGCGTGATCGACGCCGACACCCTGCGGATCATGGAAGGCGCCGTCGCCATCTCCGACATGAGCGTCGGCGACATCATGGTGCCGCGCGCGCAGATGGTGGTGCTGCCGGTGGACGGCAAATTCCTCGCGCTGATGAAGGACGTGGTCGAGTCCGGCCATTCGCGCTTCCCGGTGCACGGCGAAGACCGCGACGAGATCCTCGGCATCCTGCTGGCCAAGGATCTGCTGCGCGGCGTGGTCGCCGACAACGGCCCCAGCACGGTGCGCGAACTGCTGCGCCCGGCGGTGCTGGTGCCCGAATCCAAGCGCCTCGACATCCTGCTGCGCGAGTTCCGCCAGTCGCGCAACCACATGGCGATCGTGATCGACGAATACGGCGGCGTCGCCGGCCTGGTCACCATCGAGGACGTGCTGGAGCAGATCGTCGGCCAGATCGACGACGAGCACGACGACGCCGAAGACCCCAACGCGCTGATCGCGGCGCAGGCCGACGGCCAGTATCTGGTCGACGCGCTCACCCCGATCGCCGATTTCAACGCGCGGTTCGGCGCCGATTTCGACGACGACGAATACGACACCATCGGCGGCCTGATCACCGCCGCCATCGGCCATCTGCCCGAAGCCGGCGAAGAGCTGACCCTCGGCCGTTTCGGCTTCCGGGTGGCGCGCGCCGACGCCCGCCGCCTGCACACGCTCCACGTGAGCGTGCATGCCGCCTGATCATCGCCAGCGCCGCCGCCGCGCGGCCGTCGCGGCGCTGCTGGCATCGCTGCTCGCGCTGGTGTTCAGCGTCGCCTGCGCGGCGCAGGATGTGTCGCGGATCGGGCGTCCCGAAGCCCCGCGGATCGGCATCGCGACGATGCAGCCGGGCGAGATCTTCTTCGAACGCTTCGGCCACAACGCCATCGTGGTCGACGATCCATCGCTGGCCGAACCGCTGTCGTACAACTTCGGCTTCTTCGACATGGCCGAGCCCGACTTCATGGGCCGCTTCGTCGAGGGCGACATGCGTTATTACCTCGCGCGCCTGGCCTGGCGCGACGATCTGCAGTATTACCTCGACAGCGGCCGCGGCGTGCGCATCCAGTGGCTGAACCTGTACCCCGCGCAGGCCGAAGAGATGGCCGCCGCGCTGGCCGAGAATGCGAAGCCGGAGAACGCCCGCTATCGCTACGATTACTTCATCGACAACTGCGCCACCCGCGTCCGCGACGCCATCGACCGCACCCTCGGCGGCGCGCTCAAACCCCAACTCACCGCACGCTCGCAGGGCAACACCTTCCGCAGCGAAGCCGTGCGCCTGGCCTCGCCCGCGCCGTGGATGTGGCTGGGCTTCGACGTCGGCCTGGGCCCGTCGTCCGACCAGCCGATGTCGCGCTGGGAAGAGGCCTACGTGCCGATGCGCCTCGCCGCCAGCCTGCGCGAAGCGAAACTCGCCGACGGCCGCCCGCTGGTCGCCCGCGAGGAACAGGTCGCGCCGCACCGCATCGCCCCCGAGCCGCCGGAATTCCAGCGTGCCTGGTGGCGCTGGCTGCTCGCAGGCCTCGCGATCGCCGCGCTGTGGTCGTGGCTGCAGTCGCGCCGTCCGAAGTCCGCCGCTGCCCTCGCGCTGGCGTTCTGGTCCGTGGCCGCGCTGCTCGGCACGGTCATGGCCCTGATCTGGCTGGGCACCGAACATCGCTTCGCCTGGGCCAACCACAACCTGATGCTGCTCAGCCCGCTGTCGTGGGTGCTGCTGCCCGGCGGCTGGCGACTGGCGCGCGGACGGCCCGCGGGATCGCTGTTCCGGCGTGCGCTGATCGCGACCGTCGTCCTCGCCATCCTCGCCCCGTTCCTGCACTGGGCCACCGCCATCCCCCAAGCCAACGCCCACTGGATCGCCCTCCTGCTGCCGATCCACGCCGCCTTCGGCATCGCTTGGCTGCGCAAAGACGTGTAGGAGGGCCTTCAGGCCCGTTGCGCGACGGACCGCTCCTCGTAGGAGGGCCTTCAGGCGCGAGCTCTTCCCGAACGATCACCGCGACCCCGAAGAGCTCGGGGCTGAAGCCCCTCCTACAACAGCATCCCGACATTCGGAAAGCGCCTACCTCCAACCGCGGCCTTGCCTGATTCCACAGACTCCGGCATCCACACATCCTGCCCGGATGAATCACGCACACCACCAACTCCGCAAAGGTCGCGTTTCGCAACCAGGCCAGATCTACCTCGTCACTTTCTGCACACACGCGCGCAAACCGATCTTCCGCGATCACGTCATCGCCACCGATGCGGTCGCCGCCCTGCTCGAACCGCGGCATTGGGCCGATGCACATCTCATGACATGGGTATTGATGCCCGATCACTGGCATGGCCTGATCCAGCTCGAGAGCGATATCGCGCTGTCGCAAGTGATCGGAAGACTGAAAGGCGCAAGCGCCCGCACCTTGGGCCTGCGACATCCGCACATCCGGCCCGTGTGGCAGGACAGCTTCCACGATCGTGCGCTGCGCGCCGAAGAAGACCTGCCGACCGTGGCGCACTACATCCTCAACAACCCCGTACGTACCGGTCTGGCCGACACAGCCGACGCCTACCCTTTTTCCGGCCGCCTGCCCCTGTAGGAGGGCCTTCAGGCCCAAGCTTTCCCCAACGCTCGCCGCGACCCTTTCGAGCTCGGGCCTGAAGGCCCTCCTACGTGGGTGATGCGGCGCTCACACCCCCGCTTGCCCCGCCCGCCCCATCCCGGCAAGCTGCCCGCCATGAACAGCCCCGCCTCCGCACCGACGCTGCCGCAATGCGTCGTCAACTGCGCCGTGTACCGCAACGGCGAGCGCACCGACATCAGCCTCGACCAGATCAGCGACGCCCTCGCCATCGACGACGGCAGCTTCGTCTGGGTCGGCCTGTACGAGCCCGAGGAAACCCTGCTCGACAAACTGCAGGAAGAATTCGCCCTGCACGATCTCGCCATCGAGGACGCCCAGCACGCGCATCAGCGCCCGAAGATCGAGGCCTACGGCAACTCGCTGTTCCTCGCCGTGCACACCGCGCAACTGCTCGACGGCCACGTGCGCTTCGGCGAAACCCACGCCTTCGTCGGCCCGCGGTTCCTGGTCACCGTCCGCCACGGCGCGTCGCTGTCGTACCGCCACGTCCGCGCCCGCTTCGAACGCGAACCCGAACTGCTGGCCCAAGGCCCGGCGTTCGCGCTGTACGGCATCCTCGATTTCATCGTCGACAACTACCAGCCCATCGTCAACGAATTCCGCGACGAACTGAACACCCTCGAACACGACATCTTCGCCGCCGAATTCCGCCGCGACACCATCGTCAAACTCTACGAACTCAAGAAGGAACTGACCCAGCTGCGGCTCGCCGTCGCCCCGCTGCAGGACATCCTCGCCCAGCTCACCCGCACCCAGATGACCCAGGTGACGGAAGAAGCCAAACTCTACTTCCGCGACGTCCTCGACCACGTCGTCCGCCTGAACGACATCATCGACACCCTGCGCGAAATGCTCAGCGCCGCCATGAGCGTCAACCTCTCCCTGGTCACCATCAACCAGGGCGAAATCGTGAAGAAGCTCGCCGGCTGGGCCGCCCTCCTCGCCGCCCCCACCCTCGTCGCCAGCTGGTACGGCATGAACTTCAAGTTCATGCCCGAACTGGAAGGCAAATACAGCTACGCGATCCTGATCGGCGGCCTCGCCACCGTGTGCTTCGCGCTGTATCGGTATCTGAAAAAGGTGCGGTGGTTGTAGCCAATCGCGCCCCAACGCCACCCGCATCGCCAACCCCTGTCATCCCGAACGCGGGCGCAGCCCGTGGAGGGATCTGCTGTTGCCTTTCGTAGGAGGGCCTTCAGGCCCGAGCTCTTCCCGAACGATCGCCGCAATCCATTTAGAGCTCGGGCCTGAAGGCCCTCCTACAATTTCACGTCGGGATCGCATCCCCGCCCACCGCGTCCGGAACAGCAACGTTGCAGCGACGCACTCAGACGCCGCAGCACCCACACACCAACATCGATGAAAATTTCACCATCGCCGCAGCCCGAAGCCCCGCGCGCGAGGCTACCGAGCCCCAACGTCGCGGCTATTTACCCCGGCACCGCAGCACCATCACACCAACATTGGTGAAATTTTCACCATCGATGCGGCTCGCAGCCTCACCGACGATGCTCTCGAACACCAGCGCCGGAGCTTTCCGCCCCGACACCGCAGCTCCAATCCCCACCCACAACGCTCCGGGCAGCACATCCGCCGCCCGGAACGCCAACCCCTCAACCGCCGGCTGCTGCCGGCGGCTCCGCACGCCGAGCGGTCTTGCCGAAGCGCGCCGACAGCGACTGCCGCAGCCCTTCCAGGCCCTGATTGCGGCCCGAGACCTTCAGCAACGCATAGCCTTCCAGCGACGCGATCATCACATCGCTGCCCAGCGCCATCTCCGAATCCTCGGCGCGTTCGGTCAGCCGGCGCAGCCGCGCCAGCCGCGGCCGCAGCACGTCCACCGCCGCCAGATCCGCACGCGCCTCGACCAGATCGAAGCTGGGCGGAATCACCTGCGGGTTCTGCGCCAGCACCGTCAGCGTCTGCCGGCAGAACGCCTCCGACTTGTCGCCCATCTTGGTCAGCCCCCGCCGCTCGTCCGGCTGCAGCGCCACCAGCCCCGTCAATCGCGCTTCCAGCGCCGACAGCGCCGCATCTACCGCATCCAGATCATCGGCGCTCAACGCCAACGACATCAGGTTCTGTGTCATCCCTCGATCCTCCTGTTGATGCCCGGGACCGTTCCCGGAGCGCAGGCAGCATCGCGGAACGATGGCGGAGTGGATGTCGGTGGATGCCGCGATGGCGGGTAGGGATTTTCCTACCTCGCAGCGGCTCTCCTCCACACACACAACACGCGCTGCTCTCCTTCTCCCCGCACCGCGGGGAGAAGGTGGCCGAAGGCCGGATGAGGGGCGGGCTTTCCCCACACCACCGTCAGACAATACCGACACAAATGCACTTTCGAAGCCGCCACCATGCCCTGCCTACCATGAGCAAACCCGATGCGCGGCCCACAACCCAACGTGCGAGAACGCAGCCTGCGTCGCCGGCAAACCGAAGCCGAGTGCACCCTCTGGCAGCATCTTCGCCACCGCCGCCTGCTCGGCTGCAAATTCCGCCGCCAGCACCGGATCGACCGTTTCTATGCGGATTTCGTCTGCCTGCAAGCCCGCGTGATCGTCGAACTGGACGGCAGCCAGCACCTCGACCAGCAGGCCTACGACGGCACCCGCACGCGACGCCTCCAGCAGTTGGGCTATCGGGTGATTCGTCTATGGAACGATGATGTGCTGCTTCGGATCGATGATGCCTTGGCTGTGATCGCTACCGCGCTGGTCGCCCCTCACCCGCCCTGCGGGCACCCTCTCCCCGCAGACGGGGAGAGGGAATGAAGCACAGCATCCGTTGCACTCGTCACACCGTTGCTGTCCTTCTCCCCGCACCGCGGGGAAGTTGCTCTCCTTCTCCCCGCACCGCGGGGAAGTTGCTCTCCTTCTCCCCGCACCGCAGGGACGTTGCTCTCCTTCTCCCCGCACCGCAGGGACGTTGCTCTCCTTCTCCCCGCACCGCAGGGACGTTGCTCTCCTTCTCCCCGCACCGCAGGGACGTTGCTCTCCTTCTCCCCGCATCGCGGGGAGAAGGTGGCCGAAGGCCGGATGAGGGGCGCTTTTCGCGCGACGCATCGCCGCACACCACCCAACTGCCCCGCTGTTCGTAGGAGCGGCTTCAGCCGCGAGCCCTCCCGCCAGCACCGGCCGCACCCACAGCCTGTGGCGCACCGATCCTTGCGCGGCGACGACAACCCGGTGCGCCGCAGGCGCACACGATGACCGCACGGCTGTTTGTAGGAGCGGCTTCAGCCGCGAGCCCTCCCACCAGCACCGGTCACACCAACAGACAGCCATCGGCTCAACCAGCGTCTCCCATCAACCTTCCCTTGCCCATCGCTGGACAGCCAAGTCAGCCAAGTGCTCACCGCGAGACATGATTTCATCACGTCCCCAGAATTCACAAGCAAGCACACTACGACTCAGCTCGAAGTGGGTGTTGCTCAATAGTTCTTTCTTGCGATCAAACGCAGCGTTGGAAAGTTCAGAGTTGTAACCAGTCAACGTGAGATTTCCCAAGGTATGCAACCACTTTTCATGAACACTGTCGGCATCTTCACCCAGCATTTCGCGCCATTCCGGCGATAGCGTTTGCGGGAGAATATGTTCGATCGTGGACGCCGAAGGATCGACTGGCTCTTTGTGTTCGTGAGCTTCTTCCAAACCCGTCAACACGAAGCGAACAATCCTGCGATTGTAGAGATTCTGCGTTGCCAAGGCCTCATGGAACTCCGCATCTCCTGGCCAGCGACGACTGCCGCCACCTTGAATCAGGCGCTCCCTCAGCCATAGCTGCGGCATCTCATCCGGCATATTGGAACAAAGCTCCAGCATCATCTTGTTGAGTGCATTCGTTGGCACTGCGCAGACCAGGCGCCGGACATAGAACGACTCCAGCGTTTCCAATGCATGGAGAAAATCGTTAGCGCCTAGCCCTTCATTCTGCACACGCAACCAAAGCCGGATCAGCAGCGGATAAAATACTGTCGAATCCAATTCCAGCAAAGCCTGAAGTTTCGCGGATACCGCGCGATTACTCTCTTCATCCGGACTGATGAAACAGCGATATCCCGATGCAGCCAGCTTCATCTCGGCCAGCTTATGGCGAACTTCATCAACAGGCTTTGCTTTCTCGAACTCGGCTTTTGACGCAGTGTAAATGTCGCCTTTGCGCACATTGCGACCGAACCGCATGCCGTAATGCCGAAGGAACTCAGGCATCGCATCGCCAAGGTATCGCTCCATCGGCCGCCAATACTCCTCGTACGCCACCTCCTGCTCGCCACCAGCAGATGTTGAGTGATGGAATCTCATCAGCACATAATTTCTGACCAGATCGGCCTGATTCAGGGGCTTGCCCTTGTGATTCAGACTCTCGAAGATCAAATAAGGATCATCCGACTCGCTGAGATTGATCATCACCACTTGCAAGGACTGCTGGATGGCTTGCAGCGTCTTCGAGGGCAAAAGAGGCTGATCATTTTCATCCTTGCCGCGCAAATTTCTGAGGAAGTATCGGTACGCCTGGATGATCCTGGACTCCGCATACTCTGAAATTTCTTTGCGATGCACCAAGGCGTTGTACGCCGCCCGGTCCACCTGTGTCGGCACCAGCTTGAGGTCGTCCGGTGCCTGATAGTGTCGATTTACCAGCAGATCGCCAACGATGCCCTCCGTCGCCGCGTCGTCGCTTTCTGTTGCCAAGTCTCGAATCGCGGCCAGAAGCAACGAAAGCGTGGTCAGGCGCTGTTGCCCATCGATCACCATATGCTTGCCAACGCCGACCGGCACCGACCTCACTGGCACTGTGACGATCGCACCCATGAAATGGGAGTTTCGATCCTCTTCCTGATACTGCGCCATCAAATCGCTCCAGAGCGTCCCCCAGTCTTTCTCGTCCCACGAATATGGACGCTGGAACAGCGGTATCACGCCCTGCTTTGAACCATCGAAATACTGGATGACATTGACTGGCGACGCTTCCATGAACTTCCCCTGTAAGTGAATGAACCAACCGTGTAATGAGCATACTGGAGCAACAACCCATAGACCTTAGCGAATAGCCAGGTAAGGCCGCAGGCCCCACGAAGGCTTTTAATCTCGATCAGTCGCGGAGACTCGACCAATTATGGTCGCCCCGGGGTGCGCGCTGTGCGCTTACCCGGGCTACTTGCTGATGAACTTTTGTTCGTGTTTGCCATGTGACCCGGCACGGATTAACCAAATTGCTATAATGTTTATGCCTTCAGTTTGAAAAATTTTTCCAGGTTCTCCTTCAACGCGGGCGCAAACTCCATTTCAGGCTGGGTGAACCTGAGTTGCTTGATGCCACGCAGATTGAAGCCGACGAACTTGTCTTTGTCCTCAGCGACCGATTCATCAAGAAAGAGGAGCATGTTCGCCACGTCACTGCCTTCAGCCTTGGCTTTGCCCATCACGAAGCCAATCTCGTGATACACGTTAGGGTTGCAGTGTGTGAGGTTACCGATGAGCAGGCCGCAGTCACTCATCATCTCGATAATCTTATCGTTGATCTCGTAGGAAGTCCCGTCGTGGAACCAGTCCACACGCTCTACCTTTAGAGCAGGCTTGAGATTGTGCACCTCGTTCACGTCCTTGCAGACGCGCTCGATAATGGCGTAATGATCATCGGGCTTCGTCTTGCCGAAGGGCATCGAGACGAAGATTGTTCGCTTTCGGCTTGTCAAGACTTTGTCGAATATGGCAATGAGATCCGCCGAGCTAGATTTCTCGATGAGATGCAAGTGATTATCCAAGACCCAGCGGACGAATGACGCTACCGGCGCACCCTTCTTGAGTTCGTAATAGACCAGTGCTGCGAGCAGTCCTTGGTTCTTGGATTCCTTCAGCGCCGGATGGGCGTCAAATAGTCCATTCACATTCACCAGTGCCGCTTTGAAGCGCGACACGGCGTTCTCGTTGTCGCCCAACACATCGCTTTGGATGAGAAATGTGAATTGGCCGACGAGGAAGCTGCGCGGCTCTTCCTCGATGAATGGCTTCAGGTTTCCGAAGACATCGAAGTCCAATGCAGTGTGCAGCTTCCTGGCATGGTAGTAAGGCCAGCCAAACGACTCGTGTTCTTTGAGCTTCGCGTCCGGAAACAAGGTCGCGTCATCGAGGATGAGCTTGAGATTCTGCTCCATCGTCAACGGAACCGACTTGTAGTTAATGTTATGGAAGAGCGCGCGGCTGAAGCTAGCTGCTTCGGTTGTGTTGCGGAAGAGCAGCAAGCAGAACGGGGTGTTGTACGTCTCGAATTTCTTGTCCTTGGGCGTCGCACTCAGGCGGTGATTGCCGTCGATTCGGGAGAACTTGCGCGCGGACTTGAGATTGAGTTCGAGGGTGGCTGTTTGGAATATGTCGATGGCGCGGGAGTCCTGCCCGCTCTTAGTCTTGTTCACCGAGCAGGACAGCCGGTAGTCGGGGAACTTGAGATTGGCGAAGTGCTGCCCCGTTTTCACGTTCTCGAACAGCTTGGCCACCTCTTCTGTGTTATCAACGTCCGGCGAAAGCGTGGTGCTGAGAATGACCTCGGGAAAAAATAAAAACTCTCCTTCACGTAGAAACGCCACCATCTCCTTCTCATGCAGCTTCAGGAGGTCACGCTGAAAACTCAGGTCGGGTTCGGAGAGCGAATAGAGGTCGCCCATGCGGGCAAAGCCACGGAGGCAAAGGAAATTGCCGAGTGAGAAGTCGAGGACGCCTTTGAGTTTCATGTGCCAAGCTCCTTCGAGAAGATTGCATTCTCAATCGCCAGCTTTTCCTCGATCAGTTTTCGCGCGGCCTCTCGCCTTAGCTCTAGAGCATCCCTTCGTCCTTTTTCGACCATCGTCACAATCTTTTCTCGGACTGCACTTGGCGGCAGTGGAAGGGTCAGGTTCGAGTATTCTTGGGCATTGATGTTTGGTTGTCCCGCACGGCGTTGAACGGCCTTTACCCACCGCCGAAAGACTGGAAGCTGTGTAAAAGCGAAGACATAACCAGCCAATGCGGGCTCATCCTTGATCCGGAATCGGATAAGGTAACCCGCAAAGAAACACTGAAAGGGGCTGAGCGACTCGTCGTGGAGATAAGCCTTTCCGACCGTATTGCCGCTACGTGCGAGAAGGATATCCCCGCCTTCAAGCATGTAACGGTCTTCTACTCTGATTGCAGTTGCACCAAGTTCGTCTGTCAAAAACGCCCATTCATCAATATCAGTGATCCGAACGTATCGGGGTTGTGTTTGCGCCTCTCTTTCGATTCCACGTTCACCTGCTCCATATTGCGCAGGCTCCCTCAGCAAGCTTCGCAAGGTACAGATCGGAAAAGCATATTCCTGAGTAGTCCGACGAAACAGAACCATTTCAGGGTCAAAGCGGTCACTAATCTCCGAACGTCGAGCGATAAACGTCGCCGGCTTCCCAGTCACGCTGGGTCGTACGTGATCCGAAGCGGCTGGGCCGTGAATTCCGAGCAACGTCTGGACTTCCGTATACACAACTTCCAGTAACCGCCGTGCCTTGGCAACACGCGCATCAAAGCGAGCAATTGCGGCGTTAACGAGTTTAGGGATCTCGGCGTCGCAGACAATTGGCATGGAAAGCAGGGCGGGATAGTCAAGCGCTGGGCGAGTACCCCCCGTCGAGCGGCGCGAAGCCAATCTCTCTGCGCTATCGAGGTTCAGCCAAGCGGCCAGCATCTCGCTAATTCTCCTGTCTGTGGTGCGAATTGCAACGATATGTTGATTGATGTTTGCTTCGAAATTGTCGGGAACGACGGATGCGACAGCCATTCTTCCAACGCCGGTGATCTTCACCAACAACTCCCCACCGTACAATTTGCTCCGTCCAAGTAGCCCCTCATGAGTGTCGCGAGTGATTCGCTTGCAGTCTTCGAGATTCAACTGCCCTGTCGTGGAGAGATTCTGCACCCGAATAAACGGGATGCCGTCCTCGCTCTCGGTGTAGTGTGTTTCGGCTTCCTTAGTCGAAGGAGTTGCACCGCCAGCCATCCGCCGAACATAATCCCGGAGCCGGCTTGGCGTCACGCTGCGGACTTGTTTCTCGAGGGCAACAAGTTCGGGGCGAAAATAAGAAGGGTCCCATCTCCCCGTCATTTCTGCTTTCCGAGCGAGGAAGACTCTTGACGGATTCAGCGACTTAGTGATCGCAAAGCTCATGCCTTTCCCTCCTCAATCGCTTTGATAAAGCGAGTCAATTCCCCGCCGATCGTCTCCAGTTCGTTGAACTTTGTCTCGCGACCGGTGGCGTCGTAACCGATGTCCTCCGCAATCGCCATGAAGATGTCGTAGTCGGGCAATTCTTTGCGACGACGCTCTTCGTAAATCTCGGCAAGCCGAAAACGAAACGCGTCGAGTTGAGCGCTGTATTCCTCTGACACGGCCTTTGCTGCTTCGATGTAGACGGCGTTGTCTTTGCGCTCGGCCACACTCAAGGCGGCAAACTCGGGCTGTTCGTTGATAGACTGAATCGCCTTTTTCTTCCCGCGCTCAATGTCCGCAAGGTGGGCCTCAAACTTCTCCTTTTTTCGGATGTTGTCCTTTAGTGCCTGCTTCTTGTCGCGCATCTGCTTGGTTTTGCTTACGGTGAGTTTTTTAAGGATCAGCACGGAACTTTTGACTCCTGCGCCCGTGTTAGTGAATGCGGTCTGCGGGAGAGAAACAACGGCGACAATGCGATAAATATCTTCGATCTCATCGCGGACATATTGGAGGCTGGAGTTGGTGAGGATACCGTCGGGGATGACCACCGCCAGATAGCCACCTTCGGCCAAGTAGTTCCAACACTGCTCGATAAAGAGGATTTCGGTGTCTTGGCCGGGGCGGTCGGCAGCTTTGCTCTTTGGGTTGAGCCAATCCACGTCGCGGGTCGCAAGGCGGTATTGGTTCATGTAGGCCTTCTCGGTCTGCTTCACGGATGAGCCGAACGGAGGATTGGTGATGATGAAGTCGAAGTGCCCCTCCTTGAACCCTTGGTTTTTCGTCTTTGCCCGGATTTCGGAAGGAGGCACCAGTCCGTCGTGGGCGATGACATTAGTGTGGCCATCATCATGGATGATCATGTTCATCTTCGCTGTACGGGCGATTTGTTCGTTGATCTCAATGCCGTAGAGATTGTCTGCAGCAAAGTCGTGCCAATGCCGGTGATGCTTGGCAGTGCCGGGTTTGAAATAGTTGTCCGCTTGTTTTCGGACCTTGTCCAAGGCGTGGAGCAGAAAGCCGCCGCTGCCGCAGGAAGTATCGAGGACAAGCGATTCGTGGGTGATAGGCAGCACGTCCACGATGAACTTCACGATGGGGCGCGGGGTGAAGTATTGCCCGAAGTCGCCACGGAAGAACGACCCCATGAAGGTCTCGAATGCGCGGCCCTTGCTGTCGAGATCAGTATCCGAGAGGTTAATGCTTTCGAGGTAGCTCACGACCGTGCGTGCCTTGGCTGCACTGAGGCGGATATCGTCCTTGAAAACTTCCGGGTCTTTCTTCCGGCCCTCCTCGTAGAGCTTTTTTAGTCGACCGAGAAGGTTCTGGTTCGTGGCCTCGTTGGCTTTGCGAACTTCCTGCTCGGACTCGTCCTTCGGCTTTACGGTAACGACCTGAAAGTCGTAGGCTTCGCCAGGTTTTCGTAGCTTCCGCTCGTCCCACAGTTTGCAGAAGATGAGCTTGTCGAGTTCGTCAAAAGCTTCGGAAGGATTGAGTTCTCCGCCCCCCCATAGGGCTTGATGCGCCTGCTGGAAACGCCGTGTGAGTTCATCTTGCGTGACGAGTTCGAGCGGGAAGAGCTTTTGGCCGTTCTTTGTCTCGCCTCCGCCGACGGCATATTTGAAACGTGCCAGTTCGGTGATGCCGAACTGCGGCACGTCAGGAATGGTAATGCGGTCTTTCGGCTTTTTCGCCGGAATCTCGAAATACTCGTTCTTGAGTTTACTGGTGACCCAAACGTAACGCGCTCCGTCGGCGACGGCGTAGCTGACGGCCTGGTCCGCGGCTCGCCTGAACTCAAGCTCGCTTGCGTCGGGCTTCTTGCACTCGATAACGATGAATGGGGATTTCAGGTCGTCGTCGTCGTAAACAATGATGTCGGCTTCCTTCGTCTCGGAACCCATTTGCACCGCGACAAACTGTCGGATGCGTTTGACCGGGTATTTATAAATGAGCACGAGGCTGAGAAAGGACTCAGCCTGAACTTTCTCCTCGGGGTTGGAGTAGTTGCGTCGCTTCTGCTGGTGCAGATAGACGATGTATTTCCCATCGTCTTCGATGCGTATGAGCTTCTGTTTTATGCCTTCAGATATGAGGTCCACGAGTTAATTCCAGAGGTAAGCGGTTGATTCAGTTCCGGGCAGGAGTGCATCGGGGTATTCGCCGCGTCTGAACAGGTCGCGCAGGACATCGTCCGCGATGCCCCAGATCAGTGAGACGATCTTGTTGTGTGCTGCTTGGCCCATCCAATCCGAATCCCCTGTTGTGCAGCGGCCAAGCTGTGCCGCAGCCTGACTCATCATCGTGCATGGTAGCGAAGCCGCCGCTTGTGCGGGCTATCTCGTTGGCGCCAGAAGCCTACATAGCCGGTCGACCTGTCAGATTGTGCAGTGTCGAACGGTGACAGCAGGTTCCTTGCCTGCGGCTCGGGATGACAGTGTGTTTTGTTGTGGCGTCGAATAGATGGCGGGCAAAGAGCAAATCCCCCCGCCGCTCGCTGCGCGAACGTCGGCCCCCTTTTTCAAAGGGGGCTGTGGTGCCTTGGGTCGACGGTGAGGCGGTGGGTTCGGGATGGGGGTGTGGCAGCGGGGTTGTTCGGGGCTGAAGCGCCTGTTGCGCTGCGACTTGCCAGATCGGCCTGTGTTGCAAGTAGGAAGCAGATCCCTCGCCTTCGGCTCGGGATGACAGGGTTGAGGTTGCGGCGCGCGGCGGATTGACCCTCTGCCACCCCTGCCCTACAGTCGGCGCAGGTGCTGAACACACCTTGCTACTAGCGGCGACCGCACCCGACAGTCCTGCGGTTTTTTTGCGCCCGTTTTCCGCCATTGCGGCGGCGGGCACGTGTTTCCATGGTCGGGTGTCCGCAGTCATGCAAGACCCGCAAGGGAAAAGCTGCGGGCCGTCTAGTAGCGGTGTTCAAGCACCCGGCCGCCCTCTCTTGAACAAGGGGGCGAATTTGAACCTCTCTACTAGGACAACCCACATGCCCAAGACCACCCGCCGGCGCGCTGCGCCGTTGCCTTCCGTGGCGCCTGCGCCTGCCGCCTGCCCCGCTTCCGATGCCTCGACCGACGAGGCCCATCCGCAACGCCACATCACCGTGTTCGGCACCGCGCGCGATCTGCGCCACGACGGGTCCCGCACGGGCACGCAGTGGTCGCCGGTGCTGCGCCTCAGCGGCCGCTGGCTGCAGCGCGCGGGGTTCGACATCGGCCAGCGCGTGCGCGTGCGGGTGGATGCGGGGCGGTTGGTGATTGTGCCGGTGGGGTGAGGTTGTAGCCCTGACGAGCCGGGATGGCGGGTTGGCCGTCATTGCCGGGGTTTCGGTGGTGGAGGGGCAAGGGCTCGGGCCTGAAGGCCCTCCTACGAAGATCAAGAGATCGAGCCTGAAGGCCCTCCTACGAAAGCCGGAGCCCCGGCCCTTGATTGACCGGCACGGGTATCCGGGCGACCCTTCCGGCTTCGGCCGGAGGGGCCGCGCATTCGGGGTGTGGGGCATGACGATGATCAAGATCGCCGGCTGGGGGCTGCTGTCGCTGTTCGCGGCGTTCTGTCTGGGCACGGTGGCGCTGTCGCGGGGGGAGACGATCAGTGCGTTCTGGATCGTGGCGGCGGCGGTGTCGATGTTCGCGATCGGGTACCGGTTCTATTCGAAGTACATCGCCGAGTACGCGCTGCGGCTGGACGGGACGCGGGCGACGCCGGCGTGGCGGCGCAACGACGGGCTGGATTACGTGCCCACCGACAAGCGGGTGCTGTTCGGCCACCATTTCGCGGCGATCGCGGGCGCGGGGCCGTTGGTCGGCCCGGTGTTGGCGGCGCAGATGGGGTATCTGCCGGGGATGCTGTGGATCCTGTTCGGGGTGATCCTGGCGGGCGCGGTGCAGGATTTCATGGTGCTGTTCCTGTCGACGCGCCGCGACGGGCGGTCGCTGGGCGACATGATCCGCAGCGAGATGGGCAATGCGGCCGGGCTGACGGCGATGGTGGGCATCCTGGCGATCATGGTGATTCTGCTGGCGGTGCTGGGGCTGGTGGTGGTGAAGGCGCTGGCGATCAGTCCGTGGGGCACGTTCACGGTGGCGATGACCATTCCCATCGCGCTGTTCATGGGCGTCTATCTGCGCTGGCTGCGGCCGGGGCGGATCATGGAAGTGTCGGTGATTGGCCTGGTGCTGTTGCTCGCATCGATCTGGCTGGGCGAAGCGGTGGCGGCGTCGGCGGTCTGGGGGCCGCGTTTCACGTTCGACGGCAAGGCGCTGGCGTGGATGCTGATCGGTTACGGCTTCGTGGCGGCGGTGCTGCCGGTGTGGCTGCTGCTGGCGCCGCGCGATTACCTCAGTACCTTCCTCAAGATCGGCACCGTGGTGCTGCTGGCGGTGGCGATATTGTTCGCTATGCCGGAGCTGAAGATGCCGGCGATGACGAAGTTCATCGACGGCAGCGGGCCGGTGTTCTCGGGCTCGCTGTTCCCGTTCCTGTTCATCACCATCGCCTGCGGCGCGATCTCGGGTTTCCATGCGTTGATCAGCAGCGGCACCACGCCGAAGATGCTGGAGAACGAGCGCGACGCGCGGGTGATCGGCTACGGCGGCATGCTGATGGAAGCGTTCGTCGCGATCATGGCGCTGATCGCGGCCTGCGTGCTGGACCCGGGCCTGTATTTCGCGATGAATTCGCCGGCGGCGCTGATCGGCACCACGCCGGAATCGGCAGCGGCGGCGATCTCGAGTTGGGGGTTCGTGATCACGCCGGAGATGTTGACCGCGACCGCGAACGAAATCGGCGAATCGACGGTGCTGTCGCGCACCGGCGGCGCGCCCACGCTGGCGGTGGGCATGGCGCAGATCCTGCACGGACTGGTCGGCGGCAGCGGCATGATGGCCTTCTGGTACCACTACGCCATCCTGTTCGAGGCGCTGTTCATCCTCACCACCATCGACGCCGGCACGCGCGTGGCGCGCTTCATGATCCAGGAAGTGATCGGCGTGGTGTACGCGCCGTTCCGCCGCACCGAAAGCTGGACCGCGAACATCGTCTGCACCGGGCTGGCGGTCGCCGGCTGGGGCTGGTTCCTGTACCAGGGCGTGGTCGATCCGCTGGGCGGCATCAATACGCTGTGGCCGCTGTTCGGCATCGCCAACCAGATGCTGGCGAGCATGGCGATGATCTTCGTGTGTGTGGTCATCGTGAAGATGAAGCGCGAGCGTTATCTGTGGATCCCGGCGGTGCCCACCGTGTGGCTACTGGTGTGCACGATGACTGCAGGCTGGCAGAAACTCTTCCACGCCGATCCGAAGATCGGTTTCCTCGCCAATGCCGACAAGTTCGGTGCGGCGCTGGCCTCCGGCGAGGTGCTGGCGCCTGCGAAGTCGCTGCAGGACATGGAGCGGATCGTCTTCAACAACCAGCTGGACGCCGCGCTGTGCGTGCTGTTCATGAGCGTGGTGACGCTGATGCTGATCTTCGGCGTGCGCGCCGCGGTTATCGCGCGCCGGCAGACGCAGCCGAGCGTGCTGGAGAACGATTATGTCGCGATCGACGGCCTTCGCTGAGCGCGCGCGCGCGGTCTGGCGGCTACTGGTGCAGACCGGCCGGCTGATCGTGGGCGTGCCCGACTACGATCTGTACCTCGCGCACATGCGCCGCCTGCATCCGGATACCCCGCCGATGACCCGCGAGGCGTTCTTCGCCAACCGGCTGGAGGCCCGCTACGGGCGCGGGGCGTCGCGCTGCTGCTGAGGCCCGCCGCCGGGGTCGTCGATGGGACGTGTCATCGGCGCGATGTCCAACGGCAATGGCCATCGCGTCGCACAGCGGCTGCATGCAGAAAGAAGACATCCATCTCAGTCCAGCATTTCGCCGGCGGCTCTTATCGGTGTGCTGGAGAACGCAGAACGTGTGCCTTGTTCAACCCAATCCCCATGACTGCGCTGTCAGGCTGTTTTCAAACAGACTTCTGACGAATCGATAACAAAAAAAACACATGGGCGATGAAATCCTTCGGTTGAATCGAAGCGAGAAGTCCCCAGTCAAACTTTAGCTGCAGCGCCGATCCGACACCGGTCCAGCCTCCAACGTCCCGTCAGTGACGCTTCGAAAACGCAGCTTTTCCGTCAACCATCATTTTTAAGGACGAATACCCATGGGCAACCCCTTTCAGGGCCAGATAAACCAGATCGAGAACCGACTCGAAGCGCAACGAGATCAATTCGTCGGCGAATTGAATGGGTTTCTGCAACGCGACGGCATTCTTCAACCGGGCCAGACCATCGCCGGCATGGGCCACAACAATGATCTGGACGCCATGCGGCACGCCTACGTGACCGGACGCTTCGCCGACACTTATGGTGGCCCGGCCGCGGAAGCCATCGGCAGGGAGCACGAAAAACGCCATCCGAACGATGCTGCCGAACGAGCCATGGATCTTCACAACAACGGCATGGGTGCACGGTACTCCGGCGAGACCCACAGTCCGCAGGAACTTTACGACCGGATCAAACAGGGCATCCAGAACGGTGAGTTGATCATCGCGCCACAGCAGCAAAACGGGAACTATCAATCCAGCGCACGTCCAAACGAGCTGGGCGACAACGCCAGCCAGTTGGTGACGCGCGTTGCCGACCTCACCGGCAATCCCGATGCGCTGCGCATCAGCGCTGCGGTGACCGACGCGGGCATGCGCAACGTCGACAACATCATGCGCAACACTCACGACAATGGCTTCATTGCCAGCGTGGGCGACCCATCGCAAGGCAACCGGCAACTCATCAGCGACGCGAGCATCGATCGTCATACGCCCGAAACGGCGGTTGCATCCTTGAATCAGAATCTGTCCCAGGTGCAGGCTGCTCCGCAGGTCGAGCAGGAACAGCAGCGCAGCCGCAGCATGGCATGATCGCAACGCTCTGCATCGATGCGATGCAGCGAATGCGCGCTTGACCCGGGGCCGACCTGACCGTCGGCCCCGTTTCGTTATGGCCGTCGGCATCCAGGGCCGGATGCCTGATGCGACGATATTGCCCGAGGCCGATCGGACCGATTACTCGCAGCAGGTCACCTTCGAACAAACCATCATGCAGGCCTATCGAGTCGCCATCCGAGCCGCCATTCCATTCGCCCTCGCCTGTGGCGTACCCTCGACACAGGCTGCGCAGCCCGATATCCCGGTCATGGACTTCGTGCGCAACACGACTTACAGCGGCGTGAAGATCTCGCCGACCGGCGAATATCTGGCGATGACCGTGGATCGCGGCGAGATCGACGTACGACATACCGACAGCCGAGTTACGCAAACAGCATCGAACCCGATCAAACCATCCACTACCGCATCAAACCCACCATGTACGCGCGATACGTCCCAAGCGCATACGAGCAACCCCACCGGCACCGCAACCGATGGGAAAGCCTGACGTCCTACGCGCCCGCCAGCGCCCTGAGTATCAATCCAAGGATGTAAGCCAACGCGGTGCCGGTGGCATAACCTAACGTGCCCAGCAACGCACCCACCGGCGCCAGCGAAGGATGGAACGCCGAGGCCACCACCGGCGCCGAGGCCGGGCCGCCGATATTGCTCTGCGAACCGATCGCGAAATAGAAGAACGGCACGCGCAGGAGCCGTCCCATCATCCACAGCAGCGCGATATGGCACGCGATCCACACGAAGCCAAGCAGCAGCAGCTGCGGCCGTTCGAACAGCGCCAGAATGTCCATCTGCATGCCGATGGCCGCGATCAGGAAATACAGCAGGAGCGTGCCGAGCGTGGAGGCGCCCGCGCCTTCCAGCGAACGCGCGCGGGTGAAGCTGAGGGCCAGACCGGCGAACGTGGAAATCGCGATCACCCAGACGAAGGGCTCGTGCAGACTGACTTTCGAGGCCCAGGCGGTATTCGCGCCGAACCACGCCGATGCCGGCCCTGCGATGGCGTGCGCCAGACCGACGGTGCCGAAGGCGATGCCGACGATCAGCATCTGGTCGGTCAGGGTCGGGATGCGTTCGTGCTGCGCCTTGAAGGCAGCGATGCGTTCTTTCAGATCGTCGATGGCGCGCGTGTCCGCGCCGCTGCGCGCATCGATCTTCGCCGCGCGCTGGGCGAAGAAGATCAGCGTCGCCATCCATGCGTAACCCACGGCGACATCGACCACCGCGAATTGTCCGAAGGTGGTGGCGTCGACGTCGAAGATCTCCTTCATCGCCATCATGTTGGCGCCGCCGCCGATCCAACTGCCGGCCAGCGCGGCCATGCCGGCCCAGGTGTCGCCCGCCATCGCTTCGGGGAAGATCGCGCGCACCAGCAGGAACGCGATCACGCCGCCCGCCATCACGCTCAGCGACGCGGTGATGTACATCGCCAGCAGTTTCGGGCCGAGACGGAAGATCGCGCGGATATCGACGGACAGCGTCAGCAGCACCAGCGCCGCCGGCAACAGCACGCGGCTGGCGACCGGGTTGTAGAGTTTGCTGTTGGCGCCGTCGATGAGACCGAACGTGTTGTAGAGCCCGGGCAGGAAATAGCAGAGGAGCAGCGGCGGCACCACCGCATAGAAACGTTTGAAGCCGCCCCGCTCGCGCGATGCGGTCCAGAACACCGCCGCGAGCGTGGCGGCGATCAGTCCGAAGACCACGATGTCGTTGGTAATCAGCGGTGGGGCGACGTCGGCTGCGGTCTCAAGGGCCATCGATAGCGGCTCGGTTTTCGGAACGGCTGCCGATCATGCCCCAGCGGCTAACGGAGTGCACGTGCCGTGTCCGTCTCCACTCCGTAGAGCGGCCTTCAGGCCGCTGCTTTGCTTCCTCGATGACAGCAGCGGCCTGAAGGCCGCTCTACGGAAATCGGATCGGAAACGGCGGCCTGGAGGCCGCTCTTCCTGTTCGGATGCAATCGGTGTGGAACCGACGCGATCGGGGTCCGATGTATTTCTTCAACCACGCATGCACGGTGTCGCGCCACTGCAGGCTGTTCTGCGGCTTGAGTGCCCAGTGATTCTCGTCCGGGAAGTACAGCAGCTGCGACTCGATACCGCGGCGCTGCAGGGCGGCGAACGTGGACAGGCTTTGATCGAGCGACACGCGAAGCGCACGTGCCGCGCGCGCGTCGAATGCCGCGATCACCATCCTCTGCGCTTTGCCAGCGCCGGGAGTGGAGCTGCGCCTGTCGTCCATACCGGGCAGCGCCCCCCGGCCGAAGGCGCGTCCGTTCCACCGCGCATATCGCGTTAGCCGCTTCGAGACAAGGACATCGAACTCGCGCGAGGACGCCATCGAATCGACACTCATACAGGGGATTTTCATGAAATTTCAATCGCTTGCGCAGCCTCGGCCGCTTCGCCGTCATGGCCTGGGCATGATCGCCGCCGCCATCCTGACAGTCGCCAGCGGACATGCGTCCGCGACCGGGTATCCCATCGGCGCGCCCACACCCGTTCCCTCCGGCTACAGCTGTCAGGACTTCGATACCGCGAACATACTCGACGAGCTCAGCATCGCGCCGCTGCCGGATGGTCCATACGGCCACAACGACGGCACGCTCGATCTGTCGACCGTGTATTACCAGAGCACCGAAGGCTGGGTGCTCGACTGGTATCAGAACAGCACCGGACAATCGATCCACCACGTGGTGATCCAGGGACAGGAGGACGGTTACGCCTACAGCTACGACCCGCCGGTGACCAGCGACCGCAATCTGCACGGCGATCCGGTCGACCTCGGGCCACTGTTGAAGCCGCAATACGAATCGCTGCGCAGCGCGACATTCTGTTACTCGCTGCCGAGCAACCAGTTCGACGGCTGCACCCTGGGCTACTGGAAGGTGCGCCAGCACCACGATTCCTGGCCGGCGGGTTTCGCCACGTGGTCGAACCAGCGCATCCATTTCGGCGCCGGCGCGTTCGACGACAGCCTGCTGAACGCGCTGAATTACAAGGGCGGCAGCGGCATCGACGGCGGCAAACGCATCCTGCTGAAGCAGGCCGTCGCCGCACTGCTGAACTCGGCCTCGAACGGCGTGAACTATCCGCTGAGCCAGACCCAGGTTCGCGAATACGTCGTTTTCGCGCTGGGCAGCAACGACCGCGACGTGATGCTGGCGCTGGCCGGCACCCTGGACGCCTACAACAACCAGGGCTGCCCGTTGAACTGAGCGACGCGGACGCATCGGAAACGAAAAGCCCAGGGAAACCGTAATGCCAGTCAGTTAACGATGCTGAGTATGTCTGGAGGCGATGTGATGCGGCTTCCTCCCCGCGTGCGGGGGAGGATTGAGGTGGGGGCGCGCGACACAACAGCGCACAGCGCCCCCATCCCAGCCTTCCCCCGCACGCGGGGGAAGGAGAAAACAACCGCACTTGACGGACAATTTGCGTTAACTGACCAGCATTAAGGGAAACCGGGGCTTTTCTTCGAGGCGGGTGCGGACGCGGATCACGGTCCGATATATTTCTTCATCCACGCATGCACGGTGTCGTGCCACTGCAGGCTGTTCTGCGGCTTGAGCACCCAGTGGTTCTCGTCCGGAAAATACAGCAGCTGCGACTCGATGCCGCGGCGCTGCAGGGCGGTGAACGTCGACAGGCTCTGATCGATCGGCACGCGGAAATCGTTCTGGCCGGCGACCACCATCATCGGCGTCTTCCACTTGTTGATATGGCGCGCCGGATTGAAGCGCTCGTAGCCCTCCGGCTTCTCGTGCAGCGGACCACCGAACTCCCATTCGGTGAACCACAGCTCTTCGGTGACCAGCCCCATCGAGCGGGTGTCGAACACGCCGTTGTGGTTCACCAGACACTTGAACGGCGCATTGCCCTTCCTGTCGAACCAGTTGCCGGCGAGCCAGTTGATCATGTAGCCGCCGTAGCTGGCGCCGAGCGCGCAGGCGCGGTCGCCGTCGAGGAACGCGTATTTCTTCTGCGCCGCGGCCCAGCCTTTCTGCAGATCTTCCAGCGGGCGGTCGCCCCAGTGGCCGCTGATCGAATCGGTGAACTTCTGGCCGTAGCCGGTGGAGCCGTGGAAATCGATCATCACCACCGCGTAGCCCTGGCCGGCGTAGGTCTGCGGGTTCCAGCGATAGCTCCAGCCGTCGCCGAAACTGCCCTGCGGGCCGCCGTGGATCAGGAACGCGACCGGATAGGTTTTGCCTTCCTCGTAATTCCACGGCTTCAGCACGTAGCCGTGAACGGTTTCGTTGTTCCAGCCCGGGAAGCGGAATTGTTCGTACTCGCCGAAGCGCACGTCCGGCAGCATCTTTTCGGCGCTGGGCGTGATCGCGCGCAGCGGCGCTTTGCCGTCGGCGCTGGTGGTGTGGATCACGTCGCCGGTCTTCATCGAATTCGCGGCGATGGCCAGGGTGTCGCCCGCGAGTTCGAACGCGCCCACGGTGCCGTCCTTGAAGATCGAGGTCACTTCGCCGCTGTCGATCGACACCGAGAACAGCGGATGCCGCCCCAGTTCCTGCGCGGTCGTGTAGATCGATTTGCCGTCCGCGGACAGGGTGATGCCATCGGCGGACGCGTCCCACTTCGGCGCGAGGTCGCGGGTGCTGCCGGTCGCCAGGTCCATCGCCATCAGCGCGAAGCGGTCGGCCTCGAAGCCCGGACGCTTCATCGCGCGGTAATAGAGGGTCTTGCCGTCGGCGGAGAACACCGGGCCGGTGTCCCAGGCCTTGTTGGCGGCGGTGAGATTGCGCGCGCTGCCGCTGCCATCGGCGGCGACGAGGTAGAGATCGAAATTGGTGCTGGTCGGCTCGGTGCGATCGGACTTGCGCGCGGACAGCACGAACGAATTGCCGTCCGGCGACCATGCGAATTCGCTGGTGTCGCCGAAGGGCTTGGACGGCACGTCGCCGATCACGTCGGCGCCGATCAGCGTCGCGGTCTTCAGCGGTTTTTCCTTGCCCTGCGGCAGGGTCGCGGCGAACACGCGATTCAAGCGACCGTCGGCCCAGGTGTCCCAGTGGCGGACGAAGATCCTGTCGTACAGCACGCCGCTGCTCTTGCGCGCGGCGGTGTCGTCGAGACGCTTCTTGGTGCAGACGAGATCGGATTTGCAATCGACGAAGGCTTCCAGCGCCAGCGCGACGCGCTTGCCGTCGGGCGACAGCTTGTACCCGCCGACGTCGACCGGCAGATCGGTCAGCTGCTTCGGCTCGCCGCCGGCGGCCGGAATCGCGTACAGCTGCTGGCTGCCCGATTTCGCGCTGAGGAAGTACACGGTTTTGCCGTCCGCCGAAAACGTCGGCGAATTGACGTTCCAGCCTTCGGGCGTCAGGCGCTTGGGCGGCGCGGCATCGCGTGCGACCAGATTCTCGATCCACAGCGAGGTCGAGGATTTGTTCGCAGCGAGGTCCACGGTGCGCTTGGCGAAGACCAGCATGCGGCCGTTCGAGGACAGCGTGGGCGAGGAATAGCGGTCCAGCGCGACGAGGTCGCGCGGTTCGAGGCCGCGTGCGGCGTTGGCGGCCACGGGCATGAGCAGGCACATGGCCAGCCACAGGGAGGTGCGCATCGGGGACATGGGGCTTCCTGTCGGGGGTCGGCAATGGATCGGATTGCGATGGTAGGCCGGCCAGCGCAGCGCGGCATAGTCCAAAAGGCACCCCCGGCCCGAATGCCAGTCAGTCAAGCCTGATGGTCATGACTCACGACGAGCGATTTTTCTCCCTCCCTTCAACCGCAGGTTGAGGGGAGGGTTGGGGAGGGGCGCTTTTTTTTGCCGCCAAGAGCACCCCCTCCCACCCTCCCCCTGCGCTTCGCGCTAGGGGAGGAGAAACCCTGCAAACGCGACGAGGCTTGACGACCAGGATTACCCCCGGCCCGGAATGCCGCGGGCACTGCAGCGGACTTCGACGGGTCGCCGCTGGCATACTCCGCCGTTCGTCTCACCGGAAATCGCCGTGACCACCCAAGCGCCCGCACTGTCCGATCAGGACCAAATCTTTGGCCATCCCAAAGGCCTGTACGTCTGCTTCCTGACCGAGATGTGGGAGCGCTTCGCGTTCTACGGCATGAAGGCGATCCTGTTGCTGTATCTCGTGAAGCATCATCTGTTCACCCAGGCCGATGGCACGCTGCTTCTGGGCACCTACGCCGGATTGGCCTATGCCCTGCCCCTGCTCGGCGGCCTGCTGGCCGATCGCTATCTGGGGATGCGCAAGGCGGTGTTGTTCGGAGGCGTACTGCTGGTGCTGGGCCAGTTGGGCATGGCGTGGACGGGCAGCGCGGCCACCGGGACCACCGCGGACAATGCCGTGCGCGACGGCGTCGCGATCCAGATCATGTACATGTCGCTGGCGCTGATCGGCGTGGGCGTGGGCTTCCTCAAGCCCAACATCTCGACGATCGTCGGACGCCTCTACAGCGAGGACGACCCGCGGCGCGACTCCGGCTTCACCATTTTCTACATGGGCATCAACGTCGGCGCATGGTTGGCATCGATCATCGTGGCTTATATCGGCGAAAACATCGGCTGGGGCTACGGTTTCGGTCTTGCTGGCGTGATGATGGCGCTGGGTCTGGTGCAGTTCGTCCTGGGACAGAAGCATTTGCATGGCCATGCCGAGCCGACCGACCCGGCAATGCTCAAGGCGCCGGTCTTTGCCGGGCTGTCGCGCGAATGGGCGATCTATCTTGGCGGCCTGCTGCTGGCCATCTGCGTCTGGCAGATGCTGCAGACCCGAATCGACTTCGCGCCTCTTACGTCCCTGCTCGGCGGACATCAGGCGACCCTGACGGAAGTGGTCGCCGTGCTGATGGGTATCGCGCTGTACGCATGGTTCGGAAAATTGATGCTCTCCGGGCTGACGCGCCTGGAAAAAGGCCGCATGACGATGTTGTTGGTGCTGATCACGGTCAGCGCTCTGTTCTGGGGGTTGTACGAGCAGACCTACGGCCCGTGGGTGCTCATGGCCGATATCGGCATGGACCGCACCACGTTCGGCATCGAGTGGACCGCCGGCCAGACCACGAATTTCGGCGCGCTGTTCGTGGTGCTGTTCAGTGTTCCGTTCGCTTGGCTGTGGCCGAAACTCGACAGGGCCAAGCTCAATCCGAGCTACCCGGCGAAGTTCGCTTGGGGTCTTGTGTTCTGCGGGCTGTCGTTCGGCGTGCTGGCCTATGCCGCTGCGAACCCCGGCGAGTCCGGCAAGGTCAGCCTGTGGTGGATGATCCTGGCCTATGCGGTGCTGGTGATGGGCGAAATGGTGCTATCTCCGGTGGGCCTGTCGGCGGTGACGCGGCTGTCGATCCCGCGCGCGGTAGGTCTGATGATGGGCGCCTGGTTCCTCTTTTCCGCCTTCGGCGAGATCATCGCCGGCCGACTCGGCACTTGGGCCGCGATCGAACCCGATGCCGCCGGCAAGTACGACGTGCCTGCAGCGCTGGCCCTTTACGCCGACGTATTCACCCGGATGATGTGGATCGGTCTGGCCGCGGGCGTGCTGCTGTTCATCGCCACGCCGCTGTTGAAGCGCCTGACCCGCGAGTGATTGCGGCTGCATCCGGCGATGCCCGCGCGGGCATCGCCGGATAGTGTCCGCTTCAGGGGTCGTGCCAACATCCGCGCATGTCCGAGCACGATCACGATCATCACGACCACGCCCACGACCATGCTTCTGCGCATGCGCCCGGCACGCACGCGCCTGCGCACGGCGGTCATCACGGCCACAACCACGGTTTCGCCACCGGCACCCGCGCGTTCGCGATTGCGACGCTGATCAATCTCGCTTACACCGCACTCGAAGCGGGCTATGGCTTCTATACCGATTCGCTGGCGCTGCTGTCCGATGCGCTGCACAACTTCGGCGATGTGCTGGGCCTGGCGCTGGCCTGGGGCGCGGCCACGATGGCAAAACGCGCGCCGACCGGCCGCCACACCTACGGCTGGCGCCGCGCCACCCTGCTCTCGCCTTTGGGCAATGCGCTGCTGCTGGTCGGATTCAGCGGTGCGCTGGGCTGGGAAGCCGTGCGCCGCTTCGCCGATCCGCCGCAGATCCCGGCGCTGCCGGTCATCGTCATCGCCTCCATCGGCATCGCCGTGAATCTGGGCGCGGCCTGGTTCATGCGCGACGGCGACGGCCACAGTCACAGCCAGGACATGAACCGGCGCGGCGCCTTCCTGCACCTGATCGCGGACGCCGCGGTGTCGCTGGCGGCGGTGCTGGCCGGCCTGGGCATGCTCTGGCTGGACTGGCGCTGGCTGGACCCGGCCACCGCGCTGCTGGTGGCGGTGGTGGTGGCGCTGGGTGCGTTCCGGCTGCTGCGCGACGCCTTCGAGGCGGCGATGGATGCGGTGCCGCGGGGCATCGACCAGAACGAGGTCCAGGTCTTCCTGGCCGGACAGCCGGGCGTGCAGGCGGTCCATCACCTGCACATCTGGTCGCTGGGCGCGGGCGAAATCGCGATGACCGCACATCTGGTCCGGCCCGGCACGGAGGACCACGACCGCTTCCTGGATGCACTGGTGCGGGACCTCGACCGGCGTTTCGGCATCAACCACGCGACCCTGCAGATCGAGCACGGCAAGGCCTGCGACCACGACCGCCACGACCGCGCGCCGCACGGCGACGGGTACTGAGGAGGATCGGGTCCGGCCGGCTCCGGACCGGCATCGCATATAATCGCCTGTCTTGGCGTTCCGGCCGCGCAGGCGCTTCCGCCCGCGGCCGACGATGCAATAGACGCAACCCGATCGAACAGGAACCCGGCATGCTCAACGACATCAAGAAAGACACCCAGGCACGCATGGCCAAGAGCGTGGACGCGCTGCGCCACAGCCTGACCAAGGTCCGCACCGGCCGCGCCTCGCCGTCGCTGGTCGACCACCTCAAGATCAATTACTACGGCTCGGAAATGCCGCTGTCGCAGGTCGCCAGCATCGCCGTCGCCGACGCCCGCTCGCTGGTCATCACCCCTTGGGAAAAGAACATGGTCGCCGCGGTGGAGAAGGCGATCTACGCCTCCGACCTGGGCCTGACCCCCAACACCGCCGGCACCACGATCCGCATCAACCTGCCGCCGCTCACCGAGGAGCGCCGCAAGGAGCTGTCCAAGCACGTGCATGCCGAAGGCGAGGACAGCAAGGTCGCGATCCGCAACATCCGCCGCGATTCCAATCAGCAGGTCAAAGAGCTGCTGAAGGAAAAGAAGATCACCGAAGACGAAGAGCGGCGCAGCGAGGACGACATCCAGAAACTGACCGACAAGGCCATCAAGGACGTCGATGAAGTGGTGAAAGCGAAAGAACAGGAACTGATGGCCGTCTAAGGCCACCCGGATGAGCCTGCCGCAAGCGCCGCAAGCGTCACAACAGACGAGGGTTCCGCGCCATCTCGCCGTCATCATGGACGGCAATGGCCGCTGGGCCGAGCGCCGCCGCCGTCCGCGGGTCATCGGCCACCGGGCCGGCGCGCGCGCGGTGAATCTGTGCATCGACTATTGCCTGCAGCGCGGGATCGGGGCGCTGACCCTGTTCGCGTTCTCCAGCGAGAACTGGGGCCGGCCCGAGGACGAGGTCGGCGCCTTGATGAAACTCTTTCTCAACGCGCTGGAACGCGAAGTGGACGAGCTCCACCGCCGCGGCGTGCGTCTGCGCTTCATCGGCGAACGCGACCGCTTCCAGCCCGAGATCCTTGTGCGCATGCGTGACGCCGAGCAGCGCACCGCCGGCAACCGCACCCTGCATCTGGTCATCGCCGCCAGCTACGGCGGCCGTCAGGACGTGGCCCAGGCTGCGCGCGCGCTGGCCGAGGACGTGGCCGCCGGCCGGCTGCGGCCGGACGAGATCGACGAAGCCGCGGTCGCCGCGCGCATGGCGCTGGCCGACCTGCCGCCGCCGGACCTGTTCATCCGCACCGGCGGCGATCACCGCATCAGCAATTTCCTGCTCTGGCAGCTCGCCTACACCGAACTGTGGTTCACCGAGATTCTTTGGCCGGATCTCGATGCCGCCACCCTGGACTGCGCGCTCGACGACTTCGCGGGGCGCGAGCGCCGCTTCGGCCTGACCAGTGCCCAGGTCGCGCCCGTTCCATCCCTTCTGCCCGACAGGAACGACGCATGACCCGAACGCGCTTGCTGGCCGCTTTGGTCATGGCTCCCCTCGCCATCGCCGCCGTGCTGCTGCTGTCCACGCCGTGGATGGCCGCGCTGAGCGCCGCCGCGTTCCTGATCGGCCTGTGGGAATGGCTGCGGCTGGCCGAAATCGACGATCCGATCGCCCGCGGCGTGTTGATGGTGGTGAACCTGCTGTTGATGGTCGCGCTGGTCTGGGCGTCGCGCTCCGCCACCGGCAGCTCGCTGATCCTGTTCCAGCTGATGATGATGCTGGGCGTCATCTGGTGGCTGTTGGCGGTGATCTGGCTGCGTCATTACGACTTCGCCTCCGACCACGACACCCATGCCCGGGTCTTCAAACTGGCCGCGGCCACGCTGAGCATCGTCCCGGCCTGGTGCGCGCTGGCGCTGATCCATGCCAGCGACTCCGAACCCAGCCTGCTGGGCGGCGTGCCGCAGGGCCACGTCTGGCTGCTGGTGGCGCTGATGATCGTCTGGGCCGCCGACAGCGGCGCCTATTTCGCCGGACGGAAGTTCGGCAAGACCAAGCTCAGCCCGCGGATCAGCCCCAACAAGACCGTCGAAGGTCTGGTCGGCGGCGTCATCGCCGGCATGATCGTGGCCCTGGCCGCCGCGCCGTTGGCCGGCGCCAGCATGAAAGAGCTGCCGTACGTGGCCATCGTCGCGATCTGGACGATCCTGTTCTCGGTGGTCGGCGATCTCTACGAAAGCCTGCTCAAGCGCCACGTCGGGGCCAAGGATTCCAGCCATCTCATCCCGGGCCACGGCGGCGTGCTCGACAGGATCGACAGCGTCCTGGCCGCGCTCCCGGTGTTCGCGCTGGGCAAACTGATGTTCGGGTTCTGAACTTGACTGCGTCGATACGGTCCATGACCGCCATGCCTGCCGCGACCCCGACTTTTTCCGCTACTCGCCCCGGAGCATGCCGATGAGGCGCGTCGCCGTGCTCGGCGCGACCGGCTCGATCGGCACCTCGGCGCTGGACGTGATCGGCCGCCATCCGGACCGGCTGGGTGTGGAAACCTTGGCTGCCGGCACCAATGTCGATGCGCTGGTCGCCCTGTGCCGGACCCACCGTCCCGCGCACGCGGCCATCGCCGACGAAGCCGGCTACGCCGCGCTGCGCGACGGTCTGCGCGATGCCGGGCTGGCGACCGAAGCCCATGCGGGCATGGCCGCGATCGACGCGCTGGCCGCGGATGCCGGCAGCGACACCGTGGTCGCCGCGATCGTCGGCGCCGCCGGGCTGTCGTCCACGCTCGCCGCCGCCCGCGCCGGCAAGCGCCTGCTGCTGGCCAACAAGGAATCGCTGGTGCTGGCCGGAGAGTTGCTGATCGCAGCGGCGCGCGCGGCCGGCGCGGTCATCATCCCGATCGACAGCGAACACAACGCGATATTCCAATGTTTGCCGACTGCCCAAGGGCAGATCGGCGTTCAATGCCTGCCGGATGCCCACGCCCACGCCGGGTTGAAGCGCATCCAGCTCACCGCGTCCGGCGGCCCGTTCCGCGGTCGTTCACGCGCCGAGCTGGCCGATGTGACCCCGGCGCAGGCGGTGGCGCACCCGAAATGGTCGATGGGTCCGAAGATCTCGGTCGACTCCGCGACGCTGATGAACAAGGGCCTCGAAGTGATCGAGGCGCACCATCTGTTCGGCGTGCCGGGCGCGCGCATCGACGTGCTGGTGCACCCGCAGAGTCTGGTGCATTCGCTGGTGGAATTCGTCGACGGCTCCACCCTCGCCCAGCTCGGCCTGCCCGACATGCGCACCGCGCTGGCGGTGGGCTTCGCTTGGCCGGAGCGCATCGAATCCGGTGTCGGCGGGCTCGATCTGCGCCAGCACGGCCGCCTCGATTTCGAACCGCCGGATCTCGACGCCTTCCCGTGTCTGCGCCTCGCCTACGCCGCGCTCGACGCCGGCGGCTGCGCCCCGGCGGCCTTGAACGCCGCGAACGAGGAAGCGGTTTCAGCCTTTCTTCAGGGCCGGATCGGTTTCCTGTCGATCCCCGCACTGGTCGAAGACGCTCTCGCACGCATGCCGCATGCGCAGGCCGGTTCGCTCGATGCCCTGCTCGCCGCCGATGCCGCCGCCCGCGCCGTCACTCTCGACAACATTCTTCGTAACGGGATGCCCCGCCAGGTGAACGCATGAGCGAATTCCTCGGTTCCGCCTGGTGGCTGATCGTCGCCCTCGGCGTGCTGGTCACCTTCCACGAACTTGGCCACTACTGGGCGGCGCGCTGGTGCGGCGTGAAGGTGCTGCGGTTCTCGGTCGGCTTCGGCAAGCCGCTGTGGATGCGCCGCGATCGCAACGGCACCGAATGGGCCGTCGCCGCGATCCCGCTGGGCGGTTACGTGCGGATGCTGGGCGAGCACGACCTGGCCGACCGCAAGACCGAAGTCTCGGCCGAAGAACGCGCCCAGTCCCACGACCACAAGCCGGTCGGCCAGCGGATGCTGATCAGTTTCGCCGGCCCCTTCGCCAATTTCGTCCTGTGCATCGCCCTGTTCTGGCTGATGTTCGTGATCGGCCGCCCGGATTACGTGCCGGTGGTCGGACAGGTGGACGGCGTCGCCGCCCAGGGCGGTCTGCGCCGCGGCGACACCCTGCTGGCCATCGGCGAACGCGAAACTCCCACCTGGACCGAAGCGAGCATGGCGCTGGCCACGTCGGCCATCGACCGCGGCCAGGTGCCGGTGCGGGTCCGCACCGCGGAAGGCGTCGACACCACCCGCCGTCTCGATTTCGGCGGCGTGCCCAAGGGCGAGGCGATCGAGCAGGTGTTCGGCCGGATCGGCATCGTGCCGCGGCACCAGATGCGGCCTGCGGTGGTCGAGGCCGTGAGCCCGGGCTCGGCGGGCGAAGGCAAGCTGCGCAGCGGCGACAGGATCGTCGCCATCGACGGCACGCCGGTGGAATTCTGGGGCGATATCGCGCCGCTGGTGGCGCGGATCGGCCCGCGCGGCGGCGGCACGGTCGAACTGATCCGCGACGGCGCCCCGCTGACCGTGACCCTGGCGCCCAAGCTGCAGCGCCAGCCCGGCGCCACGGCCGCCACTGCGCCATCGTGGCTGCTGGGCGTCGCGCCGGCGCCGCCCGAAAAGACCGCCAAGGACGCCGTGCTGCGCTATGGGCCGCTGGAAGCCGTCCCCGCGTCGCTGCGCGAGGCCCGCTTCCAGGCCGGCGAACTGCTCAACATGTTCAAGCGCGCCTTCACCGGCAAACTGGCCGTGAAAGACACGTTTTCCGGGCCGATCGGCATCGGCCGCGCCGCCAATGCCTATGCCCAGAACGGGCTGGCCTGGTACATCAGCCTGCTCGCCGCGCTCAGCCTGAGCCTCGGCATCCTCAACCTGCTGCCGATTCCGGTCTTGGATGGGGGGCACCTGCTGTATTACCTTATCGAGTTGGCCAAGGGCCGGCCGTTAAGCGACCGTGCGATGGCCGCCGGGCAATATGTCGGGCTCGTCCTGCTGTTGGGGCTCATGGGCCTGGCCTTCTACAACGACCTGCAAAGGCTGATCCAATGATGCGAGCCAGCGCCACGCTCAAGCCGCCGCCCGACGACGGGCCGGCCGCCTGACTCGTGCAGGACGCACGCACAGGAAGTACGTACAGGACGCAGGGAACGCGCGCTCCACATCCAGTCGCACCGCTCCGCCCGCTCCATCCCTATCGCACCGATTCGCCGCACCGCTTCGCCCCACCGATTCGCTAGCCCCATAACCGGACGTATTTGATGACGCGCACGCCAACCCGCCGCCTGCTGGCCCTTGCCCTCGCCACGAGCCTGGCATCGCTCCACACCGCGCCAACCCTCGCGCAAACCGCGTCCCCGCTCTCATCCCCGCGCTTCACGGTGTCCGACATCCGCGTCGACGGCCTGCAGCGCATCGGCGCCGGCACCGTCTTCACCTACCTGCCGATCGAGCGCGGCGACACCATCGATTCGAGCAACATCAGCGAAGCGATGCGCGCGCTGTACAAGACCGGCTTCTTCGAAGACATCCGCGTCGACCGCGAAGGCTCCGATCCGGCCAGCGGGATCCTGGTGATCTCGGTCACCGAACGTCCGGCGATCAACACCCTCACCCTGTCGGGCAACAAGGACATCAAGACCGAAGACTTGATGAAGAACCTCAAGGAAATCGGCATCGCCGAAGGCGAAACCTACGACCGCCTGGCGCTGGACCGCGTGACCCTCGAACTCAACCGCGCGTACAACAACCGCGGCAAGTACAACGTCGAGATCAATCCCACCATCACCCGCCTCGACCGCAACCGCGTCGACGTGACCATCAACGTCAAGGAAGGCAAGGCCGCGCGCATCCGCCACATCAACCTCATCGGCAACGAGAAGTTCGAGGAAGAGGATCTGCGCGAACGCTGGGAATCGAACGAGAGCAACTGGCTGAGCTGGTACCGCCGCGACGATCAATACTCGCGCGAAAAGCTCACCGGCGACCTCGAAAAGCTCAACGAGTTCTATCTGGACCGCGGCTACGTCGACTTCAGCGTCGACGGCACCCAGGTCGCGATCAGTCCCGACAAGAAGGACATGTTCGTCACCGCCAACATGACCGAAGGCGAGACCTACACCCTCTCCAGCGTCGAGATCATCGGCGACACGGTACTGTCGAAGGAACAGATCGAGAAGTACGTGCTGGTCAAGGAAGGACAGACCTTCTCGCGCACCTTCCTGGAGCTGTCTTCCGACTCCATCATCGCCGCGCTCGGCAACATCGGCTACGCCTTCGCCGAGGTCAATCCGGTGCCGGAGATCGATCGCGAGAAGCGCACCGTCGCCATCAAACTGCAGGTGGTGCCCGGTCCGCGCGTGACCGTCCGCCAGATCCAGTTCAAGGGCAACACCCGCACCACCGACGAAGTGATGCGCCGCGAAATGCGCCAGTTCGAAGGTTCGTGGTTCTCGCAGGCCGCGATCGACCGCTCCAAGGTCCGCCTGCAGCGCCTGGGCTTCTTCGAAAGCGGTTCGGTCGAAGTCGAAACCGCGCCGGTGGCGGGCAGCAACGATCAGGTCGACGTGGTGTTCAACGTCAAGGAAACCACCTCGGGCAGCTTCACCTTCGGCTTCGGCTATTCGCAGCTCGCCGGCCTCACCACCACGCTGCAGCTGTCGCAGAACAATTTCCTCGGCAGCGGCAACCAGATCAGCGTGGAAGTGCAGCGCAACGTCTATCAGCAGCGCTATTCGTTCTCGTTCCTGAATCCCTATTTCACCGACGAGGGCGTGTCGCTGGGCTACAACATGTGGTGGCGCGAGTTCGACAACTCCGACTTCAACACTGCGCAGTATTCCAGCACCAGCGCCGCGGCCCAGGCCGTGTTCGGCCTGCCGCTGACCGAAAACGACAGCGTCTCGCTGGTGTTCGGCATCGACCGCAACCAGATCCTCGCGTTCCCGGGCTCGTCGCCGGCCACCGTGGTCGATTACATCGATGCCTTCGGCCGCAGCACGTTCCATTCGTGGCGCGCGGAACTGGGCTGGGCGCGCGACACCCGCAACGACTTCTTCACTCCGACCAACGGCACCTATCACCGGCTGTCGGCGGAAGTCACCCTGCCAGGCTCCACCGCCGAATACTTCAAGCTCAACTACGAATTCTCGAAATACTGGCCGATCAACCGCGCGCTGGTGCTCAATACCCGCCTGCAGTTGGGTTATGGCGACAGCTACGGCAGCGACGCCATCCAGGTGATCTGCCGCTCCGAAGGCGGTCCGCCGCCGATCCCGCGCAAGGAATTCAGCGATGCCGACTGCGCCCCGGGGACCACGCTGGACCGCGCGCTGATCGGCACAGGCCTGCCGTTCTTCGAGAATTTCTACGCCGGCGGCGTGCGCACGGTGCGCGGTTTCCGCGACAACACGCTCGGCCCCGTCGATTTCGCCAACGGCAGCACGTTCCGGCAGCCGATCGGCGGCGCGGTGAAGACGGTGGGCTCGCTGGAAATGTATTTCCCGACCTTGCTCGATACGCCCTCGGCGCGGGTTTCGGCGTTCCTCGACGTCGGCAACGTGTTCAAGGACGTCGAAAGCTTCGATGCCGGCGAACTACGCGCTTCCGCCGGCATCTCGCTGCTGTGGCGCGCGCCGGTCGGGCCGATCTCGATCAGCTACGCCTTCCCGCTTCGCACCGAAGAGACCGACGATCTGGAGCGCCTGCAGTTCACCTTCGGCGGCGCGTTCTGATCGCGTCGTAACGAACCCGCCCAGAGCGTCCGCGGATGCACACTACCGACCACACCGCGGCCGCGCTGGCCGAACGTTTCGATCTGACCCTGCAGGGCGACGGCGCGCGCCGCATCGACGGCGTCGCCACCCTTTCGCGGGCAGGCGCCAACCAGCTCGCGTTTCTGGCGAACCCGCGCTACCGCAGCCAACTGGTCGACAGCGACGCGGGACTGGTGGTGATGCGCGCGGAAGACGCCGAAGGCTACGCCGGCAACGCGCTGATCGCGAAGGATCCCTACGCCGCGTTCGCGAAGATCGCCGCGCTGTTCGACCATCGACCAGCAGCCGTTGCAGGCATCCACCCCAGCGCCGTCGTCGATCCGTCGGCGGAGATCTCGGCCGACGCCAGCATCGGCCCCTTCGTCAGCATCGGCGCGCGCACGCGCGTGGACGCCGGCGCGGTCGTCGGCCCGGGCTGCGCGATCGGCGAAGACTGCGTGATCGGCGCCAGCTGCGAACTGAGCGCGCGCGTCACCCTGGTGCGCCGCGTGCGCCTTGGACAGCGCGTGCTGATCCATCCCGGCGCTGTGATCGGCGCCGACGGTTTCGGGCTGGCGATGGAGCACGGCCGCTGGCTCAAACTGCCGCAGCTCGGCGGCGTGGCGATCGGCGACGACTGCGAGATCGGCGCCAACACCACCATCGATCGCGGCGCGCTGGACGACACCACGCTCGAAGAAGACGTTCGCCTCGACAATCAGATCCAGATCGGCCACAACGCGCGCATCGGCGCGCATACCGCGATGGCCGGCTGTTCGGCGGTAGCCGGCAGCGCCACCATCGGCCGCTACTGCCTGATCGGCGGCGGTGCGGGTATCCTTGGCCACCTTGAAGTCTGCGATCGCGTGGTGATCACCGCCATGAGCCTGGTCACCAGCTCGATCCGCGAACCGGGCGAATATTCGTCCGGCACGCCGCTGATGGACAACCGCAGCTGGCGCAAGAGCGCCACCCGCTTCAAACAGCTCGACGCGCTGGCGCGCCAGGTCGGCGGGCGCAACAAGGAAACGCAATGACGTCGACCGAATCCAGCTGTCAGCCCGCCTATCAACCGGTTCTTCCGCTCGGCACGGGCGAGATCCAGAAGCTGCTGCCGCATCGCTATCCGTTCCTGCTGGTCGACCGGGTGATCGAGTTCCACGCCGGCCATCGCATCGTCGCGTACAAGAACGTCACCCTCAACGAAGAGTTCTTCCAGGGCCATTTTCCGGTGCAGCCGGTGATGCCCGGCGTACTGGTGATCGAAGCGCTGGCGCAGGCCGGCGGCGTGCTGTACCAGCTCACCAACCAGATCAAAAACGGCGGCCGCATCGACAACAAGCTGTTCTACCTGGTCAAGATCGAGAACGCTCGCTTCAGCAAGATGGTGGTGCCCGGCGACCGTCTGGAACTGGACATCACTCTCAAGCGCAGGATCCGCAATATGGCCATGTACGACGGCATCGCGCGCGTCGACGGCAAGGAAGCGGCGCGCGCCGAATTCCTCTGCGCCGAATCCCAGGACTGAAATGAGCGCGACCGCGATCCATCCGCTGGCGCATGTCGATGCCGGCGCGATCATCGGCGAAGGCGTCGAGATCGGCCCGTTCACCTCGATCGGTCCGGGCGTCGAGATCGGCGACGGCACCCGCATCGGCCCGCACTGCAGCATCCACGGCCCGACCCGCATCGGCCGCGACAACCGCATCCACGGCCACGCCGCGATCGGCGGCGATCCGCAGGACAAGAAATTCGCCGGCGAACGCACCGAACTGGCGATCGGCGACGGCAACACCATCCGCGAGTTCGTCAGCATCAACCGCGGCACCGGCAGCGGCGGCGGCGCGACCCGCATCGGCAGCCACAACTGGTTCCTCGCCTACACCCACGTCGCCCACGACTGCACGGTGGGCGATCACTGCGTGTTCTCCAACAACGCCACGCTGGCCGGCCACGTCGAGGTCGGCGATCACGTGATCCTCAGCGGTTTCGCCGGCGTGCACCAGTTCTGCCGGATCGGCGCGCACGCGTTCATCGGCATGGGCGCGTTCGTCAACGGCGACGTGCCGCCGTACCTGATGATCGCGCAGGAAGACTACGGCCGGCCGCGCGGCATCAACAGCGAAGGCCTGAAACGCCGGGGTTTCGAGCCCGAGCGCGTGGCCGCGATCAAGCGCGCCTACCGCGCGCTGTACATGTCCGGCGCGAATCTCGCCGACGCAAAACTGCAGCTGGCCACGCTGGCCGAAGGCAGCGCCGACGTGCGCGCCTTCCTCGATTTCATCGAACGCGGCGAACGTCCGCTGTTGCGCTAGGGCCCAGCCGTGCGGATCGCACTCGTCGCGGGTGAAGCCTCCGGCGACCAGCTCGGCGCGGGCCTGATCGCCGAATTGCGTCTGCGCTTCCCCGATGCCGAATTCGCCGGCATCGGCGGGCCGGGCATGCGCACCGCCGGTCTCGACGCCTGGCACGACAGCCAGGAACTCGCGGTGATGGGGCTGGCCGAAGTGCTGGCGCATCTGCCGCGGCTGTTGCGCCTACGCCGCCGCCTGCGCAAGCGACTGCTGATGTGGAAACCCGATGTGTTCATCGGCATCGATGCGCCCGACTTCAATCTCGGCGTGGAGAAATGGCTCAAGCAACGCGGCATCCGCACCGTGCACTACGTCAGTCCGTCGGTGTGGGCCTGGCGCGAAGAGCGCGCGGCGAAGATCGGCGACAGCGCCGACCGCGTGCTGTGCCTGTTTCCGATGGAACCGCCGATCTATGCGAAACATGCGGTGGACGCGCGCTTCGTCGGCCATCCGCTGGCCGACGCCATTCCGCTGGAACCCGATCGCCGGGCCGCGCGCGATGCGCTGGCGATCGTCGGCCACGCGCCGGTGCTGGCGCTGCTGCCCGGCAGCCGGTTGGGCGAAATCGCGAAGATGCTGCCGGTGTTCCTCGATGCGGCAGCGCTCATCGCGCAGAGCATTCCGACGCTGCAGATCCTGCTGCCCGCGGCCAACGCGCAGTGCGACGCCGCGATCCGCGAACAGCTGCGCGCACGGCCGGAACTGGCCGCGCGCGTGCGCGTGCTGGACGGCCACGCGCAGCGCGCGATGATCGCCAGCGACGTGGTGCTGCTGGCCTCCGGCACCGCCGCGCTGGAAGGCATGCTGTGCAAGCGGCCGATGGTGGTCGGCCACCGCATCTCGCCGACGACCTATCGCATCGTCACCCGTCTGGGTCTGCTGAAAAGCCGCTACGTCAGCCTGCCGAACGTGCTGGCCGACGCGCCGCTGATTCCCGAACTGCTGCAGCACGACTGCGTGCCGGAAAAGCTCGCCGCCGCCTGCCTGCGCTGGTTCGGCCAGCCGCAGACCGTGGAAGCGCTGCTGCCGCAGTTCATCGAACTCCACAAGCAGCTGCGCTGCGACGCATCGGCGCGCGCCGCGGATGCGGTCGCCGGATTGATCGCGCAGTGAGCATACCTGCATGAGCAGGCGCCGCCCGCCGGCCGGCAACGGTGGTGGCGGTCTGTTCGAGGATCCACTGGTCGCCATCGCGCGCGCGCGGCCGTTGCGCATCGCCGGCGTGGACGAAGCCGGCCGCGGCCCGCTGGCCGGCCCGGTGTCGGTGGCGGCGGTGATCCTCGATCCGGACCGGCCGATCGACGGCTTGAACGACTCCAAAAAGCTCACCGAAGCCAGGCGCGAGGCGCTGTATCCGCTGATCGTCGAACGCGCGCTGGCGTGGCGGATCGAATTCGTCGAGGCCGACGAGATCGATGCGCTCAACATCCTGCAGGCCACGCTCACCGGCATGCGCCGCGCGCTGGCCGGACTGTCGCCGGCCGCCGACTCCGCGCGCATCGACGGCAACCGTCTGCCGACCGGCCTGCCCTGCGCGGCCGAGGCGATCATCGGCGGCGACGCCATCGAACCGGCGATCATGGCCGCGTCGATCCTGGCGAAAGTGGCGCGCGACCGGCGCATGCTCGAACTGCATCTGCGCTACCCGCAATACGGTTTCGACCGCCACAAGGGCTATCCCAGCCCGGCGCACCTGGCGGCACTGTCCGCGCACGGGCCTTGCCCGCAGCACCGGCGTTCATACGCACCGGTGCGCGATGCACTTCTCAGATACGGCGGTACGGTTTCGACTTCATGAACGGCCCAACGCCCCGTTTTTTTCGATCCGCGTCAAATTCGACGAGATGAAACACGCGCGGTCAGATTGGTGAATCACAGCTGAGGCATATCATCGATTCGCGACCACGCATCCTGTTTCGTCACTGCCGTCGCAGGAATCGAGAATTGCAATTGATATGTTGCGCGGACTGCAACGCTCCGATGTTGTTCCGACGCACATCGCATCTTGCGAATCGAGCCGAACCCACGACCATCCTGCGTACCTGGAACCCAAGCCTGCAGCGACCCGCGGCCGGAATGCCACAGCACCGGCACGCCCCTGGAACGACACAACGAATGGAGATTCACGCATGCATGAGATTCATTCCCCCTCCCCCAGACACGGCATTGCAGCGGCGCTCGCGCTTTCCGCCGCAATGATCGCGCCGTTCGCCACCGACGCAGCTCCGCCGCAAGACCCGTCCGCATCAACGCCCAGCAAGGAACTGCTGTCGGCGATGCGCCGCGACCTCGGCCTCGACGCGCAGCAGGCAACGCGCTATCTCGACGCCGAACGCTCGGCCATGGCGCGCACGCCCGAAGCCATGAAACGCCTGGGCGCCGGCTATGCCGGCAGTTGGCTGGAACACGGCAAGGACGGTCGTTTCCGGCTGGTGGTCGCGGCCACCAACGACGACGCTGCTGCGCAGGCCCGCGCGTTGGGCGCGGAAACCCGGATCGTGCAGCGCAGTCTTGTCCAGCTCGATGCTGCAAAGTCCCAGTTGGACCGGATCGGCAAGCAGCGCAAGGCGGATCCCGGCATCCATACCTGGTATGTCGACGTCAAGACCAATCAGGTCGTGGTCGAAGCCGAGTTCAAGGCCCAGGATGCCGCATTGGACTTCGTCGCAAGGAGCGGCGTGGACGCCGCAGCGGTGCGTTTCAAAGAGTCCACCGGTCAGCCGATGCCTGCCAACATCATCGGCGGCGAACGCTACAACCTGCCCGGCAGTTGGTGTTCGATCGGCTTTCCAGTGACGCGCGGCGCTGACACCGGCTTCGCCACCGCGGGACATTGCGGCACAGTCGGGACGGCGACCTCCGGTACCAACGGTCTGGCCCAGGGCGTCTTCGATGGCTCCACTTTCCCGGGCGCGGACTCGGCATGGGTCCGGATCACCAATCCGGGCTCGTGGCCATTGCAGAACTGGGTGACCAACTATGCGGGCGGCACCGTAACGATCAACGGAAGTATCCAAGCCCCCGTCGGCGCGGCGATCTGCCGCTCCGGCGGCAATACCGGCTATCGCTGCGGCACGGTCAACGCCAACAATGTCACCGTGAACTATGCCGCAGGCGCAGTTTTCGGCCTGACCAGCACCTCCGCCTGCGTCGGTTTCGGCGACTCCGGCGGTGCGTACATCACCCCCGCGGGGCAAGCACAGGGCATCACTTCCGGCGGTCAGTTCTTCCCCGGCACCAACGACAACTGCGCATCCAACCCGCCAGTGAGCTTCCACCAGCCGATCGTGCCGTTGTTGAACCAGTACGGCTTGACATTGTTCACTGGCGCCGCCGGCGGAGCCCCGCCGACCATCACCACCTTCGCCTGCCCGCTGGACAACGGCGGCGGACGTTTCTACTGCTTCATCGACTACACAACGGACAGCTCGGCCACGGTGTCGTGGTCGGGCGGCGGCACCACCATCAACGACAGCGGCCACAGCGATTTTTACGGCCGCTGCAGCATCGGCGGCACCTTCACCGTCACGGTGACGGTCACCAACGCGTCGGGTTCGACGTCGCGGACCTCGCGCAGCACCACCTGCCGCGGCGGCCCGGTCATTCTTTGAGTTTCGACCGCGAGGGACTTCGGTTCCCTCGCGGTTTTCCATACAGGAACCGCATCCTGTCGAACCTCAACGCGCCGCCTTGCGGTTGCCGAATGTCAGATGCAGCGGCCAGCGCGGTTCGCGCGGCAGTCCCAGCGCTTCGCGATATGCCAGCGCCTCGGCGCACGCCACCGGATAGAAGACGTACTCGCCGATCTCCTGCGGCGGATGCAGATAGTCGAATGTCATCGACTGGCCCTCCAAAGCCCGCCACTGCGTGGGATCCGGCGGCATCTCGTTCTGCACGATCGAGACGTGCGGCCCCCCCAGCGGGTCGCTCAGCTGGCGGGTGCGGCGCACGTCCAGCGCATACAACTGGCGCAGGTAGCGGCCGACATCGGGCTCGCACTGCAGGATCAGCCACCAGTCGGTGGTGCTGCCGTCGCGGCGCATGCGCCCGCCACCGGCGTCCAGCGGCGGGGCGAAGCGGCAGATTCCGGTCAGCGAAGGCATGCGGGTCGATGGGAGCAGGCGGGAGCGCCGGGCATTATCCCGAAACCGGACCATTCCGATCCGGGAGCGACATCCGCACGGGCCGGAAAACCGCGCCGTCAAGCCTTGCCGGAACGCCCCCCGCGACCTAACCTGCCGGGCTGTGATCCGCGGCCCTCCGATGTCCTCCCGCTTCGTCCATCTCCACCTGCACAGCGAGTATTCGCTCGCCGATTCGACGATCCGCATCCCGGAACTCGTCGGCCGCAGCGTGGCGCAGGGGCAGCCGGCGGTGGCGATGACCGACCGCAACAACCTGTTCGCCCTGGTCAAGTTCTACAAGGCCTGCGAGGGCGCGGGCATCAAGCCCATCGCCGGCGCCGACATCAGCGTCGCCGAGGGCGACGAGACGCCCTGGAAGCTCACCCTGCTCTGCCGCGACCGCAGCGGCTACCTGTCGCTGTCGCGGCTGCTCAGCCGCGCCTGGATGGAAGGCCAGCGCCACGATGGCGTGGTGGTGCGGCCGCAGTGGCTGCAGGAAGCCAACGCCGGCCTGTTCGCCATCGCCGGCCGCCACAGTCAGGCCGGGCAACTGCTCGCCGGCAACCGCCCCGACCTCGCGATGCAGTCGCTCGCCGACTGGCAGCGGCATTTCGACGACCGCATCCATCTGGAACTCACCCGCTGCGGTTTCGAGGGCGAAACCCCGTTCAACAATTTCGCCCTGCACGCCGCGGCCGAGCGCAGCCTGCCGGTGGTCGCCACCAACGACGTGCGCTTCCTCGACGCCGACGGCTTCGAAGCGCACGAGGCGCGCGTCTGCATCTCGTCCGGACGCGTGCTGGACGACCCCAAACGCCCGCGCGACTACACCGCGCAGCAGTACCTGAAAACCAGCGAGGAGATGGCGGCGCTGTTCGCGGCCGACGCGCCGGACGCGATCGACAATGCGGTCGACCTCGCCACGCGCTGCAATCTCGAACTGTCGCTCGGCAAGTACTACCTGCCGGCGTTCCCGGTGCCCAGCGATCACACGCTCGACAGCTGGATCCGCAGCGAAGCGCACGACGGGCTGGAAAAACGCCTGCAGAAATACCCGATGACGCAGGGCCACGACCGGGCCAGCTACAACGAACGCCTGGACATCGAGCTGGGCGTGATCGTGAAGATGGGCTTCCCCGGCTACTTCCTCATCGTGGCCGACTTCATCAACTGGGCGAAGGAACAGGGCATTCCGGTCGGCCCCGGCCGCGGTTCCGGCGCCGGCTCGCTGGTCGCGTGGGCGCTGGGCATCACCGATCTGGACCCGCTGCCCTACGACCTGCTGTTCGAGCGCTTCCTCAATCCCGAACGCGTGTCGATGCCCGACTTCGACATCGACTTCTGCATGGACCGCCGCGACGAGGTGATCGATTACGTCGCCGCGAAGTACGGCCGCGACCGCGTCAGCCAGATCATCACCTACGGCACGATGTCGGCGAAGGCGGTGGTGCGCGACGCCGGCCGCATCCTCGGCTATCCCTACGGTTTCGTCGACGGCATCGCCAAGCTCATCCCGCTGCAGCCGGCCGATCCGCTGTCGCTGGAAGACGTGCTGGGCCGCAGCGAACGCGCGAAGAAAGACCCCGAACGCGCGATCGGCGAATTCGTCGAACGCTACAACAGCGAAGACGATTTCCGCGAACTGATCGACCTCGCGCTGCAGCTCGAAGACCTGACCCGCAACGCCGGCAAGCACGCCGGCGGCGTGGTGATCGCGCCCGAACCGCTGTCCGACTTCTGTCCGCTGTTCGCGGAACACGACGGTCAGGGCGGCGGCAAGAACCCGGTGACGCAGTTCGACAAGGACGACGTCGAAACGATCGGTCTGGTGAAGTTCGACTTCCTCGGCCTGCGCACGCTGACGATCATCGACTGGGCGGTGAAGGCGATCAACGTGCGCCGCGCGCGCGCGGACGAGGCGCCGCTGGACATCGGTGCGCTGCCGCTCAACGACAAAGCGAGTTACGAACTGTTCGCGCGCGGCGACACGGTCGCGGTGTTCCAGTTCGAATCGCGCGGCATGCGCGAGCTGCTGAAGCGCGCGAAACCCGACACCTTCGAAGACATCATCGCGCTCGCCGCGCTGTTCCGCCCCGGCCCGCTGGGCTCGGGGATGGATCGCGAATGGGTGGACCGCAAACACGGCCGCACCGAAGTGAGTTATCCGCACGACGCGCTGGAGCCGGTGCTGAAGCCGACGTACGGCGTGATCGTGTATCAGGAACAGGTGATGCAGATCGCGCAGGTGCTGGCCGGCTATTCGCTGGGCGGCGCCGACCTGCTGCGGCGCGCGATGGGCAAGAAGAAAGCCGAGGAAATGGCCAAGGAACGCGCCAAGTTCGAGGCCGGTTCGGCCGAACGCGGTGTCGACCCGAAGACCGCGACCCAGATCTTCGACCTGATGGAGAAGTTCGCCGAGTACGGCTTCAACAAGTCGCACTCGGCCGCGTACGCGCTGGTGGCGTATCAGACCGCGTGGCTGAAAGTGCATTACCCGGCCGAATTCATGGCCGCGGTGCTGTCGTCGGACATGGACAACACCGACAAGGTGGTGAGCTTCCTCGACGAAGCGCGCACCATCGGCCTGATGGTGATGCCGCCGGACGTGAATGCATCGGGCTACATGTTTGAAGCCATGGATGACAAGACCATCCGCTACGGCCTGGGCGCGGTGAAGGGCGTCGGTCGCGGCGCCTGCGACGCCATCGCCGATGAATGCCGCAACGGCGGGCGTTACGCCGATCTGCTCGACTTCTGCAAACGGGTAGGCAGCAGCAAGCTCAACAAGCGCACGCTGGAAGCCCTGATCCAGGCCGGCGCGCTGGACGCGCTGGGCACCAATCGCCCGTCGCTGCTCAAGCAGTTGCCCGAAGTGCTGAAAGCCACCGAGCAGCTCGCCCGCGAACGCGACGCCGGTCAGGTGTCGCTGTTCGGCGGCCCCGCGCAGGCCGCGTCCGAACTGAAGATCGAACTGCCCGAAGAACCCGACTGGTCGCTGTCGCAGAAACTCGCCGGCGAGCGCGAAACCCTCGGTCATTATCTCAGCGGCCACCCACTCGATCCGTATCGCGAAGAGTTGCAGACGCTGGTCGGCACCGATCTGGGCAGGCTCGATCAGCTCTATGAAAGCAACACGCCGCCTGCGCGCGCGCCTCGGCCCGGCGGCGAGGACGACGGCCGCCGCCAGTGGCGTGCCGAGGCGACCGTCATTCTGGCCGGCCAGGTCGTGGCCATGCGCAAGCGCGGCGATTCGCAGGCCTTCGTGCAACTCGAGGACGGCCGCGGCCGGATCGAATGCGCGTTCTTCGCCGAACCTTTCTTCGAGTATCAGCAACTCCTGACCCGCGACCGCATCCTGGTGGTCGAGGGCGGCCTGCGCGAAGACGAATTCAGCGGCGGTTTCTCGCTGCGCGCGAAACGCTGCTGGGATTACCGCGTGATCTGCGCGCAGCAGGCGCAGCGGCTGTCGATGCGCCTGGACCTGCGCCAGCCCGGGCTGATGCGCAGCCTGGAGGCATTGCTCGCCCAGCACCGCCCCGGGCAGACCCCGCTGCGCTACGACCTGCTGCTGCCGCAGGGCACCGCCGGTACGCTGGATATCAACGGCAGCCAATCCGTGCGCGTGGAAGCCGACCTGCCCGGCACCCTCCGCGCCCTGCCCGGCGTGCGCACGGTCAAGGTCGCGATGACCAAGCCCTGGCTGTAAGGCAGGGCCCCTTCGGGCGGCGTTCCGGGCCATCCGGCTTGGCGCCCGCACCGGGAATCCTCACATCCATCGGGAATGACAACATGCCCGATCGCATCGTCGCGCAGACCCTGTGCATACGCTGCAGTACGGCGGTTCGGCACTTTCGTCGGCTAGACTGAACGTCTTTCCGGCCACGGATCGCCCTCGTCGCATGAACCCCAATTACCTCGATTTCGAACAACCCATCGCCGACCTCGAAACCAAGATCCGCGAGTTGCGTCAGGCCAGCGCCGGACCCGCGGTCAACATCGACGCCGAGATCCAGGCGCTGGAAAACAAAATGCGGCTGCGCACCGCGCAGACCTTCCGCGACCTGACCGCGTGGCAGGTGTCGCAGTTGGCCCGCCATCCAGCGCGGCCCTACACCCTCGATTACCTGCGGGTGATCTGCGACCAGTTCCAGGAATTGGCCGGCGACCGCGCCTTCGCCAACGACAGCGCCATCGTCGGCGGCCTGGCCCGCATCGGCGGCCGCAGCGTGATGCTGATCGGCCACGAAAAAGGCCGCGATACCAAGGCCAAGGTCCGCCGCAATTTCGGCATGCCCAAGCCCGAGGGCTACCGCAAGGCGCTGCGGCTGATGAAGATGGCCGAACGCTTCCGCCTGCCGGTACTGACCTTCATCGACACCGCCGGCGCGTGGCCGGGCATCGACGCCGAAGAGCGCGGCCAGTCCGAAGCCATCGCCCGCAACCTGATCGAAATGTCAGAACTGAAGGTACCGATCATTTGCACCGTGATCGGCGAAGGCGGTTCCGGCGGCGCGCTGGCGATCGGCGTGGGCGACCGCACCCTGATGCTGGAATACAGCACCTATTCGGTGATCTCGCCGGAAGGCTGCGCCTCGATCCTGTGGAAAACCGCCGACAAGAAGCAGGAAGCCGCACAGGCCATGGCGATCACCGCCAAACGCCTGCGCGAGCTCGGCCTGATCGACAAGATCGTGCGCGAACCCACCGGCGGCGCGCACCGCAACCCGGTGCAGATGGCCAAGCGCCTGAAAGCCGTGCTGATCAACGAACTGGACGCGCTGGAACAGCAGCCCATCGAAGACCTGCTGGACCGCCGCTACAGGCGTCTGCGCGGCTACGGCGCGTACGAAGCGGCCTGAGCCCACAGGCTCTGACTCGTCCCGTCGGCGATCCGGCGGGACAAGGATCGGTCGTCGATCTCCCTGCCTTTCGCACATGGATCCAGATATCCCGGCATGTTTTGCTGATACATCTTTCTTGCGGAACGCAGGATGTGCCGTTGGCGCTGTCTGGATGCCGCAACGCTTGAAAGCAAGAGCAAATCCCCCGTAGCCCCCTTTTTCAAAGGGGGCAAAGCATCAATGCTTCAACCGGCGGAGTGGAGCACCGGGTTCATCCAGCCCTTTCGTGCACCTCTCCTTTCGTGCACCTCTCCTTTCGTGCATCCCTCCATTCTTTTATCCCGCCTTTCTTGTATCCCCCCTTTGAAAAAGGGGGGAAGGGGGGATTTGCTGTTGGCTTTTCTACTCTCCCCGCAGACTTTCGTGCACAGATGCACTGGCCTGGAAAACAAAGCGGGGCCACCTTCAGCCCGCGTCGCGATGTACGGATTTTCTGCCGATACACAAGTGACGCCCGCGCACGATTGCCGAGGCCGCACACACCAACTTAGCCTTGCGCTTCAACACGCTCAAGACGGAAGTGCGGCATGTGCATGGGTTGCCATCGCTTCACCTATCCCCGGATGCCGTCATGAGTGTCCGCGCACGATGGCTCGTCTGGTTGCTGCGCACGATATCGGCCCTGCTGCTGCTCGTCGTCGTCTTGTGCTTCGGTGTGTATGCATGGGGCTCGCGCTTCATTCCCGACGACATCCCGGCATCGTCCTACCGCGCGCCGGTTTCGATCCGGGATCAATACCTCGCGGTCGAAGCCGACGGGGCGACAGGCATTCGAAAGCTCAACCCGGTAACGTTCTGGATAGATTTTTTCATGTCCACAAGACAATTTCCGGAACCACCGCCTCCGGAGGAAATACTGCTGTATCGGGCGACGCGGGTCGCCCAGTTCAAGCACAGTCGTGCACGCACTCAGGGGGAACACCATCTCGCGAGCATCGCGCTGGCGGTGAAAATCGGCCGCCAGTGGACACGCGATGAAGCCGTCGACACCATCCTGGCCGAAAGTGGGTTCCGGAAGGATGTGATCGGTATCGAAGCGGCAGCAGAGTTCTATTTCGGCGCCCCGCTCGCAGAACTGGAGCCGCAGGAAAGTCTGGCACTGATCGCCTTGTTGAAAAGCCCAAGCTTGTACGATCCTTTCTGCCACCGCGAACGCTTCGGAAAGCGCTATGCGCAGACCGTCGAAAAGCTCGGAAAAACCGGACCGGAATGGTCACCCGCCTCGGCGCTGTCGCGACTGCGACCGATCGGATGCGACCGCCGTTGAGTTCCGCCATGCATCGCGCATGCTGTCCGCTGCGCGCGCCGAATGCCGTTTTTTTCCGCCTCCCGGAAGCGCTCGAGCCCGAATTCCTGCCCGATATCGGCGAATACGCCGTCCTTCGTCGTAAATCAGCGGAAAAAAGCCTGAAAAAAGCCTTCCGGGGGCTTGGCGACGGCACGACCTTGGCCTACAGTGCGCATGCCGGCTCGTACCGGCCCAGACACAGTTCAACCATCCGACGAGGAAAACAAATTCTCATGGCAACGAAAAAGAAAGCCGCCGCGAAGAAGGCCGCAGCCAAGCCGGCCGCGCCGAAGCCGATCAAAGAAGTGATGAGCAAGTCCGCGCTGGTCGCGCACATCGCCGCCGCCACCGAAGTCGCCGCCAAGGATGTGCGCGCCGTGATGGCCACGCTCGAAGCCGCCATCCACGCGTCGATCGGCAAGAAGGGCGCCGGCTCGTTCGTGCTCCCGGGCGTACTCAAGATCACCTCGGTCAGTGTCGCCGCCAAGCCGAAGCGCAAGGGCATCAACCCGTTCACCGGCCAGGAAACCACGTTCGCCGCCAAGCCGGCCACCGTGAAGGTCAAGGTCCGTCCGATGAAGAAGCTCAAGGATGCCGCCACGGCCTGATTCATCCAGCCGTTGCCATCGCTGCGGGTTCGCCCGCAGCAGCATGCGAAAAGCCGGATTTCCGCAGGGAATCCGGCTTTTTCGTTTCCGCCCCCGCGGTTTTGCGCCGCATCGGAATCTGCCGCCATGGCCAAAGCGACCTGCGCTTCCGAAGTCCGTCGTTTCACCGATATCCCGAACGTCGGGCCCGCCACCGCCGGCGATTTCAAGACGCTGGGCCTGCGCGCACCCGCCGAACTGGTGCAATGCGATGCCTACGCGCTCCATCGGCGCCTCTGCGCGCTCACCGGCGTCCGTCACGACCCCTGCGTGATCGATGTCTTCCTCGCCGTCATCGACTTCATGAACGGTGCGCCCGCTCTGCCCTGGTGGCATTACACCGCGCAGCGCAAACATGCGCTGCGCGACGGATGAGCACGCCGACCGCGACGGATACCCGGCAAAAGATCACCCGCGGTTCATGCCCTTCGCCTAAGCTGCGGCCAACGCCCACGAGCTCACCATGACCGATATGTCCACGACCATGTCCACGACGATCACGCGTCGCCGCTCTTTCCTGTTCACTGTCGCCATTCTCGTTACGCTCGCCGCCATCGCGATCCTGCCGGGCTGCAATACGTTGAACACCGCAACCGCCCTGCTGAGCAACCAGGTCGCATTCACCGCGCCGCAGCTGCAGGCGTATCTCGATCGCCATTATCCGCAGCAGTACGACCAGCTGGGCGGCCTGCTCAAACTCAGCGTCAGCAATCCGCAGGTCGCGATTCCGCCGGACAGCACGCGGCTGCATCTGGATTTCGATGTCGGCATCGACGGTCTGGGCATGCGCAGCGACAGGCCCGCCGGGCACATCGCGGTCACCAGCGGCCTGCGCTACGACGTGGCCAGCAACGCGCTCTACCTGGAAGAACCCGAACTCGAATCGGCGGAACTGCCGCTGATCGGCAGTCGCATGAACGCGACCGGCCGCGACCTGATCAACGGCTGGCTGCGCGATTACGCCCGCAGCGAACCGGTCTACAGACTCGACAAGGAGATGCTGGAGACGCTCGGTTCCCGGCGGATCGCCGGTACCCTGATCCAGAACGGTCGCGTGGTGATCAAGCTCGACAAATGAAGCTTCGTAGTAGGGCCTTCAGGCCCGAGCTTTTCGGAATGACAGCGAAGATTCGCACACGGCATCAATGCCGAAGCACGAAGATGAAGCATCGGGGCTGAAGCCCCTCCTACGAAACGCAATGCCGCACCTGCGGAAATTCCGACGTTTGTTCAGATCTCGAAGCGGTAGGACAGTTTCACCAGCAGTTGCTCGCTGTCGCGCAGATCGAACGCGCCGCTGAATTCCTCGCCGACCGAATACCGGCGCGCGCCGGCGTCGAACATCGAACCGCCGCGCACGTAGGCGAGATACAGATACGACAGCGGCGCGAATTCGTAGCGGTAGCGCACCTGAAACCCGAGGTTGCGCAGCGCGAAACTGTCGGCCGGGTCGTTGTTGCGTACCGGGGTGCCATCGGGCGCGACGACCCAGGCGCGTTTGGCCTCGGCGTCCAGGCCCAGCGCTTCGAGGCGCACGCGCAGTTCCTGCCTGCTGTCGATCAGCCACACCGTGCCCGCATTCAGCAGCGCCTGCTCTTGGCCATAGGTGACCAGACGCGCGGTGTCGCGATCCCAGATCAGCCAGTCCGGGTTGCGCAGCAATTCCAGGCCGAGGAAGAAACTGAGGTTGTCGTTGACCGCATAGGTCGGCTCCAGATACGCGCTCCAGGCGCCGCGGTCGATGCCGCCCAGACCTTCCGCGCTGTAGCGCAGATTGGCGTAGAACGACCAGTGCTTTTTCTTCGGAAAGAAGCGCTCGGCGAATCCGAACAACCGACCCGGATGATCGACCACCCCGTTGCCGCGGGTGATCAGATCCTCATGGCCGGGCGTCCAGCCCGCGATCTCGAAGAACTGATTGCCGCCGTCGCGGCGCTCGCTGCCGCGGTTCACCGCGAAAGCATCGCCGATATGCACGCCGTTGTCGTTCGTGCGCCGCGAGGTCGCGAAGCGCCACTGATGCGAGGCATACGGCGACGTCTCCGGTAGCGACGTGAAGCGTCGCGAGACTTCGTAGCGTCCGTAGTTGTAGTTGTTGCGATCGAGAAAGCCCAGGTCGTTGAGCTGCAGATCGCCGCCCGTGTGCAGCAGGTAGAGCTGTTGCCGCCAACCATCGCCGATGTCGTGGTCGACCCGCACCTGCGCGCCGGAATCGCGCACGGTCTCGCCGCGCTGATCGACGCTGGAGCCGACCACAGTGGTGCGGATATTCCACTGCGCGTTCGGCGCCCACTGGTGATCGAGCGACAGCACGGTCGCCTCGCGGTCGAGGAACGGGCGGTTCACGTGGGTCAGCATCGCGCCGACGTTCTGCCCCTGGAACCCGCGGGTCGCGCGCAGCGCGTAGAAATCGCGGCCGACGCTGTCGCCCTCGGTGGCCGCGAACACGCCGTAGCCGAAACCGCCGGCGCTGCCGTTGATCTTGACCGCGGCGGTGACGTCGCCCGAACCGCTGCCGTCGTGGGGGGGGGGGGCCGGCCCGCCGCCGCGACGGGTGTAGATCAACTGCTGGGCATTGCCGAGCGAGCCGAACGGCACTTCGAAATAGCCCTGATTCTCGGTGAAGAATGGACGCCTGTCGCCGAAGAAGGTTTCGATCGCGCCGAAGTTGACGACGATCCCGTCGCTCTCGACCTGGCCGAAATCCGGATTCAGCGTCGCACTGAGCTGGAACTGGCCGTTCGGCTTCCAGAACAGATCGACGCCGGCATCGACATCGGCCTTGCCGTCGACGTTGTCGTACAGGCCGACGACGTACGGTGTGATCGCGAGCAGCGACTGACTGAAACGCGGCACCTCGACCTTGTTCAGCGCGCTGAGATAGCGCTGTTCGTTGAAGCTGATCGCCGGCCAGGTCATGCGCTCGTTGCTGTCGCCGACGACCCGGTCGAGCGCCAGGCCGATCGTGCGCGTGGCGCCATCGCCGCCGCGCATCGGCGCGATATGCCAGGGAATCAGCATCTCCGCGGACCAGCCGTTGTCGTCCTCGGACACCGCATGCGACCAGTTGCCGTCCCAGTCGCCGTTGAACTGGGTCTCGTTGCTGATCGTGCTGTCGGCGATGTCGTCCGACAGCGCGACCATGAAGTTGTAGCCGCTGCGGCCATCGCCGTCGAAGTCGACGTAGACATTGACCCGGTCGACGTTACCGTTGTTGTCGCGCTGGAACCGCTGCCGGGTGCGCGGCACGTCCGCGGGCTGCAGGTTGCGGAACGCGATCGCCAGACCCTCGGCAGTGGCCATGTACCAGGCCTCGGTGGCGTGCCGGCCCGGCTCGCGGGTGAGCGGCTGGGTCATGCGGAAGTCGTCGATCCGCTGCGCGCCGGACCATTCCGTGGGATCGATCCTGCCGTCGATGTCGAGGGCGAAGACCGGCAGAGGCATCGAGACGACCGCGGCGAGGAGCAAGGCGCGCATGGCGGCATCCCGTTTGGAGTTGCGCGCATCCTGCGACAACCGCCGAAGTGCGACGACTGTCTTAAGTCATGGGAACTTCCGTCGCTCTGTATCGTCCGTCACACGCCAGATGTGCCGAGTCTGGCGGCATCGCCGCCGGTGGCGCCTACTTCTTGGGCTGCAGCATCGTGCCGGTGCACTTCTTCGCGCCGCACTTGCAGCCCCAGATCTTCTTCAGTTTGGCGGTATGCCGCTCGGCCAGCACGATGCCGTAGTTGTAGGTCAGTTCTTCGCCCGGCTGGATGTCGCGGATGGCCTCGATGAACACCTTGTCCTTGTGCGGCTTGCCCTTGGTGTTCTCTTCCTGCACCGCCTCGCAGTTGGGCGCGCAGCTGTGGTTGATCCAGCGCGCGACGTTGCCGTCGACGTTGGCATCGATCACGTAGTCGTCGTTGAGGGTGAACAGGAAGGTGTGTCCGTTCTCGTCGATGTCCGCGTAGGCCTCGTCGACCTGCGCGTGGGTGCGCACTTCGCCCTTGTAACGCACGATGCGCTCGCCCTTGCGGATCAATTCGTCGGCGAACACGCCGTTGCCGTGGATGGGCGACAAACGGGCGACGATCTTCTTCTTCGGCATGGCGTGAACGGTTCCGGCTGCGGATGCGTGGAGGGCGATTATGGCCTATTTGCCTGTGGCCGCGACGGCGCTTGGCTTCGGGTCAGGCCGCGCGCGCGCCTTCGATAGGGCTCAGAACCACCCGCGCCAGGCGCCGCTCCAGTACAGGGCCATGCTCAGGCCGAAGATGGTCCAGAACAGCGACTTGAACCCGCGCCAGGCTTTCCAGAGCAGGAACGCCGCGCCCGCAGCCAACAGCCAGCGCAGCCACTGCGAGCGTTCGGCTGTGTTCGCGGTGGATGCCGCGCGCCCGGCCAGGCGTTCGACAGTGGTCTGGAACGACGACGGGATGCTGTGGGTGGTGCGCATGGCGGGCTCCTGCGTCCGGGAATGGACGCGGCCTATTCTCCTGAACGTCGCGGAGCCGACCATTGGCCGGCATCAGCCATCCGCGGTGACAGTCGTCACCCGAAACCGTCATCAGGATCTGTACGGATTGAGCCCGGACGGCCGAAAGCGTACAATTTCGGTCCTGTTTCGCTCGAGCCGCCTCCGGGCGCCAACACCAGCCGATGCTACGCGTCACCAAACTCACCGATTACGCCAGCGTGGTGCTGACCGTGCTGGCCAGCGCGCCGGACACCGTGCTCAGCGCGACCGGGCTGGCCGAACGCGCTGGCCTGGAGCCGCCGACCGTCGCCAAGGTGCTCAAGCCCCTGGCCCAGGCCGGGCTGGTGCAGGCGTTCCGCGGCGTCGCCGGCGGCTACCGTCTGGCCCGGCCGCCCGCGGAGATCTCGCTGGTCGAGATCGTGGAAGCGATGGAAGGCCCACTGGCGATGACCGAATGCAGCATCCACGACGGCCAGTGCGGCATCGAGCATTCCTGCAGCGCCCGCGCCAACTGGCGGCGGATCAACGATGTCGTCGCCGACGCCCTGCGTCGCGTCACTTTGGCCGACATGATCCTGCCGGGCCCCGCGACGGATGCGCGCAGGACCATTCCCGTTTCGCTGTCGGCCAACTGAGAACGACGATGACCGCCCAACAGTCCCATGAATCGCTGCCGCAGCAGAGCGCGCCCGCCCTGGGCATGCCCGTCCAGAACGCCGAGATCCTCGAACAGCTCGGCCGCCGCTACGACGCCGGCTTCGTCACCGACATCGAGTCCGAGACGCTGCCGCCGGGCCTCGACGAAGACGTGGTCCGCTTCCTCTCGGCGAAAAAGAACGAACCCGAGTGGATGACCGAATGGCGGCTCGCCGCGTATCGCCACTGGCTGACGATGACGCCGCCGCAGTGGGCCAAGCTGGACATCGCGCCGATCGATTTCAAATCCATCAGCTACTACTCGGCGCCGAAAGCCAAGTACGCATCGCTCGACGAGGTGCCGCAGGAACTGCTGGATACCTACGACAAGCTCGGCGTGCCGCTGCACGAGCGCGCGAAGCTGGCGGGCGTCGCAGTGGACGCGGTGTTCGACTCGGTCAGCGTCGGAACCACTTTTCGAAAAGAACTGGCCGAAAAAGGCATCATCTTCTGCTCGATGTCGGAAGCCCTGCACGATCATCCGGAGCTGGTCCGCCAGTACCTCGGCAGCGTGGTGCCGGCCGGCGACAACTATTTCGCGGCGCTGAATGCGGCGGTGTTTTCCGACGGCAGTTTCGTGTTCATCCCCAAGGGCGTGCGCTGCCCCATGGAGCTCAGCACCTACTTCCGGATCAACGCGATCAACACCGGCCAGTTCGAGCGCACGCTGATCATCGCCGAGGAAAAATCCTACGTCAGCTATCTCGAAGGCTGCACCGCGCCGATGCGCGACGAAAACCAGCTGCATGCGGCGGTGGTCGAGCTGGTGGTGCTGGACGATGCCGAGATCAAGTATTCGACCGTACAGAACTGGTATCCCGGCGACGAGAACGGCATCGGCGGCATCTACAACTTCGTCACCAAGCGCGGCGAATGCCGCGGCGCGCGCAGCAAGATCAGCTGGACCCAGGTCGAGACCGGCTCGGCGATCACCTGGAAATACCCGTCCTGCGTGCTGCTGGGCGACGATTCCACCGGCGAATTCCATTCGGTTGCGTTGACCCATCACCGCCAGCAGGCCGACACCGGCACCAAGATGATCCACATCGGCAAGCGCACGAAGTCGAAGATCGTCAGCAAGGGCATCAGCGCAGGCCGCGGCCAGAACACCTATCGCGGGCTGGTGAAAGTGGAGCGCGGCGCCGATGGCGCGCGCAACCATACCCAGTGCGACAGCCTGCTGATCGGCAAACGCTGCGGTGCGCACACGTTTCCGTACATCGAAGTGAAGAACCCCAGCGCGACCGTCGAGCACGAGGCCACCACCTCGAAGATCAGCGACGACCAGATGTTCTATTGCCGCAGCCGCGGCATTTCCGAAGAGAACGCGGTCTCGCTGATCGTCGACGGCTTCTGCAAGACCGTCTTCCGCGAACTTCCGATGGAATTCGCGGTGGAAGCCAAGAAACTGCTGGAAGTCTCGCTCGAAGGTTCGGTCGGATGAGCGCCGCTGTCACATCCGCCTCAGCCGTCGGCGAAACCGACCTGCAGCGGCTGCTGGCCGGGCTCGCGCCCGAACTGGCCACCCGTCCGCGCGCGATCCGTTCGCAGGCCGCTGACGCCCCGGTCCCGACCGGAACGATCATGCTGTTCCGCGAAGAGGAAGGCGTCACCACGGTCGTCGAGGTCGATGAATCGACGGACGAACGACTGTGGGCGCAGATCACGCTGCGTATCCATTCCAGTCTCGAAGCGGTCGGAATGATGGCGGCGATCGCCACCGCCCTCACCGCACGCGACATTCCCTGCAACGCCGTGTCCGCGTATTACCACGATCACCTGTTCGTCCCGTGGGCGCGCCGCGACGACGCCATCGCCGCACTGCAGGCGCTCACCGGAGACACCGCATGACCCTCAGCGACATCATCGGCACGTTCGGCGTCTCCATGCTGCTGATCGCCTTCGTGCTCAATCAGCGACGCAGGATCTCCGAGCATTCGCGCACCTTTCTCTCGATGAACATGATCGGCGCGCTGCTGTGCGCCTATTCCGCCTGGCTGGTGAGCTTCATGCCGTTCGTGGTGCTCGAAACCGTCTGGGCGCTGTTCGCCGCTTGGGGGCTGCTGCGCTGGTCGCCGGCCACCGCAGACTGACGCCCTCCTTTCATACCTGAGCCTTTCCGGCACGAAGAATCCAATATGTTGAAGATCGACAACCTCCACGCCAGCGTCGCCGGCAAAGCCATTCTCAACGGGCTCACGCTCGACGTGAAACCCGGCGAAGTGCACGCCATCATGGGCCCGAACGGCGCCGGAAAATCCACGCTCGGCAACATCATCGCCGGCCGCGACGGCTACGAGATCGGCGAAGGCACGGTGTCGTTCGAAGGGCAGGATCTGCTGGCGCTCGAACCCGAGGAACGCGCCGCGCTCGGCGTGTTCCTGGCGTTCCAGTATCCGGTCGAAATCCCGGGCGTGAACAACACTTACTTCCTGCGCAGCGCGCTCAACGCCCAGCGCAAGGCGCGCGGCGAAGGCGAACTGGATTCGATGCAGTTCCTCAAACTGGTGCGCGAGAAGCTGGCGGTGCTGCACCTGAAGGACGAACTGCTGCATCGCGGCGTCAACGAAGGTTTCAGCGGCGGCGAGAAGAAGCGCAATGAGATCTTCCAGCTGGCGGTACTGGAGCCGAAGCTCGCGATCCTCGACGAGACCGACTCCGGTCTCGACATCGACGCGCTGAAAGCCGTCGCCGACGGCGTCAATGCGCTGCGCAGCCCGGACCGCGCGTTCGTGGTCATCACCCACTACCAGCGTCTGCTCGATTACATCAGGCCGGACGTCGTGCATGTGCTCGCCGACGGGCGCATCGTCGAAACCGGCGGCCCGGAACTGGCGCTGGAACTGGAAGAACACGGCTACGCGTGGATCAAGGACCGCGTGACGCCGGAGGCGGCGGCACGATGAGCGCATTGCTCGACTCGTTCGCGGCCGCGTTCGACGGCGTCGCGCAGCGCGAGGCCGCGGGCCTCGGCGCGCATCGGCGCGAAGCATTGGACGCGGCACTGCGCGACGGCCTGCCCGGGCCGCGCAGCGAAGCCTGGAAGTACACGCCGCTGCGTGCGCTGGAACGGCGCGCGTTCGTGCCGGCGACACCGGCCGCCATCGGCGCCGGTACGTTGGATGCCGCGCTCGCGCACATCCCATTCCCGCGCATGGTGTTCGTCGACGGCCGCCACGATGCCGCGCGCAGCGATGTCGCGTCGCTGCCGACCGGCATCGACGCGCAGCCGCTTTCGCAGGTGCTGCTCACGGACAAGCCGCGCGACGCGAATTTTCTCGGACGCCGTTACGAAGGAGCCGACGAAGTGTTCGCCGTGGTCAATGCCGCACTGTCCGAGGAAGGCGCGGTGGTGCGCGCCGAAGATGGTTCACGCGATAGCACGGCCACGCTGCATCTGGTGTTCGTCGCCAGCGGCACGGCGCAGGACAGCGGCGTGCATCTGCGTCACTTCATCGACCTGCGCAATGACGCGGCCCTGCATCTGGTGGAATACCACATCGCGCTCGGCGAGCATCGCGGCCTGGCGAATCATGTCGCCCATGTGCATCTGGGCCAGCGCGCGCGACTCACCCACGTGCGCGTGCAGGCGGAGGCCGAAGGCGCCAGCGGATTCGCGCGCACCGATGCGGTACTGGCGCGCGGCGCCGACTATCGACGCACCGACCTCGAACTCGGCGCCGCGTTGTCGCGGCACGAGTTGAACGTCCGCCTCGAAGGCGAGGGCGCGACGCTCACCGCGAACGGCGTGTTGTTCGCCGACGGCAGGCGCCATCTCGATACGCGTCTCGGTATCGAACACATCGCCCGCGACACGTCCTGCGCCCTGCTGTGGCGCGGGCTCGGCGCGGGCCGCGGCCGCGCGGTCTTCCACGGCGGCATCGTCATCCGCGAAGGCGCCGATGGCGCCGATGCCAATCTGTCGAACAAGAATCTGCTGCTGTCGGCGCAGGCCGAGATCGACACCCAGCCGGTGCTGGTCATCCATGCCGACGAAGTACAGGCCGCGCACGGCGCCACCGTTGGCCAACTCGATCCCACCGCGCTGTTCTATCTGCGGTCGCGCGGTTTACCCGAGGCAGAGGCGCGCGCACTGCTCACCGCCGCGTTCTGCCGCGAAGTGCTGGCCGGCATCGACGACATCGCGCTGCGCGAATCGCTGACCGTCGTGCTCGACGCGCATCTCGCGCGGGTAACGACGGCATGAGCATCCAGCCCGCCGATACCGTTCGCGACTGGAACGCGATCCGCGCCGATTTCCCGCTGCTGACCCGCGAAGTCCACGGCAAACCGCTGATCTATTTCGATTCCGCCAACACCGGGCAGAAGCCGGCGACCGTCATCGGGAAAGTCGACGACTTCTTCCGCCATCACAACGCCAACGTGAGTCGCGCGGTGCATGCGCTCGGCACCGAAGCCACCGAAGCCTACGAAGCGTCGCGGACGAAGCTCGCCGGGTTTCTCGGCGCGCATCGCGACGAACTGGTGCTGTGCAGCGGCACCACGTTCGCGATCAATCTCGTCGCGTATTCGTGGGCGCTGCCGCGGCTGAAGGCCGGCGACGCGATCCTGCTCAGCCGCATGGAACATCACGCCAACATCGTGCCGTGGCAGCTGATCGCCGAACGCACCGGCGCGACGATCCGGGTCGCCGAGATCCGCGAAGACGGCACGCTCGATCTCGACGTGCTGTACGCGGCGATGACGCCGGACGTGAAGATCCTCGGCCTGACCCACGTCAGCAACGTGCTGGGCACCGTCAATCCGGTGCGCGAGATCTGCCGCGAAGCGCGACGTCGCGGCATCGTCACCGTGATCGACGGCTCGCAGGCCGCGCCGCATCGCACGCTCGACATTCCATCGCTTGGCTGCGATTTCTACGCGATCACCGGCCACAAGATGTGCGGCCCGACCGGCACCGGCGCGCTGTGGGCGCGGCGCGAACACATCGCCGCGATGCCGCCGTTCCTCGGCGGCGGCGAGATGATCAAGGAAGTGCGCTTCGAAGGCACGACCTTCAACGACGGTCCGCATCGCTTCGAGGCGGGTACGCCGAACATCGCCGGCCACATCGGTCTCGGTGCGGCGGTCGACTACCTGTCCGCGATCGGCATGGACGCGATCGAAGCGCGCGAAGCCGAACTGCTGGCGCACGCCAGCGAAGAATTGCAGCGCATCGATGGTCTGCGCATTCTCGGCAACGCGCCGGAAAAAGCGGCGGTGATCAGCTTCCTGGTCGACGGCGCGCACGCGCACGATCTGGCGACGCTGCTGGATCTGGAAGGCGTCGCGGTGCGCTCCGGCCACCATTGCGCGCATCCGCTGATGCGTTTCTACGGCGTCGCCGCCACCTGCCGCGCTTCGTTCGCGTTCTACAACACGCACGAAGAGATCGAACGCTTCATCGCTGCCCTCGTCAAAGTCCGTCGCCTGCTCGGCTGATCGCCGGGCAGAAGTCATTGCTCTTGAAAGGAATGGCCCGCTTGACCGTCATGCTCGATTTCCGCAACGCCACCCACGACGATATTCCCGCACTGATCGCGCTGGTCACCGCCGCCTATCGCGGCGACGCCAGTCGTCAGGGCTGGACCACCGAGGCCGATCTGCTCGGCGGCCAGCGCATCGATGCGCAGATGCTGCGCGCCGATCTGGATGCGCCGGGCAGCGTGATCCTGCTGGCGACCGACAGCGGCGACGAGGATCGGCCGCGTCTGGTCGCCTGCGCCAATATCGCGAAGCAGACCACCGACGACGGCATCCCCACCGCGTATTTCGGCATGTTCTCGGTCGATCCCGATCTGCAGGGCGGCGGTATCGGCAGGCTGGTGCTGGCGGAAGCCGAACGCATCGCGCGCGACGCGCTGGGCTGCGTACGCATGCGCATGACGGTGATCGACAGTCGCGAAGAACTGATCGCCTATTACGAACGTCGCGGCTACGTGCGGACCGGCATCAGGAAACCTTTTCCCTACGGCGATCCACGCTACGGCCTGCCGAAGCGCGACGACCTGCAGTTCGAGATCCTCGAAAAATCATTGGAGATAAAGCCGTGAGCGATTGGACGTTCGTTTGCGCGACCGGACAATTGCTGCCCGGCGAGAAAGCCGTGGCCTGGGCCGACGACACCCCGATCCTGGTGGTCAATCTGGACGGCGAACTCTATGCCCTGGAAGACCGCTGCACGCACGAAGAATTCGAGTTGTCGTCCGGCGATGTCGATCCCGTGGAAGGCAGCATCGCCTGCGTGCTGCATGGCGCCCGCTTCGACTTGCGCGAAGGCACCGCGCTTTGCGCGCCAGCGTATGAGCCGGTCGCGAAATTCCCGGTCAAGATCGAACACGGCGGCATCTGGGTGCGCGACGACCGCTAGGCCGGATCCTGTACCGCTGAACCGAACTCCCTAAACCGAACCCTGTAGAGCGGACTTCAGTCCGCTGTTTTTAAATGAGAGGAAGAGCAGCGGACTGAAGTCCGCTCTACGCGGATTTTGGTTACCAACACCCGCTCAACCCAGCGCTTCCAACCCAAGCGTCGCCAACATCCCGGTCATGCGCCCGGCCTGCATCGCCTGCTCGCTGGACGCATTGCCCTGCTCCGCGCGCTTGGCGACGCCCTGCGCGATCGCGGCGAGCCGGAAGAAACTGAACGCCAGCACGAACGGCCAGTCGGCTGGAATCGGCCGGCCGGTCAAAAGCGAATAGCGCGCGAGCAAGGCGGCTTCGTCGGGAATGCCCAGCGCCGCGCGATCCAATCCGGCAAGCCCTGGCAGCGCTGGATTGCGCGGCAGGCGCAGCGCCATGCAGAAATACCCGAGGTCCGCGAGCGGATGGCCCAGCGTCGACAGCTCCCAATCGACGATGGCGATGACGCGCGGCGATTGCGGATGGAACATCAGATTGTCGATGCGGAAATCGCCGTGCGCCAGCGCGACCACGCCGTCGTCGGCCGGACAGCGCGCCGGCAAGGCGTCGATCAGCGCATCCATCGCCGGTAGCGGCTGCGTTTCGCTGGCCCGGTATTGTTCGGTCCAGCGCCTGATCTGGCGCTCGAAATAATTGCCGGGTTTGCCGTAATCGCCCAGACCGACCGCTTCCGGATCGACCGTGTGCAACGCCGCCATCGCATCGATGATCCCGGTGTAAATGTCGCTGCGGCCGGCCGGCGCCATGTCCGGCAGCGACGGATCCCAGAAGATCCGGCCGTCGACGAACGACATCAGATAGAACATCGAACCGATGACCGACGCGTCGCTGCACAGATGCAGCGGCTGCGCGACCGGCACCGCAGTGCCATGCAGCGCCTGCAGCACGCGGAACTCGCGATCCACGGCATGCGCCGACGGCAGCAGTTGTCCCGGCGGTTTGCGGCGCAGCACATAGGTACCGCTGGCCGCATCGATCCGATAGGTCGGATTGGACTGGCCGCCCTTGAACTTGGTCGCGGTCAGCGGTCCGCGGAAGCCGGCGACGTTCGCTTCCAGATAGGTCGCCAGCGATTCCGCGGGCAGATCGAGTGGATGGGTCATGTCCATGTCTCAGGAAAATCCATGGGCGGGGTTTCGGCCCCGATGCGTTTGCGATGGCGCGTGTGACGGAAAAGATCGGGGCTGAAGCCCCTCCTACACGTGGGTTTCTTTCAGCATCGATCGCGCGAGCGATGCGATGTGCACTTCGTCCGGACCATCGGCCAGACGCAGCGAACGCGCGCCGGCATAGGCCTGCGCCAGGAAATAATCCTGCGACAGGCCGCCGCCGCCGTGCATCTGCATCGCGCGATCGATCACCACGCAGGCCATCCGCGGCGCGACGATCTTGATCATGCCGATCAGATCCTTCGCGCCCTTGTTGCCGTGGGCGTCCAGCGCCGCCGCGGCCTGCAGCGTGAGCAGCCGCGCCTGTTCGATCTCGCAGCGCGACAGCGCGATCGCTTCCTGCGCCATGCCGTGTCCGCCGAGCGGACGACCGAAGGCTTCGCGGCTGCGCGCGCGCGCGACCATGAGTTCCAGCGCGCGCTGGGCCAGGCCGATCAGGCGCATGCAGTGATGGATGCGCCCCGGCCCCAGTCGCGCCTGCGCGATCTCGAAACCGCTGCCCGATTCGCGCAGCAGGTTGGCGACCGGCACGCGGACGTCGGTGAACTCGATTTCGACATGCCCGTGCGGTGCATCGTCGTAGCCGAACACCGTCAGCGGCCGCAGCACGCGCACGCCGGGCGTCGCCATCGGCACCAGCACCATCGACTGGCGGCGATGCGCGGGCGCGTCGGGATCGGTCACGCCCATCACGATCATGATCTCGCAGCGCGGATCGCCGGCGCCGGTGGTCCACCACTTGCGGCCGTTGATGACGAACGCGTCGCCGTCGCGCACGATCGGCAGCGCGATGTTGGTGGCATCGGAGCTGGCGACGTCGGGTTCGGTCATCGCGAACGCCGAGCGGATCTCGCCCGCCAGCAATCGCGGCAGCCACGGCGCCTGTTGCCCGGTCGTCGCGAAGTGGAGCAGCACTTCCATGTTGCCGGTGTCGGGCGCGCTGCAGTTGAACACCTCGGGGGCGAACAGGCTGCGGCCGGTGAGCTCGGCGATGGGCGCGTAATCGAGATTGCTCAAACCGGCGCCGTGCGTCGGATCCGGAAGGAACAGGTTCCACAATCCCCGCGCCTTGGCCTCGGCCTTCAGCGATTCCAGCAGCGGCGGAATGGTCCAGCGCGTCCGTAGATCGGCGGCATGCGCATGGAATGCGATTTCCGCCGGGATGATCTTCTGCGCGACGAAATCCGCCACAGCGGACTGCAGTTCGCGCGAGCGGTCCGAGAAAGGAAACAGTGTGGCGACGCGTTCGGTGCTCATCGTGACTTCACTCATCGTGCTTTCCTACCATGTTTGTCTGTTGTGCCTTCCGAGGAGCGCCAACCCGGCGTCGAACACGCCGGGCGACGAACGGCTCCTCCTTCTTGCGCGCAGCGCAGGGGAAGGAGTTCTGGTTCTGTCGACGACCTGCTCCTCCCCTTGCGCGCAGCGCAGGGGGAGGTTGGGAGGGGGTTGCTCTTGGGACTCAGCCACATCGGCGCTCGGCGAACCCCTCCCCAACCCGTCCCTTCGCCGATGGCGAAAGGGAGGGAGTTCTGGTCATCGGCGAAAGGGAGGCCGTTTTCGCCTGTCGCAAAAGCGTCGGAAATGATTGCCGTCGACCGGATTTCAACGCTGTCAGGCCGTGCTCCGGTCATCGATGACCTCGAAACGTGTGCGGCGCGCATCAGTAGTAGGTCCACAGATCGCGTTCGCCGTGCAGATGCGGCAGTGCGTTCCACGAGCCCATCCGCAGGCGGCTGCCGTGCGGATGGAACTCCGACAACGCGCTGTTGCGCAGCGACAGATTGAGTTCGACCGCGCGCGCGTTGGGCACGTCCAGCGCGATCTGCGCGAGCCGCGAGATCACGCCGCCGGAGCTGAGCACCAACACTTCGCCGTCGCCCGCCAGCGCTTCAAGCCGCTCGCCCGCCGACTGCACGCGCTGGCCGAACGCGGCCCAGCTCTCCGGCAGCCCCGGCAACTCGTCGTTCGCCCACGCCAACAGCGCCGCCTGCAGCATCGCCGCCACGTCGCGCGGTCGTCCGCTGCGGCTGGCAGCAGCGATGGGATGCTCCGGATCGCGCGCCAGATAGGCACCGAACACCGCTTCGTGGTCGAACTCGGCGAAACCGGGGTCGGCCACGGGCTCGGGCAGCGGCAAACCCTGCGCGGCGAAGGCCTCGGCCACGCCCTCGGCGGTCTGCCGGTGCCGGCGCATGCCGCCCACCACCACCGACTCGAATCGATGACCGCCGCGCGCCAGCCAATCGCCGAGCCGGCGCGACTGCACGCGCCCGCGCTCGGACAGGTTGTCGTAATCGGCGGCGCCGTAGCTCGCCTGTCCGTGACGGACCAGCAGCAAGGTCATTGCGAGGAGTCCTTTGGCGAATGACGGTCCCGGGTACGGATCGTGCGATGCGGGCGATGGATGTTCAAGGGACGCTCATCGATGAAAACGCTCGCGTCATCCTACGCAGTCCGCGGGCGACCCGACACTCGCCGGCTCAGCGTGGCCGCAGCCGGATCACCAGCACTTCGCCTCCGCCGTCCAGCGCGAAACGCTCGCGCGCCGTGGTCGCACACAATATGAGTGTGTCGCCCATCGCAGCAGCCTCGCGGTCGCTGCCGTCGCTGGCCTGCGTGTGGCCGGACAGGACATGCACGACCCAGGTTTCGCCCGGTTCGACGAACAGCACCATCGAGCCCACCAGCGGGCGGTGCCACAGCTCGGCGTCGATGCGCTCGCGCCGCCACATCAGATTGAAATCGTGGGTCGGGCCGTCGATCAGCTCGCCGGACACCGTGCGTTCGCCAGCAAAACGCACCCGCCCGTGCGGCGGCTCGACATCGCGCACTTCGCCATCGTCGAAGCGCAGGCGCACGCCGTTGCCGTGCAGCAGTACCAGTTCGCGATCGACGCCGTCGAACGTGGAAAACGGCCCGTCGCGCTCGATCTCGGCGATCGACAGGCGCCAGTCCCAGTCGTCCGCAGCCTCCGGGCGGACCGAAGAGGACCAGCGCAGGATCTCGCGGGTCCAACCGAAGCCGTTGCGCCAGCGTTCGCGGCGGTAATCGTGTGCGGGAATCAGACGCAGGCGGGCGGACATTCGGACCTCCGGAGCGGACGGAGCGAGTGTAGCCGAGCGCTCCAACGCCCATACCGAAGGCCGCGATCGCTCGCGGCCTTCGGCGCCGGTGGGGATGGATGGATCAGCGCTTCTTCGGGGCCGCCGCCGGGGCCTTCGCTGCGGCGACCGGCTTGGCGGGCGCGACCGCGCCGCCGATCACGATCATCTCGCGGTTCTTTTCGACCGTCTTCAGGCCGATGCCGTCCACCTGCGCCAGTTGCTCGGCGCTGCGGAAGGCGCCGTGCTGCTTGCGGTAGGCGACGATGGCTTCCGCCTTGCTGGGGCCGACGTTGACCAGCACGCGGTCGAGGGTGGCGGCGTCGGCGGTATTGATGTTCACCTTCTCGGCGGCGAAGGCGCTGCCGGCGAGCGCCAGCGACAGGGCGGTGGCGGCGATCAGGGACTTGAGGTTGAACAGGTTCATGGCATGGCTCCTTGGTTGGATTGGATTGGATCGGATTGAATTCGGGTCTGTCGGTGGTGTCGACGCTGCCGGCCTTTTCGATGCGGCCGGTGCGTTGCGTCGACAGGGACAGTCTCCGGATTCGCCCGGCCCGGCCACATCGCCGAACTACCCGGACAGAGGCCAGTCAATGCCTCACGCGGGGGTAGGGAAATTCCTACAAGGCCCGGCCAGGCGCTGGCCGGGCCTGATCCCCCGGATCGGGGGCGTACAATGACCGCACTCTTCAAATCGGTTCCCAGCGCCATGGCCATCCGCAACGCCGATCCGGCATCCATCCAGCCTGCCTCCATCCAGACCTTCATCGATGCGAAATGGGACGACGAGATCGTCCCCCAGCTCGTCGACTACATCCGGATCCCGAACAAGTCGCCGATGTTCGACAGCGACTGGGCCGCGCACGGTTACATGGACGATGCGGTGAAGTTGATGGAAACCTGGGCGCGGGCGCAGAACGTGGCCGGCATGCAGGTCGAAGTGGTGCGCCTCGAAGGTCGCACGCCGCTGATCTTCGTCGACATTCCGGCCAGCGCCGATGCCAATACCGGCGAAGACTGCGTGCTGCTGTACGGCCATCTCGACAAGCAGCCGGAGATGACCGGCTGGGACGACGACCTGGGCCCGTGGAAACCCGTGATCAAGGGCGACCGCCTGTACGGCCGCGGCGGCGCCGACGACGGTTACGCGATCTTCGGTTCGATCGCCGCGGTGCAGGCGCTGCAGGAACAGGGCGTGCCGCACGCGCGCTGCGTGGTGATGATCGAAGCCTGCGAGGAATCCGGCAGCTACGACCTGCCCGCCTACGTCGACCATCTGGCCGCGCGCATCGGCAAGCCGTCGCTCGTGGTGTGTCTGGATTCCGGCTGCGGCAACTACGACCAGTTGTGGTGCACCACCTCGCTGCGCGGCCTCGCCGGCGGCAACCTCACCGTCAAGGTGCTGAGCGAAGGCGTGCATTCGGGCGACGCATCCGGCGTGGTGCCGTCAAGCTTCCGCATCCTGCGCCAGCTGCTGTCGCGGATCGAGGACCAGGACAGCGGCCGCATCCTGCTCGACGGCCTGCATGTGGAGGTGCCCGCGGACCGCATGGTGCAGGCGAAAACCTGCGCCGAAGTGCTGGATACCGCGATTTTCGACAAGTTCCCGTTCCTGCCCGGCATGACCCCGATGCACCCGGACCTGACCGAGCTGGTGCTCAACCGTACGTGGCGCCCGGCGCTGTCGATCACCGGCGCGGAAGGCATGCCGCCGCTGTCGTCGGCCGGCAACGTGCTGCGTCCCTACACCTCGGTAAAACTGAGCCTGCGCCTGCCGCCGACGCTCGACGGCAAGCGCGCCGGCGAGCTGCTGACCGAAGCGCTGCTGCACGACCCGCCGAACGGCGCCGAAGTCACCCTGCATCTGGAGAAGGATTCCACCGGCTGGAACGCACCGACGATGACGCCGTGGCTGGAACAGGCAATCGACGACGCCAGTCAGGCGTTTTTCGGCAAGCCGGCGATGTACATGGGCGAAGGCGGCACCATTCCGTTCATGGGCATGCTCGGCGAAAAATTCCCGGGCGCGCAGTTCATGATCACCGGCGTGCTGGGCCCGCACTCCAACGCGCACGGCCCCAACGAATTCCTGGACATCCCGATGGGCAAGCGGGTCACCGCCTGCGTGGCCAAGGTGCTGGCCGAACACCGCAACGCCAGCGTCCGCGGCGAAACCGTCGGCGTGGCCGCGGTGGCCGGTGGCCAACAGCACGGCGATCACGGCTGCTGCTGATCCGCGGCGCCGGTTGCGGGACTGCTAGCATGCCGGGGCGTCGACTCGACGCCCTGCAATCGAGGGGATATCTCCATGTTTGAAGGCATCCTGGGTTACATCATCGGCGGCGCGGTCATCGGCCTGCTGGCCCGCCTGTTCAAGCCCGGCGCGGACGCGATGGGTTGGATCATGACGATTCTGCTCGGCATCGCCGGCGCGGCGATCGGCGGTTACCTCTACCCCGGCCACGGCATCATGACGTGGGTGGTGGCGATCGTCGGTGCGATCGTATTGCTGTTCGTGTTCGAGACGATCCGCAAGAAAAGGTAAGGCCGGCGCGGCCGCGCCGACACCTGTCCAGCAAAACGGAACGCCCGGCGCATCGCCGGGCGTTCCGTTTTGGAAATCAGCCGGGCTTCAACCAGCCAGCAAGCGCTCCACCACGGTCTCGGCCAACACGTCCGGCGTCTGCGCCACGGTATCGAGGCGCATTTCCGGCGCTTCCGGCACTTCGTACGGCGAATCGATACCTGTGAAGTTCGGGATCTTGCCGGCGCGGGCTTTCGCGTACAGACCCTTCACGTCGCGGCTCTCGGCCACCGCCAGCGGCGTGTCGACGAAGACTTCGATGAACTCGCCGCCGTCGAACAGTTCGCGGGCCATCCGCCGTTCGGCGCGGAACGGCGAGATGAAGCTGACCAGCACGATCAGGCCGGCATCGACCATCAGTTTCGCGACTTCGGCGACGCGGCGGATGTTCTCCACGCGGTCCTCATCGCTGAAGCCGAGATCCTTGTTGAGGCCATGGCGCACGTTGTCGCCATCCAGCAGATAAGTGCGCAGTCCCATCGCCATCAGCCGCTTCTCGACCAGATTGGCGACCGTGGATTTGCCCGAACCCGACAGGCCGGTGAACCACAGGCAGCGCGGCGACTGGCCCATGCCGCGCGCGCGCGCGGCCTTATCGACTTCAAGATGCTGCCAGTGGATGTTGGCGGCGCGGCGCAGCGAGAAATCCAGCGTGCCGGCCGCGACCGTGGCGTGCGTCTGGCGGTCGATCAGGATGAAGCCGCCCAGTTCGCGACTGTCGGTGTACGCCTCGAATGGAATCGGCTGGTCGAGGTGCAGATTGCAGTAACCGACTTCGTTGAGCTCCAGGTGCTTGGCGGCGAGATGATCCTGCGTGTTCACGTCGACGCGATGCTTGATCTCGGTGACCGAAGCGCCGACCGTGCGCGCGCCGACTTTCAGCCAGTACGGGCGGCCCGGCAGCAGCGGTTGTTCGCCCATCCACAGCAGGTGCGCGGCGAACTGATCGGCCACTTCCGGCGGCGACGATGCGGCGGCGATCACGTCGCCGCGGCTGATGTCGATCTCGTCTTCCAGCGTGAGGGTGACCGCGCGCCCCTTGCCGGCGCGCGCGAGGTCGCCATCGCCGTCGAGCAGGCGCGCGACGCGCGAGCGCCGGCCCGACGGCAGCGCGACGATCTCGTCGCCGGGCGCGACCGTGCCGGAGGCGATGGTGCCGGCGAATCCGCGGAAATTCTGATCCGGGCGGCAGACCCACTGCACCGGCAGGCGCAGCGCGGCGTTCTGCGCTTCCCCTGCACCCGCCACATGCACGGTCTCCAGATGCGCCAGCAGCGTCGTGCCTGTGTACCAGGGCATCCGCGTCGAAGGCGCCAGCATGTTGTCGCCATTCAATGCCGAGAGCGGAATGGCGGTGACCTGCGGAATGCCGAGCTGCTCGGCCAGCGCACGGTAATCATCGACGATGCGCGCGAAGATCGCTTCGTCGTAGTCGACCAGATCCATCTTGTTCACCGCCAGCACCACGTGGCGGATGCCCAACAGCGAGACGATGTAGCTGTGGCGGCGTGTCTGGGTGAGCAGACCCTTGCGCGCGTCGACCAGCACGATGGCGAGATCGGCGGTGGACGCGCCAGTGGCCATGTTGCGGGTGTACTGCTCATGGCCGGGACAATCGGCGACGATGAACTTGCGCTGGTCGGTGCTGAAAAAGCGATAGGCGACATCGATGGTGATGCCCTGCTCGCGTTCGGCCTGCAAACCGTCGACCAGCAGCGCGAAATCGATCTGGCCGTTCTGGGTGCCGTGGCGCAGGCTGTCGGCTTCCAGCGCCGCCAACTGGTCGTCCAGCAGCAGCTTGGTGTCGTGCAGCAGCCGGCCGATGAGCGTGCTCTTGCCGTCGTCGACGCTGCCGCAGGTGATGAAACGCAGCAGTTGCTTGTGTTCGTGCTGCTGCAGATAGGTCGCGACCGCGGCATCGGCTTCGAGATTGGTGTCGCGATTGGTGTCGTTGACGATGGCGGACATCAGAAATACCCCTCCTGCTTCTTTTTCTCCATCGAAGCGGAAGGATCCTGATCGATCACCCGTCCCTGGCGTTCCGAGGTGGTGGCGACCAGCATCTCGGCGATGATCTTTTCCAGCGTATCGGCTTCGGATTCGATCGCGCCGGTCAGCGGATAGCAGCCGAGGGTGCGGAAGCGCACGCGCTTGATGGCGGGCGTTTCGCCGTCGCGCATCGGCAGGCGTTCGTCGTCGACCATGATCAGCGCGCCGTCGCGCTCCACCACCGGGCGCTCGGCCGCCAGATACAGCGACGGCACCTCGATCTTCTCGCGATAGATGTACAGCCACACGTCCAGTTCGGTCCAGTTGGAGATCGGGAACACGCGCACCGATTCGCCCTTGTGGATGCGGGTGTTGTACAGGCTCCAGAGTTCGGGTCGCTGGTTCTTCGGATCCCAGCGATGCTGCGCGCTGCGGAACGAGAAGATCCGCTCCTTCGCGCGCGACTTTTCCTCGTCGCGGCGCGCGCCGCCGATGGCCGCGTCGAAACCGTACAGGTCCAGCGCCTGCTTCAAGCCCTGGGTCTTCATCACGTCGGTATGCACGGTGGCGCCGAAGGTGATCGGATTCATGCCCTGGGCCACACCGTCGGCATTGGTATGCACGCGAAGCTCGATGCCGGTTTCCTTCGCACGACGGTCGCGGAACGCGATCATCTCGCGGAACTTCCAGCCGGTGTCGACGTGCATCAGCGGGATCGGCGAGCGCGCGGGCGCGAATGCTTTCTGCAGCAGATGCAGCAGCACCGAACTGTCCTTGCCGACCGAATACAGCATGACCGGGTTGCGGAATTCGGACGCGACTTCGCGCAGGATGTGGATGCTCTCGGCTTCGAGCCGATCGAGATGACTCAGCGCTGGATACGACATGATGTCCTGTGGATATATTGACTGCGAAGAGGCCTGCATTCGATGCTGGCTGACTTTGAAGCGTAACGCGGTGGCATTTTCCATGGCGCAAGTGTGCCTTTTCAGCCAGCGAAGGTCTGATACAGGGTGCGGGTGCTGAGGCCGATCACCAGCAGACCGACCACCGGCATCAGCAGTTTCGGGCGGACGAATCGCACCAGCCACGCGCCGAAGGGCGCCGCAACCACGCCGCCCAGGGCAAGACCCAGCACGATGCTCCAGTGACTGAGGCCGATGGTCATCAGGAACACCACCGAGGCGGTGAGGGTCACGAAGAATTCGACCGCGTTGACGCTGCCCACGGTCAGGCGAAGCTCATGGCCGCGGGCGATCAGGTTGCTGGCGACGATCGGCCCCCAGCCGCCGCCGCCCATCGCGTCCAGCAGCGCGCCGATGAAACCGATCGTGGACACGTGCGAGGTGACCTCGCGCGGCACCAGCTCGCGGAATGCCTTGAACAGGATCACCACGCCCATCAGCAGCAGATAGCCCGCGATCCAGGGTTTGAGCGCGTTGCCGTCGATGGCGGTGAGCAGATAGGCGCCGATGCCCGCACCCAGCATCCCGGGCAGCAGCAACCGCCGGAACAGCTTGCGGTCGATATTGCCGAAGGCATGGTGCGAGACCGCCGAGGCGCCGGTGGTGAAGCACTCGGCCGCATGCACGGTGGCGCTGCTCACCGCAGGCGGCACGCCGAAACCGAGCAACAGGCTGGACGCGGTGACGCCGTAGGCCATGCCCAGGGCGCCGTCGATGAGTTGTGCAGCGAAGCCGATGACGACATACAGCAGAAAATCCGGGGGCAGTTCCATGCAGGGGAGGAGCCGCTGAAGGTTTTCCAGTATCCGTGACGCCCCCCGGCGCAGAAAGTGCGTGCGGGCATAAGCGCATAACGACCGATCCTTTCCGCGCGCAAATGCAGGCGCCTAGGCTGAACGCTCGTCGTTTTCCCCTACCCGGTCCCCAGGCTGCCATGTCCCCCGCCAATACCGCCCCTTCGCCGGCCACGCTCGCCCAGTCGCCGCTGACCGCCGAACCCTACGCCCAGATCGCAAGACTGGTCGATGGCATGGACAGCGCCGGCCTGTGGTGGCTCTCCGGCTATACCGCCGGCCTTGCCCGCGCGCAGGGCGGCGCCATCGCTGCCGCGCCCGCCGCCGCCGAACCTGCGGCCGAGCATGCCGACCGCAGCCGGCTGACCCTTGTCTACGGCAGCCAGACCGGCAATGCCAAACGCATCGCCGAAGCGCTGGCCGCGAAATTCGAAGCCGAAGGCCTGCCCGTCCGCCTGCTCCGCGCCGACGCCTATCCGACTCGGGAGCTGAAGGATGAGCGTTTTCTCGCGATCGTGATCAGCACCCAGGGCGACGGCGACCCGCCGGACGACGCCCGCGCGCTGGTCGAATTCATCGAAGGCAAGCGCGCGCCGCAGCTGCCGCAGCTGCGTTTCGCGGTGCTCGGCCTCGGCGATTCCAGCTACCCGCAGTTCTGCGTGATCGGCCAGCGCCTCGATGCGCGTCTCGAAGCCCTGGGCGCGCAGCGCTGGGTGGCCCGCGCCGACGCCGATCTCGATATCGACACCATAGCCGCGCCGTGGTCCACCCAGGTGCTGGCGGAAGCCAAGGACGCCCTGAAGCCGCGCCCGCAGTTGGCGAGTGTGACGCCGCTGCGTCCGCATGCCGCCGCGCCGGTGGCATGGACCCGCGAGCGCCCGTTCGCCGCCGAGCTGCTGGCGAACCTGCCGATCACCGGCCGCGGCTCGGACAAGGACATTCGTCATCTGGAGCTGTCGCTGGCCGACAGCGGCCTCGATTACGAGCCCGGCGACGCGCTGGGTGTGTGGGTCGAGAACCCGCCTGCGCTGGTGCAGGCCATCGCCGAGGCGCTCGACCTGGACGCCGACGCACCGGTGACCTTCGGCATCCAGACCCTGCCGCTGCGCGAATGGCTGGGCCGCAAGCGCGAGATCACCCGTCTCAGCCGCCCTTTCATCGCCACCCACGCCGCGCACGCCGGCAGCGACGCGCTCAACCGGCTGCTCGCGCCGGACCAGCGCGACGGCCTGACCGCGCTGATGGCGCAGTCGCAGATCGTCGATCTGCTGCTCGAACACCCCGGCGCGTGGACCGCGGAGGCGCTGATCGAAGCCCTGCGCCCGCTGCAGCCGCGGCTGTATTCCATCGCCTCCAGCCGCAAGGCGGTCGGCGACGAAGCGCATCTCACCGTCGCTCATATCGAATATCGCCACGGCGACGCGCTGCGCTGGGGCGCGGCCTCGCACCATCTCGCCAGCCGCGAGGAAGGCGCGTCGCTGCCGGTCTACATCGAACGCAACGAACGCTTCCGCCTGCCCACCGACGCCGCGCGCGACGTGATCATGATCGGCCCGGGCACCGGCGTCGCCCCGTTCCGCGGCTTCGTGCAGGAGCGCAGCGTCATCGGTGCATCGGGACGCAACTGGCTGCTGTTCGGCAACCCGCACGCGCGCAGCGATTTCCTTTACCAGATCGAATGGCAGGACGCGCTCAAGCGCGGCGAACTGCACCGTCTCGACCTCGCGTTCTCGCGCGACCAGGCGCACAAGGTCTATGTGCAGGACAAGCTGCGCGAACACGGCCGCACCCTGTTCGACTGGCTGGAAGGCGGCGCGCACCTCTACGTCTGCGGCGACGCCACGCGCATGGCCAAGGACGTGCACGCCGCACTGCTCGACGCGATCGCCATCCACGGCGGCAAGTCGGCCGAAGACGCCAACGATTACCTCAACACTCTGCAATCGCAGGGCCGTTATTCGCGGGACGTGTATTGAGATGGACATCCTGATATGAGCGCCCATTCGGTCGAAGACATCAAACAGCAGAGCGGCCGTCTGCGCGGCACGCTGGTCGAATCGCTGTCGAACCGGATCACCGGCGCGCTAGCCGACGACGATCAGACCCTGATCAAGTATCACGGCAGCTACCAGCAGGACGACCGCGACGTGCGCGACGAGCGCCGCCGGCAGAAGCTCGAGCCCGACTTCTCGTTCATGATCCGCACCCGCACGCCGGGCGGCGTGGTCACACCGGCGCAGTGGCTGAAGCTCGACACCATCGCGACCACCTTCGCCGAGCGCGGCCTGCGCGTCACCACCCGTCAGGCCTTCCAGTTCCACGGCGTGATCAAGGGCGAACTCAAGCCGACCATGCAGGCGATCAACGCCGCGCTGATGGACACCCTCGCCGCCTGCGGCGACGTCAACCGCAATATCGCGGTCGCCTCCAATCCTTATCTCTCGCAGGTGCATACCGCGGTGCAGGCGCAGGCCGAAGCCGTGTCCAAGCACCTGCTGCCCAACAGCCGCGCCTACTACGAAATCTGGCTGGACGAGGAAAAGGTCGCCGGCAGCGGTGAAGAAGAAGAGCCGATCTACGGTGCGACCTATCTGCCGCGCAAGTTCAAGATCGCGTTCGCAGTGCCGCCCAGCAACGACGTCGACGTGTTCGCGCAGGATCTGGGCTTCATCGCGGTCGTCGGCGATGACGGCGCGCTGCTCGGCTACAACGTCAGCGTCGGCGGTGGCATGGGCGCGACCCACGGCGATGCCGAAACCTATCCGCGCATCGCGGATGTGATCGGCTTCATCGCACCGGATCAGGTGATTCCGGTCGCCGAAGCCGTGGTCACCGCCCAGCGCGACTGGGGCAACCGCGCGGTGCGCAAGCGCGCACGGCTGAAGTACACCATCGACGATCACGGCCTTGAGGCGTTCAAGCTCGAAGTCGCGCGTCGCGCCGGGATTACCTTCGCGCCGGCGCATGCGTTCGCGTTCGCGCACAACGCCGACGAATTCGGCTGGCACCAGGGCGACGACGGCCGCTGGCATCTGACCCTGCGCATCCTCTCCGGCCGCATCTGGGACCGGGACGGCGTACATCACCTCACGGGCCTGCGCGAAATCGCCAAGTTGCTCGATGCCGCTGGCGGTCCGTCGGAATTCCGCCTCACCGCCAACCAGAACATGCTGATCGCGAATCTCGACGACGCGCAGCGCGTGCTGATCGACCAACTGGTCGGCGAATACGCGCTGGACACGCATCGCGAAGCCTCGCCGCTGCGCAAGGCCGCGCTGGCCTGCGTCGCCTTGCCGACCTGCGGTCTGGCGATGGCCGAAGCCGAACGCTATCTCCCCGCATTCGTCGATCGCCTCGAAGCGGTGATGGCCAACAACGGCCTCGACGGCAACGATCTGCACCTGCGCATCAGCGGCTGCCCGAACGGCTGCTCGCGGCCGTATCTGGGCGAAATCGCCCTGGTCGGCAAGGCGCCCGGCCGCTACAACCTGATGCTGGGCGCCGACCACCGCGGCCAGCGCCTGAACACGCTGTACCGCGAAAACATCGACGAAACCACCATCCTCGACACCCTCGATCCGCTGTTCCGACAGTACGCCGCCGAGCGCACCGATGCCGAACGTTTCGGCGACTTTCTGGTCCGCAGCGGCATCGTGGCCGGTAAAGCATTGCCACTGGAGTTGATCGCATGAGCCTTCCCGACCCGATCACCGCGGCCGAATCGCCGCAGGCCCTCGCCGAACTGAACCGCTGGCTCGCCACGAAAACGGCGCCGGAGCGCGTGCAGTGGGCGGTCGAACACCTCGCCGGCCATCACGCGCTGTCGTCGAGCTTCGGCGCACAGGCCGCGGTCGCGCTGCACATGACCACCCAGGCGAAGCCGGACATCCCGGTGATCCTGGTCGACACCGGCTACCTGTTCCCGGAAACCTACCTCTTCGTCGATGAGTTGACCGAACGCCTGTCGCTGAATCTCAAGGTCTACCGCCCGCAGATGGGCATCGCGTGGATGGAAGCGCGCCACGGCAAACTGTGGGAAAACGGCATCGACGGCATCCAGCGTTACAACCAGCTGCGCAAGGTCGAGCCGATGCAGCGCGCGCTGCGCGACCTCGGCGTGCGCACCTGGATCGCCGGCCTGCGCCGCAGCCAGACCAGCACGCGCGCCGCCATCGACTTCCTCGAACTGCGCGACGGCCGCTGGAAGCTGCACCCCATCGCCGACTGGACCGATCGCGACATCTGGCAGTACCTCGAAGCCAATAACCTGCCCTACCACCCGCTGTGGCACGAAGGCTACGTCTCCATCGGCGACATCCACACCACCCGTCGCCTCGAAGACGGCATGGACGCGGAAGACACCCGCTTCTTCGGTCTCAAGCGCGAGTGCGGCCTGCACGAAGACTGGACGGAGCTGGCGAAGAGCGCCTGAGCGCCCTGGAAATCCGCCAATGGAACCGTAGAGCGGCCTTCAGGCCGCTGCATTTGAATCCATGAACAGCGGCCTGAAGGCCGCTCTACGTACGGTTTGTCGCGGCGATCGTCGCGCAGCCATCGTGGCCCGGCCGGGTCGCGCATGCATGCCGCAGCCATCCGCGCGACAATACGCGGTCCGGCGGCCTGTCGCCGCCTCGAATCCGGACCGTAATGTCTTCATCGCCCCACCCCGCGCACGACGACGCATTCGACCCGCCGAGCGCCGCCGCTGAGCGCGGCCCCGAAGCGCTCGCCGCCGATGCCCGCGCCTGCATCGCCTTCCTCGACGCAGTGGCCGCCGACCGCGACCTGCTCGACCGTTTGCCCGCCGAAGATCGCGGGCGGCTGCATCAGGCGGTGGCGAGCGTCTACCACCCGGATCCGGTGCTGCGCCGGCAGAAGATGAAGGCCGCCGAGCGCGCGCGCAACGCCGCGCAGGTCGCGCGCGAGGAAGCCGTGCTGCACGAGACCGGCATCCGCGAACTGCGCCGCCGGCCGGTGTTCACCACGCCGAATTACTTCCCGCCCCAGGATTTCGTCGCCGATGATCGCGACAGCGACGCGCCGGAGCCGCGCGAGTCGGTCGAACCGCAGCATTGTTATGTCTGCAAGCAGAAATATTCGCTGATCCATCATTTCTACGATCAGCTATGCCCGGCCTGCGCCGAGTTCAATTTCCTCAAGCGCACCGAAACCGCCGACCTGCGCGGCCGCGTCGCGCTGCTGACCGGCGGCCGGGTCAAGATCGGCTACCAGGCCGGGCTCAAACTGCTGCGCGCGGGCGCGACGCTGATCGTGACCACGCGCTTCCCGCGCGACTCGGCCGCACGCTACGCCGAAGAACCGGATTTCGGCGATTGGGCCGACCGTCTTGAAATCTTCGGGCTGGATCTGCGCCATACCCCGAGCGTCGAAGCCTTCTGTCGCGAACTGGTCGCGACCCGCGACCGCCTCGACTTCATCGTCAACAACGCCTGCCAGACCGTGCGCCGTCCGCCCGAGTTCTACGCGCACATGATGGAAGGCGAAACCGCCGCCGCGCACGACGTGCCCAAGCATCTGCGCAAGTTGCTGGGCGGCTACGAAGGCCTGCGCCAGTACGCGATGCTGCCCGAAGGCGCGGATGGTTCTTCGCTGTCGGTACAGGGGCGCGGCAGCGACCGCGACGCGCTGGCCGGCAACGCGCTCATGGGCATCGCGCGCGCCGCCGAGCTGTCGCAGATTCCGCTGCTGGCCGAGGAAATGGTCGGCCAGCAGCATCTGTTCCCGCAGGGCCGTCTCGATCAGGACCTGCAGCAGATCGATCTGCGCACGCGCAATTCATGGCGACTGCTGATGGCCGAAGTGCCGTCGGTGGAGCTGCTGGAAGTGCAACTGGTGAACGCGATCGCGCCGTTCATCATCAACGCGCGCCTGAAGCCGCTGATGATGCGCAGCCGCGACGGGGAAGCGCCGTCGCGCGACAAGCACATCGTCAACGTCTCCGCGGTCGAAGGCCAGTTCTACCGCAAGTTCAAGACCACCCGCCATCCGCACACCAACATGGCGAAGGCGGCGCTGAACATGATGACCCGCACCGCCGCCACCGATTACCACGGCGATGGCATCCACATGAACGCGGTCGACACCGGCTGGGTCACCGACGAGGATCCCGCGGACCTCGCCGCGCGCAAGGTCATCGAGGAACGCTTCCACCCGCCGCTGGACATCGTCGACGGCGCCGCGCGCATCGTCGACCCGATCATCGACGGCATCAACACAGGTCGGCATGTCTGGGGGCAGTTTCTGAAGGATTACAAGCCGACCGATTGGTGATCGAGCGAGGCCTTCATCGGAAGGATTCGCTGCATGACGCTGCGCAGCGGGAAGCGTGCCGCGCAGCTATGGTGGCACGTCGCGGCAAGCGTGATTCAAGCCCTGTCCTATCGGAAGGTCGCGCATGCGGCGATCTTCGATCGCAATCGAAGTCAAGGGCCTCCAAGGCTCACCGCCCTACAGATCAGGGCGTATCCGTTCTTGCGTGCCTCGACGCTGATGCGTGCTGCGATGCGCATGGCGCTACGCATGGTCGGCGTCGATATCAAAACACCTCCACGCTCATGGATCGCAAGCATGATCTCCACCGCCTCTTCCCGGCTTTTCTCCATGTGATTCATCAATGCATCGACCACGAAGTCCATGGGAGTCGTGTGATCGTTCAATATCTCGACCCCCGTGGCGAAATCCTTCGGCGCACTGCGTTCTGACGAAGCAATCCACATTTCCGAGGCATCGACAAGCGGGGAACCCACTGGCTCGAATATGGCCAATGGCTCTCTTCCCATAAGCCTGAGCAGGACATAGCCGTCCGTCGCGATGCCATCGGATTCCTTCAATGGAATGAGGTTCATGACCAGCATGAAGACATTCACGAACAGGAATGTCGCAGCCATGCATTTTCCGAACAGCGATACCGGAAACCCGAACCAGGCAACGTACAGGGCGGTCAACGCCAACAGGAGCAACTGCGCCAGGAGTCCGGCGGCGTACACCAGAAACGCCTCACGGACGGTACGTGGCGCTTCGATGTGGCACGCCCCGCCGACCCCGGAAATCTCGATCGCGAACACGTCCAGGCCCGACCAGCGTGCAGCGGCTGCATGACCGAATTCGTGAATTCCAACGAGGATTATGTATCCGAAGCAATAATAGGCCGCTGCCTCGAGATCGAAGCCGCCCCAGAGGGAAATCGTGATGCCGCCCACTGGAAAGGACCAATGGATGAACAGAGGGACGCCTCGGATGGTCGCCATTTCAAAGTAACCACGGCGGCTTCCAGCATCCTGCGTCGGAGATGGCGGCCTCTCGCGGTGTTGCGGGGTATCGAACATCACCCAATCGAGCCGCTTGACGAGCATATACCACAGCCAGCTACCGATGACAGCGATGGGCGCGAATATCGCCAGCGCCAGCAGCCCCTCGAAGCGGACGGCTTCGAACTCCCGGGCTTGCTCTTGCAACTGAGCCAACTCCGGCGCATATCGATGCACGAACCACATGCTGACGATGAACAATGCGACGAAGACGGGAACGATGGTGAGACCGAACGGATATTTCAGCGCAGGATGAAAATTCAAGTTGCGCGTCACGATGTACGTTGCGGGAATGTAGATGATTGCTATCAGCAAAAGGAGCAACACCACCGCTGATTGATTCATGGCATCCGCTCCGAGTCCAAATCCTTGGGATAATCGATGTATTGCAGCACGACGAACCGTCGACGCATTGGCTGGCCCGCAGCCCGCTGCGTCCGGCTCCAGCGTCTGCTGTCCAACATGGGAACGTCAACCAGCAACATCAAAATAGACCAGTCGCTCGCCGAAACCGTCATTCCAGACAGGATCAGATCGGCATCGAAGTCTTCGATCGGTCACCTTGCGCGACTACAGAACTCGAATTCACACCCCCGCCGCATGCCGCCAGAGCGCGCGATTGAGCGGCGCGATCTTCCCCGCCAGGCCCAGCGCGTGCCCGCGCAGCAGCGTGGTCGCGACGTGATCGTTGGAAAACACGCGATTGATCGCGCTGAAGGCGTAGGCGGACGCGGTGGCGTCGCTGCGACGCGCACGGGCCCAGCGCGCGAGGCGGTGCGGGGCGCTCCAGTCGACGCGGCGCTGCTGCGCGGCGGCAACGCTATCGCGCAGCGCGGAGACATCGCGCAGGCCGAGGTTGACGCCCTGCCCGGCCAGCGGATGCACGACGTGCGCGGCGTCGCCGATGGCGAGCACGCGGCCGGCGACATAGGCGTCGGCGAGCTGGCGTCGCAGCGGGAAGGCGATGCGCGGGCTCAGCGGACGCACGTCGCCGAGGCGCGAGGCGAACGCGCGGGTGAGTTCTTCCGCGAAGGCCGCATCGTCGAGTTCGGCGACGCGCGCGGCTTCGGCGTCCGGCAACGTCCAGACGATCGAGGACACGTTCTGCGCATCGGCGGTCGCAGCGCATGGCAGGAACGCCAGCGGCCCGGTCGGCAGGAAACGCTGCCATGCGGTGTCTTCGTGCGCGCGGTCAGTGGCGACGTAGGCGACCACGCCGCGCTGGCCGTAGTCTTCGGTGTTCATGCCGATGCCGGCGAGCTCGCGCAGCGTCGACTGCCCACCGTCGGCGGCGATGGCGATGCGCGCTTCGACGCGCAGGCCGTCGTCGAGTTCCAGCGTCGCACTGTCTTCATTTTGTTCCAACGCAACCACGCGTGCGGGGCAGCGCACGGTCACGTTCGAGCGCCGCAGCGCGGCCCACAGCCGGTCCTGCAGCAGCGCGTGTTCGATGATCCAGCCGAGCTGCTTCACCGCGAACGCATCCGCATCGAAGCGCAGTTCCTCGCCGCCGGCCGCGTCCCACACGCGCATGCGCCGGTAGGGATGCGCGCGCGCGTCGCGCACTGCGTCCCAAACGCCGAGCGATTCGAACAGCGCCGCGCTGTCGGGCGCAAAGGCGTACACGCGCGGATCGGCTTCCGCCGACCGCCATGCCGGCGGTTCGGCGTGCTCGATCAGAGTGACCTGCAGGCCCTGCTGCGACAGCGCCAGCGCGCAGGCGGCGCCGACCACGCCGCCACCGACGACGGCGGCATCGGCGAGACGGCCGGTGGAGGTTCGACGATCGCCGCTACGGCTCTCGCTCATTCGACGGTTCATGCGGCCACCTCACGACAGAGTTGCGGCACATCGCCGCGATAGCCCATCGCGCCGCCGACCAGCATCGCGCGCAGCGCAGGGTCGTTTTCGAGCGCGAACAGACCGAGGCTGCGCAGCGGCGACACCGATGGGGACGGATTCGACGTCCAGCGCGCGAGACCGTCGGAGAACGCGATGGTGCGTTCGCGATCGTCGCGGCGACGACGTGCGTATTCGGCCAGCACCGATGCGCTGCCGGCGTCTTCGCCGCGCGCGCGGCCGGCCTCGATGCATTCGACCAGGGTCAGCGCATCGCGCAGACCGAGGTTGAAGCCCTGCGCACCGATGGGATGCAGGCTCTGCGCGGCGTTGCCGACCATCACTGCGCGCGGCGCGACGATGCGCTGCGCCAGCGTGCGCACGATCGGATAGGCGCTGCGCGGGCCGGCGTCGAGCAGACGCCCGGCGCGCCAGCCGAAGACGCGCTGCAGTCGCTGCAGATACGCCGCATCGTCGAGCGCCGCCACTGCATCAACCTCGTCGCTGGCGACGCCATGGATGGTGCCGTAATGACCATCGCCCCGCGGCAGCACCGCGGTCGGGCCGTGATCGGTCAATCGCTCCCAGGCGGTGCCGTCGGGCGCGCGCTCGGCGCGAACGCGGGCGACGAACAGGGTCTGGCGGTAGTCGTAGTGTTCGACCTCGATCCCCAGCGCCTCGCGCACCGCGCTGGCGGTGCCGTCGGCGGCCACCACAAGTCTCGCGGCGATGAGGCGTTCGCCGCCGACAGCTGCCACGCGCGCCTGGCGCAGGCCGTCGACCGAGTTTTCAGCGAAACCGATAAAGCGCGCGGGACGGTAGCGGGTGAGGCGCGGCAGGTCGTCGAGCTTCGACGCCAGCGCCTCGCCGAAATCGCGCGCCACCACCACCTGGCCGAACGCCGCGCGTCCGTAATCGGCGGCGTTCAACAGTACCCGGCCGAAGTCCCCATGGCGACTGATGTGGATGCGGGCGATGGCGCCGGTGGGCGCGCGCAGGCGCGGCAGCACGTCGAGCGCGCGCAGGGCGTTGACGGTGGCCTCGGCGAAGCTGAGATTGCGCTGGTCGAATACCGCCGGCAGCGCACCGGACGGCGCGGCCTCAAGCAGGGCGACATCGATGCCCAGGCGGTCCAATGCGATCGCCAGACTGGCGCCGACCAGGCCGCCGCCAACGATCAGGACATCGTGGGACGCCGCTGCGGGCGCGGCCGAGGGACTGGAAAGAGACTGCAGGGCGGGGTCGGGCGTGGACATTGCGTTATGCTAACCCTCTGTGTTCACTTTCGCCTGCGACCGCCGATGACCGCTCACGCTTCCTCTTCTTCTTCGGGCCACGACGCCAAGCGCGCCGGCCTGCTGGCCCCGGGTCCGCTGCTGCTGGCCACCATGATCGTGCTGGCTGCGCTGAGCCGCCTGCTGCCGCACCCGCCGAATTTCTCGCCGGTGGAAGCGATGGCGCTGTTCGGCGGCGCCTATTTCGCGAGCCGCGCCTGGGCCATCGTCGTACCGCTGATCGCGATGGTGCTGTCCGACATCGCCCTGGGCCTGATGTTCGGCGGCAGCTACATGAGTTACGTCGCCAGCCTCTCCTTCTGGTCGGTGTACGTCTGTATCGCGCTGTCCACGGTGCTGGGTTTCGGTTTGCGCGGCAAGGTCAACGGCGCCAACGTGCTGGGCTATTCGCTGATCGGTTCGGTGCTGTTCTTTGCGGTCACCAACTTCACCACCTGGTTCGGTTCGACGATGTATCCCCAGACCGGCAGCGGTCTGGTTGCGGCCTACGTCGCAGGCATCCCGTTCTTCAAGTGGACGGTGCTGGGCACCCTGTTCTACGCGGCGGTGATGTTCGGCGGCTTCGCGCTGCTGCGCCGTCAGGCGCCGGCGCTGCGGGCGCAGACGGTCTGAATCATCGAAACCCTACTTTAGGAGCGGCTTCAGCCGCGATCTTTCTCTTCGTCACGCGAGAGCATCGCGGCTGAAGCCGCTCCTGCGAAGAGCTGCGGATATCAGGAATCGCCATGGGTAATCGTCTTTCCAAGATCTACACCAAGACCGGCGATGACGGTTCGACCGGCCTGGGCGACGGCAGCCGGGTGTCGAAGGATTCGGCGCGGGTCACCGCTTACGGCACCGTCGATGAGGCCAATTCCGCCATCGGCGTACTGTTGGCCTGCGACGTGCCGGACGATATCCGCGCGCTGCTGACCACCGTCCAGCATCAGATGTTCGATCTCGGCGGCGAGCTGTGCATCCCCGGCCACGCCGCGATCGACGATGCCGACATCGAGCGCCTCGAACAGCAGCTCGATCACTACAACGACCCACTGCCGGCGCTGAAGGATTTCATCCTGCCGGCCGGCGGCGAAGCCGCGGCGCGCTGCCACCTGGCGCGCACCATCGTCCGCCGCGCCGAGCGCGAATCGGTGACCCTCTCGCATCACGACGCCGTACGGCCGCAGGCGATCCGCTATCTCAACCGGCTGTCGGATCTGCTGTTCGTGCTGGCGCGGGTGCTGGCGCGGCACAGCGGGCACGGCGAAGAGTTGTGGAACCACGAGCGTCGCCAGCGCCAGAAATGAGCCTTCCGGTCTTCACCCACAGCGCCTGCCTGGCCCACGACACCGGGCCGACCCACGCCGAAAGCCCGGCGCGGCTGGCTGCGGTGACCACTGGACTGCGCGAAACCTACCCGGACCTGGACTGGCGCGATGCGCCCCGCGCCACGCGCGGCCAACTGCTGCGCGTGCACGCCGAATCGCTGCTGCATGCGGTGCTGGAAACCCGACCGAACGAGCGGATCTGGCTCGATCCCGACACCGTCCTGTCGCCGGCCTCGGCCGAAGCCGGCCTACGCGCCGCCGGGGCGGTGGTGGCCGCGGTGGAGCTGGTGCTGCACGGCGAAAGCAAGCGCGCGTTCTGCGCGGTGCGTCCGCCGGGTCACCACGCCACCGCGACCGCAGCGATGGGCTTCTGCCTGTTCAACTCGATCGCGGTCGGCGCCGCGCATGCGCTGGACAAATTCGGCCTGTCGCGGATCGCGATCGCCGACTTCGATGTGCATCACGGCAACGGTACCCAGGCGATCTTCGATCTGGAACCGCGGGTGGTCTTCGCCAGTTCGCACCAGATGCCGCTCTACCCCGACAGCGGCCATGTCACCGAACGCGGCATCAACAACATCTTCAATGCGCCGCTGCCGCCCGGCGCGGCCAGCGCGCAGTTCCGCGACGCGTGGCGCAACCGGCTGCTGCCGCAACTCGACGCTTTCCGCCCGCAGCTGGTGATGATCTCGGCAGGCTTCGACGCCCACCGCCTCGACCCGCTCGCGCAGGTGCAGTTGGAAGCGGAGGATTTCGACTGGATCACCCGCGAACTGGTCGCCATCGCCGAACGCCACGCCGACGGCCGCGTGGTCTCCAGCCTCGAAGGCGGCTACGACATGCAGGGTCTGCGCGAATCGTGCGTCGCGCACGTGGGCGCGCTGCGGGGCTGAACCCGGCAGCGGGCCGCCATGATCCCGCGTTGCCGCACCGGGGCGGATGCGTCAAGCTAGCCAAGATCTGTCTCAAGCCTGGTTGAACGCGTGCGCAAAAAACTCCGTCTGCTGCCGTTGCCCTTCTGCATCGCCCTCTCGTTGTCCGCGCAAGCCGCCGACGAACGCCCGGAGGATTGGGCCCTGTGCCCGATCGAGGACGCGGTTCCGGCCTTCGCGACGGATCTGGCGCCGCAGGAAGGGCTGAATATCGGCGACCCCACCCAGCAGGCCACCGACATCGATGGCGACTCGCTGGACGGCACCGAAGGCGAGGTGGTGAATCTCAGCGGCAATGTGTTCCTGCGCCGCGGCGAACAGTTGCTGTCGACCGACCGCCTCAGTTTCGACCAGGAAAAGCAGACCTACACCGCCGAAGGCAACGTGCGCTACCAGGATCGCGGCATGCGCCTCATCGCCGCCCGCGCCAAGGGCGACCAGAGCAAGGACACGCACGAACTGGAAGACCTGAAATACCAGTTGGTCCGTCGTCGCGGCAACGGCGGCGCGGAGCGCATCACCATGCAGGGCAGCGAAGGCTCGCTGTACGGCTCGACGTATTCCACCTGCCCGCCCGAGGCCCGCCGCTGGGAACTGCGCGCCCAGCGCATCGACGTGAACACCGAGGAAGGCATGGGCACCGCCCGCAACGCCACCCTGCGTGTGGGCAGGATTCCGGTGCTGTATCTGCCGTGGTTCCGGTTCCCGATCGACGACCGCCGCCGCACCGGCCTGCTGTATCCGGCCATTTCCTCGTCGGGACGCAACGGTTTCGACTGGCGCCAGCCGATCTATCTGAATCTGGCGCCGAACTACGATGCCACCCTCAATCCGCGATGGATGAGCAAGCGAGGCCTGCAGTTGGGCGGCGAATTCCGCTATCTCACCGAGACCGGCAACGGCGTGTTCGACGCCGCATTTCTGCCGTCCGACAAGCTGACCGACCGCGGGCGCGAAGACGAAATCGCCGACGGCGTGCCGGAAGAGAACCGTCGCAAGGACAACCGCGGCTATCTGCGCTTCAACGGCGTGCAGGGCTTCGGCCCGCACTGGCAGGCGCGCAGCAATATCGCCTGGATCAGCGACACCCGGTTCCTGGACGACGCCAGCAATACCCTGAACGGCAGCTCGGCCTCGTTCGTGACCAGCGACATCGGCCTGTATGGTCGCGGCCGCAATTGGGAGGCGACGATCATGGCCGACCATTCGCAGTTGGCCGACTACACCCTGCGCGACAGCAACCTGCCCTTCAACCGTCTCCCGCGCGGCCATGTGCGCTGGGAACGCGAGTTCGCGAAGTCGTTGACCGCCGGCATCGATGCCGAGATCGTGCGCTTCGACCACGACCAGTTCTCCGACGGCAGCCGCGTCGACCTGCGGCCCTTCGTCAGTCTGCCCCTGCAGGGCGACAGCTGGTTCATCAAACCGACCCTGGCATGGCGCTACACCGGCTACCAGCTCGGCGGCGACGCCAGCGACCGCGCCATCACCTATGCCCAGCGCAACGGCCTGGATGCGACCGATCCACTGGTACTCGCGCCGCTGATCCAGCAGTTCCGCGACAGCAGCCCTACCCGCAGCCTGCCGGTGACTACGCTGGACGCCGGGCTGTATTTCGACCGCGACATGCGCTGGGGCGACGAGGCTTTCCTCAACACGCTCGAGCCGCGGATCTTCTATTACAACGCGCCCTACCGCGACCAGTCCGGCATTCCGCTGTTCGACACCCGCCCGCTCACCTTCGGCTGGGGCCAGTTGTTCCGCGACAACCGCTATTCCGGCGCCGACCGCCAGGCCGACGGCAACCAGCTCACGCTGGCCGTCTCCACCCGCTTCATCCGCGAATCCGACGGCCTGGAAAAGCTGGCGGCCAGCATCGGCCAGATCCGCTATTTCGACGACTCGCGGGTCACGGTGCCGGGCGAGAATCCGATCGACCAGGGCAAATCGGCCTGGGTGGTCGACACCAGCTATGCGCCGAACGACCGCTGGACGATCGGCGGTTCCTACCAGTGGGATCCGAAAGCCGGCCGCCGCGATCTGGCCAGCCTGCGCACCCGCTACCTGATCGGCGACGACGGCATCGTCAATCTCAGCTACCGCTACCGCCGCGATCTGCTGGAGCAGGCGGACCTGTCGTTCCTGTATCCGATCAACCCCAACTGGAGCGTGGTCGGCCGCTACTACTATTCGTTGAAGGACAGCCAGTTGCTGGAAGGCATCGCCGGCGTGCAGTGGGAAAGCTGCTGCCTGGCCGTGCGGCTGGTCGGCCGCCGCTACCTGCGCGGCCGCAGCGGCGAGCTCAACAATGCCATTCAGCTGGAGATCGAACTGAAGGGGTTAGGCTCCGCAGGGCCCGACACGGAAGGCCGTCTGCGCCGTGCTATCCTCGGCTACTACCGCGAGGATCTGTCCCTCGTCCCGCCCCCCCAGACACGCGGTGGCGGCGAACTCCCCTCTTCAGACTCTGTCCCATGATCCGATCGTTCCGCTGCGCCATCGCTGCCCTGCTTATCGCTGGCAGCCTCTCCGCCTTCGCCCAACAACCGCTGGACAGGATCGCCGCGGTGGTGGATGAGGACATCATCCTGCAGAGCGAGCTCGAACGCGCCGTCGCCAACATCCGCGGCCAGTATGCGGGCCGCGAGGCCCAGCTGCCGCCCGCCGACGTGCTGCAGCGCCAGGTGCTGGAGCGCCTGATCCTGATACGTCTGCAGACTGCGCGCGCAGCCACCACCGGCATGCGCGTCACCGACGAGGAAGTCGACGCCGCCGTCGCCAATATCGCCCGCGAAAACAAGCTGACTTCGGAGCAACTGCGCCAGCAGTTGGCCAAAGACGGCCTGAGCTTCGCCGACTTCCGCATCTCGCTGCGCGATGAAATCGTGGTCCAGCGCCTGCGCCAGCGCTTCGCGCAGGGCCGCATCAGCGTCAGCGACGCCGAAGTCGATACCGCGCTGAAGGCGCAGGCCGGCGGCAATACCCAATACCGTCTCGCGCACATCCTGGTGGCCCTGCCCGAAGGCGCCACCGCCGAGCAGATCACCACCGGCGAGCGCAAGATCGAAGGCATCAAAGGTCTGCTCGACCGTGGCGAGATGGAATTCAGCGCCGCTGCGGTGCGCTACTCCGACAGCCCCAACGCGCTGGAAGGCGGCAACCTCGGCTGGCGTGCCCTCGATCAGATTCCGACCAGTTTCGCCGGCACGATCAGCAGCATGGAAATCGGCAAGGTCATTGGCCCGATCCGCGGTCCGAACGGGTTCCAGCTGATCAAGCTGGAAGAAACCCGCAACGCCCAGGCCGGCGACGCCAGGATGGTCACCCAGTATCAGGCCAGCCACATCCTGATCCGCACCGAAGAAGGCGGCAGCGACGCGGCCGCCAAGGCCAAGCTGGAAACCCTGCGCGCCCGCATCGCCGGCGGCGCCGATTTCGCCGAACTGGCCAGCAAGGATTCCCAAGACAACATCAGCAAGGTGCGCGGCGGCGATCTCGGCTGGTTCGCGCAGGACGACTTCGGCCCCGAATTCGGCGCCCAGGTGTCGACCCTCGCCGATGGTCAGGTCTCCGCACCGTTCAAGACCCAGGCGGGCTGGCACCTCGTCAAGCGCGCCGGCACCCGTCAGACCAACGTCACCGACGAAAACCGTCGCAGCCAGGTCCGCGAGAGCATCGGCCAGCGCAAGCTGGAAGACGAGTGGAACCGCTTCCTGCGCGAACTGCGCGGCGAGGCGTTCATCGATATCCGCATCGGCGCCGCTACCGCCGCTGCCGGCGCAGGCTGATCCCGACGCAGGATGATCGCGCCCAACCGCCTGCGATGACACGACGCCCCCGACTCGCGCTGGTTCCGGGCGAGCCGGCCGGCATCGGCCCGGAACTCGTCGTCCGCGCCGCCCAGCGCGACTGGGATGCGCAACTGATCGCCTACGCCGACCGCGACACCCTGCTGCGCGCGGCGGAGGCCATCGGCCTGCCACTGCGTCTGATCTCTCCCAACGACCCCAGTGCAGCTGGCCCCGGCCGGCTGGCACTGGTCGAAATTCCGCCGATCAAGGCCAGTCGTTTCGGCCATCCCGAGCCGCGCAACGCGCGCACCACCATCGGTGCGATGGAAACCGCCGCCAACGCCTGCCTGCAGGGCCTGTGCGACGGACTGGTCACCGGCCCGGTCAACAAGGCCGCGATCAACGACGGCGGCATCCCCTACACCGGCACCACCGAACTGCTGGCCGCGCAGGCGCGCTGCGATGTGGTGATGATGCTCGCCAACGACATCGTCCGGGTCGCGCTGGCCACCACGCATCTGCCGCTGCGCGAAGTCGCCGATGCGATCACCGCCGACGGCCTCGAACGCACCCTCTGCATCCTGCACGCCGCGCTGCGCGAGGACTTCGGCATCGCCGCGCCGCGGATCGCCGTGCTTGGCCTGAACCCGCACGCGGGCGAGGACGGCCACCTGGGCCGCGAAGAACTCGACATCATGATTCCGCTGCTCGACCGGCTGCGCGGCGAAGGCTGGACGCTGATCGGGCCGCTGCCGGCCGACACCGCCTTCCTGCCCGCGAAGCTGACCGGCTTCGACGCGGTGCTGGCGATGTACCACGACCAGGGCCTGCCGGTGCTGAAATACAGCGGTTTCGAGCGCGCGGTGAACCTCACCCTCGGCCTGCCCTACCCGCGCGTCGCGGTGGATCACGGCACCGCGCTGGAGCTGGCCGGCCGCGGTATCGCCGACCCGTCGAGCCTGTTCGCCGCGATCGAAACCTGCACGCGACTCGCGTCCGCGCGCATCGCGCGCACGGGCGCGGCGTGAGCGACGCTGTGCCCGGAACCGATGGCTCGACCATCGACTGGAACGACTTCCTGAAAGTCGAACTGCGCGTCGGCCGGGTGATCTCGGCCGAGCCTTTTCCCGAAGCGCGCAAACCTGCCTACGTGCTGCGCGTCGACTTCGGTCCGCAGATCGGCGTGCGCACATCCAGCGCACAGATCACCGCACATTACTGGCCGGAAGAGCTGGTCGGCCGGCAGGTGGTGGCGGTGGTGAATTTTCCGCCGAAACAGATCGGGCCAATGATGTCGGAATGCCTGATCACCGGCTTCCACGACGCGGACGGCGCGGTCGCGCTGTGCGTTCCCGACCGCGATGTGCCGCTGGGCACCCGCCTGCTATGAAGTGTTTATCGTGAAGCCAGCGCCTGCCGTGAAAGGAACGCAGACATGACCCTCGGATTCCGCGAACCCGCGAAAAAATCGCTGGGCCAGCACTTCCTGCACGAACGCGGCGTCGTCGACAAGCTGGTCATGGCGATCGACCCGCGACCGGGCGACCGCATCGTCGAGATCGGCCCGGGTCAGGGCGCGTTGACCTTCCCGCTGCTGGACCGGCACGGCGCGCTGACCGCGATCGAATTCGACCGCGACCTGCTGGCACCGCTGACCGCCGCCGCGACATCGCACGGCGAACTCACGCTGATCAATTCCGACGTGATGAACGTCGATTTCACGGCGCTTGCTGACGGCATCCCCTTCCGCCTGGTCGGCAACCTGCCCTACAACCTGTCCTCGCCGATCCTCTTCCACGCGCTGGACCACGCTGCCGTGGTGCGCGACATGCATTTCATGCTGCAGAAGGAAGTGGTCGATCGCATGGCCGCTGGGCCGGGCAGCAAGGTCTACGGCCGGCTCAGCGTGATGCTGCAGGCGTACTGCACGGTGACCGCGCTCTTCATGGTGCCGCCGGGCGCGTTCCGGCCGCCGCCGAAGGTGGATTCCGCCGTGGTCCGGCTGGTGCCGCACCCGCCGGAACGCGTCGGTATCGACGACCCGCGCCGCTTCGCCGACATCGTGCGCGCCGCGTTCGGCCAGCGCCGCAAGACCCTGCGCAATGCGCTGTCGAGCGTCTGCACCGCGGACGACATCGTGCGCGCGGGCGTCGACCCGCAGAGCCGCGCCGAGCAGCTGGCCGTCGTCGATTTCATTGCCCTGGCCAATCTCGCCTTCGAGCCGCCGGCTGCGAGCGACGGGGCTACCGACGAGGCGTGATGCCCGCAAATCGCGCGATTGCAACTAAACTGTCGCCATGAACGACATCAGCGCCGACGCCATCGCGATCGACATCGCCACCCGCTACCTCGACGATCAATCCAAGCCTGACGAAGAGCTCTATTACTTCGCGTACACCATCGGCATCCGCAACACCGGCTCGCGCCCCGCGCAACTGGTCTCGCGTCGCTGGCTGATCGTGGATGCCGTCGGTTTCCCGCGCGAAGTCGTAGGCGACGGGGTGGTCGGCGAACAGCCGCGTCTGCGCCCGGGCGAACGCTTCGAGTACACGTCCAGCACCTTCTTCAAGACGCCCTTCGGCACGATGGAAGGCGCCTACGTGATGCGCGCCGACGACGGCACCGAATTCGAAGCGCCGATTCCCCAGTTCGTGCTGTGCATTCCGCGGATGCTGCATTGACCATGCGCCGCACCCGCACGCTTCGCCCACACATGCACACCCAGGCATGCTGTACACAAGCTAGCTGTACACAAGCTAGGAGCCGCTGATGGCGGTCTGGGCGATCGGCGACCTGCAGGGCTGCTACGGCGTCACCCAGCGTCTGCTGGAGAAGATCCGTTTCGATCCGGCGCAGGATCGCCTGTGGTTTTGCGGCGACCTGGTCAACCGCGGCGGCGAATCGCTGGAAACGCTGCGGCTGGTGCATTCGCTGCGCGAACACAGCGTCGTGGTGCTGGGCAACCACGATCTGTCGCTGCTGGCGATTTCCGAACGCACCGCCGACGACCAGCGCAAGGTCAATCAGGATCTGCAGCGCATCCTGTTCGCCGACGACCGCGACACCCTGATCGACTGGCTCCGCCACCGCCCATTGCTTCACAGCGACCGCACGCTGGGCTGGATGATGATCCACGCGGGCCTGGCGCCGAAGTGGACCACCGTCCACGCCGAGAAACATGCGCAGGAAATCGAACGCAGGCTGCGCAGCGACGGCCGCCGCAAGCTGCTGCGCAACATGTACGGCGACTACCCGGCATGGTCGCCTGCGCTGCGCGGCGTGGAGCGCGAGCGCGCGATCATCAACATCTTCACCCGCATGCGCTATTGCTCCACGCGCGGCCGGATCGCCTTCAACGAAAAAGGCGCGCCGGGCACGCAGGTCTCCGGCTTGTACCCGTGGTACGAAGTGCCGGGCCGGGCCGAGCGCGACCTGAAGATCGTCTGCGGCCACTGGTCCACGCTCGGCCTGTTCATCGGCCACGGCGTGCACGCGATCGACACCGGCGCGGTCTGGGGCGGCAAGCTCAGCGCGCTGCAGTTGGACACCGACGAACTGCGTCTCGTCCAGGTGCCGGGCCGCGAGGTCGCCATGTCCGGATCACAGCCGGGTCCACAGGACTGATGCCTCACGCCGCGATCCAGCGCAGGCGGCTGGTCGCGGCGATGTCGTTCGCGCTGTCGTGGGTGTTGCCCGGTTGCGGCGATTCGAACGCACAGTCCGGTCCGCAGAGCCCCGCGTCTTCAAGCGCTTCCGCACGCCACGCCTCGCGTGCCGCGACGACATCGCACGCTATCGCGCTGGTGGCCGCCGCACGCAAGCAGATCGGCGTCACGGTGAGCTACGACCCCGCCTATGTGCGCCTGCCCTATCCCGGCGGCGATGTGCCGGCATCGCGCGGCGTCTGTACCGATGTGGTGATCCGCGCGTTGCGCGCCCGGAACATCGATCTGCAGCAGCGCGTGCACGAAGACATGCGCGCGCATTTCGCGAAATACCCGAAAAAATGGGGCCTGCGCGGGCCGGACAGCAATATCGATCACCGCCGCGTGCCGAATCTGCAGACCTGGTTCGAGCGTCAGGGCTGGTCGTTGCCGGTCACCTCACGCGCCGCGGATTACCGCGCCGGCGATCTCGTCACCTGGATGCTGCCCGGCAACCTGCCGCACATCGGCATCGTCAGCGACCGCAGGACGATGCTGGGCGGCGCGCCGCTGATCATCCACAACATCGGCCGCGGCACCCGCGAAGAGGACATCCTCTTCGACCACAAGATCACCGGGCATTACCGGCCCGTTCTGCTGTAGAGCGTGCTGTAGAGCGGCCTTCAGGCCGCTGAAACAAAAGCAGATCCCTCACATTCGTTCGGGATGACAAAGGTCGGCGGCCTGAAGGGCTCTCTACGGGGCACGACCCGACCACACGATCGGATACGACACGCGTCGTTCAAGCCCGCTCGTAATCCACGAATTCGAATGCGAACGCATGCTTGTCGTCCGACGCATGCGCCTCGCGTGAGGCCACGCGCCATTTCGCACGATCGAACTCCGGGAAAAAAGCATCACAACCGACTACGGCAGCATCGACATAGGTGATGTGCAGACGCGTGGCATCAGGCAGGGCCAATGTATACAGTTCGCCGCCACCGATCACACAAAGCTCATTCCCGCCGTCTACTGCAGCGAGTTCCAACGCTTCACGCAGAGTGGTGACCGCTTCCATACCCTCAAACGGCACTTGGCCGCTGCGAGTCAAAACGAGGTTACGGCGTTGAGGAAGCGCACGCCCCAACGACTCCGCGGTCTTGCGGCCCATCAGCACCGGCTTGCCGAGCGTCAACGCCTTGAAGCGTTTCAAATCGTCCGGCAGATGCCACGGCAATGCACACTCGCGGCCGATGGCGCGATTGCGGTCTAGGGCGGCGATCAGGACGAGCGCCAAGCTCACACCGCCACCGGCGCCTTGATCGCCGGATGCGGGTCGTAGCTTTCGATCACGATGTCGTCGTAGGCGAAACCGAAGATGTCCTTCACTTCGGGATTCAATCGCAGCGTCGGCAGTGCGCGCGGCTCGCGCGACAGTTGTTCGCGCGCCTGATCGTAGTGATTCGAATACAGATGCGCATCGCCGAGGGTGTGCACGAAATCGCCGACGCCCAGGCCGCAGACCTGCGCGACCATGTGGGTGAGCAGCGCGTAGCTGGCGATGTTGAACGGCACGCCCAGAAAGATGTCGCCGCTGCGCTGGTAGAGCTGGCAGCTGAGCTTTCCATCCGCGACGTAGAACTGGAACATCGTGTGGCAGGGCATCAGCGCCATGTCGGCCAGATCGGCGACGTTCCAGGCGCTCACGATCAGTCGCCGCGAGTCGGGATTGCGCTTGATCTCGTCGACGACCCAGCGGATCTGATCGATCTCGCCGCCGTCGGCGGTCGCCCAGCGCCGCCACTGCTTGCCGTAGACCGGGCCGAGTTCGCCGCGTTCGTCGGCCCACTCGTCCCAGATCCCGACCTTGTTGTCTTTCAGATAGGCGATGTTGGTTTCGCCTTTGAGGAACCACAGCAGTTCGTGGACGATCGAGCGGAGGTGCAGCTTCTTGGTGGTGACCAGCGGGAAACCGGCGTTCAGATCGAAGCGCAGTTGCCAGCCGAACACGCTGCGCGTGCCGGTGCCGGTGCGGTCCGATTTCTCGGTGCCGTGTTCCAGCACATGCCGCAGCAGATCCAGGTAGGGCCGCATCAGGCGACCTGCGGCTGCAGCGTCGGCGCCTTGCGCGACATGAACAGCAGCACCAGGCCAAGCGCGACCAGCGGCAGGCTCAACACCTGGCCCATGGTCAGCCAATCGAAGGCGAGATAGCCGATCTGTTCGTCGGGCAGGCGCACGAATTCGACCAGAAACCGGAAACAGCCGTACAGCAGCGCGAACAGGCCGGCCACCGCGTAGCGCGGGCGCGGCTTGCGCGAAAACCACCACACCGCGCAGAACAGGACCACACCTTCCAGCGCGAACTGGTACAGCTGCGAAGGATGGCGCGCCATCGCGTCGAGCGCGCCGCTGGCATGCATGCGCTCCAGCTGCGCGGCGCCGAGCCCGTACAGCTCGGCTTCGGCGCGCGGGAAGATCACGCCCCAGCCGGCTTCGGTGTACTTGCCCCAGAGTTCGCCGTTGATGAAATTGCCGAGCCGGCCCAGACCCAGCCCCGGCGGCACCAGCGGCGCGACGAAATCGACGATGTCGAAGAAATGCATGCGCTGTTTGCGCGCCCACCACAGCGACGCCACCAGCACGCCGGCCAGACCGCCGTGGAAACTCATGCCGCCCTGCCAGATCTTGAAGATCTGCACGGGGTCGGCGATGTACGACCCCAGGTCGTAGATCAGGATGTAGCCGATGCGCGCGCCGAAGATCACGCCGAGCATGCAGTAGAACAACAGGTCGCTGTAGGCCTGTTCGGTGACGCCCGGCAGGCGGCCGGCGCGGACGCGGCTGCGGCCCAGCAGCCAGGCCGCGCTGAAGCCGAGGAGATACATCAACCCGTACCAGTGGACCGCCGGCTGGAAATTCGCCCCGAACAGCGAAAACTCGGGCGATTGGAACAGGATCGGGTCGATCTGGTGCAGGAAAGTCATCGGCGGGGGCGGCGTGGCGAACGGTGCGCGTATTGTGCCGGAGCCGGCGGCGCTTCGCCGGACCCAGGGTTCAGTCGAGCACCTGCGGGCTGTCGGGCAACTCGTTGCGGTCTGCCTGGCCATCGATGCGCGGGAAATGCGCGGCCAACAGCTCGCCCGCTGCCGCTACGCCCTCCAGCACCGCGGCTTCGGCGTCGGCCGCGCGCAGGCGTTCTTCCATCAGCTGGCATACGCCGCGCCACTGTTCGCCGCTGACACGCCCGGCGAGGCCGCGGTCGGCCAGGATCTCGATGCGCCGGTCGGCGAGCAGCAGATAGATCAGGATGCCGTTGTTCTCGGCGGTGTCCCAGACGCGCAGCTGCGAGAACATCTCGGCCGCACGGTCGCGCGCCTGTCGTCCGGCCCACACCGCACGCCAATCCAGCGCGGATTCGACCGCGAAACAGACTTCGCCGCGATGCCGGATCTCGTCGCGGGCGATGGCCTCGGCGATGCGCTGCAAACGCGCTTCCGGAAACAGACGGCGCGCGGAGCGGGCGAACAGATGCTTCAGCAGGCGCATGGTCACCAGTTCCCCGAGGCACCACCGCCTCCGCTGTCGCCGCCACCACCACTCCAACTGCTGTCGGAACTGCTGGAGCTGCTTGAAGAAACCCCACCCCAACCGTCGCTGCTCGAAGTGTCGTCGCCGAGCGAACCCCAACTGCCGTGCCGGGCATAGCCGCCGCTACTGCTAAGTGCGCCAACGAAAGCGCCCACCACCGCACCGATCAGAGTCACCGGCCACGGCGCAGAGAACAGCAGGAGCACCAGGCCGGCCAGACCGCCGATGATCGACATCCTCGCCGCGACCGGCAGGCTGGCCACTATCGAGCGAACGAAGAACATCAACATGATGAACGGCAGGAACAGCCACGGCAGCAAATCCTGCTTTTCGGTGCTGACGACCGCCATCGGCGCCGGAAGGGGTTCACCGTCGATAAGACGCACCAGTTGCGCCGTGGCATCGCCGATGCCGCCCGCGAAATCGCCAGCGCGGAACCTCGGCACCAGATATTCCTGGATCACGCGGCCGGCGGCGATATCGGGGATGGCGCCCTCCAGACCGTAACCCGGCTGGATGCGAACGGTACGGTCGTCTTTCGCCACCAGCAGCAGCACGCCGTCGTCGACGCCCGTGCGGCCGAGTTTCCAGGTATCGAATACGCGCTGCGCATAGTCGTCAATCGTCTCGGGCCGGGTGGTCGACACGATGAGGATCTGAAGTTGACTGCCTTTGCGCTGCTGCAGCGCCAAAGCCTGCCGTTCGAACAGCGCGATCTCCGCGGCGCTGAGCGTACCTGTGGTGTCGACGACCGGCGAGGTCAACGGCGGAATCGGCGACTGCGCCTGTACGAAAGCCGCCATCAGCAGAGCGAATGCGGCGAACAGCAGGGCGCTCATCTGCAGGACGCTTATCTGCAGAGCACGGGGGAAGAACGTGCGCAGCATTTCGTGTCTCCGTATCAGACCCGGATCAACCGCCGGTCGGTGTGGGCTGCGGCGGCTTGAACGACTGGCTCTCGGGCAGCGGCACCGGCTGCGGTCCGGGATCGGCGGTGCGGGCGGGCGCCAGGCCCGGCGGTGGCGCCACCGGGGCGACCGTCTGCGTCTGCCCCGGCGCCAGCGGCGGGGCGGCGCTGACCTGTCCGCCGAAATCGACCGTCGGCGCATCCTGGATCGCGCGCTCGTTCTCCACGGTGAAACTCGGCTTCTCCGCGTGACCGAACATCTTCGCGGTGAGATTCACCGGGAATTGCCGGATGTAGGTGTTGTAGGCCTGCACCGCCTCGATGTAGCGGCCGCGTTCGACGGTGATGCGGTTCTCGGTGCCTTCCAACTGCGTCTGCAGATTCAGGAAGGCCTGGTCGGACTTCAGATTCGGGTAGTTTTCGGTGATCACCAGCAGCCGCGACAGCGCGCTGGAGAGTTCGCCCTGCGCCTGCTGGAACTGCTGCAGCGACGCGGCGTCGTCCGGGTCGACGTTGATCTGCCCGACTTTCGCCCGCGCCTCGGTAACCCCGATCAGCACGGCCTGTTCCTGCTGCGCGTAGCCCTTCACGGTGGCGACCAGATTGGGAATGAGGTCGTCGCGGCGCTTGTAGACGTTCAACACCTGCGCCCAGGACGCCTTCACCGCTTCGTCCTTGCTCTGGATCTCGTTGTAACCGCAGCCCGACAACAGGGCGACCAGGATCAGGAGAAAGATTGCGCGCATGGGAACGCTCCATGGGGATCCGAGGGGGACAGGGGATTGCAGCACGGATTGCGGCGTCTGGGGGTCTCCGGCGCAACGCGTGCGGCCGTTTACTCGGGCAGCAGCCGCTCCTGTGCCCGCTTCTTCGACCATAGGTTCAGGGTTTCGACCGCGGCGGAGAAGCCCATCGCGAAGTAGATGTAGCCCTTGGGCACGTGCACCTCGAGGCCTTCCGCGACCAGGAACGCACCCACCAGCACGATGAACGCCAGCGCCAGCATCTTCACCGTGGGATTGCGGTCGATGAACTTGCCCAGCGGGGTCGCCGCCAGCAGCATCACCGCGACCGCGAGCAGGATCGCCGCCACCATCACCGGCGTCTGGTTGGCCATGCCGACCGCGGCGATGACCGAGTCCAGCGAGAACACGATATCGATGATCGCGATCTGGGCGATCACGCCCCAGAACACGTTCACCGGCTTGGTATTGATGTCCTCGCTCTCGGGCTCGCCCTTGACGATGTCGCGGATCTCGCCGACGCCCTTCACCAGCAGGAACGCGCCGCCCAGCACCAGCACCAGATCGCGGATCGAAATGCCCTGGCCCAACACATTGAAAAGGTCCTGGGTCAGTCCCGCCAGCCAGGCCAGGGTCAGCAGCAGCGCGATGCGACTGATGCAGGCCACCGCGATGCCGAACTTGCGCGCTTTCTCGCGCTGTTCGTAAGGCAGTTTGGATACGGCGATCGAGATGAACACCAGATTGTCGATGCCCAGCACGATCTCGATCGCGCTCAGGGTGATGAGGGTGATCCACGTCTGCGGATCGGAAATCAATTCCATCATTGCGTTGCTTCCAGTCTGTGAGACCACGGTCCCGACGCGGCGCCGGGGCGGTGTTGAATGTCAGGGTAAATCAAAGGAATGACAGGATCAGAGATAGCGGTCGCCGAGGATCAATGCCCAGACCAGCAGGACGTTCATCATCAGCACGAACACCGCGGCCGAACCCATGTCCTTGGCGCGACCGGCCAGCTCGTGGAATTCGGGGCCGTAGCGCTCGATCACCGCCTCCACCGCCGAGTTCAGCAGTTCCGCGCTGAGCACCAGCAGGCAGCTGCCGATCATCAGCGCGCGCTCCACCGGGGTTTCGCCCAGCCACCAGGCCAGCGGCGCCAGCACCGCCAGCAGATAGACCTCGAGCCGGAACGACGACTCATGCAGCCACGCGGCACGCAGGCCCTGCAGCGACCAGATCGTCGCCTTCAGGATGCGGCCGGGGGTGCGCGGCAGGTGTCCGGTGCGGTCGGCCATGTCAGCGGGCGCCAGGACGACGGCAGTGAACGGACAGGGCGGGAGCCGGCATCGGGCGGTGACCATGCAATCGGAGGTCGGCGATTTTGCCACAAGCCCCCCGTCGCCGCCCGGGCGGCGCGGTTCAGGCGCCCATCGCGCGCAGTCGCAGTACCGCCTCGAGCCCGCCGCCATCGCGATTGCGCAAGGCCAGACCGCCGCCGTGGAGCGCCGCGACCCGGGCGACGCTGGCCAGACCCAGGCCGCTGCCGGAGCCGCCGCGGGCGCTGTCGACCCGGTGGAACGGCCGTCCCAGCGCGGACAGCGCCGCCTCCGGCACGCCCGGTCCGCGGTCGGCGACCGTCAACCGCCAATCGCCGCCGTCCGCCGCCAGCTCGACCTGGAACGGCGCGGCGCCATGGCGGGCGGCGTTGTCGAACAGATTCGCCAGCGCCCGCCGCAGCGCCAGCGGGCGGCCGCCGAGCCTGGCCTCGACCGGCGACGACAGCTGCCATGCGCGGCCCTGGCGCGCCTCGTCGGCCACCAGCGCGTGCAGCAACGCGGCCAGATCGACCGTTTCCAGCGGCTCGTCGCGGCCGTCGCGGACGTAATCGATGAACTGGCCGACGATGCCGTCCAATTCGTCGATATCGCGCTCCATCCCGTCGCGCGCCGCGGCATCCACGCCGTGATCCTCCAGCGCCAGCGCATAGCGTAGCCGCGCCAGCGGCGTGCGCATGTCGTGCGAAATGCCGGCGAGCATCAGTTCGCGATCGCGCGCCGCGGCGCGGGTGCGTTCGGCGGCATCGGCCAGCGCGCGCTGCAGGTCGGCGATGTCCTCGCTGGCGGAATGCGGTAGCGCTGGCGGCGGTTCGCCGGCGACGATCCCCGGCGCCGCATCGGCCAGCATCCGCAGCGGCCGGGTCAGGCTGCGCGCGAACAGCGCCGCCGCGGCCAGCACCAGCGCGCCGATCGCGATCAGCGACAGCAGCAAGCCGCGGCGCAGCGGCTGGCCTTCGCCCATCACCGGAATGCCGACCCAACCCTCGCCCGGCGGCGCCGCCCGCACCCACAGGCGCGCAGGCGTGCCGGACAGGCGCAGGGCGCGGCCGGGCAGTCGCGCGCGCATCCGGGCCTCGGTGCGGACCAGGAACCGCAGCGACGAACGTTCGCCAGGCGGCAGTTGGGCGCGCCGGACGATGCCCAGCGCCGCCAGCCCGGCCGTCGCCGCGTCGCGATCCTGCCGCGACAGCAATGCGTCGGCGGCGATCACCTGCGCATGCAGCGCGCGCGCCACCCGCTCGGCGCTGCTGTCGCGCGTCGACAGCCCGAACGCGACGGCGGCCGCCGCCAGCGCGGCGATCACCACCGCCATCAGCAGCAGCAGCAACCGCGCGTGCAGCCGTCGCGGCATCACGATCCGCCGTCCCGGCTGCCGTCAGGCTCGGCGTCGCCCAACTTGCTGTCCCCCACTTCGATCTCGCCCGGCACGAACACGTAGCCCGTGCCCCACACCGTCTGCAGCCAGCGCGGATGTTTCGGATCGTCTTCGACCAGTTTGCGCAGGCGGCTGATCATCACGTCCATGCTGCGATCGAAGGCGTCGTGCTCGCGGCCGCGCGCGGCGCTCATCAACTGGTCGCGGGTCAGCGCCTGTCGCGGCCGCTGCACCAGCGCCGCCAGCACCGCGAATTCGCCGGTGGTCATGTGCAGTTCGCGGCCGTCGCGACGCAGCGTGCGCGCGGCGAGATCCAGCACGCAGGCGCCGAAGCCGACCCTGCCGCCGTCTTCCCTCGGCGCCCCCGGCGCGACGCGACCGCGGCGCAGCACCGCACGGATGCGCGCGACCAGTTCGCGCGGATTGCCGGGTTTGGGCAGGTAATCGTCGGCGCCGATTTCCAGGCCGACGATGCGGTCGATCTCGTCGCCCTTCGCGGTCAGCATCACGATCGGCGTGTCCACGCCCTGCCCGCGCAGGCGCCGGCAGATCGACAGGCCGTCTTCGCCCGGCAGCATCAGATCGAGCACGATCAGATCGACGTGATTGCGCGACAGCTGACGATCCAGTTCGCGGCCGTCGCCGGCCGCCAGCGTCTCGAAGCCCTGCTGGGCGAGATAGCGCAGCAGCAGATCGCGCATGCGCGCGTCGTCGTCCACTACCAGCAGTCGGGCAGGCGGTGCGGCGGCATGCGGATCGATCGCGTTCGACATGCCGCCATTGTCGCCGCTGCCGCATCGCCGGCAAGCACGGATCGCGGTCCGGACCGGCCATCGACGACCGGACTTGTAAACCGATGTGTCCGTCGACGCATGCGGACACGTCCGTTCGCATTCCGATGCGACATGGACACGCCTTGCGCCGGGGTCGCGACGCAATCTGCATCCACACCCACCCACGCTTCCCGGAGCATTCCAATGAAAGCGAAACACCTGTTCTTCCTCGCCGCCGGCCTCACCGTCGCGCTCGCCGCGACCACCGCGTTCTCGGCCCCGCGCGTGGCGCGCGGCGACGCGATGCTGCCGCCCACCGCCGCCGAGCTCGGCCTCACCGCTGCGCACGCGAAGCAGTGGGACGCGCTGCGCGCAGACGCCGTGGCGCTGCGCCAGCTCGGCCGCGTCGATCTGCAGGGCGGCGCCGTCGAACTGCGCGCGCTGCTGGACCAGCCATCGGCCGATCTGCGCGCGTTTTCCGACGCATCGCAGCTCAAGTTCGATGCGCACATCGCCGAAGCGCGCGCGCTGCGCGACCGCCAGCTCGATCTCTACGAATCGCTGTCGCCGGGCGAACAGGCCCGCGTGCGCGCGGCGATGGCCGAACGCCTCGATCGTCTGTCCAGGCTGCGCGAACGCCTCGCAGGTTTCATCGCCGCGCGGCAGTAGGCGCACGTATCGGAAGCGCGCGCCGGACATTCCGGCGCGCTGCGGGCCATCGGTCTGCGCTTCGTCGAATCAGCGACGCCGAAAGCCGCGCGACCTCGCGCGTCACCGCCTCCGCGCCGCGCCCGGCGGCTGGTACAGGCTGAGCATGTTGCGATCCGGATCGACGAAATCCAGCGACAGTCCGCCATCCGGCGCCTCGCTGACCGGGACCACGATCTCCACGCCCTTGGCGGCCAGCGCTTCGGCGTAATCGTCGATGCCGCCTTCCAGCCCGAACACCACCACCGGACTGTCGCCGGCCTTCGCCGGGCGCTGGATGAAAACGAGCGTCACTTCGCCGAGCTCGGCGAGCGCGAACGGGCCGTCGTGGCCGTCGATCTCGTTGACGGGCAGGCCGAGGGTGTCGCGATAGAACGCGACCGAGCGTTCGAGCACAGCGACGAAGAACACGATGGCGCCGACTTTGGCATTGACGAGCATGGAAACCTCTCCTGCGATTGGATGTGCCTACTCGTTGCCGCGGGCAGGCGAAGTGTGAGCGCTTCCGGGCACAGCGGCGCGCAGCACGATCAGATGCCCGTCCGCGTCGTGGGTACCGATGCCGTCGGTGCCGCCCAGCGCAGCCTTCAGCGCCCGTCGGATCAGGCCGAACTGCAGGTCGGCCGTACGCGCGGGGTCGCGGACATAGGCCAGCGCCAGCGCCTCCGCACGCTGCGACGGCGGCAGCGCGCCCATGGCCTTGCGGATCGAGGTCAGGCGCTGGCGGAACGCGGCCGCACTGATGCCGAGCACCCAGCGGATTTCTTCCGCGTTCAAGCCGTGCAGCGCCAGCACCGCGACGCGGCGGGCTGCGGGTGGCAGACGTTCGAGCAATGCGCCGGCCGATGGCGGCGAATCTTCTTGTATGGTCGCAACATCGTCTTCCGCGACCGCCGCTTCGCGCCGCCGACGACGGATCGCACTGCGAGTCTGCATCGCAGCCTGATTGCGGATCACGCCGGCCAACCACGCCGGGTCATCGCTGCGCCCCTGTTCGAGCGCGATCAGCAGCGCGTCCTGCACCAGATCGTCGGCGTCGGCCGCGCGGCGCGCGTGGCGGCGCGCTTCGGTGCGCAGGTGGCGGTAGGTGTCGAGATTCATATGCGACGACCGGACGTTGCGTGAATCAAGCTGAGCCGCGAGGCGGCTTCGGCTTGAGTGAATTATCAGGGCTCAACTGAAATCGCTGAGACCCCGCACGTGATCTGCGGGTAGCCGCAAAGAGACGACTCCGAGAGTTCGCACGAGACAAGAGCTGGCTTTCCGGAGTAACGATCGTACTGAACATGATCCGCCTCACCCATGATGAGCTCAACTTCCATGACGCCTCGAAGCGAGCCGAAATCCAGAGGCTCGGCGAGACGAAGCACGGCGAATGAACCGTTATATGGCTCGGCAGGCCGGCACGTGGTGCTGCCTGGTATGCCATGCAGCACAACCTTTGCGGGTTGCGGCTTCGAATTCGAATTCGAATTCGAAGCGCAGCTTGCCAAGAACACTACTCCGACTGCCAGGAATATCCGCATTGAACTCTAACTCCTGTCAGGTATTACGCCTCTTCAAATTCCGGCGCCCCAATTTGCAAAAACTTAGCATCTCTAGCGTGTCCCGATTCTCGGACCTTTCGCGTTTGAAAAGCTGCAGGGCTCCGATACTGCTAATGGCAGGTTAACGCATAAGGAGATGTAAATATGGCCGAACCATTTGACTGATCTATCGTCTCGAAATCACCCTCTGTCACAACCCTGATTCTAGACCAAGGGGAAATCAAAAATGAGTGTCGACCACACACCGGACTATGATCCCACGAACGAAATCAATATCCTCAATCTCCAATTCGTGCATGTCGAGCGGTTTGCATTCGTCGTGAAAACGCTTATGGAGAACGGACTTTTCGACGAGGCGATCAAACAACTGCAAAGTCGAGGATGTCACTTGCTGGCTATCAGTGTAGAACCGCTGGAAGTGATCCAAGGGATGTTGCGCGAGCGCAGGGCGGCTCGCGAAAGCGCAGATGATCTCGGCATCGAAGTCACTGCAGAAGTCCGCGCGAGCAGAAAGCGGCTCGCGCAATTTGAGGTTTCTGCGTGCTCAGGCCCAAAGTATCCGCCAAGGCCGCCAGACCACTGGCCGGAAGGGCCCTGGGATCCGCCAAGACCCATGTAGGTGTCCATCAGCGCGCGCCTACAACTCCGCTGGCGATGCCCATCAAGGCTTAGGATTCCGCCGGAGCAGTTGATACACGTTTGTCCCGCCGGTGGGCCTACCAATTCACTCAAACCGAGCCGCTTCGCGGCTCGGCTTCGTTCAGGCGTTATCTGTTCGTGCCGCCTTAACGCGCATCATCTTCACGAAACACCGCCGTACCACGACTACCATCAGTCCTGATCCAGCCACGATACATACCGCTGGTGTTGAACGGCATCGCGATGTTGCCGTCGATGTCCAGCGCGATCGCGCCGCCGTCGCCGCCGAGCTTCGGCACCACCACGTTCACGACTTCGTGCGCGGCCGCCGCAAGCGATACGCCGCCATAAGCCACGCGCGCGCAGATGTCGTGCGCGACCGCGGCGCGGATGAAGAACTCGCCCCAGCCGGTGCCGGACACGCCGCAGCGGTCGTCGGCCCAGGTGCCGGCGCCGATTACCGGCGAATCGCCGATGCGGCTCCAGCGTTTGTTGGTCATGCCGCCGGTGGAGGTGCCCGCGGCGATATGACCGTCGCGATCCAGCGCGACCGCGCCCACGGTACCGAAATACGTGCCGCGCAGGTCGTGCGTCGCACTGGCCCGTTCGCGCGCCTTGGCCTCGTCGAGCTGACGGCGACGGTGGTCGGTGTCGAACCAGTCGTTCGGCACGCGCTCGATATCCTTGCGCGTGTCGGCGAAGGCTTCAGCGCCGTCGCCGGCCAGCATCACGTGCGGGCTGTGTTCCATCACCGCACGCGCCAGGCGGATCGGATTGCGCACGGTCCTGACCCCGGCGACCGCGCCGGCGCGGCGGGTGTGGCCTTCCATCACCGACGCATCCAGCTGATGGCCGCCGTCGGCATCGAACACCGCGCCCTTTCCGGCGTTGAAGTGCGGCGATTCCTCCAGCATCAGGATCGCCGCTTCCACCGCATCCAGCGCGGAGCCGTGGCGCATCAGCACCGCATTGCCGGCATCGAGCGCGCGATCGAGCGCGGCGCGGATCGCGGCCTCGTCCCCGGCGCTGAGCTTGGCGCGATCCATCACCCCGGCGCCGCCGTGGATGACAAGCGCGGTGGGCGGCGGAGGCGGTGAAGCGGCCTCTTGTGCGTGTGCGGTCATGGCGGCGAGCGTCAACAGCAGCGGCATCAGCGGGCGCATCGGCGGGTCCAGCGGACGGGAGCGCCAGCATAGCCCGGCCGCGGGATGGCGGCGCACCGGTACCCGTAGCACCTGCAACGGCCTGCCACTGTCCGCATCCGCACGGCGTCCGCGTTGCCTTTGAAGCGGAGTTTCTTCCGCTATCGCAGAGGAAGCGTCCATGTCCTGGCATATCGTTCCCCAACGCACTGGCGACATGGCCGTACACGCAGTCCTGCTGCCGGGCGCGACCCGCGGCGAGGTGCTGTACTTCGGCGGCTTCAGCGTCGACGACACCCATCGCTACGACGTCGAAGCGCAGACCATCTTCGACATCTCGGCGAATCTCTCGCCCGATTACAACGTGTTCTGCAGCGGCCACGCCTTCCTCGCCGACGGCCGGGTGCTGGTGGCCGGCGGCCAGCTGCACCTGTTCACGCCCAACGGCACCCCGATCGACCCGCCGCCAAGAGAGCAGCCGGGCGAGATCGAGCACGCGATCCACGGCGGCATGAACTGGGGCGGCGAGCGCCGCAGTTCGATCTACAGCCCGCTGGCCGGCAGTTGGCAGGAAATCCAGCCGATGAGCCTCGACCCGGCCGGCAACGCCGAGTCCGGCGGGCGCTGGTATCCGACCCTGGTGACGCTGTCCAACGGCGACGTGCTGGCGGTCGGCGGTCATCCCGACCTGCGCGAGGACTACCCCAGCCACGAGACCCATCGCCACAGCAACAATATTCCCGAGCGATATTCCGTGGGCAGCGGCCAGTGGACGCTGCTCGGCGGCACCGATGCCGAAGACGACCGCAAGACCGCGTTCGACGGGCGGGCGGACTACGACTATCAACGCACCCATCTGCTGCCGAACGGCCGGGTTTTTTTCGCCAACCCGGTGCGCGAACGCAACCGTACCTACGATCCTTGGGCGGGCCGGTTCTTCGACTCGCCGTCGATCGCCCTGCCGGCCGATAGCACCTACCAGGGCATCTGGGCGGGGTGGACCTCGGTGATGCTGCCCCTGCTGCCGGCGGAGAGCCACCGCCCGCGGGTGCTGCTGTTCGGCGGAGTCACCGCGCAGCGCATCGACCTTGGCGTCGCCGAGAACCAGATGCAGTGGGTCCAGGCCGGCAACCGCAACTGGAACGGCACGCCGCCGGTGCGCAGCTACGTCTGCCCGGTGCTGCTGCCCACCGGCCAGGTGTTCTTCTCGGGCGGCACGCGCGGCGGCCCGCCGGACGACCAGACCAACAGCGTGCGCGAGGGCGAGCTGTACACGCCCGGCATCGACTGGAACACCGGCCAGTACAGCGGCAGCGAGAGCTGGCAGACGCTCGATGCCGCGACCGTGGCCCGCCACTATCATTCGGTGGCGCTGCTGCTGCCGGATGGCTCGGTGTGGACCGCCGGCTCGAACGGCCCCAGCGACGATCCAGATGTCAGCACGTCCGAAGACCGCGAGGAGCGGGTCGAGATCTGGCGTCCGCCGTATTTCGGCCTGGCCGGCCGGCCGACGATCACCGACAGCCCGCAGAACATCGGCTACGGCTATCCGTTCCTGATCCAGACCCCGCAGGCCGGCAGCATCCGCCGGGTGGCGCTGATCCGCTGCGGCTCCTGCACCCACGGCTTCAATCCCGACCAGCGTTACATCGCGCTCGATTTCGAGCACGTCGACGGCGACACCCTGCGCGCCTTCACTTATTTCGACGGCAACATCGCGCCGCCCGGCTACTACCTGCTGTGGATCGTCGACGACCAGGGCCGGCCGTGCCAGTGGGCGCCCTTCATCCGCGTGTCCAAACAGAAGTGCTACGTCACCGCCGATGTCTCGACGTTCTCGGTGCATGAGGTGGACGCGCTGGGCCCGCCCTCGAATTTCGACAACGCGCTGTACGTGGTCTACGAGGGCTTCCTGCCCGACGAAGTCTCCGAGCCCGACGTCGCGGTGCGCTGGCGCAACGGCCAGACCGTGCCGGGAATGTCGGTCGAAGTGATGGGCGCGCCGCTGTACGAAGGCAATCCGCTGGTCAAGGACGTGGCGCAGCGGATCGCCTACCCGGTGCGCGTGCATTTCTCGTCGGTGGACGCCTTCAACCAGATCCCGGCCGCCGAGGATTTCGAGGACGTGACGTTCACGGCGGTCGCGGGCGCCTTCGAATGCGTGACCACGCTGAGCCTGAGCAAGAACGCCAACCCGCGGATCAGCGACGGCAACCCGCATTGGCTCAGCATCGATCTGCGGGTGTTCAAGACCGGACCGAACGACGCGCCCTACACCGCCGGCGTCGCTCACGGCAGCGATGGCAATGCCCCCTACACCTACATCCAGTCCGTGCTCGCCGCCTACAACGCGGCCGCGGCCGGCGCCTCGCATCCCTTCGAGTCGCTGCCGACCGAACAGGAGAGCAACCGCCTGGCGCTGTACTCGCACGATGCCGGCGGCCATCCGGTCTACAACTACGGCATCGCCAGGGTGCGCTTCCGTGCGCCCGAGGGCGTCGACGCGGCGCAGGTGCGGGTGTTCTTCCGGCAGTGGACCACCGGCTGGACCGCGATGATGGTCACCGATCCGACCGGCGCCACCGGCAGCTTCCGCCGCACCGGCGACGGGCCCACGGCGCGTGCGTTGCTCGGGATCGAAGGCAACGACATCAACAACATTCCGTGCTTCGCCGAGGCCCGCAATCCCAACATGGCGCAGCAGCTCGACACCACCAACCTGCGCACCCTGGAAGGCAAGGGCGCCGATGAGGTGCACGCCTACTTCGGCTGCTGGCTGGATTTCAACCAGGACGTGGCGCGCTTCCCGCTGCACCCGCAGGGCAACGGGCCCTACGGCGGCGAGCTGCTGAGCATCCAGGAGCTGATGCGCGGGCTGCACCAGTGTCTGGTCGCCGAGATCCATTACAGCCCCGATCCGATCCCGCTCGGCGCCACGCCGTCGTCGTCGGACAACATCGCCCAGCGCAACCTGCTGCTCGACGAATCCGACAACCCCGGCGGCTTCGCCTCGCACCTGGTCCATCACACCTTCGAGCTGAAGCCCTCGCCGCACGCGTTCCCGCCGCCGCAGGTCGCGGGCATGCCCAGCCTCGCGGCGACGCGGACCCCGCACCCGGACGAACTCGCGATCCACTGGGGCGGCCTGCCGCGCGACAGCCAGGTCACCCTGTACCTGCCGCAGGTCGACGTCGACGCGCTGCTGCGCCAGGCGGCGCTGCGCCCGAACCCCGGCAATCTGGCCAAGGCCGGGCCGGGCACGCTGCGGCTCGCGGTGAACGGCGATGCCTGCTACGTGCCGCTGCCGGGCCCGCTGCCGAAGAACATCGCCTGTCTGCTCAGCGTGCAACTGCCGCCGACGGTGGTGAAGGGCCAGCGTTTCCACATCGTGCTGCGCCAGGTGGAAGGGCGCCGGCTACGGGTGCTCGGCGCCACCCAGTTCGACATCCACGTGCGCACCGCCGACGTGGTCCGCCCGCGGCTCGAACGCAATCTCTCGGTGCTGCGCCACATCCAGCGCGCGATCCCGGAGGACGACCGCTGGCATCCGGTGTTCGTCCGCTACCTCGGCGAACTGGCCGATCGCGTGCGCGCCATGGACGGCGACCCCGACCGGATCGAGCCCTCGCCTGCCGGCGACGGCCGCGATCCGTCGCGCCGGCCCTGCGCCGACGACGGCCCGCACCGCCATCCGAGCGCGATCGGCAAGGTCGCCGAACTCGATTACGACGGCTTCGGCGACTTCCGCGGCTTCGTGATCGAGGACGGCGCGCGCCGCTGGCGGTTCCGCAGCTGCGAGCCGCAAGTCGAACGGATCGTGCGCCGCGCCTGCCGCGAACGCAGCCGGCTCGCGGTCTATGCCGACGCGCGCTGCGGCGTCGACGGTCTGGCCTTGCGCTGCTGCGACAGCCAAGCCGACCCCGCGCCGTGCCTGCCGTCGTCTCCATGTCTACCTGCCCCCTGCGGGCATGCAGGGCCGGACGACCCGGGCATGCACGGCGGCGACGGGCTGTCGGCGGGCGACCGCGACCAGTTGCGACTGCTGTCGTTGCTGCACCTGCTGTTCGCCGGGCTTGGCCTGCTCGGCCTGGGTGCGCTCGCGTTCCACCACGCCCTGGTCCATGCCGCATTGGGCGCGCCGCTGCCCGGCATGGCTGGCCAGTTCGAGTGGCTCTATGTCCTGATCGCGCTGCTGTGCATCGCCGGCATCGTGCTCAACGCGCTGGCCGCGCACTTTCTGCGCGTGCGCCGGCATCGCGGGTTCTGTCTGATGGTGGCCGCATTGGACATGCTGCAGGTACCGTTCGGCACCCTGCTCGGCGTGTTCGCGTTCGTCGTGCTGAGCCGCGAACGCGTGCGGCGCGCGTTCGGAAACTGAGGCCGACACCGGCGCGTCCGTAACCGGACGCGCCGGTCACTGCTGGCGCAGCGCCTCGATCGGATCGAGCTTCGATGCCTTGCTGGCCGGGTAATAGCCGAAGAACAGACCCGTGGCGATGGAGAACGCCGCGGCCAGGCCGATGACCTGGCTGTTGAGCGCGATGGGCAACGTGCCGACCTTGCTGACCAGCAGTGCGCCGACCACGCCGAGCGCGATGCCGATGATGCCGCCGATCAGCGAGATCAGCATCGCTTCGGCCAGGAACTGGCGGCGGATGTCGCGCGGGCCTGCGCCGACGGCCATGCGCAGGCCGATTTCGCGGATGCGTTCGGTGACCGACACCAGCATGATGTTCATGATGCCGATGCCGCCGACGATCAGCGAAATGCCAGCGACCGCACCGAGCAGCCACGACATGAGTTTCGTCGTCTGCGTGCGGGTGGCGACGATCTCGGCGAGATTGCGCACGTTGAAGTCGTCGTCTTCGCCCGGCTGAATTTTGTGGCGCTGGCGCAGCAGGGCTTCGATCTCGGCCTGCGCGGTAGACAGACCTTCCGGATCGGCCACGCCGACCGAGATCTGCTGCACCGCGCCGGGCGGCAGCGAGGCGTTGCTGGACATGCGCCGACGCGCGGTGCCCAGCGGCACCACGATCAGGTCGTCCTGATCCTGGCCGAAACCGCCCTGGCCTTTCGATTTCAGGGTGCCGACCACGGTGAACGGCACGCGGCCAAGACGGATGGTCTGCCCCAGCGCTTCTTCTTCGCCGAACAGTTCGCGGCGCACGCTTTCGCCGAGGATCGCCGACTTCGCGCCGCTGGTGTAATCGCGCGACTCGAAGCCCGGGCCGCTGGCGAGTTCCCAGCCGTTGATCTCGAACCAGTCGGCCTCCACGCCCTGCCACGAACTGGACCAGTTGCTCTCGGCGTACACCGCCTGGGTGTTGCCGCGCAGCAGCGAGGTCGTGTACTGGATGCCCGGCACTTCGCGACGGATCGCGTCGGCATCGTCTTCGGTCAGGGTGAAAAAACTGCTGGCGCTGATGCGCACGCCGCCGGGGCCGCGACCGGCGCCGGGGCCGATATCCAGACGCTGCGAGCCCAGGCCCGACACCAGTTTCTCGATCTCGGCCTGGGTGCCCTGGCCCACCGACACCATCACGATCACCGCGGCGATGCCGATGATGACGCCCAGCGAGGTGAGCGCGCTGCGCAGCCAGTTGCCGCGCAGTGCGAAGGTCGCGGTGCGCAACACTTCGACCACGGTCATGCCGCCGGGGACTTGATGCGGATCGTGCGTCAGCGAATCCCGGCTCAGCGAATCCTGCGTCTTGGGATCGAGGGCGCCGGTCATGCGGCCGTCTCCGGTTGCGCATCGTGCAGCTCGCCGTCGCGCATCACGCAGGTGCGGTCGGCGTGCGCAGCTACTTCGGCATCGTGGGTGATGAGAATGATCGTATGGCCTTCGCCGCGCAGGCGTTCGAATAATGCGAGGATTTCCTGCCCGGTGCGCGTATCGAGCGCGCCGGTGGGTTCGTCGGCCATGATGATCGCCGGCCGGTGGATCAGGGCGCGCGCGATCGCCACGCGCTGCTGCTGGCCGCCGGAGAGTTCGCTGGGACGATGCTGCATGCGTTCGCCCAGACCCACCGCCGCCAGCGCTTCGGCGGCGCGGCGCCGGCGTTCGGCCGGCGGCACGCGCGCGTAACTCAAGGGCATGGCCACGTTGTCCTGCGCGCTCATCCGCGACAGCAGATTGAAGCCCTGGAACACGAAGCCGATCTTGTCGCGGCGCAGGATCGCGCGCTCTTCGGCGTCGAGCGTCGCAACGTCCACGCCGTCGCACAGATAGGTGCCGGAGGTCGGCGTGTCGAGACAGCCGATGAGATTCATCAGCGTCGACTTGCCGGAACCCGACGGCCCCATGATCGCGACGAACTCGCCGTGTTCGATCTTCAGATCCACGCCCTTGAGCGCGGCCACTTCGGCTTCGGTGCCGGCGGAATAAACCTTGCCCAAAACCCGCGTTTCGATCACGGGATGCGCCGGGCGGGCGCGCGGGACTGCATTCACTTGCCCGGCTCCGCGGTCTGCACGCCGACGATCACCTGCTGGCCGGCCTTGATGTCGCCGGTGATTTCGGTGCTGCTGCCGTCCGATGCGCCCACGCGCACCATGATCTGCTTCGGCTTGCCTTCGGCCAGCACATAGATCGGGGCGCGACGCGCGCCGACCAGCGCATTGACCGCGGCATCCCACTGCTGCCGCTGCGACTCGTTCAAAGCGGTGCGGAAGGCGCCGAACTGCTGGTTGAAACGTTCGAGCATGCGCTGGCGCATCGCGCCGCTGGCGTTGTTGCCGCCGCCGGAAGACTGACCGCCACCGCCGGGCCTGCCGCCGCCGAACAACGCGCTGCCGCCCTGTCCCTGCGGCGGTGCCGCGGCGCGCGCGGCGTTGCGTTCGCGCATCTTCGTCAACGCTTCGTCGAACGCAGCCTGCTGCGTCGGGTCCAGCTTCAGCGAGGCGGCGATCGCCGGCAGTTCTTCGCTCATGCCGGCGCCGCGCTGCTGCGGCTGCGGCTGCGCCGACGGGTCTTCCACCGGCGGTTTGAAGCGCATCGCTGCGTTCGGCGCCTTCAGCACGTTGTCGCGGCGGCTGACTTCGATCTCGGCGTTGGTGGTCATGCCCGGCAGCAGCACCTGATCGCTGTTGTCCACCGCGACCACCACCGGATAGGTGATCACGTTGTTCGTGTTGGTCGCCGACAGCCTGACCTGACTGACCGTGCCGCGGAACTGGCGGTCCGGGAAAGCGTCGACGGTGAAGCTCACCGACTGGCCCTGCTTGACCTGACCGATGTCGGACTCGTCGACCGCCAGCACGATTTCCATGCGCACCAGATCCTCGGCGATCTTGAACAGCACCGGCGCCTGCAGGCTGGCGGCGACGGTCTGGCCGGGTTCGACCGAACGCAGCAGCACCACGCCATCGACCGGCGAGCGGATCACGGTGCGGCCGAGGTTGAGGCGGAAATTCTGCGTCGAAGCCTGCTGCTGGCGGATCTGCGCCTGCGCCGAGACCACCTGCGCCCGCGCCTGGTCGCGCGCGGACTGGGCCAGGTCCAGATCGCCGTGGGCGATGAGTTTCTGTTCCACCAGCTTGGCCTTGCGGGCGTAATCGAGTTCGGCGTTGCGCAGCCCCGCCTGGGCGGTCTGCAGGCCGGCGCGCGCATTGGCGATGGTGGCGTCGCCCTGCTCGATCTGGGTCTCGAAGGTGCTGGGATCGATGCGGGCGATGATCTGGCCCTTGGTCACTTCATCGTTGAAATCGACCAGCACTTCCTCGACCTTGCCGGACACCTCGCTGCCCACGTCCACGGTCGACAGCGCGCTGAGCGTGCCGGTGGCCGAAATCGCCACCCGGATGTCGCCCTGCTCCACCGCTGCGGTGCGGAACTTCTGCTCGTCGCCACCGCCGCCACGGCCTTTCCAGAACAAGATCGCTGCGGCGGCAACCGCCAGCACGATCACAACGACGACGAAACGGGGAACGCGCGGTTTGCGGGATGCGGGCATGAGGGCTCTGGAGATCGCAGATTGAAAGGGAATGAACGCTTGCGGGCGCCCCGGGTTGACCCTGAAAGCCGCTGCGGGCACGGGCCTTGGCGGAGCAGCGCGATGCCCCGCATCATCGCATGATCTTTCCGAACGCCGCCCCCATGCCGACCTTCCTCGAACGCATCGCCCCCATCGTCCTGCTGCTGTTCTCGAACATCTTCATGACCTTCGCCTGGTACGGGCATCTGAAATACAAAAGCGCGCCGCTGACCACCGTGATCGCGGTCAGCTGGGGCATCGCGCTGTTCGAATACATCCTCATGGTGCCGGCCAACCGGATGGGCAGCGCCATTTATTCCGCGCCGCAGCTCAAGGGGATGCAGGAAGTGATCACGCTGGTGGTGTTCGCCGGCTTCTCGGCGATGTACCTCGACCAGCCGCTGAAGTGGAACCACTGGGCCGGCTTCGGCCTGATCGTGGTGGCGGCGTGGCTGATTTTTCTGGAGTGACGTTATTTTGTGGGAGCGGCGGAAGCCGCGATGAACTACTGAAAATCTTGACCAGCCTTCGGCTGTTGAAAGCCTGGCTGCCATCGCGGCTTCCGCCGCTCCCACAGGAACATCTCACGACCGGATGATCAGAATTTGATCTTCCCGACCAGGATGTCCTTGTACATCACCCAATCTCCCAGGAACGAATAGAACGGATGCTTGAACGTCGCCGGTCGATTCTTCTCGAAGAAGAAATGCCCCACCCAAGCGAAGGCATAACCGGATAGCAGCGCACCGAGCAACCACCATGCGTTGTCGCGCACGATCGCCGCAACGATGCAGCCCAAGGCCGCGGACGTACCGACGAAATGCAGCCGGCGGCAGATGCGGTCGCGATGCTCGCCGAGGTAGAACGGATAGAACTCGCGGAAGCTGGAATAACCGGCCATGGGGATCTCCGATCAGGACGTGCGCGCGCGATCCGCCGCACGCTGCAACAGCAGGACCACACCGTACCAGACGAACAACATGCCGAGCAGGTTCGGCACGCTCATCGACCATTCCGAATAGCGATAGCCGTAGTACAGCAGCGCCGCGCCCAGGGCCACAAGCAGGGCCGACCAGAACAAGGCGACCGGCGCCGAAGCGCCCGCGCGTTCGCGGATTCGCAGGCGGCGGGCGCAGGCCTCGTCGCAGTGCAGGCCGAAGTCGCCGTCGTGCGTGCAGACCTCCGCGCAAAGACCTTTGCCGCAGGCCGCGCAGACGCCGACCGCATCGCGTTCGCGGTGACGATGACATTTCACGGGTCGGCACCCGCTCCGGGGGATTCCAAGGCCTTCGCGCGGTTCCAGTAGGCGTCCTGCGCCTCCAGCGGCAGATCGGCCAGGCGCACGCCTTCGGCGGCGGCCATGGTTTCCATCGCGCGGAAACGCCGCTCGAACTTGTGATTGGCACGACGCAGCGCAGCGCCGGGGTCGACCTTCGCATGCCGCGCAAGATTCGCGGCGACGAACAGCAGATCGCCGAGTTCGTCCTCCAGCCGGTCGCGCGCTTCCGCGCTGTGCGGCGCGGCCGCGAGCGCATCGAATTCGACGCGGACTTCTTCCAGCTCTTCCTTCAACTTCTCGATGACCGGCGCGGGGCCCGGCCAATCGAAGCCGACGGTCGCGGCCCTTTTCTGCAGCTTCAGCGCGCGCTGCCATTCCGGCAAGCCACGGGCGATGCCGGCCAGCGCGGAGGCATCGGCCGAAGCGCCATGCCCTTGTGCGGCATGCTTCGCGAGCCGTTCTTTCTTTTTCTCGGCGTCCCACATCGCATTGAGCGCATCGCTGTCGGCGATGCTCATGCCCGCGAACACGTGCGGATGCCGGCGCTCCATCTTGTCGCTGATCGCCGCGACCACGTCGCGGAAATCAAAAGCGCCCTGCTCTTCGGCCATGCGCGCATGAAACACGACCTGGAACAACAGGTCGCCGAGTTCGTCCTTCAGATCGTCCAGGTCGCCGCGATCGATCGCATCGGCGACTTCGTAGGCTTCCTCCACCGTGTACGGCGCGATGGTGGCGAAGGTCTGTTTCAGATCCCAAGGGCAACCGTTCTGCGGGTCGCGCAGGCGCGCCATGATGGCGAGGAGGCGTTGGATGTCGGTGTGATCGGTCATCGTGGCTTGAATGCTGTCATCCCGAACGAATGTGAGGGATCTGCTTGAGTTTTTGATTCGTACGGAAGCAGAGCAGAAGCAGATCCCTCCGCGGGCTGCGCCCTCGTTCGGGATGACAATGATGGTTGGACTGCGCTTGACCCTATTCGCACCAGCTCGCCCACGGCAACGCAGCATCCCCCAGCGCCACGAAATCCCCGTTCAGCAGCGTGTCGCGCTGGTTGTAGCGGAACGGGCGGCCCTGCGGATCCAGCACGCGGCCGCCGGCGGCTTCGACGATGGCCTGGCCTGCGGCGGTGTCCCATTCGCTGGTGGGCGCGAAACGCGGATACACGTCGATGGCGCCTTCGGCGACGCGGCAGAATTTCAGCGACGAACCGACGCCGATGGCTTCCAGTTCGCCCATCTGCGCCGCCATCTTCGCCATGAACGCTTCGGTGCGAGCGTCGCGGTGCGATCGGCTGGCGGCTACGCGCAGCGGCGGACTTGGCCGCGCGCGGGTGTTCAGCGCGATTTCGTCGCCGATATCGTCGCGGCGATACGCGCCGTGGATCAGATCGCCCCACCACAGGTCGCCGGTGACCGGCGCCTGGATCACGCCGAACGTGGCCACGCCGTCTTCGATCAGCGCGATGTTCACGGTGAACTCGCCGTTGCGTTTGACGAATTCGCGGGTGCCGTCCAGCGGATCGACCAGCCACAGCCGCGACCAGCTGCGGCGGGTCGCGATATCGATCTCCGCGGATTCTTCCGACAGCACAGGAATGTCGGGCGTGAGCCGCTCCAAGCCATCGACGATGCGTCGATGCGATGCGAGATCCGCGGCGGTGAGCGGGCTGTCGTCGGTCTTGTGCTCGACGTCGAACGGATGTTCGTAGATCGCGAGGATATCGGCGGCGGCGGCCACGGCCAGCGCGATCACGCTTTCGCGCACGGCATCTTCAAGCAACATCGGCATGACGCAACCACTCCCTGACCAGAAAAAGAGCGGCGATCGAACGCCCCTCGGAAAAATCCTCGGCGAGGATCAATTCGTGCAACGCATCGAGCTTCCACGGCACCACGTCCAGGATTTCCGGCTCGTCGCCGGGCAGACGCTCCTCGTACAGGTCGCGCGCCAGCACCAGCACGGTCTCGTGGCCCATGTAGGTGGGCGCCAGACTGATCCGGCGCAGCACGGTGAGCGAACGCGCGCCGTAGCCGGCTTCTTCCTTCAGTTCGCGATTCGCCGCTTCTTCCGGCGTCTCGCCGGCATCGATCTTGCCCTTGACCAGCCCCAGCTCGTAGCGATGGGTGCCTGCGGCATATTCGCGGATCAGCAGCGCGGTATCGTCGTCCAGCAACGGCACCACGATCACCGCGCCGTTGCCGGTGGCGGGCGCACGGCGGTAAAGGCGGCGCTCCCCGTTCGAGAATTCGAGATCCAGTTCCTCGATCACGTGCTCGGGGTCGACGCCACGGCGACGCACCTCATGGATGGTCGGCAATGGCCGGCTCATGGCGCACCTGTACGGACGCGCCGGGCGATAATGGGGGGATGAAGACGCATGTGCCGATGATAAACGACAAGGGCGCCGGCCAGCCGGACGCAGGCGAAGCGATCGCCGATGCCGGCGGGCAAGCCCTGGCCGACCGCTGGCGCGCACGCGATCTCGCGGTGCTGTGGCACCCCTGCACGCAGATGCGCGAACACCCCGACACGCTGCCGCTGCTGCCGGTGGCGCGCGGCGAGGGCGCGTGGCTGATCGGCCATGACGGCAGCCGCACGCTGGACGCCATCAGCAGTTGGTGGACCAACATCCACGGCCACAGCGAGCCGCGCATCGCCGAGGCCATCGGCCGTCAGGCGCGCACGCTCGAGCATGTGATCCTGGCCGGCGTCTCGCACGCGCCGGCGGTGGAGTTGGCCGAACGCCTGCTGGCGATGGCGCCGCGGCAGCACGGCCGTGCGCCGCTGAGCAAGGTGTTCTACGCCGACAACGGTTCGGCCGGGGTGGAAGTGGCGCTGAAGATGGCGTTCCACTGGTTCCGCAACCAGGGCGAACCACGCAGGACCAAGTTCGTGGCGCTGGAGAACGGCTATCACGGTGAGACCATCGGCGCGCTGTCGGTCGGCGACATTCCGCTGTACCGGCGCGTCTATGCGCCGCTGCTGGTGGAATGCCTGTTCGCGCCCTCGCCCGATGCCTACGCCGCGCCGGAAGGTTGCAGCGCGCAGGCGCACGCAGAGGCGGCCGCCGATGCCCTCGCCCGCCTGCTCGATGCGCATCCGGGCGAGATCTGCGCGCTGATCCTCGAACCACGCGTGCAGTGCGCGGGCGGCATGCGCATGCACGACCCGGTGTATCTCAGGCGCGTACGCGATCTGTGCGATGTCCACGGCGTATTCCTGATCGCCGACGAGATCGCGGTGGGTTTCGGCCGCACCGGACCGATGTTCGCTAGCGAGGATTCCGGCGTGATGCCCGACCTCCTCTGCCTGTCGAAAGGCCTCACCGGCGGCGCGCTGCCGCTGGCGGCGGTGCTGGCGACGCAGGCGCTGTACGACGGTTTCCTCGACGATTCGCGCGAGAAGGCCTTCCTGCATTCGCACAGTTACACCGGCAACCCGCTGGCCTGCGCGGCGGCGCTGGCGTCGCTGGACATCTTCGAACAGGACGGCGTGCTGGCGCGCAATCGCGACACGTCGGCGAAGATGCGCCGGCTCGCGGCCGAGGTTGGCAAGCATCGCCATGTCGCCGACGTGCGTCAGGCCGGGATGATCGTCGCGTTCGAGCTCACCCGCGACGGCGACAAGCGCAGGCCCTTCGACCCGGCGCTGCGGATCGGCCTGCGCGCGTATCGCGCGGCGCTGGCGCGCGGCGTGCTGCTGCGCCCGCTGGGCGACGTGCTGTACTGGATGCCGCCGTATTGCGTCGACGATGCGCAGTTGCAGTTGCTGGCGGAGACCACGCTTGCCGCGATCGAGGAGGCCACGGCATGAGTCGCGCTCGCACCATGCCCATCATTGGCCGATCCTGTTTGTGGGAGCGACGGGAGTCGCGATTGCAATCCAGCAGCATCGCTGCCCATCGTGACTTCCGTCGCTCCCACAAAAGGATCAGCGCGAGGAACGCCGCATGCGCCTGACCCGCGTCTACATCGATCAGGCGCTCGCGCCCGGCGCGCGCGTGACCCTGCCCGAAAGCGCCGGCGCGCATCTGGTGCGCGTGCTGCGCCTGCGCGAGGGCGAGGCCTGCGTGCTGTTCAACGGCGACGGCCACGATTACGACGCGCGGCTGCTCAGCGCCGGCAAGCGCGGCGTCGAAGCGGAAGTCGATGCCGTGCGCATCGTCGACAACGAATCGCCGCTGCGGCTGGTGCTGCTGCAGGGCATCGCCCGCGGCGAGAAGATGGATCTGATCCTGCAGAAGGCGACCGAGCTGGGCATCGCCGCGATCGCGCCGGTATTCGCGGATCGCACCGAAGTGAAGCTCGACGGCGACCGGCTGGAGAAGCGCATCGCGCACTGGCGCAGCGTCGTGACCTCGGCCTGCGAGCAGAGCGGACGCGCACGCGTGCCCGAGGTCTTGCCGCCGCGCGGGCTGGCCGAAGCCGCGACGTCGCTGGACCCAGATGCACTGAAGCTCACGCTCGATCCGCTCGGCGAACACCGTTTCGATACGCTGTCGCCCAGCCTCGCCGGCGGCATCGTGATCGGCATCGGCCCGGAAGGCGGCTGGTCGGAGAAAGACCGCGTCATCCTGCGCACGCACGGCTTCAGAGGTCTGCGCCTCGGTCCGCGCGTGCTGCGCACCGAAACCGCAGGACTGGCCGCGATCGCGGCGTTGCAGGCGCGGCTTGGGGATTTGTAGGCATTCGGGACGCAGCGCGCGCCGGCAACGCCGTATTGAAACGTCAGATCTGCCCGCTGAAGAACTCAGCTAACGAGTAAGAAATCAACAGGCGATCCGAACGAATGGCCAGCGAGCCGATTTTCGTGTCGTCAACTCCTGTCAAAGATCGGTGTATCTGACAGAGAATGCAGAAAGACGCGTGCTCCCCAACCAGCAAGCGTTGGAAAACAGGAACATAGGCAGGGTAAAAGCTGTCAGCAGAAAACGAGAGCGAACGGACGCCATCACCGTAACAATCAAGTTGATGCCACCAACAATCCGACTGCTCCCACTGCCCAAGCGAGGGAATCAGGAACGACTCGATTGATTCCACCAGGCGAAGATCGATCTCGGCATGACGGCTGCCTTGCGCGTCGAAAACAAAGCGGGGCGCACAAAACGATTCGAATGCGTTCCGGAACGCCGGCTCTGTTGCCACAACGACTCTGTTCACTGTCATACAGGTGCAGTGCCGGAGTTAAGCTGCCCACGACGAGCGTCGGCTCACGCCGCCGGCCGCAACACTCCGGCGATCATCCGCTCGGCGGCGTCGAGATCGGGTACCAGCGCCACGTCTTCGTTGAACATCACCCGCAGACGGATGCCGTCGGGCATCACTTCGCCGTGTTCGCTGTCGACGATCATGTTGTCGCGGGAAATCGTGACCAGACGCGGGAAGCCCTGCGCCACCAGCGCGAAGTACGGCAGCTTCGGATCGCCGCCGAGGGCCTTGATCACGATGACCTTGGTGCCGACCGCAGCGCCTTCGGAATGCGTGCCGGCGATGCGCGCGAACGAAACCAGCGGCAGGCGCCAACCGCGCCAGCGGATCTGGCCGAGCAGCCAGTCCGGCGCGTTGTCCAGCGGTTCCGGATCGACGTAGGACAAGACCTCGACCGTCGCCGCATTCGGCAGCAGCAGCTGCGAGCCGGCGATCTGGATGAGGACGCCTCGGATGTCGTTGACGGTCGTGCTGTTCACGGGAGTGCTGATCCTGGATTCGTTCAACTGGGCCAGCGCGACGCGAGCCGACCGGCGAGTTCGGCGGGCAGCCCGGAGGTCACGCCGCGGTTGCGCAACTCGGCGCAGGCGGCGCCGTCGTAGCAGTCTTCGGGGGACTGGGCCAGGACCACCGTGCCGGTCGCGGCGGCGGCCATCGCGCTCTGTACCAGCTGCGGATCGCTGCCGCTGAGGAACACGAGCGCGCTGGCGCCCGATGGCAGCGCCGCGAACATCGATGCGGGCGGAGCGGCATCATCGACGAAGCCGAACCCGCCCGCGTTCGCGGTCAAGCCGATGCTGTCGGGAAGGAAATAGATCGTGCCGGCGTTTGCGGTCGCGCCGCCTTGCGCCAACGCGACCGGCAGCGCCGCGGTGCGCTCCATCTGCGCGACCAGGCGATCATAACGGCCGCCCTGCAGATGCAGGCGTACCAGCACGACGGCCATGAATTCGGCGGGCAGCGACGACAACAGCTGACGCGCGGGATCCGGACCGCCAAGGCCCGCTTCGATCAGCACCACCGGTGCGGCCTGGATGCCGAACGCGGCTGGCGCGCCTTCATCGAAGTCGACCAGCGACAGGCTGGAGATGCGTGCCTCCAGCGCCGAGATGTCGCGCGCAGCCGGGCTGGCGGCGGGTCTCTCGACCATGCTGGGCGCGTCGTCCACGGGCGCCAATGACAGGTCGCCGAGCGAAAATGCGGGCTTCGGCTCCGCTTGCGGTGCGACCGGCGCAGCCGGGGCCTCGGGAGCCGCGGCCAGACTGCTCGCGATCAACGCTTCGAACGACATCACTTCTTCGGAAGACGCCAACGTTCCCGGCGCGCGCGACGGCGCATCGGCAGAGGAGATCGCGTCGAGATCGAACGCTTCGAAGCCGGCAACGTCCTCATCGCTGAGGTCGAGTTCGCCATCGAAGTCGCCGCCGAATCGATTCATCGCCACCGGCTCGCCGCGCATCGGCGGCAGATCGGTTGCGGACAATTCTTCGAGGAAGAAGGCATCCTCATCGAGGCGCATCGGCACAACACTGGGCGCAGCCGCGACGGAGTCGCTGTCGATTTGCATGCTGTCGAGCTGCACGCTATCGAGTTCGACGCTCTCCAACGTCATGCTGTCGAGCGACATGCTGTCCAGCGATACGTCTTCGATCCCGGCGCCGTCGTCCGTGGTGAATGTCTCGAACGAAATGTCGTCGGCCGCAGCGGCGTACGCACGCGGTTCGGCATCCATCGATTCGAGCGCCATCGTTTCGAACGACGACGTCTGGAACGCTGCGATTCCCGAATCGGATGGCGGCGGCGCGACCGGCGGAAGCGGTGGCGGCACCGCATGCGCTGGCGGAGCCTGCACCGGCGCGGCCTGCGCCGCCGAAGCGGGGATCGCATCGATCAGCATCGTGTCCAGCGGCGACAGCGCTATCTCGGGCACGACGTCAACCGGCATGAGGTCCATCGGTACGACGTCCACCGGCGCGCCGTCGGCGGGCACGCTGTCGGCATGCGCGAGCGCTTCGCGGGTGAAGGCCGTCATGTCCACATCGGCGTACGCGGCCGCGGGCTTCGGGATCTGTCCCGGAGACGGCTGCCAGTCCTGGTCGCTTTCGGTGCCCGGCGGCAGCACATTGCTGTCGTGGCGCAGCTTGGCGGAGAGATGGCGCGCCCAGCGCGCCGCATCCCAGCCGGCGCGATGCGCGGCCACATCGGCTTCGTCGTAGATCACGGTCAGCGCCGGATCCGACAGCAGCCCTTCGAGTTTGTCGAGCATGGGTTCGATGCTGGGTTCCAGCGCGACCAGCACCGCCTGCGGATTCAGCGCGCGCAGCGCGGCCTCGTCGGCGTTCGCCGGATCGATGGCGACCAGCAACTCGGCGCCCGCCTGCCTCACCGCCTCGGCGAGGTGATCGGCGGCTTTGCCCGCGCGCGCCAGCAACACGACGCGCGGCGCCGCGGCATGGGAGACGGCGTCAACCATCGGTCCTCACCGGTCTCGGCGAGCTGGGCTCCAACAGCGCGAACACGTTGCGCATGAGTTCGTTCTCCTGATACGGCTTGCCGAGGTAGCGGTCGACGCCGATATCCATCGCGCGCTGGCGATGTTTGTCGCCGGTGCGCGAGGTGATCATGATGATCGGCACATTGGCCAGGCGCGGATCCGCCTTCATCGTGGTCGCCAGCTCGTAGCCGTCCATGCGCGGCATTTCGATATCGAGCAGCATCAGGTCCGGGACGCGATCGACCATGCGCTCGAGCGCGTCGATGCCGTCCTTCGCGGTCAGCACCTCGAAATTGTTGCGTTCCAGCACGCGGCTGCTGACCTTGCGCATGGTGATCGAGTCGTCCACCACCATGACCAGCGGGACCGCGCGCTGTTCGGCGGCGGGCGCCTGCAGCGCTTCTTCGAGTTCGAGCAGCTGCGCGGCCTGGCGGCGCACCAGCGGCGCGACGTCGAGAATCAGCACCACACTGCCGTCGCCCATGATCGTGGCGCCGAAAATGCCTGGGATCGAGGCGACCTGCGGTCCGATCGGCTTCACCACGATTTCGCGGTTGCCGAGGATCTGATCGACGGTCACCGCGACTTGCAGATCGCCCGAACGGGTGAGCAGCAGCGGCATCTGCAGCTGACCTTCGGCCTTCGCCGGCGCATGGCCGAGAAGCTTGCCCAGATCGTGCAGCACGTATTCCTCGTTGCCGTAGCGGTAGCTGGTGAGGTCGCCCTTCGCCAGTTCCTCGCGCTGGATGCGGCCGACGCCGCGAACCGAAGCGATCGGCACCGCGAAGGTGATGTCGCCGATGCGCACGAACGCGGCCTGGGTGACCGCGAGGGTCTGCGGCAGCCGCAGCGTGAAGACGGTACCGGTGCCGCGCTCGGAGTGGATGTCGAGCGTGCCGCCGAGCTGGCGGACTTCGCTGGCGACCACGTCCATGCCGACGCCGCGACCGGCCAACTGGCTGACTTCCTCGGCGGTCGAGAAACCGGGCTCCAGGATCAGCGCATCGAGCTGGGCGTTCGACAGCACCGCATCCTTGCGCACGAGGCCGCGCATTTCGCCGCGCTGACGGATGGCGTCGCGATCGAGCCCCTTGCCGTCGTCGGTGATCTGCAGCACGACTTCCGAGCCTTCCTTGCGGATGGCAATGGTGACCGTGCCTTCGGCGGGCTTGCCGGCGGCGCTGCGCTGATCGGGTTTTTCCAGACCGTGCGCCACCGAGTTGCGGAGCATGTGCTCCAGCGGCGCGGTCATGCGTTCCAGCACGTTGCGGTCGAGTTCGCCCTGGGCGCCGTCGAGCTTGAGCTGGACGGGCTTGCCGGTGTCGGTCGCGGCCTGGCGCAGCACGCGACGCAGACGCGGCACGACGGTGTCGAACGGCACCATGCGGGTGCGCATCAGACCTTCCTGCAGCTCCGAGCTCACGCGCGACTGCTGCAGCAACAGGGTGTCGTAACCCTGGGTCAGGTCGTCGAGCGTGCTCTGCAGGCTGCTCAGGTCGGCCGCGGTCTCGGCGAGCGCGCGCGACAGCTGCTGCAGGTTGGAGAAGCGGTCGAGTTCCAGCGGATCGAAGGTCTCGTCGCGGGTTTCGCCCTCGCGCTGGTAGCGCGCGATGATCTGCGCTTCGGTTTCGATGTCCAGACGACGCAACTGATCGCGCAGACGGGTATTGGTCTGCGCCATTTCAGCGGTAGCGCCGCGGAACGCACCGAGCTGCTGTTCGAGTCGCGAACGGTAGATCGCGACTTCGCCGGCGTAGTTCACCAGGCGGTCGAGCAGTTCGGCGCGGACGCGCACCTGTTCCTGCGTACCGCGCAGGCCGACATCGTCGTCGCCACCGACGCCGAAGTCCACCGGCACCGACAATGGCTTGAGCTCGGGCAAGGGCGCGAAGCTGGGCATCTGCGGCCGGGCTGCGGCGACTTCCGCCTGCGGCTCGACTTCGACCTCAGGCTGGAGCTCGGTCCCGGCCTCGGTCCCGATCTCGGGCTCGATCTCGACGCCGGTCGCGGCATCGACCGTTTCCGGCACCGCGGCGGCGGGAAGCTCGAACTCGTATTCGTAACCGACGCGGGCGGCGTATTCGCGTGTCTCCGGCTCGGCCGGGGCGACGATCTCGGTGAAGGCTTCGTCGATGAATACACCATCGTCGAACGTGTGCTCGGTGAGCGTCTGCTCGACCAGCGTCTGCTCGAACGGGGCCTCTTCGTCCACCCCTTCCACGGTCGGCGGCAACACTTCCAGCGCGGCATCGTCGAACGTGGTTTCGAGTGTCGTTTCCGCAACAGCGGGCGATTCGAACGTGGCTTCTTCGAGAGAGATCTCTTCGAAGGCGACATCTTCGAGCGCGATCTCTTCGGGCGCGATCTCTTCGGGCGCGATCTCTTCAGAAACAGGTGCTTCGATCGCCTGCGCTTCGGCAACGGATTCTTCAGCGGCCGGTGCTTCGACAGCGGCTTCTCCGAGCGCGGCAGCGCCCAATGCGGCTTCTTCGAGAATCAATTGTTCGATGGCCGCTTGCTCGGCAGCGGCCCGCTCGAAAGCAGCGTGCTCGGCAGCGGCCTGCTCCAGCGCCGCTTGGTCGATGGCAGCTTCTTCGAGGGCGCGCTCTTCGAGGACACGCTCTTCGACCACGACCTCTTCTTCTGCAGCGATCTCCTCGGGTGCGGCCTGTTCGAAAGCCGGCGCTTCGAGCGCGACTTCTTCGCGCAGGACGTCTTCGGGAGCGACCTCTTCCGGCACCACGACCTCGAACACGGGCGCTTCGGAGAAATCCTCGACAACGATGGCGGGCGCCAGATCCTGGGCCGGCGGCGCCCACTGCGCGGGGTCGAAGGCGCGCCCGAAGGCTCGGGCATCGAAGGCCGCGACCAGCGCTTCCGGAATGACGACCGCGCGGCGGTCGCCGACGCGGGTCACCATCGTGTGCAGACGGTCGAAACCGCTTTCCAGCAGTGGAATGTCCTGTCTTTGGAGCTGCAGGCGATGTTCGGCCGCCGCTTCGAGCAGGGATTCCATGGCATGGCCGAGTTCGCCGATCGCCATGATGCCGGCCATGCGCGCGCCGCCCTTGAGCGTGTGCAGATCGCGCTGCAGGCCACCGATGATCTCGCGCTCTTCCGGGTTTTCGCGCAACGACACCAGCAACTGGTCGGAATGATCCAGCAGGTCGTGCGCTTCCTCGACGAAGATATCGATGAGTTCGGCATCGAGATCGGCCATGTCCAGATCGGTGTCCGGATCCACGACGCCTGTATTGGCCAGCAAGCCTGCGACGGCGGAAGGCTCGGCCTGCGGCGTTGCGATCGCCTCCACTGCGGGCTCGCTGATATCCGTATCGACGCTTTCGGCAAGCAGGCGTTCCGCTTCCAGCCATTCCGCTTCGCGACGCTCCGAATCGAGTCGCACGGCTGCGAGCCGCTCTTCCTCGATACGGATGAAGTCGCGCATTTCCTGTTCGCGCAGCGCCGCTTCGGCACGCTGGGCTTCGACGCGTTCCGCTTCGAGACGTTCTGCTTCGGCACGTTCGGTTTCGAGGCGTTCTGCTTCAAGACGTTCCGCTTCAACGCGCTCGGTTTCGAGACGTACCGCTTCGGCACGTTCTGCTTCGAGACGTTCCGCTTCGGCACGTTCTGCTTCGAGACGTTCTGCTTCGACGCGCTCGGCTTCGAGACGTTCCGCTTCGACGCGTTCCGCTTCGGCACGTTCGGCTTCGGCACGTTCGGCTTCGGCACGTTCGGCTTCGGCACGTTCGGCTTCGACGCGTTCCGCTTCGGCGCGTTCGGCTGCGAGAAGCTCTGCTTCCGCGCGCTCGATTTCGAGACGTTCCGCTTCGAGACGTTCGGCCTCGTAGGATTCCATGACCGCAAGCAGCCGTGCGGCTTCGTCCGCATCGGTGGGCATGCCCGATTCCGGCGGAATCGTCGCCGACGGAATCGCCGCCGGCGGGTTCGGCGCCCATGTGGGTGCCACTGGCGTTTCCACGCTTTCGCCCAGCAGACGCGCAAGCTCGTCTTCGGCCGCGGCGTCGAATTCGACGACATCGAGCTGCGAAGACATCGCTTCATCGCTCATTCCGGCCGGCGTCAGCACGGGCGGTTGGGTATCGAAATTGCCGTACGCGCTCAGATCCAGTTCGGTCAGCTCGATATCGCCCTGCCCGCTCTGTCCGGTTTCGAATTCGATCCCGACAGGTTCCTCGACCGCACTGGCCGGCCTGGATTCCGGCAGGCCGTCGCGCAAGGCCTGGAAACGCGCGGCGAGCGCATCGCAGCGCGGCACACGGCCGCCCGATACCGACAGCGCGGACACGGTCGCGCGGACGCGATCGGCCAGTTCCGCGATCGCGCTCACACCCTCGTCATCGGCGGCACCGGCGGATAGCAGCAAACGGCGCACATAGCTTTCGGCGGGAATCAGCGCGTCGGTGATGGCCGGCACTTCGGTCATCGCGAACGCGCCGTTCATGGTATGGATCGCGCGGACCAGCGGTTCGTCGGCAGCGGTCGGCGCGCTGCGCGCGCGCGACAGCCAGCCTTCGATGGTGCGCAGGTGACCGCCGACTTCCGCCTGCAGGATCTCGAACAGCACGGCGTCGACGCTGACCGGTATGCCTTCTTCCTGCTCGACCATCGCACCGGCGGTGAATTCGGTTTTGACCGGCTCGAATTCGACGACCGGCGCCGCCTGGGCGGCAGCCGCGACGACGATCACGGGCATCACTTCCTCGCCGCCGGCGATGCGGTCGGCGAAGGCTTCCATCGCACGCAGATCGGTGGTGACGGTACCTTCGCCGCGCAGCGCGGCGTGCAGCTGCGGCAGCGTCGCGTAGGCCTGCTCGACCATTGCGATCACCGGCGATGTCGCCGGGCGCAAGCCATCGCGCACCTTGTTCAGCATGTTCTCGATCTTCCAGCTGAACTCGCCGAGTATCTTGGCGCCGACCAGACGGCCACTGCCCTTCAGCGTGTGGAAGACCCGGCGAACCGGCTGCAGACGTTCGATGTTCTGGGGCTCGGCTTTCCACGCCGGCAGCAATTGCGCGAGGTTGCCGATCTCTTCCTCGAATTCTTCGAGGAAGATTTCGCGGATTTCGTCGTCGATGTCGTCGCTGGTGACGTCGAAACCCGCGGACAGCGGCGCGGCGACCGGCGCTGGCGGCGCTACGGGCGGCGCAGCAACCGGTGGCGCCACAGGCGGTGCTGCCACCTGTGGCGGCGATACGGGCGGCGCAGCGACAGGTTCGCGCGGCGGCAGGAACAGGGGCACGAACGGCGCAGGCGCGGAGGATACCGGCGCGCTGGTGCTTGGCGTCTCGACGGCTGGCGTCTCGACGGCAGGCGATGCGATTTCGAGCGGCTCGAAAGCCACCGGCTCGAGGTCCGGCGCCTCGGCGACAGGCGCCACGATCTCGAGAGGCTCGTCCATCGGCACGTCGGCGACGGGCTCTGCGATCTCGAGCGGTGCAGCCTCGGGTATCGCCGCTTCGACAGGCGGCGCGACCTCCACCGATACGATCTCCGGCTGGACAACCGGGAGCTCGGCCGCGGGCGTTTCGACGGCTGGCTTTTCAACAGCAGGCGCACGCTCGGCCGGGAGCGGCCAGTAGCCCAGGTTTTCGAGGCTATTGCGGGTGATGTCGAGGATATCGTCGCGATTGGCGCGCTGTTCGCGCAGCGCTTCGAGGTAATACTCGATGCTGGCGAGCGCGTCGGCGAAGGTGTCGAGCTGACGGCTGTTCGGAATGCGGCGGCGTTCGAGCAGTTCGATTTCGGCGTACAGGCGCACGCCGTCGAGATACTGCGCGGGCTGCGACAGTTCGAGGATATTGAGCGCACCGGACACGTCGCGCAGGAGTTTCGGCACCTGCGCCAGTTCGGCGTGGTTCCAGCTGGTTTCGACGAAGGCGACGAAGGCCTGGCGCGCGCCTGCGAAGTTGGTGATCGCCTCGCGGATCAGGACGTCGAGCACCTTGCGGGCTTCGGCGCCGGCCAGATCTTCTTCGGTGTCGGCGCCATCGCCGCTGGCGAGGCGCGCGACCTGGTCGTCCAGCGAGGCGTCGACGTACAGCAGCGCACCGGCGACTTCCAGCAGCGCCGCCTCGTCGGCCTTGCGCTTGCCGTCGACGATTTCGCGCATCGCATCGCGCTGCTGCAGCACGAGGCTGCGCGCCAGTCCCAGCCCGAGCATGCCGAGCGTGTCGGAGACGTTCTGCAGGCGTTCGGCCTGCGGCTGGAGCTCGACCGGGTTGTTCTTGGACGTGCGCAGATACAGGTCCAGCTCGTCCTTCACCCGCAGCAGATCTTCCTTGATCGCGGCGGCGACGGTATCGAGCAGCGTGCGGTTGCGACCAGCGACGCTGCCGCGGGCATGGTCGAGTTCGGATTCGGTCGGCTTCAGCGAATCGAGATCGAACACTTCGCGCAATTGCATCAGCGCCGGGTGCACCGATTCGCTGTGCGCGACGTGATAGAGCAGTTGCCGGGTGGGTTCGAGCGCGGCATCCGCGCGCGGGGCATCGAAGCCGCCCTGCTGGAAGATGCCGCGGGTTTCGCGATCGACGCTGGCGAACGCCTGACGCAGGCCGGGATTGACCGTGAGCGCACGATCGCGCAGCGCGGTGGCGACCATCGAGGCCACCCACAGCATGCGTCGTTGCGATTCTTCGGTGGTGTGCGCGAGCAGAGCTTCGGCCGCGAAATGCAGGCCTTCGGCATCGCCGGGCGCGCCGGTTTCCGGCCACGACTGCAGCGCATCGCGAAGGCGAAGCAGATACGGCGCCACGTTGTGGGCGCGGCTGGCGACCGGCTGCGGCGTCGGACGCGGCAGCGAGGGCGGCAGATCGCGGTCCAGATCGGGAACAAACAGCACGCTTTCGCTCAGACCGGATTCGCCGCGGGCGGCGCGCAGCTCGTTGAGCATCGGCAGCAGGACGATCGAGATTTCCTTGTGCCCGCTCTGCAAACGCTCCAGATAGTCGGGCAACAGCACGACGCCGCGCATCAGCGCCGAGCAGGCGCCGTCGCGGTCGGAAATGCCGCCGTTCTGCAGCGCGAGCGACAGTTGCTCCATTTCCTCGGCGACCATCGCCGGGGCATAGAGTTCGACCATCCGCAGGGTGCCCTGCACCTGATGCAGCAGTTCGGCGCTCACCCCCATCCGGCTGGTGTCGGCAGGATCTTCGGCGAAGCCTTCGACCTCCATTCGCACCAGACGCAGGGTTTCATCGAGCTCGGGTTTGACCCAGCCCAGCGCGCTGTGTTCGATCGCGTCATGGAGCGCGGTCATCGTGCGCCTCCACGGACGCGGTCACGTCCGGTTTCACGATCGGAAGACATTCGGATCATCTCGCCATTGCTCCGCAGCATTCCGCCGGATCAGACCGTGGGAAGCTTGAAGTCGGCGACCGAGCGGCGCAGGTCCGCTGCCAGTTGCGCGAGGTTTCCGATCGATTCGGCCGTCTGGTTCGCGCCCTGCGAGGTCTGCGCGGTAATCGACTGAATCGTGGTCATGGTCTGGGTGATGTCGGTCGCCGCCGCGGACTGCTGCTGCGCAGCACTGGAGATGCCGCGGATGAGGCCTGCGAGGTTGTTCGACACCTGTTCGATTTCGCCCAGTGCGGTACCCGCGTCCTCGGCCAGTCGCGCGCCGGCGACCACTTCGGACGTCGTCTGTTCCATCGAGCTCACCGCTTCGTTGGTATCGGACTGAATGGTCTGGACCAGCGCTTCGATTCGCTTGGTCGCGTTCGAGGTGCGTTCCGCGAGTCGCTGCACTTCGTCGGCCACCACCGCGAACCCGCGGCCCGCTTCGCCGGCCGAGGCCGCCTGGATCGCGGCGTTCAGCGCCAGGATGTTGGTCTGTTCCGAAATGTCGTTGATGAGTTCCACGATCGAGCCGATTTCCTGCGAGCTTTCGCCGAGGCGCTTGATTCGCTTCGAGGTTTCCTGGATCTGGCCGCGGATCGAGTCCATGCCTACGATGGTCTGCCGCACCACGCCCGCGCCCTTGGTGGAGAGTTCCACGGAGCGCTGCGCCACTTCGGCGGACTCGGCGGAATTCTTCGACACCTGGTTGATGCTGACCGCGATTTCGTTGATGCGGTTGGTCGCGGTGTTGATCTGCTGCGCCTGATGTTCGGCGGCTTCGGCCAGATGCATCGCGGTGGCCTGGGTTTCCTGGGCGCTGGACGCCACCTGCACCGAGGTGTCGTTGATGGTCTGCACCAGGCTGCGGAGCTGTTCGACCGCGAAGTTGATCGAGTCCGCGATCGCGCCGGTCATGTCCTCAGTCACGGTCGCCTTCACGGTGAGATCGCCTTCCGCGAGCGAGCCCATTTCGTCCAGCAGGCGCATGATCGCCTCCTGGTTGCGGTTGTTGAGCTCCATCGAGCCCTCGTACCGGCGTTTCTGGGCGCTGTTGAGGCTGAGCACCAGGAAGATGATCGAGGCCAGCGAGGCCAGACCCGTGGCGACGCTGATCCAGATGTTGCCGGCCAGGTTCTTGTCGCCCGTGCCGAACGCGGTGAACGCGGTGAACAGGCTTTCGCTGTCGGCCAGCAGGCGGGTTGAGCCGATGGTGAGTTCGGTAGCCGCGGACTGCGCGCGGAACAGGTTCTGCGACGAGGCCAGGATCGCGTCCAGATCCTTCTTCATCGCGACCCACTGATCGTTGGACTGGTTCAGCGCGCCCAGCGCCGCGGTATTGGTCAGCTTCTGCACGTTCATGGCCTGATCGCCGTTGCGCAGTCCGTTCAACACCTGCACGAACACGGAGGCGTCGCGGTTGAGCGCATCGCCCGCGAGCGCGGCGCCCGGGCCGCCCGCGCGGATTTCGGCGACGCGGCGGGCCATCGAACCGGCCAGCACCACTTGACGCAGCGCGATGTAGATCTGCGAGGACGGTGCGCCGCCGGCGGACATGGCGCGCACCACTTCGTCGAGCTGGGCCTGCAACTGCGGAACACCGTCGGTGAAGCTCTTGGCGTTCTTGGACAGCGCGAGCACCGCGGCTTCGGAAGCGACGATCTGGTCCGCATTCTTGCCCATCGGCAGCCAGGTCGAGGTGACCGTGGCGATGGGGCCGGACACGCCGGTCGAGTTGCCGAAGCGATCGTTGAGCAGCTTCACGTCGCTTTCGATCTGGGTCTTCGTGGTCTTGAAGGCCTTGAACGCCGCGGCATCGCCGTTGATCGCCTCTCGTCCGAGGTTGGCCAGCCGCTGCGAGTTGACCTGCAGGCTGGAGGCCGCCGTGCTGGCGCCGCCGAAGCGCTGCGTCTTCAACAGCGCATAGCCCGTATTCAGGCCGAACACGACCAGCGATACGGCAAGGATCCACAGCCACAGGGTGGTGCTCTGGCTGCGGCCTTTGCCGGCGACGTTATCCATCGGAGTGCTCATGTCTAGCCTCGATCTGTGTTTGGAACTGCTGCAGTGAAAGAAGGGTTGCCGTCAAGTCGCCGTCAGGTGGCGGCGTGTCGGAATTCGGGGGTGCGGACCAGGCGATCCAGGCTGAAAACGCCCCAGACATCATCGGCGGTGCGGTAGGCGCGATCGATCAGGCCGGCATAGCGGCCGTCGGCCAGACCTTCGACTTCGACTTCCTGCTCTTCCATGAATGACCGCTGGCCGTAGAGTTCGTCGATGGTCACCGCGACGTCGCCGCCGGGCTGGCGCAGGACCATCACTTTCTGATGGCCCTCGTGCAGGACGCTGCGCGCGCCCTCGAGAAATTGTTTGAGGTCGACCACAGGCAGCAGGTTGCTGCGCACGTTGGCGACACCGAGCATCCAGCCCTGGGCACCGGGCACCGGGGTAATCTGCGGGACGGTAAGGATTTCCGCCACCGAATCGTAGTTGGAGACCAGCCGGCGCTGGCCGATGCGGTAACCGATGCCGCGCCACAGGCCGGCGGCCTGAAGCTGTTCCGGCAGACCGGCGACGTGGGCGAGACTGCGCCGTTCGTATTCGGCGAGCGTCTCGAATGCGTCGATCGGCGCCGTCTCGACGATGGCTTCGGCGCCCGCGGCTTCGATGCCGGACTCGTCTTCGCTCATGCACCCGTCTCCAGCAGTTGGTCGATCCGCGCGATCAGCGCATCCTCGCTCGGCGGCTTGACGATGTAGTCCTTGGCGCCCTGACGCATGCCCCAGGCGCGATCGGTTTCCATGCCCTTGGTGCTGACGATCAGGACCGGGATGGCTTTCGTCGTGGGTTCGCGCGAGAGCGCGCGGGTCGCCTGGAAGCCGTTCATGCCGGGCAACACCACGTCCATCAGCACCACGTCCGGCAGCTCCTTCTTGCACACTTCGATGCCATCCTCGGCGCTGGTGGACGCGAGCACCTGATGACCATGGCGCTCGAGCAGCCGTGTGAGCACGGCGGTATCGGTCGGCGAATCTTCGATGAGCAGAATGCGGGCCATGAGTTGCCTGTCCCCCCGGTCAGGCGTTGACGTGTTTGCGGATGGCGTCGAGCAGTTCTTCGCGGGTGAACGGTTTGGTCAGGTATTGCTCGGAGCCGACGATGCGGCCACGCGCCTTGTCGAACAGACCGTCCTTCGAGGACAGCATGATCACCGGCGTGTGCTTGAAGACCTGATTGTTCTTGATCAGCGCACAGGTCTGATAACCATCGAGGCGCGGCATCATGATGTCGACGAAAATGATCTGCGGACGCTGGTCCGCGATCTTGGCGAGTGCCTCGAAACCATCCGTCGCTGTCACCACTTCGGCCCCCTCGCGTTTGAGCAGGGTTTCGGCAGTACGTCGGATGGTCTTCGAATCGTCGATCACCATCACCCGCAAACCCTGAAGGCCGCCGGCTGGATTCTCGTCTTGCGTCATCATGTCTCCCCATGCGCCCGGCAATTGATGACTGTGCTGCTGGTTTGTCATCATTTTCAGCCACCTATATCCCAGTCTGAAGCTGGACTGTCAAGGTTTGCTTAGCAATTTCCCCGCCAAGAACGATGAAGTGAGGCTTCCATCGCACCAGCTTGTTACCATCCGACCCGACGAATCTTGCAGGTACAGCGGCATGCCCAAACTCGCGCGCGACGTCGTCGTGGTCATGGACCCGATCGAGTCGATCAGAATTGCCAAAGACTCCACATTTGCGATGTTGCTCGAAGCCCAGCAACGTCAGTATCGGCTCTTTTACGTCACTCCCGGCGCATTGGGCATGCGCGACGGCGTCGCCAGCGCGGAGGTGTCGCCGTTGATCGTTCGCGACGATGCGAAAGGCTGGTTCGAAAGCGGACCTTCGTCACACCGTGCGCTGGGATCGAACGATCTGATCCTCATGCGCAAGGATCCGCCGGTCGATGCCGACTTCCTGCACGACACGCTGATCCTCAGTGCCGCCCAGCGCGCGGGCGCGCTCGTCGTCAACGACCCGCAGGGGCTGCGCGACCACAACGAGAAACTCGCGGCGCTGGAATTCCCGCAGTGCTGTCCGCCGACCTTGGTCAGCCGGCAGGCGCCGGCGCTCAAGGCGTTCGCCGCCGAGCACGGCGAGGTGGTGCTGAAGCCGCTGGACGGCATGGGCGGGCGTTCGATCTTCCGCTCCCGCAACGGCGACCCCAATCTGAACGTGATCCTGGAGACCCTGACCGGCGAGGGCCGGCATCTGGTCATGGCCCAGCGCTACCTGCCGGAGATCGTCGACGGCGACAAACGCATCCTGCTGATCGACGGCGTGCCGGTGGACTACTGTCTGGCGCGGATTCCGCAAGGCGATGAATTCAGAGGGAATCTTGCCGCCGGCGGTCGCGGCGAAGGCCGCCCGCTGACCGATCGCGACCGCTGGATCGCCGCCCAGGTCGGCCCGGAGATGAAGCGCCGGGGCATGCGCTTCGTCGGGCTGGACGTCATCGGCGAGCACCTGACCGAAGTCAACGTCACCAGCCCCACCTGCATCCGCGAACTGGACAAGCAGTTCGGGCTGAACATCGCCGGGCTGCTGTTCGACGCCCTGGAGGCGGCGGGCTAAACGATGTCCGCCGTCAGCGCGCCACTTCCGCCTCCGCCCACCATCGGCGAGGACCAGCGCCTGGGCGCGACCCTGGTGCTGTCGCTGTTGCTGCACGGGCTGCTGATCCTCGGCGTCGGCTTCGCGCTGGAGCGCGCGGCGCCGGTGGTGCCGATGCTGGATGTGATCCTGACCCAGACCCGTACGCCGCTGACGCCCAAACAGGCCGATTTCCTGGCGCAGGCCAACAATCAGGGCGGCGGCGAGCACGACAAGGCCAGCCGCCCGCGCGACCCGCAGCCCGGGACGGTGCCGCAGGCCGAAGCCGGGGTGGCGCCGCAGACAGTGCGCGCGCAGTCGCCGGCACCGCAGCAGCCGCCCGAAGCGCGGGTGATCGCCAGCCCGAACAGCGACATCCGTCGCGCGGCCCCGAGCCGGGTCATGCAGGCCACGGTGACCCCGCAGCGCATCGGGCCGCAGAAAATCGAGCACGACATGGCCATGGCGCGACTGGCGGCCGAAATCCATCTGCGCTCGGCCCGCTACGCCAAGCGCCCATCGCGCAAGTTCGTCTCCGCCAGCACCCAGGAATACGCGTGGGCGAACTACCTGCGGGCCTGGGTCGACCGCGCCGAGCGCGTGGGCAACCTGAACTATCCGGACGAAGCGCGGCGGCGGCGGCTGTCGGGCACGGTGGTGATCAACATCGGCATCCGCCGCAATGGCACCATCGAACGCGCCGACATCGTCCAGTCCAGCGGCATTCCGTTGCTGGACGAGGCCGCGCTGCGGATCGCCAGGCTCGCCGAACCCTACCCGCCTCTGCCGAAGACGACGGAAAACCCGGACATCCTCAATGTCGTGCGCACCTGGCAGTTCCTGCCGGGCGGCGAGCTGATCGACGAGTAGGAGGGCCTTCAGGCCCGAGCTTTTGATTGGATCGGGTTCTCCCATGAAAAGCTCGGGCCTGAAGGCCCTCCTACGGGCTCACTCACAGCCTCGTCCAGCCGAACCCTTCGCCGCTGCGGTAATAGACGGCCGAAGCCCGCGCATACAGCGACTTCATCGGCACCAGCCCGAAGAAACGGCCGTCCTGGCTGTTGCCGCGATGATCGCCCAGCACCAGCGCCATGCCGGCGGGAATGGTGACGGTGGAGAGATCCGGGCCGCCGCCGTCGCGCAGATCCAGACGCACGTCGCGCGCGCCGAAGTGTTCGATATCGCCTGCATCGACATCGTGCAATGGCCGCCCGTCGATCCACAGCCGGCCGTCCACCACCGCAACCGTGTCGCCGCCCACCGCGACCACGCGCTTGATCAGCCGGGTGCCGTCGGTGGGCGATTTGAACACCACCACGTCACCGGGCGCCGGTTCGCCGCGATCGACCAGTTCGATATCGGTGAACGGCACGCGCACGCCGTAGGCCATCATGTTCACCGCGACGCGATCGCCGGGCATCAGCGTCGGCTCCATCGAGCCGCTGGGCACCTGATAGTGATTGGCGAACGAACTGCGCGCGACGGTCAACAACAACACCATCATCGCGAAGGTGAACCATTCATTGCGCCAGAACGGTACTTTTGCGGCGGCGCCGTCGGTGGATGCGGTTTGCGTCATGTCATTCCCCTTCGCGACGGATCGTCGGGCGATGGACCTGCCTCTGCCGGGCCAAGTTCCCATCAAAGACCCATGACCGATGGGCTATCGACCGCCTGTGCGCTCAGACCCGCGCGAAACCGAGCAGCCACGACAGTCCCAGTACGCACGTCGCCAGCACGATGCGCAGGATGGAAAGGCTGCGCGGCTTCATCGCGAAGCACCCTGTGCGAACACCGATACGCTCATGCGCGCGCGGCGCGCAGCGCCTGCTGTTCGACCAGCGTAAGCGCTACCTGATTGCGCAGGTACGCGGGTTCCAGCATCTCGGGCGCCACCGCTTCGCCGCGCAGCAGCGCCGCGTGCGCGAGCCGCACGATGTCGGCGGCATGCGGCAGGGCTTCGGCATCCAACGCACGCCAGTGCGGCGGCAGACGCGATGCCAGCGCGCCGCCGAGCGCGCCGAAACCGGTGCCGACGCCGAACCATGCGCCGCCGTCGTCCGGCAATGGCACCGCATCGGGCGCAAGCACCTGCTCGACGACTGTCGGCATCGGCCGCAATGCGTCGTGTTCGCGCGTCAAGCGGTAAGCGGCGACGTAGACTTCGTTCATGCGCGCATCGATTGCGGCGAGCACGGCGTCGCCTTCGCCCGCGCCCAGCGCGAGCGAACGCATCGCCAGCGCCGCGAGCGTCGACACCGGCACCGCCGGGCGGTCCAGCGCCAGCGCGATGCCCTGCGCCATCGCCACGCCCAGGCGCACGCCGGTGAACGCGCCGGGGCCGCGACCGACGGCGATGGCATCGAGCTTCGACTTCGCGATCCCGGCCTCCGCCAGCAGCGCCTCCGCCCACGGCAGTGCGAGTTCGGCATGCCGGCGCGGCGCGATTTCGTGGCGCTCGCGCACGTCGCCGTCGACCCACAGGGCGACGGAACAGGCTTCGGTGGAGAGTTCAAAGGCGAGGAGGTTCATGCCGATATTGTAGGTCGGGCCCTGGCCCGACATTGCGATCCGGCCGTTTGCGTCGCGCGATGATCGAAACCGCTCCGCTTATTGTCCGGAACGATCGGAGAAGGCGGGATGTCGGGCCGGGGCCCGACCTACGACGCCGGATCAGGAGGTATGGCGTTGCCGAAGAATGCCTGCACATCCGCCAGCGAGCGGGTGCGCGCGAACGGCGGCAGCGAGTCGAGGAAGGTGCGTCCGTAGGATTTTCCGATCAGCCGCGGGTCGCACAGCACCAGCACGCCGCGGTCGGTTTCGGTGCGGATCAGCCGACCCACGCCCTGCTTCAGCGCGATCACCGCCTGGGGCAGTTGTTCGTCGCGGAATGGATTGCCGCCTTCGCGGCGGATCGCATCCAGCCGCGCTTCGAAAACGGGATCGTCGGGCGCGGCGAACGGCAACTTGTCGATGACCACCACGCTCAGCGCGTCGCCGGCCACGTCCACGCCTTCGCGGAAACTGGCGGCGCCCAGCAGCACGCCGTTGCCGGAATCGCGGAAACGCTGCAGCAGCACCGAGCGCGGCGCCTCGCCCTGCACGAACAGCGGCCACGGTCCGTAGCGCAACAGTTCCGCCGCTTCGCGCAGCGCGCGGTGCGAAGCGAACAGCACGAATGCGCGCCCGCCCGAGGCTTCCAGCACCGGACGCACGATATCGATCACCGCAGCGGTGTAGTCGCGCGAATTGGGCTCCGGCATGCGCTGCGGCAGATAGCACAGCGCCTGATGCGGCCAGTCGAACGGACTGGGCGCCAGCAGCGTGCGGGGTTTGTCCAGCCCCAGCCGCACGGACAGGTGATCGAAACCGCCGGCGACCGCGAGCGTCGCCGACGTGAACACCCACGCCGCGCGCGACTGTTCGCGATGATTGCGCAGCGGCCCGGAGACATCCAGCGGCGTGCGCTGCAGGCGGAACCCGCGCGGCGACAGTTCGTACCAGCGGACGTCCCAGGCGCGCGGATCGGGCTTGGCGTCTTCGTCGTCCTGCGACGCGTCTTCGGACCCGGCCGCAATCTCTTCATGCATCGGCAGTTCTGCGCGCAACTGCGCGCCCTCACCGTCCTCGTCGCCAGCGAGTTCGCGCCGCCGCGAAAAATCCGGCGGTGCCCAGCGCAGCAGCCGCGCGCGATTGTCGAGCGCGCGCGCATGACAGCTCTCGAAACCGGGCGCCGCTTCGCGCAGCGGCGCCAGCGCGTCGATGAACGCGCACAGCGCGTCGTCGAGCGATCCGAGCGCATCGAACACGCCGGGTTCCTGCATCGCGCGCCAGCGGGTGCCGCGCGGCGGCAGCGGTTCCATCGCCGCGCGCAGTTCGCGCGTGGCCTCTTCCAGCGACCGCGCCGGACCCTGCAGCACGGCGAGCGCGCCGGTGGTGGTCTTGCATTCGGCCACCGCGTCGCGCGCCACTTCCACCAGCGGCCGCGCGCTCAGGCCTTCGCCGAAGAACTGCGCAGCGAGTTCCGGCAGCTGGTGCGCTTCGTCGACCACGAACACCTGCGCGCCGGGCAGGATTTCGCCGAACCCTTCCTGTTTCAACGCCAGATCGGCGAGCAGCAAATGGTGATTGACGACCACCACGTCGGCAGCCTGCGCGCGCTGGCGTGCCTGCACCACGAAGCACTCGTCCCAGAACGGGCATTCGCTGCCGAGGCAGTTGTCGGTGGTCGAAGTGACCAGCGGCAGCAGCGGCGAATCCTCGGGCAGCGCGTCGAGTTCGGCCAGATCGCCCATTCGCGTGCGCCCGCTCCAGGCGACGATGCGCTGGAACTGGGTGGTCTGTTCCTTGCTCGTGAAGCGGGGCTCGCCCTTGCTTTTTTCCAGCCTGTATTTGCACAGATAGTTCGCGCGGCCTTTCAACAGCGCGGTCTTGATGCCGACGCCCAGCGCATCGCGTACCCGCGGCAGATCGCGGTGATACAGCTGATCCTGCAGCGCGCGGGTGCCGGTCGAGACGATGGTCTTCAATCCCGACAACAGCGCCGGAACCAGATACGCGAACGTCTTACCGGTGCCGGTGCCAGCCTCGGCTAGCAGCACGGCGCGGTCTTCGACGGTTTCGGCGATCGCCATCGCCAGCTGTTGCTGCGGCGTGCGCGGCGCGAAGCCGGGAATTTTCACGGCGAGCACCCCGCCGTCGCTCAGCGCGTCGCGGCAGGCGCGGGCCAGCGCGGAGCGCGAGTCCAGCGCAGTGTCGTCTTCGCCCGCATCGCGGCCGCTGCGGACATCCGAAGCCATGTTCATCCGCTCAGTACCGCGGTGGGCCGGTGAGCGTGCAGTCCATCCGGCTGCGCTCGGCGGCGGCGGTCGCTCGTCCCAGTTCGTCCACTTCGCGTTGCCACTGCGCGAGTTTCTCGCCCTTGGGCTGCTTGATGTCGGCACGCGTGTGCAGCGCGCGGAGCTTGCCGAGCGGCTGCAGACGGATCGTCGCCCAGTGACGTCGGCACAGCGGCCCGACCTTGCCGCCGAGCGCATAAGCGTCGCGCGCGAGCGCCGCGGCCTTGTCCAGATTCTTCTGCAGTACCGCGACTTCAGCGCGCTCCTGCAGAAGCGCCGGATCCTCCGGCGCGATGACGAGCGCCTTGTCCAGCGCCGCGGCCGCATCGGGATAGCGTCGCGCGCTTTCGAACTGCACCGCCTGCATGCGCAGATCCTCGACCATCGGGTCGCGCAGCGGCTGGACGTCGAGTTCGCCTTTCTCGAAGGCGCCTGCGGCGCGGATCTCGGCGACCAGTTGCTCCGGCGCGGGGCCGCTCCATTCCGGGGCGGGCGGCGCGCTGGTGCAGGACGCCAGCAGAAGCAGGCCTGCGGAGATGGAAACACGCCGGATCATCAGACTCATGCGACGCGGGCCTCGATCGCGCTGCCCGAAGGCAGCATGCCGCGCTGCTGATCGCGGCGTTCCTGCTCGCGACGCTCCTGTTCGCGGCGATCGGCATCCTCGCGCTGGCGGCGTTCTCTGTATTCGCGTTCGCGCGCTTCGCGGTATGCCTGGTCGCGCTGCTGCTGCTGGCGATACGCCTCGTCGCGCGCACGCAGTTCGGCGTAGCGCTGGTCCTGTTCACGTTGAAGCCGTGCGCCCTCGCGCATCTGCTGCTCGCGACGTTCCTGCTCTTCGCGATCGCGGGCGTCCTGGTTTTGGCGTTCTTGCTGGCGCTGTTCGTCGTCGCTGCCCGCATCGCTGTCGCCGCGGCCGAAGATCCTGCCCCAGAAGCCTTCATTTCCGGAACCGTCGCCTTCGCCGCCTTCAACGTCATCGATGCTTTCGGGTTCGGTCAGCAGACAGGGCTGGTAGGCGGGCGCGAATCCGGTCACGAAGCCGATCCGGCGCGCGCCCGGGCAGCCGGCGTCGGTGGTGTGCCCGTCGGCCACCCACTGCCAATCGATGCCCTTGCTGCCGACCTGCAGCGGCGCGGTGGGCAGGCGCGAGAACAGTCCCGACCACACCCGCATCGCGCCGGTGGCGCCGTACAGGCCGGTGGACGCGTTCTGATCGTTGCCGACCCAGACCACCGCGAGGTGATCGCCGGTCCAGCCCGCGAACCAGCTGTCGCGGCTGTCGTTGCTGGTGCCGGTCTTGCCGGCGGGCTGCAGCCGGCCGAGACCGTCGCTCATCAGCTGGCGGCCGGTGCCGGAGGTCACCGCCTGCTGCAGCGCGGAGGTCACCAGCCGCGCGGCGACCGCGTCGCCGGCCTGTGCCGGTTTCGGCTCGGCGTCGTAGCGGTTGAGCGCCTTGCCGTTCGCGTCCAGCACCCCGCGCACCGCGTGCAGCGGCTGGATTTCGCCGCCGGACGCGAGAAATTGGTAGAGCTGCGCCATCGCGTACGGGCTCTGGTCCAGCGAGCCGAGGATCAGCGACGGATTCTGCCCGGCGTCGATGCCGGCGAGCGTGCGCAGCAGATCGCTCAGGCGCTGCGGCCCCACGTCCATGCCGATCCGCACCGTCGACTGGTTGTAGGACTGCGCCAGCGCGTCGATCAGGCGCACGGTGCCGTGGCTGCGGCCGTCGGAATTGCCGGGTTTCCAGCGTTTTCCGTTGTCGAGCACGATGCTGACCGGCGAATCGTCGACGGTGGACGCCAGCGAATATTTGTCGGGCTGCGCCAGCGCCAGCAGATACACGAACGGCTTGAGCAGCGAGCCCACCGGGCGCTGCGCCTGCACCGCGCGATTGAAGCCGTGTTCGTCGAAACTGCGGCTGCCGATCACCGCCACCACTTCGCCGCTGTGCACGTCGGTCACCACCACGCCGGCCTGCAGCGGCGGGCGGCGCGCGGTGCCCAGCGCCTTCATCGCGCGGGTCACCGCGCCTTCGGCATAGGCCTGCGCCGAGGGCGACATGCCGGTGAGCACGGTCAGGCCGGCGCCCTGCAGTTCTTCTTCGGAATAATCGCGCGCCAGCTGGCGGCGGACCAGATCCACATAGGCCGGGAACCGGTTCGCGACCATGCTGCCGGGCACATCGGTCACGCCCAGCGGCGCCTTCGCCGCGCGGTCGTATTCCTTCTGATCGATGATGCCGGTCTCCAGCATCTTCGCCAGCACCAGATTGCGGCGCTCCAGCGCGCGTTCCGGCTGTTTGCGCGGGTTGTACCAGGACGGCCCTTTGACCAGCGCGACCAGCAGCGCGATGTGTTCGGTGGACAGATCGTCGAGATGGCGTCCGAAATAGAACTCGGCGCCCGACGCGAAACCATGGCTCGCCTGCGAGCCGCGCTGGCCGATATCGACCTGATTGAGATAGGCCTCCAGGATCACGCCTTTCTCGTAGCGCGCGTCGATGATCAGCGCGTACAGGATTTCGTTGAACTTGCGGGTGTAGGTCTGTTCCTTGCCGATGCCCAGCAGCCCGGACCGCGCGAGCTGCTGGGTCAGAGTGCTTCCGCCCTGCTTGATCTCGCCGCCGGACTTGATCCAGACCCAGAGCGCGCGGGCCATGCCGCTGGGGTCGATGCCGTGGTGGCGCGCGAAATCGCGATCCTCCACCGCCTGCAGGCTGTCGGTGAGCAGCGGCGGCACTTCGCTGATCCGCACCAGACGGCGCTCTTCCTGCTTCTGGCCGTACAGCGTGGCGATGCGCGCGGGATCGAGCCTGGCGGATTTCACCGCACTGCCGCGCGCCAGATCGCGCACCGACTGCACCCGGCCGCCGGAGACCGTCACTTCGATGCGGCTGGGGCCGACCAGCCCGCCCACGTCCTGGTAACCGCGATTGGCGATCCGCCAGCGCGCGCCCTTGACGCTGTACATGCCGGGCCGCTCGCCCTTGCCGTCGTCGCGGTAGGAGGCGGCCTCCAGTTCGGTCTTCAGGGTGCGGGCGTCCATTGCCATGCCCTGGGCGAGATGCAGCGGGCGGGCGTAGACGCGGGTGGGCACCTGCCAGCGCAGTTGGCCGAAGCGCACGCTGACCTGATGGTTCAGGTACAGGGAGTAGGGAATCAGGAAACCCATGCCGATGGCGACCGCCACCAGCCCCCAGCCCAGGAGCCGCCGACGCCAGCCGCGGCCCGTGCCGTCGGCTTCGTCGGAGCCTTCGTCCTCGTCGTAAACGTCGTCCTGATCTTCCGTGTCGTCGTCGATATCTTGATTGCGGGCCATTCGGGCAGAGTCGTGCCTGTCTATCGCGCCTGAAGGCGCGGATGCCTGTGATCGGGCGGGAGATGCGAAAATGCCGACCGAGTCTAGCAGGGTGTCAGGATTCGGCACGCCGCGACGCGCCACGTTCCGCCGCATCTTCCGCATCCCTCTCCGCCACCCGCCCGCAGACCCAGGAGCCACCTTCAGGATGTCGTTCTCGCCCGCCGATCTGCGGTTCATCTGGCGTCGCGGTTTCGGCCTGCTGCGGCGCGGCTGGGCAAGCCTCCGCAGCCGCGGCTGGCGCGTCACCTGGGATCGCGTGCGAACCCGGCTGGGCGGTGCGACGCCATTGCCGCCCGGCAGCCTCTACGCGCCGGAGCCGATGGCGTTCGCGGCGTTCGCGGTCGCCACTTCAGAGGCGCCGACCGCGAGCATCGTCATCCCGGTCTACGACCAGTTCGCGCATACCCTCGCCTGCCTGCGCGCGCTGGCCGCGCATCCGCCCGCGACGCCGTTCGAGGTGATCGTGGTCGACGACGGCTGCAGCGACGAAACGCCGGCCGCGCTGCCGCAGATCGCAGGTGTGCGCTATCACCGCCGTGCGCAGAACGGCGGCTTCATCGCCGCCTGCAACGACGGCGCGTCGCTGGCGCGCGGCGCATACCTGATCTTCCTCAACAACGACACCATTCCGCAGCCGGGCTGGCTCGACGCGCTGCTCGGCACCTTCGTCGAGCACGCCGATGTCGGCCTGGTCGGCGCGCAGCTGCTGTATCCGGACGGCCGCCTGCAGGAAGCCGGCGGCGTGGTGTTCGCCGACGGCAGTGGGTGGAATTACGGCAGGTTCGAATCGCCCGATGATCCGCGCTTCGGCTATCTGCGCGAGTGCGACTACGTGAGCGGCGCCGCGCTGGCGATTCCGCGCGCACTGTTCGTCCAGCTAGGCGGTTTCGACATGCGCTACGCACCTGCCTATTACGAGGACACCGACCTCGCTTTCGCGGTGCGCGCCGCCGGCAAGCGCGTGCTGTATCAACCGGCTGCACGCGTGATCCACGCCGAGGGCGGTACCGCCGGCACCGATACGAATGTCGGCATGAAGGCGTATCAGGTGCGCAACCGCGACATCTTCGCCGGACATCGTCACGGCGCATTGGCGAAGCAATTGCCCGCCAACACCGTGCCCACGCCCGCGCTGCTGCACCGGCGACAGAAGCAGATCCTGATCATCGATGCGCAGACGCCGCGCCCGGATCACGACTCGGGTTCGCTGCGGCTGGTGAACCTGATGCGGCTGCTGATCGAGGAAGGCGCGCATGTCGTCTTCCTGCCGCAGGACCGCAATCGCATCGAACCTTACGCCACGCAGTTGCAGCAGCTCGGCGTGGAGGCCTGGCATGCGCCGTTCGCGGCAGCGGCACCGGCATGGCTGCGCGAACACGGGCCGCGCTTCGATGCGGTGATGGTCAGCCGCCATTACGTGATCCGCGAATTCATCCCGCTGCTGCGCAGGGACGCGCCGCAGGCGACGCTGATCTTCGACACCGTGGATCTGCACTATCTGCGCGAGCGTCGCGGCGCAGAAGTGAGTGGCGACACCGCATCGGCGCGCGCCGCCGAACGCACCCGCGCGCTGGAACTGGACGCGATCGCCAATGTCGATACGACGCTGGTGGTCAGCGACATCGAACGCGATCTGCTGCGCATTGATGCGCCGGACGCGCGGGTCGAAGTGTTGTCGAATCTGCACCGCATCGCAGGCAGCGGACAACCGTTCGCGCAACGCCGCGATCTGGTGTTCGTCGGCGGCTTCCATCACCCGCCGAACGTCGATGCCGTGCGCTGGTTCGCGCAGCAGGTGTTCCCGGCGATCCGCGCACGCCTGCCGGATGTGGCGTTCCACTGCATCGGCGGCCATCCGCCGCCGGACATCCTGGCGTTGACCGCCATGCCCGGCGTGTTCGTGCATGGTCATGTCGCCGACATCGACCCGTTCATGGACGGCGGCCGCATCTCGGTCGCGCCGCTGCGTTACGGCGCGGGCGTGAAAGGCAAAATCAATCTGAGCATGGCCCACGGCCAACCGGTGGTGGCGACCGCCTGCGCGGTGGAAGGCATGCATCTGCGCGACGGCGAAGACGTGCTGGTCGCCGACGATCCACAGGCATTCGCCGATGCGGTGGTGCGTCTTTACGAAGATGAAACCCTGTGGAACGCGATCGCCCGGAACGGATTGGACAGCGTGGCGCGGAATTTCTCGCTGGAGGCGGCGCGCGATGTGGTTCGCGATGTATTTCTGCGCCAGGCACGCGACTCGTAAGCCGTAATCCCTGTCATCCCGAGCGCAGCGAGGGACCTGCTTTCCTGTGCGCAAATCAACAAGCAGGTCCCTCGCTGCGCTCGGGATGACAGGAAATCGAAACACGACTCGCTCAGCGGTCCACGGACTCCGCTGCGCGCAGTCGCTCGGCGAATTCCGCAAGGCCCGACGTACGCGTATCGAGCCCCTCCGCGGCATCGTGCGCAGCGCGCGCGCCGTCGACATCACCCGCGCCCAATCGCTCCTCACCCACCGCCACCCAACGCTGCGCGAGCCTGCTGCGGGCAGTGATGTTGTCGCTGTGGTCGCCCGCCAGCGCGATGCCCGCATCCAGACAGACCCGCGCGCGCTGCAGGCGGTTGTCGCGCAACTCGTTCTCGAAACACTCGCGCACCCGCGGCAGCATGCGTGCGGTGGCCCGACGCACGCCGACATCGTCCGGCGCAAGCGCACGCGCCGCGCGCAGCTTGTCGAACGCGCTGTCGCCGGGCGGCGTGAGCCAATCGCCGCGGGCTTCGGCGGCGGCGGCTTCCTCCAGCAGCGTGCGCAGGCGCCGTTCCAGCACGCGCGGCGGCAATCGGGGGCCAGCGGTGTCGCGCGCCCGCGCCGCGCGCTGCAGTGCGTCGCGCACCTGCGCCCATTCCGGCGCATCGGGAACCAGCGCCTCTGCAGCGGCCAGTTCGGCGTTCGCGCGATCGAAGCGGAAATCCGCGGCGGCGTCGCGCGCCCGCGCGGCATGCGCACGCCCGACCGCGAGCAGCCCCGCATCGGCGGCATCGGTCTCGACACCGCTGGCCCGCCACGCGCGATAGCCCTCGCCGGCGCGGGTCAATCGGCCGGCGCGCAGATCCGCGTCGGCGCGCCGACGCAACCGCTCCACCGCCTGCACCAGCGCAGCCTGGGTTTCCGGCAGATCGCCGTGGCCGGCGTCGTATTCGATCGCAATGGAGATTCCGGCCGCAGCCGCGGCCAGATCGCCACGACCAATCGCCTCGCGAGCCTGCTGCAGGCGCGTGGCCAATGCGTCCTCGCGGCCTTCCAGCGCCGCCAGATGCGCAGGCTGCAGCTCCAGAATCCGTCGATACAGCGGCAGCGCCGCATCGGCAGCGCCCACCAGCCGCCCGGTCGCGCGTGCGGCGTCGGCGGCACGCTGCAGATCGTCGATACCGGCCACCGCGGCTTCGCGACGCCGCAGGATCTCGGCCACCGCATCGGCCTGCACGCGCGGCGCGGACAGCGCGCGCGCCAGGCGCAGCTGTCGATGCGCTTCCGCGAACGCGCCGCGTTCGGCGGCGGATCGCGCCTGCTGCACCGCCGCCTGTGCCACTCGCGCCAGCCCCGAACGCAGTTCGGCGCGATCCGGATCGATCGCCACGGCGGCTTCGTACAGTTCGCGCGCACCGCTGCCGTCGGCGGCGCTCAAGCGCCCCTGCTGCATCGCGGATTCGGCCTGCAGGCGCAAGGCCTCCGCTTCCGCCACCGGCCACAGGCGCTCGGCGATCGGGCCGCGCAGCGCGATGAACAGCACGGTCAGCCCACCGGCGGCCGCGGCCGACGTCCACAGCCAGTGCGCACGGAGATGTGCGCAGAGGTGGTGCCACGAAGTCTCGCGAGTCGGAGTCACGGGCAAGAGGATAGCGCCTCATCCTCGGGGTTGTGGTGGGGGCTTTCGGGTATCGCGCGCGATCCGGGTACCTGCAGAAGCAAAAGCAAATCCCCCCTGCCCCCCTTTTTCAAAGGGGGGAACAGCCGGTGCTTTCTTATGTCATCGGTTCTGATCGCATTGGTTTCCGTATTTCGAAACAGGAAACCACGGGCATTTCCGATGAACAGCGCAGCCACAGGCGCAGCAGGCTTCGCCCCCTTTGAAAAAGGGGGCTACGGGGGATTTGCTTTTCGGTCCGACGCCGGAAGCGGAAGCATTCCAGCGGAAATAAAATGTCGCTTTCAATCCGTCGCCCCGAAGCCTGACCAACAGTTCCGGCGCACCAAGGCCATCAGCCCCACTCACCCCCGACGCACCTGCTCCACGCCGGACAGGCTGTCGATGCGGCCCAACAGCCGGCTGAGCTGTTCATGATCCCGCACCCGCAACTGCATCCGCAGGCGGACGCGGCTGCCTTCGAGAGTGTCGCTGTGGATCGACAGCACGTGCGCATCGTCCTGCGCGATCAGATTGGTCAGATCCTTCAGCAGCCAGCGGCGATCGACCGCATCCACCTGCACGTTCACAGTGTGGCCGCCCGCAACCCGGCCCCATTCCACTGCCAGCACCCGCTGCGGCTGGTTGGCGGACAGCCGCAGGAACGACGCGCAGTCGGCGCGATGCACACTGACCCCGCGGCCCTGGGTGAGATAACCGACGATGGCTTCGCCCGGCAGCGGATGGCAGCAGCGCGCGATCTGCATTAGCAGATTGCCCAGCCCGACCACCGTGAACGCCGATCCCCCGGACGCGGTGCGCGGCAGTTTCGGCGGCGCCCGCGCCAATTCGCCGCGCTGCGAATCCCGATGCGCATCGCGCGACGGCTCGGCCGCTTCCTGGCGGCTGCGCTCATGGTCCAGCAGCGCGCGCCCGACCTGATGCGGGCCGGCATCGCCCAGCGCCACCAGCACGTACAGATCGTCCACGCTGTCGACGTGGAACTTCGCCAGCATCGGCGTCAGGTCCGCCTGCAGCAGCGACAGCCGCCGCAGTTCCTTTTCCAGCAGTTCGCGGCCGGCCTGCACGTTGCGCACGCGATCCAGTTTGTGGAACCACGCCCGCACCTTGTCGCGCGAACGACCGCTGGCCAGGAAACCGTTCGCCGCCACCAGCCAGTCTCGGCGCGGTTCGGCGGTCTTGGCGGTGAGGATCTCGACGCGCTCGCCGCTGCGCAGCCGGTAATCCAGCGGCACGATCCGACCGTCGACCTTGGCCCCGCGGCAGCGGTGGCCGACCATCGTGTGCACGTGGTACGCGAAATCCAGCGGTGTCGCGCCCACCGGCAGGTCGACCACATCGCCCTGCGGGGTCAGCGTGTAGATGCGGTCCTCCACCAGCTCGCTGTCGAAGGCCTTGCGCAGGCTTTCATCGCTGCCGGCATCCTCGCGGCCCTGCTCTTCGCGGCCTCCGTCGAGCAGCTTGCGCATCCATTCGATCTTGCGGTCCAGGCCGGCGTCGGCCGGCGCGCTGCGCCCTTCCTTGTAGCGCCAGTGCGCGGCCACGCCCAGTTCGGCCTGCGCGTGCATGTCGTGGGTGCGGATCTGCACTTCGAGGGTCTTGCCCTCGGGGCCGACGACGGCTGTGTGCAGCGAGCGGTAATCGTTGCGCTTGGGCCGCGCGATGTAATCGTCGAACTCGCTGGGAATCGGCGTCCACAGCGCATGCACCGCGCCCAGCGCCGCGTAGCAGGCCGGCACGTCCTTCACCAGCACCCGCACCGCGCGCAGATCGTAGAGTTCGCCGATCGGCACCGCCTTCTTCTGCATCTTCTTCCAGATGCTGGTGATGTGCTTCGGCCGGCCGGCGACCTCCGCCTCCACGCCCTGCGCCTTCAGCGCCTCGCCCAGGTCGCGCTTGACCTGCTCGATGTAGCGCTCTCGATCACCGCGTTTCTCGTCCAGCCAGCGCGCGATCATCTGGAAGTTGTCGGGGTCTAGATGCCTGAACGCCAGGTCTTCCAGTTCCCACTTCAGTTGCCAGATGCCCAGCCGGTTCGCCAGCGGCGCGTGGATGTCGCGGGTCAGCTGCGCCAGCGCCCGGCGCTCGGCGTCGGGTCGTTTGCCCGCGGTGCGCATCTGCGCCAGCTGCCGCGCCAGCAGCACCGGCACCACCCGCAGGTCGCGCACCATCACCAGCAGCAGGCGGCGCAGCCCCTCGGCGTTCCGGCCGCCTGCTGCATGCCCGCCAACCGCCGCCGCGTGCAGCGTCCACACTTGGGCCGCCGCGCGCTGGCCTTCCAGCAGGGTCGCGACCGTCGGCCACTGCTTCGCCAACTGCGGCTCGATCCGCGCCCGCCACGCCGGCAGGTCGTTCAGGATCGCCGCCAGCACCACGTCGCCATCGGCGTTCAGTCGCGCCAGCGAGCCCAGGGTATCGGCCAACTCCGTCAGCACCGGCACAGCCAGCGGCTCGGGCCCGGCCGCCTGCTCCAGCGCCTGCCGCCACGGCGCCGCCAACGCCGCCACCGGCGGCAGCGACAACAGGGCTTCGGGCAGTGCGGGGAGGGCGGACACGCGTGTTCGAAACCGGGGGAAGGTACGCCTACACTAGCGGCGTCCCGCCTTCGGCGAAATCCCCAGAGGAACCACCATGTCGCACCTCCGCTCGCTGCTGCCGCTCGCGCTGCTCGCCGCCTTTGCGTTCTCGCCGCTCGCCGTCCTCGCGCAGAAGCCGATCGAACGCGACATGAGTCCGGAAGAATTCAAGGCCGCCGGCCTCGACAAGCTCTCGCCGGAGGAACTGGCGAAGCTCAACGTATGGCTGGGCCGCAAGATCGACACCGCCGCCATCGAGGCCGCCAGCCTGGCCAAGGACAAGGTCGAACAGGAAAACCGCGGCTTCTTCCACTTCGGCAAGAGCGAACCCATCGTCGCCCGCATCAGCGGCGAATTCCGCGGCTTCGGCAAGGGCCGCAATTACACCCTCGACAACGGCCAGGTCTGGGCCCAGATCGACACCGCGACGCTGGTGGGCGCGAAGATGGATAGTCCGGAGATTCGTATTACGCCGAGTGTTACCGGGAATTCGTGGTATCTGGCGGTGAAGGGGTATAACACTCGGGCTAAGGTTGAACGGGTGAAGTGAGGGAGACGCTTAGCGGAAATATGCATTAGGCCTTGTGAAAAAGTATGAACGAGCTCGAAGAAGCAATTCGGAACATCGAGGAAAGAATCGGAGTTAGGACCGGCTTCTTCGACGAGCTTGCGAAAGAAGACGACTGGTCTTTTGTAATAAAGGCTCACGCACTACTCGAATCTGCTTGCGCAGAAATCTTGGCTTTACGAACAGGCACCCCTCAGACACTTGATATATTTTCCCGCACCGAGCTGAGCTCGAAATCGACTGGGAAAGTTGCATTCCTGAAAGCTTTCGACTTACTCAACGATCGTGAGAGACGATTCATATCTGCATTCTCAGAAATCAGAAATTCTCTTGTTCACAATATTCGCAACACCTCATTTAATCTACAGCTATACGTTACAGCCCTCGACAAAAATCAACGTAAAATCTTTGTAGAAAACTTTGGTTACGCCTATCTCGCCGAGGGCAGCGATGGAAAAGACTATGTCTGCCAGCCGGACAAAGTCATTAGCAACGCAAAAGAGTCAATCTGGCTTGGACTCAAATACGTTCTTTCGGTCATTAGCATACAAATGGATACGATTCGGCTGCGACAGCAAATTACAGAGTTCAAGCAAGAGATTGCAGGATTGGTATCAGTCGAGAAAACCACTTAGACGACGTGCAAGTGCCAGTTTAAATCAACACTGCATCAGTTCCGTAGCCCGGGTATGGCCGAAGGCCATACCCGGGGATTTTCTCACTGGCATGTTGGTTATCCATCCCGGCTACGCGCTTCGCGCGCAACCGGGCTACGGTATCGCCATGATTGTCAAATGATCGCGAAGCTGATCATGAGTCGGTGCCTCGGTCTCATTCGGGATCAAAATCGCATTCTCTAAGCCATTCAAAAGAAGATCATGACAATCGATGTGGACTATGTCGAAGTCGGACGCGAAGCGCATCAACTTGCGTCCACATATGGCTGGGATGCATGGCTCTACGCAAGCCGCTGGGAAAAGATGGCTACCAACGAAGGGAAGCTGGAAGAAGCCGCCTTCTGGCACGCCGTAGTGGCCGCACTAAAGCCGAGATGATTTTCATCCCTCCCGCCCTAGGCGATTCACGTGTAAACAGAGCTCCGAGTGGCGTAGATGCCGAAAAGCACCCCTCCCCAACCCTCCCCTTCGCTGCGCGAAAGGGAGGGAGTAGTGTGGGGGTTCGTCAATGATGCGGTGGAATCTACCGCGCGATGCAGCAGATCTCTCGCTGCGCTCGGGATGACAGTGGAACGGCGCGCGCATGCGCGGCGAAGCATCACTCGTAACGCAACGCCTCGATCGGGTCCAATCCTGCGGCTTTCGAGGCCGGCATAATGCCAAACACCACGCCGACCAGCGCCGAAAATCCAGCGGCGGAGAACACCGCCCAAAGCGGCACGGAGGCCTGCGGCAGGCTGGGCACCAGTGCGGTGACGGTGAAGGCGATGGCGAAGCCCAGGGCGATGCCGATCAGGCCGCCGAGCAGCGCCAGCAAGCCGGCTTCCAGCAGGAACTGCACGAGGATGTCGCGGCGGGTCGCGCCCAGCGCCTTGAGGATGCCGATCTCGCGGGTGCGTTCGGTCACCGACACCAGCATGATGTTCATGATGCCGATGCCGCCCACCAGCAGCGAGATGCCGACGATGCCGGCCAGCACCGCGGTGGCGGTGGCGGTGATCTCGCTGAATTGCTTGAGGAACGAATCCGCGGCTTCGATCTTGAAGTCGTCGTCCTTGCCGGCAGGGATCCCGCGCGACTGGCGGATCGCGCGCTTGGCGCGGTCGCGCACGGCCGCCACCTGATCGAGCCCTTCGACGGTGAAGGTGGCGGCGATATTCTGGTCGGTGTTGTTGCCCATCATCGCGCGGCCGACGTCGAACGGGATCACCGCGTAGTTGTCCTGGCTGAAGCCCAGGATTTCGCCCTGTTTCTCCATCACGCCGATCACCTTGAACCACTCGCCGCCGATGGTGAAATATTCGCCGACCGGGTTCTCCGGCATCTTCAGGTTGTCGCGCAGTTCGGTGCCGATCACCGCGACGCGGCGATGGCCCTTGTCGTCGCTGTCGACGAGGAAACGGCCGAATTCCGGGTAGCGGTTGTTGACCGCCGAATAGTCGGCGGTGGTGGCCTGCACCTGCGGCAGCGCGGTGCGGCCGTTGTAGCTGGCGCCGGCGGCGTTGACGACCATGACCGGCGCGACTTCCTTCACCCCCTGCAGCCGGTAGCGCAGCACGTCGATGTCGTCGAAGGTGATGGTGTTGAGCTTGCCGGTCTGGAAGTTCTCGTTGTCGTTCACCGCGCGCAGGGTCAGCGCGTTGCCGCCGAGATCGGAGAACTGGTCCTTGATCGAATCGGAAAAGCCCTGCATCAGCGACACCACCGCGATCACCGACGCAGTGCCGATGAGAATGCCCAGCGTCGTCAGGAAACTGCGCATGCGGTGGCCGGCGAGGCTGATCAGCGCGGCGCGGAACGCTTCGAGGAAGGCGGACATCAGTGCGTCCCGGCGGGAGCGATGCGGCGGGTGTCTTCGACGATGCGGCCGTCGTTGACGCGGATGGTGCGGTGGCAGTGCGCGGCGATGTCGGGTTCGTGGGTCACCACCACCACGGTCTGGCCCTGCGCGTGCAGGTCGTCGAACAGCGCCATGATTTCGCCGGAGGTGCGCGAGTCGAGATTGCCGGTGGGTTCGTCGGCGAGCAGGATCGATGGCGAGCCGACCAGCGCGCGCGCAACCGCGACGCGCTGGCGCTGGCCACCCGAGAGCTGGTTCGGACGATGCCCCATTCGATCGGCCAGGCCGACCTTCGCCAGCGACTCGGTCGCCTGCCGGCGCCGTTCTTCCGACGGGATGCCTCGGTACACCAGCGGCTGCATCACGTTCTGCAGCACGGTCATGCGCGGCAGCAGATGAAAACTCTGGAACACGAAGCCGATCTCGCGATTGCGCACCTGCGCCAGCTCGTTGTCGTTCATGCCCGAGGTGTCGCGGCCGTTGAGCGTATAGGTGCCCTCGGTCGGCGAGTCGAGGCAGCCGAGCAGGTTCATCAGTGTCGACTTACCCGACCCCGACGGCCCGATCAGCGCGACGTATTCGTTGCGGTCGATGAACAGATCGACGCCAGCGAGCGCCATCACGATTTCATCGCCCATCGCGTAGCGCTTGACGATGTTGCTCAGCACGATCATGACGCGTCGTCGCCCGCTTCGTCGTCGGCGTCGTCGCCGGCCTTGTCCGCGTCCGCCGCCTTCTTCTGGATCACCGGCTCGCCCTCGCGCAGCAGGCGCAGCGATTTGGTCGGGCCGACGATCACGGTATCGCCCGCGGCGACGCCCTTGAGTACGGTTTCCCAGCGGTCGTCCGACACGCCGGTCTGCACTTCGACCTTAGCGGCCTTGCCGTCGCGGCTCAGCCAGACGTAGCGTTTCGCGGTGTCGTTGCCTTCGGTTTCGATCACCACCGCTTCCACCGGCACCGCCGGTTTGCGCTGGCCGTCGCCGAGGAAGATATTGGAGCGCACGCTCATGCCCGAGCGCAGCTTCAGATCGGCCGGCGCGACCAGACGCACGGTGACCTTGTAGGCGCGGCCCTGGCCTTCGATGGTCGGCGCCAGCGCGATCTGCTCGACCGTGCTCTTGAGCGCGGTGTCGGGATACGCGGCGGCGAAGACTTCGGCACGCTGGCCGATGTCGATCTTGGCGATGTCGGCCTCATCGACCTTCAGCTCGGCGATGATTTCCGAGGTGTCGGCGATCTTCATCAACTGCGCGCCGGCGAAGGCCGACGTGGACGGCACCGCGGTTTCGCCGACCTTGATCGGCAGCGACACCACGCGGCCGGTGATCGGCGAACGGATCACGGTCCTGGCGCGCTGTTCGCGGGCATCGTTGAGCACGGATTCCGCTTGCAACAGGGTTTCCTCGCTGGTGCGCAGATCGGCGCGGGCCAGATCGAGCTGGTTGCGGTCTTCGTCGAGGCGGGCGCGATCGATCAACCGCTGTTCGGCCAGCACACGGCTGCGTTCGTAGGTCTTCTGGCGCAGCGCGACCAGATCGCGCTGGCGCTCGATGCCGATGCGGCTCTGGCGCAGGCTGGCCTGCTCGCGCTCGATGGCGTTGTTGTACAACTCGGGATCGAGCAATAACAGCGTCTGTCCCTGCGTCACCGTGTCGCCTTCCTTGATCAGAATCGTCCTGACCTTGGCGGTGACTTCGGCGGTGAGGTTCACCTCGTTGCGGAACGCGAGCACGCCCGACGCCAGAATGCTGGGCTGCACCTGCTGCGCGGCCACGACGGCCAGGTCCACCTCGGTCGCCGAGGTGCCGCGCGCTTTCTTGACGATCAGCGGAACCGCGACCACCGCGACGACCAGCACTGCCGCCAGCCACTTCTTGTTGAATTTCATCGATGCGTTTCCATGGGTTTTTCGCAGGTAATTCCGTTATTCCAGCAGAGCAGCGGTTATTTCGACAGCGCGTACAGCGCCATGGCGCCGTAGATCAGGACGTTCGGCAGCAGCGCGACCACGATGCCCTGCAACCAACTTGTGCGGCCCCAGGTCTTCCAGCCCAACGCGGTCAGGAACACGGTCCAGAACGTCAGCAGACTGAAACTCTTGGCCAGGGTGCTCCAGCGATTATCGCGCGGCAATTCCATCAACAGCGGATCGAGGTTGAGCAACGACAGCGATTCGATCGGGGTCTGCGGCGTCATCGTGAACACGCCGATCAACGCGACCACACTGCCGAGGATCGTCGGCATGGTTGACCAAGTGGCGAGACTCACGCCATGTTTAAAACTCACGTCGTTGCCTGTGATCTTGCTGGCCACCCAAAACCACAGCGCGTACAACAACGTCATGATGCCCAGAACGACGACGAAGCCTGCAGCGCTAATGGCACCCATGACCTTAGCGCCAGGCATGAATTTGCGGGCCTGCGCCATCTCTGCAGCACTCATTTCCTGGCTGCTGGCGGCGAGCGCATGGTCGAGATACCAGGCTGGGTCGACTTTCAGAGCGTAGCCCAGCATCAAGGCAATACCGAATGCCGAAACGACGAGGAACGGCACAAGGAAGGTCGGCCGCTCCTTCTGTTCGGCGAACACCCGGCCCGGCAGCAGGAAGATATCGACGATGTGGCTCACGGGCATGGCTCCTCAGCGGTTCCGCGGCGATGCGCCGGGATGATGGACAGGGTTTAGCGAAAGATCGGATCGGTCCGGATCGCCTTCGGCGAATCCGGGCGGGAAGCGGTTCCCCTCGCTGCCTGCCTGAGCATGACGGCCCCGGGCGGGAATTGTGACCGAAGGATCGCAAGATAGAAGTGCCGATGGATGGGGGCATCATGGCACCCCGCCGCGACGTCACCGGCTGCATTGCGTTCCGAGGCCTGCTGCCTGGGCGGAACGACTGCTCGGAAGCGAGGTTTTTTCGCTATCGATCGAGGGATACGCCGCCGCGGATCCGATCGCCCGGCAGTCGGCGGCATCCTGCCGGGAATCACGCGCTTTCAGGCGACCAACACACCTTCTCAGGCAATGCAACGACGATCACGCGATGCGGATGCAGGTCTGTCGTCGTTTCCGGCGAGTACGCTATGCCAGTCGTGCCAATCGCGTCGCCAATTTCTTCGCCGAAATCCCGCCTTTCGCGCCCAGTTCCTGCGCGAACAGCGAGACGCGGAACTCCTCCAACTCCCAGCGCAGCGCCTGCCAGTCCGCCGAGCCGTCCACCTCGCGGATGCGCGCATCCGCCAGCCCATCAGCGAACGGCTTGAGTTCCAGCATCCTCGCCTGGTCGCGCATCGGGTCGCGCAGCGCACGCTCGGCGCGCAGCGTCATGGCCTTCAGATAGCGCGGGTATTCGCCCAGCGCCCCGGCGGGCGTGTCGCGCAGGAAACCCGGCGACGCCAATCCGGCGAGCTGCGCGCGCATATCGTCGAGATTGGCCTTCGCCCAGCCCATGAGTTTCGACTCCAGCGCCGCACGCACCTCGGCGACGCGGGTCAGGATGGTTTCCGCCTGCTGCAGCCGGGTCATCGCTTCGGCGAACAACTGCTTCGCAATCGCATCGCGGCGCTGCGCGAACGCCGCGGCGTCGCGGATCGAATCCAGACCATCGGCGGCCAGCGCCGCGAACGCGCCGTCGAGCAGATCCTGGCGCAGGCGGTCGCCGTCTTTCAGAGGGGCGTCCTTCAGGCCATCGCGGCGCGGCGACTGCGCTTCGATGGCCGCGTACAGCAGCGCCGTCTTCGGCTGCACCGGCAACTGCTTGCGGCCCTGCTTGATCTTCTCCGCCAGCGCGATCCGCAGCAGCCGGCGCACGCCTTCGGGATGATGGCGCAGCGCCTCGCTGCGGTCGGCATGCACCGCCAGCGACACGCTGTCGCCGTCGTCGTGCAGCGCGGGATACGCCGGCACCCCGCCGGCGCCTGCGACGGAGACGGGAATCGGCTGCGCCGGAAAATCGGTCAGCGCGCGCTGCGCCAGACCTTCGGCGGCACGCGCGGAAAACGCATCGGCCGCGCGTTTGCCGAAGCGCGCGCGCAGGTCGTCGAGGTCGCGCGACTCGGCCAGCACGTTGCGTCCTTCCGCATCGAGCAGGCGCAGATTCGCGCGCAGATGCGGCTCGATGCCGGCGGTATCGAAATCGACCGCACTCACTTCGGCACCGGTCAGTTTCTTGAGGAATCGCGCCAGCGCGCCCTCGAAGCTGTCGGCGTCCGGCTGCGGGAATGCCTCGGCGAACGCGCGCGCGAAATCCGGCGCAGGCACGAAGTTGCGGCGCAGGATTTTCGGCAATGACTTGATCGACGCCGTGGCCTTGTCGGCGACGAATCCCGGCGCCAGCCACGACAGCCGCGTCGCATCCAGGGCATTGAGCAGATGCAGCGGCACCGCCACGGTCATGCCGTCGTCGGGTGCGCCGGGCTCGAAGCGATAACTCACCGCCAGGCGCACGTCGCCCAGCGGCAGGTATTTCGGGAAGCGCTCCGCATCGCTGGCGCCGCCGACCATCAGATCGTCGAACGACCATTCCAGCGTCGCCTTTTCCGCCGCCGGCAGTTTGCCGTACCACGCATCCAGCGCCTGCTGGTTATGGATCTGCGGCGGCAGGCGGTCGAGATACCACTGCGCCTGCCAGTCTTCGTCGACGATCAGCCCGGCGCGCCGCTGCTTGGCTTCCTCTTCCTTCGCTTTCGCCAGCGTCGCGAGATTACGCGACAGGAACGCGGCGCGGGTGTTGATCTCGCCGGTCACAAGTGCGTCGCGGGCGAAGATCTGCCGGGATTCCTCGGGAAACAGCGCGCCGTAGTGCACGGGCTTTTTCGGCGCCAGAATCAGTCCGAACAGACTGACCTGTTCGCTGCCGACCACGCGTCCCTGCGACCGCGCCCAGTGCGGATCATGATGCCGCCGCGCAAGCAGATGCGGCAATTCGTCGATCGCCCACTCCGGCTCGATCGCGGCATTGGTCATCGCCCACACTTTTTCGGTATCGAGCAATGTCGCCGACAACAACCACGCCGGCGGTTTCTTCGAGAGCGCCGAGCCGGGAAAGATCGTGTACTTGCGGCCGCGCGGACCGTCGTAGAGCCCGCGCTCGCTGCGATTGCCGATCTGCGTGGGCAGACCGGCGATCAGCGCGCGATGCAGTTTCGCGTAATCGGCCGACGTCGCGGCAGCCAGTCTGTCTTCCCCCTTTGCTTGCTTATCTTCCCCCTTCGAAAAAGCGGGCTTGTCTTCCCCCTTTGAAAAAGCGGGCTTGTCTTCCCCGTTTGAAAAAGGGGGATCGAGGGGGATTTGCTCTTTGTCTTTGATCTGCTTTTCGCCGCTTGCAAGCAAAAGCAAATCCCCCCTGCCCCCCTTTTTCAAAGGGGGGGGCATCGCCGCATTTTTACTTGCGGCGGACTTCTGACTGGAACCGGCACCACCGCTCCAATCCAGCTCATCGCACAACAGCTTCAACTGCCGATGCAGCTCGCGCCATTCGCGCAGTCGCAGGAAACCGAGGAAATGCTTGTCCGCCCACTTGCGCAGCTGCGACTGGGTCAGGTCCTCATGCGCGGCGCGGTACGCATCCCACAATTTCACGATCCCAACGAACTCGGATTTCGGATCGGCGAATTCCGCATGCGCCGCATCCGCAGCGCCGCGCTGGTCGGACGGACGCTCGCGCGGATCCTGGATGCCGAGAAAACTGGCGATGATCAGCATCTCGCGCAGGCAACCGTGCTTCTGCGCGGCGATCAGCATGCGCGCCAGCTTCACGTCCACCGGCAGCCGCGCCATGGTGCGGCCGATGTTCGTCAGCTTGCGGTCGGCATCGACCGCGCCGAGTTCGGACAACTGCTGCCAACCGTCGGCGACCGCGCGCGGATCCGGCGGCTCCAGAAATGGAAAGTCCTCGATTCGCCCCAGGCCCAGCGACAGCATCCGCAGAATCACGCCGGCCAGTGCGGCGCGGCGGATTTCAGGGTCGGTGTAGGCGTCGCGCGACAGGAAATCGGCTTCCGAATAGATGCGGTAGCAGGTGCCCGGCGCGATGCGGCCGCAGCGGCCTTTGCGCTGGTCTGCGCTGGCCTGGGAGATCGGCTCGATGTGCAGCCGGTCGAGTTTCTGCCGCGGGCTGTAACGTTTGATCCGCGCATAGCCTGGATCGACCACGAAATGGATGCGCGGCACGGTCAGCGAAGTTTCGGCGACGTTGGTCGCCAGCACGATCCGCCGCTGCGGGCCGGGATTGAACACCCGGTCCTGGTCACGCACCGACAGCCGCGCGTACAGCGGCAGCACTTCGGTATGCCGGTATTTGCGCTTCTCCAGCGCCTGGTGCGCGTCGCGGATCTCGCGCTCGCCGGGCAGGAAGATCAGGGTGTCGCCCATCGGAGAGATGCGCGCGATTTCGTCGCAGGCGGAGACGATGCCGTCCAGCACAGAGCGGTCGCCCGCATCGTCGTCGTCGCGGCCGTTCTCGCTACCCTCGTCGCGACCTTCGTTCAGCGGCCGATAGCGCACTTCGACCGGATAACCCCGGCCTTCCACGCTCACCACCGGCGCGTTGCCGAAATGCTGCGAGAAGCGTTCGGTATCGATGGTCGCCGAGGTCACGATCACTTTCAGATCGCGGCGCTTGATCAACAGTTGTTTCAGATAGCCGAGCAGGAAATCGATATTGAGACTGCGTTCGTGGGCCTCGTCGATGATCAGCGTGTCGTAGGACGACAGCCAGCGATCGGACTGGATTTCGGCCAGCAGGATGCCGTCGGTCATGAACTTGACCGCGGTGCGCTCGCCGACGTTGTCGTTGAAGCGCACCTGATAGCCGACCAGGGCGCCGAGCGGCGTCTTCAGTTCTTCGGCGACGCGCTTGGCGACCGTGCGCGCGGCGATCCGGCGCGGCTGGGTGCAGCCGATCATGCCGGCGGCGCCGCGACCGGCGGCCAGGCACAGTTTCGGCAACTGCGTGGTCTTGCCCGAACCGGTTTCGCCGGCGATCACGATCACCTGATGCGCGCGGATCAGTTCGACGATGCGTTCCGCCTCGCCGGCGATGGGCAGCGACGGGTCGATCTCGACTGCGGTCGGCAGCGTCGCCGCACGGGCCTCGCGCGCCGCGACCGATGGCGCCAGCGCGTCGGCGAACGCGGCCTGCAGCGCGGCATCGCCGGGCTTGCCGCTCCAGCGCGACCACAGCCCGAGCAGCCGCCCGCGGTCGCGCGACAGCGCCCCATCGACCGCACGCCGGGCGGTCTGGAGGATGCGGTCGTTGGATTTCCCGGGGCGGGTGCCGCCTGGTTCGGCTGGTTGCGCTGGTTCGTTGCCTGCCATCATTCGCTGCGTTCGAAAAAACGGATTTCTAATGTCGCCTGTTGGAGCATAGTGTGAGCCATCCCCCTTCAGGAGACGAATCATGGCCAAGACCAAAGCCGAGAAACCCGCAAAAGTCGAGAAACCCACGAAAACGCCGCCCGCCGAGACCGGCGCGCCGCAGATCGATATCGGGATTTCCACGTCGGAGCGCAGGAAAGTCGCCGATGGCTTGTCGAACTTCCTCGCCGACAGTTACACCCTGTATCTGAAGACCCACAATTTCCACTGGAACGTCACCGGACCGATGTTCAACAGTCTGCACGTGATGTTCGAGACCCAGTACACCGAAGCCTGGACCGCGCTGGACGCGGTCGCCGAACGCATCCGCGCCCTCGGCTATCGCGCGCCGGGCAGCTATGCCGAATTCGTCAAGCTCAGCTCGATCAGCGATTCCGAAGCCGTGGACGGCACCGAGTGGCGGGAAATGGTGCGCCAACTGGTCGTCGGCAACGAAGCGGTCTGCCGCACCGCGCGCAAGGTACTGAAGACCGCCGACAGCGCGGGCGACGATCCGACCGTCGACCTGATGACCCAGCGCCTCAACATCCACGAGAAGAATGCGTGGATGCTGCGGTCGCTGCTGGCCTGACGGCAGCTGGCAGATCGGAACGTAGAGCCGGCTTCGGCCCCCCTCGCATGTGCCGGAGATCTCTCCGGCGCGCTAGCGCGACCGCATCGGCCGACTCGGCTCAATCGCTTTGGCCGGACGGTCCGCACCTGGTATGCGCGAGACCGATGGCACGAACAGGTCGGCCGGCAAGACCGGCTTCACGGGTCCGCGAAGATGCTGGCGGAAAAATTCGACATATCCGTTGTAACCCTCCGCCCCGTCGAATCGCGGATCGGCTTCCACCGTACAGCGCGTGCCGATCCCGGCAAGGCGATACGCCGCGCATATCGCCAGTCCGAAGTCCGGATAGTGCACCGAATCGACGCCGGCCAATTCCTGCTGCGTGACCAGTCGCCCCACGAACGCCTGGTCGTAGCGCAGCATCAGCGGAGGGTCGTCCGCACTGGCGCTTTGTATCGAACTGCCGAACTGCGCGTATTTCGGATGTTGCGCCTGCCACGCAGCCTTGTACGCCGGGCGATCCGCTTCGACCAGGAACAGATCGGCGAATTCGCGGCCGTCGTAAGTGGTTTGGGCGTTGTAAGCGAACACCGCATTCGCCCGCGTCGATTGGCGCGCGACCGGATCCGGGCTGGTCGGAATCGCCATATCGTTCTGCAGCACGGTCCACAGCGACAACGTGCCACGCGAACCGCCGACCACGAAGACATTGCGGCGATCGATGCCCAACGCGGAGGCATTCGCGCGAATGAATTGCAGCGCACGCGCCAGGTCGTAGTGCGGAACGCCGGGATTGGTCGGCGAATCCGCCTCGTTTTCGTTGACTACCGGATGACGGAACTCCACCGAAGCGAACGAAAACCCCGCCGCCAAGGCAGGCTTGAGCAGCACGTTGTCGGCCCCCGAACCGGGCGCGATCAATTTGCTGCCGCCATTCGGATGCGCCCAGACGATCAACGGCGCGAGCGTGCCGCCGCCCGCTCCCGGCGCACGATAGAAATCGAACCGCTGCTGCAACCAGATCCCGCCGAGCGTCGGTTCGCGCCAGGTCGCGGTGCCATAACAGATGTCTTTGCTCGAGGTTCCCGATGTCAACGCCACCGGGGTGCAGCCGCTCTGTGCCTGCGCCGTGGCACAGCACAACAGCAGCGACATCGATGCGCACCATCGCAGACCACGGGACGCCCATCGTGACGGGTACAGGGATGTGACGATCATCGGCTTCATCGGAACTCCTTTCGCGCGGCGATGGCAGGCGCCACCGATGTCGCATAACGCGCGAGCGGCGGGCGCGGTTGACCGCACGGCCACAAAAAACCCCGCCCTGAGGCGGGGTCGTGACGATCCGTGACGCGGATCAGCTCAGCGCTTGTCTGCCGGCACGTAATCGCGCGCGGCGTAGCCGGTGTAGATCTGACGCGGACGGCCGATCTTGGCTTCCGGATCGGTCTGCTGTTCCAGCCAGTGCGCGACCCACCCGGCGGTGCGGGCGATCGCGAACATGACCGTGAACATTTCGGTCGGGATGCCCAGCGCCTTGTAGATGATGCCCGAGTAGAAATCGACGTTCGGGTAGAGCTTGCGCTGGACGAAGTATTCGTCCTTCAGCGCGGCCTCTTCCAGACGCATCGCCACTTCCAGCAGCGGATCGTTGACGCCCAGTTCCGCCAACACCTTGTGGCACATCTCGCGGATGATCTTGGCGCGCGGATCGAAGTTCTTGTAGACGCGGTGGCCGAAGCCCATCAGGCGGAAGCCCGATTCCTTGTTCTTGGCCTTGTCGATCGCCGACTGCACGTTCTCCGGGCGGCCGATCTCTTCCAGCATCTTCAGCACGGCTTCGTTGGCGCCGCCGTGCGCCGGGCCCCACAGCGCAGCAACGCCGGCGGCGACGCATGCGTACGGATTGGCGCCGGTGGAACCGACGAGGCGCACCGTGGAGGTCGACGCGTTCTGTTCGTGATCGGCGTGCAGGATGAACAGCAGATCCATGGCCTTGGCGGCCATCGGGCTGAGCTCCAGCGGCTCGCTCGGCACTTCCTTCATCATGTGCAGGAAGCGGGTGACGTATTCGAGATTGTTCTTCGGATACCGGATCGGCCAGCCGATCGAATAGCGATAGCACGCGGCCGCGATCGTCGGCACCTTCGCGATCAGGCGGATCGCCGCCATGCGACGCTGTTCCGGATCTTCGAGGTCGAGTTCGTTGTGGTAGAAGCTCGCCATCGACCCGAGCATGCCGACCAGCATCGCCATCGGATGCGCATCGTGGCGGAAGCCGAACAGGAAGGTGCGGAACGCCTCGTGCATCATCGTGTGATGCGTGACTTCATGCTCGAACTTCGCGGATTCCTGCTGGTTCGGCAGTTCGCCGTTCATCAGCAGATACGCGACTTCCAGGAAGCTGGAGTGCTCGGACAGCTGCTCGATCGGGTAGCCGCGATACATCAGCACGCCGTTGTCGCCGTCGATGTAGGTGATGGCGGAACGGCACGACGCGGTGGCCATGAAGCCCGAGTCGTAGGTGAACAGCCCGGTTTCCTTCGGCAGCTTGGCGATATCGACGCAAGGATTGCCGAGGGTGCCGCTATGGACCGGCAGGATGACCGACTTTTCGCCGGCGGTGACGGTGACCTGGGTGGGTACTGGCTCTTTGACAGCAACTGGCTGTTTGACAGCAGAAGAATCCGGTTGAGACACGGCGCACTCCCATGGAACTTGAATGACGTGGACATCGGCCCGCGGACGGGCTGCTGAACGCTCGGGGAAGGAAGCCGCAACCGAAGTCGCGACAGTCGCGGATTATCGCACAACGCGATTCGAGCACCGGCTCTGGACTTTGGTCGAATAAGCATGCGTGAGCGATGCGCGGACACGACAAAGGCCGCCTGGTGGCGGCCTTTGCGGAATGCATACGGTACGCGGCGCGAACGTGAAGTCCGCGTCGAAGGCGGACCGGGTTCGCGCAGACGCGTTACTTGTTGCCGTAACGCTTGCGGAACTTGTCGACGCGGCCGCTGGTGTCGATGAGCTTGTGGTGACCCGTGTAGAACGGGTGCGACGCGGACGAAATATCGACCTTGATCAGCGGATATTCGTTGCCGTCTTCCCACTTCACGGTTTCCTTGCTGCCAAGGGTCGAGCGGGTGAGGATCTTGAACTCGGAAGTCACGTCCTGAAACACGACCTGACGGTATTCGGGATGGATGTCGGCCTTCATGGCGGCACCAGAGTTGAGCGGAAAGCCGGGCATTATAGCGGCCTCCCCCGCCATGACTCAAGCCTTGGATCGCACAGGCTGCGGCTCCGCCGACAGGAGGCCTCAGCCCGCACCCAAAGCCTTGCGGATCAAGGCCTCGAAGGCCGACTGGTCGTAGGCCATCAGGATCTCGGCGTTGTCGGGGCGACCGCTGCGACGGTTCCAGTCCACCACGGTCGCGCCGCGGGTCTCGGCCCCGGTCAGCTCCACCCGCAGCGGCCGATTCGCCCGTTCGCGCACGCCTTCGGGCGCCACCAGCAGGGCCATGGCCAGTGCGTCCGCGGCGTGCCAGCGCTCGCCGCGCAGGCCTGCGGACCATTCCCGGGTCTTCCGCGAGATCGCCTCGTAGAATTTCGCGCGCGGATGGTCGGCCTGCAGCCAGCGTTCGACATCGGCGTGCAGGAAGCCGTGGCGGATCACCGCCTCCCAGTCCGCGACTTCGACCACCTTGCCGGCCGCAGCGAAGGCGTCGAACACCAGATGCGCGGCCTCGGGGTCGAAACCGATGTTGAACTCGGCCATCGGCGTGGTGTTGCCCTGCCCCGTCACCGCGCCGCCCATCACCAGCATCCGGCCGACGCGCTGCGGCAGGGTCGGATCGAGCTTGAGCGCCACCGCGAGATTGGTCAGCGGCCCGAGCATGCAGACCACCAGCGAACCCGCATGCACGTGCGACAGGCGGATCATCGCCATCGCGGCGTGTTCGGCCTCGGCCTGTTTGGCTGCGGGCGGATAGCCGATATCGCCGAAACCGTCGCGGCCGTGGACGTAGGAGGCATCGGGCGCGGGATGCAGCAGTGGCGCATCGCAGCCGGCGAAGACCGGCACATCGACGCCGGCCACTTCGCAAAGTTTCAGCGCATTGGCGACGGTGTGACGCAGGCCGACGTTGCCGGCGGCGATGGTCAGCGCGACCACCTCGTGATGCGGCGAATCGAAGGCCATCAGCAGGGCGAGCGCGTCGTCCACGCCCGGGTCGGTATCGATCAACAGGGGAAGTTTTTTCGTCATCGGCCGATTATGCCGGCTGTCGCGGCACGGTGCGATCACTGCGTGCCGCGATGACGACTGGCAGCGGCGATAGAATCGCGGGATCCGATCATGTCGGCGACCATACTGGCAATCATGCCGACCACTCAGGAGCCCGCCATGACCGCGCTGATCGCGCCTTTCTTCCATGCCGACAGTTGCACCTGGAGCTATGTCGTGTCCGACCCCGCGACGCGACATGCCGCCATCGTCGATCCGGTGCTCGACTTCGACGCAAAATCGGGCCGCACTGCGACCGCTTCGGCGCAGGCGCTGGTCGAACACATCCGCGCGCATGGATTCGACCTGCGCTGGATCCTCGAAACCCATGCGCACGCCGATCATCTCAGCGCCGGCCACTGGCTGAAATCGCAGTTCGCCGATGCGGTGCTCGCGATCGGCGAAGGCATCCGCACGGTGCAGGAGGCGTTCCGGCCGATCTTCAACCTGGGCGAACACTTCCCGATCGATGGCTCGCAGTTCGACCATCTGTTCGCCGACGGCGAACGTTTCGCGATCGGCGGCCTCGAAGCCGAGGTCGTCGCCGTACCGGGCCACACCAGCGACAGCGTGGCCTATCGCATCGGCGATGCGCTGTTCGTCGGCGATTCGATCTTCATGCCCGACGGCGGCACCGCGCGCTGCGATTTCCCGGGCGGCGACGCGCACATGCTCTATCGTTCGATCCAGCGCCTGTTCGCGCTGCCGGGCGACACCCGCGTGTTCGTATGCCACGACTACGCGCCGGGCGGCCGCGCTTACGCCTGCGAAACCACCATCGCCGCGCAGAAGACGGGCAACATCCACGTGCGCGACGGCATCGACGAAGACGCTTTCGTCGCTGTGCGCACTGCGCGCGATGCGACGCTGCCGATGCCCGTGCTGCTGCTGCCTTCGGTGCAGGTCAACATTCGTGCAGGCCGGCTGCCGGAGCCCGAGGACAACGGCGTGCGCTATCTGAAACTGCCGATCGATCGACTGTGAGCCGACCGGCCTCGTGCCGGTTCAGCCGCCCGCGGGACACTGCGACGGATCGCCGTCTTCGCGCGCGGCGACGCAGCGCAGCGCCTGCGTCTGTTCGATGACTTCGCGCGTGCGTCCCTCGATCGACTTCATGCCGGCGCTGCGCCCGAAGTCCAGCGCGGCGGACACCGGCATCCCGCTCTGTGCCATCGCCACCGCCAAAAGGCCACCGACGCGATTGCCGCTGGCGCAATGCACCAGCACCGGGCCATCGGCCTGCGCAAGCAGCCTGGACAACGCCCCCGCATTTTCCTGGGTGATGTCGGCGGGCCCCGAGATCGGCAGTTCAACGTAACGCATGCCCGCAGCGACGACCTCGGCGCGCTCATCGCGGCCCTGCAGTTCCGCCTGCGGACGCAGATTGATCACGGTGCGGATGCCGGATGCGGCCAGCGCGGACCAATCGCCGGCGCCGGCTGGCCTGCGACCACCAGCCCATCGCGCGGGCGCAGCAGCGCGACGCCGGATGTGGTGGCGACGGCGGCCTCGGATCCGGTCGCGGATACCGGGGCGTCTTCCGTTGCGGAACCCCATGCGCTGAAGACCATCGCCGGCAATGCCACGGCGGCAAGGGCGAGCAGAAGAACACGCAGCGGAAGTCGGGACATGGGTATCTCTCCAGAATGAAGGGGGTATGGCTCAGCGCGCGTGCATGCGCGCCCAGCGGGCGATGTCGGCGGCGCCCATCGCGCCGGAATGCCGTGCGATTTCGCGCCCGCCGCGAAACAGTACGAGGGTCGGAATGCTGCGGATGGAGAAGCGCGCGCCGAGTGCGGAGTGCGCTTGGGTATCGACCTTGGCGAGCCGGAAGTCGGGCTCCAGCTCGCCCGCCGCGGTTTCGAAATGCGGCGCCATCATCAGGCAGGGCTGGCACCAGGGCGCCCAGAAATCGACCAGCACCGGCAGATCGGACTGCACGACATGACGCTCGAAGCCGTCGACATCCAGCGCGAGCGGATGCGCGGAGAACAACGGCATCTTGCAGCGCCCGCAGACCGGCGCATCGCCGAGGCGCGCTGCCGGTACGCGATTGAGCGCATGACAGGCAGGACAGGCGATGCGGACACTGGCGTCTGCGTTGGACATGGCATCAACCCTCGTAGGCCACGGCAGTGGCCGCGGCGTGGCGGCGCACGTGCGGCGCCGATACGGGCAGGATGTGGGTGGCAGCGCCACAAGCCAAGGCCCGGACTCGTTTCAAGATTGTCGCGGCAGGGAGCCGGAAACCGGCATGACCGTGCGAGCGCCAGCCGATCGGCATCACGCGCCCGGCGTATGCGACACACCGTCGGCGTCGACGATGCGCACGGCGACATCCACGCCGTCGCGCACGCTCTGGGTGACGACGCAGAACTGTTCGAACTGGGCGATCACCCGGTCGAAGTGCTCGAGATCGGCAGCCTTGTCGGACAGATGGATGACGACCTCGGCGCGCGGGATCCGCCAGCGGCCCTCGGCGTTGCGTTCCTTGCGGGCGACGATCTCGGCGCGGATCGGGCCGGGGTCGTTCTTGAATTTGCGCAACGCGAACAGCAGGCTCGCGCCCAGGCAATTGACGATGCTGGTCAGCAGGATCGCGGAGGGATTCGGCCCGGCGCCTGCGCCCAGCGGCGCGGGTTCATCGGTATGCAGGGCCTCCAGGTCGGCGCCTTCGAAATCGATCTTGAACGCATAGGGGCCTTCCTGCTCCAGCAGGATGCGGATGTCTGGGGAGTCGGTCATGGCGTCTTGTCCTTCGCGGCGTTGCGATTCAACAGAACGTAATACAGCAGCGGGATGACCACCAGCGTCAAGACCGTGCTGACCAGGATGCCGAAGATCAGTGACACCGCCAGCCCGTTGAAGATCGGATCGTCGAGGATGAAGAACGCGCCCAGCATCGCCGCCGCCGCGGTCAGCACGATCGGCTGCGCGCGCACCGCACAGGCCTCGATCACCGCATCGCTGATCGCCCGTCCTTCCGCCACGGCCTGATTGATGAAGTCCACCAGCAGGATGGAATTGCGCACGATGATGCCGGCCAGCGCGATCATGCCGATCATCGATGTCGCGGTGAACTGCGCGCCGAGCAGCGCATGGCCCGGCATCACGCCGATCACGGTCATCGGAATCGGCGCCATGATGATCAGCGGCACCACATAGCTGCGGAACTGCGCCACGATCAACAGATAGATCAGCACCAGGCCCGCCGCGTAGGCGATGCCCATGTCGCGGAAGGTTTCGTAGGTGATCTGCCACTCGCCGTCCCACTTGACGGCATAACCGGCGGTATCGGCAGGCTGGCGGATAAAGAATTGCGACAGCTTGCGGCCTTCGATCGCGTTGTCGGACACCTGACCGACGACATCGAACATCCCGTACAGCGGGCTGTCGAGGTCGCCGGCCTCGTCCCCCATGACGTACACCACCGGTAGCAGATCCTTGTGATGGATCGCGCCGTCCCACGGCGCACGCACCACGTTCACCAGCTCCGATAAGGCCACCGTCTGCCCCTGGCCGCCCTTCACCGGCAGCGACAGCAGGCGGTCTAGCCCGGCCTGATCGGCGATCGGCGTGCGCAGCCTCACCGGCTTGGGATATCGCGACGCGCCGTCCTGCACGTACGTCGCGTCGTAGCCACCGACCGCCGCGGCCAGGGTGCTGGCGATGGTGGCTTGATCGACGCCGAGCCGGGTCGCACGTTCGCGATCCACGACGATGACTTCGCGCGGCGACGGCGCTTCGACCGTGGTGTCGATGTCGACGATGCCCTCGGTCCCGCGGAAGCGCTCCGCCAGCGCCAGCGCGATTTCGCGGCTGTGCGCGTAGTCCGGCCCGTAGACTTCCGCCACCAGCGGCGACAGTACCGGTGGACCCGGCGGCACTTCCACCACTTTTACCGATGCGCCGTAACGCTGGCCGATCGCCGCCAGCTTCGGCCGCATCGCGCGGGCGATGTCGTGGCTCTTGCGGTCGCGATGATGCTTGTCGACCAGATTCACCTGCAGGTCGCCGACATTGGCGCCGCTGCGCAGGAAATACTGGCGCACCAGTCCGTTGAAATTGATCGGCGCGGACGTGCCCGCATACCCTTGGAAACTCAGCACTTCCGGGAACGCCGACACCGCAATGGCCAGGTCGCCCAGCAGCGCGTTGGTGGTTTCCAGCGTGCTGCCTTCGGGCATGTCGACGACGATCTGCACCTCCGACTTGTTGTCGAACGGCAGCATCTTCAGCACGACCAGTTGGAACACGGCGAGGCTCGCGGCCGCCAGCACCAGCGCGACCATCCCGCCGAACAGCCAGCGACGACGGCGCGGCGCACGGTCGTTGGCGACATGATCGTTCGCGACATGATCGTTCACGACATCAGCACTGCCCAGGAAGGGCGTCATCGCCTTCGAAAACATACGATGCAGACGCGAATCGCCGTTGTCGGCATGCGCCGCGTGCGGTTTGAGCAATTTGAGCGAGAGCCACGGCGTGACGACCAGGGCCACCGCGAGCGAAATCACCATGCCGGCGGACGCGTTGATCGGAATCGGCCGCATATACGGCCCCATCAGGCCACTGACGAACGCCATCGGCAGCAGCGCCGCGATCACCGTGAACGTGGCGAGGATGGTCGGCCCGCCGACTTCATCGACCGCCGGCGGAATCGCCTCGCGCAGCGTCTTGCCGCCGCGCGCCATGTGCCGGTGGATGTTCTCGACCACGACGATGGCATCGTCGACCAAGATGCCGATCGAGAAGATCAGCGCGAACAGCGACACGCGGTTGAGCGTGAAGCCCATCGCCCACGATGCGAACAGGATCAGCGCGAGGGTCAGCACCACCGCTGCGCCCACCACCAGCGCCTCGCGCCTGCCCAGCGCGAACAGCACCAGCAGCACGACCGACATCGTGGCGAAGAACAGCTTCTGGATCAGCTTATGCGCCTTGTCGGTCGCGGTCTGGCCGTAGTCGCGGACGACGTCGACATGCATGCCGTCGGGGATCAGTTCGCCGCGCAGTCGCTCGATGCGTTCCGCGACCGACGCGGTGATGTCGGCGGCGTTGCTGCCGGGCTTCTTGGCGATGGCGATGGTCAACGCGGGCGCGATGCCCGCCTTCGGCCCGGCCATGCCCGCAGGCGCGCCGTGCCAGACATAACTGGCGGGCACGTCGATGCCGGCGCGCACGTCGGCGACATCCGACAGCATCACCGGCTTGCCGTCGTGGACGCCGAGGATGAGTTCGGCCACCTCGTCGCGACCCGCCAGAAAGCGGCCTGCGGTCACCGGCGTGGCCTTGTCGCCGCCGACGCGCTCGCCGACGTGCCGCACCAGGTTCGCGGCCTGGAGGGACTGCGCGATCTCGCCGACGGTCAGTCCGAACGCCGCCAGGCGGGTGGGATCCAGCGTCACCGCGACCACGCGATCCGGTGCGCCGATCGTGTAGACGTCGCGCGTGCCCGGCGTGCGCTTGATGTCGGTTTCGAGCGTGCGCGCGACCGCCGCCAGCGATTCGACGCCGGTCGACGGATCGTCCGACCACAGCGTCAGCGCCATCACCGGCACATCGTCAATGCCCTTGGGCTTGATCAAAGGCTGGCCGATGCCCACGCCCAGCGGCATCCAGTCCGCGTTCGAAAAGACCTGGTTGTAGAGACGCACGATCGCCGGCTGGCGCTCCACGCCGACGGTGTATTCGACCGTCAACACCGCCATCCCTGGCCGGCTGATCGAATAGACGTGTTTGACGCCTTCGATTTCCGACAACTTCTGTTCCAGCGGATAGCTCACCAGTTGTTCGACATCGCGCGCACTCGCGCCGGGGAAGGGCACGAACACGTTCGCCATGGTCACATCGATCTGCGGCTCTTCCTCGCGCGGCGTGATCATGACCGCGACCAGACCCAGGATCAGCCCCATCAACGCCAGGATCGGCGTCAGCGGATTGGCCTGGAACGCGCTGGCGATGCGGCCGGAGACACCGAGCCGCGGCGATGCTGCCTCACTCATGGCCGGCACCGCCGGCATCGCGCTGTGCGACGCGCTGTTCGATCAGTGCCTGCAGTGCGGCCTCCGGGTCGAGGGCGACGACATCGCCCGCGCGCAGACCGGCCAATACTTCGACGCTGTCGCCTTCGCGCGCGCCGGGACGCAGTTGGCGCAGGGTCAGCGTGCCGTCCTTCAGCACGTAGACACCGGTGAGCTCGCCGCGACGCACGATCGCCCTTTCAGGCACGCGCAGCGCCGCATCGCCACCGTGGATCCCGCTGTGGATCCCGCTGTGGATCCCGACGTTGATCGGAAACACGACTTTCGCGGTCGTGCCCGGCGCGACCGGCGTCGCCATCTGCGGCAACAGCACGCGCACGGTCACGCTGTGACTCAGCGGATCCGCGCCCGGATAGACGACGACCTGACGCGCATCCACGGACACGCCGTCGTCGAAGACGACGCGGGCACTCGGCTGGGCGCGGATCGCGTCGGCTTCGGACTGCGGCACCTGCACTTCGATGCGCAGATCGTCGGGCGCATACACCGTCAACAACGGCTGCCCCGGCGCGACCGCTTCTCCCGGCTCGACGCGACGCGCGGCGACGATGCCCGCATAGGGCGCGCGCACGATCGTGTAATCGGCGCCCTGCCCCGCGGCCGACAGTTGCGCGCGCGCGGCGTCGCGCGCGGCGTTGGCGGCGTCGCGCGCGGCGCGCGCCTGATCGAGCTGCGCGCGCGAGACGTAGTTGTCCTTCGACAACGATGCGAAGCGCTGATAATTGCGCTCCGCCTCGATTGCGGCAGCTTCTGCGGCGCGCAGCTGCGCACGCGCCGCGTCTACACCGGCCTGTTGTTCCACCACCGACAGCCGCAGCAATATCTGCCCGGCGACGACGCGATCATTCACATCGACCTCCACCGCCGTCACCCGGCCGCTGGTCTGCGCCGACAGCGCCGCTTCGCGCACGGCTTCGACCACGCCGTCCCGACTGCGGCCGGCCTGCGCATCGCCGGCAGCGACGACATGGGTCTCCAGTTTCGGCAGAGGCGCGCTGTCGCGCGCAGCCTCATCGCCGCCGCAGGCGGCCAGCGACAGCGCCAGCGCCACAGCGATGAGCGCGCGCGCCGGGGATTTCATTTGAAGGCGCATCCGCCACCCACACCCATTTTCTTGAAGAGGATGGCCGCCGGGCAGAACCCGGTGAAGCTGGCCTGCACCAGATTCAGGCCGATGAAGGCGGTGAACACCCACCACCACGGCGAAACGAAATGCGTGAGCGCCAGGCTGATCAGGATCATCGTGCCGGCGAAGGCCATGACGGCACGGTCGAGGTTCATGTTCATGTCATTGCTCCAGAGCGGTGGGTGGATCACGTTTCAAGCGTCATTTCAGCCGGTCGATGCCCAGCGCACTCAGCACGTATTTTTCGTAGATCGGCTCGCTGGTGCCGTTGCGCATCTTGTATAGGAAGTATTTTTCGAAGGCGACCTTGGCCAGATGCACCCACTTCCCCGATTTCGTCCAGGTGACGTTGCGCGGCGGGATCTGCGGCAGCGCGACGAAGGCCATGCCGGTGTCGCCCATGTCGGCGAGGCAGACCGCGTTCCACGTGCCTTCGAAGGTCGCGAGCTCGCCCTCGAGCTCGGCCGCGATGTTGCGGACGATGGTGGTGACCATCGATTCGATCATGAAGCCGGTCTTCGGCGCGCCGGTGGGAATCGGCGTGACCTCCACGGGCGGGATCGCCACGCACACGCCGGCGGCGAAGATCCTCGGATATTTCAGGCTGCGCTGATGCGAATCCACCAGCACGAAACCGCGCGGATTGCAGAGGTTTTCGACCGCTGCCACCGCATCCACGCCGCGGAACGCGGGCAGCATCATCGAATACGCGAACGGCAGCGCGTGTTCTTTCACGGGCTGTCCGCTGTCGTCGTGTTCGACGACGTGCATCTCGCCCGCCTGCACGTCCGCGACCTTGGCGTTGGTGATCCATTTGATGTGACGTTGGCGCATTTCCGATTCCATCATTCCCTTGGAATCGCCGACGCCGCCCAGCCCCATGTGGCCGATGTACGGCTCGCTGGTGACGAAGGTCATCGGCACCTTGTCGCGCAACTTGCGCTTGCGCAAGTCGGCATCGAGGATCATCGCGAATTCGTAGGCGGGCCCGAAACAGCTCGCGCCGGCCATGGCACCGACCACGATCGGTCCGGGCGTCTTCAGGAATTCCTGATAGGCATCCCACGCGCGCAGTGCGTGCGGCGTGGTGCAGACCGACTGCGTGTGGCCGCCGTGCGGACCGCAGCCCGGCACTTCGTCGAACGCGAGCTTGGGTCCGGTGCAGATCAACAGATAGTCGTAGTCAATGGCCTCGCCACTGCCGGTGTGGATGCGATGGGCATCGGCATCGATGCGGGACACGCCGTCGTCGCGGAAGACGATGCCTTTCTTCGCCAGATGCTCGCCGGCCTTCAGCGTGATCTCGTCGGGTTTGCGCCAACCCACCGCCACCCAGGGGTTGGACGGGGTGAAGCTGAAGCGATCGCCAGCGCCGATCACCGTGATCGCGTGTCCTTTTCCAAGGAATTCGCGCAGTTCGTACGCCGCGCTCATCCCGGCCAGACCCGCCCCGATCACGACGATGCTGCTCATGATGCCTCCCGGTTAACTTGATTGAGTTCTAATTTAGAATTATCTTAATTAGAGTTTGCTAGACTGTCAACCATCATCAGGAGACCGCAATGCACTACACCGCCCAGGATCTGGTCGCCCAAGCGCGGGCCGTGATCGAAGAAATCGACAGCGAGCGCCTGTGCGCCCTGCAGGCCGGGGGCGTGCCCGTCATCGACGTGCGCGAGCCCGAGGAATTCGCCGCCGGCCGGGTGCCGGGCGCGGTGAACATCCCGCGCGGGGTGCTGGAGTTCCAGGTCGACGGCCACCCGGCGCTGAATTACAGGACCGACCCGCACCTGTCGCACCGCCGCGAACCGGTGATCCTCTATTGCCGTACGGGCGGGCGTTCGGCGCTGGCGGCGGAAGCGCTGCAGCGCCTGGGCTTCGATCGCCCGCTGTCGCTGGCCGGCGGCTATACGCAGTGGCTGGATGCCGGCGGCGCCGTGGAGGGCGCCTGAGCATGACCGGCGCGTCGAAAAAGAAGCCCGCAGCGATGCCGATGGGCGCGAAGATGCAGGCGCAGGCCGAACAGGCCGCAGACCTGTTGAAAGCGCTGTCGAACCCGCAGCGGCTGCGGGTGATGTGCCTGCTGATCGACGGCGAACGCACGGTGGGCGAGATCAACGACGCAGTGGAACTGAGCCAATCGGCGCTGTCGCAGCATCTGGCGGTGCTGCGCGAAGGCGGCTGGGTGCAGACGCGGCGCGAATCGCAGAACGTCTATTACTCGGTGGCCGACGGTCCGGTCCACAAAATCATCCAGACATTGCACGACATCTATTGCCCGACGCCGGGCGCGGGCGACGAGGAATCGACCTGAGATGGCTCAGGCGCTGGCATAACGCGCGGCGCCGCCGATCCAACGTTCGGTGATGCGCTCGGCCAGTTCGGGCGATGCCGTCATCAGCGCTTCGCCGATCCGCTGCACGGTGGGCAGCAGCGCAGCATCGCGGCCGAGGTCGGCGATGCGGAACGCGGCGAGGCCGGTCTGGCGCGTGCCCAGCAGTTCGCCCGGGCCGCGCAACTGCAGATCGCGTTCGGCGATCACGAAACCGTCGTTGGTTTCGCGCATGGTCGCCAGCCGCTGCCGCGCCATCTGCGACAGCGGCGCCTGATACAGCAGCACGCAGCTCGATGCGGTGCTGCCGCGCCCCACCCGCCCGCGCAGCTGGTGCAACTGGGCGAGACCCAGGCGTTCGGCGTTCTCGATGATCATCAGCGACGCGTTGGGCACGTCGACGCCGACTTCGATCACCGTCGTGGCAACCAGCAGTTGCACCTCGCCGGCCTTGAACGCGGCCATCGTCTTCTGTTTCTCGCCCGCCTTCAGCCGTCCGTGGACCAGCGCGATCCGCAGTTCCGGAAGCTGTAGCGTCAACGCCTCGAACGTGCTTTGCGCGGCCTGCGCGACGACTTCATCGCTGTCGTCGATCAGCGTGCAGACCCAATACGCCTGCCGGCCTTCGGCGCAGGCGCCGCGGATGCGTTCGATCAATTCCGGGCGACGCTCGGCGCTGAGCACGACGGTCTGCACCGGCGTGCGCCCAGGCGGCAGTTCGTCGATCGCGGAGACATCCAGGTCGGCATATGCGGCCATCGCCAGCGTGCGCGGGATGGGCGTCGCAGTCATCACCAACTGATGCGGCACGTTGCTGCCGGCGCTGCCCTTGTCGCGCAGCGCGAGCCGCTGATGCACGCCGAAACGATGCTGTTCGTCGACGATGGCCAGCGCGAGATCGCGGAACGCCACGCCTTCCTGCATCAGCGCATGCGTGCCGACGACCAGTTGTGCCGCGCCGCCAGCGATTTCGGCCAGCACCGCCTCGCGCGCCTTGCCGGTGACCTTGCCGGCCAGCCAGACAACGCGCACGCCCAGCGGTTCGAGCCAGCCGCGCAGATTCGCGAGATGCTGTTCCGCCAGCAGTTCGGTCGGCGCCATCAATGCGGCCTGATGACCCTGTTCGATCGCCAGCATCGCCGCCATCGCCGCGACCACGGTCTTGCCGCTGCCGACATCGCCCTGCACCAGCCTTAGCATCGGCACCGGCTTGGCAAGATCGTCGCGGATCTCGACGAACACGCGCTGCTGCGCCTTGGTCAACGCGAACGGCAGCGCCTTGCGCAAGTCGGTCACGCGCTTGCCGCCGCGCAGCGCGGGCGCAGTGTGCGCCTGCATCGCGATGCGCTGCCTGCGCAGGCTCAGGTGGTGCGCCAGCAGCTCTTCCAGCGCGAGTCTGCGCTGCGCCGGATGCGTCCCTGCCAGCAGCGCCTGCAGATCGCTGCCCTGCGGCGGACGGTGCAGCGTCATCAAGGCGTCGCGCAGCGACGGCATCCCCGCGCACAGCGATTCGCGCGCCAGCACTTCAACCGGCAGGAGTTCGAGCGCGCTGTCGTCCGGCAGACGCTGCAGCGCCTGGGCGATGAGCTTGCGCAGTACCGCCGGACCGATGCCTTCGATGGCGGGATAGATCGGATCGAGTCGATCGCTGAGCGCGAGCTCGTCGGCGGCGCCGAGCACGCGATAGCTCGGATGCACGATTTCCAGCCCCTGTTGCCCGGGACGCGGCGTGCCGTACACCCGCACCCGCGTGCCGTTCGCGAACTGCGCGATCTGCTGCGAACGGAAATGGAAAAAGCGCAGCACCAGCGTCGAATAGGAACCGTCGCCGATGGCGACGCGCAGCATCGGTCGACCGCGATACGTCCGCTCTGCCGCTTCGACCGTGCCCTCGACCTGCGCCGGCAGACCCGGCTGCAGCATGCGGATCGGCGTGAGCTCGGTGCGGTCCTCGTATTGCCGCGGCAGATGGAACCACAGGTCCTGCAGCGTCACAAGACCGCGCGCGGCGAGCTTTTCGGCGACGACGTCGCCGACGCCGCTGAGCCGGGTCAGCGGCTGCGCGGCGATGTCATCGATCGGGTTGCGGCTGGGCATGCGCGATGACGCGGGCTGGATCATTCACGGCGCGCACGTGCTTGTTGCGAACCGTGCGTGTCGCGACCGTGCACGGTCTGACGATCGGGATCAGCGCAGCACCATGATCGCGTCGACCTCGAATTTCGCGCCGCGCGGCAGCGCCGACACTTCGATGGTGGAGCGCGCGGGATACGGCGCATCGAACACCGCTTGCATCGCCGCGTTCACCGCGGAGAATTCGCTCAGATCGGTCAGATACAGGCCGACGCGGACGATGTCGTCGAACGAACCGCCAGCGGCTTCGCAGACAGCGCGCAGATTCGCGAATGCCTGTCGCGCCTGTTCGGAGATGTCGCCTTCGACAATCAGACCGGAATGCGGATCCAGCGGAATCTGGCCGGAGAGAAACACCATGCCGCCGGCGCGCGTGGCCTGCGAATACGGGCCGATGGCGGCGGGGGCGTCGTGGGAATGGATCGGTTCGCGGGGCATGAGGCTTCGCTCGTTCGGGATCAAGGGGCGGAAGGACCGACGCGACGGCAGACCGGAGGACTCAGGCGCGCGAACGTGTCGGACCGCATGGGCCGCTAGTGTAGCGCCGGGGGCGGGACGCGGTCATCGCTTGCCGGGGGAGATCGACCGCATCGATCCAGGTCGAACCGCTGGGATCGATCGCGTGCAGCGGACGCGCATCACATCCGCTGCACGCCATGCACCGCCACCAGGCGGCGCACGCGGCGGATCACATCGGCCAAGTGCGTGCGATCGCTGACTTCGATGCCGAAACGGATCACCGCGATGTTGTTGTCGCGGTCCAGGTATTCGACCGAATCGATATTGGAATCGGCCTGGGCGATGGCCGCCGCGACCTGCGCGAGCACGCCGGGCCGGTTTTCCACTTCCACGCGCAGCATCACCTGGAAATCGCCGCTCACCTGGCGGTCCCAGCCGATCGACACCCAGCGTTCCGGCGATTTGCGGTACTCGACGACGTTGGCGCAATCCATCCGATGCACCACGATGCCGCGGCCGGTGGTGTGGTAACCCATCACGTCGTCGCCGGGAATCGGCATGCAACAGTTCGCGAACGTGACCACGCCGCGCTCGGCGCCGGTGATGAGGATCTTCTCGCCGTGCAGCGCGACGCCCATCGCCAGATTCAAGCCATCGCTCTTGTCGGGCACGCGATGCGCCAGCACCTGCGCGACCTGGGTCGGCATGCGGTTGCCCAGCGCGATATCGGCCAGCAGCGCCTCCAGGCGCGGGTAACGATGGTCGACCAGATAGGCTTCCAGCCGCGCCGACGGCACGCGGTCCAGCGAGGTGTGCATCCCTTCCAGCGCGCGGTCCAGCATGCGATGCCCCAACTGCACGGCATCTTCGTGTTCCAGTTGCTTGAGCTGATGGCGGATCGCCGTGCGCGCTTTGCCGGTGACCACGAATTCCAGCCACTGCGGCTTGGGCGCCGCGGATTTCGCGGTGATCACTTCCACGCTCTGGCCGCTGCTGAGCTTGGTCCGCAGCGGCACCAGCTTCTTGTCGACGCGCGCGGCGACCGCACGATTGCCGACATCGGTATGCACGCCGTAGGCGAAGTCGAGGGTCGTTGCGTTGCGCGGCAAGGCCATGATGTCGCCCTTCGGCGTGAACAGGTAAACCTCATCGGGAAACAGGTCGATCTTGACGTTTTCGAGGAACTCCAGCGACGACCCCGTCGCGCGCTGCGATTCGATCAGGTTGGCCACCCACGACTGCGCGCGGTTCTGCGCGCTGTTGGGAATGCTACCGTCCTGTTTGTACGACCAGTGCGCGGCGATGCCGCGTTCGGCGATGAGGTCCATTTCCTCGGTGCGGATCTGCACTTCGATCGGCGAACCGTAGGGCCCGAACAATACCGTGTGCAGCGACTGGTAACCGTTGGCCTTGGGAATCGCGATGAAGTCGCGGAAACGGCCGTCGACCGGCTTGAACACCGCATGCACCACGCCCAGCGCGTGATAGCACTCGGGCACCGAAGGCACGACCAGCCGGAAACCGAACATGTCCATCATCTGGGCGAAGGTTTTGCCCTCAGCGCGCATCTTGGTGTAGATGCTCCACGGAGATTTGACCCGGCCGACCAGACGGAACTGGAAGCCTTCCTTGCTCAGCCGCTGCGCGAACTGCGCTTCGATCTTGGCCAGCGCCTCGCGCCGCACCACCGGCTGCGTGCGGATGCGCCGCGCCAGCACCGCATGACGCCACGGATGCAGCGCGCGGAAACCCAGATCCTGCAGCTCGGCCTTCATCAGGTTCATGCCCAGCCGCTGCGCGATGGGCGCGTAGATCTCCAGCGTTTCGCGGGCGATGCGCGTGCGCGCCTCGGCGCTCTGCGCGCCCAGCGTGCGCATGTTGTGCAGACGGTCGGCGAGTTTGATCAGGATCACGCGCAGGTCGCGCGCCATCGCCAGCATCATCTTGCGGAAACTTTCCGCGGCGGCTTCCTGGCGATCCTGGAACTGCAGCTTGTCCAGCTTGGTGACGCCTTCGACCAGTTCGGCGACGGTCACGCCGAAATCGGCCGCGATCTCGTCGCGCGTCAGCGGCGTGTCTTCGATGGTGTCGTGAAGCACCGCCGCGACCAGGGTTTCGATATCGACACCCTGCTCGGCCAGCACCGTGGCGGCGGCGACCGGATGAGTGATGTAGGGCTCGCCGGATTTGCGGGTCTGACCGGCGTGGGCATCGGCGCCGACGCGCCAGGCACGAATCAGCGTCGCGCGCTGTTCCTCGGGCAGATAGTCGGCCGCCGCTTGCAGCGCGCGGACGTAATCCGGCAATTCCGCAGCGGGCGCAGGCGTAGGACCGGCGATGATCGGCTCGAGTTGACTCATCCCGTCAGACTAAGGGGAAACGCTGGTAGTGGGAATGGGGAGCGAAGCATCGGAAAGCGGAGCCGCAGCGGTATTGGCGTCGTAATTTCTCCGTGCCCGCAAACGAAGAAACCCCGCCGAAGCGGGGTTTCGCGGTATCCGAAATCATGGAATCTGCACGATGCGGTATCGATGGATCAACGACATCGATCGAAGACGATTCCCGCGCTTGCGCGCGCGTCGACTCAGAGATCGTCGGCCTTGGACAGGTCGTCATCGGAGACCACTTCAGCGGCGGCCCATTCGAGGGCTTCGCGTTCCTTGCGCTCGCGCTCCGACTTCTCGACGGCATCGATATAAGTGTTGTCGATGCGGCGGGCGGCGATTTCGCGCAGCGCGAGTACGGTCGGCTTGTCGTTGGCCTCGCTGTTGTCGATCTGCGGCTCGACGCCGTTGGCGAGCTGACGCGCGCGCTTGGCGGCCATCATGACGAGCTCGAAACGGTTGTCGACGACTTGCAGACAATCTTCTACGGTGATGCGGGCCATAGCGCTCCCGGCGGCCAAAGGCCGTCCGACTGTTGTGTGTGAACCGGCGATTGTAGCGATTTCAGGGGCTTGCGCACAAGCGCATGGAGACGCGAAACCCGATCCCAGACCCCACATTCACGTTCCATCCCTATCGAATCAACGACTTCCGCATCGTCGCCTCATCCAGTCGGCAGAATCCGCCGGAACGTGAGATTGATCCGCTCCGCGACCGGGCGCGCCGTTCCGGGCAGCGCATGCCGGTAACGGGTCTGGGTGTCGCCGCGCATCACCAGCAGGCTGCCGTGCGGCAGATCCAGGCTCAGGGGTGCGCCCTCCCCGCGCGGTTTCAGCGCGAAACGCCGGGTCGCGCCGAGGCTGACCGACGCGATCACCGGCTGTGGCCCGAGTTCGGGCTCATCGTCGCTATGCCAGCCCATGCGGTCGCGGCCGTCGCGGTAGCGGTTGGCGAGGACGCTGTTGAAGTCCTCGCCCACTGCGTCGCGCAGCCGATCACGCACCGGCACCAGCGCCGCCGGCCATGCCCGGGGCGTGAAACGGGTACGCGAATAGGTATAGACCGTCCCGGGATCGCCGATCCAACAGCTCAGCCGCGGCGAATCCACCTCGCGGCCGAACATGCGGATGCGGTGGACCTCCCAGGGTACCTGTTCGCGCAGTGCGGCCAGCAAAGCGTCGGCCTCCGCCGCCGGTAGCCAAGCGTGATCCAGCCACAGCCCGGCGCCGGGGAGGTCGATGCGCTGCAATCCGTTCGAAAAAAGCATCCGCGCATGCTGCCGATTTGCCCCGGCCACCGCAAACCCGGAAAATCAACGCTCCTGGAACATTCCATGATCTTCGCTGGAGCAGTCGCATGACCGACACCGCACACGCCGCCGCCGTGCTTGCCGACATCAGGCCTCCCGACGTGGAGCGCGACGTGATGGAGTACGACGTCGTCGCCGTCGGCGCCGGTCCCGCGGGCCTGGCGTTCGCGATCCGGCTGAAGCAGTTGGATCCCGCGATCAGCGTCTGCGTGATCGAGAAATCTTCGACCATCGGCGCGCAGATCCTGTCCGGTGCGGTGATCGAAACCGGCCCGCTCGACAAATTGCTGCCGAACTGGCGCGACAACCCGCCGCCGATCTGCGTGCCGGCCACCGACGACGAATTCTGGCTGCTGAGCAAGACCGGCGGCCGCAAGCTGCCGGTGCCGCCGGGCATGAACAACCACGGCAACGTGATCGTCTCTTTGGGCGCGATGTGCGCCTGGCTGGCGCCGCAGGCCGAGGCGCTGGGCGTCGAAATCTACCCGGGCTTCGCCGCCGCGGAGACGCTCCATGATGCGGATGGCAAGGTCATCGGCGTGCGCATCGGCGACATGGGCGTGGCGAAGGACGGCACGCACAAACCCGGCTTCACCGCGGGCATCGACATCCACGCGAAAGTCACCGTGCTCGCCGAGGGTGCGCGCGGCCATCTGACCAAGCGTCTCGTCCAGCGCTTCGGACTGGACGCGGACAGCGACCCGCAAGGCTATTCGATCGGCATCAAGGAACTGTGGCAGGTGCCCGAGGAGAGGGTCTCGCCCGGCAAGATCGTCCACAGCTTCGGCTGGCCGGCCGACAACCACACCTACGGCGGCAGCTTCCTGTATCACCTCGACAAGGGCCGGATCGCGCTGGGCTATGTCAGCGGCCTCGACTACAAGGACCCGGACTACAAACCGTGGGAAGCCTTCCAGCAGTGGAAGAATCATCCGATGATCAAGCCGCTGCTCGAAGGCGGCAACCTGGTGTCCGCGGGCGCGCGCGCCATCGTCACCGGCGGCTGGCAATCGCTGCCGAAGGTCGAAATGCCGGGCGCGCTGCTGATCGGCGATACCGCCGGACTACTGAACGTGCCCAAGGTCAAAGGCACCCATCAGGCGATCCGCTCCGGCATGCTCGCCGCCGAACATCTGGTCGCGACGTCGCTGGCGCCGGAAGGTTTCGACGCGAAACTGCGCGCCTCCGATGCGATGGCGGAGTTGAAGAAGGTCCGCAACATCAAGCCCGGGTTCAAGCGCGGCCTGTGGTTCGGCATGCTCAATGCCGCATGGGAAACGGTGACCGGGGGCGCGTCTCCCTGGACGCTGAAGAACAAGGCGGACTGGTCGTCGCTCGACAAGCTCGGCACGCACGAACAGCCGAAGCGCGATTACGTCGAACGTGCGCTGGCGCCGCGCGACCGGCTCGCGTCCGTTTATTTCGCCGCGACCGAACACGACGAAGACCAGCCGGTGCATCTGCGGGTACGCGACACCTCGATCTGCGTGACCACTTGCGCCGAGGAATACGGCAACCCCTGTACCCGATTCTGCCCGGCAGGCGTATACGAAATCGTCGAAGATCACACTTCCGGCCATGGCACCGGCAAACGGCTACAGATCAACGCCGCCAACTGCGTACACTGCAAGACGTGCGACATCAAGGATCCTTACCAGATCATCGATTGGGTGACGCCGGAAGGCGGCGCCGGGCCGAACTACCAGAATCTTTGAAGCGCGCCATCCTGATTGCCTGAGACCCGCAATCCGGAAACCCGTCCGGCGCGCGCCTCAGGCGGGCCGTGCCAGCCGCACATCATGCAACTGCTCCACCGGACACCGCGTTGAGACCAGAAAGACTCGTTCATCCCTTCGACCCACTCCGGTCTGAGGAAATACGGGCACAAGGGGGAAACATGGCGGACCTGCAAGAACTGAGTCGTGCGTTGCAGTCGCTCGCGGAGAGCGGAGCGAGCGCTAAGGTATCCTTCTATTACGTCGACGCCGACGGCGTCTCCATGCGCGCGGGGTCGGTACTTATCGATCACGGCATCCGCGCCTATCTCGATCACCGGCAACTCGCGCCGCAGGCGGCGATCGACGACATCCTGAAGCTGAAACTGGTCAAGGTCGCCTCTCTGCAGATGGATCAGGTGCATCCGAATTCCGCGTTGACCGGTGTCGACCTCGGCACGCTGATCGCCGCTCTGCAGGTGGCGCCGCCGCCATCCATGCCAGCGGCAACGTCAACGCCGCCGCCCGGATCCGAGACGCACGCCGCCGCGACGACGACCGAATTCCCGGCAGCCGCGCCGCCATCGATCGACATCGCCGGCGAAGCGCAGCGGCTGCTCGAACCGCTGTTCGGAGTGGGCACCCGCAAGAAGATCGATGAATTCGCCAGGACGCATCCGCCTGCGGAACATCCCTACGAATTCCTGCTTCTGTGCCAGAAGCAGTCCAGCATCATGCTCGGCAGCACCAAGGCCGAAGCGATGTTCAGACCGCTGTACGATCGGATCGCGTCGGATCATCTGCAGCGTCGACGCTGATTCTCAGACACAGGATCCGCGCGTATGGGTTACTCGATCCATTCCCAACACAGGAGTCGTTTCATGTCGGCAAATCGCACTCTCGTGGCGCTCTGGTTGCTCGCCATCGCCGTACTGCTCGTCATGCCGGTGCTCGGCATCGACGAGACCACGCGCCTGTACTATTCCAACGCCTGCCAGGTCGTCATCGTCATTGCTTCCGCACTGATCTGTTTTTCGACGATGCGCGCCTTCCCTGGCGAAAGCGCACTCGGCAAAGTCTGGGGCGCGATCGCGGGCGGCACCATGGCATGGGGTATCGCCGCCGCCGTGTTCGCTTCATATCCGCTGCTGCACAACGGCGAGGACACACCTTTTCCCTACTTGTCCGACATCGGCTATCTGTTGACCAGCCCGCTGATCACCATCGGCCTGTTGCTGTTCAAACGTTCGGCCGGCCTGGAAGTGCCGCTGTGGGGCAAGCTCCTCGCGCTCGCAGGTTTGCTCGTGTCGGGATTCATCGCCTTCCGCGCGAATGCGGAAGGCATGGCCGATCCCGATATCGCGCTGAAACTCGTCTCGTTCGGATATTTCGCATTCGATCCGATCCTGCTCGCCGTGACCCTGCTCACCGCCAGTTCGTTCCGCGGCGGTGCTGTCGCTGCCTCATGGTGGTTCGCCGTCGCCGGCATCCTCTGCTATTTCGTGGGCAACGTGCTTTACAACTATCTGGTGTCCACCGAGCAATACCTCACCGGCTCGCCGATCGACGCGCTCTGGCTGCTGGGTTTCGGGCTGATCGCCTGCGCTGCGGTGAAGGCGCGCAAGCTGTTGGCCTGACTTTTCCTGCGCGGGATTCGCTTCGCGCAGACGCGAAAAAGCCCGCTCGTTTTGCGCGAGCGGGCTTTTTTGTTCTTGATGGAGAGGAAACCGGCTACATCGCGCTGCGTTTCGCGGCCGTCGCTGTTTGCGGATCGACCGCAGACGGATCGATCGCGGACTGCGGATTCCCGGGCTGCGCTGCGCCGTCGGCCATTTTGCGCAGACTCTCCTGCATCGGTGCAGTCGCCGCCTCGTTCCTGTCGATGAATGCCTTCTTCCCCGACAAGCTGGACGGGTCGCCATCGCCGATGAAAAGATTCTGCTGACCGCTGGAGGTCGTGTTCCCCAGCGCCACGTACTGGATATTCTGGATGTCGTTCTGTTTCGCGAGCGCAGCCAGACTGGCTGCGGTTTCGCTCACCGGCAATTTCGCGCCGTTGGCGTTGAGCTTTTCAACCCCAGCCGTGGCCTGGTCGTAAAGCGCCTTGTTTTCGGGGCGCAGCGGCGTCGCCTGCTTTTCGGTGAATTGCTTCTCGCGGTAGTTGGCGACGGCATCGTCCACCGAACGGCCGGCATCGAATTCCGGCGTCTCGGCCCGGGCGGTCGACCGCGACCGTTTCGAACCACCGCCCAACTGGATGGTCAGGCCGACCTTGCCGTAATACTCGTTGTTCTCGGGGCGATACCCCGCCTCTGCGCTGAATTTGAAACGTTCGTTGCCGCTGGTCGAAACTTTCGCACCGAACTCGGAGAGTTTGAAGGGTCCGAATTCGTTGTTCGCGCGCACGTGTGCGCCGTATTCCAGGTTCTGGTTCTTGTAATTGATGGACGCGCCAAGGTCGGTGCGCGGGCCGAATTTTCCATCCAGCATCACCGAGCCGGCGCCCTTGTCGAACCCGAGCTTGCCGTCGAGCCCGAGCGTGGTCCCCAGGCGATCCGACATCAGTTGGGCATTGAACGCATTGCCGTTGTCGAAACTCGCGCCGAGTTTGTAAGTCGAAGTCTGGTTCGGCTCATCGATCCGGAAACTTCCGGTCGCTCTACCGTTGGCGCCGATGCCGAACGCGCCATCCGCGCCATAAATGCTGCCGTTGGGCGTCTTGGCGAGATCGAAATTCAACAAGTCGCCGTTGCCGAACAGCAGCGATGTTTTACCCGACGCGGTGTTGGCCGGTTCGTCGACTCGGAATGCAGCGGTGCCGGAACCATCCTTGCCGAGTTTGAAAGCCGTGTCGGCGCCGTAGATGTTTCCGTTTTTCGTATTGCTGAACTCGGCATTGAGACGGAAGTTCTCGTCGAACTTCAGCTTGGCGTTGAGCATCGACGTGCCGTTCGGCTCATCGATGCGAAAGCCTGCACTGCCGCTACCGTCTTTGCCGAGTTTGAACGCGCCGTCGGCGCCATAGATCTGCCCGGCCGCGGTTCGGTTCCAATCGGCGCTGAGGCTGAAGTCGGGATTGAACTTCAACTTCGTGTCGATGTTCGCGATGCCGGCGGGTTCGTCGACGCGGAAACTCGCGGTGCCATTGCCGTCCTTGCCGAGTTTGAACGCACTGTCGGCGCCGTAGATCTGCCCGGCCGCGGTTCGGTTCCAATCGGCGTTGAGGCTGAAGTCGGGATTGAACTTCAACTTCGTGTCGATGTTCGCGGTGCCGGCGGGTTCATCGACGCGGAAACTCGCGGTGCCATTGCCGTCCTTGCCGAGCTTGAACGCACTGTCGGCGCCGTAGATCTGCCCGGCCGCGGTTCGGTTCCAGTCGGCGTTGAGGCTGAAGTCGGGATTGAACTTCAACTTCGTACCGAACTTGGCGGTGTCCGCAGGCTCGTCGACGCGGAAGCTTGCGGTGCCGCTGCCTTCATTACCGAGTTTGAACGCACTGTCGGCGCCGTAGATCTGGCCGGCGGCCGTGCGGCTCCAGTCAGCGTTGAGACTGAAGTCTGGATTGAATTTCAGCTTCGTGTCGAAGTTTGTAATGCCCGCGGGTTCGTCGACGCGGATGTTCGCGGTGCCGCTGCCCTCTTTGCCGAGTTTGAACGCGCCGTCGGCGCCGTAGATCTGTCCAGCTGCCGTGCGATTCCAATCCGCGTTGAGGCTGAAATCGGGATTGAGCTTCAACTTCGTATCGAAATTGGCGGTGTACGCAGGCTCGTCGACGCGGAAGCTTGCGGTACCGCTGCCTTCATTACCGAGTTTGAACGCACTGTCGGCGCCATAGATCTGGCCGGCGGCCGTACGGCTCCAATCGGCATTGAGGCTGAAATCAGGATTGAACTTCAACTTCGTACCGAACTTGGCGGTTTCGGCAGGTTCGTCGACGCGAAAGTTTGCGATGCCGCTGCCATCCTTGCCGAGTTTGAATACGCTATCGGCGCCGTAAAGCTGACCATTCGGCGTGCGCATCCAATCCGCATTAAGCAGATTCCCATTCGCGAACTGCAGGCCGGTACCGACTTTCAGCGTATCGGACGGCGGCAATGCTTGGGCGTCGAACTTCAGCGTATGGCCTCCATACAAGCCGAATTGTCCATTGAGCCCATATTGGCCGATCGAAAATGTCGGAGCGGAGTCCAATCGGAGGCGTGCTCCGAGGACATCGCCATTCTTGAACAGATAATCGGCGTTGCCGAGATAGCTTCCAGGCGATAACTCGCGGGCCGTCGTATGCAAAGTGCCGCCGAACAACGGCGTCCTGAACGTCACGCCCGGAAGGACTGCAGGCGGATCACCGGCATTCTGTTCCGGGGTCTGCACATTCTGTTCCGGGGTCTGCACATTTTTGGGATCGGGCATGACCCATCTCCTTGGCAACGCGGCCGCGACGGACCGATGGCTCTAGGGTTCTCGAAGCCTTTTTCAAAGTCAAGGAGGACTACAGTCAAATGAGCCTTCAGCCCACTGAAAACGCAAAGAAAAACCCCGCAGCCGTGGCTGCGGGGTTTTGGGTAAAGACCCTGGCGATGACCTACTCTCGCATGCTAAATGCACACTACCATCGGCGCATGCGCGTTTCACTTCCGAGTTCGGTATGGGATCGGGTGGTTCCACGCAGCTATTATCACCAGGGAGAGGGTGGAGGGTCGCCAGCACCATGCGATGAATTGCATAGAGCAGCGCTCACGCTCTCATTGGGTCTTGGGACGTAACGAGGTTTTGATGCGAATGTCGACGTGTCGTCGAGGTCGCTTCTTATTGGAAGCACTAAGGCAACTTGAGGTTATATGGTCAAGCCACACGGATCATTAGTACAGGTTAGCTCAACGCATTACTACGCTTACACACCCTGCCTATCAACCACCTAGTCTTGATGGTTCCTTTAGGGGACTTGTGTCCCGGGAGATCTCATCTTGAGGCGCGCTTCCCGCTTAGATGCTTTCAGCGGTTATCGCTTCCGAACGTAGCTACCCGGCAGTGCCACTGGCGTGACAACCGGAACACCAGAGGTTCGTCCACTCCGGTCCTCTCGTACTAGGAGCAGCCCCTCTCAAATCTCCAACGCCCACGACAGATAGGGACCGAACTGTCTCACGACGTTCTGAACCCAGCTCGCGTACCACTTTAAATGGCGAACAGCCATACCCTTGGGACCGACTACAGCCCCAGGATGTGATGAGCCGACATCGAGGTGCCAAACACCGCCGTCGATATGAACTCTTGGGCGGTATCAGCCTGTTATCCCCGGAGTACCTTTTATCCGTTGAGCGATGGCCCTTCCATACAGAACCACCGGATCACTAAGACCTACTTTCGTACCTGCTTGATCCGTCGATCTTGCAGTCAAGCACGCTTATGCCTTTGCACACAGTGCGCGATGTCCGACCGCGCTGAGCGTACCTTCGTGCTCCTCCGTTACTCTTTAGGAGGAGACCGCCCCAGTCAAACTACCCACCATACATGGTCCCCGACCCGGATTACGGGCCCAGGTTAGAACGTCAAGCACATCAGGGTGGTATTTCAAGGTTGCCTCCACGACAGCTAGCGCCATCGCTTCAAAGGCTCCCACCTATCCTACACAGACGAACTCAACGTTCAATGTAAAGCTATAGTAAAGGTTCACGGGGTCTTTCCGTCTTGCCGCGGGAACGCTGCATCTTCACAGCGATTTCAATTTCACTGAGTCTTGGGTGGAGACAGCGCCGCTGTCGTTACGCCATTCGTGCAGGTCGGAACTTACCCGACAAGGAATTTCGCTACCTTAGGACCGTTATAGTTACGGCCGCCGTTTACTGGGGCTTCGATCAAGAGCTTCACCTTGCGGCTGACCCCATCAATTAACCTTCCAGCACCGGGCAGGCGTCACACCCTATACGTCCACTTTCGTGTTTGCAGAGTGCTGTGTTTTTGATAAACAGTCGCAGCGGCCTGGTCACTGCGGCCCTCCTCAGCTATTCACCATGGAGGGCGTACCTTCTCCCGAAGTTACGGTACTATTTTGCCTAGTTCCTTCACCCAAGTTCTCTCAAGCGCCTGAGAATTCTCATCCTGCCCACCTGTGTCGGATTACGGTACGGTCTGCGTAAGCTGAAGCTTAGGAGCTTTTCCTGGAAGCGTGATATCAGCTGCTTTGTCCAAAAGGACTCGTCCTTGGTCTCAACGTTGCTCCCCCGGATTTGCCAAAGGGAACCGCCTCAACCATCTCACCGGGACAACCAACGCCCGGCCAACTTAACCTTCTCCGTCCCTCCATCGCACTTACGCGAGGTGCAGGAATATTAACCTGCTTCCCATCGACTACGCATTTCTGCCTCGCCTTAGGGGCCGACTCACCCTGCGCCGATTAACGTTGCGCAAGGAAACCTTGGGCTTTCGGCGTGCGGGCTTTTCACCCGCATTATCGTTACTCATGTCAGCATTCGCACTTCCGATACCTCCAGCAGACTTCTCAATCCACCTTCAACGGCTTACGGAACGCTCCTCTACCGCGCATAACAAAGTTATGCACCCCAAGCTTCGGTTTATCGCTTAGCCCCGTTAAATCTTCCGCGCAGACCGACTCGACCAGTGAGCTATTACGCTTTCTTTAAAGGGTGGCTGCTTCTAAGCCAACCTCCTGGCTGTCTGTGCCTTTCCACATCGTTTCCCACTTAGCGATAATTTGGGACCTTAGCTGTGGGTCTGGGTTGTTTCCCTTTTCACGACGGACGTTAGCACCCGCCGTGTGTCTCCCATGCAGTCTGTCTTGGTATTCGGAGTTTGCCATGGTTTGGTAAGTCACAATGACCCCCTAGCCATAACAGTGCTCTACCCCCAAGAAGATTCACATGAGGCGCTACCTAAATAGCTTTCGAGGAGAACCAGCTATCTCCGGGTTCGATTAGCTTTTCACTCCTAATCACACCTCATCCCCTACCTTTGCAACGGGAGTGGGTTCGGGCCTCCAGTTGATGTTACTCAACCTTCACCCTGGGCATGACTAGATCACCCGGTTTCGGGTCTACTACCTGCGACTATTCGCCCTATTCAGACTCGGTTTCCCTTCGCCTCCCCTATACGGTTAAGCTTGCCACAGACAGTAAGTCGCTGACCCATTATACAAAAGGTACGCAGTCACTCTTGCGAGCTCCTACTGCTTGTACGCACACGGTTTCAGGGTCTATTTCACTCCCTTCACCAGGGTTCTTTTCGCCTTTCCCTCACGGTACTTGTTCACTATCGGTCGGTCAGTAGTATTTAGCCTTGGAGGATGGTCCCCCCATGTTCAGACAGGGTTTCACGTGCCCCGCCCTACTCAATTTCATCAACCAGCCCCTTTCACATACAGGGCTATCACCTTCTATGGCCAGTCTTTCCAGACTGTTTTGTTAGAAACTGATCGACTTTTGGGCTAGTCCCCGTTCGCTCGTCGCTACTCAGGGAATCTCTGTTGATTTCTTTTCCTCCGGTTACTTAGATATTTCAGTTCACCGGGTTCGCTTCGAGCAGCTATGTATTCACTGCACGATACTCCTTGCGGAGTGGGTTTCCCCATTCGGACATTACCGGATCAAAGCTTGTTGCCAGCTCCCCGATACTTTTCGCAGGCTACCACGTCCTTCATCGCCTCTGACCGCCAAGGCATCCACCGTGTGCGCTTATTCGCTTGACCATATAACCTCAAGTTGCCTCGATATTATAGACGTTGCGAATTCAACGATTACAACTTCAATAAAAGCACCTCTCGATGCTTCGCCTTAGCCTCTATCGACACGTCTGGACATTCGTCTCAAACGATCGTTACGTCCCAAGTTTTCAAAGAACAAGATGCTGGCCTCTAAGCCAGAATCAAATCAAATCTTTAAGTGTGCGCGACTTCATCCAAAGTTGTGGTGGGTCTGGGAGGACTCGAACCACCGACCTCACCCTTATCAGGGGTGCGCTCTAACCACCTGAGCTACAGACCCGTTGTTGCGTCTAAGCCAGATGGTGGAGCCAGTCGGGATCGAACCGACGACCCCCTGCTTGCAAAGCAGGTGCTCTCCCAGCTGAGCTATGGCCCCCTATTGCCTAGTTCACGACTTAATCACCGTGAGGCGGGACGCTTTGGATGCAGGTCACTTGTGCGGACGTCTGACGAGCAATTAGCTGTCTTTAGTCTCTAAAGGAGGTGATCCAGCCGCACCTTCCGATACGGCTACCTTGTTACGACTTCACCCCAGTCATCGGCCACACCGTGGCAAGCGCCCCCCTTGCGGTTAAGCTACCTGCTTCTGGTGCAACAAACTCCCATGGTGTGACGGGCGGTGTGTACAAGGCCCGGGAACGTATTCACCGCAGCAATGCTGATCTGCGATTACTAGCGATTCCGACTTCATGGAGTCGAGTTGCAGACTCCAATCCGGACTGAGAAGAGGTTTCTGGGATTGGCTCACTCTCGCGAGTTTGCTGCCCTCTGTCCTCTCCATTGTAGTACGTGTGTAGCCCTGGTCGTAAGGGCCATGATGACTTGACGTCATCCCCACCTTCCTCCGGCTTGTCGCCGGCGGTCTCCTTAGAGTTCCCACCATTACGTGCTGGCAACTAAGGACAAGGGTTGCGCTCGTTGCGGGACTTAACCCAACATCTCACGACACGAGCTGACGACAGCCATGCAGCACCTGTCTTAGCGTTCCCGAAGGCACCAATCCATCTCTGGAAAGTTCGCTAGATGTCAAGACCAGGTAAGGTTCTTCGCGTTGCATCGAATTAAACCACATACTCCACCGCTTGTGCGGGCCCCCGTCAATTCCTTTGAGTTTCAGTCTTGCGACCGTACTCCCCAGGCGGCGAACTTAACGCGTTAGCTTCGATACTGAGTTCCTAGTTGAACCCAACATCCAGTTCGCATCGTTTAGGGCGTGGACTACCAGGGTATCTAATCCTGTTTGCTCCCCACGCTTTCGTGCCTCAGTGTCAGTGCTGGTCCAGATGGCCGCCTTCGCCACAGATGTTCCTCCCGATCTCTACGCATTTCACTGCTACACCGGGAATTCCGCCATCCTCTACCGCACTCTAGCTTGCCAGTATCCAATGCAATTCCCAGGTTGAGCCCAGGGCTTTCACATCAGACTTAACAAACCACCTACGCACGCTTTACGCCCAGTAATTCCGAGTAACGCTTGCACCCTTCGTATTACCGCGGCTGCTGGCACGAAGTTAGCCGGTGCTTATTCTTCCGGTACCGTCATAACCCCGGGGTATTAACCCGAAGCTTTTCTTTCCGGACAAAAGTGCTTTACAACCCGAAGGCCTTCTTCACACACGCGGCATGGCTGGATCAGGCTTGCGCCCATTGTCCAATATTCCCCACTGCTGCCTCCCGTAGGAGTCTGGACCGTGTCTCAGTTCCAGTGTGGCTGATCATCCTCTCAGACCAGCTACGGATCGTCGCCTTGGTGGGCCATTACCCCGCCAACTAGCTAATCCGACATCGGCTCATCTTATCGCGCGAAGCCTTGCGGTCCTCCGCTTTCACCCGTAGGTCGTATGCGGTATTAGCGTAAGTTTCCCTACGTTATCCCCCACGATAAGGCAGATTCCGATGTATTCCTCACCCGTCCGCCACTCGCCACCCAAGGAGCAAGCTCCTCTGTGCTGCCGTTCGACTTGCATGTGTTAGGCCTGCCGCCAGCGTTCACTCTGAGCCAGGATCAAACTCTTCACTTAAATTTTTCGGACCGAAGTCCAAAGCTTTGAGTGCAGCGATCGTCCAAGCTCCAAATTACTTTCTCTTGCATTTGCATGCTTTTGAATCTATTTGGTTCTTGTTCGAACGTCTGCAAAAATGGACAGTCATCCACTTGCCAGACGCCCGCACAAGTCACCTGCGCACACTGTCAAAGATCGTCGGAATCGGCCTCAGCGCCTCATCCCTTTTGTCTCTTTCGGTTTCCGCCGAAGCGCCTGACCGAGCCGCACATTATAGGGTAGTTTTCGTTACCGTCAACACCCTGCTGCGATTTTTTTTCTCTCGCCGGCGGACCGAAGTCGCTGCCGAGAAGGTCTTACATTCTGGCTGGTTTCGACTGATTCGTCAACACCTGCTTTTCTGTTTCGACCCGCACCACCTGAAGCTCGTCAAGACACTGTCATGTGGGCCGCGCATTATAGGGAAGTATCAGAATCCGTCAACTCCCCAGCGCTTCAATCTTTCCTTCGTTTCGGCTCGTTTCCGAAGCCTTCACTCGGGCCGCGCATTGTAGGGAAGTATCGGAATTCGTCAACCCCCTCAACCGCGTTTTTGCCTTTGTTTGCTTCGTTTCCGAAGCTTCACTCGGGCCGCGCATTGTAGGGGAATATCTGAATCCGTCAACTCCCCAGCGCGTTTTTTCTTTCCATCGTTCCGGCTCGTTTCCGATGCCGTCACTCGGGCCGCGCATTGTAGGGAAGTATCGGAATCCGTCAACTCCCCTGCGCGCGTTTTGTCGCTTCCCGCTGCGGTTTCCTTTCGGTCGCCGCTGCAAGGGGGCGCATTGTGCATGGCAGCAAACGTTTTGGGAAGGGGTTTCTTCATCTTGACGTGAGCCCCGCTCTCCGCGATGGTCGTCCCTGGTTTTTTCCAGGAGCTTCCAAATGCGTGTATCGGGCGTAGCGGTGCTGTTTTCCTGCCTTTTGATCAGCGGCTGCGGCAATGCGAGCGAGCACTGGGTGGAATTGAACGGCCAGCGCTTCCTGGTGGAGATCGCCGACGACGACAGCGAACGCGCGCGCGGACTGATGTTCCGGGACGACATGGATGCGGATCGCGGGATGCTTTTCATCCATGAGCGCGAAATGCCGCTCGCTTATTGGATGAAGAACACCCGGCTGCCGCTGGACATCCTCTACTTCGACAACGAGCGCAGGCTGATATCGCAGCAGCGCGATGTCCCGCCCTGTTCGTCCGGCAACCGCTGCCCGCCCTATCCCAGCGACGCACCGGCGCGCTATGTGCTTGAACTGAATGCCGGGCAGGCGGCGAAGATGGGCCTGAAGGACGGGACCGAGATCACTTTCGGCCCGGACATCCAGCCCACCCCCTGAACTCGGCGGCATCGGGGCTTGTACCAAACAAGGTCAGCCCGCAGTCTTGGGACATGACCACATTCTTCACGCTTCCCGACTGGTCGACCCTGGCCGACCTCGCCGATGATCAGGTGCCGTTGCTCGGCAGCGCGCTGCTGATCGCCCACGACGAGTATCCGGACCTGGATCCCGCAGCCTGCAACGCGCTGGTCGAGGCCCATGTGACCTCGCTGCGGCCGGAAGTCGACCGGATCGACAGCGCACCCATGAAGATGCAGGCGATCAACCGCCGTTTATTCGAGGAATTGGGCTACGCGGGCAACCACGACGAGTATTACGACCCGCGCAATAGCTATCTGAACGAAGTGCTGACCCGGCGGCTGGGAAATCCCATATCGCTGGCGGTGATCCAGATGGAAGTGGCGCAGCGCCTGGGCGTGGCGCTGGACGGGGTGTCGTTTCCCGGCCATTTCCTGGTTCGGCTGCCGGTGGACGACGGGGTGTTGGTGATGGACCCGTTCAACCGGGGACGCCCCCTCAATGCCGATGAGCTGCGCCAGCGGGCGCGGCCGCATTTCGGCGAGGACGTGCCCGACGAGGCCTTGCTGCAGATCCTGGATCCCGCGCCGCCACGGGCGATCCTGGTGAGGATGCTGCGGAATCTGCACGGTTTATATGTCGAAGGCAGCGACTGGGGTCGGGCGGTACGCTGCAGCGACCGGATCCTGCGGCTGGCGCCGGACAATGCCGACGCGCTGCGCGATCGCGGCCTGGGGTATTCCAAGCTGGGATACCAGGCCGGCGCGATGCGTGATCTGGGTCGTTATCTGCAGGCGGTGCCGGATGCAGACGACGCCGAGGCGATCCGCAATCAGCTGGTGGAACAGGGCAGTCAGCGCCAGCCACGGCTGCATTGAGCGGCGTCGAAGCCGCTCGTTTCATACGGATATGCGGGACGGGCGGCCAGCTGGCCGGGATCCGGCCAGCTTTCAGGCGAGCGCCCTCAGGCCATTTCCATCTCGAAGTCGCTCTTGGTCACGCCGCAGTCCGGACAGGTCCAGGTGTCGGGGATGTCGTCCCAGCGCGTGCCCGGAGCGATGCCCTCGTCCGGCAGTCCTTTGGCCTCGTCGTAGATGAAACCGCAGACGACGCACATCCAGGTGCGGTAGGCGACGGGGGCAGCAGTGTCGTTCATCGGATAATGTCCAGTCTTAGGAATTCAGCGTCATTCTCCCATCCCGCGCCCAGCGCCGAAAGCGCCCACCGATGATTTTTTCGCCCAATCCGCCCCACCCTGCCTCATGTGCAGCCCCGGTTTCGCGCCGCGAGTGGGCGCGCGGGCTGTACCTCATCACCCCCGAAGACCCCGACACCCGGCGTCTGCTGACGCGCGTGGATGCCGTGCTGGATCATGCGGCGCTGCTGCAATACCGCAACAAATCCGCTTCGGCCGGCCTGCGACGCGAGCAGGCCGAAGCGCTGCGCGCCCTGTGCGCGGCGCGCGGTGTGCGGCTGATCGTCAACGACGACCTGGCCCTGGCGCGGGCCATCGGCGCGGACGGCGTGCATCTGGGCGAAGACGACGGCGACGCCCACACGGCTCGGGCCGTACTGGGGGCGGACGCCCTGATCGGAGTGTCCTGCTACGACGACCTGCGGCGCGCCCATGCGGCAGTCGCCGCGGGCGCCGACTATGTCGCGTTCGGGGCGTTCTTCCCGTCGGGCACCAAGCCGAACGCCCGCCGCGCCGCGTTCGACCTGCTGCGCGACAGCGCCGGCTTGGGCGTGCCGCGAGTGGCGATCGGCGGAATCACCCCCGACAATGCGCGCTCGGTAGTGGCGGCCGGCGCCGATCTCATCGCGGTCGTCAGCGGCGTGTTCGATGCCCCGGACCCGCCCGCCGCGGCGGGCGCCTATCGCGCCTGTTTCGATCATGCCGTCTTCGATCATGTCGGCGTCGGTCATGCATCCACAGATCGCGGCTGAAGCCGTTCCTACGCCGCTCCTACACAACTCCACACTGGATTTCGATGAAAACCGACCGTTCGCACGACCTGTTCGCCCGCGCCCAGACCCTGATGCCCGGCGGCGTCAATTCGCCGGTCCGCGCCTTCAAATCGGTCGGCGGCGAGCCGTTCTTCGTCGAACGCTCCGACGGCGCGTATCTGTATGACGCCGACGGCAACCGTTACATCGATTACGTCGGCTCCTGGGGGCCGATGATCGCCGGCCACAACCATCCGGCGGTGCTGGAGGCGGTGATCGCCACCGCGCGCAACGGCCTGAGCTTCGGCACGCCGAACCCGCTGGAAGTCACGATGGCCGAGACCATCACCCGGCTGATCCCGAGCTGCGAAATGGTGCGGATGGTCAATTCCGGCACCGAGGCCACGCTGTCGGCCATCCGCCTGGCGCGTGGCGCCACCGGCCGCACGCGGATGGTGAAATTCGAGGGCTGCTATCACGGCCACGGCGACTCGTTCCTGGTGAAGGCCGGCTCCGGCATGCTCACCCTCGGGGTGCCGAACTCGCCGGGCGTGCCTAAGGCGCTGGCCGACCTCACCTCCACCCTGCCCTTCAACGATGTCGAGGCGGCCACGCGGCTGTTCGAGGCGATCGGCGGCGAAGTCGCGGCGGTGATCGTCGAGCCCGTGGTCGGCAACGCCAACTGCATTCCGCCGCGGCCCGGCTATCTGCAGCATCTGCGCGATCTGTGCACGCAGTACGGCGCAATCCTGATTTTCGATGAAGTGATGACCGGCTTCCGGGTCGCGCTGGGCGGCGCACAGGCGGTGTACGGCGTGACGCCGGACCTCAGCACCTTCGGCAAGATCATCGGCGGCGGCATGCCGGTGGGCGCCTACGGCGGCCGTCGCGAGCTGATGGCGCAGATCGCCCCCAGCGGCCCGATCTACCAGGCCGGCACGCTCAGCGGCAATCCGGTGGCGATGGCCGCGGGTCTGGCGATGCTGGGGCTGATCCAGGCGCCCGGCTTTTACGAAACCCTGGATGCCCGCACCGCGCAGCTGTGCGCCGGGCTGGAAGCCGCGGCCGCCGAGGCCGGCGTTCCGTTCACCACCAACCGAGTGGGCAGCATGTTCGGGCTCTTTTTCACCGCGGAGATAGTCGACACCTACGCCCAGGCCACCGCCTGCGACACTACCGCGTTCAACCGCTTTTTCCACGCGATGCTGGAACGCGGCGTGTATCTGGCGCCGTCGGCGTTCGAGGCCGGCTTCCTGTCGATGGCGCACGACGATGCGGTGATCGCGGCCACGATCGAGGCCGCGCGCGGGGCCTTCGGCGAGCTGCGGACATGAACAAGCCCGACGACGCGTCTCCCAGAGGCGCGTTCGAGCGCGAATTCCTGCCGGCCAGCGAACACGGCCTGCGCTACAGGCTGTTCCGGCTGATGTACCACCACGACAAGCCGGACGAACGCAATTTCGACCTGGCGCTGATCGTCATGATTCTCGCGAGCATCGGCGTGGTGCTGCTGGACAGCGTGCCGTCGATCAAGGCGGACTGGCACGACGCGCTGTATCTCGCGGAATGGTTCTTCACCATCGTCTTCACCATCGAATATGCGCTGCGGCTGTGGACAGTGCGCAGGCCGGCCCGCTACGCCACCAGTTTCTTCGGGGTGACCGATCTGCTGTCGATCCTGCCCACCTATCTGTCGATCCTGTTCCCGGCCGGCACTTCTCTGCTGGTGGTGCGGATCCTGCGGTTGCTGCGGATCTTCCGGATCCTGAAACTGGTGGAGTATTCCGGCGAGGCGGGCATCCTGATCGAAGCGATGCTGCGCAGCCGGCGGAAGATCTTCGTGTTCGTCTGCGCGCTGTTGACGATCGTGGTGATCTTCGGCGCGTTGATGTACGTCATCGAAGGACCCGAATATGGTTTTACGAGCATTCCCACCAGCATGTACTGGGCGATCGTCACCATGGCCACGGTCGGGTTCGGAGACATCGCCCCGGCCACATCGCTCGGCCGGTTCGTCACGTCGATCCTGATCCTGATCGGCTACAGCGTGATCGCAGTGCCGACCGGCATCTACACCGCAGAGCTGGCGTCGACGATCCGCAGCCAGCGGCGCACGGTCCGCTGCGGACAATGCGGCCTGATCGATCACGAATCGGACGCCTGGCACTGTCGCAAGTGCGGGCACTGCCTCCCCTCTCCGGAATGACCCCATGCGCCCCGAAACGCTTTCCGTCCACATCGGCAACGAATCCGACCCCGCCACCGGCGCGGTCGCGCCGCCGATCCATCTGGCCACGACCTTCCGCCACGGCGCCGACGGCGAACGCATCGCCGGCTACGAGTATCAGCGCGAAGGCAACCCGACCAACGACCGCCTGCGCGAAGCCCTGGCGGCGCTGGAGGGCGGCGAGGACGCCATCACCTTCGCGTCCGGCATGGCCGCGATCAGCAATCTGCTGGAATGCCTGCCCAACGGCGCGCGGCTGCTGATCCCCGACGACTGCTACACCGGCCTGCGCATGGTCTGCGCGGAATACCTGCCGGAACGCGGCATCGAAACAGTGATGGTCGACATGGGCGATCCGGAGGCGGTACGCGTGGCCTGCGCGCAGCCGACGGCGCTGGTCTGGATCGAAACGCCCTCGAATCCGAAGATGAAAGTCAGCGACATCGCCGGGTTGGTGAGCATCGCGCACGCCGCCGGCGCGCTGGCGGTGGTCGACAATACCTTCGCCACCCCGTTGCTGCAGCGCCCGCTGGCGCTGGGCGCGGATGTCGTCATGCACTCCACCACCAAGTATTTCGGCGGCCACAGCGACGTGCTGGGCGGCGCGCTGATCTTCGCCAGGCGCGACGACTTTTTCGCGAAGGTCGCTCACCGGGTCCACATCACCGGCGCGACCCTCGCGCCGTTCAGCGCCTGGCTGATCCTGCGCGGCTGCCGCTCGCTGGGCGCGCGCATGGCGATGCACTGCGCCAATGCCCGCGCGGTCGCGGAATTCCTGGCCGCGCAGCCGCAGATCGAACGGGTGAACTACCCGGGCCTGGCGTCGCATCCCGGCCATGCCGTCGCCGCGAAGCAGATGCGCGATTTCGGCGGGATGCTGAGCATCGAACTGCGCGGCGGCCGCGACGCGGCGCTGGCGATAGCCTCGAAACTGCGGATCTTCACCAATGCCACCTCTCTGGGCGGCTGCAAATCGCTGGTCGAACACCGCGCCTCGGTCGAAGGCCCGAACCCGCGCTCGCCGCAGAACCTGCTGCGGATGTCGGTGGGGCTGGAGCATGTGGACGATCTGATCGAAGACTTGCGGCAGGCGTTGAGCTGATCGTGTCGTAGGAGGGGCTTCAGCCCCGATGCTTCGCAACGCAGCAACGCCGCCATCAACGCCAGCTTTCGATGATCGCATCGGTCGCGACCGACGCCGGGCGCACGGGCGATGGCGGCAGTACCGAGGTCACGCCATCAATCCGCAACAGCGACCAGCCGTGCACCAATGACCAGATGTCGACGGCGCGCTGCAGGGTCTGCGGGTCTTCGGGACCGCCGGAGCCGCTGACCGCAATGGTCGCGGCGACGAGTCGACCGAAGCATCCGGTCGCGGCCTCATGCAGCCCGGAATGCTCCATCAGGGTGGCTTTGGCACAGCCGAACATCAGCCGGTATTGGGCAGGGTGTTCTTCAGCGAAACCGGTGTAGGTGTCGGACATCAGACATAGACGCTGCCTGGGCGTCAGCTTGGGCAGCGCGTCGAAACGCGCCGACAACTCGGCGAAACCCTCCATGGCCAGCGCCGCGAGGATCGCCTCCTTCGACTCGAAATGCCGGTAAAAGGCGTTCGGCGCCACGCCTGCGCGCCGTGCCAGTTCCCGCACGCTCAGGGTTTCGTACTTGCCTGCGGCCAATTCTTCCCGTGCCGCCGCGATCAGCGCGTTGCGCAGGTCGCCGTGGCGGTATTCGGAGGGTGATTTTCGGATGCTTGACTTCATATGTGGGCAGCGTACACAATCCATGTGGACGGTGTACACAAGAGGCTTGCCATGAACAATGCAATCAGTATCCGCCAAATCTGCACGGGACTCGTGATCTCCGCCTTGGCGGGATGCGGGGGAGCGGTCAGCGCACCTGCGGTGACGCCGCCTGCACTCCCGGTGCGGATCGCCAGCCCCGTGTCATTGGCTGCGCTGTCGTCGGCGCGCGCTGTGGGCCGTTTGGAGGCAGCCAACGAATCGATGCTGTCTTTCCGCACCGGCGGCGTGATCGACACCGTCCGGGTGGAGATCGGCGACCGCGTCCGTCGCGGCCAGGTGCTGGCGACGCTGGAATCGGTGGATGTCGCCGCCACCGTCACCCGGGCCCGGCAACAGCGCGACCAGGCCGCACGCGATGTCCAGCGCTGGGATGCGCTGGCGGACCGCCAACTGGTCGCCCGCAAGACTGCCGACGACGCCGGGACCGCACTGCGGACGGCGGAGGCCGAACTGTCTGCGGCGCGATTCACCCAGCGCCATACGTCCATCGTCGCTGCCGCCGATGGCGTCGTACTGGAGCGCCGCGCAGAGCCGGGCGAAACCGTCGCGGGCGGCCAGCCGGTGCTGCGCGTCTCCGGCGAAGGCGACGGTTGGACTCTGCGGCTGGAAGTCGCCGACCGCGATGCGGTCCGGATCGCGGTCGGCACGGAGGCCCAGGTCGAGGTGGACGCATTCCCGGCCACGCGACTGTCCGCAAGCGTCGTGCGCATCGGCGGGCAGGCCAATCGCAACAGCGGCGCGGTCCCGGTCGAGCTGGCGGTGGCCGACGGCGGCCTCGCGCTGAAAAGCGGGCTGGTCGCGAAGGCCGACATCGCCCTGTCGCAGGCGGCCGGGCTGGCGGTGCCGGTCGAAGCGCTGGTGCGCGCGGAAGGCAGCGCGGGCGCGGTGATGGTAGTGCGCAACGGCGTTGCGCGGCGCTTGGCGGTGACGCTGGGCACGGTCGAGGGCGAACATGTCGCAGTCACGTCCGGATTGCCCGCGAACGCGCAGATTATCGTGCAGGGCGCCGCCTACGTCGACGACGGCCAAGCCGTCTCCGTCACGCGCTGAGGGCCGGCCATGCGCATCTGGGCATTCGCGGTCCGCCAGTGGCAGTTCACATCGGTGGTGTTTCTGCTGCTGGTCGCGCTGGGCGCGTTTGCGCTGAGCGCGATCCCGGCCCAGGAAGATCCCACCTTTCCGATTCCGCTCACCACCATCGTGGTCGTGTATCCCGGCGCCGATCCCGAAGACGTGGAGCGTCTGGCGACCGATCCGATCGAAGACGCGATCGCCGAGATCGAAGACGTGAAACAGATCCGCTCGACCAGCGAAAGCGGGCTGGCGGTGATCCGCGTGGAGTTCGAGTGGACGGTCGATGCGGACGACAAATACGACGAAGTGGTGCGGGAAGTGAACGCCCTGCGCGGGGCATTGCCGGCCGATATCCGCAGCATCGACTTCGACAAGGCGAATCCCGGACTGGTGAACATCGCGCAGTACGCGATCACCGGCGACCAGCTGTCGCCGCGCGCGTTGCAGCGTCTGGCCGAAGATCTGGAAAACACGCTGGAAACCGTGCCGGGCGTGCGTCGCGCCGAATCCTGGGGCTATCCACAGCCGGAGATCCGCGTCGCACTGGATCTGCCGCGCATGGCGGCACTGGGCCTGGATGCCGGTGCGGTGAACGATGCGGTGCAGGGCGAAGGCGAAAGCGTGCCCGGTGGGGCGGTGCAGATCGGCGAACGTCGCTACAACCTGAAGGGCACCGGCGATTACGCGTCGATCGAAGCGGTCGCCGATACCGTGGTCGCCGAGCGCGATGGCCGCACGGTATTGCTGCGCGATGTCGCCGATGTGGCATGGGCGACCGAAGAACCCGCCTATCTCGCTCGCTTCAACGGCCAGCGCGCGGCGTTCGTGACCGCGAACATGAAGGATGGCTACAGCATTTTCGACGTGCAGCGCGCGCTGTATGAACGGGTCGCGACGTTCCGCGCCTCCCTGCCGACGGGCGCCAGGGTCGAAACCGGCTTTGTGCAGGCCGACAACGTGCGCCTACGGCTGACGCGGCTGGGCGTCGATTTCCTGATCGCCATTGCCCTGGTGGCGCTGACCCTGCTGCCGCTGGGCTGGCGCGCAGGCGGGATCGTGATGATCGCGATTCCGCTCTCGCTGGCGATGGGCATCGCCGGGCTGTGGGCATTGGGCTTTTCGCTGAATCAGATTTCGATCGCCGGCTTCGTGGTCGCGCTTGGGCTGCTGGTCGACGATGCGATCGTGGTGGTCGAAAACATCTCGCGCTTCCTGCGCAAAGGTCACGACCGCAAGACGGCGGCGATTCTGGCCACGGATCAGATCGCGCTGGCCGTGCTGGGCTGTACCTTGACCTTGATTCTTGCGTTCCTTCCGCTGTTGAACCTGCCCGAAGGCCCCGGCAAATTCACCCGCGGGCTGCCGCTTGCGGTGGTGTTGACGGTGCTGGCGTCGCTGTTCGTGGCCTTCACCATCGTGCCGTTTCTGGCCAGCCGCCTGCTGCCGCGACATGAACACGCCGAGGGCACGCGCCTGCTGCGCTGGTTGAAACGCGGCATCCACCGGTTCTATGCGCCGGTCGTACATCGGGCGCTGGCAAAGCCGCGCCGCAGTCTGATGCTGGCAGGCGCGTTGGTGCTGGCGTCGTTGGGGCTGGTGCCGCTGCTGGGTTTCTCGCTGTTTCCCGCCGCCGACAAACCGCAGTTCCTGATCTCGGTGTCCACACCGGAAGGCGCATCGCTGCAGGCGACCGATCAGGCGGTGCGCTTCGTCGACAGGATCCTGTCGCAGACCGACGGTGTGCGCGAGCGGATGGTCAATCTGGGGCGCGGCAATCCACAGATCTATTACAACGTCTTCCCGTCGGAAACCAAGACCACCAAGGCCGAGATCTTCGTCTCGCTGGATGCGTGGAAGGGCGACGAGAGCGTGCGGCTGCTGGAACGCCTGCGCGGCCAGTTCGCGGCCTATCCCGGCGCGCAGATCACGCTGGAGCAGTTCCAGAACGGTCCGCCGATCGAAGCGCCGATCGCGGTGCGCATCCTCGGCCCGGAGAACGCACAGCTGTCGCGCCTCGCCGCCGAAGTCGAACGTACGCTCAAGCGCGTCCCCGGCACCCGCGATGTGGACAACCCCCTGCGACTGGAGCGCATCGACTACGACCTCGGCATCGACACCGAGAAGGCCGGGCTGCTGGGCATCCGCAGCCTCGATATCGACCGCACCACGCGTCTGGCGGTGGCAGGCCTGGGCGCCTCGCAGTTCCGCGACGAGCGCGGCGACGAATATCCGATCCGGCTGCGCCTGCCGATCGACGGCTTCCCCACTTCGGCGCTGCTGGATCAACTTTATTTCACCAGCCGCAGCAGCGGCGAAGCGGTCGCGCTGGCGCAGATCGCGACCCCGCATTTCAGCGGCGGCCCAAGCCGGATCGAACGCTTCGACCGCGAGCGCATGGCCACCGTCACCGCGAACATCGCCGAGGGCGAGATCACCAGCCGCGTGTCCGCCCGGGTCTACAGCGCGCTGGAAGGCGTGAAGCTCCCGGCGGGTTATCGCATCGCGTTCGGCGGCGAAGCGGAGTCCGCCGCTAACAGTCTGGCCGGGCTGGGCACCGCGATCATCGTCGCCAGCTTCGGCATCCTCGCCGTGCTGGTGCTGGAATTCGGCAGCTTCCGCTCGACGCTGATCGTCGCCGGCGTGGTGCCATTCGGCATCCTCGGCGCGCTGGTCGGCCTGTTCGTCACCGGCTATCCGCTATCGTACATGGCGATCATCGGCTTCGTTGCGCTGATCGGCGTGGAAATCAAGAACTCGATCCTGCTGGTGGATTTCACCAATCAGTTGCGCCGCGAAGGCGTGCCGCTGGACGACGCGATCGAGCGTGCCGGCGAACTGCGCTTCCTGCCGGTGCTGCTGACCTCGGTCACCGCGATCGGGGGGCTGTTGCCGCTGGCGGCGAGCGGTTCGGCGCTGTACGCACCGCTGGCGATCGTGATGATCGGCGGCCTGCTCAGCTCGACGCTGCTGGCGCGGATCGTGACCCCGGTGATGTACAAGCTGCTGCCGCCGGTGATCCAGCAAGCATCCGCGCAGCCACCTCTCCGCACTGCAAATACCGCCCTCCCGAGCGGTTCTTGAGTCCGTGCGGACCACCACGCTTTCGCGGCCCGTAATTGCCTGATCCGACGCCGGTCGTTGCCGCGCATGTCCATGGGGCTGGAGTAAGTGCACGATCTGATCGGGATTTGCGGCAGGCGTTGGGCTGAGTTTCCGGCTTCCTGTGGGAGCGGCGATCAGAGAGCGGCGAACGCCCGCAGCGCGCGGGTGAGTCGCGCCAGACCATCGGCCAGCGCCTTGTCGTCGATGTTCAGCGCCGGCACGAACCGCAGCACGTCGGGGCCGGCCTGCAGCATCAGCAGGCCTTCGGCCGCGGCGAGGTCGAGGACCTCGCCGGCGCGTCCGGCGTACCGGGGTGCGAGCACCGCGCCCAGCATCAGTCCGCGGCCGCGGACTTCGGCGAACAGGTTCAACTCGCGATCGACTTCGGCAAGGCCGTCGCGCAATGCACGGCTTTGCTTTTCGACATTCGCGTCGATCTCCGGCGACAACAACTTGCGCAGCACCACGCGCGCAACCGCCGCCGCAAGCGGATTGCCGCCGAAGGTGGTGCCGTGCGCGCCGAACTGCATGGCTTCGGCGACTTTCGGGCCGGCCAGCATCGCGCCGATGGGGAAGCCGCCACCCAGCGCCTTCGCTAGGGTCACGATATCCGGCACCACGCCGTCGCCCCAGTGCGCGAACAGCGGTCCGGTGCGGCCCATGCCGCACTGGATTTCGTCCAGCGCCAGCAATGCGTCGTGGCGGTCGCACAGCACGCGCACGCCGGCCAGATAACCGTCGCGGGCCGGCATCACCCCGCCCTCGCCCTGCACCGGCTCGATGAGTACCGCGCAGACATCGCCGCCGGCCATCGCGGCTTCGAGCTGGTCGAGGTCGTTGAAATCGACATGCAGGAACCCGCCGGGCAGCGGCTCATAGCCGGCCTGGTATTTGGGCTGCGCCGTGGCAGTCACCGCGGCGAGGGTGCGCCCGTGGAAACTGCCGTGGCAGGTGACGATCACCCGGCGCTCGGGCGGGCGGCCCTGCGCGCTGGCCCACTTGCGCGCGAGTTTGATCGCCGCCTCGTTGGCTTCGGTGCCGGAATTGCACAGGAACACGCGCTCGGCGAAGCGCGAGGCCTGCGCCAGCTCTTCGGCCAGACGCACCGGCGGCTCGCTGTAGAACACGTTGCTGGTATGCCAGAGCTTGCCGGCCTGTTCGGCCAGCGCGGCGACCAGATCGGGATCGCAGTGGCCGAGGCCGCAGACCGCGATGCCCGCACTGAGGTCGACGTAATCGCGGCCTTCGATATCCCACACGCGGCTGCCCTCGCCGCGCGCCAGGATCACATGGCGCGGCTTGTAGACCGGCAGGTAGTAGCGCTGACCCTTCTCGACCAGCGCCGCGGTGTCGCCCTGCGTCATCACCAGACTCCGGTGTTCGCCATCGACGCCCACGGCTCCTGCGGCGGCAGATGGCCGTCCTGCAGCAGTTCCACCGAGACCAGATCCGGCGAACGCACGAAGGCCATGTGGCCGTCGCGCGGCGGGCGGTTGATGGTGTAACCCATCGCCTGCAGCCGCGCGCAGGTGTCGTAGATGTTCTCGACCCGGAAGGCCAGATGGCCGAAGTTGCGGGCGGTGCCGTAGTCCTCCTGCGGCGAGCCGTCCTGCGGCGGCCAGTTGTAGGTCAGCTCGATCTCGGCGCCCGGGGTTTCGTCGGCGGCCAGGAACACAAGCGTGAACTTGCCGGCCGCGTTCTCCATCCGGCGCATTTCCTTCAGGCCCAGGCCTTCGCAGTAGAAACGCAGCGAGGCGTCGATGTCGCGGACGCGGACCATGGTGTGGAGATATTTCATCGAGTGATGCCCGTGCGGTAAGAAACAGTGGAAGGGAGATGGAGGCGCATATCATTCAGAACGAGGGCGTCACCCAGGGCGAAAATTGTTTTCCGCCAACACGAAGCGAGGCGCAAGCAGATCCCTCTGCCCGCTGGGCGGGCGTTCGGAATGACAAGACTATTGGCCATGGCCGCCATCATCAAAGGAATCGACTCAGAGAAACAGATCCGGCAGCAGCGGCTGCGACGGATCCACCGCGTAGCCGGACAGATCGCTCACGCCGGCCTCGGCCAGCACCTCGTCGTCGATCAGGAAACGGCCGTGGAGGCCGGCGGCATTGCGCACCAGCACGGCATGCGCGGCGTCGGCCATGATCTCCGGCCGGCGGCACTGCGCCAGTTCGACCCCGGGAATCATGTTGATGGCGTCGGTGGCGATGACCGTGCGCGGCCACAGCGCGTTGACGGCGACGCCCTGCGGGCCGAATTCCGCCGCCAGCCCCAGGGTGACGAAGCTCATGCCCATCTTCGCCAGGGTGTAGCCGGTGTGCGGCGCCCACCACTTCGGGTCGAGGTTCGGCGGCGGCGCGAGGGTCAGGATGTGCGGGTTCGGCGCCTGCAGCAGATGCGGCAGGCAGGCCTGCGCGCACAGGAAGCTGCCGCGGGCGTTGACCTGTTGCATCAGGTCGAAACGCTTCATCGGCGTATCCAGCGTGCCGCGCAGCCAGATCGCGCTGGCGTTGTTGATCAGGATGTCGATGCCGCCGAAGGTGTCGACGGTGGCCGCGACCGCGGCGCGGACCTCATGCTCTTCGCGGATGTCGCATTTCAGCGCGAGCGCCTGCCCGCCCGCGGCGCGCACCGCATCGGCCGCGTCGTGGATGGTGCCGGGCAGCTTGGGATTGGGCACCGACGACTTCGCTGCGATGGCGATGTTGGCGCCGTCGCGCGCGGCGCGCAGCGCGATGGCCAGGCCGATGCCGCGCGAAGCGCCAGTGATAAGGATGGTCTTGCCTGCGAGGGTGGTCATGGAAGCTCCTGATTGGAATCGAAACCGAGTTGACGGCAATGACTGCCGCCCTTTCGCCATCGGCGAAGGGGGCGAAGCGGGGCGTTCCGAATCACTGATTCGTGCCTCGCTGAGCGCCCGAGCGGTGCGAGGGCCGGACGGGTTGGGGAGGGGTTCGTCTAGCACCGATGTTGCCGGGGTCCAAAAGCGCCCCCTCCCAGCCTCCCCCTGCGCTATGCGCAAGGGGAGGAGCAGATCGTCGCTGGATGTGCTTCGAAACTAATCGGCTTGAAGCGTACTCACTTGCGTACTCATGGCTTGGGGCCTTGTCCTTCGTTGTCTTCCCATTTCAACAGCCTGCGCGTGACGAAGCGGTAGACCGGCTTGCCGGTACGGAACCACAGGTCGCGCACCCATGACCGTCGCTTCAGCAGCCGGCGTTCGACAGGGGTGATCGCGTCCGGGCAATACGTGCGCTTGTGTTTGAGCAGGTGGCGCAGATCCTCGCGCGCCAGCAGGCGCATCCAGCGCCCGCGGGCGGGGCCGCAGACCGCGAGCTGGAAATCGATGATCGCCGGGGTGCCGTCGGCCAGCACCAGCCAGTTGGCTTCCTTGGCCAGATCGTTGTGCGCGAAGCCGCGCCGGTGCAGGGCCTGCAGGCGGCGGCGCGCGAGCCGGAAATAAGCCAGGTCGCCGCGCGGCGGGCGCTGGTACATCGCGGCGCCATCGAGATAACTGCGGTCGAGGCGGCGGCCGTCCCAGTTCAGGAGCTGCGGCACCGCATCCTCGCCCAGCACCCGTTGCAGGCCGCGGGCTTCGCGCCGCGCCAGCCACCACGCCGGCAGCCGCAGCCACAGCGGTACGTGGGCGAGATCGCGGCGCACGAACAGCCCGCGGGCGTCGCGCATCAGTGCGATGCGGCCGAAGCTGTCGGCTTTCAGTGCCTGGAGTTCGATGGCTTCGGAAGACATCGCGGGATTGTAGCGGGGCGCGGCGAGGCAGAAGTGATGCCGCTGATTCGTTGCGGATGATGTGGCCGGCAGGAAAAGCCGTCGTCCCGGCAAACGCTGGGATGACGGCGATCGGAGGACGGATTCCGACCATGCGCCACAAACACTGTCATCCCGAACGAGGGCGCAGCCCGAGGAGGGATGTGCTGTTGCGCCGATGGCCGCGGCATACAGCAGATCCCTCCGCCCGCTGCGCGGGCGTTCGGGATGACAGACGATGTTGTCGGATGACAAATCAGGCGTCGTCGCTTGCCCGGTCGTACGTCCAGCCTCGCGCCTCGCGCCTCGCGCCTCGCGCCGTGACCCCGTCCCTTCACGCTCCCGAAACCCCACCTGCCATAATCGGCGGATGACGAGCGAGTGGCTGGACAGCATCACGACCTGGATCACAGCGCACCCGGTGGCCGCCGGCGGCGTGATCTTCCTGATCGCATTCTGCGATGCGCTGGCGGTGGTGGGGATCGTGGTGCCGGCGCTGCCGCTGCTGTTCGCGGTGGGTACGCTGATCGGTCTGGGTCATCTGGATGGCCCGTATGCCCTGGCCTGCGCCGCGCTCGGCGCGTTCGCCGGCGACGCGCTCAGCTATTGGCTGGGGCATCGCTGGGGGCCGTCGATGCGCGAGCACTGGCTGTTCCGCCGCTACCCGCAGTTGATCGACCGCGGCGAGCGCATGTTCCGCAAGCACGGCAGCAAGGGCATCGTGATCGCCCGGTTCGTCGGCGCGGTGCGGCCGTTCGTGCCGGCGGTGGCGGGCATGCTGCGCATGCCGCTGCGGCGCTACATGCCGGCGAGCCTGGTCGCGGCGGTGCTGTGGGCGGCGTGCTTCCTGGCCCCGGGCTGGGTATTCGGCGCGTCCTACGACGCGGTGGCGGCGGTGGCGGATCGCCTGGCGCTGGTGCTGCTGGCCCTGGTCGCGGTGCTGGCGCTGGTGTGGGCGGTGGTGCTGTATACCTATCGCTGGTTCGCCGGCCACGCCGACCGCCTGCTGGCGCGCGCGCTGAAGTGGACCCGGGCGCATCCGCGGTTGAGCCGGTATGCCGCGCCGCTGATCCAGCACAACCGGCCGGAATCCGCATCGCTGGCGATGTTGGCGATGTGCCTGCTGGGGATCGGCTGGGGCTGGTTCGCGCTGCTCGCCGTGGTGGTGGCCAAGCGCGGCCCGCTGGTGGTGGACGAACATGTCCAGACCGCAATGGCGGCCTTGCGCAACCCGCTGGCGGACCGGCTGATGGCCGCGCTCGCCTCGCTGGGCGACACCGCCGTGCTGCTGCCCACGCTGTTGCTGACGATGGCCTGGCTGCTGTGGCGCCGACGCTTCGCCGCGGCGTTGCACTGGCTGGCGGCGGTGGCGTTCGGCTTCGTGTTCACGGCATTCCTCGGCCTGTCGGTGGACATGCCGCGCCCGCCGACCGCGGCCAGCGGCTTCGGCTTCCCGTCGATCCCGGTCACGATGGTGACGATCGTGTTCGGTTTCTTCGCGGTGCTGATCGCGCGCGAACTGCCGGGCCGGCAGCGCGTGTGGCCGTATCTGGTCTCCGGCGCGGCGGTGGCCCTGATCGGCTTCGCCCGCCTGTATTTCGGCGCGCACTGGCTCAGCGATATCGTCGGCGGCGCGCTGTTCGGGATCATGTGGCTGCTGGTGCTGGGCATCGCCTACCGGCGCCACATCGGCCGCTCGTTCTGGATGCGCCCGGTGGCGACCGTGTTCTTCGTCACCTTCGCGGTCGCGTCGCTGTGGCACGCGCCGCGGGCGATCGACGGGGTGCTGGCGCAGTTCGCGCCGCCGCCGCCCGGACGCACGCTCGCAGCCGACGACTGGTGGCGTTCGGACTGGGGCAGCCTGCCGGCGCGACGCAACGAGCGCGACGCCAGCCGGCGCTGGCCGCTGGATGTGCAGATCGCCGGCCCGCTGGCGCCGGTGCGCGCGACGCTCGAGGCCCAGGGTTGGGAAGTCCAGCCGCAGGCGACCTGGGTGACGACGCTGGGCCTGCTCGATCCCAAGCGCCGCCCGGCCCGTCAGCCGGTGCTGCCGGCGACGCTGGATGCCGAAGCCGAGGCGCTGCTGTTGCGTCGGCCCGGCGCCAGACCCGGCATCATTCACGTCCTGCGGCTGTGGCGCGCGCCCGCGCTGCTGGATCAAGGGCAGCCGCTGTGGGTAGGCAGCACCCAGACCTTGCGTTATACCCGGCCGATCCCCGCCTTCGGGCTGTGGATGCCGGAAGCCGACGACGGCGAAGCGCATGCCCTGGTGAGCGCGGCGTTGACCACGCAAGCGCCGGCCGGCATCGAGCATGCCGAAACGCCGCATCCCGACGGCGGCCTGAAAGTGCTGCGGCTGCGCACTAAGCTGTGACGTAGAGCGGAGCTCCGCTACGCTTTTGTAGGAGGGCCTTCAGGCCCGAGCTTCAGGCCAGAAACCCGATCAAAAGCTGCTCGGGGCTAAAGCCCCTCCTACGCAAGCACAGCCCTCGAATTCGAACATCTTCGTAGCGGGCCACGAATACATGTCATCTCCGAAGAAGAGGCCTTCAGGCCGCTGAATCCTCTCCGGAGAGTTTGCGGCGGGCTGAAGCCCGCTCTACGCCCGATCTACACACCGATCTACCGATTCGATCGACAGATCTGGCGCTCAGGGCATCCACGTCAGCACGCGATCCAGCCGCGCGTGTGGGTCGTCTTCTTCCAGCAGACCCAGCCGCTGCGGGTTGTCGAGCGGCAGCAGTTCGGCCAGGCGCCAGCTCACCCAGGCGGCATCGTCGAAACGCGACGGCGGCGCTTTCGCGTATTCGCCGCCGACCTGCTCCACCACCTGATGCAGCAGCGTGCCGAGGAGCGCGTGTTCGGGGCGCAGTTCGTCGTCGGGATCGGGCTCGCACCATTCGACCTCGGCCACCCGCAGGCCGTTGCCGCGGACATGGCTCTCGCGCACCCGGAACCGGCGTCCGCCGCGCGCGCTGATCGTCAGCAGGCCTTCGGGCGTGGCGCCGAAATCCTCGATCCGCGCCTCGGTGCCGATCATCGCGGGCGTCGCCGGTTGACCGGCTTCGCCGCCATCCAGAATCAGACAGATGCCGAAACCAGTGCCGCTGCGCGCGCAGTCGCGCACCAGATCGAGATAGCGCGCCTCGAAGATCCGCAGACCCAGCGATGCGCCGGGCACCAGCACGGTGTTGAGCGGGAACAGGGGAAGCTGATTCGGAAGCATTTCGCTCATGGCAGCGTCATCCCAGCGCCGCGAGAAACCGTCGCGGCGCGCCGTCGAAACCGCCGTTGGACATGAACACCACGTGGTCGCCCGTACGCGCGATGTCGCGCAGCGTCGCGATCAACGCATCGGCATCCGCCGCGGTGCGCGCGTCGCCGCGGATCGCGGACACGACCTTGCCGGCATCCCACGCCAGTTCCGGGCGATGCAGGAACACCACCGCGTCGGCGATGTCGAGCGACGGCGCCAGCGCGTCGGCATGCGCGCCGAGGCGCATCGAATTGCTGCGCGGCTCCATCGCGACCACGATCCGCGCGCCGCCCACTTTCGCGCGCAGGCCTTCCAGCGTGGTGCGGATGGCGGTGGGGTGATGCGCGAAATCGTCGTACACAGTGACGCCCTGGGCTTCGCCGATCACTTCCAGCCGGCGTTTCACGCTGCGGAATTCGGCCAACGAGGGAATCACAGTGGACACGTCGACGCCGACCGCATTGCATGCCGCCAGCGCCGCAAGGCCGTTGAGCACGTTGTGCAAGCCGAGCATCGGCCAATGCACATCGCCCACCGCCTTGCCGGATTTGAAGACGGTGAACGCGCTGCCGTCGGCGGAGCCTGCCTTGCTATGGAGCAGGCGCGCACCCCAGTCGAACGCATCGTCGGCCATGCCGTCGCGCAGCAGACCGAAACGTTCGACCGGCGTCCAGCAGCCCATCGTCAACACTTCGGCCAGATGCGCGTCGTCGCCGTTGACGATCAGCCGGCCGCGGCCGGGCACAGTGCGGACCAGATGATGGAACTGGCGCTGGATCGCGGCCACGTCCGGGAAGATATCGGCGTGGTCGTATTCCAGATTATTGAGGATCGCGACCAGCGGCCGGTAGTGGACGAACTTGCTGCGCTTGTCGAAGAACGCGGTGTCGTACTCGTCGGCCTCGACCACGAACTCGCGGCCGGTGCCGACGCGCGCGGACACCCCGAAGTCCTCGGCGACGCCGCCGATCAGGAAGCCCGGATCGCGACCGGCGCGGTCCAGCAGGAAACTCAGGATCGTCGTCGTCGTGGTCTTGCCGTGGGTGCCGGCCACCGCCAGGGTGTCGCGACCGGGCAGCACGTGCTCCGCGAGCCACTGCGCGCCCGAGGTGTACTTCATGCCGCGATCCAGCACGTGTTCCACCGCCGCGTTGCCGCGCGACAGCGCGTTGCCGACCACGATCCCGTCGCAGTCGGCGGAAATATTGTCGGGTTTGTAACCCTGACTCAGCGCGATGCCGAGCTGTTCGAGCTGCGTGGACATCGGCGGATACACCGCCTGGTCGCTGCCTTCGACCGCGTGCCCGTGTTCGCGCGCGAGCGCGGCGACGCCCCCCATGAAGGTGCCGGCGATACCCAAGATATGAAGTTTCAAGATCGATGATTCCTGGACGTTCGCATCATTATCGACGAACCGATCCCTGTTCGGCGCGTACGCCCTTCCCCGATTGCGGGAGATCGACGGGGCGAAGGCATCCCAGCGGCTGTCCGGCCTGCGTTTGCTTCTCCCCGCGTGCGGAGAGAAGGAAACGGCGTGCGCTGAAGCGAGTCCGGCATTCCGGATGGCGGCAGGCGCCATGTTCACCTCATGTAACGGCGCAGCATCTCCGTGGCTTTCTCGTTGACGGCAGGTACGTCGCGTCGACCATCCTTGGCATCGTTCATGATTTTCTGGCATGCGGCGAGGCGCTGCGCGCGATCGGACATGTTGCGCAGCTGATCGGTGCCGCGCCGGGCGACGCCGGCCATGGCCTGCTCGAAATCGCGGTCGAAGATCGGGCCGTTGTTCGCCGCGTCGTTGCCGACCAGGCGCGCGCGCATTTCCGCGCGCACGGCCAGGCTGGCGGACAACCAGGGGCGGTTGCGCTTGACCCAGGCCTTCATCAGCTTCGGCGTGGCTTTGGCGATGGCCTTCGTTTCGCCGCCGCAGAACGCCAGTTCGTTGCGCAGCGAGCGCTCGGTCGTTTCGCCGACCGCGGCCGCCGAGCCGCCGGTCGCGAAGTCGAACCCGGGCTTGGCGCCGTCGGCGGCGAATGCGCCGCCGATCGCCAGCGCGAGCGACAGTCCTGCGAAGATCGGGCGCATGTCAGCCGACTTCCGTACCCACCGCGATCGTCTCCACGATCCGCGTGAACACGTCGTCCATCGAGCCCTCTCCGTGGACGACCTTCAACATGCCGTGCTGGCGATAGTAGTCGATGACCGGGGCGGTGACGGCGTTGTAGACGTTGAGGCGGTTGCGCACCGATTCGGGATTGTCGTCGGCGCGGCCTTCGGCCTTGGCGCGGCCGGCGAGACGGTCGACCAGCAGGTCGGTGTCGACGTCCAGCTGCACCGCGTGGTCCATCGGCTGGCCGATGCGGTCGAGCAGCTTGCCGAGGGCGTCGGCCTGGGCGAGGTTGCGCGGGTAGCCGTCGAGAATGAAACCGCCGGCGACATCGGCGCGCGACAGGCGGTCTTCCAGCATGCCCAGCAGGATCTCGTCGGAAACGAGATCGCCGCGGGCCATCACCGCTTTCGCCTGAACCCCCAGCGCGGTGCCGGCCGCCACTTCGGCGCGCAGCAGGTCGCCGGTGGAAATGTGCGGCACCTGCAGGTGTTCCTTCAATCTTGCCGCTTGAGTACCTTTGCCCGATCCCGGGGCGCCGAGGAGAACCAATCGCATCGCATGCTCCATAAGAGAGAAACTTCGGCCGCGGCGCTACACTCCTCCGCCCGGCGCATCCCGGCCAGCTTAACCGCTCGCAGCGCTTGCCCCAACCCACGCGCCCCAACCCATCTACGACCAATCGCTGAGTCCCCCCTGCCATGGCATCCGGAACCCTCCTTTACGCCCAGTCCGGCGGCGTCACCGCCGTCATCAACGCCTCCGCCTCGGCGGTCATCGCCGAAGCCCGCGCCCGCAAGGTCAAGGTGCTGGCGGCCCGCAACGGCATCCTCGGCGCCCTGCGCGAGGAGCTGATCGATACCTCGAAAGAATCGGCCGCGGCCATCCGCGCCCTCGCCCACACCCCCGGCGGCGCCTTCGGCTCCTGCCGCTTCAAGCTCAAATCGCTGGAACAGGACCGCGCCAAGTACGAGCGCCTGCTGCAGGTGCTGAAGGCCCACGACGTGCGCTGGTTCCTCTACAACGGCGGCAACGACTCCGCCGACACCGCGCTGAAGGTCTCGAAGCTGGCGGCCGAGTTCGGCTACCCGCTCACCTGCATCGGCGTGCCCAAGACCATCGACAACGACCTGGCCGTGACCGACTGCTGCCCGGGCTTCGGCTCGGCCGCCAAATACACGGCGGTCTCGGTGCGCGAGGCCGCGTTCGACGTCGCGGCGATGGCCGAGACCTCGACCAAGGTCTTCGTCTACGAAGCCATGGGCCGCCACGCCGGCTGGCTGGCCGCCGCCGCAGGTTTGGCCGGCAGCGGCCCGGACGAGGCGCCGCACCTGATCCTGTTCCCCGAGCGCGCCTACGACGAGGCCGATTTCCTGGCCAACGTGAAGAAAGTGGTGGCGAATGTCGGTTATTGCGTCGTCGTGGCGTCGGAAGGCATCCGCACCGCCGACGGCACCTTCGTCGCCGACGCCGGCGGTGGCAAGGACGCCTTCGGCCACACCCAGCTCGGCGGCGTCGCCTCGTATCTGGCCGGCAAGGTCAAGGACGAACTCGGCTTCAAGGTCCACTGGACCCTGCCCGACTACCTGCAGCGCTCGGCCCGGCACATCGCTTCGAAGACCGACCTCGACCAGGCGATGGCCGCCGGCAAGGCCGCGGTGCAGTTCGCGCTGAAGGGTCTGAATTCGACGATGCCGGTGATCAAGCGCACGTCGAACGCGCCGTACAAGTGGAAGATCGAAGCCGCGCCGCTGGACAAGGTCGCCAATCACGAGAAGACCATGCCCGCGAACTTCCTGCGCAAGGACGGCTACGGCATCACCGCCGCCGCCCGCACCTACCTGGAACCGCTGATCCGCGGCGAAGCCCCGCCGCCTTACGGCCGCGACGGCCTCCCGAAGTACGTGACGCTGAAGAATGTGGCGGTGAAGAAGAAGCTGCCGGCTTGGGAGGGCTGAGAGCCTGGTTCACATCTGCCGATAGAAACCCGTAGAGCGGCCTTCAGGCCGGCCCAGGCAGAACCAGACCGGCAACGACATCAGGGCCGTGCCCACGGCCGATGAAAACGAAACGATTGTGTATCGGAAGCAGCGGCCTGAAAGCCGCTCTACCGAGCCGCAGCCGGCCCCGCAATCGTCACCCGGCTTCGGGTACGACGCGGCGAGGAATTACCACCGCCCCTTGCCGCGGTTCCACCGATACAACACCCGCGCGAACGCGTCGTAAGCCCATCGCATCGCCGGTAGCACCAGCGGCAGCGTCGACAATCGCCCCAGCCACCGCTGTCCGGGACGGCTGCCCATCACGAACGCGACCGCATCCGCGCCGATCAGAATACGGCCTTGCGCGTCGCGGACGTGCAGCCGTTCGCGCACCTCCGCGAGCTCCGCGCCGATGTCGGCGACGGCGTCGGGTGCGTTGTGCACATCGACCCATTCGATCTCGCACGACGATACGCGACCCTGCTGCCACTCGACACCGGTGCGGCACACCGGGCAGGCGCTGTTGAAGTACACCGCAACCGGATGCCCGGTGGCGGCCACTGCCTTGGCCCGGCGATCGCGACGCGCGGCGCGTTCATCAGCCGCCGACAGACCGCGAAACGCGAGCATGAAAGCCAGCCCGCTGAGCGCGCCGAACAACCCCGGCTCCAACGATCTTTCCAGATATCCCGGGAGCATGCCCACGATGTCCCAGAAGCCATACGATATTCGGTATTCGAGAAGCTTCGGCAGTTCGCTGAACACGAACGTCGGCAGGAAACCGATCGCGAAACCACCCGACACCATCGATAGCCAACCCAGGCGTCCCATCTTCAGAAGCACCAGGACATATGGAATTCCGAACACTACGAAATGGAACGCGGAAAACAGGGTCGCGACCGCCATGACCAATGCCGCGAACATCCACCCGTCGCTGCCGCCCATGTCCGAAAACAATAACGGCGGCAGGAGCACCAGCAGCAACAGGATAGCCGGGGCGGCGACCGCGACCAGCGAGGACACGAACACGCGGATGGTCGTTACCTCCCATGTTGCGGAGAGCGGAGGAACATCTCCCTTCCCGTTCATCGCCTTGGCGGAGGTGATCATCGTGCGTCTCCCCATGCGAATGCAGCGGCCGCAGCGCGCCTCGGCGCCGGCGCGGCCAGCAGATGACTCACCGCCATCGACAGCATCGCCGGGGCGACGTAACGGCGATGGGTGCGGTCGATCAGGCGCATGTACACGGCGCCGAACAGATTGCGGTTGCGCACGCGGGTGCCCAGGGTGAAGCGGACCTTGCCGTCCGGCAGGCGTTCGACCCCGGCGCAGGAACGGAAGCGCAGATGTTTGTCGTCGGCGCCCAGCACCACCTGGGCTCGGCGGTCGTCGGCATCGATCGATTGCTCCAGCACCGGGAACCGGCCGGCGAAACGCTGCGGCGCGTCGTTCAACAGCGACGACACCGGACACCCCAGCGGCGAGGTGCGCAGGCCCAGCGGTTTGACCAGCACGTTGCGCAGGCCCATCAGCCGCGACACGCCCGTCGGGCGGTTTTCGAGGAAGCCATCGAGCAGGCCGGCCAGCAGTTGCGATGCCGACGCCGTGCGCAATTCAGCGGCATCGATCTCCAGCGCGAAACTGTCCTGATGCGTGAACGTATCGCCGAACTGGCGCCACAGCAGCGACTGAGGCGGCGGCTCGGTCAATTCCACGACCGGCGGCGCGCCGCTGTCGGCGAGAAAACCGACCGGCCGGCGCCAGCGGCCCAGCGCGCGGCGCAGGCGTCCGGACATGCCGCGCGTGCGTGCGCAGAAGCGGCCGCGCAGCGAGGTGGTCGCGGCGGTGAGCGACAGGGTGATCGTCGGCACGTCGCCCGCGTTCGCAGTCGCCAGCAATGCGGCCACGGACTCGGGCAGCAGCTCGGTGAGCGTGGGAATGTCCGCTTCGTTGGCCAGCACCCGGCGGCGCTGTTCGGCGTCGAGTTCGCCGCCGAGTTCGTTGGTGTGGCAGGACAGCGCGAACAACGCCGGATGCCCGGCGGCGGCATCGCGCGGCAGGAACTGGTGCCAGGTGCCGCCGCCGAAGCGCACGGTGAACAGGCAGTCCGGCGGAATCTCGACGTGGCGCAGCGCGCGCAGGAACGCCTGCGGGTCGGCGTCGATCTGGTCCTGCGATGCGGTGGAGAACCGCAGCTTTGCGCCGCCGCTGCCGGAAATGGCGGTGAACACGCGATGGCCGGCGTGGCGGTGGAACGGGTGGCCTTCGGTGCCGACGATGAAGCTGTACAGGGATGTCGCATCGCCGCGCTGGAAATCGGCGCCGCCGATGCGCGCGGACGGTTCGTCCAGCGCATCGACGAAGGTATCGTGGCCGCGCTGCAGCGCCGCGGTCGACGCGATCAGCGGGCTGCCGGCGCCGATCCCGATCTGCGCGATCAGCACCACTTCCACCGGCAGGCCGCCGGACTGCGACGGCAGACGCACCGACGGGAAAGTGTCCAGAGTGCGGGCGGTGGCGGTCATGGCAGCTCTCCGGCATCCGTGGCGGCGGGTTCAGCGGCAGGGGCTTTGGGCGCCCGTGCCCGCTGGCGGCTTTCGCGCTTGAGCGGCCCGGCCACCGGACAGAGTTCCGCGGCCCAGGCGAAGACAGTGTTGGCCAGCCGGTCCGGCACCAGTTGGAAATACACGAACTGGCCGCGTTTTTCGCGGGAGATCAGGCCGGCATCTTCGAGGATCCGCAGATGGCCGGACAGCGCCGGCTTGCTGAAATCGAATCGGGAGCCGATCTCACCGGCGGTCAATTCGCCTTCGTTGAGATAGGCCAGAATCTTGCGCCGGGCGGTGGAGGCGAGGGCTTCGAACACGCGGTCCACGGGAATCTCGATAGTTAATTAATTTCCTAATTAACTCCCAGAAGAACTCCGGCTGTCAAGCGGGAGGCGATCGACGGCGGATCGGGGATCGGCGCATCCGCCGGGGATTGGACAGACGTGCGGTGTTTGCAATAATCCGCCCCGCAAGGGGGAAATCATGTCTTTCGAATTCAGGGGCGCGCATGCGTCCGTGCTGCTGTGGCTGTGTCTGGGTTGCCACGTGGCGGGCGCCATCGCGCAGACGTCTCCCGTGGCCGGTTCAGCGTCGGCGCCGCCAGACGCGACAGCGCCAATCCCAGCTCCGCCTTCCGATGTTGGAATGCCGGCAGACGCCATCGGCGATACGACGGCTGAAGCATGCTGCACGCTGGTCGACGGCAGCCCGGTGGAACTGCAAATCGCCGATGCCCTCAATACGATGACGCTCAAACGCGGCGATCGTTTCCGCATCCGTTTGCATGCTCCGGTGAAGGTCGCTGCCGGCGTCCTGCTGCCGGCAGGCGTGGAAGGCATCGGTGAAGTCGTGCACGTCGAGCCAGGACGCGCCTCCGGCAAAGCGGCCGAGTTGATTCTTGCCGCGCGCCATCTCGACTACAACGGCAGGCAGATCAAATTGCGCGGAATGAAGCTGAGCGCCAGCGGCGCCAACCGCAGCGGCATGGTGGCCGGCGTCTCCATCGCGATCGGCGTATTCGCGGCCTTCATCCACGGCGGCAACATCGAGATCCCGGCAGACACCGTCGTCAGCGCAAAGATAGGCGAGACCCTTCGACTGCCTTTGCTCAGCGCGCCCACCCCTTCGACCGACGGCACCGAAGACCCGCAAGCGACCGGAACGGACATGGAAAAGCCGAGTAGCAACGAAGACCCACCCTCTCACTAACCCGCTGGAGCTCATCAATGCCTTTCTTGCCCAAGACCATCCTGTTCTGCGCCCTGTGCACGGTCGCGATCGCCGCATCCGCCCAAGACACCACCCCGGCCGCTGCGCCGGCCACTGCGCAGACCGCCGAACAGCCGCCGGCTGTGCAGGACGCTGCGGGCACAGCCGAACAGCCGGCTGCCCAGGCCGCGCCCGCTGCGGCAGCCGTTGGCGATCTGCCTGAAGGCATCTCCGCACCGCCGGAAGGCAAAGGACAGATCGTGTTTTTCCGCCCCAGCAAGTTCGTGGGTGGCGCGATCGGTTACAAGGTGCGTGAGGACGACACCGAGTTGGGCAAACTGAGCAACGGCAGCTATTTCGTCCATGTGGCCGACCCTGGCGCCCACGCCTACGTGGTGCATTCGGAAGCCAAGGATGTATTGAATATCGAGGTCGAGGCGGGCGAAACATACTTCGTGATCGGCGGCGTGACCATGGGCGTACTCGCGGGTCGCCCGAATCTCTCGCCGTCGGATCAGGCCGCCTTCACTGCCATCGCAGCCAAATTGAAGCCGGCCAAGCCGCTCAAGTCGAAAAACTGATCCCACTGGCGGGCTTGCAAGGCCGCGATGAGGGTTTCACCGAAAGGCCGCGCATGCGGCCTTTCTTTCGTCCGGGGCCGACCAGACGCTATTTTTGTGACTGGCCTCAAACTTTGCCCGATACCGTTACAATTCAGGCGAATCATCGGGGGGACCGAATGTCTACGATCCGAAGCGTCCAGGCACTGTGTCTGTCGCTCATCCTTGCTTTCACGCTTGCCGGCTGCGCCACCCAGGGCCCCGCGGCGGGCGCTCCGCCCATGGATGGGGGACACACACCGGCCGTGGACGCGTACCGGATCGGCGTGGACGATCAGGTCCAGGTCGCGGTGTGGCGCAACCCCGAGCTCGGCATCACCGTGCCCGTGCGCCCGGACGGCATGATCTCGGTGCCGCTGATCGGCGACGTGCTGGCCGGCGGCCGCACCCCGCCGGAAGTGGCCAAGGACATCCAGGAAAAACTCGCCGCCTACGTCCGCGACCCCCAGGTCGCGGTGATCCTCACCCAGCTGCGCAGCCACGAATACCTGTCGCGCGTGCGCGTGACCGGCGCGGTGCGCCAGCCGGTGTCGGTGCCGTTCCGTCCCGGCATGACCGTACTCGACGCCGTCCTCGCGGCCGGCGGCCTGACCGAATTCGCAGCGCCCGACCGCTCGGAACTGCACCGCAAATCCGGCGAAGGCGCGCGCACCTATGCCGTGAAGCTCGACCGCATCCTCAACCGCGGCGACCTCGCGACCAATTACCCGGTCGCGCCGGGCGATGTGATCACGGTTCCCGAGCGCACGTTCTGATGGGCACGCTTCGATGAGCACGCTCCGATGAGCACGACATCGCTGCCCGTCCGGCGCACGCCGGGCGCGCGCGCCGGCGCGCATGGCGCGCAGTCCGGATTGGCGCCGAACGAACTGTTGTCGGCGCTGCTGCACGAAGCCCGCCGCTATCAGCTGGTATTGGTCTCCATCTTCGCCGCGATCGCGCTGATCGCCCTGCTGGCCGGGCTGTTCCTGCTGCCGCGCAAATACGTCGCGTCCACGTCGGTGCTGGCACAGGAAAGCGACATCCTGCAGCCGCTGCTGGAGAACCGCGCGGTCTCCACCCAGGCCGTGGATCGCGCCGGGCTGGCGCGGCAGGTGGTGTTCGGCCGCAAGGTCATGGGCGAAATCCTGACCGTCGGCGGCTGGATGGACGAGAAGCCGTCTGCGGTGATGCAGGATCGGTTGATCGAACAGGTCCGCGACCGCACCCGCATCAGCAATGCGCGCGAGAACCTGGTGCAGATCACCTACACCGACAACGAGCCGGAGCGCGCGTTCAAGGTCGCCGATGCGATGGCGAATCTGCTGATCGAGGAAAGCCTGGCCAGCAAGGAGCGCGAAAGCCGCGAGGCTTACGAATTCATCGACAAGCAGGTCAACGACTATCACGCCAAGCTCACCGAAGCCGAGGCGAACCTGCAGGCCTACCGTTCGGCGAACGCCGACGCCCAGCCCGGCAGCGCCACCGACACGAGCAGCAGGATCGGCGTGCTGCGCACCCAGGTCGAGCAGACCCGGATGAGCCTGATGGAATTGCGCTCCCGCGAGCAGGCGCTCACCGCGCAGCTGTCGGGCGAGTCGGCGGTGACCGCGGTGCAGACCCGCGAAACCCTGTACCGCACGCAGTTGCTGGACCTGCAGAACCAGCTCGACACCCTGCTGCTGAGCTACACCGACAAGCATCCGGACGTGGTCCGCGTCCGTCACCAGATGGCCGACATCCAGACGGCGATGCGCCAGGAAGAACAGCGCCGCAGCCAGCCGCGCAGCGACGATGCCGGCGTCGACGCGCGGCTCAATCCGATGTACCAGGAACTCCGCAGCCGGCTGGCCGAAACCCGCCGCGAGATCGCCGCGATCCAGTCGCGGATGGGCGCGTCCGAAGGGCTGCTGGGCGAAGAGCTCGGCCGCGGCCGCCGCATCGCTTCGGCCGAGAGCGCGCTGGCCGAACTCACCCGCGATTACGAAGTGAACCGCGATATCTACCAGGACATGCTGCGCCGGCGCGAGAACGCGCGGGTGTCGATGGAACTGGACCGCGAACGCCGCGGCCTGACCATGCGCATCCAGGATCCGGCGCAGATGCCGGTGCGTCCCAGCGGCCTGCGTTTCATGCATTTCGCGATGGGCGGGCTGGCGGTCGCGGCACTGGTGCCGCTGGGCCTGCTGTTCCTGCTGGTGCGCTTCGATCCGCGCGTGCGCTCGCCAGGACAGATCGAACGCCAGGGCAACTTCCCGGTGCTCACCGTGGTGCCGGCCTATCGCACCAAGCGCGACCGGCGCCGCGAATTCGGACGCATGGCGCTCAGCGCATCGATCCTCGGCGCGGTGGTCCTGGCGTACGGCCTGACCTATCTCTTCAAGCAAATGCAGCACGCATGAGCAACGACTTCGACGCCAGCGCCGACCGCAACGCCACCCGCGCGCTGAGCGCGGCGCGAACGAACGACGGGCCCGGTCAGCCGCTGACCACGCGTCAGCTGGAAGAACGGCGGCTGATCCATCGCCAGGAATCGGTGCGCGAACATGCCGACGCTTTTCGAGAGCTGCGCACGCGCCTGCTCGCGCTGGGCAGCGGCCTGTCGCATATCGACGGCAGCTTCGTCACGCTGGTGGCGCCGGTGCGTCACGGCAGCGGCGGCAGTTACGTCGCGCGCAATCTCGCCGCCGCGTTCGCCTTCGACGAATCCAGACAGGCGCTGCTGATCGATTGCGACGCCACCCATCCGGCGCAGGGCGGCGCGCTGCAGGTCGACGCCGCGCGCGGCGGCCTGATCGACTATCTCGAAAACGACGACGTGCCGCTGGGCGACATCGTCTATCCCACCGGCGTGCCGCGCCTGCAGCTGATTCCGTTCGGCCGCAGCCGCGAAACCCCGGGCGAGAGTTTCAGTTCATTCCGCATGCGCGCGATGATCGATTCGCTGCGCGCTCATCACGGCAACCGCCATCTGATCCTGGACGGCTCGCCGGTGCAGGGCTCGCCGGACGCGCGCATCCTGTCGGATCTCGCCGATCTGGTGGTGCTGGTGGTCGGTTACGGCCAGGTCGGCACCGAAGCCATCGACAAGGCCGTCGCCAGTTTCCCGCCGGAGAAGTTCGCCGGCGTGGTCTTCAACCGCCGGCCCTGAAAGTCGCCACGGAGGCCGTATGTCGCGCACCCGCCTCTACCATGCATTGCTGTTCGCAGCGCTCGCGACGACCCCGCACGCGGCGCATGCGCTGCGCGTCGATTACGCGCTCGATCTCATCGTCGAACACAACGACAACCTGCTGCTGACCGCGGACGATCCGATCGCGCTCACCATCCTGCGTCCGGGTCTCGGCTTCGACATCATCCACGACAGTTCCACCCTGCAGACCCGCGTCAGCGGCCGCGCCGAATACCGCCGCTACGGCGACGATCGCTTCGGCGATGTCGTCGACGGCACCCTCGACGCACGCGTCAACTGGGTCGTCGTTCCCGAGCGCCTGAGTTTCACCGTGGTCGACAGCCTGACGCTGCAGCCGGTGGACACCCTCGCCGCCGACACGCCCGGCAACCGCCAGCAGGTGAACGTACTGTCGGCGGGCCCGAGCCTGAGTTTCGAGTGGGGCGACGGCTGGCGCGGATTGACCGAATTGCGCTACGTCCGCAGCGAGGCGGAGATCAGCGACGAATTCAATTCGCAGCGGATCGATCTGGCGCTGCGCGCGACCAGGCGGCTCGCGCCGACCAGCCGGCTGGCGTTCAACGTGCAGACCCAGCAGGTGGATTTCGAACAGGACGTCATCGCCCGCGACTACACCCGCTCGGAATTCTTCGCGCGCTATTCGCGCACGCTCAACCGCCTGGATGTCGCGATCGACGCCGGCTATTCGCGGCTCGACTACAAGCGCGACCTGCCCGGCCTGGCCGGCGCGCGCTCCGACCCGATGCTGCGCACCGAACTGACCTGGCGGCCGAACGACAGCCACCGCTTCGAGGCGCGGCTCAGCAGCGCGTTTTCCGATGTAGCCTCCGACAGTCTGGCCAACGTCGGTGAGGACGCCGGGCTGCCCACCGAAGTCGTGACCGGCGAAACCGTCGTCAATGCCTCGCCGTTCCTCGAGCGCCGGCTGGAAACCGAATACGCCTACACCTCGACGCGCTGGACCGCCAGCATCACGCCCTACGTGGACCGGCTGCGCTACGACGATACCGACGAGTTCGACCAGAACGGATTCGGCGCCGGGCTGGAAATCAGCTGGCGCGCGCGCCGCAATCTGATGCTCGGCTTCTCCAGCGCACTGGACCGCAACGATTACGTGAATCTCGACCGCCAGGACGAAACCCGGCGCTACGCCGGCTACGCGCGCATCGAATGGACCCGGCACTGGAGCGCGATGCTGACGCTGGCGCACTATGCGCGCGAAAGCACCTCGGCCGGACAGGACGCCGACCAGAACGCGATCGGCCTGACCATCCGCTACAACAACCGCTGACGCCATGAACACTTCACGTCGCCCATCGCTGTCCCATCCGCCCGCGCGCCGTCCGCTGTTCGCGTCGATGCTCGGATTGCTGTCGCTGTTCGCCGCCGCCTGCGGCCAGCAGACCACCGCGAATGCGGCCGTGAGCGATATCGGCAGCGGCGGTGGCGCCGCGGGCGTCGCTGCGCCGCGCATGCCGCTCGCCCCGATCAAAGCCGGGATTCCCCTGAACCTGGACTACATCGATCGCATGTCGCCGCAGTTCGCGCGCTTCCAGCGCTGGGTCGACAGCGCGGTCGCCGGCCAGCCGGGGTATGCATTCTCCGCTTACGACGCCGCGCTGCTGTACCGCATCGATCCGAAGAAAAAATACTGCGACCTCGCGGTATCCATGGTCGAGAAAGAAGTCGCCGACGCCGAAACCGCCATCGCCGACGGCCGCGCGCCGGAGATCGCCGGCGACTCGTATCTGGAAGTCGGCCCGCGCGTCGCCGCGCTGTCGATGACCCTCGACAGCTGCAAGGCGCAGATCGACGAAGCGCAAAAAAAGCGATGGTCCGCGTTCGCCGAACAGGCGGTGTGGAACGTGTGGCACCACGTCCGCGCGCACTGGGGCGGACGGCCGCGGCCTTGGACCGGCTGGTCGGTCGACAACCCGGGCAACAACTATTACTACAGCTTCGTCGAGGCGACGCTGTACTGGGCGCTGGCCAGCGGCAGCAACGACTGGATGCGTGTCCTACACGAAGAGAAAATGCCGCCGCTGCGGGCCTATTTCGCGAAGCTGCCCGGCGGCGGCAGCCTGGAAGGCACCGGCTACGGCGCCGCGCACATGCGCCTGTTCGCGCTGTACCGCCTGTGGCGCGACGCCACCGGCGACGACATCGCCAACGCCAGTCCGCACGTGGACGACACCATCGCCTACTGGGTGCACGCCACCGTGCCGACCCTCGATCGGTTCGCGCCGATCGGCGACCAGTCGCGCAATTCGGTGCCGGAAATTTTCGACTACCACCGCCGGCTGGTGCTGGAAGCGCGCGCGCTCGGCAAGGATCCGCAGCGGCAGGCGCTGGCGTCGTGGTGGCTGCACCGAATCTCGATGGCGCAGATGAGCAGCGGCTTCAATACGCTGCACGATCTGCTGCCGGCGGGCGATGCGAAAGCGCCTGCTCCCGCGGAACTGTTCCATCACGCCGAGGGCACCGGCCACCTGTTCGCGCGCAGCGGCTGGGACAAGGACGCGATGTGGCTGGCGTTCGTCGCCGGGCCGTACAACGAAAGCCACGCGCACCAGGAGCAGGGCGGCTTCACCCTGTTCGCGCGCGACTGGCTGACCGTGACCGAGAACATCTGGAGCCACAGCGGCATCCAGCAGGGCACCGAGACCCACAACGTGCTGCGCTTCGAGCGCGACACGCCGATCGCCCGCCAGTGCCACGCGCCGCCCGACGACCGCGTGGTCCACCAGTGCCAGCCCACCCGCTCGCGGATGACGGTGACGCCCGGCGCCGACGGCGCGCTCGGCGTGGAGGCCGATCTCACCGCCGCCTACGGCCGGGATTCGTCGGTCCGGCGCTGGACCCGCAGCCTCGATTTCGGCGGCCGCAGGCTGCGGGTGGAGGACCGGTTCGACGTGGCGGCGGACACCCGGGCGGTGTTCCAGCTCAATCTGCCGGCCGAACCGCGGATCGACGGCAACACCGCCATCGCCGGACGGCTGAAGGTGCGGGTGATCACGCCGGCCAACGCCAGGCTGAGCGTGCTGGACTGGCGCAGCATCGACAGCGCCGAATTCCGCTCCGGCTGGCGTCTGGATATTGCAGGCGGAACAGACACTTACGTCATAGAGCTTGAAGAAGCGGCTTCAAACTGAACGTTTCCTGACTTTGGTCTGAGACAGCGTTCACGCTTGCCGAAAGACCGCTCGGCATCCGTCCGACCGGTCACACTTCACCCCGAAATCTCGGCACATACTGCGGCCCAGTCGCTCCCGTTCAGTTTCGGGGGCTTTCCAAGTTGAACGCGCTGCACCCAGGTCCGGACGAGGTGCATTCAGGGGCGCGACCGACCGCCGCATCGCCACGGACGCGAACGCCGAGCCTACGACATGTCATTGCAGCACCGCGCTATCCCCCACGCGTCGCACCACACCCCACGCCACAACCGTCTCGCCAGAAGCCTGATCGCCCTGGGCGTGGTCGCGGCCACCGGCGTCGCCCTCGCCGGCCCGGCCAACCTCATGCGCGAACTGCGGGCAAGGTTCGAAAGCCCTCGCGGCGCGCGCATCGAACGCACCCGGCCGGTGGTTCATAGCCAGGCGGCGCTGCTGGCCCAGGCCGCGGCCGAGCGCCGACGCCTCACCGGCAACGTGTCGTCGCCGCAGCTCTCCGAGATTCCGATGAATCTCACCTACGTCGACACCAGCCGCACGCCCTACGCCCGCTTCCGCACCTGGGTGGACAATGCGGTGAACGGCAGCCCGGGCTACGCCTACGAGGCCCGCGATTCGGCGCTGATGTTCCGCATCACCCGCGACGTGAAGTACTGCAATCACGCGGTGACCCTGGTCGAACAGCAGGTCGCGCAGGCCGAAACCGCGATCGCCGCCGGCCAGCGTCCCGCCGTCGCCGGCGACTCGTATCTGGAAGTCGGCCCGATGATTGCCGACCTGGCGATGACCTACGACACCTGCGCCGCGCGCGTGACCGCCAGCCAGCGCCAGCGCTGGTCGGCCTATGCCGAACAGGCGATCTGGAATGTCTGGAACTACCAGAGCGCGCGCTGGGGCACGACCTCGCACCCGTGGAGCGGCTGGTCGGTGACCAACCCCGGCAACAACTATCACTACAGCTTCATCGAAGCCACCATGTCGTGGGCGCTGGCCTCGCGCAACGCCACCTGGATGAGCCTGCTGCAGACCGACAAACTGCCGAAGCTGGAAGCCTATTACCGGGCGATGCCCACCGGCGGCAGCCTCGAAGGCACGGGCTACGGCACCGCGCAGATGCGCCTGTTCGAGCTGTACCGGATGTGGAAGGACGCCACCGGCATCGATCTGGCCAACGCGAATACCCATGCCACCAACACCATCAAGTGGTGGACGCACGCCACGGTGCCGACCCGCGACCGTTTCGCGCCGATCGGCGACCAGTCGCGCAATTCGGTGCCGGAGCTGTACGACTACCACCGCCGGCTGATGCTGGAAGCGCGCCATCTCACCAACGACGCCACCGCGCAGCGCATCGCCAGCTGGTGGCTCAACGGCATCTCGATCCAGCAGATGGGCCAGGGCGCGAACTTCCGCTACGACATGCTGCCCGCCGGCAGCAACGGCGTTGCCCCCGCCGAGCTGCACTACAACGGCACCGGCACCGGGCATCTGTTCGCGCGCAGCGGCTGGGACACCGGCGCGATGTGGATGTCCTACGTCGCCGGCAAATACAACGAAAGCCACGCCCATCAGGACCAGGGCGCGTTCACGCTGTTCGCCGGCGACTGGCTGGCGGTGACCGAGAACATCTGGAGCCGCAGCGGCATCCAGCAGGGCACCGACGTCCACAACATGCTGCGTTTCGAACGCACCAACACCAGCGCCCAGCAGTGCGCGTCGCCGGCCAACGACCGCATCGTCCACCAGTGCGAGCCCAGCACCTCCACGATGACCGTCACCCCCGGCGCCAACGGCGCGCTGACTGTCGTCTCCGACCTCACCCCGGCCTACCGGGGCAACCCGGCGCTCAGCGCGTGGACGCGGCGCCTCGACTTCGCCGCGCGCAAACTCACCGTACGCGACAACTTCACGATGGCCGCGGGCACCACCGCGTTCTTCCAGGTGCAGGTCCCGGTGCAGCCCACGGTCAGCGGCACCACCGTCACCGCCGGCCGCCTGCGCGTGCGCGTGCTGGAACCGGCCAACGCCACCATCACCCTGCGCAACTGGAACACGGTGAACAGCAGCGAGTTCACCAAGGGCTGGCGCATCGATATCGGCGGCGGCACCACGACTTATCTGGTCGAACTGAGCGAAGTGCCCTGAGGCAGACTTCACACGATGCATCGCGACGAAGCCCGGCAATGCCGGGCTTCGTTTTTTCCGGATAGCGCTTCGTTCTTCCGGATGAGCGCCGAATCTCGGCCTGCGAAGATCCACTCCTCCCCTTGCGCACAGCGCAGGGGGAGGTTGGGAGGGGGTGCTTTTGCTACTCGACAACACCCGCGACCAACCAACCCCTCCCCAACCCGTCCGGCCCTCGCATTTGCGAGGGCGCTCAGCGAGGCACGAATCGGTGGTTCGTAGCGCCCCGCTTCGCCCCCTTCGCCGATGGCGAAAGGGAGGGAGTCTTTGCCCGCAGACAAGGAGTGACGGCCTGCAACCACAGTCAGCGGCGATCCACCCCTCCCCTTGCGCATAGCGCAGGGGGAGGCTGGGAGGGGGTTGCTTTTGCAACTCGACAACACCGGCGCCCGGCGAACCCCTCCCCAACCCTCCCCTTCGCCGACGGCGAAAGGGAGGGAGTGATGACCGTCAACCGAGTTTCGATGTCCGTCCGGTCGCTTTTCCGATTGCCGACACGCGCCGGCATCGCGCGGCACGCTAGCATCGCAGGCATCACTGCAGGATGCCCCATGACCGTCATCGCCCGCCGCGCCACGCTCGAAGATCTCGGCGAACTCGTGCCGCTGTTCGCCCAGTACCGCACCTTCTACGGACAGCCGCAGGATCCGGAAACCGCGCGCCGTTTTCTCTACGACCGGCTGAGCCGCAACGACTCCACGATCTTCATCGCGCAGATCAAGGGCCTGCGCGACGGCGCGCCGGTCGGGTTCACCCAGCTTTATCCGCTGTTCTCCTCGGTGCGCGCGGCGCGGGTGTTCCTGCTCAACGATCTGTTCGTGGCCGAACACGCACGCCGCAGCGGCGTCGCACTGGCGCTGCTGTCGGCCGCCGCCGATTACGGCCAGCGCGAGGGCGCCATCCGCCTCGATCTGGAAACCATGCCAGACAACCACGCCGCGCAGGCGCTGTACCGCACCCAGGGCTGGCGCGAATACGACGGCACGCTGCGCTTCCAACTGCCGCTGGCGCAGGCCTGGTCGGACGACGAATGAGCCACTGCCGATGCCCAGCAGCGGCTCCGGGCGGGCAACCCTGACGGCTCGCCGGCCGCGGGCGAACGCGTTACCCTGCGGCGCATGACAGCCCAGACCGATTTCATTTCCCTCGCCTTGTGCGTACTGACCGTGTCCGACACGCGCAGCCTCGCCGAGGACAGCTCCGGCGATTACCTCGCCGCCGCCCTGGCCGATGCCGGCCACCGTCTCCACGATCGCGCCCTGCTGCCGGACGACCGCTACCGCCTTCGCGCGCTGGTCTCGCAGTGGATCGCCGATCCCGCCGTCGACGGGATCCTTGTGACCGGCGGCACCGGCTTCACCGGCCGCGATTCCACGCCCGAAGCCCTGTTGCCGCTGCTCGACAAGGAAATGCCCGGCTTCGGCGAACTGTTCCGCGCGATCAGTTTCGAGGAGATCGGCACCTCCACCCTGCAATCGCGCACATTCGCCGGCCTCGCCAACGGTACCTTCCTGTTCGCGCTGCCAGGCTCCACCTCGGCCTGCCGCACCGGCTGGGAGAAGATCGTCCGCGCCCAGCTCGACGCGCGCACCCGCCCCTGCAATCTCGCCACGCTGCGCCCGCGGCTCAAGGAGTGACGACATGTCCATCGGTACCACATTGCGACTGCTCACCAAGGCCACCGGCCTGACCGTAGCCGATCTCGCCACCGCGATTCCGCGCGCGGGCGTCAACACCGTCAGCGCCTGGCTGAAAGACGAAAAAATGCCGGGCCGCGACCAGATCGACGCCCTCGCCCGCACCTTCGGCGTGCCCGCCGGCGCACTGCTGTCGGAACTGGCCAGCACCTTCGACCCCGCGCGCACCAAGGGCGAGCACGAACTGCTGGCCTCGTATCGCGCGCTCAACAACAAGCAACAGGGCGCGCTGCTGGAAGTCGCGCGCAGCATGGCCGCCGGTGCGCGCGACGAAGACGATGCGCCCGTACGCCCCACACGCAAACGCGCCCCCGCCAAACGCGGCCGCAGGGTGACCGCATGAGCAAGCTCAAACGCAAGGAATACGAGGAACTGCTGGAGCCGATGCAGCGCGAACTCGCGATGATGGCGCGCTGGGCCGCGCACACCGGCCAGCGCATCCTGGTGTTGATCGAAGGCCGCGACACCGCCGGCAAGGGCGGCGCGATCGAAGCGATTTCCGCGCACATCAATCCGCGCCAGTGCCGCACCGTCGCCCTGCCCAAACCCAGCGACCGCGAACGCAGCCAGTGGTATTTCCAGCGCTACGTCCCGCACCTGCCCGCCGCCGGCGAACTCGTGCTGTTCGACCGCAGCTGGTACAACCGCGCCGGCGTCGAGAAAGTCATGGGCTACGCCGACGAGTCGCAGATCAAGGCTTTTCTGAAGCAGACGCCTGTGTTCGAGCAGATGCTGATCGACGACGGCATCCTGCTGTTCAAGTACTGGCTGTGCTGCGACCAGGAAGAACAGGAAAAACGCTTCGCCGAACGCCGCGAAGACCCGTTGAAGGGCTGGAAGCTGTCGCCGATCGATCTCGATGCACGGACGAAGTACAACGATTACACCAAGGCCCGCGAGGCGATGCTCAAGGCCACGCACACCAAACAGGCACCGTGGACGCTGGTCGATTTCAACGACCAGAAACGCGGCCGGCTCACGCTGATCCGCGACCTGCTGGATCGCCTGCCGGATACCGAAATCAAACCGGAGCCGGTCGAATTTCCGCCGCTGGACGGCAAGCCGCTGAAGGAAAAGTTCTCGGTGGTGAAGCCGCTGGACACATTCGAAGGCTGATCGCGCGACTGCGCTACCCGCATCGCCCACCCGGCGGCGCGAGTGTCCACAACATCAATCCAGTGACGTAGCCCGGCTCTCGCCGCTGGCGAGAGCCGAAGCCTTCGGAGCGGACGTTGCATCCGATCCCGGGTGTCCACTACGCGGACACCCGGCTACACGGTTTGTGCCGCCAAGCCGATGAAGGTCCGCAAAAAATCCAGCAGACGCCGTCCGTCAAGCTAGGGTGCGGATCTTCGGCTCTCTCGCCCACTGCCGCGTCCGCGCCAGCGCGAGGAACGCATTCACTTCTTCCGGCGGCACCACGCCGCGATCGGGCTTGATGCCGGCGGCCTTCAGGATCGCGTGCGTGCCCTTGCAGGCGGCGATGGCCTTGAGATGCCCGAAGGCGTCGCGGAACCAGTCGGTCGCCGCGCTTTCCTTCGCCAACTTCATCGCTTCGTCCGGATCCAGCACGCTGGCCACCGCGTCGAACAGGGCCGACGGCGTGCCCGCCAACTGTCCATCCGCATCCAGACGCTTGCCGTTCGACAGCACCACCGACAGTTTGGGCGCAACGATCTTGACCTGCGCGCCGGCCTTGATCGCCGCCGATCGAATGGCATCGATCATCTTCGCATCGGAGCCCGTGGCGACCAGGATGCCGATGCAACGGCCCTGCAGCGTGTCGCGCATGCGATCGATGATCCGCAGCGCAGGCGACAGCGCAAAGTCCTGGACCGGCGCCGCCGGTGACGGAGCATCGGGCAACGCCGCCATGCCCAGACCATCGGCAACGCGCGCGGCCAGCGCTTCATCGATGTTGCGCAGATGGCCGACGATGCTCTCGCGCACGTGCGGCGTGGCCACCTTCGACAGCTCGAACACCAGCGCCGAAACCATATGGGCTTGTTCCAAAGCGCTCTGGCTGCGGAAGAACATCCGCGCCTGACTGTAATGGTCGGCGAAGCTTTCCGGACGCACACGGCCCTTCGCACCGTCGTCCGCACGCTGCGCGAAATGGCGGAAACCGAGTTCGCGGCTCGCGCGCGGCGACTGCGGATCGAGGCTCGACGGTTCGTAGGCCACGCGGCCCTTCGGCACCGCCATCTGCATGTGCCCGTCGCGCTGGTGATTCGCGAACGGACACTTCGGCGCGTTGATGGGGATCTGATGGAAGTTCGGCCCGCCCAGTCGCGACAGCTGCGTATCGAGATACGAATGCAGGCGCCCCTGCAGCAGCGGATCGTCGCTGAAGTCGATGCCCGGCACGACGTTCGCAGGGCAGAATGCGACCTGTTCGGTTTCCGCGAAGATATTGTCGGGATTGCGGTCCAGCACCATCCGCCCGATCACCTGCAGCGGCACCAGTTCTTCGGGAATCAACTTCGTCGGGTCGAGATGGTCGAACGGAAACGCGGCCGCGTCTTCCTCGGTGAACAACTGCACCGCGAGTTCCCACTCGGGAAAGTGCCCACCGTCGATCGCTTCCCAGAGATCGCGGCGATGGAAATCGTTGTCCGCCGCCTGCAGTTTCACCGCCTCGTCCCAGACCGTCGACTGGATGCCGAGCTTCGGCCGCCAGTGGAATTTCACGAACGTGCTGCGGCCCGCCGCATCGAGCAGCCGGAAACTGTGGATGCCGAAACCCTCGATCGTCCGCAGGCTGCGCGGGATGGTGCGGTCGCTCATCGCCCACATGATCATGTGCATGCTTTCGGGCATCAGCGATACGAAATCCCAGAACGTGTCGTGCGCGCTGCCGGCCTGCGGGAAACCGCGATCCGGCTCCATCTTCACCGCGTGGATCAGGTCGGGGAATTTCATCGCGTCCTGGATGAAGAACACCGGGATGTTGTTGCCGACCAGATCCCAGTTGCCTTCCTGCGTGTAGAACTTCACCGCGAAGCCGCGGACATCACGCGGCGTATCGACCGAGCCCGCGCCGCCCGCGACCGTCGAAAACCGGCAGAACACCGGCGTCCTCGCGCCCTTTTCGGTGAGGATCGCAGCCGTGGTGTAACGCGAAAGCGAACGCGTCAGTTCGAAGTAGCCGTGCGCGGCGCTGCCGCGCGCGTGCACGATGCGTTCCGGAATGCGTTCGTGATCGAAATGGGTGATCTTCTCGCGGAGGATGAAATCTTCCAGCAGCGTCGGCCCGCGCGGCGTCGGCGTGAGCGAATTCTGGTTGTCGCCGATCGCGATGCCCTGCGCGGTCGTCATCACCGGATGCACGCCGCCGGCCTGCTGCTGGGTTTCGCCGCCATTGCCGACTTTGCGCATGTCTGCGGCGTCATCCGCAGGTTGCGGTAACTGCGCCTTGCCATCGTCGGTTGCGCGCTTGGATGTTTTCGTGTTCTTGGCCGTGGCCATGCCGGTCTCCTTGAAATGACGGTCGTGCGGCAGCACGCCGCATCTCGTCACCGTAATCTCCAGGTCGCCACGGACAGCAGGATGGCGGCGACCCGCAGGCCACCGGAAAGGCGGAATTCAGCTTGCGCGCACATGCCACTCATCGGGCAGCATGGATCGCGCAAGATGCAATCTCCACGAATCCGATTCGTGCAATCGGCCCAGCGTTACGGGCGGCTGCATCGGGCGCATGCGTAGAACAATCCAGCCGCCATCGCGTCAGATTTTGCTGAACACCAGCGCCGCATTCGTACCGCCGAAACCGAAGCTGTTCGACATCACCGTACGCAGCGCCGCGTCGCGGGTTTCGCGGACGATGGGAAAGCCTTCCGCGCGCGGGTCGAGGGTTTCGATGTTCGCCGATGCCGCAATGAAGCCGTCGCGGAGCATCAGCAGACTGTAGATCGCCTCATGCACGCTCGCAGCGCCGAGCGAGTGCCCGGTCAGGCCCTTGGTCGACGACATCGGCGGCATCGCATCGCCGAACACTTCGCGCACCGCCTGCACTTCGGTGATATCCCCCAGCGGCGTGGAGGTGCCGTGGGTATTGAGATAGTCGATGGTATCGACCTGTTTGCCGTCGGCGGCGAATCCGCCCAGCGCCATGCGCATGCAGCGCACCGCGCCCTCGCCATTCGGCGCCACCATGTCGGCGCCGTCGGAGGTCACGCCGTAGCCGACCAGCTCGGCATGGATCTGCGCGCCGCGCGCTTTCGCGTGTTCGTAGTCTTCCAGCACCAGCATGCCGCCGCCCGCGGCGATGACGAAGCCGTCGCGGTGCGCGTCGTAGGGCCGCGATGCGCGCTGCGGCGTATCGTTGTAGCCGCTGGACAGCGCGCCCATGCCGTCGAACTGCACCGACATGCCCCAGTGCAGTTCTTCGCCGCCGCCGGCGACCACGATGTCCTGCGCGCCATGACGGATCAGATCCGCAGCGGCGCCGATGCAGTGCGCGGACGTCGCGCATGCGGCGGAAATCGAATAACTCACGCCGCGGATGCCGAAGGCGGTGGCCAGCGATGCCGAGACCGTAGAGCACATCGTGCGCGGCACCAGGAACGCACCGACCTTGCGCGAGCCCTTGCTGCGCTGCAGATCGCCGGTTTCGATCTGCCATCGCGCGGACGCGCCGCCCGAGCCCGCGATCACGCCCGTGCGCGGGTTGCGCACCTGCGCGTCGTCGAGCCCCGCGTCGGCGATCGCATCGCGCATCGCCACATAGGCGTAGGCGGCGGCATCGCCCATGAAACGCCTGAATTTACGGTCTATGACGGCTTCCAGATCGATCTGCGGCACGCCCGCGACATGGCTGCGGAAATCCTTCTCGATATATTCGGGGACACTCGACAGGCCGCTGGTGCCGTTGCGCAACGCCGCCGAAACGCTTTGCGGGTCGTTGCCGATGGGCGACACGATGCCCAGGCCCGTCACCACGACGCGGCGCATCAGAAGACCTCCGTCGAATGGAACAGACCCACGCGCAGCCCTTCGACCTCATAGATCAACCGATCATCGATGTTGGTGGTGCAGTCGAACATCGGCGTCGGCGGTGCGGGTAGCCGTGCGTTGCCGGACAGCGCGTCATCGGCGCAGACGAGCGAGTGTGGGCGATCGAACGAAGCGGGCAGCGGCATACGGGATTTTCATGGCGGCAGAACCGGCATTATCGCCAGAAAGTCGCTACGTATTGCGATCCGCATTCAACGAATCGTGCATGCGTATGCGTACGGATATCGCTCGTTTCATCGATGATCGACCATTCGCGCCGGTACGCTCCGCGCACGCATCGGGACATACACCGACGTGCGGAAATCGATCCGATACTGCCGACCGCATCGATGATTCGATCCGCCGATGCTTCAAGCCTTGTCCAACGCGCGCCGATATTGCTGGAACAACTGCAGCAGCCACGGTTTCTGCGCCAGCACCAGACTCATGCCGATGCGCTCCTTCGCGGGCAAGGTCGCGTCGCGGACCAACAGCGCGTCGAATTCGCGAACCACTTCCTCCAGACGCTGACGCATCTGGCGCACGCCTTCGACGCTGAGGCTGCCGCTGAGCAGAAACAGGCCGTCCTGCTCGCCATCGAAAGCATCGGCGAAATAATCGGCGAGCAGATGCTCGCGGAAATAACGTTCCATCGGTCCGCCGCGACGCCAGCGGAAATTGCGCGCGGTGAGCGTGCGCGCGCGATTGCCGGGCATCAGTTCGATGATGCCGAGACGATCGAGTTTGATCAGCAGCGATATCCACTGCGGCTCGGTGAACGAGAACTGCGCAAGCACATCCTGCTGGCGCCAGCGGTTGAGGCTGAGGAACAGCGCCAGCAGCAGCGCCGGTTCCGACACCAGCGCTTTCTCCTGCGCTTCGCTCAACTCGGCCATGCTCTCGCGGCCGCGCACGGACTCGGCCGCGAGTTCGGACAGACCGACATCGAGGACGTCGCAGATCTGCTCCAGGCGCTGCAGGCTCATCGCACGCAGCGAGAACATGCGCTTCACCGCGGCTTCGCTCATCTTCAACCGCGCGGCGAGCTCGCGATAGGTCAAGCCCTGTCCGCGCAGCAGGCGCTTGAGGGCATCGATCAATTCCACGGAAACGGCCATAGGTCTAGCTTTTCGATACTGGACAGACCCGTTATCTACACTCGGTAGATGACGATTGCAACGTCCGTGGCCGGCGGTGTCTCTTCGACGCATCGCCGAACCGAGCACGCGCCATGCCAGAGCACGCCATGCCACAGACAGAGTCGAGCCGTCCGATGTTCCGACTCGCCGCCTGCGTGGTGGCGCTGGGCTGCCTGCTGACGCCGCCCGCCGATGCGCAATCCGATGCATCGCTGCGACAATCCGAAGCGAGTCTGATGGCTTCCGTGGAAGTCCCGGTCGCCATCGTGACCGCGTTGGCGCAGGGCGGAAAATTCGTGGTGAGCGGCGTCGCGGCCAGCGGCGCTGTTGTGGCAGTCACTGTCTCCGTGGTGGGGCTCGGCGCCTCGTTCGTGGTCTATCTCAGCGTGGAAGCGGTGAAGTCGTTGGCGCTCGCCAGCGGCCAGGCGCTGGAAGCGGTGGCGGTCAGCGGAGGCTGGCTGTTGATGACTGCGGGCGAGGCGCTGTGTTTCATCGCCGACGACACGGCGCGCACGCACGTGCATTCGCGGCGCCTGTCGCCATGAAGCGCAGCGCGCGAGACGTCACCTCCTGCGCAGCGTCTCCGCACTGCGCACGCAGGCGCAGCGCGCGGATCGCAGGCGGGCTGATCGCACTGATGCTGGTCGCGCTGTGTGCGCTGCTGCTGGGCATGCCCCGCCCTGCGCAGGCGGGCACCGACTGCACACAGCAGACGATGGCGCCGAAACGCATCGCCGATGCCGCGGCCACCGCACTGACGGTCGCTGCGGCGCTGGCTGAAACGAATGCGCCGGTCGCGATGGTGTCGCGCGTCGGCACCGATCTGTCGAAGCACGGCCTGCGCTACAGCCACGCAGGTTTCGCCATGCGCGACCATCGCGACGGACGCTGGACGGTGGTGCATCTGCTCAACGATTGCAGCAGCGACGGCTCGGGTCTGTATGCGCAGGGACTGGTGAATTTCTTCGCCGACGACCTGGTGAACCAGGACGCGCGCATCACCTGGCTGGAACCCGACATCGCCGAACGACTCGCCGCGCGCCTGCTCGCATTGGCTGGCGATTCGCTGTATACGCCGCGCTACAACCTCATCGCGCGTCCCGACAGCAGGCAATATCAGAACTCGACCTCATGGGTGCTCGAACACATCGCCGCGGCCATCCCTCCGCCGAGCATGCGCATCCGCACGCGCCCGGCGGCGTATCAGCAGGCGCTCGCGAGCGGCTTCGAACCCGGCCGCATCCGTATTCCGTACACGAAGCGGGTCATGGGCGGGCTCTTCGCTGGGAACCTCGTGTTTACCGATCACCCGATTGCCACTCGCCTCGGCGGCGATTATCCGGTGGTGACCGTGAGGTCGATCCTGGAATGGCTGCAGCAAAGCGGAATCGGCGTGCAGGAACGCGAATGGCGACATGGCCGGGCGATGACGACGCCCGGCCCCGGCTGATCGCGATGCACCAGATCGCGATGCATCAGGCCGCACGCGGATAGAATTTCGCGCGCGCGGGGTGCAGGATCACCCGTTCGCCGACGGCCGGCGGCGCGGCGTCCGTCGAATCGATCATGTCCCACTCGAAGGGTTTCGCGAGATCGCCGACCGCCAGTTCGACCGTGATCCGATCGGCGCGGAGATGCGACGCGAGCACGCGCGCGGGAATCCCCTCGACCCCATCGTTGCGCCCGGAATCGACCCGCCCGAGGTCGATACGCTCGAAGTCATGCGGGCGTAGCTGGGCGACGACCGGGCCGTCGGCGATGCCGGGCGCCGCGAACCGCGCCGCGCCGTCGTCGCTGACGAATTGTCCGTCGCGCACCGCCCCGTCGAGCGCGTTGCCGCGACCGATGAAATCGAACACGTACGGCGATGCCGGCGCTTGATAGATCTGATCGGGCGTGCCGACCTGCTCGATCCGGCCGTTGCGCAGCACGACCACGCGATCGGCCAGCTCCAGCGCTTCTTCCTGATCGTGGGTGACGAACAGTGTCGTCTGGCCGGTCTGTTCGTGCAGTTTGCGCAGCCAGCGGCGCAGCTCGACGCGCACTTTCGCATCGAGCGCGCCGAACGGTTCGTCCAGCAGCAATACGCTGGGATCGATCGCCAGCGCGCGCGCCAGCGCGATCCGCTGTTTCTGCCCGCCCGACAGTTGTTCGGGATAACGTCCGCCGAGTTCCGGCAACTGGATCAGCTGCAGCAGTTCGTCCACGCGCCGCGCGATCGTGGCCTTGTCGGGTCTGCGCGCGCGCGGACGGCTCCGCAATCCGAAGGCGATGTTCTCGGCGACGGTCATGTGCCGGAACAGCGCGTAATGCTGGAACACGAAACCGACGTTGCGTTCGCGCAGGCTGAGGCGGGTGGCATCGCGCTCGCCGAACAGCACGCGGCCGCTGTCGGGCGACAGCAGACCTGCGATCACCCGCAACAGCGTGGTTTTGCCGGAACCGGAGGGCCCGAGCAACGCGATCAGTTCGCCCGAAGCGATATCCAGATCGACCGCGTCCAGCGCAGCGACGGTGCCGTAATTCTTTCCGAGTTGACGAAGCGTGAGATTCATGAGGTTCTTCGATGGGAGGCGGCGAGCACGTCGCCGTGGCGCGATTCGATCCAGAACTTGACGACCAGCGTGATCAGCGCCAATCCCGACAGCAGCGAGGCCGCGGCGAAAGCGCCGGTGGTGTCGAATTCGTTGTAGAGGATTTCGATGTGCAGCGGCAGGGTGTTGGTGAGGCCGCGGATATGGCCGGAGACCACCGACACCGCGCCGAATTCGCCCATCGCGCGCGCGCTGCACAACAGCACGCCGTACAGCAGCCCCCACTTGATGTTGGGCAGCGTCACCCGCGAGAACATGGTCCATGCGCTGGCGCCCAGCGAACGCGCGGCCAGCTCCTCGTCGGCGCCCTGCTGTTCCATCAGCGGGATCAGTTCGCGCACGACGAACGGGAAGGTGATGAACAGCGTCGCCAGCACGATGCCCGGCCGCGCGAACAGGATCTTGATGTCGTTGGCCGCCAGCCATTCCGCGAACCAGCCCTGCGAACCGAACAGCAGCACCAGGCACAGGCCCGCGACCACCGGCGACACCGCGAACGGCAGATCGATCAACGACAGCAGCAGACGCTTGCCGCGGAACTCGAACCGCGCGAGCGCCCACGCCATCATCGTGCCGAAGATCGCATTGATCGGCAGCACGATGGCGACCGTGAACAGCGTCAGCGACAGCGCCGATCGCGCATCCGGTTCGTTCAGCGCCCCCCACCATGCGCGGAAGCCGTCGCCGAACGCCGCAAACAGCACCATCAGCAGCGGCAGCAGCACCAGCAGCGCCATCGCGCCGATCGCGAGCGCGATCAGCGTCCAGCGCACCCAGAGGGGTTCGCGCAGCGGGTCGTCGTTCATTGCGGCTTCGCTCATTGCGGCGCTCTTCATTGAGATTTCCCTTTCCTGCGCTCATGCGCGAACAGCAGCGGGATCGCATTGATCGCCAGCAACGACAGGAACGACGCCACCAGCAGCAGTGCGGCCAGCGCGATCGCGGCGTTGTAGTCGTATTCCTCGAGACGGATCGTGATCAGCAGCGGCGCGATCTCGGTCTTGTACGGCAGATTCCCGGCGATGAAGATCACCGATCCGTATTCGCCCAGCCCGCGGGCGAACGCCAGCGAGAATCCGGTCAGCAATCCCGGCAGGATCTCCGGAAAGATCACCCGGCGCAGCGCGGTGAAACGCGACGCGCCCAGCGACGCCGCCGCTTCTTCCTGTTCGCGCCCGAGGGTTTCCAGCAGCGGCTGCACGGTGCGCACCGCGAACGGCAGGCCGATGAAGATCAGCGCCAGCACGATGCCGGTCGAGGTGTAGGCGACCTTCAATCCATGCGGTTCGAGCCAGTGTCCGATCCAGCCGTTGGCCGAATAGATCGCGGTGAGCGCGATGCCCGCGACCGCGGTGGGCAACGCGAACGGCAGATCGACCAGCGCGTCGAGCAGGCGACGCCCCGGGAAGCGGTAACGCACCAGCACCCAGGCCACCAGCGCACCGATGATGGAGGCGCAGACCGCCGCCACGAACGCGGTGCCGAAGCTCAGCTTCAGCGAAGCCTGCACCCGCGGATCGCTCAACGCCCGCCACCAGCCGTCCACGCCCAGCCCGACCGCGCGCACGCTCAGCGCCAGCAGCGGCAGCATCACCACCAGACTCAGCCACGACAGGCCCAGTCCCAGACTCAGGCCGAAGCCCGGCAGCGGATTGCGGCTGCGCGGGCTGCCCGTCGCGATTGGCGCAGCGACGGCGACGCCGGCGCTCATCGTCCCGGTGGTCACTGGCCGGGCTTATAGATGCGGTCGAAGAAACCGCCGTCGGAGAAATGATCGGCCTGCGCTTTCTTCCAGCCGCCGAACGCACTGTCGATGGTCACCAGCGGTACCGCGGGGAAACGCGCGCGATCGGCGGCGGACACCTTGTCGGGCTCGGCGGGCCGGTAGAAATGCTTCGCGGCCAGACGCTGGCCCTGTTCGCTGTAAAGGAAACGCAGATAGGCTTCCGCCTGTTTGCGCGTGCCGTGCTTGGCGACGTTCTTGTCGACCCACGCCACCGGCGGCTCGGCCTTGATGCTCAGGCTGGGAATCACGATCTCGAACTTGTTGCGCGTATCGCCCTGGCTCAGCGTGAGCAAGGCTTCATTCTCCCAAGCGATCAACACGTCGCCGATACCGCGTTCGACGAACGTGGTGGTCGAGCCGCGCGCGCCTGTATCCAGCACGGGAACGTTCTTGAAGACTTTGGTCAGGAACTCGACGACCTTGCTTCCTTCGCGATATTCCTTCGAGGCCCAGGCCCATGCGGCCAGATAATTCCAGCGCGCGCCGCCCGATGTCTTGGGATTCGGCGTGATGACCGCAACGCCGGGTTTGGCGAGATCGCCCCAGTCGCGGATCTTCTTCGGGTTGCCCTTGCGCACCAGGAACACGATGGTCGAGGTATAGGGCGAGCTGTTGTGCGGCAGGCGCGACTGCCAGTTCGCCGGCAGCAGTTTCGCGTTCTGCGCGATGGCATCGATATCGACGGCGACCGCGAGCGTCACCACATCGGCTTCGAGGCCGTCGATCACCGAACGCGCCTGTTTGCCGGAACCGCCGTGCGACGCGCGGATCTTCAGGGTTTCGCCGGTCTGCTGCTTCCACTCGGCGGCGAAGCGTTCGTTGACCTCGGCGTAGAACTCGCGGGTCGGGTCGTAGGACACGTTGAGGAATTCGGTGTCGGCGGCCGTCGCGGTCGTCGGCAACAGCGCTGCGCTGGACAGCGCCACGCCTAGCAGCAGGGTCTTGATGGAGATATTCATGAGTTTTCCTCGCTTGCCGTCAGAAAGAGAATTGCGCGCGGGTGAAGATCGATTTCTCGTCTTCGCGATCGGCGCCGGCGGCGGCGCCGCCCTCGAAACTGGCCTGGGTGTAGTTGGCGACCAGTTTCAGATTGCTGTTGAGATACCAGTTCAGACCGACGGTCCAGGCCTTCGCGGATGCTGCGGAGGTCGCCGCGTTGGCGAACAGCGGGAACGTGTCGTCGTCGAGATCGAGTTCGCCGTAGCGGCCGACCAGTTCGAACGCGCCCCAGCCTTCGCCATCGAGCGCGAACGGATGGTTGGGCTTGGCGACGCCGCGATAGCTCGCATCCTCGCCGGTCAGCACGACGCTGGCGGTCAGCTGATACGCATCGTGGACGAGGTGATCGCGGCGGCCGGCATTGACGCCGCTGGCCACGCGCACTTCCTGTTCTGAGGTGATGTATTCGCCGAGCACGCCGATCGGCCCGCGGTAGAAATAACCCTGAGGCGACAAACGACGATGCAGGCCATCCGCGGACACATTGGAGTTGTAGGCGAAGAACTGCGCCTGCCCCGGGGTGCGATAACGCGGCAGGATGTTGTTGCCGGCGCCGAAGGTGTCGCCGACGCTGGCGGCGACGCCGACGCCCAGTCCGGACCAGCCGTTCGCGGCATTCTTGAAGGGTTCCCAGAACACGCGGCCGGCGTATTCGAATTCGTTGTCCGGGTTGGTGGTGACCGCATCGCGGCCGTCGGGTGCGCCGTTGTAGACACCGACGACGTAGTTCAGACGATTGCCGAACACCTCGCCCTGCAATTGCACGCCGAGATCGCGATTCGGCGCCAGTTCGGTCGGGAATCCGCGTTCGACCAGCGCGATCGCGCCGCCGGACTGCAGTCGCTCCAGACCGACCGGACCCTTCACCTTGCCGATGCGCACGGTGGCGCGCGGATCGAATTTCAGATCGACGTAGGCATCGACGATGGTCGCGCTGTCGCCGGCGAATTCCGGCGTGAGGCGGAAGCCGATCAGCGGCCCCCAGGTGCCTTCGAGCGTCGGCCGGATACGGCGGAACAGGAAGGTGTCGTTCTGCGGCGTGTTGTCGTCGCCGACGAAGAAACGCGCGTCCGCCTGCACCAGGCCGCGCACCTTCAGCTCGAGGCCATCGGGCGATTTCACCGACAGGCCCCGGGTGGCCGCCAGCGACACCACCGGATCCTTCGCGGCTTTCGCGGCGGCCTCTTCGGCCTGCAGTTCGAGTTTGCGTTCGATCACGCGCAGGCGCTGGTCGAGATCGGCTGCGCCGACAGCGGCATCGTCCGATATCACGCCGAGATGGCGTTCGAGCGTCTGCAGGCGTTGGGTCAACGCTTCGATCGATTGCGGAGAATCATCCGCGTGCGCATTCGGCACGGACAGGGCCAAAACGATGGCCATGGGCAGAAGGTGAGCGGGTAGCAGACGCAGGGATGGCGTGCGCGCTGTAGGGCGCGGCGGACGTGCGGACATCGTCGACTCCGTAAGGATAGTCGCGCGTCCGGCGGTCCGGTCTGCGCTGGAAAGTAGCGGTCGTGCGTAGCGGGATTGCGATGGATCCGAATGGTCGCGGCGTGAATGGAAGCCGCTGGATTACCGTTCGTTGAATCTGAATTTCTGGCTACGGGTGATCTGCACGATGCGGGTGTTGTGCACCACCACCTCGATCTCGCCGTAGGCGATGTCGCGGAGGGCGGCGATCACCGCGCGTTCGTGTTCGCTCAGGGGTAGATTCACCGGCGGAATGCCAGCGACGTTCTGGATAGGCGGCGATCTGTTCTGCGGCGTTGTGTCGCGCTCCTTCATGGGAACCTCGGTCAGTGCGGCGTGGCGGGTGAGGCGTCGGCGTTGGCGAAGTCGCGCAGACTGCGGCCGTCCAGCACCTGGGACAGGGCGTCGCGGGATTCCCGCATCAATGCCCGCAGCGCGCAGGCATCGGGGTCGGGGCAGTCGCGACACGGTTCGTACGCGGTGACGCTGGCGCAGCGCACCGGCGCCAGCGGCCCGTCGATGGCGCGGATGAGATCGCCCATCGAGATCTCTTCCGACGGCCGGGCCAGCATGTGACCGCCGCGCTGTCCGCGCCGGCTCTCCACGAAGCCGGCGCCGCGCAGTTCGACCAGGATGGTTTCCAGGAACTTGCCCGGCGCGCGGCAGCGCGCAGCCAGCTCGTGCGCCTGGAGCAGCGTCCGCTCGGAGCGCGCGAGTTCGCTCATGGCGCGCAGGGCGTACTTGGCTTTCATGGTCAACATGCGTGGGGCAGCGTCCCGGTCGGCAATGCCTATTCATCGTGTAGGGATTGTTGCCACGCGGACGTACCGGGGTCTAATGCCCCGGCGTCATGACGTCATAAGTCCGGGCCCAGGCCCGGGGCGCGACAGCGCCGAATCAGCCGACCGCGAATCCCTCAACACCAGCACCCAGGTCGACATGCGACCCGACGGCTTCGCGATGCAACGCATCCACCCGCGCATACGGCGGCCCGTGCCGCAGCCATGCGGCGAGACGTTCGACGGCTTCGGCATCGCCGACGGCCAGCACCTCGACGCGGCCATCGGCAAGATTGCGCGCATGGCCGCGCAGATCGAGCGTGAGCGCCTGCGCACGGGTATGCGCACGGAATGCGACGCCCTGGACACGACCGCTGACGAAGAAGAGCGCCGCCACACCATCGGCCGGCATGCTTATCGGCCCGGCGCGGCCTGGGCGTCGATGACGGCGGCAAGATCCGCCCCGGTCACCGGGCCCATGAATTCCTTCGCGACCTTGCCGTCAGGCGCGATGATGTAAGTCATCGGCAGGCCGCGCGGCGTGGGGAAATCCGCGGGCGGATCGTAGGTGTCGACGATCGCGATCGGATAGCGCACCGGACGCTTCTTCAGGAACGCGCGCATCTCGTCGACGGCGATCTCCTCGTAGGCGAGACCCAGCACTTCGACGTCCTTGCGCTCGGCATCGAACGCATCGAGTTCCGGCATTTCCTTGATGCACGGCGCGCACCAGGTGGCCCAGAAATTCACCACCATCCAGCCGCCGCGCTTCGCGACGAGGTCGTACTGCACGCCGTCGAGCGTCGCGATCTTCAACGATGGCGTCTGCGACGCGGACGTCGCGGCGGCGACGGCATCCGCTGCCGGCGCATCCGCTTCTGTCGCCGCTTGCGCTTCGGCAGGCGCGGCCGCTTTCGATTCCGCGGCGGCGTCGGGTTTGCATGCGACCAGCGCAAGCGAAAGGCACAGCAAGAAGCAACGCGTGGAATTCATGGGGGATCCTTGCGGTAGATCGAGGCGACCGGCTTGCGCAGCAGATCGCGAAGGGGAATGCGCAGTTCGTCGAGGGCGGACACCGCGGTTTCGCCCAGCGCGTCCTCGCGCGCGGGCAGCCAGGCTTCGGCGATCGGTATGCGCAGCTGGCAGGCTTCGTAGAGTTCGGCGAGCGGAAGTGCGTCGAGATCGCGCGCCAACAGCCATTCGCCCGATTCGGCCCGGCTGAGCAGGCCTATTCCGCTCAGCTGCTGCAGCATCTGCTGCACCAGCGCATCGGTGAGCATGGGTTCGAGCTGGCTGATGTCGTCCAGATGCAGGCCCTTGCCGCGGCCGCGCGCTTCGTGGAAGCGCCCGAGCAGGCGCAGCAGGCCGTAGAGTTCATAGCCCAGCGGCAGCCGCTGCGAGGCGGGCTGGTAGCGGAACGCCGACATGGACGAGGCCAGTGAGGCGCCGAGCAGGATCGCCACCCAGCCGAAATAGATCCAGATCAGGAAGATCGGCACGAACGCCAGCGGGCCGTAGATCTTCTGGTAGGCGCCGAAGCTGCCGAGGTAGGAGCCGATGCCGGCCTTCAGCAGTTCGATCAGCACCACCGCCAGCAGCGCGCCAAGCGCGGCGAACTTCCACTGGATCGTACGGTGCGGCACCACCCGGTACACCACCATCAGCGCGAGCAGCTCGATCCCGACCGGCGTCGACGCCAGCAGCCAGTGTTCGACCCACTGCCCCGGCTGGGTCTCGAAGATCGCCAGCGCGAAGAACCGCGCGGACACCGCAAGACTGGCGGCGGCGAGCAGCGCGCCGAAGGTCATCGCCGTCCAGTACACCATCAGCCTGCCGAATGTGGGTCGCGCCGTGGGCACCCGCCAGATCCGGTTGAACGTGGCCTCGATGTTGTTGAGGGTGATCAGCAGCGACACCACCAGCGCGATCACGCCGACCGCGGTGAGCTTGCCTGCGTTGCTGGAGAAATCCAGAAGATAGGCCTCGACGGCGCGCGCCGAGGACGGCACGAAGTTCGAGAAGATGTAGGCGCTGAGCTGCCGGCTCCACTCCTCGTAAACCGGGAAGGCCGAGAGCACGCCGAACACCACCATGCTCAGCGGCACGATGGCGAACGCGGTGGTGAACGACAGCGCGCCGGCCGCCTGGAACAGGCTGTCGTCGAGAAAGCGTTTCAACAGGAAACGGAAGAACGTACCGGCGCGGGCACGATCCCATGCCCGCGCCTGTGCGCGTGCGCGGTCTCGCCAATGCGCGAAAAAAGTCTGTGACGCCATGCGCCAAGGGTAACAGGCCGGCCCAGGCAGCGCCCGACCCGCTACGATGACGAAGCCGCGCCCGCGGCTGATGCGAATGAATCGTCAATTCTTCAACGCTATCGAATCGAAATCAGCAGCCCGAAGTCCGCTCAAGGGCCGCATGCCGTACGGAGGTATGCAGATTGGCGACGCACCGCAGCGATTGCCGTACCCTTGGCGGACTGCATACCGCGGAGCCCTCATGACCGAAGTTCTGGTCCTCTATTACAGCCGCGGCGGATCCGTGGCCCGCCTCGCGCGCCAGATCGCGCGCGGCATCGGCGAAGTCGAAGGCGTCTCCGCACGCCTGCGCACGGTGCCGCCGGTGGCGCCGGTGACCGTGGCGGCCGCCCCGCCGGAGCCGGAGGACGGCGCGCCCTACGTCGAGAAGCACGATCTGGCCGAATGCGCCGGACTGCTGATCGGCAGCCCCACCCGCTTCGGCAACATGGCCGCGCCGATGAAGCATTTCATCGACACCCTGGGCGCCGAATGGGCCAGCGGGACGCTCGCGGGCAAGCCCGCAGCGGTGTTCACCTCCACTGCCAGCATGCATGGCGGCCAGGAATCGACCCTGCTGTCGATGCTGGTGCCGCTGCTGCACCACGGCTGCGTCATCGCCGGCATTCCCTACACCGAGCCGCTGCTCAGCAGCACGCGCAGCGGCGGGACGCCGTACGGCGCCAGCCATGTCGCCGGCGCGAAGGACGATCCGCAGCTCACCGACGAGGAATCGGTGCTGGCGCGCGCGCTGGGGCGACGCATCGCCGATCTCGCGGTACGGCTGGCATGAGCGCGGACCCGCGCACAGGTGGCACCAGCACCGCCTTCGACCGCGCCGTGGCCCGCGACCGCATCCTCCTGTCGCTCGCCCTGCTCGCGCTGGCCGCCGTATTCGCGCTGTGGTTCCGCGACGACCGCAGCGCCGTCGCCGCGCTGCTGTTCTTCGCGCTGCCGCCGCTGCTGCTGGCCTTGGGCGTGTGGACGCAGCGGGGCAGCGCACGCTTCTGGTCGGGCGTGATCGCGCTGGGCTGGTTCTCGCACGGGGTGATGATCGCGTGGGCCGATGCGGCGCAACGCGGCTATGCGCTGGCGGAAATCGTGCTGGCGCTGCTCATCGTGTTCGTCTCCAGCGCTTCGGGCCTGCGCGCGAAATTCGGCAAGCGCTGATCGCGTCTCGCTGACCGGGTCGCTGCGGACACGCGATCGCCGGGCGATGACCGTCTCCGCGGCGAAGCCTATAATTCCCGAACCCAGACTCTACGGCCGGCCCATGGAACAGCTTCTCATCGTCACCACCGGCGGCACCATCGACAAGATCTATTTCGACGACAAGTCGGATTATCAGGTCGGCGAGCCGCAGATCGGCCGCATCCTCGAAGAGCTGGGCGTCGCCTTCCGCTTCAACGTGATTCCGATCATCCGCAAGGATTCGCTGCACATCACCCAGGAAGATCGCGAACTGATCCGCGCCGCGATCTCGGCGCAGCCGGCCAAACATGTATTGCTGACCCACGGCACCGATTCGATGGTGGAAACCGCGAAAGTGCTGAGCAGCATCGAAGGCAAGACCATCGTGCTCACGGGTGCGCTGAATCCGGCGCGGTTCCGCGGCTCCGACGCCGAGTTCAACATCGGCACCGCGGTCGGTGCGGTGCAGTCGCTGCCGCCGGGCGTGTACATCGCCATGAACGGCCGCATCTGGGATCCGCTGAAAGTGCGCAAGAACGTCGACGCCAACCGCTTCGAGCCCGCGGCCTGACGCATCGCTGCGGCACGTCCGCACGCGCGTCGAAGCGCGTTAGTTGTGTATGGGAGATTCTTGTCGGCTATCATCCAGCAATCGGGCATTTGCCCAACTATCTTGGGAAGCGGGGCCACCTTAAGCCTACATGCTGAGTTCTCGTTCGGGTTGGAGTTTTCCACCGCTGGCAAGGCACTTGTCCTTAACACACTGGAGAACGCTATGTTTAATCTGAACACTTACCTCAATTGCATTTTCGACACGCTTTGCCAACCCGTTATCTGCGCTATCGGGAAACTGACAGCAATGGTCTCTGGTATTGGATTGTGCCGTAGCATTGAGTTGTCTATTTGGTGCGGAGTTCTGCTTCTGCGGAGCCAGGTGGGAAACACTCCAGCCCGAATTGAGAAACATCAGGTAGATAGAATGTGGCTCTTCCAGGAGAAGCTAGGAAGGTTCGAGTCCTTCCCTCCGCACCATACTTTCTGCACGGCTAACAATTCGTTCAAGCCAACCCTGCATCGTGGCGTCGGCCACGTGCCTACGCTACGCTAGCACGCGTCCGCCACCCCGTTGCGGGGCGGCTTAAATCAGGCAATCAATGGCAACCGGCTTCGGCCGGTTTTTTGTTGCGCCGATCATCCCGCCTTTTCATCACGGGATGTACCGACGAAACATTTTCTGCGATGCGCTTTTCCGCGTCGCATTGTTCACGCCGCCCAAAAACATCCATACGCCATGCACTTGATGCACTGCGCAAGGCTTATTCCCTGCAAAAAATCGATATGCCGCATCGTCATGTCCGTGTCACACGCGTGCAACGATTCCTAGATGGTCCTCCCAGTCCGGCGGGGAACGTATACGCAAGATGCTCCGGCCCGCCGCCGTCGCAGACGGCCCTCCGCCGGGCGCATATCGATCGATGTCAAGGAAGCAACCCCACACCCGTACTTTCATACCCACCATTGCAATCTGGAGTGATTCAATGTCCGTCACGAAATTCGTTGTTCGCAAGACACTCATCGCCGCTGCGCTCGCGGTCGCCGTCGTCGGCACCGTCTCCGCGGCATCCGCGGGCGAAGTCCGCATCGATCCCGGCATGGCCGCCGCCATGGAGCGCGATCTCGGCATCAATGCCGAACAACTGCCCCGTTATTTCCGCGCCGAACGCGAGGCGCTGGCCAAGGAAGCGCAGGCGCAACGCCAGTTCGGCCGCAATTTCGCCGGCGCCTGGCTGGAGCGCGGCGCCAACGGCGAGTTCAAGCATGTGGTCGCCACCACCTCCAACGCGAAAGCCGCGCGCATCCCGGGCAGCGAAATCCGCCAGGTCCGTCATTCGCTGCGCCAGCTCGAAGACACCATGGCCGGACTCAACGACCTGCGCTCGCGCGCTGCCGACGGCCGCCAACTGCAGGGTCTGCAGTCGTGGTATCTCGACGTGCGCACCAATACCGTCGTGGTGTCGGTCGCGCCGGGCGCGATGCTGAAGGCGGTCGATTTCGTCGCCGTCAGTCCGGCGAACGTCGACACCATCCGCTTCGAAGCCGCGGAAGGCACCGCGATGACGGCGGCCAGCGTGATCGGCGGCAATCGTTACGGTTCGGGCGGCGGTTCGTGCTCGATCGGGTTCTCGGTGACGCGCGGCGCCACCAAGGGCTTCGCCACCGCCGGCCATTGCGGCTCGGCCGGCACCAGCGTGAGCATCGGCGGCGTCACCGTCGGCTCGGTGCAGAGCAGCAGCTTCCCGGGCAACGACCGCGCCTGGGCCAGCGTGCGCAGCGTCGACACGCTGGTCGGCGCCGTCAACCGCTACAACGGCACGAATGTGGCCGTGCGCGGCAGCAGCGAAGCCGGCCTCGGCGCCGCGGTCTGCCGCTCCGGCTACGCGTCGGGCTGGCGCTGCGGCACCATCACCTCGACCAACGTGACCGTGAACTACTCGGTGGGTCCGGTGTACGGCCTGCGCCAGTCCACGGCCTGCCTCACCCAAGGCGACTCCGGCGGTTCGTGGCTCGCCGGCAATCAGGCCCAGGGCGTGAGCTCCGGCGGCCAGCTCAACGGCGGTTCGCCGGGCTCCAACTGCTCGTTCGCCAGCCCGAAGAGCTACTACCAGCGCATCAACCCGCTGCTCAGCGCTTACGGCCTGAGCCTCGTGCTGGGCTGATCGGCAACACCGCAATCGAGACCAGAACGCCCCGGGGAAACCCGGGGCGTTTTTTTGCCTCGATGACACTTCGGCGCATCGCTGGAGAACCGCACCCCGCCGGCTGCGAGGGCATGCGGAATCTCTGGCTTCGCGCCCGGACGCATGGCGGAAGTCGCAATGAAAGCGACGGCGCGGGTAGCCGACGCATCGCGAATCGCGACTGCCGCGCCATCGATCTCCGCACGATCCCAGCGGCCTGCACGCATGCGTACAGCGGTGTCCGCACGTGCGTCGTGAAAACGCGGAGATGGACGATCGCGGTCTCGCGACACGTCGCATGTCACCGCAATGAAACATGCATATCGTCTATCGCGCCGCTGCGATCGATAGAAATTTTGTCACGCCGGCTTCGCCGAAGCAGTGCGATTTGACGACGGGCTTCTCACTGCGAGAGAACCATGGAACATAAGATTCCTGCGCCTCGGCATGCCTCGCATGACCGGGCATCCGCTCTATCGCAGCGGAATCATGGAAGTAGAACTCTCACCGCTCGACCCCACCCATGCTTTCACAAGGAGTGATTCATATGGTTTTTTCGACACACGCCCGTAGCAGCATCCTCGCCGCCGCAATGATCGCCGCCGTCGCCGGCAGCGCCGGCGCAGCCGACAACGACGTCCGCATCAACCCCGGAATGGCAGCGGCGATGCAGCGCGATCTCGGCATCAGCGCGGAACAACTGCCTGGCTATTTCCGGACCGCGCGCGAAACGCTCGTCAAGGAAGTACAGGCCAAACGGCAGTTCGGCGGCAACTTCGCAGGCGGCTGGCTGGAACGCGACGCCAACGGCACCTTCAAGTACGTCGTGGCCACCACGTCGAACGCCCGTGCGGCGCGGATCCCAGGCGCGGAAGTCCGCCAGGTCCGTTATTCGCTGCGCCAGCTCGAAGACACGATGTCGGGCCTCAACGATATCCGCGCGCGCGCCGCAGACGGGCGCAAGCTCGAGGGCGTGCAGTCCTGGTATATCGACGTGCGCACGAATCGCGTCGTGGTCAGCGCCTTGCCGGGCGCGATGCTGAAGGCCGCCGATCTTGTGGCGGTGAGCCCGGCGAACGTCGACACCATCCGTTTCGAAACCGCGCAAGGCACCGCAATGACCGCTGCGAACGTCTTCGGCGGCATCCGGTACGGTTCGGGTGGAGGTTCCTGTTCGATCGGCTTCTCGGTGACCCGCGGCGCGACCAAGGGCTTCGCCACTGCAGGCCACTGCGGTTCGGCCGGGACCGGCGTGAGCCTGGGCGGCGTGGGCGTGGGCGTGGTGCAGGCCAGCGCCTTCCCCGGCAGCGACCAGGCGTGGGCCAATGTGCGCAGCATCGATACCCTCTATGGCCTGGTGAACCAGTACAACGGCTACTCCAGCGTTGTGCGCGGCAGCATCGAATACGGCGTCGGCACCGGTATCTGCCGCTCGGGCTATGCGTCCGGCTGGCGCTGCGGCACCATCACCGCCACCAACGTGACCGTGAACTATTCGAACGGTCCGGTGTACGGTCTGCGCCAGTCGAACGCCTGCCTCACCCAGGGCGATTCGGGCGGCTCCTGGATCGTCGGCAATCAGGCCCAGGGCGTGAGCTCCGGCGGCCAGCTCGGTGCCGGTACGCCGCCGCTGTCCAACTGCCAGTTCTCCAATCCGGTCAGCTTCTACCAGCGCATCAACCCGATCCTGAGCGCCTACGGACTGAGCCTGGTGCTGGGCTGAGCCTGTTGCAAGACTGATCGACAACGCGACACGCCATACGCAAACGCCCCGGGGAAACCCGGGGCGTTTTTATTGCGTTGGATCATTCCTTGGATCGAACGGAACACTTCAGAACGTGATGCTCCAACTGTTGATGTAGCCGGTGTCGGCATTGACGTTGTCGTTCACGCGGAGATTCCACGTGCCGTTCAGGGCTTCCGAAGACAGGTTCACGTTGTAGGTCTGGATGATGTTGTCGGCGCTGCCGCCGCTACGGTTGTGCAGCACGTACACGCTGCCGTCCGGCGCGACCAGATCCACCTTCAGGTCGCCCTTGTAGGTGTGGACGATGTTCACCGCTACCGGCGTCGACGCCGCGCCGTTGCCGCTGCGGCCGGACACGACGATCGGGCTGTTGACGGTGCTGTTGTCGTTGATCGCGTAGTCGGCGCTGTTGGTGTAGGTCTGCGGGCCGGTGCCCGGCGTGCCGGTGAAGTTCTGGCCAGCGACATTCCCGCCGCTGACGGCGACGCTGCGGCTCGCCGGCGAGAACGTATAACCGCCCAGCGACGGCGTGAGCGTGTAGGTGCCGTTGGTCAGGCCGGTCAGGGTGTAGGCGCCCGATGCACTGGTGGTGGCGCTGGCCGAACCGGCGCTGACGGTGACGCCATTGATGCCGCCACCGGCGCTGGTCGTGATGATGCCCGACACCGTGTACGTCACCGGCGGCGGACCGCTGCCGATGCCGTCGAGCGTGGTCGCACCCGTGCCGCCGGCATCGAGCCAATTGCTCAGGCGCGTGCTGTTGCTGCCGCCACCGGCCCAGGACACCGACACGCGGCCGTAGTAATCCTTCAGGCTGGCCGCAGGCGCGCCGCAATAGGACGGACCGCCGTGGAGTTGGCCGATCACGCGCTTTTCGGGGCTGTACAGCGGCGAACCCGACGAACCCGGTTCGGTCACGCCGTTGGTCGTCGACCAGCCGGCTTCGACGTGCGTCGTGCCGGCGCCGCCGCCATAAGCCACCGTGCGCGTGGCGACCGTCGAATGGCTGATGCGCTTCTCTCCGCCGTTCGGATGATGAATGCCGGTGGAGCCGGGAAATTCGACGCTGCGGCGGTCCCAGCCTGCCCAGTACAGGTTGTATGCGGCCGGCGCCGGGTCGTCGAGTTCGACCAGCGCGAAATCGCTGGTGGTATTGCTAGCGCGGAAGAACGCACCCGTCAGCGACTGGGTCAGCACGCCATCGCCGTCCTGGCCGTTGGCGGTGCTGCCGACGACGCGGCAGACCGAGTTCTGGTAGTTCCAGTAGGTGACCAGCGACGCCGCGTTCGAGGCGCTCAAGCCGCAGTGGTTCGCGGTGAGGAAATACATCTTGCGATCGTTGGCGCTGTTGTTCACCAGCGAGCCGGTGCAGAAGATGCTGCCGCCGGTCGAATAAGCCGCGACCGCGCGGATCTGGTCGCGCCATGCGTCGCCCTGCGGGCAGACCACGTCCACGTTGCAACTGCCCGAGGTGCCGCGGGTATCGAACGCATTGCGCCGGCCGGACGCCAGGCGCCGGAAGCCGGCGTAGTCGTGACCGACCTGGGTCAGGCGAAGCTTCAGCGCGTTTTTGCTGGCGCGCGGCACGACGACTTCGATGATCGCTTCATCGCCGCTGACGATCGGGGTCCACAGCTGACCGTGCGATTCGTTGTCGGCCGAAGTGAACGCGCGGATTTCGCCGCGGTCCGAGTTGCGCGTCTGCGCCGCCGGATAGACCAGCAGGCGGCCGCCGGCCGGCATGCTGTATTCGGTGAAACCGAAATTCAACGACATCGCGCCGGGCGAAGACATGCGCATGCGCCAGACGAGGTGTCCGCTGTCCAGCGTCTCCCATTGACCGGCATTGGCGGGCGTGTAGTTCACCTTGATCGGCGCGGCGAAACGGATCGGCAGGCCGCGGGTTTCGCGCTGCAGGTCTTCGGCATTCAGCCGCTGCAGGTCGACCGCCGGCATTCTGCGCGTGTCGACGCGATCCAGCGAGCGGATCGAATGATCGAACGCGGACGGTCGGTACGAAGGTGGTGCCGCATGCGCGGCGGTCGATATCCCCAGCAGCAAAGCGGCACAGGCAAGTACTTTCATGATGCGAACTCCTTGTAGGTCGAATCGTCCATCCTCGGCACATCACGCTCCACGGATCGTCGGAGTGCGTGCCCCCTCTGCGGCAAACGGAGATTCCTGACGGGATACCCGGCATTGGCCGGACCAGCGCATGCCGGCGGACACGGCATGGGCAGCCTGCCTGACCTGCGACGCGGATCCTTGCTGCCGCCGGACTTGGGCAGCGCGAGAACACTAACAGGTCGCCCATCGCGGACTCGCGACGAAAATCACATTTCACCGGCCGCCGGCCGGACCTGCGCGATGTCGCATCGATCGTCCTGTCGCAGCGCGATCCCGTCGGCACTGACGCCCAATGCAATGGCGCGGCTCGTCCACGCGCGGATCGACCCGCGGTACTCAGCCGTCGGCTTTGAGCAACCCCATCAGATCGTCCCGGGTCGATTCGATATGCGTGCGCGCGATGCGCTCCACGTCCTTCGCCGAACCGTTCTGCCACACGCGGAACATCTCGGTGTGTTCGTCGATCGCCAACGAAGCGCGCCCGGGCGCGACGAAATGCGCATGTACGTACCGCTGTGAAATGGTCAACAGGCGACTGATGATGTCGGTCGCGATGGGCTGCATCCTGGGCACCGTCAACGAGAGATGGAAATTGCGGTTCGACTCGCCCGCCGCCTCCATCCTGCGTGCGGACAACTGCCGCACCAGCGCGTCGAGCGCGGCTTCGGCGTCCATCCGATCCTCATGCCGCGCGCGTCGCGCGCCTTCCGCGCAGATCGCGGGCTCGATCATCAGCCGGATGCCGAACACTTCCTCGGCCTCGCCGATCGACATCGAACGCACCTGGAAGCCGCGATTCGCGTGGATGTCGACCAGACCTTCGGCGCTCAGCTGCACCAGGGCTTCGCGCACCGGAATCTTGCTGACCCCGAATTCGGCCGCGACCGAATCCTGCAACAGCTGCGCCCCGCCGGCGTAGGTACCGTTCAGGATCCGCTGGCGGACCACAGTCGCGATCTCCACGCCGATGCTGCGTTTCAAGGGATGTTGCGGGAGACGCTTCGGATCGGTTTCCATGCGGTATGAGCCCTGGGGGAGGGGGCGATCGGTGGATGCGACCGACCATACGCATGGTGATGGTCCGGGCCGCTTCGAGGCAGCGTACCCCAAGCGACGACCAAAAAAGAAACCCCGACCTCGGCCGGGGTTTCTGGGTAACGAGTTGAACAGGCGATCAGCAACCCGGGAACTTGAAATCCTGGATGCGTGTCTGCCAGCCGCCGCTCGGGCGGTACATGCCGACGAACCAGAACGTGCAGTCGTCGACCGGATCCACGGTCATCTGGTAGTAATCGCCCCAGCGGCCGGAGGTTTCGACGGCGGCGCCGGCGGCGATCGTGGTCTCGGCCAGCGACATCACGCCCAGCGGGTCGCCCGCTGTGCGGCCGGTATAACGCAACGAGGCGAACACGGTCGGCGACGTGGTCTTGGTGACGTTGTAACCCATGCCGATGTTGCCGAACTTGTCCATCGCCAACGTACCCAGCAGGTGATGCGTGCTGGTGTCGCCGGGGCTGAACGTGCCTTCCTGGTGCAGCGTCCAGTTACCCGCGCCGACGCGGCGCAGTTCGAACCAGCGGACGCCGGAATCGACCGGGGTTTTGCGGGTGCGGCCTGCGTTCTGATTGGTCGCGAAGCTGCCGACGATCGACTCGTGCGTACCGAAATTGCGATAGCTGAGCTGGTTGAGCAGCACTTCACGAATCGGATCGAGCTTCGAGTTCGAACCCGGCTGGGGTACGGTCGCGAAGGTCGAATAGTTGAGGAACCAACTGTTGAACTCGGTGATCGCAATCCGCGGCAGGGCGGTGATACCGCTGTTCGCCGGCGTGTTCCAGTCGATGTTCATTTCGAACAGTTCGAGGAAGTCCTGGGTCGCGCTGGCGGCGCCGCCGTCATGCGCTTCATCGTCGCGATGACGGGCCAGGATCTGCTTGCGGCCGGCCGGCGCGGCGGTGGTGCCGTAGAACGTGGCGGGCGTGACAATCTGGAAGCCGTAACCCGGCAGCGTCGGCACGCTGTTGAAACGCTGCGCAGGACGCGCGGTGGCGCCGGTCAGCATATTGGCGCGGTCGAACGCATACACGTCGGCACCGGCAATGCTGCCTTCATTGGTGCTGCAGACGTAGGCGTCGCTCCAGATGCCGCAGTGCGGGTAATCAGGGAACGCAAGCGTGGCGTAGCGGTAGAACCACCAGCCGCCGGTGACCGGATCGGAGGTCTTCGACACGAACGTGCAGACCCCCCCATCATCCATGCTCAACATGAACCACCGGTTGGCCTGTCGATCGAAATAGACCAGCGGATCGCCACGATCGGTGGTGCAGGCGTTGCCGGCCGGCGCCAGCGAACCGAAGCTGGTCGGGCCAGCAACCAGAGTGCCCGCTTTGTCGTAGATCTTGAAGGTGGTGGTGACGCCATTGACCGCGTAGATCACGTGATTGGCGCCCACTTCGACCACCGGGTCGCCGGGGCTGACGCCCGTGTTGGGATTATTGATGCTGACGCGACTGCCTGCGGATTTGGTGCGCGCACGGGCCGGCATGCTTTCGTCGAAGATCTGCTGCAACTCGTTGAGACGATCGCTGGCGGTGGCCTTCGTCGCAGCGGCATGCGGCAGTTTTGCGCCGAGCGGTGTGTATTGGCGACGATGCGCCTCGCGGATGCCCATGCCCGGACGCCACGCCTCGGCCTTCGGCAGATTGCGCACATCGACGTTGATGCTGTGCGGCGTAACCGGGGCGCCCACCATCGGGCGCGCGGCATTCGGCGGCGCGGCCATCACGGCGCACGGCAATAGCAGCAGCAAGGCCGCCACTTTCGCCGGACCGGCAAAGATCGCTGACTTCATTGAAACTCCCCTTTTCGAAATCATGAATGAGAATGCGTGTGGGAACGGACTTCACCGCGACCGCTCGTGTCCTGCGGCTTGGTGCGCTTGTCCAGCGGACCGCGGCGCCTGTCGGGCCGCGTGAAGTTAGACAGCCGGGCGACGGCGCGTCAATCGCCACCTCGAAAAAATCGCCGATCCGCCATGGAAAGCGGCATTTCAAGGGATTGGAAGCCTGTCCGGGCGACTTCATCGCGAATGAGAGGCTTCTTCTCCTGTCTGTTTTTGCATCGCAACATCACTCTGCGCGAACGATCGCGATCGGGCATCCGCAGTGCGTGGCGGATCGAGTGCGATGGCAGTCCGGCCAGCGCGCGGGATTACGGCCTCATGGCGATGAGGTCTTCGCCGCCTCGCCCAGGAACGCCAGCCCCAGCAGCGCGAACTTGCCGCTGTTCTGCGCGGAGTTGCCCATGTTCGCCAACGTATCGTTGGTGGTGTGGATATGCGGGAAACTGCCTCCGTTGGCGCTGCCCGCCTCGAAGAAATACCCCGACGGATAACCGGCGCTGGTCCATGACGCGTGATCGGAACACGCATATCCGCAGGTGTCGGTGCCGCGGACCATGCCGCGCGGCGCGAGATAGGTGTCGAACAGTTCGGTGAGGAAGACCTTCAACGCCGGATTGGAGAAGTCCGTCACCAGGCGCATGTCGACGTTGGTCGACGCGCGGTAATTGGTCATGTCCATCTGCAGCACCGCGACCACGTTCGCGCCGGCGGCCTTGTGCGCCCGGGCGATCGCATTCGAGCCGCGCAGGCCCACTTCTTCCGCGGCGTAGCCCATGAACTTCACCGTGCGCCGCGGCTTCCAGCCGCTGGCCATCGCGATCCGCAGCACTTCGGTCAGGGTCGCGATGCCGGATGCATCGTCGTCCGCGCCCGGCGCGCGCTGCCCGAGATTGCCGCCGGCGCTGCCGTTGATCGAATCCAGATGCGCGCCCAGCACCACGATCTCGTTCGGCTGATCGGTGCCGCGGATGGTGAGGATCACCGACGGCTGCGTCGAGCAGTTGCTGCAGCCGAACAGCTCCGAGGTCACATCGGTGCGACTGCCGGCCAACCCTTGCCAGGTGTTGCGGATCCATTCCGCGGCGGCTTTTCCTTCCGGGCTGGCGTAGTAGCGGTTCTGGTAGCCGGCCAGATGCGCGATGGTGGCGTGGATGTTGGCGTGTTGCACCTGGGTCAGCCACGGGTCGACCGTCGCCTGGTTGTCGATACGGTAGTCGACCAGGGTCGCAGGGCTTTTCATCGCCTGCAACGAACGATCGGAACGTACGAACGCTTCGGCTTCCGCGCGGGTGGAGAATGCGAAGTAGCCGCCGCAGCGCCCTTCTCCCATATGAATGCGCTGGGAAATCCGACTGAGATCCAGGGCCTTGATCTGCGCGATCACCAGCGGCGTTCCGGCGCTGTCGGCCTTGGCGACGACGTTCTTCACCAGATCGCGCATGCCGCCGTAGCTCTTCCGCGACATCACCACATAGACCGGCGCGAACGGGTTGCGCTCCAGCAGCAGCGACGCATGCGCGGCATCGGTGTGCGCATCGTCGCCGTGGCTGCGGAGATGCCCACGATCGGCGTCCGGCGCCTGCAGCAGGCGCTGCGAGCGGGCCACGGCCGGGCCGCTCAGAAAGGCGGTGCAGCCCGCAACCGCCAAGCACACTGTCAGGAAACGCATCGTGACCTCCAGGCCATGGCACTGCGGACGCTTCCGCAGACACGGATCATAACGCTCCGGCGATCACGTCTGCCGCCGACGATGCACGCCCTGCCGATGCCCTGCGCCCAAACGACAACGCCTCCCGCATGCGGGAGGCGTTGCGTGGCCGCGGCCGGCGAGACGGGCCGCGGCCATCATGCATGACGCCGTTGGACATGCACCGGATCGATCAGAAGGTAATGCTCCAGCTGTTGATGTAGCCGACATCGCCGCCCGCGTTGTCGTTCACGCGCAGATTCCAGGTGCCGTTCAGCGCTTCCGTCGACAGATTGACCGTGAAGGTCTGCACGATGTTGTCGGCGCTGCCGCCCGCGCGGTTGTGCAGCACATACACGCTGCCGTCCGGCGCGACCAGATCCACCTTCAGGTCGCCCTTGTAGGTATGCACGATATTCACCGCGACCGGCGTGGTGGCGGATGCCGTTCCGGTACGGCCGGAGACCGTGATCGGGCTGTTGACCGTGACGTTGTCGCCGATCGCGTAGTCGGTGGTGTTGGTGTAGGTCTGCGTACCGCCGCTGCTGCCGACCGCGATCGATCTGCTGATCGTGTTGCTGGCGCCGCCATTGTCGGTGACCGTCAGCGCGACCGTGTAGGTGCCCGCCGCGGCGTAGGTCCTGCTGGGGTTGGTCGCGGTGGAGGTGGCGCCGTCGCCGAAATTCCAGCTGCGGCTGGCGATGGTGCCGTTGCTGTCGGTGGAGGTGTCGGTGAAGCTCGCGGTCAGGCCGCTGACGCTCGACGTGAAGTTCGCCACCGGCGGTGGATTGCCGCTGCTGCCGGTGGTCTTGGCCGCCTCGCCGAGGAACGCCAGACCCAACTGCGCGAACTTCGCGCTGTTGACCGCGGAATTGCCCATGTTGGCGAGCGTGTCGTTGGCGGTGTGGATGTTCGGGTTGTAGCCGCCGCTCGCGGTCCCGGCTTCGAAGAACATCGCCGACGGATAACCGGCGCTGGTCCACGATGCATGGTCGGAACAGCCGTAGCCGCAGGTGTAGCTGCCGCGACTCATGCCCAGCGGCGCCAGGTAGGTGTCGAACAGATTCGTCAGGAACGTCTTCATGTCGGCGTTCGAGTAATCCGAGACCAGACGCATGTCGACCGCCGAACCCGACCGGTAGTTGGTCATGTCCATCTGCAGCACGGCGACCACGTTCGCGGCCGCGGCCTTGTGCGCCTGCGCGATGGCGTTGGAACCGCGCAGACCCACTTCCTCGGCGGCGTAACCCATGAACTTCACGGTGCGCTTCGGCTTCCAGCCGTTGGCCATCGCGATCCGCAGCACTTCGGTCAAAGTCGCGATGCCGGAAGCATCATCATCGGCGCCGGGCGCGCGCTGGGTGGTGCTGCCGCCGCCGCTGCCGTTGATCGAATCCAGATGCGCGCCCAGCACCACGATCTCGTTCGGCAGTTCGACGCCGCGAATGGTCAGGATCACCGACGGCTGGGTCGAACAGGTGCTGCAGGTCGACAACTCCGAGGTGACGTCGGTACGGCTGCCGGCCAGACCCTGCCAGGTGTTGCGGATCCATTCGGCGGAGGTTCTTCCGGTGGTGCTGGTGTAATAGCGGTTCTGGTACGTCGACAGCGTGTTGATGGTGTTGTAGATGTTGGTGTGCTGGACCTGCGACAGCCACGGCGAGACCGTGGCCTGGTTGTCGATGGTGTAAGCGGCAAGCAGCGCATTGCTTCTCATCGCGTGCGCTGAACGGTCCGAAGCGATGAATGCATCCGCCTCCTCGCGCGTCGCGAACGCGAAGAATCCGCCGCAGCGCTGCTCGCGCTGGTGGATGCGTTCGGCGATCCGGCTGAGCATGTGCGCTTCGATCTGCGCGACGATCAACGGGGTGCCCAGCCCGTCGGCCGCCGCCGCGCCCCTGCCGACCAGATCGCGCATGCCGTCGTAACTTTTTCTCGCCATCACCACGTGGACCGGGGCGTACGGATCGTGTTCCAGACGCATCGATGCCAGCGCGGCGTCGGCATGCGCCTGCGCGTGCTGCGGTTGCGCATGCCGGTCCTGCGCATGGGTGTGCTCGCCGGACTGCGCGAATGCGGAGGCCGCGAACATGCCGGCCCCGATGAAGACTGCGAACAGACTGCTTCCCGGTTTCATTCTTCCTGGTTTCATTGCTTCTCTCCTTTTGTTTCCGCCTCGATCGTCTCGGCGGATTCGCGTTCGCCGCGCTCGCGGATGGCCGCGATGACGGCTCCTTGGTTCCCCCTGTCAACATCATGCCCTGCTCTGCCGTCCCTGCCCATCGATCCGATATCGTCGCGGAATCCTCGCTTTCATCCCTGGCTTCTGCAGCGCGCTCTACGCAGCGTGCACATCTCCTGCCTTGCGTGCAGCGGCTTCCGTCAAGCCTTGCCGCTGCCGGCAAATACAAAGCCCCGGCATGTGCCGGGGCTTTGCGGTGGATCGTACGCATGCGATCGAATCGCATGTCCGTACGCCGGATGCCTGCCGCCTTGCGGCGGCAGACAGGACAGCATTACGGGGTGCGGGTGGCCTTCAGCGTCACGCCCGAGTACGCGGAGTACGCGCGGACGTTGACGTAATACACGCTGCCGGCCGTCGGGTTGTTGAAGGTGCAGGTTTCGGCATTGCCGCTGAGGTACGGACGGCAGTTGTAGGTGGTGGTGGTCGGCGCGGCGCCCAGCCTGACGTACATGTCCGCATCGCCGGTACCGCCCGCGATGTTGAACACCAGGCTGGTCGTGCCGGCCGGCACGGTCACCGAATAGGTCGCGGACGTGGTGTTGACCGCCTGCGACGGCAGCGCGACGTTCAACACAACGGTGCCCGTCGGCGGCGGGGTGCCGCCGAACAGCGAGTACAGCAGACGGTTCGGCGAACCGGTACCGGGGCTGGTCACCTTGTTCGGGGTGGAGTTGTTGATGATCGCCGTGGTCACCTGGGCCGGGGTGGCGCTCGGGTTGTTCGCCAGATACAGCGCAGCGACGCCAGCGACGTGCGGCGACGCCATCGAGGTGCCGCTGATGGTGTTGGTGGCGGAGGTGCTGGTGTACCAGGCCGAAGTGATCGACGAGCCCGGGGCGAAGATGTCGAGACAGGTGCCGAAGCTGGAGAACGACGAACGCGCATCGGTGTTGGTGGTGGAACCGACGGTGATCGCCGACGCGGCGCGGGCCGGCGAGTAGTTGCAGGCGTTGTCGTTGCTGTTGCCGGCCGCGACCACCACGGTGACGCCAGCAGCGGTCATGCGGGCGACCGCATCGTCGGTGGCCTGCGAAGCGCCGCCGCCGAGGCTCATGTTGGCAACTGCGGGCTTGACGTGATTGTTGGCGACCCAGTCCATACCGGCGATCACGCCCGAGTTGGTGCCCGAACCGGTGCAGCCGAGCACGCGGACCGGATGGATGGTCACGCCCTTGGCGACGCCGTAGGTGCTGCCGCCGACGGTGCCGGCGACGTGCGTGCCGTGGCCGTTGCAGTCGTTGGCATTGCCGCCGCTGGTGACGGCGTCGTAGCCGTTGCCCATGCGGCCGCTGAACTGGGTGTGGCTCAGCAGCACGCCGGTGTCGATGATGTACGCATGCACGCCGGCAGCGGTGGTGTCGTAGGTGTAGGTGCCGCTCAGCGGCAGGTTGCGCTGATCGATACGGTCGATGCCCCAGGTGGCGCCGCTCTGGGTGGCCTTGATCGAGACGTAGCCGTCTTCTTCGACGTAGGCGACCTTCGGGTCGGCCAGCAGTCGGGTGAGGGCGGCATCGTCGGCTTTCACCACGAAACCGCGCAGCGCGCGATCGAAGGTGCGGACGACTTTGGCGCGATGCTTGCCGGCCATGTCGCGGGCGACGTTGGAGACGCGGGAGACGCTGCCGAGTTCGCCGGCGAGGCTGGCCGCGCCGTCTTTCAGCACGACGATGTACTGGCCGTTGACCGGACGTTCCACGGTGCGGAAGTCGGCGGAAAAAGCGGGCATGGCGGCGAGGACGAGGGATGCACCAATAGCTGCGGACAGCAAAGAGACTCTACGATTCACGGTGGTTCCTTTAATGAATGATGGTCATGGCGGATGGTTTTGGCGGACGCGCCGACGGTGTCGGGCGCCGCTGTTCGCGGACTGGAACCGCACAAACTCTCGTAGCGCTGATGCGCTTTACTTATTCGAGCTTGACGATCGGGCAGTGCAGCCTTACTTCCCTGGCTGATCCCGAGGCGGCGAATTCCCCTAAATCCGCCGATGGAACTTATGCGAGTTCGGCATGCCGATCAAGTTGCGATGCAACATGTCGCGCGCGTGCGATGCGATGCGGATTCCGCACGCGCGCATGCGCATACGTATCCACGTTTTCGCATCGCAGCGCTTCGCCGCGACAGGACCGACGATATCGAACCATCACCTGTTATAGCTGTAAAACAGCGCTTTTGCGAACCCCACGCATTCTGCGAGACGATAAATTCAACCTGCGTCACAGAGCATTCCGGACAGGCGCGAAACAGAACCGACGCCCATCGATTCGATATATTCAACATGCGTCGTGCAATGGGAACGATGCGGACCCATGGAAGCGTTTTCCCGCCGCCGAAAAAAAGGCCCCGACCTGCGTCGGGGCCTTTCGATATCACGAAAGATAATAACGATGCATCAGAACATACCGATCAGAACGTGATGCTCCAGCTGTTGATGTAGCCGGTGTCGCCGTTCGCGTTGTCGTTCACGCGCAGGTTCCACGTGCCGTTCAAGGCTTCCGACGACAAATTCACGCTGTAGGTCTGCACGATGTTGTCGGCGCTGCCGCCGGTGCGATTGTGGAGCACGTAGACCGTACCGTCCGGCGCCACCAGATCGACCTTCAGGTCGCCCTTGTAGGTATGCACGATATTCACCGCGACCGGGGTCGTGGACGAACCGTTGCCGGTGCGGCCGGACACCACGATCGGGCTGTTGACCGTGGCGTTGTCGGCGATCGCGTAGTCGGTGGTGTTGGTGTAGGTCTGCGCGCCGCCGCCGCCAGTGGAATAGCTGCCCACCAGGCTCACGCCGGAGAAGGTCGCGTAGGCCTTCAAGCGCACGTAGTACGTGCCGGCGATCGGCGTCGGGAACGTGCAGGTTTCGGCATTGCCGCCGGTATACGGACGGCAATCGTAGACCGTGTCGGTCGGCGCGCTGCCGGATTTCACGTACATGTCGACGTCGCCGGTGCCGCCGGAGGTCGTGAACACCAGGTTGCTGGCGCCCGCGGGCACCACCATCGTGTAGTTCAGCGAATTGCCGGTGGTCGCGGCGAGGCCGGTGACCGGCACGCCGTTGCTCAGCACCGTGCCGCCGCCGCCCGCCGTCACCGTGACCGAACTGGTCCGGGTGTTGGTGGCGCCGCCGTTATCGGTCACGGTCAGGGTGACCGTGTAGGTACCGGCCGCAGCGTAGGTCTTGCTGGGATTGGTCGCGGTGGACGTGGTGCTGTCGCCGAAATTCCAGCTGCGCGATGCGATGGTGCCGTCGCTGTCGGTGGAGGTATCGGTGAAACTGGCCGTCAGCGCGCTGGTGGTGAAGGTGAAGTTCGCGACCGGCGGGATGTTGGCGGGCGGCGTACCGGTGAAGTCCTGGCCGGTGACGTTGGCGCTGCTGACGGTGACGCTGCGGGTGGTCGGCGAGAACGTGTAACCGCTCAGCGACGGCGTGAGCGTGTAGGTGCCATTGGCCACGCCGGACAGCGTGTACGCGCCGCTGGCATTGGTGGTGGCGCTGGTGCTGCCGTTGCCGACGCTGACGCCGCTGATGCCCGTGCCGCCACTGGTGGTGATGGTGCCGGAGATCGAGTACGTGGTCACGCCGCTGCAGGCCGGGAACTTGAAGTCGGCGATGCGCGTCTGCCAGCTGCCGGCCGGACGGTACATGCCGACGAACCAGAAGGTGCAGTCGTCGACCGGGTCGACGGTCATCTGGTAGTAGTCGCCCCAGCGGCCGGAGGTTTCGACGGCGGCGCCGACGGCGACTTCATTCTCGCCCAGCGACATCACGCCGGCCGGATCGGCGGCGGTGCGGCCGGTGTAGCCCAGGGTGGCGAACTTGGTCGGCGCGGTCGTCTTGGTGACGTTATAGCCCATGCCGATGTTGCCGAACTTGTCCATCGCGGCCGTACCCATCAGGTGATGGGTGCTGCTGTCGCCCGGGCTGAACGTGCCTTCCTGTTGCAGCGTCCAGGCGCCGGCGCCGACGCGGCGCAGTTCGAACCAGCGGATGCCGGAGTCGACCACGGTGCCCGTGCGGGCGGGATCCTGATTGGTGGCGAGCGTACCGACGATCGCTTCGTGCGTGCCCAGATTGCGATACACGAGCTGGTTCAGCAGCACTTCGCGGATCGGGTCGAGGCGCGAGGTGGAACCCGGCTGCGGCACGGTGGCGAAGGTCGAGTAATCGCGGAACCAGGTGTTGAACTCGGTGATCGCGATCCGCGGCAGGGTGGTGATGCCGCTGTTCGCAGGCGTGTTCCAGTCGATGTTCAACTCGTACAGTTCGATGAAGTCCTGGGTGCCGTTGGCGCCGGCGCCCGCATGGGCTTCATCGTCGTTGTGACGCGCGAGGATCTGCTTGCGGCCCGCCGGTGCGGCGGTGCTGCCGTAGAAGGTGCTCGGGGTCATGATCTGGAACCCGTAACCCGACAGGTTCGCCACGCTGCTGAAACGCTGCGCCGCGCGCGCGGTGGCGCCGGTCAGCATGTTCGCGCGGTCGAACGCGTAGATTTCGGTACCGGCCTGGCTGCCTTCATTGGTGCCGCAGACGTAGGCGTCGTTCCACACGCCGCAATGCGGGTAGTCGGGCAGTACAGGCGTGGCGTAGCGGTAGAACCACCAGCCGCCGGTCACCGGGTCGGAGGTCTTCGATACGAAGGTGCACAGGCCGGTGTCGTCCATGCTCAGCATGAACCAGCGGCCGGCCTGACGATCGTAGTGAATCAGCGGATCGCCGCGATCGCTGGTGCAGGAGTTGCCGGCGGGCGCCAGCGAACCGAACGTGGTCGGACCGGCGACCAGGGTGCCGGTCTTGTTGTAGACGTTGAAATACGTGCCCGAACCGCCGCTGTTGACGGCGTACATCACGTGGTTGGCGCCGACTTCGACGACCGGATCGCCCGGGCTGACGCCGGTGTTCGGGTTGTTGATGCTGACGCGGTTGCTGGCGCTGGTGGAAGCCTTCGCGCGACGTGCGTTCGGGCTCTTGTCCCACAGGTTCTGCAACTCGGGCAGGCGATCGGACGCGGTCGGCTTGTCGGCGGGCGCGTGCGGCGCCTTGCTGCCGATCGGCGTGTACTGGCGACGATGCGCTTCGCGGATGCCCATGCCCGGCGTCCACGGCTTGGCCTTCGGCAGATTGCGCAGGTCGACGTTGATGCTGTGGGCGGTCACCGGCTGTCCGATCTGCGGACGTCCGGGGTTCTTGGCCTTGCTGGCCTGCGGCGGCGCCGCCATCACGGCGCAGGGCAGCAGCAGCATGACTGCTGCGGCCTTCCACGCGCCTTTGAATGTCATTCGTTTCATTGCTGAGTCCTCATCACATGACTGTGGATACAACGGATTCGCCCGGTTTTTCGCGATCGGAGCGAACATTGTTTTGGAGCAAACACGACAACATGCGGCATCGCGTTGCGCGGGCGGCGTTTCTCCGCCTTGCGTATTCGAATGACGCTTATTCGGCATCGATCATTCGGGATCGATGAACACACCCTTGCGCAGCAGGCGCACTTCGCTGCCCAGACTCTCCAGCACGATCTGCGCCTTGTCCTTGCCGGATTTCGGCGTGCCGACCAGGGCGGTCGCGACCTTGTTGGGCTCCTCGCCATCGCGGTGTTCCACGATGATCGAATAGTCGGTCGCGAACTGCTGGGAGGTGGACATGCGCACTTCGGCATCGAGCTTGTCGCTGACGTTCACCGCCACCGTGCCGGTGCGGCTGGTCATGGTCTGGATCGAACCGGGCGGCGCGTTGTCTTCGAGCGAGATCTCGATGCGGCCGTCGCCGGTGCGCGCCTGCACGGTGCCGGCGGTGCCGCGCACCGCGATTTCACCGGAATCCGTGCCCAGGTCGAGGTCGCTCTTCACGCCGCGGCTTTCGATGACGCCCGACGCCGTGCGAACCGTCACCGCATGCCCCTTCGGCACATACAGCACCAGGTCGATGCGCTGGCCCTGGGCCAGCTCGACGCCCTGCGGAAGCCGCGGCGCGACTTCGAAGCGGCCATCGCGCGCCGCAGGCTGGAAGGCGATCGACGCGGCGCCGTCGGGCTGCTGCACGGTCGAACGGATATCGAGCTGATGCACGTAGCCGCCGAAACGCATGTAGACGCTGCCGTAAGGGTTCTCGACCTGGATCGGCTGGCCTTCCGGCAGTTTGAAACTGTCGTCGCGCCGCTGCGGCTCGCGCATGGTCTCCGCGGAATCCTGCCCGGCTTCGGCCGCCGACAGCGATGGCGACGCGAAAACAGCCGCTGCAGAACCGCAAGCGACGAAAGAAACGAGGGCGAACGAGCGAAGAGACATCTGGAGCAAGTGCTTGGGCATGTGATCGGGACTCAAAAGCTGTAATCGGCGGTCAGGATGAAATTACGGCCCGGCTCATCGAGACCGGAACCGTGTTCGCGATAGTGCTTGTCGCCGAGGTTTTCGGCGCGCAGCGAAAGATTGAAATACTCGCTCGCCCGCCACGACACCCGGGCGTTGAGCGTGGCCCAGCCGGCGGTGCCCTGCGGATTGACGCGCGGATCGACGAGATCTCGCGCGCTCAGACGATCCTGGCGGGTCGCGTACAGGCCGTAGGCTTCGACGCCGAGCGCTTCGCGGATCTGCCAGCGCGCGCCGAGCTTGCCGTACATCGGCGGAATACGATCGGCCGGCATCGTTCCGGTGTCGGTGTCTTCTTCGCCGCGGGTGTAGGTGGCGGTGGCGTACAGCTCCATCTCCGGAGACGGAATGCGGTAGCGCGCACCGGCTTCGATGCCCCACAGGTCCAACTGCGCGACGTTGCGGTTCTGCACTTCCAGCGCGCCGCCGATGACATTGCCGGTGAGCACGCTGGTGATCTTGTCGCGGTAGTTCGAGCGGAACGCGATCAGCTCGCCGCTGAAACGTTCGCCGCCGAATTTCACGCCGCCGTCGAGACTCACGACGGATTCGGGCTTCAGGTTCGGATTCGGCGTGCTGAAACGGTTGCCCGGACGCACGCCGAACACGCCGAGATCGAAGATGTTCGGCGCGCGGAAGCCGCGCCCGAGATTGGCGACCAGGCGTACGTCGTCGTTCAATACGAAGGCGAAGCCGATGTTGCCGGTCAGGTCGTCCGGCTTGAGCGACACGCCGGGCGCGGTGCCGTCGCTGGGGATTTCGATGTCGAAACGGCTGTAGCGCAGGCCGTAATTGACATCGAAACGGCCGCGGCGCCAGTCGTCGGCGGCGTAGACGGCCATGCCGTCCATGCGCGAACCGTTCGGGAAGCGCGGCGCGCGCACGCTGAACGCGCCGGTGTCGATGTTGGTGCGGGTCTTCGACGAATCGACATCGTCGCGATAGAACTCGAAGCCGTAGCTCAGGTGATGGTATTCGCCGATCGCCTTGCCGAACTGGCCGGTCACGCCGGTCGTGGTGTCGCGATTGCGCTCGCGATCCTGGTTCGACGAACCGGTGTCGCGGGTGCGCCGATCGTCGACCACGACCTGTCGCCCGACGCGCAGCTCGCCGTTGTCGAACAGCGCGTTCGGGTTGTCGATGCGCCAGCGCATCTGCGCGAAACGGCGCTGCTGCGGTTCGAAGAAAAAGACTGCATTTTCCGGCGCGGTCTGGCCGAAACCCGGTACCAGCGCGTCGTAGCGCGGCGTGCGCGGCTGTTCGGAATATTGCAGGCTGAACATCAGTGCGTGGCCGGGCGCGATGTCGGCCTGCCCTTTGAAGTCCAGGCTGCGCTGGGTGAAGCCGGTGAACGGGCGCGTCTCGCCATCGCCGCTGCGCACATCGTTGACTTCCTGCGACGTCAGGCCCAGCGAGAAACCCATGCCTTCGCGGCCGCCACGCACTTCGGCGCGGCCGATCAGCGAGTCGTCGGCGCTGGCGGCGATCGCGCGCAGGCGGCCGTCCCACGTCCAGGCGTCGCCGCTGAAATCCAGCTCCGGGGTGAGCATCTGCACCACGCCGCCCATGGCGTCGCCGCCGTACAGCGTGCTGGACGGGCCGCGCACCACTTCGATGCGGTCGAGGCTCTGGCCGTCGACCAGGGCGATGTACTGATTGGGTGCGTTGCGGAAGATCGCGTTGTTGAGGCGGAAACCATCCACCAGATGCAGCACTTCCGAGCCCTTGAGCCCGCGCACGATCACCACGCCCTGCCCCGGCGTGGTCTGCTGCACGAACGTGCCGACTTCGCCATGCAGCGCGTCCATCGGGGTCTGCGGCGCGGTTTCGCGCAGGCGCGCGCCGCCGACGATGGTGGTGGCGGCCGGAATGTGCAGGGTGGATTCGGGGCGTTTGGTCGCGGTGACCTGCACCGTGTCGAGACACGCGGCGTCGCCATCCCGGCAACCCGTCGTCGCTCCGCCGCCGTCGGCAGCAAGGGCATGACCCACGGCAAACGCCAGTACGGCGATCGTCGCCGCGTTCCTCACCTTACGCATCGTCCAATCTGTCCCCGGAATCCAAGAAAACCAAATGAAGCTGAGAAATGTGCTGCGAATAGGCTGGTGCGAACGTGTCGCACCGGGCGCGACGCCTGCCATCGCGGCATGCCCCCGCATCCGCCGGCAGAACGCATGCCTGACTTGTCGCACCTCGTCGGGTGGCGATCGGAGTCTGGAAGCCGCGCTTGGGTCATTCAGCCTGCGTTATATGAAGAATGACCTCCCCGACCCTAAACGGAACTGACGTGGTGCGTCAACTGTTGACGCACCGCTGCCGTTCGTCGGATCACCGGATTCGAAAGTCCGTCAGGAAAACGTCAATCTCGTTCCGCAAATGTGAAGACGATCACGAAGCTGTGCGCATCACCGCCATCGTGGGATCGCGTTTCTGCTGCGCTGCAGCATCGCCCGGCGCTGAAACAGATCGACTCCGCCAACGACGAAGCCCCGGCACAGGCCGGGGCTTCGTTGTGGAACAGTCCGCAACGGACCGGGCGCCTGCCGCCTTCCGGCGACAGACGCGTCGGGATTACGGAGTGCGGGTCGCCTTCAGGGTCACGCCCGAGTATGCGGAATACGCGCGGACGTTGACGTAATACACGCTGCCGGCCGTCGGGTTGTTGAAGGTGCAGGTTTCGGCATTGCCGCCGAGGTACGGACGGCAGTTGTAGGTGGTGGTGGTGGGCGCGGCGCCCAGCCTGACGTACATGTCCGCATCGCCGGTACCGCCCGCGATGTTGAACACCAGGCTGGTCGTACCGGCCGGCACGGTCACCGAGTAGGTCGACGACGTGGTGCCGGTCGACTGCGACGGCAGCGCGACGTTCAACACGACGGTGCCCGTCGGCGGCGGGGTGCCGGCGCAGCTCACGCCCACCGCGGTGAAGGCCGAAGTGACGTTGGCGACGGTGAAGCCCAGATCGGCCGCCGCCGTCTGCACGCCGCACGCACCCTGGTTGAAGTTGGTGCTGGCGGTCCAGTACAGATCGTTCGCGCGCGCGAAGACCTGGAAGGCCTTCTGGGTGTTCCAGCCGGCGGTGGTCGCCAGCGTGTAGAACGCCTTGTTGTACACGCCCGACGAGTAATGCACGTCCATGCCGGAAGTGAAGTTGGCGGCGTTGCCGATGGACTTGCCGTCCTGCGGCGGGTTGGCCATGTAACGCAGCGCGCCGGAGGCCTTGAAGATATCCGCACCGACCAGGAAGTCGTTGGTGCCGCGCATGTAGTACTCGGCGGCTTCGCCGGCGATATCGGAATAGGCTTCGTTGATGCCGCCCGACTGGCCGGAGTAGGTCAGGTTCGAGTTCTGCGACGTGAAGCCGTGCGAAACCTCATGCGAGGCGACGTCCAGGCTGACCAGCGGATAGAACGTGGTGCCGCCATCGCCGAAGGTCATCGCCGAGCCGTCCCAGAACGCGTTCTGGTAGTTCGTGCTGTAGTGCACGCGCATGGTCAGCTGGAAGGTGAGCGGCGGCTTGCCGATGTATGCGTTGTACATGTTGTAGATGACGCTGCCGAAGTAATGCGCGTCGTTCAGCGGCGAAAACGCGCCGTTGATGGTCTTCACGGTGTTGCGCGGGCAGGTGTACGAGAACGCGGTCGAACCCGACGTGCCGCCGTTGAGGTTCACGGTCTTCACGTTGGCGTTGTTCATGGTGCAGGTGCTGCCGCTCTGCGCCACGTCCAGGTAGCCGAAGTTGGTGCCGTATTCGTACTGGCCGGTCTTGGTGTTGCCGCCGGGGCCCGTGCCCACCAGCGCATGCTGCAGGTTGTCCCACTGCTTCAGCACGCGGCCTGTGTCGGCATCGATGATCACCGTCGGCCGGGTCGGCGAACCGCCGTTGCGGGTGTCGGCGAAATACGACACGACGTACGCCTTGCGCGCTGCGCCGTTGTCGTCGATATGGATCATCAGCTCGGATTTTTCCGCGCTGGTGCGCATGAAGCCGACGCGATTGCCCAGCGCGGCGCTCTTGCCGATGGCCAGCGCGCGGGTGCCGCTCAGACGGGGCTTGCCGGCCGGGATCTCGCTGGCGAGGCCCGAGACTTTCTGGCCGAAGAGCGTGCGGATATTGCCGTTTTCGTCTTCATTGACGATCACGTGCTCGCCGAAGATCGGCAGGCCGCGGAACGTCTGTTGATAGCGGTGATTGCGCACGCCGCGGTCGCTCTTGCGATCGAGCAGGAACAGGCGCGATTCGCTGTCCAGGCCCAATGCCTGCGCATGACGCGCATGCGCCATGTCCACTGCGCCGGAGGCGGCGATGGCGGCGTTGCTCTTCGCGACGCGGCTCATGTCTTCGAGATTGAGGTCGGTGCGGCCGGCGGCCGAAGCGCCGGTGGCGAACAGTGCCAGCGCGGTCGCGGCGGCGAGTACGTTCAATTGACGGTATCGATTCACAGCTTGTCTCTCCCTGGGTGCTATGTGATTTGAAATGATTCCCTGCTGCGGTTGCCCCCGCATTGACGGACGCACAAGCCCGTTACCGGCCGCACACGACGGTGCGGACAGAACATCGAACGAATACGGCGTCGCCATCCAGAATGCTCCTTGTCGGATGGCTGAACAGACCCTAAGCGAAACTGACGCAATACGTCAACTAGCGACGCTGCGAAGAAGTCCGGTGCATCGCCAGATGCGACGGTCGACGAAAAAGTACGCACTCAATGAAGCGAAGATGCGACGCCCTTCACGTTGCGGGAGCGCGCGCAAGCCGCCGGGCACCATGCGTGCTGCGTCGCGCCACGCCCATTGCGCGAATTGCAGCGCGAACGCAGAACGATGCCGACGCGGGAAACATCGTCCAGCGCCATGCGGCCATGCGGCATGCGACCTGCGGCATGCCACAGGAATGTTCATGGCGGAACCTGGCTTCGAATGACCGCTCTCGGATCACCGGCGACAAGACCACCGGCGAATCGCGAATGACGGCACCCGGCTCAGAACATCCCGGTTTCGAGCCGCGCGACCTCGGACATCATGGCGCGGTTCCACGGCGGGTCGAACACCAGTTCGACATCGGCCTCGACGACCGTGGGAATCAGTTCGATCTTGCTGCGCACGTCGTCGACCAGAACATCGCCCATCCCGCACCCTGGCGCGGTCAGGGTCATGCGCACGTCGACCCGGCGCTGGCCGTCGTCGGTGCGCGCCACGGTGGCCTCGTAGACCAGACCGAGGTCGACGACATTGATCGGAATTTCCGGATCGAAGCAGGTGCGCAACTGGGTCCAGACCAGCCTCTCCACCTCATCGTCGCTGGCGCCTTCGGGCAGCTCGATGGGCGTCGGCGGATCCTTGCCGATGGCGTCGGCGTCCTTGCCCGAGATGCGCATCAGATTGCCTTCGACGAAGACGGTCCAACTGCCGCCCAGCGCCTGGGTGATGTAGCCGATGCTGCCGGCCGGCAGGGTCACGGCTTCGCCCTGCGGTACCAGGACGGCATCGCAGTCGCGTTCGAAACGGACGGGTTCACTGCTGCGGGAATACACGGCGGCTCGGTGCGCGACGGAAATCGCGGCTGGATGCTGTCAGGCGGGCAGCCATTGTACCGGAGCGACTTACGGACATGTCCGTGGGTTATAAAGGCGCCAAACCAGCCGGCATCGCCCGGCGGTGCCCGGTCAGGGGAGGCCCGGCGCCGCACTTCCGTACTCCTCATGGAGAGTTGCCACATGTTTCAGAGCAGCATGATCCGACGCGACACGTTCCGAAGCGACATGTTCCACCGCACGTCCGCGCGCGCCTTCGCGACCGCACCCGTCCACACCCGCACGACGCGGCCGCTGCTGCGCCGCGACGGCCTGTCGCTCGCCCTCGCGGCGGCGCTGACGGCCGCGTGGGCCCTGCCCGCCGCCGCCCAGGACAGCACCGCCCCGGCCGATGACGACACGCTGGACCGGATCATCGTCACCGCGCAGAAGCGCGAGCAGCAGATCGAGGACGTGCCGATCTCGATCAATGCCTATTCCGGCGAATTCCTGCAGGCCCAGGGCATCAACGACTACGGCGACCTCGGCACCCTCGTGCCCGGCCTGGAAGTGCAGACCCAGAGCGTCAGCAACCCCAGCATCTCGATCCGCGGCATCACCGCCGATCTCGACGACCCCACCCAGGAGCCGCGCATCTCGCTGTTCCAGGACGGCGTGTCGATCAGCCGCTCGCGCGGCTCGTCGGTCGAAATGTTCGATATGGAGCGCGTGGAAGTCCTGCGCGGCCCGCAGGGCACGCTGTTCGGCCGCGCCGCCCAGACCGGCGCCGTGCACCTGATCCAGAACAAGGCCCGCGCCGGCCGCAGCGGCGGGTTCGAGATCGGCCTGGGCAGCGACGACCAGCGCCGATTCACCGGCCACTACAACACCGACCTCGGCGACAACGTGCAGGGCCGCATCGCCGCCTTCTACGAAACCCGCGACGGTTACATCGAGAACCTCGACGGCGGCACGCTGCAGGGCAAGGACACCCGCGCGCTGCGCGGCGCGCTGCACTTCGACATCGGCGCGAACAGCGGCATCGACGTGATCCTGAATTACCAGAAGGACACGCCGCCGGGCACCGGCTTCCGCAGCATGGTCATCCCGAACGAACAGGGCAGCCTCGATCCCTACACCGCCAATTCGCAGCGCGGCGAGGAACTGGGCACCGACCGCGAAGTCTACGGCGCCACCGTGCTTGGCGATTTCACGCTCAACGACACCTGGTCGCTGTCCACCATCACAGGCTGGCGCCGTTACGAAGGCCTCGACAAATTCGATTCCGACGGCTCGCAGGCCGACCTCATCGAATTCGACGAGAACGCCTGGGGCGACCAGTTCAGCCAGGAACTGCGCTTCAACTACGACGGCGGCGGCAAGTTCACCGGCTTCGTCGGCGGCTCGTATTTCGACGAAACCGCGAATCGCGACCTCGACTACCAGGCCGACGAGCGCCAGCTGTATGCGTTGTTGTCGCCGCAGATCAACGGCAACATCGCCCCGCTGCTCGGCAGCGCGCTGACCAACTATTACTATCCGATCCTGTCGGTGCTCAATCCGAATGCGACGCCGAACACGTCGCAGACCGCGACGTGGCTACCGGTGCCGGGCGTGGTGCCGCCGAGCGCGACCAATCCGGCCGGCTTCCTGGCGCTGCCGCTCAATCCCGACCATCGCGAGACCTTCGGCAACGATGTCGATATCCGTGCGATCGAACTGTTCGCCGACGGCACCTGGCAGTTCAACGACGCCTGGTCGCTCACCCTCGGCCTGCGCGGCTCGCACGAATCGATCGAATACGGCTATTTCGCTGCGCCGGGCAACGGTTCGAGCCTCGGCTATCTGCTCTCCGCACGCGGCACGCCGGCCTGCACGCCGCCGGCACCGTGCACCAACCTGTTGTTCCCGGCCACCGCCGGCCGGCTCAGCGCCGATGGCAGCTACACGTCGTGGGTCGGTCGCGCGGTGCTGGGCTATAAGCTGAGCGATAACGTCAACACCTACGCCAGCATCTCGCGCGGGCGCCGCCCTGACATGATCAATGTCAGCGACATCGGGATCAATGAAATCGAAGAGGAGATCGTCTGGAGCTACGAACTGGGCATGAAGGGTTCCGCTTCGGAAGGCCGCTTCCTCTACGACCTGTCGCTGTTCTACTACGACTACAACAACTTCCAGGCCTCGGTGCAGAACGACAGCCCGCCGCCGTTCTTCGTGACCCAGAACGCGGGCAAGGCGCACGCGCTGGGCTTCGAGGCCTCGCTGTTCAACCGCTTCAGCGAGAACGTCAACGGCTGGTTCAACTTCGCCTACATCGACGGCGGCTTCAACGCCTTCGACGACGACGGCGTGTATCAGGAACTGGCCGGCAACCGCTTCCGCATGACGCCCAAGCAGTCGCTGTCGATCGGCGTGGACTGGACCATCCCGCTGGCCAGCGGCGACAGCCTGTACGTGCGCCCGAGCTACAGCCACCGCTCGCAGGTGTATTTCGAGGACGAAAACCAGCCCGGCATCGAACAGGACGGCTACGGCCTGGTCAATCTGCGTGCCGGGTGGCGCTTCGCCGACCGCTGGGAAGTCGCGGTATGGGGCAACAACCTCGCCGACAAGGAATACCTGACCGACGCCGGCAACACCGGCCTGCTGTTCGGCATTCCCACCGTGATCGCCGGCCCCGACCGCAGCTACGGCGTGACCCTGCGCGCGAAGTTCTGATCGTCGCAACCAGCACGACCAGGTACGACCGACCACCGCGAACGCCCGGCCGCCCAGCGCGCCGGGCGTTCGTTTTTCCGTCCATCGTTCTTTCGCGTTCGCATTCACGCATGACCTTCGCCGGGTACGCACACGCGTCGCGCTCGGCTACCCTGTCCGCATGATCGTCTCCCCCGCAAAGACCGCACCGCCTCACCGCGTCGCCTTCCCGCTGCTGCTCGCCGCGCTCGGCATCTTCGGGATGAGCGCGGTCTGGGCGCTGCTGGCCCTGATCGTCGACCGCCAGTGCGCATGGATGGCGGTCATCACCGCCGCAGACATCGCCCTGTTGCTGCGTCTGGGCCGCGCCGCCCCGGGCATGCCGCGCGCAGCGGTGGCCGTGTTCGCGACGCTCGCCACCATCGCGCTCACCAACTGGACCATCGCCGCCACCCAGATGGGTGGGCCGATGGGGCTGAAGCTGGTCGACTCGGTGCAGCGCCTCGGCATGGACCATGCGCAGACGCTGCTGGGCCTCGCCAATCAGCCGATGGAACTCGCGTGGTACGCGGTCGCGGTGATCGTGGCGCTGTGGCTGGGACGCTGACAGCGCACAGCGGCATCGGAAGGCGCGCACGCGCGCATCGTGCGATCCCTCTCCGCGACTTGCCCGTAGCCCAGAAGCCGTATCGATAGCGCCCTTCCGCGGGCCACTTGTGCAGAATACCGGCAGGCCTTCCGGACCCCACCCATGCGCGATCCCCGCTACGACATTCTCTTCACCCCCGTGCAGATCGGCCCGGTCACCGCGAAGAACCGCTTCTTCCAGGTGCCGCACTGCAACGGCATGGGTCACGGCATGCCGCTGGCGCATGCGGCGATGCGCGAGATGAAAGCCGAAGGCGGCTGGGCGGTGATCGCGACAGAGGAATGCGAGATCCATCCGTCGGGCGATGTCTCGCCGTACGTCGAAGCGCGGCTGTGGGACGACCGCGACATCCCGGCACTGGCGCTGATGTGCGACAAGGTGCATGCGCACGGCGCGCTGGCAGCGGTGGAACTCACCCACAACGGCCCGACCGCTTCGAATCTGTATTCGCGCGAAGTCCTGATCGCACCCTCGCACCAGCCGTCGAAATACGGCTACCCGTCGCAGGCGCGGGCGATGGACAAGACCGACATCGCCAACTACCGTCGCTGGCACCGCGACGCCGCGCTGCGCGGCATGCGCGCGGGCATGGACATCATCTATGTCTATGCCGGCCACGATCTGTCGCTGGCGATGCACTTCCTGCAGCGTCGCCGCAACCATCGCACCGACGAATACGGCGGTTCGCTGGAAAACCGCGTGCGCCTGCTGCGCGAAGTGCTGGAGGACACCCGCGAGGCCGTCGGCCATCGCTGCGGCGTCGCCATCCGCTTCGCTACCGAAGAGTTGATCGGCCCCGGCGGCATCGAGCGCGCCGAAGCGCAGGACATCGTCGGCATGCTCGCCGAGCTGCCGGACCTGTGGGACGTCAACGTCGCCGCCTGGTACAACGATTCGGTGCCGTCGCGCTTCGCCGCCGAAGGCGCGCAGGAGCCCTTCATCGATTTCGTGAAGAAGACCACCACCAAGCCGGTGGTCGGCGTCGGCCGCTTCACGTCGCCCGACACGATGGTGTCGCAGATCCGCCGCGGCGTGCTGGACATGATCGGCGCGGCACGTCCGTCGATCGCGGATCCTTTTTTGCCGAAGAAGATCGAGGAAGGCCGGATCGACGACATCCGCGAGTGCATCGGCTGCAATCTGTGCGTGTCCGGCGACAACACCATCACCCCGATCCGCTGCACCCAGAACCCGACCATGGGCGAGGAGTGGCGCCGCGACTGGCACCCGGAAACGATTGCGCCGGCGAAATCGACCGCGAAAGTGCTGGTGGTCGGCGGCGGCCCCGCCGGGCTGGAAGCGGCGCGCGCACTGGGCCAGCGCGGCTACGAAGTGAATCTGGCCGAAGGCCGTCGCGAGCTGGGCGGCCGCGTCACCCGCGAAGCGCGCCTCCCCGGCCTGGCCGAATGGGCGCGGGTGCGCGACTGGCGCCTCGGCCAGATCCGCAAGCTGCAGAACGTCGCGATCTATCAGGATTCGCCGCTCACCGCACAGGACGTGCTGGACTTCGGCGCCGAACACGTCGTCGTCGCCACCGGCTGCCACTGGCGCCGCGACGGTTATGGCCGCAGCAACGGCGCCGCGATTCCCGGCTTCGAGGGCAACGCCGCCGTCTTCACGCCGGACGACATCATGGACGGCGCGCTGTCTGACGACGGCAGCGATGCTCGCCTGCCCGAAGGCCCGGTGGTGATCTTCGACGACGATTACTTCTATTACGGCAGCGTGGTCGCCGAAACCCTGCGCAAGCACGGCCGCGACGTGATCTATCTCACGCCCGACGACACCATCGCCTCGTGGAGCGCGAACACCCTCGATTACCGGCACATCCAGTGGAAGATGGCGGAGCTCGGCGTCGAACAGATCGTTTCCCACAACATCATCGGCTTCGTAGATGGCGCGCTCGAACTCGAACACGTCTGGAGCGGCAAACGCCGCACGTTGGACTGCGCCGCCGTGGTTGCGATCACCGCACGCGTGCCAGACGACGCCCTGTATCACGCGCTGCGCGAACGCGAGGCCGAATGGGCCGACGCCGGCATCCGCACCGTGACCTGCATCGGCGACGCGCTGGCGCCGGGGCTGATCGCGCACGCGGTCTACGCCGGCCACCGTTACGCCCGCGAACTCGACGAGCCCAGCCAGGGTGAAGTGCCGTTCAAACGCCATTTCCACACCACCCGCGAGACCGACCTGCTGCGCATCGAGGACTGATGGGCTTCTGCCCCCCTCTCCCACCGGGAGAGGGGCTGGGGGAGAGGGTACGACGCAGCGATGAGCTTCGACGCCCGACGGATCCTCTTCCCTCGCCGGCTGCCTTACCCAATGGCCGAAAGTCTCATTTGCGGCAGTGCAGCATGAGTCGCATAATCCGCGCAGCCACGGCCCGCCCCACCGGCGCCGACCCGCTCAACGCCTGCGCAGCGGCTGCGCAACCGCCATGGAGTTCCACATGTCCGACATCGTCATCGTCGGTGCCAAGCGCACCGCCATCGGTTCCTTCCTCGGCCAGTTCACCGGCGTCCCCACCACCACGCTCGGCGCAGCGGCCATCGCCGGCGCGCTGGACCACGCCGGTCTGGCGGCGGACCAGGTGGACGAGGTGATCATGGGCTGCGTTCTGCCGGCCGGCCTGGGCCAGGCGCCCGCCCGCCAGGCCGCGCTCGCCGCGAAGATTCCCACCGCCGCCGGCTGCACCACTATTAATAAGGTATGCGGCTCGGGCATGAAGGCGATCATGTTCGCGCACGACCTGATCAAGGCGGGCTCGGCCAGCGTCGTCGTCGCCGGCGGCATGGAGTCGATGACCAACGCCCCGCACCTGCTCAACGGCTCGCGCACCGGCATCCGTTACGGCAGCGGCGAACTCCTCGACCACATGGCGTGGGACGGTCTGACCAACCCCTACGACAAGCAGGCCATGGGCGTGTTCGGCGATGCCGCCTGCGCCAAGTACGGTTTCGACCGCGCCGCCACCGATGCGTTTTCGGCCGAAAGCGTCGCCCGGGCGCAGAAGGCCATCTCGGAAGGCGCGTTCAAGGACGAAATCACTCCGGTTACAGTCGTTACACGCAAGGGCGAGACCGTCGTCGACACCGACGAAGAGCCCGGCAAGATCGATGCCTCGAAGATTCCGACCCTGCGCCCGGCATTCGGCAAGGAGGGCGTGCTGACCGCCGCATCGTCGTCGAAGATTTCCGACGGCGCCGCCGCCACCGTGCTGATGTCGGCCGACGAAGCCGCGCGCCGCGGACTGCAGCCGCTGGCGAGGATCGTCGCCCATGCGACGCACGCGCAGGCACCGGAATGGTTCACCACCGCGCCGGTGACCGCGATCGAAAATGTGCTGAAAAAAGCGGGCTGGAGCGTTGCGGACGTCGATCTGTTCGAAGTCAACGAAGCGTTCGCGTGCGTCGCGATGGCACCGATGAAAGACCTCGGCATCGCGCACGAAAAATTGAACATCCGCGGCGGTGCATGCGCACTCGGCCACCCCATCGGCGCCAGCGGCGCACGGCTTGTGGTGACCCTGCTCGCCGCGCTGCGCGCCACCGGCGGCAAGCGCGGTGTGGCGTCGCTGTGCATCGGCGGCGGAGAAGCGACCGCCGTCGCAGTCGAACTGGCATAAGGGCCAGTAACGGGCAAACCGGAAGAAACCGGCCACGCCCGCTTGACAGCCGGCAACGGCTTGTCATCATTGCATCCGAGCGCTGGTGGGCACCCTGCCCACCGCACCATCACCAACATTGAGGATCTCTACCATGACCCTGAACAAAGCTCTGCTCGCCCTGGCCCTCGGCTTCGCCCTGACCGCTTGCAGCAACAAGGACCAGGCCGAAGATTCCGCCGCCGACGCGACCGAAGCCGCGACCGAAGCCGCCGGCGCCGCCGGTGAAGCCGCCGCCGCTGGCGACAGCGCCGCTGCCGACGCCGCCCAGGCCGCTGCCGAATCCGCCGCTGCCGCTGCCGATGCCGCCACCACCGGTGCCGCCGACGCTGCCGCCGCCGGCACGATGGAAGCTGCCGATGCCGCCGCCGACTCGGCCGAGAATGCTGCCGACGCCGCCGAATCCGCTGCCGACGCCGCTGGCGACGCCGCCGACGCGACCAAGAAGAACTGATTTTAGACACCGACCGATTCAGCCGGGCTTCACTTCGCTGAATTGGTTGATAGAATGAATGAGCCGTAGGTTTTCGCTTGCGGCTTTTTCATGGTGCTGGCAAGCACCAAGTAAGTCAGTGAACGAACTCAAGCCGGCGTGTTTGCCGGACTGCCCCGCGCACTGGCGTTGCCTGACCCCTTATGTTCTTTCAGACAACTCCTTTGGAGAAAAGCATGAATAAGAAGCTTTACGTCCTCCTCGCCGCTGGCGTCCTCGCTCTGTCGGCTTGCAACAAGGCCGCCGACGAAACCGCTGCTGACGCCACCGCCGAAGCCGCTACCGAAGCCGCAGATGCCACCGCCGACGCCGCTGCCGCTGCTGGCGACGCCGCTGCCGACGCCGCCACCGCTGCCGGCGACGCCGCCGCTGCCGCTGGCGACGCTGCCGCTGCTGCGACCGATGCTGCCGCTGCCGCCGCTCCGGCTGCCGACGCGATGGCTCCGGCCGCCGACGCCGCTGCCGCTCCGGCTGCCGACGCCGCTGCTGCTCCGGCCGAAGAAGCCAAGAAGTAATTCTTCGCTTCCGAAGCAGGCAACTGCAAAGTCGTACCGAGAAGACCCGCTCCGGCGGGTCTTCTTTTTTGTGCGCGCTTCTCATGTGCGCGCTTCTTGTGTGAGCGTTTCTGCGCGCGTCACCTCCCTGTCCCGCACGCCCCTCCCTTCAGCGCAGTGGATTTCGCACGATCGGCGCCCGGCCGGTTGGATTCCGCCCGAACGTCGCCTGGGCGCTTGATTCGGCAACACAACCTGCGTAGCGTGCCCGCTGCCGCCGCCTTGTGCTGGCGGCCCGAACGCGGGTGTCATCGCGCCGCCGCTGCGGCGCAAGGGGCGTTGGACCATGCACCAGCCACCGCTTCCACCCATCGCACTTCAACCCTTACAGGGAGAACACCCATGAACAAGTCCATATACGTCCTGCTTGCCGCCGCTGTGCTGTCGATGTCGGCCTGCAAGAACGAAACCGAAACCGCGCAGAACGAAGCCGCCGAAGCCTCCGCCGCGATGGATGAGGCCGGCAACGCCGCCGCCGATGCCGCCAGCGCTGCCGGCGACGCCGCCGCGCAGAGCGTCGACGCTGCCGCTGCCGCCACCGGCGAAGCCGTTGGCGAAGCTTCGGCCGTTGTCGAAAACGCAGCCGATCAGGCCAATGCCGCCGCCAAGGAAGCCACCGCCGACGCCGCCACTGCGACCGCCAACGCTGCGAACGACGTGGCCGACAAGGCCGATGCGATGGCCGACAAGGCCGAAGCCGCCGCCGACGAAGCCAAGAAGTAATCCTTCGCTTCCGAAGCTCGCTGCGAGCAAAGCTGTTACTGGAAGACCCGCTTCGGCGGGTCTTTTTTTTGGGCGTCGCCGCTTCCTGTCAAGCGCCAGCCCAGCGACAGCGGCGCACCGGTTATTCTTGTCGTTCTCAACGATGAGCCCGTCGCGCCATGCCTGTTCTGAGCACCCGCCTCGACCCGCAGTCCCAGGAATTCCGCGACACCGTCGCCTATCACCGCGAACTGGTTGCGGAGCTCGATGCGCGGTTGGCGCGCGCCGCGGACGGCGGCGGCGAGAAAGCACGCAACAAGCACACCGAGCGCGGCAAACTGCTGGCGCGCGACCGCATCACCGCCCTGCTCGATCCAGGCTCGCCGTTTCTCGAAATCGCGCCGCTGGCCGCCGAAGGCATGTACGACGGCGCCGCACCGGGCGCGGGCATGGTGTGCGGCATCGGCCGGGTCATGGGCAACGAAGTGGTGATCGTCGCCAACGACGCCACGGTCAAGGGCGGCACGTATTTTCCGATGACCGTGAAGAAACATCTGCGCGCGCAGGAAATCGCCCGCGAAAACAGACTGCCGTGCATCTATCTGGTCGATTCCGGCGGCGCGTTCCTGCCGCTGCAGGACGAGGTGTTTCCGGACCGCGAACACTTCGGCCGGATCTTCTACAACCAGGCGCGGATGAGCGCCGACAACATCCCGCAGATCGCAGTGGTGATGGGCAGCTGCACCGCCGGCGGCGCCTACGTGCCGGCGATGAGCGACGAAAGCATCATCGTCAAGGAACAGGGCACGATCTTTCTCGGCGGCCCGCCGCTGGTGAAAGCCGCGACCGGCGAAGTGGTGGATGCCGAAGCGCTGGGCGGCGCCGACGTGCATACCAGCGTCTCCGGCGTGGCCGATCATTTCGCCGAAGACGATCGCCATGCGCTGCAGATCGCGCGCAATCTCGTCGGCAATCTCAACCACCGCAAAACGCTGCCGGTCGCGGTGCGCGCGTCCAGCGAACCTCGCTATCCCACCGAAGAACTCTACGGCATCGTGCCGAAGGACACGCGGCGCCCGTTCGACATCCGCGAAGTCATCGCGCGCATCGTCGACGGCTCGGATTTCGACGAATTCAAGGCGCGTTACGCCAAGACACTTGTCACCGGCTTCGCGCATCTGCACGGTTATCCGGTGGGCATCGTCGCCAACAACGGCATCCTGTTCGCGGAGAGTGCGCTGAAGGGCGCGCATTTCATCGAACTGTGCAACCAGCGCGGCATCCCGCTGGTGTTCCTGCAGAACATCACCGGCTTCATGGTCGGCAGGAAATACGAAAACGCCGGCATCGCGAAGGACGGCGCGAAGATGGTCACCGCCGTCGCCTGCTCCAGCGTGCCGAAATTCACGGTGGTGATCGGCGGCAGCTTCGGCGCCGGCAACTACGCGATGTGCGGCCGCGCCTACGGTGCGCGCTTCCTGTGGATGTGGCCGAATGCGCGCATCAGCGTGATGGGCGGCGAGCAGGCCGCGAGCGTGCTGTCGACGGTGCGCCGCGACGGGCTGGAAGCCGCCGGCAAGGTGTGGACGCCGGAAGAAGAAGAGGCGTTCAAGTCGCCGATCCGCGACCAGTACGAAACCCAGGGCAATCCCTATTACGCCAGCGCGCGACTGTGGGACGACGGCGTGATCGATCCCGCCGACACCCGCCGCGTGCTGGGGCTGGGCATTTCGGCGTCGCTCAACGCGCCGATCGAGCCCGCACGCTTCGGCGTGTTCCGGATGTGAGACGGGATTGCTAGAACATGACGACGCTGGATTTTCACAAAAACGCACTGAACAGTGTCGGCTGGTTCATCCCCCCATACGTCACACTAGGATTTCTCGGATCTCTTTCAAAAGAGATTCTGAGCAAAAAAATCCCGTTCAACCAACAGGATCTGGAGGAGTGGCTTTCCTGTCTGTATTTGCCAGATCGCCTTGCTGCGATGGTAGTCGAACGCTACCCAACCATACCCTTTGTAAAAGAATACAAAGAAATCATAGCCGAATCTGTCCAAGCACATTTTCTTGGACTAGATCATATCGCAGCTTCCGGATTAATCCCTGTGATCGAAGGCGCAAGCAGAAAGATGGCAGCTAGTCGCGGGATAAAATCTTCGTCAATTAGCGACCTCTTTGTGCAGATAACAGCTCATTGCAGAAAATATGCAATGAATAAAAATATCGGCATTCCCGAAGAAATAGTTTCTATGATGGAGTCTTTCTCTGATTTCACAGGAAGCAATCTTTATATTAACTCCAGTGCATATGTTTATTCAGACAAGACAAACAGGCACGGAATAGTTCATGGGGAATATTCTGACAAAGATTATGGTTTTCCGATAAATTTTTACAAAGCAATTTCCGCAATAGACTTCCTATGCATTGCAGCATCCTTGGAAGGATCTTTCTCTTGGTTCTCGGCGCCTCCAACTGAGCGATCAAAAAAAGTTTCGGAGTTCTACAAAGCATGCTTACTGATAAAGCAAAAAAATCAATATTCAGCTGCAAACGTAGTTAAAAAAATATAACGCCAAAGAAATTACACTAGAAACCCAAAAAAATATGATCGTCGGCATCGACCTCGGCACCACCCATTCCCTCATCGGCGCGTATTCGGACACGGGCAGCACCCTGTTCCGCAATGCGCTCGGCGATCACCTCACCCCGTCGGTCGTCAGCGTGGACGGCGACACCGTGCTGGTGGGACAGGCGGCGCGCGAGCGGCTGATCAGTCATCCGCATCACACCGTCGCGTCGTTCAAGCGCTGGATGGGCACCGCGCGCGAAACCCGGCTCGGCGACCGCAGCTTCCGTCCAGAAGAACTCTCCGCGCTGGTATTGCGCTCATTGCTGGCCGATGCCGAAGCCGCGCTGGGCGACAAGATCGAAGAGGCGGTGATCAGCGTGCCGGCGTATTTCTCCGATGCCCAGCGCAAGGCCACCCGCACCGCGGGCGAACTGGCCGGCGTACGCGTGGAGCGGTTGATCAACGAACCCACCGCCGCCGCGCTGGCCTACGGCCTGCAGACGCGCGAGGAGGAAAGCCGTTTTCTGGTGTTCGATCTCGGCGGCGGCACTTTCGACGTCTCGATCCTCGAATGCTTCGACAACGTGTTCGAGGTCCATGCCAGCGCCGGCGACAATTTCCTCGGCGGCGAGGATTTCCTCGACGTGCTGGTGGAGGCTTTCTGTCAGGATCGCTCCGTGCGCAGGCAGGCGCTGAGCCCGCAGGCATTCGGCCAACTGCGGCGCCGGCTGGAAACGCTGAAACGCGCACTCGGCGGCGCCGCGACTGCGCCCATGCAGATCGCGATCGACGGCCGCGAATATACGTGGGAGATCGACGAAGAACGCTTCGCGCGCCTGTGCGAGCCGCTGGTGCAGCGCATGCGCACGCCGATCGAGCGCGCGATGCGCGACGCGAAACTGCAGCCGGCGCAGTTGAATGAAATCGTGCTGGTCGGCGGCGCCAGCCGCATGCCGCTGGTGGCGCGACTGGTGTCGCGCATGTTCGGCCGCCTGCCGCTGCGCCACGTCAATCCCGACCAGGCGATCGCGCTGGGCGCCTGCGTCGCCGCAGGGCTGAAGTCGCGCGACGCCAAGCTGGAAGAGATCATCCTCACCGACGTCTGCCCGTACACGCTGGGCACCCAGATCGCGCGGCGCGACCACAACGGCCAGGTTCACACCGGTTATTTCCACCCGATCATCCTGCGCAACAGCACAGTGCCGGTGAGCCGCGAAGACCAGTTCTACCCGATGAACGAACAACAGCAGAAATTGGTGATCGATATCTACCAGGGCGAGAACCCGCTGGTCGCCAACAACATCAAGCTCGGCGAGATCAGCATGGATCTCGACAAACGCCGCGGCAGCGACGGAAACGGCGTGACCGTGCGTTTCACTTACGACATCAACGGCCTGCTGCAGGTGGAAGTGACCGAGCACGCCACGCAGCGCCGGCACGAACTGCTGCTGGAACAGAACCCGGGGCTGATGACGCCCGAAGACATCCGCGCGCGGCTGGCCGCACTGGCGGAACTGAAAGTGCATCCGCGCGACCAGCAGGAAAACATCGCGGTGCTGGCCCGCGCCGAGCGCCTGTACGAAGAACACCTGCATGAGCGCGCACGCCTGCAGGAATGGATCATGCAGTTCCGCGCCGTCGTTGATACGCAGGACGCGGCGCTGATCGTGCGCAACCGCGAGCAGTTCGCGGAGGCGCTGGACGCGCTGGAATCGCTCACGTCGAATCCGCAGGCGTGAGTTGGGCGCTGCGCCAGCTGGGACTGGATGCCGATGCCGACGAGCGCGCGGTCAAGCGTGCCTATGCGGCGCGGCTGAAAACCATCCGGCCGGAGACCGATCCGGAAGGATTCCAGGCGCTCAACGAGACCTATCAGGCAGCGCTGGAATGGCTGCGGGAACGCCCCGCCCCATCGGAGACGCCCACCGTCGAATCATTCGCCGCATCGAACGCAACGCCGCGCGGATATGCGTCCGTGAAGCTGCACTTCGAAGGCGTGCCGATCTCGATGCCGCCGTTCCGCAGCGCCCGCCGCGAGGAAAGTGCGCGCGCGGATTTTGACGAGCAGAATTTCGACGAGCAGGATTTCTTCTTCACGGTGCTGGAACAGTCCGAGCAGTTGGATCCGCAGGCGTTCAAGCGCTGGCTGGAACGCAATGAAGCGCTGTATTCGATGCCGCTGAAAGCCGCGCTGGCCGAACCGCTGGTGTGGTTCCTGCACGACCAGCCGCCGCTGACCCGCGAACACCTCGCGATCACGCTCGCATTTTTCGGCCTGGACACGGTCAACGACACCACGATGCGGCTGCAGGAGCCGCTGCATCGGCTGCACCAGACCGCGCGGCGCAGCGGGACCGACTGGGAAGATGTCATGTCGGACCCGCGGCGCACCGGCCGGTCCAACGCGCATCGGGAATCTATCAGCCCGAGAATGGCGCTCTGGCTCACCATGTGCGTGATGCTCGGATTGGCGCGCTGCTTCGGCGGTGGATCGACATGAGCGCATCGACATGAGTCAGTTGGTATGAAGCTGCACTGGTCGCTCGCGCATCTGGGCCTTCCCGGCGATGCCGATGCGCGTGCGGTCAAGCGCGCATACGCGGCGAAGCTGAAGACCACGCGCCCCGAGGACGACCCGGAAGGCTTCCAGCGTCTGCACGAGGCGTACCAGGCTGCGCTGGACTGGATCCAGTCGCGCGAGACCGACATCGACATCGACATCGACATCGACGCCGACATCGATACATTCGCGGAAGACGCGCAGTCCGGAGCAGCGACGCTCACGCTCTCGCAGGAAATGCTGTTCGAACGTCTGGGCGCGCAGTCCGACGCGCCTTTCGACATGCCGGCTCTCGCTGTAGAGGATGCCTTCGACGAAGCCGAAGACAGATACGGCGACAGGTCCGCCATCGCATTCTCCGAGGTCATGCCATCGGAAGCATCGGCGCAGTTCGATCCCGGCGCGCTGATCGACGACTGCATCGCATCGGCGATGCACGCCCACGTCAGCGAGCTGCTGGACTGGCTGAACGCGCAGCCGGCGCTGTGGTCGCTCGCGCACAAGACGCGGATCGCGCCGTGGCTGCTGCAGCGCCTGCACGAACGACGGCCGCCGATCGAAGCGCGCCGTTTCGACATGCTGGCCGAGTTCTTCGGGCTGCTCGATCTGCATTCCGGCTACGACGCCTACACCATCCACCGCCTGCGTCACCGCCTGCAGCTCGCGTGGGAAATCGAAACCCGACAGACGCGCGCGCTGGCTGAGCGCACCGCACAGGACGGCGGCAGCATGGCGGCGAATCTGCGCCAGGCCGGGCGCATCCTGGGACAGCTCTCGCGTCCGCTGCATTGGCCGCAGGCGCTGTGGGCCGGACTGATGCCGGGTTACCCCAGCGCCGTGCGCAGCTTCCTGCGGCGGCTCGATTACGGCAGCCTGGACGATCTGCCGGCGGCGATCCGCGAGGACCAGATCGCGTTCTGGAATGCCGCCGGCGACCGTTCGCGGTTTTCGATACCGCGCTGGGCGGTATCGGTGGCGCGGTTATTCGCGTACACGCTGGCGATCGCGCTGGTGTTCGCGCTGTTCACGACGACCACGTCATCGGGAAGCCCCTTGCGCGCGACTTCCATCGTCGATGTCATCGGCGGTTCGTTCGCCACGATGCTGGCCGGGTGGCTCGCATATCTCGCCTACGACGCCTTCATGCGCTGGCAGGCGCTGCCGGAGTCCGCGCCATCGCGTTCGCCATGGCTGAGGGCCGCATCCATTCCGATTCTGGGCGTGGGCGCGCTGGCAGCCGCGAAGTGGCTCGACCTCGACGAGGGCGGCAGCATCCTGTGTTCACTCGCGGTCTTCCTGTTCGCACTACAACGCTATCGGCGACGCAACGACCTGCCGCTGAACACAGCGCTGAAATTCAGAATCTGGTACGTCATTCCCTTTTTCTTCGGTGTAGTCGTGCTGGTCTGGATATCGGAAAGCAACCCTTTTCTTTTGTCGCTGGGAATCACTGGCGTCGCGCTGGCGCTGTGGGCATTGGATATGCACAAACAGCGCGCCGCGCTCCGGAACTGAACGCAGCCGACCGCAACGTCGTCGGCGATTCTGCTGCCGGAGTCACACCGATGTCGCACGGACGGGATTATTGTTGGGAATCCTGCCGTCGCCATCGGCGTATCCGGAGTCCCCCAGCATGGCCATTTTCAACCAGTCCAATCCCGGCAAGAAAGACGCCGCCCCCGCCGCGTCCGACACCCCCAGCTTCGCGGCCCGCGAAGCCGCGGCGCCTCCGCCGGCCAATACCGATTTCGCGCCGGCCACGTTCCCGCGCAGCACCGCCGCGCCCGAGCCGGCGCCCGTACCCGCGGCGAAGGAATCGCTGATCGCCGCCGACCTGACCATCGAAGGCAAGATCGAAGGCTCCGGCCACGTCCGCATCGCCGGCAAGTTCAAGGGCGATGTGAATGTGCAGGGCGACCTGTCGCTGGAGCGCGGCGCCAAACTGACCGGCGGCGTGCGCGCCAAGAAGGTGACCCTGGCCGGCGAACTCGAAGGCAACATCGAATCCGCCGCGCGGATCGAACTGCTGGACACGGCGGTGGTGATCGGCGACCTCAAGGCCACCACGCTCACGGTCGCCGCGGGCTCCAAGATCCGCGGCCACGTCGACTGCGGCTGGGAAAACAGCGGCAGCCAGAAGTCCAGCGCCAAGCCGGCCACGGAACCGAAACCCGCCGAATGAGTACGCGTCCGGGCACCGCGGGCGCCACCCGCGAGTGCCCGCACTGCAAGGCGAAAATCCTGGAAAGCGCGGTGATCTGTCCCGCGTGCAAACACTATCTGCGCTACGACTCCACGGCGCATCCGGCCAAACCGGCGCAGGTGCCGCTGCAGGTCGAGGGCACCATCCGTCACCCCGCGAACGGCGATCCGTGGGAATACTCGATCGTGCTGGTGATCCGCGACGAGCGCGGCAACGAGATCGCGCGCCAGGTCGTGGGCGTGGGCGCGATGCACGCCGGCGACGAACGCAGCTTCAGCCTCGCGGTGGAAGTCTTCGAGGCGAAGGGCGCGAAGCCGCGCAAGCACTGAATGCGATGCGGCCCGTGCCCGCGGTGGCCGCATGCGCGGCGCGCATGGCCCGGAATCGCACGCTCCCGTCCACCGCCTCGGCAAGCATGGTCGAGGCGCCCGGGAGCGCGCTCCCGCCGGACCGCGTTTGACTTTCCTGCCGCCCCGCAGGAAAGTCCGTGGACGGTCGTACACGCCCGCACTCCGCGGCGGCGGCCAGGACCGACAAAGAACCAGGGAGCCATCATGGCCAAGTCACTGATCGAGGAAATCGGACGCGAGCGCGCCGAGAAGCTGATGGGCGACGCCGTCGCCGATGCCATCGCCGAGGCCGATGCGCTCGGCCTGCCGCAGGTCGTCAACGTCGATGGCGTGTGGTGCAGACAATATCCGGACGGCAGGGTCGAAGCGATCAACAAGGAGGCATGAGGCATGGAAGATCACGACAGACCGCGGATGGTCGTGCTTGCCGGGCCCAACGGCTCGGGCAAAAGCACCGTCACCGACGGATTGAAGAAAAGCGAGCATTTCCCCAGCAATTACCTCAACGCGGACGTCATCGCGAAAGAGCTGGAGAAGCCGGTCGCCCCGGAAAAGCTCGACGCCTACGCCAACGCGATCGCCACCGCCTACAACGGCAAGGTTCCCCGGGAGACCATCGCCGGCCAACTGCGCGAAGGCCTGGCGGGCAACGACCAGATGCGCAATCTCTATGCGGCCACGCTCGCCGAGGACGGCCGCCAGCAGGCGGTGAAGGGAAAGGAGGGCTTCGCCTTCGAAACCGTGATGTCCACGCCGGCGAAGATGGGCCTGTTCGACGAAGCCAAGCGCAACGGCTTCCAGGTGGACATGGTGTTCGTCACCACCGAGAGCTCGGACATCAACGTCGCCCGTGTCGGCAACCGCGTCCAGCAGGGCGGACATGCGGTGCCGGAGGCGGCGATCCGCCAGCGCTACGACCGCGCGATGGAACTGCTGCCGGCGGCGCTGGAACGGGCGGACACCGCCGCGGTGTTCGACAACACCGGCAGGACGCCGGTGATGGTCGCGCAGAAGGTGGACGGACAGATCGTGTTTCCGGAACTCAAGAAGCCGGCGGACATGGCGCAGAAGGATTTCGAGAACATGCAGCAGTGGGTGGAAGACAGGATCAAGGGGCCGCTGCAGGCGTACGACGAGTCCCGCAAACATCTCACGGGGCTGGCCGGGAAAATGGAAGGCGCGACCGTGGCGCCCGCCGACGTCACCAACGGCACCACCTATACCGGACGGATCGTCGGCGTCACCGACAAGCATGTGCTGCAGCACATCGACGGCGGCCACCAGTTCGTACTGCACGATCGCGCCAGCCCGCTGACGCCGCCTTCGCTGCATGGGGTGAGCGGTGCGAGCGAGCATTCCGTCACCACCGCCTACAACTTCGGCGTGGACGGCAAGTTCCAGCAGCCGCAGCAACCGGCGCAAGGGTTGTCGCAGGGACAGGACGTCAGCACGGACATCAAGGCGAAGCTGTAGACGCGGGCCCGCACCTTCGAGACCTCGAGGTGCGGCGCGATCATGCACAGGCGCGGCTCCGGTCGCGCCTGTCGCGTTGCTGGACCATTCGGCGCGATGCCTTTGAAAACGATCCATCCATGCGATGACGAACGATGACGAGCATCGCTGCGTTACGAGCGTCGCAGACTTCGCGGCTCCCGCCGCTCCCACAGACTCATCCTGAGCGCGCTACGACGACGGTCCGGTCTCGCAGCTGTTGCAACCGCCACAACCCTCCGCCGATGCCTTCGGTGCCGGCGCGATGCGCTTGCCGAACGCGCGCAGCCACGCTGGCCGGTGTTCGCGCAGCAGCGGCAGCGCGAGCGCGACGCGCAGCCTGCGCGCCGCATTCGGCGCCTGTTTGCGGAACACCACCCACGCGCTGACCGTCACCGCCAGCGCGATGAGGATGTATTGCAACGTCAGCGAGAGCTGCGGCGACATGCTTACCCCGCGCCCAGCGCCACGGCGACCTGATAAGTCACCAGCGATGCGATGTAGGCCAGTCCGAACAGATAGAAGGCGGCGAAGCCCATCTGCTTCCACGAATTGGTTTCGCGCTTGATCGTGGCCAGGGTGGAAATGCACATCGGCGCGTAGATGAACCAGACCAGCAGCGACAGCGCGGTGGCCAGCGACCAGCCGTCGCTGATCACCGGCGTCAGCGCCTGGATGGCCGCGGCGTCGTCGGCGGCCGACAGCGCATAGATCGTCGCCAGCGAGGACACCGCCACCTCGCGCGCGGCCAGGCCGGGGATCAGCGCGATGCAGATCTGCCAGTTGAAGCCCAGCGGCGCGAACACCGCGGTCATGGCGTGGCCGATGCGGCCGGCGAAGCTGTAGTCGATGGCCGGGCCGACGGCATCGGGAGGCGGCCCCGGAAACGACAGCAGGAACCACAGCAGGATGGTCAGCGCGAGGATGATGCCGCCGACCCGCTTGAGGAAGATCATCGCGCGTTCCCACAGGCCGATCAGCACGTCGCGCGGATGCGGGATGCGATACGACGGCAGTTCCAGCATCAGCGCATGCTCGCTCTTGTCGCGACGCCACTTCTTCATCACCCACGCCACCAGCAGCGCGCTGAAGATGGCGGCGGCGTACAGGCCGAACAGCACCAGCCCCTGCTGGTTGAAGATGCCGATCTTCCGGTCCGGCACGAACGCGCCGATCAGCAGCGTGTAGACCGGCAGCCGCGCCGAACAGGTCATCAGCGGCGCGACCATGATCGTGGCCAGGCGGTCGCGCGGATCCTGGATGCTGCGGGTCGCCATGATCCCGGGAATGGCGCAGGCGAAGCTGGACAGCAGCGGGATGAACGAGCGGCCCGACAGGCCCGCGGCGGCCATCATGCGATCCAGCAGGAACGCCGCGCGCGGCAGGTAACCGCTTTCCTCCAGCACCAGGATGAAGGCGAACAGGATCAGAATCTGCGGTAGGAAAATCACCACCCCGCCCAGTCCGGCGATGATGCCGTCCACCATCAGGCTTTTCAGCGGGCCCTCGGGCATGCGCGCGCCCAGTGCATCGCCCAGCCACCCGGTGCCGGCTTCGATCCCGTCCATCAGCGGCCCGGCCCACGCGTACACCGCCTGGAAGATCAGGAACATCACCGCCGCCAGCGTCACCAGCCCGACCACCGGATGCAACAGCCAGCGGTCCAGCGCATCGTCCACGCGCGCGGTGCGGGTGGGCATGGTCACGGCCAGCGCCAGCAGGCGCCGGGTTTCGGCGTGCAGTTCGATGGGCCTGTCCGAATGCGGATCGTCCGCGTCGCGCGGCGCGGGCGGATGCAGATGGTCGGCCATCGCGTCGAGTTGGGCGAGGAGCGCTTCGCCCCCTCCGCGGCGCACGGCCACGGTTTCGACCACCGGCACGCCCAGTTCGCGCTGCAGCGCCTGCAGATCGATGCCGATGCCGCGGCGTCTGGCGGCATCCATCATGTTGAGTGCGACCACCATCGGCTTGCCCAGCGCGCGCACCTCGAGTGCGAAACGAAGATGCAGGCGCAGGTTGGTGGCATCGACCACGCAGACCAGCAGATCCGGCGCCGGTTCGCCCGGATAGAAGCCGCGGCAGACGTCGCGGGTCACCGCTTCGTCCAGGCTGGCCGCCTGCAGGCTGTAGGCGCCGGGCAGATCCAGCAGCGCGAACTGGCGGCCGCCGGGCGTTTGCAGCCGGCCTTCCTTGCGCTCGACGGTGACGCCGGCGTAATTCGCCACTTTCTGGCGGCTGCCGGTCAAGAGGTTGAACAGCGCGGTCTTGCCGCAGTTGGGATTGCCCACCAGCGCGAGCCGCAGGGTCTGCGATGCGGTACTCACGGCGACGGCGCCTCGCGCAACTGCACCCGCGCGGCCTCGCTGCGGCGCAGGGCGAAGCGGGTGAAGCCGATCTGCACCAGCAGCGGTTCGGCGCCGAACGGGCCGGTGGCGACCACCTCGATCCGCTCGCCAGCGACGAATCCCAGCTCGCGCAGCCGCCGGGCGATGGCATCGTTCGGGGCCAGATCGAGTACGGCTTCGACCTGGGCTTCGACCCGACGGGAGAGTTCGGTCAGCTTCACGGACCATCTCAAATGGGAATTGTTCTCATTCTATACCACGCGCCGCGAGTGGCGCCCCGATCCCGATCAAATTCGCCGGATCGAATTGGCCAGATCGAATGCGGTGAGATCCAATTTTGCGGGATCCAATTTTGCGGGATCCAATTTTGCGGGATCCGATTCCGCGGGATCCAATTCCGCAAGATCCGATTCGCACCCGATCGAATTCGACCGAGGCAGACCGAGAGGGGACCGGCAACGGCGCGGATCGTCCGGCCGACCGGATATCATGCCGGCCATCGCATTGCAGACCCGGCAGTGCGCATCCGACGGGATCAGAGGCATGACCGACTCGCTGCAGCACCATCGCAATGGCGCAATCGTCCGGCTGCGGCTGCATCGCCCGGATCTGCACAATGCCTTCGACGCCGATCTGATCGGCACCCTGACCGCCGCGCTGGTCGCCGCCGGCGAAGACCGTACGGTGCGCGTGGTGGTGCTGGAAGGCGCCGGGGCCAGCTTCTCCGCCGGCGCCGACTTGAACTGGATGCGCGGCATGACCACCGCCACCGAGGACGAAAACCGCGCCGACGCCCTCGCCTTGGCCCGCTTGATGCGCACGCTGGACGAACTGCCCCACCCCACCATCGCGCGGGTGCAGGGCGCGGCGTTCGGCGGCGGCGTTGGCCTGATCGCCTGCTGCGACATCGCCATCAGCGTGCCGGAAGCCAAGTTCGGCCTGACCGAAAGCAAGCTGGGACTGCTGCCGGCGGTGATCTCGCCGTATGTCATCGCCGCGATCGGTCCGCGCCAGGCCCGACGCTGGTTCGCCACTGCGGAACTGTTCGACGCCGCCGAAGCCCATCGCATCGGCCTGCTGCACGCGGTGGTGCCGGCCGACGAACTCGATGCAGCGGTGAACCGGCAGATCGACCTGCTGCTGAAAGCCGGTCCATCGGCCGCCAGCGTCGCCAAGCAACTGGTCCGCCGGGTCGCCGGCGAGACCGACCGCAACCGCCTGGACCGCGACAACGCCGATCTGATCGCCCGCCTGCGCGTGTCGGCCGAAGGCCAGGAAGGCCTGGCCGCCTTCCTCGACAAGCGCAAGCCTAGCTGGGTGCCTTGAGTCGTCCCGCACAAAACCGCCGCACGGCGCCACCACGATAAGGACAGCGCACATGCTCGACCATCTCGGATTGAACGTCAGCGACTATGCCGCCAGCCGAGACTTCTACCGTCAGGCGCTCGCGCCGCTGGGCTACGCCGTGGTCATGGAAGTCACCCGGGACATGACCGGCGGTTACGAAGGCTGCGGCTTCGGCCCGCCCGGGCGGCCGCAGTTCTGGGTCGGTCACGGCGGCAGCGATGCGCACGCGGGCGGCATGCATATCGCCTTTGTCGCGCCGTCGCGTGCTGCTGTTCATGGCTTCCACGCTGCGGCGATCGCAGCCGGCGGCAAGGACAACGGCGCGCCCGGCCTGCGCCCGCATTACCACCCGGATTATTACGGCGCCTTCGTGATCGATATCAACGGCCACAACATCGAAGCGGTCTGCCACGCGCCCGAGGCCTCGTCGTGACTTCGACCGACACGGCATCCCCGATCCTCAATCTTGCCGATGTCGAAATGATCGACCTCGCCGAACGCTCGCGCCAGCGCGGCAGCGAGATGCCGACCGCGCGCTTCGGCGGACGCATCGGCGCGATCGGCCCGAAGGTCGGCGCGCGGAAGCTCGGCTACAACCTCACCGTGATCGATCCGGGCAAGGCGGCTTTCCCGAAACACTCGCATCGCGTCAACGAGGAAATGTTCTTCGTACTGGAAGGCCGCGGCGAACTGCGCCTGGGCGATGCCGTGCATGCGGTGCGCGCCGGCGACGTGATCGCCTGCCCGGCCGGCGGCGCGGACACCGCGCATCAACTGTTCAACACCGGCGGGGTCGAACTGAAGATCCTCGCGGTGAGCACGATGGAATATCCCGAAGTCTGCGAATATCCGGACTCCGGCAAATACATGGTCCGCACCGGCTTCGCGCCGGACGATTTCCACGCGATCGGCCGCAGCGCCGACAGCCTCGATTACTGGGATGGCGAAGTTTGAGCACGATGCATAGCGGAACGATCCACGGCGGGACCATCCACAGCAGGATGTTCGACAAGATCCTCATCGCCAACCGCGGCGAAATCGCATGCCGCGTGATCCGCACCTGCCGGCGGCTGGGCATCCGCACCGTGGCGGTATATTCCGACGCCGACGCCGACGCGCAGCACGTGCGCCTCGCCGACGAAGCGCGCCACATCGGCGCAGCGCGCCCTCAGGAAAGCTATCTGCGCGGCGACGCGATTCTGGAAGTGGCCAAGGCCACCGGCGCCCAAGCCATCCATCCGGGTTACGGCTTCCTCAGCGAGAATGCGGACTTCGCCGACGCGGTGGAAGCGGCCGGCATCGTCTTCATCGGCCCGAAAGCGGCGTCGATGCGCAAGATGGGCAGCAAGGCCGGCGCGAAGGAACTGATGCAGGCCGCGGGCGTGCCGGTGGTGCCTGGCTACACCGGCGAGGATCAGTCGCCGGACCTGCTGCATCGCGAAGCCGACGCGATCGGTTACCCGCTGATGATCAAGGCCGCGCACGGCGGCGGCGGCAAGGGCATGCGCATCGTCCGCGACACCGACGAGTTCCTGGCGAATCTGGAAAGCTGCCAGCGCGAAGCGCGCAACGCCTTCGGCCGCGACCGCGTGCTGCTGGAACGCTACGTCGAGAAGCCGCGGCATATCGAGATCCAGATCTTCGGCGATGCGCACGGCGACGTGATCCATCTCAACGAACGCGAATGCTCGGCGCAGCGCCGCTATCAGAAAGTGCTGGAGGAATCGCCGTCGATCTTCCTCACGCCCGAATTGCGCGAAGCGATGGGCGCGGCGGCGGTGCAGGCCGGGCATGCGATCGATTACCAGAACGCCGGCACCGTGGAGTTCATCGTCGGCCAAGATGGCAAGTTCTACTTCATGGAAATCAACACCCGCCTGCAGGTGGAGCATCCGGTCACCGAATATGTCACCGGCCTCGATCTGGTCGAATGGCAGCTGCGCGTCGCCGCCGGCGAGCGTTTGCCGAAAAAGCAGCATGAGATCGCGCAGCGCGGCCACGCCATCGAAGTCCGCTTGTATGCGGAAGACCCGGAAGCCGGCTTCCTGCCGGGCTCCGGCAAGCTCATGCGCCTGCGCCTGCCCGCAGCCGACGCGCACACGCGTATCGATGCCGGGGTGATCGAAGGCGACACCGTCACCATCTTCTACGACCCGATGATCGCCAAACTCATCGTCTGGGACGAAGACCGCCCGCGCGCCCTCGCCCGCCTGCGCGACGCGCTGGCGCAGTGCGTGATCGACGGTCCGAAGTCGAACATCGCGTTCCTGGAACGCCTGATCCGCCACCCGACCGTGGTCGGCGCGACCATCGACACCGGCACGCTGGACCGCGATCTCGACGGCTTCATGCCCAAACCCGCCGACGCGGCCCGCGTGCGCGGTGCGCGTATGGCGGCGGCGGTGGCGACGCTGCTGCTGGAAGAAGCGCAGACCCGCACCGCCGCCACCGCCAGCGCCGATCCCACGTCGCCGTGGGCCGTGGCCGACGGCTGGCGCCTGGGTCACGGCGGCCAGCGACGTCTGGCGCTGGACGACGGCAGCGACTGCCACATCCTCACCGCGCATGGCTACGGCGGCGATTACCGGCTGCAGGACGACGCCGGCATCGTCGTCGTGCAGGGCGCACGGCTGCAGGCCGACACGCTGTTCGCGCGCTTCGACGGCGAAGGCCGGCGCCTGCGTCTGGACGCGGAGGATAGTTCCGGCGCATCCTCGCGCGTGGACCTGCACGACGGGGAGCGCCGCTGGCGCTTCGTGCGGGTGCCGGCCTACCAGCCGGCGAACGAACAGGCCGGCAGCGCCGGCGATCGCGCGCTGGCGCCGATGCCCGGACGGATCGTGCTGATCAAGACTGCAGTGGGGGACCATGTCGAACTGGGTCAGGAGTTACTGGTGATGGAAGCGATGAAAATGGAGCTGACGCTGAAGGCGCCCTGCGCCGGCACCGTCGCCGAAGTCCGCGTCGCCGCGGGCGATTTCGTCGAGGCCGACGCCGCGCTGGTGGTGTTGACGCCCCTTCCGACAGCCGTGCAGGCCGTATGAGCATGCCTCTCCTGAGCATGCCTCTCGCCAGCATGCGCATCGCGGCGCTGTTGCTGCTGTCGCTGGCGATGTCGGCCTGCGTCACCTTCGAACGCGCGCCCGTGGCGAAGCTCAGCTGCGACCGCGCACTTGCCGGCGAATGGCGGCCGGTCAAGGACGGCCCCGACCGCAGCATCCTGGTGTCCGCCGACTGCAGCCTGCAGTGGCCGGAAGACGACGGCGGCACCTACACGACGACGCTGGAAGGCTTCGCGCTGGGCGGATCGCGTTATCTGGTCTTCACCCCGGCCGTCGCCGACCGCTTGATGTCGTCCGACGGCGACATGCTGCGCAGGGCGCCGAAAGACAGCGTGTACCTCGCCCGCTACCGGGTCGACGGCGACAGCGCGGTCGTGTGGCTGGCCGATCCGGACGAAGCCATGCGCCCACCAGCGAAGGGCCAGGCCGCCGGCGTGCGCATCGACGAGACCGACGTCCACGTCAAGGGCAAACGCGCCGCCATCGCCAGACTGCTGCGCGCACGCGGCGACAACATCTTCGCCGGCCAGCAGGACGGCAAAGGCGTCATGCGTCTGCAGCGCGTCGTACCGGCGGCCGCACCATGACCGACAGCGTACGCATCGTCGAAGTCGGCCCCCGCGATGGCCTGCAGAACGAAAAGACCCTGATCCCGGCCGCGGCGAAGATCGAACTGATCGACCGCCTCTCCGCCACCGGTCTGCGCAGCATCGAAGCCACCAGCTTCGTCAGCCCGAAGTGGGTGCCGCAGCTGGCCGACGCCGCCGAGGTCTACGTCGGCATCGCCAAGCGCCCGGGCGTGCGCTATCCGGTGTTGGTGCCGAATGAACAGGGCTACGAACGCGCCCGCGCCGTGGGCGTGGACGAGATCGCGGTGTTCACCGCGGCGTCCGAAGCCTTCAACCGCAAGAACATCAACGCCGGCATCGAGGAATCGCTGCAACGCTTCGAGCCGGTGATGGCGCGCGCGAAAGCCGACGGCGTCGCCGTGCGCGGTTACGTTTCGACCGTGCTCGGCTGCCCCTACCAGGGCGACGTGCCGGTGGCCGACGTGGTGCGCGTGGCCAAGGCGCTGTATGCGATGGGCTGCTATGAAGTCTCGCTGGGCGACACCATCGGCGTGGGCACGCCGTCGAAGGCCGCGGCGATGCTGCGCGCGGTCGCCGGCGAAGTGCCGGTGGCCGCGCTGGCCGTGCATTTCCACGATACCTACGGTCAGGCGCTGGCGAATATCCTGGGCTGTCTGGACGTCGGCGTGCGCGTGGTCGATGCCGCCGTCTCCGGTACCGGCGGCTGCCCGTACGCGAAAGGCGCCAGCGGCAATGTCGCGAGCGAGGATGTGGTGTATATGCTGCACGGCATGGGCATCGACACCGGCATCGACCTCGACGCACTCAGCGCCACCGGGCGCTGGCTGGCGCACTGTCTGGGCCGCGAGACCGGCAGCAAGTTCACCCGCGCACGATTCGGCGAGGAACGCTCCGCTCCCACAGCGGGCGACGCCGGATGACGGACGCCTGGCCGGATCCCGCGCTTCCGCCTTCGGTCGAGATGACGCAGACGCTGGCCGCATTGGACCAGGCGCGCAAGGACACCGCCCTCGACGCCGCGACCCGCGCCCTGCTCGGCCGCGCGCATGCCGCATTGAGCGCCGCCATCGACGACACCGAATCCGAACGTTTGCGTTACACCGCGCTGTTCGACGCGGTGCCCGACCCGGTCAGCATCCTCGACTGGGACGGCACCGTGCTCGACCTCAACAAGGCTGGCATGGCCGCCTACCAGCGGCCGAGGGACCAGATCGTCGGCCAGCCCATCGAAGTGTTGAATCCCGATCTTCCGCCGGACCACATGGTGCCGGTCTGGGAAGCCCTGAGCCGCGGCGAAACCTACGCCGTGGAAGTCGCCAACATGCGCGGCGACGGCAGCCGCTTCCCGGTCGAAGTGCATTCCGCCGGATTCGACTACAAGGGCAGGAAATGCATCGTCGCGGTGGCGCGCGACCTCAGCAAACGCTGGCAGGCGGAAACGCGCTACCGGCTGCTGCTGGAATCGATCGACGTCGGCGTGATCCTGTTCGACCGCGATATGCAGGTGATTTCGGCCAACCCCGCCGCGCACCGCGCGATCGGCGCCGAACCCGGCCAGAGCGTGCACACCCTGCTGCAACCCGCCAACTGGAAGATCGTCGACGCCCGCGGACGGGCGCTGAGCTTCCGCGAGTGGCCGACCACCCAGGCGCTGGACCAGGCCCAGGTGATCAGCAATACCGTCATCGGTCTGTACTACATCCCCAGCCAGCGCATGTCGTGGATCTCGGTCACCAGCGTGCCGGTGTTCGAAGCCGACGGCACCATCCCGCAGTACGTCTTCGCGATGTTCAGCGACGTCACCACGCTCAAGCGCGACAACGTGCTGTTCGATCGCGCCCAGGGCCTGGCCCACATCGGCGGCTGGGAATGGGATCGCGGCCGCCAGCGGCTGTATCTCACCCGCGAAGCGCAGCGCATCCTCGGCCGCACGCCCGCGCCGGAAAGCATCGACGACATGATCGCCGGCGTGCGCATGCCCGAACGATCGCGGATGCGCACCGCGATCGACCGGCTGATCGAAACCGGCGGCAGCTTCGATCTGGAAATGCAGTACCAGCGCAGCGACCATCATCCGTGCTGGGTGCGCATGATCGGAGAAGCCGATACCGGCGACCCGGGTACGTCGCGCATCGTCGGCACGCTGCAGGACATCACCGAGCGCAAGCACGCGGAGGAAACCCTGCGCGTGCAGGCGCGCACCGACCCGCTGACCGGCCTGCTCAACCGCGACGCGATCCTGGTCGAGATCGACAACCGCATGCAGGATCCGATGCACGGCGCGGTTTCGGTGCTGTATATCGACCTCGACCGCTTCAAGGTGATCAACGACGTGCTGGGCCACGCCGCCGGCGACGAACTGCTGGCCTCGGCCGCACAGCGGATCGCCAACGCGGTCGGCACCGAAGGTCTGGTCGCGCGTTTCGGCGGCGACGAATTCCTGGTGGTGTGCAACCTCGACGACGACGAACAGCGCCCCGAGCGCATCGCCGCCGCGGTGCTGCAGGCGCTCGCGGACAGCTTCCGCTTCGACAACGAGGAATTCACGATCACCGCGAGCATCGGCATCGCCCGCTCGCCGACCGACGGCGAGCGCCCGCAGGCGCTGATCCAGAACGCCGACGCCGCGATGTACGACAGCAAGCGCCGCTCGCGCAACGCCTGGCAGGCGTTCACGCCCGCGCTGGCGCAGACCCAGGCCGACCGGCTGTGGATGGAAACGCATCTGCGCCGCGCCGCCGACAACGGCGAATTCCATCTGGTCTACCAGCCGCAGGTCGATCTGCTGAGCGGCCGCATCGTCGCCGCCGAGGCGCTGATCCGCTGGCAGAACCACCTGCTGGGCGAGCTGCGCCCGGACCGCTTCATCAGCCATGCCGAAACCACCGGCGACATCGTGCGCATCGGCAGTTGGGTGCTGCGCGAAGCCTGCCGCCAGGTCGCGGCCTGGCGCGACGCCGGGCTGGGCATCGTCCGCGTCGCAGTCAATGTCTCGTATCGCCAGTTCGTCGGCGAAGACCTCGCCGAAGCCGTGCAGCGCATCCTCAGCGAATTCGATCTGCCCGGCGCGGCGCTGGAGCTGGAATTCACCGAACGCGTGCTGATCGAGGACGCCCCCGACACCCTGCGCACCTTCGCCGATCTGCGCGAGATGGGCATCGTATTGACCATCGACGATTTCGGCGAAGGGTACAGCGCGCTGAACTATCTGCGCCGGCTGCCGATCCACGGCCTGAAACTCAGCCAGTTGTTCGTCGAAGGCGTGCCCAACAACAACTCCGACGTGGCCGTGTGCCAGGCGGTGGTCGGCATCGCGCGCAGCCTCGGCCTGGGGCTGGTGGCCGAAGGCGTGGAGTCGGAAGCGCAGCGCCAGTTCCTGCTGCGCCTGGGCGTGCCCATCGCCCAGGGCTTCCTGTTCGCCCCGGGGCTGAAACCCGACGAATTCGCAAGGCGGCTCGAACAGGGCGGCCTGCATCCTTCCAATCCGCATTGAGCCGACCATGATGCGCGAATCCGTACATCAGCTGCGCGTCTGCGTCGCCAGCCTGCTCCTGGGCATCTCGGCGGCATCGCAATTACGGCTGTTCGAACTGCCGTACGTTCCTTCGGTGATTTGCATGCTGGCCGCAATCCTGCTGTTTCCTCGCCCGCGAGCCGCATCCACTGGAAAACCACGCAATGTCCTGATCGCCTTCGGGCTGATCGTGGCCATCAATATGGCCGCGCCATGGTGGCTCGAAACAACCGGCCAACCGATACAGGATTCGCCGTGGCTCATCCTGCCGCTGCATCTCTGGCTGCTGTACGCACTCACGCTCGAAGCCGCGAAAACGATACGTCTCTTGCCTGGCCCTCCTGCGGATGACGCGACCGTACAATCGACGCACCCCCATGCCTCCTGACGCAATGGTCGCCAACGTCTCCTTCCGCATCCGCCCGATCGAAGCCCGCGATGATGCCGTCGTCGCCACGATCATCCGCAGCGTGATGCCCGAATTCGGCGCCTGCGGCAGCGGTTTCGCGATCGGCGACCCTGAAGTCGACTGGATGCATCGCGCGTACTCCGAGCCGGGCTCGGCGTACTTCGTGATCGAACGCCTCGATGCGCACGGCCACGGCACGGTGGAAGGCGGCGGCGGCATCGCTCCGCTGACAGGCGGCGACGCCGACACCTGCGAGCTGCGCAAGATGTATTTCCTGCCGGGCCTGCGCGGCATGGGCGCGGGCGCCGCGCTGATGGCGCGCTGTCTCGACGCCGCGCGCGGCTTCGGCTTCGCGCGCTGCTATCTGGAAACCCTCACCGGCATGGATGCAGCGATGCGCCTGTACGAACGCAGCGGCTTCCGCCGCATCGACGCCGCGATGGGCGCCACCGGCCACGGCGGCTGCAACACGTTCTATCTGCGCGAACTGGCGAACGACTGAGAGACGGTTCAAAGTCTGTCCGATCACGACTGAAATCCATCAGAATCATCCCGAACATCCGCGCATCAGCCCTTGTAGAGTGGCCTTCAGGCCGCTGAAGCGCGACGCGGTGCTTGGAGCAGCGGCCTGGTTTTCAACAGCCGAATGGCTGGTCAGGCCGCTCTACGAACATGATCGGCAGATTTCGAACAGGCTCTGGGACAGGAAAGAGGAGATGCACGGATGCGCACGCAGGGATCGTTGATCAAATGGAACGCCGACCGCGGCTTCGGCTTCATCAGGACGCGCGACAGCGGCATCGAAGTCTTCGTCCACGTCTCGGAGTTTCCGCGCAGCGGCCGTACGCCGCAAATCGGCGACATCCTGCACTTCGAGATCACGACCGACCCCGAGGGCCGCAAGCGGGCCAAGGCCGTCGCTTTCGATACGCCGGCCAGCAGCCCGGAGCTCACACTCGCGCGGATCGAACGCACGCCGGCGGCACGGATGCCGGCAGCGAGCGATCCACACGGACACAGGCAAGATCCGCGACGAGACGCGCACGCCCAGCGACCGCGCCGCGAAAAGCCGCGACGCGAGTCGTCGGGACTGGGATCCAAAGTCGTCGTCGGCACGCTGCTGCTCGGCGGCGCTGTGTTCGCTTACCAGAAGTTCGCGCCGCTGCAGACGCCTCCCGTCGACATGCCGCAGATACAAAACGCGCAAACCACGGCCGCGCCGGTCGCCGCGAACCACTATGTCTGCGACGGTCGCCAGCATTGCTCGCAAATGCGTTCCTGCGAGGAGGCGACATGGTTCATCCGGAATTGCCCGAATACGAAGATGGACGGCGAAGGCGACGGGGTTCCGTGCGAACAGCAACACTGCGATTGACGCAACGTTTTTCGCCGACATCGAAACGCCGGCCAACAAAAAACCCCGCCGGAGCGGGGTTTCCTGCGTGACGCGCGTAACTGCGATCAGAAGCTGTAACGGCCCGAAATGCCGAACAGATTCACGTCGCTGCTGTAGTCGCCGAACAGCGTGTGACGGTTGGCGGCATCGATGATGCCGACCTTCGGCGAATCCGGTTCGATGCGCGTGTACGACGCGTTGATCTCGACGTGCTCGCTCATGTTCCAGGTCAGGCCGAACGAATACCAGCGACGGTCTTCATCGGGCAGACGCGGGGTGCGCGTGGCGAACGTGGTCGGGGTTTCGTCGTAGGCGTAACCGCCGCGGATCGTGAACGCCTCGGACAGCTTGTACTCGGCGCCGATCGACCAGAAGCGGGTGTCGTCCCAGCTGAAGTCCTCGACCGAATCCGGATCCGGATTGACGAAGTCGATGCGGATTTCTTCCAGCGAATGCCAGTCGGTCTTGGCGAAATCGCCCATCAGCGCCAGCTTGTCGTTGACCTGGTAGGCGACGCTGAAGCTGGTGACGCTCGGCGTGGTCAGCTTGGCGCTGGCCTTGCCGTCGTTGAACTGCGCGCTGCGGCCGATCCCATTGAGGACGGTGCGGGCGCTGCCCGGAACGGTCCAGTCGGCTTCGCCCTGCAGATCGTGGTCGATTTCGGAACGGTGCGACAGGCCGATGGCCAGCTTGTCGGTCGGACGGAAGTTCAGACCGAAGATGTAGCCGATGCCGGTGTCGTCGCCGGTGATGACCGCTTCGCCGTCGGCCGACTGCGGCGCGAAACCGGGAACGCCGCCGAACGCCAGCGCCGAGCCGAAATCGACGGCCTTCGACAGTTCCGCTTCCGCACGCTCGTAGATGAGACCGGCGCCGACCGAGAAACGGTCCGGCACGATTTCATAGGCGGCGGAAAGGGTGAGATCGACGGTCTTCAGATCCGAGGTCAGCGCGTGATAGCGACCGACCCAGCCGCGGTCGTATTCGGTCTTCAGACCGAACGGCGCACTGACCATCGCACCGACGGTCAGGCCGTTTTCGAACTTGTGGATGATGGACATGGCCGGGATCGGGGTCGCGCCGCCGGCATTGCCGCCGTCGCTGCCGGTGAGCGGACGGATCAGCGGGGTGCCGTTGCCGGCATAACCGCCGCCATTGAAGGTGGCGTTGAGGTCGACCACGGTCACGTCGGACTGGATCGTGGTGCCTTCGAACGTGGTCATGGTGGCCGGATTGTTCACGACGACCGATGCGTCGCCCGTGGCGACGCCGGAACCGGCGAACGCGCGGCCCATGGCCTTGACGCTGTTTTCCTTGAGCTGGAAGCCCGAGGCCTGGGCCTGGCCGAAGGCCAGCGCGCCGGCGATGCCGAGCGCGAGCGCGGACAACTGGATGAAACGATTGTGGGTGTGCATTGTTGTTGCGTCTCCGTAGACAGGAATTGGGCTGCGCCGTGCGGCCGGGCAATTCCCCTTGCCCGTTCCGCTCCTGCCGGAAGCCCCCTCCCGACGTACGACGCCGTATGTACTATAACCCGGCCGTTAACTGAAAGCTAACAAGCGCTATCCTGATATCTCCCATGCTTTCATGCAGTTCCGGCATTTATCTGACATGTTCGTTCAGCTTCCGACCCGCCACAAATCCGGCCTGCGCTGGGCGACGCCATTGGTGTTCGCCGCGCTGTGGCTGGCGTATCTGTGGGCGAGCACACGTCCTGAAGCCACCCAGCAGGCGCTGCTCCAGGAATGGGGCGCGCTGACCGGCGGCCCGGCGCTGGCCGATACCTGGTGGTCGCTGTGGGCGAACGAGCGCTGGCTGCGGCTGTTCACGGCCATGTTTCTGCATGCCGACTGGGCGCACCTGCTCGGCAACCTGGTGTTCCTGCTGATCTTCGGCCTGCCCGCCGAACGCGCGATGGGCCCCTGGCGTTTCCTGGTGCTGTTCCTGCTGGGCGGCACCATCGCCAACCTGGCCGCGGTGTTCATGATCGGCTCGCCCGAACGGCTGGTGATCGGGGCCAGCGGCGCGGTCTCGGCGGTGATCGGCGCCTATCTCGCGCTGTTTCCGCGCGCCAAGCCCGGTGTGGTGGTGCCGCTGGGGCTGTTCCTGGAATTCATCCGCGCGCCGGCCTCGCTGCTGATCGGGATCTGGGCGGTGCTGCAGGTGGTGTTCGCGTACATCGGCCCGGCCTTCGGCGCGGTCGCCTGGAGCGCGCACATCGCCGGCTTCCTGTTCGGCGTGGTCTTCGCGCTGGCCGCGCGCGCGGGCATCGCGCGCCGGCTGCGCCACAGCCGCGGCTATTGAGTCGCGGTTCCGTACTGCTTCTATACTCCCCCCATGGCGAAGACCCTCTACAAAGTCACCTTCCACAACCACGGCAAGCTTTACGCGCTGTACGCGCGACGCGTGAACAGCAGCAGCCTGTGGGGTTTCACCGAAGTCGCCGATCTGGTCTTCGACGTCCACGAAGGCCTGGTGGTGGATCCGACCGAGGAACGACTGCGCGACGAGTTCGGCGACACCCTCGTGCTGCACCTGCCGATGCAGAGCATCGTGCGGATCGAGGAAGTCGAGAAGAAAGGCCCATCGACCATCCACGACGCCGCCAGTGGCGAAAAAGTGGTCACGCCGTTCCCGATGCCGGTCAAGCCGCGCTGAGAGTTCGCTGTAGAGGCTTGGTTGGAATTGCGATCGAGCGGTCTCTGGCCGGACGTGCGCCGGCCCTCCGACATCAGCGCCGCTCGGCGACCGCAGGCTTCGCTGTCGCGGCAGCGGCCTGCTTTTTCAGCAACGCCAGCGCCGCGGCGATCGGCGCTTCGCCTTCGAGGACATCGCCGGCACCGGCGCCTGCCGTTTCCTGATCGCCGCGCAGATGTCCCGGCAGCACGGCTTCGGACATGAAGCCCGGCTTGGCTTTGGTCGCGCCTTCCGGCCTGAGCACCACATCGGGCTCGATCCCGCGGGCCTGGATCGATTTGCCGCTGGGGGTGTAGTAGCGCGCGGTGGTGAGTTTCACCGCGTCGCCGTTGTCCAACGGCAGCAACGTCTGCACGGATCCCTTGCCGAAGGTGCGGCTGCCCATGACCTGCGCGCGCTGGTTGTCGCGCAGCGCGGCGGCCAGCACTTCGGACGCGCTGGCGGAGCCGGCATCCACCAGCACCACCACCGGCGCGCCGCGCATGCGGTCGCCGGGGGTCGCATTGAACGACGTGTCCGCCACCGGGTTGCGGCCGCGGGTGCTGACGATGCCGCCCTTCTCCAGCAGATCGTCGGCGATCTGCACCGCCGAGGTCAGCAGCCCGCCCGGGTTGCTGCGCAGGTCCAGCACCAGACCCTGCAGGCCCTTGCCGCCCGCGGCGCTGCCTGCGGCCTGCGTCTGCAGTTTGTCGAGCTGCTGTTCGAAATCGTTGGCGGTGTCGGCCTGGAACGCGCTGATACGCACATAGCCGTAACTGGGCTCCAGCATTTTCCCGCGCACGCTGCCGATGCGGATGGTTTCGCGCTGCACGGTGAGTTCCAGCGGCTTGGCCGCGCCTTCGCGCTGCACGGTCAGGACGGTCTTGCTGCCGGGCGCGCCGCGCAGAGGATTGCCTTCGGCCAGTTCCGGCGTGAGCGGTTTGCCGTCGATCGCGATGATGATGTCGCCGGGCTTCACGCCCGCACGCGCCGCGGGCGTATCGTCGATCGGTGCGATCACCAGGATGGTGCCGTCGGGCTGCGGCTGCACTTCCACGCCGATGCCGTCGTAGGCGCCGTTGGTATCGGCATCGAAGGCCTCGGCATCGCTGCGGACCAGATAGGTGCTGTGCGGATCGAGATCCAGCAGCAGGCCGCGGATCGACGACTGCATCAGCTTGCGGTCTTCCACCGGCTCGACGTAGGCCTGTTTGACCACGTTGAAGACGCTGACATAGCGGCGAATTTCTTCCAGCGGCACCTTGCTAGTCTCGGCCTCGGCGGTTTTCGCGCTTTTGACCGCATCACCGTCGACGGGCTTCGATTCCTGCGCCAATGCCGGCTGCACGCACAGCGCGATGACCAGCAGCGCCGGCAATGGCCCGGTGCGCGGGAGAGACGAGGAGCGCAGATGCGAAAAGCGCAGGCGGAACGACATGGGCAACTCCAGAGTAAAAACCGATCGGTGAGACCATCAGTACCACGCGGGGTTCACCGAGCATGAACAGCCCCACCCTAGCCGTTTACTGTCGCCTGAGCCAGCTGTCGGGGTTGACCGGCTGGCCGTTGCGGCGCAGCTCGAAATACAGCGCCGGCTGCGCCAGGCCGCCGGAGTTGCCGACGCGGGCCACGGTGTCGCCGCGCTTGACGATATCGCCGGCATCCTTGAGCAGCGATTCGTTGTGGCCGTAGAGACTCAGATAACCGTTGCCGTGATCGACGATCAGGATCAGGCCGTAGCCGGTCATCCATTCGGCGAAGACCACGGTGCCGTCGGCGACCGCGCGCACCGGCGTGCCGAGGCCGGCGGCGATCAGCAGGCCGCTGCTGGCGCGTCCGTCGGGCATGCGCCCGCCGTATCCGGAGACGAGATGGCCCGACAGCGGCCAGCCGGCGCCGCCCACCCGCACCGGCGCGGCGCTGGCGATCTGCCGAGGCGGTTTGGACTGCGCTCTGGTCGGCCGGGTGCCGGGCTTCGCGGCAGGCTTTGCAGCGGATTGGGCCGCGGCGGCCCGCGCTGCGGCGCGCTCGGCCGCGGCGCGTTCGGCGGCGGCTCGGGCGGCGGCGGCGCGCAGCCGGCCGATCACCTCCTGCAGGGCCTTGGCATCGCTGCCCAGCGCCTGTTCGCGTTCGCTGCGGTCGCGATAACGCTGCTCCAGTTCGCCAAGCGTCACCGCGCGCGCGCGGCGGTCGCGGGCCAGCGACGCGAGCTGGGTGCGCTGGCGTTCGCGCGCAGCGTCCAGCGCCGCGCGTTTCTCGGCGATCCGGGTTTCCATCTGCGCCAGTTCGGCCAGTTCGGCGCTCAGCGCGGCCGTGCGCTGCAGACGCTGGCGCTGCAGATAGCGGTAATAGACCAGCTGGCGCTGGGTGTCGGCGACGCGATCCTGCGCCAGCATCACCTTCAGCGGCGCATGGTCGCCCTGCGCATGGGCGGCGCGCAGCAGCGCGGCCAGTTCGCGTCGCGTCGCGGCCTCCTGCACGCGCAATGCATCGCGACGCGCGTTGAGCTGCGCCAGCGCGGCCTGCTCGCGCGCGAGCTCGGTGTCGGCCGCGTGCAGCGCGCGGCTGGAATCGGCGACGCGCTCGTCCACCGCGCGCAGTTCGCGGCTGGCGGCGCCGCGCTGGCCTTCGAGTCGGCGGCGTTCGGTCGCCACGTCCTTGAGCTCGCGCTGGACCTTCTCCAACCGACGCTGCGCCTCGCGCCCGGTCGTCTGCTGCGCGGGCGCCGGGCACGCCAGCGACCACAGCAGCGCGACCGCGACGAGCAGGCGCATGACTTTCATCATCCTGCGTCCAACAACGCGGCATCGAACAAAGAACGACCGCTCATCTCCGCCGGCTGCGGCAGGCCGAGCAGATCCAGCATCGTCGGCGCTACGTCGCGCAGCGCGCCGCCGCTGCGCAGGCGCGCATCCCTCCGCGCACCCACGTACACAAAGGGCACCGGCCCGACGGTGTGTGCGGTATGCGGCTGCCCGGTGTCGGGGTCGCGCATCATTTCCAGATTGCCGTGATCGGCGGTGACCAGCAGCGCGCCGCCGGCCGCGCGGACCGCGGCTTCGACCGCGCCGATGGCGACATCCACCGCCTGCGCCGCCAGGATCGCGGCCTGCAGGTCGCCGGTGTGACCGACCATATCCGGATTGGCGATATTGCAGACCACCACGTCGAAACGCCCGGAACCGATGGCGTCGACCAGCTTCGCGGTGAGTTCCGGACAGCTCATTTCCGGCTGCAGATCGTAGGTCGCGACTTTCGGGCTGGGTACGAGGATGCGTTCTTCGCCGGCGTACAGAGCTTCGCGGCCGCCGCTGTAGAAGAAAGTGACGTGCGCGTATTTCTCGGTCTCGGCGATGCGCAACTGGGTCAGGCCATGCGCGGCCAGCACTTCGCCGAGCGTGTTGCGCAGATCGTCCGCCGCGAACGCGGTCGGCGCCGGCAAGCGGGCGTCGTATTCGGTGAGACAGACGAAACGCGACAGCGCCGGGCGGCGAACGCTGGCGTCGAAACCATCGAATGCGGGATCGACGAACGCGGCGGTGAGTTGGCGCGCGCGGTCGGCGCGGAAATTCATGAACACGATGGCGTCGCCGTCGCGCATCGGTTGTGCGCCTTCAATGGCAGTGGGCGCAACGAACTCGTCGTTCTCGCCGCGCGCATACGCGGCGGCGAGCGCGCTCAACGCATCCGGCGCGTGCTGCTCGGCCTGCGCTTCGACGATGACGTCCCAGCCGCGACGCAGGCGGTCCCAGCGCTTGTCGCGATCCATCGCGAAATAGCGGCCGCCGACGCTGGCGATGCGCGCGTTGCCCAGCGCATCGCACTTCGCCTGCAGCGCGCACAGGCTGGGTTCGGCCGAACGCGGCGGCATGTCGCGGCCGTCGAGGAACGCATGCACCGCGACGCGCGGAACGCCTTCGCGCGCGGCGAGTTCCAGCATCGCGAAGATGTGCTGTTCGTGGCTGTGGACGCCGCCGGGCGACAGCAGGCCCATGACGTGGAGCGTTCCGCCCGAGGTCTTCGCGGCATCGCAGGCGGCGCGCAGTTCGGCGTTGGCGAAGAAACTGCCGTCCTCGATCGCCGCGTCGACGCGGGTGAGGTCCTGATAGACGATGCGGCCGGCGCCGAGATTCATGTGCCCGACCTCGGAATTGCCCATCTGCCCGTCCGGCAGGCCGACGTGGCGGCCCTCGGTGTGGATCAACGTGTGCGGCTGTTGCGCCCAGAGCCGGTTCCAGTTCGGCAGATCGGCCAGGGCCAGCGCGTTGTCGGCCGGATCCTCGCGATATCCCCAACCATCCAGGATCAGCAGGACGACGGGCTTGGGGCGGTGGGCGGCAGCGGGCATGTGACCTTCGGGGCAGTGACTTAGGACAGATGCGATTGTAGCGAAGCGCCTCCATGATGCCTGTCACAGGGTCTCCGATGCCCTATCCGTTCACCCGTTCGCGAATCCCCGCTTCCGAACCCGGGCCCACAAGCCCACGCTCACAGAGGTCCATCTCAATGCGCCAGCCCCGACTCTTCCTCGCCGCCGCCATCGCACTCGCCCTGTTCTCGCCCGCGGCCTTCGCCGGCAAAAGCATCGACAAGGTCATGGGCAGCATCACCGCCCACGCCGGCGAAGACTACGGCTCGCTGGAAACCGTGAACGGCAGCATCCGCGTCGAGTCCGGCGCCAAGGCCGGCAACGTCGCCACCGTCAACGGCAGCGTGCATCTGGAAAGCGGCGCCGCCATCGGCGATGCCCAAACCGTCAACGGCAGCATCAAGGCCGACGGCAAGCTCAAGGCCGATTCGCTGGAAACGGTGAACGGCAGCATCCGCCTGGGCGACCAGAGCAGCGTCGGCAAGATCGAAACCGTCAACGGCAGCGTGTTCGCCGGCCGCGGGAGTCAGGTCGCGCGCAACGTCGAAACCGTCAACGGCTCGATCGGCCTGGTCGACACCGACGTCAACGGCGGCATCGCCACCGTCAACGGCGATATCACCGTCGGCGTCGGTTCGCACGTCCGCGGCGGCATCACCGTCGAGAAGCCCAACAGCGGCTGGATGCCGGTCAGCATGAAGCAGCGCAAGCTGCGCATCGTGATCGGCCCGGACGCGGTGGTCGAAGGCCCGCTGGTGTTCAAGCGCGACGTCACCCTGTACGTGCACAAGACCGCGCGCATCGGCAAGGTCACCGGCGCCACCGCTGTCAGCTACGACGGCGCGCGACCACCGAAGGAGTGATGGTGATTGCCGCGTAGACGCGGCTCATGGTCGGCAACGCGTAGGGCGGGCCCTGGCCCGCCATGAACGACGCCACGCCCCGCACGCACCATCGCCGCACCCGACGCCCGCGTGTATCGCGCCAACGCCGGCGCTGAAGACTTGAACCTCCGAGCGCAAAGCCCCGACGCCGGAGCTCAAGGCTTCAACGCCCGAGAGCAGAGCCTCAAGGCCCGGGCTCAATGCTTCAGCGCCCGAGCTCAAAGCCTCGACGCCGGAGCACAAAGCCCCTGACGTTCGGAGATCAAAGCTCCAACGCCGGAGATCAAAGCATCAACGCCCGAGCGCAAAGCCTCGACGCTGGCGCTCGGAGCCCCAACGCCCAAGCTCAACGCTTCATCGCCGGAGCCCAAAGCCTCGACGCCCAGGCTCAAAGCCTCGACGCCGGTGTTGAGAGCCTCAACGCCGAGGCCCAGACACACCCATGCAGGAGCAAGTAGGGCGGGCCCTGGCCCGCCATGAACGAAGCCACGCCCCGCACGCGCGATCGCTGCACCAAACACCCGCATCTTTCGAGCCATCGACCACGCCTCTGCCGCGCATGCGTCGCATAGCCGCACGTGCCACTGAAACAATCGCGAATGAAACATCGTATTGTTTCAACCCGCACAAGGCATCGATTCAATTCATCTTGTGCGCATATCCATGCAAGCAAGCAGCCAGAGTGTCCACGAAGTGGATACCCGGGGCAGAGTGTCGTTTGTCTCACCGAAAGCCCCGGCTCTCGCTGGCCGCGAGAGCCGGGCGACGTCACTGTGGCGATGCACGGGGATGGAAACACTGGGCGACGCGTGACGACCGAACAACCTGCGCAGCACCAACAGCGTTCCTTCTCCCCGCACAGCGGGGAGAAGGTGGCGCGAAGCGCCGGATGAGGGGCGGGCGGTGCGACGCACGACCAGCGCCTCCAGCCCGCTGGAAGACCTCAGGGCAAAGCGGAAAGAAACCCTGGAATCTCACTATCTCTGCGCGAAAAGCGCCCCTCACCCGCCCTGCGGGCACCTTCTCCCCGCGCGATGCGCGGGGAGAGGGAAGCACTGTGGCGATGCACGGGGATGGAAACACTGGGCGACGCGTGACGACCGAACAACCAGCGCAGCGCCAACAACGTTCCTTCTCCCCGCGCAGCGGGGAGAAGGTGGCGCGCAGCGCCGGATGAGGGGCGGGCGGAGCGACGCACGCCCCGTTCATCCCGATGCGCGCGGCGCGGCCGCCTGCGGCATCCGCGCCGACCAGGCCATCCGGCCCGACACAGCAGCGTCAGGACCGGTCTACCGGTCCGCCGGGAAAAATCAGCAAGTAGCCTGGGTGTCGTCGAAGTGGGTACACGAAGTGGATACCCGGGGCAGCGTGTCGTTTGTCTCACCGAAAGCCCCGGCTCTCGCTGGCCGCGAGAGCCGGGCTACGTCACTCTCGGAAAGCGAGGCCGAAGAAAACGTCGTGATGGAGTTCAAGCCAGAGCCGCGGCAGTAGATGCTTGTTGCGTGCCTCTACTCGCACTGGCAGAGTGATGACAAGGGGTTGTGGTCATTCGCCGCGATCACCGACGAGCCGCCGCAGGAAGTCGCCGCTGCAGGACACGATCGCAGCATCATTCCAATCAAGGAGGAACATCTGAATGCATGGCTTGACCCAAATCCGAAGAAGCTCACTGCGCTGTACGCGATTCTCGATGATCGACAAAGGCCACATTACGAATTCAGGATGGCGGCGTGAGGAATTGCGGATATGAGCGATTTCGACCCGAGGTGGTCGTTTCGGAAAGAACTGTGGCATTCCGTGGACATATACGTGGATTCTTGCGTTAACGCAGCATCAGTACTGCTGCGACCACTATTAGTTGCTCGTATCTTTGCGTTCGGGAGGCACATAGAGATCTAGATGCAGTTCATCCCCAATGGTCCTGGCATGCCCGATGCGCTCTTACAGGCGCACGAAGAAGGCCGCGTGGTGTTTTTCTGCGGTGCCGGCATTTCGTATCCCGCTGGCCTACCTGGCTTCAAAGGGCTTGTGGAGCAGATATACCGGCTGAACGGCACGGCGCCCTCGGACATTGAACGCGAGGCCTTGGGCCGTTGGCAGTTTGACGCCACACTCGACCTGCTGGAGCGACGTCTGCCGGGGCAGCGCCTTGCCGTACGGCGCGCGCTCGCACAGGCACTCAACCCCAAATTGCGCCGCAAGGGCGCCACTGATACCCATGCAGCTCTGCTGCGACTAGCGCGAAGCCGTGAAGGTGCATTCCGGCTGGTCACCACCAACTTCGATCGTGTGTTTCACACTGCGGCTAAACGCACAGGCCAAGCGTTCCAGGCGTATGCCGCGCCGATGTTGCCGATCCCGAAAAACAGCCGCTGGAACGGGCTGGTCTACTTGCATGGCCTGCTGCCCGAAAAGGCAGACGACACGTCACTGAACCGCTTGGTGGTAACTAGTGGTGATTTTGGTCTGGCTTACCTCACAGAACGCTGGGCTGCCCGCTTTGTGAGCGAATTATTCCGCAATTACGTGGTTTGCTTCGTAGGCTATAGCATCAACGACCCAGTGTTGCGCTACATGATGGATGCCCTGGCCGCTGACCGGATGCAGGGCGAAACTACGCCGCAGGCCTGGGCACTGGGGGATTGCGAGCCAGGTCAAGAACGCAGCAAGACCATCGAGTGGGAAGCCAAGGGCGTAACGCCGATTCTGTACGAAGTGCCTGCTGGCAGCCATGACCATTCGGCTCTCCACAATACTTTGCACGCCTGGGCGGAAACCTACCGCGACGGAGTGCTTGGCAAGGAGCGCATTGTCGTCAGTCATGCCTTGGCACGGCCATCGGCGAGTACACAACAAGACAATTTCGTTGGGCGGATGTTGTGGGCGTTATCCGATAAATCCGGTTTGCCGGCCAAACGCTTTGCCGACTTCAACCCTGTCCCAGCGTTGGATTGGCTACTTGAAGCGTTTGCGGACGAACGCTTCCAACACAGCGACTTGGCTCGCTTTGGCGTGCCCCCGCACGATGAGGTAGACGACAAACTACGCTTCAGTCTGATTCGCCGGCCGGCCCCCTATCCCCATGCGCCGCCGATGTTGCTGGCTGCCGGTGGAGTCACAAGCAGCCAATGGGACGACGTGATGTTTCAACTGGCCCGCTGGCTGGTGCGCCATTTGGATGATCCGAGGCTGATCATCTGGATCGCCCAACGAGGTGGGCAACTGCATGACCGTTGGCAATGGCTGATTGAGCACGAATTGGATCGCTTCGCCTCAATGCAGCGTGAAGGAAAGACTGTCGAGCTTGATGAGGTCCGCGCACACGCACCCAAATCCATCCCGGGGCCGTTGATGCGTTCGCTTTGGCGCCTGCTGCTCAGCGGACGTGTGAAATCAGTGTGGCACGACCCCGATCTCTATCGTTGGAAAGGTCGGCTGAGGCGGGAGGGGCTGACGACGACGCTACGTCTGGAGTTGCGTGAGCTACTCGCACCACAGGTGGCATTGAAGCAGCCGTTTCACTGGGGCGACGAAGAGGCGAGCACGGGCGAGCCCACGCGGATCAAGCAATTGGTGGACTGGGAACTGGTATTGGCAGCCGATCACGTGCATTCAGCACTGTATGACCTTGCCGATGAGCTATGGACGTCTGCCTTGCCGCAGTTGCTGGAGGACTTCCAGCAACTGTTGCGTGATGCGCTGGACTTGTTGCGCGAGTTGGGCGAAGCGGACGACCGCAGCGACCGATCACACTGGGACTTGCCGTCGATCAGCCCGCACTGGCAGAATCGTGGCTTCAACGACTGGGTGAGCCTGGTCGAACTTCTGCGCGATGCGTGGCTGGCTGTTCGCGGCACCGACAACGCTCGTGCTGTGCGGACTGCCCAGACGTGGTTCGATCTGCCATATCCCACATTCAAACGACTGGCCATCTTTGCTGCCAGCCACGATGGTTGCATCGCACCCGAAGAGTGGGTGGACTGGCTGCTGGCTGATGGTGCTTGGTGGCTGTGGTCCACGAATACGGGGCGCGAAGTGTTCCGGCTATTGGTTCTGCAAGGCGTCCAATTAGCGGGTGTTTCGCAGGAACGTCTGGAGGCCGCCATCGTGGTTGGCCCGCCACGCGAGATGTACCGGGAAGATCTCGAACCAGATCGCTGGGAAGACGTGATCGCTCGTTCAGTCTGGCTGCATCTGGCCAAATTGAACTCATCGGGCCTCGCGCTGGGAGTGCTCGCGGCGGCACGCTTAGCGGAACTGTCTAATGCATATCCGCAATGGCAGTTGGTGGCCAATGAGCGTGACGAGTTCTCGCACTGGATGAGCGGCACCGGCGATCCAGACTATGAAGAAAGTCGGGATGTTGACATCGCGCCTCGAAAGCGCCGCGAACTCGTTCAATGGCTTAGAAAACAGCAGCCCGAACGGCGCCCGTTCTATGAGGACACTTGGCGCGACGTCTGCCGAACCCGATTCTTTCAAAGCCTGTCCGCGCTATGTGATCTTGCACGTAATGGTGTGTGGCCGACGGAGCGATGGCAGGAGGCACTGCAGACTTGGAGCGAAGACGGCATTGTTTTGCGGTCTTGGAGATACGCTGCACCGCTGGTGCAGACCATGCCCGACACCGTCATTCAGGATATTGCACATAGTGTGACGTGGTGGATTGAAGTCGTATCCAAATCAATCAACCGACACGAGGAAATCCTTCTTAACCTGTGTCGTCGCATTCTGACTCTGCCGCTAGATTCAGACACCGGCATTACAAGCAATGGCGCACCGATCGACCAGCCTGTTACAGAAGCCATTAATCACCCTGTTGGGCATATCACGCAGGCTTTGCTCAACCTGTGGTTCAAACGGAATCCGAACGACGGTGATCAGATTCCCGAAGAAATCGAGCCATTCTTCACGGATATCTGCGATATACAGGTGGATCGATTCCGCCACGGACGGGTAGTGCTGGGTTCACGACTGATCGCACTCTTCCGCGTGGATCGAGCTTGGACCGAGCAAAACCTCTTGCCGCTGCTCAGCTGGAACAATCCTACAGAAGCAAAAGCTGTGTGGGGAGGCTTTCTGTGGTCACCGCGACTCTATCAACCTCTATTGACCGCGTTCAAAACTCAGTTCCTTGAAAGCGCCAACCACTACGCCGACTTGGGGAAACACCGTCAACAATTCGTAGCCTTCCTGACTTACGCAGCGCTGGGGCCGACTGAGGGGTACACATTGGAAGAGTTCCGATCCGCTTTCGGGGTGCTGCCTCAAGAGGGGTTGAAGAAATCTGCGCAGGCGCTCTCACAATCTCTCGAAGGAGCCTCTGATCAGCGCGAGGAGTATTGGAAGAACCGCATCCAGCCGTTCTGGCAACACGTTTGGCCCAAGTCACGCGACCTTGCCACTCCGGGAATCGCCGAATCATTGACGAGGCTTATCATCGCTGCCCGATCTGAATTTCCTTCTGCGTTGACTGCGATGCAGGACTGGCTGCGACCGATCGAACATCCGCACTACCTCGTTCGTCTGCTACACGAATCGGGTCTATGCAACCGGTTCCCGGCGGACGCACTGCGTCTGCTAGATGCTGTGATTGTCGAGCGACAGTGGACCCCGTCGGAACTGGGTCAATGTTTGGACGAGATCATGCAAGCCTCGCCACTTGTTGTGCAAGACGTTAGGTACCAGCGTCTACGAGACTACTCACGAAGATGATGGATACAGAATAGTGGGATCAGTTTGGCTTACGAAAGAAACGGAATAGCATAATGGGTCAGGTTCAAGTGCCAACGTCCGCTACTAGCATTAAAAGCCTGTGTCCTCTCGCTGAAGCATGGTCCCTGCCGGAAATTGAACTCATCCTTCTGAAGCCCAACATCCCAGCCAGCTATCGAAGCGAATGAGTTAGGCAGTGCGCGATCAAACTATCCGCTGTGCTCGAACCGATTCTTCCTGCGTGGGCTGATTCTGTTGCTGAGCCAGTAGCTGCGTCTGCTGCTGTGTAAACGCATCAACCTTCTGCAGCGACTGTTCGACCGGACGCTCGACGGCTTGCGCCACATCGGTCACGGAACGGCGTGCTGCTGGATCGGATGGGTCCTGTCCTTGCACGACGAACAGCAGGGTTCCGGCTGCGACTTGTGAGCCGTCCTGCTGTCGCTTGCCGGTCTCGTTGATCGCGATATGGTCGGCCGACGTGATGCCAGCGGCCTTGGTATCGCAGAAAGTACACATCATCAATCGCTCGCTGGACTGATCGAATACGCGCCCCTTCTCAGCATCAATACGGGCCACACCGGTTTCGATCTGTTTGTAGAGGCGATGATCGGTGTGATTCGGATCGCGTGGGTCGGCCAAGCTCAAGGGAGCAGGCGCGGGTGCTGCTGGAGAGACAGCATCGTTGGCAGGCGCGTTCGGTGTATTGGTTGGCGCTTGCAGTGCTGGCGTTGCGGGGGCGGGTTGGCCGGGCGTTGCGGGGGCGGGTTGGCCGGGCGTTGCTGGCTCGGAAGTGCCCTGTTGTTGGCTCTGCACGCGCGGCGTGGGGCCAATATTGAACTCTCCGAAACTACCATCGCGGACCAGCCGATTGAGACTGACCGTAATTTCCGGATTACTCGTGTTCCAACCTGCACCGATGTTTTGGTTACCTTCCCCGACAGCTCGATTGGTGCCATACGGATTGCGCAGTGTGACCAGGGCATCATTGGTTTGCGGGTCGCGCGACACCCCTACCACCATGTGCGCATGGCTTTCCATCAAGCCGTCCCGCACATCTCGGCCCTGCGTGGCCATCGAGACCGGTCGACCGGTCGCCAGCGCCTGTTCGACTTCGGTATAGGCTTCCTCCACTCCCACCCTGGCGCCGCGAGACACCGCTCGGAACGGCGGCGGCTCCGGGCGCGCGACATGGTCGGGACCGGTAGGCACCATGGGCGGTGCGTCGGGATTCCGGATCTGCAGATTGCGGCCTGAGTCTCCAGTCAAAGCATAGATGCCATCGGACAAGGAGCCGCCGCGAGTCACGCTACCAATGGTCTCGTAGCCCCTGTCTAGATTGACTCGCCCCTGCGCGTCACGGCCATACAGTTCGGCGAATCCGGCTTCGATAACGGTCGGCCACAAGGGACCCGTGCGCTCGCGATTGTTGTCGACCGTACCTCCACCTTCTTTGCTGATGTTGTGGCGAATATCCTCTTGGGACACCGTGATCGATTCCTGGATCGGGGTGCTCTGCCCTTGGCTTCTCTCCTGCGCATTCGGTGGGCGATAGAGCGTGACCGTGAAGTCGCCAGCCTCGGGATTGAACCGGATAGCGTCGCGAATACGATCTGGCTGCTGTTCGCCCAGCACACCCATCGGTGCCAGGAAATAGCAGTTGTAAATCTCATCCTGACGGATATCTGAAACGCGCGGCCTACCATCCGCACCATACAAATCTGCTGCGACGTATTGCCTGTGATCTCTACTCATACCTGATCTTCTATTCCGTAGATGGGTGTCAATTCAAAGCTTCCGAAAAAGCTGATTCTGCACAGGAAGGTTCGAAAGACACTGCTCGGTAGATTGCAGCGACCGAGTCAATCTTTGCGTCATTGACAGCACACGATGACCGGCGGTAGCTGGTCACTGGGTATGAGCTCAAGAAACCCCACCAAACGGCGCCCATCCATCTCGGGGATGGGGTCGCGGGCTATCACAAAGGCGATATAGGTCGGCGAGCCATTCGCGCCTCTCTCCTGCTTCCATAGCAGGAGTTGATAGTTGCCTTCAGACCATGTGCCCGGCTGCGGTACGCCACCCAAGGTTTGTTCGACGTATTCACCGGCTTTGGCGCCCATTGCTGCCCCATCGGTGAACCCGGGTTGAGCCCAGACGAATTCCCCATAGATCACGTGGTACTCGTTATTCAGATACTTCCCCAGCCACTCCGTCATGGCCAACTTCGCGGGTTGTTGCTCACTCTCTGGCGAAAAGCGGTGAGGTGGCGCAGGCGCAGCCCACTGCTGAAGACGGTCCAGCATGCCGCCTCGCGGCTTGACCGTCTGACAGCCCGCCAGCATGAAACACATCAGCAGAGCCATGCACGCCGCATGAGTAGTCGTGAACGCTGTGCTTTTCTGTGTTCCGTTCATGTCGGTTCTCGTGTCCTTGTATGGCGTGCTTCGCTTCACGGACGTTCGGATGACCCGAACGCGAAGAAGAGCGGGGCAGTACCTTGGCCTCTGATCGACGGCGTTGAGCCGATCCTATCGTCCACAGGGTGGTGGGGCAAGGAGGACGCCAATGCAGCCGACAGTTCAAAATTGCCTTTTTTCAACAGGTTAATGGCTGGAAAAGAAAAAAGTACGTTGATCCAATCGGGCCAGTACGTGCGCTGCCCCTTGTCGTCTTTGCCGACCCGGGTGCCTTGGGAATTGCCCATCAACCCATGCACCAGCACGAGGTCAGCGGCCGGTGCGTTCAACAGGTAGTAAGGGTGGATGCCGAACTCTGCCATCTGACAGCCTCCTGCTATCTGCGATGTCCCCCTGACATCGCGCTGCAGTGTTGCCCGACACCCGGCACGGGGTGCAAGCCCCTCGCGAAAGCACCCCCTCCCAACCTCCCCCTGCGCTGCGCGCAAGGGGAGGAGAAAAGATTGCGCCGGGGCCTGCCCTCCGGCAGGCCCCGGTCAGCCGGTGGCGTCGTACACTCGCGGCTTCCGTTTTGTCTGGAAGCCTCCGATGCGCTGTTCTCCGCCAATCCTGTCCCCGAAAGTTCTGCTGCTGACCCTCGCGGCCACCGCCGCGCTTGCCGCCTGCAAGCCGGACGCCGAAGCGCCCGCCGCACCGCAGCCCGCCGCAGCCGAACCCGCCAAACCCGCCGCGTTCGCATTCAAGGACGCCATCGATCCGGCCGATTTCGCCGAGCACGTGCGCATTCTGGCCTCGGACGAATTCGAGGGCCGCGCGCCGGGCACGCCCGGCGAAGAGAAGACCGTCGAATATCTCAAGGCGCAGTTCGAGCGCATGGGCCTGAAACCCGGCAACGGCGACAGCTATTTCCAGACCGTGCCGATGATGGAAACCACCGCCGACGAATCGACGGCGATGACCATCGACGTCAAGGGCACGCCGCGCACGCTGAAGTTCGGCACCGATATGGTGATCGGCACGCGCACCGGCCAGGCGGAAGTGAAGGTCGACGCCAGCGATCTGGTGTTCGTCGGTTACGGCGTGGATGCGCCGGAGCAGAAGTGGAACGACTACGCGGGCGTCGACGTGAAGGGCAAGACCGTGGTCATGTTCGTCAACGACCCGGGCTTCCACGCCAACGACGAGACGCTGTTCAACGGCAAGCGCATGACCTACTACGGGCGCTGGACCTACAAGTTCGAGGAAGCCGGCCGCAAGGGCGCGGCGGCGGCGCTGATCATCCACGACACCGAAGGCGCGTCCTACGGCTGGGACGTGGTCAAGAATTCGTGGTCGGGCGCGCAGTACGACCTTCGCGCCGCGGACGATCCGGCGCCGCGCGTGCCGCTGCAGGGCTGGATCACCGGCGAGCAGGCGAAGGCGCTGTTCGCAGACGCCGGGCTGGATCTCGACGCGCTGCGTGCGGCCGCCAACAAGCGCGGCTTCAAGGCCGTGCCGCTGCCCGCGAAAGCCAGCGTCACCCTGAAAAGCACCACCGCCGAGAAGGAATCGCGCAACGTGCTGGCGCTGCTGCCGGGCACCACGGCGCCGGACGACACCATCGTCTACATGGCGCACTGGGACCATCTGGGCAAGCATGCGGATGAAGCCGGCGACAACATCTACAACGGCGCAGTCGACAACGCGACCGGCGTCGCCGGCATTCTGGAAATCGCGGAACAGTTCGCGAAGAATCCGCCGAAGCGTTCGGTGCTGTTCGCTGCGGTGACGCTGGAAGAGTCCGGCTTGCTGGGTTCGAAATATTACGTCGCGCATCCCAGCGTGCCGCTGGACCGCACCGTCGGCGTAATCAACCTCGACGCGATGAGTGTGGTCGGCCGCAGCCGCGACTTCACCGTCGTCGGCATGGGTAATTCGGAGCTGGAAGACGTGCTCAAGCCGATCGCCGACAAACAGGGGCGCACGCTGGTGGAGGAATCGAATCCGGCCGGCGGCTATTACTTCCGCTCCGATCACTTCAACTTCGCCAAGGCCGGCGTGCCGGCGCTGTATACCGACGGCGGCACCGATCTGATCGAAGGCGGCACCGCCGCCGGCGAAGCGGCGGGCAAGGACTACAACGAAAACCGTTACCACAAGCCCGGCGACGAGTACGACCCGAAAACGTGGAAGTTCGACGGCACGATGGAAGACCTGACCGCGGTGTACGAGGTCGGCGCCGCGCTCGCCAACGGCGATACCTGGCCGAACTGGTATGCCGGCAACCCGTTCCGCGCTGCGCGCGAAGCGATGATGGCGGCGAAGCAGCAGGTGGCGGCACCGGCGAAGTAATCACGCCCCACAGCTATCCGAAATTGCTGGTCTGGAAATTTTTGTCATCCCGAACCAAGGCGAAGCCTGAGGAGGGATCTGCCTGTCGGCGACGGTGCAACATCAGCAGATCCCTCCACCCGCTGCGCGGGCGTTCGGGATGACAGAGGGCTTGAACGACAACGGCGCCTTCCGGCGCCGTTGTCGTTTGGATTCCGGTCGCGCTCAGACCGAGCGCGAGAACGTCATGCTGTTGGTCAGCCGATCTTCGGCGGCCTGCAACAGCGGTTTCGGTTCCTTGCCGGCGTCGCTGACCTGGCGTTCGTGCAACTGACGCTCCTGGTTCATGTTCTGTGCCGCGACCTTGTCCTGCATCTGGTCCGGCGTCTGGTTGCGCGACTGCTCGACATTCACGTAGCCGTTGAAGATCGGTTCCTTGCCGACTTTTTCGGCGATCATCACATGGCCGTTCTTGACGTCCATGTATTCGGGTTTCTCCGACAATCCAGGCGTGGTGCGGGTGGTGATGATCACGTCGGTCGCCACTTTCCTCGCGTCCTGCTCGGTCATGCCCGCCTTGTTCTGGACGAGCGTCATCGCGCGTGCAAACAGCTCGCGTTCGGCGGGCGTCATGTCCATGTCTTTCTGTTGTTTGGCCGGCGTCTGCAGCATCGGTCCGCTGCCGTTTTCCAGCACCGGCGCGGCGGCGGCCAGGGCGACGACAGGCTGCGTTCGCTCCGGCAGCGTCTGCGTCGCGTCGCCCCGGATCTGCGACTGGCCTGGTTCTGTTACAGGCACCGCAGGCGCAGCTGTCGCAGGCACGACCGTCGCGGGCGCTTCCGCGCGCAGGGCGTTCGCGGCGCGCGGATCGACATGCATCAACGGCGTCTCTCGGCCGTTCGCGTTCACCGAAAGATCCACGGTGCGGTCGGGATTCTGGGTGCGCACCAGTTGATCGCGCTGGACATCGCGCCACTGCCCGTCGATCTGCGCGTGGCCGGCGCCGTTGCGGTCCCAGACCACGAAATTGTTGCCGGCGGCGTACAGGCCATCGTCGTTGAACGCGCCCTGGCGATCGGTGCGGCCGTGCATCGACGTGGCGCCGCGGTCCAGCGCCTGGATGAACGCGGGCGCTTCGCCTTTCTGCAGGAACAGATCCTTCACCGTCGCGTATTCGTGCGGCAGATTCGGCCGCGCCGCGTCCTGATCGAGCCGGGTCGGATCGACCAGCGGATTGCCGGCCAACACATTGTTCCAGGTCGCATTCAACGGATTCTGCGCATGCGTATTGCGCAATGCGTTCACCACTTCGGCGCCCTGCACCGCGGCGTCGCGGCCGGTCTGCATGTAATCCTGATCGCCGCGGATCAGGCCGCCCACGCCGTTGCTGACATCGGCGACGCTGCGGTACTGCCCGGATTCGATACGATCGAGGATCCGTCCGCCCCAGACTTCGCTCTGGTTGTAGGCCTTGCCGACAACGGCCGCCATGCGCACCTGATCGTCGGGCGTGGCGTTGCGATACAGGTCGGTCTCGCGCAGCGGCGTGTAGACGTCGCGCATCAGCTTGTTGGCCTGGGTGGCGTCGTTGTCGTGGATGTAGCGGATGCCTTCGTCGGAGCGCAGGAACTGGTCGAGGTGCGACTTCACCGTGGCGTCCATCTCGCGCCCGCCCTGCGCGCGGATGGTGTCGCCGGTGCGGCTGAGGTCGGCAACCGTCCGGGTCTGCTGGTTCGCGTCGAGCACCCACTCGGGATGGTTGGTGCGCGCCCAGTCCTGATACGCGCCGACCAGCGTGCGCGCCACTTCCGGATGCTGGCCCAGATCGGTCTGCAGCGTCCCGATCGAGAACCCGCTGTTGCCCACCGGCGACATGACGCCGTTCGTGGTGTTGCCGGCGAAGGACAGCCGGTTCGACACGTCGCGGCCGCCGATGCTGCCCTCCGAGCCCACGCCGATGGCGAAATAGGACACGGCATTCAACTCGGCATCGGTCAAGGCTGGCGGGCGCCGCGTCTGCGCGGCCAGTTGGGCATTCGTTTGTTGTGCGTCGAAGGGTTCGGTCATGGCGCTGGCTCCTCGTCGATCCTGCTCGTCAATCTTCTTCGGGACAATGGTCATCTTTCGGAATGTCCTGTCCGGCGATCACCGGATGCATTTCGAGATACCGCCTGTAGGAATCCGCGCCAGACGCTCGGTACCAGATCAAATTTCCGGCCTCGCGCACTGCATAGGCATTTTCGGCACGGAAATCAGGGCAGGCTTCCGGATCGTTTTCCGCCACGTCGTCGCGGCAAAAACGAAGAAACATCTTGCCGTCCCGATACTCGCCGGAGAGTTCGCCGGCTTCGCCGCGAACGCGGGTGCCATCGCTCCAAGTGCCGCGGATGCCCTCGGCTGTGGTCTTGAGTTCGAGTTCTGCCGAATGTTGCCAACCGCAGGATTGGGCGTAGGCCCAGCGTCCGGCGAACGTGGCGGCGGCAGCCGTTTCCGCGGGGGACGTGGACGCGGGCGGCGCGGCGACCGGCCCGGGAGACTGCGCGCAGGCGCTCGCCATGCACACCGCCATGGCCACGAAGGCCATGCGCAGGCATGCAGGAAATCGAAGGGATGCTGCCTGGACGTTCGGGTCAATCACGGGGTTCTGCGCTCAACGGTGCATGTGTCGCGGCGAGCGTACCCCCGGGGCCGTGATGCGACAAGCGCGCCCCGCCGGAGACGGCGGGGCGCGACGCTGAAGCGGCGGCGATCAGCCCGCAGCGCGCTCCGGCCAGACCGTCTTCGCCAGCAGTTCGTCATTCCAGTCGAACTGCAGCGAGCCGTCCTTGTTCAGCAGCAGCGACACGAAGTTGAAGACGTTGCGCGCGAACATGTCGCTGGCGTGCATCGCGCCGCTGCTGGCGAGGTTCAACGGGCCGGACACGGTCACACCGCCGTGGACGACGTTGTCGCCCGGCTGGGTGAGTTCGCAGTTGCCGCCGGTTTCGGCGGCCAGATCGACGATGACGCTGCCGGGCTTCATGCCGGCGACCATCGCGGCGCTGACGATCTTCGGTGCGGGGCGTCCCGGCACGGCGGCAGTGGCGACGATCACGTCGATGTTCTTCAGATGATCGGCGAGCCGCTGCTGCTGCAGGGCGCGCTCCTCGTCGGTGAGCTGGCGGGCGTAGCCGCCCTCGCCTGCGGCACTGACGCCGAGGTCGAGGAACTTGCCGCCCAGCGATTCGATCTGTTCGCGGGTTTCCGGGCGCACGTCGAAGCCCTCGACCTGCGCGCCGAGACGCTTGGCCGTGGCGATCGCCTGCAAGCCGGCGACGCCGGCGCCGATCACCAGCACCTTCGACGGCCGGATGGTGCCGGCGGCAGTGGTGAGCATCGGGAAGAAGCGCGGCGCCAGCTGCGCCGCAATCAGCATCGCCTTGTAGCCGGCCATACCGGCTTGCGAGCTGAGGATATCCATGGCCTGGGCGCGGGTGGTGCGCGGCAGGCGCTCCAGCGGAAACGCGATGATGCCGCGGGCCTGCAGCGCTTCGGTGCGGGCGGCGTCGCCCTGCGGTTGCAGCATGCCGACCAGTACCGCGCCCTGCTTCATGCCGGCGATGGCCTGGGCCGAAGGCGGCTGCACGCAGACCACGATATCGGCGGACGCCAGCACAGCATCGGCGCCGTCGACGATCTCGGCGCCGACATCGGCATAGGCGGCGTCCAGCGCATGCGCGCCATCGCCGAGCCCACGTTCGATGCGCACCAGGGCGCCGGCCGCCGCGAGTTTCTTGCAGGTTTCCGGCGTGAGCGCCACGCGCCGCTCGCCGGGCGCGGTTTCGCGCACCGCACCAATGATCACTTTCGCTGTCGCATGCCCAGACGTGTCAGCCGCAGTCTCCGTCATCTTTGCCGGTCTCCATCGATCCGCTTCGGTTGCCGGCATCCTAGCAGGTTGTCGTGGAGCTACCGGGCGCGCAGGGCAATGCCGCATCGTGATCAGGACATGCCGACGACACGTGGAAAGATCGAAACAGAAAGGCCGCCACGGATACCCCGTGGCGGCCGAAAGCAAACACAGCGGGGCGGCATCAGGACGTCGCGGCGGCGCGCGTCTGGCTGAGCTGTTGCCACATGTCGCGCATGGCTTCGTCGAACGGGGCTTCGGAGGAGCGCAGCACGATCCGGCCCTTGGCGACCAGCGCCGCGAGTTCCTCAGGGGTCACCACGAGCTTGCGCTGGCCGCGACGATTCACGATCAGGAAGCGCGAGGTCAACGGGCTGACCCAGGCGATGCGCGACGGCGTCTCGCGGCCATCCTCTTCGATCAGGCGAAGACTCTGCCCGACACGCAGGCGACGCATGCGCGCGGCCATCGCCGGATCGTGTTCGACGCTCTCGGTTCCGCCGACCACCCGCAGACCGCCCCAGTTCGCGGCATCGTTGGGCTCGGCCGGAGCTTCCTCCGCCGACACCGGATGCAAGCCACGGGGCTGATCGGGGAACGCCAACGCGCTGACGATCTTCGCCAGCGAGTCGCGCGCGGCGGTGGCGTCCAGCCCACAGCTGACATAACAGCGACCCAGCGGCGCCTGCAGTTCGAGAATCTTGTCGGCGACCCGACCGCCTTCGGCGCGGGCGGCGTCGGCGTCGGCCTGCATCAGGCCCTCGCCGATCGACAGCGCCGACAGGTATTGGGCGGAACTCGGGCCTTCGCGCAGCCAGGTCTGGACCAGGTGATGGCGCCAGTGGCCGCTGAGGAATTCGGCGATGCCCGCGGTGAGCGGACGCTGGCTGAGACGCGCGTCCAGCAGTTCGTCCACCGCGCGGCGCGCGTGCTGCAGCCGCTCGCGGCCGCTGACGGTATCGGCGGCGCGCTGTTCGGCGACATCGCGCATCTTCTTCTGTTGATCGAGGTGATCGCGCAGCTCGCTGGCGGCGAACTCGAAGATCGCCTTGTCGTCGCGATACTCCTCGACCACCCGGCCCACCGCCAGTTCGGCATGGGTCAGGGTCTGCTGGTCCTGCGGGGAATCGCCGGTATTGCCTTCGCAGGCTTCGCTCAGCGCTTCCAGCAGCTTGCGGCCGGGATGGCCGCGCTGATCGAAGAGGCTGTCGTCGCTCAACGCCAGCTTGAGATACGGCGGCACCAGCCGACCGTAGAGCGCGCGCGAACGGCTCAGCGTGGCGTGGCTGCTCGCCAGGGTCTGCAGCAGGATGCCGACCAGATCGATCGCATCCTCGTCCATTTCATTGAAACGGGTCTGGGTGGGGTCGTAGCCGAGCTGGCGCGAGCCGCTGACGATCTGGTCGCGGATCACCGCCGAGAGCGGACGACTGTCGTCGCCGGCAAGGGCGCGGACGTATGGCGCGGGGTCGTCGCCCTGCAGCATCGTGGCGATGCCCAGCAGTTCCTGCGGCGCGAGCACGCGCACGCCATTCAAGCCCGAGGTCGGCGGCGGCGCGGCGCCCGGTTCGTCGGAGGACGAAGCCGAAGCCGAGCCCCGGCGCAGTACGCTCTGGCGCCAGGCGCGCAATTGCTGATGCACGGTTTCGCGGTAGCGGAGCGGCCGATTGCCGTCGGACAGCATGCCGCCCGCCGCAGGCTGACCGCCGGCTGGGGACTGGCCGCCTCTGTAATCCCAAGGCGTGTTGGGCGCTTGGCCGCCCTGCGGGGCGTGGCCCTGCGGCTGCGGGTTGCGGGGCTCGACCAGCCCGCCGTCGGGCGACCAGTCGGCGGCCGGCGGCGGCATGCCCGGTGCCTGCGGCTGTTCTTCGCGCGGCAGGAAGCCGTGGTCCAGCGCGACATTGGTCTTGGTGTAGAGATCGTCGAGCGACTTGGACAGCCGCTTTTCCAACTGCAAGAAGATCAGCCGGCGCAGCTCGGGGGTGAGGTCGTCCCCGGTGAACAGCTTCACGAACGCGTCGACCGGAACGTCCGGGCGCAGCGGATTGGTTTCCGGCGCCTGCCGCGGCAGACCCAGCGCGGTGGCCAGCGCATCCAGGCGGTCGTGCAGCAATTGCAGCGGATGCATCAGCTGGTGTTCCAGCAGCTCCACGATCTGCTGGCCGGACAGATGGATTTCGAGCTGGGCCTCGGACATCAGGCTCATGCTCTTGTTGTCGACCGCGCGCGGGCGCGGGTTGCGCCAGCGGTCGAACGCGTTCTCGAGGGCGTCGCGGTAGCGGTTCGCCAGTTCAAGCGCGCGCTGATTGAGCAGGCGGATCGCGATGCGGTCGTCGTAAATGGCGCTGTTGTCGTGGCTGGCGATGGCGGCCAGACGCACCTGTTCTTCGATATCGCCCCAGAAACCCGCGAGCACGCCCGACAGCGCGGTCACCGAATCGCGACGAACGGATTCGAAGACTTTTTCGGCGCTCTGGCGCGTCAATGGCGAGCGGCCAGGAAAAAACCGGCTGTTATCGTCCATACGGATCGTCTCGGGGGGAGAGGTTTGGGTGCATTTCGGGGGAGAATGGACCGTCTGGAATCATCCATAGGGTCCCGGACGCTACGATCATTCAAACCGTACGGGACAGTCTGTGACCTCACTCGCAAATCATCCAAGCGAAGCATTACAAACGCTCGACAGCCGACGCTCGGTCCCGAGCCGACAACTCGGCATGCCGGGGCCGGACCAGCCTACGCTGTTGCGCATGCTGGAATCGGCTGTGCGGGTGCCGGATCACGGAAAGCGGACGCCGTTCCGATTTTTGAAGATAGAAAGTGACTCTCGTCACGCAATGGGGCAGCTGCTTGCCGAACGCAGCCGCGCCCGCGTTCCGGACGCTTCCGACAGCGTGATCGAAAAGGACCGGCTGCGCTTTTCGTTCGCCCCGGTCATCGTCACGGTCATCGCCAAGCTTGGCCCGGACGAGAAGATTCCCGAACAGGAGCGCCTGCTGACCGCCGGCTGCGTCTGCTTCGCGCTGCTGCAGGCCGCGCAGGCGATGGGCTTCGGCGCGCAGTGGCTGACCGGCTGGGCCGCCTACGACCCGGAGATCCGCGACGCGCTGGGCATCGGCGCGGACGAGACCGTCGCCGGCTTCATCCATATCGGCACCGCGCAGATGGACGCGCCGGAGCGCGAGCGCCCCGATCCCGCCGCCATGCTCACCGACTGGACGCCGGGATGAGCGTCCGCGGCGACGGAGACGACATCGACGATATCCTCGACCGCGACCTTGCGGCCGAAGCGCGCCCGGAGCCTGCACCGCTGTATCTGATCGACGCCAGCATCTACGTGTTCCGCGCCTGGCACACGATGCCCGACGAATTCCGCGATACCGACGGCTGGCCAACCAATGCGGTGCAGGGCTTCGCGCGTTTCCTGCTGGACATCCTCGAACGCGAGCGGCCGCGACATGTCGTTGTCGCGTTCGACGAAGCCCTGGATTCGTGCTTCCGCAACCGGCTGTATCCGGCCTACAAGGCCAACCGCGATCCGGCGCCGGAAGAACTGAAACGCCAGTTCGCGCACTGCCGCGCGCTCTGCGTCGCGCTGGGACTGAGCGTGCTGGGCCATCCCGAATACGAAGCCGACGATCTGATCGGCAGCGCGCTGCTGCAGGCTCGCGCCGCAGGGCACCGCGGCATCATCCTGTCCGCCGACAAGGATCTGTCGCAGTTGCTGCACATCGGCGACGAACAGTGGGATTACGCCCGCAACCAGCGCTGGGGCGCGCACGGCGTCCGCGCGCGCCACGGCGTGGAAGCGCACCAGATCGCCGACTATCTGGCGCTCAGCGGCGACGCCGTCGACAACATCCCCGGCGTACCCGGCATCGGCGCCAAGACCGCGGCGATATTGCTCGCGCATTTCGGCGATCTCGACAGTCTGCTGCGGCGGGTCGAGGAAGTGCCGTACCTGCGCTTCCGCGGCGCCGCGCAGGCCGCCGCGAAATTGCGCGATCATCGCGACAACGCGCTGCTGTTCCGCACCCTCACCACCATCGCCTGCGACGCGCCGGTGGGCGACGCCGCGCCCCGCTTCGAACGCAACCCCGGCGAAGCGTCTTCGCTCGGCGCGGTCTGCGAGGCGCTGCGCTTCGGGCCGATGACGCGCAGACGCATCTACGCCGCCGGCGGCCTGGATTTCGCCGCGCACGCGCCGCAGACAGACGAAACAAACGAAGCCCTGTAGAGCGGCCTTCAGGCCGCTGCTCTGCATGATGTCGACCAGACGATTTCAACCAGACCACTTCGACCAGAACCATCAAAAAACCAGCGACCTGGTTTTCAACAGCCGAATGGCTGGTCAGGTCGCTCTACGGAAAATCAGGAACCGAGGACCGCATGACCGAATCCCGCGAAGTGCTCTACGAAGGCAAGTGGCTGCGACTGGTGAAGATCGGCCAATGGGAATCCTGCGAACGCAGTCACCATGCCGGCGGCATGGCGGTGATCGTGATCGCGGTGACGCCGCAGGACGAGGTGCTGTTCGTCGAACAATACCGGGTGCCTATCGGCGCCCGCACCATCGAGATGCCGGCCGGCCTGGTCGGCGACGATCACGACCACGATTCGCTGGAAGACGCCGCACGTCGCGAGCTTGTCGAAGAAACCGGCTGGCATCCGAACAAGGTCGAGGTGCTGCTGATCGGGCCCACGTCGTCGGGCATGAGCAACGAACGCATCGCCTTCGTCCGCGCCCGCGATCTGGTTAGGGTCGGCGACGGCGGCGGCGTCGACAACGAGGACATCCTTGTGCACGCGGTGCCGCGCGCGCAGGCGCCGGCGTGGCTGATGCAGAAGCAGAGCGAAGGCTACGAACTCGACCTCAAACTCTGGGCCGGGCTGTGGATGATCGAACACAATCCGGACGGGTCGCGGGTGGCATAAGCATTGCCGCGGGACGGAAACGGCACCAGCGACGACCCTGTAGGAGCGACGGAAGTCGCGACGGCTTGCGGAAAGCGTTGCCGTAGCCTATCGCGACTTCCGTCGCTCCTACGAAACCCCGGGCAAAACCGCGGGTGGGTGCTTATCAGCGCTCCGCCATGAAGGCTTCGATGTCGTCGGCGCTGCGCGCGAGCTTGTCGGTCAGCACTTTGTGGCCGTCCTTGGTGACGAGGATGTCGTCTTCGGTGCGGATGCCGATGCCGCGCCATTTTTCGTGGACGGTTTTTTCGTCGCTGGCGATGTAGAGGCCCGGTTCGATGGTGAACACCATGCCCGGTTCGAGCAGGCGCGAGTCGCCGTCGAAGCGGTACTCGCCGACATCGTGGACGTCGAGGCCCAGCCAGTGCCCGGTCTTGTGCCGGTAGAAACGCTTGTAGCTGCCGTCGGCGATGTTTTTCTCCAGTTTGCCCTTGAGCAGGCCCAGCGTCAGCAGGCCTTCGGTCAGGGTTTCCACGGCGCCGATGTGTCCGGCTTCGTAGGGCACGCCGGGTCGCGCCTGCGCCAGCGCCGCGCGCTGCGCCGCGCCGACCAGATCGTGCAGCGCGCGCTGTTCCTTCGTGAAACGGCCGTTGACCGGGAAGGTGCGGGTGATGTCGGCGGCGTAGCCGCGATATTCCGCGCCGGCGTCGATCAGCACCAGCGCGCCGTCCTTCGCCTGGGCGTTGTTGGCGCGGTAGTGCAGCACGCAGGCGTTGTCGCCGGCGCCGACGATGCTGCCGTAGGCTGGCTCGGCGTCGTGGCGGCGGAACACCCGCTCCACTTCCGCCTGCAGTTCGTATTCGTGGATGCCCGGCCTGGCGGCGCTCATCGCCGCGCGGTGCGCTTCGATGCTGATGTCGGCGGCGCGCTGCATCAATTTCAGTTCGTCGCGGTCCTTGAACAGTCGCATCTCGTCCAGCAGATGCCCCAGTTCGAGGAATTCGTGCGGCGGCTGCGCGCCCATGCGCATCTGCGCGCGGACGCGGTTGAGCCAGCCGATCAGCTTGAGGTCGAAATCGGTGTCGCGGCCGAAGTGGTAATACACACGACTGCGGCCTTCAAGCAGGCCGGGCAGGATCTCGTCCAGATCGTCGATCGGATAGGCATCGTCCATGCCGAAACCGTCGACCGCGCCTTCGGGACCGCTGCGCGGGCCGTCCCAGCCTTCGCGCTCGGGATCGCGTTCGCGGCAGAACAGCAGGGTCTCGCCGTGCCTGCGGCCCGGAATCAGCACCAGCACCGTTTCCGGCTCGGGAAAGCCGGTGAGGTACCAGAGGTCGGAGTCCTGGCGGTACGGGTAATGGGTATCGCGGCTGCGGATGCGCTCCGGGGCCGACGGGATCACCACGATGGCGTCGTCGCCGGCCATCCGCATCAGCTGGCGGCGGCGGCGGGCGTAGACCTGCGCTGAGATACCTGTCGCGCTCATCGGTCAGTGCAGTTGACGCCGGTGGCGCGCGCCCATCGCGCAATCCCCGTGCAGCAGCAGCGCCGCCACGCGGACGAATTCCTCGATCTCGATCATCGCCGCTTCGTCGTCCTCATCGCCGTCGTCCTGCGGACTGGCCGCGGCCAGTCTGGCCAGATCGCCCAGCGCCTCGCTGCTTTCCTCCGACAGCGGCGGATTGGCGCCGGCCGCCAGACCGAAGCCGCCAAGAAAGCCTCGGCACCAGTCGAACAGCCCGCTGCTGCGGTCCACCAGCGTCGCTTCCTGGTCCGGCACCAGCAGTTCGAAACCGAAATCGCGGTCTTCGATCTGGGCGACGCTGATCGCGCGCAGACGGTCCAGCACGCTGCCGGACGCCGGTGCGGCCAGTTCCTCGTCCACCAGCACCTGCGACAGCCAGCGCGGCGAATCGCTGCCGCCGCCGGCCAGCCAGCCGCACAGCGCGCCGTGCAGTTCGGAGGCGCCGACGCCCAACCCCTGCGCGCGGACCGCGTCTTCGACTTCTTCGAGATCGGGCAACACCGGGCTTGGCTGTTCGGACATCATCGGGCGGTCATCGGCGTCCTTGGACAGGGTCGGCAGTGTACAACGCGGCCATAGTGACAACCGATTCGGCATTGGCTGCGCCAGCCCGTACACTGGCGCCATCGTCAGGGCTACCAGGGGGCTGCCCTCATGTCCGATGCCGCAGAACTCAAGCTCATCGCCTCGCTGGCCCTGGTCGGCGCGCTGGCACTCGTGCTGCTGGTCATCTGGACCCGCCGCGGACGGGCCGAGAAACGCCACACCCTCGAACTGCGCGAGCGCGAGGAACGCCTGAAACTGGCGCTGTGGGCCTCGTCGGAGCAGTACTGGGACTTCGACCTGCAGACCGGCCACATGCGCCGGATCTGGGCGGACTCGCGCAGCAACCGTCCGGATATCCAGGTGCTGTCCACCACCGACACCCACCACACCATCCATCCCGACGATCTGCCGCAGGTGCAGGCGAAGCTCCGCGACCACCTGCGCGGCGAATCCGAACTCTTCATCTCCGAACACCGCATCCTCGACCCCCGCGGCGAATGGCTGTGGGTGCGCGCGCGAGGCCGCGCGGTGGAAAACGGCGCCGACGGCCGGGTCCGCCGCATCGCCGGCACCGCGCGCGACATCACGCTGGTGCGCCAGGCCGAGCGCGAGCGCCGCATCGCCATCGCCGTCCTGCGCAGCATGAACGAATCGGTCGCGGTGCTGGATCGGGACTTCAACTTCATCTCGATCAATCCTGCCTTCACCCGTACCACCGGCTACACCGAACGCGAAGTCATGGGCCAGAGCGCCAGTCTGCTGGACAGTCCGCAGCACGACGCCGCCTTCTACAACCGCCTTCGCCAGAAGTTGGCGACCGAAGGCCACTGGGCCGGCGAAATGTGGCAGCGGCGCAAGAGCGGCCAGGAATTTCTCTGTTCGATCGAATCCACCTCCACCGAAGGCATCTACGGCGAGCAGCGCGTCTACATCGCGGTGATCTCCGACATCACCCAGCAGAAGCGCGCCGAACAGGAGCTGCGCTATCTCGCCAACTTCGACACCCTGACCAACCTGCCGAACCGGGCGATGCTGTCGGAACGGCTGTCGCGGGCGATCGTGCGCGCGCGCAGGCAGAACCACCGGATCGCGGTGCTGTTCCTCGATCTGGACCGCTTCAAGGACATCAACGATTCGCTGGGCCACACCGTCGGCGACCGCATCCTGCGCGCCGCGGCGATGCGCCTGCAGGACACCGTGGGCGAACAGCAGACCGTGGCGCGGCTGGGCGGCGACGAGTTCACGGTCGTGCTGGAGCATCTCGATCAGCCGGGCGACGCCGACAAGATCGCGCGCGAGATCATCACCGCCTTCGAAGCGCCGCTGGTGCTGGACGACCGCCAGGAAGTGGTGATCTCGCCGTCCATCGGGATCAGCCTCTACCCGGACCACGGCCAGGTGCCGACCGAACTGTTGAAGCAGGCCGACACCGCCATGTACCAGGCCAAGGCCGCCGGCCGCCGCACCTTCGTCCGCTACGACGACAGCATGGAGATCGCCAACCGCCGCCGCGCGCAGCTGTCCAGCGCGCTGCGCAAGGTGCTGGAGCGCGGCGAGCTGCGGCTGGTGTTCCAGCCGCGCCTGTCGCTCGCCACCCGCCGGATCACCGGCGTGGAGGCGCTGCTGCGCTGGACCAGCGGGGAATACGGGGAGATTCCGCCGATCCAGTTCATCCCGCTGGCCGAGGAAAGCGGCCTGATCCTGGAGATCGGCGAATGGGTGCTGCACGAGGCCTGCCGCACCCTGCACCGCTGGCATCAGGCCGGGATGACCGACCTGACCATGGCGGTGAACGTCTCCGTGCTGCAACTGCTGCGCGGCGATTTCTCCGAGATCGTGCGCCGGGTGCTGATCGACACCGGGGTGCCGCCGCACGCGCTGGAACTGGAACTGACCGAAAGCGTGCTGATGGCCAATGCCGAGCAGACCGCGGCCAAGCTGCAGGCGCTGCGCGAGATGGGCGTGTCGCTGGCGATCGACGACTTCGGCACCGGCTATTCGTCGCTGGCGTACCTCAAGCGCCTGCCGATCACCACGCTGAAGATCGACAAGACCTTCATCACCGACCTGAACCGCGACCCGGACGACACCGCCATCACCACCACGGTCATCACCATGGCCCATTCGCTGGGCCTGACCGTCGTCGCAGAGGGCGTCGAGACCGAAACCCAGCTGCGCTTCCTCGACCATTTCCGCTGCGACGAGATCCAGGGCCACTGGCTGTCGCGCCCGGTCGACCCCGACGCCTGCCTGCAGTTCATCCGCGAGTGGGTACCGGCCAAGGCCAACGGCGCGGCGTCCGTGATGCCCCTGCACGCCCCCACCGATCGCGCTTGACCCCCGGCGACCGCCTGCCTATCGTGCCGACCATGGACACGTCCGAAGTGATCTCCCAATTGCGCGCCCTCGCCGACCGCGTCGAGACGCTGGCCCAGCGCGTGCAGCGGCTCAGCGAAGAGAACCGCAGCCTGCGCCAGCAGCAGGAGCAGCTGGCGAACGACCGCTCGCAGTTGCTCGCCAAGAACGAACAGGCGCGGTCGCGGGTCGAGGCGATGATCGCGCGCCTGAAGTCGCTGGAACAACACACGTGAGCGGTCGTCCATGAGCGAAGCGGTCAACATCCGGATCCTTGATCGCGAATACACCGTCGGCGTCGATCCCGACGAACGCGAAAGCCTGCTCTCGGCCGCGCGCCTGCTCGAAAGCAAGATGCGCGAAGTGCGCGGCAGCAACCGCATGGCCGCGATCGATCGCGTCACCGTGCTGGCCGCACTGAACCTCGCCCACGAACTCGAACAACTCCGTAACGAAAACGTGCTGCGCGACCGCGAGATCGCACGCACGCTGGTCGAGCTGAATCACCGGATCGATACGCTGTCCGCAGCCGACTGAACCGCGCCGAAACCCTTGAAACACGGGGTTTTTCGCGAAAACTTTTTGCGACCTGTGTTCGTTTCCGATGCCGCGACGCTTGCGCTTCCCGGGCACGCGCCTATACTGCATCTGCGTCCTCTGCCCTGAACGACCGCGTGCCAAACATACACCTTGGCCCTTAAATACGACCACGGGGATGTGACGGAATCCGGGAGTGCATGTCCGCCTCGTAGCGGGAAGCCCGATGGAACCAGAGCATCCCCACTTGAACCCCGGGTTCAAGGTCGTTTAGCACGCATCGTCAATGGCGGAGGATGCCTTCTTCCGGATGCCGCATCGCGACATCCACGCCGTGAAGGCGAACGAAAGCCCGCCAAGCGCGGGCTTTTCGTTGCCGGCTTTTCGTTGCCGGCTTTCAACTGCGGACTTTTTCGTGACCACTCCACACCGCGAGACGACATGACCGACGACCGCGCCGCCCTGCGCCGCACGCTGCGCGACCGCCGCCGGCAACTGCCGCCCGCGACCCGCATCGCCGCCGCCGAAGCCCTGTCCGCGCGCCTGCTGGCGCTGCCGTTCGCCCCGTCCGCCGGCCACGTCGCCGGCTATTGGGCGATGGACGGCGAGATCGCCCTGCACGTCTGGCAGATGCGGCTGCCGGCCGAGGTCCGCTACTGCCTGCCGGTGCTGGGCGACGACGACCGGCTGCGCTTCGCGCCCTGGCGTCCGGGCGAAGCGCTGGTCGCCAACCGCTTCGGCATCCCGGAGCCGGCCGAAGCCGAAGCCCTGCCGGCCAAGGCGATGGCGATGATCGTGCTGCCGCTGGTGGGGTTCGATGCACGCGGCCAGCGGCTGGGCATGGGCGGCGGCTGGTACGATCGCAGCCTCGCCTTCCGCCTCGACCGTCCCGCGCCGCCGCCGTGGCTGGTCGGCGCCGGTTTTGAGGTCCAGCGCGTCGACGCCCTGCCCATCGAACCCTGGGACGTGCCGCTGGATGCCGTCTGCACCGAATCCGACACCTTCCCCCTGCCGCCCCCAGCACCATGACCGCACGCAAACATTATTGGCTGATGAAGTCCGAGCCCGAGGACTTCTCCATCGACGACCTCGCCCGCGTCGGCGTCGAACCCTGGACCGGCGTGCGCAACTACCAAGCGCGCAACTTCATGCGCAGCATGAAACTCGGCGACGGCGTGCTGTTCTACCATTCCAACACCGACGTGCCGGGCGTCTACGGCCTGGCCGAAGTCGCCGTCACCGCGTATCCCGACCCGACCCAGTTCGATCCCGAATCGAAGTATCACGACGAGAAATCCAGACGCGAGGAACCGCGCTGGGATCTGGTCGACGTGCGCTATGTGCGCACGCTCAAGCGCCCGATCACGCTCGACGACATGCGTGCGCAGGCCGAGAAGCTCGGCGAGGAGTTCGCGCTGATCCGGAAGGGAAACCGACTGTCCGTGCTGCCGGTCACCGCCGCGCAGTGGAAAATCATTCTCTCCCTCGAGTAACCCTCCCCCATGTCCGAAGCCAAAAAACTCGCCGCGCTCAAAGCCCTCGAATACGTCGAGGACGGCATGATCGTCGGCGTCGGCACCGGCTCCACCGTCGCCTACTTCATCGACGGCCTGGCCGCCATGCGGCATCGCATCAAGGGCGCCGTCTCCAGTTCCGAACAGAGCAGCGCGCAACTGCGCCAGCACGGCATCGACGTGCTGGAACTCAACAACACCGGCCCGCTGCCGCTGTACGTGGACGGCGCCGACGAATGCGACGGCAACAAGCGGCTGATCAAGGGCGGCGGCGCGGCCCTCACCCGCGAGAAGATCATCGCCGAAGCCAGCAAGACCTTCGTCTGCATCATCGACCCGAGCAAGCAGGTCGGCATCCTCGGTCGCTTCCCGCTGCCGGTGGAAGTCGTGCCGATGGCGCGCAGCCTGGTCGCGCGCGAAATCCTGCGCCTGACCGGCGGCCAGCCGGTGTGGCGCGACGATGTGGTCACCGACAACGGCAACTGGATCCTCGACATCCACGGCCTGGCCATCGTCGACCCGGTGGGCATGGAGCGCGACCTGAACCAGATCCCCGGCGTGATCAGCGTCGGTCTGTTCGCGCGCCGTCCGGCGGACGTGGTGATCGTCGGCGGCGAGCCGCCGAAGGTGCTGTAACCCCCTCCCATTCGCGCTGCGCGCGAATCTCCCTCCCCCGCACGCGGGGGGCGAGGAAGCGCGTTTGCGGACCATTGGTCCGCGCGCTGACGAACGCCAGCAGGCCACGCCTGCTGGCCGGACGGGTTGGGGTGGGGGCGGCCCTGCGTCATCACGCTCTGGTGCCATAATCGACCTCCGGTCCGGCGACCGGGCACCGATCCACCCGCACGACCCGTTGGGGCGGACGTGCCGCAGACCCGCTGCGATCCGCCCATGACCCTGCGCTGCCTCTTCGTCGATTTCAATTCCTACTTCGCCTCGGTGGAGCAGCAGGACGATCCGCGCCTGCGCGGCCGCCCGATCGGCGTGGTGCCGGTGATGGCCGAGACCACGTGCTGCATCGCCGCCAGCGCCGAGGCCAAGACCTTCGGCGTGAAGACCGGCACGCCGGTGCGGGAAGCGCGGGAAAGCTGTCCCGACATCGTGCTGATCGAAGCGCGGCCTGCACGTTACGTCGAAGTGCATCACCAATTGATGGCCGCGATCGAGGATTGCATCCATCACGAGAAAGCGCCGTCGATCGACGAAGTGCCGTGCTGGCTGATCGGCCGCGAGCGCCAGCGCGAAAACGCCGAGGCCATCGCCCGCAAGATCAAGCGCACCCTGCTCGACCGCGGCTTCGATGCGATCCGCTGCTCCGTCGGCATCGCGCCCAACGAATTCCTCGCCAAGACCGCCTCCGACATGCAGAAGATCGACGGGCTGACGGTGTTGGAAATGGCCGACCTGCCGCATGCGCTGCATCGGCTGGAACTGCGCGATTTCTGCGGCATCGGCCCGTCGATGGAAAATCGGCTGAAACGGGCTGGCATCCACACCACCGAACAGTTGTGCGCCGCCAGCCGCGAACACCTGCGCGCCGCCTGGGGCAGCATCGAAGGCGAACGCTACTGGCTGCAACTGCGCGGCTTCCATCTGCCGCGTCGCGAAAGCCAGCGCGGCTCCGTCGGCCATTCGCACGTGCTCGGACCGGAATTGCGCAACTACGACGGCGCGCGCTCGGTGCTGTTCAAACTCCTGGCGAAAGCCGCGATGCGACTGCGCAAGGAACAATTCCTCGCCGGCGGCCTCGCGATCCGCATCCGTTTCGTCGGCAAGGACAAACGCTTCGAACGCGACCTGTCGTTCGCGCCGATCGACGACACCCCGACCTTCCTCAAACTGCTGGGCCGCGAACTCGAAGCGCTGGAACGCGCGCTGGTGAGCGGCCGCTGGAACCCGAAGCGCTACCCGCCGCTGTCGGTCGCGGTGACCCTGGTGCAGCTGGAAGCGCGCGGCAGCGTCAGCGGCGAACTCATGCCCGAACGCCACCGCAGCCGCGAGATGAGCGCGGTGCTGGACAAGATCAACCAGCGCTACGGCAACAACGCCCTCTACTTCGGCGCGATGCAGAACGCGCTGTCGCAGCAGGCCGCGCCGATGCGCATCGCCTTCGGCCAGATCCCGAACACGGAAGCCGAAGAAGACGGCAGCAACGAGCTGTGGCTCAAACGCGAACGCCAGTTCAAGGTGCTCGCCGAAACCGCGCACCGCGAAGCGCGCGAAAAAGGCCGCGGCAACAGAAGCCGCGCGTAGGGTGGCGGTGAGCGCAGCGAACCCCACCATCCCGACGTATCCGCTCATGGCGGCGTCCGACCGAAAAAGCAAATCCCCCGTCAATCGCTCCGCGATTGCCCGCCCCCTTTTCCAAAGGGGGCTGATGCACGGCAGCCCGCACCTTTGCAATTCGTGGGAGCGATGAATTGTAGGAGCGACGCAAGTCGCGACGCCCTTCGCCTTTGCTGCTTGTGGGAGCGACGCAAGTCGCGACTCGCCGCTCCGCTCATGGCGGGCTTGAGCGCACCCTGCGAAGCCCGAGTTGCGAGTTACTCCCACAGATAAAAACTATGGGCTTTTTTTACACTCCGGCAAAACAGCGCGTAGGGCGGGCCCTGGCCCGCCATTGCGTCAGGGGGCTTGATCCCGCACGTCCGGCATCACGCCAGGGTCAGCGTCACCGCATACGTGCCGCCGCTGAAGTCCGCGCGTTCGGTCACAACCACCGCATCCGCCTTGAGTCGCTTGTCGACAGGGCGTCCGCCGCTGCGATATTTGGCGGCAACGGGAAATTCGACGCTGCCCGGGTCGTCGTCGAACGTATCTTCTTCGACGAACTTGAGCTGCAGCCGGTCGACATAAGTGATGGGCGACGAGATCCACGGATCGAGCCAACGGATGTCGTTGCTGTCGAAATTGCCCAGTTCACTGTTCGGTATCTTGACCACGCTCACGCCATCGGCGAGCAGTTCCACCGCGATATCGTCCGCGCCGATATCGAGGGGACTGTCGGTTTCCTCGATGCATGTCAATTTGATCCCGTCCGGGGGCGGAAGCCCGGCCAGGGGATTGAATTCGCCATCATCGCCTGATCTGTCGTAAGCGGCCGGCATATAAAGCACCGACACATTCGAGTCCCACGACAGCGAGAAATCGGAGCCGGCAAAGCCGCTGCCCGGCTGACGCTGCGCGACCACGAAATAATGACCTGCCTTCAGCTCGACCGACATCGAGAACGCGCCCGTCATATAGATGGTATTCGCCATGACAGTGAGCATATCCGGCGCGACCTGCTGGCCGATGATCAGGCGCATCGGCGCACCACCGCTGCTGGAGACGCCGGTCAGACGGACATGCTGCGGTTGTCCGCTCGTCGTGGGCAGGACATCGAACTCGAAGTAGCGCGCGTCCGCCACCGTTTCGCCGTCGCCCAGGCGGCATTCGTAATCGCTGTTGGGCACTCCGAGGCGATGATTCGATGTTTCCGTCTTCCGACGCACCAATCCGATCGCATCGCTCAGGCTGGTGCCGAGAAAGCGACGCACGTTCAGGGCGTAATCCGGCATCGCATGGCGATCGGCGGACTGTATCTTCACGAACACCGGCGCATCCGGCAGCAGGTATTTGACGCTGCGTTCGGCGCCACGATCCAAGGTCTGGTAGATCGCCAAGGGCCGACTGAGATTATCCTCGCCGTACAGCGTGATGTCGGCGCCGAACGTCGCGAATTCGTAGGTGCCCGGTTTGAGCACGCAGAACCAGTCGATCTCGCCGGCGCGCAGTCTGCCGCTGGTGCCGAAGGATGGCGAGGTTTCATCGCAGATCACGGGAATGCCGCGCGCGGCGCTGGTGCCCGGACCGCGATGATCGGGCATGAAATCGGCGACCACCGGCCAATGGTCGCTGGTGAACGACAGCGTCTTCACCGTCACGCAGAGCGGATGATCGATGAAGGCATGCTGCAGGGTGCGGTTGCCGGTGCCGGGCCGGGTCAGGACGTAGTCGTAGCGACGATCGCCATTGGCGGTGGGCGCGGTGATGCCGGGATCCACCGGATGGATCAGACCGCCGCTGCGGTATTCCCACAGATGCGGGCTCTGCTCGAAGGCGACCGCATCCCAATACTCGGCGGCGTCGCCGAGCGGCAGCGCGAAGCGTGCCTTCCATTCGGTGCCTGCATCGCCGGCATCCGGCAGGCTCATTGCACCGTTGACGTTCATGTCGCCGCAATGCGCGAAATCGTATTGACTGCTGCCTTCCGACAGCAGCGGCCGCAAATTGGCCCAGGCCTCTTCGAACTGCGTAAGACGGATATCGGCATTCTCTTCATCGTCCTTGTCGCTGGCCTGCATGTGAGTGGTGCCGACGACATATTTGTCGCCGTTGGGCAGCAGCAGACGGACCGCCAGCGCGCCTTTTTCCGAAAGCGCATCGTCGTTGGTGCGCTGCGAGTAGGGTTTCCAGTTGAGGGCCGGAAGCGTGGCCGCCGCATCGTCCGGATCGGGTTTCCGATCGAACGGGAAACGGCTGAAGAACATCAGTCCGCTGTCCTGCGATGTTCCGAACAGATTGATCAAGCCCAACGTGAGCGCCTGCAGGCCGATGGAAAGCGCGACGAAACCCGCGCTGTCCGTATCAGCGAGCGACGAGGCGAAACCGCGCTCGCCGCCGATTCTTTCGACGTAGTGCGGATACTTCGTCTTGAGTCCGGCCAGGAACTTCTCGCGGGCGCTGTCGGCGAATACCTCGTTCAAGCACACGACATCGAAATCCCAATGCGACGCCGCGATGCGACGTGCTATCTCTTCGGCGCGGACCCCATTGTCGACGTTGTCGACGATCGGGCGGCATTGGACGTTGTAGGTCAGGACGCGCAGGTGCATGGAAACTCCTTCCGATGGAATGTTGCGGTTGAGGTGATGTGGCCGAACCAGCTTCCTCGCATCGCAAGGAAGCGACGAGACTTCAGCGCACGCACCGTCTTCACGACAGCGATGCGGCGCTCATCGATCTCACCGCCACCCCGAACGTCGTGTCCGGACGAAACCGGACTTCATCGGAAAAAAATATCGTTTGCTGCCACGGCAGGATCAAAAGGCCGTGCCCATGCCAGCATGCGGCGCACCCAAGCTCGCAGCGCTTTCGCTCCTACAGGAGCGACGCAGGTCGCGATGCTTCCTCATCCGGGCAAGATCCGATCGCGACTTGACCAACCATCCGGTTGTCGAAAACCGCCGCTCGCACAAGCATCACGCGTTCGCAAACCCCTCCCGCGTCAGATTGATCGGCTCGCCCTCGGTACACACCACATCGTCCTCGATCCGGATCCCGCCATACGGTTTGAACATCGCCACCCGATCCCAGTTCACGCTCGGGCCCAGGCCTTTGTCCTTCAATTCATCGAGCAACATATCGATGAAGTAGATGCCCGGTTCGATGGTGACGACCATACCCGGGCCGAGTTCGCGGGTGAGCCGCAGAAACGGATGGCCTTCGGGTTTGGCGATGGTGCCGCCGGCGTCGGAGGCCGCGAAACCGGCGACATCATGGACCTGCAAGCCGATGCCGTGGCCGATGCCATGCGGGAAGAAGGCGCTGCTGACGCCGGTTTCCACGGCGACGTCCGGCGACACGTTGATCAGCTTGAAATCGCGCAGGATGCCGGCGAGCGCGAGGTGCGCGTCGAGGTGGATGCGCTTGTAGTCGGTGCCGGCGCGGACCTGCGCGCACATCGCCAGTTGCGCGACGTCGACGGCGTCGATCATCGCCTGGAATTCGCCGTCGGTGTCGGCGGCATAGGTGCGGGTGATGTCGCTGGCGTAGCCGCGGTGGCTGCCGCCGGCGTCGATGAGGAAGCTGAGGCTCTTCGCGGGCGGCATGCGGTCGCGGGCGGTGTAGTGCAGGATCGCGCCGTGTTCGTTGAGCCCGATGATGTTGTTGTACGGCAGATCGTTGGCGTCCTGGCGCGCGGCCTGGCAGTACGCGAGATGGATGCCGAATTCGCTTGCGCCGGCGCGGAAGGCGCGATCGGCGGCGCGGTGGCCGCGCACGCCGACGCGGGTGGCTTCGCGCATCATCTCGATCTCGTAAGGCGTCTTGTAGCCGCGGTGGTAATGCAGGTAATCCAGCACCGGCTGCGGGTTGTTGGGCGCGAACGCGCCGTACGCGCCCAATGCGCTCTGCGCTTCGCCGAGAATGGCGCAGCGCGAGGCATTCTTCGGCAGATGCTGTTTGGCGTCTTCCGGATTCCGGATGATATGGATATCGAAGTGTTCGACCCAGTCGCCGTTCGGTGCCTGCGGGACGACGTGCCAGTAATCGTGCGGCTGCAGATAGATCACCTTCGGCCGCTCGCCCGGCGTGTAGACCAGCCAACTGCCGGGGATGTTGGTCAGCGGCAGCCAAGCCTTGAAGTGCGGGTTCACCGCGTATGGATAATCGCGGTCGTCGAACACCTGATAGTGCGAAGTGCCGCTGGGCACGACGAGGTGTTCGAAGCCGCCGCGTTCGAGCGCGGCATCGGTGCGCGCGCGCTGGGTGGCGAGATGGTCGGCGTAGAGGGGGGAAAGATCTGCGGACATGGCGATTCGCTCTGGAAATACGTGAGAAGCCGGAGGGCGCATGCGGCATTCCGACGGTGGTCATTCTGATCCAACACCAGGCCGCAGCGAGGCGATGCGCGGTTGCGGTTCAGGCGCGCGTGGGTGTCGACGCACGCGGGGTCTCGGGCCGGCGAGGGCACAGTCGCAGGCTCGGTCGTGCGCTCAGTCGTAATGGGCGCCCGGCGCGCCGACCCAGTTGTAGAGGCGGTCGCGGTGCGCGTCGGAGAGCGAGATGAAGCGGAACCCGGCCCACGATTGCCCGGGCGAACTGGCGCGATCGAACCACAGCAGATGCGCGCCGACTTCGATATCGCCGGCTTCGCCCGGCAGCCGGAAGCGGAACTGGTACAGCGCGTCATCGGTCAGTGGCACGCTGGCCATCAGCAGCATACCGCCCTCGGACAGATTGCCGATGCGGCCGGCGACTTCCTCGGTCATCACATCGCTGACCAGCACGGTCTCGTCGACTTTCCGCCGCGGCGAGCGCCGGTGCTCTTTCGAACTCATCGGGAATCTCCGCTGGAAGACGCAGCCGAACCCGTGTCGGACGCGTCAGGCATGGTGTCGTCGTGCGGGGCCGCGGGGCCGGAGCGAACCGCGATATCGCCGTCGTCGTCGTGACCTTCGCGACGTCCGGTGCCGGTGAGGCTGCGCAGGGCGTTGATCGCGGCATGCCAGGCGCGGTCGACCAGGCCGGCGCGCTGCATCGTGACCACGCGCACCTGGTCCTTGGCCATCATCCGCGCGAGGCTGTCGAGCGAATGTTCGCCGACGCGCTGGCCGCGCTGGTTGACGAACAGCGCGGTGCCGGTGACCGGGCTGAACCACGACATGCGCCGGCGCACCACGTCGCCCTGCTGGTTGGTGACGAACTCGATCCAGGTGCCGAACGGCAGCAGGCGCAGTTGTTCATAGCATTCCTGTTCCTGCGGCGAGCGCGCCGGCAGATCGGGCTTGCGCGCTTTCTGCGCATCTTCGCCCAGGCGCACGCGCGCCTTGAGCTTCATCGTCAGTTCGGTGCGGGATTCGCCGTCCTCATCGTCGCGCACGCTGCTGGACAGCCGTTTGGCGATGACATCGGCTTCGGCTTCGTGATAGCCGACCTGCTTCAGCGCCGATTCCACATGCGCCTTCAGCGCCGGATGCTCGACGCTGGTATCGCGATCGGTGCAGGCGGCGGCGATCTGGCGGGTGAAGTCGATCTGCCGGTTCCACTCCTCCGAGCCTTCGCCGTGGCGCAGGAAGGTGAGCGTGAGCACGTCGGCCCAGGCCTGGTTCAACAGCGCGCGGGTGAATTTGGGCAACGGCTGTTCGCCGACGATCTCGCCCAGCACCTGCTCGGCGCGCAGCTTGGCGGCTTCGAGTTTCTCCTTGCCGCGGGCGGCCTCGACGTGGCGCCGCTCCAGCGTTTCGGCGCGGCGCACCTGGGTGTCGATGTGCGCCTGGAGCTGCTTGTTGCTCTGCTCGAAGACTTCGAGATTGCCGTCGTAATGTTTGACCGCGTGGGTCACCGCCTGCTGCAGCGGCGCCAGCAGCTGCGGGTCGATATCGTCGTCGGCCAGCCATTTCGCCGCGGTCTCCGACACCGTTCCCAGCAGCTTGCGGGCCGGGTGATCGGGACGGACGAAGAACGAGCGATCCTGCAGGGCCACGCGCAGCAGGGTGAGCTGCATCCGCTTGACCAGCGCCGCCGCGGGCGCGTCGTCGCGGATTTCGCGCTGCAGATGGCTGTAGAGCAGGCCGACCAGATCGAAGGTGTCGCTGTCGCTGGGCGCCAGCGCCACCGGCTTGCCGGTCTGCTGACGGGCCTGCGCCAGCAGCGAGCGTTTGACGTCGGCGATGCTGGGCGCGCTGCCGTCGGGCAGGGTCGGTTCGGCGTCCATCCGGCCGAGCGTCTGCAGCAGATCGCGGGTCGCGATGGGCGTTTCCGCGCGCTGGCTGGGCGGCACCGGATTCAGCCGTTCCGCCTGGTTGCGGCGCTGCGACAGCAGCTGCTGCAGATCGTGGAAGGCTTTCTGTTCGTCGACTGCGGGCGCGGGCACATCCTGCCCCATCCAGACGGTATGCGGGCGGTCGCCGTCGTAAGACTCGGCATGGCGGGCGGCTGGCGAGGCGCCGTAGGCCGAATCGCCGCGCTCCGCGAGCGGGCCGCCCATGCCGGTTCCCGGCGGCGGTTGCTGCCCGGACGTGCGCGGCCCTCCACCCGCTGCGGACCCGTCGGAGGCACCCGACATGCCCGACTGCGCATAGGGGCCGGACTGCGATGCCATCCCCGGAGACTCCCCGGGCGGCGATCCGCCGGGGCGCCGCGCGGCCGCGCCGGTCCTGGGCGCGTCGGCATCGGCATCAGTTCCGCCCTCCGCATCGGGGTGACCGTGGTGGTCGTCGTCGCTTCCGGCGCGGGTGCGGATGGGCACGTAGCTCAGGCCGGGCAGGACGCCTTCCTCGGCCAACAGCGCGTCCAGCTTCTCGAACACCCCCGGGCATTGCACCATCACCCGGCGGTCGAAGATGCGATAGAACAGCAGGCGCGCGCTGTGATCCAGATGCATGAGCTCGGTCGCGTGCCGCACCGCGCGGCACAGCGCCTGCGGTCCGAGCGGAATGCGCTCGCTGTCGAATGCGGGCGCCGCGGCCAGCACGCCGAAGCGCTGGCCGAGCAGATGCAGGATCAGGTTGGCGCGCGATTCCTGGCGCGATGCGATGGCGTACAGCACCGCGCCCTCGTCCATCACCGATTCGTCGACCAGACTGAGGTTGCGGAAATTCAGCGTCGGCGCGGGCATCGAGACCTGGCGCGACGGCACCGCCAGCGGGACCGGCTTGCGCAGGCCGGCGAGGTTGCTTTCCAGCAACTGCATGAAGCGCGGGGCCAGATCGTGGCGATTGAGCCGCACCACGCGCAGGGTGTGCATATAGTCGATCGAGGTGCCGCCGGTGGTGCCGGAGCGATCGGCCAGACGGAACAGCTCTTCCTCGAACTCGGTGATCGCCGAAACCAGATTGCGTTCCAGATCTTCACCGACCAGCGAAAGCGCGCGCTCCAGCGTGCGGCGCACCCGGCGCGGCAGCCCGGCGGAGGCCAGAGTCCTTGGCGCGGCGGAATCCTGTGGGTCGGTGGGCGCAGCCATTTCAGCCTGGGGAAGTGCGATGAAGACCACGTTTCTTAACATGTCCGGCCACCGCGAGCCAAATCCCGCGCTGCGGCACCCCGCAATCCGTGGCTTGGGCGCGGGTCATCCGGCGGCCGATGCGTCGCTTGTCGGGTCGCCCGGAGCGTCGCCCAGCGGATCGCCGAGGAACAGCGAGATGACGTCGTTCGCGAAGCGCAGGCCCGATTCTGTCGGCACGATGCGGTCATCCTCGGCGATCAGCCAACCTTCGGCGATCGCGCGGCCCAGCGGCGCATCGATCACCGTACGCGACAGTCCGGTGCGGGCCTCGAAACGCGCCAGCGCGAAGCCTTCGCGCAGCCGCAGCGCGTTGAGCATGAACTCGAACGGCAACTGCGCGGCCGGGATCAAGGTATCGGCGCCGATCGCCGCAGCCGTGCCGGCCCGGGCCAGATAGGCCGCGGGGTGTTTGAGCTTCCAGCGTCGCAGCACTTGGCCTGGCGTGTCTGCGTCGGTTGCCGGAAGGGTGAGCTTGCCGTGCGCGCCGGCGCCGATGCCCAGGTAATCGCCGAAGCGCCAGTAGTTGAGGTTGTGCGCGCACTGCCGCCCCGGTCGGGCGTAGGCGCTGATCTCATACTGCGCGTAGCCCGCATCGGCCAGCAGCGCCTGGCAGTGCTCCTGGATGTCCCAGGCCGCGTCTTCGTCGGGGATGCCCTGCGGCGGCCGGGCAGCGAAGAGAGTGTTGGGTTCCAGCGTGAGCTGGTAGTGGCTGACATGGGCCGGCTGCAGCACGAACGCGCGCGCCAGATCGCGTTCGGCCATCGCCAGCGTCTGCCCGGGCAGCGCGTACATCAGATCGAGATTGAGATTGTCGAACCCGGCGTCCTGCGCCAGCTTCACCGCAGCCTCGGCCTGGGCGCTGTCGTGGATGCGGCCCAGCCGCTGCAGGCAGCCATCGTCGAAACTCTGGATGCCGAACGACAGCCGGTTCACGCCGGCCTTGCGGTAATCCTCGAACCGGCCGTGCTCGGCGGTGCCGGGATTGGTTTCCAGGGTGATCTCGCAGCCCGGCGCGAAGCGCAGGCGCGCGGCGGCGGCCTGCAGAAAGCGATCGACGGCCGGCGCCGGAAACAGGCTGGGCGTGCCGCCGCCGAAGAACACCGTCTGCACGGTGCGGCCCCAGACCAGCGGCAGATCGTGATCGAGATCGGCGATCAGCGCATCGACGTAGGCCTCGAACGGGAGCGCGCCGCCGCCCTTGTATTCGTGCGAATTGAAATCGCAGTACGGACATTTGCGCACGCACCACGGCAGATGCACGTAGAGCGACAGAGGCGGAAAGCTCAACATCGATTATTCGCGCCGCACGGCGGCGAGCAGCTTTTCGCGCATCGCCGCCAGCGCAAGGCCGCGATGGCTGACGCGATTCTTCAGCGCGGCGTCGAGTTCGGCCGCGCCCATGCCCTGATCGTGCGCGAAGAACACCGGGTCGTAGCCGAAACCGCCGCTGCCGCGCGGCGCGAACAGCACGCGGCCTTCCCACACGCCTTCGGCGATCAGCGGCTGCGGGTCGTCGGCGTGACGCAGCAGCGCGAGCACGCTGACGAAGCGCGCGCTGCGGCGCTCGTCGGGCACGTCGCGCAGCGCGTCCAGCAGTTTGGCGATGTTCGCGGCGTGGTCGCCGTGCCCGCCGGCATAGCGCGCGCTGTACAGACCCGGCGCGCCGTTCAGGGCATCGACGCAGAGGCCGGAATCGTCGGCCAGCGCCGGCAATCCGGTGGCGCGCGACGCATGCCGCGCCTTGAGGATCGCGTTCTCGACGAAGGTGAGGCCGGTTTCCTCGGCATCCTCGACGCCGAATTCGGTCTGCGCGTGCAGATCGACGCCAGCATCGCCGAGCAGGTCGCGCAGTTCCGCGAGTTTCCCCGGATTGCTGCTGGCCAGCACCAGTTTTATGGCGCTTCTTCCAAAGACGCAGGCTCCAAAGACGCAAGCTCCAGCAGATCCCAACGATTGCCGTACAGATCCTCGAATACCGCGACGATGCCGTAATCCTCGTCGCGCGGCGCTTCGACGAAACGCACGCCACGCGCGAGCATCGCGGCGTGGTCGCGGCGGAAGTCGTCGGTGTGCAGAAAAAAACCGACGCGACCTCCGGTCTGATCGCCGATGCGGGCGCGCTGGGCATCGTTCGACGCCTGCGCCAGCAGGATCGCGGTCTCGGCGCCGGGCGGCGCGACCAATACCCAGCGCTTGCCGTTGCCGCGCGGCGAATCTTCGCGCAGTTCGAAGCCGAGATCGTCGACGTAATGCGCGATCGCGCGATCGTAATCGTCGATCACCAGCGCGAAACAGGCGATGTGGCGTTTCATCGATGCGAAGCCCGGATCAACCGCCGGTCATTCCGCCAGCGCGGCGCGCTGCGCGGCCACCAGTTCGGCGATGCCCTGCTCGGCGAGATTCAACAGCGCGTCCAGTTCGCCGCGACGGAAGGCGTGGCCTTCGGCGGTGCCCTGCACTTCGATGAAACCGCCGCCGTCGTTCATCACCACGTTCATGTCGGTGTCGCAGTCGCTGTCTTCGGCGTAATCCAGATCCAGCACCGGCACGCCGCGATACACGCCCACCGACACCGCGGCGATGGCGCCGTGGATCGGGTTGCGCGCGATCTCCCTGCGCGACTGCAGCAGGCGCACCGCATCGACCAGCGCGACGTACGCGCCGGTGATCGCGGCGGTGCGGGTGCCGCCGTCGGCCTGCAGCACGTCGCAGTCGAGGGTGATGGTGCGTTCGCCCAGCGCGCCGCGATCGACGCAGGCGCGCAGCGAGCGGCCGATCAGGCGCTGGATTTCCAGGGTGCGCCCGCCCTGCTTGCCGCGCGCGGCCTCGCGGTCGCTGCGGGTGTGGGTGGCGCGCGGCAGCATGCCGTATTCGGCGGTGACCCAGCCCTCGCCCTTGCCGCGCATGAAGGCCGGCACGCGGTTCTCGATGCTGGCGTTGCACAGCACGCGGGTGTCGCCGAAGGAGACCAGCACCGAACCTTCGGCATGGCGGGTGTAGCCGCGCTCGATGCTGACCGGACGCAGTTGCTCGGGCGTACGGCCGCTGGGACGGGCGATGGTCATGAAGGTTGTCTGCCGCGAAATGGCCGGCGAGTTTAGCACCGCCCCTTCGCCGGCCCCCCCTCGTCGCCTTGTCACCTGTTCGAAATCGGTTCGATCGCGAGCGGGCATCGGCCGGAATCATCATGGGTATCGGTAGATCCACTTTCGTAAACTGTCCTGGAGGCTGCCGTAAACGACTTCAACGGTTTCATTATCCACCGGCCGTGGGGACGGCCCGCATGTCGTCGCAGGTCGAAGGTCTGCGTGGCCCCCCACAATCCCCGTCCGATGCCCGACAATGACGCCCCCCTGCCGGAGACCCGGCCAGGGCGACCGACCAAGGACTCCACCGCCATGATCCGCAGCATGACCGCCTTCGCCGCCGGCGAACGCAACACGCCCTGGGGCACGCTCGGCTGCGAACTGCGCGCCGTGAACCACCGTTTCCTGGAACTCGGCGTGCGCCTGCCGGACGACCTGCGCGCGGTGGAGCCGGCGATGCGCGAACGGATCTCGGCGCGGATCTCGCGCGGCAAGCTCGACCTCAGCCTGCGCCTGCGCAGCGGCGACAGCGAAGACACCCTGCAGCTGAACCCGGCGCGCGTGGCGCATCTGGCGGCGATGGGGCGCAATCTGCAGGAACACTTCCCGACGCTGCGCGTCGAACTGATCGATCTGCTGCAATTTCCGGGCGTACTGCAATCCAACGCCGCCGACCCGGCCGCGCTGCACGCCGAGGCGCTGTCGCTGCTGGACGAGGTGCTGGGCCAGTTCATCGAGGCCCGCGCGCGCGAAGGCGCGAACCTCGCCGCGAACATCCTCGAACGCGTGGACGCCATCGCCCGTCACGCCGCCGATGCGCGCACGCTGATGCCGGCGATCCGCGCCGGGCAGAAGCAGAAACTCGTCAACCGCCTCGCCGACCTGCCGCAGCCGCTGGATCCCGGCCGCTTCGAGCAGGAACTGGTGATGGCGCTGCAGAAACTCGACGTGGACGAGGAACTGGACCGTCTCGACAGCCATCTGCTCGAACTGCGCCGGGTGCTGGTGCAGAAGGAAGCCGTGGGCCGGCGCATGGACTTCCTGCTGCAGGAATTCAATCGCGAAGCCAACACCTTCGGCTCGAAATCGGTGGACGCCCGCACCTCGGCGCTGGCGGTGGAGCTGAAAGTGCTGATCGACCAGATCCGCGAGCAGTCGCAGAACATCGAATGACTTGCGGCCGGAGTTGAGGCATGCTGCCGCGACTTCGGCTCCGGTCTCCGGCCAGTCTCCAACCTATGCGCGGAACTCTCTTCATCGTCGCGGCGCCGTCCGGCGCGGGCAAATCCAGCATCGTCAACGCCTGTCTGGCGCGCGATCCGAACATCGCGCTGTCGATCTCGTTCACCTCGCGCGCGCCGCGCCCGGGCGAACGCCACGCGCAACACTACCACTTCATCGGCGCCGACGAATTCCAGCGGATGATCGATGCCGGCGATTTCTTCGAGCATGCGCTGGTGCACGGCGACCTGAAGGGCACCGCGCGGCAATCGGTGGAACCACAACTCGCCGCCGGCCGCGACGTGCTGCTGGAAATCGACTGGCAGGGCGCGCGCCAGGTGCGCGAGAAAGTGCCGGATGCGGTGGGCATCTTCATCCTGCCGCCGTCCCGCGAAGCGCTGGAAGAACGCATGCGCAAGCGCGGCCAGGACAGCGACGACACCATCGCGCGGCGCCTTGCCGCCGCGCATGAGGAAATGTCGCATTACCACGAGTTCGACTACGTGATCGTCAACGAAACCTTCGATACCGCGGTGGTGGAGATGTGTTCGATCTTCACCGCCAGCCGGCTGCGGCGCGATGCGCAGGCGCAACGTCACGCGAAGATGATCGCGGAATTGCTGGACTGAAAATGAAACAGGCCGTCTTTCGACGGCCTGCCGGTATCGCTTCTGCTCCAGCCTCTGACCCTATCGAATTGCTTATCGGGCGCCCATCGCAATCCTGTTGGGTTCCTGCTGCTGTTCCGTAGGCTGCGCCGCCGCCGGCTTCTGGGCATCGCTCATCGCGGTGCTCTGCGCGACGGTCTGGCTGGTCGCCTGGTTGTAATCGATGTACGCGTTCTTCGCCGCCGGGCTGGTCGGATCGCCCTGCACCGCCACCAGATACGACTGCCCGTTCGGCCCGCTGGTCTTGCTGATGTGGTCGATCTCGTTCAGGCCCGTCGCCTTCGCGTCCGCGGCCACCGATGCTGCCGCTTTCTCCAGATCCTCGCGTGATCTGAAGCCGCCGCTGGGGCCCAACTGCTCCAGATTCGACAGCGCCTGCTGATAGAGCTTGTGGTCCGGATGGTTCGGATTGGACATCAGCGGCCGATCGTTCTGGGTCGGCTGCGACACCTGATCGTTCGTCGTCGGCGGCGCCTGCGGCCTGTCGGGCGTGGGATTCGCAGGCGCTGCGGGATTCGCCGGATTCGGCTGCGCATTCGCGGGAGGCGTCTCCGGCGAAGCCGGCGGCACGTTCGCAGGGGGTGTTGAAGGCGTTGCGGGATTCGCCGGATTCGGCTGCGCATTCGTGGGAGGCGTCTCCGGCGAAGCCGGCGGCACGTTCGCAGGGGGTGTTGAAGGCGTTGCGGGATTCACCGGATTCGGCTGCGCGTTCGTGGGCGGCGTCTCGGGCGACGCGGGCGGTACGTTCGCAGGCGGCGGTGAGTTCGGTGCAGTCGGCGTCGCCGCGTTCGGCAGCGGCACGATCTGGGTCACGCCCAGACTGCTGAGCGTTTCGCGGTCGGCGGTGCCGGTCGCCGGCAGACCGTTCTGGCGCTGGTACTGCTCGACGATGCCGCGCGTACCGTTGCCGTAAAGGCCGTCGGGGGTCAGCTCGAAACCGCGCTGGCGCAGCGCCTCCTGCATGCGCGCCACCTCCGGGCCACGCTCGTTCACCGACAGCGAGCCATCCGCCATCGGGCTGCCGGGCATCGCGCGAGGGGTGATGCCCTGCGCGGTGACGCGATCGATGATGTCCGGCAGATTCTGTTCCCAGGTCCGCGCGAGTCCAGCGATGTGGGCGGCGCGATCGGTGCCGTTGACGACCGCGCGCGCATCGGTGTAATCGGCGTTCTGCGAATTGATGTAACGGTCCAGACCCACGCCGGTATAGAGACCGCGCGACATGCCGACCACGGTGGTCTGCGCGCCGAGCGTCGCTTCCTGGGCCACGATATCGGGATTGGTGCGGATCCGCGGGTCGCCCAGCGTCGTCGCCATCCGGTCGTAGTTGCGGTCGTGGGTCACCTGCACGTAACCGCGACCGTAGTAATTCTCGCCGCCGCCGTAACCGTTGCGGATCGCCTGGTTGGGGCCGTCGTATTCGCGCGACGTCGCGAAGTTGTCGGTCTCGTGCTGCGCGGTCGCGACGATGTACGCGATCTGGCGGCGGTCGGTGACGCCGTACTCCAACGCCGTCCTGACCAGCAGTTCGACGTTCTGGTCGCGGGTGAGTCCATAAGCGCTCATGCTGCGTTCTCCATCCAATATGTGTTGTTTCGACGCTCGACGGACGCTTGGGATGCGTCGCTCACGTGGCCCCGTGTCGCGGCACCGTCGATCATTCCTTCACTTCGCGCATGCGGCCGTCGACGAGTTTCGAGACCGTGCGTTTCGGCGCCGCGCGATTTTCGGTGGCGTCCTCGACGATGCGTTCCACCAGCTTCGGCGCATTCTTCTCGACCACGTGGAACTCCTCGGTATGCAGGCAACATCCGCTCTTGGAGGTCGTGCGAATCCTGCCGTCCACGATCGCGAAGAAGCCGTCCCTGCCCACGGTGAGTTCAGAGAACGCGGCGCTGCGCACGAAGGTTTTTTTCGTCGCATCGAACAGATGGATGTCGTACGACGCGCCGCCATAGCCGCCGCGCGTGCCGGTCCACAGCGCGAGATCGTCGCGGCCGTCGCCGTTGACGTCGGAGACGATGATGCTCTGGCTCGCGCGCCGGTCGCGCTGCGCAACGGCGCCGCGGTACAGCGTCGCGCGTTGGTTGAGGTAGAGCGCGGCGGGCCGCAGCGTCTGGCTGGCGCCATCGGCGCGCGTCGCGGTCAGTTGCACGTTCCCCTCGCAGACCGACAGGCCATCGGAGACGGGGCGGCAGGACGGCGCGCTCAATTCGAACCGCATGTCGCCTGCGCTGAGGGTCATACGTCCTGATTCGTCCGGCGCAGCGTTCGCTTCGATGCCCGTCTTCGCAGGGGCACCGCCGCCACCGTCTCCGCGCAGCATGGCTTCGAGTTCGCCCGCACGCAGCGCGGTCGCATCCAGGCGACACTGATTCGCCTGCAGACGCTGCGCCGAACCCTCGGTCCTGGCGTCCCAGACGCACTTGGCGTCGCGCCCGGCGATCCAGCCGCGCTGTTCGCTGCGCAGCCTGCTCATCTCCGATTCGCCGAGCGTGCGCTTGAGCTTGGCGTAGGCCGCATTCAAACGGCCGTCCTGGTACTCGTATTCGCTGCCGATGCAGTCCTGCATGGCCGGGTCCACGCCGCCCGCAGCCTGGAGACACGCCGCGTAGGCATCGCGCAGCGCGCGTTCGTCCGCGGACGACGATACGGCCGCATCGTCCTCGATGACGGCCTGGATCTCTGCGCCGCCTGCCTCCATCGCATCGCCTGTTTCCACCACAACGTTCGTTTCCGCAGCTTGCGGCGCGGGCTGCGGTTCCGCTGCGGCCGGCTGCTCGCTGCAACCTGCCAGCAGCGCGAACGCCAATAGCGCCGCCGCGTATCCGCCATGGACATCTCTGCGTTGGCTCGTGCCCATTCCTTTCATCTCGTTGAATCCTGCCGTTGTCGAATCTTTCGTTGTCGCCGAAATTCCGGCGGGTGTCGAGCGCCGGTCGGTGTCGAGCCCGGCGTACCTCGCTCGAATCGCACGCCCGGCAGTGCGTCATGCGCCGCACCGTCGGGGAGTGGCACCGTCCCTGGCGCCTTTGCGCTTACCGGCCGCCGAGGGCGACCTTGTTCTGTTCCTGCGGCTCGGCCTGCGGCGCAGGTTTGCCGGCGTCCGCCATCTTCGTGCTCTGCTCCACCGTCTGACCCACCGCCTGGCCGTAGTCGATGTAGGAATTCTTGGCGGCCGCGCTGGTCGGATCGCCCTGCACCGCGACCAGGAAGGTCTGGCCGTTCGCGCCGGTGGTCCGGCTGATGTGGTTGATGTCCTGCAGGCCCGTCGTCTTGGCGTCCACCGCCACCGCGGCGGCCGCTTTCTCCAGATCCTGCCGCGACGCGAAGCCCGCGCTCGGGCCCAACTGCTCCAGGTTCGACACCGCCTGCTGGTAGAGCTTGTTGTCGGGATGGTTGGGGTTGGAGATCAGTGGTTTGTCGGTCTGGGGCGGCGGCTGCGGCTGGCTTTCGGCGGCCGGAACGGACGGCTTGTCGCTGTTGGCCGGCGGCGGGGTCTGGGGATTCGCAGGCGTCGGCGTCTCGCTGTTGGCCGGTGGTTGCGTCTGTCCATTGACCGGCGGCGTCGGCTTGTCGGCGGTCGCCGGCTTGGTCTGCTCGGGCGCGAGCAGGCCCAGCGCGGTCAGCGTGTTCCTGCCGGCCTTGCCGTCGTCTTCCAGTCCCTTCTGCTGCTGGAACTTGATCACCGCAGCTTCGGTCTTGTCGCCGAAGTAGCCGGTGGTCGGCAGCGGCTTGCCGTCGGCATCGCGGATGCCCGCCTTGTTCAAGGCTTCCTGCAGACGCTCCACCGCGGGGCCTTCTTCGCCTTTCTTCAGCACGCCGTCGGCCATCGGATCCTTGGTGCGCCCGCCGGTGGCATTCGGCGCCGGGCCTTTTTCGAGATCGATCGGCACGCTCACGCCGGCTTTCTTCAGGGTCTGTTCGTCGCGGGCCAGTTCGGTCAGCTCGGTCTTCTCGTTCTTCGCGCGGTCGCGCAGGCCGGGCCACAGGTCGGGCGAACCGCTGAACAGACTGTCGTTCTTCTTGAGCTTGTAATCCTGCACCGCGCCGACGATCTGCTCATCGGTGAGTTTGGACAACTGGTAGCCCTCGCCGAACTTGTCCTTCAGACCGTTGGCCACGACGTTCGGCGTGAGGTTGCGGAACTGCACCGAGGTGCTCCAGAGCATGTCCTGCACCGCGCGGCCGCGGTCGCTCAGATCCACGCCGCGGCCCTTCAGTGCCTCGTTCTGGACATCGAAGAATTCCTTCTTGATGAACGTGTGCTGGTCGGTGGAGAAACCCTGCGGATCGCGCGCCGCGACTTCCTTCCACTTCGCGTCGAAGGCCGCGGATGCGGGCGTCAGCCCCTTGAATTCATCGCCGTACTTGGCCGACTGGCCCACGTATTCGGCCAGGCTGCCCTGGGTCGACGACAGCTGATACAGGCCGTAGGACTTGCCGCCCAGATCGCCCTTGCCGGTGGAAATGAAGCCCGGGCCGCGGTTGCCGGTCTCGAACTGCGCCGAAGTCTGGCCCAGGTGCCAGGATTCGATATTGGTTTTCGCCCGCTGCACATCGGCCGGCAGGTTCTGCGCCGGCGGCTGCACGGGCGTCGGCTGCGCGGGGGCGGGCTGCACGGGAGCGGGCTGTGTCGGCGCGGGCTGCGTGGGCGCAGGTTGCGTAGGCGCCGGCTGCGTCGGCGTCTGCTGCTGGCCGCCGATCACGCCCAGTTGGGTCAGGGTCTGCTTGTCGGCGACGCCGGTCGCGGGCAGGTTGTTGGCCTTCTGATAATTCTCCAGCGCCTGCTTGGTGCCGTTGCCGAAATCGCCGTCCTGGCCGATCACCCGGCCCTGCGCGTCGCGCGCGTTGGCGGCCCGCAGCTTCTCCTGCAGCAGCGCCACGTCCGGGCCTTTCTCGCCGAATTCGATCTTGCCGTCGGCCAGCGCCTGTTTCGGCGGCGCCGGGAACTTGCCGGAGATGTGCTCGATCGTCGGCGTTTCGTTGACGATGTTCGTGGTGTTGGCGGGGCGCTTGTCGGTGGTGATCGCGCCGCTGGCCATATCGCGCACGTAACGATCCGCCTGATCCAGATACTTCGCGTTGGCGTCGATGTGGAGATGGGTGCCGTAATAGCCGGGATCGCCCTTGCCGTAACCCGACTGGATGCCCAGCGGCTGGCCGTATTCGACCTTGACGCCCGGCTTGATGCTGTCGTCGATCTTCATGTGCCGCAGCTGGAACATCATTTCGCCGCCGGGGCGGTCGAGGATCGTCACGGTGCCGTTGCTCTTGTTGATCTCGCCGATGTAGCCGTTGGCCGGCGAAGGCACGGGCACGTTGCCGCTGTTGTTGTTCGCGTTCAGCAGCACGATGTCCTTGGAGACCATCAGCTGGCCGCCCGGGGTGTACTCGGCCGTGCCGCTGTAGTTGCCCGCCACTTCTTCGGCCTTGCCGTTGACCTTCGCGTAGACGCGGCCACCTTCCTGCAAATTGTTGCTGGGATGATGATGTTCGATGTCGGACCACTTGGTCACCGGCTGACTGCTGCTGCCAACGCTTTCGACGATCTTGTATCCGGGCATGACTGTTTCTCCTTGATTCCGATATCGCTACGGATGAGCGGGCGAATTGGGTGCGTCAATGAATGTTTCAGGGGGCCGGCGTCTGGCTCGCCAGCGCCCAGCATCCGTCGACGAACTCGAAGGTGTACCGGGCCGTTTCTCCGTAGGTCTCGACGGTCTCGTCGTTGTTGGAGAAACGCGCCCGGGTGTAATCGACGGTGTAGGTATCGCCTTGCAGCGATCGCTTCAATTCCACGCGCGGCGCGTCGGCGGCCTCGATCGCGGGGTCCACCAGCACCCAGCGGTTGTCGACCAGGCCGATCCGGAAGCCGTCGAACTGCGGATGCGCCGCGGCGGCCTCGGCGGCGATGCCGGCCTTGAGATCGATCCTGCTGTAGGCGCGTCTCACGTCGGCGGATTCGACGAACTGCTGGAAGAACTCGCGGCCGCCTTCGAGCGTGCAGGCTTCGGGCGGCAACACAGGTTTCGGCGCGGGCGCTTCGACTACGGCCGGCGAAGCGTCCGGCGCGGGCGGCGTGGCTGTCGGCGACGTGATGTCGGGCTTCGCATCGGCAGGCATCGGGGCGTCGGACGCGGGCGCCGAAGGCTTGCAGGCCGCAGTGAACGCGGCAGTGACGAGCAGCAGGGCGATAAGGGCGGTCTTGCGGAACATCGGCTCAGAACTCCTGTGGATGGAAAACCGGGACATGATGGCCTGAAGCGGCGATCCGATGGCTCCGGTGGCTGGAAGTGCGCCGTCCCTGGCGCGTTGCATCGCATCGCGTGCGTCAGCGTGCGCCGACCGCGATCCTGTTCGGTTCCTGCTGCTGCACGGGATCGGCCTGCGCCGCCGCGACCGCAGGCTTGTGGACATCGGCCATCGCCGTGCTCTGCGCCACCGTCTGGTTCACGGCCTGGCCGTAGTCGATGAACGAATTCTTCGCCGCCGGACTGGCGGGATCGCCTTGCACCGCGACCAGATAGGTCTGCCCGTTCGGGGCGGTCGTCTTGCTGACATGGTCGATGCTCTGCAGCCCGGTCGCCTTGGCGTCGACCGCCACCGCTGCGGCAGCCTTCTCCAGTTCCTCGCGCGATTTGAAGCCACCGCTCGGACCGAGTTGTTCGAGATTCGCCACGGCCTGCTGATACAGGCGGTTGTCGGGATGGTTGGGATTGGACACCAGCGGACGATCCGTCTGCGACGGCTGCTCGAGAACGGGTGGCTGCTGGGGGTTGGTCGACGGCTGCTGCGGATTCGCCGGTGCCGGCTGCGCATCGGTCGACGGCTGCTGCGAATTCGCTGGCGCCGGCTGCGCGTCGACCGGCGGCTGCTGCGGATTCGTCGGTGCCGGCTGCGCATCGGTCGGTGGCTGCTGTGGATTCGTGGGTGCGGGCTGCTGCGGATCCTGTCTCAGGCCCAGCGCCGTCAAAGTGTCGTTGCCGGCCTTGCCGTCGGGTTCCAGGCCGTTCTGTTCCTGATATCGGCGGACCGCGGCCTGGGTCATGTCGCCGTAATAACCGGTGGTCGGCAACGGCTGCCCATTCGCATCGCGGATGCCGGCGGTGTTCAACGCTTCCTGCAGCGCGCGCACCGCTTCGCCGCGTTCGCCGTGTTTCAGCACGCCATCGGCCATCGGGTCGGCGGGCGCGGGCGCCGCGGGCACCGGCTGCCCGTTTTCGCCGGGGCGCTGCCGGGTATTGATACGTTCGCTGAGGATATCGCCCAGATACTGCTTGAACTGCGCCGGCTCCACTTCGATGTGGGCATGCACCGCGCCGGGGCTGCCGACGTCGGACTGGCGCACCAGCGGCGCGCCGTACGGCACGAAATCGCCGGGCTGGAACGGCGAGCTGTTGCGCGCGCCGTGCAGCACCTGGCCGACCAGTTCGTTGTCGGGCGAGCCGATGGGCTTGCTCCACAGGCTGATCGCATTGGTGCCGTCGTTGCGGAATTCCGCGTAACCGGCGACCGGGCTGGGCACCATCACCGCGTTGTTGCCGCCTGGCGTCTCCAGGATCAGATCCTTCATCACCAACGGAATGCCGTTGCGGTCGCCGCGGGTGCGCACCGCTTCGAGTTCGTCGTCGATGAATGCGGCCGGACGGTCCACCGCCGCCGCATTGCCGTCGCGCACCGCGGCGGCGTTGGTCTGCGGATGATGGATGGCCAGCCAGTCGTACGCCTGCTCGCCGGTGAGGCTGGTCGGGACTTCGCGATTGGTGCCCAGATCCAGGCGCGGTTCGCGGATGACGATGCGGTCGTTGCTCATGACGGTGTCTGTCCTTGGAAAAATCGCTGCTTGGAAAATCGCTGTCTGGAAGATCGTTGAACGCGCGCGACGGCTTCAGATCGCGGAATCGGGATCGGCGGTCAATCGCCAGCAGTCGCTGTGGCGTTCGAAACGATAGGACACGCCCTCGACGTTGCCCGGCACGCTCACGAAGTAAGCGCCGCCTTCTTCGGCGGAAATGCGGACATCCAGCGGCGCCGGACGCGGCGCGTCCGCGTCGACCGACGGATACCAGGCGCCGTCGCGATGGCTCAGCGCGAAGCCGGTGTAGTTGCCGGCCTCGACGTAGGTCTGCTGCGACTGATCGCCGGCGTCGCCGCGGTCGATCGTCTGCGCCACCCGCACCAGCGGCGCGGTGAATCGCGCGCGCGCCAGCACGTCGGCCGCGAAGATCTTCAGGAAACCGTCGAAATCGGCGGCGGGGCAGGCGCCCGGATCGGTCTCGCCGATCGCGGACAACGCCCACGATTTCACCGCGCCGAATGAGGGGGGTTCGTCGGGGTCGGAGCCGGCCGGCGCGCCGACCATCAGACTCAGACGCTGCATGACCTCGGCGTTGGCGAACTCCAGCGTGCAGCCTGCGTCATCGCAGGACGCGAGTTCCGGCGTGCTGTAGCACAGCGCGGAACGGCCGCCCAGCTTGCCCATGCAGTCGGTGCGGTCCTGCAGGGGCAGCCAGCCGGCGGCGGCGAGCGCGGCGCGGGCCTCGGGAAACCCGGCCCCTGTCTTCAGCGCCTCCGGCAGTTCCACGTCGGCAACCGTCGCGGACGACGGCGCTGCGGCCGTGGTCTGGGCAGGCGCCGCTGGGGCTTCTGCCTGGGGCGGCGCGGAAGGCTTGCAGGCGGCGGTCAGCATCACGACGGCGAGCAGCGGAACGAGGCAGGCATTGCGAGACATCGATTCGAAACTCCTGGTTGGAAAATACGGACGCGCGATCATGCGGGAGGGCAAACGGCTGAAAGGCCTGGCGGCGGTTCGCGGCGTTCGACCGCCCGCATCGTCGAAGCATCCCTGGGCGGTGACCGGGTCGGCCGGATCGCGATGCTCCCGGAGGAAGCCCGCGCACGGCCGGACACGCGGTGGATCCGCCTCAGGAGGCTGCGACGATGGAGAGATCGCGGTCCGGGCCCATGACCACCTTCCACAGGGAATGCGCAACTCCGGCCTGCGGAACGATCGGCTCCGGCGCCCCAAGCACAGGGGCACGGCGACCGCAGGAGAGCCCGGTCCGCGACGGCCGGCCATGGGGGTGGCTGGAACGCGCAACGGTACCGGCCCGGACGAATGCCGGGCGCAGGGGCTGGAAGGTGTGGGCAAAAACGGGTGGAGCCGCCGGTTCGCGGGCCGCAGAGGGTTCGGACGGCACAGCCACGGCGTGAGCGCCGGAACCGGAAAGGCCTGTGGGGCCGACGACGGCGGACGCCGCGACGGATTCCCGGATCGCAGCGGACACACGCCGCCGGCGATCATCGGCAGTGGCCACTGCCTGCAGTCTCGTATCAGCCATGACAGCTTCCTCGTTGGATACGACTGGGGTGAATTGGGTTGTGGGTGCAGCGGTGACGCGCGTCGCTCCGTTCTGACCGGAACGCCACGGCCAACTGTATAGCACGGGTTTTGTGACGATGTCGCGGGTCACTGGCGCCACCGGACCGGCGGAAGATCCACGCGAAGCGACGGGTCTGCGCGAACAACCGCCGCCAGATCATTGATTCGCATGGCCTCCGCCGGGGTCGCAGTCCACCGCGCGCGGTGCGCTAAAATCGCGGTTTCCGCGCTCATGGACCGTCCCGCATGCAACTTTCCAACGCCCGCGCCATCGTCACCGGCGGCGTGTCCGGCCTCGGCTTCGCCGTCGCCCGGCACCTCGTCGCCCACGGCGGCAAAGTCGCGCTGTTCGACCTCAACGACGACAAGGGCGCCGTCGCCGTCGCCGAACTGGGCGACGGCAACGCCCGCTATTTCCGCACCGACGTCAGCGACGAGGCCGCGGTCGCGGCCAATATCGATGCCGCCAAAGACTTCCTCGGCGGCCTGAACGTCGCGGTCAACTGCGCCGGCATCCTCGGCGCGGGCCGCGTACTGGGCAAGGAGGGCGCGATGCCGCTCTCGCAGTTCCAGACCACGGTGATGGTGAATCTGGTCGGCAGCTTCAACGTCGCCAAGGCCGCCGCGGCGGCGATGCAGCACAACGAGGCCGATGCCGAAGGCGAACGCGGCGTGATCGTCAACACCGCATCCATCGCAGCCTACGAAGGCCAGATCGGCCAGGCCGCGTATTCGGCCAGCAAGGGCGGCGTGGTCGCCATGACCCTGCCGATGGCGCGCGAACTCGCCCGCTTCGGCATCCGCGTGATGACCGTCGCCCCGGGCATCTTCTGGACGCCGATGGTCGATGGCATGCCGGAATCGGTGCAGCAATCGCTGTCGGCCTCGATCCCGTTCCCGTCGCGCCTGGGCAAGCCGGAGGAATACGCCGACCTGGTCGCCTACATCCTCGGCAACACTTATCTCAACGGCGAAACCATCCGCCTCGACGGCGCGACGCGCCTGGCGCCCAAGTAATGCATAGGGCGGGCCCTGGCCCGCCGTTACCGTGTGTGCGATCGCGTCGAGCAACGATCGGAACCGCTTCGCCCATCTCCCACATTCATCTATAACCTCGCAATGGCGGGCCAGGGGCCCGCCCTACCGGAATCCATGCAATGAAGGCTTACGACATCAAGAAAGGCAACGTGGTCGAACACAACGGCACCGTCTACCAGGTGCGCGACATCGAGCGCAGTTCGCCGCAAGGCCGCGGCGGCAACGTCAAGTTCCGCTTCACCATGTACAGCGTGCCCGGCGGCAACAAGTACGACCTCAGCGTCGGCGGCGACGACGATCTGAAGGAAGTGGAGCTGGCGCGGCGTCAGGCCACGTATTCGTACAAGGACGGCGATGCGTTCGTGTTCCTCGACGACGAGGACTACACGCCGTACACGCTCGATGCCGATGTCGTCGGCGATGCCGCGGGTTACATCACCGACGCTCTTACCGGCTGTTTCGTGCAGATCATCGACGACGCGCCGGTGGCGCTGCAGTTGCCGCAGAGCGTGGTGCTGGAAGTGATCGAAACGCCGCCGGAACTCAAGGGCGGCACCGCGACCAAGCGTCCGAAGCCGGCGAAGCTCAACACCGGCATCGAAATCCAGGTGCCGGAATACATCACCAACGGCGAAAAAGTCTGGGTGAACACCACCACCGGCGAATTCGGCGGTCGCGCGGACTGATGCGGATCAAGACCGCAGCTCTATTGTTGTCGATCGCGTACGTGCTGGGCGGCTGCGCTGCGCAGCCGTTCGCGGCGTTCGAGGATCCGCGGCCGGAGGGGCGTCTGGGCCTGAGCGAGCGTTCGCGTTGCGAAGTGCCGGACGCGCCGCCCGATCGGCCGAACTGGTGCGACTACCCGCACGAAGTGCGCGCGTTCATCGACCGGCGCGCGGAGTGCGATCATTTTCGCGGCGAGCCTTGGCCGGAAGGCGATTCGACGTATGACCTCGAACGCCGACGCGAACTGACGGCCGCGATGAAAACCGCATGCGGCGGAAGCGATGCGCACCTGCGCGCGCTGCGGGCGAAGTATCGGGACGACGCCATCGTCGTCGCGGCACTCGCGGCATACGAGGACGACATCGAGCCCTGAGGGCGACGCTCAGTCGCGCACCATCCACTTCCGCGCCATCCGCGCGATCGACGGATCGATCGCGGGATCTTCCAGCAGTCCCGCAATGTCGCGCCACGCCAGCGCATGCGACTCGTCGCTGACCGCGAAGTCCTCGCTGCCGGTCGCGCGCACCACGTAGCGCACGTCGTAATGCCAGTGTCCCGACACATCGCCGCGTTCGGGGATCCAGTGCCGGTCCAGATCGAAGATGTCCGGCAGCACCACCAGATCGACCAGCCCCGATTCTTCTTCCGCCTCGCGCAGGGCGACCGCGGCCAGATCGCGGTCGCCGTCGGCATGCCCGCCGAGCTGCAGCCAGCGATCGAGTTTGCGGTGATGGGTCATCAGCAATCGTTCGCCGGCGGCATCGACCAGCCAGGCCGACGCGGTGTAGTGCCCGGCGAGGCGGTCGCGCACGAACGGATCGCGGCCGTCGCCGGGCAATACGTCGTCGAGCAAGGCGCGGAATTCGATTCCGATGCCGCCCTCCTGCGTCCATACCCGGTCGTATGCGACGAATGCGGACGCCAGAGACGGGGCTAGAGAGGCGGAATCACTCATGTTGCGCTGCACCATCTGCTGACAAAGGCGAATTATCGCCCGCCGGACACACGGAGGACAGAAACCGCAACGACATCGAACAGCAGCGAACTTGTGCCATTGCGACAGGCCGGGTATGGTCGCCGGGTTCCGGCCCAAGCTGCCGGCGCCATAACAACACTGAGGGGATAGTCAATGCTTTTTTGGCGCGTGAAACCGCTCGACAAGATTCTCGAGACGGCAGAAAAGAAGTCCTTGAAGCGCCAGCTCGGCGCTTTCCAACTGACGATGCTGGGCATCGGCGCGATCATCGGCACCGGCATCTTCGTGCTGACCGCCGAGGCCGGCCAGAAGGCGGGTCCGGCGATGATCGTGGCGTTCGTGATCGCAGCGGTGGTCTGCGCACTGGCCGCACTCGCCTATTCGGAACTGGCATCGATGGTGCCGGTCTCCGGCTCCGCCTACACCTATACCTATGCCGTCATGGGCGAAGGCCTGGCGTGGGTCGTGGGCTGGGCACTGGTGCTGGAATACGCAGTCGCAGCGGGCGCGGTGTCGGTCGGGTGGTCCGGCTACATGAACGGCCTGTTGATGAGTGCGGGCATCAACCTGCCCGACTCGCTGAAAACCGGACCGATGGACGGCGGCGCTTTCAACCTGCTGGCCTTCCTGATCGCGCTGCTGGTTACCGTGCTGCTGGTGGTCGGCACCTCGAAGTCCGCCAAGGTCAACGCCGTCCTGGTGCTGATCAAGGTCGCCGCGCTGACGGCGTTCGTCGCGATCGCGGTGCCTGCGGCGCAAGACGTGAACTTCGAACCTTTCTTCCCGACCGGCTGGGGCAGCCCGCTGGGCGGCGTCGGCGTGCTTGGCGCCGCGGCGTCGATCTTCTTCGCCTACGTCGGCTTCGATGCGGTGTCCACCGCTGCCGAGGAAACCAAGAACCCGAACCGGAACATTCCGATCGGCCTGATCGGCTCGCTCGCGGTCTGTACCGTGTTCTACATGCTGGTCGGCTACGGCGCGGTCGGCGCAATGGGCGCGCAGCCGATGCTGGATGCCAATGGCTTGGCGATTCACCCGGGCACCCCCGAATTGGCGGCCGCCTGCGCCGGTAGCGATGCCCTGGTGTGCAGCAAGGAACCGCTGGCGCACGTGCTGAAGATGCTGGGCTTCGCCAGCTGGGGCAACGCCATCGGCCTCGCCGCTGCGCTGGCGCTGCCGTCGGTGATCCTGATGATGATCTACGGCCAGACCCGCATCTTCTTCACGATGTCGCGCGACGGTCTGCTGCCCGAGTTCCTGTCGCGGGTGCATCCGAAGTTCCACACCCCGCACACCGTGACCATCATCACCGGCGTCTTCGTGTCGCTGTTCGCCGCGATGTTCCCGGTGGGCATCCTCGCCGACATCTCCAACTCGGGCACCTTGTTCGCGTTCGTGGCGGTGGCGGCGGCGGTGATGATCCTGCGCGTGAAGGATCCGGGCCGTCACCGTCCGTTCCGCACCCCGTTCGTATGGGTGATCTGCCCGCTGGCGATCGCCGGCTGCCTGCTGCTGTTCCTGAACCTCTCGATGTACACCATCGGCATGTTCTTCGGCTGGGCGATCATCGGCCTGGTGATCTATGCCCTGTACGGCTACAGCCACAGCGATCTGGGCCGCGGGCTCAAAGCCGAAAAGAACGCCCCGAAGATCGATCCCGAACCCCCGTTCCACGAGGGTCCGCAGGCCTGATCTCCGGATCCCGGCCGCAAACGAAAACGGCGCGGAATTCCGCGCCGTTTTTTTTGCATGAAACTTCGATGCGATCAGATCTTCTTCGCCCAGGCGCTGCACCAGCCCTTCGCGACCACGCTGTTCTTCGGGAACAGCGTGCACGGGCCGGTCGCCGCGCCCTTGGCGCCCTTGTAGAGATTGCAGTTGGCGCAGTTGCTGCCGGCCTTGAACGCGGCGTGCTTCACTTTGGCGGCGTCCTCGGCATAGGCCAATGCTTTGGCGGTGGCGTCGGTGAGCGCCAGCTTGGGCAACGGCTTGGCGGCTGCGGGCGGCGGAGCGGCGGCTTGGGCGCCAAGGGAACGCAGCGCCAGCGGCGCGGTCGCCGTGGCGACGATGGCGATGGTCAGGAAACGGCGGCGGGAGGCATCGTGGCTCATCTGGCTGGGTACCTGTAACGGGAGGAATACCCGAAGTATGTGCCTCGCCGCGGGCCATCGCATTGAGCCGGGTCAAATCCGCGACGGTCCATGCCATCGGGGCCCCGGGCAACGCGCAGGCTTCCGCTAAACTGCCGGCCATGAACGCGCCCCTCTACGACACCGCCCGCCTGCATGCGCTGGCCGACGAACTCATCGCCAACATCCGCGAGCTGGCCGTCGCAGGCTGGACCCCGGCCACCAGCAGCAATTTCTCGCAGCGCCTCGACGACCGCCACGCCGCGATCACCGTCTCCGGCCGCGACAAGGGCCGGCTGACCCGCGACGACATCATGGTGGTCGACTTCAACGGCCAGGCCGTCGGCAGCGATCACCGCCCATCCGCCGAAACCCTGCTGCACACCCAGCTCTACCGGCGGTTCCCGGAGATCGGCTGCGTGCTGCACACCCATTCGCACAACCAGACCGTCGCCTCGCGGCTGTACGGCAGCGCCGGCAAGGTGCATCTGGCCGGCTATGAACTGCTGAAAGCCTTCGACGGCACCCGCACCCATGAGACCGAACTGGACCTGCCGGTGCTGCCCAACACCCAGGACATGCCGGCGCTGGCGGCGCAGGTCGAAACCCTGCTCGACGCCGGCCCGATGTGGGGCTATCTGATCGACGGCCACGGCCTGTACGCCTGGGGCCGGACGATGGCCGAAGCGCGGCGGCATCTGGATGCGTTCGAATTCCTGCTGGGCTGCGAACTGGACCTGCGCCGCCTGCGCAATTGATCCGCACCTCGTAGGAGGGGCTTCAGCCCCGAGCTTTGCTTTCCGCAGAGCTCGGGGCTGAAGCCCCTCCTACGAAAGCATCATGACGTTGATCCCCACCTCGCCCAGCCCCACTATTCACCGACCCACGTCACCGCCCAGGATCGCCCCCATGAGCCGCTTGCGCATCTTCGCCGACGACCGCCCCGACGCTCCGTTGTCGGTCACCCACGACCACGCGGCCATCGCCGACGCGCTGTCGGCGATCCGCGTCGATTTCGAACAGTGGCGGTCCACCGAAGCGATCCAGCCGGGCGACCCGTCCGAGGCGATCATCGCCGCCTATCAGGCCGATATCGACCGCATCAGCGCCGCGCGCGGCTTCACCACCATCGACGTCGTCAGCGTCGCGCCGGACAACCCGAACCGCGAAACCATGCGCGCCAAGTTCCTCGACGAACATCTGCACAAGGAAGACGAAGTGCGCTTCTTCGTCGCCGGCTCCGGGCTGTTCAGCCTGCACGTCGACGGCAAGGTCTACGAAGTGCTGTGCGAAGCCGGCGACCTGATCTCGGTGCCCGACTCCACCACCCACTGGTTCGACATGGGCCCGGAACCCAGCTTCGTCGCCATCCGTTTCTTCCAGCAGCCCGACGGCTGGGTCGGCCATTTCACCGGCACGGATATCGCGCAGCGGTTTCCGCGGCATGAAGCGCGTCAAGCGAATTGAGATTCGAGACAGGAAACAACGACCGTCATTCCCGCGAAGGCGGGAATCCATGCTGACGCCATAACGGCTTCAACGGCTGGGCTCCCGCCTTCGCGGGAGTGACGAGCAGAAAACAGCCATTCTGTTCTGGAAGCGAGCAATGCCCCCTCTCATCCTCACCGACATCGAAGGCACCACCAGCAGCATCTCGTTCGTGAAGGACGTGCTGTTCCCGTATGCGCGCGATGCGCTGCCGGCGTTCGTGCGCGAGCACGGCACGCGCGCGGACGTGCGCAAGTGGCTGGACGCAGTGGCTGTCGAACACGGCGCCGTGTGCAGCGATGACACCATCGTCGAAATCCTCCAGGGCATGATCGACGAAGACCGCAAGCACACCGCGCTGAAGGCGCTGCAGGGCATGATCTGGGGCGAGGGCTACAGCAGCGCCGATTTCACCGCGCACATCTATCCCGACGCCGCGGCGAAGCTGCGCGACTGGCACGCTGCGGGATATCCGCTGGCGGTGTATTCCTCGGGCTCGGTGCCGGCGCAGAAACTGTTCTTCGGCCACACCGATGCCGGCGACCTCACCGCGCTGTTCGACTGTTGGTTCGACACCGAAGTCGGGCACAAGCGCGACGCCGACAGCTACCGCTCCATCGCGCGCCGGCTCGACCGCGACGCAGGCGGGATCGTGTTCCTGTCCGATGTGGTGGAAGAACTCGACGCCGCGCGCGACGCCGGTATGCGTACGGTGCTGATCGACCGGCTCGACGACTATCCGCAGCCGCGCCTCGGCGACGCCGCGCACGGCCACCACCGCGTCGAGCGCTTCGACCAGCTCCATCCCGACAAATTTGAATCCGATCTGCTGGACAACCCGGAGTCTTCGACACCGTCATGAACCGCCTGCCGCAGTTGGTGTGGTGCCTGCTGGCGCTGATCGGCGCCACGGGATCGGTCGCGGCGCGAGGTCTGACCGACCCCGCGCTGCGCGAACGTCAGCGCACGCTGGTCGACGCCGCAGTCGCCGGGCTCGCGCCACAGCGTCCCGGGCAGCCGGATCTGTACGTCGTCGGCTTCGGCGGCGACAGCACCGAGGACGTGTTCCGCAACGAGACCGTGTATCTCGATTCGCTGATGTCGCAGCGCTTCGGCGCGCGCGGACGCGTGGCGACGCTGATCAATCACAGCGATAGCGTGATCCGCACGCCGCGTCCGTTGGCGACCCTGGAAAATCTGCGCGCGGTGTTAGCCGGCATGGGCAAAACCATGGACCACAAGCAGGATGTGCTGCTGCTGTTCATGACCATGCACGGCACGCCGCAGCATCAGCTGTTCGTGCAATTGGCGCCGGTGTATTTCGATCTGATCGATCCCGGCCAGTTGCGCAAGGCGCTGGACGATGCCGGGATCCGCAATCGCGTGCTGGTGATCTCGGCCTGTTATTCCGGCGGCTTCGTGCCGGCGCTGAAGAGCAACGACACCCTGATCCTCACCGCCGCGCACAGGAACCGGCCGTCGTTCGGCTGCGGCCCCGATTCGGACGCGACCTACTTCGGTCGCGCGTGGCTGGTGGACGGGCTGAACGAGACCACCGATTTCGTCGCCGCGTTCGAGACCGCGAAGACGCGCATCGCCGAACGCGAGAAGGAAGAAGGCTTCCGGCCGTCGCGGCCGCAGATCTCGGTCGGCAAACAGATCCTGCCGCGTCTGCAGGCGTGGCAGTCGCAGCTGGTGCCGGGGCCGAAGGTGGCGTATGCCGTGCCCGCGCTGCCGACACCCGCAACCAATCCCGCAACACCTGCGAAGGCGGACAGCGGCAAGGCGTCGAAACCAAAAAAATGACGTCGCATCAGAAGACGATGATGCCGTAGAGCGGCCTTCAGGGTGGCCCAGGACGAATCGAATATACGACGACGGTCGAAGCCGCGCCTGCGGCCGGTGCGAATGGGGCGACTAGGTTTGCCGGCAGGATACGCGCCGGAAGAGCAGCGGCCTGAAGGCCGCTCTACAGGGCGTGAGTGGAATCAGTGAATCTTCTCGCCGCGCGCCAGCATCGCGATTAGCGTCTCGACGCGCTTTGCCCTGGTGTCCGCTTTTTTCGCGGTCTGCACCCGCCAGCACACCGCGTAGCGATTGGTCTTGTCCAACGCCTCGAAGAACGTGCGCGCCTTTTTGTTCTTCGCCAGCGCCGCCGCCAGCTCCGGCGGCGTTTCCATGTTGCGCGCGCCGTCGTAGGCGGCGTCCCAGCGGCCGTCGGCTTTCGCGGCATCCACTTCGCGCTGCCCGCCCGCGCGCATCCGGCCTTCGGCGATCAGGCGTTCGACCTTGCCGATATTGATCTTCGACCACAAACCTTTCGGCCGCCGCGGCGTGAATCGCTGCAGGAAGTACTCGCCGTCGAAACCGCGCTTCTGGCCGTCGATCCAGCCGTGGCACAGCGCGACGTCCAGCGCCTGATCGTAGGTCACGGTGGCGATGCCGCTGTCCTTCTTGGCGATCTTCAGCCACAGCCCTTTCGACGCGGCGTTCGCGACCAGCCATGTCTCCCACGCGTCGCCATCGGCGAACGGCAGCACCGGAAGATCGTCAGGCAGACCGGTCATGGCGATGCATCCCAGTCCTGCAAGCGATATTCGCCCTGAGCCCGCACCTCGCCGCGCCAGGCGTCGAACGCGCGCACTTCGATGCGATGCGCGCCTGGCGCGAGATCGGTCGGCAGCGCGCCGCGCCACAGATGCGGCGATGGCGTCGCTTCCGCCGAGCGGTCGTAGCCGCGCAGCGTGTCGGCGTCGGCATCCAGCATGTTCTCGCGCACGACGCGGGGATCGGGCGCGACGGTTCGTCGCATCGGCTTCCATTCGCCGTCGTCGATGCGGAACTCCACGCGCGTATCGGCGCGCCCCATGTAGACGTTCGCGTATACGCCGTACGCGGGATACGCGCCGCGGCGCAGCACCTTCGGCGCATGCAGACCGATCTGCGCGTCCTGCGGATCGCGAGCGGTGTGCCAGGCCAGCGTATAGCGGCCTTCGCGGCCGATGCCCAGACTGGCGTAGCCGTTCGGCGTGCCGTCGGACATCGTGGTATCGGGAATGCCGCTCGCGTCCTTCACCCCGGTCCAGAACGCGCCGCAGGCCGCGCCGACGTTGTATTCGTGCAGCGGCGCCGCGCCCTGCCAGCCGGTGCGCGCATCGTGCATCCAGTGCTGCTGGGCGTGGCTGTGACCGCTGAGGATCAGTACGTTCGGAAACCCGCGCAGCAGCGCGAACAGCCGCGCGCGATCGGCATCGCGGAAGGTGTCGCGGCCTTCGTATTCGAACAGCGGAATATGCATCGCCAGCACCAGCAGGCGCTGCTTCGGTACCCGCGGCAGATAGGCTTCGAGAAACGCGAACTGGTCTTCGCGCAGGCCGCCGATGTAGGCGGGACTCTGGCCCGGTTGGTTCTGACCGGGTATGTAGATCACATCATCGAGCCCCACGAACACCGCGTCGTCTTCCTCCCAGGCGAAGGTGTCGGGGCCGAAGGTGTTGCGGAAGGTCAGCAGCGAGTCTTCGTCGTGCGCGACGTCGAAGTCCAGATCGTGATTGCCGGCGACGTGCAGCCACGGCACGCCGATGCGCCGGGTTTCCGCGTTCAGCGCCGGATACAGCGACAGATCGTCGTCGACGATATCGCCCAGGCTCAGTCCCAGCTCCGGCGCGCGGCGCGGCGCATCGTCGGGGGACGCGCGTTCCGCAAGCACGCTGTCGACGACATCGCGGGCGTAGTAGCCGACATCCGTTTGCGACTTCACCTGCGGATCGGCGAATACCCGTACCTCCAGCCAGCCGTCGCCGGGCGGCGCGCGGCGCAGGCCGATATCGAAACTGCGCGGCATCGGGCCGGATGCGATCCCGCCGTACTTCACCGACGGCGGCGCGAGCGCCGGCACGTGCCGCCAGGCGCCGGGGCGCGCCAGGTCGTTCTGCGGCAGGCGCCAACCCGCGGGTTTGATGGCGAACACCGTCTGCCCGGGCGCGACCGCGATGCGATAACGCCCGGCCGCATCGGTTTCCGCCAGCGCGCGGCCGTTCGAGACCAGAACGCCCGCGATGCCGGGTTCGCCGCGATTACGCCGACCGTCGCCGTCGCGGTCGTCGTAGACCACCCCGCCGAGCACCGCCTGCGCATCGGTCGCCGCTGCACCCGCGGTGCAGAACAGCAGGCCCAGCATCCACATACCTCCGCGAACCCGCATCGCCGCCTCTTTTCTGTCCGGACCGGTACAGGATTATGCCTCCGCCCGTCCCGCCCCGAACACTGCGCCAAGAGCACCGCGATCCATGCCGGTGTGCAGTAAGATCAGCCCTGTTCCGGCCCGCAGGGGAGTCGCATGCCGTTCCGACGTGTTTGGCTTTGGGCCATGGTCATCGCGGCTGCGCAGCTGTTGTGCGCGCCGACAGGCCGGGCCGCGAATCCGCAGCCGCCGGCCGAACTCATCGAAGGCACCGCTTCGCGGTCGCTCACCCCGCATCTGAGCTATCTGCACGACAAGGACGCGATCGACACCGCCGACGACGCCTGGCGACGCATCGCCATCGACGGTTTCCAGCCGGTGCCCGCAGGGAAAACCGCCTTCGGTTTCCAACAGGGCGCTTACTGGTTCCACGCCACCGTGGTCAATCGCGACGCAGACGAGCGCCACTGGATGCTGGTGCAGCGCTTCGCCCTGCTCGACCGCATCGACCTGTATGTGCGTTACCCGGATGGCCGCATCGTCCAGCAGGCCAGCGGCGATCTGCTGCCGTTTTCGGCGCGCAGCATTTCGTATCGCCATCCGAATTTCCGCATCGAACTGCCGCCGGGCCAGCCGGTCGACATCCTGCTGCGCGCGCAGAGCCAGAGTTCGATGCAGGTGCCGCTGGAGTTGTATACGCCCGCGGCCTTCACCTCGCTCTCGCGCGACTCGCAGTTCGTGATGGGCATCTATTACGGCATCCTGCTCGCGCTGTTCGTCTACAACCTCGTGCTGTGGCTGACCCTGCGCGATCCCAGCTATTTCTGGTATCTGTTCCATATCTCGGCGTTCGGGCTGGTGTTGTTCACTCTGAACGGCTACAGCTTCGAATATCTGTGGCCGGACAATCCATGGCTGGCGAACGTGGCGGTGCCGCTGTCGATCTGCTTCGCCATCATCGGCATGCAGCAGTTCGCGCGCACGTTCCTGGAACTCCCTAAACGCTTTCCGCGCGGCAACATCGTCAGCTTCGCGATCATCGGCATCTGCATCGCGCTGGGCTTGGCCTCGCTGTGGCTGCCGTACAGCGTCTCGACGCCCTGGGCCACGCGCACGGTGATCATCAGCGTGCTGTGGACCGTCATCGCCGCGGTCGTGGTGCTGCGTCGCGGCTATATGCCGGCCCGGCTGTTCCTCGTCGCGTGGGCGGTCTTCCTGGCCGGCACCGCGACCATCGCGGCGCTCGCGTTCGGCCTGGTGCCCAAGAACATGCTCACCGAATACGGCGTACAGATCGGTTCCGCACTGGAAATGCTGCTGCTGTCGATCGCGCTGAGCTATCGTTACGCATCGCTGCGCAACGAGAACGAGCGCATCGCCGCCGAAGCCACCATGCAGCTGGAACGCAAAGTGGCGCAGCGCACCCAGGAAGTCCGCAGCGCGCTGATGCAACTGGAGGACGCCCACCGCCGGCTGCACGATTCCAGCCGGCGCGACGGGCTGACCGGACTCTACAACCGCACCCATTTCCACGAGAACTTCGAGCGGATGCTCAAGGAATCGCGCGACAAGGGGCAGCCCGTGTCGCTGTTGATGATCGACCTCGATCACTTCAAGTCGATCAACGACCGCTACGGCCATCTGGTCGGCGACGACTGCCTGCGCTGGGCCGCGCAGCGGATCGGACAGGCGCTGCGCGCGCATGAGTCCTCGCTGCTGGCGCGCTTCGGCGGCGAGGAATTCGTGGTCATCCTGCCTGACCACGATCTGCACAGCGCCGTCGGCGTGGCCGAAAGCCTGCGCCGCAAACTGGTCGAGGAGCCCTGTGCCAGCGGGCCGCATCGCCTGCGCGTCTCGGCGAGCCTCGGCGTGCATACCGTCGATCCCGGCGTGGACATCGATTCCGATGCCGCGCTATCGGTGGCGGATCAGGCGCTGTACGCCGCCAAGGCCAACGGTCGCGACTGCGTGCGCACCTCGATCACGGCGGCGTAGCGACAACGATCAAACCTCGTGTAGAGCGGCCTTCAGGCCGCTGCTTTCAGGGAAGACAAAACAGCGGCCTGGTTTTCAACAGCCGAATGGCTGGTCAGGCCGCTCTACTGGACGCAGCTCAGCGCGGAACCGGCGGCGGCGCGTTGTTGTTGTTGTGGATGTAATAGCGCTCGAACACCTTGGTGTAATCCGACGTGATGTGACGGTTGAGCATCGCATCGTTCAGATTGTCGAGCACGGCATTGAAGTGCGAAACCACGCCGGCTTCGCCGCCCAGATTGTTGAGCTTGAGCATGCCGCCCATCGCTTCGAGCGTACGCAGGGCGTTGTCGCGGGCGATACCGTCGCGCGTCTGCTGCTTGCCGATCGCGATCAGCGCCTTGTAGATGTCCTTCACCTGCTCGATGAAGCTCTTCTTGACGTCGATGCTGAAGACGGATTCGCCGATCGAGAACTTCAATTCCACGTCCATGTCGAGCGTGCCGGCGGTTTCGATCGCGACGTAACCGATGCGCTGCGTGGCGTATTCGTAGCGCTTGATCATGCGCTTGCTCGATATCGCGGAATCGCCGTCGACGTGGATCAGCGCGAGATTGGTGAAGCAGTATTCGTCCTTCTTCGACTTGATCAGGAAGAAGATTTTTTCGCCGTCTTCATTGAACAGATAATCGTCGGCATCGACCTTGTCGTAATCCACGGGCGAGACGATCACGCCGATGTCGCTGATGCCCAGCGCTTCGGCGGCGAATTTCTTGAACATGGGGCGTCCTTTGAGATGAATGAGGGCGTGCGAATCGCGACACGAATGCTACCAGAGAGAACGCCCCGCACCGTTCGTGACCAATGGCACTGCCTGGCCCGGACTGTGACAGACGAATGAAAATCCGCCGGGATGGGCGCTCAACCGCGCCTGGCCGCCAGCACCCGCTCGACATCGGCCAGGGACAAGCCGCGCATCCTCAGCAGCACCAGCAGGTGATACGCGAGATCCGCGGCTTCGCCGAGCAGCGCAGCATCGTCTTCCACCACTGCGGCCAGCGCGGTTTCCAACCCTTCCTCGCCAACCTTCTGCGCGATGCGCTTGATGCCGCTCTCGAACAGTTTCGTGGTGTAACTGCCGGGGGGGCGATCCGCTTCGCGCCGACGGATCAGCGCGTCGAGATCGCCGAGCTCGCTGCCGGGCGCGGAGGGGAAACAGCTTTGCGTACCGATATGACAGGTCGGGCCGTGCGGCCTGGCCTGCACCAGCAGCGTATCGTTGTCGCAGTCCACTTCAAGGCTCACCAGCGACAGCGCATGGCCGCTGCTTTCGCCCTTGGTCCACAATCGCTGCTTGCTGCGGCTGAAGAACGTGACCTGGCGAAGTTCGAGCGTTTTCCGCAAGGCTTCGCGCGACATGTAGCCGAGCATGAGCACGCGATGCGAATCGGCATCCTGCACGATCGCGGGCAACAGACCGTCCTGTTTTTCCCACGCCAGGGTTTCGAGATCGAGTGCAGTCGTTTCGACAGGGCTGGTATCGACAGGGGCCGCATCCACAGAAATGATCCCGCTCACAGCCGCACCTCGATGCCTTGCGCGCGCAGATCGCGCTTGAGATCCGGAATCGCGATCGCGCCGGAGTGGAAGACGCTGGCCGCCAGCGCGGCGTCGACATCGGCCTCGCGGAACGCGTCGACGAAATGTTCGACCGCGCCCGCACCGCCGGATGCGACCAGGGGCACGTCGCAGATCGCGCGCACCGCCTTCAACTGCTCCAGATCGTAACCCTTGCGCACGCCGTCGCTGTCCATGCAGTTGAGCACGATCTCGCCCGCGCCCAGGGCCTGCGCCTCGCGCACCCAGTCGAGGGTGGCCTTGCCGAGCGCCTTCGTTTTGTCCGGATCGCCGGTATAGCTGCGCACGCGCCAGACGCCGTCGGCGTCGCGCATCGAATCGATGCCCACCACCACGCACTGGCTGCCGTAGGCCTCGGCGATCTCGGAAATCAGCGCCGGTCGCTCCAGCGCGGGCGTATTGATCGACACCTTGTCGGCGCCCGCGAACAGCACGCGGCACGCGGTATCGACGCTGCGGATGCCGCCGGCGACGCAGAACGGGATATCGATGGACGAGGCGACGCGCTGCACCCAGTCGACATCGACCGCGCGGCCGTCGGGGCTGGCGCCGATGTCGTAGAACACCAGTTCGTCGGCGCCTTCGTCGCGATAGCGGCAGGCGAGTTCGACGATATCGCCCATATCGACGTGATCGCGGAACTGCACGCCCTTCACGACGCGTCCGTCGCGTACGTCCAGGCAAGGCACGATGCGCACGCTCAACATGTCAATGCATCCTCGATGGTCATGCCGCCTTCCAACAGCGATCGTCCGAGCACCGCGCCTGCGCAACCCGCATCGCGCGCGGCCACGATGTCGGCGACATCGCGCACGCCGCCGCTGGCCTGCAGCTGGAAACCTTCACCGCGCGCAACGATCGTTCGATACAACTCGAGGTTGGGGCCACGCATCATCCCGTCGCGGGCGATGTCGGTGCACAGCAGATGCCGTGCACCCGCGTCGCGATAACGGCGCAGGCAGGCGTCGAGATCGAGTTCCGCGCGCTCGGTCCAACCGTGGATCGGCAACTGCCAGACGCCGGCATCGTCCTGACGCGTGTCGAGTGCGATGGTGATGCGCGCGGCGCCGTAGCGCTGCAGCCAGGCTTCGACCGCTGCGGGTTCGCGCACCGCGAGCGAACCGATGACGACGCGCGAAGCGCCCTGCTCCAGCATCGCCGCGACCGCAGCCTCATCGCGCACGCCGCCGCCGGTCTGCACCTGCAGGCGGCCGTCGTCGGCGATGCGGCGCAACAGCGGCGCGAGCGTGTAGCCGCCGGCGCGCGCCGCATCCAGATCCACCAGATGCAACCAACGCGCGCCGGCATCGGCGTAGCGCATCGCGACCGCGAACGGATCGTGCGGATAGCGCGTCTCGCGGTCGTAGTCGCCCTGCTGGAGGCGCACGACGCGCCCATCGCGGACATCGATCGCGGGATACGCGGTGAATTCTTCGACGACAGCATTCATGCGGGAAGCTTCAGGAAATTATCGAGCAGGCGCAGACCGGCTGCGGACGAACGCTCGGGATGGAACTGCGCGCCGTAGCGATTGCCGCTGCCGACCACCGCAGCGAAACGCTGGCCGTGATCGCTTTCCGCGAGCACGCAGGCGTCGGTGTCGTTGTCGGCCAGCACCGCGTAGCTGTGGACGAAATAGGCATGCGCACCGTCGTCGATGCCGTCCAGCAGCGGCGAGATGTCGCCATTCGCATCAACGCGCTTGCGCAGCCGGTTCCAGCCCATGTGCGGCACGCGCAGCCCGGGTCCACCGGAGAGCTTTCTCACCCGCCCTTTCAGCAGCCCGAGGCAATCGACATCGCCTTCGCTGGAGGTCTCGAACAACAGCTGCATGCCGACGCAGACACCCAGCAGCGGCACCTGGCTGTTGCGCAACGCCGCATCCAGCCCGCGCGCGCGCAGCAGCGCCATCGACGGCGCCGCAGCGCCGACGCCGGGCAGGATGATGCGTTCGGGCTCGCCGAGTTCGTCGGCATCGCGCACAAGGCGCGGATGCGCGCCGATCCGGTTCAGTGCGTAACGCACCGAGCCCAGATTCGCGCCGCCGGCATCGATCAATACGAGATCATCGCCGCTCACAGTGTCCCCTTGGTGCTGGGCAGCGCATCGCCTTCGCGCTTGAACGACTGCCGCAGCGCGCGCGCGACCGCCTTGAAACAGGCTTCGATCTTGTGATGATCGTTGTCGCCGCGCACCGAGAGATGCAGATTCAGGCCCGCGGTTTCGCACAGCGAACGGAACACGTGCGGCACGAGCTCTGTGGCGAGGTCGCCGACCTTCTCGCGCTTGAATTCGCCGTCGAACACGAAATACGGGCGGCCCGACCAGTCCAGCGTCGCACTGGCCTGCGCTTCGTCCATCGGCAGCGTGAAACCGTAGCGCGCAATGCCGCGCTTGTCGCCCAGCGCCTGGCGCAGCGCCTGCCCCAGCGCCAGTGCGCTGTCCTCGACGGTGTGGTGCTCGTCGATGTGCAGGTCGCCGTCGCAGCGCAGCCGCAGCGCGAAGCCGCCATGCTTGCCGAGCTGCTCCAGCATGTGATCGTAAAACCCAAGGCCGGTCTTCACGTCGGGATCGGCTTCGCGATCGAGATCCACTTCGACCTCGATCCGCGTCTCTTTGGTGTTGCGCTCGATGCGCGCGGTGCGCGGCACATCGACCAGCGCATGCGCGATGTCGCTCCACGCCACGCCGTCGCCGAACTGCGGCGACTTCAGTTTGAAGCCGCGGATGTCGAGATTCGTCGCGAACTGGATGTCGGTCTCGCGGTCGCCGACCATCGCCGAGCGCGACCAGTCGATGCCGCGATCGCGCAGCAGCGACTGCATCAGACCGAGCGCCGGCTTGCGATCGGGGGAATTTTCGTGCGGGAAGCTGCGATCGATCAGGACATCGCGGAAGCGGATGCCCTGGCTTTCGAAGATCTGCATCATCAGCGCGTGCGGCCCATCGAAGTCCGCCTGCGGAAACGCGTCGGTGCCGAGGCCGTCCTGATTGGTCACCATCACGAACTCGTAGCCGGCATCGCGCAGGCGCAGCATCGCCGGAATCACGCCGTCGACGAAGGCGAGCTTGTCGTAGGCGTCGATCTGGAAATCGGCCGGCTCGCGGATCAGCGTGCCGTCGCGATCGACGAACAGGATGGGTTTTGTGTTGGTCATGCCTGCGCTCATGCCGCGGCTTCCTCCGGCCGCAGCGCCGCGAACACCGCGTCGTTCTCGTCCGGCATGCCGATGGTGATGCGCAGCGCATCGCCCAGCCCCGCGGTCGCGCGCATGTCGCGCACGACCACGCCGGCGGCGAGCAGTCGCCGATACGCGGTTTCGGCATCGTCGAAGCGCGCCAGCAGGAAATTGCCAGCGCTGGCGTACACCCGGCGCACGCCGTCGAGCTGCGGCAGGCGCGCGAGCATGCGTTCGCGCTCGGCGCGGATGGTTGCCGCTCGCGCAGCCGCCTCCGCGAGCGCCGCCGGCTCCAGCGCGCGCAAAGCGAGATCGGCGCACGGCTGCGGCACCGGGTACGGCGCCTGGCAGCGGCGCAGCACGTCGATCAGCGCGGGATCGGCGAGCAGACAGCCGATCCGAGCACCGGCCAGCGCGTGCAGCTTCGACAACGTGCGCAGCACGGCGATATTCGGATAATCGTCGATCAGCGACGACGCCGACGGCGTATCGGCGTATTCGATATAGGCCTCGTCGACCACCAGCAGCGCGCGACCGGCCAGCGCCTGCGCGAGGGCACGGATCGCGGACAGCGTGATCGATTCGCCGGTGGGATTGCCGGGCGAGCACAGAAATACGATCTTCGCGCGGCGGGCGATGGCGAGGTCGCGCATCGCGGCGAGATCGGTCATCCAGCCGTCGGGACGTTCGCGCATCGGCGCTTCCACCAGCGGGGCGCCCTGCAAGCGCGCGCACACCGCATACATGCCGAACACCGGCGGTGCGATCACCACCGGATCGTGTTCGGCGCGGCACAGCGCGCGCACCAGCAGATCGATGGCTTCATCGCTGCCGCGACCGATCAGAAGCTGTTCCGGACGCACGCCGTAGACCTCGGCCAGACGCATGCGCAATGCTTCCGGCTGCGGCTGCGGATAACGGCGCAGCGCGCCGGCATCGTCGACGGCGTTGGCCCACGGCGATTCGTTGGCGTTGAGCCACACCGTACCGTCGACCTTGTGGCTGCGCGCCGAGGAATAGCCGGCGAAAGCGCGCAGATCCTCGCGCACCAGATCGATGATGCCGGCTTTCGTCTTCTCCGCGAACTGCGTGCTCATGGCGTATCCACAGCCGGCAGGGACGCGATGCGCAGGCTCACCGCATTGGCGTGCGCCTGCAGACCTTCGGCTTCGGCGATGCGGATCGCGCTGGGACCGATCCGGCGCAGGCCTTCCGCGGACACGCTCTGCACGCTGATCGCGGTCTGGAACCCGGTAACCGACAGCCCGCTCCACGCGCGAGCGGCGCCGCCGGTCGGCAGCACGTGATTGGTGCCGCTGCAGTAGTCGCCGAGCGATTCGGCGGCGTAATCGCCGAGGAACACCGAGCCCGCGGCGCGCACGCGGCCGAGCCACGGCTCCGCGTCGCGCAGCGCCAGGATCAGATGCTCCGGCGCATAACGATTGCTGACTTCGAACGCTTGATCGATGGACGAAACCACGATCAGCCGCGACTGCGCCAGCGCCTTGCGTGCGATGTCGGCGCGCGGCAGACGCGAAAGTTGGCCCACCAGTTCCGCGGCGACGCGCGCGATCAGCGTCGATGAATCGCTGA